>Ga0082335_1000004_pt1 | contig 1152494 bp, 1188 predicted proteins | sample Subgrocontami58m_FD_72375 | JGI IMG/M metagenome (GOLD analysis project Ga0082335, IMG submission 72375) | Subsurface groundwater microbial communities from S. Glens Falls, New York, USA - GMW37 contaminated, 5.8 m (SPADES assembly) (version 2) ... | reverse complement strand
CTACTCCCTGTCCTTTTTCCTTCCCCTTGGCGCTAACCATGACCTCTAGCGTATCATTCGGCAAAACGGACGTTTTAAGGGCGTTGGCAAGCTCGTTGATATTAAGGACAACGACTCCCTGAAGCTTCGCTACTTTTATAAGATTAAAATCAACCGTCAGAAGCCGCGATTTGGTCCTTCGGGCATACTCTACCAGCTTTTCATCCACACCGCCTTCTCCGCTATCTTTTTTTACGATTTCTACTTTAACCATTTTAGACTTTTGGATTTCGCGCAGTACGTCCAAACCTCTTCTCCCTTTTCCACGCTTAATTTCGTCATAACTGTCGGCAAGCTTATGCAACTCGGCAATCACCGCTCTTAAAACAATAAATTTAGTCCAAACAAACCCACTGCTGACAACATCAAACACTCTTCCATCAATGAGCACTGAGGTATCAACGACAATTCCACCCTCGGTCGGTTTAGTTCGCCCTTTTCTTCTTCGGAACCTAATTCCGGACACTTTTCTTGGGTCGGGGATCATTTCGGCAATTTGACGTGCCAAAGCATTTATTCCGGCCCTTCCCGCAAGCTCCAAAACATCCGGCAAAATAAAACCTAAGGTGGCAAATGCCAAAAATGCGACAACCAAAAAATAATCGCCCACAACGGCAAAAATTTCCGGCGGTGTACCGCCTCGGGCTACATATGCACCAATAAAGCCAAAAACTATTTCAACAGAAGGCCTTAAAAATATATTCGCTTTCATATTTATATCGAGTTACCCAGAAATATGATTTCCTATAAATTTAGTGTGTCAGTGTTATCGGTAATTCAGTAAAATCAGTACTTAGTCAGTCAATACACTTATACCTAATGCTTTACCAGCCATTCTGATCTACTGTCCTTACCGGCATACCGATTTACAAACCTACCGACCCACCGATCCTACTGAAACACCGACCCAATCACCTCATCCAGCGTCTTAAATTTCTCCGGTGTAATAAAATTAACAAACCCCATTCGTTTTGCCTCGGCAGCCCTGGCTTTCATATTGCCAACCGGCCTCAGCTCACCAAGTAAACCAACTTCACCAAACGCACACGTTTTAACACCTATCGCCTGGTCACGGGCGGCAGACGCAATAGCAATCGCAATCGCCAAATCACATGCAGGCTCACTTATCTTCAAGCCCCCGGCAACGCTCACATAAACGTCCGACCCCCCAAGCGCAATTTTGGCAGCCTTGGAAAGTGCCGCCATAACAACCTGTACCCGCGAAAAATCGAGCCCGGAAACCCGCCTGGTTGGAACCGGAAAAATTGTCGGTGTAACAAGAGCCTGTATCTCGGCAAGGATCGGCCTTCCGCCGGCAACAGTCGCGCAAACTACACTCCCTGACCTATTTGCCAAAGTATGGGAAAGGAAAATCCCGGACGGGTTTTTAACCTCAACCAGTCCCGTGTCCTGCATTTCGAAAATGCCAACCTCAAACGTCGAACCAAACCTGTTTTTGCTTGACCTTAAAATTCGAAAGGCATACATTTCGTCTCCCTCCAAATTTAATACCGCATCAACCAAATGTTCCAGGACCTTGGGCCCGGCGATATTACCTTCTTTGGTAACATGACCAACCAGAAAAACGGGGGTATGAGAAGCTTTTGCATATCTTTGAAGAATTTGTGAACACTCACGCAGCTGCCCCAAACTTCCCGCAGATCCTGTCAATTTTTCGCTACTAAGCGTCTGGATAGAATCTATTATAAGGAGCGCGGATTTCAATTTCTCACTCGCCGCAACTATTACGTCCACATCCGTTTCGGCAAGAATATAAAGGTTAGTTGGAATTTTGCCAATCCTGTCTGCCCTAATCTTTACCTGCTGTGCAGACTCCTCACCCGAAACGTAGAGAACATTCTCCCGAGGGTTTCCCCGCGCCACACAAACAGCCGCCTGCAAGAGAACGGTACTCTTCCCTATCCCCGGATCTCCGGATATCAAAATTATAGATCCCGGTACTATCCCACCGCCCAAAACACGGTCAAACTCCCCAATCCCCGTAGACATCCTACTAATTTTTAAAGATTTAACATCTGATAACTTGAATATCTTTTGCTCTATTTGAACATTTGAAATTTGAGATTTGCCATTTGAAATTCTTGTTGTATCGGCAGTCTCAACAAGCGAGTTCCATTCCCCGCATTCCGGACACCTGCCCATAAACGAAGGCGACTTATACCCGCACTGTTGGCAAACAAATTCGGAGTGTAATTTCATTTTAGTAACTAGCGACTAGCAACTAGTGGCTAATTACTAATTTCTAGTTGCTATCGGTACAATACCGGCTTTACCTTGGCAACCGGTATAAGAGAAATTTTCCTGGCCCTCACGTCTACGGAATCTACATTACAGTCAATCTCCTGTCCGACACTCAAGGTCACCTCCGGAGAAATTTTAGAAATATGGATAAGTCCCTCATAACCGCCGTCCAGGGAAACCACCACGCCATACGGGGTAACACGCAAAACAGTCCCTTTAATGCTCTCCTCTTTGCTGAACTTGGCGGCCACTTCTTCAAAGGGATCACTCTGAAGCTGTTTTATACTCAAATTAATCTTCCCCTCATCCTCGTCTTTGCCAATTATCATCACCTCTACCCGGTCACCAACTTTAAATTCCTTGGCCGGATCATCAATTTTCTCCCACGAAAGTTCGCTAACGTGTACCAGGCCATCCATCTTCTGCTCACCAATCGTAAGCTCAACAAAAATACCAAACGGCAAAACCGCATTAACAATTCCGCTTATGGAATCGCCAATATTTACCTTGGCAAGGATCTGCAACAGGCGGTCCAAGTCTTTTGAATCCTCACCCTTTTGCGTCAGGATTAAGCGGTTGCTTGGCCGATCCACCTCAATTACCCGGACATTGATGCTTTTGCCGATCAAATCAGCCAGGTTTGTAGGTGTTGAAGAAAGCTGTGAGGCGGGTAAAAAACCGCGTATTCCAAGAAAGTCGCAAATTATTCCTCCGCGGTTCACCTCAGCCGCAACCACCTCTATCTCCTCGTCACTGTCGCGTTTCTCCTCCAGCTCTTCCCAGCGTTTTTCCCCGGAAAGCTTGCGCAGAGAGAGTACAACTTGCCCTGCATCATTTTCTGGGGATATTACGGTGGCATCTACCCGGTCTCCGATGGAAATTTTAGAAACAAGGTCGGAAACGGCATGGAGCTCGCGGCCTGTTACAATACCTTCGCTCTTTGCACCAACATCAATTAAAATTTCTTGGGGCGAAAGGGCAACAACGGTTCCGGTCACTTCCTGGTTTCTTCGAAGTGTTGGTACTTTACCGCTTGATGCCGCAAAAAGATCGGCAAAGGAGACCTTAGATGAGGATTTTTTGTCGGTACTTGATTGTGATACTTTATCTCGAGACTTTTGAGAGACCAAACATAACCACTTCCTTGTTTTAAATTTCTAAATCGCAAAACGATTTGAGATGGACAGAGTATATCAGGTTTTGAGAAAGAAAAAAAGCGAAGTAAAACAGGCCAAATTTTCCTAAAAACCGTTTTAACTATTGACAACTGCCGGAAAATAATTCATCCTTTTTAATTGTCCACTCTTTTAAACCTAAAAGAGAAAGGGTTTTATGCTGAATGAGCAACTTAAAAGACAGAAGATTTCACATTATCACAGACGCCTATAACTGCAACCCAGAAGTACTTGGCAACAAACAAAACCTCGAAGAAGTACTCCGCGACATAGTAAAAATATGCGAAATGCAAATCCTCCACGGACCGGTCATTCTTGAAGGCGTACCCCAAAATCCCGGCCTGACAGGTTTCGCGATTTTGGACTTTTCCCATATTTCTATCCATACTTTCACCGACGAAAAAGAAATATGTATAGATGTTTTTTCCTGCAAAAAGTATGACTACGACAAGGTTAAGCAATATGTAATTAAAAAGTTTAATCTGGACGAAAAGTTCGTAAAGTATGTAGAAGTCAAATACCCGAAAAAGCAAATTACGGCTTAATTCCTATCTATCGAAAATCTCCGAAAAACGGACGAAAAAGGACCATGTAATTCCAAATTTGGGGGTCAGCCCTTGAGAGAACACGGATAAAATGGCAGAATTAGAACATCACAGAGTAGGAAATATAAAAAATATGACCAATAATCTTAAGCACACTCAGCAAATACCAAAACTGCCAAAACCATTAATTCCAATCGAGAAACCTAAAATCACCAAACCGCTCGGGGACTATACCTTACCGGCAGTCAAACACTCTCTCCAGGAAAAAATCCGGGACATCACAGGTGACAGGAATATACACGTTACGGACGCAAGAATAAATATTGATGCCGATTTGGCCGTTCCGCTGCATTCCCTATCTAAAAAAAGTGGACAAAACCTCGGGGAAATAACAGTAGAAATATCTAAAAAATTCAATGAATCGATTGCATCAAACTTGATTCAAGCTTCACACCCTGACAATGGATATCTTAATATTGAGCTTGCAACAAACCCATTTGCAAACAAAACAATAGATGAAGTCGAAAAATTGGCCAACGACTACGGAAAGAATAACAGCGGCAAAAGTAAAACAATTGTTATAGATTGCTCATCGCCAAATGTAGCCAAATTCATGAGCGTCGGCCACCTCCGCTCAACTGTAATCGGTGAATCACTTGCACGCATCTACAAAGCCAATGGCTTTACGGTCATTCGCGACAACCACCTTGGTGATTGGGGAACACAATTCGGCATGCTCGGTCGTGCTTACGAACTCTGGGGAAACGAGATCCCCGAACTCGAAAAAGGCCAAGATACTATCAATGGGTTATACAAACTTTACGTAAAAATTCACGACGAAGTTGAAAAACAAAAACAAGAAAACCCGGACAGGGAATCATCGCTGGAAAAAGAAGGCCGGCAGTGGTTTAAACGCCTGGAAAATGGAGACCCTGAAGCGCTCAGGTTGCTTGCCTGGTCCACCGCACAAAGCCTCAAGGAATTTCAAAGAATCTATGACCTTTTAGGTGCCCGTTTCGAATACATGCTCGGTGAATCGTTTTACGTATCTATGTTGCCAAATGTAATCTCTTCTCTCAAGGATAAACATATTGCCAAACGTGACGAACAAGGCGCACTTGTAGTCAACTTTAAAGAGTCGGATAAACTCTCCCGTTTGGTTATACAAAAGTCCGATGGTACGAGTCTTTACGCATCCCGCGATCTGGCGACAATTGTCGCCAGAATCAACTGGTTCAAACCTGAAAAAATTATCTATGTCGTCGGCGGTGACCAAAGTGAATACTTCAGGCAAATTTTCAAAACTTTTGAAAACTGGGCAGGATTAGACGGTCCAAAGCTAGAACACGTATCCTTCGGCATGATTACCCTACCCGAAGGGAAAATGTCTACTAGGCGTGGGCGCGTGGTATTTTTGGAAGACGTCCTAACCGAAGCAATAGAACGGGAAAAGCAAATCATCAAATCCAGTGACCGAAATCTGCCGCCGGAAGAAGCAGAGGAAGTCGCCAGGCAAGTCGGAATCGGGGCGGTAATTTACTTCGACTTGGGCCAGGGCCGGGAAAGAAATATTAAATTCGACTGGGACAGTGCCCTTTCCATGGAAGGCAATAGCGCTCCGTATATCCAATACACTTATGCCAGGGTTAGGGCCATTGAAAGAAAAGCACAAGAGGCGGGCGTAAAAACAGACAAGTCAATTCCCGTAGATCTTGAGCTTCCTGCGGAAAAAAATCTGGTAAAACATCTGGCGGCACTTCCGGAGGTAGTTGCAAAAGCCGCGCAGGAGAATCGGCCAAGTACCGTTGCAGAGTACGTATACAAAAGCGCAAACCTTTTTAATCAACTCTACAAAGACGCCCCGATATTGGTAGAACAAGACCCAATAAAAAGAAACTCACGCTTGAGACTTACAAACGCCGCAGGCCAAGTAATTAAAAACAGTCTTTATCTTCTTGGAATCCAAGCCCCGGAAAGAATGTAAGTTGGGTTTAATGAAGTGTGGCAATGACCTTAGGATCAAATTTGCATTTCGTAATCCGATTTCAGATGGGCAGATTATTTCAGGTTTTTAAAAAGGAAAAAAGGGAAAATTCATTTTTTGTCATAGAAGTTCGTGTTCAATTGGTGTTACCCAATGTTGCAAAGGGGAAAAGTTTATGTTTGTGTTGGAGTTTCCACAGGCTTGGATTTTTCTCTCACAAAATCGAGCAGTTTTGGAAGTACATCCCTTCTTCCCCTAATTTCCTTAGCACGCTTTTGCGCAAGTTCCAAATTTTCTGCATATGATCCTTGCCACGCAGCCATCATGGATTCATCAGATACTATCCGAATTTGTCCTACCATATCCTCATCATAGTTATTTTTTATTCTACGACCTGCCGCAGCAACCGACTGTTTTTTATTTGCATCAAACAATTCATCTCTTAAGCGCCTAGAAATAATAACCGGCCCATCAGAACTGCTTACACCTGCTGCCCCGTCTGGTAACGAATGCCTAAATACAAGCAATGTCCTGCTGCTATATTCGCTGTCAGTATAAGGAAACTCTAACTCTAGTTGTCCTTCCAAACTATCATCTTGACTTTTTAATTCTTCAAGCAAAGCCTCTATCATACTTTCATCCGATCGCTTTTGCTCTGGAATTCCAGTCTCTGTGGGGGTAGGAGAAGGTGTTAATTCCGGTGAAAACATATCGTCTGCCATTTTATACCTCCTTTTTCATTAGAACAAGTCGATAGACACTTTGTCAATTTTTCCATTAAAAAAGCTCATCCAAAGATGAGCTGCTTTCTTTTTTGCAAAACAAAAAATATCGCTTTTGCGAAGCAAAAGGAAGATACCGTGGCGACGACCTTAGACGCGCAGCTCTGCAATGCAGAGCGAGAACCGCAGGTCATAGACACACTTCAAACCATCAAAAAACCCTGCAGTTAACAGGGTTCATATGAAGTGTGGCAATGACCTATTTTCGCATAACCTTGCGGAGACACTATCGTCGGCGCTGATGCGTTTCACTATCCAGTTCGGAATGGTATGGAGTGGTTCCGCATCGCTCAAATCACCACGATGGAAATTTTACACTCTTTGAGATTCTGGATCAAGTCCTAAATGCAGAGCTTCCATCGATATAACATCTTTAATAAGCCTTTTCGCTTGGGCATCCAAACTATGATCATTCTCGTCAACATCTTTAACAAAATCCCTCATCCTTACCCCCCACTCACGCATTTTATCCTCATAAGATATTTCCTCACCGCTTAAATGATCATCCTGTGTGTTTACTCCAACGGCAACTATCAGATCCTCAGGCGTATGCACCCCAACCAAAACATCACGACCACCAGGAACCTTTAATGTTTCTATATCACCTAAAGTCAATCCTTTGCTTGCAAAATGCTCTTCCCACACGGGGTCAACTCTCAAAGTATCTAGCATGAAATCAATTGCTCTGAATTGGATTTTCTCCTCAAAAGTTGGATCGTGATGCGGCTCAACGTCAAGAATCAGCGACGAATAAGGTATTGTCGGCCTTTCCATTACTTTTCCCTCCATGTTTTCATTCTATACATATTTCTCCATCCCTGGCCAGAGGCTCTTTAGGCCGGCGGCCAAAAAAATAATCCCAATTCGGGATTGCGGCCAAATCATACACTCCGGCCTAAATCAAATTTTAAACCTATTAATACTGCCGATTCTGACCGCACCGCCAACTTGCTCAGTAATTTCTCTAAGATGCAGTGCCCTTCGAGCTCTCCTGCTAGTTTGAACCGGTTCAGAATAATCAACTCTTGTATTCGGATTCTCACAGCCATAATTCCTACTCAGCGCAACGCTATCCGGGGTAACATCTGCACAAACCTCGACCCTCTCCATCTCGCGCCACACCTCAAAGGAGGCGGATGCCGCCTGATAAAACTGGGGTGTGAATTCAATTCGTTCCATTTGTCTACTCATGTCCCAACAAAAAAACACTCTTGGCAGGCAAGTAGTGCTTATACAATTGATATAGTTCTACACCCTTTCAACACTTCGTGTCAAGAAGTATCAAATGGGTCAAAAGTTTCAAATGTATCAAATGCCTTTTGTAACTTTTGTTACTCTTGCGACTTTTGATACATTTATTTTATAACGTTTTTAAAACCGAGCGGAAAAATAGAGCATACGATCTATTAGTACACCTTAGCTGAAGAATTAGTTCGATAGTTAGTAGCTCGATCGGTTGGCAGCAAAAATGCTGCCTCGTAATCTATCTACCCAACTATCAAGCTCATCCAACCCTGCGTATGTCGCAGACAACTATTACTAGCTTTACACATGGTGCCTATCAACCTGGTAGTCTTCCAGGGATCTATGAAATTTAGTCTTGAGGCCTGTTTGGCGCTTAGATGCTTTCAGCGCTTCTCAGTTACGAACGTAGCTACCCAGCACTGCCACTGATGTGACAACTGGCACACTAGAGGTTCGCTCACCTCGGTCCTCTCGTACTAGAGGTGACCCCTCTCAAATCTCAAACGCTTACACCGGATAGAGGCCGAACTGTCTCACGACGTTCTGAACCCAGCTCGCGTACCGTTTTAATGGGCGAACAGCCCAACCCTTCCCGCCTACTTCGGCAGGAGGATACGATGAGCCGACATCGAGGTGCCAAACCTTCCCGTCGATATGGACTCTTGGGGAAGATAAGCCTGTTATCCCCGGGGTAGCTTTTATCCGTTAAGCTCACGCGTTTCCACAAACTACGTGAGGATCACTATGACCTGCTTTCGCACCTGCTTGTGATGTACCACTTGCAGTCAAGCCGACTTTTGCCATTGCACTCTAAAAGTCCGTTTCTGTAGGACTTGAGTCGACCTTTGTACGCCTCCGTTACTCTTTTGGAGGCGACCGCCCCAGTCAAACTGCCTGCCAGACACTGTCCCGCATCCCGTTAATTATTAGGACGTACAGTAATTTAGAATCTCCGGAAAGGGAGGTGTTACATTGGCGCCCGAAGGCTCCCTCCTACGCTATACAGTTCCAAAAAATCTAAAAATGCCAAGCTGCAGTAAAGCTCCACGGGGTCTTTTTGTCCTGGTGTAAGTTGGCCGCATCTTCACGGCCATTGCAATTTCGCCGAGTCTTCCCTCAAGACAGTCGCCAGATCGTTCAACCTTTCGTGCGGGTCGGAACTTACCCGACAAGGAATTTCGCTACCTTAGAACAGTTATAGTTACTGCTGCCGTTTACCCGGGCTTACATCCAAAGCTCATCATCCCGAAGGACAAATCACAATAAACGTTTAACCTACGAGCACTGGGCAGGTGTCACCCCCTATACTTCGTCTTTCGACTTAGCAGAGAGCTGTGTTTTTGTTAAACAGTCGCCTGGCGTCATTAACTGCGCCCGTATTGCTACGGGAGGACATCTACCAAAGGTACGTCCAGTTATATTGCCGAGTTCCTTAAGGAAAGTTTTCTCGCTCGCCTTGGTATCCTCTACCAATCCACCTGTGTCGGTTTGCGGTACGGTTAACATAAAATCTCCTAACGAGAGAATTTCTCGGAAGATGAAACCTTTTCACTTGCCAGCTTGCGCCGACTTCCCATAGAAGCTCGAATAAACATGAAATGAGATTTGCTACACTTCACTTCCTTGCTCTTTAGAGGCCGTATCATTTCGACCCAGAAAAATTCCTTCTCCGTCTTCCCTTTAGTAATAACGATCTTACATTAGTTGCAGAATATTAACTGCAAATCCATCGACTACGCCTTCTGGCCTCGCCTTAGGACCGACTAACCCTACGTCGACGAACGTTGCGTAGGAAACCTTGGATATTCGGCGGTCATGATTCTCACATGACTTTCGCTACTCATACCGGCATTCTCACTTCACATCGCTCCACTCACGCTTACGCGCAAACTTCACAGCAATGCAAACGCTCCCCTACCACTCCTGATAAATCAGAAATTCTAAGCTTCGGTGGTATCTTTAGCCCCGTTGAATTATCGGCGCACCTATGCCACAAATCGACAAGTGAGCTGTTACGCTTTCTTTAAAGGATGGCTGCCTCTGAGCCAACCTCCTTGCTGTCTAAGCACAAATACTACCTTTAACACTTAAGATACACTTCGGGACCTTAGCTATAGATCTGGGATGTTTCCCTTTTGCCCAGTAAGGCTTATCCCTCACGGACTGACTCCGCAGATGTACACCCTAGTATTCGGAGTTTGGTTGAATGCAGCAACTTGCGTCGCTACTATCCATCCAGTGCTCTACCCCTAGGGGTTAAACATGCGGGCTATACCAAAATATATTTCGGGGAGAACCAGCTATCTCCGTGTTCGGTTGGTATATCACCTCTAACCACAACTCATCCAAGCCACTTGCAACTGACACTAGTTCGGACCTCCATCTAGCTTTCGCCAAACTTCATCCTGGTCATGGTTAGCTCACACGGTTTCGGGTCTTTACCATCCTGTATTTATTTCGCGCTATTAACGCTCGCTTTCACTTTGCCTTCGGACTTTTTGCCCTTAGACTACAGAATGGGAAAACTCACCGGTTCATTCTTCAATAGGCACGCGGTCACCCGGACAAGTCCGAGCTCCCACTGCTTGTTAGCATTTAATTTCAGGTACTTTTCATTCCCCTTCCGGGGTACTCTTTCACCTTTCCCTCACGGTACTAGTTCACTATCGGTTGCAACACATATTTAGCCTTAGCACATGGTCGTGCCAGATTCCTACAGGATTCCTCGTGTCCCGTAGTACTTGGGATACTCATAGAGCCGTTTGAAATTTCGCATACGAGTCTTTCACTCTCTATGGTCTGCCATTCCAGACAATTCTGCTATTTCAAACGAGATCTCACATTTGAGTCCCGCAACCCCAGAGACGAATCTCTGGTTTGGGCTTTTCCCCTTTCGCTCGCCACTACTTAGGGAATCACTATTGTTTTTTGTTCCTCGCCTTACTTAGATGTTTCAGTTCAGGCGGTACCCTTCTCAAAGCTTATGTATTCACAAAGAGATCTCCAATAAATTGGAGGGGTTTCCCCATTCGGAAATTACCGGGTCATAGCTTAACGGCAGCTCACCGGCACTTATCGCAGCCCATCACGTCCTTCTTCGGTATGTTGCACCTAGGCATCCATTAAATGCATAAAATTGCTCAATTACTTTTCCACTCAGTTTTAAAAACGCTAGATTTTAACTTAGCATTTAAAAAACACTCGTAAAAATTACTTACTTACTTTACCTGCTTTATTCTCTTGTTAAAGTGCAAATTTAGCTAATTAGTTATTAACTGTCAAAACCTAGATTTTTCTAACTTTCAATAGCTAATCTCCAATCAAATATCCGTAACCCATATGTGGACCCGAGCGGACTCGAACCGCTTACCTCCCCAGTGCAAGTGGGGTGTTCTACCAGGTGAACTACGGGCCCGATTACGTCCGCAAGAAACCTCACGGTTTTACAAACTGTTTCTATGTTAAATTGTGGAGATAAAATTTAAGGCGCAATATTACGCCCAAGGGTTGATATATTTTGAAAATTTTTCAACATTAAACTTATGTCTCCACACTTATTCCCTACCTTTTGGTACTGGGAAAAATTCACTGCCACAAAGTATATGATAAAGCTGGATTCGTGTCAATAATATAGAAAGGTCACTTGACATCACAATACGTAAACCTAATACTTAAATTGTACTAATTAAACCCTGTGAATAAAATAAATAAGCTTTCTGTCATAATCCCTGCATATAATAAAGACTCCGAAGTCTTTAAGGCTGTTTCCGGCATGGTCCATGAGCTTAAAACACTTCAGCACCCGTGGGAAATTATCGTTGTCGACGACGCTTCAAAGGACGAAACTTTAAGAGAAGCCATAAGAAGCAAAAGATTCAACGGTAGCACCCAAAATATAAGGGTTTTTTCCTATAACTTTAACCAAGGCAAGGGTTTTGCTCTTTACTACGGATTCAAACAGTCAACAGGAGACACGATAGTCTTCATGGATTCAGATCTTGACCTTCCTGCCACCAATCTGCCAGTCATTATTAATAAATTCACAAAAAGTAGTGCCCACATTGTAATTGGCTCAAAAAGACACCCGCAATCTAGAGTTCATTACCCATTGCTTCGAAAAATCCAAAGCAAAACTTACCAACTTCTTATAAAAACCCTTTTTAACCTCAATGCTTCCGACACACAAGTGGGTATTAAAGTTTTTAAAAGAGAAGTTTTAAAAGACTGTTTCCCCAGAATTGTCGTAAAAGCATTTGCTTTTGATCTTGAACTTTTAGTCGTAGCCAGACAACTTGGGTTCAATAAAATAATAGAATCCCCCATAACTCTCAATTATAACTTTACATCTACCATACAGTTAAGCTGTATAAAAAACATATTAGCTGATACCTTGGCAATTTTTTACAGAAAAAACATCCTCAAATATTACGAGAAAGATCATTACCAACTAGAAAAAAATTCAGTCGTCACCTACTATCCTGTAGCTTCGCCTATTACCGCCTGACATCAAATATTTCAACAAGTGGTAATATTGTCACAAGTAAATTCACATGAATATTTTGTGGCTCTCCTGGCGCGATATAAAAAACCCCCAAAGTGGTGGCGCAGAAAAAGTAGCACTTGAAGTTTCCAAACGCCTAGTAGCCGACAAAAACAAGGTAACAATCTTTACATCAAGGTTTTCTGATTCCAAAACCTTTGAAAACATTGAGGGTATCAATATAATCCGAAGTGGCAATGCCCTAACCTGCCGCCTTTTCGCCTTTTTTTATTACATTAAAAACAAAAACAATTACGATTTATTAATAGATGAAATAAACACAATCCCTTTCTTCACACCACTCTATACCAAAAACAAATCAGTCACCTTAATCCATCAGCTTGCCAAAGAATATTGGTTTAAACAAACATATTTCCCACTCAATATAATTGGATATTCATCCGAAGCATTTTGGCTAAAACTTTACAAAAAACAACGAACACTCGCCCTGTCCAATTCTACTAAAACCGATCTTAAAAAATTAGGTTTTAAAAATGTCACCAGCTACCAAATCGGTCTAGATTTTAAACCTAAACTCTTTTCTAAAAAGGAAAATTTGATTCTGTTTATCGGTCGTTTAACATATGCTAAAGGCCCTCATGATGCCATTCGGGCCTTCAAGATAATACATGCTACATATCCCCAAACAAAACTTTCTATCATCGGTAAGGGTAATCCAAAATTTATCAATTCTCTAAGAAAACTAATTCAAAACTTAGACCTTGAAAAATCAGTTAAGATGGAAGGCTTTGTCGCACAACCAAAAAAATTGGAATTGTTAATAAAAGCAAAAATCGCCCTGGTCCCCTCAGTAAGGGAAGGCTGGAATCTAGTTACAACAGAAGCCAATGCAACAGGTACAATTCCAATAGGCTACAATGTCCCTGGTCTTTGCGATTCCATTCAAAATGGTAAAACCGGCCTACTTACAAAACCTAATCCAGAAAGTCTTGCCAGCGCCACCATAAAGCTCCTTTCAAACCCAAAATTACAAAAAACTCTCTCTTTAAACGGATTCAAATGGTCAAAAGAATTTACCTTTGAAAAAACATATCAAAGTTTCAAAAAAATAATCGTAGACAACTAATTTATGCTTAAATCATACTTAACAAACGTGTGGACCGACAGCGCAATACTCAATAATCAAATTCTTAAATCTCTAATAACACCAGCAAAAAAAGCGAAAATTCTAGACATTGGCGTTTATAGAGCCGAACTTATCATAGACAGAGTTAAAAACATCAAAAAACCTGAAATATTCGCCGTAGACCTTGAAAATCAAGCCATTGCCTCATGCAAAAAAATGGGCATAAAAGCCAAAAAATATAATATCGAAAAGGGCCTGCCGTACAAGTCCGGCTATTTTGATATTGTTTCGGCAAACCAAATCGTTGAGCATTTAGTAGACATCGATATGTTTTTTTCGGAAATTAACAGGGTTTTAAAACCTAAGGGCTATCTAATTCTATCAACAGAAAATCTGTCATCCTGGCATAATCTTTTTGCACTACTATTAGGCTGGCAGGCTTTTTCTCAGCACATTTCAACTAAAAAAAATGTTGGAAACCCGCTCAAACTTAATCTGGAAATAGGCAGCAATAAACACGATTGCCATCTCCAAATCTTTACTCCAAGAGGTTTAAAAGACCTAGCTCAAATGTACAATCTAAAAGTCGAAAAGCAATATGGTGCAGGCTATTACCCATTTGGAGGAAATTTATCAAAATTATTATCTAAAATAGATAAAACACACAGCGCATTCATTGGAATCAAAGCAAGAAAAAAATAAGGGCAATGAAATCCAGTCTTCAAACAATCAAATCAAAACAAGGAGAAGTTAGTTACAGGGCAAAACTAGTTTCACAATATCAGAATAACAAAATTCTCTTCGAAAACGAACCAACTCAGGCAGAAATAGTCCAAGCCCTCAGAGAGAGAATCAAATCCACAAAACTAGATTTTACTTTTCTCAAAAAGCAAAAGTTGAATTTCTCCCCATATTTAGAAATAGGGGCTGAATTCACACACCGTGCCGCCACCCTAGAAGAAACACAAAACGCACAAGGTTTTGCCCTAGACATTTCATTGGAAAGCCTGTCACTAGCCCCATATTTTATAAAACAACTCAAACTCAAAAAAATACCGGAGCGAATTTGTGCAGACGCTTATAATCTTCCATTTCAGGATGATTCCCTTAACTTTGTTTTTTGCTACCAATCGTTGCATCACTTTCCCAACCCAAAACCAATAATAGAAGAAATTTATAGGATCCTCAAACCCGGAGGGCATTTTTTTGTTAATGAAGAACCCATCAGTCAAGGTATTAACCTCAATCTTTGGCGAAGACCAACAAAACTAAGGTTATGGGAAAAATTACTAAAATATACCCTAATCCTTCCCTTCATCTCTAGAATTGGCAAAACAGAAACAGATCATGGAATATTAGAAGAAACTTTTGATCTAAAAACATGGGAAAAATCGCTGGAAATTTTCGAAAATGCGACAGTTTGGTTAAATGCCTACAAATACGGACCCGAAACTACAGTTACAAAAAAATCCAAATCCGGTTGGTTAAAACCAAGCATTCCTACATTCCCCTTTATATTTACACTTGGTGGAGGGATAAAAATACTTGCAAAAAAGGGCCATTCAGCTTCTAGTAACAGAATAAACAAAGTTACAAGTACCCTTTCGTGCCCAACCTGTTTAAAAACATTGAGCTCAAACTTGGTTTGCCAAAAATGTAACACTAGATATCATGTTTATAAAAAGATTAAACTTCTAATGGATAGAAAACTAATGAAAAAACTCTACCCTAGGTTATAAAGGCTCATATCTAAATCTGTCCAAAATACCTACCGTGATCATAAAAACTTACTTATCGCAATTAAAACAAGAAAAGAAACTTCTTAAAAACGCCACCTTCATGTTTTCAACAGGAGTAATAAGTGCAGTGGCCTCTATTATCTCAACCCTAATATTTTCCCGATTTTTAGGCCCATCCGGTTATGGACTTTTTAAAATAGCCATGGGGCTAGCCACTACCGCAGCCTACATATTAGATATCGGAGTTAAATTTCTAATCCCCCGCTATATTGCCGAATTCGAAGCCAAAAAACAACCGGAAAATATTGCCCATTTATTGAAAAAAACTCTCCTTATAAAGGCGATCATCGCAATATTTGTGTTAATTATCGCCTGGTTTTTTAGCCAATCTATATCCCAAATATTTTTTCATTCTGCGGATATGGAAATTTTAGTTTGGCCTACAATAATCGTTTTTATTGTCGTTTTTTTAGATTTAATTCTTCCCATTCTTATTGGATATCAAAATTTTAAGCTGATTGCATTAACCACATTTCTTGTCCCCTTGACGCATATTGTTTTTGGTTTGCCGCTTGTTTATTTTTTTGGCATCCGTGGACTTCTTCTTGCTGCCTCTTTTGCATTCATATCCGGAAGCATCCCTGCACTAAGGTTTATCATAAAAAAAGCAAAAAGAGGAACAGCAATTAAAAGCTTCAGCTACAAAAACGCCTATATTAATTATAGTCTTCCGGCCTATTTTTCTAGCATTCCCACATATATCAACATTATTATTATTCCTTTTCTTTCATTGTTTTACACTCAAAAACAGGTAGGATATTACAGCTTTTCATTATCTTTTTATTCTGCCGCACAAGTCATTTCACTAACTTTATCGAATGTTATGTTTCCAAAAGTTGCCCAACTTAATTCCAGAAACAAAACAACAGCTGCTTTTAAAACTTACAAAAGTTTACTGATTATCTACACACCAATTGCAATTAGTTTGAGCGTCCTCTGCATACCCACTGTGGACCCTGTAATTCGCCTGCTTGCACCTGCATTTCTACCTTCAACAAAAATCATCATCATTCAAACTATCTCTTCCTTCATCATGGGCTATTTCGTCATTACCATATTTTATGTAACTGCAATCAATAAGCTTAAAATAGCCACGATTTTAAATTGGATTACCAGCCTTAGCTTTGGCACCCTAGCCTACTATCTCACGGGTTCCATAAAATGAAAAACCATTTAGTTTCCATAATCATTCCCACTTTAAACGAATCAAAAAACCTCAAACAGTGCCTAGAGAGCTGCCAAAAACAAACATACAAGAATATCGAAATCATTGTCGTCGATAACTTTTCTCGAGATAACACACTCCAAATTGCCAAAAAATATACAAAAAAATGTTTTCTAAAAGGAGACGAACGCTCCTCCCAAAGAAATTTCGGTGCCCAAAAAGCCAAAGGTAAATATTTGTTATTCCTGGACGCCGACATGCAATTGACAAAAGATTGCCTAGAAGATGCAATAAGTAAAATAAAAGATCTAAATAGCATTATAGCCTTCCCCGAAACATCCATTGGCAAGAATTATTGGGAAAAATCCATTGCACTCGAACGCAGTCTTTACCAAAAAGAAAAATTGCTCATTGGCGCCCGCCTATTTCCCAAGGATTTATTTAACAGGCTCAAAGGTTACGACAAAAGTCTATGCGCAGGAGAAGACTGGGATTTAACTATCCGAGCCCAAATACAGGGTTCCAACCTTATTACAACAACTGCTACTATCATTCACACAGAAAATGTAAAAAACCTAAAGGAATTTCTAAAGAAGAAATCATACTATTCAAAAAATATACCTCTTTACGCCCAAAAACATCCTAAAGAATTCAAAGAACAGTCAAGTTCGACAAGACGGTTTGGCATTTATCTGAAAAATTTACCGAAACTCTTAACAGAACCCACCCACACTTTGGGTTTTCTTTTTCTCAAAACCATCGTATGGTACGATTGGCAAAATATCAAAAATGCAAAAAAACACTCTTGATCTTGGTTGCGGAACATTCAAATATCCTAAATCCATTGGTATTGACAGTAGCAAAAATAGTGATGCTGATGTAATTTTTGATATTCAGCGCGGCATCCCATTCCCTACCAACCAATTTGATTTTGTCTATACCAGCCATACACTCGAACACATTGATCCAAAAAGGCTTGTCTATGTATTAAAAGAGATGCACAGGGTAACAAAGCCTACAGGCAAGATAAATATTATAGTTCCGCATTTTTCTTCTCAAGGTGGACCTAGCAATCCCACCCACCTAAGACAAGGTTTCTCCTCCCTTTTGTTTTACTATTTCCAAACAACAAGTGGAAATCCAGATTTCGGCAAAATAGATTTTGAAATTCTAAAAATCAATTTAAAGAAAGGTCGCACCAGATATTTCATCTGGAACTGGTTTTTTAGTTTTTTAGAATTCTTTGCTAATAAAAAGCCTCTTTTTTGTGAAGTTTTTTGGATTTACTGGTTCGGCGGCTTTGATGAAATCGAATTTTTAGTAAGACCAATAAAAAATTCTCCAAAACATAAATGAAAAGCATAATTTTAGATCTTGGTTGCGGAAAATCAAAATACCCGGGTGCTATTGGCATCGATAATAATAAAAAGAGCGATGCCGATATAATTTTTGATATCGAGCGTGGTATCCCTTTCCCCACCAACCAATTCGATCTTGTCTACACTAGCCACACTTTGGAACATATCGACCCAAAAAAACTTGTGTTCATTTTAGAAGAAATGTGGCGTGTAACTAAACCTCAGGGCAAAATTATTTTCATCGGCCCGCACTATACAGGATCAGGTGCCGCCACCAACCCAACCCACCTAAGACAAGGTTTCTCCTCACAATTATTTTGCTACTTTATATCGGAAAACGAATATGAGAAATTCGGTAAAATTAGCTTTAAAGTGGATAAAGTAATTTTAAAAAAAGGTAAAACCAGAATTTTTTTTGTAAATCTTTTTTATAAGGCAATAGAATATTTAGCAAATCTAAGCCCTCAAGCCTGTGAATCACTTTGGGGCTATTGGTTTGGAGGTTTTTACGAGATCGAATTTCAACTCCAACCAATCAAGTGACCAAAAATACCTTTTTTTTTCTTTTAGCTACCGGCGTAATTTTAAGAATTTTCTTCTCATTCCAAATACCAGAATTTGCAGGTAATGACGAACTAGCCCATTTGAGGTATGCGCAACACATCGCAGCCGAGAAAAAACCACCAAATCTCAATAATTACCCAAAAGAAGATCCTGCCGGCAACGAATACTTTCAACCGCCACTCTATTACCTTTTACTCGCCCCATTGATCGCCATAAGCAGCAACCCATCGAACCAATTGCATCTGGCAAGAATCGTATCAATCATAATTTGGAGTTTGGGGTTTTACTTTGCCATTAAACTTATTTCAATAATAAAACTGCGCGAACCCCACGGCACAGTTGCTCTAGCATTTCTTGCCCTCCTGCCCACTTACATAGCTAACTCAGCAACAGTAAACAACGATACACTAACTATCTCCCTCACATTATTAACACTCTTTTACATTGCCGAATTATTAAACAAAAAACTAACTCCTGCCAAGATTTTTGGCCTTTCTGCACTCACATCGCTCACTATCCTTTCAAAAATAACCGGGCTGATACTCTTACCAGCCGTAATTTGGTTAATTTATTACAAATTAAAAAGATACCCCAAACAAGTTATCACCCACACATTAATCTTTATTGCTTCAATAGTCTTATTAACCAACTGGTGGTTTTTATACAACTTTCTAACCTACCAAAACTTTCTAGGGCCAATTACCGCATCAACTGCCACTTTTACCAACGTACCCTTTGATATCTACAAACTCTATTTAATTGCAAGAGGAACTTTCTTCACTTTTTGGGCAAGCTACGGACCCGCTAACCAAATCAGACTACCCATGTATATTTACTTATTATTACTTTTACCAACAGTGCTCTCAATTCTGGGATTTTTCCTTTTACTTTATAAAGACTTCAGAAAAAGAATCAAATTCCCTATCCAAAGTAAATATATATACACGTTTTTGATTGTTTTATTTGCCAATATCTTTTTGCTTTTAATATTTAATCTTCGCTGGCATCAACCCCTTGGTCGCTACCTGTACCCTTCTCTTTTTGAAGTTGCCCTTTTTTGGTCCATCGGCTTAAATACATTCTTACCAAAGACTATCCAAAAACACATGTCAAAATTGGTAATAACAATGATGCTTATACTAAACCTCCTGGGAGCGGTAGCCATAATAAACTATTACAAGCTTTAAATGAAAGATAAAATCTCAATAATTATTGTCAATTGGAACACAAAAACCTACACATCGCGCTGTATCAAATCCATACATCAAAACTGTTCACTAAGTTTTGAAATCATTGTCATCGATAACAATTCACAGGACAGCTCATATTCCTACCTCAAAAAACAATTCCCAAAGATTAAATTGATTAAAAACCCAAAAAACTTTGGGTATGCCAAGGCAAATAACCAAGGGTTAAAAATTGCCAAGCATGAGCTTGTTCTAATATTAAATCCCGATACCCAAATCCAAAAAAACACAATTGAAAATCTACTGATTTTCTTTAATAAAAACAACAATATTGGCGCGGTTGTACCACTTCTACTCAATCCGGACAAAACAATCCAGTACTTTTATCACCGCAAACTACCAACCATGGCTTACCTATTTGCCAGTCTCATTTACAATTACACCCCTTATAAAAATTTCCCCGCTTCAAAAAAATTGTTTCTTCTAGATTTGGATTTTAAAAAAGACACTCAAATTGAACAGGCTGCAGGTGTTAGTATTTTGACCTCAAAATCGGTAGTTAATAAAATTGGTGGTCTTTTTGACACTAACCTTCCAATCTTCTTAAATGACGTGGATTTTTCAAAAAGATTGCAAAATAAAAAACTGCGTATTTTCCTTATCCCAAAATCAACCATAATCCACTCAAAATCATCATCAACAGGCAAACTTGATCCATATACCCTCAGACAAGAATCTCTTCTTTCTCATATATATTATTTCAAGAAAAACCATAATTTAATTGTGTACCTGGTAATCAAGCTGTCAATCATCACAACGCTTATTATCCTTCTAACACTCTCGAAGCTAAAGATTACAAACACATACCTTCAAACTCCAATCAAAAACCGTAAAGAATCTGTCAAGAAACAATTTGTAAATTTAATTGCAGTCATTAAAGAAAAAAGAAATCATCCGGGGGTCATCGTCGATTCCAAATTTTAGTCTTTGCAAAACCCAAAACCCGCTATATACTTAACAAAATAAATTTTAAAATTAATGATAGAAGATAAAATAAATATCGGAGTTATTCCTATAGGTGGCAAGGGCACTCGCCTGGGCTGGCTCGGAACGTTTCTCCCGAAATCCCTCGTACCGCTAGGCCAAAAACCTATGCTCTACCTCATAATTAAAAACATGCAAACAATGGGGATAGATCAAATATATTTATTAGTTAACTATAAAAGTAGTTTGATAAAGAAATATCTCAAAGAAGAAGTTGAATTCAAAAATTTAAAAATCAAATACATAAATTCCAAACCTGAGTTAGGACTTGCAGATGTAATACTATTAACCGAAAAATATATAAACAAACCTTTCGTTACGATCCTTGGGGATGATTTTACGATAAGTCCTTCGCTTAAACAGTTCATAACCATCAAGTTGCCCAAAGATGCCATAGTTTTAGAGGCTGTCTGCGTAGAAAAAAATCGGGCTACTCTTTCACAGACTTGCGAAATTCGCGTCAACTCTAAAAATCAAATTACTCTTGCTATAGAAAAACCCAAAAAACCCAAATCCAACCTGCGTGGTTGCGGCATTTATTTATTTACACCAGAAATTTTTGAATACATCAAAAGGACTAAAAAATCCCCATCAAGCAAAAAGAGAGAGATTACCGATACAATCAATCTTACAGCACAAAACAAAAAAGCTTACGCCTGGCGCCTAAAAGGAATCAATATCAACATCAATACTCAACAAGATCTGAAAAAAGCCACAAAATATCTATATTTCCCCTCAAAAAAATGAAGAAGAAATCCAAGATGGGAACCTTTGACACTTTTAATTCAAAAAGAGTGTCATATATTCTAGTTACCAAAAACCGAGCAAAATTACTAAACAATGCCCTAAAAATGGCACAGAAGCTAAAAAAGGGCAATGACGAAATCATCGTGGTAGATGGATTATCTTCTGACACCACATTAGAAATAATCAAAAATAACAAAAAAACGATAGACAAATATATTTCAGAACCGGATATAAGCCCTTCCCACGCCGCTAATAAAGGAATTCTTCTGGCCTCAGGAAAATACATAAAAACAATTGCTGACGACGAAATTTACTACGGGAATGCTATGGAAAAAGCCATCGAAGTCATGGAAAACAATAATGACATTGACATCCTTGAGTGCGGAGGCAAAATATACGATTTATCTACAAAAAGTTCCCGGACACTTTATAAAAAACCAGGAATAAACTTCGGAAAAAGTATTGATGATATTTTCTTCTACGGATCCAATGGCGCAGGTTACATTATAAGGAGGAGCTCCCTAGCTAAAATTGGTACCTTCCCTATGGATATCGTTTCGGATCTCACTTTTATGGTAAATAGCATAAAAAATGGTGCGAATGTAAAATTTTGCAGAGTCAAACTTTATAAGCAACTAGTCCACAAAAACAATATTTCAATCACTAACCCCCAAGTATCAGCAACCCTCTATCGTCTAGTAAAACACAACGCTCCCAAAAAATATTATTTTCCATATGCTTTTAATTACTACATTAGAAACAACCCAATTTTAAAAACATTATTTTTCCCAGTAATATTACTGCATAATAAATATGTCATGAATCTGTTTATTCCTGACAAAAAGAACTTAAAAAATAAACAATATATTTGGGACGGTGGTCTAAGTTAAATGACTAAACGGACCAATCACCAAATAATCGTCTCTATCGTATTTTCAAACTATAATGGCGGCAACGAACCCATCGAGTGCTTAAGGTCTATCGAAAAGCTTAATTTTCCCAAAAATAACCTCGAGGTAATTGTCATAGACAATGGCTCTAGGGATGGATCTAAAGAAAAGATATTAAAACTTTTTCCTAAAATTAAATTAATCAGTCTCAAAAAAGACATTGGACTTCCCGCATCATTGAATCTGGGAATTAACAAATCCAAGGGCAAATACATAATGATTGCAAATGACGATATTGTTTTTGAAAAAAATAGCGTCCAAAATATGGTGAATTATTTAGAAAAAAACACAAATGTCGGAGTTTTGGGAGGAAAAATCTTTTACAAAGATGATCCTAAGAAACTTTCTCTGTCTGCCTGCGACTTTAATATGTATAAAGGCGAAATCAAGGGTGGTTTGGCCAAAGGAGACAAAATTAAATGGCTTCAGAGTTGCGCTATTATGATTCCGCGCACTGTTTTCAACAGAATTGGCTTATTCGATTCGGGATATTATCCCCTCTATTTTGATGATTTTGATTTCTGCCTTAGAGCCACAAATACTGGCCTTAAGCTTATATATTTCAAAGATGCAATTTTTTGGCACGGAGGGGGAAAAACTACCCAAAAATTTCCCGATAAAAACGTCTACTTTTGGTGGTACAAAAACAAAATTAGATTTTACATTAAGCACGCTTCTCTATCTCAAATAATCCCTGCCTTTATAGTTCAATTATGTGCAACTACAGCCAAATCACTAACAACAAGACAAAACTTAATACTTTGTCTTTGCAAAGCATTTGCAATAAACCTTTCCCAGCTGCCAGCAACACTTAGCAGTAAAAAGAAGGATGCACAGCTCAAACAACAATAAAAATCCCAAACATCTGCCATTCATTTTAGTAATTATTCCAACGATTCTATTGGGAAATAAATTTCAAAAAGTCATTTTTAGGATCAATCCATGAAAATAGCCATACTAACCAATTCCTTAGACCCTCATTCAGGTTCACGCGCTCCAATAGAACTCTCCAAAGCTCTTGCCGGTAACAAAAAAAATGAGGTCACTCTTTATGTAAAAAATAAATATTCCCAAAAAAATCTGGTTCTATTTCCCAGGAAAGTAAAAATTAAGTTTATACAGAAAAATTCATTCACGAAAACTTTCTTCACCCTCCTCGGGGAGTTTAACACACAAAATTATGATATTATGTGCTCAAACGCAACTCTTTCTGTTTTTTTACCTGCCGCCCTGAGCAATAAAACCTTGGTCACCACCTACCATGGTACTCAATGGAATGTTTGGGAAAATAAGTTTTTTAATAAAAGACATCTAAAATTGCCTATACGCATAATGGATTTTTTAACCAATATCTTCATTTGGATCAAAACCTCTCCCATTTTTATTTTTTCCAAAAAAGTAATCACAATATCAAAATACACTTCCAAAGAAGCAAAGAAATATTACCTAAGATCTTCACAGCCAACTTATTGGGGCGCAACCCCAGCAAGCCTTAAAGTTAACCCAAAAGGCACCAAAGGCAATCCGCTCACCATAATTTCCGTATCACGTATTACCCCCTACAAAGGATTCCATAAGCTCATTAATATTTTTAAAGAAATAGACCCACAAATGAAGGCTAGATTAATTATCGTCGGATCTCAACCTCAAAAAAATTATCTCAAATATTTAAGAAAAATCTCACCAAAAAACGTCCTGATCATAATTGACCCTTCAGATAAAATCCTGGCCAACCTATATGGACAATCTCATATCTATGCAACCTGCGATAAATATTTATTCTTTGGTATGCCCATTTTGGAAGCTGCCTCATTTAAAATGCCAGCCATTGCACTCAATAACGCCGCAGCCAAAGAAGTAATCCAAAACAAAAAAACAGGATTTGTCGCAAACAATCTAGACGAATTCAAAAAATATCTTGAACTATTGATAAAAGACCAAAAACTAAGAACTTTCATGGGCACAAAAGCAAACATATTTGCCAAAAAATTCACCTGGGAAAAGACAGCCCGAGAATACGAAAAAGTCTTTAAAAATTTACTTCAAAAAAAATCTGCATGAACATTGCCATTATCACTCAATCCATAAACACCCACTCCGGCAGCAGGGCACCTCTGGAACTAGCCAAAAACCTTGCAAAAAATAATCAAATCACCATATACTCCTATCCACACAAAGCTGACAAAAACCTCATCAGCATACTTGAAAAATTGAAAATATATGTTGTCTTGCTCCCCCATAACAACCAATCAATAATCAATCAAATAAAAAATACCTTAGAACTCTCAAAAAAACTGCGAAATTCAGATTGCGATATTGTTTCCTCTCATTGCCTACCTCCCCTTTTTATGGCAACTTGGTTTTTAAAAATACCCACAGTCGCAACCTACTACGGCACACAAAAAAATGTTCTTAAAGAAAAATTCTTCCCCGAAAAACTTTCTCCTATCAATTACTTAGCCGAAAAAATATTAAATCTAGTTATTTCTCTCGAACAATGGATAATCGTAAACACTACTTCAAAAACAATTGCAATTTCCCAACATTCAAAAAAGGAAGCTCATAAACTTTATCATCGAAAAATAAACCATATATACCTTGGATCAATTTCAAAAAATCTAAAAAATGAGCAATAATAATTACAATAAAAAATATTTTGAAGACCGTGATCATTTAGACTTTCATCTGGCCCTATCAATAAAAATCTTAGCAAAAAATATTAACTGCAATAAAATTCTCGATGTTGGTTGTGGAACAGGCAGACTTGTTAAATTTCTAAGCCAAAAAGGTTTTGATGCCCAAGGCTGCGATGCACAAGCTGAAGCCGTAAAAGTAGCCCGAATCAACAATGATTCCATTGTAATAAGAAAAGCCTCCGCCACATCACTTCCATACAAAGCTGAATCTTTCGATCTTATCACCTCGATTTCGACTATAGAACATCTAACCACAAGAGATGCTAAAAAATTTATCAAAGAGGCAAAAAGAGTTTTAAAACCCAATGGTTATATATTTATTATTACCCCAAATTTTTCCAGCCCCTTCAGATATTTACGCGGAAAGAATTGGTTTGCATACAAAGATCCAACCCATATCAACTTTTTTACCCCCAAATCTATTAAACTTTTGTTAACAAATTGTGGTTATAAACAAATCAATTTCCGACATAAAAGCGCTTACAACGTACGCTTTGATTGGTATCTTCCAAGTGCCCTTAGAAAGCTACCAATGCCCATCAAAAACCTTCTAAACTATTTAATGATCTCTTCCCCATTTTCTACTTTCAGAGACAGCCTCTGGGTTTCTGCTCAAAAATGAAGAAACATTACAAAATTGGCATACTAATTGATCAGCTAATAATCGGTGGAGTCCAAAAAATAGCGCTGGAAGACGCAAGAGCTCTGCAAAAAATGGGCCACAGCGTAACCCTCCTGGTTCTTATGAGAAAAGGTTACCACCGCCAATTTAAAGATTTTTCAAAAGGAGTAGATATTAAATTTTTGTCCGATTCATACCCCTTTTTCTTAAAACATTCTATTAAATTTCCCATCTTCTCTTTTTTTTCCACCCTCCACATTCTTAGTCCCTTTTTGGCAACCATGACTATTAGAAAAAACGAATATGACATCATAGTTAGCCATGGAACAACAACCTGTTTCACTGCTCAAAGGCTTAAAAAAACGAGGGGCATCCCTTACCTAGCTTTAATCCACGATCCCATGAACTATATTCTCAAAGTTGCCTATAAAAACAGCTACCTACGCTTTTTAATGCCTATTTTAAAACCACTATTAAGATATCTCGAAAAAAACCTAATCAACAATTCAGAAGGCGTTTTACTTCTTTCAAAACTTCATCAAGACTTCATCTCCAAGACCTACCAAACTAAAACCACTATCCTACCAGCCGCTACTAGAGTCTCAGCCAAACTTCCGCATACCCATCGCAACTTTATCTTAGCGTCTTCTCGTTGGGAAGCAAATAAAAATCCAGGTCTTTTTTTACAAATGGCAAACCAAATACCAGACGCCAAAATAGTAATGGCCGGTACATGGTCCAACAATGATGAATTCACAAAATTTAAGACTGAAATAAAAGAGCAAAATCTCTCGGCGCAAATTCAATTACAGCCCTATATTTCAGAAAACAAATTAATAAATCTCTATCAAGGCGCCCGCGTTTTTGTTCACCCAATCAGGGAAGCCTTTAGTATGGGAGGTCTTGAGGCAGCTGCCAACGGTTGTCCAATTATCATTCCCCAAGGATCTGGTATTACTAATTATTTAAACAGTGGCCAGGACGGTATTTTTGTTACAAATTCAAACAATCACGACTTTATAAAGGCAGCTAAAAACATTTGGCAAAACCCAACACTCGCCACAAAAATGGGCATATCCGCCAGAAATAAAGTAAAAGGTTTTAGCTGGGAAAGCCATGCAAAAAAACTCTTGGCTATCATCAACCAAAAACTATTAACAAAAACAATATCGATTGTCGCACTAGAAACAGGCCACGCTTCCGAATCCTACCTCTCCGGCGGTGATAAATTGCTCGAAAAAATGGCTAAATTTTTGCCAAAAAACCACAAAATAACCGTAATCATCCCAAAAATAGGCATTTCACATTGGCAAAAAGCAAAACTTCCAAACATCAGGCTCCTTACATTACAGGAAACCTTTTTTGATAACAAAACCAGTCCAACCTACGTTTTTATGGCCTATCTCTTAAGAATTTGGCATTCATATTTTATGCTCAGAAAAATCAAAAACATTGATCTCATCTACTCCTCAACCAATATTTTCCCCGATATTGTCCCCGCATTTTTGTTAAGGCTTACAAACAATGTACCTTGGGTAGCAAGAGTCCATCATCTCGTCTCTCCCCCTCTTAAAAGGCCTGGTAGATTACTTGTTAACATCGTTTCCTATTCTTTGCAAATCTGCTCAAATTTTATGATAAAAACCAAAAGCACCAAAATTTTAGCCCTAAACAGTATACTTGCAAAAATTCTCATAAGTCAGAATTTTCCCAAAAACAGGTTAAGAATACTTGGGGCAGGCATAGAACTGGATAAAATCCAAAAAGGAAAACCATTTGCACATAAATCGTACGATGCAGTATTTGTCGGAAGATTACACCCTACAAAAGGCATCTACGATTTGGTAGAAATCTGGCAACAAGTTGTAAAAAACAAGCCGGATGCTCAAGCCGTCATAGTTGGAGGAGGAACAAAAATCGAAATGAAAAAACTAACATCACAAATTAATATGGCCAATCTCGGAAAAAATCTCACCCTTTCAGGCTATTTATCGGAGGTAAATCTAATTAGAACACTCAAGTCATCCAAAATATTCCTATTTACCGATTACGAAGCCGGTTGGGGCTTGGCAATTGCGGAAGCAATGGCAGCAGGCTTGCCAACTGTAGGCTATAATCTTGATGTCTTTGGAAATGTTTTCAAAAAAGGATTCACAACAGTACCCGTCGGCGCAAAAAAAGAATTTTCCCAAAAAATCATTTATTTACTCAACAATCACAAAGAATATAAACGCTTAAAAAATGAGACAATAGAAGAATCAAAAAAACGTAGCTGGGAAAAAACTAGCCGTAGCTTTCAAAAAATAATCAAAGATGAGTTACACATCCATTAAAACTACCAAAAGAAACACTAAGCCAAAAACTCTCCATTTAGGTTGTGGTCCAAACAAAAAACCGAATTCATTAGGCTTGGACTCCAATAAAAATGTCAAGCCCGATGTAGTCCATAACTTGGACAAATACCCCTACCCTTTCAAGGATAATCAGTTTGATACAATCATTGCCGAAAACATCGTAGAACATATAGAAAATATTCCCAGATTTATGGAAGAAATTCACCGGATTTGCTCCCACAAAGCAAAAGTGCTAATAACCACAGGTCATTTTAGCGGCGTCGACACCTTCACCGACCCAACCCATAAGCATTTCTTCACAAGCCGCACATTCGATTATTTTATTCCAAAGACAGACTTGTACGAGTTGCAATATTCCAAAGCCCAATTTAAAAAAAACAAGATTATTTTAGGACCGCAAAACTCCAAAAATTTTATACTGAGACTTATCTTGACCCTTATCAACAAATACCAAGTAATTTATGAAAAAAGATTCGCCTTTATCTTCCCTGTAGGCGTAATTTTTTATGAATTAGAAGTAGTCAAAAATAGGGCAATCTAATTTTCTTCATCTTTCTCCCACCAACTTGTCACCTTTTTGTGACCACGCCTAATACCTTTACCTACAAACACCGTAAGTAGACTCTTAAAAAAGAGTATATCCAAAACCACAATTATCGAAATTAGAGAAATTAAATAACCAATCTTATATCTCGTCTCACCTTTATACTTAAAAGTCACCTCATAAGAACTATTCCTTGCCCTATCTGGCAAAAATGCATACATATAACCCGGAACCATCGGTCCTGCTTCATAAATATTCAGTTTCTCGTCGAATCCATTGCCACGCACCCTTGCTTCCCAACCTGAATAATGCGACTCCTTAAAAAGTACTGCTTTTGCACCCGAACCTTTTATCACAACTTTCTCCGGTGTTGACCTATCAACTGCTACCTTTAAATTTAGATCCTTCGAAAAATCGTTAAAGTAAAAAAAGATATTCTTAAAAAGCGAAATCTCTTCCGGATTTTTAAATCTCTGCACGTGTCCAGCCAAATTCATTCCACTCCAGACTATTTTGCCTTTACCCAGCCCATAAGAAACCAACACCGGTTTTTTATGGTTCGAAATCAAAACTTTTGCATTCTCTCTCAAACTTGTTTCCGGGTAACTAAAACTCCAACCAACACCATCAAATACAGGTTCGGAAAATTTATCAAAACTAATTCCGTCCGTGATTTGATGATCCTCAATTTTAAAATCCCAATCCTTACCTAAATCCCTGCGGTTAGATTGTTCAAACGGGAATACAGAAAGGAGGTGTTGGCTTACGGATTCTTTTTGCTCCGTTCCCGTATCAATAAACAAATTTCCCCCATTAGTTACATAATTTTCAAGCTTTCCAAACGCCTTTGTATAATTTTTATATTTGTATCTGTAAGCAACCACCACATTAAACTTATTAAGTTCTTTTTGGTCAAGACTATCAATCTCCTTGTTCCATTGAACAATAATTGCGCACCTGGAATTAAAGTTCAAGAGCCCCAAATCGCGCATCATCATATCCTGACCAATATAATCACCAACAACTAGAATTGTTGGCGCATTTGAACCCATATATATTGGAGATACAGCTGCATCATTTATTTCGTAATAAGTAAGTTCCTGCCATGTATCGGGAATATCCCAGCCCCTCCCCTCAATTTGAAAATATCTCGCCGGCCTTCTGACCTTTACCGTTTCTTGACGCATTACAAAATTCTTGTCATCCAAAATATAACTTGAAGGTTTTGCCGTATAATTTCGCCCATATGCAGGCGCACCTTCATAATATTTAATACCTGCCCAATCAATAAAAAAGGCAGAGATTGCCTTGGCTTGATCCACAGAGTACCCCCATCTATCAACAACCTCATCTTTGCTAAATGTAATATTCTGCAAATATTGCCAACCCGCAAAATTTGGACTATTAACTCCATCTGGCGAAGCATCCAAATACCCCCTTGCCAGCGGCATTTTAAAGACGGAATTCCACCAGATATTAAAAGTGGCATCAATGTCATAAAGTCGATAATTCAAATCATTTGGATTCAACCAATCAGGTACAAGCTTGGGCAACTTTTCCGGCCACTCACCCTTTTTCAGATCCAGTGCAAGTACTGTTGGAAATTGACTACTCTCTGAAACAAAGCTCAATGTCTCTTTTTCAAAAGCCAAATATGTTTTTTGTAGAAACAAAATACCCACCACTAAAACTGTCACCCCTACACCCGCACTGAGCGCTAACGTCAGATATCGCAAGATTTTTACTCTCGTCTCAAAAATAATTTCCAGATTATCCCAGGCAATTCTCCACAAAACCGCGACCAATACTCCAAAAATCGTCATTGACGGCCAAAATATTCTGAACCAACCACCAGCAATCGGATTAATTCCTAGTGCAAACGCGTAAAGAAAAACCATCAAATATCCAAACATTAAAAGTGCCGGCAAGAGTAGCCAGATGTGCTGACTAAAGCGTCTTTTTAAAGCCAAACTACCAATTCCAGTTGCAATTACACCGATCAAACATGCCAGAAGCGCCCGAAAAAACAATGGATTGGACCTTTGATAAAAATCCAATACCCTATCGATAGGAGAACCCGCCGTTTCTTTTGCATATCCCGCAAAAGTTGAACTCGAAATCTCCCCCGCCCCATGGGCAAAGGCTCCTGAAATCACACTAAAAAAAGTATTAAATATTCCCAAACCAACTCCGGCAAACGGATAACCTACAAATAAAATTATCAAACCATAAAGCAGGAGCGTAAGAAATTTCTTTTTAGAAAAAATACTCACCTTTTTTGAACCGTAAAAAAGTATCATCAAAGTCGAAAGAGGCACAGTATAAGCAATAAAACTTTGTGGATGGCCCAAAATAAAAATTCCGCTTACAAGACCCGCAAAATATATATACTTATTGTTTCCTGATTGATAAGCCAAACCTACTAAATAGAGCGTCATGGGAAATACAAACATTGTTGCTGCATATGGAATGCTCCCAGACCAATAAAGCGGACTCCACAGGTTATACGAATAAGCCGTTGCTACAGATAGCACTGCAGCCAAAGACCTACTCCTTCCGATTTGGTAAAACAACAAATAGCTAAAAACAAAATATAAAATGTACGAACCTATTACATATGCTTGCACTGCCTCAACAGCACTAAAAAATGCAAGTAGTGGTTGCATTAAATAAAAATGTAAAAATGGATAAGTTTGGGCAAACGGCGTTCCACTATACCAAATATATTTCCAACCAAAAATCGGCATGGTTAAGTGATCCCGAATGTAAGTCACAAAATCAACCGATAAAAAAAGGTCAATACCAACTGCAGGCTTTTGTTTCCAGTAAAGGCTAAGGATTGGCCAAGCAAAATAAACAACCACAGAGACAAAAACCAAATGTAATCCCCATGTCACCAAGAACTGAAGCAATCTACTGTTTCTAATTTTGTCTAACATCGTAATTTTAAATACTATAACTTCAAATTGCCCCACTATGCAATCAAATTAAATGAACAAAAAGAAAAGGAGGGTTTAACCTGTGTTTCCCCTGCAAAATTTGCAAATAATTCTAATCCTTGTGGGATCTATAACAACTAAAAACAATTCGTAAACCTTAAACAAAAATAGCCCCACGCCAATAAGACCCAATGGTATACCAACTGCCAATTTAAAAAAATCCTCTGAAGAAAAACTGAATATTGCATATCCCGAAACGCCAACCGATATACCTACCGCCATCCAAATCAAATTCACTATTTCGCTTACCAAAACCATTAATACATAATGCCAAAGTTTATGGTTATCGCTTTTCATAGACATAATAAATTATATCCCCATTTTCATCATAAACCTTCACTAACAATCATTAACTGCTTGAGGAACCAACTTTCTAATTTCATCCATTACCCGGTCTGCAACTAATTGATAACCACAATCGGCAAAATCACCAATTTTTCTCGACTCTCCAAACTTTAAAATTAACCTGTCCCCCTCACTCATTGCATAAGCTGGCTGCAAGTTTCCGTCCGGGCATTTTCTTGCCAGCAAACCAACAAGTTGCCCTGCTTGTTCGCTACCCCTTTTAAGGGTGGTGCTTGCCTCCAGTTCGGGCGTCAACCCTAAAACCTCACCTTTTGTAAACCTTCGCACTACATCAAGCATTGCCATACGCCCTCTCCCTTTAAAAGCAGATGGCACTTCAACAAGCTGATAAGCATCGATAAGCAACCTTTGCATCTGCGAAAAAAGCGGCACTTCTTGCCCCAAGTGAAATCTTCCCACTCTCAATTCCAAAGCATCCTGAACAATCCACTTTATGTCCTGCCCTCGCATCCGCCTGAAAGAGTCACTAGCCATACAACTATGCCACCAGGCACGCATCGGACCCTTCGACCAGTGGTTCATAACAAAAACCGTTGGACCTTCACTCGATATTTTTTCTTCATCAACAAACTCCATTTCATATCCATAAAGCAATTTTTGGCAGTCCAAGGAGGACCGTTTTTCGCCACGAAGCATCGAAGGCAAAACAACTTCTTCAAAATATTTTCTTCCGGCGGGGTGTAGTGAATTTACACCCCAGAATCTCCGCATACCAACAGAACTAATCGCATCTTTTACTGAATGTTCAATTCTTTCTCTCATATTATTAAAAATAGGCAACAAAGTTTATCACACCCAGAAACAAACTAACTTCACTTTTTGTCCAGATAAGATAAAAACGAGCGTATATGAAAGTAGATCTTCACGGCATCCTGGACTAAATTTAACCTTTCCAGATTCCTCACCGGCACAACATGGTTTAAAGAAGAAATGTAAGAAAATTCCGCCTGTTTTTTCCCCAGGCTTTCAAAAAGACGCTTGGATTCGATAGGTGCAACATAAGTATCATGAGAATCAGCAAGTATGTATACTTTTGTTTTAATCTTGTCAGTCTTCCCTCTCACTGATAATGCCTCAACCTGAGTCTTAACCTCATCAGGTAATTGTTCTCTTGCCTGGTCAAATTCTGTATCATTAGTGGCAATTATAAATTTGAGAATTGCTTTTGCTCTCGCTGACATTGTCACCATCTTATCCTCTGGAACCTGAGCATTTGTTAAAATCGAATCCTTAATTAAATTCTGTTCATCTTCATTAACAATCAGACCTGCATACCAAAGTTGTAGTTGTTGTTTGGCATCATTCCCAGCCAACCATGGAACTTGTTTGCCATGATCCATAAATTGCCCGGTAAACAATTCTCTTGTCAAATCCCAATTGTCAAAAAAAGGAGAAACTACATTCACAAATCTTACCTTATCGCTCATACGAGAATCAGCAGCAGCAAGTAAAGAAAACGTTCCCCCCGCACAAACCCCCGAGAGCCCAACTCTTTTACTGTCAACATAGTCTCGACTAGAAAGATAATCAAAAAGCACATCTATTTTATCAATTGTTGTATTCCTCATTTTAATGTTCACTAAATCATCAAGCTCAGGAACCAAAACGACAAATCCGGCTTTTGCAAAAATATTTGCAAATCTCCTAACGCCATCATTAGTCCTCAAACCGCGTGTTCCAATCAAAAAAATAACCGCCGGGTTTTTTTTATTATTACTGGGTTTGTAAACGTCTGCCGGAATATTCCCGCCCGGTACATCAATTTCTACTTGTTCAACCGTATATTTACCCCCCACTAAATCCAGAACCCCCAAATGTACCTTTGGCGAAAACTCAGTAACAAGTGTTAAAGATTTAAAAGTAATTCGTCCCCATGGGGTTAAGCCGTAGACAATAATTATCAGAATTACAATAATTGTCGGCTGTAATTTTTTATAAATATTTTTAATAAACTTCATCATATTTAATATTTAAGCTTCCTCCAATACATACGTATAACAAAACCACCAAAATATAAAAAACCACAAAATTAAAAACAGTAGCGAAAAATAGTCGTGGAAAATTACGGCAACAGTTTGTCCAAATGTTATTGCCAAGCCTCCAACTATTGTCAGTCTGGCAAAATTAATAAGGTAGGTACCTAAAATACCGATAACGATAGTCTCCAACCTGGATGTTATCTTAAATTTTCCCTGCATACCGGTTATCAGTGTTGCCAGAAGCAGCACTATACTTTGCCAACCCAAACAATTCCATTCAATCTTTAAAAATCCATGATTCAAAAACACACCTGTTTTTGTTGCCTCAACATTTACCGGAAAAAGTTGAAATAAAGAAGCTACCATTTTGGCCTCATAAGGTACAACCCACTCCTCCAGGACCCGGTAGGCATGCCATTTTAAAAGTAGAGCCGTCATAAATTCATTAACCGAATTCACAAACGGCAACAGCATCAAAAGAAGCGGCACCACTATAAAGATGGTTCGAAATGGGGATTTTTTTATCCCTTCTTCTTTATCCATCTCTTACCTCCATAAATCCCACATTTTTTCCACTTAACCGCAGTCGTCTAATAATAAATGGTAAGGCTAGTACTAAAGGCATTAATAATAATGAAGACTCCGGCACCGGCATGCTGGACATTTGTATCACCAAATTTGCCGAATTTATAAAAGAATTGCCGGTTCCTGCATCAATTTTTGCCTGCACATCATAATCCCCGTCAGGTGAAGGTTCGGCAACACTCGCCCTTTTAAAAACCGGTGTAGTACTTGTTGTCGTAACTTGTCCTGTACCCTGACTAAATTGTCCATATGCGGTTGTACTTCCGCTCTTTGTCGAAAAATATATTGTGGCATCCATAAAACGGGTTATTGTAGTTCCCGAAAAATTATTAGATGTGTATGTGTTTGGGTAAAGTACGCTTACATACCCCGTTGTAGTACCACCCGCATTAGAACTCACATAGTTCTGCACTACTTCTGTCGCACTAATTCCGCTTGAAGAATTCTGGTCTAATATTACTTTCGCATTGAAAATCCGCGCGCCGCCGCCGCTATCAGTCCAAAACTTAACCTTATATTGTGTTCCTGCAGTCAAAGTAAAAGCAGAAGATCTTACCCTTGTAGTTGTAGTTCCCAAAACAGAAACCGAACTGCCTATCGCATTATTTGCCACATCATAAAGCTGCGCATAAGTATTTTTCCCTGCAGTTGTATTATTCAATGTCGCTTCAAAATAAGTTCCTCCCCCAGCACCGGTCGTTGGCAATGGATTCCATGTAGAAGTACCGTTAGCACCACAATTTACGTCACCATCATAACAATAAAATCTAATATTTGAAGTTGCTAAATCGGCAGGAGACGTAGCTGAATTACTGGCATAACTCCCAACTTCTACCTGCGCCTCGGTTTTGGTAAGTTTAGTCGCAGCCGTTTGGGTAATTATTATTCTACCGCCTCTTATATTTACAACATTCATCCCGTCTGAACGGTACTCTACCGTATAATCTGTTCCCGTAGTAAGTGTAATCGCACCAGATCTTACCTTTGTATATGTCGTAGCTGTGATTGGAACAGCACTCCCTGAAACCGGTGTCGAGCTGCCCGATGCAAAAAGAGCCATCCACAAAATTGCCGTCCCGGCATCTACCTGAGTTGGAGTCACGCCGGATGGACACGCCGTCGCGTTACAAGGATAAAACAATAAATCACCCTTACCACTGGAAGCATCATAAAAGCTAATCTGGCAGTTAGTAGAACCATTACAATAAATACTAGAGTACGTACCAACCGTCCCCGTTCCATAGGGTGTATTTACAGTACCAGTACCGCATACAGTATCATCACAATCTGCAAATTTGAGATCCCCTCCGGTCGCATCATAGTAACTAATCTTACAGTCATTTGCTGCCGGACAGGTAATCGAAGTATATTGCCCCACATCTACAGCCCCACCAGCCTCATTATTACACGAAGTTAACACACAACCCGTCTGCCCATCCAGCAATTTAGGAGTATTTCCTGTTGCACAATTATTATCTCCACAGTCCATAAATCGCAAGGCACCATTGGTTGTATCATAGTGAGAAATCTTACAGTCGGTTTCTGACATGCAAAATATAGAAGGATATTTTCCGACATCATTTGTTGCCTCCACCGTTCCCACATTTGTCGAACCTGAACAGTCCTGAAAACCCGAACTTGCAGTAGAAGAACACCTGGCAAACTTTAAATCACCATTAGTTCCATCATAATAAGCAATCTGGGTTACAAAGTGGTTCACATCGGCCGATAGCACCTCACTCATAGAAAGGTATTGACCAACATTACTTGAAGTACTGCAACTTGTAAAACTACAACTCGCACCATCCACAATATACTTTGTCGGAGTAGCCAAGCAGGGATAACCAAATGCTGACTTACAAATATATAATTTCAAACTGGCATTTGTTGTATCACGATAAGCAATTTCACAATCTGCTGATGAGGCAAAACAAGAAATAGCTGTTCCGGCACCGACATCGCCGGTACTTTCCAATGTTTGCACTCCGACTGATGTCGTACTACAGGTTGCGTTCGAACAGTCCACATATTTAAGGTTTGCATTTGTCGCATCATAATAAGCAATGGAGCAAGTGTTTGCGTCATTACAATATATCGAAGGATATTGCCCGACATCGGAAGCTGTATCGCAATTTGTCAAAGAACACCCATATCCATCAACAGTAGTAATTGTGGGGGCCGGTGAAGTGCACGTCGCAGTAGTACACCTGGCAACTTTTAACGCCATTGCCGAAGCATCGTAGTAGGCAATTTTACAATCAGTTGTCGAAATGCAAGATATACTTGTTCCTTTACCTACATTGCCATCTGTTGAACCTACCCTTCCAATTGCCTCGAACTTGGTAGTTACCGTCCCATCATATTTACTCGAATCATAATTCACCAAACCAAATGCATTACCGGATGGTCCATAAACGGCACTAGTAACATTACCCGTTGAAACATCCATTATGTTTAACTGCTGCTCAAGTGCCGGTGTTGAAGAAACAGCTTTTACGTTTGGTGTAAAAAATGCCAGTGAGTTAATAAAAAGGACCACAATCAGAAGCCCTGCAATAACCCCCCTGGAAATTCTTGGTGCTCTTCTTGGCATTATCCTGTAGCCGGAAAGTGGGTTATGAGCAGAAACACGGGCAAAGTTAGCTTCTCCAAAGGAGTTTGGTAATAGATTGCCTGCAACAGCAGAAAGGGCAGATGTTGCCGCACTTGGCCCTACTGAACGAATCGACTTCAACTTTTCAATCCAGCCGTAAAACTTACCGCGGTCAAAGTTATCAGTAATAATACCTGTCTTTGGAGTCCTAAACCATGGCCCTTCTTGCGTTTCAAATAAGGCCTTGACGGCAGCATAAGCCTGGAATGGGACAACAATATATGAAAGAAGCATAAATGAAGCAACACCCACGTAATCTTTCTCCTCCGACTCTTCAAGGAAAAGTCCTGCCAAGTTCATAAGCGGCAGTGCCAAAAAGTTGGTAAACACTAAAGACCAACCCCAGGCAGCTGTCCAAAATGGCAACCTTGTATGGATAACTACCTCACTAATAAACCAGGCTGTTACTCCAATCAGGAAAAAGGCAGCCTGTATGTAATAAGGTGCCAGGTACATAAACTCAAATTTCTCACGCTTGGAAATCCTTTTTGAATACATCATCTTTAGCCACATTTGTTTGACATTGAAAGTATGACCCTCTGCCCAACGCATTCTCTGGCGGATTAGTCGTTTTACTGTCGAAACTGCTTCTGCAGGGGCTTGGATATATGGGTTAAAAACAACTTTAAAGCCTTGTTCATAAAGCCTGAGTGTCAACTGCAAGTCTTCGGTAATCGAAGTCTGCCAACCGAATGCTTTTAAGACATCGGCCCGGATACAAAAAACACTTCCCGCAATCTGATTTAATCCTCCATATATTCCAATACCTGCCCTCTCAACTACATAGCTTCCTGCATACTCTGTTCGAACTCCCCGAGTTACCCAGTTCTCGCTTTTGTTCAGAACGTGCCACTGGTATCCCTGCACCGCTGCAATCTTGGATTCGGCTACCTTTTCCAACCCCCCACAGGCTTCCTGGAAAGATTTCATGAATTGTTCAATAGTGTCCGGATATGGCACAAAGTCGGCATCAAATACACAAACATACTCGGCGCGGGAATCTGTATAAGCTAGGGCATTTTGAAGCGCTGCACCTTTGTAACCTTTTCGGGAAAAACGATGGATGAGCTTAACAATTGGCTCCCCCGCTTTTTCGCTAACATAAATTTCCATTTCAGAATTAGAAACAGTCCTCACAACATTTCTGCCGTCTAGTGCAAGTTGGTTAACAGCAAGTTGCGTCGTCTCATCTGTTGAATCGTCAGCAATTACAACTTCAAAGTTAGGCCACAATTGGGATGAACATGCTTTTATTAATCTATTAAGTACCCTCTTTTCGTTATAAATAGGGATGTGTATGGAGACAAACGGTCTTGACCGAAGTTCTACTTCGTTAAGTTTTAAGGTAAGTGTATTAACTTTACTGATCGGTTGATTGATTTTTACAAATCCGCCGAACCTTGAAAAGAATTTCAAAACTTGAAACTTAAACCTGCCACTATCTGCTTGCTCATCACCCAAGCCACCGTCCTCACCTTGCGCAACTTTCATTACCATAATTAAAGAGAAATAATATTTTAAAGAATACAAGAAGAAGAACATTCCAAACGTTAATGCAACAAATGGGAAGAAAAACGCAGGATTAAAAAGCTTATCAACTTCAATAATCCAAGCCAAGAATATTGTCACTGGGAAAATAATAGGCCAGGAAACAGGATGTTTAAAAACCCACTTGGGGACTGTCTTGAACGGCGCATAAAGAAGTCTCCAGACTGTAAGAGTCGGAACCGGCGTATCGTAAATCTGGATCGCCGGGGTAAGTTGACGCACAAATCCTTGTGCATAAAGCTGTCGTTTTTCAATAGTATTTAAATCTCTTTTTAAAAGCAGGTCTTGAATTGCGTGGTGACCAATAAAAATAATTTCCTCGTTCAACCTATGCACGGAATATTCAGGATGTTGGGCCACCAAATTGAGTACTTTTTGCTTTGTTTCCTCATCAATAAACCGCCAATGAGCCATGCCTCGCAGCCTCCTGTCCGACAAAGAAGAGACGGTCTCATTCTCCCGATATCGTTTTAGCCAAGAGTAAAATGTATGCCTGGAGATATGAAGCCTCCTGCAAACATTAGAAACTTTTTGGCCATTTTGTACCTGCTCAATAACCCTATATTTCTCAAAATCAGAAAATTTTGTAGGGAATATTGATCTTGTTAAATGCTTTTTGGAAAATTCGAAGCGGTTGCTCTGCAAACTGAGCTCGTTTCTTCTAAACACATTTTGCACCCCATGGCTAGATACAGCTAATTTCCCACCCTTCAGACTGCCTAAATGTTGGCTTATTTTATGACAAGACCATTGTGGGTTTTTCAAAACACAATCAAGGATTAATTTTTCCTTCTTACCCTTAATATATTTATAGTGACTAATCCCCTTACTGTTTTTGTCTCTTAAAATTAATTTCCGTCTTAAATTGCTTTTTTGCTTGTAATTTTTAGCCCATTTATAAAAAGTGAATCTTGAAACATTGGATTCCCTGCATACGTCAGATACTTTTTGGTGGCCAACAAATACTTTGTCTAATATTTTTAAACGTTCCTCTGGAGTAAGTCTTTTATTGGACATTAATAATATGTTAGTTTTGTTGGGTACTGAGTGTCAATACTGCTATAAGATAGTATATTTTTATAATTTTATGCCTACAATTTGAACCTGAAAACTTGTTATAGGTTAATTAGTATAAAATACTATCGGCTGCATTGTTACCTTTACTACAGGTCTATCAAAGTTATCCTGAAGCTAAATATCCAATATTTTTAAATTTTATACCTGTTCTGAGGCTAAAATTTAGCCTAACAAATCTGCCCATATGCATATTTAAACGCTCTTATAAGGCGAATTATCGTCTCTCAGGCTCGAAAATTTTGCTTCAAACATCCAATATGAAATTGATAACTACCTGCGCGGAACCAATAATAATTTCAAATGTTCACAATAAAACTTGCAGACAAAAAAATAATTTAAGAAAAATATATAAAATGAGGATATAAATTGTTCACAAACTAGCCACAAATATTATTCCTTAAGCATGCAATAGTCAGTTATTAACCATGGTATATTAATAGGCAATGGAAACTACAAAAATTAAATCATTTTTCCAAAGCTCATTTATTTTAATACTGGGCATAGCTTTCATAAAACTTCTTATTCACCTCTATACTTCTGGTAACTACGATTATGGATGGGGAGAATTATTTCACCTTGACCTCGCAAGCCATCTCGATTGGGGTTATGTACAATTTCAACCGCTAACCGTAATAATGACCAAAATTGGTTTAATAATCTTCGGCAAATCAACGCTTGGCATAAGAATTATGCCTGCATTAGCCGGAACAGCAACCGTAATCATTACCGGACTGCTAGCCCAAGAACTCGGCGGTAAACGTTTTGCCCAAGGTTTAGCTGCGCTTACTGTTCTGATAGCTCCAATCATCCTCCTTTCAAGCACCATGCTCGATACCACTGCATACGAACCATTTATTTGGACAGGATGTGCCTATGCCTTGGTACTTGCAATAAATCGGCAAAACTGGAAATACCTCTTACTTTTCGGATTCCTTCTAGGCCTCGGGTTTGAAAATAAATACAATATGTTCTTCTGGTTTTTTGCACTTTCTCTGGGTTTATTATTTACTCAGGAGCGCAAAATTTTTAAAAATTCCCTATTCTGGATAGCTTGCTCAATCAGCATTTTACTTATACTTCCTAATCTTATCTGGCAAGTTAATCATAAATTCCCTGCGATTGAATTTATTATTTACAGGCTTACAGACAACGACGTCATCCATCTTAACCTTTATAAATATTTATTGGATCAGCTAATTATGCTAAATCCCGTAACTTTACCATTAATATTTGCTGGGCTTTATTTCTATCTAAAAAATAAATCTTTTAGATTTTTAGGCTTAGCATACCTAATTATTCTTGCACTGGTATTCTCTCTCAAGGGGAATAAAGTTTACTATATAGCTCCCGTCTATCCGGTTTTATTTGCATCAGGAGCAGTGATGCTTGAAACCTGGTTTTTACGAACGAAACACTCTCTAAGTTTGAAAATCATATTCATCACTATTCTTCTATTTTTCGCTGTAATCGAAGCACCCCTATGGATCCCTCTTTTATCGCCAGAAAACTATATCGCTTACTCCCAGAAAATAAAATTATCCCCTCCTCCAATTTGGAATTTTAAACAAGAAGGCATGCCTCAAATCCTTTCAGGTTTTTTTGGTATGAGCAAAATGACAAAAACAGTATCCGAATTTTATAATCAACTACCACAAGAAGAAAAAGCCAAAACAACCATTTTTACAAGTAATTACGGAGAAACTGCTGCTATTAACTTCCTTGGACAAAGCTATGGTTTACCAAGAGCTATCAGCAACACTGTAGACTACTATTATTTTGGGCCTCCAAATTATTATGTCGAAAACATAATTTTTGTTGGAGGATTTGTTCAACCGGTTTTTAAGCAAAATTGCGCAAGCTTTGATAAGGTAAGAGAGGCTAATTTAGAGTATGCTCCTGCCTTTCTAAATCAACCACTTTACTACTGCAAAGAACTTAAAATTCCTCTCAATATAATCTGGCCTTCAATCAAAAATCTTGGTGCTTTTACCGGATAGACATTAAAATAGGTCGGAACTGTCAGTTATGTTGCCGGCAGAAACCGTAAAAATCCCCTCATCTATACTCGCAAAGTCAAAATTAGTGTATTCTCCTGTTAATTTCTTATTATCCGATACTCCTTCAACCAACATCGTCAAACCATTTTCATCGGAAATTGAATATTTAGAGAGAAAGGAAATATTGAATTTAGGTATTGTCAGTTGAGCCTGCACCAAAGTAACGGAAACACCTTGCAAAACTTGCTGCCCCAACACTTTAAAATTAGGATCAGCCTTAAAATGTTCCCATGAGTCTCCATTCCAGCGAGTATAATTCTTACAATTTTCAAGAGACTCTGGCGTTACATATTTGTATATTTTTTGGGAACTTTTCTCAATCCTAAAACAACCTCCAGAATTGACTATTATTGTGTCTGCTGAATATTCCGCCCGAACCTTATCGCTTTTTACGAAAAAAGTAGTTTTTTCTTCTCTAATTTCTTTATTATTCTCTGAAATCTTTAAAGATCTATCAAATCTAACCGGCCGTAAGTCGGAAAGAAGCTTGCCTTCTTTTTCTAAAAAACCATCACCAGTAACATCTAAAGGAGAAGGATTATTCGACAGCTGCCCAATAACATTCAGACTCTGCTTGTCATTATTTTTATTTGCACTTTCTGTTGCACCAAGTACGAAATGATTACTAGTAACCCCACTTGGCTTTAGTTCTACACTTTTTTTCGACCTTAAATTTCTGCTAATCAAAAAAGCAAAAAGCAAAACGAAAATAATAACAACAAAAACTACCAAAAGAAGAATTTGACGCCTTCCCCTATAGAGAATACGGGCTATGTCCATTATTTTTTGTCTGAAGGTAGCAAGTTTGCAATCTCACCCATTACTTTATCAATCAAAAGTTTTTTCCTCTCTTCTGCCTCAATAGGCGACAATTGTATTGGCTCTGCAAAACTTAACCTTAATTCGTCCTTACCACTAATCCAAGCGGCTGCAGGTATGATCGACCCTTTCTCACCTAACATTTCCAAAAGACTGCCTGCACCTCTAGAAGCCCGTCTTAATTTTTTTGAAGGCGTGCCTTCCGGTGTTACGACTACAATTCCCCCATCTCGCACCTCAGTAGCAGCTCTCGCTTTAGCTTCATTATTTCCCAAGGCCCCGGATTTACCGATTAAAATCGTCCCGGAAAGCCTGCTAATTTTGTCGGAAATTATCTTACGATGTTCTTCTATTACCCCTCCATCAAACTTTAAATCCATAGTTCCATCATGCTGGATCCAAACCGGCTCCGTATCCAAACCCAATTTCCGGTTGTGTTCTGCTACAACATGGTTAAGGTAAAACATCATCCAAAAACCTCTTCCAACTCCATAACTAGGCTTGTTTATTGCAATCGTGTATGAACCTCTAGGTAAGTTTTCAATCCCGCTCACTGCTTTATCGTAACCATCAACTATGTCTATATATTCAGAAAGTTTTGCAGGCTTTTCTGTTCTTAAATTATCTATATAACTGTAAATTTCCCGTTTGGCACGCGGTGTCCTCCCCCCATAGCCGGGGCCAAAAAGTGCAACGTATGCAACAGCGCCACCTATTCTGAAACGAACATCTTCCGGAAGGGACATAACAGTATTGTAAAAACCACGTTGAACTAAAGCTAAATTTTCTTTCATCGTCGTGTATTTTAAGTTATTTAAAGTTATATGTCCAAATCTAAATAACTACTTTCAACACCCCGTGGAGAAAAAGGAATAATTTTCCAAACTCAACAAACACTTTAAACCGTGGCAACCCTACACCCGGCCTAGCATGGGCGTAAGAATCCACCTCACTAAACCCGCTAATCGGCACATTTTTCTGAAAATCAATTGTTTCACTCTCTGGAACATAACTATCATGCTTGTCTACAAGCAAAAAAACCTTGGTATTTTTATTCAGGTCTGAGACAACATATTTAGGAGAAAGTTCCTTAAAATTTTCCTTTCCTTCATCAGGAAATGAATTATAAATTTCTAAAAATTTTGTCCTATCTCTTGTTTGAAAAGTTTCGAAAATTAACTTTCCATAATCTGAAAGATTATCATTATCTTCATCTGACAATACCTTCTTATCTTCTATTAATAAATTTCTTAAAAGCTTTCGCTCATCAGGATCATGAAGGAAGGCAATAAAGCCGTTTCTTACTATTTCTATACTTTGAGGATGAGGCATCCATTTTTCAACTTTACCATCCACCTCATTTGTTCTCGTAATTACAGACATAACTGCCTTTAAATTGTCAAAATAAGGCGAAATAAGAACTATATAAGCCACCTTATCATGTATAGCCTTATTGGTCGCAGCCACGAATGAAAGTGAACCTCCCACACAAAATCCAGCAAAACCAACCTTACTTTTATTTACGTATGGCTGGTCATAAATAAAATTATATGCACTAATGTAATCAGTAATACTTTCTTTTAAGACAACTTCCTCTTTTAAAAGCGGGACATCTGGGGCAAATGCGATTATTCCAACCTTGGCAAGTGCATAAGAAAACCTGTCCAGTTGCGGGTCATCAACTCCATACTTTGTGGCACCCACTGAAAAAACCATTACGGGGAATAAACCTTTGGCTTTAGGTCTATAAATAAATGCCCTAATTTTCTTTCCTGACGAATAATAAGAAACTTCTTCTTTTAAAACTTTATAGCCAAGAATATTCAAAGGGTGAACCGGAAAATTTTGTATTGCCTCCGTTGTTAAAAGTACAGAATAAACAAGGGGTTTTTCAAAAACAAACAAAAATGAAAAAAACAAAAAGATTATTATTAAGGTTGTCGCGAGCGATTTTTCCCTAGAAAATTTAACCAATAACTTCAAAAATCTCATTTTTAAATCCCTTGAATTATAAAGAGAAAGAGTTTTAAATGAAACAATCAAACTTATGCCTAGAAAGAATTTCCGCTTGGACCCAGCCACACTTTTTAAATTCCCCTGGTCCGCCAATAATAACCCCCACGGATGGATAGAAGTAACAACCTTTTGCCAACTTGCTTGTCCAGGTTGCTACAGAGGCTTGTCACTCCCCAACCCGACAAGAGTTCATGAAAAACTAGAAAAACTAAAAAAGGATGTTGATTCCTTAATTAAAATCAGAAAAATCAAAGTTCTTTCTATAGCAGGCGGAGAACCACTTCTCTACCCGCAGTTATTAGATATTGTCAGATATGCCAAAAAACAAAAACTTCTGGTAAGAATGCTTACAAACGGCCAATCTCTTACAAAAATAAGGTTAATTGAACTCAAAAAAGCCGGAGTCAACAACGTCGTTATCCACGTCGCTCAGTATCAAAACCGGCCCGGCCACCCAAAACACAAGGAAATAGATACTCTTAGAGAAAAATACTGTCAAATATTCCGGGAAGTGCAAGGAGTTGAACTCAGCTTTATTATGACAACCTATGATCACAACTTTAAACAGATTCCGCAAATTTTAACAAGCTATAAACAAAACTCGGACATCGTAAATCACGCGTATTTTACATTATTTAGGGATGCTTTTTTTAAAAACGAAAAGAACAAAAAAGACACAAACATTAGCCTTGCCGATATGGCCAAAACCATAAACAAAACCTATCAGATTAAACCATGTGCCTACCTTGGCAAAACCAGAAACCCGAAAGGCATATCCTGGTTATTTTACGTAGCTATTTTGCACCAAAATAGAATAATCGGCCACTTAGATAGTAAATTCTTTGCAAAGCTACACAGTATTTTTTATAAAAACGGATATTATTACTTTCCTGTGGACGGTAATAAAATTCAACTTTTTAAATTTCTAAAACTCTTAAAAGATCCCACTCCGGCAAAGATTGTACTCTCATACTTAAAAAGTATCATAAAAAACCCTACTTCTATCCTCAAACCACTTAGAATCCAAGTACTAATGATCCTAAACACTCCCCAATTTACTCAACAAGGTTGGGATATTTGCGACGGCTGCCCGGATGCCATGCTTTATCAAAATCAACTTGTCCCATCTTGTCTGTTAGAAAGAATAAAAATCGGTGAGGATATCAAGGTATAAAATGCAAACTGCAAAGCTTGATCTTGTTAATCTATATAAACTTCCTTGGTCTGAAAATGATAATCCCAACGGCTGGATAGAAGTAACAACCTATTGTCAACTTGCCTGCCCAGGTTGCTACAGAGGCTTAGCACTCCCCAATCCGCCAAGAATTCACGAAAAGTTTTCCAAACTCAAAAAAGATATTGACACTTTAATTAAAATAAGGAAAATTAAGATACTCTCAATTGCTGGTGGAGAACCTCTTCTATATCCGCATCTAGACGAACTGTTAAAATATGCAAAATCTAGGGGCCTCAATAACCGTTTGGTCACCAATGGCGCAGCCCTATCCGAAAAAAGGCTGAAAGAATTGAAAAAATTAGGAGTATGCGAAATAACTATTCATGTTGCCCAATACCAAAATAGGGGTAATTTTAAAAACGAAAAGGAAACAAACGCCATCCGTGAATACTTTTGCAAAATATTTCGCCATGTAAAAAGTATAGAACTCAATTTCATAATCACTGTTTCCAAAAATAATTTTAGCCAACTAGCAAATATTATCGACTACTGCCAAAAAAACTCAGACGTTGTTAGCCGGGTTTTCTTCACAAATTACCGCGACGCACTATTTGGCAAAAACGAAAAAGAAGATACCAGAAATTATGCTTCGTTCAACAGCCTGGTTAATTTAGTCCAAAGCAAATATCAAGCCGAACCCTGTGCTTATTTAGGAAAAACCTTAAGTAAAAACCTGGTTTCCTGGCTGTTTTTTGCACCTATAATGCTTGGAAAAGAAACAATTGGATATGCGGATTCCCAAACTGTCAAGAAGCTTTATGAAAGAAGTACTCAAGGGGAATGGGATTCGTTCCCAGCCCAAAGCAGCCCTGCACAGTTAATCCAGTCCCTCTCCTTACTTTCAAAAAAAACTACCCTAAGTATCCTCAAAGGTTATACCACTACCCTATTTAAGAATCCTATTAACCTAAGACATACTCCAAAGGTTCAACTTGTAATCCTTCTTAATACACCTAGAAAAATAAATGCAGGCTATGACCTCTGCGATGGCTGCCCGGACGCTATACTTTTCAACCACGAACTGGTACCTTCTTGTCTTTTAGAAAAAATTAAAAGTGGTGAGCAAATAAGGTTTCAAAAATCGAATTAGCAATATAAATCAAATTGAATTACTACCTATTTACAATATTAGATAACTTTCTAAGAGAACCTTAATTTACCTATATTGTACCCTACTTTGATCTTGTGTATAAACTTAAAAGCATGCAGCCACTATTCAAAAAGACGAAATTGGCACTGATTTTATCGGGTATTTTTTTTGCCATCATAATACTGGAAATTATGGTAAGAATATCACCGCCACAAGTAATTGTACCGCTTGACTGTTTTCAAAAAGACCAACAGCTTAACCATACCCATATTCCCAACAAAACCTGTCAGTTTAAAACACTCAATTGGAACGTTTCCTATAATATCAACTCTCAAGGCCTTCGGGATAAGGAATATCCACTCGAAAAACCTCAAAATTCTTATAGAATTTTATCTCTTGGCGATTCTTTTACCGAAGGCTGGGGTGTAAAAATAGAAGACAGCTATCCAAAACAGCTGGAAACTCTTCTAAATTCTCATATTACTGACCAAAGATACGAAGTCATCAATACAGGTGTTGCAGGCTACTCAACGGTTTTAGAATATCTGTACCTTAAAAATAAAGGATTAAACACAAATCCCGATATGGTCACGCTTGCCTTTGATATGTCCGATTTTGCCGAGGAAAAAGAATACAGCGTTTTAAGCTACTCTGACGACTCCGGGCAACTTTTGGGTGTTCATGCAAAAGACCTTACAACTCCATCCCAATCTCTCTATATGGAAATGCTCAATCGTTCGGCAGAAAGGCCAATTTCAAAAGGGTTTATGGGTAATATCGAATACCTTATAAGATCCAATTCAGCGCTTGCAAGAAAAATCTTGCCCATCTCAAAAGAGACAATAATTGTAAACCCAAATTTTTTCCAACCTGATAACCAATCCTGGGACTTGGTTAAAAAAAACCTTACGGCAATCAATGATCTTCTTAAGGCAAAAAATATAAAATTCCTGCTTATAGTCTTTCCGCACTACGACCAAACACAAAATAGAAACCTGGAAGAACCCCTCGCAACCCTGGACGATTTTGCCCAGAGCCAACAGATACCCATCCTTAATTTAACTACCGACTTTAACTCCACTGACCCTAAAAAATACTACCTTCCAGCCGATCTTCATTTTAGCAAGGAAGGAAACACTCTGCTTGCCAATAAAATCTTCGAATATTTAAAATCGCAAGGCATCACTAAACCCAATTAACTCCAAATTTATTGTATTCACATAACTGCTTACTTCATCTATAATCGCAAGTCACGCCAAAAAATGAAAAAGAAAAGCTGGATTTCTAGAAAAAAACTCGCAGCCATCAGCTTAATCTATTTACTTTTATTTGCTTCCTCCTTTATTTTTATAATCCTTAAAAATATACCCACTTTTTCGATAGGATTTGCAAAAGTTGAAAAACATAATACCTTCGACATTGTCACCCTAAAAAGCCACGACATCACAAACCAAATGTTAAAAGACAATCCCAAAGAAATTCTATTTGAAAACCAGGTAGTCCTTTATCCGGGGTCCGGCTACATTACAGAAATTATCCCAGTATTAACAGGAACAAGCGCCAAAAATATCCTGCATCATGGAGTTCTTACCCATATCTTTCACGGCCGCGATTTAACTTGTCCAAACTACCATAAATTACTCTTCGCATCAGGCGAGGAAATGACTCCCTTTTACGCACCCGAGGGCTATGGATACCCAATAAAACCCCTAAGCGGCACTTTTGCTTTAGTTACCCATTTTACAAACGATCCCGGCGTGGATTTAACTAAAATCCATTTTGAATTCAAAATTAAAGTATCTAAAGAAAAACTCAAACCTATTGAACCTATACGCCTAGACATCAACAACGATTGCAATTACGAATCCGCATTTATTGTCCCTGCAAACACCACCAAAACTTTTAAAAACCGAAGAGGTTTAATTATGCCATTTACAGGTCGCTTACTGTTAATAGGTGCCCACGTTCATAAGTATTCAAAAGGTCTAGAACTTTATCAAAACACCACAAAAATTTTAGAAATTGACCCAATAACTGACAGCAAAAACGAGATTATTTCTATTATCCCTCGTTATCCTCAAAATATCATTTTAAAAAATGGGGATAATCTTGATATCAAGAGTGCTTATTCAAATACTGAAGATAAACCCGTTGAGGGCATGGGGATCTTTTTTGCCTATCTAGAAAAGGAGTAATTTACCGTTCTTCCAAAACAAAGCTGTAAGAAAGCCACCAAAACCCGATAAACCAGACAATCACCATCACAAGCGCTAAATAGTCATGAAAAAATAGTGCAAAACTCGTACTCAAATTAACCGCTAAAAACCCAACCAAAAACAGCCTGAAAATATTAACTAAATATGTACCCAGAAACCCGATTAAGACAACTTCCAACCTGCTGGAAAAACTAAATTTACCCTGAAACCCGGAAAGAAATGTCGCTATCAAAAGCACTGCCGATTGCCACCCCAGACAATTCCACTGGATTTCAAAAAATGCCCCACCGATATAAAACCCTTTATCAGATGCATTAGCGCTAAAACCCAAAACCCTAAAAATTCCCATCATAATTCTGGCCTCATACGGCACCACTAAATCTTCAAGTACCCTGTAAAGTTTCCACTTCATAAACATGCTAGTCATAAATTCGTTTGTGGTCGTAATAAAAGGTATAAGCATCAAAAGCAATGAAGCAAATATAATTATTCTCGAAATCGGCGTTTGCGCCAGGCGAGTTTCCCGTCTTCTACCGCCTTCGATATCTTTTAAATTTTTTTGATCGTCTTCCATTTTAATTTATCTTAATTTATCCTTTCCTCTACCCTTTTGCCTGCCCCGTCCGGCCTTTTCTGCCCTCCTCTTTTTCCTGTTTGCCAAATATTCTCTTATTTTTCTAGCCAATTTTGGAAACGCAAAAGCAAACGGCGCGGCAACTAAAGCAACCTCCGGCACGTCAACACTGGTCATTTGCATTATCAAATATGAACTATTTATATACGCCGTCCCACCCGCAGTAGCTACTCTAGACGATAAATTCTTACTCGTCCCTTGCGCAGGCATATTGGTTATAGAAGCAGAACGTGCCCTATCCACAGAAGTAACGGTAAGTGTAGCCGTAGACGAAATGCTGGACGAATCCGTGCTGTTGAACAAATTTGCACTCGCACTGCATGACGACTGCTTTGAACCACCGCAAGTAGATCCGTCATTATAGAAAGATGAATCGAATATATAAGTCGTAGTAGCACCCAAAGGTTGGTAATTAAGCCTGGTAAAATCAACTAAATAACTGCCTGCCGCAGTTGTAGAATCCTTCTGATTAGTTAATAGCTTAACCGTTTCCATTTTTGTAATTGTTGAACCGGACTGCAAAAGTATTATTTTGGCATTTATAATAACTCCCGACGTACCACTGTCTTCACTCACCTGCACACTATATTTATGACCGGATGTCAGACTTATCAACCCGGATCTTACCAGCGTCACAGTTTGCCCCGTAACCGAAATCGGGCTGCTTGCAACCACAGCAGATATACTACGATCATAAAGCTGGGCATAAACTACACTCGTTGGGCTGGTACCGTTATACATGGTTGCTTCAAAATATACGGTTGGGCAGGGAGTCCAAATGGCATCTGCTGCCGTCGGGCATGGACTTCCACCGAGAGTTTGACAACCTGTACCGTTCACGCTTTGGGAATCAAAACAATATATCTTGGCATCTGTCAAATCTGCATACGTAGGATTAGCAGTAGTTATGCTAGCCTGATATGCCCCCACCTCTACCGCTGTTTCGGAAGCGGTCATAGCACTTGCACCGGGATTTTGGGTGATTATTATCCTGGCACCTTGCATATAAGCGGTAAGCCTTGCATCAGATGTTTTTGCCCTTACGGTATAACTAGTATTATTTGTCAAACTCAAAGAACAGGATCTTTGTCTGGTATATGCAACAGTTGCCGTTGTTGTAATTTCTGCATTCCCGCCTGCCCCACAAGCAACTTGTGTGCCCGTGGAGCTGAATAATCCGACTGTCACCGTATAAGACCCGTCATCAACATTGGTATCACTGCCTGTGCTGCAATCGGCTGCAGTACAATTTGCCATAATAATCTGATAATTTGCAGCCGATGGAACATAAATATAATGAGGAATATTACAGTTTGTTGCAGAAGTACAATAAATCGAGGTGCCGTTATAATTACCCATATAAGTGTTAGCATTGTTGCATCCGGTCAAACTGCAACCCCAACCATCTACAAGCTTCGTTGTCCCTGTCGTACACGCCTGGTTGGTACAATTTGCTAATCTTATAACAGTATTTGCCGTATCAGCATATGCAACTTTACAATCAGTCGAACTGTTGCAATAAATGGACGGCGCGATAAACGCAGCGCTTGAAGAATTGCAACTGGTCAAAGTACAACCCGTGCCATCCACAACTTTTACTGTTCCCGCAGTGCACGCCGCATTCGTACAGTTGGTAAAATTTATAACGGCAGTAGAGTCGTCTCTGGAGACGATATTGCAGTTAGTTGCAGAAGTACAATAAATACTTGGATATATGCCGGCATTACTGGATGTACTGCAACCAGTCACTGTACATCCGGTATCACCGTCAACTATGGTAACCGTACCCGTCGTACAACCTTGATTTGTACAGTTTGCCAGGCGCAGTGCAGAGTTTGTACTGTCCCTATATGCAATCTTGCAGTCCGTCGAGCTGTTGCAAAAAATGCTGTTGGTTTGAAGCGTAGTGTTTGTACAACTCGTCAAACTGCATCCCGTATTTCCATCAACCAACGATCTTGTCCCTGCACTGCAGGCCGCATTAGTGCAATTTGCAAAATACAAGTCTTGGTTGGTAGTGTCCTCATAGGAAATATCACAGTTGGTGGCAGAAGTGCAATAAATAGATTGATAACTGCCGCCAAAATTACCTGTTGTACTACAGCTTGTTAATGTACAACCTGTATTGCCATCAACAACATTCACCGTGCCGGCGGAACAATCCGCGTTTGTACAGTTTATTAATTTTAAAGCTGTGTTTGTACTGTCATAATAGACAATTTTACAGTCTGTTGAACTGTTGCAAAATATTGCATTACCTGAACCAACTATAGTGTTAGTTGAACAGCTCGTAATCACGCAACCGGTTCCGCCGTCCAAAACCGAAACGACTTTTGTCGAGCATGTGGCATTTGTACAATGTGCCAGCTTTAGGTCACCACCGGTATTATCTACGTATGCAATTTTGCAGTCGGTTGAACTCACGCAATAAATTGAACCGCCGACTAAACTTGCGCTTGGAGCCTTTATGTCTGCTTCAAAATATTCAGTGGGACTTGTGTAGTTTGCCGATTCCCATTTAACAAGACCTAATGTATTATCCGTTGGCGCATAAGTTGTAGAAGTGTTCGTATAAGTCTGGTCCATAATGTTCAGTTCCTGCTCTACATGTATCCCGCTATGGTTCGCCTCCGCCGGTTGGGGTGCAAAAAAACCAAGGTAGTTAATAAAAAGGACCACAATCAGAAGCCCTGCAATAACCCCCCTGGAAATTCTTGGTGCTCTTCTTGGCATTATCCTGTAGCCGGAAAGTGGGTTATGAGCAGAAACACGGGCAAAGTTAGCTTCTCCAAAGGAGTTTGGTAATAGATTGCCTGCAACAGCAGAAAGGGCAGATGTTGCCGCACTTGGCCCTACTGAACGAATCGACTTCAACTTTTCAATCCAGCCGTAAAACTTACCGCGGTCAAAGTTATCAGTAATAATACCTGTCTTTGGAGTCCTAAACCATGGCCCTTCTTGCGTTTCAAATAAGGCCTTGACGGCAGCATAAGCCTGGAATGGGACAACAATATATGAAAGAAGCATAAATGAAGCAACACCCACGTAATCTTTCTCCTCCGACTCTTCAAGGAAAAGTCCTGCCAAGTTCATAAGCGGCAGTGCCAAAAAGTTGGTAAACACTAAAGACCAACCCCAGGCAGCTGTCCAAAATGGCAACCTTGTATGGATAACTACCTCACTAATAAACCAGGCTGTTACTCCAATCAGGAAAAAGGCAGCCTGTATGTAATAAGGTGCCAGGTACATAAACTCAAATTTCTCACGCTTGGAAATCCTTTTTGAATACATCATCTTTAGCCACATTTGTTTGACATTGAAAGTATGACCCTCTGCCCAACGCATTCTCTGGCGGATTAGTCGTTTTACTGTCGAAACTGCTTCTGCAGGGGCTTGGATATATGGGTTAAAAACAACTTTAAAGCCTTGTTCATAAAGCCTGAGTGTCAACTGCAAGTCTTCGGTAATCGAAGTCTGCCAACCGAATGCTTTTAAGACATCGGCCCGGATACAAAAAACACTTCCCGCAATCTGATTTAATCCTCCATATATTCCAATACCTGCCCTCTCAACTACATAGCTTCCTGCATACTCTGTTCGAACTCCCCGAGTTACCCAGTTCTCGCTTTTGTTCAGAACGTGCCACTGGTATCCCTGCACCGCTGCAATCTTGGATTCGGCTACCTTTTCCAACCCCCCACAGGCTTCCTGGAAAGATTTCATGAATTGTTCAATAGTGTCCGGATATGGCACAAAGTCGGCATCAAATACACAAACATACTCGGCGCGGGAATCTGTATAAGCTAGGGCATTTTGAAGCGCTGCACCTTTGTAACCTTTTCGGGAAAAACGATGGATGAGCTTAACAATTGGCTCCCCCGCTTTTTCGCTAACATAAATTTCCATTTCAGAATTAGAAACAGTCCTCACAACATTTCTGCCGTCTAGTGCAAGTTGGTTAACAGCAAGTTGCGTCGTCTCATCTGTTGAATCGTCAGCAATTACAACTTCAAAGTTAGGCCACAATTGGGATGAACATGCTTTTATTAATCTATTAAGTACCCTCTTTTCGTTATAAATAGGGATGTGTATGGAGACAAACGGTCTTGACCGAAGTTCTACTTCGTTAAGTTTTAAGGTAAGTGTATTAACTTTACTGATCGGTTGATTGATTTTTACAAATCCGCCGAACCTTGAAAAGAATTTCAAAACTTGAAACTTAAACCTGCCACTATCTGCTTGCTCATCACCCAAGCCACCGTCCTCACCTTGCGCAACTTTCATTACCATAATTAAAGAGAAATAATATTTTAAAGAATACAAGAAGAAGAACATTCCAAACGTTAATGCAACAAATGGGAAGAAAAACGCAGGATTAAAAAGCTTATCAACTTCAATAATCCAAGCCAAGAATATTGTCACTGGGAAAATAATAGGCCAGGAAACAGGATGTTTAAAAACCCACTTGGGGACTGTCTTGAACGGCGCATAAAGAAGTCTCCAGACTGTAAGAGTCGGAACCGGCGTATCGTAAATCTGGATCGCCGGGGTAAGTTGACGCACAAATCCTTGTGCATAAAGCTGCCGCTTCTCAATTGTGTTCAGATCTCTCTTTAAAAGTAAGTCCTGAATCGCGTGGTGACCAATTACCGGTTTGCTGGCAGATTGCGCAACTGAGGCTGCAATCCTATGGACAGACCAGTTAGGATTCTGGGCAACTATCTCTACAACCTTATCTTTTACGGACTCATCTATATACTTGTGGTGCACACTACCGGCAACGTACCTGTCACCAAGGCTAAGTAGCCTTCCCAATTCTTTAGCCTCAAGATATCTTTGCCTCCACTTAAAAAACGTTGTTTTGGAAATCTTATAATGCCTGCAGATACTGTCAATCTGCCATCCTTGCTCATAAAGCTCCATCATCCCCTGTCTTCTCTCGGCCGTTTCCCTTTTCCAAAATGGTCTCTTGCTATATTCGACTCTTTGTTCTATCCGGCTCAAACCCTCTTTTTCTAGAACATTCTGTACTGCATGATTGCCCAAACCAAGATTTTTGGCAATTTGATGACAGGAAAGTTCTGGGTTATTGTGGACTTTGGCAAGAATTTTATGTTTATCGGCAGAACTCAAACTCTTATAATGTTCGTTTCCTTCCCTTATATTACTGTTCAGTGAGACATGCCTATTTTTTCTTGCCTTTTTATATACGGAAAGCCACTTGTAGAAAGTAACCTTTGAAACATTATATTTTTTGCAAACCGAGTAAACGGATTGTTTACCAGTCAATACTTCCTTTATTATGGAAATCTTCTGTGAAGGTGTATAAGTCATATCGTGAAACCTAGTGCTAATAAAAGTAAACTACTTTGGGTACTGACCCTGCAAACTGCCCTTTTTAGCTTCAAAAGCTGATATAATTTAACCACTAAAAATATTTTTAGCCTCAAAATATAATTATGGGTCTTTAAAAAGCTAAAAAAGATGACTGGGAGCAAAATTACTATCGGTACAAATGATACGTTTAGGCTATTTATACAATCTAATACCCTAATTTTCAGTAAAAAAATCTTTGATACTTGTAGGGGGCTATTTATTACAAACTGCTTTTACAAGGCCAATTAGGGGCTAACAAGGCCATTTTAGCCTCAATAACTGGTGTAGTAACATTTTTAACGGTATTCCAATCTTAATCTAATCAACTCAGTCCTGGCTGACCTTGATACTTTCAAGGCCGGAGATATTCTTCATAAAACTAGCTAAATCTGGATTGAACCTAAATAATAATTTTCACTGAAATATTGCATGTTTACACAAGAAACATAGTATCAAACTATAACATAGTGTATTACGGCCTAATATTCATAAAAAAGAGTATTCAATGTCCTCTATTGGGGTATTTTATAAATAAAATATTTTCCGCAAAAATTTTGCTGTTATCACTAGTACCAAAAAATAGATCACCGAAAAATTGTCTATTACTTTAAGGAAATCACATAAATTATCATCTCTAACCCAACAAATGTACTACTCGAACCTATTCTGAAGCAAAAAAAGAGAAATAGTCAAAAATTACTGCCATCATCAACCACAACAAACATATCAAACTATAACCTTATATATAAGTATACTTCATTTACAACCCTTTCCTTTCACCTTCCTCCAAGAACATAAAATTCCCTCTAACTAAAAATCTACGATTAACTTAAAAAAGGGCGTAAATAAAGGGAGTTACTCCGGTTGTATAAACAAAAACAAAAAGAATTCCGAATATTAATAGAACCAAGACAAACGGAATAAGAAACCAAAGTTTGGCTCTCCATAAAAAAGTCAAAAGTTCTCCTACCTCTCCACCTCGCACCAATATCTTTCTGGTAATTTTCATCTTGAATTAGAACGTTTCGAATTATTAACTTCTTGTTTCTTCACAATATATCTTTCAAGGGCAAGTATGTCCAGACCAGATGCCCTAAATGTATTTACAGCATCCTGCAAAGAATTAACAATCGGCTCTCCTCTAAGATTAAAGGACGTGTTTAAAAGTACATGAACGCCAGTTTTTTCGCCGAATTTTTTAATAAGATTGTAATACCGCCTATTTTGTTTTTCGCTTATTGCTTGAAACCTAGCTGATCCGTCAATGTGAATTGTTGCACCAATGACTTTTTTCATTTCAGGCTTAACAGGAAAGACCGCAAGCATAAAGTTGGTCATGTGTTCATGCTCAAGGCCGTCAATTTCGAAATAATCTTTTACTTTTTCCTTAAGAACAACAGGTGCAAATGGACGATACGGCTCTCGAAATTTAACCTTTGTATTTATCACCTCTTTCATTTCCACCATTCTCGGGTCAGCAATTATGGATCTTGAGCCAAGAGCCCTGGGCCCCCATTCTGCTTTTCCGTGATAAAAACCAACAATTTTACCTTTGGATATTTCCGTAGCAAGATATTCCGTCAAATTTTCTTCCGATTTGATTTTTGCATATTTTATCTTTTTGCTTTTTAAAAACCTTTCAATTTCAACTTCTTTGAAACTTTTACCAAAATAACAATGGTCTTGTATAAAATTCCTTTTTTTATTACCTAAGATGGAATGGTATGTAAAAAGCGCTGCACCAAGAGAACCACCATCATCTCCTGCCGCCGGTTGCACAAAAATCCTCTTAAATGGACCTTTTTTCAACAACATACCGTTTGCGACACTATTCAGGCCAACACCTCCTGCAATACATAGATTTTCAAGACCTGTTTTTTTATAAACATGATCCGCAATCTTTAAAATAATTTCTTCGGTAAATGTTTGGATTGACGCCGCTATATCTGCATACCTTTGGTTATCCTCACATAAATCCGTGTAGTTATCAGGTTTTTGTCCAAAATAAGATGGGTATCCAGAAACTTTTGTAAAAAAGTGTAGATCCTGTGGTCTAGGTTTACCGAATAATTCGATAAATTTCTGCCCGTATGAACTAGTCGCAGATTTGTGGAAAGAAAAATAATCCATATTTAGCATAAAGGAACCATCAGGATATACTTTTGCAAGTTTTCTAACTTTATCCAGATATGTTGGCTTACCGTATGCAGCCATACCCATTACCTTATGTTCCCCATCATTTACTTCAAAGCCTAAAAATGCCGTAAAAACGGAGTACAAAAGGCCAATGCTGTGGGGGAATTTTATTTCCCTGTGTATATTTAATTCATTTCCATTACCAACCCCATACGCAGTAGTAGTCCACTCGCCAACACCATCGAAGGTAATAATTGCCGCTTTTTCAAATCCGGAGGGATAAAAAGCAGATGCCGCATGCGAAATATGGTGCGGTACAAATAGAATTTTTTTGGGGTCTATTTGCGTTTCACTAGCAATCATTGATCGAACCCATAGCTTGTCCAGAAACCAACTGGCCATAGCTTTTGGAAAAAGTCTGATAGCCTCAGGATAAACCGCAAAAGCGGTAAAAAGCACTCGGTGAAATTTCCAAAAAGGCTTTTCGTAAAAAACGACATAATCGACATCCTTCATTTTTATCCCAGCTTCCTCTAGACAAAATTTCATTGCCAGTTTTGGAAAATTACTGTCGTGTTTTTTCCTAGAAAATCTTTCCTCTGCTGACGCAGCAATAACATTTCCGTCTTTAATAAGACAAACAGCCGATTCATGATAAAAACAAGATAAACCTAAGATATACATGCTAATATTGGCGTCTTGCCTCCTCTAAATCTTGCTTTGGATGCGACCAGTCAGAAAAGTTGCTTTTGGTGAACTTTTTAATTTTTACATTCAGCGGATCAGAAAAAAACCTAAAAAATATACCTAAGGGCATAACAATAAGAAGATAAAACAGAGTCAGCAACACCTGAAAGTTAAAACTTCCAACTATTCTGGGGAAAGTTAGCCATTTGTTCAAAACATTTTTCAAGTTTTTATCAGAAGTCATCAGGATAATCTAATTGTTGATTAAATCGGGTATATTATTACATAGTTTTAAAGAAACAGGTGCATACTTTGTCTCAAACAACCCAGATTTACCTCTTGCAAAATATTTTTTCATAAGTTTAAATACTCTCGCCTTTTTGGAGATAGAACACACCCTTTACTTTTCCAAAAATAGCTCAAATCAGGTTTCAGCCAAAATTAAACAGTCCTGCAAAAAAACTGCACCATTTTTAACAAATCAACTGCCGAAATTTATATGCTGTTATACTGGGGAATCTTTACGTCAGGTTTTATAGTTGGGGCGATTCTATCGTTTATGATGTTTGCTGCCAAAAATCCCCAAGACGATCCAGACTATCACGATCAAATTAGTACTAAAGATAACTTAATTAATCAAACACAAACAAACGCAATCTAATTAAATAGAAATCATAGAATATAATTTGTTGTGATTTAAATAATTCCTGTCGTTTGGGGAATAGTCTTCCGGATCTTTTTTATCAAATAAAATTTTCTTCCAATAAATCCTATTGTTACTAACGTTATCAAATAACCAAAATACACACTCCACGGTTTTGTATAAACCAAATCAATTTCAAACTTTCCGGACCTACTAGGTGCAAGAACCATAAAGTCCAACGGGTCCTTGACCACTTTCCATCCGCCATTTCCTTTCACTTTCCAACCAACATCAAATGTTTCCTGAACAAGCACAGCTTCACCACCCTTTACCTCCCCACTAATCTTAATATCCGAAGCAGAAATCTTTTTTACATCCAATTTTCTATCTGACTTCTCCTCAATCCATGCAACATAGGCACTTATTGGTGCACTATCTATCGCATTAAAAGGTTTCTTGATCGACTTATAAGTATTCGCATCAACTACTTTGGCCAAATTGTTATTCTTAAGAGGCACATCGTAAAAAACATCACCATCAATAGTTGAATTTGTTATCAAAACACTCTCAAATTTTGTTTGAGGCACTTTATAATCTTTGTAGATTTCAGCACTGGCAGCAGAGGTATAAACCAACTTTCCAACGTTGGCAATCTTTAGCCAATTTAAAGAAATCTGTGCATCCTGCCCATTCATAAGTTGGTAATAAATATTGTCCGGCCAAAAGTGGGTTGAAGATTGATAAAGAGCACCTCTTAACTGAGGCACATCTACAAAATAATTAAGCCAAAATGCATAATTACCTGGTGCAACCACACGCTCGTCTGTCCCGCGTGTTAAATCCTCAAGCTTTCTGGCAACTTTATACTCACCGCTCTTTTTGATATCACCTACTAACCCTTGAGAAAAAGGTTTAGTATAAACCGGTAACTTATTGACCATCAAAACAGCCTGTGGAATCATTAATGCAACTACCAGAACTGCAAATACTAAGGCAACAACCTTATTTACATTTGCTAATCTCCCCTCCTTTTTTATAAGAAACAAATATATATTGGAGACTGCAACTCCCACCAAAATACCAAGAGCCATATCCACCTCCGTAGTAAGTCTCAAAACCTGTGGTGCGTATTCAATATGGTTATCTCCGGAAGCATAATAGGCATAAACCAAACTAAAAAGCATCAAAAACCATAGAATTGAAATTGAAAGACCTATAAATCTTGCCGTCAATCTATTAATCAGGAAAATGATAAATCCAGCAACTAATAGAAACACTATCATTCCCCACGGAAACATTGCAGTCCAATTAGACAAAGCCCCGCCTCCCTCTCTAAAAAATGTGGCTATAAACGGCTTGTTGTACCAAAAAGCAATCAGTCCAAAAGAGATTATTCCGGTACTAATAAATGCTTTGAAAATTAAAATTATATTTGATGTTTTTTTTGTAAATTCCGCCAAGAAGAAACACAAAATAAGAAGCATTGCACCCCAAAGGGCAACAGCATTGGTAAGTGCTACAACAGCCAGAAAAACACAAGCCAAAATTTGGTCTACAAATCTTCTCTTTTCTAGAAATCTATCGAAAAAGAAGCCAAACAAAGGCACAAACACTAAAGCCAGGGTGTGTGGGCCCTCTCCCCAACGTACAAGAATCGCAAAACGCCTGGGCTCTGCCATTCCACTCAAGGTATCCTGGGCAACTCCCGAAAATAAAAATCCTATTATAGAAGGCACAACGCTATAAAAAAGCGCAGCAACAAGTGCCCCACTCTTACTTTTTCCAACCTGCCATACAAAAAAGAAGAGAGAAATCGGTGCAAGAACATATCCCCAAGCCACAATAACCCGATATGCATGGGCAAAACTTATACTACCTAATTGGTTTAACACTACTTCCAAAAACGGTAAGGCCGGAGTATAGAAAACATGCCAAGGATATCCAAAATACCAAAGCGGTTGCCATAAAGTACCACCGCTAACCCAAAACTTAGCCATTTGGACATAGGAAATTTCAATCGAACCAATATTTTGGCTGAACTCTCCCTGGAAAAAATATCTAATAAGAGAAAAGTTTAAAACTCCCAAAACAACAACCATCAAAGATGGTAAGCCCAAATCGAGAAGCCCCTTCAAAATTTTTTTACTCATTCTGTTATATTCTTCTTCAGCTTACTGGCAAAAAACCCATCGGCCAAAAAATATATAAGCAAAACAATCACAACACCTGTACCCACCCAACCCAATATTTGCCCCCAATCGCTGACATTTCTGGCAATTAACCTAAAATTCCCTCCAACCAATACCAATCCTTCCTGCTTATCAGCCACCACCGCCAACCTGATTTTCGTCCAAACACCAAAGGGTCCGGAAATTACATAAATTAAAAAAGGCGCAAGAATTTGTCCAATAAATACCATTACCAAAAAACTAATAAGTCCAAAAATCAGTCCTCCAAGAACTTTTTTCATCCAATTCCAGCTGGCAAATCCAAATCTTTCCTTTAGCTTAAGTATGTCAAATAACATTGTTAAAGCTAAAGATATAACAATTACACCAAACATATTTAAATTAGAAACTAGCCTGTTTGGATGTAAAACATAAGAATGGCCAAAAAATAGCCATCCCAGAATAAGGCTCAAGAAAACGACAAGAAGCAAAAAGGAAATAAATATTCCTTGCCTTTTTTCCCTCCTTCCGAAAAAAACAAAAGAAAATATTAACCCCAAAACCCCCAAGATAAATGGTAGCGGAAATAGATACTTTAAATTGGTAAATGTTTGACTCTCAAATATACCCATTGGTTTTTTTAAAAGAATCGGAAAATACCAGAAAAAAACCAAACCCAGGGAAAACAATAAAACCTGAAAAAAACGCCTCAATTTCAACCTTGCCTGACCAAGCAATATTTCTGAGATGGTAATTATCCCAAAGACCAAAAAGAGGCTTAAAGATTGCGTCTGATCTGTCAAAAGCACAATAGCACCTACTAAAACTGTCATTACCATGATTTTTTTATTACCGGCTTTTAAAAATTTAAGAAAAAGAATTGCATCAAAGGGAATCAAAGCGAGTCCCAAAAGTCCTCCATTACCATACATAACTGTCAGAAATGATCTTGCGGAATTAAGTTCAAATGGCGTCAACCCTTTTTGCAAATAAGAAATGACGAAAATAGGCACCGGCGGCAATATATATATTAAGGAGGCCAAAATAGAGGGTACTTGTCTTTTCGTAAGCTCACGGACAAATAAGTAAATGCCGGCAGTCGAAAGCATAAATGACCCCATAAATATCACTCGTACAGTATCCTCAGCCCCAAAACCCAGAGATGTAAATATTGAAATGAACCGTGGAATTAGTGGAACCGAAAAAGCCTCCTCAAAAGTTATCTGCGAAACAATCGGCCAAAGCACGATAAAAGCAAACAAAACTAAAAAAAGTCCGAATAGAAACGTTATTTTGTCCAGCAAAATTATCTCTTGTTCTTTTAAATTTTTACGCTGGTCATTAAACCAAAAATTTGACCTTTCAGGAACTTCTCTGTGGGGATCCATTAACTATTAATTTTATACAGTGCAATAAGACTAGCACAATAGCAGAAACTAATAACAAACAAATTTATACCTGAATATTATTATAAGGTATTGTATTTATATTAATATGTAGACCTATAGACAATTTACTATTGTCAAAATACTGCAATTTATAAAAATAAAAAGATAAATATATAAACTAACTATGAATAACTCGGGGGATAAAACCAAAAATATCCGAGGCTGCAAGCCCCTCACCGAAGTGCTGCGCCGCCATTTCCCCTGCACGGCCATTAATGTATGCAGCAACATGGGCAGCCTCAAATAAACCAACACCACGCGCCAAAAGTGCTGCCACTACGCCTGTTAGCACATCTCCGAACCCGCCTTTTGTCATATAGGCGGTTCCGGTGTTATTGGTAATAGCATTCGTACTATCACAAACAATATCCACATTCCCTTTTAAAAGCACTACCGCGTTATATTTGGCTGCAGCCTCTTTTGCCGTATTTAACCTTACATCAAAATTATCACTTAATTTATGGAGCTTCATAAGTATCGCCAACTCCCCCGCATGTGGTGTCAAAATTAATTGTTTACTTATAGTTACCTTCGGATTTTGCGAAATCGCAAACAAAGCGTCTGCATCCAAAACCATCGGAATGGTAACTTTTGAAATCAATTTGTTAATTGCCGTAACCGTCAACCTGTGCCTCCCCATCCCCGGTCCGATAACAAGGGCGTTAATCTTTCTGACAACCAACAAATCTAAAATGTCAGCCACATGCCCACTTTTTAAGTAATCTCCCCTTAGGGGGTAAGTTATAAGGTCACAAAGCGTATGTGAAGCAACATCCGCTGCCCGAGTTGGTGCTGCAACTGTAACTAAATCTGCCCCCGACCTAACAGCAGCTATAGCAGCCAGTGTTGCAGAACCGGAGTAAAGTTTTGACCCACCAACAACCAAGACACTACCAAAGTTGCCTTTGTGAACATTCGTTTGTCTTGGAGGGTAAATTTTGGATAAATCCATAATTTTAGGCACTGCCCAAAATTATTTATTTTATGGGCAGATTTCATCTATTGTACATCAGAAATCAATAAACAGAATAAAGTACTATCGAAAAAATGTAATTAAAATATAAGTAAAAGCAGCAACTGCTGCAGAAGCCGGTATTGTCAAAATCCAGGCGCCTAAAATTTTACGCGCCAGTATCCATCTAACTCCAGTCGCCCGCTGCGCCATTCCGACTCCCAAAATCGAGCCGGAAATAGCATGCGTTGTAGAAACCGGAATTCCAAAATGGGCAGACCCAAAAAGCACCAATCCGCTTGCAGTCTCAGCACTGAATCCGTGGACCGGACGCAAATTGGCCATCTTTTTACCCATTGTCTTTACAATTCTCCAACCGCCAAAAAGAGTTCCAAGTGCAATTGCCGAATGCGCCAGCAAAACAACCCACAACGGAACATATAGCTTATTTCCCAAATAACCCGCCGAATACAACAGTACCGCCACAATTCCCATTGTCTTTTGGGCATCATTTGTGCCGTGGGAAAGACTGTAAAAAGCAGCCGAGACCAACTGTAATTTTCTAAACGCAAAATTCATCTTTTTGGCATTCACTTTATAAAAAAGACGTGTCACAATCATCATAAAAATATAGGCAAGCACAAGCCCCAATATCGGCGAAATGAACATAAAGGCTACAACTTTGCTAATACCGGCTATATTCAATATCCCAAAGCCACCCTTAACAATTCCTGCCCCAATCATTCCCCCAATCAAGGCATGCGACGAAGAAGTCGGCAAAGATGCCCGCCAGGTATAAAGGTCCCAAACTATCGCCCCAATAAGTGCTGCAAATATGACACTTTTGTTGATAATATGAGGATCTAAAATCCCGCTTGCAATAGTTGCTGCAACAGCCACACCAAACACTAAAAAAGCAATAAAATTAAAAAATGCCGCCATCATCACCGCACTTTGAGGTGAAAGAACACGTGTTGAAACAACAGTTGCGATTGCATTGGCACTATCATGAAAACCGTTGATAAAATCAAAAGCAAAAGCAACAATGATTATTAAAAGTACGACGAAAAACGTATGGTCCACTAGGAATGTTTTAAGACAATATTGCGCATAATATCAACAACATCCATACACTTATCGGTTGTCCCTTCCAAAATTTCATAAAGTTCCTTAAATTTTAGAATTTCCACAAAATTTTTCTTTTTGAAAAGGGCAGCCGTTGACCTGTCCAAAAGGTCATCTGCTTCCCTTTCCATTCGCCTGACCTTTTGGCTTCTAATATCTATTTCTTTTTGGGAAAGCTTTTTCATTGAAGAAAATGCTTTCTCTATTTCTTTAGTTGTTGCAAGGACCAGCTCAGCAAATTCTTTTAAAGTTCCATCGATTTTTTTAATGTCGTAAATATGCAGCCGGTTTACAAAAGTATAAATTCCATCCAAAACGTCATCATAGGTGTTTGCAAGATCTGCAATATCCTCATGATCAATAGGGGTTATAAACGAAGAATTTAATCTTTGGTGAATTTCCCAAACAATTTTATCCCCTGCATGTTCCAAATCTTTAATCTTTTTGCGGTAATCACCTGTTTTATGGTCGTAACTAGAAGTTAAATTTGATAAAGCAACTGCAGCTTTAGAAACATTCTTACTCTCCTTTTCCAAAAGCTCAAAAAAAATGCCTTCCTGTGGAAAGAAAAACCCTTTAATGCTTCTCACAGTTACGTATTATTCAAGGAAACTTCAAGAAAATCAACGAGGAAAAACGCGTTAAGAGATTTCGAAAATGCCCGTTTTAAAATCTAACGAAGAACTAATTCTTTTTACTGTTTTGCCATCCTGCTTTGACTTTACAACTCTAATTACAGTTAATTTTTCCAGTGTTTTTAAATTCTTAAGCCAATCTGATTCGAATATTGCCAAAGTTCTCTCTTCATTTCCATCCTCAGTATCCCGTGTATTTCTCATAGAGAGCGTGGCATGAGCTGTTATGGAATTTAACCGTCCGTTAAAAGTGTTATCCCCGAATTGTCTGGTACTACCTTCAAATGTAAACAAACCCCAATTTCCATCCCGTAAAACTCCCCATGCATCATTTGCAAAACGCATAAATTCCTCCAAAGTTTTTGCCCTTTCATCCTCACTGGTATGTTGATAAGCAACAGCTCTATACAAAAGAGCACTGGGCAACTCCCCCGATTCTATAAGACGGGTAAATTCTTGCCTTGCGTCAACACCAACTGTAGCCTCAACAGTCATAATAACCGCAAATTATATTCTTTTTGATTATAAAAGCAAATTAAGAAAAATTGAAATTATGCAACCTGTGAAGAAACAGGCTTTAATGTAAACCTCTCGTGCGTGCTTACATCGAGATTCAACTGGGCTATCTCGTCACCCTCGCAAAGCATCAGAAGTTTTCTACTCGATTGAAATGTCAACCCGTTCTCATCTTTGCCACTAAGTCTACTATTTACCTCAACATCCTTTGGTTTTTGTGACCCTGGTTCCACCGTAAAATATATCGATCCGCCTTGGTCTTCAATAGCCATACTTAACCTAAGCGCAAATATGTGTCTATCCGGTTTTCGAAACACATGAAGCGCATAACCCGGGTACAGGCTTTTTACCTCTTGACCTTGAGCACCAGCTTGAAATTCACCATAACTTGCCTCTTCAAGAAGTTTAGTAAAGGCACCACTCACACCATGATATAAAATGCCCGCATAATCTACTTGCTCCGTCCCGGAAGATTCTTTAATTCTCTCTGCAATGCTAATTATATGTGACGGAATTTCCCATGCCGAAGGAGTTCCGGGAACATCTTCTTGACCTTCGCGATCCTTGCCAACCATGTGCAGAAATTTACTACTTTAATTTGGAAAAAGCAAATTAGAAAGAAACTCAATAAAATCAACGAGGGAAATTTATGTAGATTATGCAGTAATGGCAGAAGTTGTACCGATCGTAAAACTTCTGTGTTTATTCGCATCCAGATCAAATTCCACCTCTCCGTTAGCTTTTAATCTCAATTTAAGCTTCCGTGTCACTTGCTCAGCTAAACCTTGTACGCCGGTTTTTGTCACACGATCATTCACTTCAATAAATTCTGGTTTTTGTTGATCATTAACAGTAAAATCTATAGACCCAAAACGCAGTGGATCTTCTTTGGCCATACCTAAACGAAGCAAACAAATACTGCCATCTCCTCGTCTAAAAACTTCAAGCGCGTAATCCTGATAAAGATCTATAACTTGTTGCCCCTCATCTGCGATTCGAAAACCCTCTCCGCGCATTGCAATATCAAGCAAATTTCTATAAACGCCCGTAAAACCTTCACTTACACCGGAAAGGAATCTGGAATAAAATCCGGATTCGTCGCCATTGGAAGGAACTTCGATATCTTGTAAAAAATCTATAACACCCCTCGGCTGTTCCCACATAGAGGATGGATATGGCTGTAACACCTCTGACATGCAGAGTAATTTACTACTTTAATTTGGAAAAAGCAAATTAGAAAGAAACCAAAATAAAATCAATTAGAGAAGGTAGATTAAGAATGGTTTCCCACTTGCAGATCCCCAAGCAATTTTCTATCAGGCACTTCGACTTTGAGTTCTCTCATATCAAACAAATCTATTTTGCCTACAACAGCTGCATCCCGTAATTGTTGCTCGAGTCTCTCAGCATGCAACAATAAATCTCCACCGAAACCGTCGCCTTTCTGATAAAGAAAATCTACAGATTTACTTTTAATGTTGTCATCCTCATCAAATACACAATTCACTACCCACCCAAGGGCATTTGACATTCCATTAAATCGCAGAGAGTCACTTTCAGAGTAAAAATCGCGACCAGCACTTGTACCCACGCCTATCTGATCATCATAACTGTCATCCGCTTCAATTTTTCCGCTTCTAAACTCAAAAACTGTCAAACCCTTATACCCAAGCAATCCCCCATCTTGCCCAATGGCACTAAATTCAGCCACTTTTAAACCATCACCAGGATTTTCAACTGCATATATCCTTCCCGAACCGTCTTCCCCTACTGCATTAAAAACCCACCAATTAAAATCAATTGCATCTCTGCTTAAAAAAACTGTTCCCTTCTTAACTTTTCCTGGTTCTGTCCAAGGTAAATCAACTTCCCTCTTCCAATATTTCAAATCTCTTGCAAGATTAACCAATTTTGTGTGGATACCTTGTCTTACTTGTTCCAACTTAGCATTGGCTTCTTCGTAATCTCTTGCTGTTACATTAACTCCTTTTTCAACGTCAATTATTTCCCTAGAAGGCAATAAATCTCTTCTTTCATCCTGACCATCATCCATCTCAATGTCCTCCTACTTGAATGACCTGTTCTACCAAACGGTTTGAATACCCAAATTCATTGTCGTACCAAGCAAAAACTTTGACCATGTCGCCATCAACAACCTGGGTGAGCGACAAATCCACAATAGAAGATTCACTCCTTCCAACAATGTCCGTCGAGACAAGTGGTTCAGCTGAAACCGCCAGAATTCCTTCCATTTTTTTGGATGCTTCCGTAAGCACCGAGTTTACTTCCTCAACTGTCGTCGCCTTCTCCAAAAGAAACGTAAAATCCGAAATCGACCCAACCGGAACCGGTACCCGCAAACTCATCCCGTCGAATTTCCCGGTTAGTTGGGGAATCGCCTCTGTTGTAGCAATCGCAGCACCTGTTGTAGTTGGAATAATGTTAATGTAAGCAGCCCTCGCCCTCCTAAGATCCTCCGCCTTACCACCGGGTGGCGGTCCATCAACCAAATTTTGCTCTGCTGTTACGGCATGGATTGTGGTCATCATCGCTTTTTTTATTCCAAATTTCTCATTCATCACCTTTGCAACCGGAGCAATGCAATTTGTAGTACAAGAAGCGTTGTTGATTACTGTCTCACCGGCATATTTTTCTTCGTTAACTCCCAAAAGAAACGTCGGGCTTTCTTTTCCGGGTGCCGAAATAACTACCTTTTTCGCACCTGCGGTAATATGTTTTTTGGCATCCTCAAGTTTAGTGAAGCGTCCTGTGGATTCTATGACGACATCTACACCCAAATCTTTCCAGGGTAGTACCGAAGGTTCTTTAGTCGCATAAGTGGTAATCTCCATTCCGTCAACAGAAATTTTACCTACCGCCTGACCATCCTTGGCAAGCTTAATATCCTCAATTAATTTCTGGGCAGCAACATTACGATTCCAGGTTTTGTAAACAGAATCGTATTTTAAAAGGTGAGCAAGAACTGTAGCATCTGTTAAATCGTTAACTGCCACAATCTGCATTGCGTCACGGTGTTTATCAAACCACACCTTAAACGCCTGCCTGCCAATTCTCCCAAAACCATTTATCGCAACTTTTATCATAGGGATAACTCCAGCTTAACAAAATTTGAGATAAATTTTAAGTGAAGAAAAAAACTACCTTCCCTTTTTAACCGCAAATGCCATACGCACTACAATCGTTCCCAAAATCAACACCATAATTCCCAGAATTCCCGCTAGCAAATATGGATACCTTTCGGTCAGCGGCACTTCCGGTGCTATTTCACCTTTAAAATCACCGTTTTTTTCTTGCGCACCTAAAACGCCATTTATAGTGTTTGAAGTGTCAAGATACTGCAAAAATGCACCCAAATCATATTCCGCAAACCTTGCTTTATTATTGCCATAGTATAGTCTGTAGGCAATATTTGGTTCAGCTTCAAATAAAACCTTTCTTAAAACACCGCTAACTCTAAAATTATCAAGATTCACAGGCTGGTCATCGCGGTTAAAAACAGTCAATTTCAAGTACCTATAATTACTCTCAGGGTAATTTAAAATGCTTTTTGTCCCAACAAACTTTGGCGTATCATAGTTAAAAATAACGTCCGTACCTGTTACACTACTCCAATTTTGCTTGTCATTACTCCCTTCCAAAGCTACTTGTCTGTTGTAATTTTCGTTTTTACTGGAAAAAGTAAGTTTGCTGCTGGGAATACCTTTTGCTTCCAGATCCAATATGTAATAGCTGGATCTTTTTTCTTTGTCCTCACCTTTCTCAACTTTCGGCGTATAAAAAACTTCCTTTGAACCTTGCGGAACATATCTATAAACCGTCGCGCCCGAAAGCTTCAAAGGCGCTTCACCGTTATCCACAATCTTTACTCTCAAATATCGATAAGTTGAATCTGGATAATTAACTGTTGTATTTTGGGCTTTAAAATCAACTGAATAGTCGTAAATATAGCCACCTTCGCTTGCTTTTTTAATTACCAACCAATTAACAGAATCATCACTTGCCTCTACCTCTACCTGCCTTCTAAAGTTAATACTTGAAGTTGATACAGTTAAATTATTGTGACTCTCCCCTGTAATTCCTAAGTCCAAAATCATCTGGGTATATTCCCCTGCTTTAGAACCCAGATTGGTAATTTTAACCGGAAATGTTTGTCTGGTACCTGTGGTACTGTCAACAACAAGCTTGTAAGGTGTTTCCACGCCCAAAGAATTAATAATTCGCAGATCAGCCAAACCTTTTGAATTGTCAAAAACGTCACTATCCAGGGAAAAAGAAGCCAGTTTCTTTGCGCTAAAGGGTTCCAACCTTATTTCTTTACTATAAATCCATTTAGCCTTGTCAAAATCCGCATTAACCGTGCTTACAAAAAGAAGCAACAACGAAAAAACACTTACAATTTTTAAAAGCTTACCCATTTAAAAGAAATGCATTTATTTGTGCTTTGTATCTTTGGTAAATGTATGCAACAACCAAAAGAATTGTTCCCAAACCAATAAATGCAATTATTCTGTACATTTGCGCCAAATTACTGCTATCGATTAAAAATACTTTGAAAATTGTTACCGCAAAAAATACCAGAGCTGAAAGCCTGATAGGTTTATATTTGTAAATTATTCCAACTATCAAAAGCATCAAAGAGTAAAAAAGCCATATCGCCGAAATCGAAAAATCGCGTGCCCCCTTCAAAGTTTTTATCTCTACTTGAACTTTATTGTCAATTTGCGGAGCTACATAAGGTTTCTGGTAAGGGACAGTCCTGTTCATATTATTCGGATATGTATACGGGTTATATGGCTGCACCTGCGTACCGCCTGTATCAGGTGTTGAATAAGTTACAGTCAGTCTTGCTGCATTCCGTGGATTTTGTTCGTATGAATATAGTCGATACGACTTGTTGGAAACCGAAGAAACTGGCTCGATTGTAACCAATAAGGAATTTCCCGCTTGCCACCTGCCATCATAAATCACACTTTGCATGGAACTGGCAACATTCGAAGTGGTTAACGCGACATCTGCTTTCCAGGGCGAAGTCTGCCAGGAAACTGTAGGACTCGCAAGGCTGTTTTGCCCTAAAGTTGCATTTTTAAGCGTTATGGAATATTCACCATTTTCTTGCATACTGTCGAGAGGAAAAACAGTAACGTACGCTGCGACAATTCCTGCATTTTGAGGTATCATCACATTGGTAAACAATAACTTTGTAGTGATTTTTGCGGGCGGATTGCAAAAACTGTCCATTCCTAAAAACAAACCCTCATTACTAAGACCGTTGCACGCCAAACTTACATCATCCAAAGATGATTCAATCGTTTTAACAATTGTCTGTTGGCCCAATACTGCAGTTGGGATCTCACTTTTATACAAATTCTTTTGAAGAACCGAGATTTTTGAATCAAAAAACGAAACTGATTCCAAAGTCAAAGCCACCACTAAAACAACATTTAAGCCTATCAAAAAAATCGGTAGGATAAGATTTTCATCTTCTTGTGTTTTACTCTTGTACATAACGTACAACCAGGAGGCAACCCCAGCCGAGATAGCAGCTGCCACATAAGTTATAAATCTTCTATTCAAAAACAAAATGAATTCTGACGATGGAATAACGGAGTCAAAAAACGCCAACCTGGCTACCACCAGAATATAAATTAGAAGAGCGCCAACTCTCAATTTATAACTCGACAGCCAAAAGCCCAACCATAAAATAACCGCTCCCTCAACTGCCCAAATTAATGTGATTAAATTACTCTTAACCTGAAGTGGCACAGCAACTGTCAAAAAAATTATCGAGATTCCGAGCTGGCCAAGCGTTAAAACAGATTCTGCCTTAAATTTCGTATAAGCAATGTAACCAAAAATTAGGTAATAAACAGAAAGCGAGAAAGCGAAAAAGCCCAAATACACTTTGTAGCCTGGCAAAAGAAGCATATACGAGTACCCAAAATAGGCAAACGCATTAAAAACCATAAGAAACAAGTCGGTTTCTTCAATTTTCTTGTCATAAATTAAGCTATAAACAACCCAAACGAAAGAAAATATTACAAATAAAAGTGTTAAAAATACAAATGTTATTAGAAGGTCTACGGGCTTGTAAAAAGAACTATACCAACTTGTAAAGACCAAATAAGTACCTGCAAATGTGAGGATATTGAGAGGCCTCCAGTTCTTAAAAAAAGCAATAAACAAAACACCCAGATTAAGGGTCAGGACATAAGTCAACAACAAAATTTCGTTATCTATGCCTTTTGCAAGAAGGACTGGAGTTGCAAAACCACCAATTACGCCAAGGACCGCAATATAAATAGCATCGTACCTTATGGCAAGCAACGCAGAAGTTATGGTCACAAGTGACATCGACCCAAGTACCGTAGTGGTATCAATTAAACTGAAAACCGCAAATGCTGCCCAAAGCGAAAGATAAAGTACACCAATACCTCCACCTGTAATTATTTGACTATATCGTGCATATTTAGCACGAAAATATTCCCCCACCAAAAGCAGCGCAATTCCAAAAACTATTCCTAAAGAAACTTGCCCAACAGGCCCAATCCAATTATTATCAAATGCATATTTAAGGAAAAACACAACACCCAGAAGTATCGCTATAATTCCGACAATACTAAACCAGTGCGAAGCAATTTGAAACTCAACTGAATCTTTATTTTTCTCCTTCTTTTCTGCTTGCTCTTCCTTGCGGGAAACACCTCCAACCTCCAGCGGTTTAGCTCCCTCCAACATTGTTGATGCTGACTTGTCTCGGGAAACTTGCTCACTTACCCTTTCACCTCTCGCTCTGGTTATACCTCGTATGCCTAAAGCCGCCAGAACCGCCCCAAAAAATACAAATATTAAATAAGCGGATCCAAATCCGTACGTATTACCGAAAAAATACCCGGACAAAAGCGCCGGAAGGCTATTCCATAATATTAAACCGCCAATAATTAACAAAATAACCGAACCAACCGGCGTTCTTTTACCTTCACCCTTTGAACTTTCAGCCTCTTTAACTCTAGAATCTAGCTTTTCGTCAATGCGGGAACCTTCAAGACGCGAAAGTCGCGCTTCTATCTCTTCTAATCTTTTCTCTATTTTTTCCGTATTATCGACCACTAAGAATAGATTATCACAATGGGAATATTTTTACTCAAGAGCCAAGATTCCGGGCAGTTTTTTTCCTGCCAAAAACTCAAGCATCGCCCCGCCACCAGCACTAACAAAAGAAAATCGGGATAATAAGTTTTGTTTTTCCAGAAATTGTGTCGTCTCCCCACCGCCAACCACACTGTAAGCTTTTGAATCCAAAATGGCCATGGCAACAGCCCTTGACCCAATTTCACACCCTGCTTCAAAAAGCCCCATAGGCCCGTTCCAAACTACCGTTCGTGCAGAAGAAATAAGTCTTGCAAACTGATGGGCAGATTCCAAATCTATATCATGCTTATCTTCCATCAGCTTGGCAACCAAAACATTTTCCCCGAATTTCTGACCGTTCCTTTCAATTTCCAGTGGTAGTTCCCCACCAACTAAAACATGCGTGGATATCTTTGACAAATTCTCTATCACAGGCAATTTCGTTTCTATTTTTGCTCCGCCAACAACAGAAATGAATGGTCTGGCAGGTGTAGTTAGTAAATTCGTCATCACTTTAATTTCTTCTTCCAAATGAAGCCCTGCTGCATGCAGCAAAATTGCAGGCAAAGCAACCATACTGGCATGTCCCCGGTGCGAATTTCCAAAAGCTTCGTTTATATAAACATCCGCAAACCCAGAAAGTTTCTTTGCAAACTCAACATCATTTTTTGTCTCGCCTCCCCAAAATCTCAGGTTTTCCAATAGAATTAACCCACCACTTGCCTCACCTTCCAAATCTTCTTTAAAAGTAATGTCTTTCTTTAAAATGTTTGATAAAACCTCAAGTAGAAGCTTTGTAGATTTGGAAGGATCCGGTTTTTCAGGTCTATCAATATGCCCTGCAATTACGATTTGCTTTGCTCCCTCGCGGATTAAATAATCAACAGTCTCCTTAAGGTTTGTAAGCCTCGTTGCCGTTTCACTTTCCAGCTTATGATGAATTTGGTCAAGCCCTTCAAGCGGCACATCCAAATCCGCCCGCAAAAAAACGCGCTTATCCTTTACACCCAAATCCTTTAATAGTTTCATTTCTTTTTCTTCTTTCCAATTGACTTTGAATAAACAAAATAAAAGCCGGAAAGCAGAAGCGTATAAATAAAAATATTTGCAATAAAATCTATTGGTTGGAACTTGCCAAACTTACCTCTTAGAGGAGCTTTTTTGATCCATTCATTATAACCATAATTTACCGAACTATTGTCCTCTAACAAATATGTAAGAAGGAACCCTCTTCCTCCAGGCGAATAAGGACACGGAGGTATCAGGCAAGGTACATTCACCTCGGGTTTATAAACAATAAAGCTCGCTATTGTTATAACAATGGAGATCAAAATTATATTTAAAAAACTTTTTCTCATTTCTTCTTTCTCTTATCAGCTAATTTTAAATAAACCAAATAAATTGCAGAGAAAATTATAAAATAGAAACCAGTATTAACAGCGAAGGCTAATATAGGATGAAATTGCCCTCCGTTCACGCTAATTGGAAAACCAAACCTGGGTGGATATCCCATTAGTGTACAAATACCCTCGTTATTACATTGATTAATGTTAGATGGTTTCGCAACAAGAATCATGCTCAAAACCGAAGCAAAGATTGAAAGTATTAAAAGAAAAATAAAAATAACAAGACTTTTCTTCAAGTTATCTTAATTATGTATGATCAATTAGAAATCTGGCAACTTCCACAAAGTGCTGGCTTCTCCAACCAGATAGAGTGACCCGGTAACCAGCACTATACTTTTTTCTTTTTGCTTTTTGTTTATCTCTTTCACCGCCTCAAACACCGCCTCCTGCGAATTTTTTCTAACCTTAATTCTTAATTCATATTTCTTAATTCTCAAATATTTTGCTATCTCATCAGCCTCAACCGCAGAACCCTTGCCTGTATCCGTTACTGCAAAATATTGTGTTGCGATTATTTTTTTAACCGATAAATTTTTAACTAAAAGATCGATCATCTCCTGCCAATTTTTTCCTTTCTTAAAGGCAATAACCAAGACAACTTTTGACATTTTACTTTTGACATTTGACCTCCGGAGAAATTCGAGTAATGCTCGAATTTTATCCGGATTATGCGCTCCGTCAACAATTATTCCGTTATCAATTTCTTCAAATCTGCCAATAAATTTTTGAGAAAATGCGTTTTTAATAGTCTCCTTGGATAACGGCATTTTAAGCTCCAAAACTACTAAAAGCGCCAATAAAGCGCATTCACTGTTAACATAATATGGGATATGACTATTCAGGTCTTTAGGTTTAAAAACAGATCGAAACAGATCTAATTTCCCCACATTTCCGAATCCTTGAGTATAAATATTGATCAGTTCTGATCCTCTAGTTTTTGCCTCTTTTTCGATAACTTTTAGCGCTTTTCCCCTCGCCCCTGTCACCACCGGAACACCATATGATTCCTTGTTTCTTGTTTCTTGTTTCTTGTTTCTTATTTTTATTATCCCCGCTTTTTCCAAAGCAATCTTCTCAATTGTGTCTCCCAAAATCTCAGTATGATCCAAACCGACATTGGTAATCACCGAAATCTCCGGCACCAAAATATTTGTAGCGTCAAGCCGTCCCCCCAATCCAACCTCAACAACCGCCCAGTCTACTTTTTCTTTTGCAAAATACAAAAAAGAAAGTGCAACCAAAATTTCAAAGTAAGAAGGCAATAATTCTGGCTGTTTGCTTTTAATATCGTCTATAACGGGCTTTATCTCATTTACCAGACCTACAAGTCGTTTAACTGGGATTGCATTTCCCTTCAACCTTTGAGATTTGAGATTTGAGATTTGAGATTGAAATATTTGCATCCTTTCGCCGATATAAATTAAATGTGGAGAAATATGCAAACCAACTTTTAGCCCGTACTCTTCTAAAAGTCTGGAAACATAAAAAGCTGTGGATCCTTTCCCTGCCGTTCCTCCAACTAAAACAGATTTAAAACTTTTCTGGGGATTTCCAAGTTTATTAATAAGATTTTCTATTCGCGCCAACCCCAATTCTTCTTTTCCATAAACTAGGGGTATGAAAGATTCCAACCAATCCCGCACCTGGACGTAGTTTGTAAACATGTGTGGAATTTAACACCAATTTACTGCTAAATCAAACACGCTAAGCAGCTTTGGCTTTTTGCTCGTCCTTTATAATTTCCGAAAGAGTCCTGTCAATTAGTGGATACCTTCCTCCCTTAACCCCTAATTTAATTGCAGCCCTTTTCATATAAACCCGCACTGTTTCAGGAGATGTTTTCATTTCAGCACCTATTTCTTTATCTGATCTTCCGGTACATATCCAAAGTAACGTGGTAGATTCATTAATACTTAAATTCGAACGCCTTTCTACTACATGTTCAACATTCTTATTCTCAGACACAATTACAGAATGCATTGCTTTAATTAAACCAATTGTATTTTCATTGTCTCCCTCAATATGGATTTCTGGCACATTTTTATCTCTTTTCTGAACCCTCTTGGCTTTAACCCTTCTTCCGAAAGTTCTGATCGTTTGTTTACCCAAACCACTAATTTTAGACAATTCATCTAGTGAATAACCCGCCAAAAGCAGCATACTAATTTCCGCCTCCCTCTCACTCAACATATCTTCTGCAGTGAATGGTAGCCTCGAAACACTCCTTAGAGTGTGCTCTAAACCCTCATAGCGACTCATCTTCCTGGAAATGCTGCCTATTTGTGAAAAAGGAGCCGTATGAGAATTTTTTGATTTTCGGTAAATTCGTTTTCCGCCCCTAATGCCCGCAAGAAATTTCACCTCATCTTCTGAAAGTATACTTTTATTCTCTAATAAATTTGCACCCGGTTGATTTTCTTTCATATGACCGCAAATTGTATCAAAAAACAAGCTTATAGTCTACACTTTGAATTGAATAGTGGTAGCACAAATGTTAAATTAAAGTAGTGGAAAATAATCTGCCCCCACCAGTATCTAAGACTCCAGCTATTCCAAGTAGTTTTCTAACTTATCATTTTGCTATTGCCTGGCCTAATTTTATAATAACCAGGCCGGCTCACATTGTCTCCGTTTTGCAAAATTTCAACATCGGAGGACTTCTTGCAAACCTTTTCTCGCCTTACAAACGAATGGAGCTTACCGGTAAAGTTTCTCTTGGCGATAAAATTTCTTTTAACCTTATCTCCCGCCTAATCGGCGCTATGGTGCGTTTTGGATTGGCAATTGCCGGAATCATAGTCACAATCTTTTTTGTTTTTTTTGATTTTGCAGCAATCTTCCTTTATTTAGTTATCCCCTATTCCTACTTTAACTTTGCCAAGTTAAAAAGTACCTATATCACCGAAAACGACCTTAAAAATACCAACAATTTTATTAAAAAAATAACAAATACAAAATTATTTCAAACCCTCGTAACTTTTCTGGATCCGGATTTTAAAAATCTCGTTCTGACCCTCCCGGATCCAAAAACGTTGGGGGTAAGCGCAAACCAAAAAGCATACGAAGCACTCATCACAACCCTCTCTTCATGGCCTGCATTAAAGCAATATTTGGAACAAAAAAACATCAAACCGGAGACCTTCAAATTGTTAGTACAGTATCTCAACGATTATTTGGATAGACCCAAAATTACAAAGATCCAGCCTCTTGGCCAAATGTTAATTTATGGCTACACAAACATATTGGAGAAATACGGTACGGAGCTCACAAACCAATCCCACCCTCCAACATATGGCCGAAAAGAGATGCTTGGAAAAATCGATAAAGTCTTAACCAGAGTTCAAAATAATAACGTGCTTCTAGTTGGAGACCCCGGAGTCGGCAAACACTCGGTCCTGGAAAGTCTTGCTTCTGCCATCACAAGGTCGGAATTAGTTAATATTCAGGACAAAAGATTAATTCTCCTGGATTTGGTTGCTCTTCTTTCATCCAGCAAAAACATGGGCGAAATTAAAGGGAATTTCCAGCAGATGTTAACGGAAGCGAAACGGGCCGGAAACATCATAATCGCCATTGACCAAATTGACAGAATTGCCACTTCGCAAGACGGCCGTACCGATCTAACGGAGGTAATAACCACCATTCTAACCGACAATTCCCTTCCAATCATCGGCCTGACAACTGTGGACGATTTTAATAATTATGTCAGGACAAACGCCAATATGATGTCACTTTTTGAAAGGATTGATGTCGAAGAACCGACAAATGAAGAGCTTGTAACTATTCTTGTTGGTAAATCAATAAGCTTCTCCCAAAAAGAGAAGGTCGATATCAGTCTTTCGGCAATCTTGGAAATAATTGACAAATCCAACCAACTCATGGCCGACACCCACCAACCGGAAAAATCTATTTTGATACTTGAAGACGCCATTGCTCAGGCAAAAAGAAGTAAACTCAAACAACTAAATGTTGCAACTGTCGATGAAATACTTTCCGAAAAAACTAAAACTCCGGTAGGCAAAATCACACAAAACGAAGCTGCAAAATTAACCGAACTTGAAACTATTCTTCACCAAAGGATTGTGGGCCAAAACGAAGCCATAGATGAGATCGCCAAAGCCATGAGAAGAGCCCGCGCCGAACTGGACAAATCAGCAAAACCAATGGGCTCATTTATGTTTTTAGGACCAACTGGAGTCGGAAAAACCGAAACCGCCAAGGCTCTTGCCCAAAGTTATTTCGGTGACGAAAATCGTATGGTTAGGTTCGACATGACCGAATTTCAGGGTGCAGACAGTCTCTCCAGGCTTATCGGTAACCCCGCCACAAAAGCTCCAGGCCAACTGGCAACACAAATCAGAGAACACCCTTTTGGCATTCTTTTAATAGATGAATTTGAAAAAGCCGGTCGTGACGTTCAAAACCTCTTTTTGCAAATTTTAGACGAAGGTAACTTAACCGATGCTTTTGGCAAAAAAGTATCCTTCTCCAACATCATCGTTATTGCTACCTCTAACGCAGCTGCCGAATACATTAGAGAAGAAGTTGAAAATTCCATTAACCTGCAAGATATCCAAAAAAAACTTATAAATTATGTTCTGGAAAAGGGTTTATTCAGTCCTGAACTGGTCAACAGGTTTGATGCAGTCATAGTTTACAAACCCCTGAACCGAAACGAAATCGTCCAAGTTGCTTACCTTATGCTCACTTCTTTTGCAAAAAACCTCAAGGAAACTAAAAATATAAATTTGGAAATTACTCCCGACCTTGCACAAATGGTTGCCGCAAAAGGTTATGTTGTTGCATTTGGCGCAAGACCAATAAGGAGATTAATTCAGGACAAAATCGAAGACCAAATCGCCAAACTCTTAATTTCCCAAAAGATCAAAAACGGCGACACAATCCATGCAGCAGATCTCTTAAAATTTCTTGCCTAAAACACTACTACCTGTGTTCCTACACTTGCCCAGTTAAAAAGCCATTGACTTGCTGCAACAGGAACATTGACACAGCCATGAGTATATTTAGTCCCAAACCTATTGTGCCAATAAGCACCATGAAGTGCATATGCCTGGTAAAAATACATTACATTTGGCACATTTTTTATAAAATATGGTTCATAAGGCGGATAGTTGCCTTTCATATCCTGAAACGGTAATTTTGTTCTAATTGCAAATGTACCAGTCACAGTTGGAGTGTAATACATTCCGGTTGAAGCTTTCGTGGAATAAACAATCTTCCCGCCTTCCCATGCATAAACCATTTGCTTGCCAATATCCACTGTTATTAGTTTTTTGTCGGTAAAAATACCTTGTGCGTGAACTGGAGAATACGACAAGAAGAACACAAGACAGAAGAAAATGGCAGCAAAAAATCTTCTCACTCTAATTTAAGGGTAACATCAAAACTATTCAATATCTACTGTGATACTGTGGGCGCGCCAGGATTCGAACCTGGGACCTTTACATTATCAGTGTAACGCTCTAACCAGCTGAGCTACGCGCCCGAACGTTCAAATTATACTAAATTTGAGACCTGGACCGGAACTGCCTTCGCGAGTTCTTCACTTCGTTCAGAAAGCGAACCGACATAACCTTTGAGGTGCGGATGGGAATCGAACCCACGAATAACGGTTTTGCAGACCGTTGCCTTACCACTTGGCTACCGCACCATTTCCTACCAAACCAACTATTTTTTCTTTTCTTGCCTATTCAAATACCATGAACCGCCCAAAGCACCCAAGCCAATTCCCAAAAAAAGTGCAGAATTAAGAACTACCCCTATTGCAGTACTTACTGCACCTGTTTTTAAAAGCGTTGACTTCCAATCTGACTTTTCCTTACTTTGTCCTAACCTTTCCATAACCACCCTCACTTGTGTGCTGGCCAATTTTAGCAGAAATGCACACCGGGAGTAAATTTGCTATCATATACAAGAAGACCATAACCTGTGAAAGTAATAGCTCATGGAATCAGTGACCCAAAAATTGCCAAATACGCAATTTCAAAAGGCGTCGATTTTTTAGAAATCGACGTTTCAAAGAGATTCATTTTCAATAAATTCACCGCCCAGCATAACGGGCTTTTCGGTCTTGCGGGTCTGGGTCCTATTTTGGAAACACTGCTGACTACAGAAGTCAGGACCCGTGCCTTTCTTGACCTTAAACCAATAAGCTACCGAGCCACTTTTGCCGCCCGACTTGCGGAACTCCTATTAAGGCTTGGAGTGAAAGACGTTAGAATTTGCGGACATAACTGGAAAATGCTTTCCCTCCTTTCCACTAAAGTAAATGCCAAACCTTATTACACTATCAGGAACCAAGCAGGAGCAGACCGTTTCAGGCAAATGCTCCCCCAGCTAAAACAACCCGTTGGCTTTTCTGTTCACCATAAGCTAATTGATGAAAAATTCATTAAGGATTTTAAAAGAAAATCGACGGAAATCTGGGCTTGGACTGTCAACGACATGGCCGAAACCAAACGCCTAATGAAAATGGAAATCGACGGAATCATAACAGATAATTGGGAAACGCTCCTCAGGCATAAAACCGCCTAGTTTTTTCTAAACCCAAAACCCTTTAAAGAAACAAAAACGCCGAACATTAAAGCTAAAACAGTAATAGTATCGGCAATCACCCTTGTCCTTGTTCTTGCAAAATAAGCTCTAAAAATATGATTGCCAGGCTCAACCACAAACTCAGGTAAGGGTCTGGACAAATTAAATCTGGGTTGTATTATTTTGCCGTCTAATTTATATTGCCACCCTGCAAAATATATTTGGTTTAATTTCAACACATCCATTCTCTTATTATTAAAACTGGCAATCACTTCCCCGGAGGTGTTTTTTTGAAAGTCTATTTGTGTTTCCCGCCTATAACTTTCGATCTTCCTCTCGGCTCTAGCATCTCCCGAAAATTTACCCGACCCTTTGGGCAAATGTTCGCTGGAAGTTGTTGTTGTATCGTTAACCTGCATATAATAATCGTCCCCAACATCAAAAACCTGGTTTATTCTCATAAAATTCCTGTTTGCATAAAGAACCAAAAAGGTTAAAAACATAACCAAAATTAGGTTATTCTTACTCTTTGCAACGACATAAGCTGCAAGTAAACTGGCTGCAAAAACACTTACCGCCAATAAGCGCCAGGGATATTGCAAATAAGGCAAAAACGGGACTGTCTTCCAAAAAACTTCTGATACTTCAAGCATTAAAAATACGGACAAAAAAAATACACAAATAAAAAATAAGGAAATAAAATCAACCTTCCTATACTTAATAAACCTAAAGACAATAAAAATTATGGAAACCAAAACAACAAAGATATGGGCCAGGCCAATCTGAAAAGACATATCGTCCTCAAGCATCCCCGGATGCGAAAAACCATATCCCCAATGGGAACGCAAAAGTTGCCAAAATGTTGGAAAATGTGAGGACCATACACCAAGCAACACATCATCATAACGGATTAGACTTTTTTCAATAACCGCAGGAATAAGAAAAAAAGCACTCAGTCCTAAACCCAACCCAAAAATAAAAAGTGTATATTTGGCATAAACAAACCTCGGTTTCTTAATAAATAAAAACAGCGCAAAAAACCCAATTACCGGCAAAAACATCACAGCCATAATGTTGTGGGAAAGTATCAAAAGCGCAAGAGATATTCCACCAAATATAATTTTTCTATCCACATCTTCCCTGTAAACCTTTACAATAGCCCAGAATACTAAGGGTGCAAAAACAAATGCAACTGCATTTCCAAAATCTGCAGAAACGTAAACATTTACAAAACGTATTGGGGCATAAAGATAAAATAGACCCCCCACAAAACCCGCATACCTACTTTTAAATAAATACGAAAAGAAGATAAAAGCAAAAAAAGCCGATAAAATCATTGAAAGTAAAAAGGTTATCTTTACAGACCAGATATAACTGAATCCAAACCAATGAATTCCAGAGGCAAATGCAGAAGGAAATGGATAATTGAACAAAAACACCGGATAACCATATCCATAATTTAAATCTCCCACCCACCGAGGCGGAAATTGTCCCTCTCTAAGAATTTTATCCATATGGATTGTGCGAACAATATGGTGCTTGAGGTCATGACTTGTATACGAACCAGGTTTTAACAAGTCGAGAATAGAAGGCAACGTTAATAACAAAAAAATTAAAACAATCAACAGCTTACGCATGGAAGACAATTTAATTATAGAAGTATAGCACCACAAAAATTTTAGTTGCTAAGATGTTTTATCCTGTTTACTCCGAAAAATTTAAGGACGACAAAGCGAAGTGATTAAATTTAAAAAAAGTGGCACCCAAATTCAATTAAAGTCTTGCTAAAAGGAAGCAAGATCCTTTCGGTTTAACGATCCGACAATCGCACTTTCGACACGTGAGAGTCGAAAACATTTGAGTCAACTAAGCTCTAGCAAGCTAGTAGCCAGTCAACTAATTAGTCTCCTTAGAAAGGAGGTGATCCATCCGCTCCTTCCAGAACGGATACCTTGTTACGACTTAGTCCCCATCGCCGGTATTGCCTTAGGACCCAAAAAGGATACTTCGGGCACTCCCGACTTTGTTGGCTTGACGGGCGGTGTGTACAAGACCCGAGAACGTATTCACCGCGGCCTGCTGATCCGCGATTACTAGCGATTTCAACTTCATGAGGGCAAATTGCAGCCCTCAATCCGAACTGAGGATGCTTTTAAGAGATTAGCTTCACCTTACGATGTTGCAAACTCGCTGTAAAACATCCATTGTAGGATGTGTGTAGCCCAGGGCATAAGGGCCGTGCTGACTTGACGTCATCCCCGCCTTCCTCCACGCTTTTAGCGGGCGGTTTCGTATGAATATTTAACATACAATGGGGGTTGCGCTTGTTGACCCACTTAAGGGCGCGCCTCACGGTACAAGCTGACGACAGCCATGCAGCACCTGTCCTAGCACTCTCGAAGAAACCATTGTTTCCAACGGCGTGCAGCTAGGATGTCAAACCCTGGTAAGGTTTTTCGCTTTGTTTCGAATTAAACCACATGCTCCACCGCTTGTGCGGGTCCCCGTCAATTCCTTTGAGTTTTAGCCTTGCGGCCGTACTCCCCAGGCGGGACACTTAACGCGTTAGCTTACGACACCCATATAAAAATACAGGCATCTAGTGTCCATCGTTTACGGCTAGGACTACAGGGGTCTCTAATCCCTTTCGCTCCCCTAGCTTTCGTGCATCAGCGTCAGTAATTGACCAGTAGCCTGCCTACGCCATCGGTGTTCCTTGCAATCTCAACGCATTTCACCGCTCCACTGCAAGTTCCGGCTACCTCTCCAATACTCTAAGTTTAGTAGTATTAAAACCCGATTTCTTGTTGAGCAAGAAGATTTGAGTTTTAACTTACCAAACCGCCTACGCAACCCTTTACGCCCAGTAAATCCGGATAACGCTTGCACCCTACGTATCACCGCGGCTGCTGGCACGTAGTTGGCAGGTGCTTATTCTCAGTTCATTACAAACTGCAAAAGGAGTTTACAACCCGAAGGCCTTCTTCCCCCACGCGGCGTCGCTGGATCAGGGTTTCCCCCATTGTCCAAGATTCCCAGTTGCTGCCATCCGTAGATGTAGGGACCGTGTCTCAGTTCCCTTGTGGCTGGCCGACCTCTCAGCCCAGCTACCCGTCATCGTCTTGGTAGGCCATTACCCCACCAACAAACTGATAGGACGCGGGCCGCTCATTCGGCGATAAATCTTTCCCCTTACGGGCTTATGCGGGATTATCCCTCCTTTCGGAAAGCTATCCCCCACCAAATGGTACGTTCCCACGCGTTACTCACCCTTCCGCCACTGTTCTTGCGAACCGTTCGACTTGCATGCTTAAGGCACGCCGCCAGCGTTCATCCTGAGCCAGGATCAAACTCTCAATAAAAGTTTAATCTGAACTCTAATATAAAACTCTAAAAGAATAAATTAATTCCACGTCTACTTTTTAAATAAACGCGGTTGGGTACCACTTTTTACAAATTTAATCCCGATTAAATCAACCATGTAAAAACATGCCTGAAATCGATTATAAAAAGTGATAATAGTGTTGCTTAGATTGTTAAGGTGCTAATCTGTGGCCTCAACAAAATTTATTGCGGCAAGGAAGAATTGTACAAGTATTGACACACCTTGTCAATGGAAGTTACGCTTAATTCAATGCCCTTCCATAAACAAGTTCATGGTTCATGGTTAGTTGTTCATAGATTCAAAAAAGAATCTACCAACTACGATCTACCAACTACGAACCGTAAATCCAAAGGTTTTTCCCTTATCGAACTACTAATTGTCATCGCAATTCTCGGTGTTTTATCAAGCATCACCTCAATCCTCTTAATCGGTCACTTAAAACAGGCCCGGGATACTCAAAGAATAAACGACATGCAAACCTTTAAAAAAGTTATGGAGCAAGCAAGAGGTGATTGCATCGGCCAAGCATATTATCCGACTGGACGCATATCTATTGTATCTGGAGGCTCGACATGGAGCAGTTTGGTAACAGCCTTTGATAACGTTAGTTCTCAAGCAAGTTATTATAGAGTTCTGGATAACTTAAAGGATCCAAAAAACAGTAGCCCATACTTATATAGTTATAATGATTTCTTGGTATCGGACTCAAATCCCCCTCTAATAAATGCCTGTCCTGCCTTCGCTAGCAATGTCTTTGGCTCCGGTTCTTTTATGGCGTTTGCACAAATGGAAATGAGTGACAATGCTTCGGCAGCAAAATCAAATGAAATTTGTACTCAAGTTGCATACAAAACAGGACTTTTGAGTTCTGGCACTCTTGGTACAGGTAAATATTATGTCTGTTCAGATTAACAAAAAAAAAGGGTTCACATTAATTGAACTTCTAATAGCAATTGCCATATTGGCAATTCTTTCCAGTTTTGGAATGGCTGCACTCACTTCTGCCCAAAAAAAAGCACGCGACGCAACACGCAAAAACGATCTAAACCAGGTAAAAAAGGCTATGATTATGGCCCGCAACGACTGCCTTGGAAACTATTACCCCAGAGGTACAGCAGATATTACCTCCAATACCACAGAAAAAAGCGCATTTACAAACGAACTAATGGCTGCACTCACAAATACTACCTCTGGTAACCCTGTCTACTATCTAAAAACAGCCTTTAAAGACCCTCTAAATAATGCGACCTATTATTATGGTTTTAAAGCAACACCAAATTCATCCAACCCACCAGCTGTTGCCAATGTTTGTCTAATTAACTTAACTACTTATAGGGATGGAACCCCCGCTTTTGTCCTTCGCACTAAGTTAGAACAAGGCAAGAATGAACCGGAAACCAACGCTTCCCGAACCAATTGCCAAACAATAATAAATACTCTGGATTGGGGAACTGACCCTGCTCCCGCTTCTGATGATGATTTTTATTACGTCTGCGCAAACTAAGTTGACTTTTAGCCTTTAAAAACTGACAATTAAACTAATGCCCTACCTCAAATTAAAATTAAAAATTAAAAATTTAAAATTCAATCCTGGTTTTACTCTCATCGAGCTTCTTGTGGTCATTGCCATAATAGGCATTTTGGCAGCACTGGCAACTGTTTCGTATTCGGACAGCCAGAAAAAAAGCCGAGACAGTAGACGCAAGTCAGACATGGAAGCAATCCGCAAAGCCTTGGAGCTTGCCAAAGCAGACACCGCCGGAGGATATAACTACCCCATGTGTTCAAGTTACAATGCAGCTAATCAATATCCGCCTTTTAGTGCGCTTGGCCCTACAGTCTGTTACATAAATAATATAAGTACCGCACTAGCCCCCACTTATATTGCCAAATTACCAACCGACCCCAGAAGCTCTTCCACTACAACCTACAATTACGCGTACCAATCACTAGATAGCACTGGTGCAGCCTGCGCATCAACTTCTACCTGCACTGCCTTTAAGCTGACTACCTGCTTAGAAAACAGGGTTGATCCTCAAAGAGACATACCATCTCTCGGAGCCATATGTCCAAACTCAACAAATACACTCAGCTACACAATTAGCAACTTCTAATACTTTAATTTTCCATCTAAAAGTTTACAATTAAACTAATGCCCTTCCATAAAAAAGTTCATAGTTCATGGTTCATGGTTCATGGATTTAAAAAAGAAGTTATCAACCACAAACTATCAACTACTAACCGTAAATCCTTCGGATTTACCCTAATCGAACTTCTGATAGTGGTTGCAATAATAGGAATACTCAGCTCTTTTGCAATCTATAGCTTTCAAAATTCTCAGCAAAAAGGCAGAGATGCCAAACGCAAAAGCGACCTTCAACTTGTAAAAAAAGCTCTAGAACACGCAAAAAACGATTGCCTTGGAGCCTCATATTATAGAACAACGGCTGGTGCTAATGAGTCAGTTAAATACTATAATTTAAATTTAAACCTCAAGAGCGCTGGTTATACAGAAGGTGATATTCAAGACCCTCAATATGTTTCTTCAAATCCAACTTTAATTTCATATAGGTATGTATTCTCCACGGGAACAGTAAATGTATGCCCTAATCCAATATCAGGTTTACTTAATCAAACTGGAGCAAAATATTATGTATTAAGGGCAAAACTGGAAATAACGGCAGATCCAGATTCTGCAAGTTCGTACAATAATTGCGCGGATATTATTACAAATAAACTACCCGCTAATGTATTCTCCCCTCCAGCCAATTCTGGTGGAGACGGTTATTTTTACGTCTGCCCGGACTAATTTAGAATTTTAAATTCTAAAATCTAAATTTTAAATTGAAAATTTTTGAGCTAAATTGCTCTATATAATACTATCGCCAAACTCACCATCACGTTAAGCGATATATTTACTCCAAACATCGGAATTTCTACAATTTCATCACAAAGTGCCAATGCTTCTTTGGAAACTCCATCTGTCTCATGACCAACCACAAAAGCGATTGGAAGTTGATGATTCATAGTTAATTGTTGATAGTCAATACTACGAAAATCTTTTGCTTTCGGGTGTTGCTCAATTGCAACAACTTTAATGTCAGAAACCTGAGTTTTTAATTTTTTAATTGCCTCTTTTGCACTCTTATAATATTCCCACTTAACCCATTTATCCGTCCCAACAGAAGCTTTTGCAATACGGCTATTTGGCGGTGTTTCGGATCCTGCACAAAGATAAACGCAACTTGCAGCCACAGCATCTGCTAAACGGAAAATTGAACCGATATTGTAAGTATCAAGCACATTGTCGCAAATAATATAAATCGGTCTGCGCTTTATCTTTTTTAAGTCCCCATAGCTTGGTTTACTTGCCCTCAATTGTTTGGCATCAAGTTTCATAGGCAAAATTTTACCATTGCCCTGTCAAAAATAAAAAGATATAATCCCAAACTATGTTGCCAGAACAAGTAACAACCCCCGACCCTGAACGACAAGTTCAGTTTAGCCTTACCCTAAGCCAACTTCACCGTAAGGATCAGTTCGTTGTAAATAAGGATCTTGCTATACGGGTTGGCAAAATAAACGGAGAAAAAACTGCAATAGTTATTGTTTGTCCTAACAACACGCCAATAAACCTCTCACAACTTCCGGATTGCACTATCACACCCGGTGCCAAAAAAGGAGATTATGTATTTTTCCCCCTTTCTCTTACCAGAACCCAATCCGCACAAGTTGGCACCTACCGCCTTAGAGCCACCTCACGGGACAACAATGTTAATGTAACTATAATTGCCAACAAAGCCATTAAAACACGATGTGTTCCAAGACGCCATGATTTGCGCAAAGTTTTAGCTAATCTTTCTTCAGGGGATAATCTTTAGCCTCAATAATTGATATTTCCGGTACTTTTTTGTATTTCTCGTTTTTAACCAATGCCGGCTTACCGTCTTTTTCCACAATATAATAGCAAAATCCCTGCATTTTCTTTACCGCTTCGTAATCCGCATGTCCAGGCAAAGTTACAGGATCAACCTCTTCAAAATTTACAGGTGAATCATCTGCCGTTACAAAGAACGTTTTAGAAATGTTGGCAACCAGGTGCCCCCATTCGGCAGGAATAAAAATCGCATTCCCAACCTTTACATGCACCGCATAAGCTTCCTCTATCTCATCATCTATCGGCTTTCCGCTAGAACCTACAGCCCGTTTTTGTACCAATACTACCCCTTCGCCAAAAATTACCCAGTAAGTCTCGTCTAGAGCCCCCACATGGTAATGCCCGTAAGTCTTTATGTATTCTCCGCCAACTGCCCCGGGCTCCCAAACAGTTATGTTTCGCTGTTCAGACCCACCGCGCACCATATGATAATGGACTGCAGGCCCCTTTGCCTCGGGATCCATCAAAACATCCTTCATCTTCTCCTCAGTTCGAGAAGCATAATGTTGTGCCGTGTAATCTCTCATAGTTTTCCCTGATTTCTCAGTTCTCTCTCTTTATTATCTTCATTCTTGCCAGTTCTTTTATAATCATCTTCCAAACGGAAAGTTGTTCCAATTTCCGGGGTAGAAACCTCGACGATATCACAATCGGTAATTCCAACCAGTCGATGCCTTTGGCCAAGGTCACAAGAAAATCCTTTACCAGCCTCCAGCTCAGTTTCGACCAATTCTCCCTCGGCATTGTCCCAAATTACTTTGGCACGACCATTTATCAAAAGCCAGCTTTCTTGTTTTTTATCATGATACTGAAGCGAAAGACGGCACCCAGCTTTTATATGTTCAATCTTCCCCATATACGGCCTATCATCCGGCACCCAGTGGATTTCCCAGCCCCACGGTTTTTCAACCCGTCTTGCATATGGTTTATTGTCAAATTTTTTATTCACGGAAGATTAATCTATAAAGCTTCACAAAACCTTGATCCAATAATTACTCTCCAAAGCGTCTCTTGCGACCCTGATAATCTGCAATCGCCCGCTGCAATTCTGCCTTGGAAAAATCCGGAAAAAGTAACTTAGAAAAGAAAAGTTCTGTATAAGTTGTCTGCCAAGGCATTATCCCCGAAGTCCTCATCTCCCCTGAAGTCCTTATCAATAAATCAGGATCAGGAATTCCGGCCGTTTCCAAATGGCTGCCTATTAATTCTTCGGTTACCCTGGAGGGCTTAATCTTCTTTGAAATAATTTTTTTAACTGCAGATACAAGCTCCTCATGCCCGCCATAATCCAGACATATGTTTAAGACAAACTTCTTATTATTCTTTGTTTCATTCTCTATCTTTTCTAAAATATTCCGCAGCGCTCTGGGTACCCTATCCCGCCTGCCAAGCCATTTAAACTTCACTCCATCTTCAACCAAATCACGTATGTGCTTTTTCAAAAAGAAAGCATAGATTTTCATCAAATATGAAACCTCAGTCCTGGACCTATTCCAGTTTTCTGTAGAAAATCCCCAAATAGTTAGCACTTTCACTCCTAAACTTCGGGAGGCTTTCGACATACTATATGCAACATCGAGCCCTTTCCTATGGCCTTCAATGGCTGCAATATGGTGCTTTTTTGCCCACCTGCGGTTACCGTCAGGAATAATCACAATGTGTTTCGGAGGATCTTGTTTTTTGCTTTGCATTATTAAAACCTAAGGGAAAGGATATCAAAAAGTGTATTCACTTTCAACTCAATTCTAACCCTAATTTGCTCTCGTTACAATAAAATCAGCCATTTCTTCTATCACTTTTTGCAGTTCTACATCATTTGTCATCGATTTTACATATTTTCCGGCCCGGTTTACTATACTTAGCATCTCACCCTCATACCAAACACAGGCACCACTTTTTTTTATGATTTCCCTAATCTTTTCAAGGTCAGCCATCTTCGCATCAGAGTTACCCCATAAACTGTCGATTACTCTGCAATCCAGGGCAGTTCCCAACTCCCGTGCTTTATATATGAGTAAGGTGTTTTTACCCTCACGCATATCGGACAATACCGATTTACCCAAAATCTTCTCATCCCCAAAAATTCCCAGATAATCATCCTGAAGCTGAAATGCGCGTCCCGCATAAAGACCAAACTTCTCCATAGCAACAATTTGAGAAGTCCTTGCATTTGCTAGTAAGGCCCCAATCACTAAAGGCGAAATAACACTGTAATTTGCGGTTTTTAAATCATTTACTTTTTGGATATCAAAAAAACCTATCTTTTTTCCGGAATTAGAAACATCCAGAACCTGCCCTATTCCTGTTTTAAAAGTGGTATCAATATATCTTCTTAAGACGTCAATGTTCCCAGCTTCAGCAAAAAGTCGGGTAGCTTCAACAAATGCCAAATCCCCCCAAAGCAGAGCAATTGAATCCCCAAAATGGACATCTCTTTTACCATATTTGATATGTATTGTTTCCTTACCGCGCCGCAGAGCACTATTATCTAAAAAATCATCGTGAATTAAAAAAAAGCTATGTAGAATCTCATATCCCAAAGCCACCTGCAACACAGCACTTACCTTCCTGCCTCCCCCACACAAAAAACCCAGGTAAACTAAAAAGGCTCTCATCTTCTTACCGCCCTCCATAAACGCTTCTAAATCTCGAAAGAAATTCAAGTCTTCTGGCAATAGTTGTTTTGCTAACTGCTTTTTAAAGTAAACAGCTTTATAAGTAATAAATTTTTCAGAAAATGAATTTAATACCCCTTGGAAATCTTTATAATCGCCTGTCATTTGAAAAATTATTTTTGCGAAGAAACCCTGTGTTTCTCCACCCATTCCGTCCCCTTAGAAGTTTCTTTTGCCATTGTCACCAAATCATCGGGAAGCGGAAATTTAATCTCTTCCTTCAAAACATCCAAATTTTCAATAATAACTCCGGGATTTTTTTCTTTTACATAATTCAAAAGATTCTCAACCAAATATTCGGGCGCAGACGCTCCGGACGTAATACCCAATGTTTCAACTGTGCTAAACCACTTAGAGTCAACCTTCGACTCATCATCTATTAAATAGGCTTTCGCCCCTTCCTCTTCCGAAACATCCCTAAGTCTTTGCGAATTTGAACTGGTAACAGACCCAACCACAAGTACCAAATCACTTTTTTTGGCAAGTTCCCGTGCAGCTTTTTGCCTGTTCGTGGTTGCATAGCAAATGTCCGATGATGGCGGAGCAATTATGTTTGGAAAACGTTTTTTTAAGGTCTCAATTGTTTGGGAAACATCAGGGATCGAAAGCGTAGTTTGGTTTAAATATACTAATTTTTCTTCTTGAGGAACTTTTAAAGTCTCAACTTCACTTGCATCTTCTATTAATGTGATCGATTCAGCTCCAATTTCCCCCATCACACCAATCGGTTCCGGATGACCCCGATGCCCGACATAAATAATAAAATATCCGTCATTTGCATAGCGTTTTGCCTCCAAATGAACTTTTGTAACCAGAGGACAAGTAGCGTCAATAACCTTATGGCCACGGGCTTTAGCTTCATCTTTTATAGAAGGTGGCGTTCCATGCGCAGAAAAAACCAGGATTACTTTTTCTCCTTTTGGAATTTCATCCAAATCTTCAATAAACTTGGCACCCTTCTTCTCAAGGTCACCAACAACGTGCGTATTATGAACAATTGCATGTTTTACATAAACCGGAGCGCCGAATATTTCCAAAGAAGCCTCAACAACGTCAATTGCCCGATCAACCCCCGCGCAAAACCCCCGCGGCCTAACAAGAAGTATTTTCTTTATCATTTTGAGACTAAATTCTACAATAAATCACCTCTTTTTGCATTAAAAAACCCGTTATCATATAATTCGCAGCTATGACAGCCGAAACAAGACCAGCAATTTCCCCAGACAAGCAGCCAATACCCGTTATCGGTATTTGGTTAATGATTGTGACCGCAGATAACAAACTCTTCGCCGTAAGAAATCTGGTTCCTAAATATACTTCTCAAAAATTACCAGGCCAGATCAATTCGCCGGCGGAAACCTTTGAAATGCTAAAGGATGAAGGCAAAATACAACCTAACGGCATCGCAAGGGCAATAAAAGAAGAGGTTGGCCAGTTAGAATATGATCCACAAACAATCCAATCACTTGGAATAATTAGGTTCATCGGATTAGACAAGTCCGTCGTTGCCTTGCCATATCTAATCAGGGTTGATAGTGAACAAAGCCTAAAATATCGACCTAAAGACGAAAAGGGAAAGAAAAAGGAATCCGATAGCCCGCAGTGGATTGACCTAGACACTTTTAATCCGAATGCATCGCTAGAAATAAATGGACGTATCGCTCCCCTGTACAGAACTCCAATGGTAGAAATAATCACCATGGTCAAAAATCACTTAAATGGAAATACAAATTACCCAAGAAGCGTAGAAGTTAAAGCAGAATTAGACAAAAGCTTTTATCAAAGCTAGAAATTTAAGGTTCTCACTCTGGCTTCACCCTACTAGAATGTAGCGAAATGATAAGGCTCAAAAAAACAACCTCACCGACACTATAAACCTCCAATTTCTCTTTGCCTGAACATAGCAAGAATTGCGTTTTCATAAGTTGCATGTGATTTCATAAACTCAGCAAGGTCTGCAATTTCCTTACCTTCTAGCGGGCTTGTCATCCTTCTGTTTGAACCATTACTGTACACAATTAATTCAGGAGAATCGATATGAAAATGCAAGTTCTTCCCAATGCAAAATTTATCTTCTTCACTGTCTTTACAAGCATCAACACCTTTTTGAGAGTTTTTGGCTACTACTGTTATACAATCTTTTTTTTCAGCAATCGAACTATTGTCTCCCAAATCCTCAACATCAACTCTGGCAGCATCAGGCCAGAAAGTTACCCTACTGACAAGAGTAGAAACCCCCGGATAAGTCACATCGACTCTAGTTTGTATACTACTTGGTAAGTGAATTTTGAACGGGTAAGGATAGTTTGAATAATGGTCATATTCTAATCGCACTGCCAACACACCACCAGTTTCACCAATACGGTCAAGCATCTCCGAGATTTCATCTGAAGAAAAAAGCGGGGATCCGAGCAAAACAACTGACTGGTAAAAAGCCTCTCTATATTGTTCTTGGGCTTGTACAATCTCTGGGGTAAAACCTTCGCGATCTGTCACGTTTGGAATACTAACATTAGCATTAATACCTGTCAATTAAAACGAAATAACAGTACCAACCGTAAGCCTCTTTGTTAATGAATTTACTAAAGAGTCAGGCTTGAAGCCGTTTATTATTTCTACTTTCGTATTACCAAGAGCATCTCGAATCGTCAAAATTTTCCCTTTCATTTCCCCACTAATGTCATTTTTATTGTAAATATCCATATTCTTAATAATTTCTTTATAATTTTTCTCGTTAACTTCGCCAATTAACTTTGCGTCTTTGTAAACTTTTGGGTTTTTATCAAAAACACCATCAACATCCGAAACAAAAATTACTTTATCTGCTTTAAATTTATTCGCAAGATACGAAACCATCAAATCCCCGCTAATAATTGATACTCCCATTTTCTCATCAAAAACCGCATCACCAAAAAGTACGGGGACAATATTTTTACTAAGCAAATTTTCGATAAATTCGGTATTAAAAGTATTAATCTTACCACCAACCGCAACAATAACTGCACTCGGCTCAACCACACAACTATTCAGGCCAATTTTAGACAATAATTCCCAAATTAGCATAGAAAGCTCAAACATAGCCTTCTTTGTCAGCACAAAACCCTCAGAACTTTTGGGACCCAAATAACCTTTATGCAAATTGTATTTTTTAGCGACAGGATGGCCAAAAGAACCCGCTCCGTGAACAATTATCAAATCAAAATCCCGAACCTTTTTTGCCTTTAAAATCTCTCCAGCCAAACGCTCAACAATCTTCTTTCTAAAAACTCCCCGGGATTTAGACTTATCCGAAACAACACTACCACCTAACTTAATAATTACGAGCTCTTTCACGAGGCAAATTATATCAGTTTTTAAAATCCCAGAAGGATTTGGGCAGATCTACGTGCATCTCATCCTTAAATTTAACACCTTCTGCCTCTAACCTTCTTTTTTGCTCTTTTGCCCCATCGAAGGCAAAATTAGGTGCCAATCGGCCGTTTCTGTCCACAACCCTATGACAAGGCACATTTGCTCGGTCATTGGAATGTAACATCCACCCGACTTCCCTTGCTCCTCGGGGTTTACCCAAAATCCTAGCTATTTCTCCATAAGTCGAAACTTTCCCACTTGGAATTTCTTTGACCACATCAAACACTTTTTCCCGAAAATTGTCTTTTTTACTCATAAAATTTGAGAATACTAGTTAAATTTATTCGTAGAAAAGTTCAGTTGAACTTATTCGTAGAAAAGTTCGCAGAAAAGTTCAGTTGAACTTATTCATCGTCGCTTCAATCCCATCAGAAAGATAAGAATCCAGCGCCTCTTTGCATTTGGCCAAGATAACAGTCAATTCTTTTTCTTCCTTGGCATTAAAATCTTCAAGCACAAAATCAGCAATCTGCTTTGATTTTCCATTTTCCAAATGTTCCGGCCTGCCAATTCCCACCCTCAGTCTTCCAAAATCCACGCTACCCAACCCGCTGATCACAGATTCAATTCCCAAATGACCCGCCGACAAACCGTTAAAGGCCAACCGCACTTTTCCAAATGGCAAATCAACGTCGTCATAAGCAATCATCACATCATCACTTTTAATATTGTAAAAATTGGAAACCGCAGAAACAGCAACACCGGATTTATTCATAAAAGTAGAAGGTTTTACAAAAACAGAAGAAGCATTCTTTGCATAAAAACAAATCCAATCTGGGCTATATCTCCAAGATAAACCCAAACCTTTTATATATTCATCAACAACCATAAAGCCCAAATTATGCCTGTTTTTTTGGTATTTAACTCCGGGGTTTCCAAGTCCAGCTATTAATTTCATATTTTTCGACTTACTTTACCCTATTTTCCGCAAAATTCCCAAAAAGCGGCAGCTTGTAAACTTTACCTTGATAAGCCTTTATAAAAGACCTTATACAGATATACAAAATCGCCAACCAAATAATGATACCGGTCAGTGTTGAAATAAAACCAAACAAACCAAGCGGTGTTAAAACAATTCCCAAAATAATGTTAAGGATAAAAAGTGACCCTGTTGCCACAGTAGACTGCATCGCATGAAACCTTATAAACCGGTCATCCTTTTCCACCATCAAAATCACTATTCCTGTTACAAAACCAAGGACATATGCTACTGCAGCAACTAAATTACGGCTGGAATCATGACTTGCCATATAACTCACCCCCTTCTTATTCTATATCAAACTAAGTTGGGATGTATCGCTATCCTTTGCTTTAACTTCCACTTCATCTGTTTCATTTAATACATCCTTTATCTTAAGAAAATCACTTTTTAAAACATTCATTATTGCACCGTTTCGCAGGGCTGCTGCCGGATGATACATTGGCAAAACCTTTACTTTTCGACCTACCCAAACTACCACAAACTTTTTTCCATGAACTGCCGAAATTCTGGAATCTGGTAAAAACTTGTTCATCGAAAACCTGCCCAAAGTAACAATCACCAGAGGCTCAATGATTTTAATTTCTTCGTCAACGTAAGGTGCAAAAGCAGCCAATTCATCTGGTTCAGGATCACGGTTGGCCGGTGGCCGAAACCTGACAACATTAGATATATAAACATCTGCTCGCCTCAAACCAATTGATTCTATTAATTTATCCAGAAGCTGCCCGGCAAGACCCACAAAAGGCCTCCCCTGCTTGTCCTCAAAATAACCCGGAGCTTCTCCCAAAAAATACACATCCGTGTTGGCATTACCTTCGCCAAAAACAAGTTGGGTTGCACCATGTCTAAGCGGCAGCTTTACGTCTTCCTGCATGCGTTTTTTGAGATCTAATAATTGAGATTTCTTATCCATAAATGCAACACCCATTTTTGAATAAAAGGAAGCCTATGTCAAGATCATTCGGAAGTTTTGGAAAGCATATCCAAAAAAATTAAAAAAACCGCATTTGTCCAACCAAAACCCGATTGTGTTGGATATCTGTCCGGAACTCCAACCCGTCCATGAACAACTTCATATTTTTCCCATAAAAATCCTGTTTCTTTAAAGACTTTGACATTGCAAGACAACCACTTACAAATTAACCGTCGGGCCAAATGGTTATATCCATAATTAAAAAGCCCTTCGGAAACAGCAAGCTGCATTGGCGCCCAACCATTGGGCCAGTCCCACTGGAAATTCTCATCAAACCGTACAGATTGCACGACACCGTAATCTTTTTGCAAAGTTTTCTCAACTACGGCAACAACCTTCTCCGCCTGATTTTTGGTAGCTATACCCACCGAAAGAGGAAAAACACCGGCAACAGTTATCAAATGACTGATTTTGCGTCCAACCCAATCATAATCAAAAAAATAACCAACCTTCTTATCCCACATTAGCTCGTTGATCTCCTTCACTCTCTTGCTCTTTAATTTGTTGAATCTTTCACTCTTTTTACCATCACCTAAAATTTCATATGCACGAGCCAGATGAACTTCGTATAAATACAAAAGACAATTTAAATCGATTGGCAATAAATCCAAACATTTCCCCATAAAACGGCTGGACATATCCCATCCGCTTTCTGCCTCCGCCAACACATTCAAGGCATTCAAATCGTAGTATCTGGAAAGCCCTTTATGAACATTGCGGAAATTTCTAAGATGCACTTTTCCCATCCAAACATCGTTGTATTCTTCCTCAACTAATTTTATTGCCTCAGCAAACCATTTTTTATCTTTTGTCTTCTTGTAAACCAAAAGAACCATAAGAGACAAAACCGGTGGTTGCGAACGGGAAAGGAAATAGTAACGGGAACCATTGGGAATAATTCCAAACCGCTTAACCAGATATAAAAGATTATCCACCATTCCAATCGCCAACCTTGAGTATTTGGGGTGATTAATTAAAGCCCGCACAATCGGATAGCTGTCCCAGTAATACTGTTCCTGGAAAACATCGCCGTCTGCAGGCACAATATAAGGGTTAGGCAGGCCAATTAAACTGTGGATATCAATTTTATGCTCGCGCACCAATTTTGGCCAATAATCTTCTATATACTTTAAAACGGAATTTAAATCTTTCTCACTAACCCGAATCTGTTTGGAAATTTTTGCAATATCCATCAACACTATTTAAGAAGTATTTCCTCGAAGCATCAAGGGACTAAATTATTTCTTGCCATACTGATTTTTATAAAGCTTTTTGATTTCCTCAACAGTTGTTGCATCTTCTGCACGTTTGTCGGCCTCGCGGAATTTGACAAGGCGAGGGAATCTTAGCGCATACCCAATTCCATCCTCTTCCCCAGCTGTATGAATCGGCGATTTGGTAATTTCATCCGCGTAAATTTCCAAAACTTCTTTCGGCACCACCCAATAACTCGGCTCGATTTTAGATTTAACCCTTGCCGGTTTTTTGTCTAGCCTCAACTTTTTACCGATTTCATGCACCTTTCTAAACTCCTCATCCGTCAATCCTGTCCCAACCCTGGAAATCGTCTCAAAAACATCATCTTTATCGTTGTAAATTCCAACCAGTAGTCCTCCAACCCCAAATTCCGTCCTTTTTCCTTTACCGCTATAAATCCCCAAAAGTACACAATCCACCGTATCTGCCAAATCCCCGCTGGAAGCCCTCTTAAACTTAATCCAATGGAACCCCCTGCCGCCAGCTTTATAAGGCGCATCCAGTTTCTTAATCATCAAACCTTCAAGCCCGTCGGAAATCGCTTCATTAAAAAATTCCTGGATTTCTTTGGCTGTAGAAATAACTCTTTGTTCTGCAATCCTGATTGTTTGATTGACCTGCCTGCCGGCAGGCAGGTCTTTTGAAACAATTTTTTCCAAAAGCTTTCTGCGTTCAACCTCCGGCTTTCCGGTTACATCCTCTCCATCCAAATACAAAATATCAAAAGCAAAACACACTAAAGGCAGCGCTTTTGCGGTTTCTTCTATCTTATATTTTCGCCTGCGTTTTGTAGTTTCCTGAAACGGCAAAAATTCCTCTGTTTGGGGATTATAGGCAATTGCCTCTCCTTCCATAATTACACTCTTGGCCTTAACTTCTTTCAGCACTCCTTCGGCCAGATCCGGAAAAGAATGTGTCATATCCTCAAGGTTTCTGGAGAAAATCTCAACCTTGTCGCCAGTTTTGTGAATTTGCACCCTAAATCCGTCAAATTTCGGCTCTGCCGCAAACTTGTCGCCCATCCTCTTAACAACTTCGTCCGCATTAGGCATCCTCTCGGCAAGAGCGGGTCTAACAGGCTTTCCAACAATTAATTTAATCGTGGATAACCCTTTTTCTCCGTGTTTGAAAAATTCTTCGGCAACATAACCAAGATCAGAAGTTTTGTTATAGGCATCCTCAATTATCGGCCGCAGTTTTTTGTCGCCCGTTTTGGCAATAGACAAAGCATCCATTACCGTCGGGTCGCCAATTCCCAGCCTCAAAGTTCCCAGTGGAATATTTACAACGTGCTTGACCGAAACAGAATCCAAATCCTTTAAAATTTGGGCAAGTGTCACAATCTTTTTTTCAACCGACCCTTCTCCACCCAAATCCGCAATCTTTCGAAGCTCGCCAAACACATCGGAAACAGACAAATTCGCAAACGCCTTATGATTTTTTGCAAGTTCCTGTGCCGCTAAACCAATATTCCCTAAATGCCGGTACGATTTAATAACATCTTCCTTTGTTTTACCGTATGCTTTCGCAATTGCCTGAGCAACCATAGATTCTGCCATTCCAAGTTCAACAGGCATGTAAAACGGCGCCACTCGACCCTGTATTAAATAACAAATCTTGCCGATTTCCGCACTGTCCGATTCGCCAAAAAGTTTGGACAAAATATCAACAAGCTCCAGCCTCTTACTCGTCGCCTCCAATTTTTCGTAATACTCTGCTAATTTACTAAATTTCATTTGCCCGAATTATAAATTTCCTTAGCAAGTTCCGACGAAGCAGCACTTACCACACCCCTGTGATCTTTCTGACCATATTCCAAATATCTTTCTTCACCAAGACCCTCACCATCATCAATTTTTATTATTGCCCCGCCAGCTTCTGTTACTAATCGGTAAGCACAAGCAAGTTCTAAATTTTGTTTTAAAGTATAAGCACTCACCGCCCGCGCCTTTCCTGTTAATAAATTGTTATAGTCAGCACAAGATGAAGCCGTAGTAACAACAGGGAAACCCACCAATTGCGGCACATATTTAGATTCACCATCACCATAAATAACTAAATCTTTTCCGAATTTTTTAACCGATTCCAAAACAACTCGTTTTTTCTTTCCATTATCAATAATGTAAGTTCCAGCCCCTTTAATAGCTAAAAATAAATTTCCACTTGCAAAGTCGAACATAAAACTTACCAACGAATCATCATATTTAGGATCAAGACCTTTAAAAATAGACATCATTGGCCCAAAATGTCTATCTTCGTTAGGTTCAGACAAATACTGTCTGGATCCATCTATACCATCCAGCGTAACCAAATACTCCGAATTCTCCCCTATTTCGAAAGTTCCATGCTCTTCGCTAACTACTCTTGCATTAATTCCTGCTTGTTTCAGGGAATTAATTATTGCTTCCTCACATTCCCAATCTCCCTTGACCCTTTGTTCTCCAAATTGGTTCACGCCAGCTTTTTCTTTGCCGGTTTCACCTAAACTTTCATAAACCCGATAAGCTTCAAATGCTGCCTCCATAACAACCCTTTCCAACATACTTAACTCTATCCTCTCCAAAATTTTGCTTTTAATCCATTCAGGCAAAGTTTCAGAATTATCAACACCCACAAGTCCCGCAAGCTTTATTTCTATCTGCCTACTAACTTCAAACTGGACATCAGATGGCAAACGGCCACCAAACATTTTCATTCCTGCCTCGTCTTCTTCTTTATAGGTCTCCTTCACGTAGGCTACCCGTTGCTTTAAAGGAACTAAATCACTCCCAAGGGTAATATCGTCAACATAATGAATAATCAGATCCTCTATTGGCAATTCTTTTTTAATAGTTAAAACTTCTGCCCCAGGATCTTCTAAAAAATATGGCAGAGCATATCCTCCTGCCAAAGAACCTAGTTCTGCTATCTTTTCGTCAAAACCCAGGCTCTCTATAAATGAACCTTGTTGTTTATCCGTTTCCTCAGCACCCGTAGAACCTCTTTCTTTAAATGCTTCCCTCTCTTTTCTTTTGTAAACATCATGTAAAAGCGCAGCACTATAAAGTTTTTCTCTCAACTCTTGCGGCAAACCTAGAATATCAGCTAAAACATCAGCACCTTCCGCCTCCACTAATTCATGCGCTACCACATTTCTCCAACCTTCTTTTTTCGGGAACAAACCGGCAAGTTTCTCTGCACGCATCTCTTTTAAATGAGTAAGGGTCCGTTTTTGCCAAAAAATTCTTGATTTATTTTCTACCTTTTCCATTCTTATCCTATCTTCTCCCTTCTTCCAACTTCCTCTTCACCAAAAAACTTCCTACGGCCTTCATCGTTCAACTTATGTGCTTTCAAAACCTCAGGATCTCTTTGTGTGGTATCAGTTGCAAGATCATAAATACCTGTAAGTATTACCCTTTCGCTATGAATAACTTCTTTTGTTTTAGGATCGACAAGATTGTACGCAATCACAGGCGCTTCTCGCTTGGGATCCAAATCAAAAAAACTGGCTGCGCCCGTTGCAACAAACTCCCTTAAACCCCTTCTTGTTTGAGATGTATAGACGTAATCCTGCGTTCCATCCACCAAATGCATGGGTTTATCCGGATAATTTGCATACTTTGGGTCGACAGTACTGCCCCGCATCAAATGTTCCCGATACGTAAATATATGATCATCAAGCTTATCTAATTCTTCATCTCTGCTCATTTTGTACTCCCCCTTTTCCCCTCAATTCCTCCACAATTTCCTCGTGACTCATCATGCGAGGCCAAAGCAAACCACCCGTCCCAAGATCATAAATCGGCAGCGCATTACCCTTCTCACTACCCCACAAATTTGCAAATCTCAAAACATCTTGGATTTTGTCTGGTGAAACCGCAACTCCTATTAAATCTCTAGGAGCAACTCTATTCATAACAATCACTTGAGTTCCTCCTAGATGAATAGAGTCGTCTGGTTTTCTCATAAGAAATACAACATCACTCTCATTTCCATGATCCCTATAACTATTAGTAAAATATACCCAGCGATCCCATTTCGTACGATGCTTTTCTATGGGCACGCGCGCCCTTGAAGCAAATTCTTGTGAAAGTAAACCGTGCCTGAATATCTTCCTGATTTTATTGAATTTCGTAAAGTGTGCTATTACTGAGTCATCAAACACGTCAGCCACTTTTTCAATTGCGTATGGTGCATAAACTTCTGGTGAACTCACTCTATTCCTTCTTGCAATACCTCTCAATGCTTCGCCTATTTCCATAGTTATTTTAAAACGTACACCGCTCCTTTCGTTGAACCTTTTTTCTTAACCAGTTTTTTCTTCTGCAAATCTTTAAGGTCGCGCAAAATTGTATCGTCCGAAAAATCACGCAGAATCGTGCGCCACTGCCTGTTATTTATCGAACCATTTGCCTCAATAAACTCAACCAGTTTTACTTGTCGCTCCGATAAGGTAATTTGTCCCGTTCTGCCCTTTAATCTGGAATCAAGCGACAACTTTTGCACACGTTGTTTTACCCTTTCCAGCTCTTCAGCCACACCTTCGCAAAAATATTCAAGCCAACCCGTTAAATCCCGGTCAGAAAGACTATTCACTTCTTGATTGGAAACACTTTGCAGGGTTTCATAATACCTTTTGGCGTTGCGATCGAAATATTCCTCTATCGAGAAAAACTTTTTGATGTCGTATCCTTCACGAAACATTACCAACGTTGCAAATGCACGGGATGCCCTGCCGTTTCCGTCTACAAAAGGATGGATAAAAGCCAAAACATAATGGGTTATTCCGGCCTTTAACACCGGATGAATATCCTTGGCATCAGATCCATTCAACCAATCCAAAAATTCCGAAACCAAGTTTTTAACCTTATCCGCTTCCGGCGGTTTGAAGCTAATTTCGCGTGTTTTGCTGTTTTTAACAACAACCTGTGTCTCTCTATATTTCCCTGCCCGGTCATTTGATAAAACCTTATCAACTGTCAGTTTATGAATAGCCAACAAATCTTTTTCCCCAATCTCTTTTTTGCCTTTTTTATCTATGTAATTTAAAACATTGCGATAGTTCAAAACTTCCTGGATATCCCGATCCCTGGCAGATATTTCCTCTCCCTCCAAAACCGCAGCCACTTCCCCTGTGTCCAAACCATTGCCCTCAATATGCGTTCCATGATGGACAGTACGGATTATCGCCTCCTGCCGAAATTTAGCCTCATAAGCAGGCACCAAGGGCGCATTTTCTATAATTTCCTTGGAAGCTTCAATCTTGCCAATATATTTGAGAATTAAATTAGAAACGCGGTATTTCGGAGAATACATTTACAATAATTATCGCACATTTCCCGCAAAAAATGAACAGTTATTCTAAGTTATTGTGGAATTTCAACTTTTTGCCCAAACCATTCCTCAGAAACCCAACCGGATTTACCATCATAACCAATAAATGCCCTTCCGCTTGTAACATTACCCGCTTGCACTCTCCATATCTTAATTGCCTGTGCTCTCTGATGATTTATAACCACAACTGGACCTTCCAATACTTTAACTTCTGACCCATCACTAACAGTCGGCCGATTCGGGTCAATCTCAAAAGTTGACGCTTCTCTTAAAAAAATTCCCGGCCTATCATATCCCTCATAATCGTCTATCTTAACAACATCGCCAATTTGATAATCTAGTACATCTTTTGGCTTACCGTTAATAGAAAATTCTTGGTCTCCAAACCCCTCCCAACTTATTGTTTGATACTTAACCCACAATAATTGCGCCTCAGCTTCATGACCAGTTGCTTCCGCATACGCAATTCTTTTTCTAAAGCCTACGCCGTTGTATATATATTCTTCAACTGCTATTCCTAATTCTATCCAATCAGGATAAACGCTTGCGTAGTCAGACGGTGACAATAGTCTTTCTTCTGTTATTCTAGATTGCCAATTAGAAAACATGGTATCGAGGTTTCGCCTATACATATCCAGTAACTGACCATTATTCGCAACAACATACTGGCCAACCGAACCTTGTGCATCAAATTCTCCATCATATGAATTTACCCTCAGCAAAATCGTATCAGAACCTGCATCCTCGTAAAGTTTCTCATCATCATACTGATATGAATCTATTCTTGCTTTCTTTGGGACATTTAAACCAGCTTTTTCTAAAGCCTGTAAACCTTGTGATAATTTTTCCAGATTCTCCAGATGGGCAAGCGGAGCTACGTCACCAATTTTTAAATCCACATGGTCTGCAAGCCAAAGGACATTATCAACAACATCGTAACTGCCGCCCTGCATACCGGATCGAAACCATGGATCGTCTTTCAAATCTTTTTCAAACTGGTCGCGGAAAAAATGCTCAACTAAAGCACCACCAATCAATAAACCTTTTTGACTGCTTAAATCCAACTCTCTATCCCTCACCTTAATAACCCCAGCACTCTTGTCAACAATTTTTACAGGAGAATAATCCTTATGCGACCCATATACATCCTCGATGGCAACTACTTTAGAAAGCGTTAATCTTACCAAATCTTTTCTAATCTCATCTGCGCTTTCACCACCCACGCGCCTTTCATTGTATTTTTCATCTATATCCCAACTTTGAGAATATAAATCTTTAACAGATAAACTCTGTGCTTCTGGTGTGTTTAGAAGTTGCCCGGACGCATCCGGTTTTTTTGGACTACTGTCAAGCCTATCCGCTAAATAATAGCCTCCTCCAGTTGCAACAGCTATGCCCGTAACAACAATTCCAAGTCCTAATAAGCGACTGTTGTTGTTTGGAGAATGAGAATTAGGCTTTCTATCAGCGCTCATATTTTGCAAATTCTACTAAATAAAATTGCCAAACACAAATATTAAATCTCCACAATCTTTGCCTTTTTAAAAATCTCCTTTGGAATAGATTCTTTTTCTGCTGCCGTAATTATTGTTTGCTGGTTAGCAATAACCGAAAGAACCGTATCCCTGTGTTCCCAGTCAAGCTCAGAGAATATATCATCAAGCGCCAAAACAGGTCTCTCACCTTTTTTAACCTTTAAGTATTCAAGCTCGGCAAGTTTTAGCGCTAAAACTGCCATCCTTTGCTCACCGCGGGATCCGAAATACTCCAGATCACGACTTTTAAATTTAAACCTGAAATCATCCCTGTGCGGGCCGGAAAGGGTTATACCGGCAGCAATATCCCTATCTCTATTGGCAGTGAGTTTTTCCTCGGAAAGCAAACTCTGCTTAAGCTCCCACGACAAACCTGTTAACCCTCCCTTACCTTTTGCGGTTTTGGCGAAAGTTGGTTCTAAAAAATTCAAATATTCAAAAAAATCCTCCCTAACTTTGCTTATATATTTCCCGTGCGCCAAAAGCCGTTCGTCCCAAAAACCAAGTTCAAGTGGTTTCGATTTACCTTCCTGAATCCTCAAAAGTATCTTATTTCTCCGCGTCACTATCTTGCTGTAAGCACTTACACTTCTCCAATAAGAACTGTCAACGGAAGATAAAAACCTGTCCAAATGTTTTCGCCTCAAAGACGGTGACCCAAAAACCAAGTCCAAGTCTGCCGGTTCAAAAATTACAATGGAGAAAACCTCAACAAAATCAACAAGTCTCTTTTTAAAGCTGCCAATATAAAAGGATTTCCCAACTCTCTGACCATCAATAACCTGGAAATTTACGATCAAATCTTTTTCTTCATTACCAGTAAAAACCAACCCTCCAACTTTTGCCGATATTTGCCCGAATCTTACCAAATCCAAATCCGTCTCCACTTTAAACGGTCTTATTCCGGACAATAAACCAATAGATTCCAAAATATTACTTTTTCCGCTTCCATTTGCTCCAACAATTACCGTCAGGTTTTTATCAAAAACTACGGATTTTTTGGTAAAATTTCGATAATTGGCTAAATCCAAACTCAGTATTTCCATCGTTTCCCAAGATAACCCAACAATCCTCCTACTATAACCAATGTAGTTCCTCCTATAACAAACGTCCCCAAATATCCAAAAACAACCTCAAATACAACAGCCAAGATCGACATAACAGTAGCAATCAAAGATGCCAAAATAATGTTTGCGCCAAAAACTATACCTTGATGGGTATGAGGGACTTTTGACTGAATCACGGTTCTTGAAGCAATCATAATCACAACCACCCCTGTACCTAAAAATATTAAAAACGGTGCAGATAAAAAGGTTATTAACCACCACACAAACAATTGTGTTTTGATAAGCAGTCCAAAAACCACTAAAGTTAACCCAACGATAGAATTTCCAAAAGAAACCAAATACAGTTCACGCATTCTTGTCTTTTGAATAAAATAAATTCCTAAAAGAACCCCTATTCCAATCATAGGAAAGATAAAAATAATCGTCTGCTTTATAGTCATGCCAATTATTTCTGTAAAAAAACCTGGCGCAAGTGTTATTCCAAAAAATATCACTCCTTGAGCAGCTGCAAATGTTACAAAGAAAAACCATAGCGTTCTGGAACTAAAAATATAAACTAAGCCACGCCATAAAGATTTTATTCTCACAACAAGCGAGTCGTGAGATTTTGCAACTGGCAGTAACTTGGGTAGTAAAAACGATAAAAACGCAGCAATTACCAAAAGACCTTCGCAAACAACCAAAGTAACCTTAGATCCTAAGAAAAAAAATATTAAAGAAGCCACGAAAAGCCCCAACAAAACACCACCGGCTAGATTAAAAATGAAAATCGAGTTTGCAACCAAGAGTTCTTTTTTTGAAACTAGCTGCGCTGAAGCTGCAGATGAAGCAGGAATAAAAAAAGTATTACCAGCAAAGTAAAAAAACGAAAGTGGAATTGAGGCATAAACGACACTCTGAGAAAGAATTATTACTAAAACCACAATAGCTATAAAAACATTAGCACCAATTATGATCTTTTTTCTGTCCAACGTGTCTGCAAAAAGACCAGCAAAAGCCATCAGAAAAAATGCGGGGATTGTAAAGGAAAGAATTACTCCGGAAACCCCTAAATTACTTCCGGTTTTTAAAAAAACCGAAACGATAAGTGATAAAACCAAAAATGCACTGGCCGCCTGGCCAACGAATATAATTAACGAAAGAATAAAAAAATCCTTTCTTCTTAAAACCCGGACATACGAATCAGGTAATAAAAACATCCTAAAATTCCCTTTATCCAATGTTTCCTACATTAACTTTCCCTGCCTGCCTAAAGGTGAAACAGGCTGACATTTGGGGCAAAAATGCGCGCTTCTACCATCCATTTTTTGCCTGACTATCCCAGTACCGCAGCGCTCACATGGCTTGCCTGTCATATGATAAGCTTTGGCAAATGTTAAATACAAACCTTTCTCTCCTCTACCGTCCACAAAAGAATTGGCACTGGACCCACCTTTTTCAATCGCCAGCTTAAAACTATCAATTAGTCCTTTAAAAATTGCCCTTATTTCCGAATCGGTTAAACTCACAACAGACCTTTTTGGGTGTACCTTAGCCCTCCACAACGCTTCATCACTGTAAATATTCCCAACTCCCGCAACAAAAGCCTGATCCATTAATAATTTCTTAATCCGAGATTGCGGCTTTTTCTTAATCCTGGTAACAAATTCATCAACTTTCATTGTCATTGGGTCGGGTCCCAATTCAACTTTCCCGATTGCATCTTTTATCGATTGCTCATCACTTTTTACTATCTTTACCCACCCAAACTTGCGCATATCGTTAAAATACAAATGTCCTTCGTTGGAAAAAACAAAAGTAGCCCGGGTAGTACTATTTGGAGCAGGTTTATTAAGAGGTGGAATCGGATGCCCACCCGAAACTCTTATTTTCTTATCTTGATAGATTAGCTGGCCAGTAAGCTTTAGGTGAATAACAATGCTAAAACGGGTGGCAGAAGTGGAAGGGCCCCCGACAGCGCGCAGATCAGCCTTATCTGACTGATTACCTTTCGGTTTCTTTATTGATCGAGCACTGGCGGGAGGGAAACTGCTGACAGGACCCGTCTTTTCCAAATCAATAATAATTACCTTCCCCCATCTTCTAACATCCTTTACTTTCGCACCTTTTAAATCTTTTATCGAAAACCCATTCCAATAAAATTTTGGCTTCCAATCATATTCAATTGACTCGATGACCAAACCCTTTATGACTTTATCCAAACTATTAACAATAACTGTAACCTCAGGAAGTTCCGGCATAATTATAGCTTTGCCAAAGTCCCTTTCTTTTTAGACATTTTGAACATAAAAGCAAAAAAACAAACAGACAGGGAAAAATAAATAATGTTAAGACCAAAAGCTGCAATAAAATCACCAGTGTTAAAAGATCCGGTTTGAAAAGAATAGCGCATACCTTGGAACACATGCGAAAGTGGTAAAAACCATACTAATTTTTGAAAAACCTGCGGCAAAATCGAAATCGGATAAAAAACCGCTGCAAATGGTTGGATCGCAAAAGGCAAAACCCAGGTTAAAGGCCCTGCGGAATGACCCCATCGTGTAATTATCCCAATATTAAAAATTCCAAGAGTTATAGCAAAGAAAATTAAATTGATCCAAAAAAAAACAAGCGCAATTCCTAATGAAAAAATATTAAATTGATAAAACAATAAAGCAATTGCAGTCATCGCAGCAAAAGAAATTAAAACCTTTATCAAAGCAACCATAACCAGACTTCCGATAAACTCAATAGTTGTAATGGGAGATGCCAAAATATTAATTAAATTTTTCTCCCAAAGTTCATACATAAAATCAATCCCGACTGCCGTACCTACCCTTTCGAAAATTACCCATAAAATCATGCCTCCCAAAAAAAATGCTGCAAGCCCTGATGATTGCACTTGAATGTAATTTGCCAAAAATCCCCACATAACCAAACCAACAATTGGAAAAATGAACAGGTCGGCAAACCGCTCCAAATGATGGGTTGTTAAATAATAATGTCTGAGGGCAATAGCGTACATCCTCGTTATACTCATGAAGTCTCCTCCACCATTTGCCGCCGCGAAAGTTCTATAAAAACTTCCCTTAAATTTGGCTCTTTTGCTTCCAATTTTAATTCTTGCCTTGTTAACTCCAAAGGTGTTCCCTGCGCAATAATCTTGCCATGGTTTATAAAAACAACGTCATTTGCAACCTGCTCAATCTCCCACATATTATGAGAAGTATAAAGAATTGTCATCTTATCTTCTTTTTGTATCCGTTTAAGAAGTCTGATTCCGCGGTCAACAACATCCGGATCCATTGAAGCCATCGGTTCATCCAAAAGTAAAAGTTTGGGCTTGTTTATAAGGGCTTTACCAAAATTTGCCCTAGCACGCTGACCTAAAGACAAACTTCTAATACTCTTATTTCTTAAATCCGTTAACTCAAGCTCATCAAGAACTTCCAAAACTCTTTTTTTAGCCTCTTTAACTTCATAAAGATGGGCATAAACAAGCAAATTCTCATAAAGAGTTAAGTTCCACGGTAAAACATATTCAGCAGAGCAATAATTAACATTTTTCATTATTTCCACCCGGTTGCTGTCTAAATTCTTTCCAAATATTTTTACTTCACCCTCGTCTTTTTCTACAACACCCAAAATACAATTAATTGTAGTTGATTTTCCGGCTCCGTTTGGCCCCAAAAAACCCAATATCTCCCCCTCGCTAACAGAAAAAGATAAACCGTCAACAGCACGGTAAGAATCAAAATTTTTAACGAGGTTTTTTACCTCAAGTATTTTGTTCATATTTAAAGCTAATTATTAGGAAAGTATATCAGATTATTTTGAAGGAAAAATCTTACTTGCGCGAAACCATGGCAATAAGTTGTGCAATAGACTTAGTACGTCCATCTGTGATTATAGAACCGTGCTGTGCTTCAGCTTCTGAATCAGGTTTATCCGCTTCAGGAATAACAGCTACTTGTTGTAACTGGTTTGATTCATTCCCAAATGTGTTGTCTGTTTGAAGCCCGAAAGAGTCTGATAAATAATCGCGTAACCCTGGAATAAGTCTTTCACCGTCTCTCCCGCCTGGAACTAAATCTGCCAAACTATTTATTCTCTCTCCTCCACCACCCATACTTCCAGCCTAACTCTAAAAAACAAAAGGTTCAAGCCTTTTGGGAAATTGCCTGGATCCAGGTTGTGCTTCCGCCAGAACGCGTATATGTATTGATTTCCAAAATTTTAAATCCTGCTTTTTCCAATAATTTTTCAATTTCTTCTTTCACAAAAAGCGAGAAAAACCGTTTAACATTAATGCCATGCCTTGAATCTTCGACTTCGCCCTCCCCTTTACCTTCCTTTACAGCCAGATAAAATACTCCGCCATCTCTTAACATTTTGTTTATAGATTCAAAAACTTTAGGAATCATTTCTTTTGGAATGTGAAGCAAAGATGCCCTAGCGTATATTCCGTCAAAAGTAGAAGCAGAAAATGTAACAGTAGCAATATCCCCAACCAAAAAATTCGCTTTCGGAGCCCTTTTTTTGGCCTCCAAAACCATATTTGGGGAAATATCGATACCAACTACCTCTAGTCCTAAGTCCAAAAGTTGCTTTGATTGGATTCCGGATCCACATCCTAATTCCAAAACCTCTTTTCCTCCATTTCTCTTAACAAGATCTGCAAACCTTTTTAATTCTTCATCTCCCCAATCGTGTAACTTGCCATCATTCCCCCAATACTCAGCCAACTCATCATAAACCTTACTCAACTTTCTCTTAATTAACGGATACTTCATTTAACCTTACTTTCCACAAATTTCTTCATTTCCCTTTTAAACCTTTCTTTACTGAATTTCTCCGCATGATTACGAATAAAATTGGCATTCCACTGCCCTTTTTTCTCCATTTCCAAATACCTGTTTATAGCAATTACAAACGCACCTGGTGCCAAATCCTCAACCAGCAACCCAGTCTTACCGTCAATTACAGTTTCTTTCACTCCACCTTCAGCCAAAGCAATCACAGGTTTGCCTGCAGCCATTGCCTCAACCGGTACTATTCCAAAATCCTCCTGGCTTCCCGAAAAAATCAAAACGCGGCAATTCTGGTAAAGTTCAACCAACTCTTCATCATCAACATCTCCCAAAAACTCCACGGTTTTCCCTGCCATTTTCTCCAGCCTTTCCCTATCCCTTCCGACTCCAACAACCTTAAGTACAAGCTTTAAATTTGTGCACACTTCAACTGCAATGTCCACATTTTTTGCACCAACCAATCTTGAAACGACAAGAAAATAATCACCTTTACTGACAGGACCCAAAAATCGGCTTACATCCACCGGCGGATAAATAACTGTAGAATCCCTTCTGTAAAACTTTTTTATTCTAGAAGCAACTTCTTTAGAATTGGCAATGAACCAATCAACTTTTTGGGCAGCTTCAAAATCATAAACCCGCATAAAATGGTTAACCAAAAGTGCATATACCTTCACCAAAAAGTATTTTTGTAAACTCGAGGCAGTCGGATACCCATACAGATACCTTGGAGGCGTATGGCAATAGCAAATCTCAACAGTACCAGATCCCTTTTTGAACCCTTTTGTCACGTACCAACTACTTGACCCAATCACCACATCAAAACCGGAAAAATCAAAACTATTCCAAATAAAGGGAGCCAAAAACCGCAAGGGACTATGGAGTTTAGATGAAAAAAACGGCACATTTTGCGCCCATGAGGTAACAATTTTTTTATCTTTAAAACGTTTATACGACGGTGACCCTTCGCGATAAAAAGCTGTATAAATAGGCGCATTCGGATAAAGCTCCGACAAAGCCAACAAAACCCGCTCTGCCCCTCCAAATTCGTTTAAATAATCATGTACCAAAGCTACTTTCATAAACCTAAGTCCTCCAGTTTAACTTCTTCCAAAGAAGTAAGCACCAAATCAGCCCCAGCCTTTTCCAAATCTTTCCGCCACATTAAAACAGAATTTACACCAATTGATCTCATTCCTGCAGCTTTCGCTGCTAAAATACCATTTGCAGAGTCCTCCAAGACCACACAATCGACAGGACTAAAACTCAATTCTTTTGCTGTTTCTAAAAAAATATCGGGAAAGGGTTTTCCCCTTTTTACCTGGTCGGAAGAAACAATAACATGAAAATAGGAAAGGATATGCTCCCTTTCCAAAATACTATTAATCATTTCTTTATTGGGTCCACCTGTTGCAACTGCCTGGCAAATGCCTCGGTTACTCAAAGATTTCACAAGCTCCAAAGCCCCTTCTTTTAAAACCTCTTTTTCACCGGAAAAAACTTTAAAAAATATTTCTCTATATTCTACTAATAATTTATCTGTGTCCCCACTAAGCCCCAACTCCTTCTGTATAATTTCGATAACACCTCTAAGACCCCTCCCAATCATCTGGTCATGAAAGTGTGGCCTATCTTCCAATTTATATTTCTTTATAAAAATCTCATAGGTTTTATCCCACGAAGGTTCCGAATTAATCAGTAACCCATCTAAATCAAAAATTACAGCTTTCATAATTATTACTTTGATAATTTTCTCATAACTTCATCTGTCAATTCATGCAAACTTTGAAAAATTAAATCGGCTTTTTCGTGATAAGAATCTACAAATTTGGTGTCAGGAACATAAATTGCCTTCATTCCAGCTGCTTTTGCCGCCTCAATACCGTGAGGAGCATCCTCCAAAACTAAGCAATTTTTAGGATCAACCTTCAACTTATCAGCAGCAATTAAATAGATTTCCGGATCCGGCTTACCCTTGCCACCTTTTAGATCTTGGTTCGTAACTATAACCGAAAATCTTTCTAACACACCTAATCTTGTCAAGCCATCCGTTATTTGCTCACGATTTCGTGTACTGGCAATTGCGCATTTAACAGACCAATTTTTTATTCTTTCCAAAAGTTCATATACACCATCTAAAAAAGCCAGCCTGGTTTCAAACAATTGTTGAAAAATTGCACGCCTTTCTTGATTTAAATCCTCTAATTTACCATCCAAATTGTATTTCTCCTTTAAGATAACCGTTGTCGACATAGCTGGACCGGTTAACATAGTTTGGGGATAATCTTTGTCATTAAATTTCTTCCTCCGACGCTTTAAAAATTCCCGGAATGAAATCAGCCTTAACTCCTCAGTATTTACCAGTAATCCATCGAAATCAAAAATTATAGCCTTAATTTGGGAATTCATTAAATTAACTCAAGTTGGTCTTTATTTTTCTCAGAAACATTTGATGATTTTGCACTTTGCACAGCTTTCCCTTGTAATTTCGCAACAATACTTTTAAAACCTAAACCTTCAAACTCTTTTATTACCTTTTCCCAATCAGGCTTAAATTTGAGCTCATCCAGCCAAAAATCAATTTCTACCTCTGTGTCCAACTCCACCAATTTTTTTGCAGCCAGAGCAACTTCTTTATCTTTTTCCAATTTTTCCCTGGTTGTTCCTGAAATTTCATCGATATGATCATAAATTCCTTCAAGAGTTTTATATTTTTGCAGTAAACTAGATGCTGTTTTTGGACCAATACCAGCAACACCTGGAATGTTGTCGCTTGGGTCACCTGTCATAGCCTTGTAATCGATCATTTGTAGAGGCATAACTCCGTATTTTTCCAGAACTTCCTTAGATCCAAACAAAGTGGTGGTTGCTAAATTCCAACCCGGCATTTGCACTTTTATTTTCCCATCAACAAGCTGCAAAACATCACGGTCTCCGGACAAAATTACGACCTGATCTACCTTATCCAAACTCTGCATCGAAAGTGTTCCTAACAAATCGTCCGCTTCATACCCTGCCTTCTCAAAGTATTTAACACCAAAAGCATCCAAAACACCTTTTACTTTAGGCAGTTGTGGGTATAAATCCTCCGGCGGTGCCTTTCTTTGCGCTTTATAAGCCTCAAATTCTACGTGACGAAATGTGGGGGCTCTCGTGTCAAACGCACATGCAATATATGTAGGTTCAACTTCTTTAGTTGCCCGAAGCAGCATATTGGAAAATCCAAAAACCGCATTGGCATTCTCCCCAGTTTTATCAGTGAGTGGAGGTAAAGCGTGGTATGCACGATGCAATAAATTATTGCCATCTATAAGAAGAAGCGTTTTAGAAGCCGACATGAAGCTATTCTAGCATTTCAAACCTAGCTAGTTCTATTTTCAGACTTCTTTCTGTCCCATAAAGTGTTAACGTTTCTCCCTTTATTGATAGGCTTAGCCATGTGCCTTTCAAAGTCTGCCTCTGTCATTAAACGAGGAAAATGTATAAGGATAGGACCATCTACAGCAGTTGCATCCCTATATGCATTTCTATAAACCCCTTCACACTCATAACCATCTCGCCAATCGTACCTCTTACCATCATTCCCAATAACAATAAACAACTCCCTAAAAACGGTCATATCAACTGCAGCAATTCTTGAAGTGTCTTGAATTTTGGAAAAATTAGCAATCATCCTTGCCAATAATCTCCTTTTTTCAGGATCATCATAAACCGCCTGCAACGCTTCGGGATTTATTCTGCTTCGTTCTGCCATTTAATTTAAGCCTCTATTTCGCATTGAAATAAAACGCCTGAAGGCATCAGGCATTAATTTTTCCATATCCACAGATCCAGTATTTAACTTTTCAACCATGCTTTACTACAATTTATGCTTGGACAGATTTTGAAGATTTTTTTGTCCTTATAACAGACGTATAGTCTGCATTTGACACAGGCTTGCCCACAATCTTTTCAAATTCATCGCGCTCCAACGTTTCTTTGTCCAAAAGCGCTGCTGCAACCCTATCCAAATCTTTTCTATGTTTGGTCAAAGTCTCTTTTGCTTTCTTATATCCTGTATCGATCATTTTCTGAACTTCTCGATCAACCTTTGCCGCGGTTTCCGGCGACATTTGTGAACCCTCCCCAGTTGGCCAAATTCCAAATTGGGCTCTTCCTTGCATTACAGTTGGCCCAAGGTCACTCATCCCTAATTCCTCCACCATTGCATGGGCAATATTTGTTGCAACTTGCAAATCGGAAGAAGCTCCGCTTGTCAGCTCATGAAATTCAAGCTCCTCTGCTGCCCTGCCTCCAAGTGCCATCGCAATCCGATCCAGAAGTCGTGTTTTAGTCTCTAAATTTCTATCAAATTGAGGGTGTACCTCTGTATGTCCACCGGAGTTTGCACGAGCCACAATCGAAATCCTATGGACTGGGTCAACATTTGGCAAAAAGTGAGCAACAATTGCATGTCCTCCTTCATGATAGGCAGTCATCTTTCTTTCCTCCTCCGATTGCATTCTTTTTCTTTGTGGTCCCAATTTTGTCTTTGTGGCAGCTTCTTCTAAATCCAAATTAGATATTTCTTTTCGTGCTTCGCGGGCAGCAAGTATTGCTGCCTCGTTTAACATATTTGCCAAATCTGCTCCGCTAAAACCAACCGTTCTTTTGGCTAGGCGTTCGATATCAACATCTTTATCAAATGGCTTGCCCTGCATATGGATCTTAATAATCGCTTTTCTGCCCTCTATGTCCGGAAGATCCAGAGCAACACGCCTATCAAAACGGCCGGGTCTTGTCAGCGCCGGATCGAGCATGTCCGGCCTGTTGGTAGCAGCCATTACCATTACATTTTCGTTTGGGGCAAACCCATCCATTTCTACAAGAATTTGGTTTAAAGTTTGTTCCCGTTCATCATGGCCACCACTAAAACCGGAACCTCGCATTCTACCTATAGACTCAACCTCATCGATAAAAATAATCGCAGGAGCAGTTTTTTTAGCCTGGGCAAAAAGATCTCTTACCCTTGCTGCTCCAACTCCAACCAACATTTCCATAAATTCTGATCCAGCAACGGAAAAGAACGGTACACCCGCTTCACCTGCAACCGCTTTTGCCAATAACGTCTTGCCTGTACCTGCCGGTCCGACCAAAAGTACACCTTTTGGAGTCCTTGCTCCAATTGCCCTGTATTTTTCCGGATGCTTCAAAAAGTCTACAACTTCCATCAGTTCTGTCTTGGCCTCATCCACACCTGCAACATCTTTAAATGTAACTTTGGGCATATCGCGGGAAAACTGCTTTGCTCTGGATTGTCCAAAAGAAAAAACCGATGATGCCCCTTCCTTTGCCTGCCTAAACATAAAGAAAAAGAATACAATAATAAGTCCTATCGGCAAAAGCGTCCCCAAAATCGCAAGCCATGCATCCGAAATAGTTTTATCCCTAACGGTAATATCAACTTTTGTCGGGTCCACCCCACCCGCTTGAAGGGCAGAAAATAATGATTCATTTTGTTCCTTTCTGGAAGTGTATTCTTTGCTGTCCTTTAATTTTACGTCCAGCTTATCTCCATCAACCAACACACTCTGCACCTTATCGTTCTTTATATCGGCAATGAGCGTAGAAATCGGCTGAACCGGCAAAAATTTATCGGCAGAATTAGATGTTACTGCAAAAAAAACAAATAGCAAAATTCCCAGGAAAGCGTAAATTGCAAAACCTCGCCAAGATGTTTTCTTGTTCATTTTAGGAATATTAACTTTAGGGATAGGGCCTTTTTTTGAATCGGCAGACTGATTATTAACGCTATTTTTATCCTGTTTTTCAGATTTCATTTATGTAATCGCATATTTTATCACCGACAAGAACCAATTGCCAGAACCCATTTGGAAAGCCAAGACGATTTAAGGAGAATAGACCTGTTGTTTCTAAAAGTAGTCAATTTTCATTGCCCGTTTTACTTCATCTAAAGTCTTTTGAGCCTCGACTTTTGCTTTTTCTGTACCCTCTTTCAAAATCTTCTCAACCAAACCAGGCTGCTTTTCAAATTCTGCACGTCTTTTTCTTATTGGCTCCAAAAATTCCTCCAAAACGTCAACCAAAAACTCTTTAACCTCAACATCCTTTACAGTTCCCTTCTTATATTTTTCCTTATATTCTTTTATTTTTGCACTTTGATTCTCCGAACCAAAAGCGTCCAAATATATAAATACCGAATTCCCCTCAACTTTCCCTGGTTCATCTCCATGAACCCGCGCAGGATCCGTATACATAGCCATCACCTGTTTTCTAACCGTCTGGGAATCATCAGATAAATTAATAACATTTCCAAGACTTTTGCTCATCTTCGCCTTGCCGTCTGTTCCAGGCAATCTTTCCACCTCACCAACCAAAGCCTCAGGCTCAACCAGAACTTTACCGTATAATTCATTAAATTTGCGCACAATCTCGCGCGTCTGCTCGATCATCGGCACCTGGTCCACCCCAACCGGAACTAAATCTGCCTTTAAAAAAGTAATGTCTGCAGCCTGAGAAACAGGATAAGCCAAAAACCCCAATGGCACATTTGCCCCATACCCCTTTTGTTTCATTTCGTCTTTTACTGTCGGGTTTCTCTCAAGACGCGCAAGAGTAACCAGATTCATATAAAAAACCGTAAGCTCAGCAATTTGGGGCACTTTAGACTGGATAAATATCGTGGATTTTTCAGGATCAATTCCAACAGAAAGATAATCCAATACCACTTCGCGGATATTTTCGCTTAACTTTTCAGGATGTTCGAAATTGTCAGTTAAAGCCTGAACGTCGGCAACCATAATAAAGGTTTCGTACTCATCCTGAAGCTTCACCCTATTTTTAAGCGAGCCAACATAATGCCCAAGATGTAATCGTCCGGTAGGCCTATCTCCTGTCAATATTCTTTTCATCTTGATTCCATTATATATTAATATCCCTCTACAGTTTTCGGCTCAATAATTTCCCTGCATTCTGAACAAGAAAACACATGCTCTGCAACCTTACTTAATATTTCATGAACACTTAAACCTCCGTCTGATTCGAAAGTTATAACGGGCAAACGCTCCTCAAATGCTAGCTTTGCTGTCTCAACGTAAGAATGCACATCATCAAAATCAACAACGACGCTCACATCTTTACCTAAAAATCTTAATCTTTCTACCACTGGTCTCCTTTCTAAAAGTTCTTTCAAGCAATACGTCTGAAAGAATGGCTAAAGAGTCAAAAACCGGTAAATCAAAGTTTTCTGGAAAAATCAAAGGCAGTTCGGTACAACCCAAAATTATGCCACCAGCCCCTTGAGCTTTTAATGAATCGGCTACTCCTAATAGAATATTAGGATCATGAATGCTAGCTTTACATCCAAGTGTATTTCGAATTATTAATTCAATTTTCCTCAGCTCTTGATTATTAGGCACAATCGCCTCTATCCCTACTTTAGATAAAGATTTTTGGTACAAACCTGTTTTTATTGTGACCGGAGTGGCCATAATGCCCACTTTAATAATTTTTCTTTTTTCTACCTCATTAGTAATTGCACTTATCAAGGAAACAAAAGGGCTTTTGGTACAAGCTTGTAAATCATTTAAAAAAAGATGGGCAGTATTGCAAGAAATACAAAAAATATCTGGATGGAATACATTTAGTTTTTTTACTCTTTTTCGCAGCATAGAAAGAGCAACTTCTTTATTTTTTAGGTTTGAAACAAAATCGGGAACCGGAACAGAATCAACAATAATCTCCGGAAAATCCTCACATGGCAAGTGTAAATCCACGCTAGCTTTTTCAACTATTAAAGTTAAAAGGCGTGCTGAAGCCTGCGGCCCCATCCCGCCTAAAATACAGATAGTTGAATTTGTTTTAATAACTTTTTTCATTTTTCCTTTGGTCTGAAAACAAAGTTTCGGCAATAAAAAACCTCCCGAAGGAGGTTTTGCTTTATACTTGGGTCAAAATTATCTAACCACTAAAAGCAAACCTCCCTTATAGGTAGGCTTTGCCATTTATATTGATCTACTAATATTTTCTTCATATTCAACATCTTTAAAACTTTCCTTTAAATTCAAGTTAATTCTTCTATTTGATATTCCCCAATCGCCTCCAATAAATCCTTAAGCTTCATCTCCAAGCCATGCATCAAATCCCCTGAACCCATATGCACATTTTCTAAATCCATCACTTTCCGGTCAAAGTATAGCGGAATTCCAACCAAAACCGGACAAACTGCTCCAATCGGCACACCAACCACTTTCAAAACTTCCTCCGGCTTTGCTAATTCGGATTTTGACCCAAAAAGCTTTCGCACTTTTTTAAAATCAACCCTATCGTCACCTCTAAGCGCAAGGGCAACAAAGTGGTTATTGGTTCTTACAATCAAAGTCTTTACAACATCATCAACTCTTATTCCGGAATCAACCACATCAGCAACCGTAAAAGCTTCGCGTGCTAAGTCAATAACCTTAAACGGCAACTTCTTCTGCTGCAGGTGCTTTGCTATTTGTAATAGATTCGCCATTTAGTGTATTTAACCCACTCCTTTCTATTAATTCGCGTGTCAACGCAGATTGCAACAGAGCTCGTCTTATTAATGAATCGTCATCCTCTCCTCCAACCAATTTAGCAGCCTCCACTTTTGCATGCGAAAATATCGCAAATGCTCTTGCCACATCCGGATCACCACTTACAATCTGTCCTAAATCCTGTTCAGTCATAAATTCACCTCCTCAGCCATAATAATCCTCGCATATTGAATAGCACTCTCTAGCTGACAACCAAGATGAATTCCCCTGCTTAGTAAAAATGCTTCAACAGCATTACCGCTCTCACCCTTAGCCTTTAGTAAGTCTTTCGTGTTCTGCCCTTTTATTGCTAATTTCAGAACCTCTTTTGCCAATCTCTTCTGCTTCTGAGAGAGACTTGCTAAAAATATTTGATTTTCTACTCCAACATTAAATATCTCATCCCAAAGTGCACCAGTATTATGAATTGGGTATGCAGAAGAAGAAATATACAACCTAGCATACTGGCCAGAATTGCTACGCATCTGGTCAATATCCCACACATATGTATCAATTCTATTTCCAAAGCACTCGCTCTCCCTGAAAAATCTCCACCTAATGTGATCTCTATTATGTTTAGACACTTGAGCATCATCTACTACCAAATCAATATCAATATCGCTTGGATCACTACAATCAGGGGCTCTAACCAAACCTCTGGCAACAGAACCATGTACCACAGTGCAAAAACGTTCCAAGCCTAGATCTTCTGCCACATGCACTAATTCTCTGGAAACGTGCCTAGCAATTTTTCTAAGCCTGGAATTTTCTTCAAAATTATTTCTAAGGGTATCTCGCTCGCACCTAGATCCAATATGAGGACTGTTCTTAATTATGTCTGAAATAATCAGACCATTTACAGGATGAGTCACAACACCTCTTAACTGACCATTCAGCCTAATAGGTAAACCATCTTTATGTATTATTGTTCTTTCTGTCATATTTTTCTCCTTTAGACTGAGACCGTCTTGGTCAAAGCCTTAAAGCTGAGACACCTTGTGTCGAAGCCACAAAAAAACTCGCCTTCCTGGCGAGTTATGTAATTTTGGTTTTGTTCCTAAACTTAAACCACTCCTACAAAACTCGCCTTAGCGAGTAAAATAGAAGAACCAAAATACTTTATTACTATTTAAATCTAATTTCATGATACACAGGTAACTTACTTAGCAGAGTTCTGCCCTCTCTGCCAAACTTCCACACCTCAAAAGAGCATTACTTACAATGTTAAGTATATCAGTTAAAATCTTAGAGTGTCAAATTTGTTGGCAATAAAGCACCAAGAGTGACAATTTCGTGCCTCAATTAATATGTAGCGGGGGCGGGAGTCGAACCCACTTCTGGAGATTATGAGCCTCCCGAGATACCGTTTCTCTACCCCGCGTCGTGGTGCTTATTTTAGCCTCAAAAACTTCTTTTGTCAATTTAATTGGGTTTTGTTAGAATTACGCTGGAGTACATGGCAGGGTAGCTCAGTCGGTTAGAGCGTGGCACTCATAACGCCAAGGTCGTGGGTTCGATTCCCACCCCTGCTACATCAAAACCTCAACTTGAGTTTTATGCTTTGCCAAAAAATAATTTCTGCCACTTTTTCCAATTTGGCAACTGCTTTTTGTTTACTACATCCCCACTACTGGCCTCATCATCTTTTTTTGGCAAGACTATCACTTGCTCACCTTCCTTTGCCAACCCCAACTTGTTCCTAATCTCCTGCTCAGCAAACCTCTGACTCTTTTTATATTCCAATTCTTGTTTCAAGGATGAATTTTCTTGCCGTAAAGCATCAAGTTGGGCTTCCTCTTTTGCCACATTCTTTGATGTCCCCTGAAGAGACATAATGCGATTGAAGCTGTTGAATCCAAGCAACAAAAGAACAATAACCGCAAACACAAGTATTACATTCCTTTTCATGGGTACTTACTTTATTATATAACCTCCATCTAATCCTTTTATAATTCTACTTATGGACCAAACCATTAAATTTTATAAAAACCGATAATACAGCAATTTGAAGCAATTTTTATATTTTGCCTGTCTTATAGAATCTTTTAAAATCAACCTAAAATCGTTCTTGACAAGACCCATAGCAAGAAGTATACTGACTCTGACTTTCAACCTGCTACGCTCAAGTTTATGTGAATGTAGCCTGTCACTGAACCTGCGCTAAGTACTTGCCTAACGTAAGAGTACATAGATGAAAAAGTTACAAGAAGCGCATAAAGAATTTATCGATCATTTAAAAAGCAAAAAAAGGGCATCTGCCACTGTGCTTGCCTATGGCAAAGACATAGAGCAGCTTGTCAATTTTTTAACCGAACTTCAGAAACTCAACGTTCACGAAGTCAAGCCTGACGACATCAAAAGCTTTCTAGAAAAGCTTCAAACAACAGGTTACACACAAAAATCCTTATCAAGAAAATTAAATTCTACAAAAACCTTCTTTCGTTTTCTAAAAATTAGAGAATTTATAACAGACGATCCTGCAAGCCTTGTTGAACACCCAAAATTTGAAACTAAACCCCCAAGAATTCTTACACCTATCGAATATAGGGCACTTAGGGATGCAGCCCGTGATGATATCAGAATCGCCGCAATTATCGAAATTCTACTGCAAACAGGTATCAGAATTGGAGAGCTGGCAAACTTAAAAACGGATGATATTTTTTTCGGTGAAGAAAGCAAAGAAGGCCATCTCTTTATTCGCCCTCAAGAAAACAGGGGTGAAAGAACTGTCCCTTTAAATAAGGCGGCCGAAACTTCCGTTAAAAAATATCTTGAATTAAGACCAAAAACTACCAATCGTACATTATTCGTCACAAAAACAGGCAAATCTCTTCTTGTCAGAAACATCCGCACTGCAATCGACAGGTATTACAGAAAAGCAGGCATAACCGGCGCCAAAGTCAACGATTTGAGACACACATGGGTTGCCCATCACCTCTCATCCGGAGCCTCCCTAGTCTTAATATCCAAGATCGCCGGCCACAAAAGGCTTTCCACAACAGAAAGATACCTAACCCTCATTCAGCCTCCCAAGGGTGAGGAAAAACTTAAACTAGAGCAGCTTTAGTTCATAAAAACCCCCTTGACACAAAACCCGCAATAATCGATACTAACTCCAACTCTGCCATGGGAATTTTTAATTTTTCATCTTCCAACCCTAAAGACCAAAACCAAGCTCCTTTAAAGATATCTGAACCGGTTTTAACGTCACTCGGCTTAACTCAAGATGATATCGATTCACATAATAAAAATGTGGTCCAACAGGAGGCAATCAAATACGGCACTTCCTATTATAAAGAAGTTGCACAAGAACCTGATATTACATCCTCACCACCCGTAAAACTCGGCCCAATTGCCCTAAATACAAACACAAAAAATGTCACTGATCTTGTAGATTCCTTAAAATCTCAAATAGTTCAAATGGAACCCGTCATGCCTCCTGAAGACTTCGAAAAAATAAAAATTTCACTTGAAGGTTTTGCTAAAGGTTATGGCGAAGCTGCCCTGGAAGCTAAAGATTGGCAGACCGCCATAAAAGCTCTCGATAATTCAACCCCTGATGGTATCGAAAAAAATACGGAGGTCTTAACAAAACTCGGCCAAATGTTTGCCGCAGATAAAGAAACCAGAATTTCAATTGCTAGTATTATCCAAGAAAGGATTAACGACAGGTCAACAAAATCTAGTCCGATAAATTCCCAAGAACCTGCTCAAAGTTTGCAAACTCCCATTAGCCCACTTTCCCAACCTAAACCAACGCAAACAACACCAAAACCGGTCCAGCCCGTTATTGACCCATTAAATGTGCAACAATCAAACCCAACAACCCCCTCACCAATCATTTCACCAACAACAACCCCTATTGCGAGTTTAGCAAATGAAAAACTACCCGGAGAAATCACAGATTCTAATGGAATAATCTTAAGACCCGTTCCCAAAATGCCAAACAATCTGGCAAACCTTACTTCTTAACCCTTTTCCCTTTTAAAAAACTGGATAAGACGTCAACCATAAGTAAAATTATCATTGGGATAATAAGCGCCCTCCAGAACCATGAAACAAAAAACACAAGCACAATCCCCCCAATTGCCAAAAATATAAAAAACAGTTTAACCAATAAATTCACTTTAACTTGAATATTCCTCTAAGTTTTGATAGTATATCAGCCAATCTTTGCTAAGCAAAGCCAACAGACTCTCTGGTAGCCAGGGGTCTTTTTTTAAAAGGGAAAGCAAAGTAAAATGACAATTGAACACGCACAAATGGTAAAACCCGAAATGGAAACTGCAACCCAAAAAACGCCTATTCAACTTCAATTAGAAACCTATTTCAGAAACTTCCACGACCGAATTTTAAATGGTCATACTCCCCATGAAAGAACCGAAAAAGACATACGAGCAGAGCAAGCCTTAGCCTACGCTTACGAATTATTAGTCAGAAACGATCAAATGAGCGACCTTTTGCATGGCGAGGAATACAATTCCATCAGGGAAAATGAAAAAAAACTAAAAGGTACAACAGATGTCGGTGAATTTTTTTGCATAGACGGACGTATTCCTAGAATTTATGAAAGTTTTGCCATTAACACCTGGGAAAAGGCAGCAGGTTTAATTCGCGCCCAAAGGAGAGAATCAGATGGTAAACTTATCCCATCTTCATCCAATTTATGTGAAAGCATAAAGAGCAAAATCGACCCAAACGATCCCGAAAGAGATATTTTAGAAATTAGCAAAGCCCATTATGATTCTACAAGCCCAGAACATGGCTGTGCAGCAATAAACTTGATACGAAGAGCCCTCAGACGCGAAGCTGCCGATTACGAAACAGCCACAAGCAAGGAAGAAATGAAAATAATAGAGGAAGATTTGGTAAAAAAAGCTGAATTGGAGGAAGTACTAACACCCCAGGACATCAAAGCAATTCTTGATGCTCCAACTCCCGAGGAGGCAAACCTGATTATTCTGGAAAAAGTCAATGTCGAAGCACTCTCAAATTATATCAATACCGTAAGGGAACAAACCGGTTTGCCCCAACTCAAACGGGCCAGTATTTCCGGATTATATGATACGGCAACAATGGGATTTGAGATGAGACACAACGGCCAAAGAATCTCAACTACAGATCTGACCAATAAATACAAAGATCAAATTTACCAGTTTGCACAAACCATCGATGCTGACTTTGGCAGTTACCATAGTATATTTGAAAACCCAAGCTTATTTTTAGAGCTTTCCGATAAGATCTTAACTCTGGAAACAGAAATGATCGAAAATAAAAATGGCAGTTTTGACGAAATTAACACAGATGTAAACAATTACATAAAGAACAATCTTGATGATCTGACCGATAACCAAAAACAGGCTCTCCGATTCAAGATACTAAGAAGAGTAAGTATGCAATACTTGCTTGGTGTATCCGAGTTAAAAGAGGGTAAACCAAACCATCCCTATGCCCATCATGGAGAAAAATCCTCATCTGTAGCTGTCGGAGGCCAATTCGTGGGAAAATATGATCTGGTCGAGCAACAATTCGGATCAAGCCCAGCGGATATAGAATCTGCAATAAATGAAATACTAATAGGAAATCTTGTTATGGATACAAATCACCTCAAAGAAAACGAAACTCGCGTAGTCTTTATTTGCAGTTCTACCAGCTACGATTCAACAGAAGACACAACCGATGGGTTAAGAAACGCAAGAATCAATAATGCAGAATTGATAAGAGGTGTAGGAAACAATGAAAAACTCAAAAAATTGATAAAAGACGGAGTAATTATTCCTATACCGGTAATTTTATATAAAGATAGGAAAGTTTTAGAAATACCTGACCACTCAGCATATTTTTAACTTGCCTTCTTGCCTAATTTAGCCTAGTTTGGTATATTTTTGCCCAAAGGACTTCTTGGGTTAACCCAAAAGCCCTTTTTTTGGAAATATAAAGATATAATAATAGTACTTGAACTTTAATCAAAGATAAAAATGGAAGTAACACTTGCAGCAGAAAAATTATTTAATATCGGCCCCCTACCGATAACCAACTCACTTTTAACGACCTGGCTCGTTACTCTGATACTTTTAACAATTGCCTATTTTGCAACCCGGAAAGTTACTATGGTCCCTCATGGGGTTCAAAATGTTGCAGAAGCAGCAGTAGAAGCACTTCACGACCTTGTTTTCTCGCTTGCTCCCGAAAAAACAAAAGTTTTTTTGCCTATTGTAGCCAGCTTCTTCTTTTTCATAATCTTGGGAAATTATTTTGGCCTGCTTCCTGGTGTCGGAACAGTAGGTTTTCATACGACAGAACATGGCAAAGAGGTTTTCGTTCCCCTCTTCCGCTCAATTAACTCGGATTTAAATACAACTGCTGCACTTGCTATAGTTTCAATTTTTGCAACCCACTTTTTAGCAGTTAAATTTTTGGGCTTAAAAGATTATCTAGGGAAATTTTTTAGTCTTCACCCGATTTTTCTATTTGTAGGATTTTTAGAACTCATTGGTGAAATCACCAAAATCCTTTCACTTTCCTTTAGGCTTTTTGGCAATATTTTTGCCGGCGAAGTCCTTCTTTCAACAGCATCAAGTAAACTATTCGCTTTTTTTATTCCAATCCCTTTTTACTTTCTGGAGCTTCTGGTTGGATTTGTCCAAGCCCTCATATTTGCTATGCTCACTCTTGTTTTTATGGTAATCTTAACTCAAAAACATGCAGAACATTAAGGAGGTGACTAAATAATTATGGAAATTGTACTCGCAAAAGGTGCAGTTATCGCAATCGGAGGTATTATGCCAGCACTTGCCATCGGTCTTATCGGTGCCAAGGCAATGGAAGCAATTGGCAGAAACCCGGAAGCATCCGGCAAAATCTTACCAGCCATGTTGATTGGTATGGCACTTGCCGAAGCAATTGCAATTTACGCTCTAATTCTGGCTTTTACAGGCTAAGAGGTATTTATATCAGCCTTCCGTTTCCGCCGGAATCTGATATTTTTACCGAACCTAAACCTTAATTAAATTTAAGGGGGTTCGCTAAAAAATGGAAATATTAAAAAATTTCGGTATTGAACCGGTATTACTTTTAGCACAAATCGTCAATTTCTTGGTGATTCTCTTTTTACTGAAGAAATTTTTCTTTGGGCCAATTGTAAAAGTATTGGACGATCGTAAAAAAAGGATAGAGGAAAGTCTTAAAAACGCCGATCTTATAGAAGAGAATCTTAAAGAAACCGAAGAAAAAAGCACAAAGATTTTGGATGATGCCCAAAGCCAAGCACAAAAAATAATTGCTGACGCCAAAGCACAAGCCGACGCCATTGCAAAACAAGCAAGCGCCGACGCCAGAAAAACACAAGAGGCTGCTCTGCTTTCGGCAGCCGCCCAAATAGAAGCTCAAAAGCAAAAAATGGAAGATGAATTACAAGACCAAACACTCACTTTAGTTGCCAAAGTCGTCCAGAAAGTTCTGGGAAGGAATCTAAAAGGAGCAGAGAGAGACAACCTAACAAGACAAGCACTAGGTGAGATCGGAAAAAGAATATGAACACTAGCAAAAAATATCTAAACGTACTCTCAAAATCTTTATACAAAAAAAGTTTAAGTCGTGGCTTGGTTGACGAAAAAAAAGTTAAAATCATTTTAAACCAATTAGCAAAACAGAACCCCGCGAAGCTCTCCTCCATTTTAAAAACGTACAAAAGGTTAATTGTCCAAAAACTATCCAGGGAGGAGATTATTATCGAAACAAATGATAAAATAACCTTCCAAAAAAGCTTTATTGATAATTTAAAGAAAAAAACAGGTGCAGTAAAAATTACCAATAAAACAAACCCAAAAATCGTTTTTGGCGCAAAAGTTTATAACGGAGATTGGATCTGGGACGAGACCTTGGAAGAAAAATTACATCAAATAACTAACTGATCTATGAACATTATCGACGAAATAGAAAAACAAATAGAAAAATCAAAATTTTCAACCACGCCAAAAAACATTGGTACAGTTCTTGAAATTGGTGATGGCGTTGTCAGGGTAACTGGTCTTTCTGCAGTGTCAGCTTCCGAACTCATTAAATTCCCACACAATATAACCGGACTTGCACTAAATCTAGAAGAAGATTCCGTCGGTGTCGTTATTTTTGGTGATTGGACTCTTCTCAAAGAAGGAGATAAATGCGAAACAACTGGTAGAATTTTGGAGATTCCCGTCGGTAACGAACTAATTGGCCGAGTAATCGATGCGCTTGGCCAACCACTCGACAATAAAGGCGCTGTAAAAGCCAAAAAGCATTATCCGGCAGAAAAAATTGCACCCGGGGTCATTTTCAGAAAATCCGTGAACACTCCCCTGCAAACCGGTCTTAAGGCCATCGATTCTATGATTCCAATTGGCAGAGGCCAACGTGAATTAATAATTGGAGACAGGGGTCTTGGTAAAACAGCCATTTGCCTGGACACCATCATTAACCAAAAAGGCAAAAACGTTATTTGCATTTATGTAGCAATTGGACAAAAAACTTCAAAAATTGCCCAAGTTGTTGCAACATTGGAAAAACACAAAGCCCTTGAGCATACAGTTATTGTTGCCGCTTCTGCATCAGATTCCGCAACCATGCAATACATTGCACCATACACAGGCTGTGCTATAGGTGAATACTTTATGGATCAAGGACAGGACGCTCTTGTAATTTATGATGATTTATCCAAACACGCTTGGGCATATAGGCAACTCTCCCTACTGTTAAAAAGACCTTCCGGCCGCGAGGCTTACCCTGGAGACATCTTTTATCTTCATTCAAAACTTCTAGAGCGGGCAGCCCGCATGGATGAAAAATATGGCGGAGGTTCCCTAACTGCATTGCCAATTATCGAAACACAAGCCGGCGACGTCTCTGCCTACATTCCCACAAATGTTATTTCAATTACCGATGGCCAAATCTTTCTTGAAGCAGATCTGTTTAACTCGGGTGTAAGGCCGGCAGTTAACCCCGGCATCTCTGTCTCCCGTGTAGGGGGCAATGCCCAAACAAAAATGATGAAGCAGGTAGCAGGAACCCTCAGACTTGATTTAGCCCAGTATAGGTCTCTTGCTGCATTTGCCCAATTCGGATCGGACCTTGATGAAACTACTCTTAAAAGACTTGAGAGGGGCCGCAGGATTGTAGAAATCCTAAAACAGCCTCAACTGGAACCACTTGATGTTGCCTCCCAGGTTACCATTCTTTGGGCAGTTACAAACGGACATTTCGATAGTGTACCCGTAGAGCAAATTGCAAGTAAACAAGAAAAAATACTGGCACTTCTGGAAAGTAATAAAAAATTAAAGGACTATATGCTTGCCAAAAAAGAAATTGACGATTTTGTCAAAAAAGAGCTGGAAAAAATGATTGCAGGCAAGGTTCAAAATCGTCAGGAAGAATCAAGCAAGCCAAAAATAGAAATAAAAAAGCAAAAACAGTCAAAAAAGGCAAAAGGGAAAGGAAAAAAGTAACAAAATGGCCCAAATAAGAGAAATTAAAAAAAGAATAAAATCCGTAGAGAGTACCAAAAAAGTAACGCACGCAATGGAGCTTGTTTCCGCAGCCAAAATGAGAAAAAGCCAAGCCCTCGCACTTGCCGGAAGGCCATACAATACAACTCTTCACGAAATTCTCTCCAGTGTCCAAACGGCATCAGGCAAAAGTACTCATAAACTCTTAAAAACAAACAAGGCTCAAAATGAATTATTAATTATAGTCACTTCAGATCGAGGCCTTGCTGGCGGACTTAATTTAAACATCTTCAGAGAAATTTTAAGAAGCGAACTCAAAAATACCAAATACATAACAGTTGGCAAAAAAGCAACCGACTTTGCCGTCAAAACAAAAGGTGAACTTATTTCAAGTTATATGTCGGAAGAAATTCCCTTTCTTCAACTTGCAAGAATTCTCACAAAAACCGTAATAGATTTCTACATAAAAGATGAGTTTTCAAAAATAACTCTAATTTACCCACACTTTGATTCAACAATTAAGCAGACTCCCCGCTTTATACAGCTCTTACCTATAGCTCCTATGGCGGAAGAAAATGCAGCTGCCATGCCAACAGAATTTTTATTCGAACCGAATCCTGACTCAATCCTGGAATCAATCCTAACTCATCACGTTCTAACTCAAATTTACCAAGTCTTGGTAGAGGCAAAAGCCTCAGAGTTTTCAGCCAGGATGGTTGCAATGAAAAATGCCACTGACGCTGCCGAAGATTTAGTCAGCGATTTAACTTTAACTTATAATCAAGCAAGGCAAGAATCAATTACTAAAGAATTATTAGATATAGTCACGGCGCAAAAAGCGTTCCAATAAAAATATGGCACAATCAACAACCACAGGGAAAATTATACAAATCATCGGTCCGGTTATTGACGTAGAATTTGCACAAGGCCAGTTACCTGGTATTTACAATGCACTCGAAGTCAAATCCCCCAGCGGTCAAAAGTTAATCCTTGAAGTACAACAGCACCTTGGCGAAAACGTAGTAAGGAGTATCGCCCTTGGGCCCACCGATGGAATAACCCGAAGCGCAGAAGTTAAAAATACTAATGCACCTATTTCTGTACCGGTAGGCAAGGAAACCTTAGGCAGAATCTTCAACGTTTTTGGCCAAACCATCGACAATATGGGAGAAATTAAAGCCAAAAAATTCTATCCAATTCATAGAAACGCCCCAACACTGGAAGAACAGGAAACCACGCCGGAAATTTTGGAAACCGGTATTAAGGTAATTGACCTTATAACACCGTTTAACAAAGGCGGAAAAATTGGAGTTTTTGGAGGAGCAGGTGTCGGTAAAACAGTTATTATTCAAGAATTAATTAACAACATCGCCAAAGCCCATGGAGGTTTCTCTGTCTTTGCAGGTGTCGGAGAAAGAACCAGGGAAGGAAACGATCTTTACCACGAGATGAAGGATGCTGGTGTTTTAGACAAACTTGCAATGGTATTTGGACAAATGAACGAACCCCCAGGTGCCCGTTTTAGGGTAGCCCTTTCAGCGCTTGCCATGGCCGAATATTTCCGTGACGAGATGAATCAAGACGTTCTATTGTTTATCGACAACATTTTCCGCTTCGCTCAAGCCGGATCCGAAGTTTCCGCTCTTCTTGGCCGTACACCATCAGCAGTCGGCTACCAACCAACCTTAGCTGCCGAAATGGGTGCTCTTCAAGAAAGGATAACCTCAACCAAAAAAGGCTCCATCACTTCTCTTCAGGCAATTTACGTACCGGCAGATGATTATACCGATCCTGCACCCGTTGCAACTTTTGCCCATCTAGATTCCACTATTTCTCTGGAAAGGTCTATTGCCGAACAGGGAATTTATCCCGCCGTTGATCCGCTTGCATCAACTTCCAGAAATTTAGATCCGGTAATTGTTGGCCAAAAACATTATGACGTTGCCCGGGGAGTCCAAATGGTTCTACAAAGATACAAAGAGCTTTCCGATATTATCGCAATTTTGGGTGTTGAAGAGCTTTCTGACGAAGACAAAGTAACCGTTTCCAGAGCCAGAAAAATCCAAAATTTCCTTTCTCAACCCATGTCTGTTGCTGAAGTTTTCACCGGTAGAAAAGGTATGTATGTACCAAGAGAAAAAACAGTCGAAGGATTTGACGCAATACTAAAAGGCGAATACGACAATGTAGACGAGAATGAGTTCTATATGAAAGGCGATATTACTACCGTCAAAAAGTAATGCTACACTTGCAAATAATCACTCCCGAAAAAACAGTTTTTGACGATGAAGTTGATCAGGTATCGCTTCCGACCAAAAACGGACAAATTACAATTCTCCCCCATCACGCAAGTCTGATTACCCAAATAGAACCAGGAGAAATGCTCTATAAAAAACATTCCAAAGAAGAAATCTTTGCCTCAGGGTTTGGATTTGCACAGGTTGCTAAAAACAATGTTAAGGTACTTGTTGACCTTGCAACCCAAGACCATGAAATCGATGAGAAGGCAATAGAAAACGCCAGAAAAGAAGCAGAAGAAGCCCTGGCCAAAAAACATACACTTTCAGAAGAAGAATACGCACTGGCTGCGGGTAACTTACAAAAGGCTCTAGCTCAATTAAAAATTAAGCGAAGACACCGTAGGTTATAATAAGCTGACCTAATTCATGACTTACCGTTCTATCGTACTTTCCGGCCCTGTAGCTTCAGGAACTACAACAGCTGCCAAAAACCTATCCCAAAAATTAAATCTTGAATATCACTCCGCCGGCGATTTTTTTCGTAATTATGTTCTAAAACACAACATACCCCTCCCAAATAAAGAAGAAATCCCTGACGAAATCGATAAAAAAATAGATAAGGAACTAACAAACCTCCTTGCTTCTGAAAAAAATGTTGTCGTTGATGGCCTCTATTATGGCTATTTCTGCCGAAATATGCCCCATGTTCTTAAAGTCTTAATAACCGCAGACCAAGGCGAAAGAATCAAAAGGGCAACCTCCAGAACCCACACTCACAAAGAAACCCCTCAGGACGTTATAAAGCGCGACAAAGCCCATGATTTAAAGTTTAGAAAATTATACGCAGAGGAAAATTTCCTGGATCCTAAGTTTTTTAATCTTGTAATAGATTCAACACACACCGGTCGGGAAGATGTGCTGCAAAAAATATTAGATAAATTTCAAAGCTAACCCTTTGCCCTGTTTCCCAAACCAAACTTAGCATGTAACGCCTTCAAAAAGTGGTTTTGGTCAAAATATCCAAATTTAATATTTTCTTTTCCTTTTTTTACCTCCACTATGGAACCACTTTCCAACTTCGTGTGCTCTTGTCCGTCTATGGTCAAAGAAACATTCTCACCTTTTTCAATACCTATAGCAATAGTATCCAAAGAAGACAAAATAACCGATGGAATTGGCAAACCGATTGGGTTAATTGGTGTTAACAAAAAACAATCCAGTCCCGGATCCACAATCGGACCACCCGCGGATAATGAATAAGCAGTAGAACCGGTTTGGCCGGCTACAATTACCCCATCACCTAAAATATTTAAAAAATCCTGCCCCTTAATGTTTATTTTTAAATCTACTATTCGGTACAACCCTTTTATCGCAACCTCATTAACAGCTCTATAAACTTTATCTCCAACTTTAGCCTGCAAACTCATCCTTTCAGAAACAATAACCTTGCCGGCCAAAATGTTATCAATTGCTTCTTTCCAACGATCAGCCTCTGCTGCGGTCAAAAAGCCAAGATTTCCGGTATTGATACCTATAAATGGAGCATTGTAAACCACATGCTCACAAGCCTTATGGATCAACGTTCCGTCTCCACCAAAAGTAATTATGTAATCAGCACCTTCGAGTGCGTCCTCTCCTAAAACTTGATGCTCTTTTGCTTTAATATAATCACTGGCCTGTTTTGCACAGTCTTTCGCCTTATTGTTATCCTCTTTCCAAACAATTCCAATTTTCATTTTTGTGTGAATTTCAACCAGTAAAGTGGTGGGTCTGGATGGATTCGAACCATCGACGTCCACCTTATAAGAGTGGCGCTCTAACCGCTGAGCTACAGACCCAATTTTATTCCTTACATTAAAGAATGGCGCTCCTACGCCAAGCTAATGGCCCAAGTTAAGGCAAATTTTAACATTTATTTGGAATCAAAAAAAGCTTCCATAAACTTTATCCATCAGCATTTCAAGATTATAAGGATCGGGTCAGCGGGATTTTTTCTCAAACTTATTGATTCTCTTTTCAAGCTCGGCAACTTTTTCCTCCACTAATTTATCATCTACTTTAACCTCACCCTCTATATCATGCTCAACTCTATTCAAATCACCCTCAAGTACCTTTATGTCCTTATCTAAATCCTCCTTAACTTCCTCCTCAGTAAATACTGAAGCAATTTTTGCTGTGATAATGCTAAACACAATTACTCCCACAATCATAAGAAATAACGTTAAATACCTACCTGCTGTGGACTCTGGAAGTACATTACCGATACCTATTGTTGAAACCCCAACTGCCGACCACCAAACAGCATCACTCAGCGTTTTAATTTGTGTATCAGTATATCCAGCCTCAAATCTCAAAATTAAAAAAGAAGAAATCGCAATAGATACTATAATAAATAATGAAATATAAATAAAAAGATGGGCTTTAATTGTATCTGTTGCTTTCGTAGCTCTTAAAAGTATACTCACAAATTAATTGTCTGGAATTTAAAAATTATTGTCAACTTATAACCTTGCCCTATGCACAATCTCCGCATCAACTACATTAACATCCCGACCATATCGTAGCCGCGAAAGCTGTTTGATCATCTCGGCAATTCTTGGGTCTTTATCTATTTTTGAAATATCACGAGTCGTATCCAGAGAAAAAGGCGGCACAGGCTCGTTTCTCACAATCGTTTTTGCGTAAGCATGGAACCTTTCAACGTTAATCAAATCCGTTTCAGAAAATACGGGTGTAAATTCGTGCTGTAAGTAATTGGCATCCGTGACACCAATCCTGAAGCTGACTATCGTTCCGACGTTTCCAAAAATTGCGTTTTTAACATCCTCTTCAATTTGTCCTATAAACTGGTTTGCCACAATCAAATTCAAATGGAATTTCCTGGCCTCTGCCAAAATATCACCAAAGGTTTCCGTAGCAAAATTTTGAAACTCATCAACATAAAGGAAAAAGTCCGGTCTTTGGTCTTCCGGTGTATCCTGCCTGCTCATTGCTGCCACAAATATTTTAGGCACTAAAATCAGTCCCAAAAAGTTTGAATTTTCTTCCCCAATCCTTCCCTTGGAAAGGTTAACAATTAAAATCTTTCGGTTATCCATCACTTCCCGAATATTAAACGCGCTGTCCGATTGCCCAATAATATTTCTCATCATGGTGTTCGTAACAAACCTTCCGAATTTGGAAACGATGTAGTCCAAAACCTCCGATTTATGAAAATCGGATGTTTGAGCAATCTGGTCTGTCCAATAACGCCTGACAACCGGATCCTGAACCTTTGGTAGTAGTTCTTGGACAAAATTGGCATCTGTCAAAACCCTCACGATCTCAATAAACGTACTACCCTTCTCACTCATTACGGTAAGCATTGCGTTTCGGATAGCGTGCTCAAATCTTGGACCGATAATACCGGTTTTGTGCGGGTCGTAAAGCTTATACATCAAACCGACAATGTAAGTTGCCACAAAATGCTTTTCCTGCTCACTGGCTGCCTCAAGCATGTTCATCCCAATAGGTCTTTCGGTATCTGCAGGATTAAAGTAAATAACGTCCTCAGCCCTCTCGGGAGGTATCTGGGACAACAAATCTTCAGCAGCATCACCGTGTGGATCTATAAAGGCGACACCATGCCCTGCCCTAATATCCTGCATAATCATATATTTCAAAAGTTCCGTCTTACCGGTACCTGTTTTTCCAATAATGTAAACATGACGTCTCCTATCGTCTTCCGAAATGAAAACCTCCTTAGTTGTCCCACGGTAGACACTTTTACCCATATGAAGCCCGGATGAAGGGATCTGTGCAGGTGCTGGTGCACGTTTGGCATTAACCCAAAAAATACCTGGTGTCTCTATAGATTTATTTGGAAAGTGGAAAAGCGTTGCCAACTCCTCGGAATTTAATATTCCGTAACCCCCAAAAAGAGGCATATACCTATAAATAAAATCTACCAAAAATTGTTTTTTAAACCTGATTCCGGCAGTACTTATTCCGTTATATTCTCCGTTAAATTGCGAAAATGTACTTTTGATATTATCAAGATGAACTTTAGCCTCTTCGTCTGTTTTAGCGCTTACTACTATTCTAATAACAACATTAAACCCAACCTTTGAGCACTTATTTTCAATAGCCTCCATTTTTTTGGGATCCGGTGGCGATTTGTGCTCTTTTTTGGGATCCATCTCTGCCGATTTTGTTTTGGAAACATATCTTTTACCGGCACTTCTCCACTTTCCATCAGCTGGAGAAGCCAGTATTTGAATTACCGCCCCTTCACCGGGAGCCATTTTTGCAAGAGCGGAAGTTACCTGAGAAAGAGGGTCAACAGCAAGTTCCTTATGGGTTTTTACGGGATAATAATTTGCATCCTTCAGCTTTAAAGCTGCAAAAGCCAGTTTCCCATCTTCAGAAAAAATATTATATTCCTCAACTTCCTGTACATCCGCCCCGGGATATGACCCATGGATTTGTTTTTCTACTAAATCCTGTAAACCTTTCGGACAAGATATATAAAACTTTATTTCCTCGGGTGTTGCAACAATTTCCAAAGAAAAATGTTCCTGCGGGGTCAAAAAATTAAAAGTTCCCCCGCTTTTATGTATTGAATATAAGGAGGAAAACATTTGCTCAGCCGCATCAATCTTAATTTCGTTATCGCGAGGAACTGCAATCTGCAGCAGCACAAAATCAAGAGATTTCACCTCACGATTCTTGTTTTTCATCCAAATAACCCACAACCATCCAACCAAAAAGGCAAGAGCCAAAAGGAAGACAAGAATAATTGCCAAAATCCCAAGTGTCCCTAAAATTAGTTGAAAGCCTGCAAGTGGATCCAGTACCCCCGAAGCTTGACTCGCATCACCAACGGGCATGATTAACCACCTCCTTTTCCAAAAATCACCTTCTTTGCATGTTTATGAGCCATTTTAATAAGCCTTGCAATAAACATTGCAAACACGGTTATTGAAGAAACTCCAAGCACATCTTTATCTTTATCTGTCTTTCCATAAGCCTTCACATTTTCACCCTTTTCAAAGTCCTGTTGGCTAATTGGCAGCACCAAATTTCCTCCACTCACTACTACCTCACTGGCCTCCTTAGACCTCGATTTAACTCCACTTGCTGCCACCTCTTCGGGAATTTCAATTTTAGGTTTTGAAAGTCTTGCCTCACCAATTTGCTCCTGCACTTTTTGTTCCGCTTCATCATCCGCTCTATCACTTTCTACTACTACCTGATTAAGTAACTTTGCTTCCTCTACCCTTTGTAAATCCAATTCCTTGCCCCCACGAATGGAAACATCTTCTGGATCTTTCTTATTGTCAACCGGAACAGTACCAGCAGTGCTTGTATCATCAGCAGGATCGTTGGGAGTATTAACCTGGACAGACATTGTAATGTAATTGTAGCAGAAAGATACGGCTAACTAGTAGAAGAGTGTACTACTTTTTTTTGTCGGTTTCTACAAAAACATATTCGTATACAATCGCCATCAAACTTCCAATTAAAGGTCCGATTATAAAAATTGCCAGCGCTGAGTAAGAATGGGACAGGACTAACGGTCCAATTGCCCTAACCATATTGAATGAAGCACCACTCACCGGCCAAAAAACCACAGTTGTTGCAACCAAATACAAACCTGCAGCGAGAGGTCCCATACCAAAATTACCACGTTTGTCAAACATTGTTGCAAAAACTACAAAAACCAAACCTCCCGAAACAACAGCTTCTATTAACAAAGCCGTCTGCGGTAATACGCCAAGTCCAAGAACAGGCCCTCCAAGTTGGATATTCAAGGCATTGCTTCCAAAAATAACAACTATAAATCCGGCTGCCAAGAAGCTTCCAGCTACCTGGGAAATAAGATAAAACACTGTTCGCACACCAGAAATTTTCCTGGTAAGCCAAAGGGCAATTGTGATAGTCGGATTTAAAAATCCACCTGACAGCTTACAACATCCATAAACCAATGCAACGTAAGAAAAACCAATGACTAAAGATATCGGTAAAATCCCCAAATTATCATACGATCCGGAAACTACGACCACAGAAGATGCAAAAAAAACAAATAAAAATGTCCCAAAAAATTCTATAACATATTCACGCCAGGGGCTTATCAAATCATTTAAAAATTTAAAAGGAGCTTTCACTACCAAAAATTAGAACACTTCAACAAACCTTCTGTCAATTTTAATTTCAATTTTTCCACCAATGGTAGAATAAGTTAATGAAATTATTCATCGATAGTGCCAACCCTAAAGAAGTTAAAGAAATGTGGGAAACGGGGATCATCGATGGCGTTACTACCAATCCCTCTCTGGCAACAAAAGCAGGCGTTGAATACCAAAAAGCCGTAGAAGAAATAATCGAAACCATAGATGGTGACATTAGCCTCGAAGTATTATCAACTGAAACAGTCGGCATGGTCAAAGAAGGCAGGTCTCTCGCTAAAATTCACAATAACATTGTCGTAAAACTTCCAACAACTACAGACGGCCTAAAAGCTCTCAAAATTTTAACCGAGGAAGGAATTAGGGTTAATATGACTCTCGTTTTTAGTGCGGGTCAAGCACTCTTAGTTGCCAAACTAGGCGCATATATCGTTTCTCCTTTTGTTGGTAGACTTGACGATATTGGCCAGACAGGAATAGACCTAATAACAGAAATTCAACAAATTTACAGGAACTATAATTTCGAAACGCAAATCCTTTTTGCCTCTGTCAGGTCCCCGCTTCATGTAAAACAAGCTGCCCTTGCCGGTTGCGAAATTGCAACTTGTCCTTTTGATGTTCTACAAAAACTTGTCAAACATCCACTAACAGATTCCGGTTTAAAAACCTTTCTGGAAGATTTTGAAAAAAGTAAACAGAAACCCCTAGTTTAAAATCCTCTATCAAATTCCTCATTTAACAACAACAGTCCCCGTCTCTGAAGGTTTCAGATGGTTATGAAATCCCCACCTGCCTACTTTTGTACCCGCAGAAACAGTCTTTGATTCACCAACCGGTACTTCAATTACATATTGTCCACCAGTAAGATCAGGGTTAAGCGTATGCGTCGGATGGTTGTCGCTACCTATCTGTATTGTTTTTGAAGAATTATTTACCCAAGTAACGGAATCCCCCGCATTAACGGTAACTTCTTTAGGATTAAAACCCGCGTCTGTTGCCGTAATTGTTACTGCCCCCTTTTTTTCATCAGACGGAGCAGTTTGTGCCTGGCCTTTATTGTCGCCTTGCGAAGTGGGCTGACTATTCGTTTTGCAGGCAGAAAGAACTATTGCCGAAAGGGCAATTAAACCAACCGCTGCAAATTTACCGTATTTACTCAATTGAATCACCCCCTTTCAGCTGAAGATCTACTTTACCAAAAATTTATTACTGTGTCACCTTAAAAGAAGATTTGTCTCAAATCTTATGCTTTATTTGAAGAACCAAACACATCCAACTTATCCTCAACTACAGCAGCCACTGCTGCAATTACCTCGGGCATTAAATCGTAAATTTTATATTCATCAGGATGCTCACCCAACTTCTCCTCAAGAGCTTGCCTAAAAGTTGCCCTCAACTCCGTATTCACATTAACCTTCACAATCCCACCAACCTCAATAGCCTCCTTTACTTGGACGGCAGCAATTCCTGACCCTCCATGCATTGCCAAAAACTTTTCTCCTACCGCTTCACGTATTTTCTTTAACAAGTCTATGTCCAAATCAGGCTCAACAGTAAAAGTTCCGTGCAAATTCCCAAAAACGGGTGCCAGTATATCTACGTTCGTTTCAGCAACAAACTTAGCAGCCTTCTCCACTGTCGTATATGATTTTTTTATTTCTTCAATATCTATTTCTTCATTATGAACTTCACTAGATCCTCCAACTTTATCTATCTCTCCTTCTACTAAAATTCCTTTTTTATGGGCAGATTCGACAATTTTCTGAGTTTGCTTTATATTCTCCTCAAATTCAAGATCAGACCCATCAAAATGGACATCGTCAAAACCGCCAATTTCAATTGCTTTTTCCACTGCTTCACTTGGTTTCCCATGATCCAAGTTCAAAAGGATTGGAACACCGCTATCCTCTTTTGTGTTATTAACCATAGAAACAATATTTTTAAGTCCAAAATAACCCACTTCGCCGGGAGAAAATTCCACCATTACCGGTGATTTTCTTCTTTGGGCAGCTAAAACAACTGCTTTAAAAATTTCAAGAGAATCTACGTTAAACGCTCCTATGGCAAAACCTTCTTTTCGTGCTATTAAAAACCAATCATGCGCTGTCATTTTGCCAATTTCTCCTTTTTATCTGAATATATTTTTAGTCCCCAAAAACCATTTATTCCTGCTGTTATTAAAAACGGTAGCCAAAAAACAGATTTAAAAGAATAGCTGGCACCTGAAAGCTCAAACCCTTCCCAAACAAAAACTAACATAATCATGAACTCAAAAATCGATATTAAAGTAATCAAAACAACTGCCCTGAATCGCCTTAAAAACCATAAGAAACAAATCGGCGCAAACATAACAACACCAAGTATCATCCCATTAAAAAAAGTTCTGTTAATAACAAAATCCCAAACATTCAAAAAAATAAACACGAAGAGCAGGTTAAGGTATAAGTAATATTTAGCTTTTTTCATCCTCATACTCCTTTATTTTATCCAAACGTTTTTGATGCCTCCCGCCTTCAAATTCCGCTTCCAACCACAAAGTTACTGCACGTTTAGCATCATCAGGCGTAATAAATCTTGCCCCAAGCGACAAAATATTCGCATCGTTATGCTCCCGCGCAAGTTTGGCAATTTCAACTTTACCTCCATTATATAAAGCAGCCCTTACACCTTTAACCTTATTTGCAGCGATCTGTTCACCATTTCCGCTTCCACCAAGCACAATCCCTAAAGATTCCTCATCCCCCGCCACCTTTTGAGCACAGGGAATAACAAAATCCGGATAATCGTCTTTCTCATTCATTTCAAACGCACCGCAGTCTTCTACTTCGTAGCCTTTTATACCCAAATATTGAATCAACTGTTTCTTTAAATAAAATCCGGCATGGTCAGAAGCAATGTAAATTTTAGTAGGCATACCAAAAGAGATGCCTCCGCACCTCTTATTTAAGCTTACAAGGGAATACAAAATGATGCAAATATTTAAGAGGAAGTTAATGTCTTTAAATCAAAATCAAGCCTACCTATATCGTCAATATGCCCCGCGACATCAACCCGGTTTTTTACAGCCATTGAAATCGGTCCAACATCCACGGGATTATTAACTACAGTTGCACCAACGATTCTCGAAATTCCATTATATTTTTTGACAAAAATTCGCGTTACTTTCCCATCGGCTGACGAACCACGCACTACAATCTTATCTGCAAAATCTTTATCCGTCACACCAATAAACGAACAAGCACCATTATGTGGTGACGAAAAAAAGCTGATTGAGTACGAAGAAGCGGTTTCAAACTTGGTTCTTTGACCACTCATCGTTTTGCCCACAGCCGACCCCTGGGTCGTAGCATTCGTCCAATTTCCAACCATATGTTTACGCTCAAAAACCGGATCATAAAATTCCACGCAATCACCTGCAGCAAACACATCAGGAATATTTGTTTCCAAATATTCATTAGTAATTATTCCCTTGGAAATTTCAATTCCGGATCCGCTAAGCCACGAAAAGTCACTTTTAATCCCAATTCCAACCCCCACAACATCAGCTTCAAAACGATGTCCGGATTTGGTAATAACTGCTTTGATTCTACCTCCGTCACTTTCAATATGGTCAGGCACTTCCTGGGTTTTAACTGTCACACCATTCTTCTCAAGAACTCCAACCACAACGCGACTGGATTCCTCGTCCAGTTTTTTTGACCAGTAATAATCCCCCCGAACTAATGTAGTTACCTCTTCAATACCGTTCAACCTAAAACAAGACGAAAATTCCAAACCTATAAACCCTCCACCAATAATAACCGCGCGCTTTGCACCTTTCGATTTTTCGATAATCCTCTCGCCATCCTCTACTGTCCGCATATAAAAAACACTTTCGGAATCACCACCAGGAACATCAAGAGGGACCACGTATCCACCAACCGTAATCAAAAGTTTTCCGTATTCAATCTCGTCACCTGATGAAACGTTCACTTTCTTGGTCCTTGAGTCTAAACCAACAACCTTTTCACCCCGAATGAGCTCGATTTTCTTTTCCCCGTACCAATCCGGTTTTTTCAGAAACATCTGCTCGCGTGTTATCTGATGCCGAACATAATTGGGAAGCAAAACTCTGGAATATTGCTCATGGTTCTCGTCCGTCACAATCGCAATTTTTGCCTCAGGTTTAAGGTTGCGGATAGTCTCCGCCGCCGTTGTCCCCGCCGCCGACCCACCAACAATCAAAAAATCCACTGTCTTCATAAATAATGCACTTATTCTAACATTTGATTATTATTATCTTATATTTGGGAATTCTAAATTGGAAACTGCCTAAGGGTATTCCTGCTCACCGGTTTCAATATTTTCCAGAATTATTGCCTTTGTCGGGCACGATTCGGCAGCCAGCTTGATCGTTTCCGCCTCATCCCCACCGTCATCTATAACTATTGCCTTGTTTTCCCCGTCCAATTCAAACGTCTTCATCGCCAATGCCACACAACTTGCTGCGCCTATACAAAGGTTACGATCGACAGTAATTTTGTACTTCTTACTCATAAAATTTTTCTAACCGCCTCAAGGGCCAAAAACGCACACTTAAGTCTTGCCGGGGCAACAGACCCGCCAATTAATTTCAAAACATCCTCTCCAGTTACTTTGGAAAGAGTAGAAATTTTCTTGTTCCTGATATTTTCCGATAAAATCGAAGCCGATGCAATAGATATAGCACAACCGGACCCGGTGAACTTTACGTCATTAACTTTCTTTTCTTTGATCTTAAAATAAAAAATCACTTCATCCCCGCACAAAGGGTTTACCTGTTCTATCACCAAATCAGCATTTTTAATCACCCCAAAATTCTGTGGGTTCTGCCAATGCTCCAAAATTTCCTCACGATACATATCCATTATTTGATTTTAAAAACCTCCTTAACTTTCAAAACACCCTTAACAAGCCTATTCATATCTTCCTTGGTATTATATAAATAGAAACTTGCCCGAGCTGCAGACTTAACTCCCAAATAGTCCATCAAGGGTTGCGCACAGTGATGACCGGAACGAACAGCAACTCCTTCTTCATCCAAAATCGACGCCACGTCATGGGCATGAATATTTCCAACATTAAACGCCACTACTCCTCCTCGTTTTTTAGCATCTTCCGGTCCATATATGGTCACCCTATCAATTTTTGAAAGCTTTTTGATCGCATAATCACAAAGTTCAATTTCGTGCTTTCGGATATTTTCCATCCCAATTTTGTTAAGGTAATCAACCGCAGCACCCAAGCCTACGGCCCCTGCAATATCCGGCGTTCCCGCCTCAAACTTCCACGGCAATTCGTTCCAGGATGATTTATTAAATTCAACTTTGGAAATCATTTCCCCGCCAAACATAAATGGCGGCATCCCTTCTAAAAGTTCACGCTTCCCCCACAAAACCCCAATTCCCGTCGGCCCGAGCATTTTGTGGCCGGTAAATACATAAAAATCACATCCGATTTTCCCGATATCAACTTTCATATGCGGAACCGCCTGCGCCCCGTCAACAACAACTATTACATTTGGTGCTTTTCGATGAACTATTTGCGATAAACGACCAACATCGTTGATCGTCCCTAATACATTAGAAACATGGAAAAAACTAACCAATTTTGTCTTTTTAGTAATTGCTTTCAAAAAAGCCTCTTCATCTAAACTCCCGTCGTCAAGAATCGGAACAATTTTAAGAATCCCACCATTCTCAATTGCCAGCTGCTGCCATGGCACAAAATTACTGTGGTGTTCGGCAACTGTTACAACAATTTCATCACCCTTTGAGATATTCAGCCTTCCCCATGAATATGCAATCAAATTCAAGGCTTCTGTGGCATTACGCACAAAAATTATTTCCGCCGCGTCTTTTACCCCTACAAAATCCGCAACCTTCCTTCGTGCCCCTTCATACATTTCCGTTGCCTCAACAGATAATGTATGGATTCCCCTATGCACATTGGCGTTATTATTTTTATAGTAATTGGAAATCACCTCAATAACCTGTTTTGGCTTTTGCGAAGTCGCCGCACTATCCAAATAGACAATTTGTTTGCCGTTTACCTTGCGATTTAAAATCGGGAAATCTTGCTTAATTTTTTGAGGATCCATTTGTATAAAATTTGATTTTATCGGCAACCGGATTCACAAACCCTTCTATTAATAATTTCTCAGCTTGGTTCCTGGAAATTCCCCTGCTCATCAGATAAAACAGCATTTGCTCATCGACTTTTCCAATAGTAGCCGCATGGCCAGCCTTCACATCCCGCTCCAAAATTTCAAGAGCCGGGGTGTCATCACCCATTTTTGCATCGTCAAAAAGTAATGCGTCTGATCGAAGGTATGCATCTGCGCCCTTTGCCCCTTTTTCAATCTTCACATTCCCCCGGAATGCAAAAGTCGATTTATTTCTAAGTACCGCCCGCACATTCACTTTCGATTTAGTCCCCGGCGCCGCATGGGTTATATAAACTTCCAATGCTTTCTGGTCCGCTTGTTTCCCCAAAACCAACCCCACAACCTCAATTTCTGCGTTTTCACCGGAAAGAATTACATCAATACGTTCATTTATTGTTCGACCTTGTGGAGAACTTTCTCCTTTGTAGGAAACTTCTCGACTCCGCTTCGCTTCGCTCGAAGAATATGATGGAAGATCGTCTCTATCCAGCAATACCGGAATCACCCTCTTTTCATCTTTTTGTAAAACAACCTGCCTCATTGATTACCCTCCACTCCTAAACTTTCAAATACTTTTCTCAAACCTGGATTATCTTTTCCTCCAGCTCTAATGCAAGCCTCCTGTAAATCTAGCATGGCCAGTTCTAAAGGTTGACCACCGATTGGAGGATGGTTTTGCTCACCCAGAACTATTTCTTCAGCTCCGCCGCATGTTGTGAGATAAACTACAGTCGCCAACTGTCCTAAATCATCATTACTTAATTGCAATGAGATGTTGCCCCTCCGAGTAGGATTCGATAGGGAAGAATTAAACATATCCGATAATCGATCCATATTGTGAATTACCATCATTGGGATTGGTCCCTGAATACCTCTTTCGTAATTCTCGGTAAAATCTCTTAAAAAATCCGCTATGACCTCAGCCGGCTCTTTTAAGAAATGCACATCTAAAACTTTAAGATCCTCAAGAGTGGGTGCTTCCTCCACATCAAAATCTTCTTCCTCATCCTCTAAAGGCAATATAATTTCATTTTTTGGATCAAATTCGCTTGTCATCCTACACTCCCGTCTTTTTGTAAAATAATCTGGTTCATTCAATTAATGTGTATTCCGCATTTATTAAAGATCTTTCAAGTCTATCTCTTTCCCGATTTGCCGCATCAATTGAATCATGCACAGAAATAAACATCGGCAGTATTCCGCCTCTATCCCAACCCAACACTACACTCCCATTTCTTGTTTGCACAACTTTAAATTCACCTTCAAACTCTAAACATTCCATGTATCTTTGCATTGGGATATCCACAGACTCTATTCTTTCCGTCATCCAACACTTCCTTCCATGCTTAAATTTATAAGCCGGTTGAGTTCCACCGCATATTCCAAAGGCAATTCTTTGACAATCGGTTCGATGAAACCATTGACGATAAGAGACGTCGCCTCAACTTCCGAAAGTCCCCTGCTCATCAGATAGAATAATTGCTCTTCACCGATTCGCGAAACCGATGCTTCGTGGCCAATCTGCACATTATCCTCCGCAACTTCCATTGTCGGATAAGTATCGCTTCGAGACTCTTCATCAATCACCAGCGCATCGCACCTCACATTACACTTGACCCTCTCGGCATTTTTGATAATCTTAACCAGTCCCCGATAACTTGTTCTCCCGGTCCCCACACTAACCGATTTAGAAATTATCTCTCCGCTTGTATCCGGCGCCAAAAACATCAGCTTTCCGCCTGCATCCTGGTGTTGTCCGCTTCCAGCCAGCGCCAAAGACAAAATTTCTCCTCGCGCCCCGCGCCCGACCAAATAACAACTCGGGTATTTCATCGTAATCTTACTTCCCAAATTGCCGTCCACCCATTCCATCACGCCGTCCTCCGAAACAAACGCCCGCTTGGTCACAAGGTTGTAAACGTTATTGCTCCAGTTTTGGATTGTTGTGTACCTGCACCGCGCGCCTTTTTTGACAAAAATCTCCACAACCGCTGCGTGCAGTGAATCCGTCGAATAAACCGGCGCCGTGCAGCCTTCCACGTAATGAACATATGCACCTTCATCGACAATAATAAGGGTCCTTTCAAACTGCCCCATATTGGCAGCATTTATCCGAAAATATGCTTGCAGCGGAATATCGACTTTTATTCCCGGAGGCACGTATATAAAAGACCCGCCAGACCAAACCGCAGAATTTAAGGCTGCAAATTTATTGTCTGCAGCCGGAATCGATCTTCCAAAATAACTTTTGACAATATCCGGATACTTTTTTAGCGCCGTATCCATATCGCAAAAAATAACACCCATGTCTTCCCACTTTTTCTGGAAAGAATGGTAAACCGCCTCACTTTCGTACTGCGCCGTCACCCCCGCCAGCAAATTACGCTCCGCCTCCGGAATTCCAATGGCATCGTAGGTATCTTTGATTTCCTTGGGCAAATCCCGCCAGTCGCTTTTTTGGTTGTCCGTCGGCTTTATATAGTAGTAAATGTCGTCAAAGTTGATTGAAGAAAGATCTGCACCCCAACTTGGCATCTTCTTTTTCTCAAAAATCCCCAGCGCCTTGATTCTCAAATCCCTCATCCATACAGGCTCACCCTTCATGGACGAAATTTCTTCCACAATACCAACGTCCAATCCCTTTTTGGACTTAAACACGTAATTCTCAGGCTTAGAAAAACCGTATTTATAATCAGTATTTACAACCAGATCAGCCATAATTACCTTTCCTTTCGACTTACTCTGCCTTCAACACTTTCTGCTGATCCTCTTTCTTCAGCTGTTGTTTCCATAAGTTGCAAAAGCAATATCTGCCTAGCACCACTAAAAAACGGCACCAGCATCAATCGCCTAAGAAGACGCGATTGCTCCACCTCTAGATCTGATGACTGTCCTTTTCTCATATTGTTAAAAATTGGTATCCTTTCTCCTCAATCTCGCTTGCCAACTTTTGCTTCCCGGATTTTACAATTTGCCCATCTGTCATTACATGCACAAAGTCAGCTTTTATGTACTTAAGAATGCGCGCATAGTGCGTAATGATGACTAACGACGAACGTCTATTGACTAACGCAAATTTTTTAATAGCGCCAGCGACCAACTTTAATCCATCCACATCCAATCCCGAATCTATCTCATCTAAAATCACAAGCTTTGGCGAAAGCGCCAGCATCTGCAAAATTTCATTCCTTTTCTTCTCCCCACCGGAAAATCCTTCGTTAAACGAACGCGAAAGATGGTCAGAAGAAAGTTTTAAAGAAGATGCGTGTTCAAGAAGTTCCTGACGAAACCGGCCCAGAGAGTTTCCAAGTTCCAGTTTCCCAAGACCAGGTACCTTATTTCTTGTCACTGGTCTCTGACCACTAGTAGCTTTTTTAATCACATTAAAAACACTAACTCCGGGAATTTCGATCGGATTCTGAAACCCCAAAAATATTCCCAGTTTTGCTCTTTTATCCGGTGTTAATTTATTGATTTTTTTCCCATCAACAACAATCGATCCGCCTGTAATTTTATAAAAAGGATGCCCGGCAATCACATTTGCCAAAGTGGACTTTCCAGACCCATTTGGTCCCATCACCACATGAACTTGGCCAGCACCAACTTCAAGGTTTACTCCTTTCAAGATTTCTTTTTTATCCTTCGCTTTAGCGGACGATAAATCTCCTGCGCTGACCCTTAACTTTTTTATTATTAGTTTCATTTTGCCCCTCCAATCTTCTAGCGTGTTTAATTACTCTAACTGCGGTATAACAAAATGCAGCTGCTCCCAAAATTCCAACCGCCTGGTCTACTCTCCCACCCAAAAATGGTGCAGTTGCAACGCTACCGCTCGCCATACCAGCCGCAATTTTTGTTCTTTGCCTGCCGGCAAATCTATAAACTTCAACAGGTCTTGGCAATCTTCTTTCCATTAACTTAATTCTTTCTTCAAAGTTTCATAATCAATCTTTTCTATTTCATGGACATTTCCCTGAAATCCTAATTTCCAGTACTTTGCCGGCCATTTTTTGAGGTAATTGAGTTTATCTTTAAACAATTCTGAATCCTTATAGTCCTCTGGACTAAGTTTGGCCTCGAACTTCACATCAAACCGCCAAGGATGTACTTCACCAGGTTTCTCTTCTGTAAATATTTTTGAATTTTCATTCCTGGCTCTTGAAGTAAATTCAGCAACTCCTCCAAACTTACCGATTTTGGTGAGGTAAAAAACAACTTTATCCCCCGGTTCAACCGCAAGGGCAAACGACTTTCTCTTCGCCTTCATCGCAGCCATATTATTAGCCTTCATTACTTCGAAATTTTTAGGGTGTGTTACCAAAATCCAATATTTCATTCTTCTATATGTACAACATAATGTTGTCTGACATCGGAACCCTCCTCCATAGGTTTTGCAAAGAAGTATTTTGCCTTTGGATTTTTCTTTTGGTCTGCTTTTAACGCAGCGTGAACATCATCTGGAATCAACCCAAAAGCAATTATTGTTCCAATATGGGTCCCATCATCCTTTTTATCTTCCCGAATCGCTATAAACTCGTGCTCATGCGCTGTATCATGTAAAACTTCCTCCGGTAATAATTGTCCTTTTTGTTCCATATTTATATAACCAAATCCGCCACGGTTTTTTTGCCGATTGTCTCCTCCATTTGTGATTTCATATCCATCCACATATCCTTTGCCCCACAATTGCATTCATGGTCTTCCTCAAAACAATCGCCTTTAACCAAACCGCCGTCCAGAGCCACCAAAACGTCCAGAATTTTGATTTCATCTGCCTTTTTTGCCAGAGAATAACCACCACTTACACCTTCTTTGGAAGTAATAAATCCTGCTTTTTTGAGTTCGCTTGCAACTTGGGATAAAAATTTTGTGGAAAGTTTATTTTTCTTGGCAACCGAGGAAACGGAAATAACACCTTTCGATTTGGCCACATTCGAAAGCAAAATTAACCCGTAATCAGATTTTTGTGAGAGCTTGAACATAACTACTAGTTAGAAACTAGCAGTTTAATTTAAAACGAGGCTAATGTCAATCCTCATTCATCTCTAGCCAACGTTCGACTTCTAGGGCAGCCTGACAACCATAACCAGCTGCCGTTACGGCTTGCTTATAGCTGATATCATGCACATCTCCTGCCACAAAAACGCCTTCCACAGAAGTCATCATTTTAAATGCTTGCGGACCTTCTCCAACGGTTTTTCTGACTATGTAATCTTTGTCATCCAACTCCAACTGCCCTTTAAAAATTCCTGTTACCGGCAAGTGCCCTATCGCCACAAAAATCCCATCAATTGCCATTTCTATAACCTTTTGATCCTTCACATTTTTGATCTTCACACCCTCCACTTTTTGTTCTCCTGAAACATCTTCAATCACGCTACTTAAAATAAACTTTATCTTCGGATTTTTTTTTGCCTTATCCACCATAATTTTAGAAGCCCTAAATTCATCTCGGCGATGAACAATCGAAACTTCTGTCGCAAATTTGGTCAAAACCAAAGCTTCCTCCATTGCACTGTCACCGCCACCAACAACAATTACTTTCTTATCCTTAAAGAAAAAAGCGTCACACGGCGCACATGAAGAGATACCCCGACCGATTAATTTTTGCTCGTTTGGTAAACCCAACCATTTCGTTTCTGCTCCGGTTGCAATTACCACTGCCTTTGTCAGGTAATCTTTACCGCCGGCGGTAACCTTAAACGGCTTAGTCTTAAAATCTACGGCTTGCACGTCGTCATCAATTATTTCGCATCCAAAACGCTCGGTCTGTTTTCTAAAATTCTGCATTAAATCGGGCCCCTGGATACCTTCTACAAAACCAGGGAAATTCTCCACCTCCGTAGTTAACATCAATTGCCCTCCCCATTTGACCCCCGCAACAACAAGTGGTTGTAAATCCGCCCTAGACAAATAAAGCCCAGCTGTCAAACCAGCAGGACCGGAACCAATAACAATGACATTTCTTACTTCCATAACCTGTTAATTATACTAACTTTTAATCCTTTTTATAAATCCAATATTTTTAAAATATTTTTCCCGCATTATTACCGCGCATTTTTATTTGAACAATATATTTACTCCGATTTTGGCTTTTTTCGAGTAAAAATAAATCACTATTGACACCAAATACAGCTGCTGGCATAGAATGTCACCTGTTATCCAAATGAAGTCTTTATTAACAACATTTGCGCTTACTCTATTACTAATAGCTGCAACCATAAAACCGGCACACGCCCAAAACTCACCCAGCCTCGAGGTAGTAACTCCGACAGAAAATCAAACTGTATATGGATCTAAAATCCCAATACTTTTTAATGTAATTAATTTTCAGTTGGTTGAAGATACCCCTGGCACAAAACCTCAAGTCGGTCAAGGGCACATTCTTCTCTGGCTAGACGACCAAAACCCAACAACAGAATCTGCAACCAAAGTTGCTGCAGACACATTCACTTATTCTGACGTTGCTTATGGTAATCACATATTGGTAGCGGAACTCGTAGCATCAGACAATAAACCTCTTATCCCCTCTCAAAAAGTGACGGTTAACTTTGCTTCAGCAGCTGCTCCTCTAACAGAAGATCCAAAAATAACAAGCAGTTTTGACAAAAATACGGCTCTTGTAATTCTAGTCGTCGTTGCCTTAGTCATTGTTGCAGCATGGTGGTACACCAAAGATGAGGACGAGGAAACACCTAACAAAAAGGAAACAAAAAAAGTGGCATCCGGACCAAAAACCAAGATAACCAGAAAGACGAAGAGTAATAGTAAAAAGAAAAGATCCTGACACAATTCAAAACTTTTGAATTTTGTCCTTAAAACAGAAGCCCATCGCGTTTGACGTGGGCTTTTGTTTTAAGAAAAAATACGCTAAAATTGCCCTCCGATACAATTCTGCTCTAGAATTAATATGGTGGAACAACAAGAAGGCAATCCAAGGCCTGCCCGACAAGAAATTCTAACTCGCCCAGAACCAAATTTCCGCATTCCTACTTGCGACATGACGTTTAAAGAAATTCAGAGAAACACCCCTGAGATTTCCGGGCAAATGCAAATAATCTTGGAAGAAATAGAAAAACAAGCCTTGGAGAATTTTAAAATCCACAAGTCAACAGTTTATCCAGGAGTCTCATTTTCCAATACAACTATTTCAGTCACTCCCCAAATTGTTAAAAAAATTGCCCAGGCAAACCCTCTGTCCGAACTTGCCGGCATTGATACGGACAAACTAACCTACTCTCCAAAAACCCGTTTGAACGTTGGATTTGGACCTTTTGCACCCCCTCCGGAAGGTCATGCTCTTGGCCTTCTAGATATGGCTACCGACCGGTTTATAAGAAATCTTGCCAGGGTTGCCCAGGCTATGAAAAAAGGTGAACCTATACCAAAGGTGGAAATAGTCACTGTAGGTACCCCTGTAGGCTATGGCGGAAAAGTCACCAAAGAATATCTCGGTGATCTTCTAAAAGACGGGTTTGAAACAAACGGAAAGTTATTTGGAGAGTTTTTAAATGATCTAACTTCTAAAGTCGACGTAGAAGATCTTTCACTCCTTGTACAAGGCGCCTCAATGGGAACGGTTAATGCCGATAAAGCAGCAAGCCACCTTCCTGAAAAACTTAGAGATAAAACACTTGTTCTTCTGGATGCACCAGCCGGCCACCATAGTCCCCGCTTAAAAGACCGCTTGAAATTTAAGGGTACTCAAACAATTGCAGGCTTCGGAGCTGAAACAGCTTGGAGAATGGCATTTGACCATAGATTAAGAGGTCAAGGCAAACGAACAAAAGATTTTTATAACTACCTCACAACAACAATAAATCCCCCAAAAGACAACCTTAAACAGACAATGATGAAATGGGCAGCTTTAGGAGAAACAGCGTTTCATCTAGGCTGGGGATCGCATATAGATACCCAACACGTCGGTACAACTTTAAGAAGTGGCATTTATGACCCTCTTACAGCCCGTCCAGGACGAATTCTTGATATCCGAAACAGAATCGGCAAACCTGCTGAAACGCACTACCAAAAAAGGCGCCAAGAACATCCCGAAGATTATAATGATGATACGGCAGAGTATCCTTCTCCTGACAAATCCAAAATAAATTTACCTATCCGACAACGAGGAAAAGCCTTAGAATTTCCTTATTCAAAGAGTCATTATTGGTTTTACACAACAAGATTTAGGCGCTGGTGTAAAATTATCGAATATTGTCAAAGTGAAAAAATCCTCAAAAAGTAGAGGCCCCTCAGCCTAAATCACTGTGTCAGCGTTTTCTCAATCTTATTAAACCTCACCTTAACCCTATCAACATTTCTGTTGGCAATCTCATCCATCTTAGAAATAATTGCCCCGGGATGTTTAACATAAGCTTTAACGTCAGAATCTCCCCCATTTGCCAAGACAACTCCAAATATAATCAAGGCTCCCAAAAATGCAAAACTCAAAGGGATAGACTTCCTCAGTAATGTCTCTCCCTGCACCAACTCAGTCTTCTGACCATTAATAACGATTGTCCGCGCATAAAGCTCTTCAAAAGCCTCAAGTGTATGCTCTACGCTGTGGTTTTTAATAATGGCGAGGCTTTCTTTACCCATTTTTTTGCGCAAAACATCATTGGTTAAAACTTTAACTAAGTATTTGGCAGCATCACGATAATCGTCACCAAACAAATATCCATTCTTACCATGATGAACCAACTCAGGCAAGGCTTTATATGAAGTAGCAACAACCGGAAGACCTGTTGCCATTGCTTCCATTGTGGCTATGCTTTGAAGCTCTGCAACACCTGCAATTGCAAAAACATCGCCAAGTGCCAAAACATTTGGCAAATCATTATCTGTTACAAATCCTGTAAAAATAACTCTATCCGAAACCCCTAACTCTTTTGCCTGTTTTTTAAGCTCTTTTTCCTTTTGGCCTACACCAACTATTAAAAGTTGCACATCACACTTTTTTACAACCTCAACAAGTGCCTGCATTAACATTCCAATTCTCTTTTCCTTATCTAGTCTACCCACAAACAATATCGTTTTTCTGTTTTTTAGCTTAAACTTTTTTCGCAAATGTTCCCCATTATTTTTTGGAGAAAACCTGACCGTATCAATACCATTGGAAACCGCAACAACCTCTTTTTTAAAACCAACTTCAGCGATAATCTTGGCAGCCGTTTTGGTAGGTGTCGTAACCAAAGATAGGTCTTGGTACACTTCTCTAAACTCCCTCCACCCGTATTCCATTAATCTCTTTTCCGCAAACTTAGGCAGATGAAAATAATGGGTTAGGTTTTCCGGTAGAAAATGGTTTGTACCCATTGTCGGGATATTGTGCTTCCTGGCAATCTTGTAAACTAATTTTCCTATATGAAAATGCTGCTGGAGATGAACTACATCAGGGTTTGCGTCCAAAATAAACTTCTCCAGCTTTTTCTTGGATAACATTGTCGTCGCCAGCCTAAAATAAGGGTATTTAATAATTGGAAAAGATCTCACCCCATAAACGGTAACACCGTTCGCCTGTTTAAAAATTGTATTGGAAAAATTAACAGACGGCGCAACAACATACACCTCATGACCCCTCGCAGAAAGGTCACTAGCCATCCTATATATAAAGTAGGCTGTTCCGTTAACATGCGGAAAGTACGTATCTGTTGCAAATAGAATCTTCATAATTTATTACCTTAACATTGCACTTAATTTCTTCATCATAAACCTGTATACCACAAAATAGAAAAAGAAGATGCAAACAAGAACTATTAAAACACTCAAGAAAATATTTTTCAAAAGCGAATCCAGTAAAACAAATGCACCTCCAAAAAAATACCCAATTAACATAAACACGAGCGACTTTGGCAAAGTAGGCAGCAAAGTATACAGGGCATACTTCTTAAAATCAAATTTAGCCATACCTGCGCCAATCAAAAAGGCAATTTCCACACCCAAAAAAAGTTTACCGAAAAAAACTGTTTTATGGCCGTTTTCGCCAAAATGCTTGTCTATTCCTCGCAATTTTTCCTCACTAAGACCTATCAAATGCCCAAACCTTTCAATGGCTCCCCTTGCAAACCTACCTACGGAATACCAAAGGATATCGCCTGTTACATCAGCCAAGACTATTACAACATAAGCAGTATAAAAATTAAGTATCTTAATGTGCGTTAAAAAACCCGCAATAATAGAAATAATTGGCCCTTCCACAACAACCAAAGGGAAAAGAATAAAATAGGTGTAAACTTCGATTAAAGACTTTAAATGTTCCAGCTGCATACTTACAGTAACATTCTAACAGATTCAAAATGCAACTCTTCAAAACCCAAAAAAAGACCCCTGCAGCTACAAGGGGTCTTTCAAATACAGTTTCGTATTTAACTCTAAAGGGCTTTGACCCAATTAGTGGGTCTAATTAAGTATTTGCTCAAGCAGTACAAGGTGTCAATAGCTACACTTTTGTGCTCAATTTATTCTTAAAAAAACCAAGGGCAAGAGGCGCAAAAATTATTACTAGAGGCATATACATAATTCCCCAATAGTCGTTAAAAGGGACGGTTCCAATTTTTAAAAATGCAATCGGAAACACTACCCATGAAGCCAAAAGTAAAAATCCTTCTTCCTTCTTCACTTTCTTATAAACCCACAAGCATCCAGACAATGCCAACACAGCAAATACAAAAAAGGGCCTCAAACCGAAAAATGAATAATCCCATGATGCAAATGCAAACGTCTGTCTTGTTAAAAACCATCCAAAAGGCACCATCCTAGGCTTAAAAAGTGTTCCCCAAGAATCTATATATTGACTCGCAAAAACTAAATGAAAGAAAAATAAAAGAACAAATGAGACTAGCGGAATCAAAAAAACAAACAATACTTTTCTGTCTTTAAACATAAAATATATAAGAAATAATAATAACGGCATAGCATAAAGTTCGCGAACGATAACTGCCAGGCTAAATAGAATAGTTGCCCAGAATAATTGCTTTTTAATCAGAAAAAACAAGGCTATAATAAAGACAGAAACCGCCCACCATTCTGTTTCAAGCATCATTTTGTCTCTGGCTGCAAAATGCAAATACGGGAAAACCAAATATGCAGACAAAATTCCAACCCCAGAACCTAAATATCTCTCTCCTATTTTATAAGCAGCCAACAAAACACTAGAAGCAAGAAAGAGGTAGAGAAAATATATGGAAAGGCCATTCCCGGGTAACACGCTCCAGATAAAAAATATCGTCGGTAATCTTATACCCCAAATGTCAGTCGGTGCTGTTTGTTGTGCAAAACGGCCGATATGTGCAATTTTAATAGCTTCATAATAATAAATTTTATTTTTTACTAGTTGATAGACTTTCAAAAACGTACTTGAATCATCATTATAGGTATAAAGTGGCAAGTCACGGGATAAGAATTTGCGCAAGTCTTGCGAGATCGCAAAAGAACTCACTAAAAAACTAAGAATAATAACCCAAATAGCCAGTTTCTTGAACTTATCAAATTTATTTGGGGAAAAAACAATTATCGATACGAACAATAAAAGAAAACGGGCTATAAACTCGTCAACCCTATTCCCTTTAACCGGATTTAAAACCCCTAATATGATCAGAAGAGATGTTACAAAGATAAAAATCATTAATAAATATATTTAAAAACAATGAAAAAGTTGTATGCAATTCTAACTATTTGTATCATTAGCTGTGAACAAAAACCTATTTTATTTAATAATTTTAATAGTTCTGACTTTCCCCGCCCTATTTCTTTTACTGAAAAACCCCATGTATTATAGCCAGGATTCCCAATACCACATTGAAAGGATTAAAGAATTTGACTCTTCAATAAAAAACAGCCAATTCCCCCCTCGTCTTGCACCCAACATTCTCTCTCACATAGGCTATCCTCTATTTGTTGTAAATTACCAACTTCCATACTACCTCGCAGAAATTCCAATGTATATTACAAAAGATGCCCAATTTGCTTTTAAATCAGTGCTCGCTCTAACCTATATCCTCTCCTCGCTCCTTATCTTCTTATTTTTTAGAACTTTCTCGAGCAATATTGCCAGCCTTACAGGGGCAATAATTTTTACATACCTTCCATACAGATTTGCCAATCTTTACACGCGCGGCTCTCTTGGCGAATCAGTTGCAATCTGCTTCATTCCGGCAATTTTATATTCTCTCAACTTAATCCGTAATAAAAGCAAGTTTGCCATACCTGCACTTTCCATATCTGTTTTTGGACTAATGACTTCCCACTCTATTGTTTTTTTAATCTTTACCCCTTTCTTTATTTTCTATCCCTTACTAATTCTTAGGTTCACTATAAAAAACAGTATTACAGCAATATTTGCCTCAACACTCGGCATCCTGTTTTCATCTTTTCAATTGATTCCCTCGCTATTCGATAAAAATTATATGGTTTTTGATAATGTACTCACATCTTCTTATAGGGGGCATTTCTTAAGTCTCTTCCAACTTTTTAGGCTACCTGTCGGAAACACTCAAATAGGTACAAGCCTACAAATAGGAATTACTTCAACTTTTATATTGGTAATATCCATATTATTGTTTTCAAGGAAAAGGGATTTAAAGCTCTTATTCTTTTTGTCTTTTTTCTTTTTTTCGATATTCATAATTTCCAGCTATTCACGCCCCCTCTGGAACAATATTTTTCTATTAAGATACATCCTTTACCCTTGGAGGTTCTTATCTTTAGCCTTAATTTCCATAAGCTTTATATCGGTCATAATAATCGAAAATGTCAGATATAAAAAGATTTTGGCAATCATAATCATTTCTATAGCGATATTGACCTCACGCCATTATTTTCTCAAACCATCTCAAACAGAGCCGACATTGATAAACGAAAATCTTACCACCGAAAACGAATACAACACCGTATGGTCAAACAACCAAACGTTTAAAAATAGACCTCTCGTCACTTCCCAAGAAAAAGCAAACATCTCAATTACTCAAAGCAAACCGTTTTACCTATTATTCAACATACAAACCGAAAATGATAATACAATAATTCTACGAAAAATGTATTTCCCTGGCTGGCAACTTAAAATTAACAACAAACTAGAACCGATAAACATTAAAGATGGTCTAATTTCCCTAGATCTAAAACCGGGTAATTGGCAAATCCAAACTTACTTTGAGGAAACACCTCTAAGAAAAACTTCAAATCTTTTAACAGTTTTTTCCTTTTTCGTTATCCTGGCTTTTTTGTTAAAGGAATTAAGATTAAATAAAGGATAATGTTTTACGCATCAGACCTGATAATCCAATACTTTCCCTGGTATTTCATACTCTCAAACCATCTCAAAAACTTTTCTTTGCCTCATTGGGTAACAACAACAACCGGAGGATACCCACTTCTAGCAGAAGGAGAAATTGGCGCTCTTTCCCCTATCAACTCGACTGCGCTTTTTCTTTTCCCGTTTCCACAAAGCGTAACCATCCTTTACTTAATTTATTTTTTAACAGGTTTTGTGGGAATGTTTCTTTTCTTAAAAGAAAATAAGCTTACCCACATATCAAGTTTTCTTGGTAGTATTGTTTTTATTCTTTCCGGTTACATCACGAGCCGCTATTTTCAACCTTCGATTATTTTTACATCGTTACTTTTGCCGCTTGGAATGTACATAATTTTAAAAAGTAAAATTAATCCTAAAGTAATCTTTCTTCTTGCACCGCTTATTTATCTTCAGATAACAGCCGGCCATCTACAAATAGCACTCATCAGTATTTGTGGCTATTTAACGTACCAACTTATCCAGATAATTTTAGATAAAAGAAGCTATCTTCCTTTATTAAAAACATTTGTAATAATTTTTTTAGGTATAACGTTAAGCGCCCCACAACTATTACCGTCACTAAAACTCTTCACAATTTCCCAACGCCAAGATTGGAATCCAATGATTCGTTTCTCGTACTCGCTACCGCCATCGCACTTAATAACCTACCTGGACCCGGGGTTTTTCGGCATATCAAAACCTGGCAACGACATCGGCTTTAGCCAATTTGGAGGCGGTTTTTGGGAACTTAACTTAACAATCTGGACAATACCTTTTTTAATTTCTTTAATTCCACTCGTATTCATATTCAAAAAAAAGAGCAGGCCAATAATTGCTTTTTACATTCTTTGGATTGCATTTTTACTTTTGTCATTTGGTGGCTTCTTTAAACCTAACCATATAGTAGCTTATTTACCAAACTTTCCATTCAGAGCGCCTGCCCGTTTCCTATTGATTTCAACTTTTGCAGCTTCCACACTTTGCGCCATTGGTTTTGATATGGCTACAAAAAGAGCGGGAAAACTCAAAATAATATTGGCATTTCTTGTTATTTTATCCATCATAATCCAACAAACAATACTCTATAAATCTTATATCGTTACAAAATCTATTCAAGAAATCACGAAAGAAGTCAAAAACAGCTCAACCAACTTCACAACTCCTCTTCTCATAAACCAAACAAAAATAGATGCTTCTCAAAACATGCAAAAACAATTCCAGCAGGAATTTGAAAAAGGGATGGCAATATCAGCACTTACCACCCTAATTCTTCTTGTTTGGTATAAAAGAGAAAAATCAGCAGTTTAAATTACAAATAACATTACTTCAAGATTTCCTTAACCTTAGAAATAATAGAGGCTGCGTCAATCCCTTCAAGTCTATATTGCTCCTCCGGTGTCGCCGAGCCTGGCATCTTATCAACTGCCATTTTAAAAACCTTCACTTTTGAATCGGCTGCAAATACTTCGAGAACCGCATCCCCCAATCCGCCCTGCATATAATGATCTTCAACCGTAATCACTAGATTATTTGTCTGGTGAGCCGATTTGATAATTGATTCAGAGTCGATAGGTTTTATCGAATACGCATCAATTACGCGTATATTAACCTTACTTTTAATAAGTGCATCAGCTGCCTTAACTGCTTCCAAAACTGTTAGTCCGCAAGCAATCACTGTCACTTGATCTTTATTAGTTTTTCTCACAGTTTTTGATCCCCCAATCTTAAACTCTTCCCCTTCACCATAAAAAACTGCAGTCGCCGGTCTTGCCGTCCTTAGGAAAACAATTCCTCTTCTGTCTATAATTTCGGCAACCAATTTAGCAGTTGAATTAGCATCAGACGTACAAAGAACTGTACTTCCAAAAATTGTGCGAAACATTGCAAAATCCTCAAGACCCATTTGGCTTGGACCATCAGCACCAATCGAAACGCCTCCATGACTGCCAATAAATTTAATATCGCCCTGGCTTATAGCACCCATCCTTATCTGATCAAACGCTCTTGAAAAAAATGCCGAAAAAGTCGAAACGAAAGGAATCTTTCCTCGTCTTGCAAGACCAAGGGCAGCACCAACCATATTTTGTTCTGCAATAAACATCTCAAAATATCTCTCGGGTACCTTCTCGCTAAAAACTTTTGCAAAAGTAGAATTACTTGTTTCACCATCCAGAACCACAATCCGGGAATCAGATTCCCCTAAAGCTGCAATCGTTTCCCCGTAAGCTTTTCTGGTTGCAACCAGATCACCTATTTTATAAGTTGGCAAACTTGCTTTAAAACCAGAACTCACCTTAGATAATTGTTTAGATTTTGCCCCTAAAGGCTCACTGATTTTCCCCTGTAATTTTAAATCCACCTCACCAATCTCAAAAAGTGCATTTTTTAACTCTTCCTCATTTAAAGCAACCCCATGCCACTGAACTTTATCCTCCAAAAAACTCACACCCTTTCCTTTGATGGTTTTTGCCAAAACCATTTGCGGCCTATCACTGCCAATGGGCATATTCTCGAATAAATGGCAAACTTCCTCAATATTATGGCCGTCAACTTCATGCACTTCCCACCCAAATGCCTCACCCCTTGCTCGATATCTTGCTAAATCCCACTCCAACATAGTCGGCCTGGATTGACCTAGGCGATTGACATCCAAAATCGCAACGAGATTTCCCAATTTATAATAAGAAGCAACTTCCATCGCCTCCCAGACAGAACCTTCTGCTGCTTCTGAATCCCCCATAAGTACATAGGTTGTGTAAGAAAGTTTATCCAGGCGTGCAGCAAGAGCCATCCCAACACCAATTGATAAACCTTGCCCCAAAGAACCGGAAGCTACATCTGCAAATCTAAATCTGGGCGTAGGATGTCCTTCAAGCTTACTATTGAGTTCCCGATATGTTTTTAGCTCCTGTTGGGTAATTTCTCCGGCTGCTACCCACAAAGCATATAAAAGTGGTGCACCATGCCCTTTGGAAAAAATTACTCGATCGTTGTGAGGGTTTTGTGGATTTTTGACATCAAATCTTAGCTTGTCAAAGTAAAGCGCAACCATCAAATCTGTTGCTGAAAGCGAAGAGGTCGGATGACCGGACCCTGCTCTGGTCGTCATCGTCAAAATATAATATCGGACAAGTTTGGCAAGGTCTTTAAGAGTCTCAACATCTCCTATCATTTCCAATAGATTAACACAAAAATAACTCAAGAAACTATGCTGCTAAAAGTACAGGGGCAGGGTGGTGAATATTTGGGTAGATTGTGGTATTCACTTCTTCACCAGCAAATATGTGTTCAATTGCCCTAACAGTATGTCTGTTCATACCCAATGCACCATGACTCACATCATCAATAATGTAATGATCCGCATCAAGAGAAAAATGTTGACCAGTGACCATCGGATCTGCAGAGCTGTCAATTGAAGAGAATTTAACAAGACCAGATTCCACAATAGGCTTTATTGCGCTAAGTTGTCGACTCATCGCAAATTCCTCCCCGTCTCCAAAAAAATTGCAAACCAAATACCCAAAAGCAAGCGCAGTATTCAGATCCCTAGGTATTGGTGAACCAACAGAAACTACACGCTCAACACTATCAACAAATTGCTCCGGATATTTGAGCATCATCGCGAATGTGTCATAACCACCTATGCTATGAACAACAAGCTTCAATCTCTTTCCTGATTCCTTCTTGTCACGCATCAAAACTGGCATCATGTAATCAGCCATTTTAAATGGGGGCAGTACGTTTGCCACACCCCATGGTAATGTTTTCGCCTCATACTTAGCATGGCAAAGCGCAGTAGTCGCATCAAAATAATGCGTCTGAGATGAAATAAATCCCCCAAGAACACGAACCGGCGAACCATCTCCACGCGGAACACCAACACCTGCAAAAACGGGATCTTTCCTGAGTTGTACCATCTCTTGACCCGCCTTTAACAAATCCTTTGCAATACCCGTTGAATCTTTAAATAATTTAATTGGGCCCGCTGTTAATACATCCACCCAGAGCTTGCTTTTGCTAGAAATATAACCACCTTCGGAAACATTAGGAAATTCTGCAGAATCAGTTGCTTGCTGCCATCTACGCCTTTTTTCTGCCCATGGATCAACTTCACCGATAGCTTGGGAATTCCCGGAAGAAGCAAACTCTATCATTTATCTACTAACACCCCCGCCTGTCAAAGTCATCATTGGGTAGTCCAATATTTTCCACAACAATTATTTTTGGTAACTCGTCCGGACGCACATCGTCTGCATAAAACTCAATGGACACACCATCAAGCATCTGTCTTTTATTCAGGACGTAAACTTCAGATTCGCTAAGATTGTTAGGATTGTCTGGTAAGCCAACAAGAGTCTGCGAAAAGTATCCGCCGGTTAAGGTAGCCTGTCTAGTAGCGAAAATAGATGAACCAGGTGTTTTTTCTAGCACTTTGTCCCACATTGTGGGATCAAATCAATTAATCCACTTTACACATTCCACGTCAATAACGAAAATTATCTACCTGAAAGCATCAAATAACTTGGAAACACCAATATTTTTCACTTCATCTACAAGTTGTGTTTTTTTACCTACTCTATTTGCCTGACGGTCCATAAACGGTATAGCCTTTAAATTTTGATAAAGGACACCTATTGCAATCTGTTTTTCCAAGTCATCTGCAATCTCCAAAGCCGCAGATAAATCATTTGATTTATAATTTTTGATCTCAGAAACATCCTTTACCCTCTCTTGATACCACTCATGAGGCGTCATGTGGTTGTAAGTTGGGCAACTTTGCAATACCTCAATAAAACTAAAGCCTTTATGCTTTAAGCCTGCCTCAAAAGTTTCAGTCATATGCTTTATATCTCCGGAAAAAGTGCGTGCAGCAAAGCTGGGGTTTAAAGACAATACAAATTTCATTGCATTCAAAGGATCCGAAGTTACACCATCCGGAGAAGAATTCATTTTCACCCCAACCTTAGTAGTTGCAGAGGCTTGGCCCTGTGTCAAGCCATAGTTTAGGTTATTATGAAATACAAACATCACTTCATAGTTTCCGCGGATTCCGGCAATCAAATGGCCAACTCCTTCTCCAAGCGTACCCCCGTCTCCACCAAATGCCACAACCTTTATCTTTCGGTTGGCAACAGATGCACCACAAGCAAATGCAATAACGCGCCCATGAAGGCCATGAAACCGATATCCACCTATTTTGTCAGACCCATTACCGTGACAACCAATGTCAAAACACAAAAGCGTTTGACAAGGGGCAATCTTTTGGGCTGCTAACGCTCGTTTTACAGCAGCAGCTATTCCATAGTTACCGCAATTTGTACACCAAGTGTAAATATTTTCAGAAAAGTAGTCTCCAAAATGAACGTCAGATTGAGAATGACAATTACAGTTTGACATTAATCTCCTAACCTCCCTTCAAGATAATTCAACACATCTTCAATAAAAAACGGCCTACCATCAAATTTCAACAACTTATCGGAAAATAAATATCCCGTCTGCTGCGTCAAAAGTCCTCCCAATTGTCCGAAGGCATTGTTTTCCAAAAGAACCAAAGATTGTTTTCTGCGAATTAACTCCTTAAGCTTCTCTACTTTCACCGGATAAACATATTCATAGTGAAGAAAATTAATTGATTTCTTAGGATGCTGTTCATTCCAAATTGCAATTACATCATCAATTGTGTTTTTGACACTTCCCCAACCCACAAAAGTTAATTTGGCATTTTGAGGCCCTATTAGTTCAGGTTCAGGTAATTCCAATAGTAGCGTTTCTAGTTTCCTAAGCCGTTTGGATTGCATTGCAAGACTAGTCTGTGCATCTTCGGTTAAAGTACCGTCAGTTAAATGCTCATCACTATTGCCAACATATGTAGCATCTGCCTGCCCCGGTAGCCATCGGGGTGAAATACCAGATTCGGTAATTTTAAATCTATCGGTAGATACAAGCGTTTTAAGTCTGTCATCATTTTCCAAGTGTCTTTTAACATCAAAAAAACCTTCCATATCATCAAGTTGAAAAAGCGATTCTGCAATTTGTTTTTCCGTCAAAACTATAACCGGCATCTGATATTTCTCAGCTATATCAAATGCCTTTTGGACTACCGAATATGCAGATTTGCTGTCGCTTAAAGCAATTACCAAACGCGTGAATTCACCATGACCCGAGTAAACAGCAAGGTTAAGGTCGGAAGCCGCAGTCCATGTTGGTAAACCCGTAGCCGGGCCGGGCCGTTGTGCCAAAATACATACAAACGGAGTCTCGGTCATAGCAGACAAAGTGACTGATTCGGTCATCAGATCAAAGCCTCCACCCGAAGTTGCAACAAGCGCTCTTGTCCCCATAAACATTGCCCCAATTGCCATTTGGGCAACAGAAATCTCATCATCAAGCTGCTTCACCAACATTCCTGTTTCCTTATAAATATCTGCCATATAAGAAAGGATTGAACTACTTGGTGTCATCGGATATGCAAAATAAGCCCTTACACCACAAGCCACAGCGCCCAAAGAAACCAAATGGTTACCTGTCAAAAGTGCATCAGTTTTACGTTTTTCATCCGGCGGGAAGTTAATTACCAAAGGGCTTAAACCTTCTAAATTAGAATCAAATCCTTTTTTCAGGCATTTAATATTAGGCTCAATATAATCCGGTTTTGTACTAAACTCACCTCGAACTACATCCTCAAGAGGAGGGAATACCAAACCTGTCAGCTGCCACAATGCACCAACCATTACAGAATTTGCCATTATAGACCGGCCTCCAATCTCTTGGGCAATTTCATACGCTCCAACATAAGCAATCCTAATCTTTTTATCTATGACAAGTTGCTGTTCTTCCTCGGAAAGTTGGGGCATTTGAACCGTATGGATCACTTGCCCTCCAGTCCTTAACATCGGCAAATAAGCGTGGAATGCCACACGACTAAAACAAACTAGAACATCCGTTTCCCGCGAAGAAGCGTTAACAGGGTGATCGGAAAAATCAATTTGCACTGATGCATACCCCCCTTTAATAAGAGAAGGGTATTCACGATATCCAAAAGTATAAAATCCGGATTTTTTAAGTGCTCTGGCAACTACTTCGCCAATAGAATTAATCCCCTGCCCGGATTCTCCACAAATCTTAATTGAAATTCGATCAAGTTTAGACATGATAATTTGCCCAAGTTTTTGAAAGCATATTTGCCCAAGGCGCCACTACCGAATTAAGTTGCCCGTATGGTTCCCCTTGAATCTTTAAATAACTTCCAACTTCCTCACCGCCGTTTTTAAGCCACAAATTTCTAATTTTTATCATTCCTTCGCAAAACAAAATAGGTTCGTATCGCCTGTCCCCCAAACCAATAAAGGCTGCCTGCTTACCGCTAAAATCTTTCTTCTGCATCTCCTCATACAATTTTGTAAAAAAAGGGTTTAGATTACCATGCATCCACGTGGACGTTCCAAATACAAACTTCTTATGCTTTTCAATCACCTCAATTGGTGTTTGTTCTGCCCTCTTTAAAAAAACTTCAAACCCCTGTTTTTTAAAAAAGCCCGAGACATATTCCATCGTAACTTCAACATTACCGGAAGTTGACGCATAAATTAAATAAATCCCCATATTAAATCAGACCTTCTATCATAACATCACGAAAGGACAATTCTGGTATCAAGAATTAGAGCACCCTTTCGATTACTCATTACCCTAAGAGGGTTGATATCAACCTCATTAATCATCGGGAAATCGACAACCAATTGAGATAACCTTCCCAAACATTCAACAACCTCGCCACCCGCAAGAGCCTCATGACCACGAAAGCCGGATAAAATCCTGGAAATTTTTAAATGCGCAATCATTCTCTCGATATCGTCTTTAGTAAGTGGCGCTAATCCCCAAGAAACATCTGCAAACACCTCAGTATAGATTCCTCCCAGTCCAACTAAAATTTGCTTTCCCAAAACGCTATCCGTCTTTGCGCCAATAATAAGTTCTATGCCGTCGTCACTAACCATCGGCATCACTTCAACTCCGTCTATTTTTGCCTTCGGCAGCACAGTTTTAATATGTTTTACCAGTTTTTCATATTCAAAGAATAAATTTTTTGGAACAACATCCAAAACTACCCCACCTATATCCGATTTGTGGTTTATATCTGCAGATAAAATCTTCAGAGCAAACAATCCATTTAATTTTGCAGATAGCGAAAGTGCTGCATCAGAACTTGTAATCACCCATCTTTTTACAACCGGTAATCCGTATGCCTCTAAAATGGCAAATGCCTCTTCCATCGGCAAAAGTTGCACATTATCGTTCACGTGATTTTTTAATATGCCCTCAACTGCCTTCGATTTTACGTCCCCATAACGCAAAGGCTTTTTTCTTTTGACCATATTCCATTTTTTAAAAACAGAAAGTGCAGCCAACGCTTTTGATCCGGACTCCGGGAAATAACTTGTTGCAACGTCATTTTTATTTAAAATTTCCACCCCTTCTTCAACAAGTCCCTGACCCATAAAAGTAACCATAATTGGCTTTTTGGTCTGTTTTTTAAGAATGACTATGGCTCTAGCTGTCTGCCCAACCTCCGTCATCGATTGCGGAGTCAGGATAATTTGCACTGCATCTACAGCTTCATCTGCCAAAACTACCTCCAAAGTCCTTTTGTAACGATCAGCCGGTGCATCACCCAAAACATCCACCGGATTCCCGACACTCGCCGCCCCGGGCAAAAATTCCCTCAGTTTTGCTACTGTTTCCTCACTCAACTTTGCAAGTTTCAAACCGGAAGCAACCAGGGCATCCGCGGTTAACACGCCCGGCCCTCCCGCATTCGTAATTACACAAACGCGGTCGGAAGATCTGGCACTGTTTCTTGAGAAACATTCAACAACGTCAAACAATTCTTCAATTGTTTGTGCCCTGATCATTCCTGTTTGGGCAAATAGCGCATCATAAGAAACATCACTTCCACCAAGTGATCCTGTGTGCGATAACGCTGCCTTTCGCCCCTGATCCGTACGGCCGGACTTTAAAACTACAATGGGCTTATGGACCTTGCCCTGGGTTACTCGAATCGCAATTTGTTTTAATAATTCTATTTCCTCAAGCTCCTCAACATACATCGCTATAACTTTTGTCTTTGGGTCTTTGTACAGATATTCGAGTAACTCAACTTCTCCTATCATGGCCTTATTGCCAACACTCACAAATTTAGAAAAGCCCAAATCCCGCTGCAGCGCATAATCCAAAACACTTGCACAAATAGCCCCGCTTTGAGAAACAAAGGCTACAGGTCCGGGAAGTGGCATCAACGGAGCAAAAGAAGCATTTAGTCTCGCATCCGGGTTCAAAACTCCCAAACAGTTGGGACCAATCAGTACAATATCATTGTCTCTGCAAACACTTGCCAGATCTTCTTCCATCTGCCTATTGCCCATTTCACCAAACCCTGCACTAATAACTACAACTACTTTCACTCCAAGTGGCACCAATTTTTTAACTTCCTCAATCACCACCGCTGCAGGAATCGCAATAACCGCCAGATCCAAATCGGCTTTTATAGAAGAAACATCAGCAATTATCCTGTGGCCAAATAAATGACCTCCTTTTAGGTTAACCAGATATAATTTTCCCCGATAACCTTGGGTTACCAAATTTTTGGCAATTTCATTACCGACACTTCCTTCTTTTTCCGAAGCACCTATAACCGCAACAGATTTTGGATAGAAAAGGGCAGTTAGTGACATATTTAGTAAGTATTTAAAAGATATCCTAGCTTAACAATTTTTAGAAGATAAAACCACAAACTATTTTTAACTACACCCTACAAAATCACACTTGGATTTAATCACAAAAAGATATATATTTTATTTATGCCCAAAAAGAAAGCCGGAAAGAAAAAGAAGAAGTAAGCAAGGTTTAAATTTATAAACCTTTTAACTTGAATCTGCCCATTAAACGTCTGGGTTAGATTTTTATATTCATTTTAGGGATAAGAGAAACTTCAAAGTTATTTTCAAAAGAACAACCTATTTTATAAGCAGTACTCCAATCGTCACAAGAACCGCACTGAAAATCTTTTTTAATAAATAATCTCTTTCATTCAAAAAAATAGCCGCAAGAATCACGGTTACTATTACAGAAGACTGCGAAATTGGAGTTATTTGGGATGCTTTGGCACCAATTATTATTGCAAAATAAAAAAGGGCCGCTCCCCCTGCATAAAATACTGTGAGGATTAACATCTTTGCAAGCACCTTCGGCTTCAAAAACTGACCAAGTTCCAAAAGCGCTTTTGGTTTAACCGCAATTAAGAAAAAACCTGGTAGCAATGAGGAAACAGTCAGAAATGAAAATACCTCAACATGCTTCAAAAGAAAAGTGTCGTTTGTAATCGCAAGACCATAGCAAGCTGCCATACCCAAAGCATACAAAACGCCCTTATTCACTTTAAATTTTTTCTTATTTCTAGAAATTAAATAAGCCGAAAACAATATAAGAAGCGTACCTAACGCCTTTTTTAAATCAAACACTTCGCCCAAAAGAAAAATTGCCGAAATAATGGTAACTATTGTGCGTGTAGACGTAATAATAGTCACTTCCGAAGCTTCAATATATTTAAAAGCATTAAATACAAAAAGCGTCCCCAGCCCATATAAAACCGCCACAAGTAGAAAATTGATAGGAAATTGTGCAATTGGCGGCATTACAAAACCTTTTAACACCGCAACCAAACCTACTATTACTCCTAATAAAATTTGAAAAACTATAGAATAAGCATGAGCATTACTTTGCTCGTCTTTCATCAGGACTCTTTGTAAAAGGCTTGAAACGGAAAATAAAAGTACACTTAAAAGCGCAAGTACAACCCAATTCATGACAAAAGTATAGCAAAAAATTATGGTGTTACTTCCACAACTTGCTCATACACAATCAATAAATGTCGTGATAACGATAAATGACTTATAAATTTCTAGGTGAATTCAGAAATACTTTTATTTACTTGTGGACTTTTTGCCAATTTATCAATAGGTAAATGTCTGTCCCACCCGTCTCCAATAAAGTCATCTTTTCGAATACCAAAACGTTCATATGTTTTTACGGCCGGTTGTAAAAGACCACCGGGATAAAATCTTTTTATACCCAATTTCGGCAAAACTACTCCACTGGCTGCAACTATCAAGCTTCCTATTCCTTGCTTATGCTCATCATAATCAACTCTGAAAGCAATTAAATCGTCTCTGTTCCATCGTCTATTAGCAAGTCTTTCATGGTCATTTTTTGGGATAGCAGCATCATGCATGTTACCTCCACCATTTGCATAATCCCCGGAAAGAAACCAATCAAGATGACCCAATGGCGCAAGTTGTTTCCCATCACTTTCGTAGACATCAACAAGTAAAACACCGGTCATTGGTAAGCTGTATTTATCATCTTGCCATCCCCAAAACCACGGATTTGCGTTCACATCTTCCGAATCTTGCGGTTTTTCCAAAAACCTTGTGGTTATAAATAATTTTTTTTTCCGGGAAGTATTTTTTTTAAGTGGAATTAGCGAACCATCTGCTTTACTAATTAATTCTTTAAATTCATTTACCCTTTCTTCTTCTGAGCCCTCGCTCTTATCAACCTCCGCGCTATCCTCCATTCCAAAATTATAACTTAAAGCGATAGTTCCATACGTATTTCCGTATGCGGTTTACCATCACGCATTGCAGTCCTTCGACCAACCTCTACAAACCCCAAGCTTTCGTATAATTTTCTTGCCGCTTTTTGTTCCTCCATCACTCCCAGGTATGCTGTTTTTATATTCCCCCTGGCTTTTATTTCATTAATTAACGTTGTCATCAGCCGTCTGCCAATCCCCCGTCCGCGGTATCCTTGCCCATCAACAAACAAATGATGAATTTGTGCCCTTTGCCTCCTCACATTTAGAAGCGCACTAACCATACCAATATAATTACCATTATCTTCTGCAAAAACACTAATCCGGGGAAACTTTTCCTCATCTAATTTATCTCTCCATTCATCCTCCGTCCGCAATAAATACTGTTTTATTGCCCGCATCTGATCATCAAAAGCAATCGGTTCCTGCTCCATAGAGCGTAATTTCAATTCGCGCAATGTTGCCCAGTCGTCAGGTTTTAAATGAACAATTTTAATATCGGAAAGTTCTGGAGTTTTCTCTTTACATTTATTCAGTTCCTGTTTTACGTGTTCTCGAAGTTCACTACCTGTAAATATTCTGGAAAAATCGCCTACTTCTACGTGCCAAGAATCTAAAGTTGTCCTCTCAATATGAGTAGACTCTGTTGGTAAATTTCTCCAACCGGGCTTTTCTGTAAACTGGGCGAATAAATCCTGCAGTTCTGGAGCAATTGACATCGAACCTATTGTCGTACCAACTTCCACACTCAGCGCATCCATCAACAATGATAAAGAAACGGTCTTCCCCTCGCCAATAGGAATTAAGACAGGCTTTACATCATCTACTGGCACATCTGCCAGCCAATCAGGCAACTTGCCTACAAAAAGTACACGATCCGCTTCAGTCATGGAAGAATATTACTAAATCTGTTTATCCAAGTCAAACTATAGGGCGTTTTAATTCATGTTTGGAAAGATACTTTCCAATTTATTTACATATGACCTTAATTTTGGAAAAGCCTTATAAGCAATTACCGAAATGCAGATAGAAACCAAACCAACAATCAAAGTAACATAAGGGTTTTTCAACAAATAACTGCCTGCGTAAACCTCGATGGTTGTACCCGTAGTAATCCCAATTACTGTACCAAAAAGATAAACAGACAATCTGGTTTTCAAAAACCCAACCAAATAACTGTACCAATCAAATGTAAAACCGGCAAAAGTACGAATCATAATAATTGCCCCTAAGGTTCCCAGCGGTTCAAATTTTGTTAATAAATTCTCAACACGCCCAAAACGGACAAATTTCAACTTACTTCCAAATTTTCTTGCCAGTAAAAAGTTAATACCTGCTCCCAATGTTGCACCTGTTATAGATAAGAGTGCGCCCAGCAAAGGATGAAACAATAGTCCTGCTGAAAGTATCAGTGGTCTCTCGGGAAGCGGAGGGACAACAACTGTAACAATAAAGACCAAAACAAATAACAGAGGGGCCAATAAACCGGATTGGGAAACTAATTTTTGAATTCCCAAAACTGCAGACTCAATCGGAAAAACCACAAAAAAAGCCGTTACAACAATTAACATCAAAACGGAAAACGTCACAGACAACCAGGGAAACTGCTCTACCTCACTACCTTCACACAACTTTTTCTTGGTATCTTTCATACAAGCTGGTTCAAAATCTCATTATACCTGAGAAAATGCGAAGTTAAGGCAAATTCTTTAAGGTTTTAAAAAGTGTTACTAATCTTTTGTTAAATCCCATATTTTCATAAATTTGTAAAGCATGGGCATTTTCTACATGTGTATCCAGTAAAATATGGGTGCAATCTGCCTTTTTAAATTCTTCTTCCATCTTATTAAATAATTCTTTGCCAATTCCTTCGTTTTGATGGTTTTTTGCAACAAACCACTTTTCCACAAATCCTTCTTTTCCATAAACCCTATCTTCCTTTTCTTTGATCTGCCCTACGATAAAACCAACTAATACCTCACCTTCCTCACCCACAAAACAAATGTAATTGTCAAACAGATATTTATTAGCATTTTCCTCTGCCGTTTTGTGTGGATCTTTATAAGCCCTAAATTTTGCCTGTTTCTCTGTTACCGCTTTTTGGGAAAGATGGTAGAAATCCAATAATAAGGCAATCAAATCCCTCTTATCACTACCCGTCGCTCTTCTAATTTTCATGGATAAAGTATATATCAGGCTTTCCCTATTTTCGAGCAGTCTCATATTTTCCTTACACTAATTAAGAGTTGACTTAGTCTGCCAATAAAGCCTAAACTCAAATTAATGCCCTATAAAAACAAATTGGGGATTATGCCCCTTTTTATTCTAATAGCCGTAGGTATCGCTATTTTAGGCGTCGGCGGTGCCTATATCATTCAGCAAAATTTCATTAAAACCGGTAAAAGCGGTAAGGCCGCACTTGATGAAGAAAAAATCAAGCAGCAAATTGCAAATCCCACCCCACTTCCAACACCATCTGCTGAACCAACCCTAAAGTTAGCTGATAAAGAATTCACATATACGCCCCAAGCAAAAGGTCAAACAAACGGTGAACCCGGATTTAACATTAATCCGCCAAATGGTTGGCTAAGTACATCCGCAGTATCAACTAATGAAAAAGCAGGTTTTGAATCTCCAGATGAAGACAAAGAAGATGGTGAGGAAGGATCAGGTCTTGTCGTGAATAGCCGTGCAAGGATTACAGTTCAGGTACAAAACTTGGGCCCAAATTTAACATTAGCCCTACTAACTGATGGCATTAAAGAAAAATCTACCAATGATTTTGAAAAAATAGAATACTTAAGTGAAACAAAAACAAGCTTAAATGACCAAGAAACAACCCGCATAGAAACTAAATCCTTGAGAAAAGGCGTCTGGGTTCATAGCGTCGATTATCTTTTTGCCAAAAACGGTTACGCTATTGCCCTAAGCGGCACATCATTTGATTCCGCATGGTCAAAAAGGTCGGGGGCAATAAACGCTTCGCTGGCATCATTCACCTTAAAATAGATTTAAATGTCCCCTCTAATTTTTGTCCTTATCATCACAATTGCCGTTTCCCCTTTTATCCTCCAATTAGCAGCTAAACAAAACCAAAAAACAAAACAGAAACTGAGGCAAGTTTTCTTACTACTGTTAGTGCTTCAGCTCTTCCTGGGATTATTAGGTTGGGAATCTTTACCTTTCTCCGGCATAACCGGTTTCAAGCTGGCACTCACCTATCCAAATGCATTTTTGTGGTTATTTTTTATTATTACAACTATCCAAATCGCACTTCTTACTTCTGGAAAGCGGGCAACCCATGTAGCTGCAGTTTACTTAAATTTTGCAAATTCAATTATTATCTTTGCATCACTAATCTTAATCAGCAAAATCCTAACAAGACAAATTGTCAGCCTTGCAAGTATCTTCACCGTTTTTTCAAATTTGACAGCCAATGTTGTTTCACTTGCACTTATCAACAAGGACAAAAGTATATATTTAAAGAAATAACATGGGAAAACCTTTTAAAGTCCTTCTGGCTCTGGCGGTAATAATCACCACTTTTGGCACAATAGGCTATTTAAGTTTTTACAAACCAGGAAGAACAACTATTAAGGCAACTGCCATCGAAAAACCCGCACAAACAACATCCGTAAGCACAAATGACGTTTCCCAAACTAGCGAAAAAGAGGCAATTGAAAAGGTTCGCCAATTGCCGGAAGTTAAAGACTTTCTTGCCAGGATTACAAACGCACATGTTGAGATAGGTTCTTTTGACGAAGAACGTGGAACTTATCTGGTACAGGTTTTCGAAGTAAAAGATAACCACACAGCCACTTTTGGTTGGTGGGAGGTGGAAAAAATAAGCGGCAAGGTGAAAAAGTCAATTTGAAACAGATAGTTGACAGTGGTTTGGACAAGTACAATAATCAAATAAGGAAATGCAAAAACCTGCCCGGAGTTTTTCTAACACAAAAAAAGGGTTCGCTCCCGTCATTCTGGTTATAATCATCGTTATTGTTGGATTGGTAGTCATTGGAATTGCATCTGGAGCCCTTAAAGGATCCTTTACAATTTCAAAAACCGGTCAAAAACCACCAGACCAGAAAATAGCTTCCCAAGACCAGATCCAAAAACAATCGCCAAGTCCAAGCCCCCAAGCCCAAACTAATTTAGCCCTGGATGTCTATACCAATTCTCAAAAAGGCTTTTCTATAAAACCGCCTCAAGACTGGAAAGTAGATGATAGGCAAAGTACCACGTTTTACGAAGGGTCAACGATTAAAGGATCACCAGCTGCACTCGTAGTAACCATAATACCGCTTGGATCACTCAAAGGAGCACAACTATCAACAGTAGTCGATACTACGAGGCTATCATTAAAAAACCAATATCCCAACTCTAACATTTACACCGATCAACAGACTAAAGTCGGCAATTATGATGCCCATCTTTTAGGTTTTGATAATACGCAAGACGGAACTACTTATAAAATTAATGCTTATCTATTAATAGATACCGAGAATCTTTATAATATTCTTACGCTTGTCAATAAAGATTCAGCCTCAAAATACAATAAAGTTCTAGAAGATTCTGTAAATACCTTCAAGCTTCTCAAGAAATAAAATCCAAAGCGTCAAAACTACTTCAAGTGGCATAGTGTCCAAGTACCCAAAACAAAGGCCCCAAATGTTTTTTCTCTTATTTCCCAAGTTCCCGCTTCAAAGCCTCGTAAGTCTGCTCTTTTGCCTCTTTTTCGCTTTGGCTCGCAGCATCTGCAGCTTTTTTGAAGTCACCAGTTGTAATATTGTCCGGATTGCCCATATCGTTGTCTAGCATTCCGCATCCACAGTTGTAACACATATAGTTTTCACCTCCTAATTAATTTCTTTTTTAAAATTTTCCAATATCCTATCAATATCTATTCCCGATTTTTTTAAATAATCCCGGTTTATACTGTAAAACCAGAAGGCACCTTCTCGCCTCCCCAGAAGCACCCCCCCATCAACCATTTTGCCAAAATGCCTGGACATTGCCGACTGAGTAAGCGCAAACTCCTTCATCAAATTCTGGCAGGTTTCTTCCTTCTTTTTTTGCAAAAGCAATAAAACCTTGACCCGTGTCGGGTCGCTCAAAGACTTGAAAATTTTAATAGCACTTGCGTTCATAAGAATATGTTAATATGCATATATAATCATATTTGCTTCAAAAAGTCAACATCCAAGATCTGACTGTTTCTTGCCTTAATTAGAATAAAAATTCAAGGAGCTTAAATCTTTGCCTTTTTCCGAAAAGCTGCAAAAATAGGCAAAAGGAAGGTTAAAGTGTAATACAAATAAACGTCAAGCTTGTAATATCCATCTGCCGGTTTAAATACTTTTACAAGTAAAAAATAATCAAAAATCACGGCAATTACCGTCCATACTAGTGCCAAAAGAAAATAATACCCAAAAGTATTCCCATTAACTTTTTTAAATAAAATCCAAAGCGTCAACAAAATACCTATTGGCATAATTGCCCAACCAACTGCAGCTGGTGGCAAAATCATAAAGAAGACTACACCCAAAACATATCCAACCACCCAAAGCAAAAAACCCCATCCCAATGCATCTATTAATAAATTTCGGCTCACAACCTGAGTTTACCAAACAAATTATTTATTTGCTAACTTCATTACTTCACGCATAAATGCGGGTAAATCTGCAGGCCAACGGGAGGTTACTAAATTCCCATCAACGACAACCTCTTTATCCTCCCAAACTCCCCCAGCTTCTTTTACACTTTCTGGAACGTTATCGTGCCAATAGGAAGTTAAATGTTTACCTTTTACAACATCTGCATCTGCGAGCAACCAAGGGCCATGGCAAACAGAAGCAACCGGTTTGTTTTTGGCAAAAAATGCTTTGGTAATTTCCTGCGCCTTTTTTATTTTTCGAACAACTGCAGGTGCCCCATCAGGCGAACCTCCGGGAATAATAAGTAAGTCATATTTATCGGGATCCACCTTATCAATCGCAATATCTGGCATAATTTGCCCGTATCCAAACTCACCGTGGATTTCCTCAATCTTGGGAGCAGCAACATCTACATGCCAACCCGCTTCCTGCAGGCGCATTAAGGGATACATCACTTCCATATCCTCAAACAAATCCGCAGTTAAAATTACGGCCTTTTTCATAAGACTCTTAATTTTACATGATCAATCAATACCCCGACATTTTTTACCATCGAGCTTCCTTAATATATTTTTGGGGTAAAAATTATTTCGACTCAACGGGAATAATTGTTAAAACATGCCCTTGTAAACCAACACCGTTAATATCTTGCTCGGAAACACCAGTCAACCTAGAAGCAAAAGCGCGAAATACATCAAATCCTCTATATGCAGGAGTGTTCTGTTCGATAATCTCACATCTGCGTATTTCTGCCTCGTCCAACAAAAACGAACGCCAACCATCAGCCACCATACGCGCTTGAACTAAAAATTGCCCATGATGTTCCTGAGAATATTCGTCCAACTCACTAGCACTAAACTCTTTCGACATTTGGGAATTATATCAAATGACCTCACTTTACTCCTTATTGTAGAATTTCGAGCCAAACTGCCATTTCATCTCCAACAGTCCAACCGTCATGACCTGCTGGAATAAATACAACATCTCCCGGCCCAAATTCTTCCTCAACACCGTCGTTAGTTCGTGTTCCTAGCTTCCCCGAAATCATGTAAATTGTGTGGTTTTTCTCGCAGCTATCTGTGCCTGCAGAAGGTTTTATATGCTTTGACCATTGCCAACCCGCTTCTGCCATCACCCTTTGGATTTTTGTATCACCAACCGTGATAACCTCAGACTTCATTTTTTCTCCGGGATTTAAAGTTTCATCTGGAGAGTTAAAACTTTTTTTAACTATACTCATATTTTCACCTCCTTGCTACGAAAGATCTTTATATACTATGAAAAAAAATACTTCAAGGGGCTTGCTTTACAAAGGTCACTTTGCGGTGCTATTTAACCTTTTTGTGTCCCGGCCAACAGATTGGACAAGGACTACTTCCCACATATTCGTGTCCCCGACTGCAAATTTTAAACGTTTCCGGCTTTTTCCTCTCCACATCTTCGTTATTCTTAACCCTTGCTTTGACCAATTTTTTAACCAAAGTCATCGGGAGCCTACCATTTATAGGCAAATGCACTGCAGACTTTGTAGTTGTATATCCCAAAAGATCCTTTTTGTGCTGTTCTATGATCGGTGGCGGGATATAGAGGCCAATATGGTTTTTCATCACTGCAAAGTAAACCAGCCGACCCTTATATCCATAATATGGCATTCCATAACTAATACTCTCGGTAACTTCCGGCACAATCGATTTGATAGTCGCCCGCAAATCTTTGAGCTTTCCCTGCACCCCCTTTGGGGCATTTGCAATATATTCACCCACATCTTTTGGCTTTTTCATTTGGAAAATAAATTATATCAGAAGCAAATCCTTAAAATTGAAACAAGTCCTCTAAAGTAGCTTTCAAAACCTTGGAAATATCAAACGCAAGTTTTAAAGAAGGGTTGTATTTTCCTTTTTCCAAAAAGACAATTGTTTCCCGCCTAACTCCAACTTTTTCTGCTAATTCCTCCTGGGTAATATTATATTTTGCCCTGTATTCTTTTATCCTGGTTTTCATCTTTCATCCTTATAATCCCCGCTTATCTAAAATAAAATTTGATACACCTTTAACAATAACTCCGGCCGCAATAGGAAAAATAAGAGCCGGCATGAGATCGATTCCTTTAATCTCTTTTCCAACAGTTGAAATGTAGACAATAACGAGTGCCATTGAGGCAACCATAGTCCAGGCTGCATTTCTTTCCGCAATTGCCTCTATCCGTTGTTCCCGCTCGTCCAATTTTATAGCTGCCATTACTTGCAAAACATCAATTAAAACAAAAATGGCCCAAACCCCTGTTAAAATAATTTTTACGTTGGAATCCAAACGAATGCTTTGAATAAAAGCTATTACTCCTGCAATCGCGATAACATATAGAACTCCCTGCCAGGTTTTTGGCATCAGTCCCCAGCCCGTATATTTCCTTCTGTTAAACCAATTTGCTTTTGCTATCATGTATTAAAAGTTAGATATTACTAACTTTATGTTAGAAATATATCACATCTATAAATATTTGTCAAGATATAAGTTTGAGGATTCTAAAAACTACTTTAGTCTCTGATCTTTTGAAGTTCTCTTGCAAGGTCTGCATACCTGCCGGCATACTTTGAATCACCCTTTTCAATATGTAACCTGGCAATTCCTGCCATCACCACTTCGCTCTTGAGCCTTTCAAAATCCTCGGGGTTTTTGGCAAGCCTTTGGGCAATCGAATCTATCGTCTCAACAGGCGTAGGCTCTCCAAAAATAAATTTTATTTTTTTAAACCACCTTCCATAAGCAAAATAATAAGCGCCTCCCCCCGCTACTCCTAAACCCCTAGGCCATTGTTCTTCAGAACCTTCAATAGCAATATGGATTAAAGACCTCTCGCCCACACCATGCCAAAACCTCTCGCTTCCGAAACGAACCTCAAGCATCGCAGCTTGCCTGTTACTTGTCCCCTCCGGCGTCACAACCAAAAGTGAGCCGTCAGGAATGTTTTGCGCCTTCTCTATAGCCTGCCTGTTTATCTCTTCCCTATTCGGATAATCCGGCATTGTATGGGGAACAACGGGAATAACATTAAAATATTCCGGCAAAAAGTTTGTGGGGAAATTCTTAAGATAACGCACACTCATAACGATAGCCGCATACTGAACAAGATCATCAAAGTGCCTCTTTAGCCCTACACAAGCACCGCTCGTTAAATCCGCATAACCATGATGGTCCAAAGCTGCAACCACAGTTTTTTTCTGGGCCAGAAGTTTTCTCGCCTCAGCAATATACTCTTCCCCCACCATTGAGTAATTAAGTGGAAGATGTTCTGCCGCTTCTTTTATCCCAAGTACTATTGCTTTTTTGCTAAGTTCTGTTGCCCTTCGCTTAAAAGATGGCGACCTTTCCATAAACGCATACTATAAACGTATGCAGCCTGATTGGCAACCTGAAAAAACTATTATGCTAGAATCGACTTTGTATGAAATTGACCAATGACAGATATAAGATTTTTATTGGCACCAAAAACTTCACAGAAAAATATTACAAAGACAAAAAAGGCTGGTTGAAAATTTCCGCTCGAGGCAATAAATTCCGGATGACCGCCGAACAAGTCCTCAACCATCTTTTACCGGCACTTTCCGGTATCAAACCAAACATCAAAGTGAAAGTTGTATACAAAGAAGAAGATTAAGTGTTTAACTTTTTTCTTCGGGTTTAAGCCCTTCTAACATTTTTTGCGCCGGGCCAACTGCTTCCAAACCTACGCAACCCTCTCCCCAAACATCATCAGTCTTTTGCCTGTAACTAATAATTGGATCAGTTGTTCTGCAATCAATATCTAAATCTTCTATGTCTACTTCATCTGTGGCATCGTACTTCATAATACGCATAAATTCACCAGAAGGCTCAGATGTAAAACTATATCCAAAATCCCCATGGGTAAATTGAACGAATAGAATACCCAAATCCGAACCTTTCAAATACATTCCAGCAAGCGCATCTTTAAATGCTTGATTCTCCATTAATACTTCATTGAAGCCATCATGCAATTTACGCGCTTCGTTACTTAAAACCTCTTGAGCTTGTTCTGAAGTAAGCTGTCTTTCTGCTCCTGCTTGCATTTGCGACAAAATATACTGCTTGAATTAGTTAAAGTCAAATGTAGGTTAATAAATCCTCAGCTCACCGCTTTTTTGACAAGCGCGATGATCTTCGCCTCTTCGGCAGGGGTCAACTTCTTGAGGGCGAAGGCAACCGGCCACATGTTCCCCTCATCGAGTTTGGCAGTGTCATTGAAGCCAAGCGTCGCGTACCTGGTTTTGAACTTCCCTGCGTATTGGAAGAAGCAAACTACCTTGTCACCCTTAGCATATGCAGGAAATCCATACCAGGTTTTCGGCGTTAGGGTTGGTGCCACCTTTTTAATAAGAGTGTGCAGCCGTTTGGCAATACTGCGATCCGGTTCCGACATGTTAGCGATCGCAGCAAGAACGTCATTCTCCCCTTGAGCTTTATTCTTGTTAGATTTTGCTTCCGCTGCAAGTTCCCTGGCGCGAGCCTGCATCGCAGCCCGTTCCTCATCCGAAAATCCCCTTGGCTTCTTTTTGGTAGTGTTTGTCATAAATTTGTTGCTTTTACTTTTTGTGAATTTCGAGCGGAAGTAAACGATCAAGGACTAAACCGCCTATTACGATCGCCCCTATTCCTATTCCCCTTAAAAAATCTCTTCTTTCAATCCTCCTTAAATTAGCATCGATGTGCTCTGCAGCCGCTCTAGGGTCTGGAGAATTATCAATATGCTCAATAATCTCGGATAGTCTCTCAAGATCAGGACTAATATTTGTTGGACGCAGTGCCTCAACCATTGCAAAGATTATACAACATCAGCTCAACCTGAAAGACAACATTCGAACCTATTTTATACAATCGAGCTGGTTTTGACTTCTCCTGCACGTTTGTATGAAGCAAAAATTACTCCGGTTGGGGAAATTTTAGAATAAACTAGCGTGAAGGCAGCAGGTATCGTACCTTTACCGAACAACCGTTTTCCTGTACCAAGAGTAATAGGAAATATTTTAAGCCAAAATTCGTCTACTAAATCGTGCTCCATTAATGTCTGAAGAAGATTACTGCTTCCGTACACCTGTAGGTCTGGACCGTTTGAGCGCTTGAGCTTTTTTAATTCTTTGATATCTTTTATAACTTCTGTATTTTCCCAACTTGGTTTTTTTAAGGTTTTTGAGACAACATATTTTGTAATTTTGTTTACTTGAGGCCATGTTTCTGTATGCTCTGGCCAATATCCCGCAAAGATGTCATATGTCTTGTGTCCAAGGAGCAAGGCATATGTTTTTTTCATCTGGCGATCCATCTCTTTCCCCCCAACTTTATCTTCAAAGTACGGTCCCATCCATCCGCCGTATTTAAAGCCTTCAGCTGTATCTTCTTTGGAACCACCTGGAGCTTGCATTACGCCATCAAGGGTAAGGAATTCGAGAACGAAAATTTTTCTCATGCGCAATATTATATCACGTGGTTTTGAGGCTAATTTGCTCCGATTCTACCCTTTACATCTTTCGCCAAAGCTACGCTAACAAGTCTTTTATAGGCAAATGCTTTTCTGCGATTGGTAAGTTTAATTCAACAATTCTTACCGAAGGTTTAGACTTATCCAAAAATAGAATACGCCGATTAGAAAGATTACAAATCCCCAAAATATTTGCCCGCCTTTAAACATTTGGGCTGCCTTGTTTACACGGCCAGGAAACGCAATTTTTTCAATTCCTTTTAATAAGGTCGTCCAGCCCAAAATGGTGATAGCAAGCCTCCAATCGGCCACCCAAATATTATGTAAAACCACGGTAATAAGTCCAAGTAGAAAAGTGATATAACCCGTAGAAATTGTAATAGATTTATCTTCCGTATATTTTATGATTCTGCCCAATAATTTAACTGCAATAGAACCCAAACCGAGAATTATAAACAAACTTCCCCAAAATCTCGCCAGATAAAATGAAATTTCCATATTTTGATTATACTCCGCTATACTCCATGGGATGGATGATGTTAAAACCTATTTCGCACAAAATTTAATTAGTGTACCAAGACGATTTTAAGCCAACTGGTTTTAACAAAAGTAAAATACATGCCCCTATTATAATCAAAGTACTTATTACTGCGGCAACTATGCCTTCACCAGCTTTTGAGGCTGTGACGAAATTAAAAACTCCATGGAACAGAACCACCATAAACACACTACCCCTCGTATTATTAAAAATCCAGGTATAAATTATTGATCCTGAGGCTATTCCAATTATGAAAAAGGGCAATATACCCAACCCCAACTTCATATATGTCGGCAGGTAAAAGAATGCCGGAATATGCCAAATAATCCAAAATAAACTTAAAATGAAAGATGATTTTATCGGACTGTACTTTTTCTGTAGTTGAGGTAATAAAAATCCTCGCCAACCAACTTCTTCACCCAAACCGGAGTTAAATATCCAAAACAATAATGCCCCAAACCCTAGATTAGGCAGAAAATTGATCTGCCCAAGTAAATTCAGGTTAACATTTCCCAATGCTAAATAAATAAAAAGCGGCGAAAGGGCAACCAGATACCAAATCAAATTAACCTTCCATAGAAAAACTTTTGAAAGCAAAGCTTTTAAGCCGTCAATGCCTTTAGTTACGTATATAACAATTAATGCTGAAATTAGCGGTCCGTATGCAGTTAGGTAATGCAGTTTATAAGATACAGAAATACCGAATAAATGATTTGCAGTAAAAACTAATGGCAGTGATATTATCCATGTAATCAAATACGTTAAAACAACATAACTTAATACCGGATACCTTTTCACAAGAAGATTGTATCAATAATTATTTGACAGAAAAAGATCACCCGGTTTTAATTTTTACTCAAGTAGGATTTAAAAGTTATAAAAAGCTCAATTAAAGTAAGTATCCCTAATCCAACAAAAATATATATACTCTCGCCTGCCTGTTGTGCTTCAGGAAAAAACATTCGTAATACACCAAGTATGGTAAAAAACCAACCGGATAAAGTTATAAATACCGGCCAACTGCGTGTCCAGAGATTATGGACGCGGATAACATAAAAACCGAACAACAATAAGACAAAACCGTTTAGATATACAAGTTGAGGATTAGTTGGTGTATCCCAAATGTGATAATTTATTATCTCAGAGATTATTAACAATGAAATAATGGGGCCTACATACTTACCAATTGTTATGGAATTTTCAGATTTTGTCATAATTAGAATTATATTGATTATGACTAATTTTTACAAAGTTATCTATGCTCCCCCTAGCATACAAACTTCGAGACTGGCTACTTTCTAATCTTGGAGGTGATTACAGTTGGATTGAATCCTTTAACTATCAACCACACTCCCAAAACCATTTCTTGTAAGGCGAGTGGGATTGCTAACAACACCTGCATACCTGAAGGTCCTGAAATTCTTTCGTCGAATGCGATGAGCAGGGTCATTGAGAACAACAACGCGAGTCCGACCAGACCCCAGACGGATAGCCAGCGAGGGATAAGTCTCGATCGATACAATACATAGTAGTACATAGCCGCGCCCAAGCAGAAGGCAATCACTCCAAGCACAAACCCAGCCCAAACACGTATGGCAGAAATCAAGGCGCCTAGGACTTGAAAGGTTGAAGCACCCTGAGGCCCTGCGCTTGCATATTCCTGGCTTAATGACAGCAGAGAAAGTAAGCCGAGTATGCTGACAATATAGAGTACTCCCTCAATAAGCCTGAAACCAACTGACCCAAGAGCTAACCCTTCATTGTATTTCCGTAAGACGGGGTACAGCGCAATCGCGATGCCGGCACTTCCGGCAGCCGCAATAAATGCAAAAATCGCTCCCACTACGATTAGGTTCTTATTTGCAGCAATCTGAACAAGATAGTCCGGAGCGCCTACGATGGATCCCGTAAGACTGCTACCTAGTACACCTGCAACCGTCGCAGTAATGAATAAAATCCCCGCGATTATTGCGGTCTTTCTGTATGAATTCATTTTTTCTGCCACAACTGAATAGTAGTATTAAATAGCCCGCAAATCAAATCCGAAGAAATCCGTAAAAATTATCCTTAAATTAAGCTTTTAAAAAATCTTTTCCGTAAAGTACGGAACCTAGTTTCTCTTCTTCTGCAATCACTTTTCTCTCACTCTCAACAATATTTCTATAATCTTCAGTTGCAATGCGAATTCTTTCATTAGCAGCTCTGATAGACTGTCGTATATTTTCTTGGGTTAATTCAGCCCTAGCCTCTTCCGGCGAAACTGAATAGTCCTGACCATTAAAATTAAATTTAATTGGTAAGTTATCAGTAGCAGCAATTTTTTGAGCCCTCCGCAAGTATTCATCAAAACGCCCACCAGCCGGGACTGTTATTTCACCGTGACCTTCAGGACGAAATACTACCGGTAAACGCGAAGGTGCTTCTTCATTCATAAGTGTATTATACAATTTAAAAGCTAAGATTATTCTGCTCCGCGAGTAGGAAAAATTAGGGCGTATTCCGCCCTCGTCCAATCCTTAAAGCTCTAACCCCTGATACTATTTCTGCATTAAAAATCCCTATGTCGCCTCGTGATAACTCTTTCGCAGTTGTCGTAATTGGTCGTTTCACCGCTGTAATAATATCGTATGACCCATGCCAAAGATCTACATCATAACCTCGAGCTTTCAGCTCTCGAGAAAACTCATCATGATAAGAAAAACCGGAAACTTCATAAAGCTTTTCCAACCATTCATCGTCTGCCCACCAACTTCTAAAAGTAGCCTTTATAACACCAGATGGAACCAAAACATCATCTAGCCTGCTCACAACTAACTCCGGATCTCTGGAATAAGCTATAGAATTTAAAGCTAAAATACCGCCAACTGATTCTGCAGGAACTCCTCTTAAGCATTCGGCAGATGTTACCGTAATACAACCACGGTAATGCATCGTTCCAACATCCCTTGGTAACGTAAGTACTGTCGCCCTAAAATCTAACCACTGATAATCTCTCGAAAGCTCTGCAATTCCTTTCGTATTACCGGCACCTATGTCTAAAACCACTTTAGAACGTAAACCGGAAACGTAATTAAAAGTCTCTTCCAAACCCCTGAAAATTTGTACATAACCCTTACCGTCACGATCAGCCCTTACTATCCCCAACCTCTCATTTAAACGCATTAGTCTAAGCTGTTCAGCAACATTTGCCCTTGCCGACAATGCTTCGTTTCTCATAGATCGGAATTATAGCAAAAAATCTGAAGAAATCCTTAGAAATTGTTCCCCGTTCCTAGTTCCGCTCTGACCGAAGCTTTGTCCAATGTTATCAAGGCTTTTCAAAACCCTATATGGACAGAAATGGCGAGACAAAGACTAAAACTAATTAAGATAGCGGCTTCAGCCTAACATTTCTAAAGTGCGCGTGTTCAGGAGGAGCACACCTAAAACCTATCTTTCCAATAGAATAATTCATAGAAATTGACTTTCTTACAATCGAGACAGTAGATTCCTTAACTACTCCACCTTTCTCATTCTTTTCTTTCAGAATAACTGTTTCCTCTGAAGAAATTTTTAATGGGTCGGCAATAAAGTAATGCGCAGCATGCTCATCATTTAAATAGACGTCAACATTACTTCCATTTACTATCATTTTTACCTTAATCCACTCTAACAACGAAATTGCTTTGGTTAGATTTGGTTGGTCTTCTTGAACTACACCCCAATCATAGTCAGAACCTTGAGGAATTTTAATATGTAAACGAAGGAGCGGTCTATCCTTCTTCTCCATGTGCAGTTGAATCATTAAACATTTACTCCTATTTTCGGCTCTTATAATCCAGCCAGAAGCGATTTTAATCACTTTAGTATCGAAGCTGACTTCATAATCACTCCAGGAAAAGCCTTTTTTTGAGATGCCTCCTTCCCGTGAGTCGGATACGCTCAAAAGTGGTTTTCCTTCTTCATATTCAACTTTCCAAATATCTTCACCAAATTCCCATTTTGATAAACCATTCTTAAAATTATCATAAAATACTCCAGACACTACTCTTAAATATAGATATTGTCTTATGGAAAATAAAAATAAGACAAATAAAATGACAATTATTAAAAGCCAGTAGTAAATTGGTATACCATAATAGAGGGAATTGATGGAGTTTATAAGTCCGGAAAAAGTTTTATTAAACCAATTTAGAAGAAAGTTCCAAGCACCCAAGGTTTGCAGTAAACCAACAATACCCGATATTAATACTATCCTCCCAACTGTGTTCTTCCAAAGGAATAAACCAATAATCCTTAAATACTCTAAGAGTTGTATCTTTAAGTCTTCAATCATTTAAACCTTATCTAGGCAGGTTTAATTTGGGTCGATTAAGAACTTTTAGCTCCGCGGGTAGGACTCGAACCTACGACCAATGAGTTAACAGCTCACCGCTCTACCAACTGAGCTACCGCGGAATGTAAAATGTACTGAAAATTCTACCACTCACCTAGATCTGATTCAATTCATCCAAAACCCGCTCTTAAGAAGCGGTGCCGTTTTTTGCAATTAAAGTTCTTACCTGGTCACGATATGTAGGAACAATCATCTCAACAATTATCCCTTGCAAATCACTGTTTTTTAATAAAATACACCTCACGCTCTCCGGCAAAAGACTAAATTCTTCCCCAAAAAAAGACCCCAGTGTCCGGTCGCCTGTAGCACACTGGATCATTTTGCCCCATTTATCGTCTGGAATTTGCTCTCTGGTGCCTTGGGCAAATTCAGCATTTTCAAAAGGAGTGCCGGAAACTGCAAAGTTATATTCGGCAGCAATATTTGAGGGCTCCACAACCCTTTCAATAAGAGCATCTTCAATGGCAAGCAGACTAATACCAAATATTAAACCTGCCCGGTTAAGGGATACAGTTTGGCGTTCTTTAAGGGGTAATTGCTTGATAAAATCCTCTTCGGAAGCAGCTGCTTGACGTGGCCTCTGATACTTTCTGGCAATAGATTTTATACCGTGACTTGCATTCCTTATATACGCATTAGCAACTATATAGACCGGAGATGTGGCACCAGACTTTTCTAAAATTCGCTTATTTTCCGCTGCTATTATTGCTGCAGATTCTCGTGGATCAAGTAAGTTTTCAATAGACATTCCCGGGATTTTATCACGAACAAGAAGCTTGAGCAATTATTTTTACCGATCTGTTAAAATACAAATGGTGAAACCTAAAAATATCACAGCATCAATTATCTGGCCATTAGTTGTTCTAGTTATTGCCTTTGGCGCTTTTTACCTCAAACCCTGGCAGACAAAACCCACAGAAACCATTTCTGTAACCGCCCAAGGTAAAGCCGAAGCGGTGCCTTCAATTGCCAAAATAACAGCAAGCATCCAGTCAACTAACCCTGATCTGGAAAAAGCGAGGGCCCAAAACCAGATAAAAGTGGACGCTATAATCACCAAACTAAAAACACTCGCGATAGACGGAAAAGATATAAAAACCAACTACATATCCGGCAACCAAAGTTACGAGGCAAGACCCATGATATACCCAATTCCGCCAAAACCAGACACTAATTCTTTCTCTACATCATTGGAAATAACCATCCGCAACCTTAAAAACGCAGACGCTGTTCTTTCCGCACTGACTTCAAACGGCGCCACCAACATTTATGGACCCCAACTAACAGTTGATGATTCAAAATTAGAAGCAGCCAAGTCCGAAGCGCGCCAAAATGCTGTGGAAAACGCTAACGTTAAAGCCAAAGAACTAGCCCAGGCATCGGGTAGAAGTGTAGGAAAAGTTGTTTCAATAAAAGAACAGGGCGACTATGCGTACCCAGTCCCGATGATGGCAGCAGGAAGCGAGGATTTAATGATGAAGGAAAGCCAAATCCAACCCGGCCAAAACCAGGTCACTATCAATTTGTCCGTCGATTTTTCCCTAAAGTAGATTCCCAAAATACAGCTATAGAATTAACACAAATATCACCTGAAACTTAACCCGGGGTCATAGTTTTTATTAAATTGAACTTTAGTCTCATCATCCGTTAGACTTAACTTCTCAACCAGGTATCCATTTTCATATCGTGTCGCTTCATCAGCCTCTTTTTTAATCTGCAAAGTATTATTCTTCCAGAACGGACCTGTTAATTCTATCTCGCTATCACCCGAAGGAGGAGGAGCCATTACCAAATATGTTGTTGGCATTTTTGTTGAATACAAAGACACCGTTTTTGAATATTTACGGCTCTGGTAATACATTGCATACTTACCCTGATACGCAAATGTATCCGGAGAAAAGACAAAATATCCGAAATCTCCCTTATTATTGTTGAAAATTTGCCTCGACATATTGTTATAAAACTTCCAGGAAGTGTCGCTTCTTCCAATTATTCCGTAAGAATTCCTTATAAAAAGAATGCCTTGTATCTCATTAAAAAGAACCGCAAATACAAAAAGCGGAATTAGTAGCCTCCCCCAACCAACAAACATTACAGAAATCAAAAGTAAAAACGCAACAGGAATAAACGCAATAAAATGATGGCTTAATAAAAAATATGGACTAATAAGGCTAATTATAAAAAACCCCGCAAAAAAATAGAGGGAAATTAAATAAAAATCCTTGTTCCTTTTCTGTTTTCTAAAAAGCACCAGGAAACTACATGCAAAAACCGCCAGAATTATCCTGTTTAACGTCAGGTTTTTCACTAACGGTATTCCGCTCATCGAAATATAATTAATTCTTCCCCATATAACGCTTAGGAAATTCACGCTTAGATGTCTTCCCTCCATAATGTAACCAATCATATTTCGCAATTGGAAAAAATTATGCCTCAGCTCAAAAACAATGTATGTAGCAAGCGGAATAACTATTAAAAAAAACATTAACAAGTGATGAAACTTTTTCCTCTTAAACTGCAGCACAAAAACATAAGCAAAAGAAAGTATTAAAAAAGGCACGCCCATCACAAGCTCAAGGTGAATCAATAAACCCGCAAGAATAACAACCACTGCCAGGTATTTGGGGTTAAGTGAAGTTATATATTTATAAAAGAAAAACACAAAGAATGGTGCTAAGAAAACTGTACCTGCAGGGTGCGTAAGAGAATTCGCCTCAAACATTAAATAACCGGAAACTAAGATTGTATAAAGATATGCTACTGTTTCTCCGAACAAACCTTTAGCCATCCTGAGACCGGCAAACAAAAACAGAGCAATAAGAATAACCCAAAACCAGCCGACAGCAACCGGATTCCCGCCAGAAATTAAATAGGCCGGGAACATAAGATAATACCAAAAAACACCGTGGTAGATACCGGATGCGCCGGTTCTGGCACCAATCAAAACAATTTTTTTCTCCCCAATTTCCCTAAGTATTAAAAAGTCACGGGCAATAACCGAATGGTAATAAATATCCGAATTTAATACGTACCATGAGCAAACGAACAGGTTAAAAAGAACGATAATTAAAAACAAATATTTCCAATGAAACTTCTTAATGGTTTGGGACATTAAACTACACGACTTTTTTTAACTACAAGAATACCAAATATTGCCACCAAGCTAATAACCGAAATAAACAACCCTACTTTAAAACTGTCACTATCAAAATAAAATCTAACAGTGTGCTCCCCCGCCCTTAGAGGAACTGCCCGAAACGTATAATCAGCCCTGAATACTTTTGTCTCCTCCCCATCTACACTAGCTTTCCATCCAGGATAATAATTGTCAGTCAAAAACAATAACTTTGGCTCCTCGGATTTCGTCTTGATAATAACCTCATTTGGTTTGTAAGAAATTATATCTGCCTGCCCCGGTCCAAACTGGGGCGAAATTGGCGACGGTTCCTCTAAAATTATTACGTTGCGCCAGTCAAAACCCGCAGAAAGTAACTTGGAAGGGATTAATTTTCTCCTCTCCTCGTCTATTTGTTTTTCCGTTTTGCCTGTAGAATCAACTTCCGGTGGCCCTTCATAATTTGAGGCTAAAAATACCCTGGGGGAAACTGTTTTGTTTTCAAAAACAGAATAGGTTTTATCATGGAAGCTATTTTTTTGTTCATAAACCTTACTAAAATTTGAAGTGTTTAAAAAATTCTCATAATCCGAATCGGCAACAACATACTTTATACCTAAAATATCCAAAAGGTTTCTTATGTTCGCTTTAGATAACGCCTCTATTGATTTATCAATCCTTACATCAGATCTTCCAACATCTACAGATATCTCATGTCCTTCCGAGGCTAAAACAAATTCCGAATACGACTTATTATTCAATCCTTCATAGCCCTCGGGCCAGAATAACGAATAATAAGTTGCATAATTATTTTCAAAAACCCCTCCCGGCAAAACTAGCGACCTGGAATATCCCTGGTGTTCAATTAAATAACTAATATCAGGTGTCGTCGGAAAAACATATTTCTTATCATTAAATGAATAGAGCTTACTGGTAAAGTAAAAAATATGCAAAAGAGCCAAAACAACAACAGCAAACGCAGCCACTGTCTTCCTATTCTTTTTTTGGCCATGACCCCAAACTATAATTATTGAGAAAATAGCAAAAACAACAAAGGGTATCACCAGATTTTTCAAAGAAATTAACATCCCCCTAAATTCAAGAGGGTAATGGAAAATATTTAAGTTTATATCAAATTTAGCCTTAATAAAATAAACTGCCCAAACACCCACAAAATAAGCCAACATCAAGATATACCCACACAAAATAAACCGCAGAACCTTAACAATTTCTTTTCTTTTATCGTTATATTTCAACCAATAATCAAAACCCAAAGCTGCAAGAATGCTAAAGCAAAAAGCGGGGATAAAAAGGATTCTGTTTGCAATGGCCGAAGCCAAAATTGGCAGTGGCAACTTAAAAAAAAGGCGCGTAGTTGGAATATCAAATGTCAGGGAAAGCGATAAGACAGCCGCAATTGCAAAAAAACGTATTAGCTTTTCCCCTTTTGCAAAATACAGGCTAAACAAAGCAAAAATCAAAGCAGCAATTCCAACAAAAAGTATCGATTCATAATATTTTGCAGCACCAGGCCCAAAGTAATTCCACGTGGCCGGATTCCCAAATAAGTCCGGGGCCAAATAAGTTAGTAACTTTAAAGGGGATAATAATGTTCCGTATATTGCATCGGTGACTGAAACCTGTGACCTGAAAGAATTTAGGTACAATTCCAAAGTTGGCAAGAGTTGTACTGCCGAAACCAAAAACCCGAAAACAATAGTCAAAAACACCAAAAAGAGTCTACGTAAATCAAAAGAGCTTCTAGAGTATAACCTAACAAATGCATAGCAAATGATGAAAATAACAACAAAGCCGGTAACTTGCGGACTTCCGGCAAATATACTTAACGCAATGGACGCAGACAGTAAAAATAAGAATTTGTATTTCTTTTCTGCAATAAATTTATCCACAGAAAATAGTGCCAAAGGCAACCAAATAATGGCGTGGGTTAGTACTAAAACCTCTTCACTCCAACTTGCAATAAGTGGCCCGAAACCGAAGGTAACAGCTCCAAAAAAAGCAGCCAAATTAGATATCTTACCACCACTCAAAGTTAAATTCTTAAGATATAAATAGGTAAAAAAAGCCCCTAAAACCAAAGGGGACATTTTCATAAAATTCCAGAAGGTAAAAAGAGGAAAAATAAAAATTAGTATGTTCAAAGGATAAAAAACAGCCGTCTGGTAAGAGGCAATAAAAGGTTGCCCGGAAAACGCATATGGATTCCAAAACGGCAGCTGAAAATTTCTGAGTGAGGAAAAAGTAAATTTATAATATGGGAAGAACTCCCTTAAATGGTCATTGCTTATATTTTTATATGGCAGGTTTTCTCCGTACAAATCGGAAAAAGAAACAAGAGAATTGGCGTTTAAGCTGATCTTCCCAAAAAAAACTGGGACAAAAAAACCCGCCCCGACAATTACAAATAAAATAAAAGCAAAAAAAGTCCCACCCGAAAACTTTCTAAAGTTCACCGCACAATTAAATCACAATTTAAGTCTATAAACATCCGAGGCCTAGAAGGCTTCGGAATTATTCTTAAAGTTTACAAAAGCAAAGCAGAAAACAGCGGAAGTCTTCATACCTCGGAAGTATGTAGTCGCTTTTTGCATTCATCCGTGGCCTAAAAGTCCACGGTTTTCTGCAAGCGATTATAGATAATCTCGAAGTTTTTTAGCGCGGGTGGGGTGCCTCAATTTCCTGATTGCCTTTGCCTCAATTTGCCTAATACGCTCACGTGTTACCCCAAACTCTTTCCCTACCTCCTCAAGTGTCCTTTGCTTTCCATCCTCAAGCCCAAAACGATATTCCAAAACCTTCGCCTCCCTTGGTGACAATGTATCCAACATTTCGCGTATGTGGTCTTTTAAAAGCGCTTGCGTCGCCTGATCGGATGGACTGGCAGCTGCATCCTGAATAAAATCCCCGAGTCTCGAATCTTCTTCTTCTCCAACAGGTGCCTCCAAAGAAGCAGGTTCCTGCGATACTTTGATAATTTCCCTTACCTTTTCAACCGGCACTTCCATCTCAAGCGCTACTTCTTCTGGAGCCGGTTCCCGGCCCAATTCTTGCATTAATTTTCGAGAAATCCTGTTAAACTTGTTTATTGTCTCAACCATATGGACTGGAATCCTAATAGTCCTGGCCTGATCCGCAATTGCCCTAGTTATTGCCTGCCTAATCCACCATGTCGCATATGTCGAAAACTTATAACCGCGCCTCCAGTCATACTTGGCAACCGCCCGCATCAGTCCAATATTGCCCTCTTCAATAAGGTCCAAAAGTGTCAGTCCCCTGTTTACATATTTTTTTGCAATCGAAACAACAAGGCGTAAATTTGCATTAATCAGCTTTTCTCGCGCTTTTTTATCTCCCTTTTCCACCCTTTTTGCCAAAGATACTTCTTCTTCATATGTCAAAAGCGAAACACGGCCAATTTCCCGCAGATACATCCGAACAGGATCGGACAAATATCCTTCCTCAAGAGTTGCCAAACTTTCCAACTCTTTCTCAAGTTCCGTCGAAGATTTTGTTGTATCAGCAACATCAACTTCCGTTGTGTCAAAAACATCAATCCCTTCCTCCAAACACCTGTGGTAAAGGTCATCAATTTCACTAATAAAATTTTCCGGTGCCGGGAAGATCGTCAAAACATCATCTTGCGCAATAAAACCTTGTTCTCTTCCTCTTTTTAGTAGTTTTCGGATTTCACCTTTAACATCAATGATTTTTAAAGGATCAACCTCTTTCGCAGCTTTTTTGGTTACTTTTGTAATTTTTTTCTTCACTTTATTCCTTCTTTAGACCGGCAGATATTTTGCTAAACTGCCCGGATAATAATTGTACTTTTTTACTGTCACCGCTTTTTTCCGCCTGTCGGATTTTTTCTGATATAGTCACCAGTTTAGCTTTGAGCGATTTTTCCTTAATTCTTAAAGCTATTTTTCTCAGCTCCTCAAGTCTAATATCCCTATCCAACAATTCACTACCTACATCAATTAAGTATAGATTATCAACAAACAATTTGTGTCGAGTGGGCAAATTTTCCAAAACCTTCCTTACCGTCTGAGTTCTGGAGTTTCTCATTATATCATGAAGCCAACTCCAAAGCTCACTGGAGGACTTATCTAAAAAATCGTCACTTTCCAAAACTTCAAAAAAGGACTTTTCAATGTTCTCCCCTGCTATAAAAAGGGCCAGGAAATATTTCTCTATTTCCAAATTATCAAGTGTTTGAACACTTACTTTTTCCCCAGCCTCAGGTATATTAACCTGCCTTTTGGCAATAGCCTCAGAAATTAGGTTAACATCTAAATCCAACACTCGCGCCAATTTAGAAATGTAATGAGCCCGAACTAAATCATCAGAAATCTTGGCAATAATAGGCATAAGCTCTCTACCTATCTTTTTCTTACCGTCAGCACTCCCAGAATCAAACCTGGAAATTGCCGATTCTATGAAATAATCATAAATATTCGAAGCCTTTTTAATTGCTTTTTTAAATCCATCCGGATCTTGGCGGGAAAACTCATCCGGATCTTTAAATTTACCCAAGGAAACCACTTTAACAGTCAAACCAACCTCATCTAACATTTCTATTCCCCGCCTGGAAGCTTTATCACCTGCCAAGTCGCTATCAAAACAAACTGCCACATTCTCACAAATTCGCGATAACAATCCAACCTGTTTTTCTCCAAAAGCAGTTCCCTTGGTTGCTACTATATTTGTGATTCCTGCTTGATAAGCCGAAATCACATCAAACTCCCCTTCCACCAAAACCGCTTCATTACCTGCCCTTATAGATTCTTTAGTCAAATCCAGACCAAAAAGAAGCGAACCTTTATTAAAAATCGGTGTTTCCGGAGAATTTATGTATTTTGGCTCTTGCTTAGCCTCCTGCCCAATTAGTCTCCCCGCAAACCCCACAACCACGCCACGTTGATCTTTAAGCGGAAACATTAACCTATCACGAAATCTGTCATAGAAACCAACATCCTTCCGACTTTGCCCAGCATAACTGCGATTAGAACGAGAAATAATAAGTCCCGCAGCAGAAATATCAGGAGCGCTAAACCCTCTTTTTAAAAGGGCATGTAAAGTGTTGTCCCAGCCGGCAGGTGCATAACCGACATCAAACTTTTTCCAAATTTCCTCTTTTATTCCCCTGCTTTTTAAATATTCCCGCGCTTTTTCACCTAATTTATGTTTATTTAAAAGATATGAGTAAAACTTGGAAGCAGTCGCGTTTATAAGAAGTAGTTTGTCTTTTTGTTTACCATGTTCACTTCCACCATAAGACTTAAGTTTTACTCCAACCCTTTTGGCAAGTTCCTCCAAAACCTCCGGAAACGTCCATCCTTCTACCTTTTCCAGGAAAGTAAATGCATCTCCACCCTCTCCGCATCCAAAACATTTAAATACCTGCCGGTCTGGTGAAACCATAAAAGAAGGCGTTTTTTCGCTATGGAAAGGACAAAGTCCCGATAAATTTCTTCCTGCTTTTTTTAGGAGGACATACGAAGAGATTACTTCTACAATATCTACTTTACTTTTTACTATTTCCGCATCATCCATAATTCTTGCTCGGAAGAATTATATCAGAGGAGCGCCTTTGGCATGACTGAAAGGTGCCAAGGCGACTGCTGATATTAAAATGGCAATGCGATATAATTGTTAACTCTGGAGAGGTCGCATAGTGGCCGAGTGCGCTTGCTTGGAAAGCAGGTATAGCCGTAAGGTTATCGAGGGTTCGAATCCCTCCCTCTCCGCATTTGAAAGTTTAGAGCCTTTCTGAACTTACAATTGTTGAGTAAGCTAATTAAGAAGAAAAATAGCAATTACAACTAGCAATACTCCAGTCACTTTTTTAATACTTAGAGGTTCTTTAAATAAAAAAATTCCAGCAACAACAGTAAATACAACAATTAAACCTAAGATCAAAGGGATAAATTTGGAAACATCAACCCCTTTGGTATTTAAAAGCTTTGCATAAGCCAACGTACCGATCCCATTAACTAGGCCAGCAGCAATGCCTATCAATAACTGTCTTATTAGCGGTACCTCATGATTAACTTGCGTTAGGGCAATTAGCCCTGTACCGGTAGCAATCACTAGTGACAACCATCCAACTCCCAAATTGGAAAATTTAGCTATAATTGGCCACGCACTAAAAAACAAAGCGGCTATTAGAATTGAAGGCAAAGGATTCACAAATTATATTCTAATCTTCCCTTTTGCTTTTGTCCAAACTTCTTTCGTTCCCTTATATGTCAATTTATCCTCAACTTCACCAACGAGAAGCCAAACTTTATCAGAAACTTCATATGCGGTTGTCGCCTCACCTTGTTCAATAAACTTCATCAGATAGTAAGTGACGGTTTTTAAAACACGCGAACCAGCATCAAAATAAAAATACTGGCATTCCCCGGCTTTCTCTAAAACTTCTGCCTTAACACCCGCTTCTTCCTCAACTTCGCGTACCGCTGCCTGCTCGCTGGATTCTCCGATCTCTATATGTCCTTTAGGAAATTCCCAACCCTTATGCCCCGAATGCTGGGTCAGAAGAACTTTGACTTCACCACCAACCTTTCTTAGAACTATTCCACCGGCAGAAAAAATTCTTTTAATCGCCATTTCTTTTTGTTAAAACATCCAATTGATCAGGTGTGGGCCTTCTTTCTAATAAGTACTCAAAATAATCCATTCCCCAAGCCAAAACCTTTCCACCAGGCTTAACAAGCGATAAAGCTTTGTCCCTAAAAAGTTCATACATTGCCACATCTTCTTCTTCCGGTGTTATATCTTTCCAAATATCCCCTATAACGCAATCAAACAGTTCTCTGGTTTGAAAATCCAAAAAATCAGCCAAGACAATTTCGCCTTGCAAAAACCTGTTTGCCGATTTGTTTGCCTTGATCACTTCCGGCTCTAACTCGCAAGTAATCACCCGCTCAACTTGCGGATTTTTCAAAAGTAACTCTTGTACAACTCCCAAACCATAACCTGCAACAAGTACTTTTCCATAAGCCCTTTCTGCCAGCTGCTCCTGCGCTTGTCTTTCCACTGGAATGTCCCACATCCAGAGATAACCACCCATCCATAAGAAATCATGGCCATTTTGTTTTAATATCTCTACTTCCCGATTTGCCATTGGCTGAGATTTTAACAAATAACCTAGAACATTAGAATAGTTGATATAATACACAACGAACGCGCGCCCATAGCTCAATTGGATAGAGCACAACCTTGCGGAGGTTGCGGTTGGGGGTTCGAATCCCTTTGGGCGCACAAAATTAATTTTGTGTGTCTTGGCATCGAACGCTAGTTCGGTTTTTCGTAACACTATTGAACCAAAGATTTCAATAGTAGTGAAGAAAAATGCGGATTTGCTTGCAAATCGCAAATCCCCCAAGCCACATTCGTTCAGTGTAAACACAAGGAGGCGTCGCATAGTGGACTAGTGCGGTCGTTTCGAAAACGACTTGGGTCGTAAGGCTCACGCAGGTTCGAATCCTGCCGCCTCCGCATTAATTAAAAAGTGTTGAAAATGGTTTTTATTCCAGGCTGATTCTTTGTTGCAACCAAATAGCCCATTTGTCAAAAAGCGTATGGACAGGTCCATGATGAAAGTGGATATGTTTTTCCAGAAGTTCCAAAAGTGTCCTGTCCGAAACATTAGTAAGAAGTAAAATTAGCCTTCCCGGAAAACGTAATTTTGTCTGAACAACCAAAAGCCTGTCATCACCCCGTTTATCAAACCAAAAAGAATCCAGTTCCTCCCACAAAAAAGCCTTGCCTCCCGAGGTTATTCCCATATTCGTAATTTTATGCTCAATCGTCTCAGGCGCAGCCAATGCCAGGACAAATACCACAAATACAAGGGCCAAAATAACACCAACCAAATAAAATTCGGAGAAAGCAATTGCAGCCAAAATAAAGACTAATCCGTACAATGCCACTTTTACAAAATATTTTCGGCTTCTTGCTTTGAAAACCCGAACAGGAGACTTCCAGGAGATAATTGATTTTGCTTCTGCTGCTGCCTGATGTTTGGCATCAACCTCTGCAGATGTAAGCACCCGTTCTTCCTTATGCTCCTGAGGATTTTCTTCTTTTTTGTTAAATGTGGGCATATCAAAAAATAGTTTAACACAAAATTAAGATATTCAAATACTGTATATTAATTACGTGCCAAGTAACAATTTTCTTTATTTAAAAAAAATCCATTTATGGCAAATTATATTCGCATCTGCAATCATAATAAGGTTATTCTATTTAATCCTAACACCCCAAGGACAAACACCCGACGAAATATTCATATTTGATCGAATTTGGCATCTCGCAATAAACGCAACCAATTATCCAATTTACTTCCAAAACAATGAATATTTCTATCCTCCTCTTTATTTTGTAATCTCGGCCTGGATTATCAAACCACTGCTATTACTTAAACCTCTGCAAACTTTCGAACAAGCATATAGCGTTTATTATTTCCCACTAAGAATGGTCTCTTTAACATTATCTCTAGCTTCCCTAATCCTCATATGGAAAACATTAACAAACCTAAAAGTTACAGAAACCGTTAAACTATCCACTTTCGCATTTATTGCACTGTTGCCAACATTTGCAAATTTCTCCATATATTTAGGCCACAATGTACTTGTATTTTTCCTACTGACATCATTCACTTTCTTAATAAGCAAAAAGGGTGTTGATCTAAACTCTAATAAAACTTCGATTTTATTGGGAATAATATTTGGCCTGTCCATTCTGACTAAATTTGATTCAATTGTAATCTTGCCTGGTTTTCTTTTTTATGCTTATTTAATGAGAAAGAATCATCACCTGCTAACTTTTATAGCAATATTCATGTTTTTCGCAACAATCACCGGAGGATGGTGGTACCTTAAAAATTACATCACTTTTGGCTGGTTCTACGATAAAACAGCATTTGAAGCTATGATAAGTAATTTTACGCAACCATTTTCCTTTGAAGGATACATACCTTATGTTTTCTCGTCAGTTCTAATAACATTTTTTGCAACTTTTGGTATTCAAAACAATATCTATTTAATCCCCTCAGGTTATTTTATTTTTATTATTTTAATACTCCTCTCACTTTTTGGGATTCTAAAAAGTAAATACCTACTATCTCTAAAAACCATTCCAAAAATATATTATTATTTTTTAATAACGTTTCTGACTAATCTAGTCCTTCTTATACTATGGAACTTTAAATACGTACTCCAACCGCAAGGCAGATATTTGTTTCCTTCTATTATCTTTATCGCCCTCTCATTTAATATCGGCTTAGCAAGCGTTTTAAACAAAAGGTCTTATTTACTCCCTCTGACAATAATTATTATTGGAATTACTTACAATATATGGGGGCTGTCTTGTGCTCTCAACTCCTTTTATAAAATACACCTTCCACTTTCAATCTGTTTTAGACAAATTAATTAAGCAACAGAGTGGATTTAACTTCAGATTGAATCGAATTTACCAAACGAGCGGAGGGGGTGGGATTCGAACCCACGGTATCTTGCGATACAGTCGTTTTCAAGACGACCGCACTAGTCCACTATGCGACCCCTCCAAAAAAAAGATGGGGGTGGGATATATTTCTTCGAAATAGAATATGGGCTTCGCCTCATATAAACAAACCCAGATGGGTTCATCAACACCACCCCACTTCTAAAAATTTAGAATTGTAGTTCTGAATTTTTAGAAGGGCGGAGGAGGTGGGATTCGAACCCACGTGAGCCCGTTAAGGACTCAGGGGATTAGCAATCCCCCGCAATGGACCAGCTATGCGACTCCTCCAACTTACCTAAGTCCGCACTATTCTAACAAAGTTCGAGCCCCTATCCAAATCTTGTTATACTCACCTTGTGCCAAAAAATTTTGATTTCAATTTAAAAGTTCTGTCTTTTATTTCAAGCATATTGTTCTTTCCAATTCTATTCACAAATATCTTTTTACAAAGCGAATACCACTTCGTTGTACTCGCACAAACATTTATAAGTGGACACCTTGATATCCAAACCCTACCTTACGTGAGTGACTTTGCCCAGTTTAACGGGCGCTACTTCTCACCCCTTGGGCCATTTCCTGCAATTGTTGTCGCTCCGTTTTTAATTATATTAAAAAGTTACCCTACAGAAAGTCCACTTAAAATTCCCTTGATGTTAATAAACCTTTTTCTAATTTTCCAAATATCCAAGATACTAACCAACGATAGAACCAAAGCTATGCTTCTTGCCATTTTTTATATTTTTGGCTCAATTTTAACCCCAGTCGAAGTTTATCCCTTTTCTACTTATTTTTCTCAATTAATTGTTACAACTTTACTCCTGTATGCCATTTGGGAATTTTTAAATCACAAACGATACTTCTTGATTGGTACTGCAGTAGCCCTGTCTTTTTTAACCAGAGGAACTACCATTTTCGCATCATTATTTTTTTTGATGTTCCTTTTTAAAAAACCTATTAACATTAGGAGCCTCGTGCTTTTTGTTCTGCCCATCCTCATCTCTATTTGTTTATTTTTTTCCTACAACTATTTACGTTTTGGCTCGATTTTTGAATCTGGTTACAGGTATCAATTTATTAACCAAAAGTTAGAAGCCAGAAGAAATATAGGAATTTTTTCTATCCATCACGTACCCGAAAATCTTTACGCTCTATTTTTAAAATTACCCAACTTCAATACAAGATTTCCTTTTTTTAAGCCTGATAATATGGGCATGAGTATCTTTATCATGTCTCCAATTCTGTTTCTTCTTATAAAGATTAAATTTAAAGAAATATACGTTAAAGAAGCAGCATTAACTACACTTTTAATCCTCTTGCCAATTTTACTTTACTACGGGATCGGCTTCAAACAAATCGGCTTTCGCTATGCCCTGGACTTTTTCCCATTTATCCTAATTATGTTGGCTCAAATTACAAAGAAGATGCAAGTTTCAACAATTGCTTTTTTAGTATTCCTCGGAGTATTTATAACCTTTCTCGCAACCTTTTCACCCTAAAGCAATAGCCATCCCCCATACAACACTAGCCCCATCTTGTTTTAAAACACGGCACGCTTCACCCATAGTCGCTCCTGTTGTATACACATCGTCAACCAAAATAATCGTCCTGCCTCTAATGTCGTACTTATTTACGGTAAAAGCGTTTTTAATATTTTTCTTTCGTTCTTCTCGTGTTAAACCAACCTGTGTTTTTGTTTCTACGTGTCTTTTCAACAAATTCTCAAGTTGACACCCAAACTTTTTTGCCAAAATCTGACAAATTAATTCTGCCTGGTTAAAACCCCGCCAGTTTTTACGCTTGGTATGTAAAGGAATAGGAACAAGCACAAAATCCCCAGGAATATTAAATTTCCAAATCTGCTCTGAAAATAGATCAATAACTGTGTAGGCAATATCCCAAATCCACTTGTATTTAATTTTGGAAATTGAAAGTTTTATCGGTCCTCTATATCTAAAACCTACAACAAGTCCGTCCAAATTATATTTAGTTTTGCAGCCAGGGTGCACCCTTCCTCCAACAGCCTGCCGTTGGCAAATAGGACAAATAGGGTTTTGGACAAGTTCAATTTTTAAAAGACAAGAAGGACAAACATAGGCTCCAAACCTACCACAACTAACACATTTTCTTGGAAAGATAAAATCTAAGATGTTCATAGTTGTAGTTGATAGCTTATGGTATAGCATATCAATCCCTTCTCTTCTATAAACTAATCATTACCAACTAGATACCAAAAATCCTCCAAATGTTGGAGGATTTTTCTGTGGAGATGCCGGGTATTGGGCCCGGGTCCAAGAAAACATTTCAAAAACATCTACAAGCTTAGTTGGTCAATAAAATCTCGTTTAAATTTGTAACCGGCCAGCAGGAAAAACTTAAACAAAGATCAAAGTTTTTGGATTTTACCTGATCAGAATAAAAACCTATCTTGGCTAAGTTTTTGCCCTTTAAGTTCCACCAAGAGAAAACTAAAAAGACATGCTATGCGCTGTTTTTAGGCAGTCGCAAAAGCAAACTCTCGCGAACCGAAAGCGTTGCTAAAAGCTCCGCTGACAGCTGCAAAGAGCTGTTGTGCTTTTTTACTTGCACGTAAGTTTAATCCAAAGCCTAACGCACTTTAGAATCATATTCGGCTTGCAGTTTGTCAAAGTGCAATTCCTGTCGAAACAATACATCCCCAGGAACGTAAATTCTAACAAATTTAGCCACAAATTACAAATCTACTTCTCTCCCCGTACCTCTCGCTCTATATCCCTAACAACCGCCCGTTTCTTTAACACAGTTCTTTTGTCATATTTGGATTTAGACTTTGCCAAAGCCAGCTCAACTTTTGCCAAATTTCCTTTCATGTAAATAGAAAGTGGCACAAGCGTTAGCTTCCCGGCAGAAATTTTCCCTTGCCAGTTTAAAATTTGTCGCTGTTGAAGTAATAGTTTTCGCTCCCGTCTGCTATTTGCATATTTTTCTGACCCCATCCAAGGATTGATAAACGCATTTAGTAAAAACACCTCACCATCTTTAATTCTTGCAAACGACTCCGAAAGATCTACGCGGCCTGCCCGAATTGACTTGATTTCCGCTCCCATCAAAACTACACCAGCTTCGACCTTTTCCAAAATTTGATACTTGAATCTTGCCCGTTTATTTTTGATCATGGGCCCTAGAGACTGGCAACCAATATCTTGTTGCCTGTCGTAATATACATTTTGCCGGCATTCTCATCAACCATAATCGAAGTTAATTTTGCAAATTCCCCCGACTGATAAGATTTTTTATATGTCCCGTCTTTGGAGACAACCAAAACCGCCGAATTGGTATGGTCAACTACGTAAAGGTTATCGATATCTGCAGTTGTGTAAATATTGTAAAAATCAGAATTAGTATTAACCAAACCTTGAATCGAAAAGTCCTCTTTTTTACCTCTCGTATACTTCAAAACCTGATTACCGTTGGTGACCCATACAGACCCATCAATTGCAAAATGGGAGTTTGCTGCAAAATTCTCGCTCGCTTCCAGATAATCAGCACTTTTTGAATAACCTCCTTCTACTGGTACATATTTATTTATCTGGCTTGCACCCAGGGCGTAAACATTACCAAAAAATACCCCCAAGTCACGCGCGCCACTAACTCTCGCCACTTCATCTTTTTTACCGTTCGCAAAAGATGTCCTCAAAACCTTATCTGGAAGCAACACAAAGATGTTTTTGTCATAGATAGCCCCTACCTCAATTGTACCCGCACCATTAGTCTCATCAACCTTCTTGCCATCCTTGTCTAAACTAACAATCTTATCCTCAAAAAACCCAATTATGTTGTTACCAATCCTACCAAGTCCAACTGCCCCGCTATCTTCATAAAAAGTCCTAAAATCTACACCTGTTAAATTTTCAGTATCCTTTAGTTTCTGTGCAATTTGAGAACTTAAAGATAAAGCAGCTGCATCTTTTGGCCTGAGACTAAGTGCTAACTTAACCTCCTTATCCGCCGCAACCAAAATATCCCTTGCCCGGTTCCGGTTAAGCTCAATAATTGCCGACCCTTCGTTATAACTTGCAGTGGCAGCAGCAATATGCCCACTAAATTCCTTTAACTGTTGAGCATCTTTCTGTTTTACATACGTAAAATATCCGCTTGCCCCCAATACCAAAATCAAAATAATGGCAAGCACAATTATGTTTCTTCTGACCTTGGATACTGTCCCGCCTCCCCCCCTGGAAAAACCAAATACTTCATTCTTAATAAATCGCCAAGCGGCAGCAACGGGCAAACCTACTAACGTAAAAATAGCAAAGGAACGTTTTTTGCCGATATGGCTATCTTCTACCCCTGCAGGAAAGTTTGTATCCGTAACTTTATCATCCACTCTAGCCTCCTCCAATTGCTCCGGTTCCTCAGTCTTTGCTGGCTCGAGATTTGCCAAATTTCCCTCATCACCTTTTACCTGTACAAAAAGTGCTCCTATTTCCGCCTGGTCCTCCTGCGCAGAAATATCGGTTGCTAATCCATCAATCACATCTTCTAAATCGATATCCCGGCTTTGGGAAAAAATAGAAGTGTCAAAGGTATCAAAAAATTTAGAAGAGCCAAGAACAAATAATTGCCCTGCAACAAAAGGGCCGGAACCCTCTTCAAATTTGATTTCCATCTCATCAGGGGCACTATAGACAAATATTTTTACCGAACTCCCGCTCCGCAAAAAGAAAACAGCATTCTTATAAAAAAAACAGGTCGCAAAACTTGCTTCCACTTCCCTGCCTTTTGCAAAATCCTGGCATTCAACCTTAGCAGCCTTTAAATTCTCAAGGATATTATTACCCTCTGCTTCCTCTATCTTTTTGACTGCAATTTGAAAAAGATCATGCATAGTTGCATGACTATCTGAAGGGCTCCCCTTTTTTGTCTGGTAAAAACCGGCAAGAACACCTACTTCGTCTTCTCCAAACGAAATCCTTTTTGAAAAAATTGCAGAAGCACACTCTTCACTCGCATTACCTGAAATTTTCTCTATCTTAAGTCTTGGCCCCAACACTTCTTTTTTCGGTAACTTTTCGTCCATATTTTAAAAACTGCTCATAAAAAGAAATAAGATGGCCAAAGAAAAACCTATGTGTATAAATGCGATAAATTTAAGAATTGGCGACAACCTGGTCGGCAGTTTTATTGTCATAATTTGTATCTGGCGAAACAGGATAATGGCAAAAATCGTATAAAATATTATAAACAACACCATAAACATCTTAAAAATAAAATGTCCACTGATACTGTTTAAGATGATGTTTGTTGTTTCCTGAACTGGCATATTTACCCAACTACTCCCGGAACTTCTGCTTCCTCACCTCTAACCTGTTCCAAAATTGCTTGGGCAACATCATCCGGTCGTTCAACCTTCACAAACTCAAACTCGTTTTTTTCTCCCGCTGTCTGAATTAACACATTTCCATAATGAAAAACTGTTCCTCCAAAACCAATAATCCTCGGAGTTACATCCTGGATCTTGTTGAGGTTAGCATATGCGGTTTCCATACTGAGCACACCCTTAAACTCATAATCTATGATACGTTCGGAAGTTAGCAAATATACGTTAAAAAACCAAAAAACAAACTTGTAAAATGCAAATCCAAAAACAAACAAATACCAAAACGCCAAGACCCAAAAAATCTGTGCTACCCCCAAAAAGGTCAGAATATTTACTTTTACGAGATAAACTGCAGGTGATGCAATAACTGGCACGAATGCTAAAAAAACTACTTCCAAGAGTGGAACCAATTGAGTAATTAAATGTTGTCTTAAGAGAAGAACAAGTTTTTCTCCCTTTTCCTGGTTTTCAAAACCTACACCCTCCGGATTAGGGGCATAAATTGCCAAAGGGTTACGCGTTTTCTCACTCTCCATAACCTTATTATAGCTCCCCTTCCTTTTTTACTAAAACTTTGGCAGTGTCATCCCTGTAAACTTCACGGAAATTTACAAAACAGCTCAAATTAAAGTTTTTAGAAACCAATAGAGTCTTAACATTAAACCTTTTTAACCATTCACATTTTTTGTTTTCCAAATCCATATAAACACCCAAAATACTTTTCCCTTCTGGCGTCTTCCAGCTGGCCATCCTGCCATCTATAAAAACCTTAGCTTCCGGATATTGCCAAAGCAAAAACCCGCCCCAATTATATTGACCCAACAAGTTAGAGTTTATTGAATTTGCTCTCATGTATTTGACAGCCTCAACCGGATAACCACTTTTAGCAAGCAATTCCTCCATATTGCTACCAACAAACTTTCTTATATGTACATATGTACTATAAGAAACATAAACTATAAACCCAAACCCTAAGATAATAAGTACGCCTCTTGCTAAACGGCTCTTGGTACTAATTGTAAAATATCGGGAAGAAATAAAAATAAAAAGAACGCACCAGAAAAAAACAAAATTCGAGGATACAAACCCTATCGAAAACAAAAATGCGGCAATCAAAAACCAAGTAGGTTCCAACTTTTTTGCTTTAGTCAAAAAAATGTAAATAAAAATTATTCCAGTGACAAAAAAATAAATATTATTTTCGAAGAACAAAACGACTGATTGCCATTCCGCAATGTACTGTAAATTTTCAATAGTCAAAAAATCGCCAGCCACACCGCTTTTCCATAAATCTAAGCTGAAAGGCGTTATAAAAGATCCGGCAAGCGCTCCCAGCACACAAAAAATCGGCAATCCAATTTTTGTTTTTTGGGAAAAAGATTTTTTATACAAATAATCAACTGTCAGATAGAAGGCAAACACTCCTATCCCTACCACAAATGCCCTATGTACATTGGCCCATAGGGTAAAAAATGCAAACCAAAACAAAATGTGCCATCTCTTTGTAAAAAAACGTTTTTCCAAAAGAACTACCAAAATGGCAAAAAATAAAAACGAAAGATTGTGCGGCCTCACCGCCAAGTTAGAAAGTGCAAGCCTGACGCCCAACGCAATTGCTACAAACTTTAGTAAATCTACTTCTCGAATTAACAAAAAAACCGCAAGTGTAGAAATTAATGCAAATACAACTACCAAACAATAATAACCAAAATAATTATATAAAAGTGCTAAAAAAGCCTGATACAAAAAATAGGAATTCCCCCATTCATATCCAGGCATTGTCCAAGATAACTGATCTGCTCTCAAAATTACACCTGATTCCACCAATTTCTTCCCCATTACCAAATGCCAACCAAAATCTGGGTCAACTATAAACTGTAAGAATAAAATGAAAACAAAAACTAAAAGCAATAACCTTAACAAATATCCACTTGTTAAAAGATTCTTCACTTTTTCTCTATATTAAAAAGTGGGCTGCGGATTGAAATATAGCCGGGAGCACGCAAATTAAATATTGTTTTTAAATCAGATCCGTTTATTGAGATGGTTCCACGATTGGTCTCAAAAGAGACACTGGACGTAGAACCCCCATCGCTGTAGGTAACAGAAACGGAGGAAACAGAAGTCACTGCCCCTCCAGCTTTCGAACCGGCCAGATCCCTAAGGTCATTCATCGAATATGGATTCCCGCCCCAACAAGAAGTAGTCACAGGCGTTATCCTCCCTCCATCAACACCATCTTTACCTTGTACCAACCATGCATTTAATATGTCTGCCATTTCCTCCTGCGTTAACCATGGACTGCTTTTACCGCATTTTGCACTACTGGTTGAGTATCCTTGCGTATACCATCCTTTATAAAACCAAGGGCTATTGGCAATTTTTTCGTAAGCATCAGCTGTCCAACAATCTTTTGATCCGCATTTAGTATCCCAACCTGACCCATTTAAATAACCGCCAGTCGTCGAAGAATATTGGGTAGAAACCGCATTATTTCCATCTGTAATCACAATACCTTTTGTATCACGAACAGCTTGCTCCCAATCTCCTCCTTTGGAATGGCCAATATAAACCTGACAACCCTCATTGGCACAGATAGACTTGGATCCATTATTAGTGTATGCAAGAGCATAAGACCGAGCTGCCACCGCCTGCGCTTTTAGGGCCTCTTTATTCCAGGTGCCTGGCATTTCCGCAATCCCGTACAAATATTGTTGAAAATCTACAGATCCATAACCGTCTACAGTGATATTGCCGGGTTCACTATAACCGTCTTTTATCTGCTTCCCGGAAAAATAATGGCTCAAGATATCTCGAAAATTAGCACCGTTATCCGCTCTAGCTTTAGCACCATATTGGCTCATTCCATTTCTGTGGCTATATGCACCAAACGAAAAACCCGCAAAAGCCGGAGAAAAACCCGGATTAAAAGACGGCGCAGCATTAGGGTCATCTGCAAGCGGCACATCTCCAACTGACGTTGTAAAAGTACCGCTTTTGGCATTAACTATTTCTTGCTGTCTGGCAGTCAGAGCTGCAATTTTACCTTCTAACTCACTTTGAAAAGATTTGGCATTGGCAATTTCCCCTTTTAAAAATTGTTTCTGTTTGTCAATTTGAACCTGTGCTGCAGCCAACCTTTTCTTATCATCTGCAAGCTTTAAAATTTTTCCACTGATACTTTCTATCAAATCTTTATCCGACCCGCTCGCCTTTTGTTGGAAAGCAATTAGCTTTAAAGTTTCCGTTGCATCGGTAGAAGAAAAAAGTGTCAAAAGAGGAATGTCGGCAAAACTCCGAATGTAAAAGTTTCGCACCGTAGATGCCAAAATCTTTTTTTGGTTGACCAGTTCATCCTCGCTTTTTTTAAGGTCCTGACCAATTGATGTAATCTTTGTTGTGATAGATGCCAATTGTCCTTCTAAAGATTTGACTTGTCCCTCCAAGGGTGTTGTCGCCGCCCGCGACATGTCCACCTGTTTTTGTAAATCATCAATTTGTTTTTGCAAATCAGAAATTTCGTCAGCCCTTGTTATCCTCACTAAAAACACCAGTGGCAACACTAAAACCAAAAGAAGAATCAGAATCTTTTTCATCGGGGCAAAGTTTATTTATTATAGCTCATCAAGAATTGATGAGATACATCAGACGAACAACAGTGAGTGCTGATATATCAGGGTGAGCTTCAAAGAGTTCGACCTGAAGTATGTGTACGAGAAACACAAGCTTTCTTTCTTAGCACGAGGAGAGTTTTCGAAAAGTTTACGATGGGGGAAACGAAGTGATACACTAAAATTGGATATGAAAAAAGTGCGTATTCTACTAATTCCTCTCTTTTGTTTAGCTTTTCTATTTGTATTTGCTTATCTTCCTTCCAACAAAACCTTTGCGATTGGCCATGACGCAAGCCCAGCGTATAGAGATGAAAACACAGACAAGGTCACTGTAACCTTCACGGGCATAAATCAAAGCGTGGTTTATTTTTGCCTTCACAAAACCGGAAAATGCGGTGGCAGCACTCAATATTTAATAGAAGGAAATGTTGTCGATGGTAGTGCTAGCATAGAAGTTTGTGGAGATGGTACTCAGGACCTTAAAAAAGGTGCTTGTGGTGCGAATGATTTCTTTTGGGCCACTAATTACGATGTTTGGATTTTCCCCGACAGGGCATCAACTGATACTTGTGATAGTCAGGCTTGTACAAATCCGGACCACGCAATGGATCAAATTGAATTTAACGTAAATCATTATTACCCGATCCCAAGCTTTGACCCGGTTAAACCGGTTGCAAATAACGAATTTATTTTTAAACTTACAGGTGTTAAGAGGGTTACTACCGACGAAGGTAGGAATGCCTATCGTTTTGATATGGACGACAATAACGGCAATGCAATCAACGCCTGCAGCGAACAAAACTGGAGCACCGTACCAGCCGGCTATTTCCAAAAACCATGCACTCTTGCAGAAGGAATATATTTTTTGACAATACGAGGTCAGGCGGATAGGGACCATAACGACGGTTTCACCTACTATAAAATACGGCTCGAGGTAACTCCAGAAGGAGGAAACATTACCGTTTCTGTGGATCCGAATAATAAAGACGCTAACGAGTTGGTAAATATTCCTGGATTAAAAACTGTAGCTGGTAATGGGTCCAATCCTTGTTCTGCAACCGGCTGCGAAACCGCATTAGGTTTTATCCCCACAAGCGTAAAGGGTTTTACCCAAAAAATCCTGGGTATTGCAACCGGCCTTGCCGGTGGAATTGCACTTATCTTAATGGTAATCGGCTCCATCAGGGTACTCACATCTTCGGGTGACCCGAAAGCAGTAGCTGGTGGCCGGGAAATGATTGTTGCAGCAGTTGCAGGATTGCTATTTTTAATATTTGCTACCCTAATACTCAGGTTTATAGGCATAAACATCATAGGCATATAAAATGAAAACTGCCGTAAAATTTATCCTGCTTTTATTTACAATTTTCGCAATATTACCGCTTCTGCCGGGAACCGGCAGGCTGACAACTGCAAAAGCAGTCTGCCCTACTCCTTTCATCACAATAACGGCAACAACACACAACCTAAGCCCTACAGTGGACTTCGCTTTTTCCCAAACTGTCGGACAAGGGAATTTGTTTATTCACAAATTAAGTAGTCCGGCGATTCCCGATAAAACTATAAACGTTGACGGCAGATCGGGTTATTCTATTGATTTAAGTGATGGGCTCTACAACGCAGTACTTTTTTATAGCGTTTGCGAAATATCATATAATGTCCAGTTTAGTCCTGGGTCAGGAAGCACCAGTCTTGTTTTAAACAATCCTTCTATTACCGACAATACAGCATCTTTTAGTTTTACGCCTGCGCCATACGACAGTATACTGATGATTTCAGGCCCGGTATCACATACGGAACTTCTAACAGCCGGGCAAACAAGCTTTAATAATTGGACTGGCGCGGACGGATCTTACACCGCAGTCATAAAAGACCGTGGTGGTGTAAATATTTCAAATGTGGTAGGTTTTGGTCTTCCCGGAGCTATTACACCGCCCAGCGACACCAGCGGTGGTGCCGAATGCACCAGCTTTGGTGGCTGTACTGACATCCCCGGAAGCCAACCGCCTGGCTTTTCCGAAAATACATTTGTTACAGACCTCATTTCTAAATTTCTCCCCATTGCCATTGGCCTTGGTGGCTTCTTATCCGTTATCCTCGTCATAGTTTCCGGCCTTCAATTCATTACTTCAAGCGGCAACCCCGAAGGTGCAGCATCAGCACGCGGCAGGCTTATTTTTGCCCTTGTCGGATTTGTACTCTTGACCCTGGCTTTTGCCATCACCAAAGTTGTAGATACTCTGCTTCTTAGAGGTAGTGGTATATTCTAAATATGTCTTTTATAGTAGAGGCCTCATCATTTAATATCGATAACAATATTTTCCCGCCCGCTTCCTATACCAGTTTCGGTTCTCTTGCCACAGTCGTTGTCCAATTTTTAATTTCACTAGCAGGAGGCGCGTGTTTAATTTTTATAATCATTGGTGGCATAAAAATCGTCACAGCCTCAGGGGATGAGAAAAAAATGGCCAGTGCCCAATCCACAATCCTCTATGCTATTATTGGTTTAGCAGTCACAATTTTGGCGCTGGTAATAGTTAACCTCGTCCAAAAGTTTTTCGGCTCAAACGTTCAAATATATTAAATTATGCAACTTGCAGCAGCTCCAGACCTAGGTAAAATCACTATTGACAACAGTGTTACACCAAACCCTCCGGATCCTGGCGCTTTTGTTGCCGGTGTATTTAGAAACGGCATCAGTTTATTAATCCTTGGGGCATTTCTTCTGATGTTAATCTTTACAATTATAGCCGGTATTAAATTCATAACAGCCGGTGGGGATTCAAAAGCCATTTCGGCTGCTTGGAGTCAAATCTATATGGGTATGATTGGCATGGTTGTAGTTGTCGGCGCTTATGCTATTATTATATTGATCGAAACTTTTTTTAAAGTTAAGATCATATCAGGTGGTTTCACATTACCGACCCCACCATAAATACAAAACAAAGGAGGTGAATTTAATAAAAATGTATACTAAAGCAAAAAAAATTGCCCTAGCTTCAGCCGGTCTCGGATTAATACTGTTTCTGCCAGCAAGCGCTTTTGCAGCAGTTAACACAGGTGCAAACATAGTTCCAAACTCTATATCACCTATTAACAACATCGTTAAAGTAATTCAAAACGCTATCAAGTTTATCCTTTTAGTTGCCTTCATATTGGCATTTATTTTCTTAATTATTGGAGGTATTCGTTGGATAACCGCAGGTGGTGACGAAAAAGCCGTTTCTGGGGCCCGAGGCATGATAACAGCAGCCCTAATAGGTTTAGTCATCGTTCTTGTTTCATATGCGCTTATCATACTTGTCGAAACATTCTTTGGTGTCAAAATCATATCTGGGAATATTTCGATCCCGCAGGTTACAGACTAAAGCAGGCCTATTGGCGGTTTTTTCAACTACTTTATTTGTAGTAAAGTCCGTCATAAGTCCTGCTTTTGCTGCACCGGCACAACTATACGAAGTTCAATACGTTATCCGAAGAATCATAGGATTGCTTACACCTTTTGCTGCTATTGCGCTTCTTTTAATGATAATAGTCGGTGCTTTTAAATTCCTGACTTCTGGAGGCGACCCCAAGGCAGTCGCGGGAGCGCGAAGCACCTTAACTTACGCCATTCTTGGAGTAATTTTGATAATTGTTTCTTATTTAATCCTCAAGTTAGTAGGAGCCGTAACAAGCTCTCCGACAACCGTAGTTAACTTCCCCGATTCTCCATAAAATACTAGCCAAATATCAACCTACAATATATACTAAATTCATGCCCAGCCTGTTTACAAAACTGACTGTTAAGTTTAAATATTTAATTGTCTTCTTGTTACTGTTTTTCCCCTACATATTACCCAATAATTCCTTAGCTGCCCCGCCTAACCCGCAACCGTGCTTTAACCCGGTTGCAACAGATAATTTAACCGATAATTACATAACAGACGATCAGGGCGACCCTTTAGGCGACAATCTAAAATTCACTTTTATTTACTCAGGACCGGTTGGCCATGCTCCAGGAGACGCAGGTTCAGGAACAGCAGAATTGAGAAAAGATCTGAGTTTCAAAGCCGACTTTTCCAAGCTTCAAGCAATTTTTGGTGCCCCTACCTCCGATTACCTCGAAGGTAGCTATCAGGACCCTCAACACGCCCAGGCAAATTTACTTGCCATGAAAAACCCTGATCTCATAAAACACCAGGGCCCAGAAGGCAAAACTGCCCCAAGCGCCATCACCAACGACCTAAGACAAAAATATGTTAAATACGTAGACGAAAAACCGGAACTTGCAGAATCCAAACAATACTTTTCTGATTATAACGGCCAAAACCCTAAAACCATTGACGATTTAGTAACTACCTTCGGTATACCTAACCCTCCCACACCAAGCGCAGATAGAACAAACTGGATCAATACCTGGGGCAAATATTGGGAAAATATTCCGACTACGTACAACGAATTTTATATAGGCAAACTGGAGTTTAGGCCCGTTCATAGCACCCAAAAAATCCAGGCATTAAAAAGGGGTGATCCCGGTTCCTGTTTTCCTAATATGGCCCTAAGGACTGTAGAATTTCCTGTTCCCAATTTCTTTAGAAGCGCTGCCACCTCCGGCGTCTTAAACCAGGTAATCTTGCCAAAATCTGCATGGAGCGACCAAAACGATTTGTTAGGCATCCAGGGTACGGTTATGGGAATAAAAACCTCAACCTCAAACTTTATCAATAACTGTTTTAAATTCGCCTCAAACAATCCGGTCACCAATACTGTCAAAAAAGTTCTTAAGATTTCTATGCAAAAGTTGGAAGAACAATACAGCGCGTATGCATTCACGTGGACACTTTCATCCCCCAGCGTAAGTGGTACTAGGGCTACTTTTAGGATTAGTCCTGCCGCTGGCACAGGCAGTGTACTGTATATAAAAGATACAGGCGACTCGGTGCCAATCCCATCTGGAGCAACAAGCATTTCCTGGACCGGTGCTGTCGGCACTCACCGAGCTGTCATCAGCTATCTGGCAACGGATGTTTCCAACACGGTTTCCTTCACCTTATCCAGCCCTCCAGCTTGGACACTTTCACTCTCAAGCGTAAGTGGTACTACAGCCAATTTCTCAATTAGTCCCTCCGCTGGCACAGGCAGTGTACTGTATATAAAAGATACAGGCGACTCGGTGCCAATCCCGTCTGGAGCAACAAGCATTTCCTGGACCGGTGCTGTCGGCACTCACCGAGCTGTCATCAGCTATCTGGCAACGGATGTTTCCAACACGGTTTCCTTCACCTTGTCGAGTTCCAGTTGGACGCTCAATAGCCCAACAATTTCCGGCAACTCAGCAACTTTCACTTTCTCACCCGCTGCCAACGGCAATTTCGCCCTCGTTGCTAAAAATAATGATACCGGTGAAGTCTTCGATAGTGGTGCAATTCCATCTGGACAAACCTCTTGGACATTTTCAAGCCTCACACCTGGCAACTACCGAGCTGTTTTGGTCTTTGCCCTTAGTGAAATATCCAATGCTCAAACCTTCAATATCGCTGCTGCGACCTGGACACTTAATAACCCAACAATTAGCGGTAAAATTGCCCATTTCACTTTCTCACCCGCTGCCAACGGCAATTTCGCCCTCATTGTTACAAGACCAGATGGCTCGGTTGCAGTCGATAGTGGAGCCATCACCAGTGGCCTCTCATCCTGGGATTGGACCTTCACAGAAGCTGGTGATTTTAAAGCCGTTTTGGTTGCCTTTGGTGTTGCCAAAGTTTCCAATGAGGTCAGTTTCTATATTTCATGGCACATCGCCGATCCGCCGACAATCACACGAAATGCCGACAATACAGTCTCTGTAAAATTCGACTTTTGGCCTCCAGCCAACGGTAATTTCGCCCTCATTGTTACTAACGACGCTGATGGCAGTGTTGGCATCGATAGCGGGGCTATTGCCTCCGGCTTAACATCATTTACTTGGACCGATTCTAGATGGGGCAGTTGGACTGCAAGATTAGTCGCCTACGGGGTAGCCGTAGTTTCGGACAATGCGGTTAGCTTCCACATCGCCTATATTTTAAATTCGCCTAAAGTAGCCGGGCGTAATGTTACCTTCTCCTGGTCTCCACCCACACATATCGATCCCGGTATGGCAATAATAGTCCGAAAAACAGATCCCGCCCGCACCCTAGTTTGGGATAGCAGTAATTTACCCTTAAACTCTACCCAAACAATATGGTCCAAGGCTCCACCGGGAGATTTCGAAGCCTGTCTACTTTACTTGGGAATGATAGAGCTTGAGCCTCATAATTTAATCTGCAAAAACTTTTCGGTCTCATTTGCCTATAATTGGACGGTTTTTGACCTCAACCAAAATTCTTGCATAAAAGTTGGCAAAGCAGGTAAAGCAGGCAATGCTCCATTTTGTGCTATTTATCCAACAAAATTTGAGCCGGCAGTTAGTGGACAAGCGAATGTTAACCCTGGCGAATGCAGCGACAGTACAAGCTTTTTCAAACTAAATAACCAGACAAACGTCGTCTGCAACCTGACTTTTACATGGAATTCTTCTAACTACAACTCCGACCCAAGTAGGTCCTTGGTGGTGCCTGCAACGGGTAATGGTAACTGGGATGAATGTGAAGGCACGGGAGGATTCCGGACATGTTACTTAACTGTGGGCGTCTGGCCTGATTTTCGTGTCCCGTATTTAGGCCAAATTTGGAACAACAGTCTTTTTTCCGATACAACTGAATGGCTTCCGACTCGTCAAACAACAGGTCAACCCGGCGTCTATGCCTTATTGCAACCTAAGGCAGTTGCCCAAGAACTCGCCAAAGACCCTATACAGGTTATGCTTGACAATTGTATCAACAGTACAGACACAAGCGTAATTCCAAAAGGCTGCGAACCCTTGGTTAATTGGGCAGCTACTCATTCGACAAAATACCCACAACTTAGCAAATGCATTACCGATAACCTTATCACTAGAACCTCAACCCTTACATCCTGCGTTGTTGACGTAACCAGAACATTGATCGACAACAAACTTCCCGGTGAAGTATCAAGTAGCACCTTGGGCGTAAACACCGGAAGTGTTCTTGGTACAAGCGACAGTAACCAGAAAGAACGTCTTATTGGAGCCGTTGATTGCGGTAAGCATTTTAGCCGCGACATTGCCTTAAAACCCAAAGTTCTTCAAGACCATTTGGGTATTCAGCAAGATTGCAACCTGACAGCTTCCGCACCACCACCCGGTACAACAACACCGCCGACACCGCCGGGGCCTCCTCCCTCGCCACTTCCGCCAAGCGGTAACAATTGCCCGCTTACCAGACCACCTGACGGCTATACGCTGGACAATCCCCTGGGCCTTAATTTTGGCGACCCAAACTGTGATTTTTCGCAAAGCAAACTCTATGATGAATTAAAAACTATCGACCCTGCAAACGCAGATTTTTGGTTTTACACTGTAGCAGCTTGTGAAACAACCGGATATAATCCAAACGGCTATAATCCAATCTCAACCAGTGGTTCTGCCTGGGGTCTTTTCCAAATGGGACATCAGGCATATCCCGCACTTGGAATTGATTTACAGATGAATACAGAATACGACAGGGGTGATGTTATCTGGAGCCTGCAAACATCTAATGCCGTAAATTACAACAATGCCCTAAGCGCTGCACAGAAATGGCACTATTGGGCTTGTGCAGCATCCGCATGGTAACAAATAACAATTATGAACCTGTATAAAAACCAAAAAAAACTGCAGATTATAGTCTTAGCTTGTATCTTTTTCATAATTGCTATGGCAATCGGTATACTTTTCTCTTTAAAAACAGGTAAAAAGGCTCCTATTGCATCCAACAAAATAGTACCTCCACAGGTAGCCCCCGAAAACCTCCCTAAGGAAATAAAAAACCTTAAATCTAAATTGATTGCCCTAACCATCAGAAACAATAATGGCGATCTTCTGATATATCAATCACAAAATTTCTATATTGAGTACATATCATCGCCTCAGGTGTTTTTCGTAAAAATTTTAAAGGATGTCAACAAATCCAAACTAGATGCCCAAAATTGGTTTATAGGGCAAGGCGCCAAGCAGGAAGATCTCTGTACTCTACCAGTAAGGTTTTTTCTTGCAACGACCCAAGCCCGCAAAGAAAATCTTAACTTTAGCAGTTTGCCGGACGGTTGTAGCGGCCAAATTCTTACAAACCCAGCAGTAAAGAAATAAAAAATTGACAAATTTATTAAAAAAGCGTATTCTATAGGCCTAAAATGCCACGAGAAAGAGGCGAAAGAGGAATTCCCAAAAGCTTTAGGCGGGCAGCCGTTGCTGCACCTTTTCTTATTTTAGCAGCCCATTTTGGTGCGTGTAATACTGCCGGCGGCCAAAAAGAACCAACCACAGCTCCATCTCAAGCATCGGGCCAACAACTAAATCCTGATGCCGTACCAACTAAACCTGGTGAACAGTTAACCCAAAATAACCCGCCTACAGAACCAACGGTAAATCCAGCCACACGTGTGCCAACACTTACATCCCCTTCCGAAAATCCAACACCAGAATTAGATTCCTTAGGCCAATTAATCTTTAGTGAACCGGGATACCAGGACTACCGCCCCTCCGAGACACACCAAGACTACCGCCTATCCGAAGGATACAGTTTATATAAGAATATGGATCTGGATAAACTCCTAGGCAAGATTAGTACGGACTTTCCTAATGGATGGGATATTCTACAATTCCTCAAAGAAAAAGGGTATGTAAGACCTGAAGCTATAGGTGGAATCCAGAACCTTTTAAGAAAAGCTCAGCAAAAAGAACTGGTAGACCCTAAAGACCCTGCAATAATAAAGTATGTAAATTCAGCAGCAGACATTTTAAATATGAACTGCAATGCCAACTCGTTCGCAAAAAGCTATATGCAGCGCCTTGCATCCTTTGCCTACCTTCAAGACCCTGACGCTTGGCCAACTAATAAAAGATTCTACATTGACGGCAAATGTTATTGGGGAGAAAAAACAACTACCTCAAGCCAATACCAGGTAATTCATTTAGAAAATGGCATCTTTCTTTATGATGGCGTCACTTACGATGACCTACTAAGCGAGAAGAATTTAGCGCCGTTGAGGGCTGTTCTTACCCAACCGCAAACACTAGATGAAAATGTCATACAACCGCTAAGAAATGCGCAAAGGTTCGATGCCCAAAACCCTAATGACCCCCAGATCGACCTCAATCTATTTGTTGTAGTGGATCGCCTGCAGGATATTTGCAAAAGTAAACCCCAGGGCAAAGAGTATATGCGCCTGGTTACCTCACTCGTTCTTGAAAAAGACCCTAAAGGGTTTAAATATTTCACTGACAATTCCATGGTCTCCTGCTTAATGGACACCCAAAACTAACCCTTGCCGAAAATTAAATCCAAGTGGTAAATTAAATACAATACATCTTTGTGGGGAAGCGTGGTTTACCCTGAGTATGCTCTAGGGTTCGAAGCCACCACTGTGCCGCAACGGTATCTCAAAAAAAGAGGAGTCCGAATACCACAAAGATGATAAAAGTCCCGAGCTAGGACGCCTGCCAGATGATGCATTTTAGCCTTCTCGAGACTCCGAGGAGGTTTTTTAATGCCGGAACGACTATCAGTACAACCGCTAACTGCAAACAGTCCACAATTCACATACAGCGCCACCGAATCAGTATCCACAAACCGTGAATCATCAACTATTAACGAATCAGCTCTCGCTTATAATGTCCGCTTGGACTTTTGCGCCTACAAAGATTTAGAAAGCCAAAAAAGCAGGTTGTCCCAATCCCAATACCAAACCAAGCTCGATAACCTGACCCAATTAACGGAAGCAAACATTGTCACCTCTATTGCCGAAAGGTTAAATGTCGAGCTTTTTAGAACACAATATTTCCTAAAAGGAAACCAGCTTATCAGTCCGCTTTACAACCAACCTTTTCTGGATGTGGTCAAACGTGGGCAGGAATTCCGCGCACAAAAAGGCTCCCTCGATGTTACAAGGGAAAAAGCAGAAGTTTTAGGATTCCAAAAAGCCCAAATGCTTTTAGCAGATCCTAACTTGGGCTATGACGCCAAGGTCATCATAGTTTCGCCACGTGGTAATAAAAACTCAATCTATCAGCATAATTTCTATGACATCTACGAAAAAGGGCCTGACGGAACAATTAATATGTATAGGTATCCTTCGAAACACTCATACCAACAATTTTGGCAAACAGCCCAAGAAGTAGATTCCTTCAGCTGCATTTCCGAGAACCCCCAGGATCATGATTTTTTACAAAATCCGCTAGTAACCTACCTATCCAAAGAAAATATCCAAGAACTTTTTAATCCGGATACAAAAACCATGAGCCTCCAACGGTTTATTAAAGTTACAACTAACACGCATTACAAAGATCAGATTAGAGCTTATTTTGAAGCTCTCACGAGCGGGCAGGAACCCCACATTTTGCAATATTATTACAACCTAATCGCTAAATCAGCTGACATCGTCTCCGGTTTAGATCCACACGCTAAAATTAGAAATTACAAAGACCGCCTAGAAACCCCCTTGCGTCTTGTCGCAACTGCCTGTGGAATTTCAGGTTCCGGCACCAATCCTTTTTCTGTATCCGAATTCGGTAATCAATCTTTTGTCCTGAAAGACCAGTTTGGTACGCGAGAAATAAGATGTCAGGAATGTCATGCAACCTATATCCGAACAGCCGGTAAACTCGAAGAAAATTGCCGTTTTTGTAGAGGAACAAAAGGAATTGCCTGTTAAATTAGTTGACGAACCTTGGCAATTCTCCTAATATGGTTTTAGGCCAGCTATTTACGCTGAGCTAGTCGAAGTATGAGAACTGCCTTAGTTGGTTTTTTAATTTTACCAGTCCTACTGTTATTTTCTCTCGTACTTCTTTCCAAAAACACCTTTGCTGCAATTACCTGGACATTAAATCAACCCACTGGCTCAGGTGGAAACATCACTTTTACTTTTGCCCCGCCTGCCAACAATAACTTTGGCGTAGTTATCACAAAACCCTTACCTGGAGACCCAATCGGCAGTCTAGTCAAGGACAGCGGTCGTATACCGGCAGCAGCAGGATCCTCATGGACCTGGACAGGAGCCCCTGATGGTGCCTATAGGGCAGTTATTATTTTTGGAACATCCGAAATATCGTACCCTGTCCTGTTCTCAGTTACAGGAGGTTCCGTTGTTGCTGGCCCTCCCCCGCCTCCACCCCCAGGTGCTGTAATTGCAGGGTGTCAACCGGGAGCAGCCAAAACAGATGCCGACGCCGTTGACCAGGAAAATAGATGCCGTATTGCAAACAACATCTATGACGATAAGGCAACGACATTTAATATCATTGCCGGTCTTGGCGATGGTTTTTACAAATTTCTTACAGGCAACTCTCGTCTTTACCCACAAACAAACGGGGTAACAGCCGGAACTGGTGCTCTAGCTTCATCAGGCACAATGATTGCTGCTCTCTACAGCCACCCTCCTGTTTCCGGCGTGGACTACATGGCCAGGGAACTCAATAAATTCAACCCTGTCCAGCCTGCTTATGCCCAATCAGGCGGAATAGGCTTTAACGCGTTGCAACCAGTTCAAAACATTTGGGAATCATTTAGAAATATCGCATACATTGGCTTTGTCCTGGTTTTTGTAATTATCGGTTTTATGATCATGTTTAGGGCACATATTTCCCCGCAAGCTGTTGCCACCGTTCAGGATTCACTACCTAGGATTGTGATTGCACTCTTTTTGGTGACCTTTAGCTATGCCATAGCGGGTTTTATGATCGACATAATGTTTTTACTTTTAAATGTAATAATCAACGCCCTGCCTGGAGGAGATAAGCAATTTGTATTTCACAAAAGCGTCTTCGGAGCTATCTGGGGCTCCTGGACTGAGGTATTTGGGGTAGTCAAAACTGCAATTGAATCTATAGTACGTTCCAATGTAGATTTGGGTTTTCTTGACAAACTACTAGGATTTTTCGGTGGGGTAATTGGCGCCCTAGTTGTCGGTATTGCGCTCCTCTTTGTCATGTTTAAAGTATTTATCATGCTCCTCACCTCATACGCCTATATTGTCATCCTCACTATCACCGCACCATTCTTCTTCCTGGCCCAAGCATTACCCGGCAATAATGGTGGACAAACTTGGTTTAAACAAATGGCAGCTAACATAGCCGTCTTCCCCGCAGTTGCCATCATGTTCATTTTTGCCGGAATTTTAGGAGGAGTAACCAATCTTGGTGGCGCAGATGCAGCAGCAATTCAAAGCGGTTCTGTTGGTAATTTTCCCCTGCTATCTGGTGACATCGACCCAAATGCGATTGGAAAACTAATTGCCGTTGGCATCTTACTAATGACACCGGGCGCTGCCGAACTTGTCAAAAACGCCGTTGGCGCCAAAGGTCCGCAAGGTGGTGGTGGTGGTGGAGCTGGTGCGGCTCTGGCAACAGGAGCAGCAGTGGTAGCTGCCGGTCCAAGCGCATTAGGCAGAAGTGTTGCACCGAGAGCCGGAGCAGCAGCAGCGCAGCGTATGCCAGTCTTAGGTAGACTTTACGGAAGGAAAGATAAACCATTGGAAGACCCAAATAAGCCAGGCGTCGTTTAGCTAAATATATATTTGACACCCTGCTTCCAAAACTCCCCGGCAATAGGAAGAGGTATTCTCCAAGAAGATTTAATAGTCTCTCCCGTACCTACTCGAGCAGCAACATCAGCCGCTTCCGCAAATTGCCTCATAAACCTAACAGGTTTAACTCCCGGCATTCCACCCCAGCCCAAATTAGCCCGCTTTACACTGTCTTTATACTTGGCATCTAGTCTGTTTGTCTGTGCCGAAACTTCAACCAATTCTTCCTTTTCAGCATGGGTCATTTGATCTGGTAACCCCCACCATTTCTTCCAGAACTCCCCCATCTTAAAGTGCGCAGGCAATGCAAGTTTCATCCAGGGTTGAAGCCTGACTTCACGCCCTGAATAAAAATTATCAATCGAGTTTATTTGCAAAAATATTTGCGAATTAGGCGTCTGTAAGTATTTTTGTAAAGCTCCCCTATCCATATACTTCATCATTGCTGTCCTATCCCCATAAAGGTCGATCCACCTGTACTTCCAACTCCCCTTCTCCTGAAAAAATTCACTCCAATTCGCATTCTCAAAACTTATTTCACCGTCATCTATAAGCTCACTCAAAACTGCCGATTTAGTCCAGCCGGCTTCTTCTTTGTTGTTCATATCTAATTTGCCGACATTTCTGAACCCTTTTCTATTTTCCTCGACTAAACGACTTGTTTTTTCAGCTCCAAGCAAGTTCTCTGCAAACCTAACAAGCGTCCTATTTTGGGGAAGCAAGTTACCCCTGTCCCCAAGCATTTGACTCTGCATTATTAAGTTTGTTTTAGGAACACGCCCCCTACCCTCATCTACCAAAAATTCCCAGGCATGATCAAGCATCCTACCATGGAACATATGCGTACTCTGGTTATAAACATAAGCCCCAATTTGCCTCTTCCCTTCGTGCTCAAAACCATTGGGGTCATGGATTCTTATCCCGTCATAATCACTCCAGGCAATCATCCAAGAAAGCTTATGTGCATTATTCATAACCTGGTCGATAAGCCCCGAATCGATAAGCTCTTTTATCTTTTCATCATCTAGCCCCCATTCATCTTTGTGTGCCATCAACTCCTCAACTAAACCTTGATTCCAAAGCCTGGCATCCAAATCCGCCTTCTCATCATCCGTTTTTGTCTCAAACATTTTCTTATCCCCAATCATCTCCTTCTTTCTCTTGATTAAAGTTGCCTCCTCACGAGGATCCGCACTATGTTCATTACTCGTCCCCACAAGTGTATGTGTTTGGTACCATTCCTTAACCACATTTGTAATATCCCCCACACTTCGACTTCCTTTTAACCTATCCTCCATAAACTTTATGGCTTCTTTGCACTCATCCTCAATACCTTTTTCTGCTTTCCCTGTTTTTACCCCGCTATCCCGAGTCCACTTTTCCACAAAATTCATAACTTTGCGTTCCCTGGCTAACCTCTTCATATAAATATTCATACCAACATCCAGAAGATTTAACCTACCCTCTTTTCCTCCCTTATCTATTAATGCAAATTCCCGACCTCTGGCATCTTTGCTGAATCTTTCAAAAAAAGTTTGGAAAGTGTGGTCTTTCAAATGGCCGAGCGCTTTGAGAACTTCATCAGGTTTCATATCGGCAAGTTCCACTGTTGAATAAAATTGGTTTATTGCCAAAACTGCTTGTATCTTTTCAGTCAACTCCTTTTGCTTTTGCTCTGCCTCTTTTCTCTCTTCACCCGTCAAAGAATTTATAGGAATTGACTGCACAATACCCGCTGCACTGCTTAATGCTCCCGACAGCTGCTGCTCATCAAAATCGGTACTTTCAAGCATCCGCAAAATCCTATCTAAATTCTGTTCGCTGTCACGCCAGTCTGCCGTCGGTTGCTGGATCTGGATTTCCCCATAATTTAAGTCAAACCCTTCCTGGCTAGTAACCATCCTCCAACGTAACATTTCTCTTTCATCCTCGCTTACAGCTCCTTCAATTTCTCTTTCTGCAACAATCCTAAAATTTCTCCTATACGCGCTTGCATTACCATATAACCCCGATTTTTGTACCTGTATAACCTGGAAAGCAGCCTCATCTACCCGCTTAAACAATTCCCTGTAACGCTGTGGATCCCCTTCTAATTTGTCACGAAACGTCTTGTCCAACTTTCTCTTGGAATTTTTAAATTCCTCCCTTTTTGCCAAGGGTAAAACTTTTTCAAAAACATCGGCTTTACCTGCAAGTTCATATTGTTTGGATAAATTATAAGAAACCCTTGTCAACTCACTTACTAAATGGAAATTCTTTTCCCCGCCAATTGCAGCCTCAGCCGGGTCAACCCAGTTAAGCTTAAAGTGGGCCTGTAGTTTTGCCAGATCATCATCGATTTTCTTTTGAACCTCCGCATCGTGAGTCAATAAAACCAGTTCTTGAAGCTTAACAAGCCTTTTAATCGCCCCCTCAAGTGAAATATTTCGTGTTTTTGGCTCACCTCTTGTTATGTTCCCATTTTCATCCTCTACCTCTTCTACAAAGATCTCTTTAGTTACATCCTCCCAATCTATTTCTCCCGATCCCCCACCAATCGGCGGAATTTTGCCATCAACGTACGCCCCACCTGCATCCACACCATCCCAAGAAGCAAACCCGTAAATCCTTCTATCCCTCAACCAATTCTCGCGCTTTACAATAGCCCACTTGTTCCACCTAAGAGGTAACTCAACCTTCACCCCTTTAGAGGAAAACAGCGCTTGTGCCTCATCGCGATCGGAATATTCTGCCCGCTTTTTTGATTCTATAATTACATAAGGGTGCGCGCCGTATTCTCCAACTATCTTATTACCTTCAACACCCGCTAATTCCTTTATTCTACCCTCACCCAAAACCTTAATGCGTTTCCTTATTTCCTCAGCCTCCCTTTCTCCCGCGCTTTCACTGCTCTTTAAAGCTTCGGCAATTATTTCTTCATCACTCATCCCCATAACTCTTGACCTGTCAACACCGGCATCTATCAAACCCTTTTTTAGTGCACTCACGCTTTCTCTGGAAACCGCTACCTGATCAGAAGCGTTAAGTGCAGCACTTACTCTTTCTACATGTTCTTTAAATGGATCCTTTTGCTTTTTGGCCGCAGAAGACCCTCCCTCTGGAACATTTGACTTGTCTTTCTCTGGAGTTTTTCCTGGTCCGTCTGCCATAGCATTACCTCCCTTATATTCAGGGTACAAGCTGGAACTGCCAATTGCAACAAAATTTTCTTGCATATTGGCACAAAGTGTAATGTGTAACCAAACAATTGGCTTGATATTTAGCTAACAAGTGGCTTACAGGTACCCAAAAGGCTTATAATAAGTAACTATGCTTATCTTTGAATCCAACATTGAAAGCGCATTTCATCAAGAGGAAATCAAAAAAATCTTAAACTACGTTTTAACGGGCAAGTTCTGCCAGGTTGTATGTGTCCCCGGTGGCGGCAAGGCAACAATAATGAGGCTTTTGGCACATAATCGAAACGTCTTAAAATTCCACCTCCAGGAAAAAGAGGGTTCAGTGCGTTTTGTATACCTAAATCTTCTTGATTTGACTAACTACCAAGACAGCCAGATTACCAAATTCATATTATCCGCACTTGACCAAAAATCTCCCAGATCCGACGACCCAATTGCACTAATAAAACAACTGAATCAAACAATTAACGAATTGACAGACCAAAAAACAGTTGTTCTTCTTTTTGATCATTTCGACGAGTATCAAAATCGGCTTCCTCGAACCTTCTTTCAAATGTTGAGAACCGCAAGTAGTCTTGCAAAATATAAATTTGCGGTAGTTTTTGCAACCAGAAGAAACTTGGAAGAGCTCGTTGACCCTCAAACTTTAAAGGATTTTTATCCTTTCTTCGTCGACAACACTATTTACTTAAAGGTCTACGACAAAGGAGCTACGGAATTCATGTTTTCTCAAATTGAGGCAGTATTTAAAAAAAAGCTCTCTAAAAAGAAAAGGGGTGCAATTATCGCCCTCACGGGAGGTCATGCAAAACTTACAAAAGTTGTTGCAGAATTAGCGCTCAGGGAAAATATTGTCCCTTCACAAAAATTACTGGAAAAAACCATTGTTAAAGCTGCCCTGTTTGAACTGTGGCTTTTCTTAACCGCCCAAGAGCAGCAAATACTTATACAAATGGCCAATGAATCTCCTCATAAACAAGATAATACCCTTGACAACCTCATCCGGTTTGATCTTGTCAAACCTAAAGGACAAAACAACAGCTTTGAGTTCACGATTCCACTATTCGAAGAGTTCATAAATGAAGTAATACCAAGCTTCGCACCCCAAAAAATTAGCTATAATCAAAACACCAAGGAAATAACCAAAGGAACAAATATAATCTCAGACTTGCTCTCGCCCCAAGAATATCGCCTACTAAGATTCCTAATCGAAAACGAGAGGAAAATTATCCAAAGAGAAGAAATCATAAGATCTGTTTGGCCAGACGTACAAGTTTTACAGGGCATTTCAGACGAAGCTATCGACCAGATGGTCTTTCGTCTTAGGAAAAAAATCGAGGATAATCCCAACCAACCTAAACACATCTTAACCGTAAAGGGCCAAGGCTTCCGTTTTCAACCGTAAATATATCCGAAACTAAAACTTTTCTTCAATCGCTTGAGACTTTTTGCGCATTTCTTCAAGCTCTTCTGGGTTTGTAGTTACCAGTAAATGTTCATCCGGTGAAGCAATTACCCGAATAGCCACATGGTTTGGCCCCGCAAAAAATATTCCTTCTCCAACATCTGCTGCCAACAGTAAATGTCGCTCTCCCTCAGTCAAGTAAAAAACGTCAGTCAACTTGTCTATTGCAGCCGTTGATTGTTTAAGTAAGATTTGGATTGAAGAGTTTGTCACAATGGCTTTACCGTAATCCGTATCCAGAAAATCTTCCACATCTTGGGAAATAGTGGTTAAACCCAAGTAATATTTCCTTGCCCGTTTGGCAATTGAATACATAAAAGTGGCGCTGTCGGGGTGCTGCATCATATACCATGCCTCATCAACAATCAAAATTCTCTTCCTCACATCGTTTTTGACTCGTGTCCAGATAAAGTCCAAAATTAAATAAATCGCAATTGGCCGTAGCGCTTCTTCTAAATTCTTAATCGAAAAAACAGTAAAGGTATTTCTGATATCCAGATTAGATTGTTGGTTAAAAATTCCAATCAGCGAACCTTTAACAAACTTTTCCAACCTGTCCGCAAGCCCTTTTGCCGCCTCTTCTTCCATCCCCAAAAAAGCCTTATAAAGATCTTCCATAAGTGGCGGCTGGTTTTTCTGGGTTGAAGGGTCAGGTGTAATCCCTTTAGATTTATATGTAGAAACCAATGCCCGATCTAAAATTGCATCTTCTGCAGGCGTTAAATTACCCATAATTACTTTAAAAAATCCGTGCAGTGACAAAACCTTGAGGCCCAATTCATTCTCTCCTTCTTCATAAACACCAGAAAGGTCAAAAGGGTTAATTTTTGCCGGATTATCAAAGTCAAAAGAGATATATTCTCCACCAATTGCTTCGCACAAATTCTTATATTCTTCCTCTGGATCGATAACAATAATTTCTGTCCCAAACATTAAAGACCTTAGGGCTTCAAGTTTTACCAAATAGGATTTTCCTGCTCCAGACTTTGCAAATATCACACTATTGGCATTCTCTTGGGAAAACCGGTCAAAAATAACCAACGAACCATTGTGCTCATTGATTCCATACATAATCCCAGTGTTAGAGGTAAGCGACGAAGATATGAAGGGGAATGTAGTAGCAAGGGAAGTTGTATCCATATTCCGTGTTATATACAAATGGTCGGTTGCCTGCGGCAAAGTCGTTTTAAAGGCCTCCTCCATTTGTAGTGTCGCATGTTTTGGAACCAACAGAAGCGCGCCCATCGTCGATTCAACCTGTTTAGATATGGTATTTAATTCCTCCAGAGTATCTGCAGGTACTGATACGTATAATCCGAATTGGAAAAACCTTTCTTGTCCCTTTACAAGTTCATCCTGAAGCATCTGGGCATCCTCTAAAGCAGCCGACACCGAAGGGTCTATTACGTGCCCATGTTGTATGTCTGTTGTAATTGTTGCTTCCATTTCAGTAATTTTTCTCTTTAAGTCATCAAGCACACCTTTTGCTTCAACCGGATACTGATACATCGATATTTCAAGAGTATGTTCAAAATTTATAAGGGGTGAAAGCCAATTTGCTTGTACATACCTGGGATACCCGACCACAAACAACGTTCTCCAGTAAGTTGACCCGATTTTGATATAGTCAAAATCAATTTCAATAGCCGGAGGTGCAATAATGTCTTGCACTGATACAATTCCTTTTGATAAGGTGTTTGCCCACTGTTTTTCCTTGTCGGATAACGCGTTATCCTTTGATTTTGGTCCTTTAACTAAATTTACTAAATTCATATTTATTTCATATCAGAACCGTTTTGTTTCTGACTCATTTCTTCCGCCCGCTTGACTGCGTCCTGTAAACTTTTAAGCGCTGCATCCTGCCCTGCTTGCACTTCAGGTTGAACCTTCTGTTCTAATGCAAGTGTTGGTTGAGAAGAAACAGGCTGAGGCGATACTGGAGAGCCTAAACTGCCTGCGTCTGCTTGTGCTGGTTGACTATTTTGTAAAACTGGCTGGGGTGTTGAATTTGGCAAAACTATCGGCGCTTGAGCCACTATTGGCTCATTCTGAATACCAGTTGGTGGCAAAACCGGAGCATTTACAAAAGTTGGCACTGGTTCTAATTTTGGCATATTACCAGCAGGATTCGGATTAGCAGAACTTACCACAGGTTCCACCTGCGGCACCTTTTCGGGTTGAGGCGTCGGTGTTTCCACAGCCGGTTCAACCAAAGGCGCTGTATACGATTGAGAATCCAAAATCACCCGTTGAGTACCAGTTGGTGCGGGATTGTAAATATCGTAAAAAAGTTCTATTAACTCTTGTGTCGTGAGCTGTCTGGAAAAAAGGCCCAACCTCGCCGTTTGTTTAACAATGTGGTCTCTTTTGGGCGCCAAAATTACTTTAGCATCAGCAATCAACGAAGCTTTTCCTTTAAAACTAGCAACATTTGTTTTTTTAAAACTGGAAGCCCCCATCTCCAGTGAAGAAAAATGTAAAACAAAATAAAATCTTTTATCCAGGATCGTTTTTTGTTGCACAGTAGACTGGATAAACTCCTTGTATTTTTTCATCTGTAATTTCAAATCGGGATTAGGTTGGTTGCGCTCCGCATCAACCAAATGTTGATAGTATGCTGTAATATCCGCTCTTTTAGATCTGATTAAGGTCTGTAGTGGAAATGTTAACGAATTTAAGAATGCCCCGTATGCATAAATCGTTGCATCTTGTTCTGCCTCAGATAAAATATCAAAATTAACGGCCGACGTAGACATAACCATTGCAACCCAACCATTTTTAAGAATAATCAAATCATCGGTAATATCATCAATGTCTAAATGTTCTTGTGTTGAAGCCTTAATTTTCCCGATTGCTTTAGCCATTTTTTACCTCCCCCGTCAAGCCGACAGGAGCAAGCACCTGACCGGATAGGTTAATAGAAGTTGGGTTAAACGAAGCCCTATCACTTTCCACTTCTACCACATATTGACCATTAGAAAGTGGTGTTGCACTTAAAAACTGGCCCAATTTATTTGTCTTCAGGGCCCGAATTGGGATTCCTGTTGCGTCCCTTACAACCAAAACCGCACCCTCCAGGGGTGTACCATGGTTATCCGTTACGAGTCCAGACAAAACGTTAGGCGTGGATGTTAAAGGAATGATAGTCGCACCCTGACCAGCTGTTTGAGCATTATCATTTGTTTTTTTATCTGTAATGGAAAACTTAGGAACTGCCACAGTTTCAGTTTGCTTGACCTCACCTTTTGTAGTTTGCATTAAGGTTTGAACATTAGCAGGCTTATCTAAAGACCTCTTTTGTTTAGGCAACACTTGTGAAACCGCACTACCCAAAGATGTGGGGTTAAACTTATCACTAGCGACAGTCAGTGAAGCATCATTTGGCAACACAACTTTTGGCGAATCATCCTCAAAATTAAATCTCCTTTTTAGTTCGTCAGAGATCTCAAACCTTCTTTCCCCTCGAATGGGTAATTTAGACAAGTCGAAATTAGCAGGCGGCGCAAAATGTAGTTTTCTAACCCTAGTTTTACCCACACCACGAACCAACCTGATTTTATTATCGGGCTCTGTTAGGGAAATAATATTATCTGTGTAAAAGCTGGCATCAGACGCCAGATGTGACATAGGCTTAGCGTTGACTTGAAACTGAGGCTGCTTCTCACTTAACCTGTCTTCAATCCCCGATAATGTAAACTTCTTTGCATGTGTTTGTATTTTTACTTTTCCATCATCCAAATGCTCAGGAAAATGCTCAATACTCGCAGCTACAGGTAAAAGCTCGCCTTTTTTTTCTTCAAATGGCTTTTTTGCCGATGGTTCCGCTACATGGACATCAGGAATAAGACCATCCTGATTTTTACTGGCTACCCTGTAGCCCATTCTGGTTACGGAAACACCACTAGAAACAATCTTTGGACTGGAAGGCCAAATAATTGGAGGCGGCACACTACCCTGGCCCATACCTTGGGTAGCAAAATTCAGTTGCGAAATTGCCATATCCTCTCTTACGTCTAGCGGCGATTCATTATCTTTTGGTAATGATTTAAGATAAGCAATTAATCTACCCCTACCTTGTTCTGTTATTTCCTGTGGTATTTCCTCGTTGACAGCAGCCGGCGCAACCACAACATTTAAAAATTCCGGCAGTGACGTCTCTTTAATCCAAATCCTTTGTGTTGGGGCAAAAATAGCTTTAATAAACGCCATAAACCATTTTTCAAATGGCCTACCCCCAACTGGCACCAAAGCAATAAAAAAACCGATGAGTCCAATAATCAACGCAAGGGGCAATCTGATTATTGAAGCCATTCCTGAAAAAAATACGGCAGTCGCAAGACCAAGTGGAATAGCCAATGTTATGAATTGCCTGGCTGTTAAATTACCAAAAAGCTTAAATTGAAAGGAGGCAATATGTTGGGGGACAGGATGTTGTTCCATATTTTAAAGCAAAACGGCAAAATATATCATAATAAGCCTTAGCACAAACGAAAGGTACCAAGACAACCTACAGATATTACCAACGATCTTTTGCTCAGATAAACCATAACATATGAAACATTAACCTAAAAGGCGTTTAATTAGCCTCAAAACCAAAAGTTTTTCACATTAATTTGTGTTTTGGAAAGATATCTTATTTACCATATAAAGAACTCTTCAAAAATACGACAGGCGTGCTATATTTATATTAAAGGAAATGATCGCAGAATCTCCAGGAAGTGATTTAGCAAAAGGCGCCAAAGGTGCAAAAAACGCCGTGGGTATTGCCCAAAAGACGATAAAGGTGGCGAAGGCAGTTATCCAGCTTGCAAAAAGCGCTAACCCTATGGGCGCCATGGTCACAATAGCCCAAATCCTTAGCCCTCTTATAAAAAAAATAAGAAAGATTGCAGCCATAATTGGTGGCTTCTTGGCCCTACATCTTCTCATGCAACTCATTCATTTGGCTGGACTTATAGCAGGCCTCGCCTTTGGTTTAATCTCAGGCCTCCCACTCCTGCTTATACCCTACGCAGGGCCATTTCTATACGCAGGCTGGGTAAGTTTTTGGGCTTATCGAGGTTTTACAAACCCTTTCGGCACTATTCAACTTGCAACACATCCTTGGGAGATTATCACCAAACCTCTTAGCTGGGCAGGAGAAAAGTTTTCAAATCTTGGCACCTATTTTAAAGGTGGAACCGAATATGTTGGCTCAGGTGTCAGCAACGTGGCATCCACTGCTTTTTATAGCGCTGCCAATTTTGTAACGGGTCTCGCTTCCTCCATCTGGGGAGGAATCACCTCAGCTGCCGGAAGCGTTGCCGGATGGTTTAGCAGTGTTGCCAGCAGCGCTCTAAGCGCAGCATCAACCATAACAAGCTCGGTGGCCAGTGTTGTCTCTGTGGGAGTTAAAGTAACAGTGGCTGCCATGGGCGCAGGCGGTCTTCTTGTCGCAGGCACAAACATGGTCGCATTATCGACAACCACAGGTGATCTATCAAACCAAATTGCACACCCGGGAACAAACGAATCCTTCACAATCGAAAAAACAGCAGACCAAACACAACTTAATTCACTTACAGATACTGTCACTTTTTCCATAATATTAACCGCCAAATCCCAAACTATCACCAGCCACACAATGACAGACCGTCTGGTATACAGGGATAAAAATGGCCTTGAATCAGCCCCAATAACCAAAGATAATCGCAATTACGATATTTCCCTCGCACTGCAAGCAGGATGCCCTGAACCATCTCCTATCCCCGCAAATACCTCTTGTCACACGATCACAATTCCAATAACTCCGGACCTTGCCTCAATTCCAATGGATTCCACTATTATCAACACCGTCACAGTAAATGCAACAATGGCTGACGGCACCACAAAAACGGACTCGGCAACTGCTACGGTGCGGGTTGGTACCCCGCCATCAACCGACCCTTCTGGTTGGCCTTCTTGTGGATACATAGCCCAGGGTCCATACCAAGATCCAACCCATAACCATTTCAGAAGTTTCTCCGCTGCTGATATTCAAACAGACGAAAGCGGTATGGGGGATAAAGTTTATGCAACCCAAGATGGGATCGTAACGGCTATCATGACCGAGTCTACTAATTCGTTGGGTGGTAATGGGGTCATTATTTCCAATGCCAATTACTCAACATTGTACGCACATTTTGGAATGAAGGGTACAGACACTGGTGTAGCACCCGGAATAACCGCTGGATCGCAAGTACATCCCGGAACCCTAATTGGGTTTAGAGGAGATTCAGGCGACGCCATACTTCCCCATGTACACTACAGTATCCTTACTCCAGCTCCCGAATCAACCGATATAAGCAAGGATGACTTTCTGGCCCACGTGCCACCCTTTTCTCTCTACGACACGGTTACATCTACATGGGGTCCATGCAAATGATTAGTTTAACTACACTGAAAAACCTATTTTTGGAATATCGCCTACCACTCGTCTGCGTTTTATTTGTATTAATCCTTCTCCCTGTTATCGCCTACCAATTTACAACCAAAAACAACAAAAATACGTCAAAGGTTATTCAAATCAAAAGACCAATAGATATACCCCAAAAAACACTAGGAGTAAAAATTTCATACACAGGGCAAAAGATAAATTTACCAAAAAAAATCAGTGTTTTCACCCAGGATTCAAGCGCAATAAACCCACCCCAAGCATCTCTATATGCCAAAGCACTCTCAATTGAAGGTGAACCCAAAAAACTTTCACCGGGAAGTGAAACTTACGTTTTGACCAGCAACAACACCACCCTTCTCTTTAGCCTGATCTCCCCAATGCTTGAGATTAAAAAATCCAATATAAAAAGTGGCCAAAATAATGATGCTGCCTCTGCCCCACAAAAACTAATGGGTTTATTGACAAAACTAGGTATTAATATAAATGCTCAAATCAGCAAAACACCTGATATCCAAAATTTAAAGCAAGTAATTTTAGATCCAGAAAAGAAAACGCCTATAAACGCAGACTTCATGCAACTCTCATTCAGTCAATCCATAGACCAATTACCAGTGATAACTCAAAACCCAAACACCCACCCCCTCCGTGGAACATTCCTTTTTGGTGAGATTCAAAACCTGGAGATAGACCTTGGAATCCAAAATATCCCCATCAAAGGTAAGGAAGAAAAAACGATAGATCTATCCAAAATTCTCAAGCTTGTAGAAGGAGGTGGAGGGATTTTTCTAAGCGCCGATAACCCCGAAGAGTATGCTGTTGCCCTCGGCAAATCAAAAGCTATCAATTATATTGAACTTAAAAACAGCCAGGTTGCATATTATAAGAATTTAACAGATAAAGTCGAGTTTATACCTGTAGTTCTTTTTACAGGTACCGTAAAGTTCGAAAATCAGGAAAGTAGAAACGTAAGGATTATCACTCCTCTAATATCAAACTACACCCTTACACAACCTTAAACTTTATTCTGCTAACTTCTCTTCTTCCAGCCTTCTTGTTAATGTCTTTTATCAGCCCACCAGACCTCATATGAAGTTCTGCAGCAGCTGTAGGTGTAGTTGTCACTATTAGCACCCCGCCTTTGAAAGATTTTACCTTAATTGCAGACAACACTACCTGCGGGAAATCAACAAGCTCCCTATCAATGACCTCTTTTGCAATGTGCCTTACCATCAAGGCCGAAATCACTGCCCTGGCACTTTTCTTATTAGGAAGTTTATAAATTAGGGATCCAATAGGCTTAAACATGGCAAATCCAGTTTACTTTATGGGACATTATAAAAAACAGTGTAAAGATTAATTTTGAAGCCTGACAGGCATAATTATATGAAAATATGGCTCTTTTCCATCCTTACTCGTCAACCTTCCTGGGTTCAAACTTTCGTTCATCTCAAAATTTATCTCTTCCCCTTCGATTACCGAAAGAGCTTCTAATAGGTATCTAAAGTTAAAAGCTATCTCTCCGCCAGGTCCTGTAAGCCCAACAGCAACTTTAGACTGTGAAGATCCTACTTGTGCAGTTGCCGAGCTAACAATAAGTGAGGGTTTTTGTCCTAGGTCATCCAACTTAATTCTAATAATATTTCCTGATTCCCTTGCAAAAATTGAAGCAATTTTAATGACCCTTACAAGCTCACTTCTTAAAATTTTTGCGCTTGTTGTAAACGTAGAGGGGATCAGCTTTTCCCACGCCGGGAAAACCCCCTCTATCAACCTTGTTGTAAACTCCACATTTCCCACCTTAAAGACCGCCTGGTTAAGATTGTCAGCAACAACTATCCTTATCCCCAAACTTTTGCCCGCCTCTAGTCCTTGTTCTATCTCCGAAGCCATTTTAGCAACCTCTATAAGTGCTTTTGCTGGAATAATGATCTTAAGGCCAACATTTTCATTCACATTTTCAATTCTTATCCTGCAAAAACCTAACCTAAACCCATCCGTTGCCACAACTTCGAGCCCATTCTTTTTAAGCTCACACAGAATGCCTGTCAAAATAGGTCTACTCTCATCGACAGCAGCACAAAAGGCCACTTTATCAACGCCGGACACTAAATCGCTGGTTGTAATTTGTATCCCCTTCCCCCCTTCAACCTGAGGAATTGCCGGAAACTCTTCTGGGGCAATTGTTGCAAATCTTGCACTGAACCCACCGGCTGAAATTGCAACCTCATCCCCCAAGGTTTCCACTATCACTTCAGATGGATCAAGTTGTGAAACAAATTCTAAAATTGCCCTCCCTGGTAAGGTTATGCTTCCCTCCGTTTCAACTTTTGCCTCAAGCAACACTCTGCTTGCAGTCTCCAGGTTTGTAGCAACCACCTCCACCGCTTCTTTTTTAGTACTAATCAAAACGTTTGATAAGATAGGCAAATTGGATTTAACAAGAAGAGATCTCGAGCTTAAATTTAAACCTTTTAATAAATTCGTTTGTTTAATAATAAACTTCATCTTTAAGTTTTGGGACAACGATATATCTGGACAGGAGATTTATAAGGATTATAACATTTACAGGAAAAATCACATTAACTAAATTAGTAATTAATAAAAAAGTAGTATTAGTTATTAGTTGTGTTTGGAAGTTTATAACCATGCTCACAAAATGCTCTAAAAACTACTAAATAAATTGTTGATAAGTTTCTTCCTTTTGTTAAAAAACTGGAAATAATTGTGGAAAAAGTTGTTTAACTGTTAACAATATCAAGGATTCTCAAGACTTCATCCTTCAAATTTTGGTTAATTAAAATCTCTCTTTCAATCTTCTTAAACCCATGTATAATTGTGGCGTGATCTCTTCCACCCAAAAGATCACCGATTGACTCAAGAGGCAAATCCAACTCTTTTCTTAAAATATACATAATAACCTGCCTGGTTTTTACCAAAGAAGCATTTCTCGATTTGCCTTTTATATCAGCAATTTTTGCTCTAAAATGTCGACAACAGGTTTCTATAACCATGCCGGGCGTAACAACCTTAGAAACACGCTTGTTTTTTGAGAGAGCACTTTTAATATCAGACAAGGAATTTGCATTACCAGATAGTTTAATATGAGCAAGAGTTGTAGTTAGCATACCCTCAAGCTCCCTCGCGCCTCCGTTGCACTCACGGGCAATATAAGAAACAACCTCATCATCAAGAGTTATGTTGCGATCACCGCACTTGGCCTTTATAATTGCCGTCTTCATTTCTATATCCGGCATGGATAGGTCTGCACACATACCACCCAAAAACCTAGAAATCAAACGGTCCTTTAATTTACCAAGCTCTTTAGGGTGTTTGTCCGAAGCAGCAATTATTTGTTTGCCTGCCAAATAGAGTTCATTAAATGTATGGAAAAACTCATCCTGAGTGCTCTCTTTACCAGCTAAAAATTGTATATCGTCTATAATCAATAAGTGGACATGTCGGTACTTATTACGAAAAGCTTCTTGGTTTTTATTCCTTAGAGACTGTAAAAAATCGTTAGTAAATCCTTCAGCTGTGACATATAAAACTTTAGCGTCCTCATACTTTGCGAGTGTTTCATTACCAATAGCTTGCAGCAAATGAGTTTTCCCCACACCAGTCGGTCCGTAAAAAAGGAGGGGATTATAAACACGGCCAAGCTGGTTAGCAACTTGTGTTGCAGCAATATATGCCAGATTGTTTGACTTTCCAACTATAAAGTTGCCAAAACTATGGTTTGGGTTTAGTGAATTGGATTTTGGGTATTCTAAAATAAAATTTTGGGCAATCCCGGAAAAAAGAGGCGCACTCTTACCCGTCGTGGGGGTACTCTCTTTTTGTGCTACTACCAATATAATTTCCACATGACCCAAACCCTTACCTTTAAGGATGTCAGCAATTGTCTCCAGATACCGTCTTTCGATTTGTTCTTTCAAGAAACCGTTTTTGACTCCTATAACAAGTAAAGTCCTATCCTCTGTTTTTTTGTACTCCAATAGATAAGAACCAGAGAACCAGGTCCTGAAAGAGGAAGCAGAAACAGAAATTTTTAAACTGGACAGTACATCTCCCCAGACTTTTTGACCGTCTTTGAACATTGTTAGTAAAATTGTTTAATTCAAGGGGGCAGACCCCTAAAAAAGTTGCGCAGGCTACTTCCACTACCTTTTTTAAAAAGTATGTAAAGTAGTAAAAATTATTTTGTAAAAGATTGTAAAAGATTGAAAACTTAAGTCGCCAATTAATAATTGCAAATCTTATCAACACTTGTCAACCCGGCAAAGAAGCATGTTGATAACTCCCAATTTAGCCACGCTTTTCTAGCCTCATGCAAACTTAAGAGGGTATTAGAATAGCGAAATTATAGAGGCTAGAGCTTGCAAAACTTAGTTCCTTAGTATAATCTTTGAACATGCCAAAAAGAACATATCAACCAAAAAAAAGAAAAAGGGCAAAAACTCATGGTTTTAGAGTACGCATGAGAACAACGGACGGACGCAGCGTTCTTAAAAGAAGGCGTGCCAAAAAACGAGCGAAGCTTACCGTTTAATGTTACCAAAAAAAAACCGCTTAAACTTATCTCAAAGCAAAAATAAAAAGATTCAGGTTGGGAAAAGGATTGCAAACGAAAGTTTAAGTTTAACTTTTAGGAATACAGGTACATTAAAAGCTGCAATAATTGTTTCAAAAAAAGTTGCACCGCTTGCCGTTGATAGAAATAGAATAAAAAGATTGTTGTCTGAAGCAATTCAAAAACAAAACATTGTTTCGGGAGACCTTTTAGTAGTAGTTAAAAAAAACATTTCGAAGCACAGACAACAAGAGGTTAAAGAAAAACTGGAAAGATTACTGGTAGAATTAAAAAATGTATAGATTAATAAAGTTATCTTATAATTTGTACCACGGGCTGTTCCCGTCCAGAGTTAATACCTGCAGGTATATTCCAACCTGTTCAAAATATTCACTCGATGCCTTTAAAAAACACGGGTTAATTATTGGTCTGCTATTATCAATTAAAAGAGTTATGTCCTGTCATCCTTTCTCAACTAAACCAATTTATGACCCTTTACCACAATGAATCTATTTGACGTAGTTTTAATAAACCCTATCATCAATGCGCTAATTGTTTTGTACTCAGTGCTTTCTATCGTTCATACCCCTTTTGCTTTAGGGTTTTCAATTATTCTTTTGACGGTGGCAATTAGGCTTGTGGTCTGGCCGCTTACGTCAACTCAATTAAGAAGCAGTAAGAAGATGGCTGAGCTAAAACCACATCTGGATAGTATCAAGGCCAAACACGGAAGCGATAAAGTGCGCCATCAGCAGGAAGTGAGCAAGCTCTACAAAGAACATGGGATAAACCCTCTTGCTGGCTGCTTACCGCTTCTTTTACAGATACCGATTTTTATTGCTCTCTATCAGGTTCTTTTGAAGTTTGTCAATTTAAATAGCGTCCAATTACTCGAAAACATTAACCAAAGAATATATTTCCCGATGCTCAAACTAACAGATATCCCTAACACCTCTTTTTTTGGGTTGAGCCTTTCCGCAAAACCAAACCAGTGGCAGCAAATAGGCTTTTTAATCTTGATAATTCCGCTGCTAACAGGTGTTTTACAATTCATTCAATCCAAAATGTTGGTTCCCGAAGAAAAACACGGCATTGTAAAGGCAAAAAATAATAAAAAGGATGACAAAGCGGGCCTTGAAGATTCTATGGGTCAAATGCAGTCCCAAATGGCCCTAATTATGCCGGCCATGATAGCATTCTTCTCATACGGCTTCCCGGTAGGCTTATCGTTATACTGGAATACTTTCACAATTATTGGTATAGTTCAGCAGTACAAAATCATGGGTGCAGGCTCATTATCAAAATATCTACCCAAAAACTTACAAAAATAAAAATGGCGAAAATTAAATTAGACGAAAACCTGGTTGCGCAAAATGTAAAAGAGCTGATCGAAAACCTTGGCGTTTCGGCAACGGCTGAAATTTCCAAAGTAGATAATAATTATTTTGTTGATATAAAAAGCGAAGATTCATCACTTCTTATTGGTAAATACGGCATAAACCTAGAAAGCCTTCAATTTGTTCTTGCAGTTAGGCTTAAAACTCAAACCCAATCAGAAGACTTTGACGTTTATTTGGATATAGACAACTGGAGAAAATCCAAAGAACAGAAAATAGAAAAAATGGCCCTGGCAACAGCTGCCAAAGTAGAGGAAACACAACAAGAGGAGCCCCTTTACAATCTTAAACCCTCAGAAAGAAGAGTTATCCATGCTCTTTTAACTAATCACCCCAAAGTAACCACTGAGTCAACTGGTGATGGAGAATCAAGGTACCTGGTTATCAAACCAAGGTAACATTTTGTTTCGTTTCCCTTGCCCGATTTTAATAATCTGATATGCGTTTTTCCGAACTCCTTTTTCTGGCAGTTCTTGCAAGTATTCCAATTCAGCTTAATAAATTCTTCTTCCCCTCATTTTCTTTTGTACTAGGAATCCCCATCGACTATTTAGCATTGACAATTTACTTTACAGACATCTTGATTGTCCTACTAATCATAGCGATAGCAATAAGACCACCTAAAAATTTCTATAAGGTCTTTAAAAATAAAAAGGGCCTCCTTTATTCTCTTGCAGCTTTCAATATTTATCTATTTATAAATGCTTACTTTTTTTCTCAAAACCGGGAAGTCTCACTCATCTTCTCACTAAAAATTTTGGAGTTTAGTCTATTCTGTGCCGTTGCAACTTATTTCCTATCCCAGAAAGAAGTTTTTAAAAAAAGTCAAAAAGTTATTGCATTTACTGTTATATGGCAATCTGTGCTGGCAATTTCTCAATTCTTGCTTCAAAGGTCATTAGGCCTTCATCTTCTTGGAGAAAGGTCCTTTGATGTTTCAACGACATCGATCGCCCATACCCAAATCTTTGGCAGCCAGTTTTTAAGGTCTTATGGCACCTTCCCTCACCCAAACGTTCTTGGTGCTTACTTGCTCATATCCCTTATCGTTTTAAACACCAATAAAAAAAGCAAACAATCTTGGTTTAATACCCAAAATATAACATCAAGCATAGCTTTAATAATGACTTTTTCCAAAACTGCTCTATTAATGGCAATGGTTGCAGTAATAAGTCTAAAAGCCAGAGTAAAAATTCTATTCTTGGCTTTGATATTATTAATAACGTTTGCTTATTTTTACCTGGCATATTTAAATCAGTCATACTTGGACTCCATTGCTGAACGGATTGTTCTAGCCTCGACTGCCCTCAAAATTACTCAGGGAAATTTCCTTTTTGGCGTGGGAAGTAATAATTTCATCCTGGCAATTTCAAAATACAACCTAACTTCTATCTCTCAAGTCAGGTTGCTTCAACCGGTCCACAATGTATTTCTCTTGATACTTGCTCAAAACGGTATCTTCGGCCTTATTCTTTTTTCCCTATTTTTTTTCAAGGTATCAAGTCATGTTAATACCAAACTCAAAAGCGTGGCCTTTCTTGTAATATTGGTCTACTTTAGCCTGGACCATTTTTTATGGACTTTACAACAGGGCCAACTACTCCTGTTTTTAACGGTGGCTTATATTTTAAGTTCGCAAAAAGAAGCTCTTACCTGATATATTTAAGAAAATTAAATGTATAAAAAAGTTTTTTACAATACTACTGCACAAGTTATTGGTAAAATCGTAACTGCCTCGTCAACACTTCTCGTTACACTTTTAATCGGAAAATCGCTCGGCCCGTCAGGCTATGGAGACTTCACAAAAATATTTGTTTTTGTAGCATATTTTTATACCTTTGCGGATTTCGGGTTCAATACCATTTACATAAAACTCGCGCACACAAACAAAAAAGAGCTGGTCAACTACCTACTTAGCTTAAGGCTTCTAATCTCAATACTGTTGGTAATTGTATCTATCTCAATAAGCCAATTATTACCATACAATTCCACTTCGGGGCTCGGCTTTAGCCCGCTCGTTAAATTAGGAATTACTATCGCCTCCTTTACTATAATTGCCCAGGCATTATTCACTTCTTTAAATGCTTTTTTCCAAAAAAACCTGCGTTATGACCTGTCGACAATTTCAGCAATTGCCAGCAGTCTTACAGTACTTGCCGTTACTGCACTTGCTACTCTCACAAAAGCGACGTTAAACCTGTATGTAGCAGCCTATGTTTTTGGGAATATCGCCCTAGTTGCATCCTCAGTTCTGATAATCAGCATTTATTTTAAAGAAAAAATCTCGGTTGCTTTTTCAAAAGAGATATTTGTAGCTTTTTTAAAAAAGACTTGGCCTATCGGCACAGCTCTCATCTTTAACTTAATTTATTTTCGAGTAGATGTTCTCATTTTGTCCTATGCAAGATCATCTTCGGAAGTAGGCCTATATGGTTTGGCCTACCAATTTTTTGAAGCGGCACTTTCAATCCCTATTTTTTTTGCAAACGCGCTTTACCCTCTGCTTGCCAAACTTTATCTGGAAAATCGAAAGGAATATTCAGTCCAGGTTAAAAAATGGTGTGTAATTTTGATATCAATATCCCTTTTGTTAACTGTATGTTTAATGGTTGCCTCCTATCTTATTCCGCTCCTTTTTGACGCAAGGTTTAAAGGATCGCAAAACGCCTTGATAATTTTATCCGTTGGTATGCCCTTCTTCTTCCTATCGGCTCTTCTTTGGCATCTACTCATAATTCGGAATCAGCAAAAACTATTGATTCTGGTCTATTTAATAGGTGGAGTTTTCAATTTGGTGATAAACCTTAAATTTATTCCAATCTTTGGAATAAATGGGGCAAGCGTGGTAACAGTTCTTTCAGAAGGTTTAATCGCCCTTTTGTTGGCATTGTTAATAAAGTTTACAAAAAGTCCACAGTCAAACACTTAAAAACTGGTAAACTAACCATTGTTAATTTAAAATACCTCTTGCATGCAAATTAATTGTGATGGCGGTTCAAGAGGCAATCCTGGTGCTGCAGCGTACGGTTTTGTCGTTAAAAAAGGTGGCAAAATAATAAAAGAAGGCTACGGCTACATTGGGATTGCAACAAATAATTTCGCTGAGTATACTGCTCTCATTGAAGCGCTTAAATGGTTGGCCGAAAATGCGCCCGGCGAAGCCCTTGATTTTAACCTGGATTCTCAACTGGTTGTCTCGCAACTCACAGGGCTTTATAAAATCAAAAATGCCAGTATCAAAAACCTGGTCCAAATTGTAAAGGAACTTGAAAGTAAATTTAAAGAAGTTAGCTATAAACACATTCCAAGAGAACAAAACAAAGAAGCAGACAAACTAGTCAATAAAGCCTTAGACGCTCACGAATAAATGGACATTAAAGAATATATAAAAATTTTAACAAAAAACACTCTTTTCATTATCGCCTTGACCATAATTGGCGCCGCAATTGCCTTTTCCTCAACAAGGTTTTTAAAGTCAGGTTACCAAAACGAAAGGTTTTATTTTCTTATCATTAGCCAAAACGAAAATTTAGAAAATAGCCAGCGGCTTGATCCAACCAATATTACTGATACAGCAGTCTCCATACTCAACAGCCCGGATTTTATAAACGAGATGGCTATTAACACATTATCTATAGACGCCAAAAAGCTTGCGCCTCAAGTGATTAAATTGACCCTTACCTCAAAAGACCCAGAACTGTCTAAAAATTCTCAAGATCCCATTGTGGACAAGTTCAATCGTAAATTAACAAGTTTTGTTCCAGCTTCCTCTCTTAAACTGGAGTCGGTTGGTTCCCCAAATCAATCCTATCAAAATATGCTAAACAACAAAGTCCTTGCTGTTTTTGGGGCTATCATAGGGTTTTTAGCGTCAGTTGTCATAATATACGTTGTTCGCTACCTGAAGCTCTAAAATGGATCACACTGCCCAAAATAAATATCAAATTTTAATAACTGATGTTGGATCTTTTTTGGGTGCTGCTCTTGCCCAAAATTTTTTAAAAGCTGGCCACATTGTTTATGGTGCTGGCAAAAATCACCCGCAGGAAGAAATCCTAGAAAATACAAACTTCACGCTTATCGATATCGATCTTTCCCAACCCCTCCCTTCACACCTTCCAAATTTCGACCAAATAATTCACTTATCTTCGGAGGAACTTGATGAAAATAAAATCTCTCCACATTTAACGGCGGTCTCGACAAATATTATTCAAAAAGCTAAAAACCGGCAGTCAAAAGTGATTTTTGTTGCCCGAATCACCTCAAGCCCGAACTTCATCGAAAATTTCATTTTAAATGAAGAAACAAAAGAATATCTAAAACTTTTTTTGATGGGAGATCTTTATGGCCCCCAAATGTCTCTCAACATGGGCCAAACTCAAAATGCTAGTTATTACGACAACAATAGCCTCACAAACCTTATAGCCCAAGCTGTTAAAACGGATAAAGTTATTCTTGAAAAAGAAGGTTTGGTAATTATATATCCAACATATATTGATGATGCAGTGCACGCCTTTAATAAATTTATGGATTTACCTTCATCAAAGAATATGCGCTTCATTATTTCCGACGACCCTGTCACTTCACTTTCAGCAGCCTACACAATTCAAAATAGCGCCCAAATAAACCTCGAAAAAGAAGTGAACCTATTCTTTGCCGGACCCGAAACACACGAGAGGCCAAAAGCCCAGCCGGTTGTGAGGGTATCAGACTTAGGATTTTCCCCAACGTTTAACTTCCAAGAAGGCATTGATAATACACTTACCTACTTCAAAGATAAAAGTATTGCAGCCAGGCCAATAATAAAAAATCATCAAGCGCCCATTGTGCACCCACAGGTCCCAAGCTCCGGGAAAAAACCAATATTACATCTAAAAAAGCCAGCAAATCTTTCTCTTCCGAAATTTAATTTCAAAGTAAAAACTATAATTTTGTTATTTGTATTAGCAGTCTTGTTAGTAACCGCAAAAACTGGTACAGACCTAAAATTTGGCACAAGTGCACTAAAAAGTTCCCAGGAAAAGTTAACATCTGGAGATTTTGCGCAAGCAAAAATAAAAGCCCAAAATGCCGGCAAATCCTTCGCTTCTGCCAGAACGGAATTTAAGCTACTTACGCTCCCTTTCACCTACATTTTTCCCAAAAAAATCAATGAAATGTCCTCCGGGATTCAAAGTGCCCAAATTGCCTCCCTGTCTCTTGCCAATTTCACAGAGGGGGCTCAGATTTTGTCTATAGATTTAGCAAGCGCAACTACACCTTCTGAGAAAAAAACAGATTTCAATTTGGAAGATGCTCAAGCAGCTCTAAATAAAGCATATTTTCAGGCAAATTATGCTACCGAACTTGCCATCATTGCCCAAAAAGCAAACTTTGCAAAATCAAAATTTCAAACGTTGGAAACAAATGCAAAATCACTTAGTTCTTATTCTCAAACAGCCCTGGATCTTTCAAGCCTTATAACAGAATTTACCGGTACTGATTCTAAAAAAAACTACCTGATTTTGCTTTTAAATAATGCAGAATTAAGACCCGGAGGTGGTTTTATTGGGAATATTGGAGAAATTTCTTTTGATAACGGCAAGCTGCAAGACGTGAATATTGAGGACATTTATGCACTCGATGGTCAGCTAAAAGAAAAAATTAATCCCCCTGTACAGCTTACCCAAAAACTCGGTGTTGATAGGCTTTATCTTAGGGATTCAAATTGGAGTACGGATTTTGCTCTAAATGCCGCTATCGCCAGGGATTTCTATAAAAAAGAAACAGGCAAAACGGTCGACGGGGTTTTCGCTCTTGATCTATCTTTTGTCCAAAAATTATTGGAAGAAATTGGCCCATTAAAACTTGATGACTATAATGAGACGATAACTGCTGCCAATTTATTCGATAAAGGCGAATATTATGCCGAAGTTGGTTTTTTCCCTGGTTCTACTCAAAAAAAAGATTTTTTTGCCTCTCTTACCCGCAAGCTCATTTCACAAATTACGGCTGATCTTTCCTCACAAACATCAACAAACAATAAAACACCCTGGCTTGGTATTGTTGCTGCTACTTCCGAGTCATTGGATGAAAAACACCTTCTCCTTGCTTTTGATAACCCAATTTTATCCTCATATGCCAAATCCAAAAATTGGAGTAACTTACTTCCACCTTCATCATTTGATCCTGCTGATGATTCAAATGCCACAAAGGATTTCCTTGCGCTTTCCGAAGCAAATGTTGGTGCAAACAAAGTCAACAGGTACTTAGAGCGCTCAGTCAACTACGAAATGACCATCGGTCGTGATGCAGACCTTGTTGCTAAGTTCACAATCACATATAAAAATAACAGTCCGGCAGATACTTGGCCAGGAGGCACATATGTTAATTATCTCAGAGTTTACACACCTCTTCGCGTTGGTCTCGACTCCTACCAAATAGATGGTAGAACTCCCGATAAACCAAAAAATCCCAAAATTCCAAATCCGGAGGATGTCCAAACCTCAACAGAAGGCAATCTGACAGCATTCGCATCTCTTATCGAAGTACCGGTTGGCAAAACAAAGACCATAACCTATACCTACCGCATCCCCAAAAATATCAAACTGGAGACTGCACCAACATATTCACTTTACATAGACAAGCAACCAGGTACCGAAAAAGACAAATTTAACTTTACCTTCAATTTGCCCGCATATCTAAAAATAGATTCTGTAAACGATAATCAAGGTATTAGTGGCCAACAAACATACACCACAAACACCGACCTTTCGAAGGACCGCCAATTCAACATCAAAATTTCAAAGAAATAAACTTAACGCATCAAAAACTTACCGGCAGCGCCAACCGTTGTCACAGGTCCGGCAACCCCACCTACAATCAAGAGCATTAATATGGCAAGCAGCTGCGGGTTCTTCTTTGCAAAATCAAGCATTTTCTCCCAGCCGGTTGGGAAATTCTCACGCCTGAAAGCTTCTGCTGCCTTGGACACCATTATCTTGTCAGATATTAACCCAAAAACCTCTGGATGCTGTGCCGCAAGTCTTGGTAAACATTTCGCATCATATCCTTCTTTCGCTAACAGTCTTCTTGTAATCTCATTTGCCAAAAATGCTTTTTCTTCAACTGACATTGCTTGACCAGCTACAGCTCTTTCATTTATTTCTCCAAAATCATATCTACCATCATTAGGTAGCGCTTCGGCAACACCCCTCAAATATTTCTTTCGGTCCTCAGGTGACATATTTAAATATTCACCTACTGATTTTCGCTCGATATTCTCCAAAGTGGGTACATCAGATGTTCCGGATTCCTGTCTTCTCTTTTCCTGTGCTGCTTTCAGCGCATCTTCATCAAGGCGCAAGGTTTCACGAATTTTATTTGCTCTCTTACTAAGCTCAATTTTTTCATTGTTAAGCTTTCTCCACGCAGCGCTCCCCTCTTTTGTTTTAAGTATTTTATCTTCAAGTTTTAAAATCTTATCATCAAGTTCTTCTAATGTAGTTTTATTTTTTTGGATATTTACCTCAAGGTGACCAACCTCCCCGAGCTCTCTCCTTCTAAGTTCTGCCTCCCGAATCGCATCCGCATTCTGCTCTTCTATATGCCCCGTTTCCTTTTCAGACTTGAAGCTTTTAATTACTGCGAGCCTTGCTTCAGTTTCTGCGATTTTGCCCTTTATTAATTCTTGCTCCTTTTTCGTTTTAGCTCTGGAAAGTTGCTCCCTCAAACCCTTTAAGGCGTTCTGCTCCTGATTCTCAGATGTCTGGAGCTCATCGAAAGTACTTTCCCCAAATCTTCGGTATTCGTCCATTGTTTCATCTAGTTTCCTGGCAGCTTCATCGTCTCTAGTGTCCACAGCACCGTTTTTATTCTCAGGGGCGTTAGGGTCGTTATTCTCTTTCTGCACATCTTCAACCAAATCCAAATCAAGTTGAGCATTGTCAATCAAGCCTTGAAGCCTTTCCATATCGTCTAAGCTGGATACCCTATTCATTCTCGATTCCAATCTCGAAATCTCTTTGCGGATTGCTTCCGCGCGCTTATTTCTTGCATTGGGTGACATACGTTCATACATGCTTCTCAAGCGGTCTTCAGGGTCCTCTGGTAATTCAGTATCACCACCGGCACCAGCTGCAGCGTCACCAGCTCCGTGCTCGGCGCCTTCTTCTGGCGGGGTTTCTCCTTCTGGGGGCTCGTCATCAGCGACTGGTGCGGGCTCGGGCTCAGTAGGGGTAGGTTCCGGTTCGGGTTCAGGTGTTGGTGCTGGCTCTGGTTCAGGAGGTGTGCCTATAGGATTTGGATCTGAAAAACCTAAATCCTCATCTAAGTCAACATCGACAGGCGAAGGTTCAGATGGTGGCGTATCAGGTGTAGCGTCTTGAGGTGGAACAATTCTTATTGGCCTTGTTGGAGCAAGTGGTTTTCCATTCAAACGAGCATCCCAATCTGCAAATTCAGCTCTGTACCTATCTTTTTCAGGCCCTTCGGGCAACTTATCAACCTCGTCCCTAATGTATTTTTCTAGTTGTCGTTCAGCTATCTTAATATCCTCGTCTGACACCCCACTCTCACGTGTTTTACTAAGAATTTCACTAAGTACAGCAGCCTTTTTGTCCAAAGGTAAATGCGCAATCTCAGCTTCAACATCTAAATTCCCTTGTTCGGCGTCAGATCTGGCGATTAAATCGCTTGCAATGCTTTCATTAGAATCTGCGACGTCATATTTATGGCTGTCAGTAATAGGGGTATCTGGTAACGTATCAGCGGTATCATCCAGCACCTCCGATCGGGTCCCACCCGAAGCAGCATATGCTTTCCATAATTCCACCCTTCGATCTTTATCACCAGGTACTAACTCTTCGCCTCTATCAATTGCACTAAGCCTATCGCGAAAGCCCGGCATCTGTCCGCTACTTGGACTTTCAGCACTACCAGCGCTTGTATTTACCGCAATATCCGCACCCTGTTCAGGTGTTGCCCCAACATTTCCTCCACCCGCAACATCTTCAAGCACTCCTTCCACCTTGTCAGGTGTGTCTGCAGAGCTTGCGCTGTCCCTCAACGCCTCTATTCTTTGCTCAGCTGGGGTGGATTCTGGTTGTCTTGGGCTTGTACCACCTGTACGCTCCGGAGGAGGAGCACCATTGTCCTTACCTTCTTCGTCAGGCATCTGCACCTCCAACTCCTGCTAGTTTTTTTATACCGCCAATAAACGTGTTTCTGTTTTTTTCCAAAAAATCTTGGAATTCATCTCCGCTCAGATAAAGCCCGAGTGCATCGTCATTAAACATCTCTTGTGCATCTTGCTTGCTAAAACCAGAGGCAACGAGCCTTCTTTCCAGGGTTTCCTCTCCACTGTCAAACGCATCTACAAAATTATCTGGTAACTTTTCAGCAGGAATTTCGTCAACTATTCCCAATTTACTTCTATTTTCTTGTAAGAATTTCAGAAAGCTTGTGCCGTAAACATTAGCTGCAAGCACTTCGGATGAAAAATTTTTTTTAACTTTTGCATCAACACCTAATTGGTTCAACCGATCACCAATAGTTGCGGGCTCATCCCTTAAAGAATCTAAAATATTATTTAACGATAGCTGTTTCATTGGCAGTTGTGTTAAGCGCCGTTTGTGCAATTTTATGCGCTGCGTCTATATTGCCTGAATCAATTGCACTAAGAGCATCACGGTACGCCGTGACCTCCCTACTTCTAAGAATATCTCCTTTTACTTTTGTATACAAGTTTTCAAATCGTTTATGCTTCTGAGCTAGATCCTTATAAAACTCTATTACAGATTCTTCGTGGGTTTCTATTTTGTCGGAAGCTGCCAGTGTTTCTCTGGCGATTATTTGGGCCTCCTCAAGCGTCATCGTTTTGGTAGTTAAACCTTGAATTATTTCAATAAGTACTTCCTTTTGAACTTGCGTTTTTAGAGACGGAGTTTGATCCACTACTTAAATATAAGGTTGCAACCCAAGAAAAACAAGTTTTAACATCCCCGTTGTTTGACCTTTAGTCCATAAATTTGTTAGTATACTCACCATGGAACAGACACCGCTGATTGCTCAAAACAGGACCGTGCTAGGAAAAAAAGTAAAAAATCTCCGCAAGGAGGGGCTTATTCCTGCACACGTTTTTGGTAATAAAATCGAAACTTCCCATGTTCAGGTAAAAGCTAGCGACTTTGCCAAAGTCTTTGAAAAAGTCGGAGAAACGGGAATTATCGCCCTTACCATAGACGGTAAGCAAAAACCGGTGATGGTCAGAGACACACAGGTAAACCCGATTTCCGACGAACTTTATCACATCGATTTTTACCAGGTTAATTTATCCGAAAAAGTCACAGTTAATGTTCCTTTGGAAATAATCGGCGAATCCCCTGCTGTCGAAAAGAAAATCGGACTATTGCTGACTCCTATTCCCGAAGTTGAAGTTGAAGCTCTACCCGGAGATCTTCCCGAAAATATCGAAATAGACATCACAAATCTTCTAAACATAGATGACGAAATTAAGGTAAAAGACTTAAAAGTAGACAGGTCTAAAATCGAAATTTTAACTGATGAAGACCTGGTTGTTGCCCAAATCGGCGAGTTGGTCACCAAAGAAATGGAAGAATTAGAAGCAGAAGTAGAAGCCGAAGCTGCAGAAACAGTTGCCGCAGAAGGCGCAGCAGCTGCAGAAGGTGAAGAAGGTGCTGAGGGTACTGAAGTTACAGCAGGCGAGGCACAAGCAGAGGAATCAACGGATCAAGACTCAAAAGAACAATCTCCTAAAGAATAATTTAAATATTGTTTACACTGTTTACCCCGAATTAAGTGAAGGAGCATAGCGAAGTGCGGTAATTAATGCGGTAATTAATGCGGTAATTAATTTCCAATCTGTGATCTGGCTTTAAGAATAGAAATAGCTCTCTGGCCAAATCTAAAACAATCGTCGTCTTCCAAAACTCCATCATTATCAACCTTTGGCACATAGCACTCAGTATTAATAACGCTCATTGAAATTGTATATCTCAACAGTCGCCCACCAGGACGAAGCAAAACGTGTTCTTCGCCAACAGAAGAGATATACAAGGCACTTTTTGGACCAGGGTTTCCATCCTCATCAAAGTAAATATTTTTTTGAAAAGCATCAGGAAATTTACGAGAAAGTTCTGTTAATTCCGCTTTTATTGCTAAAACCTCCTTGGAGCGTGCTTCCGCATCGGGTCTCATAATTCACAAAAGTATAGTAATGGAATATTAATAAGTCAACATTAACTGGCCGAGGGCCAGGTTTCAAGCATTATCGACTTTTTCCCAACATCAAACATTTGGTAAATCTCCTCGGTCAAAAAAGGCATAAATGGATGAAGCAAGATAACAACTTGCATTAAAACATTTTCCAAAGTTGGCTGCGCATCGCCCCTTCTTCCTTTTGTTGATTCAATATATTTGTCTGCAAATTTATGCCAGACAAATTCATATAATTCGTCAACTGCCAAATGAAGTTCTAGATTTTCCAAATTTTTCGTAACTTGTTTTGTGGTTTTACTAAGCTCATCTAAAATTGCCAAATCTTCATCGTTAATCTTTTGCTCATCAGGAATTTTTTCTGGTTTCAGCTCCAAAATAAATCTGGCGATATTTCTAATTTTTGTTCCGAAATTTCTGAAGTTTTTACCTCGTTCATCCAAAATTGATTTGTTAACTCGTCCATCCCGACCGGGGATAGAGTAAGTATATAAAGCCATTCGCGACGCATCGACTCCCCACTTATCGATCAAATACTCCGGCTCGATTCCATTTCCCAGGGATTTAGAAAATTTGCGGCCCTCCAGGTCCCTTAACATTCCATGGAAAAACATTGTTTTAAAAGGAATTTTACCGGTGAAATAAACAGAGAGCATTATCATTCTGGCAATCCATAAATATTTAATTTCCGGTGCTGATATTTCAAAATCCCAAGGGAAAGCCTTAACAGACTTAAAACTTTCATCCGGAAATCCAAGTGTTGACATAGGCCAAAGCCCTGAAGAAAACCAAGTGTCCAAAACCTGCTCGTCTTGGACCCAACCTTTTCCTGGCGATTCAAGCGAAACTTTCTGCTCTCCATCTAAGTACCAAACCGGAATCCTGTGCCCCCACCATAAAGATCTGGAAATACACCAATCGTGTAAGTTTTCAATCCAATCCAAAATAACACCTTTATAATTTTTCGGCAAAAACTTTATCTCGTCTTTTTTGATAGCAGCAATTCCATCATTGGCAATGTCCTCCATTTTTATAAACCACTCTTCGGAAATCAAAGGTTCAACAACGCTTTTACATCTTTCGCAGACAGAAACATTGTGAGTATATTCTTCCTCCTTTACTAATATCCCCTTAGCTTTTAAATCGGGAATCATTGCTTGCCTTGCTTCCAAGACTTTCATACCGGCATATTTTCCTGCCAATTCTGTGAGCCTTCCTTCTTTATTGATGACTTGAACAATTGGCAAATTATGGCGCTTACCAATTTCATAGTCTGTAAAATCATGTCCGGGTGTAACCTTAATAACTCCTGTTCCAAACTTTGGGTCAACTGCCTCGTCCGCAACAACCATCATCTTCTTTTTACCTGCCAAAGTTTCTATTTCAAATTCTTTCCCTACAAAATCTTTGTACCTTTTGTCTTTTGGATTAACTGCCATCGCTGTATCCCCGAACTTCGTTTCAGGTCTTGCTGTTGCCAACGTTAAAGGACCGTATTTTAAAAAATAAAGAGTCTCGCGCTTTTCCTGATATTCCATTTCAACGTCTTCAATCGCAGTGTTGCACTTAGGGCACCACTGGACAATATAAGGGCCTTTATAAATCAACCCCTTATCCCAAAAAGTTTTGAACTCTTCAAAAACCGCTTTTCTTGGGCCTTCATCTAGTGTAAAAACTTCGCGTGTCCAATCAGCAGAAATGCCAAACAAAGTCCACGTTTGGTGAAAAGATCTATAGATTTCCTCCTTAAATTTCCATGCTTCACTAAGCCACTTTTCCCGCCCCAAACTTTTTTTAGTTTTTCCTTCCTTAGAAAGTTTTTTGTCTAGCGTCCCTTCAAATTGAATACCAGCATGGTCAACTCCGGGCAACAGTAAAACTTCAAAACCTTGCAACCTCTTAAACCTTGCAACAGCATCCATAATAGAGTGTTGCAGTGCATGTCCAAGATGTAGTTCACCGGTTAAGTTAGGCGGTGGCATCAAAAGTGAATAAACATTTTTTGAAGTTTCTGGATCAAATGAAAAAAACTTTTCTTTCTCCCAAAATTTGTATATTTCTTTTTCGCTTTTAAATTTCATAAAATTTTTTTCTTGTGTTTATTATCAATGGTTTCACGTGTTGACCTATCACGTGCAAAGTAATTGGCCAAATCTGAGTCAGGTTGATAACTTTTATACCTCAGTATCTATTGGTTATTATTTCACAGATTTGACGTAAAACCAAAAATATATTTAAGTTTTTATTAAAAGTGAAGACCAGAGTCGGCAGATAACGTTAAAGCATCAACAAAATTTTGTTGATAAAAAGCAGCGGAAGCAATCATGGCCCCATTGTCTACAGAATAAATTTTATCCGGGAAAAAAACGGGTATGTCTAAAAGTGAACCCTGTAAATTCAATAAACTTCGCAACTTACTATTAGCAGCAACGCCTCCACCTACAATAATCGATTTAGCACCATTTTTTTTAACAGCTTTAACGGTTTTAGAAAGCAACACAGCAGTAATTGCATCCTGAAAATAATAAGCCACTTTAGATTTGTCACTTTCACTTTTTATATTGTTCTTTGTTACATAATTTGCAACAGACGTTTTAAGGCCCGAAAAGGAAAAATTAAAATCTTGAGAGTTGATCATAGGCTTTGGAAAAAATATTTTTTCTCGTTTCGCATTTTTATCAGAATACTTTTTAGCAATATCTTCTATTTCAGGTCCGCCGGGATAGCCAAGACCTAAAAATCTAGCAATTTTGTCAAAAGCCTCACCCGCAGCATCGTCATTTGTCCCACCTAGATGCCTGAATTTTTTGTGACTTTCAAAAAACAATAAATCCGTATGTCCACCAGACACAATTAAGCCGACAGCCGGGAAAACAGGCTCTATCTCAGCAGATAGCCAGGATGCATAAAAATGTCCAACTAAATGGTTGACCGCAATCAGCCTCTTATCCCAGGCAACAGCAAAAGACTTTGCAGTTTCAACGCCGATTAGTAAGGACCCTATCAACCCAGGACCATAAGAAACAGCAATTGCGTCAATTTTAGGAATTGCGTCTTTGGAAACTACTGTCTCTATAAGTGGAATAATAATTTTTATTTGTTCTCGGGCAGCAATTTCCGGAATTACCCCACCATATTTTTTATACAGTGGCACCGAAGAAGAAATTTCATTTGCTAAAATAGTTCTTCCATTCTCAACTAAAGCAACACCTGTTTCATCGCAAGTGGACTCTATTCCCAAAATTAACATTTTTTAAAACTCTGCAATGTCACCAACTTGAATATTATTTAAAGAAGAAAGACCGGCATTAACTTCAAGTACATATTTTGCGCTTTCTTTAGGTTTATACAATGTTAAATCACGGTCAGATTTACCAGGTTCTGGAACAACATTAGGTGCGATGTCAACAACTTTTTTATTCTCGTCCATCCAAATAATATCAATTGCAAATTTCATATCCTTCATCCAGAAAGAATAGACACCTGGTTGATCAAATACAAAGATCATACCTTCATTAAGCGGCAAACTTTCCTTTTTACCCAAACCCCTTTTCTGATCATCATTAGTGGAAACAATAGTAGCATTTATATCCAGACCTTGTATTTTTATCCTCAAAGCACCGCTTGGTGCTGATGATGCAGTAGAAGAATTTTCAAGACCCTTTCGGTTTACTAGACCCAAGGAAGTGAAACCACCTCCAAAAATTAAAAGCGCTACAAGTACCAAAAATAGCCCACCGATAAATGCCAAATCTTTTTTCATAGTTTTAAGTTAGCGTAAAAATTATATATCAGCCAACCTTTTTCCAAAAGCTTTACAATATATATCAATGGTACAAAGCAGTCCACGATCTATTGGACGAACCCTTTTTACATGAAACATAGTGACGTTTTAGAACTACATTTGATATAACATTTAAGAAACCTTTGAAGTAATCTATTTAACCATTAGCCTTTACCAACCAAAAAAACAGCTTGCCATGGACGAAAGTTAGATTTAAAAGTGTCGTCCAAAATCAATTGATCGCCTTTATAAACTCTTCTACTAAATACGGAAGTGGCACCTGCTGCGGCAAAATCCACCTGCTTTACAGTACCTGTTGGTAAAGTAGGATCATCCTGATAACGAGGCTCAGGTGCAGGTGTGATATTAGAAACAACAGGGTCGCTAATCTCAACCTTTCTGCCATCCAAAGTGCCATAGATATCGACTTCTAGTTTGGCATTTCCTGGATCAACTATTGTCTGCACAAGCAAATGATGATCTGTATCGTTCTTAAACTGAAAGTCTACGCTTGGGGAAAAGATGGTTGCATCAAAACCGGGTTTAAAACCATGTTGTTCATAGTAACCTACTCTATATGCATGTGCAGTTCGTTTTACAATAGGCAAACCAGCGTTTAAAGCAGCCCTGAAAACCGTAGTTGAAACCTGGCAAATTCCACCTCCGTCATCCAAAACGGTCTTGCCGGAATTGATCACATAAGCCTGTTTAAATCCTTGGGCACTGGAAACCGGGCCGACTTGCGCATCAAAAGAAAAAACATCCCCAGGTTTAACTAAAACTCCGTTTATTAAACTGGAGCCTAAAACAATGTTACTAACCCTATTTGGTATCGAACCGGCAAAATACGAAACTCCGGCACCTATTAGTTCTTTTATTCCCAAAGAGTTAATCTCGGCATTTGCGATTTTAGCTTTCGTGACTTTTACGGGCAGCTGAACTAATAACTTACTGTCTGGCTGTGAGAAATTAACAGAAAGCTTTTGAAGTATTAACTCCTTGGTTTTCTCAATGTCTAACGCTTGACCGTCCTGTGCACTTTTAAACTCAATGACTTTGCCATTTTCAAATCTTAAGGTGGCATCATGTGTTGATTTATCAACAACTTGAGAAATTGATTCTAAATACACTTCCAATTTGCTCTCGTCGACACTTACATCAACGTCACCATTAACCTCTTTATCTATATAAATACTCTCTAATGAAATGGGATCCTTTCCAAAGTAAAATGACAGGGCATGATTAGATAACTGTTTGTTTGGGTAAAATGCTAAAAGGTCAAATAAACTTTTTCCTGATAGTACCCATTTATCGTAATCATATGAAAAAACAAGTTGTTGTTTGCCTAAAGCCAAAACTTTGTCATAGGCTTTTTGGAGCTGACCTTCAGAAATGTTTGGACTTGTATCTATAAAATTAATAGTAAGCTCATGATTAGAAAGGTTAACAAAATTTTGCCCTAAATCTCTGAGTAATGTGCTCCTGTCAACCAAGGAACCTTTTCTTGACGTACTGATTTTTGGCTGACCTAATGAGAATTCAATCGTAGAGTTGACAGGCAACGTTTCATGATCGTAAATCTTGTCTCTTAAAGTTTTATTAAATCTTTCTAAATTCAAATCATAATCCGCACCAATTTGATTTTTATTTAACGAATAGACAACTTGACTTATTAAACTTAGGTGCCTTCCGGAATTAAACACTGAATATGAGATTAAAGCAGGATTATAAGAAACTCCCAAATCGGATACATTAATAGGGAAAGAATCGTTCTCAACATGTACCAAAACAACGCTGCTTTCAAAGCTTTTTGTTTTATTTGTAACAAAATCCAAGAGAGTAGCCTTATTCATGCCACCAAGATTTTGGCCGGCAAAAAAAGTCCCAGGGTATACTTTATCGACAAAATATATTTTTAAAGCAAAATAAAAAAAGGTCACTGATATGATCATCAAAACTACGGCAAAACATAATACTTTAAAGACGTAATGGTGTTTCAACTTTAAATGTAAGGTAGACTTTTTAGGTTTCTTCATACTTATGGAGCTTATGATATCATAGAAATAAATATATCCTTTTTGGCTCTATAATGAAAAATAGCAAACTTAAATTTATAGCTTTTGTTCTTGTTTCCTCACTACTTCTATCGGCATGTAACCTTCTACCTAACGGTCAAAATAACAAACCTGTGACATTAAAATATTGGGGTTTATGGGAATCAGCCTCTGTTATGAATGTTGTAATAAACGACTATAAAAAAGACCACCCAAACGTCAATATAGTTTACGAGAAGAAAAGTGAGCAGCAATACAGAGAATCGCTTCAGAGTCAAGTAGCTTCGGGAAAGGGACCTGATATTTTTGTATTTCATAATACCTGGACACAAATGCTGGGGAAAGAATTGTCAGAAATGCCCACCAATGTGCTTTCCCAGACTGATATAAAGAAGGACTATTTCCCCTCAATTTTTTCCGACCTTAGGGATACAAACAAAAAATTTGTCGGACTTCCAACCGGGATTGATGGCTTGGGTCTCTATTGGAATGAGGATATTTTCAAGTCAGCTGGAGTAGCGACTCCGCCAACAACCTGGCAGGAGCTTGCCCAAGACGCAGCAAAATTAACGGTAAGAGGCCCCGAAGGCAATATCAGAACAGCTGGAGTGGCACTTGGAACAGCTTCCAACGTAGATCATTTTTCGGACATTCTAGCCCTCATGATCCTGCAAAACGGTGGAGATATAAAAAATCCCACAGATCAACGATCTGCTGACGCACTTGAATACTACTCAAAATTTGCCAAAGGCGAAAACCATGTTTGGGATGAAACCCAACCTGCTTCAACTGTCGCTTTTATTGGAGGAAACCTGGCAATGTATTTTGCGCCAAGTTGGAGAGCTGCAGAAATAAAAACTGCTAACCCAACACTCAACTTTAAAATAGCTCAAGTACCCCAATTAGATCAGAATAAAGTTACCTGGGGTGCATATTGGGCACTTGGCGTTTCAGCAAAATCCCAAAGCCAGGATGAAGCTTGGAAGTTCGTAAAATATCTACAAGAAGACCAAACATTAATAAAATTATACACTGAAGCTGCCAATACACCCGGCAGGCTTTTTGGCCAAATTTACCCAAAAACTACTCTAGCTTCTAAGCTCTCCGCTGATCCCTATACTGGAGCCTTTGTGGCTGATGCACCCTATATGCAATCATTCCCCATGGCCTCGCGAACTTTTGACAACGGTGTTAACGACCAGATAATCAAGGCTTACGAAGACGCTGTTAATCAAGTTGCATCAGGTACACCGGCAGTAGAAGCACTCAAACCAACTGCCAACAATATTAAAGCCATATTACTAAAATTTAGCGCTCCTACAACGAAGTAATCTATTTACATTACAAAGAACCCTGGTTTAATATTGCTTTCATGAATTTAGAAGAATCTATCTTGTCAACTCTGGCCTATCACGACATTTTTGATTATCCACTCCATATAGAAGAAGTAAACAAATATCTTATAAACAACAAATCAAACCTTCAAAAGATAAAAAAAACCATAAACGCACTTGCCAGAAGAAACAAGGTGGGGGAGGTGCGAGGCCTTTTTTATCTTAAAAGTAGAAAAAACACAGTCCTTATTAGGAGAAAGAGAATGAATATCTCAAAAAAAAAACATAAAAAAGCTGCATTCTATCTATGGCTTTTAAAACTCATCCCTTCAGTAAAATTTGTAGCCATTTCTGGTGCTTTAGCAATGGACAATAGCACAGAAAATGACGACATTGATTTTTTAATAATCTCCTCAAAAAAGACCCTCTGGACAACAAGGCTCCTTTCAAATCTCATACTGCTCCCGTTCAAAAGAAAACCAACCTCAAAAAAGCAAAAAGACAAAGCATGCCTCAATATTTTTATAGATGAACAGGACCTTAAAATTCAAGATCAAAATCTGTACTCTGCCCACGAATTAGCCCAACTAAAACCACTATATACACGAAAAAATGAATACCTTAAGCTCATCAAGGCAAACAACTGGGTGTATAAATATTTGCCAAATTGGTCTCCGCATGCTGTAAACGAAAAAGACAATCGAGATCTGCTACAGAGACTAGCAAACTTTCTGTTGATCCCTTTATACATGCGACCAATTGAAAATACACTAAAGTGGATACAATTAAGGTATATGAAATCTAAAATAACATCTGAAAAAATAGGGAACTTACAACTCTTCTTCCATCCATCTCAAACCCAACAAGAAATACTTAGAAAATACAAATTTAAAACAAAGAAGCTTTGAGCTCGAATTTCTTGACAAAGCTCAGCTGTTATTGAGATAATTATGGCGGGCACCCCTGTAGGTGCTAGAGTCCCCCCACAGCTTTGCGAGGGGGATTTTTTAAAGGTAAAAATGAATACAAAAGTTATATTTGTTTCAGGAGGCGTGATTTCCGGGATCGGAAAAGGTGTTGCTACCTCTTCAATTGGCCTTATTCTCAAGTCACGAGGGTTTAGCGTTACAGCAATGAAAGCAGATCCTTATTTAAATGTTGACGCGGGTACTTTAAACCCGATTGAACATGGGGAAGTATTTATCTTGGATGATGGTATGGAATGTGACCAAGACCTTGGAAACTACGAGCGATATCTTGATCAAAGCCTAAATGCTACGAATTACATGACCACAGGCCAAGTTTTTAAATCAATTATAGATAAAGAACGTGCACTCGGTTACGAAGGTAAAACCGTGGAATTTTTTCAGGATCCGCCACGCGAAATAATTAACCGTATCTTAAAATGTGCAAAAACCAATAAGGCCGAGATCGTTGTCTTTGAAGTAGGGGGCACTGTTGGGGAATACCAGAACCTCTTATTTTTAGAAGCAAACCGCCTTTTAAAACTAGAACATCCACACGATGTTTTACATGTCCATGTCACATATTTGCCGATTCCATCTTCAGTAGGGGAGATGAAGAGTAAACCTGCCCAAATGTCCATTCAACAACTGGCATCTGCCGGTATTACTGCAGATTTTGTTCTTGCCCGTTCACAATTTGCCGTAGACGAAAAAAGACGGGAAAAGATCGCCATTGCTTGTGGCCTTCAAAAAGATGATATTTTATCAGCCCCGGATGTAGAAAATATCTATCAGGTACCGCTTAATTTTGAAAACCAAGGCCTTTCGGAAAAGATCTTAAAAAAACTGAATACTAAACCCAGAAAATCCAATTTAGCTGACTGGAAAGTTATGGTTAACTCGGCTCTAACTGCTAAAAATCACGTCAAAATTGCTATGGTCGGAAAATATTTTTCAACAGGTGATTTTACTTTGTCAGACGCTTATCTTTCAGTGATCGAATCCATAAAACATGCCTCTGCATGCTTTGACATAAAACCTAAAATGACTTGGATCGATTCGGCCCAAATAGAAAAAGAGGGGACAGACATGCTTAAAGGCTTTAACGGAATTGTTGTTCCAGGAGGTTATGGAACTAGGGCAGTTGAGGGGATAGTCTCTTCGATAAAATTTGCACGCGAAAACAGTATTCCATATTTTGGTCTTTGCTATGGAATGCAGCAAGCAGCAGTTGAATTTGCCAGAAATGTGCTTGGTTATAAAGATGCAAATACTACGGAAATAGATGTAAAAACTAAACATCCTGTTATTCATGTAATGGAATCACAAAAAGACTTAGTCAAATATCATAAACTTGGTGGAACTCAAAGATTAGGTTCATGGGAATGGAAAGCAAAAAAAGGTACCATTTTTGAAAAAGCTTACAAATCACAAACCGGCGCAGAACGTCATCGCCACAGATATGAATTCAATAATGACTACCGGGATGAATTCGAAAAGAATGGTATGGTGATTTCTGCAACAACAAAGGACGGATATTTGGTTGAAGCATTAGAACTAAAAAACCATCCATTTTTTCTCGGCACCCAATTTCACCCAGAACTAAAATCCCGCCCGCTTCATCCACACCCGCTTTACATGGCCTTCATGGAAGCAATCGCAAAGAAAAAATAGCAAGCCCCTTGACAAAAAAAAATTCCTTGCTAAAATATTAGCAGTCACGTTTCAGAAGTGCTTGTTTAAATGGCAAAGTGAAATGTGATTTGTTTTTCTAAAACTGTCCCAAATTATTTGAATATGATAAAACCATTAGCAGGATACGTCCTAATAGAACCGGCTCCAAAAGAAACTAAGACTGCGTCTGGAATTTTACTTCCGGATTCAGCTGACGAAAAACCTCAAGAAGGAAAAGTTGTCGCATGTGGAGATGATCTTGTTGATGAAGGTAAAACTTTAAAATGTCCGGTAAAAGTAGGGGACAAAGTAGTTTACAAAAAATGGGGCGGCAATGAACTTAAAGTAGAAGGCAAGGAAATGCTCTTGATAAAATTCGATGACCTAATGGCCATCATTACAAAATAAAAATGGCAAAACAATTACTTTACGCAGAAGAAGCACGCACAAAATTAAAAGCAGGAGTCGACAAACTTGCGATGGCAGTTGCGACTACACTTGGCCCTAAAGGCAGAAATGTAGCTCTGGATAAAAAATGGGGAGCTCCAAATGTGCTCCACGACGGCGTTTCTGTTGCCAAAGAAATCGAACTCGAAGATCCATTTGAAAATATGGGTGCTAGCCTTGTTCGCGAAGCAGCCTCAAAAACAAATGATGTTGCTGGAGACGGAACTACTACAGCTACCGTTCTTGCCCAGGCCATAGTTAACCAAGGTCTCAAGAATGTTACAGCTGGTTCAAACCCTATGATTCTAAGAAAAGGTGTCGAAAAAGCCACAGAAGCAATAGTTGCGGAGCTTAAAAGAACTTCTAAAAAAGTTGCAGATAAAGCAGAAATCCAAAAAATAGCCACAATATCAGCCGCCGATGAAACTATAGGCCGTATGATTGCGGAAGCGCTTGAAAAAGTCGGACCAGACGGAGTTGTAACTGTCGAAGAATCAAAAAGTATGGAAACATCAGTCGACACCAAAGAAGGTATGGAATTTGATAGGGGATTCATTTCACCTTATTTTGTAACCGATTCAGATAAGATGAAAGCCATCATTGATGATGCACATATTCTCATAACAGACCAAAAGATTGCCTCATTAAATGATTTGTTAGCATTTCTTGAAAATTTTGTAAAAATTTCCAAAAACTTAGTAATTATTGCCGATGAAGTCGAAGGTGAAGCACTGGCAACCCTAGTTGTTAACAAACTGAGAAGCACATTCAACGTTTTGGCAATTAAAGCCCCAGGTTTTGGTGACAGGAGAAAAGAGATGCTCGAAGATATAGCAGTCTTAACTGGTGGCAACGTTATCTCCGAAGATTTGGGTAGAAAACTTGAATCAGTAACAATCGACGATCTAGGAAAAGCTGACCAGGTCATTTCCGACAAAGAAAACACTATAATTGTAGGCGGCAAAGGGACAAAAAGTGCAATTGATGGAAGAATCAAGCAAATAAAAAACGAACTAGAAACAACTGATTCGGACTTCGACCGCGAAAAACTCCAGGAAAGGCTTGCCAAACTCTCGGGAGGGGTAGCCGTAATAAATGTTGGGGCAGCTACAGAAGTTGAACTAAAAGAAAAGAAAGAACGTGTGGATGATGCTGTTCAGGCAACAAAAGCAGCCGTTGAAGAAGGCTATGTAGTTGGTGGAGGAGTAGCTTTGGTCAGAGCCGCCAAAGTTCTTGATAAATTAATAGCAGCAGCTACCGTTGCCGATGAAAGAATTGGAATTGAAATTGTCAGAGACGCTCTTACCAAACCACTTGCAAAACTCGCCGAAAACTGTGGCCTCGATGCAGGTTGGGTTGTCAAAGAAGTCGAAAAAGCATCAGGGAATATTGGTCTCAATGCTGCAAATGGCAAATTTGAAGATTTGGTTACATCCGGAGTAATAGATCCAGTCAAAGTTACACGCTCAGCACTTCAAAATGCGTCATCCGTTGCAATGATGATCCTAACAACGGAAGCTTTAATTACAGATCTGCCGGAAAAAGAAAAAACTATGCCACAAATGCCCGGCGGCATGGGTGAGTATTAAATAACTCACTCAAACCCCTCAATCTACGAACCTATCTCTTGATTATAACCTACGTTATAATGCTACAATTAAAATGGAACTGGCACCTCACTTTTCAATGGATACAAGCTCTGCTGCAGAAACTCAACGCTCACCAGAAAAATCAACAGGGGAAAAAATAATAGAAAAAGTTCTCCCAATAGTGAAATCGTATAAATTAGTTTTAGGGGAAGACGCAGCTGACTTAGCTGTCAGAGATTTATCCGGAGAAAGAATTGCCCAACTCCAAGAGCACGAGGCTGAACTGGATCTATTTGAGGAACTCTTCTCCGAATTTTGGAGGAATCCGGGTAATTTTAAAGTCAAAGTACAAAGCCATAAAGAATTAGATACCCAAAATGGGCCAAGACAAACTTTTTCCTTAAGACTGGCCAGAAAGAGAGAAGAGCACCTATTAAGCAGTGGGCAACCTCAAAATCAATTGGCTTTCCATGTTAACATCGCCGGTACAGAAAGTGCAGTGGATACTCTCTATGCTTTAGGCTTGACCGGTAAAGATCCCCACACAGTACTTCAAGCGTTTTTCAGACAATCAAATGATCAACGGTTGGCGCTCAACACTGTGCAAATTACAAGAACAGATTCGGGTGCCTTCAGAGCTCAACCACAAGCCGGGATAGAGCTAAAATATATTAGGGGAGAATCTGAAGCGCGATGTGGTGGTATAGCATTTGTTGGCACTCAGGCACATGTGAGAGAATTGATCACTAAAGTGTCACTACCTTTTTATGCAGGTTTAGAAAGAGCGATCATCAAAAGTTCCGGCTTTAAGCCCAAGAAAACCGATTGACATTTCCTAGTTGACATCCAAGGCTAAATAAGCTTAAATTTACATGAATGGTCGTGCCCGTCGGAGACCATTTTTTATATGGCAAAACCGGAAAGTCTTTATTACAGAGGTTTAAGTGATCAATTGCAAAGAGATGTACAAGGTCTCTCTGCAGGACAAGCCGGAAGGGTAGCGGCTCGTGAAGGCGATATTGATTTAAATATCACAAATCAGAATCATAACGGCACAAAGCCAAAACAGGATAGGAGAAAATACACCATTCCAGGAAGACGTGTTCTCCAACCGGCAACATTGGGCGAAATTGCCCGTATCAAAAGATAAAAATCTCATTTATTGTATAATTCCTGCATGGAAGTTCCTAAGTTCTTTACGCGAATCATCGAAGGTGCGTTGACACCACCTTCACCAGACGATATCCGAGCAATTAAAGCAGGAAACCAATTATTTGCCGACCAACAAAGAGGCCTTCTCGATCCGGAACAGTTTCAGGAAAGGCTTAAATTATTAGAGAAATCTGGAGTAAATACCCAAAGGGCTCTAGCTCAATTTTCGTCACTACAAGCAACTCAAGACAATCTTATTATCAGGCCTTAGGTTTTTTTTCTTCGTCTCCTTTATCCTTAATCATCCTAGTCAGCTCATAAGTGACCAAAACAGCAACCACTGTAATTATAATTGCATAAATAAACCTGGACATAATTCCTGATCCTGCCGAGAAATACTTATCGATATATTCTTTTACAAAAGATTGGATTGCATCATTCCAGGCAAGAGCAGCCACAACTCCAAATGCCGAAGTCGAAAGCGTTATCATCTGTTTTAATAGTTCTTTTTTAAACTCGCGACTTATCATTTAACTCATTTTAATACTATTTTCAAGTGCGCGTTATCAATATGGGCAGAATAATCAGTCAAATCCGTTTTCGCCTGGACCCTGTATGTTTTGACGCCAGCTGGTATAGGTATTCTACCAGAACTTCTAAATGTTGGCGTAAGAGTCGGGTTAGAAATCTGGCTTTCAATAAATACATTATTATCATTGACATTTTTTACTTGAGCCCAGGCACGGCCATTTCCGCCTTCAACCCAAATAGACGCTTCAAAAACTACATAATCAATGTCGGAATATTTTGAAGTGTCAATTGTAATTTCTACTCCGGAAAGGTCGGCAAAGCTTCCACTTTTTGTTGCTCCAGAACCCATCGGTATAAAAATTTCTTTATTGGCAGTTTGTACTACTGTTGGAGTGGCAGGAGACGGAATTGGACTTGGAATAATCTTCTCCTTAGAAACGTTACTGCCGTAATCAGCGGGTTTATCAACTGGCGTCGGAGAAGGTAAAGGAATAGGGGAGCTAGCAATATTCCCATTCTGGTTTTTTACTACATCCGCAACTTGACTGACCATAGCCTCACCTGAGCTTTTGTTAAGCAGCCACCAATTAATAAACACCAAATCGGCAAGAGCAACCAGAAATATCGCAATAACTAGCTTTGAAAGAATACTACTTGTTCCAACATCGTCCATAGGCAGCTAATTCAATTGTAAAGGTAAATAGACAACTTGTCGAAAAATACTAGAGAAAATTTAAAGTTTAGCTATAAGACCTTGTCCAAAGTCCATAATTGGGATTACACTTAATACTGAAGTGATCACCAAACCTCCCAGCAAATCTCAAAAAAAGAAACTCGCCAAACTATTATCACAAGGCGAGGAAGTTGTATATGTTACAACTATTGGCAGAAGATACTTTTATATCGCACTATTATTTCTCCTTTTTATTCCACTGGTTTTAACTTATGTTGCCCTTTTCATGTTTTTTGATATTATTTCTATTCCAAATTATTCCTATTTAAAATATTTTGGAATTTTTCCATTATTGCTTCTTATGTACAACACACCCAAATATACCCACCTTATCAGGATGCGCCAATCTTTCACGTATGCACTCACTAACAGACGTTTTTTAATAGTTCGAGGTATTTTTTCAAGAAAAATTGTCACAGCACCACTTACTGCAATAACCCACGTTACGGTTGAGCAATCATTTTTCCAGAGATTTATCTTTAACACAGGCCATTTGGTAATTATCACCGCTGGCTTTGATCAGCGTGAGATCGTTATAGAAAATATTGGAAACCCACTGGAATTTAAAATTTTGATTGAAGAATTGACTGAGAGCTTAGAAGGCTCAAGGTCATCCTCTCGGGACTCGGAAGATTCCAAAAAAGATGAGTTTAAACTGCGAACGCTCTCTTCTTAGTCAGGCAAAACACTGCCAGGATTAATAGCAACCCCGTGGTCATAAACTTCTAAATGAACATGTGGACCTGTAGTGTGGCCAGTCATGCCAACTGTGCCTAAAATGGTGCTCCCGTTTACCATATTTCCTGCTCCAACCTCAATTTTATCCATATGTGCGTAAACCGTTTTGAGTCCATCCCCATGGTCAACAATAACCACGTTACCTTTGCCGTCAATTACTCTACCTGCAAACTCAACTATACCTGTACCAATCGGCCTTATATTAGTCCCAAAAGGAGCGGCGATATCATAAGCATGATGAAAAATACTAAACTTTTGGGTTATCTGTCCGTTTTCAACAGGATATTTGTAATCAAAAGGGGATATTTTTAGCTTTACTGTTGCTGCAATTTCTGACTCTGATGTATTTGCTTCCGGCAATTTCTGGGCCACCAACACGGCTTTACCGTTAATCTTTATATCATTTTCTTTGGACTTTAAAACACTGGCGCTTTTAGCAGAAAACACCATCAGGAGGACTAGTGTCAAAATAGAAGCAGCAGCAAGTTTCATTCTAGGCCTAAACATAAGTTCCTGGCCTGAAGCCCTTAAAATACGGTACAATGCTAGCCCAGCCTCCATTCGAGCATATTTTCGAATACGCCTACTATAGACGTTTTGGAATAACACTTTTTTAGACACTTTTTTGGCAAAATGCACAAAAAGCTTTAAGTTTTTTCTAACCAGTCTTTTTAATTTATTTTTCATATATTTTCCTCACTCATTTGCTTTTAAGACGCAGTACACCCCTATAAGTTAAGAAAGGGGAGTATGGACAAAGAGCCCATAGTGAGCTACTTTACAAATGCGAAGTATAGCAAATATCAACTCAAAAGTCAAACCGATAGTAAGAATTTTATCGAATAAAAAGTATCAAACATTTGTTTCTGATTCGCAAGCAATTTATTTGATATAATCCCGATAATATATGCAAATAAAAGTTCTTTCCTGGAATATTTGGATTGAAGGAAATTTCAATCAAACTGTAGATTTTCTCATAAATTCCAAAGCAGACATTATTGGCTTACAAGAAGTCGTTGATAACGATACAAATCGAGATATTATCGGTGTACTTAAAAACGCTGGATACGAAGCTTTCTTTGGTTCTGTCGAACACACTTGGGGCGGTAATGTATACAGGGATGGTCCGGCGCTCTTTACTAGGTACAAAATGACCAACAACGAGACTATTTTATTGTCAAAAAAAGATAAACGGGCTGCAGTGAAAGCTGATATTACAGTTGGAGACAAAACGTTGTATGTTTTCAGCACCCATTTAATCCACACGCACCAAAAAGAGTCAGAAGAACAGAACATACAAGTTTCGAATTTATTGAAAAAGCTTCCAACAAAAGGCACTATTCTGATGGGCGATTTTAATGCAACACCTCAGAGTTCAGTCATTAAAAATGTCAAAAAAATCCTAAGAGATACGGACCCAAGTTCTACGCCAACCTGGAGTGTTTATCCCCAAGGGTGCCTTGCTTGTAATCCCCAAGCTGTGGACACTAAACTTGACTATATTTTTACAACCCAAGACATAAATACGCACGCTTTCAAGGTTGAGCAGTCAAAAGCCTCCGACCACTTACCAATCTCGGTTTTAATAGAAGTCTGATTGCCGATAATAATCCACAGTACAAAAACCAATCAGCAACATTGTAATAAAACTTGCGCAGATTGTGCGTAAATGTTACCTTAAACACAATGCCCTTCTCAAACATTTTCAAGGTTTTAGGCTTATTATTTCTGTCGGCATTTCTTTCTGGCTGTTCGCTTATTGGCTACAGTAAACCTGCTGCCCTGCAAGTAACCTCAACACCGGAAGCGTCAATTTTTATAGACGGCAAACATTTGGGCAAAACCCCATTTTATTCTGACCAGCTCAGGGAAGGTACTTATACTTTAAAAATTTCAACATCAGAAGCAAGCTACGTAGACAAAATAGATCTTTATGCTGGCTCCTTAACCGTGGTAGATCGGGAACTAAACAATAACTACCTAGCCCAAAGCGGCGAAGTATTATGGCTAGAAAGCGGCCACAATGCAGCTTTTATTGCTACCTCACCGCAAGATGCTGATGTAACAATAGATGGCAAATACCAGGGCAGATCTCCGGTTCAGACTGCCGATATTACAATTGGAGACCACAAAGTCTTAGTTTCAAAGCAAGGCTATATTGATAGAGAATTTGCTATAAAAACATCTTCAAAATACAAACTCATTGCAGATGTTACACTAGCATCGGAAGTTGCCAAAAACCCGGATACTATTAAAACTCCCCAAGTCCAAACCCCTAAGGTGGAAATTATTAAAACACCCCAAGGTTTCCTGCGCGTTAGAAAAGATGCAGCTCTGGACGCACCGGAAGTTGGTCGTGTAAACACTGGAGACCAACTTGATGTTATCCAGGAAACAGAAGAATGGGTAAAAATCTCCTTTGATGGCAAATTAGGTTGGGTATCAAAGCAATACACAAAAAAGATATAAAACCTTTTTTAAAACAGCTTGATTCTTAATTCATAATTCACCATACTTAATATATGATTCCTAAATCCCTGATAAAATTGATAGACGAAGCGATTGTCCCAGCACTGGTTCTAATAATCGTCAAAATGGCAGCAATTTTAATAGTCAGTTATTTTTTAAAACTCGATTTTGAAGTAAATATTAATGGATTTACCCAATTTTTACCGAGACTATCCTTTCTGAGTGTGCACGATTACTTATTAGCCGAAAACTACTCCAATTTGGCAATGTATACGGCAGCTGCCTTAGGGACTCTATATATTATTATCAAAGCCCATTTCTTACACCAAAGTCACGTAAGCCCTAAAGTCCAACAAAAGTTGGCTTCTTTAAACTTTGAAAATATAATTTCCTCAAGCTTCCACCTTTATCATCAAGCATTCATATGGCTGATATTCCTCTGGCTCACTACAGCGTTTCTAATAACTTCAACGCTTATTAAGGTCACATATACACCTATTACAATAATTGCCTTAATAATAACCATTAATTTCACCTGGATATTTGCAACCGACGTGCAGAAGGAAATAGAAATCAACAAATATAATTAATGAAAAAATATCTGGTAAAAATAGTTACAAATACGCTAGCTGTATTCCTACTTTTAGTGCTAATCGCAGCTCCCATTTACTTTGCCAAAAATTTTGCCCAGGTCGCTGGTATCAAAAGTCAATCTAATTACCTATTGGTTTCGCAAATCGATAAATTTCCTGGTATGACTTTGTCCCAATCCGGCCAAAACTACACAATTAATTTTACAAAACAAGCCACTTCTCAAGCATATTTGGCCATTTTTATCATCAATAACCCGACAAATAATGCAAAAACCTACACAATTGTTACAAATAACGCAAAAAACACTCTATTTTTCGGTGAAGACCTCAATAATTTGCAAAATAAAATTAATATTCCCGCCCAATCTTCAGCACCAATAAGTCTTCTGTCCCAGTCGCCACAAAACTCCCAGTCCGTTACTTTCCAAATCCAAGCCGATTGATGGATCAAGATTAAAGCTATCGAAGAAATTTTACTAATTTTGCGGGCAAAATATCCCCACCGTAAATTACCAGAAACACTATTAATACCCAGATGACAACAGACGCCAAAAGCGGTGTATCAGACAAAAGTACCCGTTCTGGAGACTCGCCTTCTTTTTTCTCATAAATTACATACAAATATCTCATCACTCCATAAATCACAAATGGCACAGATGCCATTAACCACTTCGACGCCAAAAACGTTTTTGGCAGTAAATCAGAAAACAAATTCAACGTTTGCATGCCTCCTGGAGGCGGTTGTAAAAAAGTGAACATCGTATAAGAGATCCAGCAGGAAGTGGCAAACATTACGGTTAATGCATCCAAAAGCGTTTCCGGATATTTATTTAAAATTTGTCTGGTGTCAATTCCACGTGCCCCTGATCCCATAAGCAATGTTCGCTCACTTCTCCTTTTACCAATTGCCAAGAAGAGTGCTAAAGAAGCAACAGTAAGCATAAACCACACAGTTACATGCGCATCAATAAGAACCGCTCCTGCATAAACGCGAAGCAAAAATCCAGAAGCAATAGCCATTACGTCAAGAAGCATATACGATCTTAAAAATAGAGAATATATAATTTGTAATACTACATAACCAACCGCTGCATAGAAGAAAAATGTAGATACGGTTTGCGCCAAAAACAAAGCCAAAACTACAAGAAATATTGCCCAAAACATTGCAATCTCAGGGCGAACTTTCCCGCTTGCAATAGGCCTCTTGCTCTTAAAAGGATGTGATAAGTCCTTTTTTCTATCAATAACATCATTGATAATATATATGCCGGAAGCTATCAAACAAAAAATTAAAAATCCAAAAAATACCAGAGAAAATTTTTCCGCCTTAAAAAAAGCACCTTCAAAAACTAAAGGTCCAAAAAGCGCAAGATTTTTTAACCATTGCCTAGGACGGGAAGAAACAAATATCCAAAAAGGCAACCAAATTATTCTCGGGCCTTTGTTGGTAAATTGATATTTAGCCAGATAATACCTCCTAATACTATTATAGCGATAAATACACCGGCAAAAAGCTTTTGCGTTGCCGGGAGTATTAGTGCAACTGCGCCCAAAATAGCACACAACAACCAATAAAACAAGGAGACAGCCCTTTGGGACAATCCAAGCTCAAGTAAACGGTGATGTAAATGTTTCCTGTCTCCTAAAAATGGTGACCTATGTTCCACTATTCTACGAATTACGGTAAATACACCATCGATAAGTGGTATCGCCATAACCAAAATGACCGTGCCGACTTTAGCACTTGAAAGTATAGAAAGTACGGCTATTAAAAAACCTAAAAAATAAGACCCAGAATCACCGGGAAAAATTTTTGCGGGATAAAAATTGAAAATCAAAAAGCCAAGTGTCGCTCCGGCACCAATTAAAGCAAGTTTGGTTACAATTGTCTGACCGGGATCTGGGTAGAATCGCAAGGACACGGCAAAAATTACCATAAGCGCTATAACACCAATACCCCCTAACTGGCCATCAACGCCAGCGGAAAAATTAACCATGTTAATAACCCAAATTATCCAAAATAATGCAAACAGATCTGCTAATACTAAAATAGAATGGGTTCCAAGAAAATCAAAAATTATCCGCACATTATCTAAGCGAACGATATCTCCTCCACCAAATATATGAACTGGGTTAGTAATATAAGTAATACCGATACCGGAGGCGACTACAATCACTGCTGCGACTACTTGCGCAAAAAATTTATATTTATTTTTTAAGTCATATTTATCATCCAAAAGACCAGCGCTAACAAGGAATAAACCGCCAAGCATTATTCCCAGTAATTTTTGGGAGTAAGGTATCATCAACATTGAAGTGATAATAAATGAAACAAAAATTGGCAAGCCACCTGCCCTTGGAACAATTTTTTTATGTAGTGTCGCAGGATGGTGTCTAACTTTAGGGTTATCAACTAATCCAAACATGGCTGCATATTTGATAGTTACTTTCACAAAAATACAACTTAGGACAAATGAGATAATAAGTATCAAAAACAAATTCATGCTAACAAAGTTAGAATCCTAAATAACCCATAAAAGGTAGTAAAACCAACTAATAAACTGGTAACACACAAAATACGGTTCAAGAATTTATTTTCCTGCATAAAAAATATTACTACACAAAAATTTATAAAAATAATAAGTAATGCCATGGCAGGAACCAACCATATATATATTTGAGGGGCAAGCATCGCACTACCCCATGGTTTTGAGTAAAAAAGAGGTATTTCAGGAGGAAGTCTCTTCCAAAAAAAAATAATCAATGATACTTGGGAAAAAACAAAAATAATAGAAATAATAAAAGACCAAAAACTTGCCTTATCGTTTAAAAAACCTGTTTTAACTTCCTGGGAAATTGCGAATTTTGTTCCTGCTAAACCGGAAAGTCCCTGCGATCTAGGGTTTGCACCAATGGGTTTTGATAAAGCCATAAATAATTTTTATCGGGCATTTCTGAGAACATATATCTCTGCAGAGTTTAATTTTTCAACAAGAGTATACTTTTTGAGCAAAATTTTCTCAAGCCCGTCAAAATAACCATTTGAGTTTTCAGGCTTAATTATGTAAAGTGGGGCACTAGCATCCAGATTAGCCTCAACTTCTTTAGATCCACCCGGAACACCAAAAACATGGAAAGATGTGACATATCTGGAAGGGTTTCTCAAATCATCTATCGCATAAAGCCAGGGAATATCACCCCAGATATAAACGGACTTACCGTAGGCACCATTTAATTTTAAAGAATCAGAGAGTGCCATAATTGTATTCACATTTCTATCAAAATAATCATTATAAGCGTCGACCGATTTGTCCCCAGTCACATAACTTGTAAAATTTCTCCAATAATTAATTTGGTTAATTGGTCCCCCCGAAAGGAAATCAGAAAACAACAATCTGGTTAAAAATAAAATCGGCAGAAAGAAAGTCAAAACAAAAACAACCCTAGCCTGCGTCAAAGAAAATTTTGAAAATTTAACCGATGCCAATAGTAGTGAAAGCGCAGGAGTTACTTGGACTAGATAATGGCCATATGTCCTACCAGAAAAATAACTTCCTAAAAACGAAAATGCTACCCAAAGGAAAAACAGATGAATTATTTCCACTTTTTCCTTTCTCATCTTTTTGAATACGCCATAAAATAATACAGATAGCACAGGTAAGTACTTTGAAACTGAAATTAAAAGCGCATATCGTGGGCTTTCATTAAGGTAAATTTTGTAATAAGCATATGCCCCAAAAATATAATCGGAAACTAAGCCCTTAGATGCAAAATAAAGAAGAGTGATAGAGTAAGGTAAGGAAAAACCAAGAGATAGGCCAATACCCTTTTTGATAAATTCCGTTAATGTTTTACTTTGCAACAATACAAATAAACCAAGCGCTGCCGCTTCAAAAGCTCCAACTTGCTTATACAAAGAAGCAACAGCAAACAAAAACCCCGCGAGTAACAAGGAGCGAAAATCAAACTTTCTCTTGATTGCAATATACATTGCAAGAGAAATAGGAAGTATCATGTAAATTTCCGTCAAGGCCAGATTACCCTCAATCAGCCTCAAAGAAGTCAGAAGTCCGAAAATAAATGTGGCAACTATTGCACGCTTCTTGCCTAAGGTGGAGGAAGCTATCTCGTAAATTACCGCAGAAGTTATAAGTACCACAATTGTGGTTACAAGTCTTAGCCAGAACATCGAAACACCAAAAACCGAAAATATCGAGGCATACGTCAGATAAATCATAGGAGGCTTATTGTCCCATGCTGTCTGGTAAAGTATTCCTCCCTGGTTTAGGTTTCTGGCAACTGCTGCAAAGATCCCTTCATCACCGTACCAAAATGGTTCAAAAAGCGAAGGAAACCTCATTATAAATGTTAAAAATAAAACCGCAAAAACAAGTATGTGATGCTTTTCCAACTGAGATAAAATTCTCTTTATCATTTTATGTAGTTAATAGTTATATTGCCTCCATCATCTCGTATTGCCGTAAAATGTCCGGTTTTGGGTGCATTTTCAATCGAAACGATTTTATTGCTAGCATACGTATCCAGTAAACTCTTTCCGGAAAACTGGACAAGACCCTCTGGCAATACTATTAAATCGTTCCTGATTTTATTTACATTTCTATAATAAAGCACTTCTGCAAAAGAAGGAAGAGTAGTTACAATCTTATCTTCAGGCTTAATTTTATTAATCACGTTTTGCGAATACGCTTCCCTAAATGAATAAGGGGAGCTAGAAAAGGTAGATAAATCAATAATTGCAGATAGGGACACCAAAAGCACAATTGCCGCAATGAATAATCTTTTGGGCAGTTTTTGGGCACTATACACCATTAGCATCGAAAAAGGGACTGCAGATCCTATCAAATATCGCCAGAAAAATATTGAACGGAACGGAAATTTAAACCCACCGACACGAAGACCGGGAAGCGTTGCCAGGATAAATGGCAAAACCGCCCAAATCAAAATTAAAAGATAAGGTTTTTCGAATTTCCTGCGCCAGGTATGCTGTATAACGCCAACAATTATCAAAAGAACAGAAACTGGAAACAGAATATCCCGAAAAACATTTTGGCTTTCTCCACCCAAAATTCTCAATAAAGCTTCATAATGGGTTCTCTTCCAATCGATAGCCCCTATCCAATAACTGGATGACACAGATGAAAGTTGGCCTACAAGTGCTTTTAGCCAAGGTAAATACAGTAAAGCAACAATAGTATACAGCATCATTAAACGAACAAATATTTTTCTGTCAAACAATAATAAATACAAACCTTCAGCACACAGAATAAAAAACATATAGTAATGGGTATAAACTCCAAGTAACGTAAAAAAGATAAAGATAGCAGCTCGATGCCTTGTGAACTTTTTGGAAAGTACTATTAAATAAAAAATTGATCCTGTTGCTGCAAACGCAAACATTGTGTAATTTCTTGCTTCAAATGCATACGTGAAGAAAATTGGGTTCAAAGCGACTAAAACAGCCGACAAAATTCCAAAAACATGTCCTCTTACATAACTGGCAAGCTTGTAAACCAAAAATATAGTCAGTAAATAAAAAAAGACGGAGACCAGTCTGGTATTTATTTCCGTAGGTGGCAGGAATTTGTACACTAGGCCTACGATTGTGTAATAACCGGGTGGGTGGAAATCCGCAGCTGTGGTTTTCAACATCTGCACATACGGAAGTTGTGAAATCAAAGAAGTCCAGGCTTCGTCACCCCAGAAACCTCTGGTTAAATAGTTTTGGGCAAGAAAAAACATCTGCACCCCAGTATAGGCACATCAGCCTTAGATTGACAATTATCAATGAGTGAAACTATTTAAAATTAAAATAAAGATTTATACTTGAACAATATGGAAGCGGCACCTGAAGTTAATGAAGTAAAAAGACCTAGATCAAAAGATTACCGAGAGATTGGCCTTAAGCCAATAATCTTAAGAGAGTTAATAGCAGGAGACAAAAAGCTAAGTTTAATAATCCAGAGAGGAGCCAGGAGCAGACGTCTTTACGCCACAACTATTATTAAAAATCGGCCAGATGTAGAAAAAGCCGAAGGAGCTACCTCCGCCTTATACAAAAGGGCTTTAGAAATTATGAAAGATTATGCGACACAGAGACAAAGCGCGGTCTCTTATTCGTTAGAAACTACAAATGAAAAAATGATAAATTGGGCATTAAATCAGGGTCAAGAAATTTTTCAATGGGATTTTGTTGACCAAGGTGATGGCGCCTTAGTGTGCGACAAAGAAATTATACCTAATTTGCCAAAGTAAGTTATCTGCACCAGCCCTTCAACTATTCAAACCTTCTCTGTCACTCTGTACTCTAAATATTTTCCAAGCATAAGCCTGGTGTGGGCATCAATTCCCGGAAGAGCTGTAAATACAAATGTTACAACCGGCATCAAAATGAATTCGAAAGGCACCATAGCTTTTTTCAAAAAAGTGATATTTCCGTCACGTTTTGGCCTTTGTCTTAGGTCAATAAATAAGATTACTGCCAAAAACAACCAGCAGGTTGTTAAGATTCCAAATGAAATTTTTGGCAAATTCTGCCCCATAACTGTTTGTGCAAAAACAGGGTTTAAAAGAACTGGTATTGTTGCCCCCAACGTAATTACAAACCAATTTACTGGCCATAAAAAATGGTCTTCTAGTGCTTTTACCACCCTTACAGTTCTAGTCCAGAAGGGGATTTGGGTATGGGTTAGCCATTTTTTTATAAAATATGCGTCATCAGAAACCCCCCAAGCCCAGCGTTTCTCTTGCTCATAAAGGTTAACGAGCGATTTAAAATAACTTGTTGATTCGGCAGCATCGGCAAACACCGACAAGAATATTGGGTCAACATCCACTTTCCCATCTGTTGCAAAAAAACTCTTGAAAAATATTCGCCAATCCTCAGGAATTACATCAACGTCCCAATATCCAATGTCATCTAATAATTTCAAAGAGGAAGAATAAATAGAGTAATTAATTAATCTATCCGCTCTTGAATTTAATGCAGTTTGCCAAACTGAAGAAAGGGAACTCATGACCCTAATTGGTGCCGGAACTCTCCAGATATTTGAGTAAAACAATACTATTGGTTGCCAAAACAAATAGTATTTATTTTCGCTGGTTAAAAATTTATAAGTTAAACATGCAAGATACTTGGAGTTTAATATTCCGTCTGCATCTTTAGAGGTAACAGTTACGAAGTTGATATCTAATTTATCATGGTCTACAAGCTTTTTCTTTGCAATTTTTACGGCATATGCCTCGTTTGAAGATTTCCCTTTAACCTCCTGAGGGATATCTGGATGGTGCGTAATAATAAAATTTGCAAAAATATTCTTATATTTTTTCTCCAAATATTTTGCTTTTGCTATTGCTTCTGGGCCCTCCCTTTGCTCAAAAGCCAGGCAAACTGAAATCTTTTTCTTGTCATATTCTTGGTCTTTTATCGAATTTATTCCGTTTTCAATTGTTGCCAAGGGTTCTTTATAAGTTGGAACAATTAAAAGGTGGTGCATTTTTTTAAAATTGGGAAGAACTTTTGCGTCAGACAGCCAGTCATATTTTTCCGATGCCCTTAGTTTAAGATGCGAAATAGTAGCGGTTATTGCCAGAGAGCCGGACTTATAAAACCAGAAAACGTCAAATAAAATAATGTAATATGCGACGTAATGAGGGATCCAAAATGCCCCCCAGAACGGGAAAAGAATTAAAGTCCAGGAAAAAGTGCCGGGCAAAATTTCCAGAAAACGGTGAACCTGACGATCATATTTTTCAACAAATTCCTTAACCATTAAATTATCCTAACTTAAAAAGACTATTTGCGTTTGTTGTGGTAAGTGCCTCTATTTTACCAATAGACAAATTTAAATGTTTAGCCAAAAACTGGCCCATAATTCTAACATTTTTAGGTTCATTTTGGCTACCCCTCAAGGGTTCTGGTGTCAAAAATGGTGAATCAGTCTCAATCAAAATCCTGTCGAGCGGTGTCTTAAGTGCAGCTTCTTGTATGTCAGGCGCATTTTTAAATGTCACAATTCCCGAAAAAGAAACATGAAAGCCAAGGTCAACTGCTTTTTTCGCGTCATTTACTCCACCGGTGAAACTATGAAAAACACCTCTCAAATTGGTTAATTTTTTATGGTTGATTGTTAATAGTTCGAAAATTTCTTCCCACGCATTTCGACAGTGCACAACTAAAGGTAGACCAACGTTGGCAGCCAATTTTATTTGCTCACCGAATAATTTTCTCTGAAATTCTTTTTCACTGTCACTTGTTTTTCGACTTCCTTCAAAAAAATAATCCAAGCCACACTCTCCAATGCCGACAACTTTTTTTGATGATTTTGAAATCTCCTTCAATTTTTTCATTACATCAATAAGTCCCAAATTATTAACTTCTTCTGCGCCGTCGTTTGGATGGATTCCACAGGTTGCATAAATTTCAAGTTCCGTTGTTGTAAAATTTTCTGCAATTTGAATAGCACGTTTTGAAGTTTCCAAAGAAGTCCCAATTGTCACAATTTTAGAAACGCCGGCCTCTTTTGCCCGAGCAAGAACTTCTTCCAAATCTTCAAACAATTCCAAATGTGCATGCGAATCAACTAGCATTAAATTCTGGGAAAAAGTGGCCTGTTAGCCTCAACTTTACCTGTAAATTGTGCCATTATCACTGCTGATGTTTCCGGCATAAAAGGAGAAAGATTAAAAGCAATTTCACGGATTTCCTGGGCAATAGGGGAAATCACTTTTTTCAGCTCGGCACCCTCTAATTCCCAAGGCTTCTCGTCATTAATTAACTTATCAAGTTTAGAAATTTCTCCCCAAAGAGAAAGAATTGCTAAATCAAAACGATAATTTTTCAAATTATCAAAAACTGTTTTTTTAAATGCAAAGTTCTTTTTTGCAGGCAGTGCCAAATTTGTGTCAGATGCTAGTCTTGCAACTCTAGCCACCAAATTCCCAAGCCCGTTTGCCAGCTCACCATTATAAAGTTCCTTAAACCGATGGGCAGAAAAATCACCGTCTCCCCAGGCAGGTATTTCCCTAAGCAAATAGAACCGCAAAGCTTCGCTCCCAAATGTTTCCACCAACTCAAACGGATCAATTACATTACCTAAAGATTTGGAAATTTTTTGTCCGTCCACTGTAATATAGCCGTGAACAAATTCTTCATCCGGAAGCGGTAGTCCGGCAGAAGCCAACATCGCAATCCAGTAAACTGCGTGAAAGCGGATTATTCCTTTTCCCAACACTTGAATTTTTTTAGAAGTCGGATCCTTCCAAAATTTTTTATAAAGTGAATCATCACCGGATTCATACCCGAGCGCAGTCAAATACGTTGTCAACGCATCGAACCAAACATACATCACTTGCGAATCGTCACCCGGCACAGGTACACCCCAGCCACGGGCCCGCTCTCTCGATCTTGAAATCGAAAAATCCTCGAGACCCGAATTAATAAAGCTCAGAACTTCATTTTTTCGCGTCGGGGGTACGACCAAAAGCTTGTCTTTCGTGATCAAATCCTCCAAAAATTTTTGGTAATTGGAAAGTTTGAAAAAATAATTTTCTTCTTCTATTTCTTCCGGTACCGTTAAATGCTCCGGACATTTTCCACTAACCAACTCGTCAGGAGTATAAAATTGCTCACAGCCGACACAATAAAGCCCTTTATACTTCTTTATATATATGTCTTCTTTTTTACAAAGACTCCACAGTTTTTGCGCACCGGCAAAGTGATCTTTAGATGAAGTTCTATTGAAAACATCAAAAGTTAAATTCAATGCCTCTTTAAAATCAAAAAACTTTTTTGAATATTTATCCACTACTTCCGCAACGCTAATACCTTCTTTTTCTGCAGTCTGGACATTTTTTAAGGAATTTTCGTCCGCACCGTCCGAATAAAAAGTTTCGTATCCGCTTGCACGGTAAAATCTTGCAAGACAATCAGCCTGCACATACTCAAGCGCGTGTCCCACGTGCGGTGCCGCATTAACATAAGGAATAGCCTGGGCAATGTAAATTCTTTTCATGGTATTGAATTATATCAACAGCTTAATTGTAAACCAAAACAAAAAGTGAAATGATGTAAAGTAATGCCCAAGTTAAAAAAAGTTTACCCTAAGCAACAACGAAGAAAGTCATATCGAGGTGGTTTTTATCATCCAATTTCTATACTCATATTGGCGCTTATCACCCTAACTGTTGCTCTGGCTATCTTTGCAAATTCCGGATTCTTTGCCAATAAAAACGTACCAACTCCACCAACCCCAACCCCTCAACCTTCCCCGCAACCCACGCCTATTGTTTTGAGCCCAAAACCAGGGGCTTTAAATGTTCGCGATATTTTGGCAAATCCAACCAAATACATTAATCAAAAAGTTAAAATTACCGCCCGGATAGATATCCACACCGGAAACACTGACGTAATGTGTATTCAAAATAATGCTACCTGCGAACAGTTCCAGGGAACCATTTTCCTAATGGATATCGGAAAAACCTCGGCAGGCGAGAATGAGGAAATTGTTTTGGCCGAAAAAAGCAGAACTTATCCATCAACCTACAATGAATTAAGCTGCAAAAGTTCGATCTCTCCGATCAAAACCTGCTTAAACTACATCGATGGCAACTTAACTGAAGTGGAAGGCACTTTTATACGTATACCTAGTGAATCCCCAACCAGCATTATCAATATGCTGATTATTTAATTTTAAAAATTAAAATTAAAAAACTGGCTATTGTTTTGGCTGTTCCCGTTTTGGGTAACAGTTGCGTTTGGTGGTTGCGGTGCTGGTGATGGTGAAGGATTTGGTGAAGGCATAACCTGCGCACAAGTTGCGCAGTAATCCTTTTTAGAAAACGCATCATTAACTATTATTTCTTCACGCTCCTCGGCATTCGGTGAACCGGCAGGTACTATCTGACCTGTAGATTTATCAACCCAAACTTTAGCTTTTACAAATGTATCTTTAGAAGGTTCCGTACCGGCAAGAAAATATTCAACTCGGTTATTGCAACCTTCACTTTTCTGCCCACCGGTTGTAGAACAAATGGTCATCGCATTAACTCCACTTGGAACTTTAAACGTTTCGTTAACCTTATCCTTTAAAAGCTCGGTTATGATTTCGTTCCAAATTGGAGCTGCTCCTGTAACCCCGGAAGTAATAGCAGGGTTCATTGGCCTATTATCATTATTGCCTACCCAGGTTGCAACTAAATACGTTGGTGTGTAACCTATTGTCCAGTTATCCCGCTTATCGTCTGTAGTTCCGGTTTTAACAGCAACTGTTTTACCTCGGACTACAAGTTGAGATGAAGGACCAAAAGCTGCAGTCCGTGCCCCGTTATCGGATAATATCGAAGAAATCAGAAATGATGTTTGAGGAGACAGAACCCTTTTTGCAAGTTTTGGCTTAGCTTCTTCAATTATTTTACCGTTCGCATCTTCGATCTTCAAAATCGGGTTTAAATCCTCCCTTACACCTGCATTGGCAAAAACTCCAAATGCTGTTGCCATATCGGTCATTTTTACTTCTCCGCCGCCCAGCGTTAAAGAAAGCCCGTATCGGGATTCATCGACAAAAGAAGTAATTCCCATTGCCTCAGCCTGTTTAATCATTTCAGAAACTCCATTAAGCGCTAAAACTTTTACAGCGGGAATATTGTAAGAATTGGCAAGAGCATATCTAACTGGAACTGGTCCATGGAAACGTCCGTCATAATTAACCGGTCTATATGCCGGAACACCCCCAAAAGTTGTCGGTACATCCATGATAATCGTTGCCGGGGTGATTAATTTATGCTCTAAGGCTGTTGCGTAATTTATTGGTTTTATCGAAGAACCTGGTTGTCTTAGTGCAGTAGTCACGTTTACGTTACCGTCATGTGCAATATCAAAAAAATCCCTGGACCCAACCATAGCCAAAATTTCTCCCGTTCCCGGTTTTGTAACCAGCGCTGCACCGTTACCAACATTGTATGGTTTTAATTTATCGATATTATCAGAAACTATTTTTTGCGCTTTTTCCTGTAAATCTACGTCAAGCGTTGTTTTTACTTTAAGTCCTGCTTGTGTTGCATATTCTTCTCCATACTTTTGTGCCAAATATTCCTTGACGTACATTACAAAATGAGGAGCCCGGATGTTTGTAATCGAAGATTTATAGTTTAAGGGTTCTTCTCCGGCTTTTTCTGCCACGTCACGTGTGATATATCCATCAGCCACCATTCGAGAAAGAACTTGTTTTTGTCTAGCCTTAGCACGGCTCTGATCTTGACCAAATGGAGAATAATAACTTGGAGCTTGAGGAAGCCCTGCAAGTAGTGCTGATTCTGCCAGCGTTAAATCTTTAACATCCTTACCAAAATACTGCTCTGCCGCCGCCTCCACTCCAAACGTAGTTCCACCATATGGAACCTGATTCAAATACATTTCTAAAATTTTATCTTTTGAAAAAGCCATTTCAACACGAAATGCAAGATATAGTTCTTTGACTTTTCTGCTAATTGTTCTTTCAGGTGAAAGGAAAACACCCTTTACAAGTTGTTGGGTTATTGTGGATCCGCCTTGAACTTCTCTATGCAACACGTTGCTGGTAAGTGCTCTGATAATTCCATAAATATCAAAACCCTTATGTTTATAAAAATCTTTATCCTCTATAGCAATCGTGGCATTTTTTAGATTGTCTGGAATTTCCGATAAAGGTACTACGGTGCGGTTCTCATTTGTATAAACATTAAATAAAAGTACCTCATTACGGTCGTAAATTTTTGTAGTCTGGGATAAAGATCTGGAAGTTAACTGTTTTGGTGAAGGCAAGTCCTTCGTGAAAAACCAAAGAAGAACAAGACCCGAAAATATTGTAATTAACCCGACTTTAAAACTTAGTTCACTGTAAATGATCGGATGGTGAAACAATTTATGGATTATTTTAAATGGGGATGTTTTAGCAAGATCCAGGTTTGCTTTTTTCAGTATTGTAAAAACTGTCCTTAAAAATTGTTTGATTATCCAAATCGTTACGTCTCCAATAAAAGTAACTAACCTGATAAACCAGGTTAAAATACCGACAAAGAAATCGAGCATCTTAAGGGGCACTTTAAACACTAAATTTTTCTTAGACATAATTTGTTAAAAAGATGAAGAAAACTCAAAATTCAAAGTAATTCTATATCAAAGATTGACCATTTAATAGTGGCGAAGTAGCGTGTTTGGGATATAATATCCCTTAATATGACAGACGCAGAAAAACGAGGCCCGGTAGAAAAAGGTGAAAAAGGTTGGCCTGTTAATCCCATAGGTGCAGTACTATTAGTTGTTTTTGGTTTTGTAATAATTTTTTTAATTGTAAAACCGCTCCTTTCGCAAAAAGCACCTTCAATAGACCAGCAAAGCGTCTCGCAGGGAGGAAAGATTATTACTCCTCAAGCAGGTGATATTGTGAAGGCAAACACTCTACCCATCGAAATTTCTGTTGATGAACCGCAAAAAGTAGACAAAGTTCAGTTTTGGGTTAAAACCTATGCAGACGGCAAATGGAATATGATTGGTGAAGTCACATCAGCACCATACAAATTAGACTGGAATATACCCACGGATTATAAAAACAAGGCTATTGCCATCACTACACACATAATTACCAAAGACGCCAAAGACATTAAAGACCCCGGTGGCTGGCGCGAAGGAATAATTATTTTGAGTCAATAAATGAAAACATTTGAAAGTCGTGGTAGATTTAATACAAAAGGTATTAGTATTATAAGCTTGGTTTACCTGAGCTACTTCCCAAATAACTCAAAATTAAAAAGCTTTGTATGATAGTACTAAATATATATTCCCAAGCAAGGCTTATAATGACTAGACATATAAGAAGCGGAACTAATTGCTTACCGGTAATCTTCAAATAATATTTTATTAGAAGATAATGAAAAATTAGAAAAATAACTAAATAGACTAGAAAACTTATCATAATATTTAATGATTCGGGAAGGTACCTAACTCCATGTACAGTTGAGTCCAGCCAAGCCACCACGATAACAAAGAAAATTATTCTAATTTGGGAGACACTTTTTATTTTAAGCAATTTTAAACCGCACCAGAGCAAAAAATAATGGATTGCAAACTCAATTAAAAAAAATATTGCATTAGCAATAAAAAAGTTCATTTACTCAATCTTATCGTAGATCTAAAAAAAAACAAAGATTATTGTGTTGATTAGTTTTTCTTTCCCAAATAGCTCCAAATCACTTTGAAACTATTTTCTCCTTTTTCTCTTTGTCTTCGTTTTTGAAAAGTATAAAAGAAAAAATCCGCCAATAATTACAAATAGTACAAACGTGTCGGTTCCCGATAAATATCTATAAGGTAACTTCAAACCAAAAATTCTTAAAATAAACATATATTCGTCCAAAACCAAGGCTCCGCCAACAGTACAAAACAACAAGACATATTTTTTAAAACTGGCAGAATAAGAAATCAGCAAAGCAGAAATTAAAAAAGCTACCCCAATTTCATAATGGTGATACCTGCTATGGTCAAATTTATAAACAGGAGAAAAGTTACCAATTTGAGGTAGTACAAAAATCATCCATAACCGAACAAACAAAGTTAAAATGGGCAAATATAGAAGTAACTTTTTTGTTTTCATTTTTTCCTCTTCCCAAGATAAAAATAAAGGGCAAATAGAAAAACTGCCCCAACGACCAAAAACAAATTAAACGCAGAAACCAGTTTCAATACAGCCAGTGTTGCCAAAAGTGCAACCAAACAGGCCACAAAAAATGAAATTTTAAAACAAGAAAAAATATAAGAAACCGGATTTACCCGCTTGTTAAATTTGGACTTTACAAAATAAATCGCTAGTCCCAAAAATCCAAATATGGCTACAAAAACTAATATTATCAATAGGACAAACATTTGCACCTTAGCTGCATCGGGATCTACATCCCAAATTATCCAGACAATACCAAATAGAGAAAAAATTGAGACTAAAAATGCTAAAGGTAGGAATTTATTCACAAGTCCATTGTAACAAGATAAAAACTAAATTCGAAACAGAATCAATACTGATATAATTCACACATGGATCCCCAATTCACCTTATTGATAATCGGAGCCCTCGTTGCAGTTGCCTTTGCTGTCCTTTATCTTCAAATAAAAAAACTCGTCGAATCAAAATCAAACGACGAAACAACAAAACTTCTCACACAACTGGTTTCCGACATGCGTGGCTCTATGGACAAAAGTACCAGTTCCATGGTTATGCAAAGCAGGGCAATTAACGAGCGCCTGGATAGGGCAGCCATGGCAATTTCCGGCGTTTCCAAATCCGTTGGCGAAATGACAGAGCTCGGACGTTCAATGAAAGAACTTCAGGAATTTCTGCGTTCCCCAAAAATGCGTGGCCAAATAGGGGAGGCAGTTTTAAAAGATCTTCTTGGTCAGGTTCTACCAAAACAAAATTTTCATCTTCAATATGCTTTCAAAGGCGGTGAAATTGTGGATGCTGCATTGCAATTGGAACAAGGAATAATCCCGATAGACGCTAAATTCCCTATGGAAAATTTCCGCAAAATGCAAAAAGCAAAAGACGACAAGGAAGTCGATATGTTTCGGAAGTTATTTATAACCGATGTAAAAAAACATATCGATGCCATATCAACCAAATATATCCGACCCCAGGAAGGCACACTCGATTTTGCCTTAATGTATATTCCTTCAGAACCCGTTTATTATGAAATGATTTCCAATGCTCCGGATCTTGATGATTATGCTTACCGAAAACGCGTCCGTCCGGTATCACCATCTACAATGTATGCCTATCTTCGTGCCATCATTATGAGTTTAGAAGGATCAAAAATCGAAGCCCAGGCAGGCCAAATCCTTTCGGCCCTTCGCGAAATTTCCGACGAAACCGACAAATTCGGCTCGTCTCTATCCGTTCTCACCAAACACATCAAAAATGCTGCCGCATCCAGCGATGACGTCAATACGCGTTTTTCCCGTCTTTCCAACAAAATAACCAACGTCCAGTCAATAGAAGCAAAAGCAACCAAGAAATTGAAGAACTAATTATCCCGCGCCACCGCCGCCTCCACCACCTCCGCCTCCGCCACCACCGGAGAAACCTCCTCCGGATCCGGCAGAAAAGCTGGAATTAAGAGTGGAAGAAAAGCTATTCATACCGGAAGAAAAATCCGAAAAATTGCCAAAAGAACCACCTGAACCAATATACCAACCTGGAGTCACCGCCTCGCCCAAAACAACAGGCATTAGCTTCAAGATTTGATCTGTGAAGCCGAATAATGCTCCGTAAACCAGATAACGTTCCCAAAGCACGAGATCTTGCGGCATTTTTTCCTGGAAATGCCCGATATCTCCTAAAAAGTTTCTAAAAGCCTGCCATTTTTTAGCCTCCACACCATATGTTATGCTCCAACGTTTCATGAAAAAGAAAATATTTGCGCCAGCTTTATACTTGAATATAATCGCTATTAATTGAAATATTCGCACTCCAATAATAATTCCCCAAATTATAAGTGGGCCAACAAAACCGAGTATATTAAATGAGTTGTTATAATAAAGCCCAATAGCATTCAAGATATTTATAGTTATAAACGTTATGGTAAAGTAGTTAGCTCTAGTCTCACTGCCTTGCTCCAAAAAGCCCATCTCTTTTGCCTCATCTTTGATTTCCTTTTCAAAGTCTTTCCAAAATGTAATAAATGAAATTGATCTAAAGTTTTTCTTAAGGTCAGAAAGTTTAAAAGCCAGAGATTCGTCTTTTACACCAAAAGCATCTTTTTCGTCATCAGACCAAGTGCTCAAAGTACCCGATATTTCTTCCAGAAACATTTTTTCATACTTTCTCAAATGCCTGTCATTCTTTATCTCGGATAAACTTTTTTTGAAAATGATTGCATATTCATGTTCACTACTTGTTACAAAAAGAAATTTTTTCTTGAGAACTCGTCTGTCAGCAATTACTAAATATTTTCTATTTGCAAGATCAAAAAGAGTCGCAATAAAAGATTTTGTTGTTACACTGTTTCCCTGGGAAAGCAAAATTTCCACCAAAGCCGGGGGAAGACCGGAAGGGGGATCATGTAGATATTTAGGCGTTTTATGGTCATATTCCCGTCCGTATTTATACCAGGCATAAATCCAGTAAGCTGCCCAGAGAATATTTAATAAAACTAATACGTACAATATATATTTTTTATAAACAGCCGGAGAAACATAGCTTTTTTCTTCGTTCAAAACCGCCTGAAGGTTTTTACTGGATGTTGTTGTCGTCTGGACAAAACTTTTTGGGAAAACCAGCCTTACTTCTACAAATTGTTTAGGGGGAATACCACTTACGTTAAATCTAACGGTGTTATTGCTTATAAAATCAAATTTTCCGTTTGCGGGGCCGTGGGCAAAAGCATAAACCTGGTTTTTGGAAATCGCTTGAGGGAATATGACTGTAAAATCGGCAGAATCCGTCCGTTTATCCCATTTGTTACCAATTACCTGCCAATAGAATTCGTCAAAATCCGCTCCACCACCGACTGCGTTTAGAATTTTATATGAAAAAGCAAAAGTTTTCGCCTCATTGAAAGCGGAATAGTTCCATCTTGCATGGAAGTAATCGCCGCTTGTCTGCTCGGATAATTTTAAAGGTTTACCATTTTCGGAAACTGTAAAATTGGTAATCTGCGTTTTGTATGTATAACCTTTCCTGTTTACAATTTGCGGAATATCGATATAGGCATAACTAAATGACCCGTCAAATTGGTATGTCCTCGTCTCAAAAACATCCACAGATCCATCGGTATTTATGTTGTAAACTCCGCTGACTTTAGGAAAATAATAATCCTTTGCCAAAGAGCTACTGGGAAAAATAAGAAAAGCACTAAATAAAAAAACAATTAATATCAAAACACGTTGCATTTATTTCATTATTACCAACAGGTTCGGTGATTACAACCTCATGCAAACTAAATCGGCCCAAATATAGACAAAAAATTAAGCCGGGTTAATAATAAATAATGAATGAGTAATCTCAACTTAATAAAAAAGACCCACATTAATTCAAATGCTCCATAAAATTAAGCACCATTCCAAAAGATTTGCAAAAAACGTCATAAACAGGATAAGAGGTTTTACCCTGATAGAACTTCTTGTAGTAATAGCTATTTTAGGAATTCTTGCAGCTGCAGTTCTTGTTGCCATAAATCCGGGTAAAAGAATGGCCCAGGCCCGTGACGCCCAACGAAAAAATGACATCGCAGCAATCGCCAATGCCCTAGTTGGTTACTACACACTTACCGGAGAATACCCTACATTTGAAACAACTTGTGACACCAGCAGGGGAAAAGCCGCTGGTGCAGCTACAACAGATTGTTCTACAGCAACAACTGATACAAATTGGGGTACTTGTAACAGCAGCGCCATCTGCACTCAACTTGTTAACAGACAAGCTTTCCTAAAACAGTTGCCGATTGATCCAATAAATAACCAAATATATTATTACCAATACGAACCAAGTTTTACTAATTCGGAGGCCTACTGTTCATTAACAATTCCAAATAGATGTCAGCTATATTGGATAGGGGCAAGATTAGAAGCTGTTGATAATCCAACAAAAATTGGAAAAATAGTTTTTAGATGCACAGACGATCCTAATTTGCTTCCTGACGCCAACGGTCAAGCGAAAGGAGCAGGTTGCCATGAAGTCGAATATCCAAGCTCGGCTGGAAATGACAGTTTTGATATTATTCATCCTCCAAATAAATTGTATTAAATCTCATGCTAAAATGTCGCTGTGACTAACATCCTCCCAGATCTTAATCCCCACCAGAAAGAAGCAGTAACCACCACCGAAGGTCCGCTTCTGATTATCGCAGGTGCCGGGACCGGTAAAACCACGGTAATTGCCAGGCGGATCGCATACATTATCGAAAAAAAACTGGCAAAACCCGCAGAAATTCTGGCGTTAACATTTACAGACAAAGCCGCCGGAGAAATGGAGGAGCGCGTCGACCAGCTTGTCCCGTATGGTTTTACTGACACCTGGATTTCCACTTTTCATGCTTTTGGTGACCGAATATTAAGAGACAATGCGTTTGACCTTGGCATCTCACCTGATTTCAGAGTCCTTTCCAAGCCCCAGCAGGTTTTGTTTTTTCAACAAAATTTATTTAAGTTTAAGTTAAACTACTACCGGCCGCTTTCCAATCCGACCAAGTTCATATCAGCTTTCTTATCGTTTTTCTCACGTCTCAAAGACGAAAATGTAAGTCCGGAGGAATTCATGAAATATATCAAAACTCAAAATTTGAAACAAAAAACTAACGAAGAAAAAGCAGAAAATCAAAAGCTCGAAGAGCTTGCAAACTCCTATTTGACGTACGAAGTTTTAAAAACCCAAGCTGGATTTTTGGATTTTGGCGACCAGGTGACAAAAACAATCGACCTTTTTACAAAACGGCAGAAAATCCTAAAAGATTACCAGAGTTATTTTAAATATATTTTGGTTGACGAATATCAGGACACTAACTATGCCCAAAATGAACTAGTCAAACTTTTATCCGCTTCTCACAAAAACATTTGTGTTGTTGGCGACGACGATCAGTCCATTTACAAATTTCGCGGTGCTGCAATTTCCAACATCATGGAATTTAAAAAAACATATCCACATGCAAAACAAGTTGTCCTTACCCAAAACTACCGTTCGTCTCAGGCCATTTTAGACTGCTCTTATCGCCTAATCAGTCATAACAATCCGGATCGCCTGGAAGTTCAAAACAGAATAGACAAAAAATTAAGATCCACTAAAAAAGAATACGGACAAGTTCCAGCAGAAATTTATGCAGACACTCTGTCCCAAGAAGCAGACCTTGTAGCAGATGAAATAGAAAAGCTTATAAATCAAAAATCAAAAAGCAAAAAGCAAGAAGATGCTTATTTCTACCGTGACTTTGCCATTTTAGTCCGCGCCAATTCTTCAGCCGACCCGTTTTTGCGCGCTCTCAATATGCACGGAATCCCCCATAAATTTGTTGGCTCGTCAGGTCTCTATCAACAGGAAGAAATAGCAGTTTTAATCTCTTTTTTAACTGCCATTTCAGACTTTGAAGACAGCCTTAATCTTTACAATTTAATGGTTTCGGATATCTACGAAATGCCTCCGGTCGATGCCATCAAACTAACATCTTATGCCAACAGAAAAACCCGTTCCTTGTATTTCATTCTCAAAAAACTCGAAAATATCCCCGATGATCAATTGGAAATATCCCAAAGCGCGAAAGAAATTGCGACAAAGATTCTCGAAGATTTAGAAACAGAAATTGAACTTTCCAAAAAACAAAATGCTGGCAAGGTTTTATACGATTTCTTGAAACGCACAAATTATTTAAAAAAACTGGAAAAAGAAAATACCATTGAATCTCAAATTAAAATCCAAAATATTGCCAAATTTTTCGACAAAATTCGGGAATTCACAGACATTGCCAATATTGAATCTGTAACTCAATTTATTAATTATCTTGATGCCCTGCGAGGTGCAGGTGATGATCCAGCAACAGTGGAATTCGATCCGGACATGGATGCTGTCAATGTTATGACAATCCACAGTGCAAAGGGTTTGGAATTCCCGGTGGTTTTTTTGGTTAACTTGATTTCCGACAAATTCCCTTCGCGCTCCCGCCCGGAAGCAATCGAAGTACCTCAAGGTTTGATCAAGGAAAGCTTGCCGGAAGGAGATTGGCACATTCAAGAAGAACGACGCTTGTTTTATGTGGGCACAACCCGCGCTAAGAATTTACTTTATTTTTCCTGGGCTCGAGATACCGGATCCCGCCGCATTAAAAAAATATCCCCTTTTGTTTTGGAAGCACTCGATAAAACCAAAGCAGAAGGCGAGCTTGTTAAACTTTCACCGCTTGAAAAAATAGAACAGTTTGCTCCTCCTATCGCAAACAATCGCCATATCCAAACAGCCTTTTTCGACGTTGACGTTTTAAAATTAACCCAAGGTTCAATTGACGATTATCTTACCTGTGCTTATAAATATCGTTATATTCATATCCTCAAAATTCCCATTCTTCGCCACCATGCAATTGTTTATGGTGCAGCGCTTCACGCGTCAGTTGCCGAATTCCTGCGTTCCAAAAAGCGCGGAAAAATAATTTCTCAAAATCAGCTCTTTGAAATTTTTGAAAACGCCTGGGATTCTGAGGGTTTTTTAACAGTCGAACATGAAGAAAAAAGAAAAGAGCAGGGGAAGCTGGCATTGTCATCCTTTTGGAAGCGCGAATCAAAAACTAAGGATTTGCCCTCTCTAATCGAAGCCAAATTTAAATTTTCTCTTGAAGGCATTAACATTGTCGGTCGCTATGACCGTATTGATGTCAAACCCGGAGGGAAAGTTACAATTATCGACTACAAATCTTCCGAAAATATCGATGAAGTTCGCGCAAACGCCCAGGCAAAAGAATCAAACCAACTGGCAATTTACGCACTCTCCTATTACAAAACATACAAAATTCTCCCCGAAAAACTAACCCTTCACTTTCTGGAAACCGGCATCGAAGGATCCTATGTTCCAACTGCTAAAGACTTGGAAAAAACGGAAAAACTAATAACAGATACAGCCCAAAAAATCACCAACGACATTAAATCCAACCATTTTATTGCCAACCCCAAATATTTCGGCCGAGAACCAGCCTGTATTTACTGTGCATACAAATCCATTTGTCCTTTTCCCCTCGCCAAAAGTTAATTATTATCTCAATTGTCACAAACTGAACATTTAAGGTAAAATGCCTGCATGCTTCTGCTTATAAGGAAAAATATTGCCTACATAGCCTGGATTCAAGCTTTAATAGCTCTGTTTAGCAGCTTATATTTTAGTGAAATCCGCCATTTTGTTCCCTGCAATCTTTGTTGGTATCAAAGGATATTTATGTATCCATTGGCAATCATAATTCCCGTTGGTATATTAAGACACGATAAAAAACTTTATGAGTATGTCCTGCCACTCAGTATTTTGGGTTTACTAATCGCTTTTTATCAAGTACTATTACAGGTGGGTCTAATATCCGAGAGTCTTGTGCCTTGCACGGCAGGGGTAAGTTGTACAACAAAGTATATAAGCTATTTTGGTTTTGTCACAATTCCAGTTCTTTCGCTTGCTGCTTTTGCATTGATAACAATTTGTATGTTAATTCTGAAGAAAAATAAATGACACAGGAAGCCAAAATAATATTGGGAATTGGCGTAATAACTGTAGCTCTTGTGATTGGAGGGGTTTTTTTCTTAAGTAAGCCCAACAAAAATCAAACAAGCACTACTGTTGCACCTGCGGATCAAAAACTGTTGCTTAACGATAACAGCCATAAAATTTCCGCACCGGATTCTAAAGTGACAATTGTAGAATTTGGAGATTACCAATGTCCGGCTTGTGGTGCTGCATACCCGATTGTTAAAAGATTACTTTCGGAATACAACGGAAAAATAAATTTCGTGTTCCGCAACTTTCCTCTTTCCATCCATCCAAATGCACAAAAGGCTGCGCAAGCTGCAGAAGCAGCTGCCTCTCAAGGCAAATTTTGGGAAATGCATGACAAACTTTATGTAGACCAAGCAACTTGGTCGCAAGCAGGTGACCCGCAGGAAATATTCATAGGCTACGCCAAAGATTTAGGTCTGGATGCTGATGTCTTCAAAAAAGATATTAATGACAACAAATATACCGGTATCATTAACACGGATAGCAACGATGGTACAAAACTTGGTGTTGATTCAACACCAACATTTTTCTTGAACGGTAATAAAATTGTCGGGGTTCCTACCTATGAAGAACTAAAAGCTTCAATAGATAAAAATTTATAAGCGCCTCGGATGAGAACAATTTACGGAATAGTCCTTTTAATTTGTGTAGTTGTGATTATTGTCCTTGTCATTAAAATCTTAAAATCTCGCAAATAGTGCCTATTTTAATTGGGATTATCTTAACGCTAGTTTCAATTGCACTTCTTCTTGTTATTCTAATGGGCATATTTTATGCTATCGACCTTTTTTTAGAATTGCCTTATGTTGGTGCTAAAAAAGACAATATTGACGACATTTTAAAACTGGCAAATATAAAAAAAGGGGAAACAATCGTAGATTTGGGTTCAGGTGACGGCCGTTTACTTTTTAAGGCAGCAAGTCTGGGGGCATTCGCCCATGGTTACGAAATAAACCCTTTCTTAATTTTAGTCTCTCAACTCAAAAAAAAATTAAAAGGTTTGAACGAACAGGTAAAAATAAAAAATGAATCAATGTGGAAAGCAGACCTAAAAATCGCCGATGTTATTTTTGTCTATTCACTTGCAAAAAAAATGAAAAAATTCGAGGACTTCGTTTATAAAAATGCCGAAAAGGGAACCCGGATCATTGTCAACACAAACCAGTTTCCCAATAAAAAACCAACAAAAACTTTAGGAAAAATTTTTCTGTACCAAATTTAGGTTAGCGTGGCTCAACGACCGGTTGCTGAGCGTAAGATCTACCAAGCGAAATAAAGGCGCCCTTTGAAAATTCATGCCACCCGGTGCCTACTCTAGAGTCTCTTGCTAAATAGACGACATGTATCAACGGCCCTCGACCTGTAATAGGGCCACCATTATCATCATCATAAAGGGATAATCTGGTTTTTGTCCGGACACCCGCCGCTCTGAGGGCGCGCTTAGCCTCTTTTACAGAAAATTCGTGATCTGGTTTTATTTCACTTTCAATGTTTGGCATGTGGGTATATTAATACTGATTTATTAAAAAAAGCAAATTTTCAAAGTCCTTGATAACCGTTATTAATAGCTGGCGAGATAGAACTAAAAAGCACTGACGCTTCTTTAAACATCAAAAATATCACACCGTAAATTAAAAAATTTAAAACGAAAAATAGCATCCAGAGCGAATTTGAACTTAAATTGCCGTCTTTTTTTGCTTTTTTCCTAAAATAAAAACCAATTAACAAACTCGAAAAAGCAAGAAAAGTTGTTAATATTGTAAGCGTTGTAACCTGCGAATCTGTCTTTTGGTTAGCGACTACTCCCAGTTGCGCAATATTGCTTGGTGGGCCTACGTTTATCAGTCCGACAAGATTAATAACTACAGTTATTGCCGAATAAAAAATTAACAGTACCGGCAACGTCACGTGTAGAAGTTTTTTGCGGTAGGATAAAAATAGTGCCAAATAAATTGTAAATGGCGGCAAAAGCAGGCTTAGAATGATATAAGTTGCCCTATTTTGTTTTTGATCATGCGCATTTGCAATAAATGTATCCAATTGTTCAATGGTTTTTGGAGTTTCTAGGTTTTCGTCCAATTTATCTCCTTGTCGCTCTCAACAATTTCCAACGCACCTGATCCGCAATATTAAGTGTTTTGTAAAGTGAGTTTGTTATAACCAAATCATACGTGCCGATATATTCAACCTGAATAGGTCCGTAACCTACCTTGAACTTATGGAATCCAAACCAAGGGTCAGATTCTTTTGCATCCGGCCCTAGCGCTCCCCACATATCAAAGTACTTATGACCCATTCTTTTCCCCAGCTCGATTGCTTTAAAACAAACTAAATTGGAAGCCATTACTTCTCTATGCTCCTTTGAGGATCCGCCATAAGGATAATAAATTGTGTTGCCAAAATTAAACAACATCCAGGCAACAAGCGGTATGCCTTGATATTTTGCTATCAACAGCCTGCACATATTGGCACCCTTTAATGTTTTCCAGACATTTTTATGGTATTGAGGCGTATGCCCGAAATATTTTTGCCTTGTAGTCGTATCAAAATAAAGTTTTAAATAAATTTCAAAATCAGCATCTTCCTGGCTTTCATAAACTTCAACACCTTTTCTTTGTGCAACGCCAATGTTATAACGTGTTTTTTGGGAAAACGAAGCCATCAGTTCCTCCTGTGTTTTAGACAGGTCAATAATGAAATTATATTTGGTAAATAGGGATTTTTTTGACTCTACCAACCCCAATTTTAATAACTTTTCATGAGCTTGCCCTGAAGCTTGCTCAAAGGGTTCTATTTTAATATAAGCTGCGTTTTTTCTTTTACCGAGATCGGTAAGTGCCTTTATCATATCGCCATCTGGCATGGGTCCTTTTGGGAAATACCCAATTGTTTTTCCAAAAATTGGGACAGGATGAAAAGTTAGCTGGTAAGCACGAACCATTTTATTTCCTTCAAAATGTCCAAGTCTTACCAGGTCAAGTCCCGTCGATTTTCTAAATTCTCCCCATTCCCATGACTGGATTACATGGTCAGCCAGTTTGTTGTAAGCTGCTTTTTCTGACTCTTTAACTTCGCGTACTATCATATTAATTGTTCTCCACTGTATTCTATCGGAAAAATAACAAACCTACCTTATATTATATAGGCAATTATTAATTATTTGGTGAGGGGCTTAAAATTAGCAAAAAGCTTTTTAATTTTAGGGTCGATAATTATACGACAATAAAAGGCGTTTTTATTATTGTCATAGTAATGTTGATGATAGTCTTCAGCATCGTAGAAGTTTTTAAACGCTTCAACTCCTGTGACCACTTTATTTTTATACAAACCAGACTTATCAATTTCTTCTCTCACCCTCAACGCAACGTCTTTTTGCTTTTTATTTCGATAAAAAATAACTGATCTGTACTGAGAGCCGATATCAAAACCCTGCCGATTTAAGGTTGTCGGGTTATGGAGTTTAAAAAACACTTCCAAAAGGGTTTCAAGGTTTATGATTTTTGGGTCAAATTCAATTTGAATTGCTTCAGCATGACCTGTTTTACCGCTACGAACTTCCTTGTATGTCGGATTTTCAACCGAACCGCCACTATATCCGGGCTTCACAGAAACCACTCCTTTGATCCTTTGAAATATAGCCTCCGTACACCAAAAACATCCACCCGCCAGAGTTATGGTCTCCAATTTGTTATCAGCTTTTGTCATTTAAATCCATCCTAGTATACTGCAAAGTGATATAATCTGAATCTTAAATTCTTATGAAACAGGATTTATTCGAGAAATTCATCGGGATCTATAACCAAATAGACGCTTATATGCGAAAATCCCTAAGTGTCGAAAAATATGTTGACCATTCGCATCTAATCCGCCGTATGGCAGACCAAAATAAAATTTTTGGCCAATATTTAAATGAACTTCTTACATTTGCCGACCTAAGAAACGTGCTTGATCACAACCCTTACAGGATTCAGGCTCATCCGATGGCGGAACCACATGAATATATTGTCAAACGGTATGAAGAAATTAAAAACCTTCTTTTTGACCCCCCTAAAGCTTTATCTGTAGCTGTAAAAGGTTCAGTAATCTATTCAACAACTCTGGATGCAAACGCAATAGAAATAATGCAAGTGATGAATGACAAATTGTATACGCATATTCCCATAATGGAGGATGGGAAATTGGTCGGGATTTTCAGCGAAAATGTGGTTCTTCATTATCTGGTCAAAAACAGGGATTCATTAATAACTTCGGATACAAAAATAAAAGAATTTGCAGATTTTATTCCCATTTCAAAAAATCGTACGGAAGTATTTTTGTTTTTGCCCCGGGATACGCTTCTTACGGACGTAAACACCATTTTTAATGCCGGCCTTCGGGACGGCAAAAGAATAGCGGTGGTTTACATAACCGAAACCGGAAATCAAAAAGAAAAAATTTTAGGGATGATCACACCCTGGGATTTACCCGGGAACAGTTAAGCTGCAGGCTTTTCCAGAACAAGAGTTGTTAAAGTATCCAAATCATTATTAAAAACAGGGGATTTAGTTAGTAGCACCAATTCTCTATCGGTCATATTGGCTTCCAGTTCTTTTTTATTCCACTCTTCTTTCGAAACGGCGAGCCCCATAGAAGTCCAAAGTCTCTCAGCCCTTTCCAGAATATCTTTCTCGCCCAAAGAGTAGTTGCCATTTAAAATCCATGGAAAAATAACAACTTTTCCTCCAGGCTTTAAACTTTTTGCCATATTTTCAGCGATAACAGTACTAGCATCGTCTTCCTCCCCAAAATAAAAAGGCCATCCTTCTATACAGGTAAATACATTAACCGCCTCTTCTCCAAAAGGCCATAGCATTAAATTTGCACGCAAATGACTTCCATCTAAAAACCCTGCCTTTCTAAAAAATTTGGTGCTTTTAAAAACGTCAGGAAAACTTCGTTCTGCTCCTCCCCTTATCAACTTCGGAGTTTTAAGATCTAAAGTTACAACTTCATAAACCTCGATATCAGGAGCAATTTGTGCTCCCAAGTGCCTTGAAAAATCAATCAATAAGTCTTCGGTTTTCTCATCTCCTACAATAGCAGCTATTCTTTCCCTAACACTTTTTGTAACTCTTCTAGGAACTATCAAACTCCAGTTTCCCCCGTGATGTGTTAATTCGGTTAGTTCATTAATGCGTTCATAATGATCTCTACGGTACTTCATTTCGTCTAAAATCCTCTCAGCAATTACATCTGCCTTTTCTTTCGCACCCATTTGATGTTCGAAATATGGTGGCGAATACAACAGGTCTGTAACAATTGCCCTTAGCAAAGAACGAACGTCACCGCTTTTTGGGCTGACCATATTTCTAATAGATCTCTTCTCATCTTTTTCAAGTTTTTGTACACTAGGCATTTGTAATCGAGCAGGCAGATCTTCTGGTTTTGCCTCAAAATTATTAGAAAATTGACCCACAATCTTTTTTGCAAGATTAAATCGGTCATCTCTTCTTCTTTCTCTCAATATTTGAGCGAATATTGGATATGCAGAACAGAGGTCAACCAAAACAAAGGGTTTTTCCGTAGATGAATATGCTTCCGTTATATGCCTTTCACATAAAGTCCTGGCTGTCGTGCCCCAGCCGTAATCTTCCGCCTCGAGCGTTCTAGAATATTGATCCTCTATAGTAATTGCGACTCTACTTTGCGGCAATCTTCGCTCTGGATGAGCCATAGGGGCGAATTCTATCAAAAATTACCAACCGAAACAAATGTGAATCAATAAAACTAACTTTATCGATTACACTGCATAAAAAAGCCAAAAACATTTATTACCTACTTGACAGCCATTGAATTTTTTCCGATAGTTTAAGGTAGACATTCAGGATCTATGTTAAATAGAGTAGCTTTTAAATCCCGCGAAACAAGGAGAAAATATCTTGTTTATCTTATATTAATTATTTTGGGTTCTCTTGCTCTCGTCTACACTTTTATAAAAATTAAAGGAACAAACTCCCGTGCAAACGGCGAATCTATACTACAGGAAGCAGAAAGTGGGACTGTTTCTGGTTCCGTTGTGGTTGGCGCAGATTCCAGTGCTTCCGGGGGAAGTTATGTTCAATTTGGTACAACGGCATCTTCGTTCCAGCCAACCGCTCCATACTATGCGACTTTCTTTTATCCCTGGTATAAAAATCCAAATACTGACGGATCATGGAGTGACTGGCAGGATAATGGTCATTCACCGGCACAAAATTGGTTTTCAAATTACCTTCCGGATCCGGATCCTACAAAATTCGATCCCGCAAACGAACTCTACTCATCCAATAACGACAAAATAATGTATTGGCAATTAGGAAAATTAAAGGAAGCAAAGCAGGAAATTGCAATCAGTTCTTGGTGGGGACAAGGCCATAAAACAGATGCGGCCTTCAAACATATTGTAACTGACGTTATGAACAGGGCGGACAATCCTTACCCGAATCTTAGGTGGACAATTTATTATGAAAATGAAAGTCTTTCTAATCCCACAGTTGATCAGATCGTAAACGATCTAAACTACATAAAAACAAATTATGCAAGCCAGCCCTCTTATCTGAAGATTAACGGCAAGCCCGTTATATTTGTTTATGCAGATGGCTTGGACGGATCTGACATGGCAAGTCGATGGGCCCAAGCTAGAAGCCAAACCGGTTTTTACGTAGTTCTTAAAGTTTACAGCGGGTATAAAACAGATCCAAACCAACCTGACAGTTGGCATCAATATGCGCCGGCAATCAGGTACGATAGCCAAGCTCCATACTCTTTTGCTGTAAGTCCAGGATTCTGGTTAGACCAAAATGCTGTACGACTGTCGCGTGACCTGACAGCTTTTAAGTCTGCCGTTTCAGCAATGGTAAGTTCAACTGCAACATGGAAATTAACAGCAACATGGAATGAATGGGGTGAAGGTTCGTCGGTCGAACCAGGAGATCAAGTTACACAAACTACATCGGGAACAGCAACTTTAGATCCAAATGGCACCTTATTTAAAAATGCCTACGTCGATGTACTTAATCAGTTACTGCCACCCTTAGAGTAAGAGGAGAATTAAAATGGAATCAACAAATATAACAAATAAAAATAAAAAAATTACAAAAAATCAAATAATAATTTTTGCCATTATCGCAGTCGTTATTATATTTGCATTAGTTTCATTCAATAAAAAACAAAATGCTGCAAAATCTATTCCAAACAATAACAATAAACAATCATCAGTAACAGGTGACCCTAATAAAGTTGAAGTAAAAAACCAGCTAATCTCAACTTTTCCCAGTTTCCCCGTTTACCCGGGGGCAAAAATTATAAGCTCGGCAAAGGTGGGCCAGTCTCCAACAAGAGGGTTCGAAGCAGTATGGGAGACGGATGCTTCAGTGCCTCTAACAATGTCCTGGTACCTTACAGAACTTAAAAAGGGAGGGTGGAATGTTGTAGCTCCGCCAGGGGACGCTAAAACCGTCGGAGAACAGATAGCACAGGTATCAAAAGATAAGTTATCAGTAACCTTAGATATAGACCAGAAGAATTCAGATACAACAGAAATCATAGTAAATATACCGGAGTAAATGAAGAACAAACTGTTTATATTCTTTTCGATAATAATAGCCTTGTTTCTTTTTGTCACCTTTAAAAATCAAGCTGCCAAAGCACAAACTGTCCCATCCTTTACTTTTGCCGCCGGAGGTGATCATGGATCCACAACCAATGCAAATACTGCAGCAACATTCAACGCTCTAAGTGCCTCCGGAGCAAGTTTTTACCTGGCGGTTGGAGATATGAGTTATATGTCTCCCGGAACAGAAACCCAATGGTGCGATTTTGTTAAATCCAAAGTCGGCGCAACTTTTCCCTTTGAAGTTCTCTCGGGTAATCACGAAAGCGACGGTTTAAATGGTCTAATCGATAATTTTGCCGCTTGCCTCCCTGATAGATTGGGTTCAACAGGAACTTATGGAAAGGAATATTATTTTGATTATGGTTCACCAACCCCGCTTGCCAGAATTATCATGATCGGAGCTAACCTTAATTTCACAAATGGAGGGCAATATGATTATAAAGTAGGTAATTCACATTACAATTGGCTTGTTAATGCAATAGATTCTGCCAGAAGCGCTGGAATTCCTTGGGTAATTGTAGGAGACCACAAAAACTGTCTGACGATGGGGGTAAAGTCGTGTGAAATCGGAACAGACTTAATGAATTTGCTCATTAATAAAAAAGTCGACCTTGTTTTACAAGGGCATGAGCACAATTACCAGAGAAGCAAACAATTAACCTGTGGCACTGTTAATTCGTACAATGCGGCTTGCATAGCAGATGATGGTTCGGACAACGCCTACACAAAAGGAGCGGGCCCGATTTTTGTTATTAATGGAAATTACGGTGCTGGTCTTTACAATATAAACACTTCAGATAGTGAAGCTTCATATTTCGTAAAATGGACTGGTGGCAATATAAATCCAACATATGGTTTTATGAAATACACGCTTACTCCCGATACACTAACAGCCCAATTTGTTCGTGGAGCAGGCGGAACTTTCACCGATAATTTTGTAATTTCGTCAACTGCTGTGCCATTGACTACACCCACTCCTTCACCATCGCCTGTAACCTCACCTTCACCAAATGTTACTCCATCGCCTAAGGCATCTCCCACTCCTTCGCCAACACCGACACCTTCGCCTACACCATCCCCGGCATGCTCGGCAGTAACCGCTTTTGGCAAAGTTGCATCAGCTGTCACCGTTCCGCTATCAACAAATTACCGGGTATGGAGTCGTATATCCGTTCCGGATCAAGTAAATAATTCTTATTATCTGCAGATTGACAATAATTGTCCTCAAAAAGTAGCTGATCTTACTACACAATCAAATGCTTGGGTTTGGGGCGATTACCAAAATGGTGTAACAACAGACAAAATGACAATGAATCTTACGTCAGGTGTCCATAGCCTTACTCTTTATGGCAGTGAACCTGGTGTAAAAGTAGATCGAATAATTTTTACATCTGACCAGACTTGTGTACCGGTTGATCTTGGCGACAACTGTCAGAGTACGGCGTCACCATCCCCGTCACCTACACTAATTCCAACGCCAACTCCGACCCCATCGCCATCACCGATATCTTCGCCCTCACCGACAGCAGCAGCTTCTCCTTCACCAACCCCAACTGTCACTCCATTAACAACTTTAATATTTAACCCTTCCGATGATGCATACATTAGAAAAAGTTCTCCCACAACTAATTATGGCAACGCAACAACTATTCAGGCAGATAATAGTCCGGTAAAGCAAGCCTTTTTAAAGTTTAATGTGAACGGGGTGGGTACAAGAACAATAACCAGTGCTAAATTGCGAATTTATTGTGTTGACTCAGCGTCTAAAGGAGGAAATTTCTTCAGAGTCGTAGACACAAGCTGGTTAGAAAACCTCCTTAACTGGAATAATGCCCCATCTATAGCTTCATCCAGCTTCGCCAGCCTTGGGTCGGTATCAAAAGGTAGATGGTATGAAGTCAACGTACCGTTTATAACAGGGGACGGCACCTACAGCATGAGTATTACCAGCACATCCTCGAATGGTGCAGACTATTCTAGCAAAGAAGCAGGCTCCTCAAGATCACCCCAGTTGATATTATCCGTCCAATAAAATCAAGAATCCAAACTAAATCGCGCTGATTAGCTCCTCCGGAATGTCGACAACAAACCTCGAAACCATGTTTGCGGAAGTTGTCCCAAAATATAATCTTTGCACGGCATAAGAAAGGTAAAGTTTTTTCTTTGCGCGCGTCATTCCCACGTATGCCAAACGTCTTTCCTCCTCAAGTTCCGAAACATCCATCATTGACCTGGAATGGGGGAATAAACCTTCTTCCATGCCGATTATAAAAACATGGTCAAACTCCAGTCCCTTGGCAGCGTGAATTGTCATTAAAGTAACCACATTAGTATCCGTCTGTCCTTCATGAGATTTTTCGGGTGTAATTTTTCCTTCCATCAATGCGATATTCTCGAGAAGTGTTTGTAAATTTTCGTATTCAGATGCCACCGATTTAAGCTCTTTTACGTTTTCTACCCTCATTAAACCCTGATCGGTTCCGTCATCAATAACCTCCAAATATCTTGTGGCTTCAAGCACTTTATCAATTAATGCATCTGGAGACAGCATCACTTTTTTTGTCTTTAACTTCTCGACCAATTCCAAAAACTTTTTAAACCTTCCTTTACCCAATTTCTCCACCCTCATCAAAGAAACCTCATCAAGCGGATTTTCAATAATTTTTAAATATGCCAAAATATCCTTAACTTCTTTTCGCTCATAAAAACGTACACCGCCGTAAATTCTATAGGGAATATTGTTATGAAGTAGCGCTTCCTCAATTGTTCTGGACTGCGCATTCGTGCGATATAAAATGGCAAAAGCGCCGAAACTTTCTGCTGAATTTAAAATCCTGTCGACAACAAAATTTGCCTCATCCATCTCGTTTTGCGCATTGTAAATTGTAATCGGTTCACCATGGACGTTATCTGTCCAAAGTTTCAGAACCGGATGAGCGGTATTTTTCAAGATCACTGCATTAGCAGCTGACAAGATATTCTGTGTCGATCTGTAATTCTGCTCGAGATTAAAAACCTTGGCATTTGGAAAATCACGCTCAAAATTCAAAATATTACGAAAATCCGCACCCCTAAAAGAATAAATGGCCTGAGCTGCGTCACCCACAACAGTCAAATTTTTATGAACAGAAGCAAGTTGTTTTGTCATCACATACTGAACCGTGTTCACGTCTTGATACTCATCAATCAAAACATATTCGTATCTACTTGCATATTTTGAAAGTATCTGTTCATTTGCCTCAAAAAGCTTGACTGTTTTAAACAGTAAATCGTCAAAATCTACCGCCCCAATTCGTGCCAGTTCCCCTTGATAAATCTCATAAACCCGCGCTGCGGTTTCTCCAAAATAACCTCGCGCAAACTGTTTGTAATCGGCAGGATCCAAAAGTTCTCCCTTAGCTGAAGAAATAGCTCCCAAAATCGAACTTGGTCTAAAACTTTTTATTGAAATATCCGCATCTTTCATTATGCGTTTTACTAAAGAAAGCGAATCATCACTGTCATAGATTAAATAACCTGAAGGCAGACCGATGTGTTTACCCTCAATCCGTAATAGTTTTGCGCAAAATGCATGGAATGTACCTACAAATGGCAAATCACCTCTATATTGCAAAAGCTTCAGGATTCGCTCCTTCATCTCATTGGCAGCCTTATTCGTAAATGTAACTGCCAGAATTGCGTTTGGCTTTACCCCGCTATCTATTAAATTCGCAACTTTGTATGTTAACACCCGCGTTTTACCACTTCCTGCGCCTGCAAGAATCAGAACAGGTCCATCGGTTGCCATAACGGCCTCTTTTTGTGCCGGGTCAAGATTTTCAAGCAGTGATTTATTCATAGTCAAGGGGTTGTCGTCAACAGGCTCAATCAATTACAATATGAAAGTTCTAGTAATATTATCACACAATGATTAAAGTTTTAGATTTTTGGGCGGAATGGTGCGGACCATGCAAGTTTATGGAACCTGTCATTGAGGAGTTGGAAAAAGAACTTAAAGGTAAAGTCCAATTCGAAAAAATAAATGTTGACGAGAACCAGGAGCTTGCTGCCAAGCATGGCGTTATGTCTATTCCTACATATATAATCGAAAAGGATGGTAAAGAATTGGAACGAATTGTTGGAGCAACCCAAAAGGATAATTTTTTAAAGGTGATTCAAAAACATGAATGACCCTTTTCCTCTGGTAGTTGCCAACCATAAAGCAAACAAAACCTGGGACGAAGTTCAAGATTGGCTTCAGCAGGTTGGGCCCGAAGCCGAAAGCTTCAAAGGGACTATAGTATTTTGTCCCTCTCTGCCTTTTTTAGCCGCAAGTTATGAGCTTATAAAATCAAAAAAATACAACCTTAAACTAGGGGCTCAGGATATTTCCTTTTTCGATCAAGGCCCTTATACAGGAGAAGTTGCAGCAACGCAATTAAAAGGTATTGTTGGTTATTCGCTAGTAGGCCATTCGGAAAGAAGACAAAACTTTAATGAAGATGCTGCTCGCCTACAAAATAAACTTGTAAATGCACAAAGAGCCGATATCTCAGCCATTTTGTGTGTTCAGTCTGAAAACACTCCAATACTAAACGATGTAGCAATTGTTGCCTATGAGCCAACTTTTGCAATTGGAAGTGGCAATCCAGATACATTAAGCAATATTGAACTTGTTGCCAAAAGAATCAAAGAAAAAGGGCCATACACCGTACTGTATGGTGGCTCGGTCAGCAAAGACAATGTTGGAGGTATTATGCTTCTTGGGGTAATAGATGGCGTTTTGGTTGGCGCAAGCCACAGTCTTGACCCCCAAAAATTCATCGGCATCCTTAAAGCTATACATTAATTTAATGCGTGATTTAACTCTCGAAAAGACAAAGAAAAAATCTTCTGTTGTCAAAATTCTCATATTGGCATTCTCACTCCTTTTTTTACTAATTGGGCTTGTTTATTTCTTTAAAATAGACAACTTTGTTTTTAAAGGTCCTAAAACTGTTGTCCAACTGATTACCGATAAAGGTTTAAAAAGTGATAATGGGCACACCAACATTTTGTTACTTGGTATTGGTGGCGATGGTCATGACGGCCCAAATTTAACTGATACCATGATTTTAGCTTCAATCAATTCAAAAACAGGTGATGTTGTTTTAGTAAACATCCCACGCGATCTTTGGGTTTCAGATATAAACGATAAAATCAATTCAGTTTATGCATATGGTCAGGAAAAAGATAAAAACGGCTTAGTAAGCGCCAAGACGGAAGTCGCCAAGCTTTTGGGAGTTCCGGTACATTATGGTTTTCGCATTGATTTTGGTGGTTTTACAAAAGCGGTGGACTATGTTGGTGGTATAGATTTAACAATAGACAACACGTTTACAGACGCTAAATACCCAATAGAAGGTAAGGAAGATGATCTTTGTGGTCTTACTATAGAAACTCAAAACAATAACGGCGCAAAAGTTCAAGTGGTTAAAAGTGCAAGTGGATCAGCAATTCCACTAGATCAAATAGACGATTCCAATGATCCCTTTACCTGTCGCTATGAAAATCTGACATTCAAAGCGGGTTCAGCCCACATGGATGGGGCAACAGCATTAAAATTTGTGCGGTCTCGTCACGGTAACAACGATGAAGGTTCAGATTTTGCCAGAAGCGCCCGTCAGGAAAAAGTAATTATTGCTTTCCGCCAAAGAGTTCTCTCTACAAAAACACTTCTTGATCCAAAAACAATTTTAAATCTCCTCCAAACCTTTGGGGCATCAATTGACACGGATATAACTAACGATGAAATTCCACTCTTTTCAAAACTTGCCCTCAAAGTAGATAAAGCTAATATCCATAGAGTGGTTCTAGATGCCTCAAAAGACGATAGTAAGCTTGAAGTAGGCCAACCGGCCAGTGATTTTGGTGGCAGATTCGTACTCTTGCCAAAAAACAACAATTGGTCGGATCTTGCTACATTTATACAAACGCAAATTTATCAACCGCCACAAACACCTCAACCAGTGCAAACTCCAAGATAATAAAATAAAATTTCTAAGCGGAATCCCGGAAGCTTGATACTAATTTCATCATCCCAACAACAAACAATAATATTCCAAATCCAAAGATTAAAAAAGTAATATCAGTACTACCTGCCGAAGGTAAAGAAGAAGAACTTCCACCCAAACCGCCTTTTGTTAATACTGGCGAGGATGTTGCACTTGTTTGGGCAAATGCATTACTTGCAAGTGTAAGGGAAACGCCCAGTGCACTAAGCACACCGGCAGTTTTTCTTGTAATAGAACTTAGGCAGACTGAATGCATAACTCTATATCCAGCTTAACTAGAAATTGAACAACTTGTCAACCCCTTATATTTAACTTATTTTTTTGTGGTTTTTTTTACAGGAGATTTAACAACTTTTTCAGCGACAGCCTTGTTGCCCTTGGGAACCAATTTCTTGGAAAGTCGTGATTTTAACCGAGCAGCTTTATTATTATGAATAACATTCACCTTAGCAGCTCGGTCAAGAGCTTTAAAAGCTTTTGTGAGGTTAGCTGCAGTTTGGCTTTTTCTGAATTCCCCAACTGCTTTTTTATAAGCAGTTTTAAGCTTCAAGTTAACCACAGCCTTGCGTTTATCCTGTCTTACTTTTTTGATTGCTTGTTTTGTGACTGGCATATCTTTAAAATTTCTAATAACTCTAATTACTATTTTACTTTGGTAACGAAACCTATCCCAGTTAGAGTTTAACTTGGTATTTTAGGTCAATTGGATCAATAGGTCAATATCAACCTTTATGTGGCACTTTCTGAAGAACAGGGCAAAAATAATCTTTAACAAAAAACAGGAGGATATTCTTTCTGCTGCTTTTGTAATTTCGGTCTCCGTTGCAGCTTCTCGCGTCTTAGGGCTTATAAGATACAGGCTGCTGGCTTCATACTTCGGTGGTGATCTAAAACTCCTTGATAGTTATGTTGCCGCCTCCGCAGTCCCTGACGCCATATTCGAAATTTTGATCTTTGGTGCCATTGCACTTGCGTTTATCCCTATATTTTCAAAATATTTATCAAAAGAAAAAATAGAACAAGCTTGGGCTTTTTCCTCAACGATGATCTCAATCGGTTTAGTTCTCTTTGCAATTTTTGCAATGCTAGTCATGGTCTTCGCAGGCTATATAGCACCCATTATTGCCCCGGGTTTAGTCGCAAAACAACCGGAAACACAAGTAATAATAGCCCGATTGCTTCGCATTATGATTGTGGCTCAACTCTTTTTTGTCATATCGATTTTTTTAACTGGAGTTCTCCAATCATTTCAACGATTTTTGGTGCCGGCAATTGCATCCGTTTTTTATAACGTAGGCATAATAATAGCCATTGTTTTTCTTGCTCCTGCCATCGGAATCTATTCTGCAGCGGTTGGCATGATAATCGGCGCACTTCTACATTTGGTTATTCAACTGCCACTTGCACTTTCTATGGGTTTTAAATTTAAACCAAACTTAAATTTTAAAAATGAAGATGTTAAAGAAACTTTTTCCTTAATGTGGCCTAGATCTCTTGCAATTGGGCTTTCACGAATTTCTGACCTTGTAAATATTGCTCTGGTTTCTATAGCTGCAGTTGGTTCCATCATTTCATTCAACTTTGCCCAGGTTCTTCAACTTGCTCCAATCGCTTTTTTTGCAACACCAATTGCCCAGGCAGCGCTACCATCTCTATCAATCCAATTTAACGAAGACAAAAAAGAGGAATTCAAAAAATTATTTTTAGACTCTTTTCACCAGATCTTATTTCTGATTTTACCGGCCAGTGCAATTTTGGCAATTTTGCGAATTCCCACGGTTAGACTAATCTTTGGTGCCAAACAACTGCCGTGGGAAATAACTGTATTGACTGGTAGAGTTCTCGTTGCTTTTTCCTTTGGTATCGCAGCGTCGGCAATGAGTATTCTAATAACCCGAGGCTTTCATGCAGCCCGGGACAGTATGACCCCTGTCAAGGTAAACCTTTCAACTGTTGCCCTCAATATTGCAATTAGCCTTTGCTTCGTTTTTATTTTTCATCTTTCCATAATCTGGCTTGCAGTCTCTTATTCTCTGACTAACATTATAAATTTTATAGTAATGATTTATCTTCTTGATAAAAAAGTAGGAGGTTTCCCGAAAGGAGAGCTTGTCACTCCAACCCTAAAAATGCTTTTTATTACACTTCTCATGGCAATTTCCCTCTACATCCCTATGAAATTATTGGATCAACTGGTTTTTGACACCACCAAAGTTGTCGGGTTATTAATTTTAACAACTATCGCAGGAGTTGTAGGTTTACTGATGTATGGTTTTCTTTCATGGGTTTTCAAAATCAAAGAACTGGAGATTTATGCAATCTTTATAAGGAGGGTCATTTCCTGGCCATTAAAACTTGCAACTCCCAGCCCCACCTCAATTGACGCCCAGGAGAAAAATCCCTCTTAGGTTTCAATATCTGGCCTCCACCTTATATAATATAAAACCATGAATAATATTAGAAACTTCGCAATTATTGCCCATATAGACCACGGCAAATCGACACTTGCCGACCGCATTATGGAAATTTGTGGCGCAGTAGCAGCAGGTCACGAGGAACAGATGCTCGATAGCTTGGAGCTGGAACGCGAACACGGAATCACTATCAAACTAAAAGCCATTCGCCTAAATTATCAAAATCACGTTTTAAATCTTATAGACACTCCAGGCCACGTCGATTTTGCCTACGAAGTTTCGCGTTCTTTAGAATCTGTCGAAGGTGCAGTCTTACTGGTTGACGCAACCCAGGGAATTCAGGCGCAAACCCTCGCCAACTTTAATCTGTCCCTAGAGGCTAATCTCGCACTAATTCCAGTTATAAACAAAATTGATTCTCAGGCAGCAAATGTAACCCAAACTGTCGAAGAACTGATCTCTCTTGGATTTACGGAGGAAGAAATAATCAAAGTCTCGGCAAAAACAGGCGAGGGTGTAGAAAAGTTGATAGGTGAAATAATCAAAAAAGTTCCGGCTCCAAAATCCAAAACAGAAAAAACACAGGGACTCATTTTTGATTCGTCGCTCGATCCATACAAAGGAGTCATTGCCACCGTACGTATGTTTGGCGGCACCATCCGCGAAGGTGATGAAGTTTTTTTTACAGCAACCCAAGCCCGCGCCCAAATCCTGCAAATTGGTTATCTTGCACCGGCTCCAACTTTTGTCAAAGAATTAAAAGATGGTGAGGTTGGGTTTGTTGTCACCAATTCTAAAGACTTAAGTAAAGTAAAAGTAGGGGACACCGTAACACTCCCACAGGATAAAGCCAGCTCACTTCCCGGATATCAGGAAGCCAAACCAGTTGTCTTTTTAAGTTTTTATCCAACCGACCCCCATGATCTGGCAAAATTAAAAACAGGCCTTGAGAAATTAAAATTAAGCGATGCTTCTCTCACTTTTATACCAGAATCTTCAGTTTCTTTGGGGCAGGGTTTTAGGCTTGGATTTCTTGGTCTTTTGCACGCCCAAATTACCCAGGAAAGGTTAGAGCGGGAATACGACCTGGATATCATTGTTACCTCGCCATCCGTCAATTTCCAGCTCGACGGTGTACAAATTAACAAACCTTCCGATTTCAATCCGATGGCCAAAGAGATGAAAGAACCGTTTGCCAAAGTAACTATTTTTGCGCCTGCCAAATATTACGGCACAATTTCTCAGTTAATTTATGAAAAAAGGGGAGTCCAGGACGGTTTGGAAAACATCGGTGTTTCCCAAAAAATTGAAGCCAGAATTCCACTTATTGAAATCCTAATTGGCTTTTATGACCAGTTAAAAACCCAAACTTCGGGCTACGCCTCTTTTGATTTTGAAGTCACCGAATACAGGTCTGCCAAACTTGTAAAACTGGATATTTTGGTAAACCACGAACCGGTCGAAGGATTGGCCCAAATTATCCCAACAGAACACGCCGAAGAATTCGGCCGCAAATTTGTTGATAAATTAAAAGACGCAATCCCGCGCCAGAACATTCCTATTCCAATACAAGCAGCCATCGGCGGCAAAATAATAGCCCGCGAAACAGTTGCCGCTTACCGCAAAGACGTAACCGCCAAACTCTACGGCGGCGACGTCACAAGAAAAAATAAACTTTTAGACAAACAGAAAAAAGGCAAGAAACGCATGCGCCGTTTCGGCAATGTCGACATTCCTCAAGAGGCATTCCTTGCAGTATTAAAAATATAAATTTGATACAATCAAAATTAGCATGGGCGTAGGCAATCCAGAGCAAAACGAACAGGAAATTAAACCAGCAAACCCAACCGAAGCATCGAAATCATTTTTAACAAGAGCAAAAGAAGCAGCGGATCGTTTACTCAATTTATACGGAACAAAAACAGGAACAGCCATGATGACTGCCGTAAATATCTTGGGAGGAAGTGTGATAGTTGACGAATTAAGGCAAGGCGATGTTGAGAAAGCTATACTTCCAATTGTCTCTCTAGTAGCTGTAAACATTTTAGCTCTTCGCAAACCAATTGAAGAACCACCTAGAGATGCAAGAGGTAGGTTTGTAAAAAGAACCCCAAAAAAATAAATGACAAGGAAAGATTTCGTTTTAAAAATATTAGAAATTATTAATTTCCAAGAAAATCCCGAAGATTTTGCAACAGACTTTTTGGAAACTGCAAAAAAACGGGCAGCAGCAAAAGCAGCAGAAAATCAAATTGATTTGGAAAACAATGATCTTTTGGAAAAATATTTGGGAGAAGAATTCCTAAGTCTTGTTCAGGAATGGTTAACAAGCATTAAAAGTTCCCTAAACCCTGATCAAATCCAAGCAATTCAAAACTTGGCCTATCAGTCTCCTGCTCAAGATTAACAGTGAAAGTCGCAGTCGGTTCCACAAATCCGGTCAAAATAAACGCAACAAAACAGGCTTTTGAAAAAGTCTGGCCGAATAAAAAGTGGGAAGTAATCGGTCTGGAAATTTCTTCCGGTGTTTCCAATCAACCTATGTCAGACGAGGAAGCAATAAAAGGTGCAAAGAACAGGGCAAAAACTGCCATTAAAAAATTAAATGCCGATTTTGGGGTAGGTCTTGAGGGAGGCCTCCAACAATTCCAGGGGAATTGGTTTGATACGGGTTGGATTGTTATTTTAGATAAAAATGGCAACAAAGGCATTGGATCCACAATCCGTATGATAAATTCGCCAAAAATAATTAAAATGGTTAAAAATGGGGTTGAACTGGGCCATGTCGACGATATTGTTTTCAAAAAAAAGAACAGCAAACACGGCGACGGCCATTTTGGTTTGATGACTAAAAATGCACTAACCCGGACTTCAGCCTACACCGATGGCGTAATTTCCGCATTAGTCCGCTTTATTAACCCAGAACTATTCAAATGAAGAATAAACACCAAATTATAAATGCAGTAATCTCTCCGGTAATTTACAAAGATAAATTCTTACTGATTAAAAGAATAAAACCTCCCTACAAAGGGCTTTGGAGTTTGCCTGGTGGAAAGCTGGAAATCGGTGAACATCCACAGCAAACAATAGTTAGGGAAATAAAAGAAGAAACAGGACTCGATGTAAAATTCATAAGTTTCCGTGGTCTTATTAGCGAAATTTTATACAGTAATAATAAAGCCGAGACACAGTTTGTTATCTGGGTCTGCGAAACAAGATCCAAAAGTGACCAGATAAAAGAATTTGCGGAGGGAAAACCAAAATGGTTTACAAAAGAGGAACTTATTAAAAATCCAAAAAATATGATTCCCAGTGATTATGCCATGATCAACGAATTTTTTATAAAAAATAAAAAAAGCCTCGCAATTCATAAGTCTCACGTGCACAAAAACGGCAAAACTTATTCACTGGAGTATTTTGGAAAATGATAAAGTCAGACGATATCACGATCTGCCCAATGCAGGACGAAGAATCAGATTACCAATTAATGGCTAAATGGTTATCCGATCCAAGAGTTTACGAATTTATCCACGGCAAACCAAAAGATTTAATTTGGGCCAAGAACAAATACGGTCCAAGAATCAGGAAAGAGGAACCGGTCAATGCTTGTATTATCGAATTTAAAAACCAACCGATCGGCTACATCCAGTATTTCAACATAAAACCCTACGAAAAAGATTATGAAATGAAAAATACAAAAGACATTTGGGCAATTGATCTGTGGATAGGGGAGGTGGAATTTTGGGACAAAGGAATTGGATCCCAAGCACTCAAATTATTAAAAGATTACATTTTTAAAAAACTTCATGCTAAAAAAATTATTATCGATCCGCACACAGACAACCCCCGCGCAATCCACGTTTACGAAAAAGTCGGGTTTAAAAAGATTAAAATATTAAAAAAGCACGAATTGTACAAAAACAAAAAAGTAGATGCTTGGCTCATGGAAATACAAAATGATTAACTGCACTTTTGAAAACGGCAATAAAGCCTCTCTTCGCCATGTTGTAGTTGACGCTATTTGCCTAAAAGAAAACAAAATCCTTTTAGTTAAACGATCTAAAAAGGTGTTGCAACATGGCAAATATGCCCTGCCTGGTGGTTTCTTAAACCGGGACGAAACATCTCGGCAGGCAGTGCTTCGTGAATTAATGGAAGAAACCGGTTACACGGGCAAAATAGTCAAACTAATAAAAGTCCTCGACAACCCGAATAGAAAAAATGAAGATAGACAAAACGTTTCATTTATTTATCAAATTAACGTTGGTAGCAAAGTGGGGAAGTCTGACGATGAAACAAAGTCTGTCCATTGGTTTAGCCTTGATTCGTTACCTGCAGCAACCGATTTCGCCTTCGATCATCTGGAAATAATCAATTCCTTCTTAAACAAATAGTCCCCTTGACAACAATTAGCACTCGTGTTAATCTATTGCCAATCTTGCCTTTATACAATAAATGATCGACCTTACAGAACGCCAAAAAAACTTATTAAGGGCAGTTATAGAAACATATATAGAATCGGCAGAACCAGTCGGTTCCGAAACCATCGAAAAAGAAGCAAATTTAGGGGTTTCGCCGGCAACTATCAGAAACGAGATGGTCAAATTAACCGCTCTTGGTTACCTTAGACAACCGCATACATCAGCAGGACGTATTCCAACGTCTGCCGGTATGAAGTTCTATGTAGATCAATTGATGGAAGAAAAAGCCCTTTCTTTAAGGGATGAAGTTGCCATTAAAGAAGAGTTATCAGAGCCCAAAGAAACCTATGCAAGGTTGCTAAAGCATGCGGCAAGAGCTTTAGCTGCCCAAACTCATTCTCTGGCTGTTGCAACGGACGAACAAGGGGATGTTTATGCAGCCGGGATGGCAAACATTTTGGACATGCCGGAGTTTTTTGACATCGACATCACAAAAGCAGTCCTTTTGATGTTAGACAGATTCGATATGATAAAGCAGGTAATGGATATGCTAAGAGCAGAAGAGCAAATAAGAATTCTTTTCGGAGACGAATTGGATATCCCATTTTTGGAACCTTGCGGGTTTGTACTCACCCGCTACCAAATGCCAACACACAGAGGGTACCTGGGAGTAATTGGGCCATCTAGACTTGATTACCCGACAATTATTCCGACAATGAGATATTTTTCTCAGCTTTTGGCGGACATTGGTAGTTAATATGACAAAAGTAACTAAACAAAAAAAAGATAAAGAAACAAGTTCAAAGCATCTGGAGCTGGAAAATCAGTTAAAAAGAACACTTGCGGATTACCAGAATTTAGAACGAAGGATAGAAGAAGAAAGAAGACTGCTTTCCAGATTATCTGCAGCACTTTTGATAGAAAAACTTTTACCTATCCTTGATAATTTAGAAAGTGCGCAACAACATTTAAACGACCAAGGGCTTGAACTTGTGATTAAGCAGTTTAAAGAAACTTTGCAAAACGAAGGCGTACAAGAAATAGAAGCACAGGACCAGGAATTTGATCCTAAATATCACGAAGCAATCGATTCAGAACCTGGGGATATTGATAACAAAGTAACCAAAGTTGTGACAAAAGGGTATAAAATAGAAGATAAGGTGCTAAGGCCCTCAAGAGTAATAGTTACAAAAAAAGACAATAATATTAATCAAAATGAAAACATGGAGGCAATAGAAAATGTCTAAAGTAATAGGTATAGATTTAGGAACAACAAATTCCGTAGTTGCGGTTGTCGAAGGCGGAAAACCAAAAGTAATCCACAGCGCCGAAGGCCGCAATATCATTCCGTCTGTAGTTGACCCGACAAAGCACATTGTCGGTGACGTTGCCAAACGGCAACAAATCGTTAACCCCAAGACCACAATTTTTTCTGTAAAACGCCTAATGGGCCGCAAATTCAAGGACCCCGAAGTCCAGAAAGATGCCAAATGGCTTCCATACGAAGTCAAAAGTGGCCGCGAAGGTATGGCTGTTGTTAATGTTGAAGGTAAAGATTACACACCACAGGAAATTTCAGCCATGGTTTTAGGCAAAATTAAAGCTGATGCCGAGGCATACTTAGGCGAAAAGGTTGATAAAGCAGTTATCACAGTCCCCGCCTATTTTGACGATTCCCAAAGACAGGCAACTAAACAAGCTGGGGAAATTGCTGGTCTCACAGTCGAGCGCATCATTAACGAGCCTACAGCAGCAGCTTTAGCTTATGGCCTTGATAAATCTCACGGTCACACCGTTGCGGTCTACGATCTTGGTGGTGGAACTTTTGATATTTCGATTCTTGAACTTGGCGAAGGAGTTTTTGAAGTCAAAGCAACAAATGGTGATACTCACTTGGGTGGCGATGACTTTGACTCTAAAATTGTCGAATATTTACTGGCGGAATTCAAAAAAGAATCAGGAGTCGATGCCTCAAACGATAAACAGGCTCTTCAACGTATTCGTGATGCTGCAGAAAAGGCTAAAATCGAACTTTCTTCAGCCACAGAAACCGAAATTTCAATCCCCTATCTAACTGCCGACAGTACCGGACCTAAACATTTGGCGCTTAAACTTTCCCGCTCAAAGCTTGAACAAATTGTTGGCGATCTGGTCGACAAAACTTTGGATCCTGTTAAATCTTGTTTAAAAGATTCCAAAATCGACGCCAAAGGTATTGATGAAGTAATCCTGGTTGGAGGCATGACCAGAATGCCTTTAGTTGTCAAAAAAGTACAGGAATTTTTTGGCCGCGAACCGCACAAAGGTTTAAACCCCGACGAAGTTGTTGCTATTGGTGCAGCAGTCCAAGGTGCAGTTTTAACAGGCGAAATGAAGGAGATGGTGCTTTTGGATGTAACGCCTCTGACTCTGGGAATCGAGACCTTGGGTGGAGTATCTACACCTCTTATTACCAGAAACACAACCGTTCCAACATCAAAGTCCGAAACGTTTTCAACAGCTGCCGATAACCAAACTTCTGTCGAAATTAATGTTCTCCAGGGAGAAAGGCCAATGGCTTCGGATAATAAATCTCTCGGCCGATTTATTCTGGACGGAATACCACCAGCTCCGCGTGGTATGCCACAGGTAGAAGTAACTTTTGACCTAGACGCCTCCGGAATTTTAAACGTTAAAGCAAAAGATAAAGCTACAAATAAAGAACAATCAATAAAGATAACCGGTTCAACGGGTTTGACCGATGAAGAAATCGCCCGCATGACCAAAGAAGCAGAGGAACATGCTAAGGAAGACGAAGAGAGAAAAGGTGAGATTGAAACCAGAAACCATGCAGATTCTTTAATCTACCAAGCAGAAAAAGCCCTAAAAGATGGGGGAGACAAGGTACCAGCTGACGTTAAAACCGAAGTTGAGGAAAAGATAAAAGCCCTAAAAGAAGTAGCAGCTGGTGGTCCGATTGACGAAGTAAAGACAAAATCAGAAGAACTATCAACGTCTCTTTCCAAAATAGGCGAGTCAATGTATAAAGGTCAGGAAGCACCACAGTCAGAAGCAACCCCGGGTGCAAACGGTCAAACGGAAGAAACACCCGCTGACGACTCAAAATCGAACAACGCATCGGACAAAGTTGAAGAAGGGGAAGTTGTAAAGGAATAAATGGCCAAACTCACAACAGATATTTTTGTACTGTGTGACCAAGCCTTAGTTTCCCAGGAACAAAAACTTTCAATAATAGGCATTTTTGATCAATTCTTTGTCACGAATTTACCAACCTCCTGGCCAAAAATGTATCTGGTTGCAGTAGTACGCGGAACAGCAGGTGAAGAATATCCCTTAACATTAAAACTAACTCCACCGCAAAAAGGAGAGAATGATTTTCCCGACAAAGATTTCAATATAAAACTTGGCCAAAACGGCAAAGCCAATGTTATGACCGAACTTGTCAACTTTCCGCTTACCGTTGCGGGCGTTCACAAAATCCAACTCTTCCACGAAAAAGAATTGGTAGGAGAATTGGAATATAAGGTAAACAAAACAACCGCGACATATGAGGGACAAGATCTCCAGGGTAAGAAGCTTGCCAACTAATTTTCAATTTTAAGTTTTAAATTTTTAATGAATTTTCAATGTTTTAAAATTTAATTTATAAAATTGGTTTAAAATTAAACAATGGCAACCAAAGAAGACTACTATCAAATTTTAGGCGTTTCCAAAAATGCATCAGCGGATGAGCTTAAAAAGGCTTACCGTACCATGGCCAGAAAACACCACCCGGACGTTGATAAATCCCCTGGCGCAGAAGCAAAATTTAAGGAAATTAACGAAGCCTATCAGGTTCTTTCCGATCCGCAAAAAAAAGCAGCTTACGACCAGTATGGCCATGCAGCTTTTGAACAGGGTGGAATGGGTGCAGGCCAAGGGCCGTTTGGTGGGTTCGGTGGGCAGCAGGGCGGTTATCAAACATATAGTTGGAGTAGCGGTGGGCAAGGCGCAGGAGGCTTCGCCGACCCTTTTGATATTTTCGAAGCATTTTTTGGCGGTCAATCGCCATTTGGAAGACAAGCGCGCCTTCCGCGCTACATGATCAATCTAACTTTCGAAGAAGCAATCCGCGGTGTCCAAAAAGAAATAGAAATAGAAGGAAAACGTCAAAAAATAAAAATCCCGGCAGGTGTAGATGATGGAACGGAAATTAAATTTTCTAACTTTGTTTTGGTTTGTCAGGTAAAACAATCAAATAAATTCCAAAGGCGCGGTTATGACATCATCTCCGAACATGAAATATCTTTTTCGCAGGCAGCTCTTGGCGCAATTGCCCAGATAGAAACTGTCGAAGGTCCGGTAAAAATCAGAATTCCCGCAGGTACCCAACCCGGCACACAAATCCGTCTGCGGGGAAAAGGCATTAAACACATCTCCGGTCACGGTCAAGGCGATCACTACGTCATCATTCGCCTCCACATCCCCACCAAACTCTCCCGCGACCAAAAAAGATTATTGGAAGAATTAGAAGATTTGACTTGAAAATTCAGAGAGCGTAATATTCACGTCAAATGAGCACAGGAGTAGAAAAACTTTTAGAGGACGCACAATTTAGGAGACAAGATAGAGCAAGGTTCGGAAGGGCTGCAAGTGATGGATCATTTGCAGATACGCTTACTAGGTCGAATCGACAAGGGATAGGTATTCCGCCTGCTTTGGACACAGAAGGAAGCGACAGATTGGTTCAGAAACTTGAAGCAGGAACGCCGAATATTTTTGCAAGTGCAACAATAAGAAAAAAGCCTTAAACATCCCACATTCCCGGAACGATTTAAACAGAAATTTTCAAAGTTCTTTTTATTGTCCTAAAATCAACGTTTAAAACAATTATCGCAGCTATTATCAAAAATGCCCCGATTGTTTGAAAAGTAGTCGGTCTTTCCGCAAAAACTAAAAAAGCGAAAATGGGGCCGAAGAAAAGTTCGGAAGAAATAACGACTGTTCCTAAATTTAAATCAAAATTGCTAAATCCAACAAGCGTGAGATAAGTCATCAGGACTAAAAGCGAACCAAAAATAAAAAGAATAAACCAGTTAAAAACAGAAACTGCGGGTATTGCGAATTGTCCTGCTACCGCTACCAAAACAATTCCCAAAATTAATGCACCAAACCCTTGGACTGCAATCAAAACCAATTTGTCTAATTTACCGCCCAAATATTTTCTAAAACTGTTTGCAGTTGCTTCCGCGCAGCCCGCTAAAACCCCGAATAAAAACCCACGGTCTAAAAAGTTATGCAAGGAAAATGGCGATGTATAAACAAAAAGTGCTATTAAAACTAGTACCAGGGCAGAAACTTTTTTAAATGTAATTTTTTCTTTAAAAACTGTGATTCCAACAACTAGTGAAATCATAAACGAAGCTAAATACAAACCAAAAATTGCAGTAATTATCTTACCCATAATAACTGAAAGCGTAAAAAATACTATGGAAAGTGGGAAGGCAAACATATAAGCAAATAAATATTTCTTTGGCGTTTGTTTAAAATCTATTTTGCGCCTGAAGCCTAAAATCAATAACACAGAGAATATTACAGCAATTATGTTTCTCAGCACTATTTGCTGGAAAGGTCCAAGATCGGTATTCAAAAACCTAATCCAAATGCTAAACGAACCTAACGTTGCACCTGCCAATAAAAGTGCTAGAAACCCTTTAAGCTTATTCACTATGACATGATTGTATACTAAAGGTGAAATTTTATAAAAATCCAACATTTTCCCCGCCGAGGATTGACATTTTAAAAGAATTGAGTTTAAATTTTCCGACTACATGACAAGAGAATCAGAATTTGGTCCTAGAATTGCAAATGTTGAACTTGAACCGGAAACAATCCAAGCTACAACAGCTTTGGAATTTTTAGATGCAATTAAAAATCAAGCTGATGAAGATGGAGTAACAATAGAACCATTCGACATAAGCATTGATCAAATTGATCCAAGCCTGATAAAATTTTTCCCTGATGGTGTTGCAATTATCGAGCCCTATGATGAGTATGGAAATTTTGTAAGTGGAAAACAAAGCACCTATTCCGTAACTGTTCAGGTTATAATGAATGGAATTATAACTTCAATGGATTTAACAAGAAATAAGAGAGTTGCGGCATACGATAGATATTTTGAACTGGAATAATTTAATAAACTCATTTCGTTTAACCCCAAAAGAAAATCTAGTAAACTTGTATTGAAATTCAATATCTGCTTATATTAAATTAATGGCTAAATTCTTCATTGTTCCAGCAATTATTATTTTGGGACTTGCCTCCATTTTCTATGTAACTTCCGTGAAAGCCAAGGAAAATAATAGGGAACTTCAGAAGCAAAAAATAATCAATGCTATAACCAAAATCACCATTGTCGACTACAAAATTCCCCCAGCAAGTGCATCACCGGTCAGCATCTCAAGCAAAGATCTAAAATCTAACGACAAAGATGAACAAGATCAAAAGGAAAAAGACAAAAAAAACGCAAAGTCTGACGACAAAAATAGTCAAAATAATAGTCAAAATCAATGCTATGCTTATATAGCTACAAGTGCAAAGCTTGCTAGCATACAAGACGTAACATTAAACTTTAACAATTCCAACTTGGATTCTTCGGGATTTATTGTAGATACGGCAACTAGTGCAATAAATGAATGGAATACTAAAGAAGGCAAAACAGTTTTTGGCAACGTTGTCACAGATTCATCTGCTGCCATTAATGATACCCAAGCAGATGGCAAAAATGTCATTGCTTTTGTCAATAATCCGGATACCAATATTGTTTCCACGATTAACCTTTGGGGTCATTTTTCCAATCGTCCAGGAGGAGGGGTAAATGATATCACCGAATGGGATATAGCCCTAAATTCGGCAAATATTTGGGGAGACGCTACGAAAAATGTTAACGCCCAGGACCTACAAAATGCTATTACCCACGCTTTGGGTCACGCTGCAGGCATGGCGGATCTTTCGTCTGCAACCTGTTCCAAAGAAACAATGTTCGACACATTACCTGTTGGTGAGACCCAGAAGCGTGACCTTGGCCCCGGCGACATAAAAGGCATCCAGACTCTATATAAGTAAACGTAAAATCCTCCATCAGAATCAGTAACACGATTATGTGTACAATCTAGCCGTATTTTAGCCCCTGATATAATACGAAAAATGAAAAATAATTTTTGCACAATCTACATCGCCCGTCACGGGCAAACAGAGTGGAACGCCAAAGGCAAAATCCAAGGGCATACTGATTCTCCACTAACCAAAGAAGGTGTCGCTCAGGCAAAAAATTTAGCACACGAACTCAAAGATATAAAATTTGACGCCGCATATTCTTCAGATCTTTTGCGTGCCAAAAAAACTGCCGAAATTGTTGCGCTCCATCACCAGTTAATTGTCCAAACCAAAGAAACATTGAGAGAAAGGAACTTTGGACCGCTCGAAGGTCAGAATAAAGACGGTTTAGTGTTGCTGGAACAATTAAGGGACCAAAAAATCCCTTACGAAACCAAAAATATCGAAAGCGACGAAAAAATGATCGAAAGAGTTATTCTTTTTCTACGCGAGCTGGCTATTGCCTACCCCGGGAAAACAGTTTTGGTGGTCTCCCACGGCGGAATTTTGAGAACACTACTTGTCCATCTTGGTTTTGTAACTTTCGAAAAGATAAACAAACTCTCTGTTGGTAATACCTCATACATAAAAATAGAATCTGACGGTGTCGATTTTTTTATAAAAGAAACCAAAAGAATAGAGATGCAACAAGAAATATAACAAGGTTCCAATACAGTGAATTTGCTTTTATACCCTATAACTTGTATAATTTAAAAGTAAACTTAAATAGTAGTTTAGAAGTTTGAAAAGTCCGAAGATTAAACCTCGTACCGTAACAACTCACAAATACTTCCATTTAAGCTTTCAAGAAAAGAAAGGAGGATAAATGGCAAAAAGATTATTCGTTGGCAATCTTGCATATAGTGTAACGACTGCACAACTTGAAGAAGCATTCTCAAAAGTAGGTAAAGTAACAAGTCTTAACCTAATCACAGATAAGTATTCCGGACAAAGCAAAGGTTTTGCTTTCGTAGAAATGTCATCTGATGAAGAAGCCGACAAAGCTATTAAGGAATTGAATAATATGGAAATTGAAGGCCGTGCAATCGTTGTAAACGAAGCAAGACCAAAAGAAGACCGAAGAGATTCAAGAGATGGTGGTGGCTTTTCAGGTGGAAACAGAAGCAATTTCTCAAGGGGAAATAAACGTTGGTAAAGAAAGGATAAAATGCAAGCACAAGAAGAATCAATCTGTATTCGTTGTGGAAAAGTTAGGGTAGTGGGAAAAACTTGGGTAGAAAAAATAGATAGGGGAAGTCCTATCACCCATACAGAAACCCTATGCCCGGACAAAGATTGTCAAAAAATTGTAGATGCTGATTTTGCGGCTAAGCGTGAGAAAAAACTTCAAATCGCCAACCGTGCTGCTGCTAACAAACAGATCAGTACAGCTTCATAAACGAATATCCGTTAATACTTGTAAATAACTTATTGGCTATAAGATGTAAATCTTGTGGCCTTTTAGTTATTATCCAGGATCTAGGATGGTTGTTTAAAAAGCTGGAGAGTGTTGAATTTGTCAGAATCCACCATTCGCCCGGTTTTTTCCCTTCCTGAAGAGTGTAGATAGCAGTTTGATTGGAATAATACAAAAAAGATGTAAAGTCATGATCATCAAGTATAACAGTGTCACCATTTGGTATTAAAACATTTGCTACCCTCCCCAAGGTTGCACCGATTACAGATCTATCAGGATAAATATTTTCTATCCTGAAAACATTATAAATTTGGAATATCAATATCACACCAAATATAAAAATAGAAATTTTTGGAGAAAGTTTGTAAATTCTATAAACCCAATAACCCAGTACTAAAGCAATTAGCGGATAAACGGGTATAGCATACCAGTCAGATTTATCGCTTAAGAAATTTAAAAAAGTTACATAAACAAAAGAGACAATAAGAAACGAAAAGACAAAACTTGTTTTGGTTTTTATTCCTTTTTGAAATTTTCCCAGTAAAAAAACAAAACCGACCAAAAACCACAAACCAATATCTGTAATTGTAAAAAGAAAGTAATCAAAAGAAAAATTTCCAATTGGATTATTTAACCTACCCTCAGAAGGATTTAAAAAGTACCAGGAAACAAATTGATAACCAAACTTCCAAAATCCTAAAAAATACCACCACCCGAAAGAAAAAAGAGCAACAGGCAATATCAAGTGTAAATTTCTAGGTACTCTTTTCTCTTTAAAAACTGCGTACGTAAACATTAAAAACACTGGGAGCATACCAACACCCCAACTTTTTACCAGAATTCCTAAACCCAAAAAAAGACCACACAAAAGCGAATACAATCTTCTATCATCGCTTTTCAAGTAAAAATAGAACGCTCCTAATGAAAAAAATACTAAAAGTGAATCCAGATTACCATGGGCAAAACGTATTACTACTCCTCCAAAAGTTAGGAAAATTAATACGGAAAAAAAACCTGTTAAAGTATTTACAAGCTTTTTGCCAATTAAAAAAATAAAAAAAACTACAAAAACAGAGGCAAGAGCGGAAATTATTCTGGCTTGCCATTCTCCTGGCCCAAAAAACTTAAAGAAAGGCGAAGATAACCAGAAATATAAGGGTGCATGATCAAAATAATATTTGCCGTTCCAGTAAGGCATTATAAAGCCATATTTACCGCTTGCCATGTTTTTTATTATTTCCGCATACCACGCTTCGTCCCAATTTCGGAGTGGAAAAACATCTATTTGCCTAAAAAAGGTCAAAACTGAACCTAAAATAATGATAAAAGTTAAATAAAACATAGAATTATTTTATTCCCAAATAAGCTTGACAACTAGTCATAGTATTGGTTTAAAATAAATGGTATGCACAAAAAAGGTTTTGCAGCCATTATACCCATTCTGGTTATCGCGTTAATTGTAACAACTGGTTTTGTTGGCATTTCATCAATCTCGGATAATTCCCAAAAAAAAGCAGTAGGCAGAGTACTTTCCGAAAAATCTGAAGCGGAGAAGCAGGCAGATGAATCTCAAAAGAAAGCTACTGAATTACAAAGCGAATCTCAAAAGAAAACCACGGAAGAACAACAGAAGAGCTCGGACAATAAATCATCTGCATCAACTTCAAATAGTTCCCAAAATGGCACAAAGGTAGAAATTGAAAAAGAAAATAATAAGCTTAAGGTTAAGACAAAAAATGAACAAACAGGTTTTGAATCTGAATCAGAAACTGAAGCGGGTAAAGAAAAAACAAAAATTAAATTTGAAGGTATAAAAATTGAAGTTGAACAGGAAGGCAGCAAAATTGTCACTAAATTCAAGGATGAAAATGGAAAAGAAGTTGACCTCGAAGCTACTGAAGAAGCAGAAGTCATAGACAATCTTGACAAAAAACTCGAAGAAGATGATGTAAAAATATCAACAAATTCAGCCGAACTCGGCTTTACCCAAAAAGGAAGAAGAGTAAGAACTAATTTTCCACTTTCGGTAAATCCAGCAACCGGTGAACTTTTTGTAACCACCCCTTCCGGAACTAAAACAGTTACTGTGCTTCCTCAGCAAGCGATAGAAAATATGATTGAAGCAGGGGTTATGACACGAACAGAAGAACCGCAGAGCCCACCACCGCTTGAAAGCTCTGGCGCAGCGCAAGTTATTTCAGGTGATAACTCATCTATTGAATTAACCGAAGTAAATAACCAGCCGACATATGCTATAAACGGTATAAAATCGAAAAAGATTTTAGGGCTAATTCCGGTTGACCTTAAAATACAAACATACGTTTCTGCAACAGATGGAAGTCTGCTTAATATTAAACAAGACTTTCTTACGAGAATCTTATCCTTGATCTCTTTTTGAAAGATAATACTTCAATAATTGACTCAACTTGCCTATTCTGATAGAATTCGCATCAAGATTAGCTTATGGGTATGAGTGGACAAGGCGCGTGAGGCGCCTTTTTATCTATAAAGTGTCAAAAAAATTTAAACAATGGCAATACAAGCAAGAACTGAATTCGCATCAGCCTTAAATCAAGTTTGTTCTGAACGTGGTCTCGAGCCTGAAGTCGTCATTGAATCAATAAAACAGGCAATCTTAGCAGCATACAGAAAAGACCATGGAGAACCGGAAGGTATAGAAGTTGATTTAAATATCAACACTGGTGAAGTGTCACTAACTAAAGACAAAAAAAATATGACACCTCCGGGGTTTGGTCGAATTGCCGCACAAACTGCAAAACAAGTCATCCTACAAAGGATAAGAGAAGCAGAAAAAAACGCAATCCTTTCAGAATACTCAAATAAAATTGAAACCGTTGTCTCTGGGATTATCCAGAGAATGTCAGGACCTGTTATTACCGTAAACCTCGGTAAAGCCGAAGGGATTATGCCTCCTCAAGAACAATCTCATAATGAAAAATATTTCGTTAATCAAAGATTAAAATTTTTTGTTGTTGGTATTAAAGAAGGTATGCGTGGTGAAGAAATCATCGTGTCAAGAAGTGCAAATGGCCTGCTAGAAGGTTTGTTTAAACAGGAAGTTCCGGAAATTTCCTCTGGAGTTGTAGAAATAAAAGCGGTTGCCAGAGAAGCTGGTTCAAGATCAAAAATTGCTGTTTCTTCCAGCCAAAGCGGAGTTGACCCTGTTGGATCGTGTGTTGGACAAAAAGGTGTAAGGGTACAAGCTGTCATCAACGAATTAGGCGATGAAAAAATTGATGTTATTTCATACCAAACAGATCCGGTTGAATTTATAAAAGCTGCGCTATCTCCAGCAAAGGAATTACAAGTTACTGTTGACGAAAATGAAAAAACTGCAGAGGTTACCGCGCCAGACGATCAACTTTCTTTGGCAATAGGTAGAGAAGGTCAAAATGTTCGGCTAGCTGCGCGCTTAACAGGTTATAAAATTGACATCCGTGGCAAAAGCGGTACACCAAGAGAAGTCGAGGCAAAAGAAAAAGCAGCTCAGGATGAGGCAAAAAGAGCACTTGGCGTTGTCGAGGAGGGAACTGCAGAGAAAAAAACCAAAGATCTATCATCCGTACAACAAGACGATCAAGTACAAGCATCAACAAACATGGCTGACGATACAAAAGTTAGTTCTGTTTTACCGGCGGATGATGCTGAGCCGTTAATTGCAGACGATGAAGAAAAAAAGGAAGTAACAGAAGCAGAAAACGTTTCACAACAGGTTAAAGCAGAAGAACAAGAATCAGAAACAGATGCGCCAAAAACAAGAAATCCTGAACCTGAAAACAAACCAGATGAGGGTAAATTGTCAGGCGATAATAAAGCTTAAATGAAACTTTTGTCGCCAAATAAATATAAAAAAAATGCAGCAAAAAAATCAAACAGAGAACTTTCGTCCACCAATTGTGACCATCATGGGTCACGTAGATCATGGTAAAACAACTCTTCTTGACGCGATCAGAAAAACTAATGTTGTCGCCCGAGAACACGGCGGCATAACTCAACACATTGGTGCTTATCAAATTAATTTTCAGGGAAAGCCTATCACTTTTGTGGATACTCCCGGACACGCCGCCTTTGAAAAAATGCGCTCCCGCGGAGCCGATGTTGCGGACATTGTTGTTCTGGTTGTTGCTGCCAACGATGGGGTTAAACCTCAAACAACAGAAGCCATAAAACATATAAAAAATGCCAATAAGCCCATTATTGTTGCTCTCACGAAAGTAGACCTGCCAAATATAAATGTCGAAAAAACGAAAAAGGAGTTAGAAGTAAAAGGTGTTGTTGTCGAAAGTTATGGGGGAGATGTTCCCCTAGTTGAGGTTGCTGCAACAAAGGGTCAAGGAATTAACGAACTTCTGGAACTTATCGAACTCGTTTGGCAAATTTCACCCCAAGAAGCATTAACAAATGACCCGCTCGAAGCAGTTGTTGTTGAGTCGTACATGGATAAATTCAAAGGATCCATGGTAAGCGTGATTATTAAGAAAGGTATTTTAAAAGTCGGTCAAAAAATTGAGGTAGATAAAGAAATCATAACTGTAAAAGCTTTGACAGACGACTTAGGTAAAAATGTAAAAGAAGCAGAACCCGGCAAGCCGGTCGAAATTTTGGGTTTTAAAAAAGTGTTAGAGGTAGGAAGTGTCATACACGACATTATCAGCACATACCAATCTCAAGCCCAAGAACAAGTTTCTATGGAAGATATAATTGCAAAATCCCAGGAAGCCAAAGATAAATTTAAAGTTGTCATTAAAGCCGATGTTTTAGGTTCATTAGAAGCGGTAATTGCAAATATTCCGGAAAAAATTTACGTTGTTTCCCAATCAATTGGTGAAGTACAACCAACGGATGTAAATATTGCCAAAATGGCGAACGCTCCCATCCTTGCATTTAACATCAAAATTTCACCCCCTGTTAAAGCTCAAGCAGATAGGGAAAAAGTCTTAATACGTGAATATAAAGTAATTTACGAATTAATTTCCGATTTAGAAGATATCTCCCAGAGTTTTGAAGCGGCAAAACATGAGTTAAAAATTAAAGGTTCGGCTAAAATAATTGCCAGTTTTGAAATTGAAGGCAAAAAAGTTGCGGGATCACATATTTCCAAAGGGAAAATACAAATAGGTGATAGTGTGCTGATCAGACCCCAAAGGGGTGAAGCTAAAGAAACAAAAATAACCTCGATTAAAAAGTTTAAAAAAGATGTCGAATCAGCGTCTGCTGGCCAGGAATGCGGAATAGCATTTAGCGCAAATGTTGACTTTAATGTAGGTGATATTATAGAATCTCTGGGCTAAAATATTATAGGTTAGCAACTGCCTCTATGAATGGATAATAATTTAAAACAACAGGCTCAAGATCACCTTGCTTCTGCACAAAGCATTTCAATTATTGTAAACCCAAAAACAGGTTTTGACGGAATTGCAGCAGGTCTCTCACTTTACCTTTCTATAAAAAAACTTGGCAAAATTGTGTCTATTATAGCTAAAAATCCAACTGTCGGTGATGCGCGACTTTTATATGGAGTAGACAAAATAGGTAAAAATGATGATAAAAAAGATTTAGTAATAAGTATTGCTGATGCAGTAAAAAATGTTGACAAAGTTACATACTTCCTAGAAGGAGATATTTTAAAAATTGTGGTACATGCATTTCCCCAATCAGAAGGGATATCAACAGAAGAAATAACGTTTGATAAAACATCTACAAAAACAGATTTATTTTTTAGCATAGGCTACGAGTCATTGGAAGATTTGAGGAAAGATCTTGCTCATGAACAAGATATTAACTCAAATGTTTGGATAATAAACCTAAATAACGCAATTGTAGAAAAAAAGTTTGCACAGCTCGATTTAAACGATCCCAATGTGTCTGGTATATCAGAATTAACGACAAGTTTTTTCCAACTCTTAGCCTTACCACTAGATGAGGATATTGCCTTTAATCTATATTCTGGTGTCGCGGCAGCCTCACAAATGTTTTCACCAAAGATAGTAACTCCAAATACGCTTCATGCAGCTGCTTGGCTTTTAAAATTTGGCGCAGGAAAAGCAAGTCTTGCTCAGTCATCAAGCAAACATCAAGAACCAGATATTTCATTTCCCACCCAAAATCAGGCAGTAACAGAAATTCAGGAAACACAAGAAGAACAAATAGAGAGAGAAAAACAGGCACAAAAAGAGTGGCTCAAGCCGCCAAAAATTTACAGGGGTTCAAAATCCTTTGACATAGAGTCATAATTTATATATACTTCTTACCCATTATGGCAACAACTGCAAAAAAACAAGTTATTGATAAATTTAAAACACACGAAGGGGACACCGGTTCTCCGGAAGTTCAAGTAGCGCTAATTTCCCAAAGAATAGAGAATGTGGCTTCTCATTTAAAATCACATTCTCATGATAATCATTCCAGAAGGGGTTTACTTTCAATGATCAACAAAAGAAGAAGGCTCCTTCACTATCTTATGAGAAAAGCTCCTGACAGATATAAAGACATTATTAATAAATTGAGTCTGGCAAAATAGGAAATGTCTTTGCGATACGTCTAAAAGACATTATTAATAAGTTAAGTCTTTCTAAGTAGGCATAGAGTAATTAAATTCTGGCCCATAATCTCTTGACTTGATAAATGTCTTTCTATAGCTTATAATAAACAAGTAAGATCGTAAAAATTGAATTAGGGTAGTTGGAAGTTGACTAGTATGAATCAATTTGATTCATAGTAACCGATTTCTAACCCCTTAATTCTACTTTACACTAAAATTCATCGAATGCAAAAAAAAGTAAAAAAAGAACTTGAAATTGGTGGTAAGAAACTAATTCTAGAAACTGGAGAACTAGCTGGTCAAGCTACAGCCGCTATCTTGGCAACATATGGTGAAACTGTTGTGTTAGTAACAGCCGTTGCCCAAAAGCCAACTGTAGATTTAGGCTATTTTCCGCTTTCCGTAGATTTTGACGAAAAGCTCTATGCTGGCGGCAGAATCTCAAGTTCACGCTTTATAAAAAGAGAAAACAGACCAAGTGAAAAAGCTATTTTAGTCGGCAGGCTTATAGACAGAAGCATCAGGCCTCTTTTCCCTAAAGATTATCAGGCAGAAGTTCAAATTATAATTACAGTTCTTTCCATAGATAACGAAAACGATCCGGATATACTCTCTTTAATCGCAACTTCCGCCACTCTTGCAATGTCAAATATTCCTTGGAATGGGCCACTTTCAGGATTAAGGGTAGGCCAACTTGATGGAAAATTCATCCTGAATCCCACAGAAGCCCAAAGAGCTTTGTCTTCCCTCGATGTCGTAGTTGCGTCGACAAAAGATGAAGTGGTCATGATAGAAACACAAGCAAAAGAAATTGATGAAAAAACAATTTCTGATGCCTTTAAATTTGCTTTAGAGGAGGGTAAAAAATTACTAAAATTCATAGATGATTTTGTTAAAGAAGCCGGCTCGCCAAAGCAAGAATATAAGGTTGATAAGTTGTCAGAAAAAACCGAAAAGTTGATAAAAGATTATATTGAGAAATCTTTAATGAAAGATTTCGAAGAAAAGAGTCAAGATGAAGGTTGGTTTGCCGATTCTATAAAATTGTTAGAAAAAGAATTTATAAAAAATGAAGAGAATAAAGAACTTAAAGAGGCGCAAGAAGATGAAGTTAGCACTAAATTACTGTCAAATATCCTTGAAGAAATCGTAACCGACAAATTACGAGACGATATTTTAATTCATGGCAAACGGCCGGATGGCAGAAAACCTGATGAGATCAGACCGTTAACAGTAAAAACCGGCCTCTTACCAAGAACTCACGGATCAGCAATTTTTCAAAGAGGTGTAACTCAAGTTCTTGCAATTGTTACCCTAGGCTCACCTTCCCTGGAACAATTAATTGAAGGCATGTATGGTGAAGATACTAAACGCTATCTGCATCATTATAACTTTCCGCCATTCTCATCAGGGGAAGCCAAAAGAAGAGGTGCTCCAGGCAGGCGTGAAATCGGGCATGGTGCATTGGCGGAAAAAGCTTTAGTTCCAGTTATTCCTTCAAATGATGAATTCCCTTACACAATTAGAGTAGTTTCAGAAGTCCTGTCATCCGCAGGTTCAACTTCTCAGGCCTCAGTTTGTGCTTCCACTCTGGCTCTTATGGATGCCGGTGTGCCAATTAAAGAACCCGTCGCAGGAATTTCTATTGGTTTAATAACTGACAAAAAAGACAGATCAAAATATGTAACTATCACCGACGTGGCATATCAAGAGGATGCCCAAGGTGACATGGATTTCAAGGTAGCAGGTACCAAAAACGGCATCACAGCGATCCAAATGGATATTAAACTAAACGGCTTAACGATGAAAATTCTTGATGAAGCGCTCATAAAAGCCAAAAATGCAAGACTTACAATTCTGGATAAAATGTTACAAGTCATTCCGGCCTACAGGAATCAAGTATCACAATACGCACCTAAAGTTATTCTTGTTAAAATTGATCCTTCTAAAATTGGAGAAGTCATTGGATCCGGTGGAAAAATTATCAACAGGATTATTTCGGAAACCGGGGCTGCAATCGATATTACCGATGAAGGTAATGTTACAATCAGCAGCGTTGATATCGAAGCATGCAAAAAGGCTGCAGCCTGGGTTGAGGGAATAGTTAAAGAACCACAACCGGGAGAGGTATATGAAGGCATTGTTAAACGATTAATGAATTTTGGTGCCTTTGTAGAAATATTGCCAGGCAAAGAAGGACTTGTTCATATTTCTAAAATGGCCCCTTACAGAGTAGAAAAAGTCGAAGATGTGGTAAAAGTAGGACAGACTGTAAAAGTTAATGTATCGGAAGTTGATGATCAAGGCAGACTCAATCTTTCAATGCTTTTTGGAGACGATGCCAAAAATCAACAGTCCGAAGATGGAAGAGATTCAAATGGCCACAGAAATTTTGACAATAGAAGGCGAGACAATAAAAGAAGACCACCAAGAAGGTTTTAAACTCCAATGAAACCAACCCCCAAAATACTATTGGGAGTTTTAATAATACTTTTTTTTACATCTTTATTATTTTTCTTATATATTTTTAATTCTCAGAGTTCAAACAGTCTGACTATTGATTCGAAACAGAACGAATTCACTTTAAATTTCCAGGTAAATAGAAAGAAAATTCCCCAATTTGAACATTTTTTAGAAGAACTTGATATTCCATATCAAATTGAAAAAGGGGTTAGTTTTAAATTAGATTCAACATCGTCCACTTATTTAGATTTATTAACACCTATTAAAGTAAGCCTTGATATCTCGTCAAATAGAATCTTTTTTACGGGTTATAGTGCAAGGCCCTTTTTTTTAAAAAGCCAAGCACCTGACCAAATTCATATCCCACAACACACAAGTCTTGCAATATTTGCCCCCGACTTATCAGGTTTTGTAACTTCAAGGTTGGATTTTTCCAAAGAAGTAAAAAATATTTTTGAGAACACTGTCCAAAATGATTCCGGACACTATCTACTAATTTTTGGATCCAAACCTTCTTTTGCCCTATTTTTTAAAAAAACCGATTTAGATTTATCCAGTTTTAAAGAAGTCCCTCAAGAAGCATCTGAAGCAGCCGGCAAGCAGCAAGACCAAAATCAAATAACGAAATTTTATCTTATTAATTCACAAACCGAAAAACAAAATACAGATGCTGGTGTCTTTTTTGACCTTAGCACTTACAAAGTATTCGCCTCATCAATTGATGCTGCAAAGGAAGTAATAAGTGCTCAAAATACTTCAGGACTTTTATTCCCCAAATCGAAAGAAACAAGCGCATCTTTCATTCTAAATTTTAATAACAGAGGCTTATCGGACAATTTTACAAATTTTGCATTTAATAAAGGGATTGGAATCACCGGAGGGCAGGAAAAAATAAAAAATTCATTATCAAAAATTAAAGAAGCTTCTATTACTTTGAAGGGAAGCACCTTTTCTGGTTTAATTAGTACGGAATGAATTCTCCAACTGTCCAATTTGAAGATATCAAATTACTGGAAGACGAACTAAAAAGTTCTTCGCTTCCCCCACAGCTTTTTCAAAAAGCCCAGGCAAATATTGAAAGGCTTGTTAGGCTTGCCTCAACTCAAGGATACAGCCAGGAATACGATTCGGTTTCAAGATTTTTGGATTGGGTTGTCAATTTACCTTGGAATAAAAAATCCCAAGACACATTATCTCTGGATATTGCCAAAAAAGCTCTGGATTCAAACCATTATGGCCTTGAAAACATCAAAGAAAGAATTTTGCAATTTATAGCAATTGAAAATTTAAAAAAAAACAAAAATGAAAAATTTCACGCACCAGCCTTCCTTCTTTTGGGATTGGTTGGAACAGGAAAAACTACAATGGCCTATTCAATTGCCCAAGCATTAGGCAGAAAATTTGGCAGAATTCCCATGGGGGGGATGGGAGACGCCCTTCAACTGCGAGGTCGAGCCCGTGCTTATCCTGATGCAGAGCCTGGCCAGATTATGAAAGTCTTAAGAAGAGTAGGTACGAAAAACCCTGTTATACTTCTTGACGAGATCGATAGGGTTACCACTGAGGCAAAATCGGATATCATGGGCGTATTGGTCGAACTTCTTGATCCGGAGCAAAACAGCTCTTTTTTAGACCATTTTATTGATTATCCTTTTGATCTTTCAGAGACGATTTTCATAACCACGGCAAACAACACGGCCGGAATTGCTACAGCAGTTTTAGATCGTCTTGAAGTTATTGAACTACCTAGTTATTCAGACGAGCAGAAAATTATAATTGGCAAAAACTACTTACTCCCAAGAGCAATTTCCTCATCTGGCCTTGAAACAGCTGATTTAGTGATTCAGGAATCTGTCTGGCAACAAATCGTACGACCACTTGGTTTTGATTCTGGTATGAGAACTTTAGACAGGACAATTAAAGGAATTTGCGCAAGAGTCGCAAAGCAAAAAATTGAAAAAAATATTTCCAAGATTATTTTAACTGACCAGAATTACAAAGAATACCTGCCTACCTATTAGGCACAAGTTGGCCTATTCGAAGAAAGGGTATGAAATACCCTATAGCAATTTACATTATTATAAGGTAAAATAATTTAAGTGCATGAGTAAAAGAAAATATACAAAACGAGCAAAAACACCACCGATTCATCTAGAAAAAAAAGCTATACTTTCTATCCTTGGAATCGCCCTTCTTGCTTTTTCACTCCTTTTATTACTTTCTCTATTTACAAATACAGGTCTGCTATTTTCCTTAAGGGGAAAATTCTTTGCAGTCTTCGGTATCGGTATTATTTTTATACCCTTTATAACCACACTTCTTGCATTTCCTCTACTGTCACTCCGGTTTAAATTCGTAAAACCGACAGTTTTTGCGGGAAGCGTTGGAAGTCTCTTGGCATTCATTGGCCTTATGGGAGCATTCTCCCAAAACCTTTCGGGATCAGTAGGCACATCACTTTGGTCTACACTTGCCTCACCCCTCACTCCAATTGGCGCGTTTTTCGTATTGCTCTTTGCACTTTTAGCATCGCTTGTTATTATTACTAACACTAGCCCGGACCAGGCACTTGCAGCTATTCTTTCAATTCTTTCATCAATTGGTAATTTCACCAAATCAGTAAAGCTAAAGTTTTTTGGCAATTCAAAACCAAAATATGTTACAAGATCGGCAATTGCACCTGATGTTAATAAGCCTTTAAAAAATATGGACGCAAACGCTCAACCCATCGTTCAACCAGAAGGGCTGTCAAAAAACGTAGTTGTAAATACACCGGGACAAAATAGAATCTGGCAGTATCCTCCATTATCGCTTCTTGCCGACACAAAAGGTGGACAGGCAAATAGGGGCAACGTTAAACAAAATGCAAGTGTGATTGAAAAAACTTTAGAAAGTTTCGGTATCACGGCAAAGGTTGCAGAGGTCAACCTTGGACCCACAATCACTCAATATGCAATCGAAATTCCAATGGGCACAAAATTATCTAAAATTCTGGCACTTCAAAGCAATCTCGCCTTAGCGTTGGCAACTCCCACCGGTAACGTCAGGATAGAAGCTCCGATCCCAGGCAAATCATTAATCGGAATCGAAATACCAAACATTGCGCCTGCAACTGTTTCTTTAAAAAATATTCTTTCCGATGACCGCTTAAGGTCTAACAAATCCAAACTAGCAGTTGGTCTTGGCCTTGATGTATCGGGCAATCCAATCCTAACCGATATAAGCAAAATGCCGCACGTATTGATTGCCGGTACGACAGGTTCCGGTAAATCAGTCTTAATGAATGCTTTAATCGCCACTCTTCTTTTTAGGGCAAGTCCTCAAGAAGTAAAATTGATTCTTGTTGACCCTAAAAGGGTTGAGTTAACAGAATACAACGACATCCCTCATTTACTCACTCCAGTTATCGTAGATACGGAAAAAATCCTTTCCGCTCTCAAATGGGCAACCGCCGAAATGGACAGAAGATATAAACTTTTTCATGAAGCCCAAGTTAGGAATATTTCCAATTATAATGAACTTTCAGGATTTCAGGCTCTCCCATATATAGTGATTGTTATCGATGAGCTTCAAAATCTCATGGAATTTGCTCCGGTAGAGGTAGAAGATTGTGTTGTAAGATTAGCTTCAATGGCCAGGGCAACCGGAATACATTTGGTTCTTGCCACTCAAAGGCCATCTGTTGACGTAATAACAGGTTTAATAAAAGCCAATATTCCTTGCCGAATTGCCTTCAACGTTTCCTCGGGTGTCGATTCGCGCGTTATTTTGGATCAACCTGGTGCTGAGAAATTACTCGGAAAAGGTGACATGCTTTATGTTCCGCCTGACGCGTCCAAACCTCAAAGAATACAGGGAGTTTATGTTTCTGACACGGAGATTAGAAATTTAATTGGATTTATCAAACGCTCTGGTGTCGAACCAGAATATACAGAAGAAGTGACAAAGATGCCAATTGGCAGAACTAAAGCGGGAAGTGCAGGGGATGGAGACCAAGACGATTTATTTGAAGAAGCTGTTAGAACTATTTGTCAGTATGATAGGGCATCGGCATCCCTTCTTCAAAGACGTTTGCGAGTTGGTTATGCAAGGGCTGCCCGCCTGTTGGACGAACTGGAGTCAGCTGGTATAGTTGGTCCCGGGGAAGGTTCGAAACCTAGAGATGTTTTAGTAAAAAATCCTGATGATTATTTCACGCAACAAAGCCAAGCAGAAGAAACTTCTTAAAGTCTTATGAAAAAATTCGGTGATCTTTTTTCTGCTCAAAGAAAGAAGAAAAGGATATCAATTGCTCAAGCTTCGAAAGAACTTGTTATTAAATCTAAACATCTGGAAGCTCTGGAAAACGAGGATTGGCAAAGCCTTCCAGAAGCTGCCTTTGTCAAGGGATATGTCAAAAGTTATGCTCAATACTTAGGTCTTGACCCTGAATATTTACTTGCCCTATATCGCCGCGAATATGATGAATCCAAATTTCCCAAAAAAACTATACATAGGCAAGAAAAAAGGCTGTTTATTACACCGGTAAAAATTATCAACTTCACATTTATTGTCGGAGTTATTGCGTTTGTTGCCTATATTGCCATTCAATATTCATCAATTTTTTCATCACCAAAACTTGAAATCATTTCGCCCAAAAATGATCTAACTGTTTCCGTTCCAGCAATTCAAATAAACGGAAAAACAGAAAAGGACGCAACAATTTCTATAAATGGTAATTTCGTACCTGTTGACGAAAAAGGGGAGTTTTCAAAAGAGTATGTCTTAAATGACGGCAAAAACACAATAGAAATTATTGCCTCCTTTCGGCTATCGCCTAAAAATAAGGTTATCCGTACAGTCCGTTTACTGCGTTGATTCACTTTAGCCCAATTGACAAAAGCAAGCATTTAAAGTATATAGTTTGTTACCTATAAAGAAGACAAAATTAGCCTTTTCTTTTTAGGCTGCCCAATGGACGCAATACAAGCAATATTATTTTCAATAATAATAGTTCTCACCATTTTCCTAGTGATAGTTGGTCTTCAAGCCTATTTTGCCCTAAAAGATTTACGAAAAACTTTAAAAAAAGCCAATAAACTCATGAGTGATGCAGATGACATTGTTGCCCAGATTAAAAAACCAATCGAAACTGCAGGCAATGTCTTCACAGCTGTAACTGCTGGAGCCGGAATCGCCCATATAATTAAAAAATTGACCGGCGAAAAACATGAGCGAGACGAAAAATAACGAAAAAGACGAAGAAGCAAAAACCAATACTTCCGGTTTTTCGAACTTTTTAGCCGGAGCTGTTGTAGGTGCTGCTCTCACTTATTTATTCACAACCGAAAGTGGCCGCAAAATTAAAGATGAACTCTTAAAAGAAGGAACAAAACTTCTGGAAAATTTCGGGCAAGAAGTAGAAAAAGCTCAGGTAAAATTAGCCCCAACAGAAAAGAAAATTGCAGCAAAAGTAGAGCAAAAGGCAGAAGCAGTCCAAAAACAGGTTGCACAAACTGCACAAGCGGTTACGGATGAAGTTGCCCAAACTGTCAGTTCAATTTCTGACAAAATCGAGGAAAAAATACCCGAACAGGTCGAACAAATTCAAAAAAAAGGCCGCCACTTTTTCTTCTCTAAAAAATCTTCCTCCCACGAAAGCTAAAAAACATTTGTATCCAATAACGGTTTTAAGTCATAATAAATTTAATGCCACCGGAAAATTCTGTTCCACCAATGCCTGTTAATTCGGATTCTCTACCAACCCTTGATCAAAACCCACAGCAGCCAAGTCAACCTGCTACTGCACCTCTACCTTTATCGCCAACGCCAACTCCACAAATACCAGGCAAAAATTCTAAGTTCAAAATTATTCTTATAATAATTTTCATCATAGTGACAATTTCTGCAATAGGTGTAGGTTCCTATTTATTAATTAAAAGTAATGCCAAGTACAAATCTCAAGCAGCGTCAGATCAGCAAGCAGCCACGAGAAGTTCTGCTTTAGAAGAAGTAAAAAGTCAAAGCGAATTTGAAAAAATCGGCAAAGTAACTCCTGGTCCAAGTCCTGCACCGGATACAACGAATTTTATATCGGACTATTACGCATTTAACCTACCAAATGGCTGGCTTGTTTCAAAAAACGGTACAGATTTTGAGGCCTACGATCCCAATCATTTGCCATACAAAATAATGATAAAAAATTATGTGCGAGTAGATTCGGGTGTCCCGCTTGCCGACGAACAAATAAAGGCTGCAGGGACAATAGAACAAAAAAATATTTTTCGTGTTAAAGGTCATTATGGAACAAACGGTATAACTTGTCCTGCAAAAGAAGAAAAATGCACAAAACAATATATTGTCATCAGCAAAGACAAGAGGTATTCGGCTGCAATTTATGCTGATTGGGACAAAATAACAATTCAGGATCTGGTTAATCAGAAGAGATCCGCAGATGAAATAAACAAAATTTTAAATGAACAGACTTTAATAAATCCGAACATATCCTCTTTTGAGGATGATTTTTTCGGTAGTTTTAGATTTATAGCCAAACCTTAATCTAATTAATCTAAACTAACAATTGTTAATCAATATCCAGCAACTATAAATGGTTTCCCTAACAAACTAAAGGCAACCTAACCCTTTTTTTAATTTCCCTAAAAAGCGTATTAATTACCTCTAGTTTTTAATCCACCGGAACAAATAAAACCTCGCAGTCCTCGGCTTTTATTTCTCCCAACTTAATAGTTTATAGCCGGCGGCGAATGCAATTAAAATTCCTGCAGCCACAGTAGTCCACATCGCTGTTACGTGTGTATTAAAGCCCAAAGCAAAAGGAGCCAAAATTGCCAAAATTCCTATTGACCCCGTAACCCAATATTCCCATTGTTCTTTCCCCCTAACAGCTCCTTCAAATATGGAAACAGCCACTACCCCAACACCAAGAACCACACTTGTCCAGAGAGCATTAGAGTTTGCACTGTATCCAAAAACAAACGGTGCAATCGCCATCGCAACACCTAAAATACCTGTTAACCAGTACATGTTATGTCACCTCCTTCCAAGAGCAAGTTATGTATAAACCTCTTTTTATAAAATTACAGTGATAGTAGCCACTAAGATTTTGTGATACAAATCACTAACAAATTTCTGCATTTTGGCTTAATTTTGCTGTTATAATTAACTTCAAATGACGTCCACCGAACTTCGCCAGAAATATTTAAAGTTTTTCCAAGGTAAGGGGCACAAAATAATCCCATCCGCCTCGCTAATTCCACCGGAAGAAGTAGAACTTGCTGGCACCGAAAGGGTTTTATTTACAACAGCCGGTATGCATCCGTTAATTCCCTATCTCTTAGGCAAAGTTCATCCCGAAGGTAAGCGTTTGGTTAATGTCCAAAAATGCCTTCGAACTGATGATATCGACGAAGTAGGGGATACGACACACAACACTTTTTTTGAAATGTTAGGTAACTGGTCGCTGGGCGATTATGGCAAAAAAGAAGCAATTTCCTGGTCTTACGAATTTTTAATTAACGAATTAAAACTTGATGCAAACCGACTTTATGTATCGGTTTTTGCAGGCGACAGAGATGCCTCTTTTGATGAAGAATCCTACAACACCTGGCTAAAGGTTGGAATTCCAAAAGATCGCATTTTTAAATACGGCAAAAATGATAATTGGTGGCCAACTGGTGGCGACAAACCAGGCCCACAAGGACCGGACACAGAAATGTTTTACGATATGGATCCGATGTCAAAAACTCCAATTGACCCATCAGAAAACAATCAAAGGTTTGTTGAAATCTGGAACGACGTTTTTATGCAATATGAATCCAAAAATGGATCATACAAGGATCTTAAACAAAAAAATGTTGATACTGGAATGGGCCTTGAGCGAATCCTTCGGGTATTGCAAAACGCTCCCTCCATTTACGAAACTGATGTTTTTTCAAAACCTATGAAAAAAATCGAAGATTTATCGAATTACTTTCAAGATTCATCTGCGCGCATTGTCGCAGACCATATTCGGGCCTCTGTGTTTTTAATAGCAGACGGGGTATCTCCATCAAACGCCGAAAGGGGATACATTTTACGTCGTCTTATAAGAAGGTCAATCCGTCATGCATCACTTTTAAAAATCGAGAGCGATTTTCTTGAAGCGATAGCAAGTGAAGTAATAAAAACCTACGAAGACACATATCCAAATCTCGTCGAGCATCAGCAATTAATTACCAGCGAATTTAAAAAAGAGGAACAAAAATTTAAAAAAGCACTTGAAAACGGAATTAGGCAATTTGAAAAAATTACAGGTAACATTTCAGATAAAAACGCCTTCGACCTTTACCAGAATTTTGGATTCCCAATCGAATTAACTGTCGAGTTGGCAAGAGAAAAAAATAAAAAAGTAGATGTTATCGGCTTTAAAAAATTGCTTACCGAACATCAAAGTAAATCCCGCAGCGCTCAAACAAGTGCCAAAGGTGGACTTGCTGTCCAAAGTGACGCCGCTTCCAAGTTACATACCGCAACGCACTTACTACACCAGGCTCTTCGCGATGTGTTGGGACCTCATGTCCATCAAACTGGATCTAATATTACCAACGAACGGTTAAGGTTTGATTTTAAAAACGATGCCAAGTTAACACACGAACAAATCAAAAAAGTAGAACAAATTGTTAATGAAAAAATAAAGGAAAATTTGACTGTTACAAAAGAAATTATGCCCAAAGGTGCAGCAGACCAACTGGGTGCTATTGGACTTTTTGACAATAAATATGGTGATATGGTTAACATTTATTACATAGGTAAAACACAAGAAATAAAAAACGCATATTCCAAAGAGTTTTGTGGCGGACCGCACGCCACATCAACCGGAATCTTGGGCCAATTTAAAATTACCAGAGAGGAATCTGCCGGCTCTGGAATTAGAAGAATTTATGCTACAATAAATTAAATCAAGGAGAAATAATTTGGATCCAACTGCCCCAAACAATAATCAACCAAATCAAGGGAATACTCCTCCCAGCCCAATTCAACCGGGACAATTTGTAGTAGCCGGTGAAGACCAGCAACCGCAACCTACTCCAACTTCCGCCACGCCTCAAACAGTGCAAAATCCACCACAAGCTTCCCAGCCAACGGTTTCCCTGGCAGGAGAAAGATCTGATCAGGCAATTCCGCAGGTTTTACCAAATGCAGCAGCAGGTAGTGCATCGACTCAACCTGACCCAACACCATTTACTGCCCCCAATATCAATCAACAAGCCACACCTGACCAGACAAAAAGCGGTGGAGGCTCGAAAATAAAAATGGTCATTATTATTGTTGCTATCCTTGCGCTCATTGCCATAATTGGTGCAACCGTTTACCTTTTTGTCTTGCCCAAACTTAAAGGTAACACTGCAAAACCTCAAACTTCTACAGATGTTCAAATTGAAGAACCCTCTCCGCTTCCCCCGAAAACAGGCAACGGGTTTGGCGACATTCCCCAATCAACGGAAAGTTCACAGCCGACAACGCCTACAGCCCCAGGCGCTCCAACAACCCAAACTGCGCCCGCAACAACAAACAGCAACCCCGTAAGTCCGTAAACTAAAGCAGTGTTGCATAAAAGAAGATGGGAGTATTAGATTCATTTGGCAAATTATTAAACCGGCAACCACAAGAAGAAACTAACTATCTTTCCCTAACGCTAACGTCTAATAAAATTTTAGCAAGCATTTGGCAGCTCTCCGGTGACCAAATTAATTTTATTGGCTACTGTTCAAAAAACTTTCACAATATCGACAGCCTTATACGTGAAGCGGCAGTTGCAATTGACACAGCTGCCCAACACATAAAAAGTGACGTTACCCAAGTAGTTTTTGGACTTTCCTACTATTGGTTTGAAGACGGTAAAATAACAAAAGAAACAGCAAATATTCTAAAAAATTTATCTCGTGAACTGGAGCTTGAAGCCCAAGCCTTTGTTCCAATTGCAGCTTCAATTAACCACTTTATAAAACTCAAAAATCAAAATGTTCCTGATGCACTCTATGTTGGCGCATTCAAAGATTTTACCGAGATCAGTTTTTTATCAGGCGAAACAGTAACACCAAAAATAATAAAAGGTTCAGCGACGAAAGAAGGGGTAAATAAATTATTGAAAGACCTAAAGCTGGAAATACAAAAAAGCCTGCCTGATAAAGTTATTACATATGATCCAGATTCTCAAATCCGTAAAGAATTGGAAAAAGCAGATCTCAAAGAAATTTTTGGGAAAGAACCAAAATTTGAACACTTCCAGGACGAAGATATTGCCAAATGTATTGCGTATTCTCAGGCAGCAGATGTTTTAGGGCACGATCCAACTCTTGGAACTTTGGGGCAAGATACAGTCGACGAGGACGTTCCCGCTCCACCCACACACAAAGGCGAAAATGAAGAAGAATCTATAGAAGCGCTACAGGAAACGATGCCACCCGTAGAAATTGCTCAAACCGCATCAGCAGGTTTTGCTTTTCAAGCAAACCATGACATCTTAGAAACAGAAAAAGGGCAAAATTTTGAGTCAGATATGTCAAAAGTTGAGAAACCCCAATACGATGCCTCCGATAATCCAATTGAGGCGGACGAATATGCCGTCGAAATTGATAAAAATAAACTTCATCCTGCCCACTCAGGTTATGAATCGCCTGCACAAAAAATAGAAGAAACAAGATCAGTTAAAAAAGGAAGTTTTTTCGATAGTTTGCTAGCGCTTAGTTGGTTATCAAAACTATCGTTTGGTCTTTCAAAAGGGGAAAAAGGTAAAAAAATATTAATTCCCATTCTAGTTTTGGCGATTTTGGCAACAATAATTACTTATTTGCTTACGTTAACATTCTCAAGTGCACAGGTAATAATCACCGCAAATGCTAAGCCTCAAGAGGCAGATATGAATGTTACGGTAGCAAGTGGAGCTACTCTAGACACAGCAAGATCTCGCATACCCGGTGATGTTGTTTCTGCTACTGTATCCGATTCAAGTCAGACACAAACTACAGGATCCAAAAAAACAGGTACCTTTGCAAAAGGCGAAGTGAATGTTCTAAATTGGACGACTTCACAAATTTCTTTCAACAAAGGGGAAGCACTAATATCCAAAAATGGAATTAAATTTCAATTGGACTCAGATGTTCAAGTTGCCTCCAGAAGCGCATCAACTCCTGGCCAGTCAACCGTTGCTGTTGTCGCGAAAGATTTCGGATCCGATAGCAATCTCAGTGCCGGAACTGAGTTCACTTTTCAAAAATATGATGAACTTCTCTATAGTGCAAAAAACGACAATGCTTTTACGGGTGGTGACTCAAAGCAGATAACCGTTGTTGCCAAAGACGATATGACAAAACTTGAAAATGTTTTAGCTGATCAACTAACAATAAAGGCGAAACAATCTCTAAAAGATAAAAATCCTACAAATCAATTAAATGATGATGCAATACAAATAAAAGTAACCAAAAAACAATTTGACAAAAATCTCGATGACGAAGCTTCTAGTCTCAACCTAAACATGGAAATTGAAGCAACAGCTTTGGTTTATGACCCTAATGTCTTAAAAACCCTCCTTGCCCAGCAAGCGCAGGAAGATTCACAAGGAAAGTTGACTGCTACACCAGACAATATCGAAATATTAAATATCAATGTCAAAAGAGGAGCTGACACCCTCAAGCTTTCAGGTTCTTATCGTGCAAACCTTTTACCAAACATCAATATAGACAATATTAAGGACAAAATTGCCGGCAAAAACATCAAAGATGCCAGGGCAATCGTAAAAGAAAACCCGGATATTGCTGATATAGAAGTAAAATTCACACCAAATCTAATACTTTTTTCGTCTATCCCCAAAAATAAATCAAAAATAAACATTCAACTTATGGCGTCTAAATGAGTTTATCTATCTATGCCAAAGACCCACAAGAATCATACGATTTGTTAGCAAAATCAAAAAAAAACGACCGTTTTTTTGCAGCAATGATATCACTAGTTGGTATTTTCTCAATCATTTTTGCCGTCTTACCAATTCTCATCTGGAATATTAAATTTGCCCCTTTTCTCAAAAGTAATATCGAAGAAGCACCAGTTCCACAGGGATTTGTACTTGGTCAAAATGCGCAAAATGTAAGTGTTCAGGTTGTAAAAGATGCGGACGGCTTTTCTTACTTTTCAACCGATTACAAGCCAAGCGGCAACAGGCCCAAAAATTTTTATATTTCTATTCCAAAACTTAAAATAGATAAGGCAACCGTTAATGTAGACACGCTTGTTTTTTTTGATAACCTTTCACATTTTCCTGGATCTGCACTGCCTGGGGAAGTTGGCAATGTTTTTATAACAGGCCATTCGGTCCTGCCCCAATTTACCGACACAAAAAATTACCGTACAATATTTTCGAAACTTCCGGATTTGGAAATTGGTGACATTGTTGATGTAAATCTCAATGGCCAAAATTACCAATATGTAGTCCAATATAAAAAGGTTGTAGATCCAAACGACTTATCAGTCCTTGCCCCAATTTCCAAAAATGCCAAAAACCTAACTCTCATGACTTGCGTTCCGCCAGGAACCAGTCTTCAACGGATGGTTGTCATAACATCACTAATATAATTTTCTATTGGTAATTGTTTAGCTAATCACTAAAAGTGTACTCGTTAGGATGCAGTTTTAAACATTCTTCCATCCTATCCGGTGACGGAACGGAATCTTTTCCTTCTTTCGGCACAATTACTTTTCCCAGTAAAAGTGGGAGTAAATTATATTCACTGTAATCTGCTCTTAAACATTGTCGAGCGGTAATATCTTCACCGTTTGCAACTTCTCTTGCATTGATATTTGCTATTCTATGTGCTTTTACAGCTAAGGTTAAAATCTTTTCCGCTTCATCAGTTTTTGGCTCGATAAAAAATCTTCGACCTTCTGCTTCTTCCTCCAAGCCCGGCTTCCAACCCATAACAACTCTAAAATTTTCGGTTTCGCGTATAACTTTTCCTGGAACAAATATTATTTCATCCTGCTTTGTTGCTTCAATATCCAAAACTAAACTTTTAATTAAACCAGCAACCACCATTGCACGAGATCGGGCTTTTTCTACACCACTCTTCAATTGAGCTCGTTTATAATCAGCTTCATTCAAATCCATTAAACTAGGATGTGGAATACCTTCAGACGTAGAAAAATCGAAATTTGGACCATGTTCTCTACTGAATCTTTCTGCAATAGGCATATGGTCTACTTCCTCCTCAAGTCGATTAAAGTAGGCTACAAGAGGAGCAACATATTCAGCAACCACATCTTCTGCCTTCTCATAAGCTGCATCAAGCAGGGGATTCATTCTTCTGGCTCTAGTCTCCGGTTCAGAACCAAAACGTTCAGGGTCATTCATGAAGAAATATATTAAACCAAACGTATAGAGATGTCAAACTATAGGGCGTTATTATGGTCAGTACCAGGAGACTTTATTTTCTTTAAATAATTTTGCCAGAGTTACAATATTTTTACCAATGTGCGGTGCATCTTCTTCTGCCCACTTAGAATGCCCGATTTTTGCAGTCCCAGAGCTGCCTGGTGCCCACAAAATTCCATAAGGCGGAATCAAAACACCCATTTGCGCAAGTGCAGCAACCATAGACATATCTGCCATTTCCAAACCGCCTTCATTTTCTTTTGAAGCAGCAATAAATACCGCAATCTTTCCTTCGAGTTTAAAATCATCATTTTCTAGTGCTGTTAAGTGGTCGATAAAGTCCTTCATCACACCGCTCATGTTTGCCCAATAAACCGGAGTACCAAGAACAAGACAATCCGCTTTTATCAAATCAGGATAAAGGGCTGTTATGCCATCTTTTGGAATATTTGCAGGGATTTCTTTTTTTGGGTCTTCGCTGTAATATCCCGGTTCATGTACGATATCAAGGTCGTATAAATTTACGACACGAGTTTTGGCACCTTTTTCTTTTGCACCGTCCAAGACGCCCTCGATAAGTTTTCCAACTATACCATCCTTATGAGGAGAACCATTTATCCCTAAAACGTAGGGTACATCTTCCGACATAATTTTATTCTAAACGATACTAAAATTTATTGAAATCACAAAAACAGTTTTTTTCTAAAATTTCCCAATTTAACAATTACAACAGAAATAATAATGGAAACAAAAAGAATTAAAAGAAAGTTAATAACGAAACTTTTAGAGCCTACAAGCTGTAAGTTAAAAAAATTGTACGGGTACCAATTGATAGCATTTCCCAAAAATAAAACATATATCACATAAGCAAATGGAAAAATAAACCAATAAGTTATTTCACGAAAATTAATTTTTGGTTCGTTTCTACAAAATAACCAATCAACAAAAAATATAATTGGGTTTATTTTATGGAAAAGTATAATTACCCAATATGAAGAATCCGGACTGTGCAAAATAAATATATAAACAAGAGAAGAAATGACCAAATATCCAAGAATGGCGCTGCGAATCAAACTTACTGTATGTTTGATTATCGACAATCGGAAAACACCCAAATAAATATAAAAAATAGACATGAAAAGATTTGAAATCGTTGTAAAGTAGCTAAAATATCTGACTAGGTTTTCCCCGCTATGAAAAAAACTGTAAACAATTGTAATGGCAATAAAGATACCAAATAAGAACCTTGCTTTATTCATGCCACCTTATATTATAAAGAAATTAAAAAGTACCCGTTTTGGTTTCTTCTCCACGTGCCTAATTCTGTTATAATATCCCTTTAAAACTATGTCTTTTAAAAATATGAAAACCAAAATCTACTATTTACTATTTACCCTTTTTGCAGTTGAGGGTCTAATTCTTTTTTGCAAGAACACAATCAATAATCAGGTATCGCAAAATGTCAAAAATCCCCAGGTGCTTGCTGCAACAACCAATTTAACCTCAAGTAAAACAAAAATCACAGATTATAAATTTCCGATTCTCATCTATCACTATGTCGAAAATGTAAAAGATCAAAGGGACACGATCAGAAAATCCTTAAACATCCCCCCAACCGTTTTTGAGGATCAAATAAAAACTTTGCAGAAAAATGGCTATATTTTCGTAACTCCAAAGGAAATGGACTTGATAAAAAACGGTCAGAAAGAAGTAAGTGGCAGACCAATTATTATTTCCTTTGATGACGGGTATGGTGATTTTTATTCCGACATTTTCCCTATTCTAAAAAAATATCAGGTAAAAGCCGTCGCCTATATTGTCCCTGGATTCTTGGATAAACCAAACTATATGTCTTGGGGCCAGGTAAAAGAAATATCTCAGAGTAACCTGGTAGAAATTGGCGCTCACACTATGGACCATTTATCGTTAAAAAGTTTAAATCAAACCCAAGCACAGTATGAAATCTCCCAAAGCAAAAAAGAATTAGAACAAAAATTAGGGATCCAAGTTTCTTCTTTTGCATATCCATACGGGGCTTACAATAATCAAGCAGAAGATCTTGTCAAATCAAACGGCTTTAATAATGCATCAACTACAAATTCGGGCATCAATGACAATTTGAGTGACAAATATTTATTACATAGAATTCATCCCGGTGCACGCACGGGGAACAATTTAATTTTCTATATCGCAAATCCAACTGTAAAAATTGCTTCAAGCAACAACCAAAATCATTTGACAACTAAATAGTAACGGGATGACAATTACGCTGTGATTTTAGGAATTGATCTTGGCAAAAAAACAACCGGTTTGGCAATCTCCGATGGCGAACTTGCTTCACCTTATAAAACAATTTCCCACAAATCCACAAGAGAAGCAATCGATATAATATCCAAAATTTGTAAGATTGAATCAATTCACAAAATAATTTTGGGATACGTTGAAGGGGGAATAAAAAAATATTTTGAGAAATTTGCCCAAAAATTAAGACAACTAAATCCACACATCGAAGTAATTCTTTGGGACGAAACTTTAACCTCTAGACAGGCGACAGAGTCTATGATTAAACTCGATATACCAAAAAATAAAAGAAACAAAAAAATACATGAAATAGCGGCAAGCCTCATTTTGCAAAGCTATTTAGACGAAAATAAATGATAAAAAAAATTATCGCTCCAATTCAGGCATGGATTCTTCTTCAGGGAAAATGTGTTGGTTGTGGTAAAAATCTTACACTGGGCAAAAAAGCACCAAGCAAAGACAATACGGATAAGGTAATATGTTCTTGTACCCGAATTTTTATTTTCGATAAAAGAACAGGGAAATATAAACGGGCAACTAGAGAGGAGGCAAGCGATAAAACTGAATAAACGAAGTCTTTTTTTTGCTTTATTCTTTATCTTATTAATAATTACACCTGTAGGTTTAAACCAATACTACAATTACTTACTCGAATCACCCCTAAAAACGCAAAATTCCCAGCAGCTATTTGTAATAACACCGGGTCAACCCTTAACGACAATTGCCAAGAACCTAGAAAAGCAAAAATTTATCAAAAATGCATTTGCCTTTAGGCTTTTAGTTGCTCAAATGGGGATAGGTAAAGCAATTCAAGCAGGCGACTTTAAATTATCACCGTCAATGACATCGCGCGATGTTGCCAAAGAGCTTACCCATGGAGCAATTGACGTTTGGGTCACAATACCGGAAGGTCTAAGAATAGAAGAACAAGCATCAAAAATAGAGCAAAAACTTAAGTTCGGCCAAAATGAAAATTATAATTTCGATAAAAAACAATATATTAGCCTTGCAAAAGAAGGATACATGTTTCCTGACACATACTTAATACCAAAAGATGCAACTGCCCAGGATGTTGCAAATCGCCTTCTAGAAACCTTTAACCAAAAGGTCGAAGAATCAATTCTAAAAAGTGCAAAAACCAAACTATCAAATTCAGAAATAGTCACCCTTGCATCATTAATAGAAAAGGAAGCAAAAACATCAGAAGAAAAGCCTGTAATTGCAGGCATTCTCCTAAACAGAATTAAAATCGGTATGTCCCTTCAAGTAGATGCGACAGTTGCTTGGGCAAAAGGTTATGATACTGCGAAAAATACTTGGTGGCCTCAAATAACTACCCAAGACTATAAGAATGTAAATTCTCCTTATAATACTTACCTAAATACAGGGTTGCCTCCCGGACCAATTTCAAGCCCCGGAATCGATTCAATCCGCGCAGCCCTCGAACCTGCAGACACCCCCTATCTTTATTACCTGCACGATTCAGACGGCAAGATCCACTATGCTAAAACCGCCGAGGAGCACAACAAAAATATAAAAGACTTCCTGTAAGCTCTTGACATTCAAAATATGATAGTGGTATAAATCTCCTATAACCTTTAAGAAGGAGGTATTTTGGTACCTTCCTCTTTTTCGTTGTAAAGAATTCCTGTGGATCATCCCAACCACTAGATTCCCTCTGCTTCACGCAGAAGGGTTGGTCCTCAACTTAATTTTTTTGGTCAAAAACCAAAAAACTGCTCTTGCAATAAATTAATAAATTATACTTGTGTCAAAACGTATTTCCTGGGGACAAATCGAAAATAACGACTTACCGGCCCTTGATCTTGTAAAAGTTCAAAGGGATTCTTTTGCTGAATTTTTGGAAACAGGGATTCGTGAGGTAATCGACGAAATTTCCCCAATTGACGATTTCACCGGCAAAAATTTCACCCTTACACTAGGTGCATATTCCTTCGGAAAACCCAAACACACACCGGAAGAAGCAAGCAAAAAAGGCATTACTTACGACGTTCCGTTAAAAGTTGAAGCCACAGTTGTTAATAAACAAACGGGTGGCAAAAATACTCAAGAAGTCTTTTTGTGTGACCTTCCCCTAATGCTTGATAAAGGCTCCTTTATTGTAAATGGCATCGAAAGGGCAGTCGTTACCCAGCTTGTCAGGGCACCGGGCGCCTATTATTCCGCAGAAATCGACCCTTCAACCGGAAAAACCCTATACAGTTGTGAAATCAGGCCTCTTAGAGGTTCTTGGTTGGAGTTTGCAATCACCAAAAATGATATTATCACCGTTAAAATCGACAGGAGAAGAAAATTCCCCGTAACGACATTCCTTAGGGCAATTGGTTTTGAAGACGACGACTCAATCCTTAAGCTTTTTGAAACCGTCACAGACGAAAACTCCAAACAATTAATACAAAATACCCTGGAAAAAGACTCGACAACCAACAGGGACGAAGCCCTTCTGGAAATTTACAGAAGAATGAGGCCCGGTGATCACGTTATTTTAGACAACGCCAAGGCTTTAATCGAAAATATGTTTTTTAATCCCCGACGTTATTCTCTAGGTATTGTCGGACGTTATAAGGTTCAAAAACGTCTCAAGAGACTCAAGGAAAAATTACCAAATGCTACAAAAGAAGAAGCAAACAGCCAAATATTAACCTCCGCAGACTTTATTGCTTCAATAGCCTATCTATTTGAATTAATAAAAGGCGAGGGAAGGCTTGATGACATTGACCATCTGGGTAATCGAAGGTTAAGAAGGGTTGGAGAACTTGTTGCTCAAAATGCTTTCAGGATTGGAATTTTAAGGCTTGAGCGGGTAATCAAAGAAAGAATGAGTTTGACTCCCATTGAAGAAGGTGTGCCTTCACCCTCTGCGCTTATCAATGCCAGGCCAATTATTTCTGCAATTAATGAATTTTTCCGTTCTTCACAGCTTTCCACAATTTTAGACCAAACAAATCCCCTTTCAGAACTTGACAATTTAAGAAGATTAACCGTTATGGGAACAGGCGGTATTGCCAGAGAGCGCGCTGCGTTTTCAATAAGGGACATTAACCATTCACAATATTCCAGGATTTGTCCGATCCGTTCTCCTGAAGGTCCGAACATTGGACTTGTAACATACATGGCTCTCTATTGTCGTGTTAACGATTATGGATTTTTAGAAGCACCTTATAGAAAAGTTGTCCAAGAAAAGGGAAAAACAAGAGTTACCAACGAAATTGTTTATTTGGCTGCTGATGATGAAGAAGATTTTTATATCACTCACGCCCAAATAGAGTTGGATGAAAAAGGCTTCATAAAAGAAGACCGTCTTCCGGTTCGCCATAACGGTGAGTTCACAACAGCCCACAAAAGTCTTCTCAATTATATTGATGTAGTTCCAAGACAAGTTGTCGGAACTTCAGCTTCTTTAATACCATTTTTAGCAAATGATGAAACTAACAGAGCACTTATGGGAACACACATGCAATGTCAGGCTGTACCTCTTATTAAACCCCAAGCCCCAATTGTCGGAACAGGCATGGAAGAAGTAGTCGGCGTAAATATGGGTAGGGCAATTTTAGCAGAGGCTGATTCGGAAGTAGTTTATGTAGACAGTAAAAAAGTTATCTTGAAAACTAAAGGTCAAGAAGTCACAATTCCTGTTCAAAAATTTGCGCGTTCGCCTCAAAGCACCTGCTATTCACAAAGGCCAAGGGTCTCGATGGGGCAAAAAGTTAGAAAGGGAGATGTCTTAATAGACGGATCTGCAACTGATGACGGTGAATTATCTCTGGGTCAGAATTTAACAATTGCCTATATGACTTTTGACGGTCTTGGTTACGAAGACGCCATTGTTCTTTCGGATAAACTAGTCAAAGAAGATAACCTCACTTCAATTCATATTGAAGAACACGAAACGGTAGTTGTAGAAACTAAATTAGGACCTGAAGAAATCACAAGCGACATACCCAATGTCGCAGACGATGACCTCAAATATCTGGATGAAAATGGAATTATCGTTGTTGGTGCAGAAGTAGGGCCAAATGACATATTGGTTGGAAAAATTGCCCCCAAAGGTGAAACAGAGCTTTCAGCAGAAGAAAGATTATTGAGGACAATTTTCGGAGAAAAGGCAAGGGAAGTCAGGGATACCTCGCTGCGTATGCCTCATGGAGAAAAAGGAACAGTCATCGATATTAAAATTCTTTCCCGCGACAAGGGTGACGAATTGGAACACGGTGCATTACAAAAAATTGTCATCAAAGTTGCCCAAATGCGCAAAGTTGTAGTTGGGGATAAAGTTGCGGGTAGACATGGGAACAAAGGTATTATTTCTAAAATTGTTCCTGTTGCAGATATGCCTCACATGGAAGACGGAACTCCAATAGATATTATAATTTCTCCATTATCTGTGCTTGCCAGAATGAACTTAGGTCAACTTTTAGAAACACATTTAGGTTGGGCGGCCGATAAATTAGGTTATAAAGTTGGTCTTCCGGTTTTTGAACAGATTCCTGAGACCAGAATTATAGACGAACTTAAAAAAGCAGGTCTTCCCGCAGATGGCCGGGCTACATTGATAGATGGTAGAACCGGTATTGCCTATGATAGGCCTATTGTTGTCGGAAAATCATACATTCTAAAACTAATCCACATGGTTGAGGACAAAACTCACGCCAGGTCAACAGGTCCCTACTCCCTGATAACACAACAGCCACTCGGAGGCAAAGCCCAAATGGGAGGTCAGCGACTAGGGGAAATGGAAGTTTGGGCACTCGAAGCATACGGTGCCGCTTACACATTGCAAGAAATGTTAACTATCAAATCAGATGATGTAGTCGGTCGTGCCAAGGCATTCGAGGCAATTATTAAAGGTGAAGAAATTCCTCAAGCCCTTATTCCGGAATCATTTAAAGTTCTTGTTAAGGAGCTGAACAGTTTAAGCCTTAATGTTCAAACTGTAGGAGCAAAAGTTGCAGAAGTCGAAAAAATACTTCCGGCAGAAGAAGAAGCTGTCAAAAAAGCACACGAGTTGGCTGTTGCATCAGGCGAAGAAATAGTTGCTGTAGAAGGCGAATTAAAAGAAGAAAGTCCAATGGAGGTTGAGGAAGTTAAAGGTCCAACATTATGAACGATTTAGTTGATTTTGAAGCATTAAAAATATCGCTCGCCTCTCCGGAGGAAATTAAAGGTTGGTCTTTTGGTGAAGTCACCAAACCGGAAACCATTAATTACCGTACTCTAAAACCGGAAAAAGATGGTCTTTTTGACGAAAGAATATTCGGTCCGACAAAAGATTGGGAGTGTTATTGTGGCAAGTATAAAAGAATCAGGTATCGTGGCATAGTTTGTGACAAATGTGGCGTTGAGGTTACTCAATCTCGTGTCCGCCGTGAAAGAATGGGCCACATTACCTTAGCAGCACCAGTTGTCCATAACTGGTTTTTCAAAGGTAGTCCTTCAAAACTTGGTCTGCTTTTAGACGTTTCACCTCGCAGTCTCGATGCTGTTGTTTATTTTGCTTCTTACCTTGTTGTCGATGTTGATCAAGAAAAGAAAAAGGAAGTTTTGGAAAATCTTGAAAAAGAGTTGGACAAAAAACGAAAAGAACACCAACAAGCACTTAACTTACGTTTGGAAGAACAAGAAAAGGAAGTTAAAAAGGAAGTTGCCACAATCAAAACCGGCCAAAAAATTAAGGAAACTGCTGACTTAAGAATTGAAGAAGCCCAGCTTTCAATGCGCCATAGACAAGCCAAATTAAGGGAAGAAAATGCCCAGGAAATCTCACGCTTGGAAGAAATTTACAAAAACATTTCCGATATGGCAAATTCCATTAAGCCACTGGATCTTCTTTCCGAGGAAGAATACCTGAAACTTTCGGATTATGATGCTGAGACATTTCTAAAAGTTGGAATGGGTGCAGAAGCCGTGCTTCAAGTTTTGGAAAAACTGGACCTTGCAAAACTTTCAGTTACCTTAAGAGAGGAAATCTCAAAAACCTCAGGGCAAAAACACATAAAAGCAACAAAGAAATTAAGGGTTGTAGAAAGTATGCGAAAAGCAAACCTAAACCCAATGTGGATGATTATGAAAGTTTTGCCTGTTCTTCCGCCGGATCTTCGCCCAATGGTTCAGTTATCAGGAGGCCGGTTTGCAACTTCGGATCTTAACGATCTTTACAGAAGGGTAATCAACAGAAACAACCGTCTGAAAAAACTAATCGAACTTGGCGCCCCGGAAATTATTTTGAGAAATGAAAAACGCATGCTTCAAGAAGCAGTCGATGCTCTCATCGATTCGCAAAGAGTCAAAAGCACGCGCGCTTCGCAAGACCTTCGTTCACTATCGGACATGCTTCGCGGCAAACAAGGGAGATTTAGGCAAAATCTTCTTGGAAAACGTGTAGATTATTCTGGAAGGTCTGTAATCGTTGTTGGCCCTGAATTAAACCTGAATCAAGCTGGTATTCCAAAAGAAATGGCTCTTGAAATCTTTAAGCCGTTTGTCTTGCGTGAGGTTATTGCACAGGGATTTGCTCCGAATGTTAAAAGCGCCAAGCACTTTTTAGAAAAGAGATCAGGTGAAGTTTGGGACATTCTTGAAAATATCACAAAGAACCACCCAATACTTCTAAATCGTGCTCCGACATTACACAGGCTTGGTATTCAGGCGTTTTATCCGATATTAATAGAAGGTGATGCGTTAAAAATTCACCCGTGTATATGTGCGGGATTCAATGCCGATTTTGATGGGGACCAGATGGCAATTCATGTTCCTTTGTCCGAAAAATCAAAAGAAGAAGCAAAAACCTTAATGATGGCAGCCCGTAATCTTGTTAGGCCGGCAGATGGTTCACCAATTACCCTTCCGAACAAAGAAATGGCGCTGGGAATCTATTACCTAACTGCACCTGACGAAAGTATAGAAGAATATATGAATGTTTTTGAAAGCGAAGACGAAGTCTTAACAGCTCTTTCAAACCAAAAATTAACACTTAGACAAAGAATTTCAGTCCGTATAAATAAAGAAATTATCAAAACTACTACCGGCAGAGTTTTGTTTAACCTACAACTTCCAGAAAGCATGCGCTTTATGAATGAAACGGTTTCAGCAGGCATGATTAAAAAATTCATCAATCACGCAATAGACATCATGCCCGAAGAAGAAGTCAGTCAGCTAATCGACAAACTTAAAACGCTGGGTTTTGAAGGTGCGACCCTTTCGGGGCTTTCTGTTTCGGTTTTTGATTGTATGATCGTGGACGGTAAAGACAAGATAATCGAAAAAGCTGACCGCGAAGTTGAAACAATTGAAAACAACTATCGAATGGGTCTCATCACAAAAGATGAACAAAAAAGGCTTTCACAGGAAATTTGGCTTTCTGTAACCAACGAGCTTGCAGATCTAACTTGGAGAAGCTTAAACGTTGATAACTCAATCAAAATCATTTCGGATTCCGGTGGATCACGTGCAACAGCCGAGCAAATTAAACAGCTTTCGGCTATGCGTGGTTTAGTTACAGATCCATCTGGTCAGATTGTTCCTCTTCCAATTAAATCAAACTTCCGTGAAGGTCTGTCCGTTTTTGAATACTTCACTTCTGCAAGAGGTGCCAGAAAAGGTCTTGCAGACCGTGCTATAAAAACTGCAGAATCCGGTTACCTGACAAGAAGGTTGGTTGATGTTGCCCACGATGCAATTATCAGGATTGAAGATTGTGGAACAAAAGAAGGTATTAAACTTTCCAAAACAGATAAGCGCCAGGCTCCATTTGCATCAAGAATCGTTGGTAGGGTAGCACCTAACGATATTGTTTCCCCAAAGAACAAAAAGGTATTAATTAGTGCAAATACAATTATTACTGAGGAGATGGCACAACAAGTTGTAGAAGCCGGACTTGACGAATTGCTAATCCGTTCACCTCTAACTTGTGAAGCAAAACAAGGTCTTTGTGCAATGTGTTACGGAAAAGACTTAGTTACACGCCAAATGGTTGCACTGGGTACTCCTGTTGGTGTAACAGCAGCTCAAAGTATTGGTGAACCTGGAACACAACTTACTATGAGAACCTTTCATACTGGGGGTATCGTTGGACTCGACATCACTCAAGGTCTTCCACGTGTCGAAGAGCTTTTCGAAGCAAGAACTCCTAAATACATCGCACAAATTGCCGAAATAAACGGTCGTGTAAAAATCGAAGAAACAGAAGATGGATATGTAATAAAAGTAAAAAGCACAAACCTTAAACCACCGGTCGAGAGAGAATACTTTGTTCTTCCAACTGCAGAGCTCACCGTTTCAGATGGTGACTTAATAACGGCTGGAACTCCCCTATCAACAGGTTACTTGGATACCAAAGAAGTGCTTGCAATTTCCGGCCTAAGGGCAGCTCAAAAATACATTATTGACGGCGCTCAGGAAGTCTATGAAAGCCAGGGAGTCGCTATCAAAGATAAACACTTTGAAGTAATTACCAGGAAAATGAGTGAGAAAGTTCGTATAGAAACACCCGGTGACACTGTCCTTCTACCTGGCGAGTTGATTGATAAGAACCGCTTCCAAGACGAAAATGCTAAAGTTTTGGCAGAAGGCGGGGAACCCGCAACAGCCCAGGTTGTTATATTGGGCATTACCAGAGCAGCTCTTTATATTGAAAGTTTCTTGTCAGCTGCTTCATTCCAAGAAACAACCAGAATTTTAACCGATGCAGCCATTGAGGGCAAAACGGATAAACTCTTGGGACTTAAAGAGAACGTTATTATTGGTCGTCTTATTCCAACAAGTGCAGACCGCGCCCAAATTAAATAAAAAATAATGCGGTTGCGACTACATTTCAAAAAAAATAAGTTTCTGATATAATCTCTAAATTAAATTTATGCCGACAATAAACCAATTAATAAGAAAAGGCAGAGCATCGAAATCCAAAAGGGTTAGGGCAACCGCGCTTCGTCGCGCCTTTAACACAAAAGCCAATAAGTATGTTTCTTATCCTTCAAGCCAAAAGAGGGGTGTTTGTACTGTTGTAAAAACTATGACCCCTAAAAAGCCAAACTCTGCACTCAGAAAGGTTGCTCGTGTCAGGCTTTCCAATAAACAGGAAGTCACAGCCTACATTCCGGGAATTGGCCACGAACTTGCAGAACACAGTGTCGTTTTAATAAGAGGAGGAAGAGTCAAAGATTTACCGGGTGTTAAGTACCACATCATCCGAGGAAAGTATGATACAACTGGTGTTGTGAACAGGAAGCAAGGAAGATCTCGCTACGGAACTAAAAAATCTGGTGCTGTTTCCGGTGCCCAAGCAGCAGCTAAATTGGGAGCTGGAGCGGTTTCAGCAGGAGGTCAATAAAAATGCCAAGAACAGGAAAAGTTCCAAAACGCCAAATAATACCCGATCCGATTTATCAAAATCCTCTGGTGGCAAGATTAATAAATAAAATAATGAAACAAGGTAAAAAAACAGTGGCGCAAAAAATTGTCTATGAAACTTTTAACAATATAAAAACCCAAGGCGAAGATCCTTTAACAATTTTTGAAAAAGCCCTGGAAAATATCTCGCCTAGAATGGAAGTAAGGCCACGCCGTGTCGGCGGCGCTTCCTACATGGTGCCCATGGAAGTTAGGGGCCCTAGAAGACAGTCGCTTGCTCTGTCTTGGTTGGTTGATGCTGCAAGATCAAGAAGTGCAAAAGAAATGACAAACAGGCCAAAAAATTTGCCTCTGATGATTGAAAAGTTAACCGCAGAAATCTTAGAAGCTGCTGCTGGATCCGGTAAAGCAGTATCAAAACGGGAGGAAATGAACCGCATGGCAGAAGCCAATAAAGCCTTTGCCCACTTCCGATGGTAATTTCTACTTTAAATTTTATTTAATAAAATATTATGGCATTAACAAAAGCACAAAAATTAAAAGAATTAAAAACAAAACTTAATGAGCTTGAAGAAGTTAAGCTCAAAGACGCCCTGGCAAAATACGGCGAAGCATACCAGGAAAGTAATGGCGCCTGGGCAGAAAATGCAGCCTGGGAATTAGCAGACGAAGAAATTTCGGTTCTTCGCGCCATGATTGCGGAAGTAAAAAAAGAAATAAAAGATTTAGAACGTCTCGAAATAAAAAAATCCTAAAATTATGGCTCAAACTGCTAATAGACTATATCCGCTAGACCGTATCCGAAATATCGGCATTATTGCCCATATTGATGCGGGCAAAACCACAACTACCGAAAGAATCCTTTTTTATACGGGCAAATCCTACAAGCTTGGAAATATAGATGAAGGAACAACTGTTACCGATTGGATGGAACAGGAAAAAGAACGGGGAATCACAATTGTCTCAGCAGCAGTAACTACTTTCTGGAAGCCAACATCTGGCCCGATGAAGGATATAGACACGCGTATTAATATTATTGATACCCCGGGTCATGTAGATTTTACCGCAGAAGTTGAAAGGTCTCTTCGTGTTTTGGACGGAGGAGTTACGGTTTTGGATGCCGAAGAAGGTGTCCAATCCCAATCCGAAACGGTTTGGCGTCAAGCTGACAAATACAAAGTTCCAAGAATTTGTTTCATTAATAAAATGGATAAAATGGGAGCGGATTATTTCGAAACCCTAAAGTCTATCCGCGAGCGTTTAGGGGCGCCTGCGGTTCCCTACAACTTGCCAATTGGCAAGGAAAACGATTTTAAAGGAGTAGTCGATCTTATTACCAGAAGGGGCTTTATTTGGGAACCCAACGCAGAAGGTTTAGGGAAAGAATTTAAAGAAATTGAAGTGCCCCAGGAGATGAAAGACGAGGTCGAAAAATATCGGGCAGAACTTGTTGAAAAAATTTCCGAAACAGACGACACATTAATCGAAAAATTTCTAAGCGGCGAAGAAATCACCGAAGTCGAGCTTAAAAAAGCCCTAAGGCGCGCAGTCATTAAATACCAAATAGTCCCCGTTCTTGCCGGATCATCATTACGAAACAAAGGTGTCCAACCGTTACTTGATGCAGTTGTTGAGTATCTACCATCACCTCAGGATATTGAGCATATAGAAGGTATTAACCCCAAAACTAACGAAAAAGAAACCAGAAAACTAGTACCAGAAGAACCATTTTGTGGTCTCGCATTCAAGGTTCAAATCGATCCGCATGTTGGTAAGCTTACATATGTTAGGGTTTATTCCGGAATCCTAAAATCTGGGTCATCTGTTGCCAATACCACCAAACACGACAGGGAAAGAATCGGCCGTATTCTCTTAATGCATGCCAATAGCCGTGAAGAAGTTACAGAAGCCTATGCCGGCGAAATAGTAGCTATCGTTGGTCTTAAAACAACCGTAACAGGAGATAGTATGAGCGACGAAGGACACCCAATTGTTTTGGAATCAATTTCTTTTCCCGAACCGGTTATTTCGCTTGCCATCGAACCTCAGACAAAAGCAGACCAGGAAAAGTTAGGCTATGCCCTGGGACGGCTTTCAGAAGAAGATCCTACCTTCAGGATCAAGGGAGACCACGAAACCGGTCAAACAATTATATCCGGAATGGGGGAATTACATTTGGAAATTTTGGTCGACCGTATGAAACGGGAATTTAATGTCGCAGCAAATGTCGGTTCTCCGCAGGTTGCTTACCGCGAAACAATAAAAAGCATTGCAACCGGAGAAGGCAAATACATTAAACAATCCGGAGGTCGCGGACAATATGGTCATTGTTTCCTGCGAGTTGAACCAAAACCAAGAAGCGAAGGCTACGAATATAAATCGGAAGTCAAAGGTGGAGCAATTCCCCAGGAATATATATCCTCTATTGAAAAAGGCATCAAAGAAAAAATGGATATGGGCGTTATGGCCGGTTATCCAATGGTAGATATGAAAGTTGTTGTTTACGACGGAACTTATCACGATGTAGATTCTTCCGATATCGCTTTTAAAATTGCTGGAAGCATGGCACTGGAAGCTGCTGTTAAAAATGCTGGACTTCAACTTCTTGAGCCAATTATGAAAGTTGAAGTTACAATCCCTGAAGAATTTATGGGAGATGTTATCGGCGATTTATCGGCAAAACGTGCCCAAATTAACTCCAGCGACCATCACAATAAAGCAGTCATTATAAACGCCCTCGTTCCACTTTCCGAAATGTCCGGCTACGTCACCACACTCCGCTCCATGACCCAGGGCCGCGGATCAGCCTACATGGAACCTTCCCACTACGAAGAAGTCCCTGCCAACATTGCCGACAAAATCGTCGCCAAAGTTAAGGGCGAGAAAAAAGAAAGTTAAGCTAGTGAATGTTGAAATCGCAACATCAATATTTGGTATAACAGTAGCAAGAGACCAAATAACCCCAGGTACTAATATTTCCATCACCAAAAAAAATCCAAATAAACCTTTAGTTCATTCATCAAATAGAACAGTTCAAACAGCAGGGGATAGTTTTTTGATCCTCAAACCAGAACAAGGAGATCTGGCTGGCGCTAATTTTATCGGGGGAGAAATAAATGATGCGGGTTTAAGGATATATGATCAAGACACGTTGCTACCTGGGATTATTAAAAAGATCGTATTTAGGTCTAGATAAATTATTAAATCAATCTGCTAAAATCACATTGTGAAACTACTTTTAACCTCAAACGGTCTTTGCAATAAAACAATCGTAAGAGCACTTGCAGATCTGCTTGGCAAACCACTCGAAAAGTCATCAATCGCCTTTATTCCAACAGCAGCAAACGTTGAAGTAGGTGACAAGAATTGGGTAATAAACGATCTTACTAATTGCCGCAAGGCAGGTTTTGAAATTGTTGATATTGTAGATATATCAGCCCTCTCTAAAAATCAATGGCAACCAAGGCTAGACTCCGCCGATGTTTTATTGTTTGGTGGGGGCAATACTTTCCATTTAATGAATTGTATTAGAACATCTGGTTTCGATAAGTTACTGCCAAAATATCTCAAAAACAAAGTTTATATGGGCATAAGTGCAGGCAGCATGGTAACTGGTAAAAGAATTATTTTAAGCGAATCAAAAAAACTTTACTATCCAACCATCAGTAAAGAATTTAAAGATGACAAAGGCTTGTCTTTAGTCGATTTTTCGGTTAAAGTACATTTCAATAGCCCATCATTTCCAAGTATGAGAGAGGGTGTTTTAAAAGAAATTGCAAAAAATTACAAAGAAACAGTTTATGCAATCGATGACGAATCAGCTATAAAAGTAGCTGATGGAAAAATAGATGTTGTAACCGAGGGAAAATACCTAAAATTTAATTAATTTTCCCTTCTTGACAACCTTTTGCTATAAGCCTTAAACTATGCAGACGAATCAGTTGTAAAACTGATCTGATTTTTATAATCAAAAAACAAAATGGCTGAAGGAAAATACGAAAGAACTAAACCACACGTAAACATCGGAACTATTGGTCACGTCGATCACGGCAAGACCACATTAACCGCTGCAATCACATCCGTGCTTGCAAAAAAGGGTTTGGCAAAAGCAAAAGCTTTTAGTGAAATTGACAACGCTCCCGAAGAAAAACAACGTGGAATTACCATCAACATTACCCACGTAGAGTACGAAACAGAAAAACGCCACTACGCACACATTGACGCTCCTGGACACGCAGACTACATTAAAAACATGATCACCGGCGCCGCCCAAATGGACGGAGCAATTCTTGTGGTTTCCGCACCGGACGGCCCAATGCCTCAAACCCGAGAGCACGTTCTTTTGGCTCGACAGGTAAACGTTCCCGCAATTGTCGTTTTCTTAAACAAATGTGACATGGTTGACGATGCAGAACTTTTGGATCTTGTAGAGCTAGAAGTTCGCGAGCTTTTGGACAAATACGAATACGATGGTAAAAACGCAGTAATAATTAGAGGTTCTGCCAAAAAAGCTCTTGAGGGTGACCCAGAAGCTGTCAAAGCCATCGAAGATTTAATGAATGCAGTAGACGAACAAATTCCAACTCCTGTTAGAGATCTAGACAAACCATTTATTATGCCTGTCGAAGACGTTTTCTCAATCAAAGGGCGAGGAACAGTTGTAACAGGAAGAATCGAGCGCGGAGTTGTAAAAGTGAATGATGAAATCGAAATTGTCGGTCTTCGCCCAACTAAAAAAACAATTGTAACCGGTGTAGAAATGTTCCGAAAAGAACTTGACCAAGGTCAAGCTGGTGACAACGTCGGATTACTCCTGAGAGGTATTGAAAAAGATGATGTCGAAAGAGGACAAGTTCTTGCTAAATCAGGAACAGCAACCCCTCACACAGAATTCGAAGCGGAAGTTTATATTCTTGCAAAAGAAGAAGGTGGACGACACACGCCATTTTTTACAGGTTACAGGCCTCAATTTTACATTAGGACAACCGACGTAACCGGTGAAGCCACTCTCCCTGAAGGAACAGAGATGGTTATGCCTGGCGACAACATCAAAATGAAGGTTAAACTCATCGTCCCCGTCGCTCTTCAAGAAGGCCTTAGGTTTGCTATCCGCGAGGGTGGTCATACAGTAGGCGCAGGAGTAGTTTCCAAAGTAATCGCCTAACAAGCAACTAAACAAAACTCGCAATTGCGAGTTTTTTTGTATATATAAAGGTAGCCAATATTGTGAAGAACAAGAGAACATATCCTAATATTCTTCTTAAATAAATTCCTCGCAAACGACTACAAGTTGCTTCAAAGCTGTTATTTTGATACAATTTCGTACCTGTCCGAAGCTTGCACTTTAATAAGGAAAAATTTGTGATCATCATCTAAAGATCCGAAAAAGTGCGAATTTAAAAATATTATGGCAAAAGGAAGAATACGAGTAAGGCTTAAAGCATATGACGCGCGAGTAATCGATGCGGCATGTAAAGACATCATTAACACGGCACTTGGAACCGGTGCCAAAATTTCCGGACCGATTCCCCTGCCTACAGCAATTACCAAATACACCCTGCTAACCAGTCCGCACACAGACAAAAATGCTCGTGAACAATTTGAAATGCGCACACACAAGCGTTTAATAGACATTATCGAACCAACCAATAAAACTATTGATTCGCTAACCCACCTTGATCTTCCGGCGGGTGTTGATATTGAACTTAAAATGTAATTGCTGACAAATTTTTAAGCCCAAAAATATTGGACTGGGAAATTTGTAAGTAAATCGGAATGGGGAGGTTTAAAAACCAAATTTAAATATCACAACCGTTAACGATTAAAGACCATTGGTCAAGATTGTTATGGTGGGACACCTGAAAACATCTAAGGAGTCCTGCTTTTTTGCTGTCCAATAAGAAAATAAAATGGCAACACTGCTAGGAATAAAACAAAATATGTCTACCCGATTTAGCCGGGAAGGATTCAAAGTCCCGGTAACTCTCATCGTGGCTGAGCCAAACGTTGTCCTAGTTGCAAACGGCGAAAATATGCAACTTGGACTTGGTAAAAGAAAAAAAATCAAAAAAACAGAAACAGCGTATGTAAATGCAGCTGGATACACTCCAAGATTTATTAAACAAGTTAAAAGAGAAAAAATCGAAAAACCTCAAGAAGATCCTCAAGAAAACCAAAAAATTAAACTAGGAGAAAAATTAACAGTCGGAATTTTTCAAGTTGGCGACGAAGTAAAAGTAACCGGTACCACAAAAGGGCGAGGGTTTGCAGGTGGAGTTAAAAGATGGGGCTTTCATGGAGGACCAAAAACACATGGTCAGTCGGATAGACATCGTGCTCCCGGTTCAATCGGAGCGGGTACCACTCCGGGTCGAGTCTATAAAGGCAAACACATGGCAGGCCACATGGGTGCAAGTCAACTTACTGTAACTGGCCTTGAAGTAATAGATATTGACAAAGAAAAGAATTTATTAATAGTAAAAGGCGCAGTCCCAGGTGCAAAAAACGGACTTGTAATAATTGAAAAAACCGGAAAAGTAAAAGGTTATGTCGCACCTCCAGAACCAAATCTGGAAAAAGAGGAAGAACAGGAACAAAAAGCAGAATCCCGAGCGAATGAACCAGAAAATCAAGAAACAATAAAAACAGAAAATCAATCAACTGCAGAAGAAACGCCAACGGAAGAAACAAAGGAGGAAATAAATGCCTAATAGTAAAGTAACAAGAGTAACAAAATCGCCAAAGCTTACAAAACCAAAGATAAAAACTAAAGCTGTTGCAAAAAAAGAAAAACCTTCAGCACCAAAAAAAGCAGTTGCCGAAAAAACAATAAAAGTTACAAAATCAACGGGGCTTACTGTTCAGGTTTTTGATATAACAGGCAAAGTTACCGGTTCAACCACATTATCAGCAAAAATATTTGGGACAAAACCAAACAAAAATCTTTTGGCCCAAGCACTTCACGTCTATTTTAATAACGCATCAACGCATTTGGCACACACAAAAACAAGAGGAGAGGTAAGAGGAGGCGGAAGGAAACCTTGGAAACAAAAAGGCACAGGAAACGCAAGAGCTGGATCAAAAAGATCTCCGCTTTGGGTCGGTGGGGGAACAACTTTTGGACCAAGATCAAGGGATGCAAAACTTGAACTTCCCCGAAAAATGCGAAAAGCAGCTCTAATTAGCGCACTTTCGCAAAAAGCGGCAGATGGCAACATTAAAGTAATTTCCGGTATTGAAAAAATCCAACCTAAAACAAAAGTTATGGTCAATCTGCTTAACAAACTTGAAACAAAATCACCCACCTTATTGGTACTTTCCCAAAAGAATAAAAATGCAGATCTTGCAACCAGAAATATCCCGGGAGCATCTCTGGGAATACCTTCCAACTTAAACGCATTTATTGTCTGGCAAAACAACAACATTTTAATTTCAAAAGAAGCATTGGAGAAATTTGTATGAAAATTAACTACGTAATTAAAAAAGCACTACTTTCGGAAAAAGCATACATCCAAATGGAAAAAGGCGTTTACACTTTTATGGTCGATAAAAATGCATCCAAAAGCGAAATAAAAAAAGCAGTAGAAGGGCAATTTAAAACAAAAGTAAAAAAGGTAAATGTTTTGGGTAAAGCTGCAAAAAGTAAAAAAGTGACAGGTACCCGAAAAGAAGTTCTAACCGGTAGTGGGAAAAAAGCGGTAGTCTATTTGGTAGCAGGAGAAAATATAGCAATGCTTTCCCCTAAGAAAGAGTCAAAAGCTCAGAAAGCACCCAAGGAAATAAAAGAAGTTAAAACTAAAGAAAAAAAATCGGGTTTGCTATCAAAACTTAAAAAATCAGATAAAAACAAAAAGGAGCAAGAAAAGTAAATATGGCACTCAAAGTTTATAATCCTACGACAGCGGGCCAAAGATTTAAAACTGCTTTGGCATACGACCAGATAACTAAATCAAAACCGGAAAAGTCCTTAGTTTCTCGTCTTAACAAAACGGCTGGTAGATCACTAGGCACGGTTACCCAACGTGGAAAAGGCGGCGGGCATAAGAGGAATTTAAGGGAAATTGATTTCAAAAGGAACAAAAGAGGTGTAGAAGGAAATGTGGCTGCAATAGAATATGATCCGAATAGAACAGCCAACATCGCGCTCATATATTACAAAGATGGAGAAAAAAGGTATATCATTGCACCTATTAATTTAAAAGTCGGAGACAAAGTTATGGCCGGAGATAAAACACCGGTCAAACCGGGAAATGCTATGCCGCTTATCAACATGCCAATTGGCACATTTGTGCACAATATAGAATTAATGCCGGGCCGTGGAGGCCAGATTGTCAGAAGCGCTGGCGCTGCCGCCATAGTTGCAGCAAAAGAAGGAAAATATGTACATCTAAAATTACCTTCAAAAGAAGTAAGACGTATACACGCTACATGTTATGCCACAATAGGCCAAATAGGAAATGTTGATTGGAAGAATACCTCGCTCGGAAAAGCCGGCAAAAGCAGGCATATGGGAATACGTCCAAAAGTGCGGGGAGTTGCGATGGATCCTAATTCTCACCCACACGGTGGAGGAGAAGGAAAATCAGGAACCGGTATGAATCCAAAAACACCAACCGGCAAAAGTGCTTTTGGGAAGACCAGAAGCAAGAAAAAACCATCTGGGAAGTTCATTTTATCCAGGAGGAATAAATAATGGCAAGATCAAGTAAAAAAGGTCCTTATGTAGACCCAAAACTATTAAAGAAAGTCACGGCACAAAAAGAAAGCGGCCAAAAGGCGGCAATAAAAACATGGGCCAGAAATTCACAAATTGCTCCGGAGTTTGTAAATCACACATTCTCTGTACATAATGGCAGAACATTTATTAACGTTTTTGTTTCCGAACCAATGGTAGGCCACCGACTTGGAGAATTCGCACCAACAAGGACATTTAGAGGTCACGGAAAAATCACAGAAAAGGCAACAGCCAAAAAATAATATGGAAGTAATAGCAAAAGCAAACAATATCAGGGTCACACCACAAAAGGTGAGGCTTGTTGTTGCTCAAATTAAAAAAATGAAACCGATAAAAGCACTTGAAATCTTAGATTTCACGCCACAAAAAGCAGCAACACCTCTAAAAAAGGTTATATCGTCAGCGGTTGCAAATGCTAAAAATAATTTTAATTTAGATGAAAAAAGTTTGGAATTTGTATCAATTAATGTTGGTAAAGGAATGGTTTTTAAAAGGTTCAGACCAGTTTCCAGAGGTAGAGCCCATTCTATTTTGAAAGTAACAAGTAACATAAGAATAGTACTACAAGGACAAGAAGCAAAGGTGGAAAAAGCGCCTGTTGTAATAAAAGAAGATGTAAAGGAGGCAGCAAATGGGACAAAAAGTTAATCCGATAGGTTTTAGAATGGGTGGTATATATACCTGGAGTTCGCGTTGGTTTGCCAAGAAAGGTGAGTATGCAAAGAACCTTTTAGAAGATAACCAAATCAGAAAATATCTAACGGAAAATCTAAAAAACGCAGGAATTTCCCGAATTGAAATTGAAAGGTTTTTTGATAAAAGAACAATTTCAATCCACGTTTCCCGTCCAGGTGTTGCAATTGGCCGAGGCGGTTCCGGCGCAGAGCAAATTAAAGCTGCCCTTGTCAAAAAGTTTAAAGTTAAGGACGCAGGAAAAATGGAAATCAAATTCGAAGAAATTAAAGTACCGGATTTAGACGCTTATCTTGTTGCCATCAATGTTGCGGATCAACTACAAAGAAGAATTCCTTTCAGGAGAGTCATGAACCAATCTTTAGAAAGAGTTAAAAGATCCGGAGCAAAAGGCGCCAGAATAGCCCTTGCTGGAAGACTAGGGGGCTCTGAAATTGCCAGACGTGAAACAGTAAAGGATGGCGCCATTCCGCTTCAAACGTTAAGGGCGGAAATTGATTTTGCAAAAGTGGACGCTAAAGTACCAAAAGCAGGCATAGTCGGAATTAAAGTTTGGATATATAAAGGAGAAGCTTAAAAAAATAATTTATGTTAGCACCTAAAAGAGCAAAATTTAGAAAACAGTTCAGAAACAAAAGAGGTGGTGTTGCAACCAGAGGCAACAAATTATCTTTTGGTTCTCACGGTTTAAAGAGCCAAGAGTGTGGATGGGTTACTGCCCGCCAAATAGAAGCTGCCCGTCGTGCAATGACTCATTACACAAAAAGAGGTGGCCGTATTTGGATAAGAATATTTCCGGACAAACCAGTCACCAAAAAGCCCGCAGAAACCAGAATGGGATCCGGAAAGGGAGATGTTGATCATTTTGTTGCAGTCGTAAAACCTGGAACAGTTTTGTTTGAAATGGGAGCAGTCGAAGATAAAGTAGCAAAAGAGGCTATGAGGCTTGCATCTCATAAATTAGCGATAAAAACGATATTAATAACAAGATAGATTTAAAATGAAAAAAAGAGATTTATTAGAATTAAAAAATAAAAGTTCACAAGACCTAAGGAAAAAAGTAAAAGATTTCCAAAAAGAACTTACAAATAGCATTGTAGAGCTAAAAATGGGCAAAACTAAAAATGTGCATACCGGTAATTCAAAACGAAAAGATATTGCCAGAATATTAACGTTTTTAAACTTAAACACACAAAATGAAAAAGCAAAAAAAGAAGAATCTAAAAAACCGAAAATAAAGAGTTAAAAATGGCACAAACAAAAATAGGAAAAGTTATATCTGACAAAATGGAAAAAACCATTGTTATTAAAGTAGTTTCAAAAGTGAAACATCCACTTTATAAAAAGCTAATAACAAAATCCAAAAATATCAAAGCCCATGATGAAATTGGTGTAAAAATTGGTGACAAAGTAAAAATCCAAAAAACACGGCCATATTCAAAAACTGTCCATTATAAAACAACGGAGGTACTAAAGTAATGGTTGCTCCAAGAGCATATTTAAAATCAGCAGATAATAGCGGGGCCAAGTTTTTGGTTGTCATAGGCATGGGAAAAGGTAGTGGTCGAAGATTTGCAAGAATTGGAGATGTCGTAACATGCACAGTTAGAGGGGCAATACCAAATTCTCAAGTAAAAGATCACGAAATTGTTAAAGCTCTCATTGTGCGGACAAAAAAGGAAGTTAGAAGAAAAGACGGTTCATACATTAGGTTCTCAGACAATGCAGCCGTAATAATAGACAATAACAACTTACCGAGGGCAACTAGAATTTTTGGTCCAATTGCCAATGAAATTAAAAAAAGAGGTTATGCAAAAATTGCATCACTCGCCAAGGAGGTAATTTAAAATGTTTAAATTTAAAGTTTCAGACGAAGTTTTGGTAACAGCCGGAAGAGACAAAGGTAAAAAAGGAAAAATAGAGAAAGTGCTAGAAAAAGAGAACAAAATAGTTATAGCAGGGGTTAATCTGTATAAAAGACACAAAAAAGCAACCAGGTCGCAAGGGTCGGGCATTTTTGACGTCACCAGGCCAATTCCGGTTGCAAGCATTGCTATAGTTTGTCCGAAATGCTCAAAACCGACAAAAGTTGGTTTTGTGCTTGAGGGCAAGACTAAGGTAAGGATTTGCAAAAAGTGTAAAGGAAGATTAGCAAACGAAAGGATTACAAAATGAGCAATCTGTTAAAAATTTACAACGAGAAAGTCGCACCTACCCTAAAAGAAGAGTTTAAGTTAAAAAATGATTTTGCTCTTCCAAAAATCATTAAAGTTGTAATAAACGTTGGTGCAGCCGAAGCTATCACATCAAAAGATGTTCTAGAAAAGATTAAAGAACAGGTAGCTATAATCGCCGGACAAAGGCCAAGGGTTACCTTAGCAAAAAAATCTATTTCAACTTTCAAGTTGAAGGAAAAAGACCCCATTGGTGTAATGGTTACGCTAAGGGGCAAAAAAGCTTGGGACTTCTTAGAAAAATTTGGTAGTGTCGTTGCGCCAAGAATCCGAGACTTTAGGGGAATGCCTGATGACAAATTTGACAATGTTGGAAATTACAGTTTTGGCATGACCGAACAAAGTCTTTTTCCGCAGTTAGAATATTCAAAGATCGACAAAACCAGAGGTATGGTTATAACAATTGTAATTAGAAATGGAGACAAAGATAAATCTAAACGCTTATTGGAGCTTTTAGGGTTACCTTTTAAAAAACAAAATGGCTAAAACATCAAAAATAGTAAAAAACGACAAAAAACAAAAATTTGCAATAAGACATCGAAACCGTTGTAAGCTTTGTGGAAGACCACGGGCATTTATGCGAAAGTTTGAAATATGCAGACTTTGTTTTAGGGATTTGGCGCACAGAGGAGAAGTTCCAGGTATTAAAAAATCATCATGGTAATAATCAAGAAAGGAATATCAAGATAAAAATATGGATCCAATAGCAAATATGATCGTAGCAATAAAAAATGGGTACCTTGCCAAAAAAGAGCAAACCATTTTGCCATACTCAAAATTCAAACTTGAGGTTGCCAAAGCACTGGAAAAAGAAGGTTTTGTTGGCAAAGTCTCAAAAGTTGAAATGAAACTAACAATTACACTTTTATATAATGCTGACAAACCAAGATTAAACGAAATTAAGATAGTTTCAAAACCGGGTTTAAGGGTTTATTCAAAAAGCAAAAAAATAGCTGCTCTCAAGGCAGGAAAAGGATCTTATATTATTTCAACACCAAAAGGTGTGATGTCAGGTAAGGATGCTAAAGCCAAAAATTTAGGAGGGGAGGTTGTTTGCCTAGTTTGGTAAACGAAAAAAAACTCAATGTCAAAAATAGGAAAAATGCCAATAATTGTACCGCAAGGAGTAATAGTTAACGTACAAAATCGCGAGGTCTCAGTCAGTGGGCCAAAAGGTACATTAACCTTTGAGCATCGTCCTGAAATAACTGTTACCGTAACAGACAATATTATTAAAGTTAACAGAAAAAACGAAACAAAATTTGCTAAATCTCTTCACGGCCTATCAAGAAGCTTAATTGCAAATATGGTTAAAGGTGTAGTAGATGGACATGAAAAAATACTGGAACTAGTTGGTGTCGGTTATCGTGCCACTAAACAGGGCGAAAACCTTGTTTTAAATGTTGGGTTTTCTCATCCGGTCATTATTTCACAATTGCCAGGAATTCAAATTGACACTAAAGAAAACAAAATTATTGTCTCTGGTGCAAATAAGATTTTGGTTGGTGAAACAGCTGCAAAAATCAGAAGAGTAAGACCACCGGAACCATATAAAGGCAAAGGAATAAAGTATGAAGGAGAATATATTAAGAGGAAAGCTGGTAAAGCGCTTAAAGCAGGAGGTGCGTCATAATGAATAAAAATATTCAACGCAAAATAAGACACAGAAGAGTAAAAAGACACATAGAAAATAATGCATTGCCAAGACTTGTGGTTTTCAGGTCAAACAAACATATTTATGCTCAAATTATTGATGACCAAACGTCAATAACTTTAGCTGCCGCATCAGACATTGCCACTAAAAAGCAAGGAAACCTTGAAAAAGCAAAAGAAACCGGTGAGACATTGGCAAAAATTAGCGTCAAGAAAAACCATAAAAAAGTTGTTTTTGATCGAGCAGGATATAAATATCACGGCAGAATTAAAGCACTTGCAGATGGTGCAAGGGAAGGAGGCTTAGTATTCTAATGGCAAGACAGGATAATTATTATCAGGAACCAAGAGAATTTGAAGAAAAGGTAATTTCTGTAAACAGGGTTTCCAAAAAAACAAAAGGTGGAAATCAAATGAGATTTTCGGTACTGGTTGTTGTTGGTGACAGAAAAGGTAGGGTTGGAGTAGGCCTTGGAAAATCTAAAGACGTTTCTTCGGCAATCAGGAAAGCAATAAGCCTTGGCAAAAAACATTTAATAACCGTCCCGCTCGTAAATGGAACTATCCCACACGATATATACATCAAGCGTGGGGCAGCTAAAGTTCTTCTAATGCCGGCACCCGAAGGTACTGGTGTAATTGCTGGAGGAGCAGTAAGGGCTGTGGTAGAAGCAGCCGGAATCAGAAACATTTCTAGCAAGGTCTTAGGAACAAAAAACCAGGCATCAAATATTCACGCAACCTTGGAAGCATTAAATAATTTTATAAAATGAAAAAAGATTTATTACCACAAGTATTGGCGCCAAACGCAAAAAGAATTGGCAGAGGTCCTGGTTCAGGTAAGGGAAAAACTTCCGGCCGGGGAACAAAGGGACAAAACGCGCGCGGCAGGCTGTCTTTAACGCATTCCCATTTCGAAGGCGGACAAAGACCTCTTATAAAAAGGCTTCCCTATAATCGGGGAAAAGGAAATTCAAAAATGAGTAAAAAACCAATCGTTGTAAACTTAGACGATCTAAATGTTTATGCAAAAGGAGAGATCGTCAACGTCGAATCATTAATTAAAAAAGGCATTGTTGTCAAAGATAACGCCGAGAAGTTTGGTGTGAAGATTTTAGGTGATGGCACACTAAAAGTTGCCTTAGAAATTTCTCTACCTATTTCCAAAAGTGCAGCTTTAAAAATTGAAAAAGCCGGAGGAAAAATCTCCAACCTAAAAAGGGAAAACAAAACTAAAAAACCAATTTCTAAAAAATAAATTTTATTTTAGATAAGGCCAAAAATAGTTTGTTTCCTTTATGAAGTACCTACAATACGTACTAAAAATTTTTAAAATCAAAGATCTAAGGAAAAAGATTCTCTTCACCGCCTTTATCTTTCTTGTGTTCAGAATATTTGCCCAGGTACCGGTTCCTGGTGTAGACATAGTCAAATTAAAAGCCATTTTTGCTCAAAGCCAGCTCTTATCTCTTTTAGACATTTTTTCAGGCGGCACACTGGCCAATTTTTCTGTACTTTCTCTAGGTCTTAATCCTTACATCAATGCCAGCATTATTATTCAGCTCCTGCAAATGGTCTTTCCAAAATTAGAAGAACTTGCAAAGGAAGGTGAATCAGGAAGAGAAAAAATAAATCAATACACTAGGTATCTAACAGTACCCCTTGCAACGGTTCAGGCATTTGGAATTTACATACTATTGCAGAACTCAAAAATATTGCAAGCGGTAACACCCCTAACTCTTTTATCACTTGTATTTTCAATTACTGCCGGCACCATATTTCTTATGTGGCTTGGAGAACTTATTTCTGAAAAAGGAATCGGTAATGGTATTTCAATGATAATATTTGCGGGAATCGTTGGTAGGTTGCCGATTAGCTTGTTCCAGCAAGCTTCACTCTTTGACCCATCACAATTTAGAAATCTAATTATATTCATTGTTATGGCACTATTGGTTGTAATCTCAATAGTAATTGTTACAGAAGCAAGACGACCAATCCAAGTTCAATATTCAAGACGCGGTCAAGGTGCAGGGGTTTCAAGTACATCCAGCTTCATACCATTAAGGTTAAATCAAGCTGGTGTCATCCCAATCATTTTTGCTGTGTCACTGATTTTACTGCCAACAACATTAGCAAGATTTTTTGAAAAATCGCCAAATGTATTTATTGCAAATTTTTCCCAAAGCCTCCAAACAGCATTTAACCCAGGCAGTATGATTTATAACATTTCTTACTTTGTGCTAGTTATCGCTTTTACTTACTTCTATACAACAGTAGCTTTTAATACCAAACAACTTTCTGAAATGTTAATGAAGCAAGGAAGCTTTATCCCGGGTATAAGACCAGGTTCTCCGACTAAAAAATATTTAGACTACATATCTATGAGAATTACGCTGTTTGGAGCTTTATTTTTAGGGCTTATAGCGATATTACCATCAATAGGCCAAAATTTAACCGGTGTTAAATCCCTCTTAATAGGTGGAACAGGTCTTCTGATCGTAGTCTCGGTCATTTTGGAAACAACAAAACAAATTGAATCACAACTTGTAATGAGTGATTATGATTCTTTTCTTGAAAGGAGAAAAAGATGAACATTATATTCCTCGGCCCTCAGGGATCAGGTAAATCTACACAAGCCAAAATGTTAGCAAATGCTTTGAGCCTCCCGTACATAGAAATGGGTCAAATATTTAGAGATAAAGCAGCAAATGAAAAATCCCAAATAGCCCAGCAAATAAAAAAAGCTTTAGATTCTGGAGAACTCGTTTCTGACGACATTGCTGTCGAAACTTTAAGGCAAAAATTAGCAGAACCAGCTTTTACAAGCGGATTTATTCTGGATGGATATCCCAGGAATCAAGCGCAACTTGAAGGTTTGAATAAAGAAATTGATAAAGTGTTCTATATTAATGTCTCGGACAACGAAGCTATCAAAAGATTAAGTCTTAGGGCGCGAGTGGATGACACTCAAGAGTTACTAGCCAGAAGGCTTTCAATCTATCATGAAAGAACAGAACCACTACTATCATTGTTTAGACAAAAAAATATCCTTGAAGAGATTGACGGTGAAAGAAGCATTGAAGAGATCCATAAAGATGTTTTAGAAAAACAAGATGAAACAAAATCAAATTAAAACAGAAGAAGAAATAAAAATTATGAAGAGGTCAGGACAAATTTGTGCAAAAGCATTAAAAAAAGTTTTGAATAATGTAAAGCCTGGCGTTACCTGTTTATCACTGGACGCAATAGCTAGGGAAGAAATAGAAAAAAGAGGGGCAACCTCATCCTTTATGACAGTTGAAGGCTATAAGTACACCATCTGCACTACAATCAACGAACAGGTCGTTCACGGCATTCCTACAGGCCGAAAATTAAAAGAAGGAGATATACTGAGTATTGATATAGGCGCGCTTTACAATGGTTATCATAGCGATCTGGCGATAACTGTGCCTGTTGGCAAAGTTTCAAAAGATACTCAAGCATTTATTGACACGGGCATGCAAACGCTAAAAGCCGCTCTTAAACAAGTTAAAGTTGGAAATTATATTGGTGACATTTCTGAAAGTATTCAGAAAGGAATTGAAAATTCAGGGTATTCTATTGTAAAAAGCCTTACTGGACATGGAGTTGGTACTACTCTACATGAGGATCCAATGGTCCCAGGACACGGAAAAAAAGAGACAGGTCCGCAAATAAAAAAGAATATGACACTTGCTGTTGAGGTCATTTATACAAATGGATCAGGTGAAGTAGGCGTAGAAAAAGATAATTGGACAATAACTGCATCAGACGGCACTCTAGGTGGGCTATTTGAGCAAACAGTAGCAGTAAAAAGGAGCGGCCCTATAGTGTTGACGCCGTACTTATGAATTTGTTAAAATCACTATTCTGTAAAAAACAAAATCAAGAATTCTATTTTTGTATAAACAAAAGGATGGCAAAAATATGAAAACTGGTGTTTTGGAAGTTGAAGGTGAGGTTACTGAAGCCTTACCGAATACCATGTTCAGGGTTAAAATCCCAACAGGGCAGCTGCCCAACATTAATGAAGACACGATTGTTTTATGCCACCTTTCAGGTAAAATGAGGATTCATTACGTAAGAATCTTACCCGGGGATAGGGTAAAAGTAGAAATGACACCTTATGACCTTACAAAAGGTAGAATAACTTATAGGATCTAAAAATGAAAGTACAAGCAAGCGTAAAAAAAAGATGTGTCAATTGCAAAATAGTAAAGAGAAAAGGCAGGCTTTACGTGATTTGCATTAACGCACGTCACAAACAGCGTCAAGGATAAAAATATGGCAAGAATCGCAGGAATAGATTTACCAAACGAAAAAAGGCTTGAAGCAGCCCTTCCTTATATATATGGGGTTGGCCTGACACTGGGCAAGAAAATCTTAAAAGATTGCTCTCTCGATCCTAACAAAAGGGTTAAAAACCTTACAGAAGACGAAGTAGGAAGACTTCAAAAAGAAGTAGAGAAATATAAAGTAGAAGGAGACTTAAGAAGAGAAGTCCAAAGCAATATTAAAAGACTGCAAGAAATCGGTGCCTATAGGGGAATAAGACACACAAAAAATCTGCCTGTTAGAGGTCAAAGGACAAAAGTAAATGCCAGGACAAAAAGAGGCAAGAAAATGACAATTGGTACTGTCAGAAAAGAAGTTGTACAAAAAATGGGAGTTACTAAATAATGGCAAAAGAAGTAAAAAAAGGTAAAAAAACTCAACAAAAAAAGATAAGCCACGCACGTGCTTACGTTACGGCAACTTTTAATAACACCTTAGTGACATTAACTGATCCCAATGGTAATACCATTGCGTGGGGTTCTTCAGGGGCATCTAATTTTAAGGGCGCCAGAAAATCAACTCCTTATGCCGCCACAACTGTAGTTGAAAGTATTTCAAAAAAAGCAAAAGAAGCTGGTGTTTCCAGCATAGAAATTTATCTTAAGGGTCCTGGTCCGGGTAGAGATAGTTCAATTCGGGCGTTTAAAGCGGCAGGATTAAATATTACTATGATTGCTGATGTCACGCCAATTCCACACAACGGCCCCAGAGGTACAAAAAGGAGAAGGGTTTAAATGGCAAGATATACCGGACCGAAACATCGTCTTTGCAGGGCAGAAGGATCTGCTATTTGTGGTCTGCCGACCTGTCCCGTTACCAGAAAAAATGCCGGTCCTCCTGGTCAACATGGCCAAAAAGGAAGAAGAAAACTTTCTGAATATGGGATACAACTTAGAGAAAAGCAAAAAGTGAAGAGAATATATGGTATTTTAGAAAGACAATTTGAAAAATATTTCGATATGGCTGCACGTCAAAAGATTGCAACCGGTGATGCACTGCTTAACATACTCGAGACACGGCTAGATAACGTAATCTATCGCCTTAATTTAGCAAGAACTAGGTATCAAGCCAGGCAGCTCGTGTCTCATGGTCACGTGTTAGTTAACGGCAAAATGGTGACTATTCCTTCATATAATGTTAAAATTGGCGACATTATCAATCTAACTGATAAAGCTTCAAATTTAGACTTTATTAAAAAGCAATTGGAAGATACAAAAAGCCTAGAGCTACCATCCTGGCTCGAACGCAAAGTTACGGTTGGTAAAATAAAAGCCCTGCCGCAAAGAGAAGACATCAATGCAGATATTAACGAAAGGTTAATAGTCGAGTTCTACTCCCGATAGGGAGCGCGAGCAGAGCGAGCTCTCGCGTTAGAGACTCTTACTATAAAGCATATGAAAACAAACAAACATATAAAAATTGAGGTCCCCATTAAAATGGAAGACGCTAAAGGGGGTGAATTTAGTTGTTAGATTTATCTCAAATAGCTGTTGAAACAGAAAAAGAAACGGAAGATTTTGGAAAATTTATAATCGAACCGTTAGATCAGGGCTATGGACACACTGTTGGAAATTCTCTAAGAAGGGTTCTTTTGACCTCACTTTCCGGCGCTGCTGTTACGCACGTAAAAATTTCCGGAGTTAAACATCAATTTACGGCCGTTTCTGGAATGTCCGAAGATATTGTAGAGTTTATTTTAAACCTAAAGAAATTACGACTTAAAATTTCAGGTGATAAACCTGTGAAACTCACGCTTGATGTTAAAGGTCCAAAAGAAATCAAAGCAAAAGATATTACACCATCAGCTGGGGTAGAAATAGTTAATAAGGATTTGACGCTTGCCCACCTTGCAGATGCCAAAGCAAAGCTCTCAGCAACCATACTTGCAGAAAACGGAAGCGGTTATTCACTTGCAGACGAAAGAAAAACAGGAGAAATAGGATTGATACCTGTTGATGCTAATTTTTCTCCAATCACAAAAGTAAATTACCATGTAGAAGCAACTCGTGTAGGCAGGGTTACAAATTTTGACAAATTGCTACTGGAAGTATCAACTGATGGAACGTTAAAACCATCTGACGCCTTAAAAGCTGCTGCGAAAATTTTGGTTGATCATTTCCAAACGATTTACCAGCCGCAAACCAGCCATAAAAAACCTAAAGCAGAAGTGCCGGAAGTAGCAGCTGCAATAACCGACGAACTTTTAAAAACTTCACTTGAGGAACTTGATTTACCAGTAAGGCTCACGAACAGTCTTAAGAGTGGCAAAATAGAAACGATAGGTGATTTTATAAACAGAGACAAGAAAGAGCTCATGAAAATGAAAAATATGGGCCCTAAGTCGGTAACTTTAGTTGAAGAAAAGTTAAGGGAGAAAGGAATCGAAGTAAAGTGAGACATCTTGTTGCAGGCAAAAAATTAGGCAGAGACACCAATTCCAGAAAAGCTCTACTTAATAATTTGACAAATTCTGTTTTTTTACACGGGCGGGTAAAAACAACCTTAGCAAAAGCAAAATTTGCAAAAGGCCATATTGAAAAAGTAATCACGTCAGCCAAAAAATCAAAACTTGGCACTAAACGTGTAGTTGCGTCACATCTTTCAAGAGTAGCTTTTAACAAGTTAGTAAATGAAATTGTTCCCAGTTATGAAGAAAGAAATGGCGGTTATACAAGAATCGTAAAGCTATCTCCCAGAAATGGTGATAATGCACCTATGGCAAGACTTGAGTTAATGCCACTCGATAAATCCAAAAATAAGGTAATGCCCAAGGTAAAGGATAAAAAAGTCAAAATAACAAAACCCAAAAAGTTAGCAGCAAAAACAACTAAAACACCGAAAGCTAAAACGAAGGTTTCTAAAAAATGAAAAGTTTAAAACCAAAGGACATAGAAAAAAATTGGCAACTTATTGATGCAAAAGGCAAAATATTAGGAAGAGTTTCTTCCGAGATTGCTATGCACCTGATGGGCAAAAATAAAGCAACTTATTCACCAAACTTAGACGCTGGTGATTATGTTGTAGTAATAAATTCAGAAAAAATTGTCCTTTCCGGTAAAAAAGAAACCCAAAAGGTCTATTATCATCACTCTGGATATCCTGGTGGCCTGTATTCAAAAACAGCCGGACAATTAAGAAACTATAAACCAAATGATTTAATAAGAAACGCTGTAATAGGCATGCTTCCCAAAACCAAAATGGGTAAAATTATGCTTAAAAAATTGCATATCTACAAAGACAATGTACATCCACATAAGGATAAATTTGTAGATAAATTAAATTAACATGACTGACGAAACAAAAAAAACTAACAACAAGGGATATATATTTGCGATCGGTCGCAGAAAAGAAGCTGTTGCAAGAGTGAGGCTTTTTGCAGGAAAAGGAGAAACATTGGTAAATGGTAAACCAATCGCTAAATATTTCTCCACAGAAATACAAAAGTCATATTACGAAAAACCCTTTCGCCTGACAAAAACAGAGAGTAAATACTTTGCGACCATAAAAGTAGACGGATCAGGCAAAAAAGGACAATTGGATGCAGTAGTTCATGGCCTATCTGCAGCTCTTAACCTTGCAAATAAAGAAGAATACAGACCAATACTTAAAAGTGCAAATCTCTTAACACGTGACGCTAGAGTAAAGGAGCGCCACAAATACGGCCGCGCCCAAAAAGCTCGCAAAGGCAAGCAATCTCCAAAACGATAATCATCAATTAAATTAACATCGATACGTATCCAGTCTAAAAATGCATAGAGGCGCTTATGCAGCAGATTTTTCAGTAAGATCAGCAGGTACGGGAGTTGCCTCAGGTGTTTCAGTTTGTGTTTTTGTTGAAGCAACAGGATCTGCACCAACAGATACGAAATCAACTCTCTCTGTAGGTGGAGGTGTTGGTGTTAAGGTAGGCAGGTCTGGTGCTATCATCCCCGGTGCTTTGGCCGTTCCAGGAATAGCATTTACGTGTGCAGCCATTTGTGCAGTCAAGTCTGCTTGGACAGATTGTGCATCAATAGAAGTTCCTATTGATAAATCAGAACCACCCGTGTTCAACGGGGCTGATTCAGGTACTGGTGCTGCCGTAGGGATAAAATCGTTAGTAGAGACAGCAGGTGTGATGTCTGGTGCCGCAACTGGTCTTGGTGTTCTTGAGAATAATCTTTTGAAAAATCCAGGCTTTCCTTCCTTTGGTTGAGAGCCTGGTCCCATCGGTGATATTGCAGCTTCTGGGGTACCTTCTGCCATGACCTATTAATTAGATCACAACTAAAATAATTTGTAAAGGTTAAAAATGATAGAATTACTTCTATGAAAATCCGAATTGTTCTACTTCCGGATAAAAAACTCACTAAAGAAACTAAAAAAGCCTCTCAACTAATATTTAATAAAGTCAAAACGCATTTTAAACTTGATTTATCACACATTCCTCATGTAACAATTATCGCTCTCAATCTTGACGAAAACGACCTCCTAGAAATTATCAAATCTATAAAAAAATATTCCAATCATAAAAAAATTAAAATCAAAACAAGTGAAGCAAAAATCAGTAAAAAAAGTTTTATTGGCATGTATTTTCAAGATGACAATCTGATAAAAAAATTAAGAGAGCAAATCATAATGTCCCTTTCAAAATACAACAAAGAAGAAATTGTCACAAAACAACCTCATATCACTTTAACCCGATTAGTGCATGAAAAGGACGCTTCTACATCTCTGAAAATTGCAAAAGACTTCCCAAAGAAAAATTATTGCCTCGATTCATTGGCAATATGTAAAGATGGCCCAAACGGAACTTGTACAAAAATTATTTTTAAAATTACTCTAATAGGATAAACCTTAAGTGTTATACTTTTTTAAGTGAAAACTGCATTTATTACCGGAGCTGGCAGAGGTATAGGCAAAGGATTTGTCGAGTATTTCCTCGATCAGGACTTTATTGTTTTTGCAGGTGTCAGAAACATCTCTAAATCAAATAATCTCAATAAACAGAAAAGTTTAAAAATAATTCCGCTGGATGTTACTTCCGATAATTCTATTTCAAAGGCAATAGAGTTGATTTCGAAAGAAACGGACCACCTAGATTATCTAGTCAACAATGCGGGAGTTAATAAAGATACAGCTACAAACAATCATAAAGAATTAGTCTGTAATTTACAAAAATTAAACAGAAAAATATTGCTTAAAATGTTTGATATAAATTCTATTTCTCCTATGATGGTTTTACAAAAATGCTTACCGCTTCTTAAAGGAAATCCAAGTTTTGTTGTTAATATTTCCAGCAATAGAGCTTCTTTTTTGGATAAAAACGAAATCGGAAATTACGGGTACAGGGCCAGCAAAATTGCCCTAAATATGATGACGCTTTGCAGCTTAATGGATTTGCCGTCAAACGTAAAGACATTCGCAGTGCATCCCGGTGATGTCAAAACAGACATGAATCCCGAGGGTTATCAAATACCTTACGAACAGGCAAAGAAGATAAACGAGATTACTCATAACTGGAAGGATGAATTTAACGGAAAGTTTTTAAAGTACGACGGAACCCTTTACCTCTCGTAAGACTTTCTATTTTTTGTGATATTGCTTACAGACAGAGCGCAATTAATGGAATATATTCTGGTTTTATCTTTATAAATATGAAAAAGAACCCGGTTGTACATTTTGAAATGCCCTACAAGGATGCTAAACGTGTATCCAAATTTTATGTTGAAGTTTTTGGCTGGGTAATGAACAATGCTGGGACAGATATGGGAAATTACATTCTTGCCGGTACTACAGAAACAGATAAAAACATGATGGTTAAAACTCCAGGGACAATAAATGGTGGATTTTACAAATGGATCAAAAAATCGAAAGAACCTTCAGTAGTTATTTCAGTATCCAATCTTAAAAAAAGCATGACTGATGTTAAAAAATCTGGCGGGAAACTCTTAGGAAAACCTCAGAGTATTCCTGGAATTGGGAAATGGGTCTCATTCCGCGATACAGAAGATAATCGGGTGAGCATGCTGCAACCCCTGGAAAAATAATTTCAAATGTCAGACAAATAGCCAAAGCTTTAAAAATTAAAAGGAGGTGAAAATATGCTGAACTTTAATTCAATTTTACTTTCAACACCAGATCATAAAAAACTTACAGAATTTTATAAAAAAGTATTTGAAAAAGATCCTGATATGGAAGAAGATAAATATTCTGGTTTTATGGTAGGAAGCTGTTATTTTAGTATTGGTGCGCATGACAAGGTAAAAGGTAGTAATTCAAATCCGGACAGGATCCTTTTGAACTTTGAAACAAAAGACGTAAAAGGTGAATTTAAAAGGATAAAAGGTCTTGGTGCAAAAGTAATCACAGAACCTTACGAGATGGGTGAAGGCGGATTCTGGATAGCAACTTTTGCAGATCCGGATGGAAATTATTTCCAACTCATGAGCCCTTGGGAGCCAAATAAGTAAGAAATCTAGCAAAAAGTTTAAGAATATTTATTGCCAGTTTAATTTTTAACACTTGTTAAAAAATTTACCTGGTATTCCGGTATTCCTAAAGAAATTCCATAATCGCTTGCTTCTTGGTATTGTTTTTTACTTTCCCTGTCAATAAAGAAAATTTTGTTTGGGAAAATAATATAGTGGTTTGTTTCATTTTTAAAATCCGCATACCAAGATCCTTTATGTTTAGTATCTAATGATTTGCTAATTTCTCTTGCAATTTCGTGTGCCTTATCAACCCCAACCTCAACAGTGTGCAGTTTCCACTGCTTTAGCCAGGGGGTCCGGTGCTCTTCGGTCACTTCTTCAACCCTGGTTGACAGTATTTTGACTTTACTAAGCACTGTTTTATTTTCTAAAGATTCTTCAATGATGTCTCCTTTATAACATTTCATATTCGGATTTTAACACTAAAATGCTAAAATTACTTTTGTGGCGAAGCTAAAACTAGGCACTTACAGGCATTCAAAATCGGGAAAATTATACAAAGTCATAGGTATCGCAAGGCATTCGGAAACTCTTGAAGAATTTGTTGTATACGAATGTTTATATAAAAATCCAAAAGGCAAACTTTGGGTAAGACCGAAAGAAATTTTTCTAGAAAAAATTGAACTCAAAGGAAAAAAAGTCCCAAGATTTATTTACAATGCGGATTAAGCTTTAAATAATGTCGGGGAGGGGAGAATCGAACTCCCGATACTGCACCCCCAGCGCAGTGTGTTACCACTATACTACTCCCCGGTTTGCGACAATTATATCAACTTACTTAAAATTCTTCGCTCCACCTAAAAACATCATTTACGGGCTCTTGTTTTTTATATCAAACTATAGTAAAACTATGCTTACCTTCGCAAATGAATAACTCCGACGCTAAGAAACAAGCAATTTTAACTGCTATTTCTCAAATCGAAAAAGCATACGGTAAAGGTTCCATTATGAAAATGGGCGAATCTGTAGGAAAATTCGAGGTGGATGTTATTCCAACAGGTATTGTTCCGGTAGACCTCGCGCTTGGTGTCGGAGGTCTTCCAAAAGGAAGGGTTATTGAAATATACGGACCAGAAGCATCCGGTAAAACCACTCTCACTTTATCTACAATTGCCCAGGCTCAAAAAGAGGGGGGCAGCGCTGCCTTGATAGACGCGGAACACGCTCTTGACCCGATATGGGCGGAAAAAGTAGGAGTAAATCTTGATGATCTTTTAATTTCCCAGCCGGACACGGGTGAGCAGGCGTTGGAAATAACGGAAACTCTAATCCGTTCCGGTGCAGTTGATATCATAGTTATCGATTCGGTTGCCGCTCTTGTTCCTCGCGCAGAAATTGAAGGTGAAATGGGGGATTCAATGATTGGTGTCCAAGCCCGCCTTATGTCCCAAGCGCTTAGGAAACTAACCGGAGTTATTTCTAAATCCAAAACAGTGGTAATTTTTACAAACCAGCTCAGGGAAAAAATTGGAGTTATGTTTGGCAGTCCGGAAACAACCCCTGGCGGTCGCGCCCTAAAGTTCTATGCGTCAGTCCGCTTGGACATAAGAAAGATAGACAATATCAAAGATGGCGATAAGGTAATCGGTTCCCGCCACAGGGTAAAAGTGGTAAAAAACAAAGTTGCACCGCCGTTTCGTTTAGCAGAATTTGACATCATGGGTGAAGAAGGTGTTTCCAAAGAAGGGGGATTGATTGACGTTGCCCTTGAACTTGGTTTAGTAACAAAATCAGGTGCTTTCTATCGCTGGGGTTCAAAAATGATTGGACAGGGAAGGGAAAGCGCAAAAGCATATTTTAAAGAACATAAAAAAGATTATCAAGCACTCGAAAAAGATATCTGGGACAAGGTTAAAAAAGGCGCGCCTCCAAAAGCAGCAGTGACCACAAACCACGAATCAGATAGTGACGAAATTTTAGAAGAGATAGCAGCTACTGTCCAATAACTTGTGGCAACAATAAGCGCTGTAGAGCCACAAAAATCCACCCAACTAAAAAAAAATAAGCGATTTAACGTATTTATTGATCAAAAATATGCATTCTCCGTTAGTGAAGAAAATCTATTAAAATACAAGTTAAAACCCGCTCTAGACTTAGATGAAAAAGAAATTAAAGTTATTACAAATGATGAATTTAATAAAAGAATCTTAGACTATTGCATTAACTTTTTATCTTTCCGGCCTAGAACAGAAAAAGAGGTTACGGATTACATAATCAAAAAAATTTCAACCAAGCAAAATATTCCGTTTCAACAAGCTAAAGATTCAAAAATAATTTCCGAAATTATCAAGAAATTAAAAAAATATAAATATATTAACGACAAAGATTTTATTGCCTGGTGGATCAAATCAAGAAATGATTCCAAACAAAAAGGGATTAGATTGATAAAGCTTGAGCTTAGACAAAAAGGCATTGCGAAAGATTTGTTAGATCAAGTTTCAGAAAATAGCGATGATCAGCTAAAACTTGCCCTCAAGGCTCTGGCGAAAAGAAAAGGTAAATGGCAGAGAACAGATCCAAAACTACTGAAATCCAAAGCCCTCTACTATTTAGGAAGTCGTGGTTTCGATATGGAAACAATAAAGAGCGCATTTGCAATCTATTTTAAAAAAGTGATAAAATCCTAACTTAGGTAATCACTTAGAAGTAAGCTAGTTAATAAATATGCTAAGTATTAAGTCCTATTCATTACTTTCTAAAAAAACGAGTCGCTAAGGCGTCTTTCTTCTTTGTTGCATTATCAAATTAATTTATGAGTTATAACGACGACCAAAAGGGTAGTTCTAATACTGGGAAAGTTGTTGTTTCAGTGGGAACCCCAAGACAAGATTTTCAGTCAAATAGAGATGCAAGGGAGATAATCCAAGACGCCCGTGACGAGGCGTTTAGAATCAAAAAAGCAGCGGAGGAAGAAACTAGAAAAGTTCGTGAAGAATCCTTGGAAATAGAAAAAAGAATTGCCCAAAGAGAAGATTCACTCGAAGCAAAAATTGCTCAAATTGAAAAGGTCGAAAAACAAGCAAACACCGCCAAAGATGCCTATTCCAAAAAAGAGCAAGAACTTGCAAAAACAAGAAATGAGCTCATCGAAAAACTTTCGAAAGTTTCCTCGTTAACCCGTGACGAAGCAAAAAAATTAATGCTCTCTAATTTAGAAGAAGACCTCAAAATAGAAGTTGCTAAAAGAATCAAGGAGGCAGAAGAAAAAATCAAGGCGGAAGCTGCGCAAAAAGGGCGGGAAATAATTGTAAACTCTATGATTGCAGGGGCAACAGATTGGGTTGCTGAATATACTGTTTCGACAATCAAGCTCGAATCAGATGATATCAAAGGAAGAATTATCGGCAAAGAGGGCAGAAACATTAGAACTTTTGAACTTGCAACTGGTGTTGATGTTGAATTGGATAGCGATATTGAAGGAGAAGTCAGGTTGTCGTCTTTTGATCCTGTAAGAAGAGAAGTAGCTAGGCGTGCCTTGGAATGGTTGGTAAAAGATGCCCGCATTCAACCAACAAGAATCGAACAATTAGTTGAAAAAGCGCGTGAAGAAGTCAAACAAGATATGTCCGAAGCAGGACGAAAAGCCGCAAATGAATTAGGTTTATTTAACCTCTCACAGGAAGCATTAGACACTTTAGGCCGTCTTAAGTTTAGATATTCTTATGGCCAAAATCAGTTAATTGCATCTCTAGAAACCGGAAAGATCGCTAAAAAGATAGCAGAAGAAGTCGGCGCTGATTCCACTACGTGCGCAACAGGTGGACTTTTCCACGATATCGGCAAAACAGAGATGGACAAAGAGGGTACACATGTACAACTCGGAGTTCAGCTTGCAAAAAAATGGAATTTTCCACAAGAAGTAACAAATTGCATTGCGCAACACCATGAAGACGAACCTTTTTCGTCAATCGAATCAATAATCGTTCACATCGCGGATGCTGTCTCAGGTGCAAGACCAGGAGCAAGGCACGAAGCAGTGGAAGATTACATTAAACGTCTTAAAGATATTGAAAAAGTTGCAACATCTTTTTCCGGTGTAGACAAAGCATACGCAATTCAAGCAGGCAGAGAGATAAGAGTCATTGTTCAACCGGAAATTGTTGATGATGCCGGTGCCGTTAAACTTTCTCATGACATTAAACAAAAATTAGAAAGCGAATTAACTTACCCAGGACAGATAATGGTTACTGTAATTCGCGAAGTTAGAGCAGTCGATATTGCAAAATAGATTTGACGAGAGAAATCAATTTCTATATAATTACACCTAACGAAATTTTTCAAAAATGACAAAAAAACAACTAGTAGAAAAAGTCGCTAAAAAGGTAGGTTTAACTAAAAAAACTGCCGAAAATGCCGTAAATGCAGTCTTTGGTAACATTAAGGAGTCGATGATAAAAGGAGATAAGGTAGTAATTACTGGCTTTGGAACTTTTAAAGTAAGAAAAAGGTCAACAAGAGCAGGTAGAAATCCTCAAACAGGCAACTCCATAAAAATCGCAGGACACAAACTTCCCGGTTTTACAGCAGGTAAAACCCTAAAAAGGTTAATTAAATAATTCAAGCAGCTTTTTTTATCTGATCAAATGCATTTCCTGCATCTTTGGGTTTAAGCTTTCTGACAATTCTTAATGTAGCCCTAACTAAGGAAATATGAACATGTTCAGGAACCTTTCGCGAAATATTCGAAACAAACTCCACACGCCCATCACCTTCAGATTTCGGCTTATCTAAACCACTAAGAGGTGATTGAGGGATGTGAATATCTTTTTCCGGAACAGTGATTACTACACCATTTTCTCCCAAATGTCTTTGGTTAATCTCTGCAAGCACTTGTTCATATGCTTCCAAATCCGGTCCGGTTAGTATTTCTCTCTTAGACATAAAATACCCTCGCAAGGGCGAGAAAAATATACCTCTTTTAGCCTTGGAAGTCAACCAAACGTATGCTAAAATCAAACGTCATGAAACCTTCTTTCTTTATAAAAACATTTGGATGTCAGCAAAATATGGCTGACAGCGAGCGCATAGCCAGCTATTACTTATCGCGTGGATATAAAACTGCCAAAACTGCCAAAACTGCAGATGAAATTGTCATCAACACCTGCATGATCAGACAAACTGCCGAAGACCGGGTTACGGGGTTGGTCAAAAATATTGTCAAAGACAAACCACAAAAACCAAAAATCGTCATTACGGGGTGCATGGTCGGTATGGCAACGCGGGACGAAAGCGGTAAATACATTAAGGCTTTAAAAAAGAGGATGCCTGAAGTAGATGAATTTCTTCCGCTTGAAGAAGTTGGTTTTGACTATCCTGCATTACGCTCAGACATCGCTCACGCTTGGGTTCCAATATCAAATGGTTGTAACAATTTTTGCACCTTTTGCGTCGTCCCATTTACAAGAGGTCGGGAAATTTCCCGCCCTTTCGAAGATATCATTACAGAAATTAAAAATCTTGCAGCACATGGCTGCAAAGAAGTAACCTTACTTGGACAAAATGTTAATTCTTATGGTGCAGACATTATTAAAAATGCCAAACAATATACATTACCAGGCGGTAATATAGTAAAACCAGTCATTGTTAAACACTTGGGAAAATATCGGATTCCGACTCTTTTCCCCTATTTGCTTGAAGAAGTCTGCAAAATCAAAAATATTAAAGTTGTCAAATTTATCTCTTCTAATCCTTGGGATTTTTCAGGTGAGCTGATTCAAGTTATTGCCAATAATACAAAAATAGATAGAAACATACATCTCGCCGTGCAGTCAGGTGATGATGAAGTGCTTAAGAGAATGAATAGATGGTACACTCAAAAAGAATATCTAACTCTTTTAAATAAAATAAAGAATAAAGTTCCGAATGCCCAAATTTCTACAGATGTCATCGTTGGGTTCCCAGGAGAAACTAAAGCTCAATTCAACAACACTGTCAAACTAGCAAAAAAAGCCAATTTTGCTTATGGATATGTGTCTAAATATTCAGACCGGCCTGGAACAGCTGCCCATAAAGCATTAGGGGACGATATTTCTCATCAGGAAAAAGACAGGCGCTGGAAAATCCTAAATTCAATAATCAATCAAAGAAGCACACAAAGAACTGCAGTCCGCTAATGAAAAGATCACAAAAAAGAGATTTTAGATTTCCTAGGGTGGGAATCGGTGTGATGATTTTTAAAAACGGAAAAATTTTAATGGATATTAGAAAAGGAAGTCACGGTGCAGGTGAATACGCTTTTCCAGGTGGACACCTCGAATTCGGAGAATCATTTGAACAGTGTGCAAAGAGGGAGACCAAAGAAGAGGCTGGAATAGAGATTAAAAATGTTAAATTTCTGTTTCTTGCCAACGTTAAGAAATATGGTGGACGTCATTATACACACGTAGGTCTTAAGGCAGACTGGAAAAAGGGAGTACCAAAAAATCTGGAACCCGATAAAAGTTCTGAGTGGTTTTGGATTGATCCCGATAAACGTCTCAGTCCACTTTTCGAAATGGTCAGACTATCGCTCATTGCTTACAAAACCGGCAAGAATTACTTCGACGCTTAAATTATCTCCAAGTTTTTAAAAGCATAAATTTATCAATAGCATTAATTTTTATTGGTAAGCCAGAACTTATTGGGTAGAAATAAAAGAACGTGACAATAATTGTTGTCACTATAATAACCGAGATTATTTTATATTTTGTTTTATAAATCATAGATAAAACATATCCCAAAGAAACAGCCAAAAATGGAATTGATGGTAAATAATGGTAAAGGAATAAAATCCTTGGAGAAAATATCCAAGGAACCCAAAAGACAAAATAACCCAAAAGTATCAAATATATTTTTTTATTTTTTTCTTCCAAAGCCTTTCCAATTAAATACGAAACGCCAATTAAGCCAACCCAAAAAACTAAAGGGTTTCCAAGCGCATAAATATAACCTGCTTGGTCACTGCCATATGGTTCATATGAAAAATATACACCTCTAATATCAAATATCCATGGGCACCAGGTACGAGGACCGTCAAGCCCTTGTGGCACGCAGAAAAGGGGAGTAGTTCCATATGAATGAATCAAATCATGCCTATTTTGATACCACCAAACTTGTTTGTGTAAATCCACGAACTGTCCAATTGAATGACCCTGAATCCAAAATTGTCCATAAGATCCAAGATATAAAAGTATGGGAATAACTATCAAAAAAATTAAATTAAAACTCAGTTTTTTACCCGTTTTAAATTGTAAAAACGTTATATAAATAAAAATTGCAACAATTGCATAAAGGCCAGTCCACTTTGATGAAACGGCAAGGCCCAGAGCTATTGAAGATAATAATAGATTTTTTAATTTAAAATTTTTGGAATAAAGTGCAGCAAAAATAAATGCAACAACTACAAAAAAAGTTACGAATACGTCGTTCATAGTTATTCTACTCATAACAAAATTCAAATTTTCAAATGCAATCATCAAAGATGCAAAGACAGCAGTTGTTGGCCCAAACAATACAAATGCCAGAACAAATGTTGCGGGTATTATCGCCGTCCCAAAAATAAGACTAGGTGTGCGCCAACCAACTGGTTTATCTCCAAAGATCTTTATTGAGCCAGCCTGAATTAGTTTAGCTAAAGGTGGATGCAACCAATCGTAAGCGGTGCCTTCCTTTGGTGATGGCGAGAATGGATCGTATGGCGCCGGATTATTATCCGCATATGCTTTTGCAGTAACAGCATGGTAAACCTCATCAAAATAATAATGCCCCGGTTCTGTTATTCGATAAAATCTCAAAAAAAAGGAAAAAAGAGTCAGCAAAACAATAAATACAATCACAACTTTATTTTTCATTCTAATTATCAATATATAATGAAGTTATTGTACAATCAATTCGCCTACAACCAAAAGACATGAGAAAAATCTTAAAAATTAGTAAAATTTCTATTTTTATATATTCTTTTTTCGGCTTTTTATTTTGGCATTTTGCAAAAGAAATGTTACAGGTACAGACAAATGGTTGGTATGTTGGGCAAGTCAATTTATATGGAGACCTTGTTTACCATTTAAGTTTGATAAACAAATTTATAGTAACCAATAAAATTTTAATAGACAACCCGATATTTGCAGGAGACAAAGTAAATTATCCTATTTTCGCAGATTTCACAACCTCTTTGCTGGCAAGGATTACCGGAGTTGATTTTGCACTTTTTGCAACTACATTTGTTGTTGGGATAATTTGCCTATTTGTAATGAAGGCTTTCATTAAAACCTTCTTTAAAAATGAAAAGATTTCTCTTTTGACGTTTTTATTATTTTTCTTCAATGGAGGTTTTGGCTTTTATTACTTTTTTAAAGATTATGCAATTTCTCAAAAAGACATAATAGATTTTCTTCTTTCAATGCCTAGGGAATACACCGATCTTAAAGAGTTAGGATATTGGTGGATAAACTCATTCCTTGCATACTTTATTCCCCAAAGGGCATTCTTATTTGCGTTTCCCGTAACTCTGGTTGTGCTGCTTTTGCTCTATCAAGGATATAAAAATAAAAAAACATTAAATTATATCTTAGCCGGTCTTCTTGCAGGTTCTCTTGGGCTTATTCAATCTCACAGTCTTTTTTTGCTTTTCATCCTTTGCCTTATGTATATACCATTAAGTCTTATTTTTACCACACAAAAGAAAAAAACATTGGTCAACTGGATTATTTTTGGAGGTGTAACACTCCTTGTCGCTTATCCACTATTTAAACTTATTTCTACTGTTGATAATCCGATAAAATATTTTCGTTACGCTCCGGGTTGGACCAGTAAAGAGAACTTAATATGGTTCTGGTTTAAAAATCTAGGTTTGTTTGCCCCAGCACTAATACTTTCAATCATCAGTTTATTTAAAAACAAGAAGTTGTTCATCTTATATTTTCCATTTTTAGTTGTATTTGTTATATCTAACGTTTATATATTTCAACCTTGGGAATTTGATAATAGTAAATTGTTAATTTATTGGTATTTTGCATCTTCCATAATTGTTGCAAGTTTTCTAAACGACCATTTTTTTCAGGGTAATAAAGTTAAAGCTACATTAGGAGTTCTCATTGTTTTTGTCATGATGTTTTCCAGCATTTTGGACATATTTCGCACCTTCACATCGGTTACTTCCTATCAGATATATTCAAATTCCGACCTTGAAGTAGCTAAAGAAGTACAGCTGCTAACATCCAAAGATTCAATATTTGTAACGGCCTCAAATCATAATAATCCAATACCAACCCTAACAGGCAGGTCAACAGTTTTAGGTTTTCCGGGCTGGGTTTGGAGTCATGGTATCGACTACACCCAAAGGGAAAAAGATGTTTCAACAATATATTTAGGCGAAACTAATGCCGAAAATCTAATTAGAAAATACAAAATAAATTACGTTACAGTAGGGCCACAGGAACGCAGCCAATTTAGTATTAACTTAAGTTATTTTAATAATTATCCCCAAATAAATCTTGAGAAAGGCTGGACTTTATATGATGTTAGTGGTGTATGGGCCAACAGTTTCCGGTAAAACAAGTCTTGCCCTAAAACTTGCCAAAAAATATAACGGAGAAATAATTTCTGCCGATTCCAGGCAAATATACAAGTCACTTGATATTGGAACCGGAAAAATACCTTTTGAGTCATCATTTGAAAAACACAACAATTATTGGATTGTTGACGGCTCAAAAATACACGGCTTCGACATAACAAGTCCACAATCACGTTTTTCTTCAGCTGATTTTAAAAACTTTGCAAGTCCAATTATCAGTAATTTGCAAACAGAAAACGCTCTCCCGATTGTTGCAGGTGGCAGCGGTTTTTATATAAAAACACTACTATCAAATTATTCAACTTTTGGTATCAAACAGAATCCTCAACTGCGAAAAGAATTAGAAAAAAAATCTGCATTAGAACTCTATAATCAACTACTTAAAATAAACAAAAAAAGAGCATTAGATATGAATGATTCTGACAAGAACAACCCCAGGCGTCTCATCCGAGCAATTGAAGTTACGAGTTATCAATCAGCCCCAAAAAATCCAACCATCAATCACCACCAAGCAACTATTTATCCTGACGAAGGAAGGACAGACCTCTTAATAATTGGCCTTAGTGCACCAAACAATTATTTATTCAAAAAAGCGGATGATTGGCTTGATCTGAGGCTCAAGAAAGGTCTCATCGATGAAGTTAACAATCTTTTAGCACAAAAAATATCACCTGCCTGGCTCGATTCCCTTGGATTAGAATATCGTTGGATAACCCGTTATTTATTAAATGATATAGATAAAGACACAGCAGTCGAAAGACTAAAAGGGGACATTCACAGTCTTATCAGACGACAAAAAACTTATTTTACCCAATTCAAAAATATGACTATTTATGATATTTCAAAAAAAGGTTGGGAAAAAAGTCTAAAAGAAAAAGTAGCTAGCTGGTACAAACACCAATAATAAAAAATTTAAAGATATAAATACTTGGGAAGAGAGTAAGCCAGATTATGTTCATCGAGTAAAACTCAACTAACGATCATCTGTCTCAAAATGACGTTTATCACATTGCCCGGTTTTTAGCCGGATGCCCCTACTTTGAACCTCCCGGAAACATGGTAATAGCGGTTCAATTCTGGGTTGCAGCAGAGAGGATTGCCAACGTTTCACTTTAAGTTCATATCCTAAGACTTAGAACTCAACTCGTCTCTGTGGCTCTCAGGTTTTGTTAATTCAAAACCCGTCAGTACTTAGTTTCCCAAAATACCAAACTAGACCTTCACCCTGACCAATTAAGGAAGGGCTGCGGCTCGGAGCATAACACTCCGCCTCCTGTTTCCTGCTGTCTGGACTTTCCTCCCCAAATTAAATCTGGGGCGATCGTTCTTCTTCCCAAGCAACGAATTATACCAAATAGCCACTAGCCAATCAAAAATTTGACGAAAGTCCAAAAAACGTGCAATTATAATAAAGTATGGCAAAAAAAACTACCCTTTCAAAATCCAAGAGCACACCTGTATCACAGGTTCTAATTGGGTTAACTTTAATAATAATGGTTGTAGCTGCTTTTGAAGCTGTTACGCAAAATGACATTACAACTATTGCCCCAACGCAATTGTTTGTTGTTGCCGGAGTTTTAGGAATACTCGGGCTCTACCTAAAAGACGAAAAGTAGTAGCCTTGACCTTCCTTAATTTCTCTACTATAGTGATTGGACTGTCTGCATTTTATGCACAAAAAAATTCCAATTGTTGTGTTAATTGGCGGAGGTTCAAAGCTTCCTGCAATTATAAAAACTTCCAAAAAGCCAAACAGTTTATTTAAAATTTCACTTGTGGTTAGTCACAAAAAACAATCACCAGGGATAGGCCTTGCACTGCAGAATAAAATTCCAGCCGTATTTTTTAATTTACCAGACTTTCGAAAAAGGTTTTTTGAAGGTTCGGAAAAAGCCAGATCAAGTTATTCAAAAACATTAGGCTGGTTTATTTCCCAAGAAGAATACGCCCCAAAACTTTTAGTGTTTGTAGGGTGGGATCTAATTATGGATGATAATTTCTTCGACTTTTTTAAAAGTCGAATCGGCAATGGTTATGCCGCCATCAACTTGCATCCTGCACTCATGCCGCAAGGTAAAGAGAAAGAAAAAATAAAGCTACAGGACGGTTCCAAAATTCCCGTTATTAAAGGTGAGCAGCAAGTTGTTTTGGAAACAGTTTTGAGAGAAAAACATACATATTTTGGCCCCTCGGTCCATTTTATGAATCCAAAAAATTTTGATACAGGAAAAGTAATTATCAGACAATCTATAAAAGTAGGCAATTCCAAAACAGTTACTGCTCTTCGCAAAAAGCTGATGCCAATAGAAGACAAAATCTTAATAACTGCCATAAACCAAGTGGTAAAGGATTTATGAAAAAAACAATTATTGTTGTCGACAGGGGTGGAAGAGGTTCAGCGCTTATTGACAAGTACCAACAAAATAAAGATGTTGCAAAAATTATCGCTATACCCGGAAATGATTTTATTAAGTACCACCAAAACGCTCAGACATATCCTGATATCAAGACATCTGATATTGAAGAAATATTAAAAATCGCAATAAAAGAAAAAGCAGATTTAGTAGACATTGCTGAAGATTGCGCGGTTGAAGCAGGCCTTACCGACCTGCTTCAAAAAAACGGCATCAAAGTATTTGGCCCAACTAAAGCAGCCGGACAGATTGAATGGGACAAAGCCTGGAGCAGAAATTTCATGAAGAAAATAAATCTCCCAACTCCCAAATATAAAGTTTGCAGATCAACAGGTGAAGGTCTTACTTATATAAAAGACCAAATAAATTCTAAATGGTATATAAAAGCTTCAGGCCTAGCAGGCGGAAAAGGAGCCATTTTTGCAAAAGATAATGATGCAGCCAAAACTGCTATTTATCGAATGACAAAATTTGGAATAGCCGGTAAAACTTATTTGATAGAAGAATGCATAAAAGGTGAGGAGTTTTCAGCTTTTGCACTTGTCTCTGGCAAAAAATTCAAAATCATTGGTTATGCTCAAGACCATAAAACTGTTTTTGACGGCAATAGAGGGGAAAATACAGGTGGCATGGGATGTTCCTCACCACCACTGGTCATCACCAAAAAAGTTGAGTTTCAAGCCGAATCAATTATAAAAAAAACTATAGAGAGTTTGTATAACCTAAAAAGATCATACGTTGGTATTTTATATTTAGGCGGTATGGTTGATGAAAATCAAAAGGTTTGGATAATTGAGTTTAATGCAAGATGGGGTGATCCTGAAGCCGAGGTACTACTCCCATCTATCAAAAACGATTACTTTAATTTGATAAGCCAGGCACAAAAAGGGAAAATATTAAATATTAAAAAAGATAATCTATATCGTGTAATTGTTGCAGCAACCTCAAAAGGTTATCCAAATGATTATTCAAAAGTCATTGGCAAAAAAATTGTAGGACTTGAAGACCTTTTATCCAAAAAAGTTAAGGTTTACGGTGCAGGTTTAAAAAAATCGAATAATATCTGGGTTGCCGCGGGTGGTAGACTTTTCTATATACTAGGAGAAGGAAAAAATGTTGCACAAGCGCGAAAAATAGCCTATAATGCGATCTCTAAAATAAAAATAGGTCGCGGTCTTTTGCATTTTCGTAGTGATATTGGATACCGTGACCTTAATCGTTTAAAAAACTAAAGTTATGGTAACAGCAGAACGAGAAATAATAGTTCCCAGATCTAGGGACTACAGAGATTTAACCTCTTTCCCTGAACGCGCCAAAACGCACATGGTTTTGGCAACAGATGTAGAAGGCCCTCTCTTCTTAGGTGATTTCATAGACGAGGCAATGGACAAAATGGTAAAACCAGCTGAAGCAGGTGACTCCAAAGATGACGCATTGAATGCAATGGTAAGACAGGTTGAAGCGATTGATGTTGCGCCAAGCTACGGCAAAATTCTTTATGCCCAAACATGGCAATGGTTTAACGATGCTACCAAAAAACAAAGAGGCATCAATCCTTATAGCAATTCCTCTATTTCTCAAGAAGGTGAAGATACACTATTTACAATCCCTTTATTTTTAGCGTGTGGGGTGACGCAATCTCATCTTGATAATATGACCCTGCGATCGAAACCTACCCCGGGTTCTTATGAACTTGTAAAGGCATTAGAAGCACAGGGAATATTAGTAGTTGGGATAACCACAGCACCACAAGACCCAATCAGAAAATTGGTAGCTCAGACCGGACTTTTAGACCCAAAACAAATAATCGGAAGTCCATTTCCTCTTGATGAAATGAAAAATCTTTTGGAAGAAGCCGGATTATATGATAAAGAAATTAAAATGACAAAAGACTATCTCGAAGAATGTTTTGACATAATTGACGAGCATAGTGATATGACTTGTGACCGGGGCAGGGCAAGAAGAGATTTATCTGAAGAAGGAAAGGAAATTCTTCGGAACAGAATCGCCAAATTTCACGATCAACAATTAGGCATAAACTACGAAATCGGCAGAAGAGCAAATACCAGAAATATATCAGGTATGGGTAGCGTTATCGAGGCAAGTCGAATAGTTGGAGACAGAGGTAAAAGGGCAGTGGCACAACAATTAGCAAGACGTTATTTAAATCCCACAGGTGTGCTAGTGACAGAAGGTGACGGGCTAAATGATAGTCTTATGCTTCAAAACGCTCCATACTCAATTGGCCTAAATGGTCCAGATGCTGCGCTTGCTGCTAAAATTGGGGTGATAACGGAAGACCGAAGAGATGAGCTAGCTATTTTTGAGGCAATTGCGTCCGGTGAAACAAATATTGACAGAATTGTCCAGTACGCACAATCAAAAGCTAGTTCTGGAACAATCATACATAAAGCTGGGCCAGGTACCGACCCATCACTTTTAGGAAGACATGCTGCAATGAAACAAAGGCTTAGAGGCTCAATAGTCTATTAATGTTTGATGTTATTTCATTAGGTTCCCCAGCAGTTGACTATTTTTTTAAAACAAATAACGATTTTTTAACGAAAATAAATTTAAAACCAGAGGACGATTTTTTATTTCAAGATAAAAAAATAAAACCTCAATATATTTTTAATAATTTAAAAAGTGTAGCTAAATCAGCTGGCGGAATTTCCTCAAACACTGCTTTTGTTCTGTCAACCTTGGGTGCCAAAACCAGCTACATTGGTGTAATTGGTAGTGACAAAGATGGCAAATTTTGGTTGTCACAAATGAAAGGAATCGATACCTCACACGTGTTTAAAAAAGGAAAAATGTCCCTATGTTTTTGTTTGTTAACAAATAACGGCAAAAGCAGAACTTTCTTATCTCAGGTCAACGTATTTGAAAATGAATTTTTAAAAAAATTGGACGATGATTTTTTAAATAATACGAAAATAATTCATATCGGCCCTCTGATCAAAGATGCCCAGGAAGGAATAAAATTAACCATTGACTTGTTAAACAAAGTTAAAAAACCGAAAATCAGTTTTTCTCCAAGTATTTTTTACACATCAAGAGGCTATGAACCAATACTGCCAATATTAAAAAGGACTCACGTACTTTTTTTAAACATTAGAGAGCTGAGATATTTAATTGATGATGACCCCCAGAAGGGTTCAAAAAAAATCTTGGAACTAGGGCCGAAAATTGTTGTTTGTACAATGGCAGGCAAAGGGTCATTAATAACTACCCAAGATAAGCAATTTAAATTCTCCAGGATCAACACGAAAAAAGTTATTGATACAACAGGCGCTGGAGACACTTATGCTGCCGGTTTTCTGTATGGACTACTAAAGAATAAATCATTAGAATGGTCAGCAAAGAACGCTTCCGAAATCGCAAGTTGTAGTCTAGGCGATTACGGACTCAATTGGTCTCGCAAAGATGGTTTATAAACTACGAGTAGCAAGTAAAAATGATACTGACGCAAAAGGGCAAGAACTTCTCGCGGAAATAAAAAGAATATTCAAAAATAAATCCATAACTAAAATTAGAACTTCAAAAGTTTACAGACTAGAAGGTATCAGTCAAAGTGACGTTAAAAAGTTAGCAAAAAGTGCACTTTACGAGCCGATTAATCAAATTATTTCTTACAAAGAACCCATTTATAAAACAAATAAAACTGTAGAAGTCGCCTACAAACCAGGAGTTATGAATCCGGAAGTTGCCTCAATTAAAAAAGCAGCCAGTGATCTCAGTATAAAATTACTAGCGGTAGATTCTTCTTATGAGTATTCATTTTTTGGGAAAATAAATGAAAAACTCCTTGATGAAATCATAAATAAATTATTAGTAAACAAAACGGTAGAGCACATAGTTAAAACTTCACCAACAACTTTAATAATAAGAGGAAAACCCCAAAAAACAAAAATAGTACCAATAAGAAATCTAGACGAAAAAAAATTAATGGAAATTTCAAAAGATAAGCTCTTTTTAAATCTTGAAGAGATGATGGTAATCAAAAATTACTTCACAAATATCAAGCGTGATCCAACTGATTGTGAACTTGAGATACTTGCTCTAACCTGGTCAGAACACTGTGGCCACAAAACCTTTAAGGCAAAGTTAACAATTGATGGTGTTGAAAAAGAACCATTTTTTTCGAGAATCAAAAAAACTGCCAAATTCAATAAAAAGATTATAGTCTCTGCTTTTGTAGACAATTCTGGTGTTATTGATTTTGACAAAAAGTGGGCGATTAATGGAAAAGTTGAAACTCACAATAGCCCTTCCGCTATCGAACCGTACGGAGGAGCAATGACAGGATCGGGAGGGGTCTTTCGTGATATTTTGGGAACAGGAAAAGGGGCAAAACCAATTATCTCTACGGATATATTTTGCTTTGCCAGTCCGAAAATGATTCCCCAAGATGTTCCTTCAGGTTGCCTACCACCGGATTATATTTTAAGAAAAGTCGTTGCTGGTGTCAGGGATTATGGAAACCGAGTAGGTATTCCGACGAATAATGGATCAATTCATTTTCATAACGACTTTCGTGCCAAACCAACTGTTGCCGTTGGCTCGTATGGTCTTATTGAAAAGAAAAGTGCCAAAAAAACAATTCCAAAAACTGCTGATTTGATTTTTACAATTGGTGGGAAAACAGGCCGTGATGGAGTTCATGGAGCTACATTTGCATCAGGAGAAATGACAGATCAAACTGTAAATACTTCAGGATCGCGTGTTCAGATAGGTAATGCAATTGAGGAAAAAAGAGTCATCGACTTTGTCCTTGCAATCTCAAAGAAAAATTTAATTAGCTCAATTACAGATTGCGGTGCAGGCGGTTACTGCTCTGCAATTGGAGAGTTAGCGAAAGATTCCGGTGCAATCGTAAACTTAGAAAATGTCCCGCTAAAATATCCAAATTTAGCTCCATGGGAAATATTTCTTTCAGAATCACAGGAAAGAATGATAATTACAATTAATTCTAGAAACAAAAAAAGACTCGAAAAAATAGCAAAAATATACAACGTTGAGGCAACAGCAATTGGCCGTATTACTAATGATAAGAAATTAATCGTTAAATACAAAAAAGAAACGGTTGCAAACCTTTCTATGCTTTTTATACACGACGGTTTGCCCCAAAGACATATGATTGGAAAATCGACAAAAAGAATAATAAAAATAAATACACCGAAAGAATTAAATAATGTTAAACCTATGTTAATTAAAATTCTCTCCGACCTAAGTGTCGCATCAAAAGAACCGATCTTAAGAATGTACGACCATAATGTTCAAGGAACTAATGCTCTTCACCCATTTAGTGGAATAAATTATGACGGACCCAACGATGGGGCAATTGTAAAAAAAGATCTTTCTCAAGAATCTGGAATCGCCACCGCACATGGCCTGAACCCAATTATGAATAAAATTGACCCATATTGGGGAAGTATTTGGTCAGTCACAGAAGCAGTTTCAAATTATGTCGCATTTGGTGGCGATCTAAAAAAAGCAGCACTTATAGATAATTTTATCTGGCCGTTTCCGGATCAAGAATCAATGGCTGATTTAGACAAATCAGTCGATGCATGTTTTAACATGGCAAAAATTCTAAACATGCCGTTTGTTTCCGGTAAAGATAGTTTATCCTCTACTTACCGATACCCGGATGGAAAAATCTTGAAAATACCTCCAGTTTTATTGATTTCTGTATTTGGGAAAATAGATGATGTTAGACAAACGGCATCTGCAGATCTTAAAAATGTCGGTTCTACAATCATTTTGGTTGGGAAGCAAGACACTAAAAATCTTGGCGGCTCTATTTATTACCAAGTAACTAAATCTTCTGGTAACGTTCCAAGAGTTGATGTTGATAATCTTAATGAAGTATTAGAATCAATTACCAAGGGCATCAAAGCAAAAGATATTCTTTCATGTCATGATATTTCTGAGGGTGGACTCGCTACAACAATTTGTGAAATGGCTTTTGGAGGTAACATTGGGGTTCAAATTGATTTACCAAAAAACATCAAAAAAGATATTTTTTTCTTTAGCGAAACCCCTGGTTCTTTTATAGTTGAAGTCAAGAACAAAAAAATTGCAAAACAGATATTTAAAAATATTCCACATAAAATTCTAGGAAAAACGATAGAACAAAAGAAGATTATCTTTAACCATGAGTCAATAAATCTTGAAGAGTTAAAAAAAGCATGGCAAGAGCCAATGAAAGAAATATTCCACTCATGAAGCCTAAAGTTTGTATACTAAGAAGTGATGGAACCAATTGTGACGAGGAGCTATATTATGCCTTTGAAAAATTCGGAGGTACTCCAAAATACGTTCATGTCAACGAGCTAAGGGATAGGTCTCAAAAATTAAAAGACTTCCAAATACTCGCTCTTCCGGGGGGATTCTCTTACGGAGACGATATTGCCAGTGGCAAAATTCTGGCAATAGAATTAGTGTCATTCTTAAAAAATTCGCTCGAAGAGTTTATAGAAAAAAAAGGCTTAATTATCGGCATATGTAATGGTTTCCAAACTTTAGTTCGTACAGGTTTATTACCATACAACAAAATAGGTGAAATGGATGTAGTTTTAACCCAAAACAAAAGCGGACATTTTGAATGTCGATGGGTCAAAGTGAAAATTGAAAAAAGTAAATGCTTATTTTTAAGACAATCAAGCCAAATTCTAGATATTGCCGTAAACCACGGAGAAGGTAATTTTTTTGCTGACAAACAGAAGATAAAAAAAATAGAAGATGATCAGTTAGTTGCTATTAGGTATGTGGATAAAAATGGAACGGCAACAGAAAAGTATCCTCAAAATCCGAATGGATCTTTAAACGCAATTGCCGGAATTACTGACTCAACTGGAAGAATATTAGGGCTAATGCCACATCCGGAAAAATTTGTTGACATTACACAGCATCCAAATTGGCGTCGAGAAAAATTTATAAAACCCCATGGAGCATATTTTTTTGAAAATCTGGTAAAATTTGCACAGCAACAATGAAAAAAATTACCTATAGCCAAGTTGGCGATAACTACGACACGAAGGATCCGATTAAAAAAAATGCCCAACTTGGAGCACGTCAAACTATCATTAAAAACGATCCCACCTTTCAAGAAGTAACAGATACGCGCGGTGAATCGGCTTTTGTTTGGAAACAAGGTGCAACACTAATGGTATCAGTAGTTGAAGGTTTGGGCACTAAAAATTTGGTAGCAGACGAGCTTAGAAAAATAACAGGAAAAACCTATTATGACATTATTGGCTATGACACAGTCGCAACAATAATAAATGATTTAATAACTGTCGGCGCCAAACCCAGAGTCGTCCATGCTTATTGGGCAATAGAAGATAATAGCTGGTTACAAGACGAAAAAAGAATGACTGATTTTATTAACGGATGGCGTGATGCCTGCAAAATTTCTATGGCCACATGGGGAGGTGGGGAAACACCTACATTAAAAGGAGTTATCGAAAAAGATACAGTGGATTTAGGAGGTTCTGCTGTTGGGATTGTAAAAAATCATAAAAGTTTAATAACAGATAAAAAACTCAAAAATGGGGACAGGATTTTACTTTTAAAATCAAACGGCATTAATTGTAATGGTCTTTCGCTTGCCCGAGCAGTAGCAAAAAAACTGAAAAATGGCTACGCGGAAAGATTATCAAACGACAAATTGTACGGTGAAGCAATTCTTACAAAAACCAACATTTATGCAAGATTAATTCAGGATCTATTAAACTCTGGTATAAACATCCACTACATTAGCAACATCACAGGGCATGGGCTCAGAAAAATAATGCGAGCCCGTGGTAATTTTACTTACATAGTCGAAAAATTATTTAAACCTCAAGAAGTTTTCTTATTTATCCAAAAACACGCTGGACTATCTGATGACGAAATGTATCAAACGCTAAATATGGGCCAGGATTACGCGATATTTCTTTCTAAAAAAGATGTTAAAAAAGCGCAAAGTATTATTTCTAAAAATAAATTTCAGTCTATTGATGCAGGTTTTATAGAAAAAGGCCCAAGGCAAGTAATCATCAAACCCAAAAAACTTATCTTTAAATCTGACACTTTAGATTTAAGATGATTACGGACAGTCTAAATCTCAAAAGGGAAATTAAAAAGATCCAAGAGCGGAACATTCGCGTTGAAAAGGACAAAGCCTGGGAAACTAGTTGGACTAGGCGTATATTGGTGGCAGTTTTTACTTATATTATCATCACACTATTTTTAATTATCATAAAAATTGAAAAACCATTTATTTCCGCAATCATCCCCGCATTTGCTTACTTGCTTTCAACAGTGTCTCTGGGGCTTATCAAAAATTGGTGGATTAAAAAAATGCCTAAGCTTTTATAGAAAAAAGCAACATTAATAAATAAGGTAAAAATAAAATTAACCAATATAGTAAATAATATTTTTTCAAATTCTTTTTGATATTTCTCTGGAACAAGGAATATAAAAGAATTACTTGAAGTAGCAAACCAAAAGCTGATAACACAATCATCATAACTCTAATACTTCCGAAAGACCTTTCTCCCAACGAAAAAAGAAGGTTTGATGAAAAAGCATTTGTAAATTCAGATTGTCCCCCAACAGGCAATATAGAACTATTCACATTTTGCGAAGCAAAAAAAGCAATAAAAAACACAGCTACAAGTGTAAAAATGCTTAGCAAATAACAATTTATAAGACTATGTCTCACAACTTTATTATGCTTTTAAAAATACAAAAAATCAATTAAATTAAATGTAGCTATTTGTTCGGGGTTGGTGTAGCTTCAACTGATGTATCAGGTGTTCCTACTATACAAGCTTGTAACTTCTTCTTTTCTTCACTAGACAAACTCTTGTCGCTTTTTTCTTGAACAATTTTCATAATCGCATCTTGGTTCAAAGAAGTCTGGACACAATTTATGTTAACTTTACCAATTCCAGGAATAGTTGTTTCAGTTGGTGCTTGTTGTGCTGCCTGGCTTTGAGCTGAAGGACTCGATGATTTTTGCATTAAGCTATCGAATGCGCCCAATCTATAATTTGCATAAATGAACCAAAGTAAAAATAGTCCAATTAAAATCCAAATTATGTAAAACAATGTCGGGAGTACAGAACCGATACTTTTTACTGTCTTAACCTTTGCAAATTTTGATTTAACAGAATTTGTTGCCAGCGAAATTGGCTTATCCTTTTGGGCGATAGCCTTTTCGCTCTTGTCTTCTTTTTTTACTGATGATTTTTTAATTGCCATGTAAACTTTGCATAGACTACAGCATCAAAAGAATAAAATCAATAGGAGAGTCTAAGAAAACAAAATTATAAGACGATTTTCAAAAAATGTGATAAATATAATTTTTTGCATTTTAGCCACCAATCCTATATAATTCACGGATGGCAGCAGGAAAAAGGTATAAGATCGCAACTCTTTGCTCCCACTCAGCTCTCCAGATATTAAAGGGCGCACACGACGAAGGCTTTCAGACAATTTTGATTTGTACCCCCGATAAACTTGCTCTCTATAAACGTTTTAAATTCATAAACAAAATTATCGAGATTCAAAGTCATGCCCAGTTTCCTGATATCGAAAAAGATTTAATAAAACAGAATGTCATCATTATTCCGCACGGTTCTTTTGTTGCATACTTAGGCCTTGAAGAAAATAAAAAAATGAAGGTTCCTTACTTCGGCAACAAAGCTGTTTTGGATTGGGAATCTGACAGAAAACTTCAAAGGGAGTGGATGTTGGATGCCAACATACCAATTCCCAAGAGATTTAAAAAAGGGGACAAAATAAATAAGCCGGTTATTGTTAAATCCTTTGGTGCTTCAGGCGGCCACGGGTACTTCTTTGCCAAAAACCAAAAAGATTTTGAAAGTAGAATAAAAAAATTTAAACCTACCGCATTCATTGTCCAGGAATATGTCATTGGTGTTCCTTTATATATCCACTATTTTTATTCACCGCTGACCCAGGAATTGCAAATACTTTCTATCGATAAACGTTATGAGACAAACGTTGATTCATTGGGTAGGATTCCGGTTCAAAACCAAACAGGTTTGGGGATAGAACCGAGCTTTGTTGTTGTTGGGAATTCTCCTCTAGCACTGCGTGAATCACTTCTTGTCCAAGCTTACGAAATGGGAGAAAGGGTAATTGACTCGTCTAAAAAATTAATCAACAAAAGAGGAATTTGGGGTCCATTTTGTTTAGAAACAATTATCACTCCAGAACAGAAATTTTCTATTATAGAGATTTCATGTCGAATTGTTGCTGGTACAAATTTATTCATAAACGGATCTCCGTATGCTTCTCTGTATTATGATTACGATGTGTCCACTGGCAGAAGGATTGCGATGGAAATTAAAGAGGCAATTAAAAGAGATCAGTTAACGAAAATTTTAAACTAATGAAAAATAATTTAAAAACCTGGAAAGGAACAACTGTTGTTATGGGTGTTGATTGGGGAGACTCAGGTAAAGGTCGTCTGATTGATGATTTGTCCGGTCGGGCCGACGTTATTGCCCGCTACAATGGCGGTTCAAACACTGGTCACACCGTGAATAATCAGTACGGAAAATTCGCTCTACATATTATTCCTTCCGGAATTTTCAATAGAAGTGCAATTTGTACTGTTGGCCGAAATGTTGCAGTTGATTTAGAAATGTTAATTTGGGAAATGGAACAATTGGATAAAGCAAAAGTACCTTATAAAAATTTGATAATCGACGAACAGGCATCCTTAACAATGCCATGGCATAAAATGCGCGATGGGATTCGTGAGAAATTCCGCACAAACAAAGTTGGCACAACAGGAATGGGCGTTGGGCCAACCTACGCCGACCGGACAGAACGAGTAGGTTTATTGGTTGGGGATTTAAGATCAAAAGATTTAAAACAAAAAATAGCAGCAGAGGTGAAAATTCAAAATGCTTTTTACAATCTTAAAATAAATGCAGACAAAATCTACCTAGATTACAAGAAATATTCTGTCAGAATTTCCAGATTTATTGGCCGCACAACACCAATAGTCCAAAAGGCAATAAGTTCCGGCAAAAACGTTCTCTTTGAGGGTGCGCAGGGTTATTTTCTGGATATAGATGCCGGAACATATCCATTCGTTACATCCTCAAACCCTGGGGTAGCAGGTGTCTGGCGAAGTTATGATATTCACCCGTCAGAAATCAAAGAGGTCATTGGAATAACCAAAGCTTATACAACAAGGGTAGGAGAGGGGCCAATGCCAACAAAAATAGAAGGGGAAGTAGCTAAAAAAATTATTGAAGTTGGAAGGGAAGTTGGTACAACAACAGGCAGAGTGCGCTCCCCCGGCTGGCTGGATTTAGTATTAGTTAAGGTTGCTGCCAAAGCAAATAATCTAACGGGACTTGCAATCACTAAACTGGACGTTTTATCCGGTCAAAAAACTTTAAAGCTTTGTACTGCTTATAAAGAAGGATCCAAAGAAGTGCAATATTTGCCCCATGACTCCCAAAATCTGGCAAAAATTAAAGCAGTTTACCAAGAATTTAAAGGTTGGAATGAGGATATAACAAAAGTAAGATCATTTACGCTATTGCCCAAAAATGCTCAGACATACCTAGAAGCAATAGAAAAATATACAGGTATTCAAATTAAATTCATTTCCGTAGGGCCCGAAAGGGGTCAGGTAATCTACAGATGAAATCAAATAGTGTTAAAGATTATACGATTGCTGTAATTGGATCACATTCAGCGCTGGATGTTTGCCGCGGCGCAAAAGACGAAGGATTTAAAACCTTAGTTGTTGTTGAACCAGGTCGCGATAAAACTTACTCAAACTATTATAAATCACGAAAAAGCATCGGTTGTGTGGACGAAGTTCTGGAATTACCTAAGTTTCGAGATTTACTTAATGTTGATAATCAAAAGATCCTCAACAGCAAAAACACCATTTTTATACCCCACCGTTCTTTTGAGGTTTATATAAACAACTACGACGCAATAGAAAATAATTTTAAAGTACCAATGTTCGGAAACAAAAAATTGTTACGTTCAGAAGAACGAACAATAAAACCAAACCAGTACGATATATTAAATAAAGCGGGAATTAAATATCCAAAATCATTTAAGAATCCAAAGGATATCGATAGGTTGGTAATTGTTAAAGTACCGGAAAAAGAAAGAGGATTCGAAAGAGCCTTCTTTTTAGTAAACAATCCATCAGGTTATACACACGAATCCCAAAGACTTATCAATTTGGGACTGATTACCAAAAAATCACTCGAAGGCGCGGTAATAGAAGAGTTTGTGTTGGGTGTTCAAATTAATTTTAACTTTTTTTACTCAACCCTCAATAATCGTTTGGAATTGATTGGGACTGACACAAGAAGACAAACAAATCTTGATGGACTTTTAAGATTATCCTCAAATTTGCAACAGAAGGTGCTTCAGGATAATTTAATCAACGTAAAATACGAAGAAGCAGGACATATCGCAGTCACCTCGCTTGAATCTTTACTGGAACTGGCTTTTGAAGCAGGAGAAAATTTCGTAAAAGCATGCAAAAAACTTTTTGCTCCTGGTGTAATCGGTCCATTCTCACTGCAGTCTGTTATTACACCGGGTCCGCCAAAGAAAGAAATTGTCGTTTTTGACGTATCTCCCAGGATGCCTGGAAGCCCTGGAATTGCAGCCACACCTTACAGCAAATACCTGTTTGGCGAGTCTTTGAGCATGGGCAGGAGAGTGGCAATGGAAATAAAAGAAGCCTTAAAATCAAATAGACTGGAAGAAATATTAACATGAGCAATTTTTACGAAAGTTACCAATCCCCTTTTTCCTGGCGTTATGGATCTGTCAAAATGCGTCAAATATTTTCCGAAGTTAATAAAAGAAAAACTTGGAGAAAAGTATGGGTTTCACTTGCTCGTGCCCAAAATAAAATGGGGCTAGTTTCTAAAAAAGAATTAGACGATATTATAAAGCACCAAAATAATATAGACATAGAAACCGCACATAAATTTGAACATGACCTTAAACACGACTTAATGGCAGAAGTTATGACTTTCGCCTCACAGGCAAAAATTGGTGGGGGGAAAATTCACCTGGGGGCAACCTCACAAGATATAGAAGATAATGCTGACGCAATCAACTTTAAAGTGGCAATAGAAATAATAGAAACAAAGTTAAAAAACTTATTAACAAGTTGGGCCAAACAAATAGAAGCAAATAAAAATTTGGTATGTATGGCCTACACGCATCTTCAACCCGCAGAGCCCACAACGCTAGGCTATAGATTTAGTTTTTATGCGCAGGAACTATTGATAGATTTAGAACTTCTAAGATATGTGAAAGGGCAAATCAAAGGCAAAGGTATGAAAGGAGCAGTAGGCAATAGCGCAAGCTATGTATCTCTTCTTGGCGAGAAAGCTCAAAAATTGGAAAATTATGTACTTACCGATTTAGGAATCGAAGCTTTTGATGTTACAGGTCAGGTATACCCTAGAAAACTGGATTTTTTAATCCTAACACTCCTTTGCTCAATTGCCCAAAGCTTAAACAAATTTGCATTCGATCTTCGGATCCTACAATCGTCACCATTCGGCGAACTGGCCGAACCTTTTGGTGAAAAACAGGTTGGTTCGTCCGCAATGCCATTTAAAAGAAACCCACAAAATTCGGAACGTATTTGCTCACTTGCACGTTATATTGCAACTCTTTCCCGTGTTGCATGGGACAACGCAGCACATTCCCTATTAGAAAGGACCCTAGATGATTCTGCATCCCGCCGTCTGGTTATTCCGGATAGTTTTTTAGCAACAGATGAGATACTCACAATTTCAAACAATATTGTTCAAAATTTAGTAATAAACACTAAAAATATTGAAAGAAACTTATCACAATATGGACCATTCTCCGCTCTCGAAACTATTCTTTTAAAAAGCACAAAAAATGGGGCAAGCCGACAGGAAATGCACGAAATATTAAGGCTGCATTCAATGAAAGTATATGACGAAATGTTAAAAACTGGAGAAAATAATCTTTTTAAAAATTTAAAACAAGATAAGAAAATATTAAAATATTTAAAAGCATCTGATATAGAAAATTTATCTAACTACAAAACTCACATCGGATTTGCACCAAAAAAAACTGCGGAAACTGTCAAGAAAATAAAGCAAAAACTATGAGGCGCAGAATTATCCCTATTGTACTTTTGTTAAAAAAAGATAAAATAACGTTCAATAATCACAATGAGCAAAGCTAAAGTAGCCATAATAATGGGATCAGATTCAGACTTAGAAATTATGGCAGATGCAGCCGAAATTCTAAAAAAACTTCAAATCACTTGTGAATTAGATGTACTTTCAGCTCATAGATCTCCAAAAGAGACCGCAGACTTTGCACAAAAAGCAAAAAGCATTGGTATAAAAGTTATTATTGCCGGTGCTGGCGGAGCAGCTGCCCTTCCTGGATCAATAGCTGCTCTTACTACGTTGCCTGTAATTGGCGTACCCATAAAGTCAAAATCCTTGGAAGGGTTAGACTCTTTGCTTTCCATGGTTCAAATGCCACCAGGAGTTCCTGTTGCCACAGTCGGCATAAACAGCGCCCAAAATGCTGCCATTTTATCAGCTCAAATTTTGGCACTTTCAAACCCAGACATTTCGCAAAAACTTGAAGAATATAAGAAGAATATGGTAAAAGGAGTTGGGGAAAAATCCCAAAAACTTAAAACACAAGGTTATAAAAAATATCTCACTGCCCAAAAAAGGCAAAAATGATAGACCCAAAAATAATTAAAAGTAATATTCCCAAGGCAATTACCCGAGTGGATTTTAAAGGCTTAGGAAAGAGACAAAGTGGCAAAGTTCGTGATTGGTATTTAATCAATCATCTACGGATTTTAATAGCCACAGATCGAATTTCGGCTTTTGATAAAGTTTTAGGCTTCATTCCTTTTAGGGGTGCTGTCTTAAATATGCTTTCCCAATTTTGGTTTGAAAAAACCAGAGATATAGTCCAAAACCACATGATTGGTGTAGTAGATCCAAATATTATGCTGGTAACTCAGTGTGAAGCCCTGCCTATAGAAGTTGTTGTCAGGGGATATATAACTGGTGTAACAGATACCTCTTTATGGAAGAAATACAATTCCGGAGAAAGAACTATTTACGGAATAAAATTCCCTGATGGCTTGAAAAAAAATCAGAAACTAAAAACCCCTGTTATAACTCCGACAACCAGAGGGACAGGCAAAGGCGGCCATGACGAGCCGATTACGAGAAAAGAAATAATTCAACAAAAGTTGGTATCAGAATCAGTTTGGAAACAAGTTGAAAAATGTGCCCTTAAACTTTTTGAACGTGGTACAAAAATTGCAGATAAAGCAGGATTTATTTTAGCAGATACAAAATATGAATTCGGTCTTGATAAAAAAGGCAAATTAACGCTAATTGATGAAATTCACACACCGGACAGCTCTCGTTACTGGCTAAAAAGTTCCTACCGCGAAAACTTTAAAAAAGGCGAAGAAGTCGAAAATTTTGATAAGGAGTTTATGAGGTTATGGTTTTCCAAACAAGGATATACCGGCAAAGGAAAAGCACCGGCGATGCCGGACGACCTAATTGCAAAAATTGCCCAGCGCTACATGGATGTATACGAAAAATTAACTGGCGAAAAGTTTTCAGTAGATATTTCAAAACCTCAACTAGAGAGAATAAACGAAAATTTAACTAAGTTACTCTAGCGCAAACAGTGTTTTTTGATAAAATAGCTTATGGTCGTAGTTTTTAACTTTGGTGGTCAGTATGCACATCTCATAGCAAGAAGAATAAGAGAACTTGGGGTAAAAAGTGTATTAGTGAACCCCGACATAAAAATAGAAGACCTCAAAAAAATATCTCCCTCAGCAATAATATTTTCTGGAAGTCCATATTCTGTTTATGAAAAAAATGCACCACTCCCGGATCCAAAAATCTACAACCTTAACATTCCAATCTTAGGAATTTGTTACGGCCATCAACTAATAGCCTATCAGCTAAGAGGAAAAGTTTCTCCGGGAAAATCAAAACAATTTGGAAAAGAAACATTAAGCACAAAGACTTCACCACTTTTTAATAAATTATCAAAAGCAGAAACAGTTTGGTTTTCCCACGGAGATCATGTAGAAAAGACCGCTCAAGGGTTTGAAATTATTGCTTCTACAAAATCTGCTCGTATTGCGGGTCAACAGAACTTATCAAAAAAAATCTTCGGCATTCAATTCCACCCAGAAGTTACCCATACCCAGAAAGGTACGGCAGTTTTGGAAAATTTTCTTTTTAATATCTCAAACATAAAAAAAGATTGGGATCTTGGTCAGGTGAAGGATTCGATAATCAAATCCATAAAACAAAAAATTGTCCGGGAAAAAATAATTATGGCAGTTTCCGGTGGAGTGGATTCACTGGTTGCCGCAACACTTATCAAACAAGCTGCGCCGGATAATCTCTATCTGATTTTTATCGACACTGGCCTTATGCGTAAAAACGAAGTTTTAGAAGTTGAAAAAATAATTAACCAAGTCGGCTTTAAAAACTTTAAAACGGTAAACGCAGCTAAGCTATTTTTAGAATCATTAAAGGGCATAGTAGACCCGGAAGAAAAAAGAAAAATAATAGCCCGTGAATATTTCCGAGTCTTCCAAGACGAAGCAAAAAAAATTAAAAAAGTAAAATTTTTAGGACAAGGTACAATCTATCCCGATAGGATTGAATCAGCTCAACCCAACAAACACGCCAACAAAATAAAAAGTCATCACAACGTCACTCTCCCTATATCTCTCAAACTTGAACTCATTGAACCGCTTGCGGATCTTTACAAAGATGAAGTTAGGGAAATAGGTTTGTTGTTGCATATCCCGCAAGAATTTATACAGAGACATCCTTTTCCGGGTCCTGCCCTTGCAATTAGAATCCTCGGTGAGATTACGACTGAGCGTTTATCGATCTTGAGAGAAGTTGACAGCATTTTTATTTCCGAACTGAAATCAAATGGTCTTTACAATAAAATCGGCCAGGCGTTTGCAGCGCTCCTTCCCATAAAATCCGTCGGTGTTATGGGTGACGCACGTACTTATTCGTACATTATCAGTCTTAGGTCTGTCGATACCACAGATTTTATGACTGCTGACTGGACGAAGTTTCCACCGGAATTTCTGGAAAAGGTCTCTTCCCGAATTGTTAACGAAGTCAGCGGTGTAAATCGTGTTCTTTACGACATCACCCAAAAACCTCCCGCAACGATTGAGTATGAGTAAAATCTCCGATTATACCTTTATCACATCGAACAAAAATAAAGCCTTGGAAATTCGCCAAATCCTGGGACCCGGTATCAAAATCAAAGAGTTAGATCTTGATGAAATCCAGTCTCTAGATATAGATAAAGTAATTAAGGCAAAAGCCAAGTCAGCTTACCAAATAGTTCAAAAGCCGGTGATTGTTGAAGACATCAGCTTCGAGGTAAAAGCTCTCAATGGCCTGCCCGGCCCTTTCATAAAATTTTTTCTGATGTCACTTGGTACAGAAGGTCTTGTAAAATTAATCGGCAAAAATCCATCCAATACAATAGTCACTGCAGCAATTGGCGCCTACGATGGACATGAAATCAAAATTATAAAGGGAGTGGTAAAAGGAACGCTATCCAAAACCAATAAAGGCGAAAGTGGCTTTGCCTTTGACAAAATTTTCATTCCCGCCGGATACAAAAAAACCTATGCCCAATTAGACAAAAAGATCAAAAACAAAATTTCCCACCGAGCCAAAGTCTTAAAAAAGCTTAAAGAATATTTAACCAAGGACAAATGATTAAAGCTTTTATTTTTGATTTGGGCGGAGTAGTTTTAACTCAAAAGCCTGAAGCAAGATTGGATACACTAGCTGAAGTTTTTAAAGTCAGTAAAAATGATTTGGAAACTATCTTAAAAAAATATAATAATGATTGGTCAAAGGGTCAAATTTCCGCAAAGTTCTTAGCTAATCGTGTCAAGCAAAAGTTTAAGTTTAACAAATCAATAACCGAAGTCTTAAAAATTTGGGGAAAAGCATATCAAAGGAGAACAACACCAAACAAAGAACTTATTAATTTAATAGATAATTTAAGAAAGAAATACAAAATCTATTTACTGACAAATACTGTTGACATACATCATAATGTCAATTTAAATCGTAATATTTATAATCATTTCGACAAAGTTTTTGCATCTCATGAAGTTGGAAAAAGAAAACCGGATTTTGATTTTTACGAACATGCTTTAAAAGAAATAAATTTAAGAGCTGACGAATGTATCTTTGTAGATGACCTAAAGGAAAATGTTGATGCTGCAAAAAAACTCAGTTTTAAAACAATATTATTTCAAAACAATAAAAACTTTATTCGAGAATTAGATAAAATAGGTATAAGAATATAATTTATTTTTTGAAGACCACAAGCCTGTATCCCAAATAATTCCACACCATCGAAAGGCCGGTTGCACCGACGTTTGCAACGTTCAACCAAAGTGATGGGGAAATGTTACCGGGTGCTTCGATAATCGTAGTCAAAGCATACACAGTTCCCACGTTAATAATGATGCCTAGTGCGGAAACTATAGCAAAAGTAACCGGACTTGCCCGTTTTTTTCCTTCAAAAACCCAGCCCTTATTCCAAAAATAGCTGTTTACCAAAGCAACCGAAAATGAACCTATTTTAATAGGTATAAGCGCCGTACCTGCGGTTGCGCTGGTTAGGACTGATAAAAAATTAAGTATTCCGAAATCAATTGCCGTGTTCAAAACCCCGACTAAACCAAATTTGGCAAGTTGCCACAAAATCGGCAGTTTCTTACCCAAAAAGTTCATTACCACCATTCCAACGGTAGCAATAAGCGTATAACCTACGTATATATAATAGGTAGGTATAGAAGCGGTAATTGCAATTCCTTTTTGCTGCAAAGTAGGTGGAAGAAATATTGCCGTTAAAAAAGCTGCCAAAACGGAAAGTAACAGGTTACGGCTATTCAACGAAAAGCTTTGCCTATTCAAGGCAGATCTTTGATTTTTCACAAATAATTACCTACATATCCATTTAAGAATATATGTTTTAACTTTACAAGTAGAAGGTCTATAATCAACTTATGGCGGATTTATGGGAGTCATTTAAAAACGAAAAACTACTAACGAGGCATTATTACGGAGATGTAGTACGTTTTTTATTTCTCCTTGGTGCGGTTATAATGCTAATTACACTTCCTTTCTTAAACCCCAATCTACCCGTTCCACTAGTCATCTCAATTCTTATTATTCTAACGATAGGACTCGTAGCCGGAGTTACAAATCCACTACAAAAAAGTACTGCATTCATAACAACCCTTATTTCATCAATCGCTCTTATAGTTTTTGAGTATTACGCCGTCACTACATATTTAAATGATTCTTTTGCAAACTTACTTTTTATCGTAAACCAAATATTGGCGCTAATATTTTTATTTGCACTTTACTACAGTACAAAAACACTGCGCGCAAAACTTATCGAAAAAAAAGACAAGTAGTTAGTGAAACTTAAAAAGATATCTCTCTTTACTTTTGCTCTGTTTGTCATCGCTTCTATTTTTCTTTATAAATCAAAAATTCCAAACACCGAAGAACTCAGCCAATCGCAGCCAAAAGTACAGGGAGCAACCACAGACCAAAATCTCTTAGACGTCTCTCAAAATCTCAAGGACAAAATTTCAGTCACACGAGTAATAGACGGTGACACGATTGAAATTTCCACAGGTCAAAAGGTACGATATATTGGTATCGATACTCCCGAGACAGTACATCCGGATAAACCAGTTCAGTGTTTTGGTAAAGAAGCTTCGTTAAAAAATAAAGAATTAGTTGAGGGTAAGGTTATTTATCTAGAAAAAGACGTTTCCGAAACGGATAAATATGGACGTTTGCTGCGTTATGTTTATCTTGATGACGAAAAATCTAATCAAACAATTTCCGTAAACAACTATCTTGTCAGTCAGGGATACGCCCATTCTTCATCTTATCCACCTGACATAAAATACCAAAAGCAATTTCAAGAATCAGAGGCAGATGCCCGGGACAACAACCGTGGATTATGGTCGAGTTGTTCCAAAGTTATATCATCACAATTAAACGCGGCAGACCAATCGGATAATAGTGCCGGCTGTTATATCAAAGGAAACATTTCTTCAAGTGGTAAAAAAATTTATCATCTACCAGGTCAAAAATATTATCAAAAAACAATAATTGACGAAACTAGAGGAGAAAAATGGTTTTGTAGTGAAGATGAAGCAAGACAAGCAGGTTTTCGAAAATCAAATATTTAATCTTGTGCGCACAACTTCAATGAAACTTTTATCACGACATGTGGCATTCAGTTCGCTGATATCAGCGCTTGTTAACTTAACAGCTTTTGATGTGTAAGCAAACATAATTGATTGTTGGTCAACGGTATGGTCAAGGCCTAGGGCATGTCCTAATTCATGTGCAATGGTATGTATTAGCTCTTGTTGATTATTATCGAAATAAATTTCTATTCTGTCCTTGTCACCCATAAAAATTCCTTCTTCTGGTTTTTTTGAAAGTTCTGCATTGAAAGTGTCAATGGCATTGTTTAACTTTCCGATACCAAGGGAATAATTCTCTGAACTTAAATTTAATTTTTGAGCCAATGCGTTAAGTTGATCGGCTTGAGCTTGCAAATTTGCTCGCTCTTTTTCCAACTGGTCATACACGTCCTGCGGTGCCCCGCCTTGCAGGTTCCAAGCTTGGACAGTAGCATTATGTTGCGCCAGACGGTTTTTAAAATCAGCGACCTGCTTTTTATAATCTGCAATTTGGGCGTCAAGTGCTCCCTTTTGGCTGTTCAATTGGTTATCAAGTGCATTTATTTGATTACTTTGGGCTTGTCTTTCATCATAAATTAAATTAACAGATATTTTTCCGCTTGCATCATAATCAAATAAATTTTTGCCTTCCTGTTTATTCCATATACTTGCAGCTTCTTTGACGTCTGTAACGAATTTATCCCGGCTTAAATTAAATTTAGGGTCAACTGTATCAACCCGATATGTGATAGGTGAGTCGCAAGGATGCATCTGGCTGAGGAGAATTTTATATTTATCACGGCTTATATAGCTAAATCCAACCGTTAACCCGATTATTACTAATAAAAAAACAAAATTAAAATACTTCATCATATTTGAATTTTATCATGATTTCCATGAAGCATTGGAAATACTATTAACCTGGCTTAGTAATTTGTATAATCCAATTACATGCTTGCGAAAGTTACTTCAGCAGCAGTTGTAGGTTTGGATGCTGTCCCCATTACAGTCGAAGTTGATGTTGCCGCCCAGGGTTTACCCTCTTTCACTATTGTTGGTCTTCCCGACAAATCCGTTGAAGAATCAAAAGAACGTGTTCGAGCAGCCATAAAAAACAGCGGCGCTGATTTTCCTGCCAAAAAAATTACTGTTAATTTAGCTCCTGCAGACCTGCCAAAAGAAGGCCCTGCATACGACCTTCCAATCGCCCTTGGCATCCTTTTAGCATCAGAACAATTAAATGCCAACTTAGAAGACAGCATTTTTCTAGGTGAACTATCTCTAGATGGGTCTCTGCGCCGGATTTGGGGTATTCTACCATGTACCATTATGGCCCGCGATAAAAATTTTAAAAATATCTTTATTCCCGCGGATAATTTAGACGAGGCAAACATCATCAACAAAATCAACGTCTTTCCAGTAAAAAATCTGCGCCAGCTTTTCGACCATTTTGTCTCAGAGAACCTGCCTGCCGGCCAGGCAGGCAAAATCGAACCCTCCAAAACAAAAAAGCAAATTTTCAAAGTCTTACAAAACGACGATTATGATTTTGAAAACATAAGAGGTCAGGAAAATGCCAAAAGAGCGTTGGAAGTTGCAGCAGCCGGAAGCCACAACCTGCTTATGAAAGGCCCGCCCGGTGCCGGCAAAACCTTAATGGCACGGTCTTATGCAACAATTCTACCCAAACTTTCTTTTGAAGAAAGTCTAGAGGTTACCAAAATTTATTCTGTTGCCAATTTGCTAAACCGCGAAAATCCCATAATTACCTCGCGCCCATTCAGAAGCCCGCATCACACAACTAGCCATATTGGTTTAATCGGAGGAGGCAATATTCCTCGTCCCGGAGAAATTTCACTTAGCCACAGAGGAGTTCTTTTTTTGGACGAGTTTCCGGAATTTACAAGGCAAGTCTTAGAAGCATTAAGACAACCGATGGAAGATGGTCACGTCACCATTTCCCGAGCTGCAGGTTCCGTAAAATTCCCTTGCCGCTTTTCTCTTGTTGCGGCTGCCAATCCCTGTCCATGTGGTTATCTTGGTGATGAAACAAAAAACTGTGTCTGTTCACCTTCTGCCATAACTCGTTATCAAAAACGAATATCAGGGCCAATCCTAGACCGAATCGACCTTCACATTACAGTGCCTGCCGTAAAAGTCGAAAAATTAACAAACGCAATAAAGGCAGAAAGTTCAAAAATTATACAAACCCGTGTTCAAAAAGCTCGAGATATTCAAGAAAAACGCTTTAAAGGTTTGCCAATCACCTCTAATGCAGAAATGTCCACTAAACTTATGAAACTCTTTTGCAATCTGGACAATCCCTCAATTGCCCTCTTAAAACAAGCAATTTCAAAACTGAACCTTTCTGCAAGATCGTTTCATCGGGTTGTCAAAATAGCTCGCACCATTGCGGATTTGGAAACATCAGCAAAAATCAAACCGCACCATGTAGCAGAGGCATTGCAATATCGCCCCCAGACAGATTAAATGAAAATTTTGTAAAATAAAATTATGAAAAAATCTCTAGTAATTTTTCTGGGAATCACAACCGTTATTGTTCTTACGTTTCTCTTCGCAGTTATTTTGAGTTTTAAAGTGGTCAAACAATCTACAGATAAAATAAATTTAGCACTAAAAAATAATTTTCAAACAATCGTTCGTATTCCTACGCCAATCCCACCGGAGACAAAAAGTTTTGATAAAACAGTTTACATATGGGAGATGGAAACTACAGCAGGGGAAATAGTCAAAGTGCGTTTTACTCACGACACTGCTTTTTCTAAAGCAACAAATAATATTGTAGCTACGTTAGAAATGGAACCGGGCGGAGATCCAAGCGTTTTCGACAAAGTCCTCCCTGCTGTTATTGCAGACAGGCAAACAATAATTTCCATAAGAGACCCTAATCACATTAATCTAAGCGCTAACCAAGAACAAGGTTATGACAAGATAGAACTTACCAAGTCAAATACGGATAAAGTCATAAAAGTTGTTTGGTTCTACAATAAAGATGTTTTTGTAAATAAAAATCAAAATCTTTATAAGAAGATATACAGTTATCCACAATCAGTTCTCAAAGGATTATATATATTACAACGGGGGATTCTTCAAATATTTTCCACCTGATTTTGCCGGAGAAAAAACCCCAAACGACACGAACTGTTTGTCTTGTGGGGTTTTTCTTTTCTAGAAATATTAGCCGCCGATCTTGAACATTTTTGTTCCACAAACCGGACATGTGCCCTTTAAAGCTGGCTTACCATTTTTCATAGTAACTTTTTCAGCATTTGGGTCATCTCTCTTTTCTCTACATTTAACACAATACATTGTTGCCATTTTTTTAAATCACCAAAACTCAAAAACAAAATATCTCTGAAGCAGAAATATTAAACTTCCAAGTTAAGATAATTACTTTTATCACCTCCTTTTGAGCAGTAATTGTTGAAGCAAAAAGTCAATTTAATATTGAGGCTAGTTAGCTTCACTTAGCTTCAACCATAGCACAAGCTAATTTTCAAAGTCAAGCGAAGCCAGTTGAGGCTAAAATAATCTAAATAATATGGGTTATTTAAGAAATGGTAGGTTTGAAAATTTCAAGGCTAATTGAAAACCTATAATCAGTGCAGCTAACAATATTATTTTTATTATTTCCCTTTTGAATCCCGGAAGGTTTAGCTCTGTATCAAGCCTGCCTAGGTACCTAGTAGTGCCCCCTAAAGAGCCTTGTGCTTGTTCTGGCTTTTTATCAGAAATGGTAGTGTAACTAATAGCACCGCTTGCGGAAACAGCAACCCTGTTTTTTAAAGCTGCCAGTTTTTTCTTCTTAGTTTTAAATGGCATAGACACCGATATAATAACATAAAAATTTTAAAAGAAGTCGTTGACAACAACAGATTTTGCATGGTAAAAGATTGGAGTAATTAATTTGTCCAAAAGATATGAGTGAGCAGCTAAATTTACAAACATATCTGCTTGCAGCAGTCTTAATTTGGGCTGGTTGTATAAGTGTATACCTTATAAAAGTAATTGGTCATTACAAAAAACTGGTTAAAGGTTCAAACAACCTTAATCTTGAGAAAATCTTAGAAGGAATAATTAAAAAACTGGAATTGGAAGAAAAGAACATTCGGGAGTTGTCCCAAAACCTGTCTTTTCTGGAAAATCGGTCAAAAGAACACTATCAAAAAGTGTGCTTGCTTAGGTTTAACCCTTTTGAAGACGCGGGAGGAGATCAAAGTTTTGTTATTGCAATGCTGGACGGTTCAGACAATGGCTTTGTAATATCATCCCTTCATTCAAGAAGCGGAACACGCGTTTATGCAAAAGCAGTCAGTGCCGGAAGGGCCACGGCGCACTCTTTTACAAAAGAAGAAAGAGAAGCAGTCGACAAAGCACAAAAGAAGAAAATAAATTAAATTTAAGTTACAATAAAATATAAGTGAACTTTCTGCCTAAAAAATTACAAATAGTCTTGGGGGTGTTAGTCCTTTATTTGGTGACGACTGGTGCATCTTTTGTGGCATTTAATTTATTTCTCAAATCACCAATAAGCATTTTTACCCCGTTCGGGACTCTCACAGATGCCTCATCAGGGCCGGAACAAGGAACGAAAGATCAACCCTGCCCGCTAAATGGAGTTATGTATACCAAGAACAGAAAAGACACTTGGGCTAAAAGACGACCGCTCGCGGTTATGATTGAAAACCACACTGATGCCCGTCCGGTAATAGGTTTATCACGGGCAGATGTTATTTATGAAGCAGTTGCCGAAGGTGGTATTACTCGCCATATGGCCATTTTTCTTTGCCAGGATGCCGGAGATATTGCTCCTGTCCGATCAGCTCGTACATACTTTATTGATTGGCTTTCCGAATACGATGCCCTTTATGCCCACGTCGGCGGCGCAAACGATTCTGGTGGAGATATAAATCCTAAAGCAGACGCACTTGGGCAAATCCGCACTTATAAAATTAAAGACATGGACCAATTCGGCCTTGGATTCCCAACTTATTGGAGAGGTACAGATAAGCTGGCGCCCCACAATGTTCATTCCACAACAACAAAACTTTGGGATGCGGCGAACAAAGAAGGATGGGGACCGGAGGATGATAATGGTGCCAGGTGGGATAAAAATTTCCAAGAATGGAAGTTTAAAAACGATGCTACACTGGATGTCCGCGGTGACCAGAAACCAATAATTGTCCCATATTGGACAAGTCAATCAGATTATACAGAAACTTGGAATTATGACAAAAATTCTAATGTTTATAACAAGGCTTACGGAACGTCAACGGCAACAGATCCCCTCACAAGCGAAAATCTGTCAGCTAAAGATTTAATTATTCAATTTGAGCAGGAAACAAGAACAGGGGACATTGATGGACATCTTCTCTATGGAACCAAAGGCTCCGGGCGTGCACTCATCTTTATGGATGGAAAAGTCATAGATGGCAAATGGGTTAAAACAGATAGGCTCTCAAGGACAAAGTTTGTTGACAGTAAAGGCAAAGAGATAGAGTTAAACCGCGGCCAAATTTGGATACAAACAATACCGGTCGGAAATGATGTACAATATTGACCTGAGAAGAAACTTAAGGTCTTCAGCCTACCCAAATCAAACTGCCCTTTGAACAAATTGATAACAGGAAATTGAAATTATGATAGATATTTTAATATCAAAAGTAAGAGTAAAGATTTTTGAACTTTTCCTGGGTAATCCCGGCCAAAGTTATCACGTGCGCGAAATTGTCAGACAGGTTGACGAAGAAATTAATGCAGTAAGACGCGAGCTAGCACGTTTAGAAAAGACAGGTTTTTTGCTTAGCGAGTGGCGTGCCAATAGAAGATATTATTCTCCTAAAAAAGATTACAAATTTTTTACGGAATTTTTATCAATGGTTAACAAAAGCATTGGCCTTGGTGGAAACATCATCAAAAACAAAGCCAAACTAGGCAAGATCTCCTATGCAATGCTTTCGGGTTCATTTGTAAAAGGCAAACCTTATACTCAAAATGAAGTAGATCTCTTTGTTGTTGGCACGATAGTTCTGCCCGAACTTTCTGCAATCATTAAGGATGAAGAAGCCAGAAGAAATCGCGAAATTAACTTTACTCCTATGACCGAAGAAGAGTTTAATTTTCGAAAAGCCAGACGTGATCCGTTTGTCCTTGGAATTCTTTCCAAGCCTCGTGTTATGCTAATTGGCGACGAAGAAGAAATGGTAAAACTTTGATCTGCCCATGTACAAAAAGCCTCGTCTTGCGCTATTATTCATAATCGTACTAACCCTTTTGGGTATATATATAAACCTTCCCAAAATCCATATTTTTGGAAAAACTGTCCAACACCCCAAAATTATTACGAGCTTTATTAAACGTGACTTAGAACCAAAACTAGGTCTTGATCTTGCCGGTGGTGTGCAACTAACAATGTCGGCCGATATGACTGGTATAGACCCCAAGGACCAGGATACAGCTCTAGAATCTGCAAAAAATGTTATCGAAAACCGTATTAATTCTTTGGGTGTTGCCGAAGCAGTTGTTCAAACCGCTAAAACTAAAAATCAATCAAGATTGATTATCGAAATACCGGGCATTTCCGATATCGATCAAGCTATCGCCACAGTCAGGACAACTGCCCATCTGGAATTTAAAACTCTTAAAAAAGAAGCTCTTATCGATGCAACGGCATCTGCTAACCCAGCAAACTTTGAAGTGACTGGCCTAACTGGTAAAGATTTAAAACGTGCTCTTGCCCAGCCAAGCAAAGACCCTCAAAGTCCTGGCTATGCTGTCAGTTTGGAATTTAATGGAGATGGTGCTAAAAAACTGGAGGAGATTACTAAAAATAACCTAAATCAACCGATGGGTATGTTTTTAGACGACAACCCCATATCTTGGCCCCCACCAAATATCCGCGCTGTTATTTCTGATGGAAATGCTGTCATTAGTGGGAATTTTGATTCTCAATCAGCCCGTCAACTTGCAGTTCAACTCAACGCCGGAGCTCTTCCAATTCCACTGAAGATCGAAAGTCAAACAAGAGTAGGGCCTACAATCGGACAGGAAGCAATTCAAAAAAGCATCCTTGCAACAATCATAGGTCTTGCATCAGTCGCCTTTTTTATGATTTTTTATTATCGTATTCTGGGCGTTTTTGCGGTAAGTGCACTCTTCATTTATACAATCCTGATTTTCTCAGTCTTCAAACTTATCCCTGTTACATTAACTCTTGCAGGCATTGCCGGTTTTGTTCTATCTATCGGTATGGCAGTTGACGCCAACATCCTTATTTTTGAACGTATGAAAGAAGAACTTTCTTGGGGAAAGCCAAAACATGAGGCTTTGTTTGCCGGGTTCGACAGAGCTTGGTCGTCAATTCGCGATTCAAATATTTCATCACTTATCACAACTGCAATTCTTTTTGAATTTGGAACTGGTTCCATTCGCGGTTTTGCCCTCACACTAGCAATCGGAATCTTAATTTCTATGTTTTCGGCAATCACTGTGACCCGTAATCTTTTAAAGTTTTTCTGGGTAGGTAAGATATGAATATTTTAAGATACAAAAATTATTTCTTTGCATTATCACTTCTGATCATTATTCCGGGTATTTTCGCACTATTCACGTGGGGTCTTAAGCTAGGCATAGATTTTGAAGGCGGAACACTTTGGGAGGTTAGGTTTCCTGATCAACAAAATCAAGTTCTACCCTCAGACGTATCCAGCTCAATCACCCAATCAGGCGTTGAGGTGAGCCAAGCAAGCTCTACAGGCAATAACACAGTCATTTTACGTCTAAAAGTAACTGATGAGTCAAAAATAAAGGAGATAAAAGACAAAGTTAACCAAAAATTTGGTAAAACAGAAGATGTTCGCTTAGATACAGTTGGGCCAACAATATCTCGTGAATTAACCCAAAAAGCGCTTCTTGCAGTTGGAATTTCCATTTTGGCAATCGTCTTTTTTATCTCCTGGTCATTTCGAAAAGTTCCAAAACCAACGTCATCAATTGCCTTTGGTGTTTGCACAATCTTTGCGCTTGTCCACGACATAATTGTGGTTGCCGGTATCTTTGCAATCTTAGGCCATTTTGCAAATATCGAAATAGACTCGCTTTTCATCACTGCACTTCTTACCGTCATTGGTTTTTCGGTGCACGACACCATTGTGGTTTTCGACAGGGTCCGCGAAAACTTGATTAAACACAGTGGATATTCCTTCGAAGAAGTTGTAAACCACTCTTTGACCCAGACACTTGGCAGATCACTAAACACCTCCTTAACCGCCATTTTTGTCCTGGTTGCACTTTTTCTCTTTGGCGGAGAAACAATAAAAACATTTGTCTTGGCGCTTCTTGTGGGCATCGTTTCCGGAACATACTCCTCGATCTTCAACGCCGCGCCGTTATTAGTGGTATGGAACAAAATCAGTCAAAATCGTCAACAGAAAGTAAAGAATAGTAATTAACCTCAATTTGTTATAATTCTTTTATGTTAAAGTTCCTGGAAAAGCAAAAATTATCAACCATGGGTTTGATAGCTGCGTTAGGTACAGTCTTATATTGTGGATTAATCGCCCTATTTTTCAGTCTTATGGCAAAATCCACCGCCAAACCGGGATTTTTCGGCTTTTTCCTGATGCTTTTACTTTTTGTCTTCTCAGCAGCAATAACAGGCACAACTGTTTTAGGATTTCCCGTATATTTGGCTGTAGTTAAAAAGAAAATATCAGAAGCTCTAAATGTGCTTTCCTTTACCCTGCTTTTTACTCTGGCAATAATTCTGATAGTAACTATCCTAATAATTACCCTCACATAAATTGTTTCTTTGATTTTTCCCGATAATTGTTCTATATTTTAAGTAGGGATTATTTACATGCCCAACCCTAAAAACAACGCTTCAAGTAGATTACCCGTATATTTCTTACTTTTTGTTTTAGCAATTGGCCTGCTTTGGCTTAAAAGTAGCTATGGAAAACTAACAGGTGGTGTTTTTGTCGATGGTCTTGGCAAAACTTTAACAATGTTTGCCTCAAAAAATCCATATCCTTGGTATAAAGACTTTTTAACTCAGATAGCCATTCCAAACTCAAAAACCTTTGGGCTTTTGACAATGTGGGGAGAATTTTTTGCTGCTGTTTCGATAACCATTTCATCAATCATCCTCATAGCAACAAGAGGCAATAAACTAATTAAAGCCATTTTATTATTAGGCCTGTTAGGTGGTGCATTTTTAAATGCCATATTCTGGTTGGCTGCAGGCTGGACAAGCGCTTCGACAGAATCACTAAATTTACTAATGCTAATTCTTCAAGTGATAGGCGCGTTTGCTGTTGCTAAATCCCTCACTAAATTCTAAATGCTTCTCGACGATCTTCAAAAAGAGCTAAAGGGGGAAATTCTGCAAGACGATCAAACTTTGCAATTTTATAGTCATGACACTTCTCTTTTTGAACTAACACCTCAAGCAGTCATATTTCCCCAAAACACTGATGACGTAAAAAAAATAGTTAAATTCGTAAGTAAGAACAAAAAAGACAATCCTAACTTGTCTATCACCGCCAGAAGCGCTGGAACGGATATGGGTGGAGGGGCAATTAACGATTCCATAATTTTAGATTTTACCAAGCACATCAATCACATAATTAAAATAGAAAATTTCCAAACGGAAGTTGAGCCGGGTGTACTATACCGTGATTTTGAAAAAGAAGCAGAAAAACAACATTTGCTGCTGCCTTCTTTCCCAGCATCTAAAAATATTTGTGCTCTTGGGGGTATGGTTAACAATAATTCCGGAGGAGAAAAATCCTTAGTCCATGGTAAAACAATCGATTATGTCAAGGATTTAAAAATGGTCCTTTCAGACGGTAACGAATATGACTTCAAAAAATTAAATCAAAAACAATTGGATGCAAAGTTAAAACAAAAAGATTTCGAGGGAGGAATTTACCGTAAAATTCATAAACTTTGCCAGGACAACTATGAACTTATAAAAGATGCCAAGCCAAAGGTGAGCAAAAACTCAACTGGTTACAACATTTGGGATGTTTGGGACAAAAAATCTTTTGATCTGACCAAAATTTTTATCGGCGCCCAGGGAACGCTTGGAATAAACACAAAAGCTACACTCAGCCTAATAAAATCAAAAAAACTTTCCGGTCTTTTGGTTATTTATCTTGATGATATGAAAGTATTACCAAGTTTAATTGTCGATGTTGTAAAAACCAAACCTGACAGCTTCGAAGCTTTTGATGATCGGACTCTAGGACTTGCCATAAAGTTTATTCCTCAGTTTATTCAAATTTTGGGGCCCATAAGAGCCATACAAATGGGCTTACAGTTTTTACCGGATCTGGGAAACTTCCTATTCAAAGGCCTTCCCAAGTTCACATTACTCGTCGAATACGAAGGAGATACACAAGAAGAAGTTTCCTCAAAAATAAAATATTTACATGAAACTATAAAACATTACAACCTGAAAATTGAAGAGGCAACAAATAAAGCAAGAGCCGAAAATTATTGGTTAATTAGAAGAGAGAGTTTTAATATTTTGCGTAAAAAGGTCAAGGATAAACACACGGCACCTTTTATAGACGATTTCATAGTTCCACCAGACCATTTAGTAGAATTTTTCCCCAAATTAATAAAAATTCTCAATGATTACGAAATTGATTACACAACTTTTGGCCATATGGGTGACGGCAACTTTCATATCGTGCCTCTCATGAATCTTGCTGATCCAAAAGACAGAGACAAAATTCCCGTCGTTGCCAAGCTGGTGAACCAACTTGTTATTGAATTTAAAGGTTCAATTTCAGCAGAACATAACGAAGGTCTAATCCGCGGACCTTTTATGAAAATGATGTATGGTGAAAAGATGTACGAAATTTTCAAAGAAGTTAAAAATATCTTCGACCCACAAAATATTTTTAACCCCCACAAAAAAACCGACGCAACCATGGAATATTCCATGGCCCACATCAGGCAAAATTTTTAATTTGGATGCAATTATCTCAATTTTGAAATAATCGTTTAGCATTATTGTAAAAAATATCGTCTTTATCTCTATTTGAAAGACCCATTCGACTGCAAGCTATAAGGAGGGCCCTTGTCATGTAGAGAACATTTGTGCCGATTGCAATATCCGGCTTATTATCAATTCTTAAAGCGTACGTTTCTTGTTTTGAAAGGAGCTTAGGCTCACCATCTTCAAATGATCTTAAAAACCTTACCATACTCAACGGTAAGTCTGTTCCTAACATGATTCTCTTTACTCCAACACCATTTATTGCTTCTTCGAATGTTTCTTCTATATCTACCATGGAACTCTCAAAAAATATGTTCTGGTATTGCGCAATTTCAGAAATTGCTGCCCTCATTTCACTCGGGAAATAGCACCTTCCCATATGCGCCAAAATAATTTTAATGTCAGAAAAATCATTTGCAATACCAACAACTTCAGCCAAAGTTTGAGGATGTGACAAACCACCCTTCCTGGGAACATGAAGCATTATGACAGCCCCCAGTTTATTTAAATGTTCAAGTATTTCCCGTGGAAAATAATCAAAAATAGAAACGTTTTCAGGATCAATTGTGTCTTCAGTTAAAACCTGGTCGTAGTAAGCCTTTACACCATGAACCAAACTGCTATTTTGATTTAAAGAGCTGATAGTTCGACCTGGGTTAGCAGGATCAGCAAGAATTAGCACACGTTCTCCTCCTTTTTTATTCCTGATCAAATATTTATTCGCTGGTTCAATTTGAGTTTCCAAATAAGGAAAAGGGAAAGCTACGAAATCCACATGTCTACCTTGAAAAACACTTTGATGTAAATGTCTAATCATTGGTAAACTGTATGATGTTCTATTATTTAAAGTCTTTATTTTTTTAAGACGTTCCAGGGGAATTGTGCCAATATGCCTACTTAAACCAGAGTGAACATGCACGTCTAATAATTGTTCTGGAAGACCAAGATCCTCAATCTCCCTCCATAGCACCCTGTCCTCAGCTATATCTCTCTCCTCGACATATACCCACTGTTTGCCTAGATCTAACTGTTCTTTAGTCATTTTAATATCAAAAAGTGATTAAGTATAAAAAAAAATAGCAAAAAAGTAAATCCAAGTCTTTTTGGTATGTATTTGTTAGAATAATATTATGTCTGAAGAAGAAATAGAAAAAACGTTTTTAATAAGCTCTTTGCCACAAGGTATAGAAGCATTGAGCCCAATAGAATTACTAGATGTATACATACCCGAGGAATCCACACACCCAAAACTTAGGTTAAGAAAAAGGGGCGAAAACTATGAAATTACGAAAAAAATTTTAAAAAATGAATCTGACTTGTCTATACAAATAGAACAAACGATCCCGCTAACTCAGGAAGAATTTGAAGCAATATCTTCAGTATCAGGAAAAAAAATCAGAAAACTCAGATATACCACATTAAAAAATGGAGTTCGAATGGATCTGGATTTGTTTTTAGACGCTCTTTATGGACTAGCGCTCGTAGATTTTGAATTTCAAGATAATAAACAAAAAAATAATTTCATCTCACCAAACTTTGTGCATCGTGATGTTACCCAGGAAAAATTTATTGCAGGTGGACTTTTGGCCGGAAAAAGTTACGCAGATATTCAATCAAAACTAGAAGACTTAGGGTACAAGAAATTAGATTACAAGTATCTTATAGTTTGACAATCAATACCTTCTAGTTTAAAATTGCCAACCATAAATGCAAGAAATTGAACCTGTCCCAGAAGAAGTTACCTTAGTTATGATCAAACCTGATGGGGTTATGCGTGGATTAACGGATGAAATAATTGACACTTTTCGTAAAAGTGGGCTTTGCCTTCAGTATAAAGAGGAGATCATATTTACAGTAGAAAAAGCCGGCATGTTCTATAGCAATAAAGTTGGTGAGCCTGAACTCCATCAAAACTTGATTAGTTATTTAACTTCAGGTAGATGCGTCGTATTGTTATTATCAGGCATAAACGCTAATACCCGTGCTAGACAAATAATAGGAGAAACAAGTTCAAATACAGGGGGAAATGGATTAAGAGGAAAATATGCTATGAGTGCCTTAAAAGATACTGTCCATGGTAGTCGTGATATGAATGAATTTTATCATTCAATGGACGTATTATTTTAAAAAATGAAAAAATTAAGAGCGGCAATAATTGGGCTCGGCAAACAATCGATAGAAGATCACCTTCCTGGCATATTAGGTTCTAAATACACAGATTTAGTAGCAGTTTGTGACGTGGACAAAAAAAAAGTATCAATGCTTGCATCAAAATATCATGTGCTAGGTTACGATAATTATAAAAATTTACTAAAAACGGAAAAGCTAGATTTCGTGATAGTTGCAGTTCCGCATTCGGAATACGTAAATATTATAAATGAGGCTGCAAAACACAAGGTTCATATTTTAAAGGAAAAGCCTTTTGCACGAAATCTCAAAGAAGCAATTCTTATAAAAGAAATTGTAGAAAAAAATAAAATTCATTTTATGATTACATTGCAAAGAAGATTTAATCCAATATACACAACCTTTTTTCAATTAAAAGAAAAGGTAGGAAGAAAATTATTTCTAGACGCCAAACAGACAATGTTTCTAAAAAATCCACAAAATGGATGGAGAGCAAACAAGAAAATTGCTGGCGGAGGGGTAGTATTGGACTTAGGCTACCATTTGATAGATTTAATAATTTGGTATTTCGGCCTACCGGACAATGTTTTTTGCGAATTTACCATACATACAATCCTTGATAAAGACCATAGTGTTGAAGATACCGCAACCATACTATTTAAGTATAATGATGGATTCCACGGCTCACTAACAATTTCTAGCTACTATTCACCAAAAACCCAGGATTTAAAGTTAATTGGAACTAAAGGAAGAGTAGAGGTTGAGAGAGGTGCTATAAGAAAATTTAATGAAACTGGGGAAATGACTGAAAGTTTAATTAGAGAAAACTCTTGGCCTTCAGCAGCGACTGATCAAATAGATTATTTTTGTAAAGTGATCAAAGGCGACAAAACAAATTTAGGAAATCATATTTATCATCTGCAACATGCCGCTTTTATTGATGCATGTTATAAATCGAAAAAATTTGGAAAATATATTGACCCAAAAAAATTATTAGCTAAACATCTCAACAAAATATGAGCAAAAAAGACTTTATCTGGCCAATAATAACAAAAGAATCAGAAACAGCGGTCATTAATCAGTTGCATGAAGCCATTTCTATTTATGATCGATCCAGTATTTACCTAAAATTCGAGAATGCTTTTTCCAAATATCACAAAAGAAAATACGCCCTGACAACAAACGCTGGTACAACAGCAATTTATTCAATGTTTGTAGGGGCAGGCATCACCCAAGGAGACGAAGTCATTTGTCCAGTTTATACTTTTTTCGCAACAGTAACACCCCTGTTATTTGTTGGAGCAATTCCGGTTTTTGTAGATTGTGGTAAGGATGGAAATATTGACCCTCAAAAAATTGAAGAAAAAATCACTAAAAAAACAAAGGGCATAATCGTCACACACATGTGGGGAGTTCCTTGTGATATGGAAAAGATAGTCAATATTGCAAAAAAGTATAAATTAAAATTATTCGAAGATTGCTCACACGCCCATGGGGCAACTTTCAAAGGGAAAACAGTAGGATCCTTTTCAGATGCCTCAGCTTGGAGCCTACAAGGACAAAAAATAATAACAGGTGGAGAACTTGGTATTTTAACTACTAACAATTCTGAAATATACTACAGAGCCTTGTTATTAGGGCATTTCAATAAAAGATCTTTGCAAGAAATACCAAAGAACAATAAATATCATAAATATGCAATCACTGGAATGGGGCTCAAGCTTAGGGCAAATCCCATCGGGGTTGCGCTTGCCAATGAGCAATTTTCTAAACTTCATGAAATTCTAGTTCAAAAAAGGCGGTTTGCAAAAAAGTTAACGAAAGCGATCAAAAGGATGAACGGTTTGGAAGTTCCAAAATTTGAAGCTATAAAAAATCCCGCATGGTACGCATATGTATTCCAATTTGTACCAGAAAAAATGAACCTGACTATAAAAGAATTTTATCAAAAAGCCATAGAAATGGGTGCAAAAGAACTTGATATGCCATTTTCAACCTGCCCCTTAACACATTTTGAAATTTTTAAAACACCTGGATTTTTATTTAAAACTTATGGAACTAAAAACTTCACCAAAGGAACATATGATAACGCTGAAAGATTTTATAATAATGCTCTTAAATTACCAGTTTGGACAAGAGAATCAGATGAAAAATATGTTGATAAATACATTAATATTTTAACCACACTTTGTCTAAAATATGGAAAGAAATAATGAATAAGGAAGGCTTGTTTGTAAGTTTTGAAGGTCAAGACGGTAGCGGAAAAACTACCGTAATGCATGAGGTTGGGAAACAATTAAATAAATCTGGATACGACTCAGTATTATTACCAGAGTTTTCGCAGTCACCTATCGGTGATTACTTGCGACTATGCGTGGCAAGGGATAAGTTCTTGAGATTGAATGCAAGCAGTGCGTCATCGTTTACACAAACTTTTGCAATTATTGCAGATTACATGCATCAAACAGAAGTCCGGATAGTACCTGAACTTCAAAGAGGAAAAATTGTTTTGAAAGATCGCCACATAGATTCTCAAATAGCATGTCAGTTACCCCTAATAATTAGGGATTATCCAAACATAGCTGAAAGTACACTACTAAATTGGTTTGCCTCAACACTTTCTGTATCACCTAAAATACCAGATTTAACCATTTATCTACACGTACCAGATGAAACACGCGTTCAAAGAATTGAAGGTAGAAAGAGAGACTTTACGGAGGACAGAGCAAACGAAATTTCTCAAGAGGATAAAGATATTTTCAAGGAACGGGAAAAAATTTATAGATTATTGATTGTAAACGATTCACACAGAATAGTTGTAGTGGAAAATAGCGAAGGGATTGAAGACACGGGGAAAAAAGTAACAGATTTAATCAAGGAGAGGATAAAGTGAACCCAGAAAGAAACAAGCAAGAAAGAGTCTTACCCATAGATCCTTTCTATACAACGAGAAGACTGCATTCTCAGTTAGTATTAAAACAAGAACAGCTAGAAACCAAGATGGTTACTTATTATCCTCTCGAATATCAACAGGCAGCACATGGCGATTGGCGAGAAAATAGCCCCAAAGACACGCTTGATAATGAATGGAGTCTGGATACTACTCAATTAAACAAATTACACGAACAATTAGCAAGAAGCGTAGTAATTGAAGATTTGGACATAGAAACACACGAGGTAGTTCCTGGTGCACAAGTTGTTCTAGTTAATCCTCACGACAAGTCTGAAATAAGTTTGACAATGGTAAGTTTTACTGATTTGAAAGAAGGATATCTCTCTATTCACTCCGAAGCCGGCAGAAAGTTAATGGGGAAAATGCGTGCAGATCAGGTCACACTACAAAGAGGGGGAATTGACTATTTCATTTTAGATATTCGTAAACCGGATCCAACACTGCCAGTGGATACACTTGAAAATCCTGAGCCAGAAGAGGAGAGGAGTCAAGTTCAACCCACGCAAACAAAAACTGGTGTGCATGCGGAAGAAACTGTCGTTAAACCAAAAAAAATACCCTCCCAGAAAGTAGTTACACAAGAAGCGCCTGCAGCACAAGTCACTCAAAGCCCATTTAAAAAAGCAATAGTACCCCAAGGATCTGGCAAGGAGATCGCTACAAGGCCATTAGTTCACAGGGACGAGGAAAGATTTAATAGCGTTAAAACTAGAATTGTAAAAATGGGAGGAAGGATAACTAATGAAACTCAATCATCAAGAGATTTAGACCAAGGTAGAAGAGAAACAAGGTCGGCATTTGAATTTATTGTTGGTGGGAACCGTTATAAAGCCGAGTTAGTTGCAAGACCAAAAATTATTAGCACCAAATATCAGCACACTAAAAGACAAGGTACTTCAGCTGATGTAATACATACTTATGGAGACGAAGAAATTAAAACAATGTATGTCTATAAACTAGATGGAAGGAATTGGGTTTTAGTAGACTTTAAATAAGTACTTATATTTATTTTCCTATTGAAAATTATTTATCAGCATTTAGATCTTTAAGTCTTGAAAGTAAATATTTTCTCTCATTTTTCTTATAATCCTCTTCCACTTCCTCAAATAACTTATTTAAAATCTCGCCAACTTTTGGTCCAGGTTTAATTTTTAATGTTTCCATAACATCCTGCCCGTTTATCTTAAGATCCGTAATGCTAAACGGTTTTTTCAAAACATCTTCAATTCGCTTCTTATATAACTTCAACCGCCAACCTTCAGGATCGTCAAGTCCTCCGCCAAGACGGTCACCAGATCTCAAATCCATCATTGCAGGAATGTTTTCAAGTCCTACATTTTTAATAAAACGCCTTATTGCTTTATCCGTTTGTTCCTCTGTCACCGAAAACTGGTGCCAGCGGACAAGCCTAAAAACCAGCTCTTTATCGGCAGCAGATAAATGAAACCTATCTGCAATTGCAAGTGCTTGATGCGCACCGACAACTTCATGGTTATAAAAAGTTCGTACCCCCTCTTCTGTTACAGCTGCTACTTTCGCTTTGCCTATATCATGAAGCAGGGTTGCAAACTTTACGATTGGATCACTGGACGGGCAAGTCTTCATGCTCATCACCAAATGTGTACCAACATCGTAAATATGGTGTCTTTGTGGGCTTTTTTGCTCAACTCCAAAACAAATATCCACCTCTGGCAAAAAAAGCTTCAAAAGACCAAACTCACTCATTAATCTAAAACCACGATCGCTATTAACATCATTTACAATTTTAAAAACTTCATCTCTAATTCTTTCACCCGAAATTTTTGTAATCAGCCTTGCATTAGCAGTGATTGCCTTTCTAGTATCTGGATCGATTTCAAAATTCAACGTTGTTGCAAACCTTATAGCTCTTAACATTCTCAGTGCATCTTCACCAAACCTTTCGCTAGCATTTCCAACAGCCCTCACAATTTTATTTTCCAGATCCTTTTGTCCATCAAAAGGGTCCACAGGCTCCTTATCCAAAGTTCCATTTATAAATCTCAAAGCCATCGCGTTAATCGTAAAATCCCGCCTTTTCAAATCTTCTTCAAGCGAATTGCCCCAAACTATTTCATCAGGATGGCGACTATCGGAATAACTTTTTTCTGTTCGGTATGTTGTTATTTCCACAATCGCTTGCAGACCCTTCTCTTTACTTTCGGATTTCTCAATAGGAATTCCAACAGTCCCAAAACGATTGTTATAAAAAGCATTGGGAAATAATTTCAAAATTTCCTCGGGTTTAGCATTTGTAGTTAAATCCCAATCGTTTGTTTTGGCACCTGCTAAAACATCGCGAACTGCTCCGCCAACTATGGCAACTTCATATCCGGCGCCATCCACCTTCTTGAGTATTTCTAAGACCTTTTTATCCATCCTAAGTAAAATAATATAACAGAAACGCTCTTTCTTGATAGAATACAAACAGTGATTCGCAAAAACCTCTGGAAAATTAAAAATAAATCGGTTTTAAAAAATCAAAAAGATTGGTTACTTAACGTTCTTGCCCAAAATAGGGGATTGACCACACCGGACCAATTGAAAAATTTTTTGAATCCTACTATAAACCAAATTACAAACTCCAAATTGTCAGATTTGGAAAAAGGCACTAAAAGAGTAATTTCCGCAATCAAAAATAAAGAAAAAATTATTGTTTACTCCGACTACGATGCAGATGGAATAACCGCCGCAGCCATTCTCTGGGAAACCCTTTTTGATCTTGGTGCGGATGTTATGCCTTATGTTCCACATAGGATCAAAGAGGGATATGGTCTTTTTATTCCTGCTATCGAAAAAATGGCCAAAGAAGGGGTCAATTTAATAATCACAGTAGACCAAGGTGTTACAGCCACAAAGCAGGTAGATGCTGCCAATAAACTTGGCATAGATGTTGTCATTACCGACCACCACGTACTTCCCGAAACGACACCAAAAGCCTTTGCGCTCGTCCATTCACTTGAACTGTGCGGTGCCGGCGTTGCCTGGCGTCTTTGCTGGGAAATAATATCAAAATACAAACCGGAATATCAAAAAAAGCTAATGGAAAAGTTAGAATTGGCAGCCATTGCCACGATTGCAGACCTGGTTCCCCTAAATGGTCCTTGTCGTTCAATAGTTAAATTTGGTTTGGAACAACTATCCAAAACAAAAAGGCCAGGCCTAAAAAGCCTTTTACGTGATTCTAAAATCAACGGAGATATAGGTACTTACGAAATCGGTCACATATTGGCACCTCGTATCAACGCAATGGGCAGGATTGAGCACGGTTTGGATTCCTTAAGATTAATTTGCGCCCGTAACCAAGAACAGGCAGATCGTCTTGCCTCGCTTCTTTCCAAAACAAATACTAAACGTCAGGATTTAACCAGCGGTGCGGTCACATCTGCCTTTGAACTGATAGATGTAGAACAACTAGTTGGCGTTGTGGCAAGTGACAAGTGGCACGAGGGTGTCATTGGCTTAGTAGCCTCCCGCTTAGTTGATGCGCACCATAAACCAATGATTGTTATTTCCCGTGGAGAAACATTTTCCAAAGGATCTGCAAGATCTATCCCCGGATTTAATATAGTAGAAGCAATTAGAAATTCCAGTGAATTTCTCGTCGATGCAGGTGGTCACCCAATGGCTGCAGGTTTTACCATCGAAACAAGACATATCGAATCATTTTCAAAAAAAATAAATGTGTTTGCCCAAACCGTTATCACCGAAGAATTACTTATCCCAGTTATAGAAATAGAATGTCAACTAGAATCATCTGATATCACCATGGATAATTTTAAGTATATTAAACAACTTGAGCCCTACGGTATGGCCAATCCTGAACCTATATTTTTAACCAAAAGAATGGTTATAGAAGATTTGCATACAGTTGGTAATAATAATCAACATATAAAATTACAAGTTGATGGCCTATCTGCAATTGGCTTTAACAAAGGTGATTTTTACCCGTCTATGCGACCAGGTTACATGTTAGACCTTGTTTATACAATAGCCGAAGATAAATATAACGGAAACGGCGCTCTTCAGTTAAAAATAAAAGACCTCAAGCTCTCAAACGGTTGAGTCACCAAAAATGTTTATTTTCTAAACAAAATCTAATATTTTTCTTTCCAACTTTTTCCAGGCATTTTGGGCAATCTCCTCATAAGTTTTGACCCACAAATCGTGGTCTCTAACGATGTTTTTTGATTCTTCTATCTTTTTATCTCTTAGCACTATTTCCTGTGCAAAATATTCTTTTCTCTCCATAAAAAAACCTCCCGTTTGGGAGGTATCCTTTCTTCGGATAGGCTTCTTGTTAAGCCATTACCTCCCTCAACCCCTTGCCAAGCAAGAGACCAAATGCGAGAAGTTCAAGGTTAATTAACCGAAAAACCATACCAAAAAAGTCTAATAAGAATTAATTTTATTGTCAAGCGTGTATGTTTACGTTAGAATTTGTTTAATGAAAAGAACATTAACACGGCAATGCTCAGGGCAAATCGGCAAGAAAGTTCTTGTAGAAGGTTGGGTGCAGACAAAAAGGGATCACGGAAAAATTACCTTCATCGATCTATACGATAGGACCGGCATAATTCAGGTTGTTGGTACGGGAGAAAATATGTCTTCCCTAAAATCACAATATGTTGTAAGCATCGAAGGTATTATTCAAGCTCGTCCTCCATCGATGGTAAACGATAAAATCCAAACTGGGTCAATAGAGTTAAAAGCCGAAAAAGTCAAAATATTAGCTCCTGCCCAAGAGCTTCCATTTGACCTTAATATGCAAACTTTAGATTTGGAATTACCAACCCTACTGGATTTTAGAGGCCTAACTCTTCGTCATCCTAAAATCAGAGCAATTTTCAAGGTTCAGGAGGCAATAGTAGACGAGTTTCGAAACAGCCTTAGGCGTAAAGAATTTACTGAATTTCAGTCGCCCGTAATAATTCCTCAAGGTGCGGAAGGTGGCTCTGAAATGTTTGAAGTAAAATATTTTGACCACAAAGCTTTTCTTGCACAAAGTCCTCAGTTTTACAAACAAATTATGGTTGGAGTTTTTGAGCGGGTTTTTACTGTCAATAAAACAATGCGCGCAGAGCCAAGTGTTACAACCCGTCATTTAACGGAAGTAACAACTCTTGATGCGGAATTTGGGTTTATAGAGAATTGGCAAGAATTAATGGATGTTGTGGAAGACACAATCAAGGATATTTTTAAAAGGGTAGAAACAGATTGCCAGCAAGAATTAAATTTATTAAATGCAACCGTTCCTCAAGTCAGCGCAAAAGTTCCGAGGATAAAATTAAGAGAGGCTCAAGAGATTATCTTTAAACGCACCAAAAGAGATAGCAGGAAAGAACCCGACTTGGCACCAGAAGATGAGCGCGAAATTTGCAAGTGGGCACTTGATGAGCATAAGTCTGATCTCGTTTTCATAACTCACTACCCTGTCTCCAAGCGCCCTTTTTATACGTTTGCAGACCCCGAAGAACCAGAATATACCTTAAGCTTTGATCTTATCGGTAGGGGAACAGAATGGTTAACAGGTGGACAAAGGATTACTGATCTTGAGATTTTAATTAAAAAAGCAAAAGAAAGAGGAGTTGATATTAAAAAAAGCGCCCTCTATTTACAGGCTTTTCAATTTGGCATGCCCCCTGAAGGAGGTTTTTCATTCGGCTCAGAAAGAATAACCATGCACATTTTAGGGCTGAAAAATGTCCGTGAAGCGTCATTATTCCCAAGAGATATGGAAAGGGTTGATATCCGGCTTTCCACGCAAAAAGACAAATAGTTACAAATGGTCCAAAGGATAATTATAGTAATTTTAATATTGTCATCGGCAGCTGCAGTCATTGTTATTCCCAGAACTAATTTAAAAAATTTAATAAAAAATTCAGAAGCCTATGAAACTCCTGTCAAAATTGCAACAAAAGACACCTTATACCCAAGACCCTCCCAAACTTATCAAGAAGCTCCACAAACTACAGCAAGATCGTTAATCGTTTTGGATGGCAAAACAGGAGTATCTCTCTACGAAAAAAATCCCCATCTCAAACATTTACCTGCATCCACAACAAAATTGATGACTGCGCTTGTAGCTCTGGAAAAATGTTCTGGGCAAGATGTTATTACTGTAAACAGATTGGAAAAAGAAGGCAGCCAGATGGGGCTTGCAGTGGGGGATAGTCTAACTGTAGAAAATCTTCTTTACGGACTCCTGCTTCCTTCAGGTAACGATGCCGCATACGCCTTAGCAGATAATTGTGCACCATCGGAAGATGTTTTTATTGCCAAAATGAACGAAAAGGCGAAAGAGTTAGGCATGAATGAAACCCATTTTGTAAATCCTGCAGGTTTTGATGCTGATATGCAATATTCAACGGCTGCAGATCTTGCCGAATTAGCACGTGTCGCTACGGGAAACCCGCTAATTGCCAAGATAGTCAAAACCAAAAGCACCGTGGTAACAGACAATACAGGTCTAAAAACCTATTATTTGGAAAATGTAGATAAACTGCTTGGAATTGTTGAGGGAATAGAAGGAGTTAAATCCGGAGAAACAGATGGCGCTTTGGAAATACTACTGACAAAGACCACCAGGAACGGCAATTCCATAATTGTTGCTTTATTAGGTAGTAAAGATAGATTTGGAGAGACACAAAAACTTATCGAATGGGCATTTTCAAACCACGTTTGGTCTAATTAGGCTTTGTTGTAATCCAATTGTCTGCAACCGCCCTCACATAAGCGGCCAAACCTTCATCACTTGAAAAAACATAAACTGGCTCTAGAAACGTTTGCACTGCGTCAGTATCCAAATACGCAAGAGATACATCTCTAATCGAAAATTCAGGCCCCTTTAAATCTTTATTGTAAATTGCTTTTCCAGCCTTTAAGTCGAGAAAAGCTTTATTGATACCTTTTAGCGGGTAAGTAGAAAAACGATATTCTTGAATTTTGCTTAACGTTGCCTTTGCACTGACTACTTCTCCGGCAGAAGCCAAAACCGTAACCTTAGGTTTATCCCATGTAGAATAGACAACGGGTATATTATCCAAATCTGCCCTGTTAAAATCTACCCTTATTAAATTAGCAGACGAACCGGAAATTGCCTCCGTCAATTTACCTCCGTCAATTTTATAACGGATAGTAGTAATCTTTTCTTGAGGGTAATTGGCAGGGTTCATGCCAAATGTTGCAAGAAAAGCCTGGGCCATTGATTTTACAGGCTCTTCATCTTTTATCTGGTTAGTTATCAAATCAGTATTATTTATATAATCGCTTGTTTGTGACATGTCCCCAGTAATTGTATTTATTGTTATGGTTTTGCTTTTATTTTTCGAATCTACATAAGTCGCTACATCACCCACAACAGAAGTAGGTGGCAATGCAAATTGGGTCTTTTGAGCTTTATCGTTTGCGCTTGCCAGATCACCGAATTTTGGAACACTTGTTGTGTCGATTGCAAAAACTTTAAGGCTAGTATTGAGCTCTTTAAGATCACCAGTCACAGTCTCAATTTTATAGGCAGTGTTTTTAGGAGGTTGAACTCCTTCTGCAAAAGGAATCTCTGGTAATTTTCCAAATGCTACAAGGGCAGGATCAGGATTGGGAGGGTATATCATTTCGAAAATACTTTTCCCAAACGTAAAAATTATAAACAACAAAAGTAAGCCCCCAAAAAAAATAGAAAGTACAAGCAAAATCTTTTTAGAATATTGCGCAGCGATTGTTAAAGAAGCCATTTTTTTTCAAATTGAGTAAAATAAATACAACTGATACAATTCTAACCTGAGGCGCCATGCCGGTCAATCAAAAAATGAAAAACATAAAAGTCAGATACGGACCATCGCCAACGGGCGTTCCACATATAGGGAATGTCAGGACTGCTCTTTTTAATTTTCTCTTTGCCAAAAGCCAAAAAGGCCAATTTTTGCTGCGTATAGAAGATACGGATCAAGCAAGAATTGTTCAAGGAGCTGTCAAAAAAATCCAAGAAAGTCTAAAACTTTTAAATCTTGAATGGGACGGTGAAATTATTTTTCAGTCAAAGCGTTTGGAAATTTACAAGAAACATCTTGAAATCTTAAAAGAAAAAAAACTTGCCTATGAAGAAAGCGGTGCATGGAGGTTTAAGGTACAAACATCAAAACCCTCAATCAGTTGGCAGGATATTGTTCATGGTGAGGTAACATTTCCGACAAAAGTCCTAGAAGACTTTATTATTATTAAATCAGATGGCTTTCCCACCTATCACTTCGCATCGGTAGTTGATGACCATTTAATGGAAATATCCCATGTACTTCGTGGAGATGAATGGATATCGTCTACCCCAAAGCATATTCTTTTATACGAAGCTTTTGGTTGGAGCCACCCTTATTTTGTTCACCTTCCTCCAATTCTTGGTGCAGAACACAAAAAACTTTCGAAACGCGACGGGGCAAAATCTGTCATGGAATATATAAATGAAGGATATTTACCAGAAGCCCTTATCAATTTCATGGTGCTTTTGGGTTGGTCGCCAAAATCAAATCAAGAAATTTTTAGCCTGGAAGATTTATCAAAAGAATTTTCACTTGATCGTATTAACAAGAATAGTCCGGTTTTTAATACAGAAAAACTTAATTGGTTTAACGGTCAATGGATAAGGAAGGTTGATGTGCAATCATTAGCAGCATTATTGTCTAAAAGGTTTCCCGATTATGAAAAATCAAAAATTATTGATATATGTCCAATTGTTAAAGATCGTATGACATTAACTAGTGACTTCCAAACATTAGCAGGATTTTTATTTGAGAATAAAATTCAAATCAACCCGAAGCAAGTAATACTTTCCAAAGATGAGCTGCAAAAACTAACAGAAGCGTATAAAAACATCTCCCCCAACAACTGGAACAAAGTTAATATCAGTTCTGCAACAGTAAGTATGATGGAAGAACAAGGCCTCTCCAAACCAGAAACTTTTAGCAGCATAGGTGTTGCTGTATCTGGCTCAAAAGTAACACCTCCTATTTTTGACACTCTTGAAAAACTAGGCCAAGAAAAAACAATCAAAAGGTTAGAAGATGTCATTAAATTCAAAAAATAGACCTGTTCTTGTCGCTATCTTCGCCCATCCGGACGATGAAGCATTTGGACCGGCAGGAACTCTCGCAAAATATTCAAAAACTCACGATGTTTATCTACTTTGCGCAACTAGAGGCGAAGAAGGAGGCAAGAGTAAAAAGATTGCTATCACACGCCAAAAGGAACTTCTAAAATCTGCCAAAATACTGGGAATTAAAAAAGTTTTCTTATTGGGTTTTAAAGACGGTACACTCTGCAATAATTTGTATCACCAGCTCGCAGCAAAAATAGAAAGAAAATTAAAAGAATTAAAACCTGGCACAATCATCACTTTTGAGCCTCAGGGGATATCAGGTCACATCGATCATATAACTATTTCCATGGTCACAACATACGTTTACAAAAGATTAAAATTTGTAAAAAAACTTCTTTTTTATTGTATTTTGGAAGAAGAAAAAAGGAATATAGATAATTATTTTATTTATTTTCCAAAGGGTTACAAAAGATCTGAACTCAGCCAGATTGTTAATATTGAAGAAGTTTGGGAAACCAAGCTAAGAGCGATGAAAGCACACATATCTCAAAAGCATGACGCTGATAGGATCATTAAAGTTTTAGAAAAATTACCAAGGGAAGAACATTTTTTAATTTTTAAATAATGCAGCTTTACAATTCTTACACTGAAAAAAAGGAAACTGTCAATCAAAAAAATATAACAGTTTATGTTTGTGGAGTAACTCCCGATGGGCCAACGCACTTAGGTCATGCATTTACATTTGTCACTTATGATTCATTAATCCGCTATTTAAGATTTCTTGGGAAAAAAGTCACATATACTCAAAATGTAACTAATGTAGACGATGACATAATAATAAGGTCACATGCAGCCGGCACTACATGGAAAAAAATGGGCGATGTTCAAACAAGAAATCATTTAAAGAATATGGATGCCTTAAATGTCAAAAGACCGGATTTTTATCCGAAAGCAACGGAAAATATTCCACAAATGATCAATATTATCAAAAAACTTCTCTCTAAAAAATTTGCCTATATTAAAAATAATTCTGTATATTTTCCCGTCAAAACTGATAAAAATTTTGGAAAACTTTCCAAATTTGGCTATCGGGCAATGCTTGAAATTGCCAATGAACGTGGTAATTTTCCACTCGACCCAAATAAACGTGACCCACTCGATTTTGTTCTTTGGCAATCACAAAAACCGGGGGAGCCGTCATGGGATTCTCCATGGGGCAAGGGCAGGCCAGGTTGGCATATAGAATGCTCTGCGATGTCTAATCGCTTCTTGGGGGATACCATCACAATTCACGGAGGAGGAAGTGATTTAATTTTCCCGCATCACGAGGCGGAAATTGCACAAACTCAAAATGCTACCGGCAAAAAATTTGTAAAAATTTGGATGCACGCAGCTATGCTTTATTATGAAGGGAAAAAAATGAGTAAAAGTCTAGGCAATATGATTTTTGTTTCAGATCTTGTTAAACACCATAACTTTGCAACAATTCGACTTTTGTTATTATCACATCACTATCGCTCACCATGGAATTACGAAGAAAAAGAAATAAAGATTGCCCAAAAAAAGACGCAGTTAATTTTTTCATCTTCAAAAAAGGGAACCATCTCTGCTCAAGAATCCCAACAACAAATACCCGACTTTTATAAAGCTTTAAATGATGATTTTAATACACCACTGGCAATTGAAATTTTAGAAAATTATGCCAAAGCAAAAAAATATCCCCAATCAATATTTCAAGCTGGGCAAATCCTAGGTCTTCAATCTTGATACCAAGATAAAATGTTAAGATTAAATTATGCAAGACAACGCTGGCCTTACGAGGGAGCAGGCCCTTAGGAATTTAGAAACATATGGCAGGAATATAGTTATTAGCATTAAAGTTTCGGCCATAAACATTCTTCTCAGACAGTTTACAAGCCCTTTGATTTATTTACTCATTATTGCAGCTGCCCTATCATTTTTTCTTTCATCACCGCTTGATGCAGTTTCAATCATGGCAATTTTAGTAATAAATGCCCTTCTAGGCTTTATTCAAGAATTCCGCAGCGAAAAACTTATCGAAAAACTCAGCAGCTTAATCAAAAAAACTGCAAAGGTAAAAAGAGATGGTATTTTAGAAAAAATTCCGGTTGAAGAAATCGTACCGGGAGATATTGTCTCTCTTTCAGAGGGGGATTTGGTACCTGCAGATGGCGAAATTATTATTTCGGAAACTTTACAGGTCAATGAATCGACTATTTCCGGAGAATCAACTCCGTTAAGCAAGAACAAAGGGGACACAATCTCTTCAGGAACAGTTGTCGAACAAGGCTATTGCGAGTTTAAGGTAACTGCCACAGGACAAAACTCCCAACTTGGCAAAATCGCATATCTTACGTCGAAAACTATCAAATCTTCAAAATATGCCCAGGAAATTTCCAAGTTAAGTCAAACATTAATGAAGGTAACACTGTCCATATTATTTGCCATTTTCGCCCTCAACCTTTTCATAAAAGGTTTTGACCTTCCAAACATAATCACGTTTTTAATGTTTACAATAGCTCTTTCAATAAGTGTAGTCCCGGAGGCCTTACCAGTGATAGCAACCTTAACATTATCAAGCGGTGCACTAAAACTTGCCAAAAAACATGTAATAGTAAAAAGACTTTCTGCAGTGGAAGATTTAGGAAACATTGAAGTACTTTGTACAGATAAAACAGGCACAATTACTAAGAACGAATTAACAATCAAAAGCATCGAATCGGCGAACAAAGCAAGACTGTTAAACTATATGAATGTTTGCCAAACACAGGATAACCCATTCGACAAAATAATAAGGAAAGAAGCGCTAACAAAAGTAAAAAAATCAGATAAATTAAAACAAATAGCCTTTTTACCATTCGATCCAAAGCTAAGAAGACGTTGGACGTTAATCGAAGAAGGCTCCCACAGGATGCTTGTAGTTTTTGGCTCGGCAGAAGAAGTTGTCAAGTTAAGCTCTAACGTTAACAAAGACCACTATCTTAAAAATTTCAGCCAACTAGAATCATCTGGTTTAAAACCACTTGCGCTTGGGGTTAAAAAAGTAAATAAAAAATTTTCCTTCAACAAAAAGTTTGATGATAGCAAGCTGGAATTTTTAGGGTATTTTACGTTTCACGATCCTCTAAGGGAAACTGCAGCAGAAACAATCAAAATTGCTAAAGAACTGGATGTCCAAATTAAAATCATTACTGGAGACAGCTTAGAGGTAGCCAAATATACCGCTCATATAGTTAACTTGCTTGATTCTAGTTCCAAATGTTATACCGGACCGGACCTGCAAGGTCTTAGCGAAGAAGAATTCGATTTTGCATGCCGCCAAGGAATTGTTTTTGCCAGAATCGTCCCTGAATTAAAATACAAAATTGTCCAGTCTCTAAAAAAACAATACACAGTTGCCTATCAAGGAGATGGTATAAACGATGCACCTGCAATCAAAACGGCAAACGTTGGCATTGCCGTTGAAGGGTCAGCCGATGTTGCCCATGAGGCAGCGGACATCGTTCTTCTTCAAAGGGATTTAAGAGTAACCATTGAGGGTGTAAAGTCCGGTAGAAAAATCTTCAACAACATAGATAAATACATAAAACATACAATGGTTAGCAATTGGGGAAATTTTTTTGCGGTAGCTATTGTTTCCTTATTCACAAATTTCTTGCCGCTTTTGCCGGTACAGATTTTGCTAACAGGCCTTTTTTCAGATATACCACTGCTTGCAGTTGCAACTGATAATGTCGACCCCTCAGAATTAAGAAAACCGAAAAAATATAATAACTTTGAACTGATTACTTTACCGGTAGTTCTGGGTACTGTAACTGCAATATTCAATCTGGGATTTTACTTTTATCTTAGAAATCACATGCTGGATGAAAGAAGAACAGCGTGGTTTTTATTAATAACAGTAATGGATTTGGTAGTTATTTTTTCTGTTAGAAAAGTTAAATGGATGGTAAGCGGGGTATTACCAAATAAAATCTTAACAGTTGCCATCTTAACGTGGATTGTGGCTGCATTTGTGCTGCTGTATACTCCTATAGCGCCTTTATTTCACCTCCAAAAAGTCGGAATTAAAATAGAGCTGTTAATTATTTTAATTACGGCTGTCTATTTGGTGACGCTTGATATCTCAAAAGTTGGATATTATAAAATTATAGCTAAATTGAATTTATCCAAATAAGCTAAGAACGTGTGGTAGAAATAATAAACAACCAATAATTAAAACAAAGACAGAAATCAATAAAACAACTCCTGCCGAGAGGTCTTTAGCAAGCTTTGCCTTTGGATGAATTTTATCCATCACCAGGTCTACTACAATTTCAATAACAGTATTAGCAAGCTCTGCTGACAAAACCAAACAAATAGAAAACAACAAAAATAACCACTCAACTCTGTTAAAACCAAAGGAAAGAGCCAATATGACTGCAAAGAAACCTAAAATTAACTGGACCTTGAAGTTTCTCTGGGATTTAAATGCATAGGCTAATCCTTCAAATGCAAACCTAAAGCTTTTTTTCTCCAACTGGATTAAATTGTCTGACACACTAATATATTAGCAGAATTTATAAATATATCTATAATATAAAAAGAATGCTTTCTCTAAGGCAATATTTGAATAAAATTATTACAAAGGAAGAAATACGGTCCTTAATATTCGTGGAGGTTGTTTCGGGTATTTTTCTAAGTATTACCACGCTCCTTGCATTCCTTTATTTAACAAGTGCGGTTATCGATAAGCAAACCATAATTTTTGATAATACCGTTACAAATGTCGTTTTTGCCTTTAGGCAAATTTGGCTGACTAAAATCATGCTTTTGACAACATTTTTGGGCAGCGAAGCAATTATTTTTGGTTCTGTAGTTATTGTTATTTTCCTAACATTAAGAAAACATAGAAGGGAAACATTTATTTTCTCTATTTTACTGTCAATGGGGCTGACTACGACAACTCTTTTAAAAATACTGCTTAAAGTTCCACGCCCTCATATTTCAGCCCTTGTTATAGAAAATTCTTATAGCTACCCATCTGGCCATTCTCTAAATTCACTTCTATTTTATGGTGCAATCTCTTATTTTATTTACCATTTCACAAAGAAAAAGAAGATAAGCTTTTTAATTTCAACTCTTGCAATAACCCTTATTTTTTTAATAGGTATAAGTAGAATTTATTTAGGAGTTCATCATCCAAGCGATGTTTTAGCAGGGTATATCGCAGGTTTTTGGTTATTCACAACAACAATATTTGTTGACAAAACAATAATATTTTTTAGAATGATTAGGGAATCACCAACAAAATCTTAATAAATTAAAACTCTCTATTTTATCGCTTCAAGTTTTTCAATTCTGTGAAGAATTTCCAAGGTTAGTTTCTGCTGGTTTTCCAAGTGAAGCAATATTGTTTCAATTTCTTTTTCAGCTTTTTTATTTACTTCATAATCATTCTCCGCTCTAATTTCCGCATGCTTTCCTTGCAAATTTTGCCCAATCATCAAAAGTGGCATTAAATGCAGTTGGATTAAGTTAGAAATAAAGAGCCACAGGACAAACGCCGGATAAGGATCAAAACGCAGATTACTCGGGGCGCTTATATTCCAACCCAACCAAAGAAAAGTCCAACCGGAAATTATAAAAAAGAAACCCATCGTGCCAATTTTTTCTGTAACAAGCAAAGCCAAACGGTCAAGAGAAGACAGTTGAGAGCGATGGACTTTGTTTATGTTTTGGGGAGATTTATATTGTTTGCGGATATTCTCCAGGGAATCAATTTTTCTAATGGTCATAACAAAAGTATATCACTTAACCAGAAGAGAGAAATTTAACCTAAATATTTAAATTTCAAAATCAAAGATGTCCTTTGCATTTTTCCAGAGAACTAAATCTTTTTCTTCACCTTCAAATGGAAGACTACTAACTACCTCGAGATATTCCTTTTGCGAGTAGAGGGGATAATCAGTTCCGAATAAACATTTTTTAAAATTGCCTACAAAACTTTTGAACTCTGTAAGCTGCTTTATAAAAGAACCCGATTCTTCCTTTGAAATCGATTCGTATTCTGTAAAATATCCGGAGAGATCTACAAAAACATTTTTATTTTTTGCAACAACTGCCGCAGCGTCAATAATCCAAGGATTTCCGAAGTGGGCCATAATTATCGGCAAATCAGGAAATTTTTGGGCAACTTCATCAATGTTTAATGGATGAATCTGCTTTAGAAGTCCCGTCGACCCAATCATAAGTACTCCAGTATGGAAAATAACAGGTTTTCCCAATCTCTGACACTTTTCATAAAGCCCAAAAAGTTTCTCATCCAGAGGATAAAAATCTTCATATCCCGGATATAACTTAACTGCGTGAATTTTTTTCTCTTTTAAATAATCAATTAATTTATCTATTTTGTCCTTATCCAAAGTTGGATAATGGACGCTTCCTACAGCTTTTATTCTGGGATATTTTTTGCTCACGTCTATTACCTGCTCAGTTACTAGACCATCTTCCACGGAGCTATTTGCAATCAACATCGAATAGTCTATACCCGCCTCATCCATAGATGCTATTAAATCGTCAGCAGTATAAAACTTATCTTTTAATTTAAAATTGTGGGTGTGTGCATCAATGACCATTTTTAAAGTTTATTTTTTTATAAGATTTCTAACTAATATATAACCAATATATGAAGAGATTGCGGCAATAACAATACTTCCCAAAATATCCACTATATGATGTAAACCTATTACAATTCGCGCATAACCTACAAAAAGTGTTAATAAAAATAAGAAAACACCCACCCTTTTATTAAACGAAAATACGACAAATGCAATGGAAGCTGAAAAAAGTGCATGGTCAGACGGAAAACCATTATTAGCAGCGTGCTTAATTAGGGGCAAAGTGTGTGTAAGAACAAACGGCCTTGCGTTATAGAAGAAATGACTGGCGACTTTACCAACGGAATATGCAATTACAAAAGAAAGTAGTGTTGTTGCTAAAAACTGTTTTTTTAAAGTTTTTGAGAGAAATACAAAAAAGATCAACCCGACTACTACCATCAAATAAATCAAATACTTTGCCAGAAAAATCAGGATAAAATCCATTATTGTAAGTATACAAAAATAGAAGTAACAATAGAAATCGCGACCTGAATCACAAGCTCACAATTTTTTGTGAAATCGGGAGTTAAACCTATAAAATTTGTCAGGATACCCCAAAACTAGTTTTGGGCGTTATCTTTAACTTGCTGTGCTTCACCTTCTGCTTCTTTGATGATCCTATTGGCTTCGGTATCTGCTACTGCCTGTTTTTCTTCCGTTGCTTGATTATCAGCGTCTTCTTTTGCTTTACGAGCATCTTCGTCTATCTGATCTTTTTGCCTTTGTAAATCATCCATATATTTATAATAACGCTTATTTTTGAACCTTTTGTCCAAGATTAAGCGAAAAGGGGAACTTCTTGGCAGGTTGTGTCTCTTTTAGTTTATCCTTGAGGTTGGATTTTTCTTCTTCCAATTTAATATTTTTTTCTTGAAGCTTATCCGAAATTTTATACGATCTTTTCAGATCGCTGTTTTTACCCATAATAGTCATTTTTGAAGTAATTAAATTTACAATGGTGGTGATGCTTGCCAGAAGAGCACCCACAATTAGTGAGTAAAACACAACCAAAAACAACGGTACTGCGGTCAGCGTTGTGTCTCCAAATCGCAAGTTAACCGGACTTGAATCCATCGTCGCCAAAAAAGCAATCACCACAGAAAGAATAATTGTCAATAAAATAGATAACATATTATTTTTACAATAATTTCAGTTCACCTTTAACCTATTGGTTATTTACAGCTTGATTCACTTCGTGCTCTGTTGTGGGTTTAATAAGCTGAAATAACTTAACTAAACCGACAGCAACCACCGCGTAAACTGCCATTGCGATTATTGTTGACCATTCTATCGTGGAATCCATGCTAGTTGTTGTACCAAGTACTCCTCTGAATGGCAGAGCCAATGGAGCGCTTATGGAATAAACAAAACCGGTAAACGCACTGTTTGGGTTAGCTGCAATAAGTTTTAACAAAATACGCGCTGCGAGAAACACTTCTACAACCCCTAAAATATACCAAATGACTTGATAAAGTCTGAAAATTGCTTTTTTAGCCCCGTACGCCTTTTGTGGCGATCCGGTATCAACCGCGGGCGCGTTTGAAACTGTTCTAACTGTTTGTGTATCTGTTGCTTGTTGTGTTTGCATAATAATTCACCTCCCTTTAGTTTCTATTACTCATTGTTGACCCTTGAAAAATATAAAAAGCAAATCCCAGTATGATAGCAATTATTAAAATATTAGAAAGCCCGGCAATTGCCAAAATACCAATAACCGAAAGTACCCAAAATAATAACAATACCGATGCAATTTCCCGAAATGGTCTTGGCAGAACGCTTATCGCCCATCCAACCGCAAGTAGAATCAAAACGTTCCAAAGAGTGACAGGGTGATTGTTTATAGAAAATAAGACAACATTAGGAATATTGATACCTCCAAGAGGCATATATCCAAAAAACCAGAGAACTACAAGAATTATTAAAATTATAAATAACATATTTTAGTCATAAATTGTAAAAACACGATTGTTAAATTTCATTTTTTGTTTAAAAACTATAGCGTCAATTATTCCGATTGGTAAAAACCACTTAAATAAGTCCATTCGCTTTTTCATACCGACTATCTCTATATACTTACCTTCATTCACATAAATTTCATCCCTCTCAGTTTTTTTAACATCTGCAGCTGAGTTAATATCCAGCGTCAACAGAGAAAAAACATCAGGAACAATACTTTTGCCGAACGTTTCAAAAAATATGTTTTTCATAATAATCTTAAGTACAACAAATCAAACCCAACGCACACTTAGATTTGCATTCGACGGAATTCTAATTCTTTTTGAGTCTTCTGTCAGTGATCGTTATCACCGCTTATTTGTAATCTCACCGGGTATTCAACTTGAGGCTATTTAAAGTGAAGAAATTATTTACCTTTATCTTTAAAATTAATTAACTCTCGCTCCAACTTTTTTACATTATTAAAAAGCATTGAATGGTCGATATATTCTATAAGCCCCTTTTTTTCTATTTTAGACATTTCTAAACTTGCAGTTTCCCTGGCAACGCCAACCAAAGTTGCTATATCCTGATGAGTGAATTTATGATGCACGATGACTCCGCGGGCATCCTTTTGCCCAAAATGTTTGGATATGTAAATGAGCACGGAAATAACCCGACGATATGCATCAGAAAATACTAAATGTTCCATTCGATTAAGTGTCTCTGCGTAGCGCTCGATTAATTCACTCAGCAAAGCAAATATAATATCTGGTTTGTCTTTGATAAAATTGACTACTACACTTCTAGGTGCACGTCCAACCTCAACAGGCGTTAAGGCTTCAAAATAGTAAACGTTAGGTGTTCCGTTAATTGCCCAAACCATAGGAAAATACGAGGTTGGTTTGAGAATGTGAAGCGTAAGTTCATAACCTTTATCGGAAATAGTATATGCCTTATATACCCTTTGGTTAAACAAAAAATACCTTGTGGATCATCATCTGCACGTATGAGTGTCTCACCCTTTTTATAGGAACGAGTTTTAAATTGTTTATAGAAAGCGTCGAACTTTCCTGTAGCTGCCCCAGACAATAACTTGTTCTTTCTTATATACTATTATACCTCATAACAACAAATAAACTTGTCCCGAAGCTATAATTTTTCTCAATAAAGTATAATACGCAAATGGATTTTAAACCTAGACGACTTGTAGAATTCGACATTCTCCGCGCTTTTGCCATATTCGGAGTAATAATAATTCATATAATTGGGGTCTCATTCCACTATTGGAGTAAGGGGTCATTGACATGGGTTGTTTTTTTAGCTTTGGATCAACTGTTTCGTTTTTCTGTACCCTTTTTCGTTTTTATTTCCGGATATACACTTTTTTTAAAATATCATCAAATTTTTAAATATTCCCGGTTTTATCTCAAACGGACCACGAGGGTTCTACCGTGGTATTTTTTTTGGAGCTTTCTGATTTATATTTATCTCCATGCAAACTTACCTCCGGGATTTATTGATTATCCAACTTGGAAATTAATTCTGTTAGGAAAAGTTGATTACCATTTATATTTTGTTTCGATGATATTCCAACTGTATTTACTATTTCCATTACTGCGCTTTTTATTTAAAAAATTTTCGTTATTTTTTGTATGCGTAGTGTTTGCTTTAGAAGCAATCTTGTATGCAGTTTTTACTCTTGATGCTCAAAATGTAATGCATCTACCATTTCGCTTTTATGACCAGCAACAATATTTATTTTTTGGAACTTGGCTATTTTATTTCATTCTTGGTTTTGTTCTTTCGCAGAAATCACCTGACCAGACAAGGTTGAGGTTTATTCGGTATATTTTCCCGATTTTGGCGACATGCTTTTTAATATATGCAGTTTTGGATAGTCTTCACATAATTTCTCAGTTTTCTGATACCAATATTGCAACAAGGTTTACTCGCATACCTATTCTTTTATTTGCAACAAGTTTTATACTTTCTGCCTTTTTTTATTCAAAACAACTTTTAAAACTTCCCAAACTAACTATAAAAATTTTGCTTTATCTGGCTAATCTTTCATTTCTTATTTACCTTATACACGCATTAGTTATGAGGATTCTAATAAATTTCTTTCTGCCAAATTCTGTATTCCGTTTGATTATTTTTACTGGTATTGTATTTTCTTTGTCTACACTTTTAGCCCAACTTTCAATTTGGGGAGCAAATTTAATCCCGTTTCAAAAATTAATTAGCAGATTCGGCATCACCACTAAAAAATAAAAAAGATTGGCTGAATCCGTGTATTATAGAATTATATGTTGCCCAAATTAATTTTTATTGTTTCACTCATTTTTGTTTTTATCTTGATCCTCTTTTTTCCTCAAAAAGATAAAACAAAAGTAGATGTTACTGGCCCTGTTGTTTTTTTTGGCAATAGCATAACAGCCGGAAAGGGTGCAGGAGTTGGCGAAGACTTCCCAAGCCTTATTGGTAAAAATCTTAATATTCCAATCATAAATACCGGAATCAGTGGCGAAACAACGCAAGACGCACTCAAAAGAGTAAACAATGATGTTATTTCCAAGAACCCATCAGTGGTTGTAATAGAGTTTGGCCTTAACGATCAACTCCTCCACCAAAACACCACAGAGACAACAAGAAACTTAGACCTAACTCTTTCAAAAATAAAAGCAACAGGGGCGAGAATTGTTATTCTAGGAGTTAAAATTACTCTTTTTAATCAAAAATACGAAACAGATTGGCAAAATCTAGCAACAAAATATAATGCAGTCTATGTACCCAATATATTAGAGGGGATTATTACTGATCAAAACTTAAAATTCGACGATATCCATCCAAATGCCAAAGGGTATCAAAAAATTGCAAATAGGCTAACCCCAATAATTGCTCCACTTATTCAAAAACCAATTCCAAATAAATAAGTCTAATTATTGCAGGTATTTTTTGAAGAACTTAAGAACTTTCTCATTTACTATAACCAGTTTTTCCTCAAAGTTTTTGTAATAATGGTCCATTCCGCGAACAACAAAAAGTTCCTTTGGTTCATTCGCTTCTTCAAATAATTTCTGCGTTTCTTTTGGAAGTACATTTACATCACTCGTTCCAACTATAAATAATATCGGACCTTTGATTTTACGAACCTCAACCAGTGCATTGTATCGTTTCGCGTCTTCCAAAAATGCCCAGGGAATTCTTACAGTCTTACCATTGCTCTTTGCTTCACGGTATCCTTTCTCTTGCCATCCATTCCAGATTCCTTTCAATCTGTAATGTGTTTCCAAATGATAAGGCGCAGAAACAGGAACAACTGCTTTTATAGCGGGATGCTTGGCAGCAAAAAGTACTACTAGCATTCCTCCCAGGCTATGTCCAAATATCCCAATTCGGTCAGGGTCAACATATGGAAGATTTCTCAGGTAATCATATACACTTTTTGTATCACTAAAATAATTAGTCATCCTGTAATCTTTTTCTGTATCTCCTTCACTTTCTCCGTAACCAGAAGCATCAAACCTTATTGCAACAAAACCATTATCAGCAAGCTCAACAGCCAATTGCTTTATATGTCCCTCCTCTTTGTTGCCGGTAAAACCATGCAACAACACAACCGCTGGGTATTTACCATCAGCTTTAGGCCTATGAATTACCGCTGCAAGCTTTTGATTTTTAGGGTTTAATATGTAAACTTTTTCTTCCATCACAACAAATTATAATCTGATAAACTAAATATATGAACTTCCATCCGCTTATAGTTCATTTCCCAATTGCCTTTTTAACCATTTACACGTTATTAGAATTTGTGCGTATTAAAAGAGTCCAAGAGTTCGGCTTTTGGTTTTACATTAAAGCCGCCTTGGTGTTTATTGGTTCGGCAAGTACAGTTCCTGCACTCTTTTCCGGAAAACTTATAGAAAACGGATTTGAAGATAGGGCTAACTTGGTAAACGCTCATTCTTTTTGGGCGGAACTGACGACAATGATATTTGGTTTAATTGCCCTTTCTTATTTTGTGGAGATTATAAACAAGCATAATATATTTAATATTGCTCAAAACACATCTTTTTCACCTGTCTGGAAATTAGTTTTAAAAATTAAAAAAATGATTTTGGAAACAAAGCTAATAATAGTTCTTACGTTTTTAGGTCTTCTAGCAGTTGTTGTAACCGGTTCACTTGGGGGAATTATTGTCTATGGACAAAACCTGGATCCATTTACAGAATTTATTTATAAATTGTTAATAGCTCACTAATACATCTGAAACCCTCTTCGGCCAGTAATTCAATTTTAGAGATTCAGTTTACTCATTTTTTTAAACACAGCTAAATCATATCTCTTTGGTAAATCCCAATTTTTCTACTTCTTTCCATTTATAATCAGTTATTTCTAACAACAGACTTTTTAAAATGTACAGCCGGGAATGCTTGCCTCGGAGAAAAACATTAAAATAGTAATTTGCTTGGTTACCATATATCAGATCTTTATCCATATCATCACTATAATAAAAAAACTTCGGCAAGTTTCGGGAAAAATCATCAGAGATTTCTCTTCTCAATGTTTCACTTTTATACATGAACCCATAAGTATAAAAAAAATGGGAACCGGGCAACAACTGACTTTGCCAGTATATTAACGACTCGCTGGAACCTGTCACCAACTTATCTCGAGGTTCAGAAAGGAGCCTTACGGCTTCCCCGTAATCAAACTTTGTTGAATAATTCACATAAAAGCTACTTTCATTATCAGACACACTGATAGTTTCTTTTTTATACATTAGCAATGAAAGCAAAATTAACAAGCCAAAGAAAACACTTATAGCCGATATCTTTTGGATTTTTGTTTTTGATTCCAAGATTACTAAATTGACATTTAAAATAGTTAAAAAAAGAAGTGCACCATACATAGGTAACAAATGAAAACCGCTGTAAAAAAGACCAAAAGGAGCCGGCCTTAAATTAACAAGCCAAAAAAATAAAATAGAAAAAGAGGCAAATGAGTACCGCTTTCTCTTTAAAAGAAATAAGAGAGAAATTATAAATATAAGAGATAAAATTTTAAAAAACAAGAAAAACCCATTATTTTGAAAGGTTAAAGAAAGGATTGGATAAAAGAAAAACCTTGCAGTAAATGAACCCAAACTATCTACCTCTGCAGGAATATTTTGGGTAGAGGTAATAAATACAGTGTCTCTAAGATAATCAAATAGTGGTGCTAACTTAAAAAAGAACACAAATGCAAAAAGCAGGTAAATACCCGTTAATTTTAAAATAAGCCTCCTTAATGATTTTGAAGACAAATACCATACAATACAAAACGATACTATCGTAAATGGCAAAAGTGGCAAAAGAGTTGCTTGAATAAAAAATATTGAAATTAAAACGATTATCAAATCAAGTCTCGTGGATATATTTTTTTTTCTATAAATGGTCTCAAAAATAATTCCGATTATAAATAATAGCGGCGGTATTGCTATGGTCTCGGCTAGAAACAAATTCCCTAATAAGTAAAATTTAGTAATTCCATAAATTATTCCGGTAATAAATCCGACAAAACCGAACCTGATAGTGAGTAAGATAAAAGCAAAAGCGGTGTACAGATAGACGAATTCCCTATGACGTTTAACCAGCAAGTATATGCTATTTGGTTTAACAGCTTTCTGCACCGCTGCACTAATATAAGTTGCAGCCGGTTGATGTTGAAAAAATACGTCTTTATATAATTTTTGACCCTTTAATATCCAGGCGCCTGTGACAAAATTATCATCCTCGTCTACAAATTGAATATTGAAAATACTTTTCTCGAAATATTTTATCTGGAAAACGTAAAAGATAATCAAAATTAATAGTAAAAACGAGATTTTTTTCCAGCGGACTAAATGATTTCTCAAAAAATGTGCAATATGAATCATAAAACTAGGCAGACTTTATGTTTTATTATACATTTGGCATAAAGAATAATTTCAAAGTAACTCTTTGTGTCAGTATTTGGTAATATATTTCCTGTCTATAAGAAATTTTCTATGCTAAAAGCAATTTTATTCGATTTTGACGGAACCATTATTGATTCTCTAAAGCATCACCTAAAAGCCTGGAGAAAAGCTTTTTCCCAAAACGGAATAAAGCTCAGTGATGATGAAATCGTCAAAAAAGTTTTCTATCAATTCGGGCAGGAAGATGATCTAAAATATAAAATCAACGATAAAATACATGGCCTTTATCTCGAATGTATTGATGAAGCTATCCAGGAAGTCGAAGTCCACGAAAACATCAAGGAAACTTTAGAGTCATTAAAAAAGCAGGGAATAAAAATGGCAATTGTTTCATTTGTCGATAAGGAAAAAATTCTGCCTATTTTAAACAAATTTAAAATGGGTAAATATTTTCAACAGGTTTTGGGCCATGGTGATGTAAAAAACCGCAAACCGGATCCGGAAATTGCCCAAAAAGCGATGGACCTGCTAGGCGTTAAACCAGCAGAAACTCTTTTAATAGGGGATACCGGCCTTGATATCCAAACCGGTAAAAACGCAAAAACCATGACAGCTTTTTTTAATCCGGAGGCAAACCGTCTTTATACCGACATGGCACTTTTTCGGGACGTAAAACCGGATATCGAATTTGAGCATTATCAAGACCTTCTCCCTAAACTCGAACGTTTCATTAAATAGTTGGGTATACTGGATTTTTTTATGCTAATATCTAGACTATGAACAGACCCAAAAAATCAATTGAAATAGAAATTCAAGTTCAAATTGAAAACTCAAAAGGTCTAGCTGCATTTTTAAAAGAAAAAGCCAGCTTTGTAGGGGAATCTCACCAGATAGACAGCTATTATTCTCCGGCCCACCGGGATTTTACAAGCGTGAGGCCCATTAAAGAATGGTTACGGCTTCGAAACTCATCGGGTAAGTATTCAATAAATTATAAAAACTGGCATTTTGATAAAAAAGGACATAGCCACTATTGTGATGAGTACGAAACACCCATTCAAAGTCTGGAACAACTGGAAAATATTTTTACAGCTTTAAATATGAAACCAATTGTTGTGGTAGATAAAATGCGAAAAATCTGGAATTTTAAAGATTATGAAATAGCACTGGACACCATCAAAGGCCTCGGTGATTTTGTAGAAGTTGAATATAAAGGAAAGAATAACCAAAACCCTAAGAAGATTACAGACGAAATGATTAATTTTCTAAAAAAGTTTAATGTAGGCGAAATATCAAGAAATTATGTAGGTTACCCGTTCCAATTACTTTTCCCAGACGAAGTTAAATACGAAAAATTCTAAAATCGCAGTTGGCTGGTACTGGTTGACTATGTTGGAAATTATTATGGCTCAAGAATATTGTTAGGTTCTCTTACGCAGATGTAATATCCAAACGGGTCAATTATACGAAAATCTTTGCTTCTCCAAGGTTTCATTTTAAGTTCTTCAACTACACACTCTTTACCTAAAGATTTTATAACGTGCTTGTAATAATCGTCGATTAATTCATCTGAAAGGTAAAGACATATTTCAACACCAAATCCTTTAGGTGTATTTTTCGGATATCTTTTAAAAAATGGGTGGTTATACACTTCTTCATTTCCACAAAAAAAGGCGAGAACACTGTCACCTTTTCTCATTACTAAATATCCTGACCGACCTTTCGGTGGCCTCTGCCAGGCAATCTCAAATCCGAGTTTACTGTAAAACGCAATTGCGACCTTAAAATCTGGCACGTGGAGTTCGAGAATAATGCTTGAAAATGCTACCTGCTTATTCACAAACAAAGTATATCAAGAAGTTTCAACATCGTACATTTGGCACTTCTCAAAAAAGTTGCGGAAACCACCACAAAAACTCAAAAAGAAAAAAATTAAGACTTTTCGCCCTTAAGCATAGAAGTCATTTTTGGAACAATTTCATCGGGTCCTAAAATTTTGACACCGGACCCTCTAAAACCTCCGATAAATGTCATAGTATCCATTACCATTGTTTGAATTCCTTCAATAGTTGCTACTTCAGTCTCACCGTTTTGGACACATTGTTGGTGGCACAAAGGTAAAAGCACGCCTATTGAATCTGCAAGTCTTTCATGAGCATTCTTGCCAAGCCTTCCTCTTAACCTGTCTACAACATTTCCATAAGGTGACCTTCTTGCTACTTCTAAAGCATCTTGCGCTTTTTTAAAGTATGCGTCAGCCTCACCAGGAGTCAGCACAACTTCATAAAGATTGACTCCCTGTTTTTCACGTCCCCTTGCTCTCTCACTCATAGCCACGCATTATACCACTTTAGGTTGTGTTTTTTGTGCGTAGGCAAATCTCCACCGCAAAAACTTCAAATACATTTAAAGCCGATTAAACGTAATTGACAAGCATTCTTGATAGGTTTATATTTCGCAATATGTGTGAAAGATGTCCTACCTGCCAAAGGGAATTTAGAAGGTACGAAGATTATCCGGCAATTGGAATTGAGGATCTTCATATAAGGGAAATTGGTGATGATTTCACAATTAATACATTTTCGCCATCCAGAATAAAGGCAGTAAAAGATGCAATTTTATCAGAAGAGGTTAAAGCTTATTTGGATAGTCTCGCCGGGGAAAAAGGTACGTTAGTTAAACCATCGCAGTTAGATCCACCATTTCCGAGACGTTCCGATGACAGCAGACTTTTCCTTATACCTGGAAGCGAACGGGTCTTTTTGCAGGTTTCCCAAAGAGATGATGACAATTCTGCAACCGTAAGAGTCGGTTATCCTATGGGTCATGGAAGAAGCGAGGGTATTGCTGGCACAAATATAGCAACAATCGTTTACAAAGGTTTTGTAAGACTAACTCGTTAATAAAACTCCCCGCCGCCGCATAACTTTAAATAAATCTGATATTAAAAATCATGAGAATAATGCATTAAATATGCTTAAAACTATTTCAGCCTGTTAAGCAACCTTTTTTCTTCCGCAATTACACTTTTATCAGTTGCTTGAAAATTTTCTTTCAATTGGAGAAGGCCTTCTGAAAGTTTATTGAAATGTTTATCTCCCATTCTGACAACTGCACTTTTTTGTTGATCAGTATATGCTTGGAGACCAGTAAAACTATCCATAATTGCTAAACCTAGCACTAATCGTGTATTTCTAAGTTTAAGATAAGAATTTACAATTTTTTCAAAAAGTTTTCTGTTGCTTAATGTTGAAATTGTAGGAAGAACAGCGTAATAACCTCTATCGATTATTTGTTTGGAAATACGTCCTACCCATTGTTCTTCATCTTTTATCATTTCAATAACCTTGTCTGAAGAGTAATTAACTCTTCCTGCGAAACTAGGTCTCGAGCTGATTTGGTCCTTAATATCTGTCACCGCTTTAATATTAGATTGAAGTTCCGAATCAATTACCTCCAGTGCACCCAATGTCTTTTTAATAGACTCATGCTCTTGTAATTTCTTATCTGCCCACATTCCCCCAAAAACGCCTATTCCAACCGCAAAAGCTTGTGCAAAAAAATTACCGTTTGTGAACCAATGTAAAAAAACGGTTAAAATATTAGGCCAAAAGCCATACATTACTAATATAATCAATATGAAAGTGAGTAAAATATTAAGCCTACTCATATAAATTTACCGGCACTAGTTTACTACTTTTGAACCTAGTTTTAAAATTTCTCAAAATTCGCTCGGGTTATAGCCGTCTTGCTGCTTGGCCTAAAAGATAACCTGTGTGCTGAGGCGAACCCGGAATGGTATCTGCTTCTAAGGCTCTGCCTTCAAGCGCCAGCTTAAATGCAGCAAGAGCCTCCGGGTGGGAGATTTCCGATACCAAATCCATATCAAGGTTACGCTCGTGTAACCACAATTTTAACCCGCCTTCGTAAACTTGATTTTCAAACTGGAGAGCAATTTTTCTGTCTGTTTCAGTCGCCCAATTGGCTCCGATGGTTTCAGGGGAATAAACTCTTGGTTCACCATTTTGCCCCTGACAAAAAACTTTGAATTGGCCTAGATTTGACGGCACCTCCCAGTGGGAAAAACTTAGGTCATAATCTCTAGCTATGCCTGCCATAAAGCCCAAAAAATAACCCTCTTCATATGTAATCTGTACTACTAAATTTAACGTGTACTCCCAAGTTTTTGGATCATTATATTCACCGGATGGGGGTTCTAAACCCTCTTTAGGGTTAGGCCTTTGTCTATTTAATCCTTGAATAAAACCGGAAAGACCCCAAGATTGGGAAATATCTTCCAGATGCGACAAGATCGGTACAACAAGCCCTCTTTCTTGGAAGAATTGCTTGATACCTACCAAATAGGAATCAAGAAATTGTTTTTTTGATGCTTGGTCAAAAGCATCTCCGAAGGTATTAGAAAATTCTCCTAAGGGATCGAATGCATTCTTTCCAGCTTCTAGGCCTAATTCTGCCGGTGTTGTCTCGGCCACATGATCTGATTCTGTCATTATCGCGGAATTATACTCCGCTGAGGCTAAAAGTTCGAATAGAAGCTACCCTTTCAAAATGTGAATTTGCCGACTCGTGCTGCGGAGCAGGGACTCGAACCCCAATAAACGGATCCAGAATCCGTTGTCCTACCATTAGACGACTCCGCATTGTCAAATACCTAACAACTCTTTAAATTTATTTCCACCCTTAAAACTTTTAATCTCTATTTCTCTAACTCTCGCACTTTTGTAATCAGAAAACTCTTCTGTATGTACGAGTATAAACGGCCTTCTGCTTTTTGTTGAATTGACTTGGCCTTTGTTATGTTTATTTAAACGTTTATCGATATCTTTTGTAATGCCTATATAATAGCCTTTATCTTTATTGCTTTTTATTACATAAACATAAACCATCAGAATCCGTTGTCCTACTTTACCCCGCTTAGCGGAGCAGGGACGACTCCTCAATATGAAGCTAATTTTATCATGTTTGCAGCGTAAGATGTTATTAAGTTATTATTAATATAATGCTTTCCAAAAAAGGCTTCATAATCCTGCCTGTTTTTTTATTCATTTTAATGACTTCCATAGCAGTTGCTGTTTCTTACTTTGCTGGTAAAAGAAGTGTAAGTACCCAGCCAATAATAAAATCCGAAGCCCTAATAAACCCCACAGAAGATGAACTCTCACAATCCACTCCAAAGCCTGACGCTGGTTCGGACAATGTCCTTGGTACAACATCTATACCTACTTCCAGCAGCTTGCCGACAAATGGTTTTATAAAACAAAAAGTTGTAACAAGCCAAGGTACTTTTACCGTGAATCTAGTTGCTGCAGACCTCAGCTCGACCCGCGTCATAGTTGATACCGCGTCCGATTCATCATGCAGCAACAACTGCCCGGTTCTTTCACTTCGAGACTATGTTTCAAGAAGCGGAGCATATGCGGGCATAAACGGTTCTTATTTCTGCCCAGCAACATATCCAAGTTGTGGGGGCAAAACAAATTCTTTTGACACACTGCTCATGAATAAGAAAAAAGTTTATTTTAACTCCGGAAATAATGTTTACAGTACGGTTCCTGCGGTAATTTTCTCCGGGAATTCTGCACGTTTTGTCGGGCAAAGCCTGGAATGGGGGAGGGATACGGGTGTCGATAGTGTCCTTGCAAATTACCCGCTCCTATTGCAAGACGGAAACATAAGGTTTACCGGCAGTGGTGACGGTAAATTAAACGGCATCGGTAATAGGTCGTTTGTAGGCTCGAAAGACAATTACGTCTACATTGGTGTAGTCCAAAGTGCCACCGTTGCAAACGTTGCTCAAGTTTTAAAAACATTGGGTATGAAAAATGCTTTAAATCTGGATAGCGGTGGATCAACGGCACTATGGTCCGGCGGTTATAAATTTGGTCCGGGCAGGGGAATCCCAAACGCTCTTTTATTCGTACGAAAATAACTTCTCAAACCTGAATTATTCTGTTTTCCGTAATTATATAATCCATCTTCACGTCATGGTCTTCAAAAGAAAAATCACCAACGATTTGAAGATCATAAGCCAGGCCAACTTTTATTCCGGAAAAATTAGCAAGCAACCTATCGTAAACACCTTTCCCGTAACCTAATCTGAATCCAACTTTGGAAAATGCTACTCCGGGTATAATTGCCAAGTCCAAATATTCCACATCGACCTGTTTTGTAAAAACAGGTTGTTTAGTACCATATGGTCCGTCCATCAGTTCATCATCACTTTCAAATACACACACAATCCATTCCTGATTTATATTTGCAGGTAAAAATAAGCTAATGTTTTTTAGTCTTAAATATTCAATTAAAAATTTTGTATCGACTTCATTGCCAATATGAAGATATACTAATACTTTTTTAATTTCTTTTTTAAAGTTGCAAGAATTAAAATTTTCAAAAATCTTTTTACTTTTCTCCTCAACATTATCAAATGTTAAAGCACTTCTGGTTTTAATAAATCGCTTTCGTAGCACGTCCTTATTCATTGAGTAAAATAATGCGATATGAACAAAATATTAACTCGTACCGAGTTTACCAAGGTACTTTACTGTGTATTTTGAAGTGTAAAAACAGACTAAAGAAATAATAAACGCAACAAACAAAATTATAAAATTATTTGAAATTCCAAGACCGGTAGATAATGCGAATTTTTTTAATATCCAAATAAAAGGAATCAATAATAAAGCATCCAAAATTATACATATCCTCTCATCTTTAAACTTCAAATCCATTTTTGTAGAAACAAGAGGGGCAAAATAAACAACAACGGTAAAAACAAATGCACAAATAACAGCAGACATAGTGCCGACAATTGTGGAATTGCCCAAAACAATTTGTTTTTTGAAAATTTCCGAAAGAAGTAAGAGTGCAACACTAGTGGTAATCCATTCGGCCAGAAAGGCAATTGACTTATCCAGATTCATAATGCGTCTTCTAGCTTAAGCGAAATTTAAGGGTTAGTCAATCTCAAATTGACTTCATTTAGCCAGTGTAGTACATTGACCTTAAGTAATGGTTACTCAAGAAGAAGTAATAAACAAGCTTCGCCTTTGTATAGATCCGGAACTGGGCGTAAATATAGTAGACCTGGGTTTAATCTACAGCATATCCATAGACCAATCTCGTGTTGATGTCCAAATGACCCTGACAACGCCGGGTTGTCCGCTCGATGCATATTTTGTAAGGGACATTACTTCAAAGCTCAAAACCCACAAGGAAATCTCAGATGTTTCGGTCGAATTTACTTTCGAACCGGCATGGAGTCCGTCGAGAATGTCTCAGGAGTCCAAAGACCTGCTCGGGTTTATAAACTAACCACTTTACCCTGACGTAAGAAAGGGTTGACTTTCGGGTTTTCTTCGGTTAAAATATTCATAAATTGGGGTATTGACAAGAATCAACATGTGGTGTCATTGTTAAGTTAGACCACAACATATTGTGCTTTTGGGGTAACCGTGAAACATCAGTCTGCAAAACCAAAAGTGCTATTTTTCAAGTAAAAGGGCAGAAAATATTAAGGTAATGAGGAAAGCAAAGTGATTTGTCCGTTTTGTGCGCACGACGCAACCAAGGTGCTCGATAAAAGGGAAGGTTTAAGCGGTAAAGAGACAAGGCGAAGGCGGGAATGCCAAAAATGTGGGCGCAGGTTCACAACTTTTGAAAGAGTCGAAACCTTAGACTTATTAGTAGTTAAAAAAGACGGGAAAAGGGAAATTTTCGATAGGAGCAAGTTAAGGGGTGGAATCATAAAATCGTGCGAGAAGAGACCAATATCGGCAGACAGTATAGAGAAAGTTGTAGATGAAATTGAAGGTGAACTAAGGAAAGGTGCAAAAAGCGAAATATCCAGCAAGGTTATAGGGGAGTCGGTTATCAAAAAACTTCAGAAGCTGGATAAGATTGCTTATATTCGCTTTGCTTCAGTTTACAGGCAATTTGCAGATATAGGGGATTTCGAAAAAGAATTATCAAAACTATCAAAAAGATTTAAATGAAAAAAGATCTAAATTTAAAACTTGCAAAAGTAGACTTAAGAAAAAAACAAAGAGAAGCAGCCAGAACTGCAGGCAGGAACATCTCCAATCCACCCAAAGATTTGTTAGAACCAACACTTTCCGAAAACGCTGCCTATATTGCCAAAACCCGTTACTCATTCCGGGATGAAAAGGGAGAACCTGTAGAAACCCCAAAAGATTTATTCTGGAGAGTTGCCTATTACATTGGTGCTGCAGATAGGATCTATTCAAAAGCTAAAAACCACACAGAAACAGCAAGGGAATTCTATGAATTAATGGCATCTCAAAAATTTATTCCTAACACTCCAACGCTAGTAAATTCCGCCAAAACCGGCCAATCACTTTCAGCGTGCTTCGTATTACCTGTCGAAGACGACCTCGAAAAAATCCTCAAGACAATGCGGGATATGGCTATGATCCACAAAATGGGCGGAGGCACAGGCTTCTCTTTTTCCAGACTCAGACCAAAAGATGACGTAATAGGCACCAGCAAAGGTAAAACCACAGGACCAGTGGCCTTCCTTCAGGCTTACAATGATGTAACATCGCAGATTCGCCAAGGCGGAGTACGCAGAGGGGCAAATATGGGAATCCTTCACTATACCCACCCGGATATTCTGCGCTTTGCTGTTCATAAAATAGACGAATTTTCACTGACAAACTTCAATATCTCTGTAACAGTTACAGAAGAATTTATGGAAAAAGTAAAATCTGATGCCAAATTTATGGAAGGCGCACAACTTGATGTTGACGAAATAATCGAGGAATTAAAAGAGGCATATACAATTCGCGATCTGGATCTTAAGAATGTCCGTATCGAAGAAGCAGTTTCAAAATTGTACGAAATCTGCAAGGCCAAAGAAGAGGGCGAAGGATACGATCTGATTAACCCAAGAACCGGTGAAATTAGCGGAAAATTAAACGCTAAAAAAGTTTTTGACCTTATAACAAAACTAGCCTGGCAATATGGCGATCCAGGAATAATATTAATTGACAGGGTCAATGATTCTCGGGCAAACCCGACCCCTTTAATTGGCGAAATAGAAGCAACAAACCCATGCGGAGAGCAACCGCTTTTGCCTTATGATGCTTGTACTCTTGGCTCAATAAATCTTGCCAAATTCGTTGATAAGCAAAACAATTCCACTATCGATAAAATGATCGACTGGAAAGAACTCAAAAAAACAATCCACTCGGCAACTCATTTTTTAGATAACGTTTTAGATATGAACGAATATCCTGTAGAGGAAATAGACCAAATGACTTCCTTAATCCGTAGGATTGGTTTGGGTATCATGGGCTGGGCAGACATGCTGGTTAAAATGGGCATTGGTTTTAATTCTCAGGAAGCATTTGATCTAGCTAAGAAAGTTATGAAATTTGTTCAAGACGAAGCGGATAATGCCAGCGAAAGTCTTGCCAAAACCAGAGGGGTTTTCCCGGCATTTAAAGGATCAATCTACGACGTTAAGGGTGGTCTTCGCCCCAGAAACGCAGCCAGAACCACAATTGCCCCAACGGGCACAATCTCACTCTTGGCAGATTGTTCAAGCGGAATAGAGCCACACTTTGCCTTAACTTACGCCAAAAACACCATAGAAGGCAAAAGACTTTTTAATACAAACCTTTATTTCCAGGAAGCTTTAAAGGAAAAGGGTTTATTTTCAGACGAGTTATTGTCCAAAATCCAGGACAACCACGGATCAATTCAAAATATGCAAGAGATTCCCCAGGATCTAAAAAAGGTTTTTGTAACTGCCGGTGATATTTCTCCGCTGGATCATGTTAGGGCTCAAGCTGCTTTCCAAAAATATACGGACAACGGCATTTCAAAAACAATCAACTTTCCAAACGAGGCAACAGTAGAGGATGTGCGCGAAGCATATTGGCTTACCTACGAACTGGATTGCAAAATGATTACAATTTACCGTGACGGTTCCAGGACAAAACAGGTGCTGGAATCAAAGAAAGGCAAGTCTTATTACGACCAGATGACAGGAAAGAGAATCACAAAAGATGAAGATGAACAACTTCCATATATTCCTACAAAACGACCAACACCTCAGGAAGCTTGGGGTATGAGAGTCCGCAAAAAAGCCGATGTTGGCCAGGTTTACACTTCCGTATTTAGAGACGGGGATGGAACACCGGTCGAAGTATTCGTAAACATAGGAAAAACCGGCGGTTATGTTGCTGGAGCTGCAGAAATAACTGGACGTCTTGCTTCCCGTGCTCTTAAATATGGAGCATCGTTGGAAGAAATCGCAACCGATTTGGTTGGTATTTCATGCGGCACGCCTTACGGATTAGGTCCTGATTCAGTACTTTCCGCCTTTGATGCGGTCGGTAAGTCACTTTTAGAAATTGCCCGTGCCAAACAACTGCAGTTTCCGGTTCTGGAGGAACAAAGCCAATCGCAGGAAGAAACCGTTAAATCATCACCCCAAACAAACGGCAACGGAAACGGTCACTATTTAAGTATCAGCAGTCACTCAAATGGTCACACAAATGGGCATACTAACGGTCACTCAAACGGTAACGGCAAATCTATAAGCGCCCAAGTTGCCCAAATACCCCTTTCACAAACGTCTCTAGCCCCAGTTAGCCTTGATTATGTTGCAAGCCAGGCATCAGCTCTTTCTTCTGCCTCGATCCATGAGGAAAAAATGATTGAAACAAAATTTAACTCTTGCCCCGATTGCGGATCACCGCTTGCCTATCTAGAAGGCTGCCGCAAATGTGTTTCCCCTTCCTGTGGTTGGTCCAAATGCAGCTAATATAACTTTCCCTGCTTATATCAAAAGTTCCATTATTGTAGAATTCATAAAAATATGAACGCGCGCAGAACCTTCTCAGTAGATATCGTTATACCGGTTTTTAACGAAGAGAAAGTACTTACCAAAAATATCCGTTTACTGGAAGATTATTGCAAAAAAAATTTAAAAAAATACAAATGGAAAATCATCCTAGCGGACAACGGTTCTACTGACAGGACACCAGAGATAGGAAAGACATTACAAAAAAAACTTAAGGTTAACTACACTAGAATTTCAAAAAAAGGAAGAGGAGGAGCACTTTATTCACAGTGGAGCAAATCAACTGCAGACATATTAAGCTACATGGATGTTGATTTATCCTCGAATCTAAAATATTTTCCAAAATTAGTAGAAGCAATCATAGAAGGTTCTGATATTGCAATTGGTTCGCGGCTCGTAAAAGGCTCAAAAGTTGAAGGAAGACCACTCATCAGGGAGATAATGTCGCGAAGCTATAACATGTTAATACTCGCTTTATTTAGAATTAAATTCCATGATGCCCAATGTGGCTTTAAGGCGATCAGCGGTGATTCGACAAAAGAATTACTTCCTCTTATAAAAAATAGAAACTGGTTCTTTGACACCGAACTCTTGATTGTCGGAGAAAAATCAGGGAAGAAAATCAAAGAAATTCCAATATACTGGCATGACGACCCAAGATCTACTGTAAAAATAGCAAAAACAGTTTTTGAAGATTTAATTGGCCTTTTAAGGTTAGCGGTAACGAAGCCATGGCTAAAAATAATAAAATAATTGATATAATTCCCTCATGAAAAAGCCGTCCATTAAGGATGCTAAAAAATATGTCCTTAAACTGTTATCCGATGATGGTCATGTAATCAGCGAAAATAAAAGAATTACTAGAGAAGAAACCCAGGAATTAGAATTCTTCATTAATAATGGCCATTGGGAAGTTCTCCTGTCAAACAATGTCTTCCGTTCACTTGCACCGCAAGGGCAGATTCATACACTCAAAAACACGCTCGACAACCGTATATTAGAACTGAGGTCCACCCTCACACCGCTTGGCAGGTCCGAAAAAACCCGCGATGCCTATATTCAAATCCTGAACCACATCCACGACCTTGAACGCTTGAAAGAAGAGATCTTGTCTGAATTTTATTCTAAAGCTAGCAAAAGACAAATTGCCGAAGAATCCAAAGGCAAAAAAATTTATTTCTGAATGTCACCAATGCGCATCAATAAATATCTTGCCTCAATCGGTATAGCATCACGCCGAAAAATAGATGAAATGGTCGAAGAAGGCCTGATAAGGGTCAATGGCAAAATTCCAAAGTTAGGTGACCAAATCGATCCCGAAAAAGACAAAATAGAAGTAAATGGACAAGAAGTAAATTCAAACGAAAAACTGGTCTATATTGTTCTCAACAAACCAGCAGGTTGCACTTCCACAGCAGCAAAAATCAAAAGCGAAAAAAATGTTCTGGAGTTAGTCAAATCAAAATCACGTTTATATCCTGTCGGCAGGTTAGACAAAGACTCGACTGGTTTAATCTTACTTACAAACGACGGTGAACTCACTCAAAAACTGACACATCCTAAATTTCATATGCCCAAAACCTACGAAGTTTTACTTCTGGGAAACGTTTCCGATACACAATTGGAAATGATGAGAAAGGGTATAAAATTAGAAGACGGAATAACAAAACCGGCAGACGTAGAAGTAATAAAAAAAAATCCCCCGAACAATACTCTTATCCAAATGACCCTTTACGAGGGTAAAAAACGCCAAATTCGCAGAATGACAGCTGTTCTTCATTTACATATTATCGATTTAAAACGTACATCAATCGGTCCAATAAAATTGGGAAGGTTACCGCTAGGCAAATTTAGGAATCTCACAGAAGGTGAATTATCAACACTTATAAAAGTATAATTAAGCTGAATGGTTGATAATTTGGAAATGGAGAAAAAAGAAATTAAAAAAATCCCCTGGGAAAAATCCATTTGGTTTTTTGACATAGACGACACGTTAATTGATACTGCAGGAACAACAAAAATAGCAGCAGATGGTGTTGCAAAAGTTTTTGAAGCCAGATTTGGTAGGCAAAAAGCGCAAGAGATTAAAGCTAACTTCATAGCAATTTTTAATTTAATGCTAGTAGGGCACCAGACTACAAACCCAGAAGAAGTAGGAGATTATAAAAAATTATTATCCAGAATTGAATCATTACAGCCGGATAAGAGTTACACCCCAAAGAAGTGGAGTAGAGAAATTTTTATCAAACTTGCAGCTGAAGAAGCTGGGGTAGACGTTTCTCCGGAACTTGTACACGAAGCAACGGACGCGTATTGGTTAGAATTAAGTCAGAGGACGGAATTATTCGAGGGGGCGAGAGACCTTATTTTTGAAATTAAAAGGCACGACAGACCAATTTATTTAATAACAGGCAGTGATGCAAGATTAAAAATGCAAACCGATGGCACTTTTATTTATGACCCTGCCTATTCGGAAAGTTTAAAAAGAGAAAGAATTGAATTGTTAAGGGAAAAAGGAATTGATTTTAACCTGGTTTCGACAGGTGACCCAGAAGACAAACCTCACGTGGATTTTTTTCAAAAAGCAATTAGTTTAGCGGTTGCTGATTCGGGTCAACCAATCGATTTTAAAAACACAATTATGGTTGGTGATTCGTACGAAGGGGATTTAAAAGTACCAATCGAGCATTTTGGCTTTGGACTAGGAGTTCTTTTTAATAAAAATAAAAACACTACCGAGGTTATTGACAGCCATCAAATTTCAACTGGGGACATCTCTGAAATATCAGCCTTTCTTTACTAATTTGTACATAAATATATGGTCTACGTAGCCATCAGCTAGCTTTACTCCATCTGGCAACCTTCCATATTCTGTAAAACCAAAATCTTTATACATTTCATAAGCAAGTTTGTTATTAGAGAATACGCCTAATGCTACAATTTCCAGGTCTGGCATGTTTTTAATTCCCTCATCAATGGTATGCTTCATCAATAATTTTCCAATACCTTGCCCTCTAAATTCTTTTGCAATTGTTATGCCAAACTGAGCAACGTGTCTATCTGTTCTCACTCCAAGCATTAAGTGCGTTGTCCCGATCAATCGATTGTCACAAAAAACAACTAGAATGACACTTTTTTTGTTTGTAATTTGTTCTTTTTGTTCACTAACGTATTTCCGCTCTTCGTCAAGACTTAATACTTCACCCTGGAAAGTAATATACGTTTTTTCTTTTGATATCACATTAATATAACGATGCATTTCTTCAAGATCTCCATTTTCCAGATATCTAATCAAGATATCGAACTGCCCAACCTTACCCTCAAAAACTTTTTTCATTTACTTCTACCCTTCCAAGGAATTTCTTCTACTTTTTCCAATGAGTTTATGTATCTTGCCAAGACAAACAACCAATCCGAAAGGCGATTAATATACATTAGACAATTATTATTGATTTTCTCTATAAGTGAAAGCTCAACAATTCTTCGTTCAGTCCGTCTAGCCACAGTTCTTGTAAGATGAAATTTCGAACCCGTTTCTTCGCCTCCCGGCAAAATAAAATTCTTTAAGGAAGGTAAATTTTTATCAAAAGAATCAATCTCCTTTTCTAGCCTTAAAATGAAAGATTTTGTAATCCTTGGAATTTTTACTTTAACGTCAACTGGTGTTGCCAAGTCTGTCCCTAAAACAAAAAGCTCACTTTGGACACGAATCAACTTTTTCAAAATATCGGCAGGGGGGTTGCTCGCAACAATTGTCCCAATAAAACTATTTAACTCATCCACACAACCATACGCCTCAATCCTCAGCGAGTTTTTGTCGACTCGCCTGCCGCCAAAAAGAGACGTGGTCCCATGATCACCTGTTTTTGTGTAAATCTTCATTAGTTTAGGGAAATTCTATATCAGGGAGACGACACTAGCAACTTAATCAACATATACCTGAGCCTTGTATCCAGTTTTTTCAATTGCTGCGATAACTTTTTGTATATCTAATATGTCCTGGTCAAATTCCACCTCTGTCTCTTGCTTTGCATAACTTGTTCTCGACTCACTTATACCCTCCAGTTCTTCCAAATCCATATCAATACTCATTGCACAAGAGCTACAATGCATCCCGCTAATTTTTAATTTTTTCTTAACAATATTGCTCATATAACTTCAATCACCCCTCTATACATACCCATGGAACAGGCAAAAGTTATTTTCCCAGGTTTATCAGGCGTAAATTTAATAATTTGAGTATCATTAGCGCCTAAATTCCGGCTTATACCCAAAGCCGGAATTCTAAAAGCAGAAGCGCAACTATAAGCGTCCTTACTTTTTAGGGTCAGAGTCACTTCTTCGCCTTTTTTAACCTTTAAATCATTTGGAGTGTAACCGCGGGAAGTGACATAAATTTCCGCGGTTTGGGAAGGGGATTGATCGGTCTGACTTTGAGCGGGGTTGCTATTACCCCCAAAGCTAATTATTTTTGAAAAATTATCACCAAGAGCCTGTAATGTAATTGGTGAGCCTAAAGCCGTGAGAGAGCCATTTATGGATGTGACACCCAAATAAATTACCGCAACGGCTGCCAGCTTTAAGAACTTAGTTTTAAATGCCTCCCCCATCGCAGACGTTATAGCTCCGACTCCAAAAAATAAGGGCATAGTCCCAAGCATAAAAGCTGCCATGATGGATGCTCCGATAAAGGCATTTGCGCTACTTATTGCCAAAGCTTCCATGGCAATAGTTGTTCCACAAGGAATAAAAATTGTCATTGCCCCAAGTATAGACGGAGCAAACAAATCTTTAGACTTAGACTGGTTTCTTACCATCTTTGTCAAGAATCTGGGTGGTTGGATAATTGCATACCTAAATATAGGGTGAATATTTAGTAGATTCAAAGCAACGGCCACCATATATAAACCTGCTACAAGTTGCATTACAGTTTGAACCCTACCCCCTATGTTTAGCGCTCCACCAAAGGCTCCCAATAAAAACCCCAAAATTACATAGGCTATATATTTTGTAATAAGAAATACACCGGTTGCATACATTGCATGCCGGGCGGTTCCTTTTCCCATTGACCCATCCTCTTCACGGGCTGCAATAACAGAGGCGAGTAGTCCCCCTTGAACCGCAAGGCAAGTCAGGCCGCCTACAGTCAATCCCGTTACAAAAATTACCCCAAGATTTACGCTTTCTTTATTGGGAACATGTGCAGCGAAATTAAACTTTTTGAAGATAAAATAAATTGCAGCGATAAAAACAAGAATTGGCAAGAACTTCAATAAATTACGACTTGTGGCAAAAAAATCGGTTCCGGGAATTTTTTTATCCCTATCACTCCACAAAACAACCTTAAAATTATAATCTTTCAAAGTCTCTTCCAATTGTGAAATTTCAGGCTCAATCGTGTAATAAATTTCAACCTTCCCCGTCTTGTAATGAGCATAAACTTTTTCGATACCATTAATTTGCAGAAAATTTTGCCGGATTAATGCTTCACAGTCTGGTTCGTTTACACCATAAATTTTTAATTCTAATTTATTAAGTTGACCGTTTTTATTCATTAGTTTTTATTGACTGAACTTCTGCCTTTTTAATAAAAGCGAATTTGAAACAACAGAAATTGAGCTAGAAGCCATTGCAACAGATGCGAAAATCGGATTCAAAAGCACATGGAAAAACGGAAACAATACGCCCATAGCTACAGGAATCAAAAGGATGTTATACCCAAAAGCCCAGAACAAATTCATTTTGATAGTCCTCATTGTTTTTCTAGAAAGTTCTAGAGCCGAAGCCACTGTCCTTAAATCTTTGTTAATCAGTGTAATATCTGCAGCCTCAATGGCAACATCTGTTCCGGAACCCATTGCAATTCCAACATCAGCTGCTGCCAGCGCGGGTGCATCATTTATGCCATCACCAACCATTGCAACTACTTTTCCTTCAGCCTGAATTTTTCTTACTTCAGCTTCTTTTTGATCAGGTAAAACCTCCGCAAGTACTCGACCAATTCCCAACTTAGAGGCAATTGCCTCGGCAGTTCGTCTGTTGTCACCTGTAATCATCACAACCTCAATCTCTTTGCTTCTCAATGCCTCAACACCTACCTTTGCGCTATCTTTTACAATATCTGCAACAGCTACTAAACCGACTAAATTCTTCCCAGCTGCAAGCAACATTACAGTTTTACCTTCTGTCTCTAACTTCTCAATTTTGGCAAGGTACGATTTAAAATCAACTTTTTCTCGCTCCATCAATTTTCTATTTCCAAAAGAAAGTTGCTTTCCAGAGACAATACCCACCACGCCAAAACCGGAGATTGCTTTAAATTTGCTGGCTTTGTGAAGTTTAACTTTTTTACTTTCTGCATTTTTAACGATTGCTTCCGCAAGCGAATGTTCCGAACCTTTCTCGAGTGAAGCCACAAGTTTCAAAATCTCTTGCTCATTTAATTTGTCTGTCGAAACAATATCAGTTACTTCCGGTTTCCCTTGTGTCAAAGTCCCGGTTTTATCAAAAATTATAGTATTTACCTTATGGGCAATTTCCAAGCTCTCTGCATCTTTTATTAAAATCCCTAACTCTGCACCCTTCCCGGTTCCGACCATGATGGCTGTTGGTGTAGCCAGTCCCATTGCGCACGGGCAAGCAATTATGAGAACCGCAACCATGTTAAGCATTGCAAACGCCAAACTTGGAGCAGGACCTAGAACATACCAAACTGCAAAAGTAACAATCGCCAATATCATTACAATTGGCACAAAGTATGAAGAAATTAAATCTGCAATCCTCTGAATAGGGGCTTTAGAGCCTTGCGCTTCCTGCACAAGTTTTATAATTTGCGCTAACATTGTGTCCGAACCCACTTTAGTAGCCTTATACGTAAATGTCCCCGACTTATTAAAGGTTGCCCCAACTACCATATCACCATTTGTTTTATCAACAGGAATACTCTCACCGGTTATCATTGATTCATCAACGGAGGATTCTCCGTCCAAAATTTCTCCGTCAACCGGAATTTTTTCTCCTGGTCTCACCCTAATTACTGACCCGATGACCACTTGTTCAATGGGAATATCTACTTCTTTTCCATCAACTAAAACCCTGGCAGTTTTAGCTTGCATTCCAATTAGTTTTTTAATTGCTTCCGAAGTTTGACCTTTGGCCCTTGCCTCAAAATAGCGACCCAGTAAAATCAAGCCAATAACGATTGTAGCCACATCAAAATAGGGCATAACTTCAATACCCAAATCCATAACTATTTTAGGAAAAATTATTACAAAAACGGAATAAAAATAGGCAACTGTTGTCCCAAGGGCAACTATTGTATCCATATTAGCAGTCCTGTGTTTTAAGGCTGGAATAGTGGCTCTATAAAAAGTCCAACCAGCCCAAAATTGAACAGGAGTAGCTAGTAAAAATTGAATCCAGAAATTTTTCAAAAAGTAGGGTGCTGTACTTGATAGCCCCGGAAAACTTCCCCATAAAATCAATGCTCCAAAAAATAGACTTAGTCCAACCTTATTTCTTAAGGATTTTAACTCTTTTGCTTTTTCTGCTTTCTCTTGATCCTCAGGAATAGAATCATCCCCGGAAATTAACTTATACCCAACACCTGCAACAGCAGATTCAATTTGCTCCTCAGAGCAAATATCAGGATCATAAGTGACTGTTGCTTTTTCAGTCGCGAGGTTAACGGTGGCCTCTTTAACACCGGATGTCCTGGTTAGAGACTTTTCAATAACGTTTACACAAGACGCGCAATGCATACCAACAATCGGATACGATTTCTTAACATCTGCCATTTTATTTCACCAATATCTTTCCATGGAACATGTTCATTCCACAAACTATTTCATATTCACCCTTTTTCTTCGCAGTGATAGTAACATTTACTTTTTTCCTCAAGGGAAGAAATTTACGGATTTTAAAATCCGGTAGAAGAACCTCTTCTAGGCAACTGTTCGGATCACGGCGCAAAAAAGTCAGTGTACATGTTTTACCTTTGACGATTGAAATAACTTCAGGTTGATAACCACCGTCAACTACAATAGTTATTGAATTACCTGCAGCAACAGCCTTACTATCCTCTTTCATTAAAAAGAACCAATAAACAAAACCAATACCAGTTACACCAAAGAAAATTACCAGAATTTTGTCCAAAACCATGTTATTGAATTAAGGCATTTTTTTAAAAACCTGCATCACCTCAGAGATAGCCTCATTTTCCTTACCTGCCTGGATAGCATCAGAGACACAAGACTTCAAATGATTTTCGAGCATCAAATTATCTGTCTCCTTTAAAGCTTTTTGGACAGCATGAGACTGATGAAGAACGTCAATGCAATATTCATCGCTTTCAACCATCTTAATAACTTTTTTTAAGTGGCCTTGAGCAATCTTTAACCTATGAAGAATTCTTTCCTGTGTGTCTTTTGGTCGATACGCCATATATCCCCGTATAGGGGATATGATACAACTTATAATTTATTAAATCAAGAGCCGATTTTTATTTGACCAGCTGAAAGTAATACAATTAATTTAATTAAAAACGAAAATGAAAATCTCTCAATTTTTATTGATACTCTTTTTACCATTAGTTATAGTTTTATCTAATCTTTTATTTCTAATAAATAATTTCAGTTTCTATGAAACCATTTATAAAAAAGAAAATGTATATCAAAATTTCGACACGGTATCGCACGTAACTACAGCCACAGAAGAACTAATAGGTTATTTTAGAGGACAAAATAAGCTCGAGGATAATATATATTCAATACAAGCTAAAATCCACTTAAAAGACGTCAAATGGCTTATAGATTTGGCGAGCATTATAAATTTCCTTTCAGTTTTTATAGTTATTCTCACAGTCATCTTTTTTTTAAAGAAAAAAAAGATTAAACAGCTGAGACGGTCAGTTCTTCTTGGATCATCGTTTACAATTTCTTTAGTTATAATCCTTACGGTATCTCTAGTTTTTAACTTTGATATTTTATTTATAAAATTTCATCAAATATTTTTCCGAAATAATTTATGGCTGTTCCCGCAGGATGATAATCTGATAAAACTTTTCCCCGTATCCTTTTTTGTTGAATTTACAAAACGATTGTTGATTAATATATTCGTTACAGTTTTTGTTTTGTTATTTCTTGTATACTTTTTACCATATGATTCCAAGACAAATTAACTTAGGGCCCTTTACCTTTCACCTGTATGGTTTGATTATCGGTCTTGCTATTTTTATCGGCTGGTATATTTCCAAAAAAAGGGCGAAACTTTACAAAATACCGGAGAACAAACTTGAAAATTATTTACTCGTAATACCCTTGCTATTCGCACTCATTGCTGCAAGAGCATATCATGTCATAGATTATTGGGGTGTTTACAGTCAAAACCCAATTAGTATTTTGTATTTCCAAAATGGAGGACTGGGTATATGGGGAGCAATAATAGGCGCAATTATTGGCTTATTTCTTTTCTGCAAAATTAAAAAGTTAGACTTTCTAAAGATACTAGATTTATTTGCCCCGTCTCTCGTATTAGGGCAAGCAATTGGCAGATTTGGCAACTATATTAACCAAGAAGGTTTCGGGCCGCCAACGAATCTTCCTTGGAAAGTTTATATAGAACCGTTAAATCGGCCGCTATCTTATTTGTCAGAAAAATACTTTCATCCGACATTTTTCTATGAAGCCATACTAAATTTCATATCTTTCCTTATATTAATAACAATTGCAAAAAAACTTAGAAAGCCCGGACAGGTTTTTGCTATATATCTAATCTTATACTCACTCTCCAGGTTGATAACTGAACATTTTAGGATCGACACATGGTCAATAAATGGCTTTAAGGTTTCTTACCTGTTTTCTATATTTGGTTTTATAGTTGGAGTTTTTATTTATACTTATATTTCTAAACCCAGACGACTTGACAGAAGTTAGCACTCGTGGTATTTTAGTGCTAAAGCAATCAAACACAAAAGTGTTAGAATAAGCTAGCGAGTATGACAACTTTTATCGATCAACAAAAACCAAGACTTAAAAACGAACTCCCAATTGTACCACTTAGGGACACAGTTGTATTTCCTTCTTCCATGGTACCAATTACAGTTGGTAGACCAAAAGTAAAACTTGGACTTGATGCAGCTTGGGCAACAGATAGGCTGGCTATTTTCGTGGCCCAAAAAAATCCCCGCATAGAGAATCCCGCCCCAAACGATATTTATTCAGTAGGAACAGTAGGCTTAATTAGGAGACTTTGGAAAGTCGATAATGAATATAATTTGGCAGTAGAAGGCTTGTCCCGGGTTTATCTAAAAGAATTTAGCCAAATTGATCCATATCTTGCTGTTAAAGTAGAAGAGATCCCCGAACTTTCACAAAAAACAGAAGAAATCGAAGCACTATTCCGAAACACCCTTGCAAAAATTAAAAGATACGGAGAACTGGGTGGGATTCTTACTTTGGAATCATCCATACACATATTTTCTACAGACGATCCCAACCAGCTTGTAAACATAATTGCAGCGTCCATAGATCTTAAAACTACAGACAAGCAACAAATCTTAGAAATGGTTGATACAAAAACCCGCTTAAACCGCCTTTCTGATTTATTAACTCGAGAAATAAGAATTCTGGAAATTTCCTCAAAAATCGACACAGAAACACAAGAGCGCGTAGGAAAAGTTACTAAAGAAGCTATTCTCAGAGAAAAGATGAAATCCATAGAGAAAGAACTTGGAGAAGATGATGATTCCAAAGAAATCAGCGAATTAAAGAAAAAAATTAACGCGGCTTCTATGCCACCGGAAGTTAAATTAAAGGCAGAAAAAGAACTGGTAAGACTTGCAAAAATGTCTTCTTACAATCCAGAATCTTCTTACATTAGAACTTATCTCGAATGGTTGGTAGATCTACCCTGGAAAATTGCAGATAAGAAAAATACAAATGTAGATTTAGCTGCAAAAGTTCTCGATGAAGACCATTACGGTTTACCAAAAGTAAAAGAAAGAATTTTAGAATATTTGGCAGTCCACAAACTTGTTGGGAAGATCAGAGGACCTATACTTTGTTTCTATGGGCCACCAGGAGTTGGTAAAACTTCAATAGGTAAATCCATAGCTCGTGCGCTTGGTAGAAAATTTATAAGAGTCTCACTGGGTGGAGTACATGATGAAGCAGAAATTAGGGGACACAGAAGAACATATGTTGGAGCAATGCCCGGAAGAATTATCCAGGGTGTTAAAAACGCTGGAACTAAAAACCCCGTATTTATGTTGGACGAAATAGATAAAATTGGGACAGATTTTCGCGGTGATCCCTCATCCGCACTTTTAGAGGCATTAGATCCCGAACAAAACAACTCGTTTTCAGATCATTATTTGGAAGTCCCTTATGACCTTTCTGATGTAATGTTTATAACCACGGCCAATGTTCTTGATACAATTCCCGCGGCACTTCGTGACAGATTGGAAATAATTAATTTCCCAGGTTATACCGAAGAAGAAAAATTTCAAATTGCAAAGAAATTTTTGACTGGTAAACAATTGGAATCACATGGCCTAAAAAAGGATCAATTAGAAATTTCTGATGCAGCGTTAAAAGAAGTTATTTCAAAGTACACAAGAGAAGCCGGAGTCCGGGAGCTGGAAAGGGAGATTGCTGCTGTTCTTAGAAAAGTTGCCAGAAAACTTACCTCAAATAAATACAAGGCCCAGAAGCTAAAAATCGGGCCAAGGCAGCTAAAAACATATCTTGGGCCGCAAAAGTTTTCGAAAACCATAGCTGAAACACAAGATGAAATTGGTATGTCCACTGGTCTTTCGGTTACCTCTTCAGGGGGAGAAATATTGTTTGTAGAAGTAACAACAATGCCGGGAAAAGGCGCATTAATTTTAACCGGTCAATTAGGAAACGTTATGAAGGAGTCTGCCCAAGCAGCACTTTCCTATGTTAAATCTCGAGCTAAAGTATTAGGAATAGCAGAAAATAATATTTCAAAAATAGATATTCACATCCACGTTCCGGAAGGTGCTGTACCCAAAGAAGGCCCATCTGCAGGAATTGCTATTACAACAGCACTCGTTTCAGCTCTTACAAAAATCCCAATCAGGCGTGAAGTCGGAATGACAGGTGAGGTTACACTAAGGGGCAGAGTTCTAGAAATTGGCGGCCTTAAAGAAAAAACACTAGCTGCCCATAGGGCAGGATTAACAACAATAATTCTACCCAAAGCCAACGCTAAAGACTTGGAAGACATTCCAAAAAATGTTAAAAAAGATTTGCAGTTTATTTTGGCAGAACATATGGACGATGTTTTAAAAGTAGCACTCACCAAAGCATTGCCTCAGGAGAAGAAAAACCAAACACCTAAAGATAAAGAAAAAAAAGAAGAAACTTTCCCAATAGTAGCCTCAAATTAATTAAGTATTGCAAATTTTCCTAGAACTTTGTTATGATTTCACGATAATTAGTGGATTTTACAAATATTAACCCACAACTTGCCCTGCCCTTTGCACTCGCCGGCGCAACAGCTGCTATTCTGTTTGGTGTTATTACTTCATTCAGAATTATTTCGCTGGATGCCGGAAACGCAAAAATGCGCCAAATAGCTGAGGCAATTGCTGAAGGCGCATCAGCTTATCTCCAAAGGCAATACTCCGTAATTGCTGTAGTTGCAGTAATCATTTTTGGAATAATTTGGACAATGCTCTCACTACAAACAGCCATAGGATTTTTAATTGGGGCGGTCGCATCAGCCGCCTCGGGATTTATTGGTATGAACATTTCAGTTCGCGCAAATGTCAGAACAGCCCAAGCGGCAAAGAGTGGTCTTGCCAAAGCCCTGGGTGTCGCATTTTCCGGTGGGGCTGTGACTGGCTTTTTGGTTGTTGGCTTAGCTTTATTGTCTGTTGCAGGTTATTATGGCGCAACTAGAGATATACAAGGCCTTATCGGTCTTGGTTTTGGTGGTTCATTAATCTCAATCTTTGCGCGGCTTGGCGGTGGTATTTTTACCAAAGGAGCAGATGTTGGGGCAGACCTAGTTGGTAAAACAGAAGCAGGAATTCCGGAAGACGACCCTAGAAATCCAGCGGTTATAGCAGACAATGTTGGCGACAACGTAGGGGATTGTGCCGGTATGGCAGCGGATTTATTCGAAACATATGCAGTTACACTTGTCGCTGCAATGCTTTTAGGAAATTTGATTTTTCCAAATGCATTAAACGCAATCCTTTATCCTTTAGCGCTTGGTGGTGTTGCCATAATTGCTTCGATTATTGCCACTTTCTTTGTAAAACTTCCCAAAAACAAAAGCATCATGGGAGCACTTTATGCAGGTTTGATTGTTGCCGCAGCTTTATCGATCCTGGGCTTTTATCCTGTTACCGTCATCATGATGAATGCAAACGGGGTAGTTAATGCCACAAACCTTTATTTTTGCACAGTAATTGGCATAATTGTCACTTTGGCAATAGTTGTAATTACAGAATATTTTACTGCCACTAAATTTAAACCAGTTCAATCTATTGCCCAGGCATCCACAACTGGTCATGCAACAAACGTTATGGCTGGTCTTGCCGTCTCGCTTAGATCGACTTTTTTCCCAATTATTGTTATTTCTGCAGGTATTTGGGCATCTTACTCGCTTGCCCAACTCTATGGTATCGCAATAGCAGCTATGTCACTACTATCGTTAACTGGAATTATTGTCGCCATAGATGCGTATGGACCAATTACCGATAATGCGGGAGGCATAGCAGAAATGGCAAATCTTCCAAAAGAAGTTCGTGACGTCACAGATCCTCTTGATGCTGTTGGCAATACAACAAAAGCTGTTACTAAAGGATATGCGATCGCATCAGCCGCATTCGCAGCATTGGTTTTATTTTCATCTTATGCCCAAGAGTTGGCAAAAAATGGGTCAGGTGTAGAATTTTCGCTTACCGACCCTCAAGTTGTAATCGGTCTTTTTATTGGTGCCTCATTGCCCTTCTTATTTGCCTCTTTCGCCATGGAAGCCGTTCAAAAAGCGGGTGGGGCAGTAGTAGAAGAAGTAAGACGCCAATTTAAGGAAATCCCGGGTATCCTAAAGGGTAAAAACAAACCCCAGTACGACAAAGCTGTAGATATCGTAACCAAAAAAGCCATCCAGCTAATGATAGTTCCGGCTCTCATTCCTGTAGTTGCTCCTGTAGTAGTTGGCATCGTTTTGGGTCCGAAAGCATTAGGTGGCTTACTAATGGGATCAATAATTTCAGGTATTTTTGTCGCAATCTCAATGACCACAGGGGGCGCCGCCTGGGATAACGCTAAAAAATATATAGAAGCAGGTAATTTTGGAGGCAAAGGTTCTTATGCACACAAAGCTGCTGTTACAGGAGATACAGTTGGGGACCCTTATAAAGATACTGCAGGTCCGGCTATTAACCCTATGATTAAAATTATCAACATTATTGCTCTGCTTTTAATCCCTTTATTAACAAAATCACTTTTCTAAATTTTAAAAGATTATCCTGCGAGGTTTTGCTCGCCCGGTAGCTTCAAGCGCGGGAGAAGGACTTACAACTATTTCATTTTGGGACTTTTGTTTAACACTTTCTTTTGTAAAAAGCTTAAACCTACTTCTCAATCCAGGTTTAATTTTATCCAGGTACAAAACAAAATCGCCGAAAGAATTTAAGCCTTCCTCCAGCTTATCTCCGAACAACTCACGATCCTGATCCCCCAAATTACTTAATGAGGATAAAAGCACTTCTTGATATATTAAATTATCAGCAATTTTATCAACAATAACTGTCACATCCTGATTTTGCGATCTGGCTTTTTCAAGTTGACCTTCAATTCTACCCAAAGTTGCGATATACGAAGAAAGTTCACTTCGGGTTTTTCCAGTATCACCGCGACTGGTTAGCAAATATGCCTCCTTTAATCTTTTAGACGATATTGTGTAGTCAAACTGGGCTCGTTCCCGGAAAGATGGTTGAAAAAATCTTGTGATAATCTCTTTACCTCTGATGAGAAAATAAAGAGGATTATTCGGAAAGAATCTAACAGGGGTAAGGTTATTTAAAGCTTCATTTACTTGCCCCCCCGTCACCTCAGGCATCGTATTCATGTCACGAGCCAAAACTGACGAGGTATTGAAAGCCAATAAAATAACTACTATGCAGGCCAATAAATAACGCATAAATTTTTAAAACCTGTAGCTCCAACCGGATTTGAACCGGTGTTACCAGATTGAGAATCTGGAGTCCTAGGCCTCTAGACGATGGAGCCTCATAATTTCAAAAGAATTATATCCGAAGCCTATCAGCCTAGCAACCGAGTGTTTTATACGCTGCAAATATTGACAATAATCACATTTAGCTATAAGATACGCTTTCCTGCTTACATGCAAAGCGCAAATAAGAAATTCATCCTAACTCAAGAAGGCCTTAATAATTTAAGGGAAGAATACAACGAGTTAATCTCCGTAGAAAGACCCGCAATAACAAAACGAATTCAAAATGCCAGAGAATTTGGAGATTTGGCAGAAAATTCAGAATATGACGCAGCCAAAGAAGAACAATCCCTTCTTGAAGCAAGAATTGCCCAGTTGGAAGAAGTTTTACCAAAAGCCAAAGTAATTTCTCAGCCCCAAACGTCAGACTTTGTTGTTATTGGATCAATGCTGGTAGTTGAAATGAATGACGAAATCCATGAATTTCAGATTGTTGGCTCCATGGAGGCAAACCCATCGGAGAAAAAGATTTCAAACGAATCCCCTATTGGCAAAGCCCTGTTGGGATTAAAATCCGGTGAAACTATAGAAGTTGCTTTTGGTCCCGTAAAAAGCAAACTTAAAGTCCTCGAAATCAAATGACGCCAACAAAAAGCGCTATCGTCAATTTCCCGCAAAAGGGGAAATTAAATTTATCTACTACAGAAAAAAAAGTTCTTCAAAAATTGATTGCTGCGGCAAAAGAAACAGCTTCTATCTATGCTCAGCAAGAAAACCGAGCGAACAATGGAGCTAATTTTTATCCTCGAGATGCAACAAAAAAAGAAATTTTGGAAGCATCGAAAAAAAATCCGGAAATTTTATCGCCGTATACTGTTGTTGAAAGAAAAAATGGTAAATTAATAGCAATCCCTTTTCATGTAAAGTATAAAAAACCTCTTCAAAAAATCGCAAAATTGATTAGAGAAGCAGCCAAAATTTCCGACAACCAGGCTTTTGCCAATAGATTGATGTTGGAAGCCAACAGTTTACTGGATGGTAATTATGAAGCAAGCGATATCTACTGGCTTTCAATGAAACCTTACAAATTAGGTTTTGTGATAGGTCCGATAGAAAGATACGATGATAAATTATTTTTTAAAAAATGTTCATACCAAGCTTGGGTTGGAATCAGGGATGAACAGAATACGGTAGATGCCATTACTTTCAAAAACTTTATCGTTGGGGCGAGGAGAAAGGTATTAGTGCCCTCGGAAAAAATTGATTTTTTAGATAAAATTCAAATCCGCGTTGACAATACTATACTCTTTTCAGGCTTAATTGCTAAATTTATGTTTACAAGTGCAAATCTACCCAATGATGTTCATATTATGGAAAGGTATGGTTCCACAGTAACAATTTTTAAACCATCATTTGATTTAAAATTCACAGAAGAAAGACATCCAATATTTCATGCAGTGTTTGAAGAACAATTTCAAGAATATTATCCGGATGAAATTTTAGAAGTCGGATCAATAAGAAACGCTTACTTACACGAAATTTCACATCAACTTTTGCGATACAGGGACTCAGAGCTAAGATTAAAAGAATATTTTCCTATTTTTGATGAAATAACCGCATCGGTTTTTGGCGTAAAATCCTGCGGTTCTCTTCTTTTAAAAAATGCAATCACCGAAAAAGAACTTGAAGCCATAATTGTGATGTTTATTGCTCTTGCCTTTTCATGGTGGCTTTCATATCTAAAAAACCCGGCAGTAATACACTATGCACAAGGTTTTGCCATTGCAATCAACTTCTTTCTGGAAAGCGGAGCCCTACGCGAAGCACAAGGATTTTATTGGCCAAATTTCACAAAACTCTTTGTGTCCTTATCGGAGCTCTCCGATACCCTGGAAAGGATACTGGCAGTAGGTACGTACGAAGATGCCAAAAAATTTACCGAGAAATATGCCTCACTTCGAATTTTTGAGCAATTCTCACCACACTTGAAGGAGCTAATGTAAAAGTATATAATACTGCCTCTTGAACCTAAAAAAATATGCCAACGCCAGAAACCAAAGGAGCAAGATTAATACCTTGGGTAAAAGAAAGAACACCCATAACATTTCCGGATGTCAATTTATACAGACATGCTGAAGGGGTTTTACGTGCTTGGTATGTCATGCAAGGACAAAAAAGACATGTAATTGATTTCGACCTAAGTGGAGAAACACCGGAATTAGGTGTACTTGCTGTAGCTTACAGGAATAATCCCACCAAACAGCAACAAACATTAATAATAGACCAACTTAGTGCACTTTCGAGTAATGCCGGTTTGCTTTTAAATGAATCAAGATCCCACAGTGTTGTTTTATCAGACCAAGGTGAACACGCTTTGGAATTTACCAGCGCTCAACTCAACGCATCACTTTGGTATGCAAGAAAATTACGTGGTGATGCTATGAGTACACTCGACTATATAGAAAATACACAAGATTACCCTCAAAGTGAAGCATCTAAAGAAATCTTGGATGTACATAAAAAAATAATAGATCAACTATTTGAAGCCGCAGGTATTACCGATTCATCAGAGAAAGGCTTTTTAAAATGGAGAGAAGAACACTCCCTGAGCGAAGAAGAAGCGATCAGCATGCTTGAAGAGGAGTCAACTGAAAGTATTCGTCAGAAAAATAAATTCCTTGGCAGGAAAATAGAACCATCATTTGCAATAATACCGGTTCACCTTAATGAATATTTTTGGGTATGGATCGATACGGATAAAAAAACTGGAGAATTTGTTATGCAACAAAATTTTGGTACTGAAAGTAGGCCAAAACCCTGGACTCGAGGAAAAGTTGAAGAACTTGCAAAACACGAAGGAGGCCAACATGCAAGCAGAATGGCTATGCGAAGGCACATGATTAATGATAGGCGTGCGATGTCTCCCTTCTTTGGATTAACAACTGTGCACGGACCGGAACAAATAGTAGAAGAAGGATCAGCTCAAGCTTTGGCCCTATTGTTACCGGGGGCTTTTGAAAAATTATCTCCAGAAGGCAGATTACAGGTATATCTTAGTCTCTATAAACAAATGGTTTATGGCAATGCTCATTTAAGAATTAATGCCGAAGAGCCTATTTCAAAAGATCAGTTTATCAATTATGTTAAATCTCATATGCCATGGGAACCCGTAGCTGAGATAGAAGAACAAATTAAAGAAAGAACAGAGAACCCCCTAAAACAAACCTACCTAAGGGCGTACGCAGAGGGAGCAAAAATATTTCTAGTAGTAAGTGATATGTTGTCTGATGCAGGCAAGAAGACTCTGCTGGGAACATTGGACCTAAAACCTTATACGGCAAAACAGCTTCTTAAGCTTGTCAACAAAATAATGCAAAATAGAAGAAACACAAGAATGCACATGTCAAAATGGGCTACTGAAGAATATCAGCTTATGATAATGGGCCTTGAAGAAAATGCGCTCCATAATATTTAACTATCTTTCCAAAGTCCGTTTCGTTGAATAATTTTTTTGCTTCGCTTATACTCTAAAGCATCATGGAGCCTATAGATAATCTAAAAAAAATTCGCCAGGAAAAACTTGAGAAAATCAAGAGTCTTAAGCTAAACCCTTTTCCAGCCAAATCCAGTAAAAAAAACACGATAGAAAAGTGTCAAAAATCTATCGGACAATCTGTTCAAACGGCAGGCCGCCTTATGGGTCTAAGGGGTCATGGTGGATCGACTTTTGCGGACCTTACTGATGAATCCGGTAAAATTCAACTCTTTTTCTCAAAAGAAAAATTAAATAAAACAGAGCAACAAATTCTTTCACTATTGGATATAGGTGATTTTGTCCAAGTCTCAGGCCGTGTCGACAAAACAAAAGCAGGGGAGACAACAATATTTGTGGACTCACTGGGCATTATTACAAAATCAGTCCGTCCCCTACCGTCAACGTGGTATGGACTCAAAGATGTCGAGCAGCGAAACCGCCGTCGTTATCTAGACTTGATTATCAATAAAGATGTAAAGAAAATCTTCGATGCAAGGTCAAAAATAGTTTATGCAATTCGCAAATTTTTAATAGAAGTTAAGGGCTATACCGAAGTCGAAAGCCCGGTGCTTCAACCTTTATATGGGGGCACACGTGCCAAACCTTTTAAAACTCACCATAACACACTCGGTATGGACATGTATCTTAGAATTTCCAATGAATTATATTTAAAAAGGTTAATAGTCGGTGGTTTTGAAAAAGTTTTCGAAATGGGCCATACATTCAGAAACGAAGGCATGGACAAAAACCACAACCCGGAATTCACCATGCTTGAAACAATGGAAGCATACGCCGATTATACGGACAATATGAATCTTATAGAAGAAATGTTCGAATATACAGCGCTTGAAGTTTTTGGCAAGACAAAACTCCCCTATCAAAATAATGAAATTGAATATAAAAAGCCATGGAAAAGGATAAAGCTCGTCGATCTCTTTAAAGAGTACACAAACGTAGATTTCCACGAAATCGATTCACTCGAAAAAGCAACAGATCTTGCCAAAAAGCTTGGAGTTTCTATTCAAGACTTTATGACGGACGGAGAAATTCTCCTCGAGATTTTTGAGAAAAAATGTATAAACCAGTTAATCCAGCCAACATTTGTCTACGATTACCCGGCCGACTTTTTTCCCTTGGCAAAAAGAAAAGAGGATGATCCACGTTTTGTCGAAAGCTTTGATATTTATGTTGCCGGAATGGAAATGGGAACAAACTACTCCGAGCAAAATGACCCGCAGGCACTTAGAGATGCCTGGAACAAGGAAAAAGAAAAATCAAAAGCCGGCAATCCAGAAGCGCAAATATTAGATGAGGATTTTATTGAGGCTCTGGAATATGGTATGCCACCAACATCGGGAATCGGTCCCGGGATAGACAGATGGATTATGGTAATGGCAAATGCTCAAACTATCTCCGACGTAATTCTTTTCCCAACTTTAAAACCGAAAGCGAAAAAAGAATCTAAATGAACAGATTGGTTTTAAAAAAAATTCTTAAAGTATTTTTAACTCTCCAATGGGCAAAAGAACTTCCCCGCCAGGGATTTATTGCCATGGGTTTTAAAAGGCAGGAAGCTGATTCCGTTGCTGCCCATTCCTGGACAACGGCAATTCTAGCCTACTTTCTTGCAATAGAACTAAAAAAAGAGGGTATAAAAATAGATACCGAAAAAACTCTTAAGATGGCACTTTTCCACGATATGGCGGAAACCATAGTTGGTGATGTCGGCACATTTGTCAAAGGAATGGCAAAAGGAGCCTTTGCACCAATCGAAGAAGAAGGCCTTAAATGGCTGGTTGCCGATCTTCCCGGTAAAGACGAAATTGTATCACTGGTTACAGAATACATGGATCGAAAATCTATAGAAGCTCGTGTTTGCAAGGTTGCGGACAATTTAGACGCACTTGCACAGGCAAAAGGTGTACCGGCAGCTTTACCTGCGCTAAAATACTTTAAGGATGTTTACCACATTACAAAATTCGACTGGCACAAAGAAGCAGTTGAAATGATTTTAAAGGACGAAGTTGAACCAGAACGTTCTTGGCAAAAGAAATGAAAAAATTAACAATTATTTTTGTTGGTATACTTTCACTATTAATAATTATGTGGGGACTTTATTTAAATTTTGCCCCGATTAATTGTCCAGACTACGTTGGTTTAATGCCATTTGTTTCTATAAAACAATCAATTCTACATAAATTATGCCCAAATTCACTTGTAGTTCAATAAAATGCTAGATATTAAATTCATCCGCGAAAATCCAAAATCGGTAGCCGAAAAATCCAAGCAAAAAGGCTACGATGTCGATGTCGAAAAACTGCTTAAAGTTGACGAAGGCCGCCGCAAATTAATTGAAGAAGTTGATCAACTCAGGTCAAACCGCAAGAAAGCCGCCGATGCCCGCGATGAAAAAAAAGGCTCGGAAATAAAATCACAATTAAAACAAAAAGAAGACCAACTGGAAAAACTTCATGAAGAATTTTATTTCTTAATCAGAGAAATTCCCAACATGCCAACAAAAGATGTACCTATTGGCAAAGACGAAACAGAAAATAAACCAATAAGAAGCTGGGGAAAAATTCCAAAATTTGATTTCAAAGTCAAAGACTATCATGATCTCGGAATTAGTTTAGGAATTATAGATACAGAAACTGCATCAAAAGTTTCTGGCGCAAGGTTCGGTTATATAAAAGGAGAGCTAGCACTTTTAGAATTTGCATTAAATAGGTTTGCAATGGATTTTTTAATCAACGAGAAGGAAATCAAGAAAATTTCAAAAGGACACCTTGCAAAACCATTTATACCTGTTATTCCTCCGGTTATGATCAAACCACAGATTTTTGACCAAATGGCACGTTTGGAACCAAAAGACGAGAGGTATTATATAGAAAAAGATAATTTGTATCTAATTGGCAGTGCAGAACACACACTCGGCCCTCTCCATATTGATCAAACCCTTAATGAAAAAGATTTCCCAATTCGTTATGTGGGTTTTTCAACTGCTTTTAGAAGGGAATCAGGTACATACGGTAAAGATACGAAGGGGATTTTTAGAGTTCACCAGTTTGACAAAATGGAAATCGAAAGCTTTACTCTACCCGAAGATTCACAGAAAGAACAGGATTTTATTGTTTCAATTCAGGAGCACTTTATGCAGCTTTTGGAAATTCCATATCAGGTGATTGCCATTTGTACTGGTGACATGGGTGGACCAGATGCAAGACAAATCGATATTAATGCCTGGTTTCCTGCGCAAAACAAATATCGCGAAACACACACTTCGGACCTAATGACAGATTATCAATCAAGACGCCTGAATACAAAAGTCAAGAGAAAAGATGGGAAGACAGAATATGTACACATGAATGACGCAACTGTATTTGCCGGAAGGACGCTTTTGGCCATTATGGAAAATTATCAGCAAAAAGACGGATCAATTTTAGTCCCTAAAGTTCTACAAAAATACACAAACTTTAACAAAATTCCCGCATAAGATATAATTTACTGCGATGTTTTTACTGCCTGATGAAGATGTTGAAAATATCAAAAAGCGAAACCGCCTAAAAAAACTTTCGCCAAAAACCCACAAAATATCGCACGAACATGGAAGGTCAACAAAAACACTTTGGGCCCAAATAATCGGCAAGTCAAAGACAAAAAATAAATAAATGCTTGGAATATTAAACAAATTTTTAGACTCAAACGAAAAACAGGTTAACAAAATACAACCTTTGATTTCCCAAATTAACGCTCTTGAAAGCAAGTTCGAGAAATTAACAGATGAAAAACTACATGCAAAAACCTCCGAATTTAAACTACGTTTCGAAAAAGGGGAAACACTTGACGAGTTACTTCCAGAAGCTTTTGCGGCTGTTCGGGAAGCCGGCAAAAGGACTTTAAATTTAAGACACTACGATGTGCAGCTAACAGGTGGAATAGTCCTGCATCAAGGTAAAATTGCGGAGCAAAAAACTGGAGAAGGAAAAACGTTAACAGCCTCTCTGCCTCTATATCTAAACTCTTTGGCACGTAAAGGTGTGCATTTGGCAACTGTCAATGATTATTTGGCAAGAGTTGGTTTGGGTTGGATGGGCCCTATTTACACCGCACTTGGAGTATCAGCAGGTTGCATAATGCAAGAAAAAGCATTTATTTACGATCAAAAGTACGAGGACAAAACTCAAACAGATTGGCGTCTTCGCCACCTGCGACCCGTAGACAAAAAAGAAGCATACGATGCAGATATAACATACGGAACAAACAATGAATTCGGATTTGATTATTTACGGGATAATATGGTTTGGGACTTAAATGAAGTAGCCCAAAAAAACCATTTCTTCGCAATTGTTGACGAAGCAGATTCCATATTAATTGACGAGGCCCGAACACCGCTTATTATCTCTGCGGCCTCCGGTGAGGCCACGGATAAGTACTATCAATTTTCAAAACTTGTAAACGAACTTTCTGCAGATACAGATTATGTAATAGACGAAAAGTTAAAAACTGCAAATTTAACAGAACATGGTATTGCTAAGGTTGAAAAGAAATTAGGAGTTGCTAATTTATACGAAAAAGATTTCGGATCCATACACCACATACAACAGGCACTTCGTGCAAGGACTCTGTACCACAAAGACAAAGATTATGTGGTCAAGGAAGGCGAAATAATCATAGTCGACGAATTCACAGGAAGATTAATGCAAGGGAGGCGCTGGTCAGAGGGTCTGCATCAGGCAATTGAGGCAAAAGAAGGCGTTAGCATTCAAAAAGAATCTCAAACACTGGCAACAATATCTTTTCAGAATTATTTCAGACTTTACGAAAAATTAGCTGGCATGACTGGTACCGCTGCCACAGAAGCCGAAGAATTTTTCAAAATTTATAAACTTGATGTAATCACAATACCGACTAATAAACCCACAATTCGAAAAGATACCGCCGATGTAGTTTACAAGACTACCAAAGCAAAGTTTACTGCAGTTGCCCTCGATGTCGAAAAAAAGCACGAAAAAGGACAGCCGGTTTTAATAGGAACAACATCTATCGAAAAAAATGATTTTCTGGCAGCTCTTTTAAAACGTAAAGGAATACCTCACCTGGTACTAAACGCTAAAAACCATCAAAAAGAGGCAGAAATAATTTCTTCAGCCGGAGTAAAAGGTAACGTAACGCTAGCTACAAATATTGCCGGCAGGGGTGTAGACATTATCCTGGGTGGTACGCCTCCTACAGACAAATTAGGACGTCCGATAACCAAAGGTAAAGAATATGATGTTTGGAAGAAAAGACATGAAGAAGTTGTTAAACTAGGGGGTTTGCACGTAGTTGGCACAGAAAGGCACGAGGCAAGGCGTATCGATAACCAGTTGAGAGGAAGAGCTGGCCGTCAGGGAGATCCGGGCTCAAGCCGTTTCTATGTTTCTTTAGAAGACGATATTATGCGGCTTTTTGGTGGGGAACAGATTGCCAAAATTATGACTGCCTTTAAATTACCGGAAGATACACCCATTGAACACGGTATGGTTTCAAAAGCCATTGAAAATGCACAAGTCAAAGTAGAAACACACAATTTTGATATCAGAAAACATCTCGTTGAATATGATGATGTTGCCAATAAACAGAGAGAAATAATCTATGGGATGCGCATGGATATTCTCAAATCTGCGCAGGATAAAGAAATAGGTCAAAAATTAAAAGACGAAATTAAAGAAAAATTAACACGGGAAATTTCAAATTTAGTTTTGGCTAATTTCTCTGAAGGAAATTCAAAACCAAATTACGAACAGATCATTAAGGAGTTAACAACAATAGTTCCATTTGATGACAACTCTGCCTCAAATCTGCTAAACGATGCTAAAAAATTCACAACTCCTGAAAAGTTAATAGAATTTATTGAAAACGTAATCGGGAATATCATCGAGGAAAGAGAAAAATCATTAGGGGAAAAACAGGCAAGAGATATCGAAAAATTTACTTCACTTTCCGTCATCGACACATTATGGATTCAGCACTTAGACACGCTCGATGATTTAAGGGAAGGTATTGGTCTCCGGGCAGCAGGTCAACGTGACCCCTTAGTAGAATACAAGCAGGAAGCATTCAGTCTTTTTGAAAAGTTAATTACGACTATAGATTACGAAATAATTCACAGAATATTTAAAGTTCAAATTAGCCAAGAACCGGCTGTAGAAAAGTTGGAGGAACAGGGTGTGGAGGTTCACGAAGAATCAAAACTTATAAATTCACAATTGAACCAATTACCCGCAGACAATCAAATAGAAGTAAACAGCCCCTACTCAAAAGATCCAAATGAAATGACAGACGAAGAATTGGATGCAGAGATTGCTAGGCTTGAGGAGGAAGAAAGAACTGGAAAAACTATTCAAACACCAAACAATCCGTTTAGCTCACAAAAACAGGCTCCATTAAAAATCGAAAAGATAGGCAGAAACGACCCCTGCCCTTGTGGGAGCGGACTAAAATACAAGAAGTGTGGCCTAATAAATTCACCAAAGCATAAAAGTTGAACTTTAAAAGAATAATCCTCCTACCTGTTAAAATAACGCCAGGATAATGTTTTTTCTAATTATTATCGCGGCACTCTTATTAAGAGTTTATTTAATTTGGTCAAATTCGATAATTTTTGCTTCTGATATGGGCAGGGATTTATTATGGACGAAAGACATAGTTTTTTATCACTTGCCCTCGCTGATAGGTCCTTCCTCAAGTATATGGGGAGTTTATTTCCAACCCTTCTGGTATTACTTATTATCTTTGCCACTCTTGATAACAAATGGCAATCCTGTTTCTGCAGCCTATACAACCACTTTTATCATTGTAGTAACGGGCATCTTAGGATATATATTTTTTAGAAATTTTCTTGGAAGAACAAATGCCTTTATTCTTACAGTTGTCTTAACGTTTTGCGGAGAATTAATTAACATATCCACATTCGCCTTCAATGCTAATACATTACCTATTTTAACTCTTCTAATAATCTATTTTTGCTTTTTAGCTGCAATTAAAAGTAACTACTTTTTTATAGGCGCCATTTTGTTTATAAGTCTTTTGTTTAGCGCTGACCCAGTGCCAGCGATTGGAATTTTACCGCTACCTATCCTAGTATTTTTTGCATTCAATCTCTATAAAAGACCAGAAAAATATAAAACTCTCGTTTTTAGTATGTTTACTTTTGCCTTACCTTTTGTACCCCAAATTATTTTTGAATTTCGTAATAACTTTATAGAAATGCACTCGTTGATAAATTATTTCTTGGGTAAGAACCCATCACTATCTGGATACTTACCATTTTTTCAAAGAATTGCAAACAGAATCGTTCTCTTCTTCAATTTTTTCAAAAGTAGCTTTGCCGGACAAAACTTTTTTATCTCTGTTGTATTAATTGTTTTCATTTTAATCGGAAATTATTTATTTATAAAACATAACAACAACCAAAAAATTTCCAAGCTTTACAAAATAAATATATTATGTGTCCTAACAACAATTTTTATATACACTTTTTTCATAACTTTCGAAATTAAAAATTGGTACTTAGAGGGACTAACCATTAACGTAATTTTTCTGATCACTTTTGCACTAATAGGATTCAGATTAAAAAGGGGATTAATTTTGGTTTTCTTAATAACGTACGCAATAATTAACCTATCACCTTTCTCAGGAGCAAGCAGAATTGAGCAGTCAAAAAATGATCCTGCCTTACTTTCAAATCAATTGGCAGCGATAGACTATATTTATCAGGATAAAGAAAAACAATTCTCTGTCTATGTTTACACTCCATCTATATATGACTTAAATTACCAATATCTATTTTGGTGGCAAGGAGTAAAACTCAAAAGAGGGTTACCTAACGATTTTGCTTACTTACCGAATAAACCTGCTTACATCCGTAATAAAAATCTGTATTTTCAAAAAAAAGACTCAAGTGTCATTTATCTAATTATCGAAAATTCCGCCGAAAATGAATTTTATACAAGCCAAAGTTGGAAAACTAATTTTAACGACTATAAAATAGTTTGGTTTCACAAAATAAACAAAGCAATAATCATTGAAAAGAGAATTAAACAAAATCAAATATAGGGTTATAATTCCCATACATGGACACACAACAAAAAATAAACGAACTAAAAAGCAGGTTTCAAATCATTAAGGCAAGTTTTGATAATGATGCAAAACAAAAAGAATTGAGGCTGCAAGAAGCAGAAAGCTTAAAAGGTGATTTTTGGCAGGATTCCCAAAAAGCCCAAAAAGTTATGAAAAGAATTTCTGCTTTGCAAAAGGAAGTCAGTGATTTTGAGTCACTTGAAAAAGATCTAGCAGAAATTCAAGACATGTTCGCGCTTTCCCTGGCAGATAACAGCATGTCAAATGAATTGAACACAGAGCTGAAGGAAATAGAGAGAAATATTGATAACTTGGAAATAAAAATGTTTTTATCTGGTCCCTACGATAGAAACTTTGCGATACTTTCTATTCATGCAGGCCAAGGTGGTACAGAAGCAATGGATTGGGTGGAGATGCTTTCACGCATGTACCAAAAATTCTTTGCAAAACAAAAATGGGATTTTGATGTTGTAGACGAAACTCCGGGAGAAGAAGCTGGTTTAAAGGAAGCCACCATTACAATCGACGAAGATTTTGCGTATGGAATTTTAAAGGGAGAATCAGGTGTACACAGGTTGGTTCGTCAATCACCATTTAATGCAGACCAACTTAGACAAACTTCGTTTGCGCTTGTCGAAGTAATGCCAGCGGTAGAAGAATCAGATGCCGATATCGAAGTCAATGAAGACGATATAGAATTTGAAGCATTTCGTTCCGGTGGACATGGTGGGCAAAATGTTAACAAAGTCTCAACTGCTGTGCGTCTTAAACACAAACCAACGGGCATTGTTGTTACTTGTCAAACACAAAGATATCAAGCACAAAATAGAGAAAATGCCCTCAAGCTTCTTAAAGCCAAACTTTGGGCAATTAAACAAGAACAAGACAAAAAAGAAAAGGACGAAATAAAAGGGGGCCATATTATGCCCGGTTGGGGAAACCAAATTCGCTCATATGTGCTGCATCCCTATAAAATGGTTAAAGACTTAAGAACAAACTATGAAACATCTGACGCACAGGGAGTCTTAGATGGAGAGTTAGATGAATTTATTAAGCACGAAATTTCAATTTAGTTTTATCTAAGCCTTGAACAGTAACAAAGCATGCTGCTATAATTGCTTCATTCTATGGAAAATACTGCCACAATACAGCAACAAAGACAAACTATACCTCTAAGATCTGTTCCAACTAAAAGCTCAATTAATTCGGCAAAAAAAATTGTGCCTTTTCTTATCATTGTCTTAATTGTAGGATTAGGTGTTTATTCCGGACTGATTCTTCATTCATTTAATAAAGGCAAAACTACAGCACCCGCAAGCTCGATGGGAAATCAAGCTGATTTACCCAAAACTGTGCAAGAATCGCAAGCAAAAACATTTAAAGACCAGGCAGAAGGTGTCATTGAAAAAAACGATAAAATGGATAAATATGCCCAAGGTACTCATAAGCTTATTAGACCTGGGGGTGATTCACAAACTGCTTTTTTAACATCATCTGTTCTGGATTTGGATAGCTATGTCGGGAAAAAAGTAAAAGTATATGGTGAAACTTTCGGTTCCTCTCAAGTTGGTTGGCTTATGGATGTTGGGAAAGTCGAAGAAATAAAATAAATTCATTTTTGTTCCATGCTTAAATTTGATTCAGTTTACAAAAAATATCATTCCGGACAAGTCGCATTAGACGATATCAATTTAACATTAGAAAACGGAGAATTTATATTTATAGTAGGAAATTCAGGTGCTGGAAAATCAACTCTTTTAAAATTAATTACGCGCGAAACTAAGCCCTCCAGCGGACACATATATTTCAATAACGAAGATATTGGAAGAATTCCTAGCAATAAAATACCAATTCTCAGAAGAAAAATCGGTACAATTTTTCAGGATTTTAAATTATTGCTAACAAAAACTGTATTCGAAAATGTCGCAGTTCCACTTGAAGTAACCTCTCAAAAAGATTCTTTGATAAAAAGGGAAGTATCGTCAGTTTTAGAGAAAGTTGGTTTACTTGACAAAGCAAATAGCTTCCCTCTCCAGCTATCAGGAGGCGAGATTCAGAGAACGGCTATCGCCAGGGCGATAGTTGGAAAACCAGAAGTCCTTTTAGCAGATGAGCCAACAGGCGATTTAGACCCAAAAAACTCACTAGAAATTGTTAACCTGTTAGATAAAATCAACAAAGAAGAAAAAACAATTATTATCATGGCAACGCATAACGCGCACATAGTAAATCATTTCAAAAAAAGGGTAATAGTTCTGGAAAACGGTAAAATAGTTAAAGACGAAAAAGAAGGTAAATATGAAACAAGCTAAACAGGCGCTAAAGTTAATAAGAAGAAGCCCTTACCAAGCAATTGCTGCAGTACTGGCAATGTCCTTAACTTTTTTTATATCGTCAATTTTCATTATTCTACTGGTTGGTGGGCAAATTGTTCTAAGGTATATTGAGCAAAGGCCAACAATTAGTGTCTTCTTTAAAAATGACGTCTCAGAAACAAAAATAAACGAGATCTCCCAAAAAATTAAATCAACAGGTCTCGCTCGGGATGTTAAATATGTGAGCAAGGAGGAAGCCCTTGCAATTTATAAAGAAAGGTTTAAAGACCAGCCACATGTGGTTGAACTTGTTTCCGCTGACTTCTTGCCAGCCTCCCTTGATATCTTCGTGAATAAACCGCAAGATGTTGAAAATATCTCAAAACAAATTCAAAACCAGGATGAAATATCTGACGTAGTTTACCCGAAAGACGTAACGCAAACTCTCTCAAAATGGACCAAAATTTTAAGAATAGGTGGTTTAACGCTTGTTTCTACACTGATGGCAGTCTCCTTCCTTATTATAATAATGGTAATCGGGATGAGAATTGCCATTAGGCGTGAAGAAATTTCAATTATGAATTTAGTCGGAGCAACAAAATGGTATATTGCAAAGCCATTTATAATAGAAGGCATACTTTATGGGGTGGTGGGTGCGACTCTTGCCACTTTCTTGGTTTACGTGCTTTTGTTATTCTATTCACCAAACATTCAACAATTTTTAGGAACAATACAGATATTTCCTATCAGCCCCCTTTTCTTCATTTATGTTTGGTTGGGTGAGATGATAACCGCAGCATCAATTGGTATCATTGGTGCCAGTATCGCCCTCTTCAGGTATTTGAAAATTAAATGAAGAAAACAATATTTTTTCTCCTGATAATATTCTGTTTTGTTGTCATATCTACCAAGTTGGCCCACGCTGTTTCCTTACAGGATTGCGAAAATGATCCATCAAGCAATATCAATGAATGCATAAGCCTTTTTTCATCAAAGGTAACAGACCTTTCAAACCAAAAGAAAACATTGTCATCACAAATTGCGCAATTTGATACTCAGCTAAAATTGACACAACTCAAAATTTCCAATGCTCAAAGTACACTTGCCCAACTTGAAAATGAAATCGGCATTTTAGGGTTTAGAATTGGTTATGTTACAGACTCAATTGATAAGCTCGAAAGTCTCGTCAAAGAGCGTGTTGTGGCAACATACGAACAAAGTTATGTAACAAACCTGGAAATACTACTTTCTTCTAACAATTTTTCAGATGCCATTTTAAAGATGCAGTATTTGAAAAAAGTTCAAGAAAACGACAAAAAAGTACTTGCAAGTCTTCAGGAAACAAAAACTAATTATGCTAACCAAAAGGAAGAACGGGAAACAAAACAAGCTGCAATTGAAGATCAAAAAAATAAACTGGAAGAGCTACAGAAAAGCCTTGATCAGCAAAAAGCGGAAAAACAAACTTTCCTCAGAACAACCCAAAATGATGAAGCTAGATATCAAAGATTACTTGCTCAAGCCCAAGCAGAAATTGCGGTTACCTTTGGTGGTGGAACTGAAACTTATATTAGAGATGTAAAAGCAGGGGATTCAATTGGAAACATAATTAGTGGAAGATCAGGGTGCTCAACTGGTACACATTTACACTTCGAAGTCCACAAAAACGGTTCCGTTGACGACCCTAACAATTATCTATCTTCTACCTCATTTGATTATCCATTTGGTGAATCAGATTCCGGTAGCATTAATCCTCATGGTTCTCTCCCTTGGCCAATTTCAAACCCGATTCACATAAGCCAGGGATATGGTATGACACCTTACGCGTCCTCTGGGACTTACAACGGGAAACCACATTATGGAATTGATATGTATTCTGACTCTTCGACTGTTAAAGCCGTAAAAGACGGAAAACTTTATGGCGGTTCATACTTGGGTTGCAGTTACGGGCCACTTATTTATGCAAAAGTAAAACACGACGATGGCTTGGATACACTCTATTTACATACTATTCCAAAATAATTTGACAAAATAACATAAGCGTTGGATATTTAATATGAACGGTATTATTTATTCCAATGGTCCATCTGGCATTATTTATCAGTTGCTTTTTATATTTTTTTATTACTAGTCCAGTTTATGCTGCTAGGAGCGTATCAATCTCTTCAGAAGACACATCGTTGTTTGGTGATGAAGAGGCCCAAATAACTGTCAGCCCTTCCGGCTTTACAGATGGTGAAACAATTTACATAAAAGGAGCGTTTTACCAGGATGGTGGTACTAATTACTTTGGATATACAAAAAACGGAGATAATTGGATAAAAAATGGTGAATCTACAATCAAGCAGAACTCGATAAAAATAGGGGAATGGAATAATAAACTTGCAATAAAAAGTGATTTTACAGATAGTGGCTATAAAGGCGAGGGTGATTATCTGTTTAAGATCGGTTTTTACTATACAACAAGTGGAGGTAATTTAAGTTCGGTGAATTGGTCTTCTAATAATCTGGTTTTTTCAATAAACGAACCAGATCCCATACAATCGCCTGCGCCCTCACAACATCCTGTCAACAACACTTCACCTTCTTCATCACCAACAAATACTTCAGCGACCTCACAATCTGCTTCTAACAGCAAAAAATCACCACTCCCTTCTCCAAAGCCGACAGCCAATCTAGCAAAAAACGTATTGGGTGAAAAAACTGATGTAGCAACATCTAGTGCCAATGTTGACAACGTCAATCAAGTCAGCCCATCTCCATTAACTGCAAACATACAAGAAGGTTCAAAAAAAATTGCCGGGATATTTATAGGGATTGGATCTGTGATGATTGCCGTCTCCGTAGCAATTTATTTATGGTATAAAAGATTGTCAGACAAACAAGCGATAAATAAAGAAGAAGACAAATCTAAGGAAAAATAAATTGAAATCAAAAAAAAGAAATTTCGAAATAATTACAAATTGGTTACCTGTTGTATTGTGGGCAGGAGTGATATTTTATTTTTCATCATTAAAGCAAATAAAGGTTAGTGATTTTTTATTTTGGGATTTTGTGGCTAAAAAAACTGCACATGTCTCAGAATACGCAATTTTATATGCGCTACTTCACAAAGCAACAAATAAGAAATATCTGGTTGCTTACTTTATCACAGTCATTTTTGCTTCAACTGACGAATTTCATCAATCTTTTGTTCCTGGCAGAACAGGAACGCCTCTAGACTTGGGTTTTGACTTATCTGGTGCTAACATATCTGCATATCTGATATGGAAATTAAAACAAATTCTCCCAAAGAAAGCCGGAAAATAGCAGAAGAGTTTGCAAAAACTCTGAATGCCGGCGATGTCATTGCTCTATATGGGGACTTAGGTGCCGGTAAAACAATTTTCACCCAGGGTCTAGCAAGAGGGTTAAAAATAAAACGGAAAGTAACCTCCCCCACTTTTGTTTTTATGCGAAGCTATTCTTTTACCAAAAATAAACAAGTGCTAACCTTTTATCATCTAGATTTATATAGGGGGGAAGAAAACAGTGATTTTAGGTCTCTTGGCCTTGAAGAAATATTTGCACAGGATTCAATCGTAGTTTTAGAATGGGCAGACAAAATTAAACAATCCCTACCGAAAAAAAGAATAGATATAACCATTGAAAAAATCAATGACAAAACCAGGAAAATCAAAATTAGAAGATTTAAATAAAGCAATCAAAGTTTTAAAAAATGGAGGTGTAATAATATTCCCCACAGATACTGTTTATGGCATTGGCTGTAAGTGGGATAACCTATCTGCCATCGCTAGAATAAAAAATATTAAATCTTCCACACAAGATTTCCCCATGTTGGTAAACACAATTGGACAAGCCAATTCAATTGCGCACATCACCCCTGAGGCACTTCAGCTAATTAATAAATATTGGCCCGGCGGATTAACCATTTTAGTGAAGAGTAAAATAAATGACAAAAAAATTGGTATTCGTATGCCAGCTTCTGAAGACGTAAAATATATTATCGAGACATTGGGCTCACCCATTGTTGGAACCTCAGCAAATTTCCATGGTCACAAAGCGCCAACTAAATTTGAAAATATAAATCCTTTATTTAGAAAACTCGCTGACTATGTAATCAAAGGGGAATGCAAAGAGGGCAAAGAATCTACTGTAATTGATACGACGGTATCACCTACAAAAATTTTAAGACGGGGAGCGGTAACCATTTCATGATTTTATCCATAGACACAACGCAGACAACAAGCATTTTAGTTGAATTAAAAAATGTGGAAGGGAAAACGATCTCCAAACTTAAAAAAAATCAAAAAAAAGGTTCGCAGGTACTGTTACCAATGATACTGGAAATATTAAAAAAGAATAGGCTCACACTTAATAAACTAACTCAAATAGAGGTTAACCCAGGCCCCGGTTCATTTACCGGAACCAGAGTTGGTGTATCTGTTGCTAATGCTTTGAGTTTTGCACTGCAAATACCATTAAACGGTAAAAAAGGTAAAATGGTATTACCAATTTACGAAAAAAGTAAATTCGATTAATAATGAATGTCTTAGTAACAGGTGGGGCTGGTTTCATAGGCTCCCATGTAGTACACCTCCTTATACAAGATGGTCATAATGTGACGGTTTTAGATAACCTGTCATTGGGCAGCAAAAAATCTATAGACAAAGCTGCAAAGTTAATTGTCGGCGATATCTCGGATCCCCAAAAATCAGAAGAAGCTCTAAGTGGCATAGATGCTGTTATACACATGGCGGGACTCATTGTTGTGCCGGACTCCGTAAAAGACCCTATAAAATACGGCACAGTAAATGTCTTAGGAACCATAAAATTTTTGGAAGTCATGAGACAAGTTGGTGTAAAAAAAATAATCTTTTCGTCATCAGCTTGTGTGTATGGGACCCCTAAAAACTTGCCGATAACAGAAGAAGAACCTGTCCACCCTGATAACCCATACGGTGCTTCAAAAGCTGCGATTGAGTCTTACCTGCAAACATATAATGCAGTTTACGGTTTTGACGCAATTATTTTAAGATACTTTAATCCCTATGGTCCCGGTGAATTTCATAAACCGGAAACTCACGCAATTCCTAATTTTATAAAATCAGCTATTAACAAAAAACCCATTCCACTATACTGGAATGGAAACCAAACAAGGGATTTTATATATATTGATGATTTAGCTCAGGCCCACATCGACGTACTTCCCCAAAAAGGTTACCAGGTTTTTAATATCGGAACAGAACATGGCGTAAAAGTGAAAGAAGTAATTGATCTGATTTTTGAAATATTGGGATACAAGGTGCCAATAAAAGATTTAGGCAAAAGACCTGGAGACGTCAACGCAAACTATGCTTCCAGTAAAAAAATTAACAAAATTGTCGGTTGGCAAGCGAAGGTATCCCTCAAAGAAGGCCTAAGGCGATCAATCGAATTTTACAAAAGCCTATAAGAAATTGACATTTTAACTTTAAGCCTTTTATAATATAAACCAGCTGCACAAACTGCAGCTTTATTTATGCATTTGCCCTTATAGCAAGTGCATATTTTTTTAAGGTAAAAAATGATTGAATTTGATAGATACAGACCAGAGGAGCAACAATCATCATGCGCGGACGCAATAATAATTGCCCCAGGCCAGGCAAGTAGATTTTTTTTAAATGAAAATATTACAATCCTTGTTACCGGTAACTCTGCTAATTCAGCAGGTCAGGTACTTTTTTTAAACGGTATCAATGATGTTTTAGACTTTAGCTTGTGCAGTCAGGATCCAAGCACAGGAGAACTCGTAAAAATTGGTGACGACCTTGACCCAAAAGATCCGTGTTCATTTAGCGGTAACGAAATTATCAGGCTACGTTATCAATCTGATGATGCCTTAGAGGAAGCACGTTTTACACATAGGAGTTCTGATGGAAAAAGAGCACCAAAGATTTGTACAACTCAAAGGATGAGAAGAATTATGAAAGAAGAATTAACTCAGCTGTAAATTACTAAAAAAATTAATTTAGCCAAGTTGAGACATTAAGCTTGCTTATACTATAATAAACAAATGAAAGGTGTCATTCTTGCAGGCGGTAATGCTACGCGCCTCAGACCACTTACCTGGGTTACCAATAAACATCTTCTACCTATCTACAATAAACCCATGATATTTTATCCGGTTGAAGCAATAGCTAAAGCTGGAATCCGTGATTTGCTGGTAATTACAGGACCAAACCATAGCGGTTCTTTTATAAACTTGCTGCGCTCGGGAAGAGATTTTGGCCTCAGGCTTTCTTATGAAATTCAAGAGGAAGCTGGTGGTATTGCTCAAGCAATTGCTCTTGCAGATGACTTTGCAGATAACGAAAAAATACTGGTAATTTTGGGTGACAATATATTTGATCAATCATTAAAAAAAGATGTAGAGGAATTCGAAAAATCACAAAAAGGTGCTGTAGTATACGGTAAAAAAATGGCAACAGAAAGTAAGCAATATGGCGTAATTGAAGTTAAGGACGGCAAAGTAGTTTCTATCGAAGAAAAACCGGAAAATCCAAAATCAGACATAGGGCAAACAGGGGTTTATATGTACGATAATCGAGTTTTCGATCTGATAAAAAAACTTAAACCTTCTGGAAGAGGAGAACTTGAAGTAACAGATCTTAATAACTTTTATGTAAAAGAGCAAACAATGGTATGCAAAATGTTGGACTCTTGGTGGGTTGACGCAGGAACATCTTTCGATGAACTTTTAAAGGCAAATGTTCTAGTTGCCAAAGAAGTCGGTAAAAAAAATAATGAGTAGAGTTCTTGTTACAGGCGGAGCTGGCTTTATAGGCTCGAACTTCATTCATTATTGGCTTGAAAAACATCCAAAAGACGAAATAATTAATTTTGATAAACTCACTTATGCTGGCAACTTAGAAAACCTCAAGCAGGTCGAATCAAGGCCAAATTACAAATTTATAAAAGGTGACATTGCCAATATAAATGACGTTTCACAGGCAATGAAAGGCGTTGATATAGTAGTGAACTTTGCGGCGGAATCTCATGTAGACAGATCAATACTTGATCCTTCTCCATTTGTAATTACAAATATTTTAGGCACTCAGATACTTTTGGACGCTGCAAGGAAAGAAAAAGTAAAAAGATTTCACCACATATCCACAGACGAAGTTTTTGGGGCACTTAAATTAACATCGAAAGATAAATTTAATGAGGACACAAAATATCAACCGAACAGCCCATATGCAGCCTCCAAAGCTAGCTCAGACCACCTCGTCAGAGCTTACTTTGAAACCTATCACATGCCGATCACAATAAGTAATTGCTCAAACAATTTCGGACCGTTTCAGTATCCGGAAAAGTTAATATCGTTGACGATTACAAATTTGTTGGAAGGTAAAAAAGTACCTATTTATGGTGATGGGTTATATGTAAGGGATTGGCTATATGTAGAAGACCATGCCACCGCGATAGAATTAATAATTAATAAAGGCAAAGAGGGAGAAACTTATTGTATCGGTGCAAACAATGATATCCCAAACATTGCAGTCATTAAAAAAATAATAAAAACTTTAGGTTTTGAAGACGATGTGATTGATTACGTAGCAGATAGGCCGGCACACGATAGGAGATATGCAATAGATGCTGCTAAAATAAAAAAGGAGCTTGGCTGGCAATCAATGTATACCTTTGATGAAGGTCTCAATTTAACTATCGATTGGTACAAAAACAACATTTCATGGTGGAAGCACCTGAAAAATAAAGATTTTGATAAATATTATGAGGAACAATACATTATCAGAAAATAATGAATTATAAATATTTAGATCTTGAAAATAAAGACAATATTATTGAAGGAATAATTCTTCGAAAATTGATTATCCACAAAGATCAAACAGGATCCTTAGTCGAAACGCTAAGAAGCGATTGGCAAGATGTTTTAAGCACCACCATGCCATTTAAAATGCAGTATATGTCAATTACACCGCCATCCATAGCCCGAGATGAAGACCAATGGCATGTGCATAAATCACAAAAAGATAGGTTCATTTGTGTATCAGGTCAAATTGTAACCGCAGTATTTGACGCTAGGGAAAAATCTCCTACAAAGGGCAACTTAAATTTATTTAAAATGGGACCGGAAAACGAAAACGAGATGTACATGATAATTATTCCAGAAGGTACATATCATGGATTTATGGTCGTTTCATCGCAAAACGGATACCTGCTAAACTTCCCCACACAAATTTATAACCCCGCTGATGAAGGAAGGGTCAAAAACGGGGGCCAATTAAATTGGCAGAAAGTTAGAGAAGATCTTGGAATCTAATACTCTCAAAAAAATAGCAATTATTGGTGCAAACTCAATGGTGGGCTCCCGCTTTTGTGAACTCCAAACGAGTTTCCAACTCATAAAAGCAGACTTAAATGGCGAAGAGATAAGTGTAGATCTAACCGAACAAAAATCTGTAGAAACTTTTTTTAAAAATTATGAATTTGACATTATAATCCTTTTTTCTGCTTTCACAGATGTTGATACTGCAGAAAAGCAGAGGGGGGACAAGAATGGAATTGCATGGAAAATAAATGTCGACGGCGCAAAAACAGTCGCAAATCTTGCCGCTAAGTTTTCCAGAAAATTAATTTTTATTTCCACCGAAACTGTTTTTGATGGACAAAACGGTCCATACAAAGAAGAAGATCAAAGGGGCCAAAATTTAAATAAAATATCTTGGTACGGGATCACTAAGATAAACGCAGAAGAAGCTGTTCAAGATTCATCAAATGACAATATTATATTAAGAATATCCTACCCCTACAGGGGCAGATACACCAAAAAAGCAGATTTTGCAAAACAAATTTTGAAAAAATTTGATGACGGTACTCTTTATCCACTTTTCACTGACCAGATCATAACACCGACATTTATTAACGATCTTGTGCCCTTGGTAGAGCTCCTGATAAACAAACAATTGAGTGGAATATTCCATCTTGCTAGCCCGCAAACAACTACACCCTATGACTTTGCAAACTTATTACTGACAACTTTCGGACGAAACCCGGTAAGTTTAAAAAAAGCAGAACTTGAATCACTTCTTAAACATAAAGGCTCAACTCCAAGACCTATAAAAGGAGGATTGAATGTTAGCAAAATTTTAAATCTCGGATTTACTCCTACCACATGGGAAGATGGTATAAGAAAAATATATGAAGAGAGCAACGGAAGATTGATTTAAAAGGCTTTTTTCCACTAAAATAAATCACAATATTAAAAAATGAAAATAACAGTCATTGGCGCAGGGTATGTAGGTTTGGCAACAGCAACTCTTTTCTCGGAGTTAGGAAATCACGTAAGTTGCTTGGATGTTTCAGAGGAAAGAATCCAAACGCTAAAAAATGGTCGACTCCCTTTTTTCGAGCCTGGTATGGCCGAGTATATAAAAAGAAACAACAAAGACGGTCGACTAAACTTCACAACAGAGTACAAACAAGCAATCCCAAATTCTGAAGTAATTTTTATTTGCGTAGGTACTCCACCCCTAACAAATGGCGAAGCAGATTTAACATATCTTTTTAAGGCGATAGAAGAGACCGCAAAAAACCTTAAGAACTACGCATTAATCGTTATTAAAAGCACCTATCCAATTGGGTTTGAAAAGAAACTTGAAGAAACTGTCAAAAAACATTTCAAGGGTCAATTTGAATTTGCCACCTCTCCGGAATTTTTAAAAGAAGGAACAGTAATTGAGGATACTTTTCATCCCGACCGTATCATAATTGGCGCCCAAAGCGAGAAGGCAAAAAAACTTCTTTTAGATCTCCACTCCCCTCTTCCCGGGGAAAGAATAGTCTGCGACCTTAGATCAGCTCAACTTATAAAATACGCCTCTAACTCTTTTCTCGCTACCAAAATTTCTTTTGCGAATTCGCTTGCGAATATTTGCGAAAAAGTTGGTGCAGATGTCGAGAAGGTTATAGAAGGCGTTGGCGCAGATAAAAGAATTGGAAAGGCTTTCATGAAACCTGGGGTAGGTTATGGTGGGTCATGTTTACCCAAAGATGTTTTGGCATTTATTCATCAGGCATCAACATTTAATTACAACTTCGAAATATTAAGATCTGTTAACAATGTTAATGTAAACCAAGTAGATTTGTTCGTCAATAAAATTAAAACAGCTTGTGACAAAAAAGAAAACGAAAATCTACAAGGCATAAGTTTAGCAATTTTAGGATTAGCATTTAAACCAAATACCGACGATATGAGGGATGCGCCATCCATTAAAATAATCAGGGCGCTTATCGATTTAAAAGCAGCTATAACGGCCTATGATCCAGAAGCAATCGAGAGTGCAAAAAAAATCATACCGGATATAAACTATGCGAACGCCATAAATGATGCTGTTTTAAATAAAAATGCTCTTGTCATCGTTACGGATTGGCCGGAATTTAAAGAATTAGATCTGGCAAATGTAAAGAAAAAAATGAAAACACCGATTATTATTGACGGAAGAAATATTTACAACGTTAATAAGATGCATGATCTAGGATTTAAATATTTTAGTATTGGCAGATGAAAAAAGCATTAATAACCGGTATTTCAGGTTTCGTAGGTAGTCATTTAACGGAACTGCTTTTATCTTGTGATATTAAAGTAAATGGAGTGGCCCATCCTGATCATGGTACGTATCATATAAGTGATTTATTACAAGACATCGTTTTGTACAGAGGTGATTTACAAGATAAAAATTTCGTAAACAAAATTCTACTAGAAAATAATTTTGATTATATATTTCATTTGGCAGCTTACCCGTCTCCACCGCAAAGCTTTAAAGATCCTAAGGGCACAATAGAAAACAACTTGTTTTCTCAGCTTAATTTATTAGAAGCTATATCACAAAGCAAATCAGCAGCAAAAATATTAATAGTAGGATCATCAGATGAATATGGTAATGTTGAAAAAAAATATCTACCTGTTGACGAAAATACACCCCTTGCCCCAACAACACCATACGCAGTGTCAAAAATTGCTCAAGATTTCCTAGGTTTGCAATATTTTTTGCATAAAAGATTAAATGTTATAAGAGTAAGACCATTCAATCATATTGGGCCAAGACAATCGACAAATTTTGTGGTTCCGGCTTTTGCATCACAAATCGCACAACTTGAAAAAACTGGAGGAGGTCAAATTAAAACTGGCAATTTAGAAACAAGTAGAGATTTTACTGATGTTCGTGACATGGTTAAAGCATACCTATTAGCCCTAGAAAAAGGCAAGGTAGGGGAGGTCTATAATCTGGGATCTTCTCATTCATATAAAATAGCTGATATATTAAAAAAGCTTCTTTCTTTTAGTAAAGTAAATATTGAAGTAAAAACAGAAAAATCACTTTTAAGAAACCAAGACATTGGAAATGTATATTGCGATTTCACAAAATTTAAAAAAGACACCGGATGGCAACCAACTATTCAAATAGACAAAACACTTTTTGATACAATTGAGTACGAAAGAAATAAATTAAAAAACTAATGGCACAAAAGAGAGCTCTAATAACAGGAATAACAGGACAAGACGGATCCTATCTTGCCGAATTTTTGTTGGGGAAAAACTACCAAGTTTTCGGGCTTACTAGAAGAACCTCCACTCAAAATTATGAAAGGATAAGGCACATACAGGACAAGGTAGAACTGATCCCTGGAGACCTTTTAGATCAACAATCACTAACAACAGCAGTTGAATATTCCAATCCGGATGAGATTTACAACCTGGCTGCGCAAAGTTTTGTTGCCACGTCGTGGTCTCAGCCCGTACTAACTGGTGAGTTTACAGCATTGGGAACAACCAGAATGCTAGAGGCAATCCGACAAGTTAAACCAACTGCAAAATTTTATCAAGCTTCCTCATCTGAAATGTTTGGTAAGGTTGCAGAAACACCACAGACGGAGAAAACACCTTTTCACCCCAGAAGTCCTTATGGCGTTGCAAAAGTATACGGTCACTGGATAACAATCAACTATCGGGAATCATATAACCTTTTTGCAATATCCGGAATATTATTCAATCACGAATCTCCAAGAAGAGGGCTTGAGTTCGTAACGCGTAAAATATCACACGGCGTAGCGAGAATAAAATTGGGTCTTGCTGACAATATTATTCTTGGCAACCTAGATGCAAAGAGAGATTGGGGGTTCGCTGGTGACTATGTAGAAGCTATGTGGCTAATGCTTCAGCAAGAAAAGCCGGACGATTATGTTATTGCAACAGGAGAAAATCATTCAGTACAGGATTTCGCCCAAGCTGCTTTCAAAGCGGCAGGTATCGAAAACTGGCGAAAATACGTCAAAATATCAAAAGAATATTACAGGCCGGCAGAAGTCGATTTTTTAATTGGAAATGCGCAAAAAGCCAACCAGACACTTAAATGGAAACCAACCGTATCATTTGATAACCTGGTCAAGATGATGGTTGACTCTGATATTAGCCTGCTTAGAAATAACTCGAAATGAGACTTGTAGTTACAATTCCAACTTTTAACGAAAAGGACAACATCGAGGAGATAATAAAATTAGTCCTCGCACAAGAGAAAAACATGGCTGGTGTAGATATTCATGTGCTAATATCAGACAGCCATTCTCCAGACGGCACAGCCGAAATTGTAAAAAGAATTTCACATACGAATCCCAAAGTCCACTATCTTGATGTTAAAGAGAAAGGTTTGGGCATTGGTTTGGTAAAAGGACACAGGTACGCAATTGACAAACTCAAAGCAGACATTCTGGCGCAAATGGATGGGGACCTATCCCATGATCCTTCAACCTTACCTTCAATGGTCAAGTATATAAATGAAGGATACGAACTTGTTCTGGGATCACGTCTTATGAAAGGTGGTAAAAATCTTCTTGGATGGCACAGAACTTTATTTACCAAAGGATCAGCTTTATATTCCAAAATAGCTTGGGGAACTTTTAGCATTTCAGAATACACAAACTCTTATAGGGTTTTTACCAAGGGACTTTTTGAAAGGATAAATTTTAACAAAATTCCTTGGAAATCAAAAACATATATCATTCAACCGGCATTTCTTTATGCTGCGATACAGGCTGGAGCAAAAATAAAAGAAACCCCAATTACTTTCCGTGATCGGAAAAAAGGATACTCTAAGGTAAAAGTAGTCAATTACATTCTAGATGTAGTGAAATTCGGTTTCAAAGTTCGTTTAGAAAACTCAAAAACATTCATAAAATTTTTATCTGTTGGCACAGTAAGCTATCTGATTAATGCAATTGCACTCGGCCTCTTATATCGTGGTGAGATTTACAGTCTTAAGGTTTTATCATCACCAATTTTAAATTTTGTACCCGTTGTGTCAACAAAACACATCTTTTTTATCCAAATAGATAGGCTTTTTATAGCTTCAATTATTTCAATCGAGCTTTCTATAATATTTAATTTTTTCTTGCACGATAATTGGACATTTAAAAACAGGGCACATACAGGGTCATCTCTTATTAGGTTTTTAAAATTCAACGTAACTTCAATTGGCAGTCCCATTATTCAACTAGCAACTATTCTCATTTCCGCTAAAATCTTGGGTCTTCATGAGCAAATCGGGCTTGCGATCGGTGTTGTAATAGGTTTGTTTGTTAACTACTTCGTTAATCTGCTTTGGGTATGGAAGGAGCACCCGAATACCCCTGTTTCTGTTGCTTCATCTCTCAAGGCAAAGGTAAAATAACCTGTTACCAAAAAATGCCACTGTCACAAAAACAAATCCGCATTATCTTATTAATATCTCTTATTTCTGTATCTATATTCTTTCGTTTTTGGAAGATAAGAGAATATGTCACATTTTTAGGTGATGAGGGTAGGGACATGATCGTCTTAAGAAACATTTTTTTTGAAAAACACCTTCCATTTTTGGGCCCCTCAGCTTCTGTTGGCGGTTTTTATTTGGGCCCAATCTATTATTGGATGGCAGCGCCATTTTTATTTTTAACAAAATTCGATCCGATCGGGCCTTCTTATATGGTTGCAATTTTTGGGGTAGCCACAGTAATACTTCTGTTTAAATTTCTAAATGAAACAATCGGATTTTGGCCATCATTTTTAGTAAGTCTGCTCTACGCAACCGCACCCCTTATAGTTAGGTATTCAAGATCATCTTGGAATCCAAACCCTTTACCTTTTTTTTCACTTCTTCTAATCTACTTTGTTTATTTGGGAATAAAAAGCAAAAAAATTCGGTATTTTATCGGAGCAGGAGCAGCTCTAGGTGTAGCAGTTCAGCTACATTATCTTGCCCTTGTACTTGCGCCATTAGCGCTAATAATTATCATTTTTAATGAAAAGATAAAAAAAGTGCCGTTAATTGCCGTTACTGCAGTTTTAGGTTTTTTAATAGCCTTTTCTCCATTTTTGTTTTTTGAAATCAGACATAATTTTCCTAATTTCCATACAATATTAGAATTTGTAACTCGCGGAAGCACTGTCGGTTATCAAGGTCCAGGTTTAATCTGGAAATTATTTGACGGAGGCAACATACTCTTGGAGTTTATCAGTGGAATGAAAAGCACAGTTTATACCAGAATTATGTTTTTGGTTTTAACTGTTGGTTCTATTGCTGCTCTTGCTGCTACTTGGAAAGATAAACAAAAAAAACTTATCTACTCAATAGGGTTCAGCTATTTAATCGTCGGCATTTTATTATTAAGGTCATATAAAGGAGAGGTCTATGACTACTATTATGGTGTAATCTTTCCAGCACCATTCTTTCTTGCTGGCATTCTCACAGAAAAGGCATTTAAAAATAAATATTCAAAATTAGTTGTGTGCCTATTAGCAGCGTTAATATTAATAATATTTTTAAAAAACAGCTTCTTTTTTGAAAAGCCAAATAATCTGATTAAACAAACAGAGGATATATCCAATTTTATAATTGAGAAATCAGGTGGTAATCCTTTCAACTTTGCATTAATTTCAAAAAGTAATTCTGATCAGGCATATCGCTATTTCTTGGAGATAAAAAATCATAAACCCATACAACTGGAAGAAAAAATTACTGATCAACTATTAGTGCTTTGCGAATCAAGTAGCTGTGCACCGTTGGGCAATCCGCTTTGGGAAATTGCAGGTTTTGGTAGGGGAGAAATAGTGGGCGAATGGGATTTGCCTAAATACGGATTTAAAGTGTTTAGACTAGCACACTGGTCTGGTGAACCGTCACCAGCTGGAAAACCTGCCATTAAAGGCATATAATATTTTCCAAATGAAGTTGAAGCATGTAATTTCCGCAAAACAGTTTAGCAAAGAGAACGTCAAGGAAATCTTAGAAACAGCTCAACAGATAAAATCTGGGAAATATAATTCTAAATCTCTTTCTGGCAAAATAATGGCAACATTGTTCTACGAGCCGTCTACAAGAACAAGGATGTCCTTTGAATCATCAATGTTGCGTCTGGGTGGTTTGGTCATAACAACAGAAGACGCTAAACTTTTCTCCTCAGCATCCAAAGGAGAAACACTGGAGGATACAATTCGTATTGTACACTCATACGCCGATGTCATAGTTTTACGGCATTTTGACGCAGGTGCATCAGAAATAGCTTCCAACTATTCACGAGTTCCAGTAATAAACGCGGGTGATGGTAACGGTGAACATCCGACCCAAGCTCTTTTAGATCTTTTTACAATCTTCTCTAAATTCAAAAGTAAAAATCTAACAATAAGTATGATAGGAGATTTGACAAATGGAAGAACAATACACTCTTTGTCGCAACTTCTCTCATTGTTTCCGCAAATTAAACTTATTTTCGTTTCCCCGAAGGCTCTTGCGATCCCAAAAGAGTTAAAGGCGCACCTAAGAACGAAAAGGATAAATTTTACAGAAACAGAAGACTTGAACAAATCTATCAGAATTTCAGACGTGATTTACCAAACGAGAATTCAGAAAGAACGCTTTAATTCAAAAAAAGAGTATCTAAAATACTTTGGCAAATATATTATCGACAAAAATACCCTCAAAATCTTAAAAGACAATGCTATCATTATGCACCCGCTCCCTCGCGTAAACGAAATCACAAAGGAAGTAGATAGCGATTCTAGAGCAATTTATTTTGAAGAAGCACAAAATGGATTATTTGTTAGAATGGCTCTTTTGACATTGCTTTTTGACAAATCGCACAATAAACCCAGATAATAAAGTATGGCCGACAGGATTCATCTTACTGTAGTAATTCCGGCATACAACGAGGAACCAAACTTTAAAAAAGGTTTGGTCGAGGAAGTTCCAAAATACCTAGAGAAACAAAATTATACATACGAAATTTTAATTGTTGACGACGGTTCAATAGATAACACGGCTCAGTTAGCTGATAGCTTCGCTAAAAAATATAAAAATGTCCGTGTAATCAGAAATCCTCACGAAGGAAAAGCAGAAACTGTTAAAAAGGGGGTTGAAGAAGCAAAAGGTGAATTAATATTATTTACTGATTTTGATCAGGCAACACCTATCTCCGAGGTAGAAAAACTTTTATCATTTTTCCCCGAGTACGATATTGTCATTGGCTCTCGCCAACTACCTGGGGCCAGGCGTGACAAAGAACCAATTTATAGGCACATAATGGGCCTAGGCTTCAATATTGTTGTCCAAGCAATAGCCGTTCGAGGAATATGGGACACCCAAGCTGGATTCAAATGCTTCAAAGCAGATATAGCAAAGGAGCTTTTTACTAAACTGAAAGTATATGGAAAAGGGAAAAAAGTCCAAGGTGCTTTGGTTACTGCTTTTGACGTTGAACTGCTTTTTATAGCCAAAAAACGCGGCTATAAGATAAAGGAAGTACCAATTATTTGGCACCATGTAGCGACAACTCGCGTAAATCCAATCAAAGATTCTATCAAAATGTTTAAAGATGTTATCAAAATACGCACGAACGACCTCAAAGGTGTTTATAAATAATCCTCGAAGGTTTTCTTTTAAAGATTATAAAATTTATTCATTTGTGTAGAATAAGAGAATGACACGTTTTGAAAAAAAACTTTTTGCCACAAACATCATAATTTACATTCTTTTCACAGTTTTTTCGTATTCATATGTAGACCTCAATCTCACTCTTTCCAGATCCCCAATAGTTTTATCGATTATAAATATGTTACAAAGTTTGGGTTATTATAACCGTCCAATTGCAACGACAATCTACATATTGTTAATATGCATAGCCTTTATTATTTATGTAATTAATATAAGTTTGTTTGCCAAATCAAAAATTGGGGTTAAGTATCTATTTGGTACTACCATGGCAAATACCCTTGTTCTGTTTTTTGCTTACCCGTTTTTATCTTATGATATTTTTAACTATATTTTCGATGCAAAAATTATCACTTTCTATCACTTAAGCCCGTATACACATAAAGCATTAGACTTTCCCGGAGATGATTGGATTCGGTTCATGCGCTGGACACATCGCTATTCACCTTACGGGCCACTTTGGCTAGCATATTCTGTAATTCCTTCAACTCTTGCTTTCGGCAAATTTTTACTCAACTTTTTCTTTTTTAAGTTCTTTATCGGGTCATTTCATATCATTAACAGTTTTATAATTTACAACATATCAAAAAATAGCAAACTCAAAAAACCACTAGTTGCTACTGCATTTTATGCCCTTAACCCCCTTTTTTTGATTGAAGGAATTGCGAATTCTCACAATGATATCGTTTTTGCCGCTTTTATTCTAAGTTCGATCTATCTTTTGGAAAAGAATAAGAAGATTTACAGTATGGGAGCTTTAATATTCGGTGCACTTCTAAAATATATATCAACCCTCAATCTTCCATGGATGATTGTGAGTTATTTTTACAAAATTTCACAAAAATCTCTTATTATCTTAAATCTAGTGACTTTGGTACTTTTCACAATCATCTTCTCCACAATAAAAATAACTGTCCCCTTTATTTCTACTGGTTCCACGCAAGTGCAATTTCAACCGTGGTATCTTTTTTGGACAATCCCTTTGGTTGCATTAACAGGAAATAAACGTTTAATGTTTCTGTCAATTGCGATTTGTTTCGGAGCAATGCTAAGGTATGTTCCTTATTTATACAACGGTGATTGGTCACAGTCTGGAACAATTACATTTATGAAGGTAATTACTTTTCTTCCTGCAATAATTCTAATTCCATTAATTGCCGTCAGTAAATTTAAGAAAAGATGAAATCATTGGTATTATTAAAAAACTCAGACAAAGCAAAATACTGGAGTGAAATTTCTGTAACAGAAACTTAAAACATGATTAAAAAATCATTAACAGGCGTATTCATAATTTTAATCACCTTTCTTGTATTTTATAAAATTTTTACAATGGGGCTCTTCCCGTTCCCGGGTAATTTATTAGTTTCTCAATATTTTCCCTGGTATAACGGAGGTTGGACAGGTTACGACTCTTGGACAACGACCAAATCAACTTTAGCTTCTGATGCGATTAGGCAACATATTCCCTGGCTTCAATTTACCTTTTCAAATTTAAAACAAAACTCGAGCATACCCTTATGGAACCCATATAATTATTCTGGCGTACCGCACTTTGCAAACATTCAAACCTTCATTTTTAATCCACTTAATTTATTATTTGCATTACTGCCCTTATCTACTGGATGGATCCTTTTTATTATTCTTCAATTACCTTTAGGGATATCTTTTACATATATATTTTTAAGAAGCTTAAGCTTGAGTAAAACAGCAAGCCTTTTTGGTGGTCTGGCTTTTGTTTTTTCAAGTTATTTTATTATTTGGTTCGAAATTGGAATTGTAGATTATTCTATATTATGGCTTCCATTAATTTTGTATGCGATTCAAAATGTTTTATTAAACTTCAAGTTAAGATATTTATTCTTGCTTATTATTACCTCTGTAGCATGCACATTTTCCGGCCATATACAAACCGCGATATATATAATGCTAATTGCAGTTGCCTACTATACATTCAAATTACTCTCCATAAAAAAAGTGTTAAGGATAAAGGCAATAAGCCTAGCAGCAATTTGGATAATTTCAACATTATTACTTACTGCTATACAAACATTACCCGCTCTCGAACTTTATATAAATTCACCATTAATAAAAAGCTTTTCTAAAGATGTATTTAACATCGAGACAATGCCATTTAAAAACATTTTAACTTTGTTTGCACCAGATCTTTTCGGTAACCCGGCGAATAACAATTTATGGACTACTGCTTATGGTGATGGCACTCCAAATATTGGAATAATTCCATTATTTTTTTCAATATTTGCGCTCTTCAATTCCAAAAGAAGAGAGACGATATTTTTCCTATCATTATCAATTGTGTTTATTCTGTTTGCCACAAAAAGTCCACTCTATCTTTTAATAAGGTATCTAAGTGTACCAATTCTTACTGGCACATCCCCAGTGCGAACCATGTTTGCTTTTTGTTTTGGGATGTCAGTTCTTGCTGCATTCGGTTTCGAATCATATACAAAATCTAAAAAGTTATTAAAAAGTTCTTTTCTGCTAGTAATAACATTTTTAATCACCTATATAACTTTCATAGTTTCTACTTTCATTATTCCACTCATATTGAAAAATCGAGAAATGTTAGCCACAAATCTTCTTGTATCAAGAAGAAATTTAATTATTCCATCCGCATGTATTTTATTTTTATTTTTAATATTTATTTCAAGAAAAATATTCTCTAAAAGTAAGATTTACTCAAGAAAACTTGAGATATTTATGATAATAGGATTAACACTTGTCATAGGAATATATCAATTCAATAAAACCTCACACTTTTCCAAAATACAAAACTTTTTCCCGTCACACCCATTAATTAGCTGGTTGCAGGACAAAGCCTCAATAAATAGATTTTATGGCGAAGGTACTGCAAGATTTGAAAACAATTTTGCCACATACTATCACGTTTTTACTCCTGAGGGTTACTCTGTTTTCAGAATATCAAGATACGCTGAACTTATAGCATCTCAAGACGCAGGGGAAATACCCGTAAAATACAATCGTGCAGATGCTAACATTAGCAATATTAACGATTTTAACAAAAAAAGACTCCTTAACTTACTAGGAGTGAAATACTTAATCTCTAAGGATGATCTTGAGAGGGATGCACGAATTCAAGATCCTAATAGACCGGAGGATGACGCAAATTTAGTATGGCAAAGCGGCAAATTTAAAATTTATGAGAGAAGCAAGACATTGCCTAGATTCTTTTTATCCTCTAATTATATTACTGCAAAGAATGACCAAGAGATTTTGGATAAAATTTATGATAAAGATTTCGACCTTCGCACTATCATACTTGAAAAAAATCCAACATTTGCACCATCGGAATCCCAAGCAAGCAGCGTTGAATTGCTGAGCTACAAACCGGATAATATTTCATTTAAAACTACTGCAGAAAATGACACTTTATTATTCTTATCCGATGCATTTTATCCAGGGTGGGAAGCAAATATGGATAATACCAAAACAAACATATATAGAGCAGATTACGCTTTTCGGGCGGTAGAAGTACCCAAGGGTGAACATACAATTAGCTTCAACTTTCGCCCCAAATCATTTTACTATGGAATGTACACCACTCTGGTGGGCATCATTTTAATGTTAGTTTACTTTGCGTTTTCCCTTAAAAAGAAAACATTTTAATGAAAAAGAAATATTTATTGGTCTTGTTATTATTGACTCTATTTGCTCTCTGGCCATTTTTCAAAAAGGGATATTTTGAGAGTCATGATGGTGAGTGGATGGTAATTAGATTTTCTGCTTTCCATCAAACCTTAAGATCCGGACAATTTCCAGTAAGGTATATCGAAAGATTAAATAACAATTACGGATATTCAGTTTTAAACTTTTTATATCCTCTACCTTTTTATTTTTCAGAAATACCAAAAATTATTGGGTTCAACTTTGTCGATAGTGTAAAAGTGACTTTTGTACTCTCAACCTTAATCTCAGTAGTTGCGATGTATTGGGCCCTCTCACAATATTTTACAAATATTGCAAGTTTCACTGGGAGCATCTTATACATTTATGCCCCTTATAGATTCGTCGATCTCTATGTTAGAGGTTCAATAGGAGAAAATATGGCTTTTGCAATTGTTCCCTTGCTCTTGGGATCAATATTTAAAATATCAAAAAACAAACAGATATACTTTCCGGTATTATCACTTTCAGTTGCACTTTTAATTATCGCCCATAATGTTATCGCAATTCTTTTCATACCATTTTTTATTGTTTTAATTTTAACCCTAAGCAAAAAAAACTTTTTTAAAAGCATAATTTACATAATAATCGGCATATTAATTTCTTCATTTTTTTGGATACCCGCTTTATATGACCTTCAATTCGTCCGTCTTTCTCAAATAAAAATATCAGAAGCAGCAGATCAATTAATACCATTATCTAAATTAATCTACTCAAAGTGGGGTTTTGGCCCGGCCCCATCGCAACCTGATGGCTTCTCAGCACAAATTGGACTCTTGTCTGTAGTGATATTCTTAACCACGCTTTATTTAAGTTTTAAAAGTAGACAAAAGAATTTATTCATCAATATTCTTATTGCAATATTTTTATTATCAATATTTCTCATATCACCGTTTTCGGCATACATTTGGAAAAACATTCCACTTATAGACATAATCCAGTTTCCGTGGAGAATTTTATCGCTGATAGTTTTTATAATAGCAGTCTTTTCAGCATATTTAATAGATAAGATAGGCAAAAATTTTTTATGGATTTTAATAACAACAACTGCAATTCTCTCGACCTTTATTTATTCAAAGCCAGACAAATTTATACAAAGAGAAGAAGGGTTTTACACTACAAACGAAAGTTCAACTACCGTAAAGGATGAATATCTTCCACTTTGGGTAAAAGAGAATCCAACTTCAAGGACAAACGAAAAAACAATTGTGTCTGATGACTCGAACATCATAAATAAATCCATTGGAACACTAATGTATTCAATAACAATTAACAACAAACAAGAGTCCCTCGTTCAGATTAACACAATATATTTTCCGGGTTTTAAAGCTAGATTAGATGGTAAAAATGTTCCAATAGAATACAATAATTTAAACGGAGTAATGCAAATCAAATTGCCAAAAGGTACGCACAACGTTATAATCAATTTCGGTAAAACACCTGTCCATTTGGCATCGGAAATCATCTCTCTTCTTGCTCTAACGTTAGCTGGTGTTTTATTCCTTTACACATGGCGAAAACAAAAATCTTAGTAACAGGTGGCGCTGGGTTTATTGGCTCTGAAATAGTAAGGCAGTTATTATCACTCGGACATCAAGTAAGGGTTGCTGACAATTTGTCTAAAAAAGACGCACAGGTAGACAACCGGGCAGAATTTTTAAAAATAGACTTAACTGACAAACAAACTACAAAAAAAGCTTTTAACAATATAGATATCTGTATCAATGCTGCTGCAAAAATAGGAGGCATAGGATATTTCCACAAATTTCCCGCTACCATTCTCTCAGAAAATAATAAAATCTACTCAACTACTTTTGAGGCAGCAGTAGACTCCGGAATAAAACGCTTAGTTTATATTTCGTCTTCTATGGTTTTTGAGTCAGCAAAAACTTTTCCATCAAAAGAGGAAGACATAGAAAAAATACCCCCGCCGGTTTCATCATATGGGTTTTCTAAGCTTACAGGTGAATGGTATTGTAGGTCGTTCTATGATCAATACAAACTTCCGTTTTCAATATGCAGACCTTTTAATGCATATGGTGTTAATGAATTTCCGGAGAGAGAAATAGGTTATGCGCACGTTATTCCCGATCTTGTACGCAAAATTTTATCTGGGCAATATCCACTGGAACTTCTTGGGGATGGAAGTCAGACAAGATGTTTTACACACGTTTCTGATGTTGCCGGTGGGGTAATTGCAGTAGCCCTTCATCCTAAAGGTGAAAATCAAGATTTTAACATAGGGTCTAACGAAGAGATAGAAATGTTAGATCTCGCCCAAAAGATATGGCAAAAAATGGAAATTGAGAAACCATTTAAAGTTAAATTCGTGAGAGGATTCAAATTCGACATTAAACGAAGAGTACCAAATACTTCAAAAGTAAAAAAACTTATAGGTTGGCAACCACAGGTAAAGTTTGAAGATGGCCTAAAGGAGGTAATAGAATGGCTCAAAAATCTGAAAAAACAGGGAAAGCTCAAGTAGTAGCAGTAGTTGGCATAGGTAGAGTCGGTTTACCTCTAGCCTTATTTCTGGCGAACAAAGGTCATAAGGTTTATGGCTTAGATATAGACAATCAAAAAGTTGAAACTATCAAAAAAGGCAAAATGCCGTTTTTAGAAGAAGGTGCTCCAAAGCTTCTTAAAGAACATTTAAATTCATTATTTTTTCCGACAACAGATTTTGCTCTAATCGCAAAAAGTAGAGTTATCATTTTAACGCTGGGAACACCCGTGGATGATAATATGAATCCTTCATTTGTCCAAATTGACAAAGCCTTAAAAACGATAAAACCTTATCTTAAGCAGGGTCAACTTCTTATACTCAGATCAACAGTCTCTCCAGGAACAACAAATTATGTACGTCTTAGTATTAATGATCTGAACAATTTAACTGTTGGAGATAATTTCTTTCTGGCTTTTTGTCCAGAAAGGATTGCCGAAGGAAAATCTATTGAAGAGTTGGCCCAAATACCACAGATTGTAGGAGGAGTTGATAGTAAAAGCACTCAAAAGGCAGCTACGTTTTTTCAAGATTTAAAGATTGAAGTAAACAAATCGGATGATGTTTCCGCTGAACTTGCTAAGCTTTTTACAAATATGTACAGGTATATAAACTTTGCAATTGCAAACGAGTTTATGATACTTGCAGGCAATTATAGTAGGGATATATATAAAATCGTTGATTTAGTAAATAAAAATTATAAAAGAGGAGGCCTGTCACTGCCTGGACTCACAGGTGGACCATGCTTGTTTAAAGACGGATTCTTTTTGATAAGCGAAGTGCCGTTTGCTGATTTAATAGCTACAAGCTGGAAAATAAATGAATCAGTCCCTCTTTTTTTAATCAATAAAATAAAACAACGAAGAAAATTACAAGGGAAAAAAGCAGCTATTTTGGGGTTGGCATTTAAGGCGAATATTGACGATATGCGCGAATCTTTAGCTTTTAAAGTTAATAAAGCCTTAGAGCGTGAAAGAGCTAAAGTTTTTTTGCATGATCCATTGATAAATGAATACAACTCTAACATAAAAGATATATTAAAAGATGCCGATTTTGTTTTTGTTGCAACAAATCATACCTATTATAAAAATCTAAACATAGAAGAAATAAAAAGCTTGGTGTCTAAAAACTGCATTATTTGTGATGTTTGGAATGTTTTTAAAACTAATAGAATAATCTTTTCTGTTAGTTCAATAAACGGCAAGCATCAAAAGTCTTCAATAGATAAAAATATTTTCCGTTCTCAAAAAAAAATTAAAAATCTGCTCATTGCTTCTTGATCAACGATGAAACTTTCAATTGTCATGCCTGTTTATAATGAAGGGGAAGTTATTACAAAAACAATTGTAAACCTCGAATCTTCTATAAAATTACCTCATGAACTGATTATTGTTTATGACATGGATTCAGATACGACAATTCCACCTGTAAAAGAACTACAGAGAAAATACAAAAACATAAAATTACAAAAAAATAAACTAGGAAAAGGCGCATTAAATGCTTTAAAAACAGGGTTGGAAACTGCGAAAAGTGAAGCGGTTTGCGTAATGATGGCTGATTTAACAGATGACCCAAAAGTAGTAAACGAGATGATGAAAAAATTTAATGAAGGTTTTGACATCATCGCAGCATCCAGATATATGAAGGGTGGTCATCAAAAAGGAGGACCGATACTAAAACAGCTGTTATCAAGAGGGGCAGGATTGAGCCTCTATTATTTAGCTGGTTTACCTACGCATGATGCAACGAATTCTTTTAAAATTTACTCTAAAAAATTTCTAAAAAAAACAAAAATAGAATCAGATGGAGGCTTCGAATTAGGCATTGAGCTAACAGTAAAAGGTTATTTCAATGGATACAAGGTTGCAGAAGTGCCAACAACCTGGACTTACCTCTCAAAAGAATCCAGGTTTTATTTAAAGAAATGGTTACCTAAATACATAAAATGGTATTTCCTCGCAATTAAAAAAAGATATAATTTAGCTTAACCAAATATCTCTTAGAAAATTTTAAAGATATGCCTAGATTTAAAAAAGCAATACATATTCATTCATTACTCTTGCCAAGCACAGAAACTAAGAAAAATATTAGCTCTATTTTGTTAATTATTATTTTCTCAATAAGCTTATCACTTCCATTAGTGAAGAGCGGACTATATACAATGCATGATGATCAACAGGTTGCAAGATTATTTCTTTTTAGCAAATCGTTGACGAACGGCCAATTTCCAGTTAGATGGGTCGATGAATTAGGTTTTGGGTTCGGGTATCCACTTTTTGTTTTCTATCCACCGCTTGTTTACATATTAGGAGAAGTAACCCATATAGTTGGATTTAACTTTATTAATAGTGTAAAAATAGTTTTCTTTTTAAGTATTTTATTATCGGGTGTTTCTATGTTTGTTTTCGTTAAAGAATTATGGGGAAGAGCCGCAGCAATAATTGCCTCGATATTTTACATATACGCCCCCTACAGAGCTTTAGATATTTATATCCGAGGAGCGTTTGCAGAAGCATTCTCTTTTGTTTGGTTGCCGCTGATATTATGGAGCTTTTATAAGGTTTCGAAAGAACAAACGGCAATTTATTTTTACTTATCCGGAATTTTGCTAGCATTTTTAATGATAACTCACAATTTAATATTTCTGCCTTTTATGTTGATTCTCGGTTTCTACCTGCCTGTGCTTTGTTATATTTCAAAAAATAAAATATTATTTATTAAGCACACCTTATTTGTAGGTATATTGGGTGCAGGGCTTTCAGCTTTTTTTTGGATGCCTGCTTTACTCGAAAAAAAATATACTATTGTAGACCAGCTTCTTCTAACGAACCTAGCAGACTACCGGATACATTTTGTTTATCCTCAACAACTTTGGAATTGGCCATGGGGCTTTGGGGGTTCAGCAAAAGGGTTAGCGGATGGCATTTCTTTCAAGATAGGAAAAATCCATATAATTCTCTCTGTAATCTCATTTTTGTTAATGGTTATTTACTACAAATACAAAATATTAACAAAAAATAAATTTGTTTTACCTGTGACTTTTCTTTTCCTGTTTATATTTTCAGGATTTATGACAACAATGTATTCACAGTTTATTTGGAATTTTATAAAACCCCTTGCATATCTTCAATTCCCATGGCGTTTTTTAACTTTTGCAGTTCTTTTTAGTTCTCTTATGGCAGGATACTTTATATACTTGCTGCGCTTACCGTTTTTAAAATTGATATTTAGCGGAATAATTTTGGTGCTATTGATTGTTCCAAATTATAAGCTTTTTAAACCTCAACTATATAGAGAGAATCTTACAGACGCAGAAGCCATCTTAACAAAAAATATTAATTGGGGTGTTTCCAAGAGTTCATTTGAATATATGACTCAAGGCGTTGACTTAATGACACTAGAAAATGGCTCAAAAATGCTGAACATAGATCAGTCAAATCTGCCTAAAGAAAAATTGAGCATAATCAGTGGAGATGCAAATGTAGAAATAACAACAATAAAACCCGACAAATTAAACTTTAAAACAACAGCAAACAATAACTCTTTTATCACAGCAAATATTATTAACTTTCCCGGATGGGAATTAAAAATTGATAGTATAGTTAATAAAATATACGATAATAACAGTTATAAACTGATTTCGTTTTCAGTACCTTCCGGCAATCATATAGTATCGCTTGATTTTAAAAATACTCCAACAATCACAATAGCAAATATGATAAGTTTAGTATCAATTATTAGTTTATTAACCGGGCTATTAATTATAAATATTTCAAAATTAAGATTTAAATTATGAAAGCAGTAACTCCAACATTAGATATAGAACTGATAAAAAGAAAAACGATTTCGGGCATAGTCACGTTTACCTTCAGGACATTCTTTATTCAAATATTTACCTTATTTTCAACATTTATCCTAACAATACTATTAAACCCAAAGGTATTTGGAATATTCTACTTGGTATCTGCAATTCTAAATTTATTTATTTATTTTTCAGATATAGGGCTTGCTGCTGCCTTAATACAAAGAAAAGAAGACCCTACAAAAGAAGATTACTCTACAGTATTTTTTCTGCAACAGGCAATAATAATTACTTTAGTAATATTAGGGCTACTATTGTCCAACAAAATATCTGCGTTTTATAAACTAGACGCATCAAGCCTACTTCTTTTTAGAATACTAATATTTTCGCTTTTTCTTTCATCACTAAAAACAATTCCATCGATTATACTCGAAAGACATTTAAATTTTGCAAGATTAGTAGTTCCCCAGATTATAGAAAACGTCACGTTTTATACAGTTGCGATGATTCTTGCCTTTTATAAATTTGACCTTTCAAGTTTTACATGGGCGGTTTTAGCAAGGGGAGTAGTCGGACTAATAGCTGTTTATATAGTTTCTCCGTGGAAGCCTTCCCTTAAATTCAATTATCATAAAGCTAAAATCCTTACATCATTTGGAGTGCCGTTTCAGCTTAATAGCATACTTGCACTATTAAAAGATGACCTGTTGACAGTATTTATCGGTAAAATTCTCCCTATTTCGGAAATTGGATATATAGGTTGGTCACAAAAATTTGCGTTTATTCCATTAAGATTTGTTATGGACAATGTTATTAAGGTAACCTTTCCCTCTTATTCAAGATTACAGCACGATATAAAGATATTAAAACAGGCTGTTGATAAATCTATATTTTTTGTTACTTTTCTTGTTTACCCAATGTTAGCGGGAATAATGTTAGTTCTACCAAAGCTTGTAAAAATTATTCCAAACTACCAAAAATGGGAACCGGCAGTCCCACTATTACTACTATTCGTGGTCAACGCTGCATTTGCAGCAGTTAACACAACTCTTACAAATGTATTGTTCGCAATAGGTAAACCAAAAATCATACTTAAACTTATGGTATTTTGGACTATACTTACCTGGATTTTTACTTACCTTTTAGTAAAAATGCTAGGGTTTCAGGGTGTTGCGCTGGCATCTGCACTCGTAGCAGCCTCAACCACTATTACAGTCTACTTTGTTAAAAAGGAAGTTGATGTATCCATATTTAAGAATATCTCAATACCTCTAGTCTCCTCGCTCGTAATGTATGCAGTTTTAAGAATACTCAACCCATTTATCCCAAATAGCATATTCGGAATAGTGTTAATTATTTTCTTTAGTATGATAGTTTATTTTGCCATAGCATTTCTAATGCTTGGCAAAAAAATTATTGAAGACACTCAAACAATTTTCAATGTTCTTAGGCAAAAAAGCTAGCGACTTACTTTCAGAATTCTTATATTATTTTTGCTGTAAACTAAATCTGCATAACCTTGACAAGAATCAACTATATTGACACCTGTGGGCAAATAAATATAATCAATTTTATTCTCTGATAACAATTGTTTCACCTGTTGCTTGTTGTTTGAATTAAAAATATTATTGACAACATCAAGTCGTTGCGTCACGTTTTGTCCATGATCTTCTAAAACTCCAGCGCCAGACAAAAATTGTGGTCTATCTGCTAAAAATGAAACGTACATTGCTGTTTCATCAATAGCCATTTTAGGATCCAAGAGCATTACTGAGTCTGAAGGAGTTTGTAATTTAAAGTAATTAAGTGAGTCTAGTGAGGGATTATCAACGATTTTTCCGCGTCGTGTTGTTATACTCATGAAATTATCAAAACTTTCATGAAGAGCGCGCGGAACTGTTAGCAACAGGACTATAACAGAGATCATAATTATGAATTTTGTATCCAATTTGCTAATCCAGTAGTAAAGACTTAATGCGGCATAAACAGAACCTATAATGAAGGCCGAAATAATAAATTGTACGGTATTTGATCCCCCAGTTGTTTGTAAAAAAAATGATCCTAAAAGCAAACTAACTATAATTCCAGATATCAAAAATATATTCAGCTCAATTGGTAGCAAACGAAGAGATACTTTGGTCTGCAAAATACCCAAATTAGTTGTTCCATATAAAAAGAAAAAATAAATAACCACAAATAAAGACCCCAGTAAGAAATGCAGTAATAAGTTACCGGAATTGAGAACTTTTAAATCAAAAAAATATAATTTTAAAAGGGATAAATCTTTATTCTGAACAAAATCCCCAAATCTTGCCAAGCCATCAAAATATAATCCTCCAGCGTTTTTATTAACATAAAACACATAAATCATTGTCATAAGTAAAGTGATTGACAATGGTAGAAGCATTAAAAATTTTCTCTTTGATAAAAAATACACGCTTACGGCACTCAACCCTGTTATTGCAAAAATTCCTGTGTAAACTTTAAATCCCATAAGTGTTCCAAAAATTAGCGCCGAAAGAAGACCAGCATATAAACTTTTCTTTTTAATCCAATAAGTAAATAGGCACAAAGCACAAAAGAAAAGCACGATTGAAAAAGCTCTTGGGGGTCCGGCAAGTAACTTTGTTGCGTCATCCAAAATTGTAACTCCAAAATTTAAACCCCTGCCTCTTAAAAAAAGTAAAATATACAGAATGTCCCCACTTGCAAAGAAAAACACAACTAGCCATCTTGCAAAACTTTTTTTCAAACCCAAAATATTTGAAAAAACAAAAGCACTCGCCCCAAAAATAAGAACCAAAAATAAATTTATATACCTAAACTGTACCTCCATGAAATCAAGCTTAAAAACACGTGTAATATCAGCTACAACCAAATTAGAGAGGTAATGATAATTTTTTACAAATACGCCACTCATCCCAGGTTCATGTGGAGGAAAGTTATTGATAAGCTCTTTTGTTAAAGAAAGGTGATAAATAGCGTCTGGTACTCCACGGCAGCAAAAAAACAAACCATCTTGTGACTTTACACCCATAAACCATACTGCACTCAGTGCCAAAACAGCCCCAATAACAATTAAAAAAAAGCTTAATATATCAATTGCAAAAAAGGATCGAACATATTTTCCAAGTCTGCTTCTTTTTTTCACAATCAAATAACCCCAAATAATAGCTACTGTCAAAATATATGCAAACGTTAAAAATCTTAAATTGAGAAATCCAAATATAAAACCTTGAATGGCCCATAGCGCTATTCCCAAACCTGAACCTAAAGTCAGTGTTTCAAAGGGTTTAAGTTTAAGAGGATACAAAAGTAAAGTACCAGGGATAATAAAAGCAAGAGAAAAAGCAAATGGAACGAGTATTATCGTCCAATCAAGAAAAAAAGACATTTATTGTGGACTTCATTCAACGGTCACTTTTTTCATTACAATTGGTTGAAGTGGTTTATCATTTCCGTCAACCTGTGAATTAGCAATTGCATCAACAACATCCATCCCAGATATAACGTTACCAAAGATAGTATAGCTATGTGGAAGTTGATAGTCTTGGTGCATTATAAAAAATTGACTGCCATTGGTGTTTGGTCCGGCATTTGCCATTGCCATGATACCTCGTGCATAGCCTTTTTGGTATGAAGCTGTTGCGGGATTAAGTTCATCCTCAAAATTATATCCGGGCCCTCCGGTGCCAGTTCCGTTGGGGTCGCCTCCCTGAATCATAAAGCCCTTAATAATACGGTGGAAGATAACACCATCGTAGAATTTTTTATTAACTAGGTATAAGAAATTCGACGAAGCAATTGGTGCATCTTCAAAAAGTTGTATTGTGATATCACCTTTATCAGTAGAAATATTTACTTTCTTACCTTTTATCTGGTCAGGGCTAAGTATGTCGAAAGGAACTTTCATTTTTTGTCTCCCCTCATTTGTAGCATTTAAATCAACATTAGACAAATTAGGGGTTGGTGTTGTTAACAATTGGGGTGATGGAATGATCGTATCATTTGCAGGATTTCGCTTGGACGTGAATAAGAATACTGCTACAATTACAACAATTAGGCCAATAATTGCGAAAAGTAAATTTTTCATAAAGATTTAAACGATTTTAGAAAAAAACAATATCAATGTCAAACTAAATTATAAAAAAATGAAAATTGCAGCAATAGTTTTAAACTATAAAGGGGTCCAGGACACGATTGAGTGTGTAGATTCAATTTTTGCTTCAGATTTAGAAAAAGGCATCACGTTAGAAATTATAGTTATTGAAAACGGTTCAAACGATGGGTCAACCGAAAGACTACGAGAATTAAAAGAAATTAGATTAATAGAAAGCAAAGTTAATTTGGGGTATTCGGGTGGTAATAATTTGGGTATAAATGAAGCGTTAAAAAACAATGCAGATTTAATTTTAATTCTCAATAATGATGTTTTTATAGACAAACATGCAATTTCAAATTTAATAGAAGCTTCCAAGAAAGCTGACATCGTTTCACCGAAAATATACTTTGCAAAAGGGTTTGAATTTCACAAATCCAGATACAAAAAAAATGAATTAGGAAAAGTCATATGGTATGCAGGAGGACAAGTAGATTGGGACAACATTATGGGAGCTCACATTGGCGTGGACGAAGTAGACATTGGTCAATACAATACTCAGAAAGAAATTGATTTTGCAACAGGTGCTGGTATTTTAGTAAAAAGAGAAGTGTTTAAAAAAATCGGCTTACTAGATGAAAAATATTTTTTATATTTAGAGGATATGGATTTTTGTGTAAGGGCAATAAAAGCAGGTTTCAAAATTATTTACGAACCAAAAGCTATTCTCTGGCACAAGAACGCACAAAGCGCGGGAGGTTCCGGATCAAAAATACAAGATTACTATATATCTAGAAACAGATTACTCTTTGCTTTTAAGTACGCAAAAAATAAGACTAAGTTGGCAGTTGTCAAACAATTAATTAAACAATCTGCAAACGCCGTTAAACGCAAGGCCTTGTTTGATTTCTTAACTTTTAACTTTGGACAAAGCACAAATTTATGAAAATTTCTGTACTCATCTTAGTAAAAAATGAAGAAGAAATTATTGAAGACTGCCTTAAGCGGTTAAACTTTGCGGATGAAATTATTATCTTAGATCAAGAATCTAGCGACAAAAGTGTAGAAATCGCCAAAAAATATACGAACAAAATTTTTGAAACAAAAATAGAAAACTTCGCAAAAAACCGCTCTAAATTAAAAGATCTAGCTGCAAATGAATGGATCTTATATCTTGATGTCGATGAAAGGCTTAACGAGGAAGTTGTTTCAGAAATTAATGAAGTCATAAAAGAAGACAAATTTAGCTGTTTTTACATACCAAGAAAAAATTATGTACTTGGAAAAAGAATAAAACACGGAGGGTGGTGGCCGGATTTCGCTCCAAGGTTATTTAAAAAAAGTGATTTAAAAGAGTGGCAAGGTGAAATTCATGAAAGCCCAGTATTCAGTGGTAAACATACTTATCTAAAAAATGCTCTCGACCATTATACCGCAAGAAACGTTAGTTTAATGCTTAATAAATCAATTAAATGGGCCAAAATCGAAGCTGAATTGTACCACCAAAGCAAAAACCCTAAGATAACAATATTAAAAGTTTTAAAAGCATCTGTTATAGAATTTGTAACAAGATATATTATTAAAAAAGCGTTTCTTGATGGAACAATAGGCCTGATAGAGTCGATTTTTCAAGCCCTTCATAAAGCCATGATATTTATTTATCTGTGGGAAATACAAAATCACGTTTACGAAAAATTCCAAAAAGAAACAAAACAAATACAATGAAAATCGGCTTTTGGAGTCCTTACTTAGACACATTTGGGGGAGGGGAGAGATACATACTTACTTTGGCTTCGTATTTATCAAAAAAAGAGGAAGTGCATGTCTTTTGGGATGATCCTGCAATAAAGGCTCCTTTATCTCGGTTTCTTAAAATTGACTTAACACATGCAAAATTTATCGAAAATATTTTCAAAGAGAATACTTATAAAAAAGCATTAAAAACCCTGGAATATGATCTCATCTTTGTGCTTTCCGACGGTAGTGTCCCTCTAACTCTTGCAAAAAAAAATATATTACACTTTCAAGTACCGTTTATTTTTCCAAAGCCCTCCAGAATTACTAAATTAAAATTAAAAAAGTATCAGCATGTTATAACCAATTCATATTTTACAAAGAGTTTTATAGATAAAAGTTTTAATGTTGACTCGCAAGTAATATATCCACCTGTCGACATAAAATCCTTTTATTCCGCAAAAAAAGAAAATATTATTCTTTCTGTTGGTAGATTTAGTGCTAACCAACTTCATCCTAAAAAACAAGAAGTGTTAATTGAAGTTTTCAAAGAACTTTATAAAAACCATAAAGATTGGAAGTTAATACTTATTGGTCAAGCAAAAAAGGATGATCAAAAATATTTAAGAAAATTAAAGAAATTAACATCGGGCTTTGCAATAAAAATTCTTGATAATTTAGATCAAAAAAAGTTACGAGAAATTTACTCAAAAGCATCAATTTATTGGCATGCAACAGGCTTTGGTGAAGATGAAATTAAATCACCACACAGGATGGAACATTTTGGCATTTCGACAGTAGAGGCCTCAGCAGCAGGCGTAGTCCCTGTAGTAATTGGTATGGGTGGACAAAGGGAAATAATTGAAGATAAAAAAAACGGGTTGCTTTGGAGAACAAAAAGCCAGCTCTTATATGAAACATCAGCTCTAATTGAAGATAAAAACAGGTTACAAAAATTATCAGAAAATGCAATAAAAAATAGTGGTAAATTTAGCCAAGAAGTGTTTATTAAAGAATATGAAAAAATTATTTATTAAATACAAATTCTTAATATTACTCTTATTTATTGTTTATTTATTTTTCCTGCCTAAAATTATTGCTGGAAAAGTTCCAATACCTTCAGATTCCCTCCTAGGGCTTTACCATCCTTGGCGGGACAATTCTTATCAAGGATATGATCCCCAAAAATTTCCGGTAAAAAATACTCTAATAACAGATCCCGTTCTGCAAACATATCCTTGGCGTTTTATTTCCATAGACAACATGAAACACTTGAACTTTCCCCTTTGGAATCCATATAGTTTCTCGGGCCAACCTCTTCTTGCTAATGTGCAATCTGCTCCACTTGGAATATTAAACATCTTTTTTATCGGATTGCCATTCCAGATTTCATGGATTATTCAGATTATTTTGCCACTGATCTTAACAAGTATCTTTATGTTTCTTTTTTTAAAAAGCCTAAAGTTAAATGATATTGCGTCTGTATACGGATCTTTCGTCTTGCCTTTTTCAGGGTTTTTTGTTGCCTGGATGCTTTGGGGAACCATCATAACCACTGCAATGTGGTTACCCTTGATTTTATTTTGTTTTAATAAATATTTCGAAACAAAAAAACCAATTTATTTTTTAATATTAACTATATCCTTTACACAAACATTTTTATCGGGACATGCTCAAACTGCATTTTATATTTTAATCTGTTCACTACTTTATCTTATTTTCTTAAACATACAAAAAAAGGAATTAAAACTAACAGTGCACGTCATTTTGGCCTTCATCCTATCGATATTGATTTCTGCATTACAAATTTTACCAACCATCGAATTTAGTAACCTTTCGAACAGAAGTCTGGATCAAGCTTACTATCCAGGCCGAAAAGATTGGTTTATTCCTCTTCAACATTTTATTCAGATAATAGCCCCAAACTTTTTTGGTAATCCAACAACAAACAACTATTGGGGAGTTTGGAATTATGCCGAGTTTGCTTCCTATATAGGTATTGCACCATTATTTTTCGCAATGATCGCTCTATTTAAAAAAAATAATTATACATTATTTTTCCTAATGATCATATTAATTAGCCTACTTTTTGGTATATCTAACCCTTTGTCGGTGCTAATTTATAGAAGTAATCTACCGATAATCTCTAGCTTCCAACCTTCGCGAATAATCTATTTATTAACATTTAGTCTTACAACCCTTTCTGCTTTCGGAATTCAAATGTTTTTTAAAAAAAAGGAAATTAAAAAACATCTGCTTATATTCTGCGTAATCTTCACTACCCTTATCTCCTTATTCCTAATAACAAAGTATTTTAAAATATTTTCAAATGTTGTTCCTTTAGACACGTCAGCTATTGCAAATCACAATTTACTAATTCCATTAGCAATATCTGCTTTGTTATTAATGATCATAATTGCAAATTATGTATTGATCAAAAAGAAAATGATTATTTTGGCAGTATTTTCTTTGACTATCTTAGATCTATTCATGTTTGCTTATAAATTCATACCATTTAATACATTAAGTACCATATTTCCAAACACGCAAAGCACCGAATTTTTACAGAATCAAAAAAAACCATTTAGGGTTATGTCCACAAACAGGATGATTTTCAATCCAAATTCGACAATACCTTATAAGATTGAATCGGTAAGTGGATATGACCCGCTTTATTTAAAAAATTATGCGCAACTTTATAGTGCCTTAGATCTGAAAAGTCCCGATTCAAACTTATCGTTCAATAGGTTTATTACTCCTCAAAATTACGATTCAAATTTTGCAAACCTTATGAACGTAAAATATGTAATTACTTTCGATGATATAAATAATCCAAATTATAAAAAGGTATTGGAAGAAGGCAAAACTAAAATTTACGAAAATTTAAACGTGTTAAATCGCGCATTTTTCGCGCAGTCTGTTTCACTTGCTAAAGATTTAAAAGATGAGTTATCATCCCTGCAAAAAACTGATGATTTTAAAGCAAAATCTTACTCACAACAACTCGAATTTGAAGGGGGAGATAAATCTGGAAGTGTTGAATACCTTTTGTATGAAGATCAAAAATTTATAATTAAAACAAACACAAATAGTAGATCACCATTAATAATTTCAAACGTTAATTATCCGGGATGGAAAGCATACATAGATGGGGCAAAAACACCGATTAGAGAGGTGAACTTTGCGCTTCAATCAATAATTGTGCCCTCAGGCATTCATATAATAGAATTTAGATATCATCCTCAATCTTTCTATTTTGGTTTGGTGATTTCGTTGGCAGGTATTTTATTAACAGTAATAACATTCACATACTTATGGAAAAAAAGATCACCGTAATAATTCCAAACTATAACGGAAGGGAAATTCTTTTAAAAAACTTACCTTCGGTGGTTAATAATTGTCCAAGCGCAGAAATTATTGTTGTTGATGATGCGTCGACGGATGACTCGGTAAGGTTAATCCATAAAAAATTTAAAAAAATAAAAGCTATCAGGCTAAGAAGAAACAGAGGATTTGCAGTTGCTGTTAACGAAGGGGTCAAAGCAGCTACTAATGAAATAGTTTTATTGTTAAACTCCGATGTTTCTCCAAGAAAAAACTTTTTACTTCCAGCTTTGCGTTACTTTAATACTAAAGAAAATATATTCTCTGTAGGATTGTGTGATTATAGCCACGAAAATGGACATATAATAAAAAGAGGAAGAGGGGGAGGTTATTTTAAAAAAGGGTTCCTTTTTCATTATGCAGCACAAACAGAGAGAGGTTTTACCCTTTGGACATCTGGAGGGTCATGTTTAGTTAGAAAAAAAATCTTTTTAAAACTTGGTGGCTTCGATCCTGTATATAAACCATTTTATTGGGAAGATATAGACTTAGGCTTTAGGGCGGCAAGAAGCGGCTATGTAAGCTATTTTGAACCTTTATCGGTAGTAGATCATTACCATGAGCAGGGTGCAATTATCAAGCAAAAATCAGCCTTCTTCATTAAAAGCGTTTCTTACAAAAATCAATTTATTTTCGTTTGGAAAAACATCAATGATTATTTATTGATAGTACAGCATATTATTTATTTGCCGTACCATTTTCTTAAAGCACTATTATCGCTAGATTTCTCGTTTTATCTTGGTTTTCTTTGGGCAATACTTAGTATTCCTACACTAGTTTTCCAGGAGACATTTACAACCAACAGTTTTATAATTTCCGAGGAAGAGGTTTTAAAGAAATTTGAAAAACAATAATATTCTCTGGGATTCAAAAAAAAGTCCGAAAATCGTTGTGGTAATGCCTGCTTACAATGCAGAAAAAACTGTCAAAGCCACATATGAAGATTTACCCAAGGATTTAATAAGCGAAGTTATTTTAGTGGATGATGCCTCAAAAGACAGAACGATTCAAAAAGCTAAAGATCTTGGTATAACCGTTTACACTCACGAAATAAATAAAGGTTACGGGGGCAATCAGAAAACATGTTATGACGAAGCACTAAAACGAAATCCTGACATCATTGTAATGGTGCACCCTGATTATCAATATGACGCAACATTAGTTGGTGTCCTCTGCGAAGCAATAGTCAACGGTAGAGCCGATATAATGTTAGGTTCGCGCATTCAAACTAGAAGTCAAGTTTTGGCAGGAGGCATGCCTTTATGGAAGTATTTTGCAAATAGGCTGCTAACTCTTGGGGAGAATTTAGCCATGGGTCTGAATCTCTCGGAGTATCACACTGGCTATAGGGCGTTTAGTTCAAAAGTTTTAAAAACAATTCCGTATCATAAGTTTTCGGATGACTTTGTTTTTGACCAACAAATACTAATCTCTGCACTGTCTTATAAATTTAATATTTCGGAAATACCAGTTCCGTGTAAATACTTTGAAGATGCATCTTCTATAAATTTTATCAGGTCATCAAAATATGGTTTATTAACAATCTACACAGTCATCATATATTTATTGAGCCAAATAGGAATTGTAAAATCAGCAATATTTAAATAATTCATTTCATCCAAAAGAAAAGAGGATAAGAATTCCAGATGCTTAACATATAACAGCAGTTGAAAACAACACCGCCGGCAATTAAAAACTTTGCGACCTTCGGCAAGCCTTTTTCAAAAGCAGACAATAGAATTAAAAATAAAAGCGGAAGAAAATCTAGACTATACCTATATCCGAATTGTGTGCCCCCTATACCAAAATAAATTAATGATGGTATGGCAAGAATTAATACTCCGATAATAGCGTTATACGAATATAATTTCCTTTTTGCTCTTATCAAATATAAAAATAAGGGTGATGTAAACCAAATAGCTAGACCCAAACCGTTAACCTTTAAATATGGGAATCTCAATAAAAACTCAAAGCGGGGATCTTTAACGGGGTCAGGAGCCATCAAAAATTCCGAATATATATTACCTGGCATGTGTACCAGACTAAAAAAACCTGCATCTTGATTGCCACCTTCTTTGTTGACGACAGTTACGTTTCGTGTGTATCCAGTATCAATAAAAGAGCTGAATCTTCGATAATTATAAGACCCTAAAAAGGCCACTGCTATCAAAATGGGAATCGCAAAAAGCAGAAATTGTTTTTTAAATTGAGGAGTCTTTAATGTTTTTAATAATTCCAACAAAAAAAATACTGAAAGTCCAAATAAAGTTACCCGCGTGGTTCCTGCCAAGGCAACAAGTATTCCGATAATAAACCAGCGTCTTCTTGTGAAATATTCTAGAAGAGAAAGCACTACAAAAACCATTGCTGTTGCTTGTACTAAATATGCAGAAATGTTAACCAAACTTACAAAATATAAAACAGTACCGAATTCAAAAAATATAGCCAGCCAAAAAGCATCAAGATTTTTGAAGCTAAGCTTCTTACATAATAAGAAGATTGTGACAAAAGTGATAATGATGCTAGCAAAAGACAAAAACATTTGTGGAAAATTCTCTCCAAAAATCGCAACAAAAGGCATCAAAATGACAGATGGAGTTGGTCCAAAAAATAAATATTGTCTTCCCCGATAATCTGCAAAATCTCCCGCCGGTAAATTAAGAGGGCTTAAATAAAGATCACCCCTTAAAAAGCTTTGAGCTAATTTCACAAAATGTTTGTCCTGCACAAACCATGTCGATTGATGTATCACAAATCCCGAAATAATAGAGAATACAAATAAAATTACCGGGATCAAAAAAATAAATAGTTTTTTCATTTACAAAATTATATCATTCAGTATTTACGACAAAATCGCAAAATTCAATCATCATATCCAAAAAGATCGATTAAACTTTGCAATTTATCTTTTAAATTTAAATCAACGACCGTTTCTATCATGCCTCTATTTCTAAGTCCATAATAAATCACAGAATTAAGTGGGGCTAATAAACACAAAACTAAAACAGCTAAATCTTCTTCACCATCGATTACAATTATTTTTTTATTATTGCTGATTTCATTTAATGATGTGTTTAGAGCCTTAACCAGAGCCCGGGAAACAATTCCTGGTGGGTTTGCAACTTTAATTATTTTCTCCTCACCACTAAAACCGAGATCCTCCACTTTCTTAAAAGAATCCACTCTTTGAATTTTGAAATCTATTAACGACAAGTTAAAAAATAACCCATGCCTTAAAAAACCTTGGGTGGTGAAATCACCAACAGTTGCTACTAGACTCATTTTATCTTTCATATGTTTAATTTTTTTTAAGTCTTTATAAACTTTTCCAAAAGGTTTTCTTAAAACCACTCTTAAATTTTCAGGCAAACGTAGATCTCCCTTTTTTATTAAATATTCATAATAATTCAATCCTTGCCGGTTAATAGTTCCACTTTTTATCCTTTTGGAAGATATTGTTTTTTTATCTTGACCTAAAACTAGTGAGAAAATTTCTACTGGTAAAGCACGTAAGCCTAACTTAATTCTTTCCTCATTTATCATTTTTACGCCTGCAAGGCTATCTTTAGTCGCTAGCAAACAGTCAATTGTTTTATCTTTTAAAGTGGGCCCAAAAAAATCATCTAATTGAATAATGCTCGCTTGGGATGAAAATTTATTTAACTTGACAAAATTGCAAACAGATTTGAACCTATTGTCAAAGTCCGTAAGGCTGCCCCCTTTTAATTTCCTCACAAGTGTGTCACTTGTGATGCCTATTGTCACCCGTTCTCCGAGAGAGAATGCATGTTCAATGAACTCTTGGTGACCAAGGTGCAAAAGATCAAAAGTTCCACCTATGGCGATGTGTTTATATTTCATTCAAAGTATATTAGATAGATTATGCGTCTATTATATAAATTAAGCGCCCTTGACGCTCTTTCAGTTATAATTAAATTGTGAAATATTTAGATTTGCCTGGGCTAGCAGATGTTCACGTTCATCTTAGGGAGCCAGGGGCAACACACAAAGAAGACTTTACCACAGGCACTAAAGCAGCTATCGCAGGCGGTTATACCCAAATTCTCGACATGCCCAATAATACTCCTCCAACAATTACCCCGGAAGAATTAGAAACAAAAATTAACTTAGCCAAAGGTAAAATTTGGTGTGATCTGGGGTTTAATTTTGGTGCAACTAAAGATTCAGTAGTTTATTTCAATAAAATAAAGAATAAAGTTTTTGGACTCAAATTATACACGAACAGAACAACAGGTCCGCTACTTATAGAAGACCAACAGGATAAAGAATTAATTTTCAAATCTTGGGAAAATCAAATTCCAATCATGGTTCACGCAACGGGTGAAACAATAGAAGTTGCTATAAAACTTGCCCAAAAATATAAAAGAAAAATTCATGTTTGCCATGTTACTACAGACCAAATCAGCACTCTTAAAAAAGCTAAAAAAGACGGCGTAGATATTTCTACAGAGGTTTGCCCACACCATTTGTTTTTAAACAAAAACGACCTTAAAAATCTTGGCCCTCTCGGCATGATGCAGCCACCACTCATGAGCAAAAAAGACCAAGAAGCCATATGGGAACACCTTGATTTTATAGACATGATATCAACGGACCATGCGCCTCATACACTTGAAGAGAAATTAGAAGATAGGTCACCCAAATTCGGTGTGCCTGGTCTGGAAACTACGCTGCCCCTTATGCTCTCAGCCGTCTCCAAAAAAATGATCACACATGAAAGATTGGTAGAAATGCTATCGACAAATCCCAAAAAAATATTTAAGCTCCCCAAACAAGAAAAAACATTCGTTACAGTTGATATCACAAAGACTTACACAATAGGACAAAAAAAATTATTTACAAAATGCGCGTGGACGCCCTTCAAAGATTTAGAAGGATCAGGTGAAATAAAACAAATATTCCTAAGGGGGAATAAAATCTTTGAAAATGGAAATTTTATCGGTAAGCCAATGGGTCAAATAATGAAACCTTAACATGGACAACTACGGTTATTATCAACAACCAAAAAATAAATTATTTTTTGATATCGAAACTATCCCAGCACCATCAAACTTCAAAGACGTTGCTATAAAAGTAACACTCCAAAAACTTATCGCAAAAGACAATAAATTGAAATTAACAAAAAAGCTAGAAGAAGATCTTTTCAGACAAACAGCAATATCAGGAGATTTCGGTAGAATATTTTGCATAGGTTATGCAATAAATAACGAAAATGTGCAAATTATCAAAGGTAAAGAAAATGAAATATTGCAAGAATGGTGGAAACTTGCTGATAAAACGGATTTATTCGTAGGTCATAATATTATGGATTTTGACCTGCGCTTTATCTTTAAGAGGTCAATAATCAACAAAATTAAACCCTCAGCAAAACATTTAAATTTATCTTTTGCCCGATACAGAAATTATCCGATTTACGACACAATGCGAGAATGGGAAAAATGGTCTGCTAGTTTTATTAAATTGGATACGCTCGCCAAAATCTTAGGTTTACCTTCATCAAAATCGGGAGGCATTGACGGTTCTCAGGTCTACGATTTTTATCTTAAACATCAGTATGCAAAAATATACAAATATTGCATGAGGGACGTTGTACTCACTCGTGATATTTACAAAAAAATGGTTTTCGACATAAATGCGTAAATTATTATGCTAAAAACAAAACTTCTCAAGCCAACTTACATACTTTGTTTAATAATATTTTTATCCTTAATCTTAAGGTTCTACCTTCTAGGCAAAAATCCTCCAAGCCTTGATTGGGACGAAACAGCCCATGGATATAATGCTTATTCGATATTAAAAACCGGCAGGGACGAATATGGATATAAATTTCCGCTGTCTTTCAGATCGTTTGATGATTACAAACCTCCTCTTTATACCTACCTGGTAGTTCCATCCGTTGCAGTTTTTGGCCTCAACGATTATGCTGTACGTTTCCCATCAGCACTACTAGGGGTTTTTGCAGTCATGTTCACGTACCTGGTGGCGTATGAATTTTTTAGAAATAAAAAAATAGCTTTACTAGCAGCTTTTTTTCTTGCAATTTCTCCGTGGCACTTGCAGTTCTCCAGGGTTGCATTTGAAACCAACAGTACAATTTTTTGGACAGTTCTTGGCACTTGGGGATTTTTAAAAGGGTTAAGAGCAAGGGGAATCAAAATCACATTATGGTTTTCACTAACGGCTTTAGCCTATGGTGCAAATCTATATATGTACCATAATTCGCGAGTTTTTGTACCATTATTTTCATTGCTATTAGCAAGCCTTTATATAAAAAAACTGTTAAATATAAAAAAAGCCCTCATAGCACCGATAATTATTTTTTCGATTTTCCTTTTTTCTTTAATTCCTATCGCAACTTCAGTTGCTGGTCAATTGCGATATTTAGGTACATCTGTTTTTGGAGATAAATCACCATTGTATAAAGCTTCCGATTTGCTAGCTTCAGATGCCCAAAATGCACAGGACATTGAGGGGAAAATAATACACAATAGGAGGCTTGTTTATGTTCCAATAATTATTGAAAATTATCTTTCCCATCTGCGGCCTACGTATTTATTCTTTACTGCTGATATGGATAGACACCATGCTCCTATGGTAGGTTTGCTCTATCTTTGGGACTTTCCGTTTTTACTTTGCGGCATCTATTTTCTAATAAACAAAAAATACGACAATAAAAGCAAAAAAGCAGTATTCGGTTGGTTTTTGCTAGCACCTGTTGCGGCATCAGTAACCTGGGGTGTACCTCACTCTCTCCGCACAGAAGTATATTTACCAACTTTCCAGATATTTACAGCTATCGGAGTTTATTATTTAACAAAATATTCAAAACAAATAAAAATTATCACAGTATTAATTACCATTTTCTTATTTCTAAACTTCTTCTTTTATCTACATCAATACTACGTTCATATGCCATTGGAATTTTCAAAATCTTGGTTATACGGAAGACGTGAAGCAGCAATTTTTTCTGACTCAATAAAAAACAATTATGACAAAGTAATCGTTTCAACAGCCCTAGAGCAACCACACGAATTTTGGCTTTATTATCTAAAGTACGATCCAAAGAAATATCAAGATCAGGGCGGGACTGTCTCTGGTGGCTTTCTGGAGGACAGAAATAAGTTTGAAAATTATCTTTTTAAACCCATCAATTTTGATAAACAGTCAAATGAAGAAAAAACTCTCTTTGTTGGCCTCCCAACGGAATTTCCAGAAAATGCAAAAATTCTCAAAAAAATATCTTATCTAAATGGAGAACCTGCAATTTACGTTGTAGACGGAAATGAAAATTAAGATACTCATCCTAATCACACTTCTGGCAGGTTTTTTACGGTTTTATCATCTTTCTTCCAACCCACCTGGTCTATATATGGATGAAATATCTTTTGGCTACAATGCTTATAGTATTTTAAAAACTGCAAGGGACGAATATGGCACTTTTCTTCCAACAGCATTTAAATCATTCGGTGATTACAAGGCTCCTCTTTATGCTTATCTTTTAGTCCCGACAATTGCTATTTTTGGGCTAAACGAGTTTGCTGTGAGATTCCCAGCTGCCCTTTTAGGGACGCTTACTATTCCGCTAGTGTATTTTTTAGTACTTAAAATATTTAGAAACGAAAAAATTGCACTACTTTCCTCCGCCTCACTTGCAATATCTCCTTGGCATTTACAATTTTCAAGAGCCGGTTTCGAAGCAAATACAATGGTATTTTTCGAAATTTTAGGTTTTACACTATTTTTATATTCAAAAAATAGGCTTAGATACCTCATTTTGGCAGCAATCGCTTTTGGCCTTGCTTTTAACGCCTATCACGCAGCTCGAATTTGGATACCGATATTTTTGCTGACAGTAGCAATTTATTATCGCGAAAGTCTTCTTAAGCAAAAATCAAAGATTTTAGTCGCTGCCTTTATTTTGTCAATATTTATCTTGCCCTCAGTAATTAATTTTAAAGACGTTACCACAAGAGGTAGGGACGTTTTAATTATAGGACAAAAAGATATAGAAAAAACTTTTGTAACCAATTATCTTACTCATTTTTCACCGGTATTTCTATTTGTTTCAGGAGATTCTATAGGCAGGCATTCAGTCCCTGGCATAGGGGAATTGTATATTTTTAAAATTCCTTTTGTGTTCATAGGCCTAATGGTGCTAATAAAAAGTAAGGAAAGAAATTGTAGGCTTCTTCTTGCTTGGTTTCTCATTGCGCCTATACCTTCAGCTATTGCAACTCCTGCGCCTCATGCATTACGGGACATCACATCAATCCCACTTTGGTCAATAATAACCGCGCTTGGTATTTATAGTTTCACAAAAGTAAGAATAAACCCCTATTTAAAGAAAACTTTATACGTGATTGTTTCAGTCATAGCATTTTATAATATTATTACCTATTTACACCTCTACCACTCACACTATCCCAAAGAAAAAGCAATTGACTGGTCGGCCGGTACAAAAGAAATGATCCAATATGTAGCAAGTGTTGAAAATAACTACGGTAGGATTTATGTGACAAAAAGCTACTCAATCCCTTATATATATTTTCTCTTCTACACCAAATATGATCCAAAAATTTACCAGCAGGAAAATGGAGATAATAGCCATTTTGGAAAATATTATTTCAATACTACTGATTGGCCAAGCTATAACGGTAGATATTTAGTTATTGATGATGGTGGCAGTCATCCCCGAAATCTTCTTAAGGAAATTTATATCAATAACAATAATCTAATCTATCGAATAGGAAACTGATGAAAATAATTTTAACTATATTTTTTATTTTTTATTTACTGACAAAACCGACTCTTATCCCTCAAGAGGAGTGCAATCTCCGAACAATAAGTCAGTCAATTCCCCCCATAGTCTGGTACGAACAAACTATTGACGGTGAAAATCAACCTTCGATTGTAACAAGGTTTTTCCATAACAAATCAAACATTTTTATGAGTCAATTTACAAAATGTTATGCTCATTCATTTGAACCTGTTGAAGTTTACTTATCAATTGGCCTTATAGGCTTATTCTTTTGGGCAAACTTTATTTATGAAATATTAATTAAAAAAAACTGGTGGTTAATAGCGGTATTCTTATCGATTCCAGTGCTTACCATATTTATTAGCGACCCTAGAATTACAAGCTACGCTTACAAGATATTTGCTATGATTGGTTTTGCCTATTTCTTAAAAAGAGTTAAATGAAAAAATACATTTTTATTTTAATAATTGTTCTTGCTTCTATCCTACGTCTTTACGACTTAGGTAAAGCCCCACCCTCTTTATATTGGGATGAAGTTTCCCTCGGCTACAATGCATATTCGATTTTAAAAACTGCTCATGATGAACATGGAAAATTCCTCCCGATTACAAATTTCGGTGCGTTTGGAGACTATAAACCACCGGGGTACATTTATGCGACAGTTCCCTCAATTGCAATTTTCGGCCTCACAGAATTTGCAGTGCGATTTCCTAGTGCTTTATTTGGTATTTTAACTGTTGCACTTACTTACTTTCTAACAAAAAAACTTTTCAATAATGAAATTGTTGCGAACATAAGCGCCCTATTTCTAGCAATTTCCCCATGGCATATACAGTTTTCCAGAGCTGCTTTTGAAGCAAATGCTGGCCTTTTTCTGTCAACTTTAGGTATTTACTTATTTGTTAAATTTGCAAAAGATAAAACCATTTTCATTTTTCCTGCAACTTTATCATTTCTGGCAGCCATGTACACCTTTACCGGACAAAGATTATTTGTGCCATTCATATTAATAATTCTTTCGATTCAGTTTTATAAAGAAATGTTAACTAATAAAAAAACAGTTTTGATAGCAGCCGTCACAGGAATAATTCTTTTATTGCCTCTTTATAAATTTGCCACAACGACTATTGAGGGTAAGCTTAGGTTTAATGAGGTAACTATTTTTAAGGATTTAAATCCAATAAATGATTCTATTAAATATAGGCAACAGGATGGTTTTGCCAAATATGCTGATCTAATTCACAACAGAAGATTCATGTTTGCTTATGATTATATAGGACATTATTCGGATGCTTTCGATCCTTCATTTTTATTCTTTCATGGAGACGTAAACCCAAGACTTTCCTCACAAGGAGTCGGCGAGCTTTATCTTTTCGATTTTATCTTAGTCTTATCTGGTATTTATTTTATAATTAGCAAAAAGCAAAAATATTCCTTTTTAATCCTAGGCTGGTTAATTGTCTCACCACTTGGTCCCGCCACAGCCCGTGAAACCCCTCACGCATTAAGAATGGTACACATTCTCCCTACATACCAACTACTTAGCGCGTTTGGTTTGTACAACCTCTATTTATCTTTTAAAAAAAGAGGGAAGACAGTAATCTTATTAGGATCAATTATCGTTTCTGCCTCGGTTTTTTACTATCTTCATTTTTATTATTTACACTACCCTAAGCAATATTCGGGCGAGTGGCAATATGGATATAAGGAGGCAATAAATTATATTCAACCGATTTATCAAGAATACGATAAGATTCTGGTCTCAGATCACTTGGGAAGAGCTTATATTTATTTACTGTTTTACCTAAAAATTGACCCAAAAGAATATCAAAAAACAGCTAGTGTTGTTAGAGATAATTTCTACTTCTATAATGTAAATGGGTTTGGAAAATTTATTATTACAACTGATTATTCAAAATATTATCAAAAAAATACTTTAATTATTGCAAGCCCGCAAGGCTTAACAAGCAACATGGTTAAGTTAAAAACGATATCGGATCTTCAAAATAATCCGGTATTTGATATAGGAGCGATACAAAAATGAAAATAACAAATTACATTAGTAAAAACAATTATTTCATTTGGTTTATATTTGTACCTTTGTTCCTAGTAACGCGCCTAGTGAATCTCAAAATTATCCCTATTTTTACCGATGAAGCCATTTATACATATTGGGCACAAATTGCCCTTCACGATCCGGCAAATCGGTATATCTCTATGACGGACGGTAAGCAGCCATTATTTATTTGGCTGGCTGCAATTTCACAATATTTTATCAGCGACCCTCTTGTCGCTACTCGTATCGTATCAGTTGTTGCAGGTTTCGGGTCGTTTATAGGCATATACCTATTGGCAAAAGCTCTCTTTAACAAAAAAATAGCCTTAATTTCTTGTGTGCTTTATCTAATTTTACCTTTTACACTTCTGTATGACCGTATGGCTCTATATGATTCGCTTCTAACAATGCTCTGCATCTGGGTAGTTTTCTTTACCGTAAAAATTGCTAAAAAACCTCAATTAGACATGGCATTGCTCAATGGGGCAATATTAGGATTAGCACTAATTACGAAATCATCTGCAGACTTTTTTCTATATCTACTGCCGTTTTCAGCCGTATTTTTCAATTTTCGTAAAAATTCAAAATACACATTACTCAAATATGTATTATTCTTAATCTTATCTGCCCTGATTGCTGAAGGTATCTATAGTACTTTGAGGCTTTCGCCATATTTTTACATCATTGCTCAAAAAAACTTCACTTTCATAAGATCATTTCACGAAGTAATCAATAAGCCTTTTGAGTATTTTCTTTCAAATCTCCAATCAATTACGCTTTGGATTATTACATATACGCAGTTGCCATTAACTCTTTTATTTATAGCCGGAATTATATTTGGTTTTGTTAAAAAAAATCGATCAATTATTTATCTTTTTGTTCTAATCTTTGCTCCGCTCCTTGCAGAAGCGCTTTTTAACAAAGTTTTATACCCTCGCTTTGTCCTCTTTTATTATCCATTCATTATTTTAATAACAGCTTTCTTTATAGAACAAATCTTAAACCATTTTTCATCAAAAAAAATATTTATATCTGTAATACTGTTAGCAACCATAATCCTTCCAATTTCAATTTCACTAAAACTGATAACGGATCCAGCAAAAGCTAAAATACCTTCTTCTGATTCAAACCAATATCTAAATGATTGGCCAGCAGGTTATGGAGTCCAAGAGGTAATTAATATTTTAAAAAGTGACTCGAGAAACCAACAAGTTAATATAGGTACTGAGGGAACTTTTGGTTTATTCCCTTTTTCATTAAACATTTATTTTTATAACAATAAAAATGTTCACATTTACTCCTTCTGGCCTGTAGATGCTAAAGAAATTCCGCAACAAATATTAGATCTTTCAAAGAAACAAAAAACCTATTTTGTTTTTAACGAAAACCAACAATATGTAAATAACCCAAACCTAAAACTTATAGGGTCATATCAAAAGGGAACTGGTAAGAGCTTTATGAGACTCTATGAAGTCATACAATGACCATTTTAAAAAAAAACTACACTTACATTTCATCCAAAATTAATTGGGTTTTGTTGGGTATTATTATCATAGGTTCTATACTCAGATTAGTTAATTTAAATAATGTGCCCTCAGGCTTGCATTTTGATGAAGCTCAAAGTGGGTATAACGCCTTTACGCTTTCTAAGCACTTAAAAAACATACAAGGTGAATTCCTGCCAACAGATATTGATTATTTTCAGGATTTCAGGCCTGCAGGGAATAGTTACTTAACCGCGTTAACAGTAGGAATTTTTGGGTTAAACGAAACCACAATAAGACTGCCTGCAGCAATTTTTGGTATATTAACGATATATTTAACCTATCTAATTGCATTTAAAATATTTAAAAAAAAAGAAGTAGGCTACTTTTCTGCATTTCTGATCGCCATTTCACCATATCACATAGTTTTTTCCAGGGCTTCTACAGACGGAATTATTGACTTATTTTGGGTATTGCTTTCAATTACTCTGGTCCTAAGGTTTCTTGAAATAAAAAACAAATCTCTTTTACTAATTAGTTATATATTCTTACTTTTTAGTTTTTTTACCTACCAAACTTCAAGGTTTATGGCTCCCGTTTTAATTTTTTTGTTAACTCTTACACACTTTATTTTTTATCGAGTAAGAACATCGACCTACAAGTGGATACTTATCTTAATTATGGTTTACTTTATTTTTCCTTGGGGCTATTTTGCCGTAAAAGGCAAAACTGGTGCAAGGTTCAACCAGGTGAGTACTTTTTCTTTCCCGGAAGTTCAAAGACAAATAAATGAATCTGTAACAGAAGCAGGCACACTTAAAATACCTGTAGTACTTACGCGAATTTTACATAATAAGCCATTAGGATACCTGCAAGACATAAGTGCTCGGCATTTAAGTTTTTTTTCTCCCCCTCTAGTACTGTTCGACACAACAAAGCCATCAAGGTACAGAGTTCCGTCTATGGGGATGTTTTCAATTATCGAATTTACTGGTCTATTGCTCGGTTTATACTTTATGTTTCGATATAAAGGAAACAATTTAAAATGGTTTATTCTCGCAGCTTTATTGATTGCACCGTTACCATCCTCAATAACTTTTGATGATTTTCCAAATTTTCAACGTGCTATTTATTTAATACCCTTTTGGGAAATTCTGGCTGGATTTGGAATATATAGTCTATTCGCGTATTCAAAAAAATATAGAAAATTAACATTTGTACCTTTTTTTCTAATTTTTAGCCTACAGTTCACGTTTTTTATTTATCAGTATTTTTTGATTAGTCCTATTCATGAACCATTTTATAGAAATTACGAAGAGAAAGAACTGGCATTATTTTTAAATAGCGACGAGATAAAAAAATACAGTAAAATTGGAATGTCTGATAATAGAGGCACGTATATATTTTATTTGGTTTTTAACAAATTAGATATTTTTAATCTCAATGTCCAGAAAGAAGGGAAATACTTCCATGATAACTTTATCCTGTCCAATTTATATTTTTCAAAAAACAGGTGTTTAGGAGTCGGCGACTTCTTAAAAGAAGAATATTCTCTAGTAATTCAATTTGAAGATTGTAAAGTTTTTTCATTTAATAAGCCTGTCCATTTCTTCAGAAGAAAAGATAATTCACTTGCTCTGGTTGCGTACCAAACTGACCATAAACTTTTTGAAGAATTTAAAATTAAAAATGAAAATTAGATTATTTTCTAAAATGATTATGATAAATATTCACTTGTTCCTAAAACATTTAAGGAAGCGGCAATCTCGACATAAAACATACAATGTAGAACAACTTTAATGAAAAACATATACATTTTAACCTTAATATTTGTGATGGCATTAGTGGTTCGATTTTATCAACTCGGGATTGTGCCTTTCAGCCTGGATTGGGATGAAGTGAGCAATTCTTATAATGCTTACTCTATTTTAAAAACGGGTCGAGATGAATACGGAAATTTTCTGCCAGTAACTAATAGGTCATTCGATGATTACAAACCGCCCCTTTATATGTATCTTGACATACCAGCTGTAGCGATCTTTGGCCTAAATAATATTTCTGCCAGACTCCCGAGCGCAATTTTGGGTCTACTTTCAGTTTTCTTAGTGTACTATTTAACAAAACTACTCTTTAAAAACGAAAAACTTTCATTACTTTCTGCTGCAATTTTCGCAATCGAACCGTGGTCCAGCCATTTCTCGAGAATTGGTTTCGAAGCAAATATCGGCCTATTTTGCACATTAGGAACTTTTACATTTCTACTGCTTGCTTTTAACGAAAACATTTTGATGAAAAAAAGAAAGCTTTTTCTTCTCTTAAGCAGCATATTTTTTGTTTTAAGTATGTACAGTTATCACTCAACCCGAATTTTCGTTCCACTTCTGTCATTAACAACATTATTCATTTATAAAAATCAAGTACTTTCATTAGGTAAAAGATATATATTTTTGCTTATTTTAATAACATTTGTTTTTTTGCTACCAATTATCATTTTTGCTCCAAAAGGATCTTTTGCAAATCGCCTTGAAGAGACAACGCAAAAAGCAATATTGCATGACTTAAATACCTCTACCAATTTAATACAAGAAGATAATTCACAGCAACAAAAATTTTCAACCATTATTCACAATAGAAGAATAGTGATAATCCAATCAGCCATTCAAAGATACATGTCCCATTTTGATGTAAATTTTTTATTTACAAACGGTGACGATAATTTTAGACACCACATAGAACAACATGGCCTACTTTTCCTTTTTCAGTTACCATTATTTTTAATAGGACTTTATATTGCTGTAAAAAAACACACACAGAATCATCTATTCATTTTATCTTGGTTAATTTTAGCTCCAATTCCGGCGTCACTCGGTGATGCTTTTCCGCATGCAATCAGAAGTTATAATCTTATATTTCCAATTACTGTCTTGAGTGCAATTGGTTTAATTTCAATAATGTCAACTTTACACTTCAAAAATATAAAATCATCAGCTATTACTATTTCTATAATAGGTACGTTGCCCTTTATTGTATATACTCATAACTATTTAAACCATTATAATGTTGATGAAGGCGTCTGGTGGCAATTTGGATATAAGGAAGCTGTATTGCAAACAGAAAACCTAAAAAGCCGTTTCGATAAAATTTTAATAGACCCCTCCATGGAACAGGGATACATATTTTGGCTTTATTACAGCAAATACGATCCAAGTCAATATCAACGGTCAAATGACAAAAACCATTTTGATAAGTACTTTTTCACGAATTCTAAATCAACTGGCCCAAAAGAATTATACGTATCGCTTGTAAAAAGCTTCCCCAGTAACTTTGTAGTTTTAAAAACAATAAACGATCCGAAAGGACAGCCTATAATTAAGATAGGATACGAAAATTGAAAATAAAATGACAAACAAAAAAAATAATTCACTAATAATTTCTGCGGCGATTACCACTTTCAATGAAGAAAATAACATTGTAGATTGCATAGATTCGTTAAAAAAATTAACAACGGATATTGTGGTGGTAGATGGGCAATCAAAGGATAAAACACAGGATTTGGCAAAAAGCGCAGGCGCCAAAGTAATTAGTATTTCAAACAACCCTATGTTCCATAAAAACAAAAATATTGCAATAAAAAATTGTAGAGGAAATTGGGTGATTTTATTGGATGCAGATGAGAGAATATCTACAGCACTTGCTTCAGAAATCAAACAAACTATAACTAAAGAGCCAAAAGAAAACGGCTTTTGGATTAACCGTAGTAACTGGTTTTTAGGTGGTTATTTAACAAAAGGTGGCGCTTACCCAGATTCTGTTATCAGATTATTTAGGAATGGAAAAGGAATCCTCCCCGAAGTAAGTGTACATGAGCAGGTTTCCATAAAAGGAAAAGTCGGACATTTAAAAAATAACATAATTCATTTTGCAGATCCTAATTTCGAGAGATATCTTGTGCGGGCAAACCGATATACGGATTTGACAGCAACAAATTTTCATAAAAGTCAAACAGGCAAGGGCACCGCTCAGATACTTTTTTACTTAGTAGTAAAACCCCTGATGACTTTCTTTAACATTTACATAAGACATAAGGGTTTCCAAGACGGATTTAGAGGTTTTGTTTGGGCGCTTTTTTCAGCAAGTCATTATTTTTACGCATACTCAAAATACATCTCAAATAAAGAATAATTTTGCCTGTTGCATTAATTGCTAAAACTTGATAACAATTTTTATGTAGTGTCTTTTTTGAAGGGAGGTGAATAAAATGCCAGCAAAGAAAAAAGCAAAAGCCAAATCAAAGAAAAAAGTTGCTAAAAAAGCAAAAAAAACTGTAAAGAAAACAGTAAAAAAAACAACTAAGAAAAAAACAACGAAAAAGAAAACAACGGCCAAGAAAAAAACTAAGAAGAGGTAATATATCGTTGTCAGTTCGAACTGCCCACCTCTAAGATGATAAAGAAATCTTTAAATCGTATAGGTGGGTTTTATTATTTAATGCCACAACAATATGGGTTATTCGCAAATCAAACATTACTGATATAATTTTTGTGTGAAGGTTGCATTTGATATTTCTCCTATTCTAACAGCTCACTCTTCTAGGGGTATTGGGGTATATACTAAAAACCTATTAAAAGGGCTGCAAAAGATGAATGATATCAAGATTATTCCTTTTGAAAACCCCAAAAAACCTCCGGAAGCTGACTTAATTCACTATCCGTACTTCGATTTGTTTTTTCACACCTTACCTATAATTTGTAAAACACCAAGAGTTATTACTGTACACGATGTTATACCCCTAGTATTCCCCAATCATTTCCCATCGGGCAAAAAGGGCAAAGTTAATTTGTGGTTTCAAAAAATAGCTTTGAAAAATACGCAAGGAGTTATTTGTGACTCGCAAACATCAAAAACTGACATAGAAAGCAGATTGGCATATTCTCCTGATAAGATTTATGTAGCATATCTTGCTGCAGGTGAATCTTTTAAGAAAGTTTATGATACAAAAATATTAAATAAAACAAAAAGAAAATATAGTCTTCCAGAAGAATATATTTTATATGTCGGGGACGTCAACTGGAATAAAAATGTACCTAACTTATTAAAAGCTGTTCAGTTATCAAATAGAAATCTCGTATTGATCGGCAAATCGTTTACAGATGATAACCTAACTCAAGTTAAAGAAATTAATTTGCTAATAGACAGTTTAAACCTCGGAAATAGAGTACTTAAACTAGGCTATGTACCCGATAATGACCTAGCAAATATCTACAATATGGCAGATATCACTGTTGTTCCGTCACATTATGAGGGTTTTGGATTGCCGGTTATCGAAAGTATGGCATGCGGAACGCCTGTAATCTGTTCTAACAATTCTTCGTTACTGGAAGTAGGTGGAGAAGCGGCAATTTATTGTAATGCTAACGATCCAAAAGATATTGGAGACAAAATAAATAATTTTATATCGTCAAACAAAGTAAAAAAAGAAAAAATACAAAAATTAACAGAAAAACAAGCAACAAAATTCAGCTGGAAAAGTACAATCGAGGATATTGTAAAAATATACAAAACTCTTTCTAAATAAATGGTAAAAAAAATTATCACCTTATTCATCACATGGAAAATAATCATTTTTTTTGTTGCTGCAGTTTCACCAATGGCAATTCCTACTTTCGGCAACAGGTTCCCTTACGTAGAAATATTAAAACAATCTAAATTGCCTTATTGGATCTGGTGCTTTGGAAATTTTGATGGTGTCCACTATTTAAGAATTGCCAGCGACGGGTATGTATATCAATATACGCAGGCTTTTTTCCCATTTTTTCCAATATTGATTAAGCTCGTTTCTTTTATGACATTTGGTAATTATTTATTGGCCGGACTTTTAATTTCCAATATTTCTTTTTTATTTTCACTTATTATTTTTTACAAATTAATTGTAAAAATTTATAACCCTAAAATCGCTTTATGGTCAGTAATCTTCCTTCTTTCTTTTCCTACATCATATTATTTTGGTTCAGTCTATACAGAAGGGTTGTTTTTTTTAATGATAATTACAAGTTTTTATCTATTAGAACAAAACAAAAATTGGCAGGCAGCAATAATTGGCATTTTCGCATCTGGAACCCGTTTTGTAGGAATATTTCTTAGTTTGTTTGCTTTTTCTAGCAAAAAACATCAATTTAGCTTTCCGTTCTTGCTTGTCCCACTTGGACTTATTTCTTACATGATCTATTTACAACTTAAATTTAATAATGCATTTTATTTTTTAGCCGCCCAAACAGCATTTGGACAAAACAGAGAAGCTGCCAAAATAATTATTTTGCCACAAGTGCTTTACAGGTGGGTAAATCAACTGTTAACTACACACGGGTTAATTTTTGCAAATTCTGCATTTGAATTCTCAACTACCATTTTTGCAATTGTACTGCTTTTAATTGGGCTAAAAACCATCAAAAAGGAATGGATTATATTTAGCCTTTGTGCAATTATCACACCTACATTAACAGGAAGTCTTGCTTCAATGCCAAGATACGTCTTAGTTGCTTTTCCGGTATTTGTCATGCTTGCTCAAATAAAAAATGACTTTGTCAAAATTCTTATCGCTTCAATATTTTTTGTTTGTTTAACAGTTACTACGGCTCTCTTCACACGCGGTTATTGGATAGCTTAGCAGCAAAAAAAATGATAATATTGCAATATGGGCTTTTACCAATTACTGGTTGTAAGCGTTATATTCAACGTAATCGCCAATATTTTCCTTAAAAAAGGCGTAGTTTCGTTTGGTGGCATAAGTTCGGATTCATCTAAACTGGTACCTGGGCTTCTCAGAGCTGCCTACAATCCATATATAATCTTCGGCCTTGTTCTTTATGGGTTATCGTTTTTAATCTGGTTACGCGTTTTATCATTTAATGACTTATCAAAATCATACCCGATATTTGCCACCTGTGTTTTTATATTGACTACGATTGGTTCGGTTGCATTTTTAAACGAAAACGTTTCAGTTATGAGAATACTAGGGATTGCTGTAATGCTATTGGGAATATTTATTGTATCTCGTTCTTAATTTGCCCGCCTGGTATAATTCACACCTAAATGAACAGGAAAACAAAGGTTTTAATAACCGGCGGAGCAGGCTTCATAGGGTCTCATCTGTCGAATAGACTCTCCGAAAATAATTTTGATGTTTTAGTTATTGATAATTTATCCAAAGGGAAGTTGAAAAACCTGAGCAAAAGTATTGAGTTCCTAAAACAAGATATTCGTTCGAAAGCATTTATAAAAACATTCGAAAATTTTAAACCGGATTATCTTTTTCATCTTGCTGCTCAGACAAACATTACGAAATCACAAAAAAATCCAAAAGAAGAGTTTGAAATTAATTTCCTGCCTATTATTGAAATGCTCAGAACGGCAAAAAAAGTGAATTTAAAAAAAATTATTTTTTCATCATCTGCCGCTGTTTACGGGGATTGTAAAGTTTTACCGATAAAAGAAAATTCAATGTTAAACCCAAGTTCCCCTTATGGAATTTCCAAACTGGCAACAGAGAATTACATTAAATATTTTTCAGAAGAATTTAAACAGCAGTATGTAATATTAAGGTATGCAAACGTATATGGCCCTAAGCAGGATTTTACAAGTGAAGGCGGGGTGGTGGCAATATTTGTGGTTAACATGATAAACGGAAAAGATATTAAAATTAATGGCTCTGGGAACCAGACAAGAGATTTTATCTTTGTTGAGGATGTTGTCAGAGCGAACATGAAAAGTTTAAATAAAAACCTAAAGGGAATTTATAATATTGGAACTTCGCAAGAGGTACAAATTAAAGATTTGTACAATAAATTAAAGATGCTAATTAAAACAAAATCAAAAGCAAAATTAATGATAGATGCGCCTTTTGGTGTACGACGCAGTTCTCTTTCATACTATCTTTTTAAAAAGAATGCTGGCTTTAAGGTTTCAACTGATTTCGCAACTGGTTTAAAAAAAACAATTGACTACTTTAATAATTTATGAAGTTACTTATATTAGTGCCAGCGTACAACGAAGAAGAAGTATTGAATACAGTTCTAAAAGGTCTTAAAAAATTAAACTTTAAAAGTATAAAAAAAGAAATTGTTTTAATAAACGATGGGTCAACAGATAGAACTGAGCAAATTGCAAAGAAAAATAAAGTAACTATCCTTTCGCACCCCATAAACAGAGGACTCGGTGGCGCACTTGGTACTGGTCTACAGTATGCAAGAAATATGAATGCAGACATCGTTGTCACATTCGATGCTGACGGGCAACACAGCCATAAGGATATAATTAGAATACTAAAGCCGATTATTGAAAAAAAAGCAGATTTTGTAATAGGTTCCAGACTTTTAAAAAACTCTCAAATGCCACCTGACCGAAAATTTATAAATTTTGTTGCAAACATTCTCAATTATATTCTTTGGTCAGTGTGGATTACAGATTCTCAGTCAGGCCTTAGGGCACTTTCAAAAAATGCGATAGGAAAAATACAAATAAAAATGAATAAGATGGAAGTCGCAAGTGAATTTTTTAAAGAAATTAAAAAAAATAATTTAAAAGTTAAAGAAATTCCAATAAAAGCAATTTATACCAATTACTCAAGAGGTAAAGGCCAAAAAAATACAAATGCTATCAACATTTTAGTAAAATTATTGTTATATAGAATTGCAGGTCAAAAATGATATACACACAGATCCTATTCACACTATTTGTTTTATTTGCCGTGTCCCGTGCTTTATTAAGGTTTAAGGAAGGTAAGATTTCTGTTCTAGCCCTAATAGGCTGGGTAGTTCTTTGGCTTTGGGTAGAAATAATTATTTGGATACCGGGGGTAACCACGCACATCGCAAAGATTCTTGGTATCGGCAGGGGGGCAGATTTGCTAATTTATGGGTCAATTATTACTCTGTTCTATTTAATATTTAGAATTTACGTGAAGCTTGAAGATATCGAACGCCAAATAACCCAACTGGCAAGAAAAACAGCTCTTCAAAACATTTCTACACCGAAAAAAATCAAGCGCAAAAAATGAAAATATTAATTTTGAGTGAGTATTTTCCATCAGGGAAAGAACTTAAACTTTCGGGTGGAGTAGAAACAAGAAACTACTACGTTGCCAAAAATTTATCAAAGCATAACAAAGTAACAATTATTGCCAGTAATATATATGGACAAAAACAAAAAGAAAACGCCTCAGGCATAAACATAATCAGAGTTGGTAAAAAACGAGATTACAATGCCACTACTGGTAGCATTTTAGACAGACTCATTTTTGTAAAAAAAGCGATAAACAAAGGGAAATCTCTAGATGTTGATATTGTAGAGGGTACAAATTTTATAACGCACCTAATTGCAAAAAGAATTTCACAAAAGAATAAAATCCCAGTTGTTTATTGGTACCCGGATGTATTTATAGGGCAATGGTTCAAAACTTCAGGTGCAATCGGTGGAACTTTTGGTTGGTTTTTAGAAAAATATAACCTCTTAAATAAAGCGAATATTTTTATTTCAATCTCTAAGCAAACAACAAACAAATTAATAAAAAATAGAATAAGCAGCAAAATTATTAAAACTATCCCTTGCGGTATAGAGCCTGGTGAATTTAAACAAAAAATCGTTAAAGTAAGTCCACAGGTAATTATTTGTATTTCAAGACTCGTTCCATATAAAAATATTGAAGATTTAATCTGGGCTTACGCGTTACTTGCCAAAAAAAACATCAAATGTTCTCTGAAAATAGTTGGCACAGGACCTGAAGAACAAAAACTTAGGAATATTTCTTCAATGCTTAAACTAAACAACAGTATAAAGTTCTACAAAAATTTGCCAAGAAAGCAATTCCTGAAATTATTGCAAACGTCTTACATATTATGCTCAACTTCAAGTGTCGAGGGTTTTGGCATTAATGTAATAGAGGCAGCAGCAAGTGGCGTACCCTATGTTTTGTCTAATCTAGGGGTTTTTAATGAAATCACAAAAAAAGGACTCGGTGGTTTGTTTTTCAAAACACGAGACGTAAAAGATCTAGCGGATCAGCTTGAAGTACTATTAACTGATAAATATTTATATAGAAAAAAACAAAAAGAAGCACTAAGTTTGGCGAAAACATATGACTGGAAGAAAATATCATTTGAAACCGCAAAAATATATCAATCTTTAATATGAAAGTAGCCATATTAATCGACACGTGGTTCCCTTTTGTAGGTGGTGGTCAAATTAACGCATGGGAAATTTCAAAACGCCTAGCAGAAGCAAGCTATAAAGTTGAAATAATCACTAGAAACTGTGGGCAAGACAATCTTGAAAATGTTAAAAACTTAAAATTAATAAAGCTTGGCAAATCATCAAAAGCAAATGACGACATAGCACGCGTCAAATATCTTTGGCAAACATCTATTTATGTCAATCGGAATAAATTTGACCTGGTCATTGCTCACGCCTTCCTTCCGGGCCTGATTGCCAAGTTATATATGATAGTTAAAAAAAAACCGGCTATATTGGTTGTTCACGGCACTTCAGTTGGAACTAATTTAAATCATGGCATAAAAGCTCTTCTTGAAAAAATTATCTTGACTAAAATAAAATATTCTGCACAAATTACCGTGTCAAGGGATTTTTTAGAAATAAAAAATATCAATAAAAATATTGTCTATATTCCCAATGGAGTTAACAAAATATTTTTTAAATCAGATCCATCTATGAAGAGAGAAAAAAACGCCTTACTTTTTGTAGGCCGCCTCCATACGCAGAAAAATTTAATCAATCTTATTGAAGCGATGAAATTGCTAAACAAAGAAAATTCGTTTGCCAAATTAACAATTATTGGGGATGGCCCCCAAAAACAGGAAATATTGGGCCTTATAAAAAAGTACAAGTTAGAGGGTAAAATAAAGCTTGAAGGGTTCAAACATAGTCTGGAGCTAGTCAAATATTTCCGTTCCTCTTCAGTCTTCATCTTACCTTCAACATACGAAGGACAAGCATTAACCCTTCTAGAAGCCTGGGCATCTGGCTTACCGGTAATTGTTTCAAAGACCGGTGATAACAAATATTTAGTTAAAGAAGGAATAAACGGCTTTTTTATAAGAAACCAAACTGAACCAAAAAGCATTGCCCAAACTATTAAAAATGCCCTTTTGGATAAAAAATTAAGCAAATTGGGTCAAAATGGACACTTGTTTGTGAAGAATAACTTTTCATGGGAGTTATCAGCACAAAAGACTTCACTCTTAATATCAACGATAAAAAAATGAATTGTACTGGTCCATTCTCGCCATCAAGATATGATTCATCAAATTATCTAACCGAGAAGCTTCAATCGATTATTAAATCAAACAATAATGTGTTAGATGTGGGTTGTGGAAAATTATATTTTTTAGAAATATTAAACAAGATAAACAAGTCAGTAAATTACCTCGGAATTGATCTTAATCCAAAAACAAACATGAAATTCAAAAAAAATATTAAAAGCAGAATAATACAACAAAGCATAATTTCATTTAAGACTAAAAATAAATTTGATTTAATTGTCTGCCTATGGGTTCTTGAACACATAAAAAATGACAAATTAGCCCAAAAAATAATGTTTAATCATGTGAAGAAAAATGGCTATCTAATAATAGCGGTCCCCACTATTTGGACATGGCCCTTGGAGTTTGGTAGACATGGCTTCCACTACTACTCGCTGGGCATTATTAAAAATATCACAGCTAACAAACAGCTTAAAGTAAGAGAAATCTATACAGCAGGGGGATTATTGGGTTTATTATTTATGATTGTTTATAACTGGCCCAGGTTTTTAATTTTAATTCCAAGTTTCATCTTATATAAAATTCTTTCTTTTTCAAAAAAAACGACCTTGACGTGGCAACAGTTTTCAAAAAAAGTCATAGATGTTACTTGGTACAGGTACCATAAGAGCCCGATGCTGGTACATTTCCACAATACAATGGTTCAATCAATTGTTAAAATAGACAACCTAATCAAGATTTTTCCTCAGAGCTACATTATAATATTGCAAAAATCATGAAGTCGCCAAAAATTAGTGTAATTATGGCCGTCTATAATGGCATGCCTTTCATTAGGGAAGCTGTAGCAAGTGTTCTTAGCCAATCGTATAAGAAATTTGAATTTATCATTGTTAATGACGCCTCAACAGATACCACTATGAAATATCTAAATAGCCTAAAAGATAAACGAATTAACATTATTAATAATCATAAAAATTTGGGTCTAGCTTTATCCTTGAACAAAGCCCTTAATGTTGCCAATGGTAAATATATTGCCCGCATGGATGCTGATGATATCAGCATGCCAAACAGACTGGAAGCTCAACTAAATTACATGGAGGACCATTCTCAAATCGCTCTTTGTGGATGTTGGGCTGAGTTGATTAACGAAAAAGGTAACAAAATTGGTGTCAAAAGATACCCCATACAAACAGAAAAAATTAAACTAACCCTCCTTCATTATCCATGCATCATTCATCCTACTTTTTTTGCCAAACGTAGATTTTACGAAGAATTGAAAGGTTATGATCCTAGCTATGATTTTGCAGAAGATTACGAACTTTTAATGCGCGCAAGGAATAAATTTCAGATGGCAAACATAAATAAAACACTCTTAAAATGGAGACTTTGGGATAAACGTAGATCTCGGCAAGATATGCACTTTATGGATAAAATTGATTTAAAAATAAAAATAGAATCTCTTAAAAGAGATGGTTTTAATATTTATGCGTTATTTACAGTAGCAAGCAAATTTGCATTGACTTATCTACTTCCACTTTCTTTAAAAATTAAATTATCAAAATTATTAAAATTAGCATAAAACATAAATATATTCAATGAAAAAGACATCAAAAAATAAATCTTTTAAACAAATACTTAAAAATGGACATAAACACCTATTAATATTTATTCAAAACGACAAATGGCTTATACGCATAACATTTGTATTTTTTATTGTTTATAAATTTTCGTTAATAACAATATCATTTTCAGGTCGAAATCTAGCACCCGAACCAGATGACTCATACAGCTACATTACTTTAATTAGGTTAGTTTTCGAAAAAGGTCTTTTTAGTAATACTCCCGCTATACCTTTTACCTCATATTTACATACTCTTTACACGCCTTACGTTATCGTAATGGCTTTGTTGGCCAAAATAATGATGCTTAATGCAGAAGAAATATTTAAGGCAAGTTTTTATTTTGGCACGGTTCTTCTAGCAATTATTTTGGTTAAATTTTTGACAAGTCTTACAAAAAATAGGAAAGTTATTGCTTCATCCCTTTTTTTTCTTGCTTTATACAATGGGAGCGGTGATTATCACGGTTTTTACTGGGTAGTTCCATCATTTTTCGCATTAGCCACATTTTTTATTTTATTTATACAACTTACCTCAAAATTCAAATATTGGTATGTATGGGTGGTTTTTATGAGTTTAATTTTTGTACTCATGCATCCAATTTCTGTTTATGCTTCATCAATCTTTGTTTTTTGGTCTGTTTTTTTAGGAATTTCCGAACGTAAAATCAAATGGACACTTATACTAAGAAGCATTTTTGTCTTGACGAGTTCTGTTGTTTGGTTTTTTCTATCTCAAATTTATTTCTTGTCTAAAGGAATAGTGATCGAATCGGAATCATCAATCTTAGGTGTAAAAAGGGTAGGCCTCGAATATTTAAGGTTTCTCGGCAAATATATAAATAACGCTACAAATGCCCCCCCTCAAATAGATGATGTTAAAACTATTACGACCCAAACCATTACTAAAACAACACCATTTTCTTATATACAACAAGACAATTGGAAAATTATAAAAAAGGAATATTTTGATATCCTTTTCCCAACACCGTTATTGTTTTTGGTTTTTGCTCTTTTCTTTTTTTTCCTGGTAAAAGAAAGACAATATAAAGTTATAGCACTTTATTTTGCAGTAATGTTATTTGTAACAATCTCAACCATCACGTGGTTTGGTTATAGGTCTCTACAATACCTCTGGCCAATCACCTTTATTGTGGTGGCATATGGAATATTTTTTACGATAAGGTTCTTACAAAACAAGTTAAAAGATAAATACTGGAAATTATTACTTATTCCTGTATACGTTATGGTGGTAGCATTTATTCTCTGTGTAAACACTCTTAACTTAATTTGGGCAAAAAATTTAAATATAAGTAAAGATTTCAATCTTGATAAGAAATGCGCAAAATTTCTATTAGAAAATACGGCAGCGAATGAGAAAATAAATTATGAGGGTAAAACTGCTAACGCTGTATTCTTAAGTAACGGCCTTTATGAAAGGGAAGCAAATTTATTGCAATCTGAAATTAAAAAAGGAGAATATTTAGTCAAGTCGTTTAATAGCAAGCCAGATTATTATGAACCTCAAAACTATATATTGAGATTTCTTCTAGCAAGGACCTCAAGGCGTGAGCCTCCTGTAAACAATGAAACCCCAATTCAAAACGTAATTGAGACCAATAAAACAGAAAATATAGTCAAAGATTGTGGAGATTTTAAAATATACAAAATAGAGGCGAGATAAAGAGAAAAGAAAAATATTATGACATATCTAACGCATATTGTGTTAAAAATTAACAAATTGAAATTCGCAGATGTCCATGAGTTTTAAAGGAAAATTTAGAAAAATTATATATAAGCGCTACGACCTTATAGTTGGTGTCTTTCTCTTCCTTTCTTACAGAATCTTTTTTACGTACCTGCTTTGGCACGGACGTTTCGTACCACCCGAGCCTGACGATTCATATTATTACCTAGCAAGCGCAAGACATATTTTTGACATTAGTACGTTCGAGAAATTTAGGTTATTGCCATTTTCATTATGGCTATCCTTTCTAAGTACTTTATTTCACTCAAATCTAGAACTTGCTTATAAGATAAACTTTTATATTGGCCCAGTTGTGATGTTTACAGCTGCTTATTATTTTGTTAGCAAACTAGAGAGCAATAGAGTTATCCGCTTACTTTTGTTAGCTGTATTAGCATTATATTCGGGTAGTGGAGACTATCACGGTTTTTTCTGGGTTGTTGAAAGCTTTTATCAATTTGCGCTTTTTCTTGTAATATTTGCGTTTATGATTAACAAAAATCACGTAAAATTATACATAATATTTCCTGTATGTCTCTTCTTCATATTCATTCATCCCACAAGCGCTTTCTTGTCTGTAATCTTTGCGCTATATCCAATAACTTTATCTTTGTTCTCCAAAAAAGATGCAGTTAAATCTTTCTACAACATAATTTCAATATTTATTTGTTTAGGGATATCCTTTTTCTTATACCTGGCAATAGGGAAGTTATTCCCAATTGGCAATAGTCCACAATCATTGCACACTCAGTTTAGTTTAATTAAAGATTTCTTTTTAGGAAAGTTAAACCCTATTAGCCTCCCTGTGATTTGGCGAGAATATTTTTCAATATTTTTTAACAATACGATAACAACCGTTGCATATTTTGCAATGCTTATATTTGTAATATATCTCAAGAAATATAAACTTATTGCTATATATCTTTCGATTTTGATTATTGTTTTATTATCAACATATATTCCCTACGGAGCCAGAACACTTGGCTTACTTTGGCCAGTAACCTTTTTTATAATTGCATATTTTCTCGTGGGCATCTGGAAAGCACTTCAGTCTATTGAATCTAAAATTAAGCTAGGCTATCTGACTATAATTCCGTTAGCATGCCTGTTTACGTTTGTAACAATATTTAATGTGATTTCTGTCTCCACCATGAACACAACCAAAAATTACAGCTGGGATAGGACGTGCCCCTTAAGGCTTCAAGATAAAAATATTTACTTTACTTCCCAGGAGTCTCTAAACGCCTTTTTGCTATATGGAGGCAAGGAAAAAAATTTGCACTTTTTATCAATAACTGAAGCAGGTGATTTTTTAAAAGAAGATAACATGCTTGTTGAAACAAAAAATGAAAAGTTACAACCCCGCACTCTTTCTAGGGTAGAAAAATTTTTAGCCTCCAGGTTAACGCGCCGAAATACAAGCATTAGTATAAAATATCCAGTAAACGCCTGGACCGAAGCGCCCATAGAATCTACTGTTTTACTTAAAGACTTGAGTCTGAACAATATGCAAATTAGTAAATATTTAGATTGCGGCCATTTTCAAGTTTCAATAGTCAGCAAGCTATGAAAATTTGCTCTCCACAACTAGGAATATCTCCTGACTCAAGCTTGGGTGGAGAAATCTACGATCACCAAACATTAAAAGGATTCACAGAAAAAGGAGTGAAAGTATTTGTATATCTCCCCAAAAACCGAATTTACGATCATACATTAAAAAATTTCAAAGTCGAATACTCTTTCATAACCCATATCGTGCCACCCTGGATATATAGCTTTATTTGTTTACCATATTTATTTAGAACATATAAAAAGGAAGAATTCGACATCCTAAGAATACATTCACCCCGTTTTTTAGGACTTGCGGCGATTATATTTCACATATTCCACCCTAAAGTGCCAATAATGTCCAGCCAAGTTACTGTAGATGGCTCACCAATATTTTACCCAATCGAGTGGCTTACCTTTAGAATTTCAAAAAAAATTATTGTTCAAAGCCAATACATGAAGAACTCAATTGTTAAAAAATATGGAATTGGCTCGAATAAAATATTTATAACCTTGGGGGGGCAACTACAATCCCTGAAAAAATCGAGTGTGCTACCAAAAGAAGCAAAGAATATTAAGCTCAACGTACCAACAATCCTTTTTATGGGATTGCTTATTAAACGTAAAAACCCTGTTTTTTTATTAGACATACTAAAAGAATGTAAAGAAAATATTCCAGATTTGAAGTTAGTGATAATTGGTAGTGGGCCAGAGAGAAAAACAATAATAAAAAAGGCAAAAGATAGCAACATGGAAAATGATGTTGTCTTGATAAATTTTGCTTATGGACAAGATAAAGCATATTGGTTATCGAGAATGAATATTTTTCTAATGCCATCCAAAGACGAAGGTTTTGGCCTTGCGGTTACAGAAGCTATGTCATACGCAAAACCAGTTATCACCTCAGACAGAGCAGCTTTCAAAGAAATCATTCGAAACGGACAAAATGGGTTTGCCATATCTTTAGAAGATAAGGAACTTTGGTTGAGAACAATCGTTAAACTACTTCAATCCAAATCTTTCTCAAAAAAAATAGGGGATAATGCAAAAAAAACGATACAAGAAAAATTTAATTGGGAAAAAACATATAATCTTAACTTTAAAGCTGCCCGAGAGATGCTCAAATGAAATTTATTGTAAAAATGCTAAAAAAAATCGAGTATTTCTCTGCCATTGCCGTAAGATTAACCAGAATTACAGGCAAATCAAAAATTCCACTTCACCCTAAACATCTTTTAAAAACAAATATTTGGTTTGCCAAGCATCTTAAAAAAAGCGATTTAGTTTTAGATCTTGGTTGCAATAGTGGACAAATGGCTATCAGGATAGCAGATAAAGTAAAGCAAATAGAAGGTCTGGAAATAAATAAAGTTCTTATTAAAAGGGCACGAGAGGAGGCATTGCATAAAAAAATAAGAAATATTAAGTTTATACAAGGAGATGCCAACTTAAAGCTTCCATTTAGAAATAATTATTTTGACAAAATAATTTGTTCTGATGTTCTTGAGCATTTGAATAAACGTGAGTTCGCCCTTTCGGAAATTAGAAGAGTGCTAAAATATGGAGGCATTCTATTTTTGGTCACAGATAATCCTGACACGTCTTGGAAGCGGCTGCAGAAATCACAATCCCTTTTTTACTATGCAGATCCTGACCATAAATACGAATATCCTAAAAAAGAAATTATAGAGAAGTTAAAAAAACAAAAGTTTAACGTAATTTCTATTGAGACTGTTACATATGACACACCCTTAAAAGGCTTAATAGACCTTGCGGGTGGAATCTCACTCAGTCTATACAAAATGTTAGGGAAATGGCGTCAAGATATGGTTAAGAAACATCCGGAGGACACAACTGGATACAAAATAATTGCCCGGAAGGCTTAAATGAAAGTTATTTTGATTTCCGATTATTTTTACCCGTTTACACCAGGTGGCAGTGAGTGGAGCGTTTTCGAACTAGCAAAAAGTTTAAATCATAAAAAGGTAAAAACGCTCGTGGTTAGTCTAAACTATGGTACCAAAATACATGATAATTATAAGGGGATAAATATCCAGAGGATTCCTTTTATAAAAAAAATTAGAAACTCAAGAAGCGTAGTTAACCCAATCTGGCAAAATAACCCCATATTTTTTATCATTTCTGCATATTTTATCGCGAAAATTACATCAACAGAAAAACCAGATATTATTCATGTTCACGGAAAGTTTCTAATTCCTGGTGCCATTATCGCGGGTTTTATTACCAAAATTCCTGTTATTGTAACAATTCGTGATAAGCAAATATTATGCCCAATCGGCAAGTGCTTTTTTAACCCAAAGAGCTTTAATACATGCACATTCTGGCAATATTTTACCGATGATTTTCCTTGGTTTATCAAGTACTACACAAATCGCAATTTACTTGTTATTGCTTATGCTTTTTTCGGTGCAATATGGTCCAGAATTTCAGGAAATATTATAAAATATCTTGCTAAAAAAGCTGCGATTGTAACCACGATCAGTAATTCGCAGCGAAAATATCTGGAATCCTCAGGGTTTAAAAATGTTAAAGTAATTTATAACACTGCCGAATTTAAAAGTTCAAAAATAATCCCGAAGAAAACAAAATCGGTTCTTTTTGTCGGAAAACTTTCAAAAGGGAAAGGAATAGAACTTCTCATTGATACGATAGAAGAAATTCTTAAAATGTATAAGGTAATATTTGTCTTCGCAGGATCCATTCAATCTGCCAACATTGAAGACAGATTAAACGACAAACAGATCAAGCCGTATGTGAAACTTTTAGGAAATGTAAACTATAAAGATTTACCTACATTCTATAAAACTTCATCACTACTGGTTATGCCTTCTATTTATCCTGAATCCTTTGGTAGAGCAGTCCTGGAGTCACTCTCCGTTGGTACGCCGGTTGTTGTGACTAACACCGGAGCTCTTCCTGAAATTGTTGAGGATAAAGTTACTGGGCGCATATGCCGGCCAACTACAAAAAACCTAAAAGAGGCCATTTTAGATGTTTTGCAAAACGAAGAAAGATACAAAAAGAATATTATTAAAAAGTTTAATTTTCTAAAAGAAAAGTTTATGATAAACCCCGTCGAAGAATATTTTTATCTATATAAAAATCAAACAAAATGAATCTTGGTATTATTTTAGGAATTGGAGAGAGTTTAAATCAAATGGATAAATTTGGTCAAAAAGACAGATTTATCAACAATTATTTAAGAAAATATGCAAAACATTTTGACAAAATTTATCTATTTAGTTACGAAAACGAAACTTGTTCCTTACCAAAAAATATAACTATCATCTCAAAAAAATCATCTCTACATCGCTATTTATACGCGCTTCTAATTGCCATAATTAATAGAAAACAGATTAACGATTGCGATATTCTTCGAGGGTTTGGCCTTACAAGTGCAGTTCCAGCCCTGCTTACTCAAAAGCCTTTTATTTTTAATTTACCTTACGATTACAACAAATTCTTGAAAATAGAAAAAAAATATTATTTTATCCCCCTTTTCTATATTTTAGAAAAAATCGCTTTCTTAAGGGCAAATATTATCTTGGTTGCTACGAAACACAAATTTAAAACATTAAAAGAAAAAAAATTTATTTATTTGCCAAACGGAGTTGATTTAAGAACATATTTTAAAAAAGACAATACAAGCAAAGGCATTGTATTTGTCGGTAGGCTAGAAAGGCAAAAGAACCTTTTCTTTTTGATTGATGCTGTCTCAAAGTTGCCTAAACATTTAAGGTCAGTTACCTTTATCGGCACAGGATCTCTTGAGACAGATCTTAGAAATCATGCAACCAAAAAAAATGTAACTTTAACCATAATACATCCTGTAGAAAATACAAAGCTTCCAATATTGCTGAGAAAATATGCTATATTCGCCTTGCCCTCAATGGCAGAAGGAAGCCCAAAGGTACTCTTGGAGGCAATGGCAATAGGGCTTGTACCGGTTGTCACGAATTTTTCAACTGCTAAAGAAATCATCAAAGACAATATGAGCGGTTTTATTACAAATTATGACGTTAACGCCTACTCCCGGAGAATGGAGATATTAATCAAAAACCCTAACCTTTGCAAAAAAATGTCCCAATTTGCAGTTGAATCAATCGCCAGCAAGTTTAATTTAGAAAAATTGATCTTAAAAGAAATAAATATCCTAAAAACTCAAATGGCAACCTCATAATTTATAAATATAATTAAACGCATGTATCAAGATCTTTCCCATATCGAAAAAAAGCTAACATTACATTTATCAAAAACTTTAGCACTACAAACAAGACGAAGCCCGTCTGAAACTGCAAAAGCGCTGCTTTCATGGAAAAGGGCGCAGGAATTTTATGACGATATGGTTAGTGCACTGGGGCCCTTAAAGGGGAAGAAACTTTTGGAAATTGGTTGTGGTTATGCACTATTTTTAGTAGTCTGCCTGAAACACGGAATTAAAGCTGAAGGTATTGAACCAGCAGACCAGGAAGTTTACAAATTTACCAATCAAGCTGGACAGGAGATAGTAGTGAAGTCTGGTTACAATAAAAATGTCATAAAAAACGCAGTAGGAGAAAAACTTCCCCACGAAAAGGAGACATTTGACGCCGTTGTCTCGTTTTACACACTTGAACACGTACAAAGCATAGACATGGTGCTCGCGGAAGCTACAAGAGTTTTAAAACCAGGCGGTAGCCTATATATGGTGATTCCAAATTATGGTTCCTTTTGGGAAGGACACTATGGAATATTATGGATACCTTATCTGCCTAAAGTGCTCGCAAAGTTGTATGTCAAAATTTGGGGTAAATCAGCAGAGCCTCTTAGTGAGTTACAGTTGGTAAATCAGCTGACTCTTGAAAAAATAGTCAAAAAACTTCCTCTGAAAATAGTAAGCTGGGGCAATAGTCAATTCATAAAAAAAGTTCAAGATACATCCTTATCAGAAGGTACCCTCGGGTCTGCAAAAAAGATACTGGACATTTGGCGGTTTACAAAGCTGTTAAAAGTTGCTGCGCTTCTAGCATGTTTTATTAAAGCACAAACACCGATTGTTTTAATTGCACAAAAATATCAACCAGCCAAAATCAAAAGAAAATCCAAGTAAAAAATGAAACTACAAAAAATTACAGAAACCACATGCTATTTTGGCTCATACGATCCGAATTATTCAAGAAACAGAATAATAAAAAAAGGACTTGAAGCAAATGGTGTCAAAGTTTTTGAAAACAGAGCAAGTGGCTTAGTCTTTATAAGATATGCAAAATTAATATCATCTTTTATTAAGCTTCGTAACCAAATCAGCTATATAATCGTGGGCTTTCCCGGACATTATGACATTCCACTCGCATTTTTATTAGGAAAAGTGTTTACTAAAAAAGTTTATTACGATATGTTTGCCTCAACATATGAAACGTATGTTCTAGACAGAAAAGTAACCGTGAAAAACTCATTTAAGGCCAAGTTTTACTATTTTTTAGATTGGCTTGGATTGAGGCTTGCTGACTATGTGATTATAGATACAAGGGCGCACGGAAAATTTTACAAAAAACTATACGGTCTCGATTTGAAAAAATCAATCCTGATATATGTAGGATCAGACCCTGACTCTTTCCATCCAAGAAAAGTAAAAGAAACAACAGATGTTCTATTCTATGGCAGTTATCAACCGCTTCAAGGGACAGATGTGATAATAAGAGCAGCAGCTAAGCTACCTAAGGTAAAATTTAAAATGATAGGAGAGGGTCAGGAAAGAAACATGGCGGAAGATCTTGTAAAAAACTTTAAACTAAAAAACGTTGAATTTGTAAATTGGTTGTCTACAAATGAGTTATCTGAAGAAATTGGCAAAGCAAAAATAAATTTAGGTATATTTGGTAAATCACAAAAAGCGGAAGTTGTAATACCAAACAAGGTGTTTGACTCCATAGCATCCAATAAAACAGTTATTACATCAAATAATAAGGCAATTAAAGAGATATCTAAAATTTCATTAAACCAGTTCGCCTTGGTCGAGTCGGGGAATCCGTTAAAACTGGCTAGTAAAATTAATTTCTTATTAAATAACCCCGAATTAAGAAAAAATATTGCTGCCAACGGGTTCCTGCTGTACAAGTCTTTATTCAGACCTAAAATAGTTGTCAAAAAACTATATATAAGTATAAAAAATGAATAAATTAGCAAAATACTACGATAACAAAATAAAACTTTATAAACCCAGTAGAGTTAGGGAATCAAGGATATCAGAGTTGTTTCCTACAGATGTAAAAGATCAAAAGATTCTAGATATAGGATGCTCAGACGGGTCATTCGGATCTAATTTGACAAAACAAGGTGCCAATGTATACGGTGTGGACATATCACCACTTGCAGCAAAGTTAGCAAAAAAGAAGCTCGAAGACACCTTTGTTGTTGACGTTAACAATCAAAAACTTCCGTTTTCGGCAAAATATTTTGACTTAATCATTGCCTCTGAAGTAATCGAGCATCTCTTTGACCCAAAATTTTTTTTATCTGAGGTTAATAGAGTTTTGAAAGATAACGGATCATTCATAATAACAACACCAAACTTTTTGTATTGGGGAAACAGAATTAAATTCTTCTTAGGCAAGTTTAAATATGAGAAGAGTGGTGTGTTCGACGAAAGCCATATACATTTTTACACTTACACGTCTTTAAAAGCTGAACTTAAAGAGTCAGGGCTTAAAATTATAAGAGAAAATCATGTATACGCTGGTTCAAATACTTTAAAAATTATCAAAGATCTCTCGCCATCATTATTTGCTTACCAATTAGTGATTTTATTAAAGAAAATATGAAGAGAATTTTAATTTGCATTCCTAGTTACTCTTTTTTTTGTCAACCATTGAAAACAGCTTTTAAACAATTGGGTTATAAAGTTTACTTCACTGACTACAGGCAGGGAGACATTTTTGCTAGATTTCTAAGTTTCTTCTTAGGTCAAAATATATCCAAAAAATATATCACATTAAAAATATATTTCACAACAATAATAACTAAACCGGATATATTTTTGACCATAAAGGGTGAAAGCATTGACTTTGAGCTTTTAAAAAAAATAACTAAAAGAAATATTATTACTGTGAACTGGTTTCCCGACCCGCTTAAGCTAATTGATTTAATAAAGAAAATTGCTCCACAATACAAATTTTTTTTCCATTTTGATCCATTTGTGGTTCGTAAACTAAAAAAAGAGGGATTTAACAATGTTTTTTATTTACCTTTTGCGGCAGAGACATTTAAAAAAAAAGAAAGTTCTAAATATGAAATCTCATTCATTGGAACATATGATGAATATCGAGAAAAAACATTACTTCACCTAAGAAAGTTTAAACTCAATATTTGGGGTGATAAAAGATGGCGTAAAAGCAAATTAAAAAACTTTGTAAGAGGTGATTGGGTTACCCCAAGTGAGATGCATAAAATTATCAAACATACAAAAATCAACATCAATCTTCATCATCCTACAACTATGGAAGGTACAAATTTAAGGACATTTCAAGTTTCAGGTTGTAACGCATTTTTATTAACAGAATGTATTAGCGATTTAAGTAACCTTTTCAAAGCGAATAAAGAAATAGTATGTTTTAAAAACTCTCCGGAATTGAAAAAATTGGCAAAATATTATCTGAAAAATGATTCTCTAAGAGAAAAGATAGCAAAGGCGAGCTTTAACAGAGTTCAAAAAGATCACACTTATAAAGTGAGATTAAATCAAATGTTGCGTATAATTAACGCTTAGACTTACTACCACTTTAAATAAATTAACAAATGAACAAAACAATACTACTAACTGGAGGAACTTCTCTTTTTGGATCTGCGTTTCTGAAATTTATACCGAAAAACACAAGAATAGTAATTACAGAGCATAAAGTAAAAAATCAAGTTAATAACTCGCAAATAGAAATTGTAAAAATGGATATTTTAAATAATGCACTATTGTTAAATCTAATTGCAAAATATCAACCCGATGTAATAATTCATGCCGCTTCCGCAAGCAATGTCGATTTTTGTGAGCAGCAAAAGGATAAAGCTTGGCAAGTTAATGTTGTAGGCACAGAGAATATCTTAAAAGCATCCAAAAAAGGTAAAGTACATTTTATATATATTTCTTCAAATGCAATTTTCGATGGGAAAAAAGATATCTACGAGGAAAAGGATATTCCTAATCCGATTAATTTTTACGGTAAGACCAAATATGAAGGAGAATTATTAACCCAAAGATATTCTAACAATTGGACAATTATCAGGCCGATTACCTCATATGGGTGGGCACCTGCAGGGTCAAGAATAAACCCTGTTACATGGGTCATAGAAGCGCTAAGCTCAAAAAAAAACTTAAAGGTTGTTGATGATGTCTATTTAAATCCGTTATACAACATAGATTTAGGTAAAATAGCATGGAAAATTATTAAGGGTAAATCAGAAGGGATTTATCATGTTGCAGGTTCAGAAACATTAAATAGATACCAGTGGGCTTTAAAGGTTGCTGGCGTTTTTAATTTAGATGCCAATTTAATCTCACCGGTTCCTAGTAGCTATTTTACCGGCAAAATAGCCACCCGTCCCCAAAAAACAATCTATTCAATAGAAAAGATAAAGAAGGAATTTAAGTTTTATCCAAGGTCTGTATCAGATGGCCTAAATGATATGAAAAACGCAAGACAGTCAAATTAAGTATGAAAGAAATTCAGCGTATTATTTTTAGCCTTACAAATAATACTCTGATTAAAAGGAGGGATCAATAATGTATCAACTTCTTACGAAAAAAGATGCTGAGCAAGCTTTAAAGTTTTACAGAAATCTTCAATTGTTCGTAAATAAACAAAACTTTATCGGAAGGCTTAAAGTAATTCCCCTAGTAAGAAATGGATTGACATTTAATAAGGAAAACGGCTCTGGTTCAGTAGAAATAGTATTTTCTGATATTAAAAGAAAAAACATAAAAAATAAGGTTTTTATAAATGTTCAAAATGAAAAATACCTATCAAAAAATAAAAAAATATTAACAAACACAATATTAAATAACAAAACAATTAAAGTAAGTTTCGAAAACTATAAATCTTATAATAATAAAAAGTTAGCTATCTTAGGTAAATTCATTGATCAACTTCATCCGGAAGCTTTATTATTAATTCCTATATGTTTTGGTACAGGAATAGATGTTGGATGCGGTTACAGAAAAACACACCCAGATGCTATTGGTGTTGACTGGATTAATAAAGGTAAGTCAGGCAAAGCAGGAAATGTAAAAGGTAAAAGATCAGAGGCAGACATTCAAACCCACGGAGATAATCTTCATATGTTCAAAAATAATTCCATAGATTACCTTGTTGCAAGGCATAACCTGGAGCATTACTCCAAACCAGCTAAGACACTAGAGGAGTGGGCAAGAGTTTTAAAAAAAGGGGGTTTGTTGGGTGTTATAGTTCCAGATTATAAAAATCCAAACACTAAAGAAGAAACGCATTATTTTAACTTTACACTTAACATATTAAGGAAAATGATTGAAATGAACGGTAAATTTAAAATTATTAGAGTTGGAGATGCAATACCTGGTTGGAGCTTTTACTGTATAGCCAAGAAAGTCAACTAAACCCTGCGTCCCATTTGTATCGTATTTTTATTAGCTCTTTGTTTTGCGTTCTATTAACTAGTAATAGCTTAGTATGTTTCCACAAAAACAGAGGCAAAAAAATCCCCTTTTTAAAATTAGGGTGCTCCCATAAGAACCAATTTATTGCAAACCTATAAAAAAAAAGTCTTGATGCATGCTTTTTAACCAGCTTGTAATTGAGATTTGCTAATTCATCCTTTTTGGATACATTAATCGTCTTGTCATGCACGTATTGATGATATAATTTTATCCTACAAAATTTGATAATTGCACCATTTAAAAAACAGTTTACCAAAAAAGTAAAATCCGCATTAAGATCTGTTGGAATAATTCCGACTCTAGCAAGTGAACTACGCCGAATAATAAAACCCATTGCATTAGTTCCGTGTTTAAAAACATCATCAATATTTTTTCCGTAATTTGTACCTGGAGGATTATACACAATCTGCAACTTTTTTGTTGAAACCCTGTACCTGGTTCCACCGCATACTAAAACATCAATATCGGGATTTTTATCCATAACGGAAATTGCTCTTTTCATTCCATCAGGATAAATGACATCATCATCTGTAAGATATTTAATATATTTTCCTGAAGAAATTAATATGGCTTTATTTGCAGCATGAACTGGGCCAGCATCCTCTTCAGAAATGTATTTATCAATAAGCCAAGAGTAAATTTTTATCAAGTCGAGTGTTTTATCTTTTGAGCCACCGTCTACAACAATGAGCTCATCTTGATTGTCCTTAAACATTTTTGCATTTAATAATGCTTTTTCTAGAAAACTAGCCCTATCTTTAGTAATTAAAATATAGGACACTCTTTTTGTCGAATACGTATCAAACGTGTGGCAATTAATATTTGTCCTCATGTATAAGGTTTGAAAATTTTAACATTTAAAACAACTAATATAAATGATACAATGTGACCAATGCCCAACTATGGCAGAATTCACTTCAATAGAAACAATCATTCAGGAACATCTTAAAGTCGCAATCGATCTTCCAGTTGTAGAAATTAAAAATCTCGCAAAAAATATGGCAGCAACGCTCTCAGAAGGAGGTAAGCTTATATTTTTTGGAAACGGCGGTTCGGCAACTCAAGCTTGTCATTGGGCAGAAGAATTTGTCGGCCGTTTCGTAAAAAGAAGAAAATCTTTACCAGCAATTGCACTCGGGACCAACTTTGCTAACATAACAGGCATATCAAACGATTATGGATTTGAGGAAATTTTTAGTAGAGAAATTGAAGCCATTGGGGAGAAAAAAGATTTAGCTATTGGAATTTCTACATCCGGTAACTCTCAAAATGTTATAAAATGTCTGAAAAAAGCTAAACTTCTAAAAATAAAATCATGGATCCTGACGGGAAATACTAAAAGTTTAGCCAAAAAAATTGCGGACAATTCTCTTTCAATAAACTCCAAAAACACCGCCAGAATTCAAGAAATGCATTCTCTCGTTATACACATCGTCCTAGAACAAATAGAGTCAGAATATACGTAAATTCCTCAAGTATGCAATATTGTACTTACAGCCTCAAACAAATTTTTTTTAACATTGACACGGTTACTTATCTTGTACTTGTTGTCCCTTACTCCGTACCCTGTTGACACACCTATAAATTTTATCCCCGCATTTTTAGCCGTTTGAACATCTATAGTAGAATCTCCAATAAAATAACTTTTTTTAAGATCTATGTTAAATTCTTTTACAGCTTTTTTAATCATCCCTGCTTGAGGTTTCCGGCATAAGCACCTTTTTTTAAGGGAACTAATTTCACCTTTAAAACCCTTTTTTGGATGATGGGGGCAATAATAAATTGCATCCAGTTTTGCGTGTTGCCTTCCAAGTAATGTTTCCAATTTATTATGTATAGTTCTTAGATACTCATCTGTTATAAAGCCTTTTGCTATTGAAGCCTGGTTAGTTATTACTATTACAAGATAATCAGTATTGTTTATACGTCTGATTGCTTGAGCAGAGTACGGTATTAACTTTAAATCCCCAATACTTGTAAGCTCATCAACTTCTTTATTAATTACCCCATCTCTATCCAGAAAGATAGCAGGCCTTTTAAATTTTTTGTTTAACCTTTCCACTTTGCCCGACAAAATATCTTTATTTGCCTCTCCCAGTCTTTTTTTTGTGCCGACATCTTTGATATATTCTGCCGTTTTGTAAGCATAGATTGCTGATCTACTCTTAATGATTTTAGGAAACAGGTCTTTTTCTATATCAGAAATTTCGAATTTTTTTATAAACTTAAAAATTTGAACTGAAAAAACAAACACGGAGGCACACGTTAAATTTCTGTAAATCAAATTCTTTGGTTGAACCTTGGTCTTCCTCAGATTAAAATAACTCACTTTGTCATGTTTATCTACATTAATTAAATCGGAGTCAAGCGGATGGTCACTCGGATGAGAAACAATTGTAGCGACACCCCCCATTTTTTTATGGAAGCTTATCAAAGATTTTAGATCAATATCCAGTGCAAGATCACCTGATATGATCAGGAAATCTCCCCTAATCAAACTTTCAAGATTTTTTAAGGTTCCAGCTGTTCCCAACGGTGATTTCTCTATAATATGATTAATCTTTAAACCATATTTTTCCCCGTATCCAATATTTTTCTCTATTTGGTCGCCCAAATAACCAGAAAGCATCCAAATTTTCTTAAAACCGTTACGTTTGAGAAATAAAATTTGCCTTTCTATTATCGTTTTTCCAGCCAACTCTAAAAGGGGCTTTGGTGTTTTTAAGGTGAGTTTTCCAAGTCTAGCGCCTCGTCCACCGGCAAGAATTGCAGCTACCATTTTTAAAAATCATTAGGCATCTTATAAATTATTTGACTTCCAAAATTCTCAAACTTGATTGGAATATATAGCAAATTTTTAAGTCTCCTTTTTACTTTTTCCTGTTTGTTTTTTCTTACATAAAATAGCATGCAGCCACCACTGCCTGCACCTAATAATTTACCACCTATTGCACCTGCCTTAATAGCATTGTCGTATATATCGTCAATTACAATATTTGATATCTTATTAGTTAGTGTTCGCTTTATTTTCCAGCTCTCACCAAGAAGGGCGCCAAAATCATCAAGATTAGTTTTTGTCTTGGTGAGAACTCTATACGCCTCATCAACAAGTGCAAGCATTTTGTTAAGATCAACTGTTTTCTTATTCGTTGTCTTAATTTGGCTTTTTGCAATTTTTGAAGCATTTCTGGAAATACCTGTATAAAACATTAATAAATTACTCTCCAACTTATTTATCCTGTCTTGACTAATATTTAATGGAGTTATGTTAATAATCTCTTTGCCTCCAAAATCAATTCTGTTTAAACCTCCATATGCTGCAACTGTTTGGTCCTGTGAGCCAACGTTTTCTTTTATCATATTTTGCTCAACATGTATCGCTTCTAGTGCCAACCTTTTCTTATCAACCATCGTTCCCTGTAAACCATAAAGTGCATTAAGAAGCCCCACCGTGAAAGAGGAACTCGAACCCATGCCGGACATAGCAGGTATGTCAGCATTGTGTTGCATCTCAAGGCCTTTTTTAAATTTGAGAAATTTTAAACATTCTCGAACTGATGGATGTTTTATGCTCGATATTTGTTTTTCGTGTTCTTGCTCTGTGTACCTAATTCTGTAATTATAATCAAAAAATTGAGGAAGGTACCTGCAGGTTACATAAATGTACTTATTTATAGAAGTTGAAATAACAGACCCCTTATTTTTTTTATACCAAACGGGATAATCAGTTCCGCCACCGAAAAACGAGATCCTAAGAGGAGTTCGGGAAATTATCATATTTTGTTTGACTTATACCAATCAATTGTTCTTCTTAATCCTTCCTCTAGTGAAGTTTTAGCTACAAAGCCCAACATCTCTTTGGCTAAACTAGTATTTAATAATCGTTTTTTAATCATAGTCGGCTTAGACTGGTTATATTTTATTCTTAAAGTGTGCGCTTTTTCCAAACCGATTATGGTTTTCAAAACAGTATTAACGCTCGTGCTTGTGCCCGTTGCAATATTAATAGGTTGAAATTTTTTAATTTTGATCATTGCTAAGAGAAGGCCTTCAATAAAATCACCAACAAAAATCAAATCCTTTATATCTTTTCCGTCTCCCCAGACTTCAATTGGATTATGTCTTTCTACAACCTTACGTACCAATGAAGGGACAACGTGTGATGTTTCCCAATTAAAATCGTCATATGGTCCATAAATATTTGCCGGCCGAACAACAACACATTTCATCGGATTTTTTATCTTTGTTGAATAGATCTCACATAAAATTTCCCCATACCTCTTCATCCACGCAACAGGGTAGTACTTCCCAAAAGGTTCACCCTTGAAAGCCTCTTTTTCTTTTACCGGGTGGGGAAGGTCAGGGTATACGGTATTACTGCTAATAAAAAGAAACTTTTTTACTTTTGCTTCATAAGCCGCCTCCAACATTAAAGTGTTCATGATTACATTCGGCGTTACATGCACAAGTGGGTTATTTTCAATAACAGCAGCGCCAGACGTATTAGCAGCACACATAAAAACATAATCGATATTTTCAACAACTTTTTTACAATCAATTGCCTTTGTAAGATCTACTTGAATGTATTTAAGTTTTTTTGAAATAATCTGAGGTTTCCTGCTATGGTATGTGGCGGTAATTTTCGCTCCAGAACTTAAGAGTGCGAGAATAAGATTTGATCCTACAAAACCAGCCCCACCCGCTATTAATATGTTTTTTTTCTCATAAAAAGAGCTAAGCAGAATATTTTTATTCTTATTGAATTTTACCTGTTTCATCTCTTTTGGAAATTATTGGGTTTTTTAGCGGCCACCAAATCTGATATTTCGGATCATTCCATTTAATTGTGAATTGATTTTTTGGATCATAATATGAAGATTGTTTGTAGTGGTAAATGTCGTATTCTGATAGCACCATATGGCCATTTCCGTAGTATGGCGGTATTAGGACTTGTTTTTTATTTGTACTAGAAAGGGTAAACCCCTCCCATTTTCCAAAATCAGTCGATTTTGGATTTTGGTTTAACACTACGAGGTAGAATTTGCCATACAAGCAAGAAATCAACTTCCAAGTCTTTTTGTCTCCATGAATTCCTTTTAGTACTCCATGACTTCCAGTAGAAATATCATCCTCAACAAATTTCAGAGAAACAACATCTTTTGCATAGACTGTTCCTCTCAAGGCCTTTTTTATTTCTTGCAAATAATCCTTTTCATTAAATAATTCAACATATTCACCTCGAAAATCTTCGAATGAATCGAGCTTAAACTGTAATACTCCTTCGAGTTTAGTTTTATACATTTTCATAAAATCAAAGGCAGAAAACACATTATATCAACTACAAATTATTGCTTGTTAATATTTAAAATAATTCTTTTTCTTTTTATATTCATATTGATTCTTTAAAAACCATTCCCATGTTTCTTGTAATCCCTCGAGTAAAGAGGTTGAAACATCAAAATTAATCACTCTTTTCGCTAAAGACATATCCATTATTCTTTTTGGATAACCTGAGGGTTTTGATTTATCAAATCTGTAATTAAAATTTATAAATGAATGCAACGTTTCGACTAGTTCACATATAGAATAACCTTTCCCGCTCCCCAAATTTACAAAACCACCTTTTGTGCCATAATGTAACGCCAGAATTACCCCCTCAGCAGCGTCACGGCTATATAAAAAATCACGAATAGCTGATCCATCACCCCAAACAATAACAGGATTTTCCTTCTTGTAAATTCTAGACATTAAGGATGGGATAACCATGGCGTTTTCAGCATCAAAGTTATCCCCCGGGCCGTAAACATTGCAGGGTCTTACTATTGCAAAGTTTGTCATACTGTATTGGATTTTGTAAGCCTCAATTTGTTTTTCTGCCATCCTTTTTGCCCACCCCGGAAACGTATCCATGGGCTCACCATCATTATTTTCATTTTCTTTAAAAATTTCAGCGGGGGAGTAAGCACCGATTGAACTTGTATAAACCAACTTCTTTACGCCATTTAATCTGCTCGCTTCCAAAATGTTTGTATTCATCATTATAAGTGGCACAAAAAAACTAGCCGGTTTAGATTTTGTCACCTCTATTGACCCTTTTATACCAGCTAAATGGAAAACAAAGTCTTTATTTTTTGTAATTTTTTTGCAGAATTCAAAATTCGTAAGGTCTCCAAATATATGTCTAGCTTTTTTATTAACGTTTAACTTATCAAGGGACACAATTGTTATGTGTCCACCAGCACTAGAGAGGATATCAACAACTTGCCTACCGATCAGTCCTGTGCCCCCAGTGACTAAAACCTCTTTATTCTTAAAAGTGTTTTGAATATTTTTAGTGAGCATTTTTTCTTAAAGAATATGCAATATCTACTATATAATCCTCTTGACCTGCAACAGCTTTACGTCGGCCGAGTTCTAATATAATTTCCCTCACATCTACGCCAAAATTTTTAGCTGCCCTTTTAGCATGAGGGGCAAATCCGGAAAATACTCCAGCCAATCCGCTTGTTAATTCTATCGAAGAAATTTCTTGCAACTTGGGCATAATTTTCGAAATTATTTGCTCACTTGCATCCATGAGTTTAAAAAGATCAACTCCTGTTTTAACACCCAATTTGTTAAATACAGCAATAATCACCTCTAGCTGGCAATTACCTGCCCCCGCGCCAAAGCCTCGAGTAGTCCCATCAATAATCCCAGCGCCCTGCTCAACAGCAGCAATTGAGTTGGCTATTGAAAGGCCTAAATTGTTATGCGCATGAAATCCCACTTCAATATTTAAATTTCTTGTTAATATTTTTATCTTCTTTCCAACTTCTGATGGAAGCGAAGCTCCAGCAGAATCCATTAAAATTACTCCATCAGCGCCATAAGATTGCATAAGCCCTGCCTGTTTTAAGAGTTCCTTTTCGCTTGCCATATGACTCATCATTAAAACTCCATAAACTTTAACTTTTCTATTTTTAGCAAATTCTATATGCTCTCTTGTAATATTTGCCTCTGTGCAGTGGCTTGCAATCATCAAAACATCAATACCTAAACTGATTGCGGGCAGCAAATCATTTTTGATAGTACCGAATCCCGGTATAAAGAAAGCTCCTAAACGGGTTTTAACTAAATTTTTCTTTGCCAACGAAAGCATCTCCAAATCCCCAAGCAAAGATCTGCCAAGCTGCAAAGATGAAGCTCCAAGTCCATTCCCGTGTCCTACGACTATAACAGGAATATGTGCGTTTTCTGCAGCTTTGGAATAATGTTCAATTATTGGTCTTGTTAATTGATGCTTAATTGCATGGCTACCATCTCTTAGCGTAGAGTCAATTATTAAAACTTGTTTTTTCATATAATTTTAGGGATTACGATATGTTAATTGCGTTTTTACAAACTCGTGATCGATGTCTTTTATTATAGTTTGTTTTCTCACAATCATTTTTGTTGCATATGCTTCTGCAACACTTATTGCAGCGTTATTAATTATGTCCAGGTTGCCGGCATATGTCGGTAAAAAATCTCCTCGACCCTTAACTTGGTTCATTATAATTAACCGGTCATTCTCGTATATTGGCCCTATTGTAATCGAATAACCAGGTACATATTTTCTGATGTTTTTTTCAACATTTTTAATTCTTTGTGTTAATTTTTTTAAATTTGGATTTTTTAATTCAGCATAAATTGTGTTATGCATAAGTATAGGAGGTTCCGCAGGATTAAGTATAATTATAGCTTTGGCTTTTGGGACTTTTGTAAAGTATTTAATTGCATCACTTGTTGTTTGCGTGTATTCGTCAATATTATTTCTAGTAGCAATTCCTGCAGATTTCGAAGAAATACTTGCAACCACTTCAATATATTTTGTCAAAGGATGTACTTCCATTATCGATCTAATGATTGGAATAGTAGCCTGACCACCGCAGGTAATCATGCTGACATTTTTTGTCTTTAATGACTCCTTTAAATTTAAATATGGAATGCACATTTTGCCATCCTTAGTTGGGGTCAGATTAATAATAAATTTATTTAATTTTTTGTATGTTTCAAGATTTTTTGTATGGATATAGGCAGATGTTGCATCAAAAATTACTTCACATGAATTGGGGTTGTTTACGATAGCGTCTATCGAATCAAAAGAAACATTTACCCCCATTTTTTTTGCCATCTTAATGTTTTGGGATTTTCTATTTACACCTGCGAATATGCCACACTCGAGAACGTTAGAGCGTTGAATTTTCATCAGAAGATCAGTACCCAAATTACCCGTACCGATTATTCCAACTTTAACCTTAGTGATTTTTTTCATATCGAAACATTATAAATATCGAACAGAGGTTTTATAATTTACACGAATTATTCGAAAATAAAATAAGAGACCCTGGAAGTATATTTATATCTTTTTAATTTGATATTATTTAATCCAAATACTTCTTTAAGAGCTACCGTTTCTCCAGGCGAATCATTGTCATTTAATTCGTCAAAAGCAAGCACACTGCCTTTAACTAAGAAGGGCATGAGAAGTTCAAGACATTTTTTTGTGGGTTCGTAGATATCGAAATCAAAATAGGCAAACGATACAATTGTTTCCGGATGCTCTTTAAGATATTTTTGTAACTCAACAGAAGCATCTCCTGACCTTATTTCATATTTTTTTATGTGATCAAGCGGATTAGAACGTTCCTGATAATTCATGACTTGTTCTAGATATTTCTTGTAATTTTTAGTCACAGAAACATTACCCTTTAACATTAAATCTGACTTGCCATCTTCCTTAGAAATACTAGGGAATCCGCTAAATGTATCAAATCCAATAATCTTTCGATGTCTGTTATAGGGTTCATAAATACCACGAAGGGCTGAGAAAATTGCCATATTGTGTCCCCATCGAGTGCCGAAATCCATGATAACGCCTTGTGTCTCAATATTTTTTTTATAAATAAAATCCATAAATAATATCCTTGACAATTCCTTCGAATTTAAAAAAAGACCAAGATTTGCTAGAGCTTGCTCAGAAGGTATTGGTGAACGTTTAAAGAGTGAGAGAATGCTTTCAAGATTTTGTTCTTCTTTAATGCTTAAGTAACGTTTAATGCCGGTTTTTTTCATTTTTTATTTAGATGATTATAGCAAATATCTCTATAAGTTGTATCTGATAATGGCGGGAATTGGTTTATTGTATCCGAATGCGATAACCCAAGCCCAATATCGAACCCTGCCGTTTATAAGTAAATACTTATCACTATCTTTAATCTGTACTAAGCGTACAGGCCTTGAAAGGGCTCCGTGAGTCAAATCTTTTGAAAGGTCTTCGGGGCTAGGGACATAATTATATTTATTTGCAATAGCTTGTTTGATATTAGTATACACAGCTCTGTTTCTTTCACCTGACTTAGAAACTATAATTTTTTTTGTATCTACAAAAGCAACTTTTTGCAAAAACTTTTTATCGATTAGTTGAACATCAGACTTTTCCAGGGTAAATTTTAAAACTTTTGCATTTTCTATTAAATGAGAAACATTTGACGTTTTTACAATAGCACTTATAAAGTCCCTGCTCGTAATCCAACTTAGTATTATCTGTGAGTACGTCAATTTATATTTTTTTGATAAATTGTCAAGAAGGGCTAATTGGTTTTTACTGAATGCTAAAAGTCTTCCTTGATCTAGTGGACTATATGCAATAAACAATAAGTGGTTTTTTTTACAAAATTTAAACGTGCCATCTATTTCGGCGGTTCTTTCAAATAGATTATATTCAGCTTGAAGTGACACCACCCCGCTGTTAATTAACAAGGCCTTATATTTATTTAGGTCAAATATGGAAAAATTTGATATTCCGATTTCTCTAACCTTCCCTTGCTTTTTAAGTTCAACCATTGCCCCAAGCGTCTCACTCAAGTTTATTGAAGGATTTGGCCAGTGTAGTTGATATAAATCTATATAGTCAGTCTTTAAACGAATAAGACTTTGGTTACATGAATAAATAACACCTTTAAAAGAGTTATTTTCTGGAGAAAATTTTGAAGCAATTACTATTTTCCCTCGATGCTTTTTTATCACTTTAGAAATTGCAATCTCGCACAAACCATTTGAGTAATTTTCTGCTGTATCTATGAGATTCATTCCGAGTCCTACACCTTTTAGTAAAGCTTGAGAAATTTGTACCTGTTGCGCCCGTGTTCTTATCTCAAAACCCGCCCCTTGCCCTATCGAAGGAATTATAATTTTTGAACCTAATTGCCTAATCATCCTTGCAAAAATTTAATATTGATTTGCAAATTGACGCATCATCCAGTTTATTCTTTTTAAGTAACCAATCTCTGCTTCCAAATATCGAAAATTGCCGATTTTCAACCGCTAGCCTTTTTAATGGAACATTAAGTTTATTGTCCACTATCAACTCGGAAATAATTGTACCTAGCCCTCCTGCTATTAAATTTTCTTCTACCGTAACAATTTTTTTAGAATTTTTAAGCAACTGTCGAATAAGACCCTTATCTATAGGTTTCAACCGAAAAATATCTATAACCCCTACATTTAAACCGACTTTAAACAATTGATCGGAAATCGACATAACTTTATGTGACATAAAACCGGTAGAAATTATGTTTACGTCTTGAAGTGTCCTGATAATTTTAAATCCCTTTTTAAAATCATCAGCCTTACTGTAAATAGGATTAAAAATTCCTTTATCAAGTCTTACATAAACAGGCTCCGAACTATCGTAAGCAAAATCAGCGCACTTGGTGGCGCTCATCTCGTCAATTGGATTATAAATAGTTATTTCTGGAATAATCCTCATCAAAGCTATATCGTTGACGCCATGATGCGATGACCCATCGAATGAAAATGAAAATCCAGCGCCTGTACCAATGATTGCTACCGGCAGATTCATGCTTGCTATACTAAATCTTATTTGCTCGAAGCATCTCGCAGTGATATAAGAACAAATCCCATAAATAAATACTTTTTGTCTACACGTTGACAAGCCGGCTGCCACATCAACCAATGCTTGTTCAGCAACACCAATGTTTATAAATTGGCTGGGAAGTTCTTCTTTAAATTTCTTAAGTTCCCATGCATCCAAATCATCTGTAATAAATAATAATTTTTTATCCTTCTTGGCAAGAGCATGTACACGACCAAAAAAAGCATCTCTGATATCTTGGTTGATGTCTCTCATTTATTTTTTTAATAATTCAGTCCTTGCAAGTTCAATATCTTTTTCGCTGAGTGGTAAATTATGCCACTTTAAATTATTTTCAAAGAATGAGACACCCTTGCCCTTTATGGTGTTAGCAATGAGAATAGAAGGTTTTTGAATTTTTCTTGTTTTTCTCAAGCACCTGATTAATTCACTAGTGTTATGCCCGTCACACTCAAAATATGCCCAACCAAAATTTTCAACTCTTTGCCTGAAGTCTTTATATAAACCGTTGTCATCGATGATATCAGTAACCATCAACCTATTTCTGTCCACTATTACTGTCACTTTAGAGATGTTATTTTCTTGGGCAAAAACCATAGACTCCCAAATCGATCCTTCATAAAACTCAGAATCCCCAATTAGTGTAAATGCTCTAAAATTTTTCTTCTGAATTTTTGCGGCAAGCGCCATGCCTACACATACGCCTACGGAATGGCCAATAGAACCTGTATTAAAATCTACACAATTAATAGATGCTTCAAGCTGCCCGCCTAATCCACCGTTTTGCCCATATGTTTCATACTCTTTTTTAGTTATTATTAATAAGTCAAGAAAAATTGCATACAAAGCAGTACAGGCATGACCTTTACTTAAAATAAATCTGTCCCTTGATTCCCATGTAGAATTCCTTGGTTTAAATGTAAAAATTCCACCATAATAAAGTGCTGCCAATATTTCTACAGCAGAAAAAGTGCCACCTATATGTGCCTTGCCGCTTCTCTCTGCTGCCTTCAATACTTCAAGTCTTATCCAGTTACATTTCTCTTTAAGATCAGAAGCTTTCACTTAAGAGTCCCCAATCCGTTCAGTGGATTTATTAACTTTTGTTTATTGTCACAAACAACCTCGACAAAAAGTGGACCTTTTTTTAACATTATTTTTTCAATTTTAGATTCGATGTCTTCCCATTTATCAATGAGTTCATAATTAAGATCAAAGGCTTTCGCAATATTTTTTAAATTTAGGATCGGTACTCCCGTTTTCTCATCCGATCCGATTCTTCTACCTTCAAAAAAAGTATCCTGCCATCTACGCATAGAAACATAGCCACCATTATTAATGACGAATAATTTAATATTTAAATTATAGTAAGACATTGTTTTTAATTCTTGGATATTTAACTCTAAAGAACCGTCACCGGTAACGGCCAAGATTTGCTTTTTTTTATTAGCAATACTTGCCCCTATCGCGAGCGGAATACTCAAACCCATTGCACCAAAGGCACCTGATGTAATTTCTCTTTGACCGTTTTCAAATCTCCAGGCTTGCCCGCCAATATAATAATTAGATCCGGAGTCTGTCACCAAGACATTTTTTGAAGTTGCTTTCGAGTCTAACATTGACATGAAATAATATAAATCTATTGGATTTCTTTTTAAATCGCCCGTAACCATCGGATATTTTGTTTTTACTTTCTGGCAAAACATAAGCCATTGTTTTTTAGGCTTGTAATCTTTCACTTTTTTTGTAAGTTTCGGAATAAAAAATTTAAGGTCACAATTAACGCCAATATCTATTTTTACTCCCGGTTTTTTTAACTCGGCTTGTTCAATATCAACAACGGCAATTTTTGCCTGGTTTCCAAAAGCGTTTAAATCCTGTCCTACAAAGGGAACAGAAAGCCTTGCCCCCAAAACTAAAACAAAGTCTGCTTTTTTCATCAATCCGTTTGCAAACCTGTTTCCTCTAATACCTCCTAGCCCCATATTAAATTTGTTAGAGAAAGGAAGAAGATCGACACCGAGCCTTGCTAGAACTATTGGAACCTGTATTTTGTTAATAAGAATTTCAAACTCTTTTAACGACTTTGAGATCCTTACACCTTGGCCAGCAACGATTAGGGGCCTTTTTGCTTTTTTGAGTAAGTAAAGTATTTCATCAATTTTGTCTAAATCTTCGTCGGTCCTACTTCGAGGCTTTTTATACCCTTCCAAATTCTCAGTGTTTATTATTGCGTTTTGTACATCATGAGGTATATCAAGCCATACGGGACCAGGTCTTCCGGAAATTGCTAAGTAGTAGGCCTTTTCAAGATGAAACTTAATTTTATTTGGGTCAATAACCATTTCGGCATATTTTGTTAGTGGTTTTACAATCGGGACAATATTTATTTCAGCTGTCCCAAAACTTCTTAAACCCGGGATGTTAGAAACATAGGTAGTATGAGCTTTCTGCACTTGACCTGAAAAAACCATTACTGCTGCACTATCAACCCACGCTTCTGCAAGACCAGGAATTGCGTTAGTTGAACCTGGCCCGGCGGTTAAACAAACAGCCCCTACCGAATTTTTTAGCCTTGCGTAAGCCTCAGCCATCATAGGAGAGGCGGCTTCATTCCTAACGCAGTAATATTTTATTTTTGGATTGCTTACAATTGCGTCGTTTAAATACATTGCACCGTAACCTGTAAGCACAAAAATGTCATTTATTTTTTTTTGCGCCAAAAAGTTTGAAATATAATCGGCTACTCTTATTTTCATATCAAAATGGTCCCTTAAACTTATTTTCGTAAGTATAAAATGTTTCCGTAGATAAATCGGTTGGGGATAAGCCAAGCATTTTCTCAACATTTCTGATTATGTCGATAGCATTAGGGTAGTAAGCATCTTCGAGTGGTCTCGTGCAAGGGCAGGGGGTTGGGGCAAAACCAAGTCTTGTTATGGGAGTCTTTAGTTTACCAAAACATTTTTCAGAAATTTGTGCAGTGATTTCTGAACCAAAACCGCAATTGATCCAATCATAATCGGCAACAATTAAATGGCCGGTTTTAAAAACAGATTTAACAATGGGTTCAATATCCAGTGGAGAAATTGTTCTTGGATCAATTACTTCTACGCTCACACCTCGTTTTGCCAAAATCATTGAAGCTTCCATCGCCTCAACATTCATCCAACTTGTTGAAACAATAGTCAAATCCCTTCCTCGTCTGAGCACCTTGCTTTTACCAATTGGAATTGGTTCAGCTTTTTCACTAACTTCGTCAACAGCGTCATATAAAAAACGGTGTTCCAAAAAAATAACTGGGTTATTATCACGAATTGAGGAAATCAAAAGACCTCGCGCATCATTTGGGGTTGTTGGCATAACAACTTTTAAACCCGGAACATGCGCAAAAAAAGAGTGCAAACTCTTACTATGTTGGTATGATTGTCCCCAGCCTTTACCTATAATCGCCCTAATTACAAGTGGAACTTTTAGTTTTCCGGCTGATCCGTACTGAAAGCTTGAAATCATATTAACTATTTGATTCATTGCCAATATTAAAAAATCAACTCTCATATGCACGTTCACTGGCCTTAAACCATTTATTGCTGCGCCAAGGCCAAAACCGACAAGTGTTTCCTCGGAAAGGGGAGTACTAAAACATCGCAAATTTCCGAATTTTTCGATAAGACCTTTTGTCGTGCCATAAATATTTTTATGGTCTGCAACATCTATTCCATAAACAAAAACAGAAGGGTCTCTGCTCATTTCAAGAGTCAATGCCTCATTTATAGCCTCTCTGTAACTAATTTTTTTCATTTTCGTTTTGTCTCAGAAAAAACGTCCTTATATAAATCCTGTTTGCTTGGGAAATTTGATCCTTTTGCCTTTAATATACTTTGCTCAATTTGTATTTTGATTTTCTCCTCAATTTTATTGATAAGTTGTTTAGAAATACCCTTATTAAGTAATCTTTTTCTTTGCATTATCAAAGGATCCACCTTATACCAACTCTCAAAATCCTTTTTTGACCTATAGCCAACTGAAAAATCTTCATTTATACCCACATGCTCCAAATATCTATAATATTTTAAATGTAAGAATATCGGTTTAGAGGCAGCCTTAATATTTTTTAAAGCGGATTTTGCAATCTTATAAATTTTTTCAACATCTGTAGTGCTAGAAGAAACAACCTTACAATTAAAATTTTTGACAATTGCATCGATTGATTTATATCCGTGCCTCTTTAAGTCTGAAGTATGGACTGCAAGTCCATTATCCTCAAGCACAAATAAAATTGGTAATTTTAAAAGACAGGCAAAGTTTAAACTTTCCCAAAAAACTCCTTCGTCAATAGCACCGTCACCAAAAAATACAGCCACGACCTTCTTGTTTTTTCTGGTTTTATTTGTGTAAGCTGCACCCACTGCTACGGGTATGGTACTTGCAACAACTGCCGAGGTTGCCAGTAAGCCTTTTTCTGGTGCCATAAGATGCATAGAGCCTCCTTTACCGTGAACAGGACCGTTTACCTTACCATAAAGTTCTGCAAAAAAACCATCAGTATCACCAGTTACTGCAAGATACAAGGCGTGGCTTCTATAAGTGCCAAATGTTTGAGCATTATTGCCAAGCGCAGAGATTATCCCGCATATAATAGCTTCTTCACCCATAGACATATGCATTGGGGTTTTCATTTCGTCGCTTTCGTAAACACTAATGATAGCTTCTTCAGCAGTACGAATTAAGTAAATATTTTTATATAAATTAATGCTAAAATTTTTCATTTGCTTGTTGCTTGTAATAAACTCTCCAATAATTCAGAATATCCAAAAGTGTCTGTTCGAATTTTATTTTGGGCGACCAACCTGTAACTTTTTTAAACTTAGCGACGGAAGGTATTTGCAGTGTTACGTCAGAAGGTCTCAACTTTTTTGGATCAACTTTCACCCTTATATTCTTTTTTGTTGATTTGTTAATTAAAATATTTAACATATCTCCGACTGTCATAGTTTCCATTCCGCCTATGTTATAAACTTCCCCTGGCTCGCACTTATTTACTAAAAGCCAATACGCACGAACTGCATCCCTTACGTCCATAAAAGTTCTGATGCTTTCTAAATTTCCAACCAAAACTTCAGGTTTTTGATATCCATTTTCAATTGCTGCAATCTGTTTTGCAAAACTTGATTCCGCAAAAACTTCCCCGCGTTTTGGGCCTGTATGCGTAAAAAGTCGTGTCCTTATAGTTTTTATTTTCCATGAAAGCCAATACTGTAAACCAAGCATGTCTTCTGCGACTTTTGAAACAGCATAAGGTGACGCAGGTCTAAGGGGATTAGTTTCTTTGATCGGGATCTCTTTTTTTTCGACCTGGCCGTAAACCTCAGAAGAACTACAAATGTGTACAATTGGGTTGTATCCATTTGAAACTTTTAACTCTCTTATCGATTCCAAAATATTTGCCGTACCAATAACATTTGTCTCCAGGGTAGAAATAGGGGCATTAAAACTAAAGTCAACGTAAGATTGAGCAGCAAGATGAAAAATTACATCTGGTTTGTGTTTTAACAATATTTTTTTAACTGAATAACCGTCTGTTAGGTCGCCATACTCCAACATTATTTGGGGAAGTATATTAATAATATTGTCCTTGGGAGATCTCCACCTAACTATTCCAACAACGGAAGCACCTTTTTGATTTCCCAAAATATATTCAGCAAGATGACTTCCGACAAAGCCGCTGATACCTGTAATTAATACTTTATTTATCTTTCTCATAAAAATTTAACGGCAGAAACGAAGCATTAAGATTTGACTTTTCTAGTTATATACAAAAATACTACCTGAGTTATTACAACCTGTACAATCTTAGATAATATTTTCGAAATTATTGCACCAATTAAACCCCAGAAATATAAAAATAGCAATAAACTTAAAAATGAAACTGCACCGTAAATTATCGTGGCGATTACGTTCCACTTGATTACGCGTTTTTTTATAAGGTAGGAACCATAAATATTACTTGGGTAGTACAGCAAGCTCAATGAAAATATTTGAGAAAGTAGTATTGCCTCATGGTACGACGGGTAAAGTAATTTGAAAATATAAGGGCACGCTAATATATAAATAAGTACTATGAAAGTTATCAACATTTCTAATTGTATGCTCTTTAAAAAAAGTACTCCCCTTATCTTTTCAGATTTTACTTCTGATATCTTTGGTTGTCCCAATGCTATAAACATCTTAAAAAAACCTTGTATTTGCAGTGGAATCAGTATTGCAAAAAAATAAACAGCATTTTTTTCAAAACCTAAAAACAACGGTATGAGTAATTTATCAAGATAATCTAAAGCAATATATACAATTTGGGAGCCACTTAAAGTGAAACCTAGTTTTATTAATTTACTGTCAGATTCTAAACTTTTAATATTCACAAAAATCCTATAAGTTAAAATAATGTTAATTATTGCCGTTGACCAAGTAGAGAAAATAGTAACGATGACAAAGTTGTTAAAACAAATTAATGCGATGGCAGTCATTACTACAGAAAATAAATTAGCTGCTGTGGCAAAAAAGGTCGATGCCTTAAATTCTTTTTTCCCATTGTAAAAAGCAGTAACCAAGCTACCGAGTGTGGAAAAAGGAAATGCAAGCGATGCAAAAAAAACTGCAAAAGCAAGATTCTGATTGCTCTTAAAGAAAAAGTAAATCGAACCGCCAATCAGAATTAATGTTCCCAGAAAAGAAAACAAAACAACTTTTTTAGTTGCATCTTTGAAAATTGCATCCTTTTTTTCAATCGAAGCCTGAAAAACAGCTTCAGTCATACCGGGCAAAGCAGTTATGCTAACAAAACTTAATGCTGTCATCAAAAAAGAAAACTGCCCGAACATATCTTTTGGCCAAATTCTTGCAAACAATGCAGATAATAGAATCCCTGCAACGAGTGAGGATACACTTGATGTCGTGAACCAAAAACCACCTTTCATAAAATAAGTCAAATCAAGTCCGAGCAGAGAGGAGGTTTGTTGAATTTTTGAATTTAAGAAATCTTTTGCCATATTTTGAGTTGTCCTTCATCTGGAAGAGTTATCTCATTCCGAATTTCACGCCATTTTTTATAATCAATATTTTGGATGATAAGGTCATTAAAACGATTCAAATCCTTGGGACCAGGATTACCACCAACTTTCATTATTAAATAATCACCTTTGTTTATATTTTCCTCAATGACACGATAATTTGTATTATTTGGAAAATAGGAAATAGTATTAACTTCTAGCGGCACTTTTGCTAAAAGCGCATAATATCTCAAGCTATTAATGTTAAATGCTTCACTTTCAGACGCAGAAATAACAACTCGACGTTCACCTGTTGTATTGTAACTTTCAATGAATATTAATGTCTCCTCCACTGGCCATTTAGCAACGCTTGGAACTTGTGCATAACTACCTATTTTTTTATCTGCAAATATGATTGGCCCTAACGAGATCTTGCTCTTTATTAAATATGAATTAAAAATACTTGTGTTTAAATAAACTAGAGTCGGGAAAAATATTATTACAAAAAAAGTCGCAGCATATCTTCTTTCAAATATTTGCTTTATAAGATAGGCTAGGAATACTGCAATTGGGGGCATAAGTGGCAACATCAAGCGATAATCTTTATTTGGGCCGAAATAAAAAACAATAAATGGAATAAAAAACCAGCTAGAAAGTAAATAGTTAATGTGTAATCTCCTTTTTTTGTACACATAGAAAGTAATAAGAATAGCCAACACTAGAAACCAGTATCCAGATAAAGCATAATTAATAAAATCCAGGGCGGAAAGGTAAATGTTCTTATAAGAAAACGGTGACCCGTAATACAAACTTCCTAAAAGCTGAGGGTTTACTGACCTTTTTGCTTTCCAGAGAACTGTTAAAATATTTCTAGAGTACCAAGGAAGAGCAATAATCATTGCCGGAATAAAAAATATCAACAGGTTTTTCAAATTAATAATTTTACTTTTTTGACTCTTCCAGGATTCGATGATAATAATTAAAGTGGGTCCGGTAACAAAAAGAATGAAATGAAATTTCATTAATACTCCCAACCCTGATACTAAGCCCAAAAAAAACAAATGTTTTCTGTCGGTCAAATGTTTTGTTTTTACAGCTAAATAGATCCAAATAACCACCAATACCATTAGGCCAAACTCGACAAAAAAATATCTTACCAGGCCATAAAAAAGAATCATTGTGGAAACAATAATACATGAGGACATTGCCGTTTTTTCATCAAAAATTAATAGAACTAATCTGTAAAAGAAATAAAAAAATACCAATGCAAAAAATAAGTTTAATATCATTGCAACATGGGGACTTGAACCAAATAATAAATATAAAGGGATTGGGATGATGGTTATGAGTGGTGCCTTTGTGCCCAATATCGTCGTAGTCTTAGCTAGAAAAGCAAGAACACCTTTATCTTTTAATGTTTGATGCAAAATTTCAGATGCACCAAGATAATTTGCCTCATCCCAAGAAGGCGGCAAATTATTTTTAAAAATCCAAAAAGTAGTCGTGAAAACAAAAAATAATATCCACAGTGTTAAAAATAATCGCCAATGAAAATTCATTTGATTGGCCGTTTACCAAGAGATAACTCTTTAATTAAGTAGTAAATGAATTTGAGACCGGTAGGAATTGCGTGAGAAGTGCTTTGTCCTCCGATTCGATTACCTTCAATTGTTGGAATTTCCGCTATCTTTGCACCAACTTTAAGGGCCCTGATTGTCATTTGAAATTCAATTGCAAAACCGGCAGCATCAAGATTCAATTTTTTAAACAAGCTTTTTCTGATAGCTCTGTATCCGTTTATCGTGTCTGTTACTTCTCCTCCCCAAAACAAGCGGACAGCAAGTGTAAATGCCATGTTTGCCCAAGCTCTGAATTTAAAAATTTTATCATCTTCTTCATTGCGCGAATTTTTCATAAATCGAGAAGCGATAGCCAAATCAGTACCTTTACTCAAGAGATCGATAAGTTTTGGAATATCAGCTGGGTTTTCGTTTCCGTCTGGGCTAAAAAAAACCAAAAAATCCCCATGAGCTTTTTTGACTGCAATTTTAAAAGCTTCACCACGACCGGAAACTTTCTGCTCTAAAACAGGTATTTGATTTTTTTTAAAAAATTCAACTGTACCATCTGTTGACCTATAATCAACAGCAAAAAATTCATCTACTGCTTCAAAGGGAATTTTGCGAAGTAATGTTTTTACGCCGTTGATTTCGTTTCTGGTCAAAATGATTAAAGTTGTTCTTTGTGCCATGCTATTGTCCTTTCTAGCCCGTCATATAACCTTACTTTCGCTTTAAATCCTGTTTTCTGTATCGCTTTTTTTGTATCACAATTTCGTCTAGGTTGGCCATCTGGTTTAGTAGTATCAAATTTAATTGCGGTTTTCTTACCAGAAATTTCAATGATCATTGCAGCTAGATCTCCGACTGTCACCTCCTCATCAGTACCAATGTTCACAGGATCAGCATTAGGGTATTTTTCAGTTGTGGCGAGTAAACCTCTGGCAAAATCTTCAACATACAAAAATGATCTAGTTTGTTTACCGCTACCCCAGACAACCAAAGGATTTTCACCCTCAAAGACGCGCTTTATTATGCTTGGGATTACATGGGAAATTGCGGGATCAAAGTTGTCTCTAGGGCCGTATGCATTATATGGTCTGGCTATGGCGACTTTCATTCCATATTCCATATGATAAAATCTGCCAAAAAGCTCGGCTACACGCTTTGCCCACCCATACCCCAAGTTTGTCGGTTCGGGATCATCGAAGAATCCTTCCGTCTCAGGAGTTGGAATCAAGCAATGCCTTGAATAGACACAAGCTGAACTTGTAACCAAAAATCTTTCAACGTCGCACCTATAAGCAGCCTCTATCATATTTTTGGCAATTGTCACGTTGTCGCCAAACATAGAAGCAGGATGATTCTTATTAAATTGGATCCCGGCAACCTTTGAAGCTAAATTAAGAACGACTTCTTGTTTTTTACAGGCATCGGTAGCAGCTTTGAGGTCAGTCAGGTCACATTTGATAACTTGTACATTCTTTTTTAGGTGTTCGATATTTTTTATTTCCCCGGACTTTGTAGTGATAGAAACATTGGCCCCCTCTTTAAACAGAAGTTCCACAACATACGAACCAATGAAACCAGCACCACCCGTAACCAACACCTTTTTATTTTTCCAGAAATTTTGCATTTTTTAAATATAACTCAAAAAGACTTTGTACATATTTTATGTCATCGTTACTTAAATATGGATTACTTCCAATTATAAAACCCTTTCTTTCTAACTCTTGTGCAACAGGATACCTATTAATAATGTCACCGAACTTTTTTTTATAAACTGGTTGAGATAAAAGAGGCATAAATAGCCGAGTTTCCACCCCATGTTTCTCCAAAAATAAAAGAAAATCCTCCTTTTCTATACGTTCGTCACTTATGATAATTGGAAAGAGCATATAAATATGTTCACCTCCAAGTCGCACTGCAGGTAGTTGAAAAAACTGCGAAAATTTACTCAAAGATTTAGTAAGCTTCCTGCCTACAAACTGTCTCCTTTTTATAATTTCATCTTTATTTTCAAGCTCAGCGAGTCCCAACGCTCCCTCCATTTCTGTTAATCTAAAGCTATAACCTACATGCTCAAACTGAAACCTTCTCTCGATAAGAGAATTTAAACGTAAATTGTCATTCGTGTCATCATCTTCAATTTTTAAATAAATGTTATCCCTTCCATGGAACATTAAACTCTTCATTGATATTGCCAATTGTTCGTCATTCGTTGTGACAATGCCTCCCACACCTGTAACTATTATGTGGGCAACATAAGTAGAAAAAACAGCTACATCTCCCAGTGAACCGACAGGTTCTCCATTATATTTAACAAACATCGTCTCACATGAATCCTCAATAATTTTAAGATTATGTTGTCTAGATATTTCTAAAATTGGCTTCATGTCTGCGCTCTGGCCAAATAAATGAACAGGCATAATAGCGCGAGTTTTTGAAGTAATGCTACCTTCAATTTTTGTAGGATCAATGCAATAACAATCTTTCTCAACGTCAACAAAAACCGGTTTCAAATTATTGTGAATAATAGCATTTGAAGAAGCTATAAAAGTGATTGCGGGAACAATAATTTCGTCACCATCATTCCAGCCATATGATTCCTTCATTGCATGAATTGCCACTTGCAAGGCACTTGTTCCGCTATTTGAGACTGTCGCATATCGTCTCTTATGAAGACGAGCAAACTCTTTTTCAAATTTTTCCGTAAATGGCCCGTAAGATAATCTGTTATTATTGAGCACTTCGAGTACGTACCTCTTAGCTTTTTTGGAAATTCTAAGATCAGCAATTGCAATATGCCTGTTTTTCATTTTATAACTTTAACAAAAAGGCACCTTAGAGTAAACGAGACCTTTTAAGGACAAAAATTGTTATAATCGTCAGTACTATGTCAAGAAAAATTATTGGAGTTTTAGGTGCGGGCGAAGTGGGCAGTGCAATAGCAGAAATCTTCGCGAAAAAATTTGAAGTACAAAAAAAAGATCTAAAATACGATGAACTAAAAAATTCAAAAATCGAGGTATTACATATTTGTTTGCCATACTCGAACAAATTTGAAAGAAACGTTTTAGCACAAATTTTAAGAAACAAACCAAAACTCGTAATTATCCATTCAACAGTTATGCCGGGTACGTCAGAAAATATTTTTAAAAAATCAAATACTCCCACCGTTCATTCACCAGTAATGGGTACCCACCCCAATTTAGCAAAAGACATTTTAAATTTTAAAAAAATTATCGGTCCTTCAAACAAAGCATCAGTAAAACTAGCAGTCTTACATTTCAAAAGTATTGGAATTAAAACGGAAGTCTTTAATAATTCTCTTGAATCCGAGATAGCCAAACTCTTAGATACAACTTATTATGGATGGAATATTATTTTCGCAAAACTTGTCTGGAATCTCTGCAGGCAATCTGGTGTAGATTTCGATAATGTTTACACGCGATCAAATCACATTTACAATTCAGGCTATTCCAACTCGAAGCCGAATGTTAGAAGGCCAATATTAAATTATCAGCCTGGCCCAATCGGAGGACATTGCATAATACCAAACCTAAGGATCTTGGAGAACTACAAAAATAATCCGATTTCAAAATCTATTTTAAAAATTAACAGTAAACAGCTTTGAATTAAATCTATTTTAGCCATTCAATATATTTTTTCATTCCAGCAGAAATGTCTGTTTGAGGGCTCCAACCTAATACAGCCTTAGCTTTATTTATATTTGCCCATGTTTTTTTTACATCTCCAGGTCGCATGGGTAATTTTAAAATCTTTGCTTTTTTCCCTAAAGCGGTTTCTACAACCGAGATAAATTCCAAAAGTGAAACGGGTTTGTTGTTGCCCAAATTTATAATTTCAAAATTAAAATCTTTCTGAATAGATCTTTCTATACCATCAATAATATCCTCAATAAAAGTGTAATCCCTAAATGTCTTCCCATCACCAAATTGTTTTATTGGAGTACCATCCATAACAGCTTTGGTAAAAAGGGCCGGAGCCATATCAGGTCTTCCCCTTGGCCCATAAACTGTAAAAAATCTTAAAACCACTGTTTTTAAGCTATAAACTTTATTAAATGTTTCTGTAAAAATTTCAGCAGCTCGTTTCGATGCCCCATAAGGAGAAATAATATCTAGACAAAGGTCGTTTTCTAAAAAAGGAATCAATTTAGATTGACCATAAACAGAGGAAGAAGACGCTAGCACAAATTTGTGTATTTTAAAATCCACTGAAAGTTTTAATAAATTTAAAGTTCCAACTTTATTCACCTCACTGTAAAGAATTGGAGTTTCCAAAGATGGTCTCACACCTGCTCTGGCTGCCAGGTGAACTACCACATCTGGCTTTTCTTTGGAAAAAATTGGTTTCATTGCCTCAAAATTAAAAACATCTGCTATATAAAGCTTAAAATTTTTATTTTTCAATGAATCGGAGATGTTATTTTGTTTTATCTTTGGGTCATAATAATCATTGAAATTATCTATGCCAACGATCTTCCACTTGTTCTTTAACAATTTTTCTACAAGGTGGGAACCTATAAAGCCTGCACAGCCGGTAACGAGAATTTTTTTCATATATTAACGGTTTATTATATAAGCCTATCCTCAAAAGGAGTTTATAAAATTTTTCTAAAGTAATTAATTGTTAAAGCAAGACCCTCTTCAAGCCCAACCATTGGTATCCAACCGAGAATTTTACGGGACTTCTCAATGTCAGGTTTTCGCATCGAGGGGTCATCTGTTGGCATGGGTTCAGATAACACGATCTCACTATTAGAATTAGACAACTTTTTAATCATTGTGGCAAATTCTATAATCCTACGTTCATCGTCATTACCAATATTAAAAATCTCACCGGTTGACCTTTCACTTTCCATTGCTAACACTTGACCTTTAATTTGATCGCTAATGTAACAAAATGAACGTGTTTGTTGACCATCACCATAGATTGTAATAGCTTCATTTTTTAAAGCTTGTTTAATAAAGTTTACAACGGCCCTCCCTTCGTCGACATTCATCTTCGGGCCATATGTATTAAAAATTCTTGTAATTCGACCATCCAGTCTTTTTTCTCGAATAAAAGCTGAAACTATTGTTTCACCAAATCTTTTTGCCTCATCATAAACAGACCTTGGACCGGTTGTAGAAACATTGCCCCGGTATTCTTCGTCTTGAGGAGTTTTTAATGGATCTCCATAAATTTCAGACGTTGAAGCGAAACTGAATTTTGAATTGTTTTTTATTGCCAGCTCGCATAAATTCCACGTACCAACTGTATTAACCTTCATAGTTTCAAAAGGGTGAGCTATGTAAGAAAAGGGAGAATGAACGTTAGGATCAGCCGGTGATGCAAAATGATAAATCTCGTCAAAGCGAAACCTTTTAGTAAAATATGGTTTGATTATATCGTGATTGAAAAAAAAGAAATTATTTTTAGATAACAAGTGTGCGATGTTCTTTTCAGAACTGGTTATTAAATTATCAAGACAGACCACTCCATCTCCGCGATTTACAAAATACTCACACATGTGAGATCCGATAAATCCAGCACCTCCGGCAATAAGTATTGTCTTTTTCATAATATTTTACTTAACGCAGCAGCAATGTAATCAATCTCCGATTTTTTCAAACCTGGGTATATTGGTAACCTTATTAAGGTAGAGGCCACTTCGTGTGAAATTGGCAAGCTACTCTTTTTGTATCCTAATTTCTTACCCATCAAGGAAGAATGCAAAGGTAGATAATGAAATGATGCCTCAATACCATACGACCTTAATCCATTTATAACATGATCTCGCACTACTTGTGGAACGCGGATAGAAAAAATATGCCAGTTTGGGGCTGTGCCGTCAGGCACCTTTGGTAAAATTATTTTTGACGACAGCCTACTTAATTTCTTTAATAAATATTGGGCATTGTCTATTCTCAACTTGGTTATTTTATCAATTTTTTTTACTTGCTCCAAAGCTATAGCAGATAAAATATCTGAAAGAATCAGGCTTCGCCCAATTTTTACCCAGGAATATTTATTTCTTTCTCCACGCATGAAAGAGGACCTGTTAGTCCCTTTCTCTCGAACTATTTCCGCAATTTTGAAAATTTGTTTATCATTTGTTACAAATGCACCGCCCTCCCCGCTGGCAGCATTTTTAGTTCCGTGGAAAGAATAACACCCGATAGTACCAATTGTCCCAAGTGAAACACCTTTATATTTTGCCCCCAATGCGTGCGCAGCATCTTCGATCACACTCAGTTTATATTTCCTTGCCAAATCCATAATTGCAGCCATATCACAGGACATACCGGCATAATGCACAACCATAATCGCCTTTGTTTTTTTTGTAATATTCTTTTCTATTTCCAAGGGGTCAATGTTGTAATTGTTAATTTCTATATCTACAAAAATAGGTTTTGCTCCGGAAAGCAAAACGGCATTAGCACAGGATGAAAATGTAAAGCTGGGGATAATAACCTCATCACCCTTTTTTAGAATACATGCACAGGCTAGTTCCAGCGAGGCAGTTCCTGATCCTGTTGGCAAAACGTATTTAGTACCCAAAAACTTACTCAATTTTTTTGATAGTTCTTCAGAAAAAGAAAGATCACCAACACCAGTGCTGTTTCTCATCGCAAAAAGTGCAGCTTTTTCTTCTTCTTTACCCCAAAAAGTTTTATGAAGTGGAATTTTGTAATTGTTAAGCATTAGTTCGACACCGGTTTTTGGGACCGAAAATTAATAAGCTTAACAAAATAATCAATGCTATCAGTAAATAAATTTACCGTAGACTTCTTTTCATGTCTGCGCACAAATAATACGGGCACTTCACTTATCTTCAAACCTCGCCAATAAGATCTGGCGCAAATTTCCGTATCCCAAAACCACCCGTTATCCTCTACACTCTTAAGGACTTTTAATATATTCTTTTTATTAAAGAACTTAAAACCAGTTTCAGTATCGCCTATAGGTATGCCTAAGGTCCTTTTAACAATATATGAATAAATTCTAGAGGCAGCGACCCTTGAAATAGAAGCAAAACCTTTTTCATAAAATCTTGTACCCACTACCAAATCCGACCCTTTTTGGATTTCATGTATAAATAAAGGTATGTACGAGGGGGATATTTCACAGTCAACATCCATAAAACCACAAATAGAAAACTTAGAAGCCGCTATGCCGTCAGCAACAGATTTTCCCCGACCCATGTTTCTATTATGAAAAATTGCCCGGATCTTTTTATCAGATTTTACAAATTTTTCAACAGCAAATTTTGTATCATCTATACTTTTATCCTCAACGAAAATAATTTCCCACTGTACTTTATTCCTTTTTAGCTCTGCAATAATTTTGTTAACACTTTTTTCAAAAGTGTGCCCTTCGTTAAAGCAGGGAAGTATTAATGTAAAACTTTTAGTCATCTTAATTTCTCTGGAGGCCTTATTTTAAGGTAAATTACCACAAGACTCAAATTCCGTAAAACAAAATTTATAATTTTTGTCTCTAAACCAGAAACTAATACCGTCTCCGCCACCAAGAGCATAATAAGCGTCCAGCGATGAAGAAATTGGATTATTATTAAAAACTAATGTAGATCCAGCAGGTAAATTTCTCTTCTCAATTTGAGAAATATATTTTTTTGACAATTGACCTCGGCTGACAACCCAGTTGTTTTTTTGAGTTATCTCAGTACTAAAAAAACAAACGATTACAAAAATAAATACGAGAAGATAATGCACACGTTTTTCCCTACTCAATATAAGCCCGATGATTGATGCAAATGCCCATACTGAGATGTTCATGTAATGGGGCGACAGATGATTTGGAATAGCAATAAAAGGCAGTAAGCCAAAAACCAATACGCTTGAGAAGAAAAATATATTTTGTAAATTTCTGTTAAAACCCTTTATAAATAAGAATAGTAGTGTCAAGATCAACACTACTAGAACAATAGAAATTAATAAGTCCCCGTTCGTCTCGGCAAACCCTAAAGTCCTCAGCAAATAATATTTTAGAGCTGAAATGCTCCCAAGTGAGATTTTGACACCGTAAACGTTGTAAGTGTTTCTGGGGGTTAAAAAGATAAATCTGGTTATGGCAAAGAAAGCAGCAACAAATAAAGAAATTTTTAAGTCTCTTATTTTCATACTTGCCTTACCGGAAAAAAGCTCCCAGGCAATGATTATTAGAATGCCGACAAGCATGGCTTCGGAAGCAAGCAGCGAAATGACGAAAAACAACAAAAAATATTGAATTTTATTTTTAAGCCAGAAAAGAAACCCTATTAAGAAAAACATAAAAGAAAGCTCAGTTGCCCCACCGGAAATCCAATATAAAGAAATAAAGTTAAAAGGATGAGTAGCATAGATAATAGAAGAAACAATCGCAGAGGTGCGATTCTTTAACGCTTGTAAACTTATAAGAAATATTAAATAACTTGTTGTGAGGTGAATGGAAAAAAGAAATATATGATACAAGACATAATTTTTCCCAAAAATGCTGCCACTAATCAAAAAAAATAAATTGTGAACAGGTCGCCAATGAGTCTCGTGATAAGATGTCAGCGCTTTTATTAAATTTGTCCACAACCCACCTGCGGAAAATTTTTGTAAAAGGACAAAGTCATCTTGCGCAAAGAAATTTGAAAAAGCGTTGTGATAAACTAAAAAAATCAAAAAGGCTAAGAGAAACAGGATGTACAAATTTTTTCTCACGTTAATATTCTATCATTGGCGGATAAACAACATAATCAGGGGATGCGCAATCTAAAATTATTATTAATACTTGCTGCATTCGTAAATGCATTTACGTGGATAACTTTAGTTCCAGTAGGACAATACCCAGACGAACAATCGCATTTCGCTCAAGTGCAAAATATTGCTGAATTCGGACAAAGTCAGTTCAACAGCAAGGAAAATACGTCATATGAAATTGATTTACTGGAAAAAACCCTTTATACAGACAAGAACTATAACAACAATAATGCGTACACCTACCACCCAGAATTCAATATTCCATACTCGAACTCTTTAAATGGGTTGGAAGAAAATAAATTCAATAATTTACCAAAAATCGCAAGGACTACACTTGTAAAACAGGAAGCCACAGAAAATCCGCCCTTATATTACTATCTAGGGTCTGTGCCTTATAAACTCCTTTACAATAGCAACATATTTGAAAGAATTTATGCAATAAGAATAGCTTCACTTTTTTTGTTCTTGGCCCAAATAATTCTTTCTTATAAAATTGCAAGAATCGTCTTTAAGAAGGAAAAAATCTTACAAATAACATTACCTGCGCTTCTAGCTTTTATGCCTATGTTGGTGTTTGCCTCAACTGGAGTGTTGCCAGACCCCTTAACAAATCTAATATTCACCCTAATAATTTATGGGTGTGTAAAGATTATTGAAACCGGCTACCAAACTAAGAGCATATTGTTGCTTCTCGTAGCACTTATATTTGGTTTTTACACAAGACAACAATTTCTTATTGCACTTCCAATTATTATCACAGCGTTTTTCCTAAGATATTTTCGGACGAAAAATTATAAAGGTATCATCCTTCTGGTGTTTTTGCTATTTGGCGTAGGTTTATCATTCAAAACTTTTTCTTTAGCTATTCCAGAAATAGGAAGGTCAAACTATTTTAATATGTTTAATGCGCAATTTTTGCTTTATTTAAAATCAATGCTTATAAACTGGTACAGAGAAACCCTACCATGGTATTGGGGTGTGTACAGGTGGCTGTCGCTAACAATCCCACATACTTATTACAAGATAATTAAGCTAATAATAGCATTATCTATAATTGGGATTATCTTAAAATTTTGGCTATTATTGAAAAAAAAGCAAGGCGAAACTAACCACTGGCACATAATATTTTTTATTTGTGCCACATTCATCTACGCAGCTGTTTTTGCAATTGGAGATTATTTTTTCATAAAACAAACAGGCTATTCATTTGGAATTCAAGGAAGATATTTCTTTCCTCTTATAGCCGCCCATATAACAATATTGCTTACTGGCTACTGGGTGGTATCAAAATTGATTTTTAAGAAAAATGCTAGGTTTGCAATCTGCCTTCTCATCTTTTTAATGATTTTGTTCAATGACTTGTCACTCTTTTACGTTGCAGCAAGTTATTATTCTTTTGAAAATATTTCTCGGTTTATTTTGCAGGCAAGTCAATATAAACCGACCATAATCAAGGGTAACATAATCTTGTATATCTTAATTTTAAATATTACACTACAAGCTGTATTTGGTCTCAATTTAATTAAAAATACATTTAAAAATGAACTTGCATAAAGAGGTTGGTTATTTCGAAGCCCTAAAATTCTTCTCTTTTAGTCTGATACAAATTATATATGGGTTATTAACCTTTCCGCATCTAAGATCAATATTTCTAAACATTTTGGGTGCAAATGTTAACCTAAATCTTGTAATGATGAATGTTAAATTCTTTAATTGGCATCAAAAGGGGCCAAAGGCATTAACAATAGGAAAAGATTGTTTTATAGGTGACGAAACCTTAATAGATCTTTATGATAATGTTATTTTAGAGGAACAAGTTACAATTGCCCAAAGAGTTTTAATCTTAACTCACTTAAATGTTGGCTATCAGGATCACCCGCTACAAAAATATTTTCCAAAAAAATCGAGTAAAGTAGTCTTTAAAAAAGGATCAGTTATAGGCGCATCCTCTACGATTTTACCAGGCGTGACAATAGGAGAAAAATCATTTGTTGCTGCCGGGTCTGTGGTTACAAAAAATGTTCCTGCCAATACTTTGGTGGGTGGTGTTCCAGCAAAAATAATCCGTAAAATTAAATAATGACAGCCTCATACGAATTGTTGCGAAAATTGATTTTGCCACTAGACGAAATTGATAAAGCGACTCCCAAGAAGGGGAAAATCATAGACTTTGGTTGTGGTCAAGGATTAATTGCGAATTTTCTTGCAAAAAAGTCGAGCCGTCAAGTTATAGGAATTGATGCCAATATAAAAAGATTACCGAAGTCCTCAAAAAAAAATCTCACTTTTAAAAAAAACGATATTACCACAATGTCGATCGAAAAAATAAACGGAGCTATCTTGTCCGATGTACTCCATCATCTAACCCTTAAAGAACAACACAAGCTGCTCGGAAAAATATATAAAAGCCTAAACAAGAAAGGGGTATTAATAATAAAGGAGATAGACACAAGCGAATTTATAAGAAGTCATCTTTCCAGACTTTGGGACTTTATAATTTATCCCAAGGATAAAATAATTTTTACAAACCATAAATATTTAAGCAATACATTGACAAAACTTGGGTTTAAAGTGATAACAACCAGACCTTGCAGATACTTCCCAGGTTCAACAACTCTCTACGTCTGTATTAAAAAATAATTTAACTCAGAACGACTTTATCTGAATTTGTAAGGGCTAATTAAGCTCACGAGTATATTTTGGTTAAAATGCATTGTTATAATAAAAATTGTGTTAACAATTGTAACCTTCCTTAAAAAACCTTGGGTTTTTTTAATTCTAATTATCCTCTTAGCACTTGGTTTAAGAATATTCCACCTGAACCTAAATTATGTATTTGGTGAGGATGAAGAATATCAAACAAATATTGCATTGACCCTAGTTAAGCATTTCCACATAATTTGGATTGGAGTAAGTGCAGCAAATACAGGTTTTTATTTAGGCCCATTTTGGAGCTATTTCACTTACATTTGGTTGTTACTGTCACATGGTGATCCGTTACTTACTGCGTACGTTGCAGCTTTATTGGGAAGTTTTACAGCAATGAGCGTTTTTTATGTCGGTTGGAAGATGTTTTCCTTACGAGTGGGAATAGTCGCCTCAGTTTTATATTCGTGCCTTCCTCTAATTGTTTTTTTTGATCAAAAATATTGGAACCCATCAGCGATACCACTGCTGTCTGTAACAATGACTTATTCCCTTTATAAAATTAAGGAAAATCAAAGATACTTATGGTTATTTGCTTTTGCATACGGGTTGGTATTTCATGCACACCTATCACTTGTACCTTTTATTTTTTTGGCTTTTTATTCAGCTCGCAAGGGTGTTAAAAAAACAGTCCTACTACAATCTATAGGTATTTTCATCCTAACAATTTCGCCACTTATCGCTTTTGATTATTTTCATAAATTTAGCAATATCACGACTCCTCTTAGACTAAATCAAATTATATCGGGAGCTCATCCGACAATTTTGGTTAAAGTGCAAGCATTGGTACAGTCAGTAATGAGATTATTTTACATTCATCCTCATTCTATAAACGCCAATGAAATCATAGCCGATTGTTCTAAATATAGAAGCTCACCTTCTCTCCTGGCAGCCCCTTTTGTGATGCTCATCATAGTCTTCTTTTTCAAAAAACAAACTTGGGCAAAAGATAACACAAAATTTCTTGGTTTGGGAATATTATTAATAACCCTTAGCTACATATTTTTCCCCGGAGGAACATCGGAGTATTACCTCTTAGGTTTATTTCCTCTTCTTCTTTTTATTCCAGGCATTGTTTGGAACAAATATATTTCGCCTCTATTAATTCTTTTAATTTGTTTATTGGGGATGGTGTCTGTACTAACGGCATACAATCCATATGGACTGGCCAGCAAAAAACAAATAATATCCCAAATAATGTCAACTATAGGAACAAGCACTTTTGAACTGACAGAAAAAGGTGAGTGTCACCAAGCCGAAGGGTGGCGGTATCTTTTTAAAACCTACGCGAGAGTTCCTGAAAGATCAAGTATAGACCCTGTGTTTAGTTGGTTGTATCCAAAAGAGATTAGTAATGTTCCTGCAGAATTTTCTGTAGAAATAACCGGTCATGACAGGGACAATCCCGGCTTTACCTACAAAATCTTAAAAAAATAAAACTAAATAATTAAATTTCTTAAAAAGACTGTTTCATTTAATCTTTTTAGCCAAGACAACCAAACTAGTACCAAATGGTATCGAAAATCTAACCATAAGAATCCTTTCTAAATCACATACTAGAAGCATTAATTTATTAATAATGGGTAGGGTTAGTTCAAAATCTGAAGAATAAGATTTTCTAGAACTCCACGTTTTAATAAATCTGATGATTAAAGCGGGTAATATCAAAAAAGAGTATAAATAAGAAATTTTAACAACTTCAAACCCTTCCCGCTCAAGAACCATTTCTAGTGATTGCTTGGTGTACCTTCTTTTATGATGTAGAACTTCATCCCACATACTCCAAAGCCAAGTAAATGCTGGAACGGTGATCAGAATTTCCCCCTCAGGAATTAAAATTCTATTTATCTCAGTAAAAGTTTTATGTTCATCGGTATGTTCCAGAACATCCAAGAGTGTTATAAAGTCGAAAGTATTCGCTCCGAAATCGGTCTTGTAAGTGCTGCCTCGTTTTACATTCTTAAGGCCCCTTGCGTTGCAATAGGCAATTGCCTGTCCAGAGGTGTCAATCCCAAAAACAGGTCCGAATATTCCCAACTCTTCCATATTTTTTCCTGTTCCACAACCCATGTCTAGTATTTTTAACTCCCTTTTTTTATTAAATATTGAAATGAGCGTTCTTACAGTACGCCTTTTGGAAATGTGCCACCAATGACTGTCTTCAAGTTTATACAAATCCTCATAAAGATAGTTTTCCATTATTTCTTTTGTTAAAGAGGGAAGTACTTATAGTTATTCACCTATATAAGTTTATACCTTATAGATTAAAATGTTAAAAGGCATGATTGTTTTGTTATGTAAGGATGTGACGTATAGGTATTAAAAGACCCACTCATAATTTAAAAACCTAATAAGGAACAAAGACTGAAACAAAATCGCGGAAAAAAGGTAAAGATAAAAAAGTGTTTTACGCCTTGTCAAAAAAACTCCGAATGGAATAAACAGAGGAAAAGCTGCCAATATTTCCCTAAGACTAGCTACATACGTACCGGATGAAAGTGGAATGATAATCATTAACATACTGAAAAACCACAAAGCTTTATTGATTTTTTTAAAAGCAATAATTGAGAGAAATATGGAAAAAGGAATCACGGCAACTTGAAGTAAATTTATAGGAACGGGTTTATATGACCCAAAAACCTGCCCTATAACTTCCATGGACTCTCTGAAAAGTTTTATAAATGACGCTACGCCTAACTGTCTTCCCCAGCCTGATGTTTGTGCACTCCAAAAAAGAGTAAATTTTCCAAACGTAATAAAAAGATAAGCAGAATATAACAACAAGCCGGCAGGTGAAATTAACAATGTCCACCAATACTTTTTTAAAGTCTTAACCCCATCCCCATACAGCCTTAACGCGAGATATAGTGTAAGTACTATGCCCACCGGTCTTGCAGCACTTGCAAGGGCGGCAATCAAAGCAGCTGCCGCATAACGTTTTTGTTCAACCAGCACAAAAGTTAACGCACTAAGCGATAAAAATAAAGGTTCTGAAAATGGGGCGGTAAGCAAAAAACTCGAAGGAAAAGCTAAAAATAATAACACAATCTCTTCTTTTATTTTTGAATAACCCAATAAGCTAATCAAGCGCACAAAAAAAACAATAAATAAAAAAGAAAAAAAACACGCTAATACTTTTGCCATTATCGGTGTTGACCCCAAAATTCTAATTATTAACGGCCAAAGTGGAAAAAACGCTGCACTTTCTCCAACATAACCATTTTTCGCAATAGCCATGTAATGTCCTGTATCTGCATTGGTAGTCCAAATTAGCGTGAATCGATCCGTTAACTTCACATTAGAAAGTACCTGGTTTGGATAAAGCATTGAGGGGAAGACAATTATTTCAAATAAGTGGAGTGCAAGAAGCCAGCCAATAAATATAGTTAGTGCTACTTTCATCAGTAGAAGGTTGTCATCAGTCTACAAAAATAAATAACTGAAAATCAAGGTGTAATTGCAAATTTTGAAATTTATTTTTTCAAGAAATCTCGAAGTAGTAGAAACGATAATTTTTAAACTGTATACTTACAATTTGTGATACCCTTTTTCTTAAAAGATATATTTTTTGATAAAACGTACAAAGATAGTTATGTGGTTCTGGTTGGAACTATAGCAAATGTTGTAGTTGGCGGTGTTTTTTTTATAATGGTTCCCAGAATACTGGGTCCATATAATTATGGAATTCTTTCAGCAGCGTTGGCAACAGGACTGGCTGCCAACTCCATAGCGAATTTTGGAATAGACACTGGAATTTTAAGATTTTCTAAAGACCCACAAAAGCTAAAGGAAATACTTGCAATTGCCTTTAAATCATATATTGTTTTAGGAATAGCTTCGGCCATATTAGGCCTACTCTTTTCAGACTTAATAGCCCAATTTATTAACACCCCCCAAATAGCCCCACTTATAAAAATCTCTTTTGCATTTAATATTCTTCTCTTGCTTACTAACTACTATGTGGCTGCTCTTCAGGTTAGAGGCCAATTTGCAAAGGCGTCATTTATAAATTTTGCCTCAAACACAATTAGAATATTATTAATTTTGATTTTTGCCTATTTTATATCATTAAATATTACGACTATTACTGTTATTTTCTTTACAGTACCAATTGTTTCTGTCCTCCTTGGACAGTTTTTTAGTCCTTTCCAAAGTCAAGAAATCTCGAAAAATACAGTTAAAGAATTTTATAAATACAACTCCTGGATAGCTCTAGGTTTAATAATTGCTTCAATCCCACTTGATAATTACGTTATATTAAAATACTCAGGCGCCCTTCAGGCTGGCTTGTACGCAGCCCCTTTTAAAATATTGACGGTTTCGTATCAGCTAGGAGGCAATTTAACCAGGGTTTTTGCTACATCCCTAAAAACTGTCAATAACTCAATTGATGTAAAAATATTTATTAAAAAATCAACATCAATTATTTCCATTTTCGTAATCGGTTTATTGGTTTTGCTTGTTACCAAAGATTTTGCTATAAAAATATTATTTTCTGAATCATACAGCGCCTCTGGAAACATATTCTCTATACTTATCTTTGGGTTTATTTTCTTTTTTATAAATACAATACCTAGCTCCATTATTCTTTATCATTTTGGGAAATCTTCCGTAACATTTTTAATAACCATTACAAAATACATATTCTTTATCATGCTTCTTTTAATTCTTGTCCCCACCTTAAAAGCTCAAGGGGCCGCTTATGCTTTTACAATAGCAGAACTATTATCACTAATTCTAATGTCAGCCTATACCCTAAAAAAAATAAAAAACCTATGAAAAAAATTAAACTATCAGTTATCGTACCATGCTATAACGAAGAAAAAAGATTTAAAAATGGATTTAACCACTTTCATAATTATTTAAAAAAAATAAAATTTAACTGGGAGCTCATTTTAGTCAATGATGGCTCAAAAGACAAAACGTTAAATCTTATGAGAAAGGAGTCCAAAAGACATAAAAATGTAAAAGTCATAACTTACCCAATAAATGGCGGAAAAGGGCTTGCTATCTCAGAAGGAGTAAAGGCAGCAAAGGGTGAGATAATACTCTTTTCGGATATAGACCATTCTGTTGATATATCCACTATTAATTCATTTTTCAAACATTTTAATAAGGCAGAAGTGGTCATCGGTTCTAGAAGGTTAAAAAACTCTAAGATTATAGAAAAGCAGAAACCCTTAAGAGAATTATTGGGTAAAGGTTTTACATTGCTAGTGAAAATCCTCATTGATAAACAAATTAAGGATGCGACCTGTGGCTTTAAAGCGTTTAAAAGGGAAGCTGCAAAAGAATTATTTAAAAAAGTCTCTATCTACGGCTGGGCTTTCGACGCAGAAATCCTGTACTTATGTAAAAAGTATAAAATAAAAGTTATCCAGGCTCCAGTGGACTGGAAGGACGTAAAGGGTTCTAAAGTTTCTCTGACAAAGGATATTGCAAGTTCACTTTTTGGCCTTTTACAAATTCGCTTAAATGACTTTAACAACAAATATAGGAAAATTTAAGAAAACTTATTTTTTTCCAATATTACTTTTACATCTTGTACTCTTAATAAACACGAAATTCACCTTGTGGCCGGAGATGGTTGTTTATCCGTACTTATTAAACAATGGTTTTATTCTCTATAAAGATTTAATAAATCCATACCTACCCACTCTCTCTTATATACTTTCGTTATTTACAAAATATTATGGGTATTCACCGGAAAATTTTAGGCTATTAACTTGGGCATACATACTCTTTACGGATATCCTTATATTTAGAATCTCACTTTTGCTTTCAAAAAATTATTACAAATCCACATTATCCTTATTATTTTTTGCTCTATTATCATTGTCTTTTTATATAAACGGACTTTGGTTTGATTTAATTCAAACACCATTAATAATCTTGTCAATCTATAACCTTTATAAATTTATAGATACAAAAAACAAAGTATCTGTGCAGCTGGCATTTTTTTTCGCTCTTGTTGCTTTTTTTATAAAACAGCAAGCGGTTTGGTTAATAGTTTTTTACATTGCCGTATTAATATGGCGTTATAAAGGGAAAAGCCTCTTTTGGGCAAAAGCAATAGGTCCGGTTCTAATTATATTTATTGGTCTATACTTTTATTTTGCAATTATTTTCACCAGACTAAATGCATTATCAGATTTTTTCTTCTGGACTACATATTTCCCGTTTTTTAAAGCATCGTCTTTACCTGGATACCTATTATTGCCAACAATCAAGCAAGCTCTAGTTGTATTCTTCCTGTTCGCTCTTTTTATATCCGCGGTAGGTAAAAATTTAAAACACAATATATTTATTTTAGGGGCTTTCTCAACAGCACTATTTGCCTATCCAAGATTCGATTATTTTCACCTTGTGCCTTCACTGGCAATTTTGTCGCTAGTTGCGGGAGAAGCCCTCATACTTCAAGCTAAAAGCAAAATTTATTTAGCATTCATTTTATTACCATCACTGGTAATATTTATTATTTTTTCATATAAATATTTTATATCCAATTGGACCTCAGAAATTAGATTTTTTGAGGCAGATATACAATCAAGTGCAACATTTCTATCATTAATGACAGATCCTAAAGACCTGATATATATCCAAAATGGTCCGGACCAGATCCTGCCGATGGCAAAAAGATTGCCACCAAAACCGTGGGCAATTCAGTTTCCCTGGTATCTAGAGCTTAAGGGTTATCAACAGAAAGTTGTAGACGGAATAAGCAATTCAGGAACAAAATATATTGTATTCAAACAATATGAAAATAAAAAAGAATTTGATTTAGGAGCATACAGGCCGGTATTAATCGCAAACTACATAAACGCCAATTACCATGACCACACAAAAATTTCTGACTCTCTATGGCTAAAAGCAAAAAACTAATTAACAATTATCTAATACTATTAATTATCTTAGTAGTGCTTTTTTTCTCCCCATTTTTTCTTCAACCAAAGTTATTAACCCAAAAAGACAACGATCTAGGAAGAGATTATGTACCCATTTTCAGCTTTATCAAAAACTCTTTTTTAGAAAATAAAAGCTTACCATTATGGAGACCGGAACAAATGAACGGGGAAACCTTTATTGGTAATCCGCTTTCAACCCTACTTTATCCGGCAAATATGCTATTTTTGTTTTTACCTGTCGGTTTTGCTTCGATGGTGTATTACGCTATTCATCTGATAATCGCTTCAATTGCCACTTTTTTCTTAGCAAAATCTTTTAAATTTTCAGATCTTGCTGCTTTTTCCGTTGCTATTTTCTATACATTTTCCAATAAACTTCTTTTGCATATTTCAGCCGGGCATATAACAATGGTTGCTTCTTTTGCCCTATTCCCGGTATTTTTTCTTGGAATTCGGTATTTGCTCTTAAGGCCAAGTTTCAAGTCACTATTATTAACGAGTGTCTCTGCTTCTTTTATGTTGATCACCTATCCTACGGTTTTTTATTACGCAGCCATATTTGTAGCACTTTACACAATATATTTTTTATTAAATTCAAAATCAAACATTTTGCGATTTAAAAAAACTCTTTTTTGGGTTTTTCTGTCATTGTTGCTGACGCTACTGTTATCTACAATCTTTCTAATTCCACAGCTGGAATTTTCATCTCTCTCCGCAAGATCAATGCTAACGTTACAAGATGTTGCGATACCCATGTGGGGTATTAAATTTTTTCTATCTAGTCTCTTTTTTCCATATATTTATTTCTTCTATCTTAACCATGAGGCCTTTCTATATGTTGGTTTTGTTCCGCTAATATTGGGCTTCATAGGGTTTCTAAGGATTAATAATATTTCTAAAATTATCTTAATAATTATTGGATTTATAACCCTGATGTTTGTAACCGGTTTGTCCACTCCAATTTTTAAAATTGCTTATGATCTTTTACCTCTACTTAAATATTCAAGAGTTACGACTAGACTTTGGTTTGTAGTAGCAATGGTTGTTGCAATATTGGCAGGTTACGGCCTGGAAAAAATTAAAAACACCAAATTAATTTACATCTTAATTTATCTGTTTTTGGTAGAGTCACTGTCTATCGGATATATAAAAATATTTTCTATTAAAAACCTAGATTTTTCAAACGACAAATTATATGCATATTTAAAACAAGACAAAGATCTGTTCAGGGTTTATTGCACGACTTACTGCTTTAATCCTCAACAGGCATTTGAAAACAAATTACAATTATTAAACGGTGAAACACCTTTGCAACAAACTAATTCTGTAAAAATCTTAGAAGAGGCAGGTAATTATAATTATGAGCACTTTACAGTAATCTTTCCCCCATACCAAGTATGGCAAGTGCAAAATCCGCCTCAACCGAATGCTGATGCCCTAGCAAAAGCCAATGTTAAATATGTTGCCTCCACTTATAAACTAAATAATTTCCGGTATATTGAAAAATTTAATGATATATTTCTCTATAAAAATGAAAACTATAAACCCAGATTTTATTTCGAAAACGATAATCAGGCCATAACAACTGAAAAATATACTCCAAATGATATAGTTTTAAAATTTACCCCATCAGATCAAGACAGACGCTTAATAATATCGGAAAATTATTACCCGGGTTGGCTTGCTATTATCAATAATAAAAGATATGACGTTGAATTATTTGATAAATATTTCAAAAGCGTACAAATTCCGCCTGGGGTAGACCAAGTGAGTTTAATATTTGTCCCCAAATCATTCGTTGTTGGTAAAACAATTACGTTGAGCACAATCCTTTTCTTGTTAATTTTCTTTTGGTATAGTCGGAGACACAAAACTACAAATGGCTAACATTGCAATTTTAAGTTTTTATTCTGGGATAGTAGATAGAGGAGTAGAAACTTTTGCTTACGAAATTTCTAAACGTCTTTCCAAAAAACATAGAATTACTATTTTTCAAGCTGGAAGCAGGATCCAGAATCCTGATATTAGGACATATCAAATAAAATCGTTTGCAAAAATTCCGCACGCAACAGGCAATTTACTCTCAAAAATTTATTTAGACATGCAATCTTTCAAGATTCTTTTTTTTACTGTAAAAACTTTCTCAAAACTTAAATCTGGTAAATATGATGTAATTGTTCCTTTAAATGGCGGTTGGCAAATAGTCTTAATAAGAATATTTGCTGTAATAACAAAATCTAAAATTTTGGTTTCAGGTCACGCAGGAATTGGTGCAGACGATGCTTGGAACATTTTTTTTCATCCTGATGTTTTCATTGCATTAACCCATGCTGAAGAAAAATGGGCAAAACGGTTAACTAATGAGGTTAAAATAAAAACGATTGCAAACGGAGTAGACCTTTCCAGGTTTCACCCAAAAGTTAAGCCAAAAAAAATAAAATTATCAAAACCTATCGCTATATGCACCTCAGCCCTTGTTCCGTACAAAAGGATAGAATTGACAATAAAAGCCGTCAGTAAATGCAAAAATTTAAGCCTTCTTTTAATAGGGGAAGGACAAGAGCAAGGCTATCTTGATACTTTAGGTAAAAGGTTGTTGGGTAGCAAGTATTTAAGGCTAGTAGTACCTTATCAGGAAATGCCCAGGTACTACAAAGTTGCAGATGTCTTTACCTTAGCGTCAAAAAGTGAAGCTTTCGGAATCTCCTATACAGAAGCAATGGCTTGTAACTTGCCCGTTGTCACCACAAACGACCATTCTCGTGCAGAGATAATAGGAGATGCCGGAATACTTACGGACCCTCAGAATACAGAAATGTATGCTAAAGATTTACAAATAGCCCTAAAAACAAATTACAGAAACACACCTTATAATCAAGCCCTAAAATTTTCTTGGAACAAAATTGCACTGCTTTACTCGAACGAGATAGATGAAATTACAGCAAAACCAAAACAATAAAAAGATGAAGTTAATCTCTATAATAATTCCGGTCTATAATGAAGAAAACTGTCTGAATGACTGTCTGTCCTCGCTGCTAGAACAGTCATACCCAAAATTGGAAATAATTGTTGTCGATGACGGTTCAAGCGACAATTCTCTTAAAATTGCAAAAAATTTCAAAGTTAATGTTCTAACCCAAAAGCATAAAGGTCCGGGTAATGCACGCAATTTAGGCGCTTCAAAGGCAAAAGGAGAAATTTTGGTTTTTGTTGACAGTGACATGACTTTCGAAAAGGATTTTATTAAAGATCTTACGAAACCGATAATTGCGGGGCATACTATTGGAACATTTTCTAAAAATGAATTTGTCTCAAATGCCGATGATCCTTGGTCGGTTTGTTGGAATATTAATCGTAATACCCCAAGAAACAGAATGTTGCCTAACAATTACCCAAATTTAGCGCCGGTGTTTAGAGCTATCCTCAAATCTGAATTCTTAAAGGTCAATGGTTTTGCTACCACTGGAGACTACTCTGATGACTGGTCAATTGCAGAAAAACTAAAGATAAAATCAACTTTAGCAGATGGGGCAACCTATTATCATTCCAACCCGGATACCTTAAGAGAAATTTGGCACCAAGCTACTTGGATAGGTAAAAACAAATTCAATACAGGAAACTTCATTCGAAAAATTAAATCCCTGTTAATTTATAGTCCTTTGGCTGCAATTGTTATTGGAGCATATAAATCTTTTAAATATTTATATCCTAGATTTATCGTTTTTAAATTCATCTACGACAGTGCTGTGTTTTTATCTGTCCTTAAATCGTTTGGGAATCAAACTAAATACAAATGATAATCCCCATTTTAATAATCGGACTAATATTTAGACTGATTTCAATAACGCAGAGTCTTTGGCTTGATGAGGGGATAAATGTGGTTTTCGCCAGGTCATTAAGCTATAAAACTTTAATTTTTAATTATTCACTAGGGGATTTCCATCCACCCCTTTACCATGTACTTCTTAAAACTTGGATATTAATCTTCGGTAGCTCAGAAATTTCAGCCAGAATGCCTTCAGTTATTTTAGGTCTTGGTGTAATTTTTATGGCCTACAAAATAGGGCAAAAATTATATGACACAAAGACCGGCTTAATAGCATCAATTCTAACAGCAACCGGACCGCTGCTCATTTATTATTCACAAGAAGCAAGAATGTATATGTTGGCAGCTTTTTTTTCTAGCCTTTCTGTTTATTGCTTCATATCGATCTTAACAAAAGACAAACTCCTATACTGGATAGGATTTATATCAGCAACGGTTTTAATGCTCTACAGCGACTATTTACCTTACTTATTAATACCTACATATATGCTTTATTTACTAATTTTTCGTAAAAGAATTTCTTCTTCAACCTTTAAATCTTTTATTCCAGCTTTTTTACTTATTTTCTTTTTTTTACTACCTTGGTTATTTATTTTTCCACAACAGTTAAAAGGTGGACTGGAAGTTGCTTCCGCTTCTCCCGCCTGGTCTAAAGTTGTAGGGGGTACAAATTTCAAAGACTTAGCTTTAATTTTTGTAAAATTTTCAATCGGAAGAATTTCTATAGACAATAATTTTATTTATACTCTTTTGTTTTTGCCAGTCGGTCTTTATATTACTCTCCTTGTATTTATTTCAATACTAAGAATCTCTGTTATTAGGTCTTTTTTATGGTTCTATTTTTTAATACCAATAATCTTTGCTTTTTTGCTCTCTTTCTTTGTGCCGGTCTTTGCATACTTTAGGTTATTATTCGTGCTACCAGCCCTCTATATCATTCTTGCCTCGGCTATTAATAATTTAAGCTGGTCGCTCCCTTCAAGAATTTTATTGTTCATCTTATTGCTTATAAATTTAACGTCGGCAACTATATATTTTACAAACCCTAAATTTCAAAGGGAAGATTGGAAGAGCGCCACACGTTTTGTTAAGGAAAATTCTACGGAAAACTCAATTGTGCTATTCGAGTCCACATCCTCTTTTGCCCCTTTTGATTACTATAACAATGGTAAAGTAGAGGCAAAAGGTGTTTTAGACAGTTTCAATCCAACCAAAAATGCTGTTTCCCAAAACGTTAAATCTTACACGCAAAATAAAGATAAAGTATTTCTTTTTCAATACCTGATACAAATAACAGATCCGCAAGGTTTAGCATTTCAGTCACTTGTAGATAATGGATTTACAAATACAAAAACAGACAATTTTCAGGGAGTAGGTTTCGTTTACGAATTTATAAAATGAATAAATACGCATAATATTTATGAATAAGCGCCTTGAAGAAAATCTAAGACATTTTTTTGACAAACATTTTTGGGCACAGCACCCGGAAGCGGCATTAAGATATGCACCAGTTGTTTCTGAAATAAAGAAAAGGAAATTATCAACCTCAAAAATATTAGAGGTAGGATCGGGTTCGCTAGGTATAACACCTTACTTAAAAACGCAAATAGACGCTCTAGATATAGATTTTTCGGGCCCTAAAAGCAATTTTGTAACTAAAATAAAAGTAAATGGAGAGAAATTTCCCTTCAAGGCTAGCAGCTATGACGTTTCAATTTCTGTTGATGTTCTGGAGCATATCCCTCCAAAAAATCGGGAGAAAGCAGTTTTTGAGATGTTGCGGGTTACAAAAAAGTTAGCAGTTATCGTTGTACCTTGCGGTGAAGCTTCAGAAGAACAGGACAAACAGCTATACAACTACTGGAATAAAATTTTTAGCAAAAAAAACCAATTTTTAGAGGAACACGTAAAAAACGGTTTACCAACTGTTGATGAAATTTTAGTCTATATCGACAGGTCAAAAAGGTCGCTCGGCAAACCTGCCAAAATAAAATCATACCCAAACCTAAATTTATTTGTAAGAGATATTTTAATGAAAACATGGATTACAAAAAATAAATATATTTACTACCTTTATATGAAAGGATATCTTTTGATTGTCCCAATACTAAAACTTTGCAACTTTGGAAAAACTTATAGAAGAGTATTTGTGATAGAATTTCGAGAGTGAAAATTGCAATAGACGTTTCACAAATTGTTTATGGTACCGGGGTTTCTCGTTATACAGAAAATCTTGTTGAAGCTTTATTAAATATTGATCACAAAAATGAATATATTATTTTCGGCACATCCCTAAGACAACATGGGAAATTAAAAGACTTTCAAAGAAAAATTTCAAAATTCCCTAATGCAAAAGTTAAAATCTTTTATTATCCTCTAGCACTGTTCGAATTGTTATTTAATAAACTTCGCCTACCAATAATTGAAAAATTTTCGGGACCAGTTCACATTTTGCATACATCGGATTGGATTGAACCAAAAGTAAATCCACAAGTTACAAAAAAAGTCACGACTATACATGACATGATTACATTTTTGTTCCCCACAACTCTGCCAAAAAGAATTATTAACAATCAGACAAAGCGAATGAATATAGTAAAAAAAGAATCAGATTTGATTATTGCAAATTCGCAAACTACTGCAGACGACGTTGCCAAATTTTTAGAAATACCGCAAGAAAAAATAAGGGTGATTTATCTTGCAGTGCCGTCACGATTTAAACCACAGTCGGAAGATAAGATTAATCAGGTTCTCTCAAAATACAAAATAAAAAAACCCTTTATACTTTCCGTTGCAACTCAGGAACCCAGAAAAAACATCCAGAAATTAATAGACGCTTTTGAAAAAATTAACAAAGAAAGGGATGACGTCAATTTAGTGTTAACTGGTAAATATGGGTGGGGTCCTTTGTTAGACGTTGTCCCTAACGTGATTCAAACAGGTTTTATTGAGGAAGAAGAGCTAATTGCTCTTTATGCTGCATGTCGGGTTTTTGCATACCCTTCGCTTTACGAGGGATTCGGTTTTCCTGTTCTTGAAGCAATGGCATGCGGGGCCCCAACTGTAACATCAAATAGTTCTTCTATGTCAGAAATAGCAAAAGATGCGGCTATTCTTGTTGACCCCAGAAGCGAAGCCCAAATAATAAAAGCTATAAATATAGTATTAGATTTAAAAACAGAAGATTATCAAAGCATGGTAAGAGCAAGTTTGACAAGAGCTCGCAAATATTCATGGTCAAGAGCAGCGCACGAAACTTTAAAAGTTTACGAAGAGCTCGCTAGAAAATTTTCATGAACATAGGTTTAGACGGAAATGAAGCAAATGTAAAAAATCGTGTTGGCTCAGGTCAATACGCTGCCTCAATGCTTACAGAATTTGCCAAAATCAAAAAACACCATTTTATAGTTTATTTAAAGGACAAACCTCTCAACCATCTACCACCAGAATCCCCAAACTTCAAATATAAAGTTTTTGGGCCAAAAAAACTGTGGACCCAATTTGCGCTTCCACTAAAGTTGAGGTTCGGACAAAAATTAGATATATTTTTTACCCTTGGCCATTACGGTCCCCGTTTTTCCAAAATTCCTTATGTAGTCACAATTTTCGATTTATCCTATATTCATTATCCAAGTCTTTTTAACAAAAATGACCTTTATCAACTTGTTAATTGGTCCAAATATTCTATTCAAAAGGCAAAACAAATCATTGCGATTTCCAACTCCACAAAAGACGATATAGCCAGGCAATATAAAATTAACAAATCAAAAATTTCCGTAACATACATGGGTTACGACCAAAAAACATTCAAACCGCAATCCAAGTCAAATATAGAAAAAGCAAAAACAAAATTTAATATAAAAGGGGATTACATTATCTTCGTTGGTACCCTCCAACCTCGCAAAAACATAGAACGTTTGATAGAAGCATTTAACTTAGTTCACAGTAAAGTCGATAATTTATCTTTAGTAATCGTTGGCAAAAAGGGTTGGCTTTATGAATCAATATTTCAAAGGGTAAAAGATCTTGATCTAACATCCAATGTGGTTTTTACCGATTATGTTCCAGAAGAAGATTTAGCTCCATTAATCTCAGGGTCAAAGCTTTATATCTTACCGTCACTTTATGAAGGCTTTGGTATTCCTGTCATTGAGGCACAGGCATGTGGTGTTCCGGTTATTGTGTCAAACACATCCAGCCTGCCGGAAGTTGTTGGGAATAGTGGTATATTGGTCGATCCACAAAGCGTTGAATCAATTGCAATTGGAATTCAAAAAATCATATCAAACGAGGGTTTAAAAAAAGATTTAGCTATAAAAGGCCTTGCCAACATAAAGCGCTTTTCCTGGCAAAAATGTGCCGCTGAAACGCTAAAAGTTTTAGAAAACTTATAGTAATTACGCAATTTGCTCAAAATATTATCCCATAGTATAATACTCGCATGGAAAGACCTGTTTATGGCGTCGTGTTAACCGCCGGTTCCCAAGTAAAAGAATCACCAAATTTTTTAAATCCCACAAAAAGGTATGTTGATGACGATGGCGAATTTATCTTCAGACTTCAAAAAAGGATAGAACCTGATCTTGAGGGTAAGATGAGACTCATACCCGCAATTGAAGCCCTCTCCAATGGTGAAATAGACAGGTTATTAATTGCAGGAGGAGCAAAGAATCACGATACTCCTTTGGCAAGGATTTACACAAATTGGACAAAGAGGTTTGAGGCAAGAATTAATGCCAGACGAGACAAATTAGGACTGGCTGCTATTCATGCAGATTCTATAGTAGAGGTAAGAGGTGGTGTGCACACCCCCTCGGATTTGGCAAAAACCAAAAACCTATTAGAACGCTTAGGCTGGAATGCAAATCTCGTACTCTACTCTTCGGGATATCAATTCTTAAGGCGAGCTGTAAAAGATTTTACTCGCGATTATTCGCTAGGCTCGGTCAGCGGGGTCCCTTCTGAGGTGGCAATTCTAAGACGCCATAGATTTTATAAACACACTATCGCCAAAATATTACCGAATGAATTTGTAGAAGAAATGATTAGGAGAAATCAGAAGGTGGATAAATATCCAAAAATTGTGGAACATGTTGCTGCTTACTTAGTCAGGGCGGCAAAGCCTGAAGCAGACAAAAATAAAAAACCTATCACAATTGCCTCTGGAATTGCAGCTACATTAGCACTGGCAATAGCAGTAAAGAAATCACACCAGCGAGCTCAACATGCCGCTTAAGTGTTATATTTAAAGTATGAAAGACAGAATGGGCAAAGAACTTTCAAATGCAGAAGTAGCCGGAAAAGTCGCCAATCGCATTAAATGGATATGGTTGGACCTTGTTCTTTTTAAACTCAACTTTGTTTCTCATTTTATTCCTTTCCACTCGATACGCAAATTCTACTTCAGGCTTTTTGGCATCAAAATCGGCAAAAACTCGTTCATCCATATGCGCACCCGCTTTTTCTATCCTGCAGGAATCACAATAGGTGATGGAACAATAATCGGTGATGCTTGTTTTCTGGATGGCCGCAAATCCCTTAAAATTGGCAACAATGTAGATATTGCAACCGGAGTAATGATCTACAACAGTGAACATGATGTCCATTCGGAGGACTTTAAACCGATAGAAGAATCAGTTGAAATAGAAGATTATGCATTTATTGGACCGCGCGCCATTATCCTGCCAGGTGTAAAAGTCGGTCGTGGTGCAGTTGTCGCAGCAGGGGCTGTTGTCACATCAAACGTCAAAGATTTTGAGATCGTCGGCGGAATTCCGGCAAAGCCAATTGGCGAGCGCAAAAACAAAGATCCGCATTATAAACTCGGCCGCGCCCGTCTTTTCCAATGAATTCATCGACTTTTGTAATTTTTCTTCTAACAGCGTTAATTGGTGGTACAACAGCGGGGCTTGTAAAATTCTCAGTTGCCCAATTTACGCCAGTGGGTACGGTCTTTTTAAGAGCCCTTTTTGCTTCAATTATCCTTCTTCCTTTTGTTTTTAACAATAAATTTGATTTCAAAAAAGCAAATGTTCATCTTTTATTATTGTCTGGAATTTTTCTTGCTGCCAACGCACTATTTTTCGCTTTTGGAATCCAATATACCTCAGTTGTAGTCAGCCAATTAATTTACGTTCCCACTGCTATTATTGTGGCAATCTTAGGCTCGTTATTTATCAATGAAAAAATTAATAAATACCAATCAATCGGTTTAATTTTTACTGTTCTTGGAATGAGTATTTTGGTGTGGGGGTCTTTTATTGCTAAAGACCTTGTCTCATTCGGCAAACCAATAGGTAACCTACTTGTGATACTCGCGATGTTAAGCTGGTCATCATATGTAGTTGTTTCGAGAAAATTATCAAAAATTTACTCTCCAGCTCAAATAACTTTAGTGGGGTTTGGGGCTACCGCCTTGATTTCACTTTTCGCTTTACCGTTTCAAATGAATGTTGTTGCACAAAACTTATCTAAAATCACTTTACCAGGAGTGTTGGCATTGTGTTCACTAATTTTATTTTCTACAGTATTATATTTTTTCTTTTATCAAATCAATATTAAAAAAACTAACGCTTTTATCTCTTCTTTAATTTTTTATCTTCAAACATTATTTGCAGCAATCGTCGGGATAATATTTTTTTCAGAGAAATTATCAATGGCTCTCATATTCGGAGCATTATTAATAATAATTGGAGTAATAGCAGCAACTCATAATAATAAAAAAACCTTATAAATGGATCTTTCCGTCATTATTGTAAATTGGAATACTAAAAAGCTTTTAGAAAACTGTCTCACATCGATTTATAAATTCACCAAAAGAGTAAATTTTGAAGTAATTGTTGTGGATAACAATTCAACCGACGGAAGCCAAAAAATGGTTGAGAATAAATTTCCAAAGGTCAAATTGGTTGCAAACAAAAATAATCTTGGTTTTGCAAAAGCAAACAATACGGGGTTCCGCTTAGCAAAAGGCAAATACATTTTACTTTTAAATTCAGATACTTATTTAATTGAAAATTCTCTTCAAAAGCTTGTCGAATTTGCTGCAAATCAAGAAAATCTGGGAGGCTTTGCCCCGCAACTGTTGAACTCCGATAAATCTATTCAACAATCAATTGGTTTTTTCCCCAACCTTCCTCAGGTATTTTTTTGGATGTCTTTTATTGACGATCTGCCTTTTGGTCATTTGCTAAAACCATATCACGTAGACCACGATTCATTCTATAAAACCGAGCAACATATAGATTGGGCAACCGGTGCTGCATTTATGCTTCCAAAAAAAGTTATCGAAAAAGCAGGTGAATTGGACGAAAAAATATTTATGTATGGGGAAGATGTCGAATGGTGTTATAGAATAAAACAAGCAGGTTTCCAAATTATTTATGGTCCTGTTACTAAAATTGTTCACATTGGTCGGGGCTCGTCTGGTCGTGTGTCTACACGCGCATTTATCGGTGAATTTGAAGGCCTCAAATATTTTTATTCTAAACACAAATCTAACCCTTCTTTGCAAATTTTAAGGATCTTACTTAAAATAGGAACACTGGCAAGGATTCTTCTTTTTACAATTTTAGGAAGAAAGGAAACCGCTCATTCATATGTTGAAACCTTTAAAGTGGCTTGATAATCACATACTTGAGTATTTATCTTTGCTGCTTTTGATAATCGTACCACTTTACCCAAAAATTCCACTTGCAGATGTTTTACCTGGTTATATTGTAAGAATAAGGTTTGACGATCTTGTTATTGGATTGGCGTTTCTCATATGGATAATTTGGCTGATAAGAAAAAAAGTAACATTAAAAGGTAATCCGCTTTTTATTCCCATTCTGATATATTTAATCATTGGCTTTATTTCCTCACTTTCCGCAATTTTCATTACTAAAACTGTGCCTTTTCAAACACTACACGTTGAGAAGATATTTTTACATTGGGCAAGAAGGGTAGAGTATTTCTCTGTTTTCTTTGTATTTTATTCATCGATCAAATCATTTTCGCAAATTAAAAAATACGTTTATTTAGCAGCAGTTGTACTTCTTGCTGTCTCAATTTACGGCTTCGGCCAAAAATATTTATACTGGCCCGCTTACTCAACTATGAATAGGGAGTTTTCCAAGGGCATAAAGCTTTATCTTACAGAAAATGCACGAGTCCTTTCTACGTTTGGCGGGCATTATGATCTTGCAGCTTATCTTATGCTTGTCCTGACGCTGTTTATTCCGCTTACGTTTGTGGTCAAAAAGTGGCTCTTAAAAGCATTATTTCTTATAATATCCGTATCTGGTTTTTGGCTCCTAATTCTGACCGTATCCAGGACATCCTTTCTTGCCTACATGGTCTCAATTACTGTCGCTTTTGGTCTTTTAATTTACAAAAAGGGTTGGTTTTGGGCTCTTTCAAGATGGTTTATAGTAATCTTAATATCAATGACAATAATGCTTTCTTTTGGCCAGCTTTCAGAGCGGTTTGCACACCTTTTAAAAATAGACAACCTTAAAACTTTGGTATTTAAACCAATAACAAAAGAGGCGCCCAAGGGTGCCGGAACAGCCTATTTAGATGTCGGCTCAAAATCAGATATCCCTCCATCATCTCAAAAGCCTAGCCAGTCACCAGTACCTTCCCCGCCCCAAACGCCATCCGATGTTTTCACAAATGTTCCCGAATTCGGCAGTAGTGAGGGTGTGCCTTCCTCTTTAGCAGCGGCACCAAGAATCTATTCACAAAATGCAATCCAGTATGACCTTTCAACCAGTATCAGGTTGGATACTACTTGGCCAAGGGCGATAGCCGGCTTTACAAAAAATCCCCTTCTCGGTTCTGGTTATTCAACACTAACGAAAGCCAACATTGAAGATTTTACAGAAGCTGAATCAACCGATAATGATTTCTTACGTGCACTCGGCGAAACAGGGCTACTGGGGTTCTTATCTTTTTATGGCATAGTTGCAGTAGTTTGTTACCATACAGTTTCATCTTTTGGTAAGATTAAAGACTTGCTGACAGCCACATTGGTTGCAGGCATTTTTGCTGCAACAATTGGACTTCTGGTTAACGCTTTTTACATCGACGTATTTGTATCTTCAAAAGTTGCTTATACGTTTTGGATACTAGTGGCTGTTTTACTTTCAATAATAAAGCTCTCAACGTCCAAAAAAACAAGTGAAGAAATTTGAGTTTCTGATAATTTGTGTAATCGTTTTTATAGCCCTCTTCCTGAGGCTTTATAAAATAAACAGGCCCATTGCTGACTGGCACTCTTGGAGACAAGCAGACACAGCATCCGTCTCGCGTAATTTTCTCAAAGAGGGTTTCACGCCCTTTATCCCGACATTTGATGATATGTCTTCTCAGACAAACGGGTTGGATAATCCAAATAGGTACCGGTTTGTCGAATTTCCTGTCTACAACATTTTGGTGTATCTGGCCTGGCTCATAACAGGTGTAAATACAACAATTGCTAGGCTTGTAACCGTCGTTATTACTCTTGCATCAACTATATTTTTATATCTCGTCGTAAGAAAATTTTCCTCCTGGCAAGTTTCTGCACTTAGCGCATTCTTTTTTGCAACTATTCCTTATAGCGTATTTTATTCTTCCACAATTTTACCTGGCCCGTTCATGGTAATGAGTCTTTTAATGCTCTATTATTTTTTTATAAGGTTCCTTGAAAACGATAAGAATTGGTTATTTCTTTCCCTCTCCATTATTTTTGCAAATCTAGCTATTCTGTCCTGGCCTATCGCAATCTTTTTTTGTCTGCCTGTCGCATATCTCTCTTTAGACAAATACAGGATTGGCATTGTCAAGAATATTAAAATCTGGCTTTTTGTAGCTCTAACCCTAATGCCATTTATTATGTGGCGTATTTGGATGTTGCGTTTCCCGCAAGGGATTCCCGACTTTCAATATTTAATAAACGACGGAAACATTCGTTTTAAAGGTGCTTTCTTTCGTTGGCTCGTTGCGGAAAGACTTGGAAAACTAATTCTTACGCCCTGCGGCTTTGCGCTTTTTATTATTGGATTAGTAGCAAAATCTTCAAAAGAAAAACTTTTTTACCTGTCGCTCTTATTTTCCTGTCTTGTCTATTTTGTGGTCTTTGCTTCAGGTAACGTCAGGCACGATTATTACCAAATTCCTGTCATACCAACTTTGGCTATATTTATGGCAATCGGAACAAAGCTATTGTTTGATTTAAAATCACCGATTTTTAATAAATACATCGGTCCTGTCGTTGCGGTTATTTTGATAATTTTTACTTTTGCCCTAGGTTATTTCGAAGTACAAGGTTACTATTGGATTAATAAACCTCAAATAGTAGAGGCCGGAAAAGCTGTAGACAGGCTATTACCAAAAAATGCAACTGTCATTGCGCCGCTTGGCGGTGATACATCATTTCTTTATCAAACAAATCGCCACGGATATCCGGTTGTTGACAGATCTCTGGAAAAATTTATAGACCAAGGAACAAAATATTTAGTTTCAGTGGACCTAAACGACTCTGGCATTCAAAATTTAGCCCGCAATTGCAAAATCATTGGCCAAACTAATAGTTATGTCATCATTGAACTGTCAAAGGGATGCATTGGCAAGAGTTAGCAAGTTACAATGAAGAAATTTGAAATCATAATCATTGTTGCAATACTTGCCCTCACTTTTTCTTTAAGGACTTATAAAATCTCAGGTCCTGTTGCCGATTGGCATTCATGGCGTCAAGCAGATACTGCAGCAGTTGCCAGAAACTTTGTCAAAGAGGATTTTAATATTTTATATCCCAGATCAGACAGCCTAACTGCTCTTAATGATTATGGTCTGCAAAACCCGAATCGGTATTTTATAAATGAATTTCCTTTGTATAACGCCACGGTCGCACTTTTTTATAAGGCATTTGGAGTCAATCTAGTATTGGCTCGCCTCGTAAGCATTTCTGCTGCGACAATTGGAACACTATTTCTTTACCTGTTTGCGCGCAAATTATTTGGGTCAAAGATAGCAACGCTCGCCTCAATTTTTTACGCCGCAAACCCATACAACATTTACTATGGAAGAGTGATTATGCCAGACCCAATGTTTATTAGTTTTTCCATCGCAACAATGTACTTTATGCTGGAATGGACTCAATCTAAAAAACTTTGGCTTTGTCTTGTCACAGCTACCACTTTTGCCTCAGCCTTGCTCGTTAAGCCATACACTGTCTTTCTTTTAATCCCGATTTTTTATTGGCTTGCGATTAATTGGCAAATAAAAGCCATAAAAAATATTCAAATCTACATTTTTCTTATTTGTTCGCTTCTACCTTTTAGCCTGTGGCGATTGCATGTTGCTGCCCATCCTGAAGGTACATTTGCTACAAGCTGGTTATTTAACGCCGGTAACATTCGTTTCACGGGGTCTTTCTTTAGGTGGCTGATTTTTGAAAGATTAAACAGGTTAATTTTTGCAACAGGAGGTTTTGTCCTATTTGCTTTTGGTGCAATAAAATCCCATACCTCCAAAAACGGATCCCTTATTTTTGCTTGGCTTTTCTCCGTTGTTTTGTATATGACAGTTTTTGCAAAAGGCAATGTTAACCACGATTATTATCAACTGCCAATAATGCCAGTAGGGGCAATTCTTGTTTCTCTTGGCTTTTTCACTGTTATTAATAATTCCCAAAAGTATTATGCCAGGTTAATAAATATTATCATTGCCGTTTCTCTGCTGGTGATTTCTTTTGCATTTGGCTGGTTCGAAGTCAGGGGATTTTACAATGTTAACAGGCCCGAAATTGTAACGGCAGGGGAAAGGGCAGACATACTTTTACCAAAAGATGCTGTAATTCTCGCACCGTATAATGACGATCCAAGTTTTTTGTATCAGACAAACCGCTATGGCTACACACAAATAGATAAACCACTGGGGGAATATTTTAGCGAAGGAATAAAATACGTTGTATCTGTCGACCTTGCCGATCCGCCAATCCAAAAGTTAACAGCAGATTGCAAAATTATTGAAAAAACCGATAAATATGCAATCATCGAAATGTCCCCCGACTGTACGCAGTAGTCTAGTTTAAAGTAAAATTTAACTATGAAGATCTTGATGATCACTCCTTACTTGCCATTTCCGTTAGTCTCGGGTGGTCAAATACGGACCTATAATTTACTAAAAAACTTGTCCTCAAAACACAAAATAACCCTTGTCTCCTTCATTAGGGAACCTCGCGAGAAACAATATTTAAAAGACCTTAAGCCATACTGTGAAAATATTCTTGTTTATCAACGCAGGAAAGCTTGGTCACCTCTAAATATAATGCTTTCTGCAGTTACCCCATATCCCTTTTTAGTCTCTATTTACTTAAGCCTTTCCCTGAGAAGTGACATAAGTGATCTTTTGGCAAAAGAAAATTTTGACCTAATTCACGCAGAAACCTTTTACGTTATGCCGAACATTCCGCAAACAAATGTGCCAATCTTTTTGGTCGAGCAGGTTATAGAATACCTGGTCTATCAAAGGTACGTAGAGGGACTTCCTTCATGGCTGATATTTCTAAAGCCATTTTTAGAATTTGATGTTGCTAAAATCAAACGCTGGGAAAAGCACTATTGGACAAAAGCAAAAAGACTTGCTGCTATGTCGCAGGACGATAAAGACTTCATAGAAGAAATTAATCCGAACCTAAAGGTGGATGTTGTTGCAAACGGTGTGGATATAAAATATTTTGCAGACATTAAAAAAGTAAAAACGAAACAACCAACAATATTATTTGTTGGTAACTTTAAGTGGTTACCAAACCGCGATGCTGCCCAATTTCTGGTAAAAGATATTTGGCCCCTGATTAAATCGCAAGTTAAGGATGCAAAACTTTGGATTGTTGGCAGAAACCCAACTCAAGAATTAAAAAATTATCAATCGAAAGATATTAATATAGACGAGGGAGTAGATGACATAAGAACGGCTTATGGTGCCAGTGACGTTTTGGTAGCACCAATCAGGAATGGCCGCGGGACAAAATACAAAATATTAGAAGCTATGGCAACCAAAACGCCAATTGTTGGCACACCTCTTGCCACAGAGGGCATAGACATTGTTGCAGGAAAGCAAGCGTATGTGGCATCCACAGCAAAAGATCTGGCTGCAAAAACTGTGCTTCTTTTAAAAAACCCTAAAAAGAGCAAAGACTTAGCAGAAAACGCCTACTCGCTGGTTTCGCAGGAATATAACTGGAAAAAGATATCCGATAGGTTAGATGAGGTGTATATGGAAGTAGGAAAAAGCTGATGGACATCTCTATAATTATTGTTTCTTACAATACAAAGGAGTTGCTAGAAGAATGTCTCGATTCAATATCCACTTACTCAAAAAACATAAAATGTGAAACATTTGTCGTCGATAACGATTCGCACGATAATACTGCAGAATTCGTCAAAAAAAATTACCCATGGGTAAAACTTATTGAAAGCAGTAAAAATCTGGGTTTTTCCAAAGCCAACAATTTAGCTCTTAAAAAAGCGTCTGGAAAGTATGTTTTAATACTCAACCCTGACACAAAACTCACGCCAGACACTTTATCATCAATGAAAAAATTTATGGATAGTTCGGCGACTGACATTGGTATTGCAACCTGCCGTGTCGAGCTTGCAAACGGGCAACTGGATAAAGACTGCAGGCGGCTTTTCCCAACACCGCAATTGGCTTTTACTCATTTTTCCGGACTTTCAAAATTATTTAAAAAATCCGCTTTTTTTAATGGATACTATTGTGGACACTTAAAAGAAGACGAGCAACACGAGATTGATGCCTGTGTCGGTGCCTTTATGTTTATTAGAAAAAATTTATTAGACAAGGTGGGCTTCTTTGATGAGGACTATTTTTTTTACGGGGAAGACTTAGATCTGTGCTATCGCTTTAAGAATGCAGGTTACAAAATTGTCTACACTCCCATTACAAAAATCGTTCACTATAAGGGAGCTTCGTCCGGCATAAAAAGCCACAGCAAACACCTCTCAAAAGCTTCGCGAGAATCAAAAATAAAAGTGCTTAACGAATCAACGCGTGCTATGAGCCTTTTTTACAAAAAACATTATATGGACAAATATCCAAAACTCATAACCTACACCGTTCTGGCATCAATTAAATTTATAAACACCGTAAGATTATTAAAGGTTCAACTATGAAAATAAGCAAAGCTTTTCTGCGAATTGGAATTGATGCCAGGTTTATTGGTCCTGAAGGAACAGGTTTGGGCAAATATACCGAAAAACTTATTGAAAATTTACAAAAAATAGATGAACACAATTCTTATTACATCTTTTTAAGACAAAATAACTGGCAACAATTAAAACTTTCGAACAATAATTTTCAAAAAATATTAGCCGACGTAAGTTGGTACTCTCTAGAGGAGCAATTAAAAATGGCGGGTATCTTCAATTCTCAAAATCTGGACCTACTGCACGTCCCCCATTTCAATGTCCCCATCCTTTACAGAAAAAAATTTATCGTTACAATCCACGACCTAATCCATCACAATTTTCCACAAGAGTCAGCAACAACTAAAAATCCCTTAATATACAAACTCAAAAGAGGTGCCTATAAATTTACAATTGGTAATGCCATTAAAAAATCAGTAAAAATAATAACCCCGTCAAACCATGTCAAGGAAGAATTAATCGACACTTTCAAAATCAAAAAGTCCAAAATTGCAGTAATTTATGAAGCAGCGGAAGAGGAATATCAAAAAAAACCGGCGGACAAAAAAAACCTGCTTAAAAAATACGAGATCAATAGCCCATACCTAGTCTATGTTGGAAATGCTTATCCCCATAAAAATCTTCAGGCTCTATTTGAAGCAATAAAAATCATTAATATTAAAACAAAATTAAATCTTGTCATTGTTACTGCCAGAAACGTTTTTTCACAAAGGTTGGAGGAACAAATTGAAAAAAATCGTCTCAAAAAAAGCATTCAAGTAACTCCCTATATTCAATCATCAGAACTTAACTCAATCATCCGAAATTCACAGGCTTATATTTTTCCGTCACTTTCCGAAGGTTTTGGAATACCGGGATTAAATGCCATGGCATCAGGCATTCCGGTTTTAGCGTCCGCTATTCCAACTCTTCAGGAAATTTATCAAAATGCAGCTTTATATTTCGACCCAAAAAACCCTGCAGATATTGCCGATAAGGTTATCAACCTAGTCAGGTCTCCAAAATTAAAAGACGAATTAATAAAAAAGGGATACATCCAGGTAAAAAAATATTCCTGGCAAAAAATGGCTCAAGAAACATTAAAAGTTTATCAAACGGCAATTTAAGCTGATCTCTACCTTTCTTTTGTTATACTTCAACTATGAACGCGCCGAAAAGATTTATCATTTGCGAAATAGCAGAAGAAGATTTAGGGATCAAAAATGACACATCGGAAGAACCCAAATATAACCTTAGAAGGGCAGCAAGGGGATTGTTGGTAAAAGACGGAAAAATTGCTCTTTTAAATGTAACAAACCGAAATTATCGCAAATTACCCGGTGGAGGATTAGAAAAAAATGAGAAAATTAAAAATGGATTCAAAAGAGAAGTCAAAGAGGAAACAGGGTGGGAATGCCAAATAATTGACCAAGGTCCAGTCATAATTGAATACCGTAAAAAAAGCAAAATTCTACAAATTTCATATATATTTGTTGCCCAAGCAGTCGGTCAACCATCTGCGCAACAACTTGAGGATGACGAGAAAGAGGAGGGTCACGAATTAGAATGGGTATCACTCGATAATGTCTCAGAGACTATGTCCACCGGAAAACCAAAAGAGTACGATGATAAATTTATTCACCTACGCGACACAAAAATAATAGATTTTTACAAAGACAAATTCACTCGTCTAGCAAGACTTTAATTCTAAGAAGAAGATAGCCCCCGTATATGAAGATTTTCCTCACAATCACGCAAATGTGTTTAGCCTGAAATGTATTTTTCAAACCTTGGGAATCTAGCAGCTAATTGTTTTACAGAATGATCTGTTAAACCTTTTTGCTTGTCTCCAAGGTCGTACCCGTAATCAATGTACAAAAATCTCTGGGTATCGCTGTCATAAACCAAATCACTTAAAAACCCAATTGGCCTAAATCCTGCCCTGTCAAGAGCTTTGGCCATATAAATTAGTTGATCAAGCAATCGTTTTGCCTCTGCATCTGGGCCTTTTTTAATGGTGTTTAACGCTTCCTCTAATCTGTCATGCCTTATAAATTCCTGATAGAGACTTGCTTTTCTTACACCATAAAATTTTGGAATTGCTACTCCTGCAGAATCTAGTTGACTTGCCCTTTTAGCATGTAATTGCGCCTTAAAACTTAAATCATTTGCAGAAGAAATAAGATTCTTTTCTTTTATAAGTTTTTTTCTGAGATTGCCTTTTTTGTCAGAATAGCTTATTTCATATCCATAGATCCAGCTCTCATTACCCATCCCGCTATCATAAAATCTGCCTATGGATATTACAGTTTCATCTTCTGAGATACAACCGATTTCCCTTAGAAATTTTTCGGATGGTATTTTTCGTGCCACGCGTTCAGCATTTGAACTTAAATTTGTTACTAAATGCTGTAGGACACTTATTTCACGTCTTGCTTCCTCTTTTGATTCACTACCATGGACTAAATTATTTGGCAAATTTTCAACTAGCGCATGCTTTCCTCGGATACTATTTGCCTCAGCCCTATCTGCTCTCGTATTACCCATTTGCCTCCTCCACCAGCCCACTGCATCCCCTTCGTTATCATGAATTAATATGAAAGTAAGCGGGCCTGAGCTCATATAATGTATTATCGACTCCCATACAGTATTACCGTTTTGAGTAAATATTCGAGCATATTTCTCCCGTATTTGTGCGTAGAATTCTTCAGCCTGTTCACGGGTTAACGAAAGAGAAAGAGAAAAAACAGCTTTATCACCAATTTGATCCATTAAAAAATCAGCCGCCCCTTGGTCATTAACGGGTAAATTTTTTCCTAGATTAGCATTAGGTTTAATTATTCCAAGAGTAAGCTTACCCTCGTTGATAAGGGTTTGAGTTTCTGGATGGCCAAGAACATTTACGATTAGCCTTAATTTTTTGCGCTCCAACTCTCCCAAGGAAAGGGTTTCGCTCCTTAATCCTTCAATGGTTCTTTTGGCTAATTTGCGTTCAGAAAAAGAAGTGGGTGCCTTAAGGTCGCCCAAGGACTCTGTCATTTATTACCCTTCTTCTGTTTTTGTCTGGAATTTAAAAAAGCTAAAAAAGTTTTTAGTTTTTGAACTTCAAAAAGCAATTTTTGCTTGCTTCTCACGTATACATTATAGGGTATTTACGTTCAAAAAGCAAATCTCCCGCCCCCCCCCGGCTAAATTTTCTGGCAGACTAAATAAGTCCTTTTTATAATCAAACCCTTAACTGTTGAGGATGGAAAATTTACTTTGATAACCGCAACCTTAAAACCTGCATCTATCGCAAGCTGCTTTTGTTCGTCAAGTGAAAAAGCCCCCATCTCGTGGTGGTCGTGGTACTTTTTGCCGTTTACAACAAAATCTATTTCCAAATCCAGTTTGTTAACGTTTTCCCTGTAAATCCATTTTGGCGCAAAAGACACATTGCCGTTTTTGATAACTTTTTTCTTAGAGTCTACCCCAACTTTTTTGTCCACAGTGTCAAAAATCAACAAACCACCATCAATAAGTTGGTCATGACAATTTGTAAGTGTTTGAATTAACTCTTGTCTATTTTTATTGTAAAGGATGCTGTTAAACAAAATTGTTATTGCCCCAAACTTTTCTCCATTTTTCCATGTTTTCATATCTCCTTGATGAAACCTAATTTGAGGATAGAGTTTATTCGCAACATCAACCATTTCTGGGCTTAAGTCCACACCAATTACTTCACAGCCTCTTTTTGTCATGAGAGCTGCATGCTTGCCGGTTCCACACGCCAAGTCTAACAATTTTTGGTTTTTAACTTTGTATCGATTAAGTAATTTTAGGAAAAAATCTGCTTGGCTTTCATAAGCTACATAGCAGTAAAATTTGTCGTAATATTGGGCAAGATTGGAATAAAAGTGATACTTCATGATCTAAGATTAAAGTCTTTTCATTCGCAATAATTCTATCAACTTTCCCATAAAAAAATCCAAAAATCGATTGGGTTATAATTTAAAAGTGAAAATAGCTTTAGTCCACGATGATTTTTGCCAAGCAGGAGGGGCAGAGAGGTTGTTTGAGGAAATTGCCAAGATTTATCCTGATGCGCCTGTTTATACTTCATTGGTCAACTGGGACAAAATTCCAAAATCAATCGATCCCAAGCGCGTCAAAACCTCATTTATGCAAAAAATTCCATTTGCAACAAAGTTTTATAAACTTTTTTTACCTCTTTATCCCATTGCTTTTGAAAGTTTCGATTTTTCAGGGTTTGATGTCGTTGTTTCCTCAACTACAAGGTTTGCAAAATCAATAATCACAACGCCAAACACAAAACATGTTTGCTACATAAACAGTGTCCCAAGGTTTCTTTATAGTCAGGACCAAGCCGATCAGTATTTATCACCACTGTTAAGATTTATACTCAGGCCTTATTTAAACTGGCTTAAGAAATGGGACAGGATATCATCAGCAAGAGTGGATCTATACATTGCCAACTCAAAAAATGTTCAAAAACAAATCAAACACGAATACGGCCGCGATTCTGCAGTAGTTTATCCGGCAGTAGATACGGATTTTTTTATATCAAACAATCAAAAATCTAAAAACGATAATTATTATCTTGCCGTCTCACGCCTTAACAAATGGAAAAAGATAGACATAGCAATAAAAGCATGCCAAGATTTAAATCAGCAATTAATAATTGTCGGCACAGGTTCGGACAAAACAAGGCTAAAAGGTTTGACAGAAAAAACTGACAAAATCGAATTTATAAGTACAGCGGATAAAGAACAACTGCTCAAACTCTACCAAAACGCAAAAGCTCTTATTGTTACGCAAGAGGAAGATTTCGGCATTGCAATGGTCGAGGCACAAGCTTGCGGAACACCTGTAATTGCTTTTCAAAGAGGGGGAGCCGTTGAGATCATTACCAATGGCAAAACTGGCCTCTTTTTTAAAGAGCAGACGGAAAATTCACTAAAAGATGCAATTTTAAGGCAATCTAAGTTAAAATGGGATATTGGTGCTTGCCGTGATAATGCTATAAAATTTTCAAAGGCTGCATTTATAAATAATTTAAAAAAAACGCTTGACGATTATGTCAACCAAACCCACTGAATTAAAAATAGCTCTATTCTGCGGAGGCTCTGGCACACGTATGTGGCCAATGAGCCGTAAGTCTTTACCTAAACAATTCCAACCTTTAATTAAAAATGAATCTACCTTTGAAATGATGATCAAAAGGTTGACTAAAAAATTTCCTTATCACAACATTTTTCCGGTTACAACTCGTGATAATGTCCAGTGGATTGTAAAATTAGCACCGGAAATTCCACTTGAAAATATCATCATTGAACCTCAAATGCGCGACACTGCAGCAGCAGTTGGTCTGGCAGCAGCAGTTCTGTCAAAAAAATTTGGTGATCCAAATGTGCTCGCCCTCTGGAGCGACCACGTAGTTAGAAATGTTGACCAATTCATTAAATGTATTGATCTTGCAAATGAAACAGCTTCTCAAACAGGTAAATTTGTAGAAATTGGTGTGCGCCCCACCTTTCCTAGTGTTGCTCTTGGATATCTAAAAATAGGCAAAATGTTGCAAAGCGTCAACGGACTTGGTGTTTTTGAATTTGTTTCCCAAATAGAAAAACCTGCATTTGAAGATGCTAAAAAATTTGTCGAAAATTGGGAATATTTATGGCACATTGGTTATACCCTTTGGTCTGCCAAAAAAATGCTTTCTATGTACGAAAAGCATTTTAAAGAAGGATATGGACCTCTTGTAAAAATTCAAAAAGCTTGGAGTACTCCTAACCAGGAAAAGGTGCTAAAAGAAGAATATGAAAAAATACCTAAGACATCAATTGATTTTGCGGTAAACTCCCATTTAACATCCCAAGACCAGGTGGTAATTTCCGCAGACCTGGGTTGGCGTGATGTTGGTACTTGGAATGAATTAAAAGATGAGATGTCTACCCGCACAAAGGACAATATAATCCAGGGAGATGTAGTTCACTTTGATCTTGAGGATTGCTTGGTTTATAGCTCGCACAAAGAAAAAGTAATTGCAGTAATTGGTGTTGAAGGCTTAGTGATAGTTGATACCCAGGACGCACTTTTAGTTGTTCCTAAAGATAGGACTCAAGACGTTAAAAAAATTATCGAAGAGTTAAAAAACCAGGATAAGGAAAAGTACCTTTAATTTCCCGATGTTTTACGATTTTCTAAAAAGAGCAACAGATATTTGTTTAAGTTCAATAGTGTTGATTTTGCTCTCGCCAATAATGATCTTTTTTGCTCTCATCGTAAAGGTTACTTCTCAAGGTCCAATTTTTTATACACCCCAGAGGGTAGGCAAAAATGGCAAATTATTTAAAATGCTCAAATTCAGGAGCATGTATATGTATAAAATCAACGGTAAATTAGTACATGCCCAAAAATATCTAGATATCAACGAAAAACTTAAAAAAGAATACCAAAAAAACAGTTTCAAGCTGCAAAATGACCCAAGAACGACAAATATAGGTAAAATCTTAAGAAGATATTCTATAGATGAATTGCCTCAACTCATCAATGTACTAAAGGGCGACATGTCCCTTGTGGGCCCGAGGGCATATCAACAAGACGAGTTAGAGCACCAGCAGAAAGTCTATCCACAGACAGCAAAATACGTTAAAATAATATTACAGGCCAGGCCTGGGGCGTCCGGACCGTGGCAGGTCTCAGGAAGGTCTTTTATCAACTTCGATCAAAGAGTCGAAATGGACGCCGAATATGTCAAAAGAAAGTCAATTCTTTATGACATATGGATTGCTGTCAAAACTCCGCTGGCAATGGTCATAGGGACGGGTGCCGTTTAACGAAATGAAAAAAAGGCTTGTTAAAATCATAATATCGCTAGTCGTCATTTTTGGTGTTTTTGCACTTATTACGGCTTTTTCCTTGAATCAGGCAATCAAGTCAACCAAAAAAGTTTCACAAGCGTTTAAAGTGCAGGATTTAGATGCAGCAAAAAAGAGTATTAAAGAAGCAAAAAGCAACTTTCAAAGGACGAACACTACTTTATTGCTGTTTACCCCCATTCGTTTTATCCCAATTGTTGGGTGGTATGTAGCAGATGCTCAACGTGGCGTATCTGCAGCAGTTTCAGGTCTTAATGCAGCAGACACATTAGCCGAAGCAATAACACCTTATGCGGACGTTTTAGGTTTAAAAGGACAGGGAACATTTTTAGGCGGGACTGCCCAGGAAAGAATTGCAAGTGTTATTCAAACTTTGTCTAAAGTCTCGCCCCAGTTGGATGCGGTCAACAAAGACCTAAAAGACGCCCGCACTCAAATTGACGGAATTCAAACATGGAGATATCCCAACATCATACCTGGCCGTCCCGGTGAAAAAATCGATACGCTCAAAAATTCCATAGACCAGATCCAAACCTTTCTTGCAGACGCAAAACCTTTCATTGATGTCCTGCCTGACATCATGGGTGAAAATAAAGAAAAAAAATATCTTGTGCTAATACAAAACGATAAAGAATTAAGACCTACTGGCGGCTTTATAACTGCTAGCGCACTATTTAGGGTTAATAAAGGCAATATCACATCTGAAGGGTCCGAAGATATATACACGCTTGATGGAACCCTAAGAAAACAGGTAACTGCTCCGGACCCGGTCCAAAAATACCTTCAACAAGGGACTCTGCATTTGCGGGACTCGAACCTTTCACCTGATTTTGTGACCTCCATGAATCTTTTCCAAGATCTTTATAACAGTTCCACGTCTAAAAAAGACTTCGACGGAATAATTGCCATCAACACAAAATTTGTTCTGGATATGATCGATGTTTTGGGCCCGATAGAAGCACTTGGAACCAAATTTACCAACGAAAAAGTTGATGCTTGTGCATGTGCGCAAATCATTTACGAGCTGGAAAAATATGCCGATCAGCCCGTTGCGTACGAAAAAGACAATAGAAAAGGTATCATAGGGGTTTTAATGTCCCAAATGATGTCCAAAACTTTTAGCGCACCAAAGAGCGCCTGGCCGGGATTAATCGGGACTATGCTATCGTCCCTCCAGGATAAAGATATTCTTATTTACTTAAAAGATTCAAAATCACAAAGTGCAGTTGAGCGCGTTAACTTTGCTGGGCGTGTTTACAATTACGATGGCGACTATCTAAGTATTGTCGAAGCAAATCTAGGTGGAGCAAAATCAAATTTGTACGTCGAAGAAAAAGCCAAGCTACAGGTCAAAAAAGACAAAAACAATTTAAGCGAAACATTAACGATAGATTATAAATACCCGAGGCGTGGTGATAACTGCAGCCTGGAGAGACAAGGCGGTCTGTGTCTTGCCGGCATTTACAAGGACTGGATTCGAATTTATGTACCTAAAGGAGCAAAACTTATTAAATCATCCGGCGCAGAAGTCCCCTTTAAAGCTACAGAAGATTTAGGTAAAACCGTTTTTGAAGGATTTTTTACCGTCAGGCCCCAGGGTACGGCCAAGTTGACAATAGAGTATACCGTACCTCTTAAGGTCGATAATGAATATAAACTTCTGATCCAAAAACAGCCGGGCAACCCCGGCAATCGCGATAAAGACAGTCTTGGTAATATTTACGAAATAGATGCTTTCGGGAAAACCCAAAAGGGCTTTCCTCTCACCAGCGACAAAGAATTAATTGTTAAACTTTAAAAAGTCTCCTATAATTTAATCATGTATCAAAAAACGGAAGCTGTAATTCTTTCCAGAAAAAACTTTCAGGAAGCCGACAGGCTCCTTACAATTTACACAAAAGATTTTGGGAAAATAAGCTGTATCGCAAAAGGTGTCAGGAAACCAACATCCAGAAAATCAGGTCATTTGGAAAACGGCAGTTGGTGTGAGGTGTTTATTGCCAAAGGGAAAAATTTAGACATTTTAACCGAAGTGGAACTTAAAGAAGCCTTCGGGCTTGATAATTTAAAAAGTGAAAAAACGAATGAAATCTACCATTTTCTTGAACTTGTTGACAATCTTACTCCCCACAATCAAAGAAATGTTGAGGTTTTTTCCCTTCTTGTAAATTTCTTAAAAAAAATCGAATTATCTCAAAATTTCAGCCTTGTATCTACCGTTTTTAAATTAAGGCTGCTTTCTATACTTGGATTTTTTTCAACCGATAACTTAAAATTTTCAAATGCAAAAACGCTTCTTGCCAAACTACAAAATGACAATTTAAATACCTTGCAGGAAGAAATAATAATAAGCGATGAAAGCTATTTGAAACTTTCTACGTTTCTTGATAGCATAATTGAAAACGTTTCGGAAAGGAAATTAAAAACTAATCGGTTTATTTATGCCCAACTCTAAACGAAATTTATACATTATTGCAGCTGCATCCCTAGTATTGATCCTTGCAGTTGTTTACTTCCTGTTTGTTTTTCAAAAGAAACCAAGAGCAATAAAAGAAACTATCAACGCTTCAGAAATAAAACAGATTACCGATTTGGATATAACAAAACGTCCGTTTATAACTCTTACGCCAACATCTCCAGGTTCGGAAATAATTATTTCCATCGAAAACATGTCAGAGTTTGATAACATTGAGTACGAGCTGACTTACCTTTCCGACAACCCCCAGCTGCCTGGAGAAAAAATAGAACGTGGTTCAACAGGTACGGATGTAAACACAAAGGAACCTAAATATAAAAAATCCATGCTTTTGGGTACCGCCTCAAAGGGCGTGTCTAGTCCAGACAAAAATATTTCCGATGGCAAACTCACAATGCATATGTTCAAAGGTGATGTCGAATACCAGTCGGAAACAAAATGGGATATGTTTCAAGTTGGGTCAAAAGCTACGGAAATTAAAGATTCTACCGGGAGGATTTCCCTAAGCCTGCCTATACTCGGAAAAGATTATTACATAATACTGGCAGACACGTTAGGTGTTCCAAAAAACCAAGACATAGACCCTTCTAAAGTTTTATTACCTGTTTACGGAGCCTTTTCTATCGCTCCGGATTTTCCAAAAAAAGCCAAGCTAACAATTAACCTGGACAGCCCGCCGTCTACAGGCAATCTTCTTGGATACGATCACAATGAAGACAAGGTCACAAAACTGGATAGTCAACTTACAGGTTCCTCGCTTACTGCCCAAATTGATTCATTGGCCACTTTTGTAGTAGTTCCTTCAAAATGATTCCTCTTGAAAAAATTGTCTCTCTTGCTAAGCGCCGGGGAATAATCTATCCCGGCTCCGAAATTTATGGAGGTTTGGCAAATACTTACGATTATGGCCCAGTTGGGGTCGAAATCATGAGAAATATAAAAGAAGCTTGGTGGAAATTTTTTGTTCAGGGGATCGACAACATTGTTGGTCTGGACGCAAGTATTATTTCGCATCAAAAAATTTGGCAAGCCTCTGGACACACTTCAGGTTTTGCAGACGCAATGATAGATTGCAAAAATTGCAGGTCTAGATTTCGCGCCGACCATCTAATTGAAAATGAAAAAGAAGATTTAAAAGTAGAAGGTCTATCAGAAGAAAAATTATCGGATTTAATAAAAAAATTTCATGTCAAATGCCCTAACTGCAAGAAGGAAGAATGGACAGCTGTTCGCAAGTTTAACCTCCTTTTTCCGGTCAATTTAGGGATTGTGGAAGGCGATAAATCTTTGGCTTACCTTCGGGGAGAAACTGCTCAGGGAATTTTCATAAATTTTAAAAACATCGTCGACTCAACCAGGGTTAAATTGCCCTTTGGTATTGCCCAAATAGGAAAAAGCTTCCGAAACGAAATAACCCTTGGCAACTTTATTTTCAGGACTATAGAGTTTGAACAAGGGGAAATCGAATATTTCTTTGATCCGCAAGCCCAAAATTGGGAAAAAATATTTGAAGACTGGAAAAAAACAATGTGGGTTTTTGTAACTAAAAAATTGGCAATTGATGAAAAAAAACTTAGATGGCGCGAGCATACAGACGAAGAAAGGTCTTTTTACAGCACTCGGACTGAAGATCTTGAATATAAATTCTCATTTGGTTTCAAAGAATTATGGGGGATAGCCTACCGAACCGATTATGACTTAAAAAAGCACATGGAAGTATCAGGAGTAGACTTAACAATTGACGATTCAAATACGGGCAAAAGAATAACGCCGCACGTTATTGAACCTGCAGTTGGAATAAACAGACTCCTCCTTATGGTACTTGCGGATTCTTACGATGAAGATGGAGAAAGGGTTGTTCTAAAACTAGATCCAAAGCTTGCAGCTTATAAGGCCGCGGTTTTTCCGCTTTTGGCAAATAAGCCTGATTTGGTTAATAAAGCAAGATCAATCTATGATGGTTTAAAAGAAGATATAAACGTTGTTTGGGATGACCGTGGTAACATCGGCAAACGTTATTTTGCCCAGGACGAAATCGGCACGCCGTTCTGTATAACGGTGGATTTTCAAACTCTGGAGGACGACACGGTAACTATTAGAGACAGGGATACTATGAAACAAGCTAGGGTAGAAGTAAAAAGTTTAAAATCAGAAATACTTAAAAAATTATCGATCTAATTCAACATTCGCGCCGGAGAAAAAGTCAGAAGAATCAAATTTAACGTTCATACCTACTGCCAACGGGGTTTTAACCTTAGACTGATTTATCTCAGTTACTGTCAAAAAACCGGTCCGGTCTGTGCAATCATTGTTGTGTGTTTCTGTACCGGATGCAACATCAAGCGATTGTGAACCTTTACAAACTTTTAATATGACTTTAACACCAGGTTCAACTTTAACTCTCATACCATTAGGAAGTATTTCATCAACACCGGGAATTAGCACAGGCTCACTGTCTACTGTTCCCGAAATTGTTGCTGGTGCACTGTCAACCTTTTGTGTAAACGCTCTGCTTCCGACAACTGCCAAAGTTCCTGCCACTATTGCAACAGAAGCATGCGACTTTATTACCCCACGATGCTCACGCAAATATCGCGCAATCTTACTGGGGCCTCTTTTTTTGCCAGGTTTAGCTATTGGAGCTTGAAATTCTTCGTCACCTTGACTACCTCTGGGTGCTTCAGTCATGGAGCGAATAATACACAATTTTTCGAATCTTGTCAACTATAGGTTACAAGTTGGCTTGACTTAAATTATTTCTTGCCTCATACTGATACAAAGGAAATCCACTCTTGGCAGACAACAATATGTACGAATTTCCGGATAAACCCTACGATCACTGCGGTTTAGCAGGCGCAGTTGTACAAAGCGGGGTAAACGCTACCAACATTGTCATAGAAATGGGCAAGGCCCTCCAGCATAGAGGCCAAAACGGTGGAGGTGTTGCCGTCAAAGAAAAAGGCAAACTTCTCAAAATCTATAAAAAAGCCAAACCATTCAACGAAGTTTTCAACTCAATCAGTGTTGTAGAAGACCGTTCACTTCGCGGGGAAATTGCCATTGCGCATTTGCGCTATCCAACAGAAGGTGCGTCTCGCCAAAATTGTGACGCCCAACCGTTCTACGCTTCCTATGGCGGATGGGAAATTGCGCTAGGCCACAACGGCAGTATTGTAGACGTCAAACATCACCGCAGAAAACTCAAAAAATATGGCATTAAAACAGATTCCGATTCGGATTCTGAAATTCTCGCCTGGCTAATTGTTACGGCACCAGGCGCCACTTGGAAGCAAAAAATCTCAACTGCGCTTGCCGATGTTCAGGGGGCATATTCTCTGATAATGGCCACCAATGACGACAAGCTTCTTGCACTTCGCGATCCCTGGGGGGTGAGGCCGCTTGTTTGGACTCAAGACAATGGACATATATTTGTTGCCTCCGAAACCTGCGCCCTGGATAGGATTAGTATTAGGCATAGTCAAAAATTGGGTTCAGGTCAATTATTAACGGCAGACAAAGATGGGGTTTCTATCTCAGACTTTACACGAAAACAAAAACAGAGCTTCTGCGTATTTGAAAAACTTTATTTTTCTCACGAAACCTCCTCTTGGGATGGGGTAATTGGAGAAAATCGCGAGAGTTTAGGCACTCAACTTGCCAGGCAGGAGATTGCCTTATACAAATCCGGAAAAATAAAAAAAGAAGTATTTGAAAAAATTGATTTCGTCGTTGCCGTTCCGGACACGGCAAGACCGGGTGCTTCAGCCTTTTACGAAACCCTAAAAGAAGAGCTTCCGCTAAAAACAAACTTCCGTTACTTTCGGGGCCTTGTTAAGGAAAGATACGATTATGCTAAAAGGACTTTTATAGAGGACGATCCTTATCTTAGGACTAAGCACATTGAAAAGAAATTCTTTGTGTCCCCTTCAATAATAGGAAAATCTATTTACCTCATAGACGACACGGCTGTGCGCCTCAATACTTATAAAATACTGGTAGAGCATTTATTAAAAATAGGTGTACGCGAAATTCATTGCAGGTTTCTTTCTCCAAAATTTATAAACCCATGTTTTTTAGGTGTCAATATTGGTTCCCGTGCAGAGTTAGGTGCAGTCAAGAAGGACAATAATGGTAATTACAAAGTTATGGATGAGGAAGAAATTAGGAAAAAACTAAATGTTGCGTCCGTGCGTTATTTATCATTAAGTGGTTTAGCAAACTCCTTAGGCTTAACCCAGGAAGAAATGGAAAAAAGCCATTGCACAGGTTGTCTTAATTACAACAACCCTTTTGATATGAGGCTTTACGATAAAGAGTATAAGAGAACTCCCTACGCAAAAGTCATCCATCCAAGCCCATCAAATCCACAAGCATCTCAATTACAAACTCAGATCACCTAATAACCTCTTTTTCTAAATCTATGCCCGATAATGACACACCCGCTTCTGTTTTCACCTCTTGACACGCGACAATAAAATGGTGAAAAATGGTTATAGATGGTGATAAATGGTGATTTATCACATTCAAACTCCTGAATGCTTTTGCTGCCCAGGGGTTTAAAATCCGCAAATAGCGGTGAGGTCAGTAAGGGTAAATGTTTCTGGGCAGCTACGTAACTTCATTCGATTTAAATTCAAGAAGGATTGCTTTGCCAAAAAAAATTCGTGAATATCTTGCGACAAGTGAAATTATTCTGTCTTTCGGCTTCGAAAAATGCATATTTGGATTTGATATTGCCTACTGGAATAAAGAGGCACAAAAACAAATTGACCAGCCTCTTTTCGAAAAGCAACCACGCTCGTTACGCAGGTTCTTTTTCTCAAGCGCAATCGTTATCAGACTTGACGATCAAGGCCGGTTTGTTATTCCTGCTAATTATTTGGAATATGCGCACATTAAAAAGCCAATAGTAATAGGTGCTGGTGACCATTTCGAAATCTGGGAAGAAAAACTTTGGGAAAAAGAGAAAGCAAGAGTGGAAGGAGAACAAAAATGAGTCAATATCACACGAGCGTGTTGCTAAATGAATCGATCGAATATTTACGGGCAATTCCCGGACAAAAATATATAGACGCGACAGCAGGTGGTGGAGGGCATACCCAGGAGTTGCTAAAACGAGGAGCTCAAGTCTTGGCAATCGATAGGGACAGTCAGTCAATTGAGTACCTAAAAGAGAAGTTCAAAGGAAAAAAAAATTTGATACTGGTGCAGGGTAATTTTAGCAATTTAGCAAAAATTGCACACGAAAATAACTTTTGCCAAGTATCAGGGATAATTTTTGATCTCGGCGTATCAGGCAAGCAGTTAGATGATCCTAAGCGAGGTTTTAGTTTTAACAAAGAAGGAGATTTGGATATGAGAATGGATGATAGTTTGTCAATAAGTGCTTTTGATCTTGTAAACAATTTCGATAAAAGGAGGTTAAATGAAATATTTCAAAGTTTTGGTCAGGAAAAGTTTTGTTTGGCAATTGCTGACGCTATTTGCGGCGCCCGTCAAATAAAACCGATAAAAACGACTCTTGACTTAGCACAAATTGTAGAGGAGGTGTATCGGAGAAAAAAAGAGAGAACAAAGTTGCATCCAGCAACAAAAGTGTTTCAAGCACTACGAATAGTAGTAAATAGTGAATTATTGAATCTAGAAGAGGTTTTGCCGCAGACTTTACCTCTACTTGCAAAAAATGGCCGATTGGTAATTATAAGTTTTCATTCGCTTGAAGATGGAATAGTCAAACGATTCTTCAAGCAAACTAGAGAATTGAAAATTTTAACAAAATTACCAGTCGGCCCAAGTGAGGAGGAACGAATGGCAAATCCCAGAGCAAGAAGCGCTAAAATGCGTGTCGCCGAAAAATTGGCAATAACAACATGAAATATACATTTACATATCACGATTACAAAGAATCGGACAAAGCCAGGTTCCATACGCCGGGTACGATTAAGATTAAGCTTTTATTTTTGATAGGAGTACTAATCATCGGCTTATTTTTTACCCAGCTTGTCTTTGCAAACAATTTGGCAACAGATGGACAAAAGTTATCAGATGTGCAACAAGAAATAAAACGCCTGGAGAGCGAAAATATGACCTTGAAAGCAGATATCGCAACAGAATCATCTTTAAACACATTATCCAAAAAAGCTGAAGTTTTGGGTTTTAAAAAACCAACAAAGGTAATTGATCTTTAAAAATCAAGTTTCCCCTAAGTTTGTTAAACTTGATAAATGGACAGGTTAAGAATATTTCAATTTTTGATTTATGGGGCCATTGTGCTAATTGCAATCAGGCTTTTTTATTGGCAATTTATATCAGATGTCTCATCTCATTCTGATGCTTATGCAAATGAAGTAACGATACCGGCAACTCGCGGAGAAATCCTAACATCCGACGGATTCCCACTCGTTGCAAACCAGCAGGCTTTTATACTTTACGGTAAGCCAAACGAGATAACGCAAAACCAAAATGATCTCGCAAAAAAACTTGCACCTTTTTTAATTTCAGAAAAATATGCAACTGGAAGCGCCCAGCTGTCTGAGGAAGAAATAAAACAGAAAGACAAAGAAATAGAAGAAGAACAAAATCAAATAGCTGAAAAAATTACCAACAAAAAACAATTTTGGGTTCAGCTAGCCAGAAAAGTAACCTTGCCCCTAAAAACAAAAATTGAAGCATTAAATATAAAAGGTATCGGCTTCGAAGACGACGCTAAGAGGTATTATCCGGAAGCGTCTTTATCTGCCCACTTATTAGGTTTTGTAGGCTCAGACAATTTGGGTGATGATACAGGTTATTTTGGCCTTGAAGGTTATTATAACAACATATTGAAGGGTAAAAATGGACGCATAGGTCAGTTACAGGACCCGTTTGGTTTACCCATCCTAGTAGGCAAATATCGCCCGATAGACCCAAAAAAAGGGAGCGACTTACAGCTTTCTATAGACAGAACTGCGCAGTTTATCGTCGAACAGCAGCTAAGACTAGATGTGGAAAAATATGGAGCAAAACAAGGAACTGTAATTGTTGCGGACCCAACTTCTGGAAACATAATTGCCATGGCCTCTTACCCGACGTACAGCCCTAGTATTTTTGGCGAATACTCGGATGATTTTTACCGAAATCCTGCTGTTGCCGATACGTACGAGCCAGGATCAACATTTAAATTAATTACGATGGCAGCAGCTTTGGATTTATCATTGATAACGCCAAATACCAGATGCGATGTGTGTTCCGGCCCACGGGAAATTGGCGGCTATAAGATTTCTACTTGGAATAATAAATATAACCCAAATGCAACCATGACGGAAGTTATTCAGCATTCTGACAATATCGGTATGACCTTTGTATCCGATAAATTAGGCCTTGATAAATTTTATGACTACATAAACAAATTTGGCTTCGGTAAAAAAACAGGAATCGACTTGCAAGAAGAATCACCTGGTGTGATTAGAGATAAAAATGACTGGAAAACAATTGATTTAGCAACTGCTTCCTTTGGCCAGGGATTAGCCGTAACCCCAATCCAAATGGTGCAAGCAGTACAAGCAATTGCAAATAACGGCAAACTAATAAGCCCCAAAGTGGTAAAAAAGGTTGTTTCTCAAGCGTCTGAAGAACTTATAAAACCGCAAAAAGTAGAACAGGTAATATCAGCCAAAACAGCTGCACAGCTAACAGAAATGATGGTTAATGCCGTTGAACAAGGGGAAGCAAAGGCATTTGCGCCAAAGGGTTATAGAATCGCTGGTAAAACTGGGACTGCCCAAATACCTGTTGCCGGCCATTACGATCCAAATAAAACTGTTGCAAGTTTTATAGGGTTTGCGCCTGCCGATAAACCAAAATTTGTAATGCTCGTCAGATTTACCGAGCCAACCGCTTCGATTTTCGGTTCGGAAACTGCAGCTCCAACATTTTTCTCAATTGCCAAAAGGCTCTTTGACTATTGGCAAATCTCGCCAAACAGTAATTAAAGTGATAATATAGCGCATATGGATAGTTTCATAATCAACGCTTTCTTGCATCCTTCAGGCGCGCAAACAGTAATTCTTACTTTAATATTTGCCTGGTCTCTGTTTTGGAAAGCATTGTCACTTTGGCGCAGCGCAAAATCTGATGATAAATTATGGTTCATTGTACTTATGGTAGTAAATACGGTGGGGCTTTTAGAAATTGCCTACATATTCTATCTTTCCAAAAACAAACTTAAAGTCGAAGAAGTAAGATCTTTCATTAGTAGCCTGGACCTTAGCAAATTAAAATTTCAGATGAAAAATAAAAAAGACTCAAGGTCTCCGCAGAAGTTGACTAAGCAGAAATAGCACTCACCACTTTTTACCGCTAACGACTCGCCAATCGTATTTACGCCTGTACAGAAGGCTATTCGTAGGCTTAGTGGTCACCGCGCAAGCAGTCTCTAGCAAACTGCGAGAGATCATAGGAAAAGTCTGGAGCACAAACTTAATGCTTCCCACGGCACAAAAAAAACAGCCTATAGGATTTGATCTAAAAGCTAAATTATGGTAAGATCTTCACGAGATTTGATGCCGTAATATCGAATCTTTTCCGAAAGGTATAATTTAACCATGTGGCAAAAAGTTAAAAACATCTACCATTTTGCCCAAGCTTTTTTAGCCTCAGTTTATTTTGGGTCTCCTTCTAAAAAATTAACCGTTATTGCGGTTACTGGCACCGATGGTAAAACAACAACCGTAAACATGATTTACCACATTTTAAAATACTCAGGTAAAAAAGTGTCTATGGTGTCCTCTCTCGGTGCAACCATCGGCGACAAAACAAGAGACACCGGATACCATGTTTCCACACCGAGCCCCTTCCAAGTTCAAAAGCTGCTAAAAAGTGCAGTCGATGCAGGCTCAGACTATTTTGTCTTGGAGGCAACTTCCCACGGTTTAGACCAAAACCGTTTGGCATTTGTGAAAATTCAAACTGCAGTAATGACAAACATTACAAACGAGCACTTGGACTATCATAAAACATGGCTAAATTATGCTCAAGCTAAAGCAAAATTGTTTAAACATGTCAAATTTTCTATTCTTAATAAAAACGATAAATCATTCGAATTTCTAAAAAACAAAACTTCTGGAAAAATTATCACCTATGGTGTGGAATCAGCGGATTTTACACCGAAAAATTTTCCTGTTAGGCTAAAACTCCAAGGTCAATATAATTTATATAATGCGCTTGCAGCTTCGGCTGCTGTTTCTGTCTTTGGAATTCCAAAAAATAAAATACTTAGAGCACTGAGTTCATTTGCTGGCGTACAAGGCAGGTTGCAGGAAATCAAAGCCGGCCAACAATTCAAAGCTGTAATCGATTTTGCCCATACACCAAACGGGCTGGAGCAGGTTTTGAAAACTCTAAAATCTTCTAAAAAGAAAAGTTCAAAATTAATAGCAGTGTTTGGGGCAGCCGGAGAAAGAGATAAACAAAAAAGGGAAGTTATGGGTAAAATTGCTGCAAGTTATGCAGACATTTCCGTTATAACGTCAGAAGATCCCAGGACAGAAAATCCGCTTGAAATCGCTAAAACTGTTGCAAAAGGGTTTGAGCTGTCTAAAAAAATAAAAGGGAAAGATTACTTTATAGTCACTGACCGTACACAAGCAATTACATTTGCCACAGAAATGGCAAAAAAAGACGACATTGTGGGTTTTTTTGGCAAAGGGCACGAAAATTCAATGTGCATCGGTACTGTAGAATACCCGTGGGACGAAAAAGAAGTCGTCAGACGTGCTATTAATAAACTGAAAAGATGAATAACAATCAAAGAACAAATTTTGCAGCCATTATTTTAGCAGCCGGGGTGGGTAAAAGAATGCAGTCTAATAAATCAAAAGTGTTGCACAAGATTAACGGCCAGCCTATGATCCAAAAAACTGTGAAAACTCTTCTTCAGTTGGGCCAAAAAGAAATTATTGTTGTGGCAAGTCACGACAATGTACAAGATCTAAAAAGACTTCTAAAGAATAAAGTAGCTTATGCCCTTCAACCTCAGCCTCTCGGCACCGCAAACGCAGCTGAAATTGGTACGCAAGCGCTAAGGTCAAACACTCAAAACGTGGCCGTACTTTACGGAGACGATACCGCATTTTACACACCGCAAACAATACAAGATGTATTCACAAAACACACTAATTCAGAAGCAAAAATTACATTTGTTACGGTTTTAAAAAAAGATCCAAAGGGCTTGGGGAGGGTTATAAGGAAACATGGGCAAGTTGTTGCAATCATAGAAGAAAAAGATGCAACCCAAAGACAAAAGAAGATAAGCGAAGTAAATGACGGCCTATATTTTTTTAATAAACAATATTTAGAAAAAAACCTACATAGCATTAAGCCATCAAAAGCAACAAAAGAACTATATTTAACTGACCTGATCGCGCTAGCCCTCGACAAAAAAGAAAAAATCGAAACTTTTACAATTAGTGATGAAGAGGAGTGGCACGGAATAAATACACAGTTGGAATTGGCAAAAGCCAATTTAAGATTAAATAAGAGGATTCATTTCATGGGAATTTTAGGTTCAGGTGCCTCAGCAGTTGCCTCCATTGCCAAGAAGTACGGTTTTTATGTTTCTGGTTGTGACACCAGCACTGATTCGCCATACCTTGATAAAACTGAAATTGAGGTTAAAAAGGGACACAACAAAGCCCATTTGAAAGAGATTGCCTGTCTTATTGTTTCCCCGGCTATCACCAAGTTTGATCCTAAAAATAGCGAAATATTACAAGCCAAAGCTGAGGATATACCAGTAATAACCTGGCAAGAATTTCAGGGAGCAATTTTGCAAAAAGAAAAATTTACTATTTGTATAGCCGGAGGGTATGGCAAGTCAACGACTACTGCAATGATTTCAAAAATCCTAATAGATGCAAATTTTGATCCCACATGCGAGTTAGGGGCAAAAGTTTTAGATTGGCAAAAGAACTTCAGAATTGGAAATTCAAAATTCTATATATGTGAAGCAGATGAATACAATAACAACTTCTTAAATTATTCTCCCAATATTGCCGTAATTTTAAATATTGCCTGGGATCATCCAGATTTTTTCCCAAACAAAAAATCCGTGCTCTTCTCATACAAAAACTTTGTAAATAACTTAAAAGAAAACGGTACGCTAATTCTCACTCAGGAAGTATATAAACAATTAAAAAAAGGCCTCAGAAATGATATTAAAATTAAGATCATCCAAAATTTTTCAAACGTTAATCTATCTCTAATTGGCAATTTTAGGTTAGAAAACGCTTCTGCTGCTCTAACACTTGCTCAGGTTCTTAAAATAAACACAGATAATGCAAAAATATCATTAGCAACGTTTGAAGGTTTAAGCCGAAGATTGGAACACAAAGGTACGCTGAACAGCGTGAACTTCTATGACGATTATGCCGTGCAGCCATATACTATATTAAAAACAACAAATGCCCTTTGCGATAAATTTCCAAAATCTAAAATACTCCTAGTGCTGGAACCGCACACTATAAGTAGAGTAAATATATACTTCAAAGAATTTGTTGAGGCTATAAAGAACACAAAAGTTGATCGAGTACTAATAACTAACACTTATGCAGCAAGGGAAACGGGTGATGTTGAGAAAAACTCTAAAGAGTTGGTTGCTGCGACAGGCAACAAATGTCTATTTGCGGGTTCAATTGAGCAAACTGCAAGGTATATAAAAAGAAACTTGAGCTCGTTCGACATTGTTTGCTCTATGGGTGCTGGTGATGTCTACAAATTATTCGACCTTGTAAAAAATGGACAAAACTAAAATCGAAGAAATAAAAAATATTATCGGACCGCTTAGGGTTTATGAAAATGAACCTTTGTCCAAACACACCTATTTTAAAATCGGTGGACCGGCAACACTTTTTTTTGAAGCTAAAAATACTGAAGATTTTATTCTTGCCCTACATACTGCGCAAAAATTAAAAATTCCGTTTGTTGTTTTAGGGGGTGGCGCTAATGTGTTGGTTTCCGGTGAAGGTTTTGATGGACTGGTTATAAAAAACAAAACAGACGGTGTAAAACTTGTTGGGATAAAAGGCACATTGGGCAAGAATGGTACAGGAATAAACGGGGCACTTGTTTGGGCAGCCTCAGGAGCTTTGATGAACAGGGTAGCACGTTTCACAATCGATCAGGGGCTAGAAGGGCTTGAATTTCTTCTTTCTGTACCCGGTACTGTGGGTGGGGGTTTGAAGATCAATTCGCATTACGAAGTAGAAAAAAATGAGTTCATTGGGAATTCTCTTGTTTCAGCTACATTGTATGATCCGAAAACAGGGGATATTAAAAAAGTCGACCAAGAATACTTCGAATTTTCTTATGACTACTCAAAAATTCAAGAAACAGGAGAAATAATAATAGATGCAACTTTTAAACTTGAATCATCAAAAAAACAAGGAAACCTATGGCAAAAAGCAATGGATGATGTAAAAAGGCGAAATCAAGAGCAGCCAATTGGCGTCGCCTGCTCAGGTTGCATTTTTCAAAACATCTCAAGGGAGGATGCTGCTAGGTTATCAACACCTGATTTAACCACCTCAACCGGCTATATAATAGAGAAGTTAGGGCTAAAGGGTAAAAGAATTGGCGGAGCAGAAGTATCAACAAGACATGCCAATTATATTTTAAACACTAATGAGGCATCGGCAAAAGATGTCTTCGATCTGATAAACTTAATTAAAGATAAAGCAAAAAAAGAATATAATTTGGATTTAAAAGAAGAGATATTTTATATAGGACATTTTAATTAAAAATGGCTAAATTTATCATTCAAGGACACGCAAAATTATCAGGGCGCATAAATGTTGCAGGCAACAAAAATTCTGTTTTACCCATCATGGCAGCATCTTTGCTTTCAAATGATGTATGTATCTTAGAAAATGTGCCAAATATTTCGGATGTGAATGTTATGGCAGACCTTCTAGCCCTGGCAGGAGTCCAAGTAAAAAATTTAGGCGGCTCAAAACTTAGCATCGATTCAACACATTTAAAAAAATGCCAGTTTCCTGATGAGTTGACAGAAAAACTCAGGGCATCTGTAATGTTGATCAGTCCCATACTTGTAAAAACAGGATATATCAAAATGGGCTATCCCGGGGGAGACATTATTGGCAGGAGACCGCTCGACACGCATTTTCAAGCACTTAAAGCTCTAGGAGCAAAAATAAAAAAAGAAGACGGCTACTTTGAAGTTTCAGCGGATAAATTAAAAGGTTCCGAAATTTTTCTGCAAGAGGCGTCAGTCACTGCAACGGAAAATGCCATCATTGCAGCTGTTGCAGCCTCTGGCGAAACAACCATAAAAAGAGCTGCATCAGAGCCGCACGTGGTGGATTTATGCCTTTTCTTAATTAAAATGGGTGCTAAAATCGAAGGTGTTGGTAGCAATGTATTAAAAATCACAGGAGTGGAACATTTCAATTCCGCTACCCATTCTATTCGCCCTGATCATATAGAAATTGGTACTTTTGCAATTCTTGCATCGGTCACAAAAAGCAAGTTGGAAATTTCTCCAATTGTTGAGGAGGATTTAGATATGATACTTTTAACCCTTAAAAGGTTTGGTGTTGATTTTAAAGTAAACAACAACACTTTAACTGTTTTTCCGTCCAAATTAAATGCCGTAGAAAAAGTTGTCACCGATGTCTGGCCTGGGTTCCCAACTGATCTGATTGCACCTATGATTGTTTTGGCAAGTCAAGCCGAAGGAGTAACAATCTTGCACGATTGGATGTATGAATCCCGAATGTTTTTTGTCGACAAACTGCTTTCTATGGGGGCAAAAGTAGAAATAGCTGATCCTCATAGGGTTTTTGTTTACGGTCCTAGTGAACTTCATGGACAAAAATTGGATAGTCCTGACATTCGTGCTGGAATAGCCCTTGTAATAGCGGCACTTGCAGCAAAAGGGAAGAGCACAATAGACAAGGCAGAACTTATAGAAAGAGGTTATGAAAATATTATCGAGCGTCTTTCTGCCCTCGGCGCCAAAATTACACGAGTAGACTAACAACCTAATGTTTTCTAAACTCAAAAAATATTTTTACTTTTTTTTTGCCGCATATTTTAAATTTTTCGCAAAAATTCAGTTGCAGATTTGGAACCCGCGAGTAATCGTTATCACTGGCTCCAACGGGAAAACAACCCTTTTACACTTATTAGAGTCCCAGTTAAAAGATGAAGCCAAATATTCCCATCTGGCAAACAGTTCGTTTGGCATTCCATTTAATATTTTAGGCCTGAAACGCAAAAATTTTTCAATTGAAGAGTGGTTAACTCTCTTTCTATCCGCACCCATAAAAGCTTTTAAAAAAAAACCAAAAGAAAAACTTTATATAGTTGAAGCAGATTGCGACAGGCCACATGAAGGAAAATTTTTAGCAAGTCTTTTAACACCAGAGGTAACATTGTGGGTTTCCGTCTCAAGGACCCACAGTTTAAACTTCGATAAGCTTGTAAAAGAGAAAAAACATCCATCCGTCGAAAAGGCTATTGCCCACGAGTTCGGTTATTTTGTTGAATACGCTTTTGAACTGGCCATTGTTAATGGAGATTCAAAATTAATAAATGAAGAACTAAATAGAACTAAATCGACTGTTAAAAAAATAACGATGGAAAATACACTAACAGGGTACAAAGTTTCCAAGCAAGGCACACAATTTATAATTGGCAAAAATACTTTTTCGTTTAAAGAACTGCTTCCAAAAGATACTTTTTACGCAATAGAAATGTGCAAATTATGTCTTGAATATTTAGATAAGAGTATTAAAACATCATTCCCAGATTTCAAGTTACCACCAGGGAGAAGTTCTGTCTTCAAGGGTGTAAAAAAAACAACAATCATAGACAGTACCTACAATGCTACGCCAGCTTCTGTTTATTCGGTTCTTGAAATGTTCAAAGAAATTTCCGCAAGTAATAAATGGATAATTTTAGGTGATATGATCGAATTAGGTGACGAAGAGAAAGAGGAACATGAAAAGCTCGCCAATACTATTTTGTCTTGTGAACCTGAAAGGGTTATTTTAGTTGGTCCAAGATTGTCTGCATACACATTTCCCAAATTAAAATCCGCAAAAATTGTTGTTGAGAAATTTGAAAAACCTCACGACGCGCTAAAATACTTGAATGAGAACATTAATGGTAATGAACTTTTATTATTTAAAGGTGCACGGTTTCTGGAAGGGATTATAGAAAGTCTTTTAGAAAACAAGGAAGATATAAAAAAACTTCCTAGAAGAGAAAAAGTATGGCAAAAAAGGAGAAAGCAATGGGGTCTTTAAAAAAAATATATATAATCCACGGATGGTCATATTCAACAAATAAATGGGGGCCTTTCGTTGAACTTCTTAAAAAAAATGGATTCTCAGTAAACCTGCTTAAAGTACCAGGGTTAACCGCAGCATCCGATAAAGTATGGGAACTCGACGACTATATTGTTTGGTTAAAGAAAAATATAAGCGATGAAAAAAATAAAATCATATTGCTTGGACACTCAAATGGAGGACGCATTGCAATCTCTTATGCATCGTTATATCCGGAAGATTTATCACATTTACTTTTGATTGACAGCGCAGGTATATATCACAATGAAATTCCAATTAGAATAAAAAGAATTGTTTTTAAAACCATTGCTAAATTAGGTAAAAAAGCAACAACTTCAAATCAACTGAAAAAACTAATCTATAGATTAGCGCAAGCTAAGGACTACCAAGAGGCAACCTCATCAATGAAACAAACAATGCTAAATTTAATAATAAAAGATTTAACGCCCATTTTAATAACTATCACAACCCCCACCACAATAATATGGGGAGAAAAAGATAAAATTACTCCACTTTCAGATGCCAAATTAATGAATAAGTATATAAAAAATTCCCGGTTTTACCAGATTAAAGATGCAAAACATTCCCCACAATTCAGTCATCCGCAAGAAGTCATAGACCGCATAAAAAAAGAGGTTTAAATGGCGGTATTTAACTCACTGGGTTCAAATTATGATTTTAACTTTGCCCTGAAAGCAATTGTTTCTCAAAATAAAAAAAATGATTTAGACAAACTAATACAACTACTAGAGAATCGTTATTGCGGCAAAGCCATTTTATTTTATAAAGCAAGAGAGGCAATAAAGGTAGCTCTGCAGCTTACAAATTTACCAAAAGGATCAAAAGTTGCAATTACTGGCTTTACTTGTTGGGCGGTTTACGATGCTGTGCACAGTGCTGGCTATCAAGTGGAATACATTGACATCAACGAAAATTTGAATTTTTCTTCGATAGAACTTAAAAAAAGAATAGATAGAACTAAGATCAAAGCTGTGATAATTCAAAATACTTTAGGATATCCATGCGAGATTTCACAAATAGAAAAAATTTGTAAGGAAAAAGATATTCTTCTAATCGAAGATTTAGCTCACAGTATCGGGACTTTATACTCAGACAAAAGGGAAGCAGGAACAGTTGGAGATTTTACAATACTCTCATTTAGTCAGGATAAAATAATAGACGGTATATCAGGTGGGGCACTCATTGTTAGAAATAAAAAATTTAGTGAAAAAAAGTTGCCTCCTCAAAAAAAATTAAGTTTAAAAGCTCAATTCAAAGACAGATTATATCCTTTGCTCACATTTGTCGTTAGAAAAACCTACAAATTCGTACTAGGAAAAATATTGCATGTATTTCTAAAAAAGCTAAATCTACTTTCAAAACCTATTGAGAATAATAATATTCAAATCCATTTGCTTCCAAATTGGTACAGCTCTTTAATAAAGTTAGGTTTTAATAAACTTTCTACCAACTTAGAGCACCGCAGATATATTAGTTCAATATATGCGCAAAACATAGATAAAAAATTTCTATCCTCCGACATTATCAAACAAATTTCAAATTCAACTAATCTCCGTTTTCCCATCTTTGTTGCTAATAGGAAAAACCTAATTGAGCTTTTGAAGCAAAATAGCATTTTCGTATCAGACATTTGGTATGATGCACCAATTGCTCCAAAAAAGTTCCTAGGTCTTACCAATTATGAAAATCAATGTCCCAATGCCGAAGTTATCTCAATAAGGATCGTTAATCTTCCGACACACGTGAACATAACGGATATGCAGGCAAAAACAATCTGTCAAATTATAAATAAATGGGCAAAATCACAATAAAAGGTATCAAGAATCAAAAAGCTTGGGATAATTTTTCTCAAAAAATTAGTCCAAACAATTTCTTATCGTCATGGCAGTGGGCCGACTTTAACAATCTAATGGGGGATGAGACTTTAAGGTTTGGAATTTATGAGGATAGTAAGTTAGTTGGAATTTGCTCTGCTATAGTGACAAAGAGCAGAAAAGGTAATTTTTTGCTTTCCCCCGCCGGCCCGCTTTTTTTAATAAATAAAAAAAGTTATTGGAATAAATTAATTATCCACTTGACGAACATTTCAAAAACAGAAAAATTAAAATTTATCAGAATTCGCCCACTTTTCGAAAACACGAAAAAAAACAGGGAATTACTTAAATCATTCGGATTTATAGGTGCACCGGTTCGTGCCCCAGCAGAGGTAACCCAAATACTGGATATCAAAAAGACCGAAGAAGAACTATTAGCCCAAATGCGCAAAACAACGCGTTATTTAATCAAAAAAGCTCAAAAAGATGGTGTTCAGATCAAGATCAGTACCAAAACCCCGGACTTAGAGATGTATCATAAATTGGAAAAAAATACAGTAGCAAAACACAAATTCACCCCTTTTTCTAAAAAGTATATAAAAAATCAATTTGAAGTTTTCAATAAGACAAACGATGCATTAATACTTTTGGCAAAATACAAAGGAAAAATTATTTCATCATCAATAATTACTTTTTACGGAGATAGCGCATTCTATAATCATGGTGCATCGATAAATACAAAAATACCTGCTTCGTATCGAATACAATGGGAAGCTATTTTGGAAGCAAAACGGCGTGGAAAGAAATTTTACAATTTTTGGGGTGGAATAACTGAAAACCCAAAAGATCCCTGGTATGGTATAACCCTGTTTAAAACAGGTTTTGGCGGACAAAAGTTTGAAACAATCCATGCTTATGATCTGCCAATTTCTAGGTTATACAAGCCAATAGCTGCATTTGAAAGTTTTCGTTATAAATTGCGTGGTCACAGTCTTTAAACTTACAAAATTTACTGGAGAGTCATCGAAATTACCCCATAGTTTGATCTATTCAATATAATTAGATATAATGTAGATTCAAACTTGATATGAATTTGGACGTATACAGAGAAGTTAAAAGTTGGAAAAAGCCTATCCACGTCTCAAAAACGGCTCTTGCCAAAACTTACCTAAAACTCCTTCAAAATACGGAAATTATCGGCATTGCGGGAAGTGTAGGTAAAACCTTAACTCAAAACACAGTTTATAGTGTCATTTCGCAAAAATATCAAAGCACAATAGGGGATGAAAATTTAGATCCGACTTTCAGAATTCCCCAAACAATATTAAAAACTAAACCTTGGCATAAGTATTTGATCTTAGAATATGGTGTTGAGCATAAAAATGATATGGATCATTATCTAGAAATTGCAGTGCCAAAGTATGCAATAGTGACAGTCATAACACCAGAGCACACAAAGTACTTAGATAGCATGGAGGGTGTTTTTCATGAAGAATCTAAAATTATAAAAAACTTACCAAAAGCTTCATATGCAATTTTAAACTCTGATGATCCACAGTGCCATAAATTAGCAAAATTGACAAAAGCGACTATTGTTTGGTACGGCAATAAGGCAAAAAGAGGCATAAAAATTTCGCACTTTGTTCAAAATTTGCACGGAGCCAGATTTAGGATCCACTACCAGGGTCAAATGGCATCAATTCACTGGAAAGTGGTTGGTAAGCACCAGCTAACATCGGCATATGTAGGCGCTACCGTCGGTATACTATGTGGCCTGACTGTAAAACAAATTGCCAAAGGTTTATCGCTTGTAAAATCGCCAAGCCATAGGCTAAATATTAAACTTACAGACCATATAGCCATCTTAGATGATACTTATAATTCCTCTCCGGCAGCTGCCACAGAATCTATAAATACCCTGATTGAATTAGGTAAAGGAAAAAAGAAAATTGCTGTGATGGGTGAAATGAAAGATTTGGGCAAGCTGTCCCGACATTCGCATATTCTGCTAGGGCAGAAAATTGCAAAGACTAATATAAATTATCTTTTTACAGTCGGAAAAACGGCAGCAATAATTTCAGAAGCTGCTAAAAAATCATCCTTCAAAGGTAAAATAATCAACTCTTCAAGCACCAAAGAAATAACTTCCCAAATTAAAAAATTAAACTTAAGAAAACCCCTCATTTTGGTGAAGGGTTCTCGTCATGCGCACCTGGAAAGGATAGTTTTGGGGCTAATGCATAAGGCGACAGCCATTGAATGTTTCCACTGTGGAAAGCTAAAATGAAGATATGGGGTATATAAAATGTACCCTTTAAGGTTTCTGATTTAAGAACTATGACTCAAATTTTAGGTTTAATATTACTTTCGTTTGTGATAATAAGTATTCTTCTTGTTCCATTCATAAACACTCTCTACAGGATTAAATTCCAAAGACAGGTACAAAAAACTAAAGACATCTTCGAGACCCGGACCCGTATCTTTGACAAGTTGCACGCCCATAAGGTAGGAACACCCGTAGGTGGTGGGGCACTTATCATATTTGTAGTTACCCTTTTGTATGTGGTCGTCACGTTTATCTCTCCATATTTGGGTATAGTCAGAACATCAAATTACCCTTTCGACAAAGAAGTACAAATTTTATTATTTACTTTTTTATCATTCGGAATACTTGGACTTTATGACGATTTAAGAAAAACTTTTGGGTTCAAACGCACTAAGTTTTGGGGGTTAAGGTTTAGATATAAATTTTTAATGCAACTTGCGCTGGCACTTATTATCTCAACCGCCCTTTATTTTTCACTTGGAATTAGCATTGTTAACATAAGATTTTTCGATGTAATAAATTTGGGTTATTTGTATATACCTTTTGCCACGTTTGTTATTGTTTCTTTTACAAATGCTGTAAATATCTCAGACGGGTTAGACGGTTTAGCAACAGGCCTGTTATTAATATGTATAACCGCATTTTTGTTTATTTCCAGTTCAATTCTGGATACGACACTTTCAGTTTTCTTGGGTTTATGGATCGGTGCCCTTGTAGCCTTCCTTTATTTTAATGTTTGGCCGGCAAGAGTTTTTTTAGGTGACGTTGGCGCACTTTCTTTTGGCGCCACCCTGGCTGTTGCCGGATTATTGCTTGGCAAACCTCTGGCGCTTGGTTTAATTGGTGGAATGTTTGTTATAGAAGTTGCCTCTTCTCTAATCCAACTGCTTTCAAAAAAATTTAGGGGCAAAAAAGTATTCGAAGTGGCACCGCTGCATCTGTGGGTACAAAATAAAGGTTGGGAAGAACCCAAAATAGTCTTTCGGTTTTGGCTGGCACAATTGATTCTGGCTATTCTAGGTCTTTGGATCTCATTTTTTTAAAATGCACAATAATCAGCCGATTGGGTTTTTTGATTCAGGCGTAGGCGGACTCTCAATTTTAAAAGAAGTTAGAAAAATGTTGCCTTTGGAAAACACTATATTTTTAGCGGATCAAAAAAATTTTCCTTACGGACAAAAAACAGAGCAACAACTCAATAGTATTACAAAAAAAATCTCTAATTATTTAATGTCTTACAATATTAAAATTCTTGTAATGGCCTGCAACACCGCAACTTGTTATAGCCTAAATTATTTAAGGTCAATTTTCACTATTCCTATTATTGGTGTTGTACCAGCAATTAAACCTGCAGCACGAAGAAGCAAAAAAGACAAGATTGCAATTTTAGCAACTCCGGCAACTTCAGACAGTTTTTATTTAGACAACCTAATAAAAGAATTTGCTCCGAATACAGAAGTATTAAAAATTTCTTGTTCAGGCCTGGAGGAAGCTATTGAAGAAGCGGATCACAAAAAAGTTACAGATCTTATTAAGAATTCAGCAAAAAAAGTTGGCAACTTTGGAGCAGATGTTGTTGTCTTGGGTTGTACTCACTACCCAATTGTTAAGGATAAATTTAAAGAGCTTATCGGGCCAGGTATTACCCTTGTTGATTCTGCATTACCAATTGCAAAAAGGATAGACGTGTTACTTAATAAATCCAATTCTTACTGCAACTCAAAGACAGACGATCTGTTTTTGACGACCGCAAACGCCCCAAAATTTTCCGCAATTTGCTCATCAATTTTAAATGTGCAAATTTTAGCAAAAGAAGTAACAATATGATAAATAATAAAAATATAGCAATAATTGGCTATGGGCAGGAGGGGTATTCTACTGCCAAATATCTGGCTCAAGGTAACAATTTCAGTGTATTCGATGACAATAGCAAAAGTAAAATTCCCGAAGCATATTTTAAGCTACCACCAAATAGTAATGTTAAGTTTTATTTTGGAGGGGATAATCCGGGGAATTTGAATAAATTTGATTTGGTAGTACGATCACCTGGAATTCAACTAAACCACCCGCTTCTCAACGCCTTTGTCCAAAAAAATATCCCTATAACGTCCCCAACTAATATATTTTTCGATAACTGTCCTTCACAGATCATTGGTATAACAGGCACCAAAGGTAAAGGCACCACGTCTACATTAATTTACAACTTCCTCAAGACAAAATTCAAAGATGTTTTTCTGGCTGGCAATATCGGTACGCCCATGTTGGATATTCTACCCCAGCTATCTAAGCACTCAAAAGTTGTTCTGGAGATGTCTAGTTTTCAGCTGATCGATTTAAAAAAAAGTCCGCATGTCGCAGTTGTTTTAATGGTCACGTCCGAGCATCTCGATTGGCACAAAAACCGAAACGAGTATATTGAAGCAAAGAGAAACATAACTAAATTTCAAACAAATTATGATTTTACGGTTGCAAATGACGATTTTGCCGCCTCTTTGGACATTTCAATGGCTTCAAAAGGAAAAATACTCTTCTTCTCTACGCTAAAAAAAGTGAAAGGAGTGTATGTCCGGGAAGATCAAGTAATATCAAGTATCCAAAAAGAAGAAGTTGTATGTAGCACAAAAGATGTGCTGATTCCTGGAAAACACAATTTACAAAACGTTTGTGCATCAGTTGCAGTTGCTAAAATTTTCAACGTAAAAAATAGTGAGATTAAAAAAGTGTTAAGCAGCTTTAAGGGTTTGGAGCATAGACTTCAACTGGTTAGGACAAAAAACGGTGTTAAATTCTATAACGATTCATTTTCTACTACTCCGGAAACTACGATTGCTGCCATCGAAGCATTTAACGCTCCAAAGATATTGATAATAGGCGGATCTTCAAAAAATGCAGATTTTTCCACTCTCATTTCAAAAATTGCCTCCGAGTCATCTATTAAAAAAATTATATTAATAGGTCAAGAAGGAGAAAAAATTCATCACTTACTGGAAGAAGTAAATTATAAAAAAATGGTAATCACAAGAAATAAAACAATGGAAGATATTGTCAAAGAAGCATCAGAAAGTTCCAAAAGCGGTGATGTGGTGATACTCTCTCCCGGTTGTGCTTCGTTTGATATGTTTAAAAATTACAAAGATAGGGGATTCCAATTTATAAAATTTGTGAATAGTTTATGAAGCTAGAAAGACACCATTCAGGATTGAGGTCGCAATCCAAACCCTTTGATATATGGCTACTAGTTTCTACCTTTGCCTTGGTCGTGATCGGTTTGATAGTTATATACGACGCTTCAATAGTTACTGCATTTCGTGACTTTCATGATAAATTTCATTTTTTAAAAAACCAGTCGGTTTGGGCAGTTTTAGGTGCAATCGCACTTTGCGTTTTTAGTTTTATTGATTATCACAAGCTTGTTAAGTACGGAACGTATATTCTATCAGGCAGTTTATTTTTCCTTTTGCTTGTCTTGGTTCCACATATCGGTGCTGAAATTCTCGGTGCCAGAAGATGGATAAACATAGGTAGTTTTACTTTTCAACCATCAGAATTTGCAAAACTGGCGGTTGTTTTTTACGCAACCTACATCATGTCTAAATTCCATAATTTTAAAATAAAAATAGTAGACACACTTATCGTATATTTTTTACCAATATTAATAACAACCGGCTTAGTCGTTATTCAGCCAGACCTTGGGACAGCCCTGATATTTTTTGCCTTAACCGTGGTCATTTACTTTTTAGCGGATGCTCCTTTCTGGCATTTTTTGCTCGCAGTACCCATAATAATTATAGGTTCAATACTAGCCATAATTAAAGAACCGTATCGTGTAGAAAGAATTAAAGCTTTTATGGATCCGACCTATGACCCCCTTGGGGCTTCGTATCAAATTAACCAGATAATCATTGCTCTTTCATCGGGAGGCCTTTTGGGTGTTGGGCTTGGAGCATCAAGAAGCAAGTTTGAATTTATTCCTGAAGTTCATAGTGATGCAATTTTTGCCGTAATTGTGGAAGAGGTTGGTTTTCTGGGGGCGCTCATATTAATAGCCTTATTTATTTTCTTCTTAACGCGAGCCATTAAAATTGCCAAGGATTCAGCCGATTACGAAGGTAAAATTTTAGCAAGTGGCATAGTGACCCTTATAGCTATGCAAATCATTTTAAATTTATCGGCAATTGTTGCCCTCGTACCCTTAACGGGGATTCCTTTACCTTTTATATCTTACGGAGGGTCATCGCTGTTTGTTACATTAATATCTGTGGGAATCCTTTTAAACATAAAGAAGCAATCATGAAGAAAATCCTAATAACAGGCGGACATTTAACGCCGGCACTGGCCCTAATTGAAGAGCTGGAAACGGAAAAAGACATAGAATTATTTTTTATTGGGCGCAAATATGCAACAGAAAATTCAAAAAATGTTGCAGCAGAATTTACAATAATCAATAAAAAAAACATCCATTTTTATACACTTATAACCGGAAGGCTTCAGCGCAAGTTTACAAGATATACTCTAACTTCCCTATTAAAAATACCTCTGGGGTTTTTCCAAAGCATTTATTATTTATTTTCCTTGAAGCCAAATATTATCGTTTCATTCGGTGGTTACATTTCAACGCCTGTTGTCTTTGCTGCCTGGATACTTGGAATTACCTCAGTTACCCACGAACAGAGCATAACGCCGGGTTTGGCAAATAAAATAAACGCCATTTTTACAAGAAATACCTACGTTACCTGGGAAGAAACAAAAAAATACCTCAAGAATGCTACGGTAATTGGAAATCCAACAAGAAAATTAATTTTCAACAGGGATACAAAAAATAATAAAATAAAAAAATTTATTGGTGATTCAAAGGAAGTAATTTATGTAACCGGTGGCAATCAAGGTTCTCACTTTATCAACAATATCATCTTTGATTCGCTCAGTTCGATAAAAGATTACAAAATAATTCATCAGGTTGGTGCAACAAATTACAAAGGAGATCTCGACAAGGCTCTAAAAATAAAAAATTCAAACTACCTTGCGCTTGATTATTTAGATAATGATTGTATCGGATATGTTTTAAATAGTGCCTCATTTGTTATTTCAAGGTCTGGCGCAAATACGGTTTTCGAACTGGCCCTTTTGGCAAAGCCAAGTATATTAATTCCGCTGCCAATTGCAGCCTCTGGTGAGCAGTTGAAAAATGCACTGATTTTAAAGAGCGCAGGCAGTGCTATAGTTCTAAACCAAAGTGAAACAAATCCAAAACTGCTTTTAGATAGCATAAATGTGCTTAACAAAAACATAAATCAATATCGGGCATGTGCCCAAAAGTTCCAAAAGACTTTACCCAAAAATGCATCAGCTAAATTAAAAGAAGTTATTCTAAAATTAATATAAATGAAAAAAATATCAATAGTCCTTGTTTTAACAATTTTTGTTTTAGTCGTCTCGGTTTCTACATTAAAAGTAAAACATATACAAATACAAAATAATGCAAACTGTCTCAATGAAAAAAACTTACAGGAAAAAATTAATAATAAAAATCTCATCTTTTTAGATACGGATAATTTAAAAAACGACCTAAAAAAACAATTAGAATGCATTGAAGATTTAAAAATCACAAAAAAATATCCCGGCACTGTTGATTTCACACTTATTCAAAAACAAGCTGTTGCCAAAATCGACGGTTCCCAATACTCTCTCACCGAAGACGGTTTAGCAATTTCAGACACCTCAACTACCCCAAAGCCAACTATATTTCTCCCTCAAGGTGTCCAGGTGGATCCCGGTCAAAAATTAAAAGATCCATCTGTCCTGTTTGCGTTGCAATTATCAAAAAACCTTGAAAAATCAGATTTTATCGCGTCAAATGTCAGGATAACTGATCAAGGGGATATTGCAGTTTACAGCTCTCAAGAAGCAATAGCTCTTTTTACCAAAGAAAAAAGTGCACAATCTCAGGTTGACTCTTTACAGTCTGTAATTGCAAAAGCTAAAATAGATCCGTCTAAAATTGCAAAAATCGATCTTCGGTTCGAGAAGCCAGTTTTAATTTATAAGCAACCACAATGAGTAAAGATAAGGTAATAGTTGGCATTGATGTAGGCTCAACAAAAGTAACTACTCTCATCGCAACAATCCTTGAAGACCAGCAACCGCACATAATTGGTGTTTCTTCGGTTCCTGCAAAAGGTCTCAGAAAAGGGCAGGTTGTGGATATCGACGAGGCAACTGCAAGTATCACACTGTCATTGGAGGCAGCAGAAAGGATGGCAGGTTATTCGGTTGGATCAGCTTTTGTATCAGTCGACGGTGTACATATAGAATCCCAAAATTCAAAAGGTGTTGTAGCAATTTCCAATCCTCAAGGAGAAATTGCTCCAGACGATATCGCCCGCGTAATAGAAGCAGCCCGGGCTATTTCGCTGCCGTCTTCTAAAGAAATACTTCATGTCATGCCGAGGCATTTTATTGTTGATTCCCAGAACGGGATTAAAGACCCCATAGGGATGAACGGCGTACGCCTGGAAGTTGAAACCCACATCATAACAGGATCTACTACGGCGCTTAGAAATATAGCAAAGTGTGTTTCCCAAGTTGGCGTAAATGTCCAGGGCATGGTCTTTGCCGGCCTTGCCTCCGCCTACTCCGTTTTATCAGATACTGAAAGGGAGTTGGGGGTAATTCTTGTAGATTTTGGAGGCGGCACAACGGATGTTGCTATATTTATAGACGGGGCACCTTCTCATTGTGCAGTTCTTCCGGTTGGAGCCAGAAACGTCACAAACGATTTGGCAATCGGTCTAAGGATCTCTTTGGATTCGGCCGAAAAAATAAAACTTGCCCTTTCACGCCCACCGAAAATGGCCGTAGAACCGGACGAAAATGGTCATGCCCACGACAAAAAGGAATCTGATCAATTAGACATCGGATCTTTGCAAATAGAAGAAGATTTAAAACTTGTTTCAAAAAAAACCTTAACAGACGGGATCATCAAGCCAAGATTAAGGGAGATTATTAATATGGTAAAACTGGAAATCCAAAAATCCGGTTATTCGGGCCTAACCCCTTCTGGTGTTGTTTTAACAGGTGGCGGTGCAGCAACCGCAGGTTTTGTTGATATTGCAAAACAAGAACTTGGTATGCCGGTTAGGCTTGGTATGCCACAAGGGGCGACAGGTCTTATAGATGAAATAAATTCACCCGCATACGCCTCAAGTTTGGGAATTGTCATGTACGGTGCCACTTCCCAACAAGAAGATCTGCATATGCCACTTATCGGAAAGATAGAAATAAAAGGGATTTTTTCAAAGGGTTTAAGCCTCATAAAATCCGTCCTTCCGTAACCATCCAGAAGCCCTTGCAAATATGAATGCTCTGTGTTAAATTGTGACAGCTTTATAAGGTCTTTGCCCCTCTCATGTTAATTAAACCTGACGTAAATAAATTTGCAAAAATAAAAGTATTAGGCATAGGCGGCGGTGGTACAAACGCCCTAAACTCCATGATTACCCAAGCACAAATCCAAGGTGTAGATTTCGTGGCGGTCAATACCGACCAGCAACATCTTCTAGCATCCCTTGCCCAAACTAAAATTCAGGTGGGGGACGGTCTTACAAAAGGTTTGGGCGCCGGTGCCAATCCTGATGTGGGCAGAAAAGCTGCAGAAGAATCTTTAGAAAGAATCAAAGAAGTAGTAACCGGTGCCGATATGGTTTTTTTAACTTACGGAGCAGGCGGGGGAACCGGCACTGGAGCTGGTCCGGTTATTGCCGATATGGCAAAAAAACTTGGGATCCTAACAGTTGCGGTTGTTACCAAACCATTTGGTTTTGAGGGGACAAGAAGGATGATTGTTGCAGATGAAGGAATCGATAACCTTAAAGACAAGGTAGATACCTTAATCGTAATCCCGAACCAAAAACTTTTAGAAGTTGTAGACAAGAGTGTCTCTCTTCTTGAAGCGTTTAAATTAGCAGACTCTGTTCTTTCCCAGGGTGTCCAAGGAATTTCGGATATCATTGTAATGCCGGGTTTAATTAACGTTGATTTTGCAGACGTCAAAGCAATTATGACCAGTGCCGGTTCAACCCTAATGGGTGTAGGTGTTGCATCGGGTGAAAACCGTGCTTCCATAGCAGCAAGAGCAGCAATCGCCTCACCGCTTCTGGATGCGTCAATTGATGGTGCCAGAGGGCTTCTTTTTAACATCACCGGTGGTTCGGATATGACCATGAATGAGGTTGACGAAGCAGCCAAGGTTATAACCAGCCAGGCAGATGCAGATGCCCAGATTATTTTCGGAGCAGCCATCGACGAAAAACTCGTCGACCAAATCAAAGTCACAGTTGTTGCCACAGGTTTTGATGAAACCAGGAAAAGATATGTCCAGATCACTCCACCGGACCTCTCCATCAGCATGACCAAAAACACCGACGGCGAACTTTCAGAAGACGGTACCCACGAATCCGGCCAAGAGCAACTCGACGAAGACGAATTCGACGTCCCCACCTTCCTCCGCCAAATTCGATAAAATCCATCAATTTCTGCGCCGCAAAAATTTGCTTCTTCAAAAACGTTTTGATAAAATTTTCTCCTTATGCCACCGTATACAGGACCATCAAAAGAAAGAGGGGTGTACTCTGCAAGGTTTGTGCGTGTTGGAGATAGATTATTTACAGCTGAACCGGACGATAGTCGAACTAGTCACCAAGAACTTGCAATAAAAGATGGTGTGCATGAAGAAGTATGGAGATTAAAATGGGAAAGTCCTTCGGAGGTTGATGCCGGGAAGTATCACGTTTTTGGAGAAGTGATAACAGTTGACTGTGACTCCATGACCTTAGGCCTTCCCATCAGAAGCGTAAGAGCTGTAGCAAGGAATAAAACAATATCTCTATTTAAAAGCCAAAGCACAGGATACAAAATCAATAAAGGCAGCTTTTAACTCCAAAGTTTCGCAAATCGAACAAGAACAACCTCAATTTCTCAGCAAATACGATATACTTTTAAACTCAATAGCAAGAATTATCCGGAATGTTAAGCGTCAGGGTAGCATCTTTAGTAGAAACGCATTTTTTTCTGTTCCAGTCATTTAGATAAGTATTATTTCCACATCTTGGGTCGCAAACAAAAACCTCATAAGTGGTAGAGGCTTGAATCTTATCGGACGAATCAAACTGAACAATTCCAAAAGGAATGTTTTCTTTTGTAGCAATAATGCAAGAAAGGCTTTGACACTCACTTGTGCTGATTGCAACTGAAACATTTGGAATAGAATACATAGAAGACGTGGGCTTAAGGTCCTCCGGGTTAGAGCGCAGTATCGTTGGGTCATGTTCAAACATATAGGCATTTATTGCTTGCTTGATTATCAGTTCGTAAAGAAAAAATGATCCCCAGACTGCTAAGGAGGTGATAGCCATAATAATTAAAAGTCGTAATTTGGAATTCTGTATATGCTGATTTTGTAAATTTTTCTCTAAATTATTCTTATTTTTTAAGAAATTAAAAATATAATAGCTTTGTGTCAAACCTATTGATATTATAAGAAGCCCAAAGAGCAACCCGATTTCTCCACCTTCATCTGCAGTATATGCCAAATAAAAAAGCCAAATTCCCGTGAACAGTAATAAAGCAGTTAATGCCAAAATTACAAATGTATTTTGAAAAATGCGCGAAATTACATCAATTTTATCTGATTTGAATAAATTTCTAATAATAATTACACAAGCAATGAAAATCAAAAAAAATGTTAAAAGAATACAGAAATAATCACCCCAAATGGCAGGAACGCCTAACAGAGAAGCAGCTAATAAAGATATAAAAGGACTGGATATTAAAAGGCCAAGGCCCAAAGGCAATATTTGCATCTATAAAAATCTTAACATAAAGGAAAAATTATGAAATTATTATCTACCCTCGGCAATTTCTTTATAACTTTTTGATGCGTAATCAAAAAATTCATCATCGAGTACTCTTCCTTTTCCAATATAATCTTTTATCCGGGGAAAAAGTTTTATAGCAAATTGTACCTGCTTTTTATTTGTTCTTCCCTCATCTTCCAGTGAGGAGGCTAGCTTTCCTTTATTACCTAAAATATCCTCTTCTATAATTCCATAATGAATTGCGTACGCAATACCTTCTGAAAAATCTTGTGGGAGGACGCCTCTTTTAGAAAGCTCATCGCTTATCGGAGGGGAATACGGATCGAATTGGTTGTGCAGCACTTCGTGGACAACAGCGCCGGCTTCATGGGTTGGGTCAGAGCCTTCCTTTAAAGTACTTAAAACTAAGTTAGGTTTTATTGCTTGAGAAAAACCAATCTCATCGCCTGGAGGCGCCCAAAGCGAATATACCTGTTGATCCGGAGCAAAAGTTGTGTATAATCCTAAAAAGTTTTTGAAATTTCTAACGACTTGGGTCAATTCTTTTTTATCAATCTCTTCCTGGACAAGTACAAAAAATTCTTTTGAGCTTTTATAATGATTTGCAAACTTGGGATCAAAATGCTTGAGGGTATCTGCCAGTTTCTGTCCATTATCTCCATATTGTTGTATTAATACTTGTTCTTGCCGCTCAATGGTTGTGTTATCTTCACTAAAAATAAGTTGATGAAACTTTTCCCAATCCTCCGGGGATTTAATAATCTGGTCCTGAGCATCTCTGAACTGCTGAAGTTTTGAAGCATCATGATCGTCTAAACCAACTTCTGCCTCCCACCAGTTCCTATACCTGGGATCCGCATTTTCTCTGTCGCTATTTGCAAGATTATCAACCACCCAGTAAAGATTGGATGGATAGGTCTCATGGAAATTTATTTCTTTAGGTTGATGTATGGCCTTTTCTTTTGATAGAGAATCTTGCGAAAGGAGAATTTCTGTTTCAGTTGTTTCATCTACCATAAGTAATTTAAAGTATACGCGCACGGAATCACTCGTTCAAGATAAACCGGAAAGAAAATAAAAATAATTTAACGCGTTTTCTGTGCTATGATTTTTTTATGGAGAAGCCATCCAAGGGAGAGGGGACAAGGAGGGGCCTGTCTTTTTTTAGAAGATCTTCAGAGCAAAGAATCAAAGAACCGACCGGTTTGCCATACACAGAATATCTCCACATTTTAGAAACTTATGCGGTCAAATGGGATGTGGAAAAAGTTGCACGGGACACTTGGCAAAATTTTTTCGATGCCAATGATTATTCGGTGGATGGCGTAACATCTTCCGTAGATCAGAAAGAAGATGGTTATAAAGTATCCTTAAGAGGTCCTGCAAATTACGATTATCGGTATTTGCTTCACACGGGAGGAACAAGTAAGTCTGAAGATGTCAGGGCTGCAGGTGGTTTTGGCGAAGGTGCAAAAATTGCAGCACTGGTTTGTTTAAGGGATTTAGGGGCAAAAGAGGTTGTTTATGAAACAGACGGCAAAAGAGTGGTCTTTTATTTAGATTTGGTAGCGGATGAACATTATCCAAAACCCGTAAAAGGGTTGTTCGTAAATGTTTCTCAAATAAAAAATAGAGGAGGAAGTACCTTTGAAGCCACATTTCCTTTCCAGAATGTGGCGGAAATTTTTCAAAAATCCAGGGATTTGTTTTATCACAAAGACAATCCTGATTTTCAAAATCCCTCAGTAGAAAATGAAGCAGGCGGTTTTAGGATTCATGTAGGCAAAGGTGGGAATTTATACGAAGCAGGACAACGCAGGCATTATCGCCAATACGATAATGCCCTTAAGTGGAATAATGTAGAAGATGTAACTTTATGGACCAGGGGAAAAACCTTTACTGCCGATAGGGATAGGGGCGATATCGATAAATATCAAATAGAGAATAAGGCAATTAAAAAAATAGTTGCCAACATGGAGCAGGAAGAAATCAAAAGAATTATAGAACAAAACCCTCTTCTCTGGCATGAATCTCAAGTATTAGGGTTGGGCAGAGCTGTGCTTCGTGAAATGACAAAAGCTTACAAAGGAGAACCATTACAGTTTCCCGACAATTACGTATCTTCAAACCTTTATTCTCCGCAATACATAAAAGATGCTTTAACAAATGCGGGCTATATTTTATGCGATTATTCAATGTCTAGTGTTGGAATGGTTAGTGCTTTAGAGAAGTTCCAAAAATTACAGGAGCATTACCGTCTTGAACCAACCGAGGCGGAAGCAAAAAGAGTAAATCTCTTAAAAAGTGCAGTCACCGAATTATTAGGCGAGGATGTCGAAGAAGAAATTCTACTGTTTAGTAAAGAGAATGAAGGAAACATTATCCATGGTCAATATTCAACTGGAAGAATCTGGATTTCCCAGGAAACTGTCCATGGGGATTTTGCACAGGCTCTGGCAACCCTTTTACATGAGAGGGACCACAAAAAAGGTACGGACCAAAGTGCGGAATTTAGTTATGCCCTAACAGACACTTTAAAAAAAGTAATAGATTCTTTTCTAAAAAAAGCGGACGTTGCAAAACCGCTGGCAGAGGATTGGGATTCAGTTGACATGGAGAAAGCATAATTGGTGCCTAATTTGCACCCTCACTTTTTAAGGCAAATTAAATAGCTTTCCTTTATAATCATACTCAATATGGGCGAAAATCAAGAATTACTTCAAGAGGCCAGGGTAGAAGTTGGAAAACCAACATCAAAAAGATTTTTTAACCAACAGGTAAAGAACGAACAACGTAATACCGTAAAAGGCCTAGGTTCGGCCCCAGATTTCGGTATAATTTTCGATAAAACATTATTTGATTTTCTCCATGTTGTCAGGAAAGAAACAGACCTTATCCCAAAAGGTGGTATTGCAGCTACCCCAAAAGGTCAAAGAGGAGGGAAATTAACAGATGTTCGCCGTGAATTAAGGGACAGAACCGAAGAGTTTATGCAAGATATGCGCAGTATCGAAATGGAAGACACAATCTTCCCGGACGTTAAGCCTCAACTACCCGATTTAGTGAAAAATGTCGACGGAGTTTTAGTTTGGACGAGCGGTTACGAAAATTATCAGCTTGCAAAAATAGAAAAATCTAAGATTCAAAAACTTCTACGTGACTCCGTATCCGATCCAAAAAATGACGTGATCCGAGAGCCACTTATATCAAGAAATAAAGAGAAAGAAGTTTCTACAGTTCTACACCAATTCGCAACAGAACATCCCGATAGCGAAATTACAGTTATTATTTATGACGATTCTCAGGATAAATTCGAAAAAAGCGATGCTACAATACAAGAATTTGAAAAGGGAAGTGGTAGGCAAGTAAATAGGCTTTATGCTTGGGCAAAAACAGGTCGAGTTGGAGATACCTTAAATGCAGAGAGGGAGCCGGGGATTATTTCCGCCTTGCCAGCAAATGTTAAGGATCATTTACGTCCAGTTTCTTCTTTTGCTGATTTTGTAGAAATTGTTAAACAATATAGAGCGCAAACTTCAGATTCGGTTTTGGTTCTTTTGGATTTCGACGGTGCACTTTCGGATAACCGGATTATGCGTCTTCGCCAGTCAAAAGTTTTCCATAAACATTTAAGAAAAATAATACAAGATTTAGTACTTCCGGAAAATAGCAGAGATCAACTTGAAGAAATCGAAGTTCGCCTTTCAAATCTATTGGCAGAAGCAGCATAATTTTAACTTTTTTAAAAGTTTATCAATTTTCCCGATTGATAAAATAAGCATATTCTGCATAATTTCCCGGTAGACTTACGCACAAAGTGCATATATAATATTCCCTCAATGACTAGGCAAGGCCTAAAAAGCTTGCCTGCCCGTATTTTCAAGAGCAAAAAAAAGAAAGTACTACTGTATTATTTCCGCTACAGCTCATTTGTAAAAACGCGTCCGCTAACCGCATTTCTAGTAGTGCTTGGCTTGCTTTTGGGTCTTGTAATTGTGGGCAATGTTATTGCAAAACCGCCTGCATCTCCGGTTCTGTCTACCCAAATTAAAAACGTTAGAGTTTATTCAATCGGTAAAGCACCGACCATAACGGTTCAGGCGCAGATACAAAAAGACGGAGTCATTAATATAATTGCTCAAACACAGGGCATCGTCCAGAATGTAGCGGTTAAAGAAGGGGACAATGTCCAAAGGGGAGCAAACCTTGTTTCACTTTCGACAAACTACCAGGGTGGGAATGCGGCAGTCCTCTCAAAACAGCTTGCCCAGGTTCAGTTTCAAAATGTTTCGGATACTTACGACAAACAAAAGGATATAATCCAAAAACAGCGTGATCTTGCAAACGCAAATTCCGATAACACCCAAAAGCTTAGGGAGATCTCACACGATAACCTGAACGATATTAACTCGCTTATTAACCTAAACCAGGATATAGTAAACACTTTAAATGTAAACCTTAAAAACCTGGAAGACACAAACATTGCAGGTGCAAATGATGCGCTTATTTTGGCGACAAAGGAACAAATTTCCTCTTTCCAGTCGGCAGTAACGCAACTGAATGCCCAATCAAGAGGTTTGGATTTTTCCACTAACACCGACAACCCTCCGACGAAAATCGCAGATACCACCAAAGACATGGTTTCCAAACAGCTGGACATTGCCGAAAAAGCCCTTGAGCTTTCCAAAAAAGTTGCCCAAATCCAGTTAAGTTTGGCAGAAGTCAACGCAGCTTTAATGTTTCCATCATCACCGGCAGCTGGGGTTGTTCAAAAAGTAAATGTCCACGTTGGCCAATCGGTTACACCAGGGACGTCACTTATGACAATTTATTCACCAAAAGGTAGCGTCACAGCAGTTGCAAAAGTTCCCAGAACAGTTGCCCAGACTGTTTCCAAATTAGAAAACAGCATCCTTTTAATAGGTGATGAGGTGGTAAATGAAATGCCTGACTTTGTCTCAACTCAGGCAACAGATGGTCAGCTCTATTCGATAATTTATCAAATCCCTGCTAATTTAGAGGAAAAAGTTACAGATTTAGGATTTATTAATGTTGAAATTCCGCTGGGTCAATCGGACACGAATTCGGTTGTTCCCTTTATCCCCCTAGATTCGATATTCCAGACACAGGAACAAGCTTTTGTTTATGTGGTACAAGGCGATAAGGCGGATTCCAAAAAAGTTGAATTGGGACAAGTGCTAGGAGGAGATGTTGAAATCAAGTCCGGGCTTTCAGAAGGAGACCAGATTATTTTAAACAGAAATATTGTGGCAGGAGATCATATAAAAATTGAAATCTAAAAACATGTCATATGCCAAAGCCAAAACTAAATTTACTAAAAACAAAATTTGATAAAAAACTCAATGAGTCTTTTACTGCTCGTTATCTTTCAAATCCCAGACTAGTCGTTTTACTGCTACTTTTCATAATTACGGTTGGAATTAGCTCTTTTCTGAACCTTCCAAGGAACCTAAACCCCACCGTCGATATCCCGATAGTTTTCGTTTCGACAATTTTGCCTGGCGCAAATCCTGGGGATATTGAACAGCTAGTAACAATTCCGTTGGAGGAGCCGATACGGACTCTTCAAAATGTAAAGACTGTTACTTCTTCCTCTGTTAACTCGGCATCTTCAATTAGTATTGAGTTTCAGTCGGGAACCGATATCAACAGGGCTCGGTCGGATGTTCAGGCCGCCGTACAATCAGTCACGACCCTTCCCAAAGACACTCTCATCCCGAAAGTTATGAAGCTTGATTTTGAAAATACCCCCGTTTGGACTTTTGAGTTGACGACCGAAAAAGACGAAGGATCACTCTTTAAGTTTAGCAAGGATATTCAAACCAAATTAAAAAATATTCCCCAAATAAGCAGCGTTACAGTAAGTGGGCTTGAGGAAAGTGAGATAGAAATTACTATAAAACCGCAAACTTTTTCTACATATAACTTAAATCCTACACAGCTCATGCCGCTTGTTTCATCCGCCCTAAAAGCATTCCCTTTGGGTTCAATAAAAAGTGGCCAAAGCAGTTTCCAACTTAGTATCGACCCCCAGGTAACTACAGTTGATGACATCCGTAATTTAAGGCTAAATGTGGCAGGGGCCAATATTGCCCTTTCCGACATAGCAACAATAGGCGAACATTCAAAACCAGAACAAAACCCATCACTTCTCATGTATCCTACTGGAGCTGTCAAAAGAGCCGTCAGCTTCAGCGTTTATAAAAGCAAATCAGTAAATATCGACAATGCGGTTTCTGTCTCCGAAAAGTTGGTCAAAGAAGAAATTGCCAAAAATCCCCAGTTTCAACTTTCCAGTCTGGTCAACACTTCAAATTTAATAGATGAACAATTCGGGGAACTGGAAAAAGATTTCACCATAACCATAATTTTGGTTGTTCTGGTCCTGTTTATTTTTCTTGGCACAAGGCAAGCGCTCGTTTCGATACTTTCCGCACCCCTAAGTTTTCTAATCACGTTTACAATAATGAACCTTACGGGAATTACCCTCAACTTTCTTTCGCTTTTTTCACTTATTCTTGCTTTGGGGCTATTAGTTGATGACACGGTAGTTGTGATGAGCGCAATGACTTCTTTCCACAAAACCGGTCGTTATACACCCCTCCAATCAGGATTATTAGTATGGAGGGATTTTCTATTGCCTGTATTCACAACTACGGTTACAACAATTTGGGCATTTTTACCGCTACTTATGGCATCGGGAATAATCGGTGAATTCATAAAATCCATGCCCATTGTGGTTTCAACATCCCTTGCAGCCTCGTTCTTTGTAAGTATTTTTGTTACGCTCCCTCTGATAATTATTTTATTTGAAGGTAATTATCCAAGACGGGTCAAAATTTTTGTCATGACCCTTTTTCTAATAGGGATACTTGGGTTCATCTATTTAATTTTGCCTAAAAATATTTTCGCTCCTTTTGTGATCTTGGCATTATTTTTATTTTTTTCCGTTGCTGCATTGACAAAAAATGTATTGACCACAAGACTCTCTTCCGCGTTGAAAAAATCAATGCATTTAAAAAAGATCAATTTCTTAACAAATACAGACGGCATCTTGAGCTTCTCAGCAGTCCACAAGCGCTATGTGGCAGTCATCGAGAGGATTCTAACTTCGCAAAGGAACCGCTATAAGGTAATGGCAATGGTGTTTATATTACTAATATTTTCGGTATCTCTTTTAGTGGCAGGCTTTGTTAAAAATGAATTTTTTCCGCATACAGATCAAGACACAATTTATATGACATTGGAAATGCCACCGGGAACAAAGCTGGATACAACCAAAAATAATGCAACTCTACTCTTAAAAGACTTAAAGGATACCCCCCAACTGCAGTTTGCCACTGCAGATATAGGTAGGGCTTTCTCTGATTTTGGAGTTTCTGGGGGCGGACAAAATAATGTGCTTTTCACCATAAACTTGACCAAGCATAAAGAGAGGAATATTTCTTCTTTCGCTATTGCTCAAAAAATAAGACAAAAGTTTGTAAATTACCAGGAGGGAACCATTAAGGTACAAGAGGTCAGTGGTGGGCCGCCCGCAGGGGCAGATGTCCAGATAAAAATTTTAGGCGATGACTTGTCGCAACTGGATACTTATGCAAACAACACTGAAGATTATCTAAAGACGGAAAATGGTGTTACAAATATTGACAAGTCAATAAAACCTGGAACCAGTAAATTGGTTTTTGTGCCGGATGCTGCTGCCTTGGCCCAAAATCAAATTTCGATAGACCAGCTCGGGCTTTGGCTGCGAATTTATGGGGCCGGACTTTCAGTAGATAAAAATAAATTCGAGGGTGAAACAGAGAGCAAAGATATCACGTTAAGGTTTGACTCTGACACTAAAGACGCCAATGCCATCTATTCCGTGAATGTACATACTCCAACTGGTGTAAATATTCCACTTTCAGCTCTTGGCAAATTAATTCTGGAGCCAAACCCTACCATAATAACCCGGGAAAATGGCAAAAGGACTATTTCGGTAACGGCATCTGTTCTTCCAGGCTTTAACCCGCAATCAATAAATGCCAAGCTTGGCAACTTTGCGAATACTAAACTTGACCTTAAAGATGGCTACAGTTGGCAAACAGGAGGCGCTAACGAAGAAAATCAAAAATCGGTTCAGTCTATTCTTCAGGCAATGCTTCTCTCCTTCCTGCTAATTGTTACAACAATGGTTTTGCAATTTGCTTCATTTAGAAGGGCGCTTATTGTAATGCTTGTAATTCCGCTTTCTGTTTCCGGTGTTTTTATTATCTTTGCACTTACACATACAACTCTCACATTTCCTGCACTGGTCGGAGTTATGGCTCTTTTTGGGATTGTAGTTAAAAATTCAATTTTGGTTGTAGATAAAATCGTCAAAAATCAAAACCAGGGAATGCCCCTTGTTCGGGCAATCAGCGAAGCATCAGCTTCTAGGCTAGAACCGATAGCCTTAACATCTCTTGCTGCAATCCTAGGCCTTATTCCGATTACTCTTTCCGATCCGCTCTGGCGGGGACTTGGGGGAGCAATTATTTCCGGCCTCACATTTTCCGGAACTATAATGCTTCTTTTTATACCTGTTGTGTACTATCAGATGTACAAAGGTGAGACAAAATAACAACTAATTCAAGTTTATTTCCCGATTCCCCTCGCCGGTAACTATCAAAATTTGCCTTTGGTTTTACTTTAATTCTAAAGAAAGATTTTATGCTTGTTAGGCCGGTGTGGTTCCAGTCTCAACCTCAATAGTTCGTTGCTCATTTTCAATAATATTAATTATGCTTAATCCGGGACCTATCACGCTTTCTTCAGTGTCTTTTAGCCAAGCTGCAGCCATAGGTGGAAGTTTTCTGCCGGGAGCAAAATATTGCTTCATAAGAAAATCAGCTCTCTGCCTTTTTATTCCATCTATGCCCCTATAAGTATCCTGTATCGAATGGTCAAGATCTTCTAACTCTTCATCAGACAAAGCGTCCATTCCAGCTGTTTTTATAATAATAAGTTCTGCCAATTTTAACGTCGGGCTTTGTTGCCAGTCATCACTGCTAATTTCCTTTTTGTACTCTATACCTTCTTTTGAAAGTGCGCGGCCTTTTTTAAATCGTTTCATGTCACTAGCAGCCTCACTATGTAATTTCTGGTCTAAAACAGTATCAAATGTGTGCATAATCTGATCATCCAAAAACTTAATCCCCGTGTTGTTATAAGTATGAATATCTTGAATTTTTTTAAGAATTAAATCACGAAGTTGGGGTACGGGATTTTCTTTTGCTTCCCTGCTTAAATAGTCTGGCAATTCAGGTTGATCTTCTTTTGCTTTTGAGTTCATTTACACTTCAAATATTTTATAACACTGCCTTAAATTTAGGCAATTTGCATTTTGATACATTTTCATATATATTTCCCCAATGAAACAAGAACTTGCAAAAATTTTATCGATTGGTGTTATAGGTGTTGGCGCTGTTGCGTGTGGTGAGCCACACACCATTAAGCCTCCTGATTATTGTAAAGATAATGCAGTAGGCTATTCTATTCCCGGATCCAAATTTGCAGTAGCAACAGCCCAAAGCAGTATGGAAGCAGGCGGTGTTTCCCAAGTGGACCTAGCTTCAACTAACAATGACAATTTAAAACAACGTATTGGCAATTTAATTATTCCGGATTCCCCGGGAATTACCAGGCCTGGGACAGCTGCAATTTATCATGCTGACCGTGAAATTTTCGATGAAAATTATGGAATGTTAGGTATTCTTACAGACAATGACTTTGTGCTGCTCGCCTCAGACAGAAGATATCAGGGTGTTTTAAAAGCCGGAGAGCAGGAGATACCAATTGTTAGTATAGACACCGAAAGTGTTAGTGATGCATATGCAAATACCGATTCAACTGTAGAACTGGATGGATCTATTAAAAACAAAGAGCTAATCAAAGTAAAATTTGACCTTTCCAGTACGACTTTTGATTTAGCATCAATTGGTTTTGAAGTTTTGCGGCTTGATATGCATGTTGTTGATTGCCAAAATGAGGAAGCAATAGGCAATACAGGCAGGTCTTTTCAGCTTAATCCCGTAGATTACCCTCACGCTAAATAGTTGTCTTCAGTAAGACCTATAGTTGCATCATGTGTGCAATTTTTATATAATTTAATCGTTTTTGTTTATAATCCGACCCATGATTGAAGGCTTAAGAATTGAAAGAGTACGTCTAACATCCAAGGAATCGGGCTTTAAAAGACCGACACTAAAGCCTGTTGGCAGAACTGTTGCGCCGGAAGGTCTTGAAGAAGGCCCAACCGACGGTGACCTGTTGCAAATTCAAGCAGCAACAGACGGTATTGGCAGCTTAAGATTTAACACGCCATGTCCGAAATATGACTACCCGGAGGAAGCCGACCAGCAATCGGCAGAAATTAGCTTTTTAGATTTAGAGTCTCGTTCGTATTACAGTGTTGAAGAACTAGCACTAATTGATCATTTTAAATCACAGGGAAGAAGCATTGAAGAACAAATCGACCTTCCTGCCGGTATAACCCAAAGGAAGGCTGAAGTCTTACGAAAAAGCATTTTGCGAAAAGAAGAAATTGCAAGAATTGAAAGGGAAGAGGATGAAATAAAAAATCAAATGCGAAAAACAGTTGAAAAATCAGATTCCGAGGTTATCTCGGCTCGCAAAGTAAGAAGAAATTGTTATCTTGCCCTGGATGACGCATTCAGAAAAGCAAAAAGAGAAGAACAAAAACAGAATCGAAAACCAAAAGTCAAAAAGCCCAAAAAACAAAAAACACTCAAAGCGCCAAAGCCAGACAATCCCTATACACTTGCTAAAGTCGCAAGAATGGTCAATAGGTCAAAGCAAAGAATTCATCAGATAAAAAAGGAATTCAACTTCGGAAGTAGGTTAACCGCCGAACAAGTGGAAGTAATAATAGCCTTTATTCAATCAATTGAATCGGCACAAGAAGACAGAGTTGCTTAAACAAATAATAGGCATAATCCCGCATAAATTATAAAAGCACACAAAAAATCATTTTCATTTCCCGCAAGCCAGGACTCCTTGATCTTTTCCGCAAGAAAGAAGTAAAGTTAAATTGTCAAAGATCGGAGGTGATTTAAATGGATAAAAAAATGAAAGAGTGTATGAAACCGCACGCTCTTATGCATTCACTTGCCGGTCTTGGTGTCGGTCTTATTTTAGTTAGTCTCATCCCAGCCTTAGTTGCAAATGCCATGATGTTGGGTTTAGTTGTGTTGGTAGTGGCAGTTGTTGGTGATTTCATGGTAAACAAATAACCACCTGTGATATTAAAAAAACACAGTCGTTAGTTGTACAAATGTCCCACGAATCAGTCAGTAATTGGTATGGGAATGGGGTTCGTCAAACTACCATCATGGGCATGAGTTTCTTCTTTAAATCGTTGGGTTTTAGGCGCTTTTTTTGGCTGTACCCAATCAATTTCTATTTTTGAAATTGTAAGGGTGGCAGCAGGTGTAAAATAATGATTTTCTTGATCTGGTCCGACGCTGGAAACATGGGCGTTTTCAAGCAAAAATGTTAATCTTGTATTGTGATCGAGCATTAATAAGTCTCTCATGTGCCAGCCAAGAAAATTTCTTGGTTTAGACAAATCAGGAAGATTGCCAACTTCTTGTTCAAATCCAAGCAGGGAATAGATATAAGCAACCTTTTGTGTAATAGGGTCTTGCAAATATCCTTTTCTTTCTAAATATTCATCTTTACCCTCAATAATTTCATTTATACAATTCCAGCGCGCGCCAATTTGGCTTGTCGCTAAATGAATAGTTAAAGGTTTTTTTACCTTGCTGCCTGCAAAGATTGCAACACTTTCCACTATTTGCGCCAGTTCGGAGTGAACATCAGGAGCGTATTCTTCGATAGCAGCCTCCGTGTTTCTTTCTCCCATATTTATAAGCTCGTTTGAAAGATCATTTTGACCCAAAAGAACTCGAGCATTTGTTGCTGCAGTGCTAAAAACTTCACCTGTTTTAGCCCAGTCAAGTGCATAAAACATGCTTCTGACTTCAGAAACTGTCTCTCTCGCTCTTTTTGCTGCAGTGTCATTTAATCGGGAAGAATAATCGAAATAAAGTGCGCCAAGTCGCCTTAGGGGGTTCACGCCTCGCCTTAAATTGGAAGCGCGATCTGCCAACTGTATTGCTGCAGAACCTTTATCTACTGTAGTTTGCTGTGTTTGCTTAAACTGCTCTCGAGTCAAAATTCTTTCCGGCATAATAGGTTCGTATTCTATACTATAAGCTATAAAGTTGTCAACGACTACTGATTATGCTGACCTTAAAATAGGCGCTAAGAGTATAATAAATTCATGATTTTGGTTTTGACCACAACAGATAAAAAATCCCTTGCCCAAAAAATCAGCAATGCCTTGCTTAAGGAAAAACTTATTGCCTGTTGCAGCATCTTGCCCATGGAATCTTCTTATTGGTGGAAAGGAAAAGTGGTAAATGCAAAAGAATTTCAATTATTTCTAAAAACAAAGCCGGAGAATTTTGAAGAAATAGAAAAGATAATCAAAAAACTCCACACATACGAATTACCGGAAATTATCTCTATCAATATAGAAAACGCAGGTAAAGACTATCTAACTTGGATAGACAGCGAAATAGGCTAAGATGTTTTCCCAAAAACGAAAATTTAAAAACCTCAAGGGCTTAACGCTCCATGCCATTTATGAAGGTAACGACAAAAATAATCCCGTAGTTATTTTGTGTCACGGATATGGCTCATCAAAAGACAATGAATCAACACACGACCTTTCCAAGAAGCTTGTTACCGCAGGCCTTTCGGTATATCGATTTGATTTTACTGGTTGCGGCCAGTCGCAAGGAGAACTAAGTCAGCTAACACCGGATCAAGGTCAAGACGATTTAAAATCGGCAGTCAAAAATCTAAATGCCAAAAAGTTTGCACTTTTCGGATCAAGCTTCGGTGGTTATACATCGTTAATTTATGCATCAAAAAACCCTGTTTTAGCGCTCGGCCTTAAGGCGCCCGTTTCAAATTATCCCGAAGTGATGAAAGCAAAAGGCAACGAAAAAGAAAATAAAGCTTTGGACTTTACAAAAGAAGCTTTTAAATATGACGTATACGAACTGGCGGCAAAAATACAAGCACCCACTCTGATAGTCCACGGGGGCAATGATGACGATGTACCTCTTTCGCAGATCCAAAAACTTGTCAAATCATTAGGCGGTGAAAAAGAACTGTCAATAATCCACGGGGGTACCCACCAAATGAGAGGTCCCGCTATGCAAGACGCGCACAACCAATTGACTAAATTTTTCGTCAACCATCTTCTTTAACGTGTTACAATCGTTCTGATGCGGGAAACTCCACTGCCTCTTGGTGCTATAGAAAGCGCCGAAATATTTGAATACGGACAGCAAAGGGATGGCTGTTTAGGTAACACCATAGCTTCCATCGTCACAACTATTTCCGGACAGGAATTCCATCTTCCTCCAATTTATTATGCTTGGAGAGGAATGATGATAAAAGACATGTTAAGGACTTACGGAAGACATATACGTAAAGAGCCCAGCAAAAGCAGGGAAGAAAGGGAAATTGCTCTTCACCGGCTAGACCAGAAAATTTTCAGGATGATTTTAGGGTCCATGAGTTCAAACAGGGTGCCAATTTACTCTGGAATTCCACTTGCCGAAGTGTTGGAAAATTGTGACATAAAATACCAAAAAGGGGGGTTCCCTGAAATTTTGGAAGCTGTGAATTCGGGGCATGAGGTTGCTGTTATGTATAAAACACCGCAGGACGAAGAACCCGAAAGATGGTGGCATATGGCACACATAGGTATTAATACAGATGGAGATGAGATAGTGAGGCTCTCTGACTCAAAAGCGCCTACAATTACAGATTCAACGATCAAGGCAATAAATGAATCTGCTACTTATTTAACCCAAAGAGCCAGAACTTGGAACTTCGTTGCAATAAAAAGCCGTTTTTAAACTTGTATCAGTTTTCTTATATCCTGTATGCTGATATATAATTACCTCTATGTCAGCTAAAAATTTTAAACCCGTTTCCGCACAGGTTAATTTCCCCCAACTCGAAGAAAAAATCTTAAAATATTGGCATGAAAATAAAATATTCGAAAAATCACTCGCTAAAAACCCCAAATCCAATTCCTGGACATTTTTAGATGGCCCGCCTTTTATAACAGGCTTACCCCATTACGGAAGCCTTCTCTCCAGTATTCCCAAGGATGTCTTTCCAAGGTACAAAACCATGAATGGTTTTTATGTGCGCCGGGTTTGGGGATGGGATTGTCATGGGTTGCCGGCAGAAAATAAGGTTGAAGAAAAACTCCAAATTACAAGAAAAAAAGATATTGAAGAAAAAACAGGCATAAAAAAGTTTATTGATGAGTGCAAACTCTACGTAAACCAGGTATCCGGTGAATGGGAGTGGTATGTCGACCATGTCGGCCGTTGGGTAGATTTTAAAAACGCTTACCGGACCATGGACCTTCCTTATATGGAAACGGTCATGTGGGTTTTTAAGCAAATGTACGACAAGGGCTTTATTTATAAAGGCCTAAGAGTTTCACTTTTTTGTCCGCACTGCTCAACACCGATTTCCAACTTTGAAGTTGCCATGGACTCCGATAATTATAAGGAGATTACGGAGCCTTCAACTACTTATAAATATAAATTGGAAGGAGAAAACGATACTTATCTTTTGGCTTGGTCCACGACCCCATGGAACAAAATTGTAACTCCCGCGCTTGTCGTAAATCCTAAATTAGAATACGTACGAGTTAAGCAGGGGAATGAAATCTACATTTTGGCCACGTCAACACTAAAAATCCTGAAAGACGAACCGTACAAAATTATTTCAAAATTTAAAGGTCGGGAATTATTAGGAAAAAAATTTGTTCCTCACTTTGATTTCTACAAAATCGAAAAAGGCAAAAATGCTTTTATAGTTGTTGGTGGCGATTTTGTAACTGCAGAAGAGGGAACCGGGATAGTAACAATTGCAGCATACGGCGAAGAAGATTTAGCTGTCATGAAAAAGGAAAATATCCAAATTTACTTGCATGTGGACGAAGAAGGAATTTTAAAAAAAGAAGTGCCAAAATGGGCAGGTCTATATTACTTAAAAGTTAACAAACTTGTAGATGAAGATTTGGAAAGTAGAGGTTTGTTGTATAAGCATGAAGACTATACGCACACAGTTCCAACATGCTGGCGCTGCCATACTAGACTTTATTACGCACCACAAAACGCTTGGTATGTGGATGTTCAATCTTTAAAAGAAAAACTAAAAGAAACAAACAAAAATGTGGATTGGTTTCCGGGCCATTTTAAATATGGACGCTACTTAAAAAGTTTGGAAAATGCGCCCGATTGGTGTATTTCAAGAAGCCGTTATTGGGGCTCCCCCGTTCCTGTTTGGGAATGCTCAAAGTGTGATGAAAAAATAGTACCCGGTTCTATAGAAGAACTCGAAAAATTATCCGGCAAGAGGATAACGGATCTGCATAAACCGGAAATAGACGAAGTTATTTTAAAATGTCCAAAGTGCAAAAGTAATGCCAAAAGAGTAGCCGAAGTGTTGGACAGCTGGATCGAAGCAGGTTCTGCTCCATTTGCGGAAAGACATTTTCCTTTTGATAAAAGTTTAAATTTGAACGAATTCTTCCCTCCGGATTTTATTACCGAATACACAGGTCAAATCCGCGCCTGGTTTTATGTGCTACACGTCATAGCAACCGCAATCTATGGGCAACAAGCATTTAAAAATGTTTTGGTGACTGGGGTAATTTTAGGCACCGACGGCCGCAAAATGAGCAAAAATTACGGTAACTATCCAGACCCCAAAGAACTTATCAAAAAATATGGTGGTGATGCACTCCGCCTTTACTTAATGGGCTCACCTGTTGCCAAAGGTGAAGATATTTTGATTTCCGAAGATGCATATCGCCAGCAAGTAAAAGGACTGTTGCTAATCCTATGGAATATCTACAATTTCTTCATCACTTATGCCAACATAGATGGTTGGGCACCAGGCAAAACTCCTCAAGAGTCACAGAATATTTTAGACAAATGGATCCTTTCAAGGCTCTTTGGAAACATCAAAAATATGACAGAAAAAGGGTATGAAAAATATGACACCCAAGAGATAGTTAGCCAATTTGAATTTTTCATAAAAGATCTTTCACTCTGGTACATAAGAAGACAAAGGGACAGGGTAGGTCCGACCGTCAAAGATTCTCAAGATAAAAATTGGGCTCATCAAACACTCTGGACAATTCTCAAAACCTACACGCAAGTTCTTGCACCGTTAATACCTTTTTTAACTGAGGAGATTTACACAAATTTAACGGGGCAGGAGTCGGTCCATCTTTCCACTTGGCCAAAACTGGATGCAAAAAATGATCAAACATTAGAAGAGAACATGCAATTTGCCCTAGACTTAACCTCGCAAATCCACGCTTTCAGGAAAGAAACAGGCGTCAAAGTACGCACCCCATTTAAAATAATTTCCTACAAAGCACCACAGGAACTTAGTGGGCAATTAACAAAAATTGTTTTGGATGAAACAAATGCTTACGATCTCAGCTACAAAGGGAAATCCGCCAAGATCGAAATAACCGCAGACAAATCTCCAAGCAATCAGGATCAAGTAGCAGGACAAGCGCGCGACATCATCCGCCAAATCCAAGTTGCCAGAAAAGATGCAGGCTGTGAACTTGACCAAATTGTCAGCGTTAAATTACCAGACTGGCCTAAACATTACGAAGACGAAATTAAAAGACAAACTCTTGTAAAAGAACTCATAAAAGCCGACAAGTTAGAAATCGTTAAATAAACTCTTCATGCGAAAAAAATGGGATTGGTTACTCTTTGCGCAAATTCTCTCAGTTGGCTTAATTTCACTTTTGATAATTTTCTCCATAAATAAAAATCTTGCCCAAAACCAGCTTATTTTTTGGATAATCGGACTTGTTGTTTTATATGTAGTTTCCCAATTCAACTATCATTCATGGCAAACTCCTACTCGTTTTATCTATATCGGCTCCTTAATCTCCCTCATTTTGCTTTTGATAATAGGAGATCCGGTAAGGGGATCCATTCGCTGGATTGATCTTGGGTTTTTTCGCATTCAGCCCTCAGAAATTGCAAAAGTTGCAAGCGTACTGCTTCTTGCCAACTTTTATAAGGATAAATCAGCGCGTGATATAAAAAACGTAATCTTCAGCTTTCTGATGATTTTGCCGGCTGTTGTATTTGTGTTCATACAACCGGATCTTGGCAATTCATTAAGTTTTTTGGCAATATGGTTTGGGGTAAATCTTGCAGCCGGGTTCAAGATAAAGCACATACTTACTTTTATCGTTGTGCTCACAGTGCTTTTGGTAATATTTTATGAAATGTTAGCGCCATACCAAAAAAACCGCTTGGAAACATTCATCGACCCGGGTTCTGATCCTTTAGGGACAGGGTACAATATTATCCAATCCAAAATTGCCATCGGTTCCGGCAAATTTACAGGACGTGGGTTTGGTCAAGGTTCACAATCTCAATTAAATTTTCTTCCAGAAGCGGAAAGCGATTTCATTTTTGCCTCAATTGCAGAGCAGTTAGGCTTTTTGGGGGCAGGGTTGTTGCTTGCAATCTATGTATGGATGATCTCAAGAATTGTTGCAATTACAAAAGATAAAGACAGGTACGGACAACTGCTACTAATCGGTATTGCTTCCTTTTTAGTTGTACAATTCGTAGTAAATGTAGGCATGAATCTCGCCATCTTGCCTGTTACAGGTATTACTTTTCCTTTTATCTCATATGGCGGGTCTTCACTTTTAACATGCCTGTTTCTTGTAGGGATTGCCTATTCAATTGATATTACCTGATCTTTGATTATTTAAAGCTATAATGGTAAAATTTCAAACTATGAACAGCTGGGCAATTATAAGATCAGGCGGCAAACAATATAAAGTTGCCGAAGGCGAAACGCTTTCCGTGGAAAAACTTGAAAAAAAAGACGGGGAAAGCGTTAATTTTAACGAAGTATTGTTAATAAACGTTGCAGGAAGTTTAAAAATCGGCAAACCTTTAATTGAAAAAGCACAAGTAAAAGCAAAGGTTGTTAACACCTTTAGGGACAAAAAAGTAAGGGTAGTTAAGTACAAATCCAAATCCAGGTATACCCGCACAACTGGCCATAGGCAGTCAAAAACCAAAATCCTCATCGAAAAGATCGAAAGTTAAAAATTCACGTTATAAATGTCAGAAGCGGAACCTAAAGATTCAAGACCTACACAAACAGATGGCGGTCAATTGATCGTTTATATGGTAATGGGTGATGCTGGAATCTATATTGATTGTCCTGCTCTTGGGTACGGCATGGGAATACCCAGAGCATCTTATAATGAAGACTCAGTAAAACATTCGTTCGAAACAGTAGTTAGAAGTAATTCTAGCGCCTTGCTTAGCCGGGCAGCAAAAGGTGAGCAATTTCCAGACAAAAAAATCGAATATGCAAGAAAATGTGCAGATGATTCAGTCGAGTTGCCACTTGTTTATATAAAACTATTTAGACAGCCTCTTCAGGCTGGATTTTAATAGCCTAATTAAAATACACATTTCTGTATCAATCTACAACCTACTAATCCATTGACACCTTGTGAAAATCAAGGTAGAATTTCCTAAATAACATGGCACACAAAAAAGGCGGCGGAGCTACAAGCAAAAATAGGGATTCTGCAGGAAAACGTTTAGGCGTTAAAGTTTTCGGCGGGCAAATAGCCAAAGCTGGCAGCATAATTATTCGCCAAAGAGGAACGAAATTTTACCCCGGAAATGGCAGTATGCTTGGCCGTGACCACACAATCTTTGCAATAAAAGCAGGTTTAGTTAAATTTAGGCAAAAACTTGGTCGCAAATTTGTAGACATAATATAAAGTGGAAGAAAATCAAATCTTCGAAATCGAAATTGACATGCTCCAGCCTAATCCGCTGCAGCCGCGCGGATTAATTACCCCAGACTCCATTAACGAAATGGTCGACTCTATCCGAGAACACGGAATTCTGGAGCCGCTTGTAGTGGCAAAGACCCCTGCCGGATATCAGATTATTGCCGGAGAACGAAGATGGAGGGCATCAAAAATTGCCGGCCTCACCAAAGTTCCTGTTCATATAAAAGAGACTACCCCGCAAGGAATGCTTGAGATGGCAATTATCGAAAACGTACAGAGAATTGATCTTAATCCACTTGAAAGGGCACAGGCATTTAAGCGACTTATAGATGAATTTGATCTTTCTACAGGAGAAATTGCGGTAAAAATCGGTAAAAGCGCACCGTACGTTTCCAACACTCTAAGGCTTCTCTCTGTGCCAGATGTTTTAAAGGATGCGCTAGCCTCAGGCGCAACTTCAGAAGGACATGTACGTGCTCTAGCTTCTCTTGAGGATCCTCATCTGGTACTAGAAGCGTATAAAGAAATATTATCAAAAAACCTCTCGGTTCGTGGAGCAGAAGAGCTTTCCAGAAAATTAAAGGCAAGAGAAAACATACAACCTAAACAACAAAAACCGGTAGCAAGGCTTCAAAACGAGGAACTGGAAAAGTTTGAAGGGGAGTTGTCTACTAAATTAACAACTGGTAGCGCTAAAACTCAAGTAAAAATAAGCCAATCTCGAGTTGAAAGCAAAATGCACATAGTAGTCAAAGGCAAAGTCGAAGAAACAACCCAAGTTATAAAATTAATTAGGGACTCAGTAATGAACTCCTGATATTAGTCTTACTCCAGCATATTTGTCGGATTTTATTATTGGCCAATAAACGAACCAAACCTTCCCTCGCATTGAATCTCTCTTTATCGCTCCAAACACTCTGGAATCCGACGAGGCGCCCCGATTATCACCAAATACAAAATATTCGTCTTTATTTAACTTAACCTCTTCGTCACCTTGGGTTTGCACGCTAATATATGGTTCATCCAGCTTGTTACCGTTTATGTAAACTGATCCCCCATTGACAGCCACAACATCTCCAGGAAGTCCAATTATCCTTTTTATAAAATCTACATTTTGACCAACAGGTGCTTGAAATACAATTACATCTCCTCGCTTTGGGTCGCCAAACCGGTAAGAAACCTTTTCTGTAAGCAATAATTCCCCATCTTCAAAATTTGGCGACATGGATTCACCCTTAACCCTATGCGGCTGTACTAAAAAAATATAGACGAACAAAAAAATAGCCAAGCTAATTAAAGCTGTTTGGAATATTTCTTTAAATGTGGAAACCACTCCTTGTTGAACCTTCATAACTCTAATTTTATGCTAAAATTGCATTGCGAGTACAGTAGCAAATTGAAAAAACTATGCTAAAAATTAACGCATATCGTATCCAAAGATAAAATCTGTCCTAACAACTAACAAGGCCCAAATAATGCAAACAATAAAGCTCTTTTTAGCTGCAATTCTCATCTCACTAATTCCGGGACAACTAGTAAGAGTCCAAATAAGTCAAAATGCGGCAATTACTGTAAGCGATGTTTTAACTCTGGCAACTATCCTTGCTTTTTTTTGTTTTGTAATCGTGTCAAAAAAAACAATCTTAATTCCAGGCAAAGTGTTTATATTTGGTGCCCTTTTCACGGTTTCAGCAATTGCTTCTACTGTCCTGTCACTTACAAGGTTTCAATTTTCCCAGGTTTTAATTTCATCATTTTTTATAGTCAGATTTTTATCTTACTTTCTCCTTTCGGTTGTTGTTACAACAACAATCAAAAAGAACGAGATAAAAAACTGGCTGATGCTTTTTCTTGTTGTAGCCACGGCCTTTGCCCTTGCAGGATTATTACAATTTATATTTTATTCCGACCTTAGCTCTCTGGAGCAGTTTGGGTGGGACCCGCACGTTTCACGTTTGGTTTCTGCAACACTTGACCCTAACTATACCGGTGGCTTGCTTGTCATTTTTTCAGCTCTTTCAATCTCCTATTACTTGTATAAAAAAAAGGCAACCTATCTTTTTTTGACGATTATTTTTACATTAGCTCTCCTTTTAACTTTTTCAAGAAGTTCTTATCTTGCATACCTTATTGCAATGTCTCTAATTGGTATAATCAGGTCACCAAAACTGATATTTTTTGCTTTAATACTTTTTTTATTTTCGTTTGTTTTTTTTGTTCAGGTCAGGGAAAGAATAATAGGCGCATTTCTCATAGATAAAACTGCAAACGCAAGAATAGAAAGCTGGCAAAAAGCAATTGTAATTTTTGGTGATAACCCACTATTCGGGGTCGGTTTCAATACATACAGGTATGCCCAGGCTCAGCATGGCTTTGTAACAGCAGATAATGAGGATGGAGGCCATTCCGGAGCAGGTGTAGACTCAACATTGCTTTTAGTAGCAGCTACCACTGGCATTGTTGGTTTTTGCTTCTATGTGGGTTGGCTTGTAGCAATCGCAAATCAGCTCAAAAATAATATTCAAAAAAGTCCCTTAAGTCTTGCTGTATTCTCGTCGTTTATTGCAATCATTATTCACACACAGTTTGTGAATTCTCTCCTTTTTCCACAAATAATGCTCGTGTTATGGTTTTTAATCGGCTTGCAATTTGTAAATGATAATTAAAATTTTTCTTTTTTGGGTCCTTGGCTTGGCTGTCATAACTTATGTTGGGACAAAAGCTTTACCCTTATTACCTAATAGCGGGTTGGGTGCAATCGCACCAGGCAAAGACTTCAATTATTTTTTATCAATTGCCCAATGGGACGGGGGCAATTACCTGCATATTGCAAAAGAAGGTTTTTCAGATAAAAAATATTTCGCTTTTGCTCCTGTTTATCCTATACTTCTTAAAATTGTTTCTCCATTACCACAGTACCAACTTATTGTCGGACTATTGCTTTCGACTACATCATTTCTTATTTTTTTAAGGACACTGCATAAATACTTATCACAAAAATATTCAAAGGAAGTGGCATTAAACACTATCATTTCATATATGGTATTCCCAACAGCATATTTTTGTTTGATTACATATTCCGAATCACTGTTTTTACTTTTAATTTTATATGCAATTATTTTCCTTGAAAAAAAGAAAATTTTGCTTTCGGCAATAACCGCCGGCATTTCCGCATTGACCCGGTATATTGGAGTGTTTTTTATTTTTTCTCAAATATTTTTTATCATGAAAAATAAAAAATTTAATACAAAGGACACCTCTTTGTTGATAACCTTGCTTCCAATAACTATATATATGCTTTTTTTATTTTTTAAATACCAGAACCCGTTCTTATTTCTTGATGTTCAAAACCAGTGGGGGAGGTACGGTCAAGACCCCGTTACAACAATTTTTACTTATATTTGGAGATTTGCAACAACTATGAAAATAAGCCCTAACGATCTTTTAGATCTAACCACCACCCTTTTATTTATAGGCCTCCTTGTAAAAGGTGTAAACAAAATTCCTGGTTATCTATGGGTATTTTCTATTCTGGTAGTCCTTATTCCGGCATCTACCGGCACTTTAATAGGCATGCCCAGATATGTTTTACCATCAATAGGTGCTTTCGTGATTCTAGGGAAAATATTACAGAATTCGAAGTTTAAGTATCTTATTTGGTCTATATCACTCGCTGTTCAATGTTTTCTTGCTGGTTTATTTATAACGGGACATTGGATAGCCTAATTACTTTTGAAAATTTACTTTTAATTTAAGTGTTTTAACATTCCCTGCTTCATCAAGTGCCTTGACTTCAATATTATTTTCACCGTCTGTAAGGGGTATTGTTACATCGAATTTGCCATCACTGTTAACATTTGCCAAAAAACCGTTTGCAAACACTTGAGCGTTTTTTTGGGATTGTCCTGCAACTTTTATCCGGTTATTTCCCGAAAAATTTTGGCCATCAGTCGGCGTATCAACCGAAAGCAACGGTTCTTTCTTGTTGAAAATAATAGTTGCAACTTGTGAAAAATCACTTGTGGATCCGGTGTTACCAACTGCTTTTAGCGTAATATCATTATTGCCAGCGGAAAGTGTGATGTCTTCGTATGAAAACCTTCCTCCGTCAACAGTCGTGTCGCCAACCTTATCCCCGTTTTTATAAACTTCAACTTTTTTACCGTCACTGGAAAATCCGGTAATTTTAAGTTGCGCACTATTAGTTGCTTGCGGTATAGGGTCAAGGATAGGGGCTTGTACTATTGAGTTGTCAGTTGCTGATACGGAAGCTTTGCCCTTAAAAACCACACTCAAAAGGTCTGTAAGCTTACCCAATAAACTTACACCTAAAGTCAAAAGCAGAAAAATAAGGACAACACTTACAACAGAAAGAATAAGTATTCTTTTGATCGTATTTTTTTCTTCCCGTCTGGCTATCCTCTCAATACGATTAATTTTTCGCATATCTTATACACCCAGATTTTATCACTTTTATAATTTTTCTGAGCCGAAGGTGAGAATCGGACTCACGACCTACTGTTTACGAAACAGTTGCTCTACCACTGAGCTACTTCGGCAAACCAACAACATTTTAGCTTTTTAGGAAAATGTATTCAAATAGTTATGGTGTTGATTCATGCGAATTCAAAAAATGATTTTTGATTTTATAACTTATCTGATGTTAAAATCTCGCCTATGGCAGGAAAAGAACTTGTACGTTCATTTGATGTAGATGATACTTTGGTTGATCGTGGGCCGTTGCTTCGTGCTTGGGGCCTAGTAGCGCAAAAAGCCAAGCACTCTCGAGGTCAAACTATTCCACCTGATTCAATGCAAAGGATGTACCATGGTTTGGTCAGCACGCCCATAAAAAGTCCGCTGGAGCATTTAGCCTTGCAAGCACATGCCAGAAGAAAACCCATGAAATACGTCCAAGCCGCAGTTTATGAATTTGGAAAAGAAGGGGGCATCAATGTTGTCAATACGGGTCGTTCAAATAAACAACGGTGGGTCGAAATGACTAGGGATCAATTGGATAGGTACGATATTGGCCCCTATTTCTCTAGGTATTACTTTAAGCCTACAGGAGTTAGCAGTACAGAAAGCAAATTAGACGTTATAAAGCTGCTTCTTGAAGATGGTGAAGCCGTAGAGCATTACGACGATGACCCGCGTACTGCTATTGCAATTGCTCATTTATTTCCAGAAGTAAGTGTCAATTTAGTTCATCATGGGCTAACAGGTAGAATGATTCCAATGCAGCAATTGGCGCAGTACCCAAACCTACAAGTAGTTACTTGTATTGGAGACGGCTTACATCAAAAATAAATTGAGCGGGATACGGGAGTCGAACCCGTTTCTCCACCTTGGGAAGGTGGTGTTGGGCCGATCAACTAATCCCGCAGAGCAATAAAAACTCTTTTACAAATTGCACTAAACACATACTGCATTAAACGCAGTTTAATATCCTGAAATCATTAAAGCAATATCGACTATCTTGGGATTGCAAGCGTATTACCCGCAAAAATCAACGGATTCCCATTTGGTAGTCTTCCAACTTTATTTGCACTGTCTATAAGCCTCCATTTACTCCCGTCTCCGTATACTGTTTCGGCAATTTTAAACAAAGTATCCCCAGCTTCTACAGTATAAGAAGTTTTGGTCATTGCTGCCGTTACCTTATTGGCTTCTTCTTTTGAAGGTATTTTTAAAGATGTGTCTGGATAAATTAAGTTAGGATTTGCAATATTGTTTGCTTTTGCAAGCACGGGCCAAAGCATTTTATCTCCATAAACCTTTTCGGCAATCATGGAAAGAGAGTCATTTGCCTGAACTTTGTATTCGCTCGGTGATGGGGTTGCTTTAGCAGCATCTGTTTTATCTGCTGACTGTTCACCAGTATTTGTAATATCTTTGTTTCTGCTGGTAATAAAATTTGCAACTAACAGACCTAATATCACAACAATTATCGCGCCAAGCACAAAACTTGCATAATTTTCTTGAAAATTTTTCTTACTGTTTTTCTTTGAAGTTTTCTTAGTAGCCATTACTATACCTAATCCTCCTTTCAAGGCAGAAATTTAGGCAGTAAAATCATTGTGTATGCGGGACCGAGGGGACTCGAACCCCCGACCTCTTCCGTGACAGGGAAGCGCTCTAACCGGGCTGAGCTACGATCCCACGCAAACCATCAAAGTTTACACTTAACCCAAGGCTGTGTCAATCGTATTTTTTAGAGAAATTATATAATAAATTGATGAGGTTTATTGCCAATAAAGAAATAGCCAAATTGTTCCGGGACATGGCTGCTGCATACACCGTAAAAAATAGCCTGTTCTTTAAGGTTAAAGCATATGAAAATGCAGCAGACAGCGTTGAGCATGCAACAAGCGAATTGTATGACCTATGGAAAGAAGGGGAGTTGGGTTCTGTCTCAGGTTTAGGAAAAAATATTCAGGAATATTTGGATGAACTTTTTAAAACTGGTCAAATAAAACACTTTTCACAAGTAATGTCGGGTCTGCCGAAAGGTATGTTTACACTATTGGATATCGGTGGAATTGGGCCTAAAACTGCCTACAAACTGGCACGTGAACTTAAAATCGAAAATATCAAAGATTTGCAAAAGGCAATTAAAGCAAAGAGAATAAGGAACTTAGAAGGTTTTGGCCAAAAAAGCGAAAAAGACATAGCAGCTGCCCTACTGGAGTTCAAGGGTAGGGAAAATAGGCACCTTTTGCCGTTTGCGTTTGAAAATGCCCAGAAAATACTGCAATATCTCAGAAAGGAAAAAGAATGCAATCAAGCTGAACCTCTAGGGTCCTTGCGACGCATGGTCTCAACAGTTGGGGATGTAGATATTGCGGTTTCTTCAAAAAATGCCAAAAAAATAATAAATCACTTTACCAAATATGCGGGAATATCACGCATTTTAGGGTCTGGTCCTGTGTCATCATCGGTTATCTTAAAAAACGGAGTTCAGGTAGATTTAAAAGTTCAACCCCCAGAAGCGTTCGGGTCACTTTTGCAGCATTTCACAGGTTCCAAGAATCACAATATAGCACTGCGCGAATTTGCCCTTAAAATTAATATGTCTCTTTCGGAATATGGGATAAAATACAAGGGTAAACTATTAAAATTCAAAGACGAAGAATCATTCTACAAACAACTTGGTCTTGATTGGATTCCCCCGGAACTTCGCGAAGGAAATAATGAAATTAATGCAGCAAAAGCTCATTCATTACCAACATTAGTAGAATTAAATGATATTAAGGGTGATATTCACCTACATTCCAATTATCCTATTGAACCAAGTCATGATTTAGGGGAAAATTCTTTTGAAGAAATCGTTACAAAAGCCAAAAACTATAAATATAAATATGTTGGCTTTTCGGACCATTCACCGAGCGTATCAAACCATACGAAATTGCAAATAATTGATATAATAAAACGTCGTAGCCTCAAGATCGAACAAATAAAAGCCTCAAACCCAGACATAGGGATACTAAACTTACTCGAAATAGACATTTTAAATGATGGTGAATTATCTGTTCCGGAAAAAGGATTAAAGTTGCTCGACGGTGCAATTGCCGGAATCCATTCAAGCCACAAGCAAGACAAAGCTACAATCACCCGAAGACTTTTGAACGCCTGTGAAAACCCCTATGTGAAACTTATAAGTCATCCTACCGGTAGATTGCTTGAACAGAGGGAATCATATGATGCTAATTGGTTACAGGTTTTCGAAGCGTGCGTCAAAACCGGAACAATGCTCGAGATAAATTCCTGGCCTACAAGACTAGACCTTCCAGACGTTCTCGTAAAAGAGGCTATAAAACACAATGTAAAACTTGTAATAAACACTGACGCCCATGAAATTACGCAAATGGGGAATATGCCTTTTGGCGTTTCTGTTGCCAGGCGAGGATGGGCAACAAAGGAAAATATTGCAAATACATTGTCCTGGCTTGAATTTCGCAAATATTTTAGGTAAGATTAAACACAAATGTCACCGACAATTATCCTAATCGTCGCAATAGTTGTGGTACTAGGTTTTGTATGGATGCTCTACAACTCGCTTATAACGGCAAGAGTAAGGGTCCGTGAAGCGTGGTCAGGGATTGATGTTCAGCTAAAGCGAAGGTCGTCTTTAATTCCTAATTTGATGGAGACGGTCAAAGGTTACGCAAAACACGAAAAAGAAGTTTTTGAAAATGTTACTAAAGCAAGGGCAGCTATGGTTGGTGCAAAAAATCCTCAAGAATCTGCAAAAGCGGACAATATGTTAACAGGTGCGCTAAAAAGTCTTTTTGCGGTTGCTGAGAATTATCCGGCATTAAGAGCCTCTGAAAACTTTAAAGAGTTGCAGGAGGAACTTTCGGATACTGAAACAAAAATTGCAGCTTCCCGTCAGTTTTACAATGCAAACGTATTAGATTACAACACAAAAATAAAAGTTTTCCCGAATATAGTAATTGCAAACCTAATGGGCTTTAAAGAGGAAGAATTTTTTGAAGCAGACACAGAGTCAACAAAAGATATTAAAGTAAAATTTTGATGCATCCCCCCAAGATATTTGCTGGCTCTTCTAACCCAAATTTGGCTCAAGACATTTCTAAACTATCGAAAATACCTGTTGGCAAAATAGATTTAGGAATATTTTCGGACGGTGAAATAGACGTTTGGGTTGGGGAAGACGTCAACAATTCTGACGTTTTTATCCTGCAGTCTAATTCTTATCCTGTAAACAACAACATTATCGAACTTGCTCTTATTGCAGATGCCCTAAGAAGAGCGGGCGCTCACAAAATAACCGCTGTCATACCTTACTTTGGTTATTCAAGAAAGGAAAAGCAGTCGAGGGTTGGGGAGCCAATTTCGGCAAAAGTCATAGCCGACCTGATCATATCTTCCGGTATCAACAAAGTTATTTGTCTAGACCTTCATGCCGACGCAATAGTCGGTTTTTTTTCTACTCCTGTTATCTATTTGTCAGCCCTTGAAACTTTGGCAGCCCGTATCAAAAAAGAGAAATTAACAAATCCAATTGTTGTTGCACCCGATGTTGGTGGGGTAAAAAGAGCAAGAAATTATGCGAACCTTCTAAACGTACCCCTTGCAGTCATAGAGAAAAACAGGAGTACAAAAGAACGCGACAAAATGGAAGTTCTTTCTATGTCAGGGGAAGTAACAGGTGATACGGCAATCATAATAGATGATGTTATCTCAACAGGCGGGACAATTATAGAAAGCGCAAAGGCTCTTAAAGCCAGAGGGGTCAAGAAAGTCATCGCCTGCGCTACACATGCAGTATTTGCCGCGAACGCTGTTGAAAAACTGGAAAATAGTCCGATAGACATGTTTTTTGTGACGGACAGTATTGCTCAAACACAAAAGAGTAAAAAAATAGAAGTAGTTTCTGTGGCAAAATTATTTGCAGACACCATCAGACAGGAAATCTAAATCTAGTGGATGCACAGGAAAAATTCGATAAACAAATATTAAAAAACAATAGTCTTCTTTGCGTTGGCCTGGATCCGGATTTAAATTCAATACCCGCAAAATTCACTAATTCCAAGAACGCAATATTTAACTTTAACAAATATTTAATTGATCAAACATCCGAACTGGTTGCCTGTTATAAACCAAATATTGCCTTTTATGAAGCTTATGGTATTGACGGATTAAATCAGCTCAAATTAACAATCAATTATCTCCAGAAGAAATATCCCGACATACCAATAATTCTTGACGCAAAGCGGGCAGATATCGCAAACACTGCTCGTATGTACGCAAAATCCATGTACGAATATTGGAATGTTGATGCGGTAACTGTTTATCCTCATCTGGGTTTGGATTCACTTGAACCATTTTTTGATTATAAAAATAAACTTACAATACTTCTCATCAAAACGTCCAATCCTGATTCCGGAATGTTTCAGGACCTGGAAACCGAATCCGGTCCATATTATTTAAAACTTGCGCAAACCATATCCGCTTGGAAAATCCCAAATTACGGTATTTTCGTGGGCGCAACGTTTCCAACCCAGATGCAGGCTGTTCGCAAAATTTTCCCCGACCGCTTTTTCCTCTCAGCCGGTTTAGGCAAACAAGGAGCCGAAACAGAAGCAATCGTCAAAGCAGGTATCAACACCAAATCCGCCGGTATCGCATTTAACTCGAGCCGCAGTATAATTTATTCAGAAAATCCAAGGAAATCTGCCCAAGACCTAAAAGATGAAATCAACAAATACCGCTAGCTCAAAAAAAATCGCAGAAATTTTATTTGATATCGGCGCAGTCACTTTTTCTCGTCGCGCTCCATTTAAGTTCGATTCAGGCATCCTAAGTCCAGTCTATACGGACAACCGTCTGATTATTTCTTATCCAGATCTAAGAGAAAAGGTTGTTGATGCTTTTATTAAAAAAATCAAAAAGATAGGAATCCCAGATATAATTGCGGGCACTGCAACGGCAGGAATCCCCCATGCAGCATTTATCGCCCAAAAACTCAAAATCCCTATGGTTTATGTTAGGAGTAAGCCAAAAGACCATGGGAGGGGAAATCAGGTAGAGGGTAAGACAAAAAGAGGGCAGACTGCAATTGTAATCGAGGACCTAATTTCTACTGCCGGATCCAGCATTAGCGCTGTTGAAGCCTTAAGGAAACTGGGTCTAAAAACTAACAACATAATAGCGATATTTTCTTATGATTTGAAAGAAGCAGATGTAAATTTAAAAAAAGCCAAAGTAAAACTTCATGCCCTTAGCAACCTTGAAGCTGCAGCCCATGTTGCCTTTAAAAAAGGTTTTCTTAAAAAAGATCAAATATCAACCGTTCTCAATTGGGCAAAAGATCCCAGAGCTTGGGGCAAATAATTTTCAAAATGATACAAGTGCCTTTTTACAATCCCGCAATTTCTTACGAAGAAAATTATCAAAAAGGCCCATTTGCTGCGTTTGCAGATGGAAAAACATACCTTCAAAAAAACGATCCACAAGAAGATTTTCTCGGCAATAGAGTTTATTTACCGTTTGGAATTCCCGCAGGGCCGCTATTAAACAGTAAATTTATAAAGGCAGCCTTCGAAAAAGGATTCGACGTTTGCGTCTATAAAACAGTTAGGGCAGATCTTTATCCCTGCCATCCATTTCCCAATATTTTGTCAGTACACTTCAAGGGCAAAAGCCTAACTCTTGAAAGATTAAAAAAAAGCGTGTTGGCGGACGATAAATATCAAGAACCGATTGCTATCACAAACTCCTTTGGTGTTCCGTCAAGAAAACCGGACGATTGGCAACAAGATGTGAAAAAAGCAATTTCATACACTGGTAAAGGCCAGATAATGATCCTAAGCTTCATGGGTACGGTTAAGAAAGATCAAACTCAACAGGAATTTATTGATGATTTTATACAGGCAGCGAAATTGGCAAATCAAACAGGAGCAAAAATCTTGGAAGCAAACCTTTCATGTCCGAATATAGGAAACGAGGGGTTAGTTTGTTATAACTTAGAAATTACAGAAAAAATTACTCAAGGCATAAGAAAAGTAATTGGCAGCACCCCGCTTGTTTTGAAAATAGGGTATTACCAAAACAATAAAGATCTTGAAAAACTTGCACAAATTGCCAATGAATATGCAAATGACATTGCCGGTATAAATACGCTTCAGGCGGAAGTTGTTGATAATAAAGGAAAGCAAGCACTTCCTGGAGCAAACAGAAAAAAAAGCGGTGTCTGTGGCTATGGCATTACATGGGCGGGCTTAGATACCGTAAAAAGACTAAAAAATATCAAAGACAAAAACAAATATAAATTTAGTATTACCGGAGTTGGTGGGGTATTAACTGCAAAAGATTATGTAGATTACAAAAAAGCCGGAGCAGACTGCGTAATGAGCGCAACCGGGGCGATGTGGAATCCATATCTGGCGCAGGAGATTAAAAAATTAAATTAGCCAGATTAAATTTTAGTTATCTTTTCTGCAGGGCAAATCCAAATCTGGATAGTTCTTTGTCGGATCGGATTTTTACCTTTTCCGTCTCTTCCATCAAATTCAAATGCAGCAACCTGCTGGTACTTTCCCAGTTCAAGCTTGCCTTCTAAAAACGGAACAACAACATTAGGATGGGAAAACGTCAAAGCTCGGATATGCGCAGCTGCATTATAATCCTCGTCAATCTCGTTACAGTACGGGTTATCCTGACACCTGTGCTTGTAGTCTGTTGTAGGGTGTTTATAGTCCGAGGAAACTTTAGTAGACCTTCTGTCCTCTGGGATTGAATGAAGAGTATGGTGCAATATATCTTGAAGAAGGTTTGGTTCTGCAATCTCGTTAACTACAATTCCAAGCGTGGTATGTTTTGTATTTACAAATACAAAACCCTGTTTAACCCCTGTTTTTTTTAATGCTTTGTTTATGTCCTCTGTTATGTCGAGAAAATAAGTAGGTTTTGTTGAATCAAACTTTAACTCTTTTAAAAAAGCCTTCATCAGTACGACTTCCCTATTTTAACACAGCGAAAATATATAGCCAGTTATACATTTCGACTAGATCAGCCAGCCCCTTGTGAGATATAATCCTTTGTGCAATGACAGCTTACACAGGTATAAGCTCTAATCGTACTAAAACATGGCTGATAATGTTTTTATTCGCAGCCTTTATTGCTTTATTGGTTTACATCTTCACTAATGCATTAGGATTTAATGGCCCTTCAGCTTTAGGCTTCACCGGCATTGCTTTAATTATTGCCGGAATTATGAATTTTTTTTCTTATTATTATAGCGATAAAATTGTAATGGCCATATCCAGTGCCAAACAAATACAAAAAAAAGATAACCCACAACTTTTTAGGACAGTTGAAAACCTGTGTATTGCCTCAGGACTTCCGACACCAAAAATATATATCGTAGCTGACAGTGCACCTAATGCCTTTGCGACAGGCAGGAACCCACAGAACGCTTCTATTGCATTTACAACAGGAATTTTAGATAAGCTCAATAGGCTTGAGCTGGAAGGGGTAGCTGCACACGAACTGTCTCACGTCGGCAACTACGACACCAGGTTGATGACTATTGTTGCAGTTCTTGTCGGACTGGTTGCGCTACTGGGGGACTGGTTTATAAGAATAACCTGGTTTGGCGGAGGAAGAGATAGGGACGATGATAACAATCAGCTTGCGGGAGTATTTATGGTTATTGCAGTAATTCTTGCAATTCTTTCGCCTATTATCGCAACACTAATTCAACTTGCAATTTCCAGAAAACGGGAACTTTTAGCCGATGCCTCCGGAGCTTTATTAACTAGAAATCCGGAGGAACTTGCAACAGCTCTTCTTAAAATTTCAAAAGATCCTGAACCGCTGGAAGTTGCTAATAAAGCAACAGCGCATTTGTATATAGTTAACCCGTTTAAAGAAAGTCACAAAGTAGTTTCCACTTTTGCAAATCTTTTTAATACCCACCCTCCGATAGCAGAAAGAGTAAAAGCCCTGCGTGCAATGGAGTAAATATGGCCAGCCCAAAAATTAATATCGCCCACATCGCTAAACTTGCAAACCTACCTTTAACCCAAGAAGAAAAAAAACTTTATGAGGGACAACTATCAGCAATTCTAGATTATGTTAAGCAAATTGAATCTGTTAACACCAGCGATATAGACCCTACTTTTAATGTCACAACGAACAAGAATGTTACTCGTAAAGATGTAGTGAACAAAGGTTTTACTCAAGACGAAGCAATTTCAAATGCACCAGACAAGAAAAACGGATTTATAGTCAGCAAAGGGGTGTTTGAAAATGAATGATGCAACTTCCTTATCATTGACTCAAACTATTGGCCTCATCAAACAAAAAAAAATATCTACAAAAGAGATAAATAACCTTTATTTAAAACGTATCGGAAAATTAAACCCTAAACTCAATGCATTTTTATCTGTAAATTCAAAATCAGACAAAATACCCGCGGCAATAAAAGATTTAATTTCAGTAAAAAACCTTCCAATGACCCTTGGATCTAAAATTCTGGAAGGTTATATCCCGCCTTACAATGCAACCGTAATCGAAAGACTAATCACAAATGGTGTTTCAACGATTGGCAAAACAAACTTGGATGAATTTGCCATGGGTTCATCAGGGGAAAATTCGGCTTACGGTTCCACAAAAAATCCCAGGAATTTAAAAAAAGTGCCCGGCGGAACATCGTCCGGATCTGCTGTTGCAGTTGCTGCAGATCTTTGCACCTTTGCTCTTGGAACAGATACAGGAGGATCTATCCGCCAACCTGCGTCATTTTGCGGAGTAGTCGGACTAAAACCCAGTTACGGTAGAGTTCCAAGATATGGTGCTCAAGCAATGACGTCATCACTTGACCAGATAGGTCCGATTACAAAAACTGTTGAGGATGCCAGGCTTGTTTTAAATTGGATTGCCGGCCCGGATGGCTTTGATAATAACTGCGTAGAACCAAATGGACAACTAAAAAACAACAAGCGTCAAAATCTCAAAGGTTTAAAAATCGGTATCCCAATTGAATATTTTACAAAAGGGTTAGACCAGGGGGTCGAAAAGGTAATCAATACTGCCCTGAACAAATTAAAGGGACTCGGTGCGCAAATTGTCGAAGTGTCTTTGCCCCATACGCTATTTGCAATAGCGACTTACTACTTAATCGTTTCTTCAGAAATTTCGTCAAACTTAGCCAGATATGACGGATTACGGTTCGGTAAGGGAAGAGGTAATTTTGGCCCAGAGCCAAAACGCAGAATAATGCTCGGAACATTTGCTCTTTCTGCAGGTTATTTTGATGATTATTTTATAAAAGCAGCAAAAGTAAGAACTTTAATCAAGCAAGATTTTGATAAAGCTTTTGAAAAATGCGATATCATAGCTGGCCCTGTTTCTCCAACCGTTGCATGGGATTTGGGAGAAAAAAACAGCGACCCTTTGGCCATGTATCTTTCCGATATTTATACGATTCCGGCTTCACTTGCCGGTATTCCGGGCCTTTCTGTTCCGTGTGGATTTTCTGCGGGTCTTCCTGTGGGTCTCCAACTCCTTGGCAAATACATGGACGAAGAAACACTATTATCAGTCGGTGAAATCTATCAATCTGCAACAGATTGGTGCAAGGAAAAGCCAAATTTGAATTAAGAATTAAGAAAATAAAGATTATGAACAATCAACTATCAACTATTAACAATTCTTGGGAAACGGTGATTGGTGTTGAAGTTCACGTAGAAACAAATACCAAATCAAAAATGTTCTGTGGTTGTTCCGCCGATTACTTTGGTGCAAAGCCAAATACGCACACATGCCCTGTCTGTTTAGGTCTGCCCGGAGCATTACCCTATATCAATCAGGAAGCTCTTGAAAAATGTATGCAAATTGGTCTTGCCCTTGGTTGCGAAATCAGAGAGCATTCACTTTTTGAACGCAAAAACTATTTTTATCCGGATTTACCCAAGGGCTATCAAATTTCTCAGTACCGATGGCCGCTTTGCGTTAACGGCTCGATAGAGATTGACGGAGATGATGGGGAAAAAATCGTACGGATCAACCGTGCTCATCAGGAAGAAGATACCGGAAAACTAACGCATGTTGGTACGCAAACTTTTATAGATTTCAACAGATCTGGCTTGCCACTTGTGGAAATAGTAACAGAGCCGGATTTTAGAAGTTCCAAAGAAGTGCGTGATTACGCAAAGAAGCTACAACAGATCATTAAATCTATTGGTGTCTCAGACGCAAATATGGAAAGAGGGGATATGCGTCTGGAAGCGAATGTCTCAGTCAGACAAAAAGGACAAAAAGACCTGCCAAACTATAGAGTCGAATTAAAAAATATCAACAGCTTTAAGTTTATCGGTGATGCAATAGATTATGAAGTTGAAAGGCAAATTAGGCTATTAGAAAAAGGTGAAAAAATCACATTGCAAACAAGGGGATATAACGAAAACAAAAAAGAAACATTTTTGCAGAGAGTAAAAGAGGAGGCGAACGACTATCGCTACTTTCCTGAACCCGATTTACCTGCACTTTTAACCAAGAAAGCGGATGTTGATAGAATAAGTGCAAGTTTGCCGAAACTACCCGAGCAGAAAATTCAAGAACTAGCTTTGCTTGGTGTCCCACCTATATCAGGAGCAACCTTGGTCCGGCAAGGTATGGACGTTATATTTAATGATCTAGCTCCAAAGGCTCAGGAAATTGATATAGATGCGAGAGCAACAGCTAATTTCATCATCAATAAAATCAACGAGGTGAGAGGCAAAACGATTGAAGAGTTAATTACTGATATGAAGGCTATAAAGTCAGGTCAAATTGCCGATAAATCTCAGCTTGATAAATTAGCAAAAGAAGCCATTGGCCAAAACCCTCAAAGCGTTTCAGCATACAAAGCAGGTAAAACAAATGCAATCCAAGTGCTTATCGGATCTGTGATGAAAAAAACACGAGGCATGGCAGACGCAAAAAAAGTAAAAATAATTTTAGAGCAGTTACTAAAGTAAAAAAATATGTCAAACTTCGCTCATCTTCACGTACATACGGAATTTTCTCTCCTTGACGGCTTGTCCAAAATAAATAAATTAGTTACCCAAGCCAAAATAATGGGAATGAAGCACATTGCTATGACAGATCACGGATCAATGTACGGGGCTATAAAATTCTACAAGGAGTGTAAAGCAGAAGGGTTAAATCCCATAATAGGGTGCGAAATGTATATTGCCAAACGTACCCTGAAAGACAAAGAAGCAGGAAGCGACAACGAGTACTTCCATCTTTCAGTTTTAGCTGCAAACAACGAAGGCTACAAAAATCTTATGAAGCTTGTGACTATTTCATACTTGGAAGGTTTTTATTACAGACCAAGAATAGACTTAGATACTCTCTCGAAACACGCCAAAGGTTTAATCGCGTTGTCAGGCTGCAACTCGTCACAAATATCAAAAGCCTTTATCAACGAGGATCCGAAAGAAGCATTACGCCTTGCTGGTGTCTACAGTACAATTTTTGGCAAGAGTAATTTCTACCTGGAAATTCAAAGACATGAATTCGGCAAATTTGCAACATCCCACGAACCAGGTTCGGAAATTTATAACGACCTGACCAGAATGCAAAACGATGAATTAAAAATTATAAAGGGTGCCCAAAAACTGTCTAAAGAAACTGGCCTTAAGCTTGTTGCAACCAATGATCTTCATTATGTCCTTCAAAAAGATGCCCAAGCTCAGGATGCAATTGTATGTATCCAAACTGGAAAAAACATTTCTGATATTAAACGCTTAAGAATGATAGATTCCCCGACTTTTTATTTAAAAAGCACCAAAGAAATGGAGGATTTGTTTCCGGATATTCCTGAGGCGATCACAAATACTCTGGAAATAGCCGAAAAAGTAAATATCTCAATAGAACTAAATAAAGTATCATTCCCCTCTTTTGAGGTGCCAGGAGGAGAAAATGCGGATGATTATCTTAAAAAACTTTGCTTTGAAAGAATAAAATTACGTGTAGAAAAAGTGACGGAACAAATGAAAGAAAGACTTAACTACGAACTCTCGGTGATATCCAAGAAAGGTTATTCAACATATTTTCTAGTTGTTTCCGATTTTGTAAATTGGTCAAGAGATACGGGTATCATTTCTACCACTCGCGGTTCGGCATCGGGTAGTCTGGTTTCTTTTGCGCTTGGCATAACAACAGTTAACCCGCTTTATTTTAAACTTCCTTTTGAAAGGTTTCTGAATCTTTACAGGCCAAGCCTTCCAGATATAGATGTTGATTTTGAAGACAAAAGAAGGGATGAGGTTATCGCTTATGTCAGGGATAAATATGGGTCAGAAAAAGTAGCCCAGATTGGGACATTTGGCACTATGATGGCCAAAGGTGCTGTAAGGGATGTCGCAAGAGTGCTTGGTTGGCCTTACTCAAAAGCGGACAGAATTTCAAAAATGATACCTCTTGGTGCACAAGGCTTTCAGATGTCTATTGATACTGCGAAAAAACAAAATAAAGAACTAGGAAATCTTTATAATCAGGATGAAGAGGTAAGAGAGCTCCTGGATCTAGCTGAAAAGGTTGAAGGAAACGCTAGACATGTGTCTGTCCATGCAGCCGGTGTTGTAATTGGTCCCTCCAGCCTCACAGATTTCACTCCACTTCAAAAAGAAACAACTGGTGAAAAAATTATTACCCAATATGATATGCACGATGTTGAAGAAGTTGGCCTTGTAAAAATGGATTTTTTGGGAATCAGAAATTTATCCATTCTTGGCGAGGCAGTAAAAATTGTTGCTACCACAAAAGATATACAGATAGATTTAACAAAAATACATCTAAACGATAAAAAAGCCTTTGAACTTTTAGCAAAAGGGGAAACCATGGGCCTTTTTCAGTTAGGCGGATCTGGTATGACAAGATACTTAAAAGAACTCAGACCAACAACAATTTTCGACATTATGGCTATGATCTCACTCTTCAGGCCAGGCCCCATGAACTCTATCCCGGAGTTTATAGAAAGAAAACACAATGCAAAAAAAGTTAAATATTTTGATCCTAGAATGCAGGAATATCTCCAGGAATCATATGGAGTAATAGTCTATCAGGACGATGTTTTGTTAACTGCAATTAACATTGCTGGCTACACATGGGAAGAGGCTGATAATTTCCGAAAAGCCATGGGTAAAAAAATTCCTGCAGAAATGGCCAAACAAAAAGAAAAGTTCATAGAAGGAGCGATAAAAAACGGGCTGACCCCAATAAAAGCCGACGAATTATTTAAATTGATTGAACCTTTTGCTGCATACGGATTCAATAAAGCCCATGCTGCGTCTTACGCGATCATTGCTTACGAAACTGCTTACATGAAAGCAAATTTCCCCGTTGAATTCATGACAGCTGTCATGACAGCAGAAGCTGATGACCCTGACAAAATTTCTACTGCCGTTTCGGAATGTGCAAAAATGGGCATTCTCGTTCTCCAGCCGGATATTAACAAATCAGTCACCGGTTTTAAAATTGAACAAATCACAAAAGAGGAATACGAGCTTGAGAAGGCAAAAGGAATTATTTATAAAGACACAATCCGGTTTGGCCTTTCCGCTATAAAAAATGTAGGTAAAGCAGCTATAGATTCAATAATTTCAGAAAGAGATACAAATGGTCTTTATAAATCAATAGACGATTTCGTAAGAAGGGTTAACTTAAGGTCTGTAAACCGTAAAACAATAGAAAGTTTGATCAAGGCTGGAGCAATGGACAATTTCGGCAAAAGGAACGCAATGTTAAAGGTCCTAGACGAAATTAAAGCAACCGGGACAAGCATTTCAAAAGCAATTTCTCAGGGTCAAGGAAGCCTGTTCGGCGAGGAAGACCACGAAGTCTCTCAGCCAACCTCAAGCATAACCCGCATACTTACAACTACCGAAGAAGCTCCCAAAGAAGAAATATTGTCCTGGGAGAGGGAGCTTCTGGGATTTTATTTAACTGAACATCCTTTAGCAAAATTTTCCGAAAAATTGGATCAGATTACCTCAGTAAGAATCGGAGAGATAGATTTGCATGTATTTGCCGGAAAGACGATAAAACTAGCGGGCATAATTGCCTCCGTCAGAAAAACCGTAACTAAAGTCAAAAAGGAGGATATGTGCTTCATAAAACTTCAAGACCTTTCTGGCACATTGGAAGTAATTGCCTTTCCCCGGACATACCAAACTGCTCGTGACATTATAAATCCAGACCAAATAGTTGTAATAAGCGGAAAATTAGAAGCAGGGGAAGATACCCCGGTTTTAATAGCAAACGAAATTACCCTTTTGGAGGCGGAACAAGATTTTGGCCCTAATTCAATAGAAGAAAGCTTTAACATTACTTTGCCAAGACAAACGGACAGAGTTTTACTTTCAAAAATTTATGAAGTTTTAAAAGAAAGCCCTGGTCGCACAATTACTAATTTAATCCTACCAGGAGAGGATAGCGCAAACAGGCAAATTCCGGTACCCTTTACTGTATCAAGAACAGTAGACCTTGAGAGTCGCCTGGAAGATTTGGGTTGTATTCTGATCAATTAACATTTTACAAAATGCCTGAATTCCTTTATACTTACTAGCCATGAATAGTCAAAGTTACAAAGTTGGCGATGTTGTAAAAGTTCTGACCAAAGATACGCAGGAAAAGAAAGTTCACGCTTCTTCTTTTGAAGGTGTGGTAATAGCCCTTAGGGGAACAGTTGGAGACAAGACTTTCACTGTTAGGAAAAAAGGTGCAGACGGCGTTTTCGTTGAAAGAATTTTTCCGGTAGACTCTCCGTCAATTGAGAAAATTGTTGTGGTTAAAGCCAATAGCCCCAGAAGAGCAAAGCTCTACTACCTTCGAAATAAACAAAAGAAATAAAATAATGATCCTGCCAACTCTTAAAGTTGAAAAAACTCTTTGGGGAAAAGGGTTAGAATTTATCGTGGGAATCGATGAGGTGGGACGGGGATCATGGGCAGGCCCACTGGTAGCTGCCGGCGTAATACTTCCTAAAGATTTCAGAATACCTTCCGGACTTAAAGATTCAAAACAACTAACAAAAGGAAAACGTGAAGAATTCAATGTCTTAATAAAAAGAACTGCACTTTGTTATTCGATTGTCGAAGTTAGCCACACGATTATAAATAAAATTGGAGTGGGGGAGGCAAACCAGATCGCATTTAGGCAGGTTATCAATAGGCTAAAACAAAAACCTGATTTTGCCATTATTGATGGGTTTCACATCAAATATGTAGCGAAATCCAAGCAATTGCCTATTAAATTCGGGGATGCAAAATGTGCCAGCATTGCAGCAGCGTCTATAATTGCAAAAGTTTACAGGGATCATTTAATGACAAGTTTATCTGCCATTTATCCCAAATATAGTTTCGAGCAACATAAAGGCTACGGGACCAAAAATCACCAAAAAGCCATCCAAAAGTATGGGTTTTGTGAAATTCATAGAACCGGTTACAATCTAAATTTTCTATTCACATGAACAAAACAACTCTCGGTAAATACGGGGAAGATCTTGCGTGTGACTTTTTAAAAAAATCCGGCTATAAGATAATCGAGTGCAATTTTAGAATCAGAGGCGGGGAAATTGACATAATTGCACTGGACAAAAATACTTTGGTTTACGTTGAGGTCAAAACAAGATCAAGCCATCAATTTGGCCTGCCAGAAGAATCGGTTACCTATCACAAATTAAAATTTTTGGAACGCGCTTCGAAATTTTACAGGCTTCAAAGGACGAACCTTCCGGATTTGGAAAGGATTGATGTTGTATCAGTTGATCTCATCGGCGGTAAGCCAAAAATTAAACTAATAAAAAACGCTTCACTTTGAACTTAAAATAAAACTGCAGTATAATCCACCATATGTCCAACCCAGGAGAAAGAGAGCCGATTGTAATTCCCAATCGAAAGCCAGGTGAAGGTACGTTTAGCTATCGAGCAAGACTCGGAAAATTAATTCCTAAGCGCCATGAACCAACCACAAAAGTTGCTGCGAGTCCAGATCGCGACAGAAGAATGTGGAGAGAAAAAGCTCACGATCTGATAGTATCAGCATACCATGGTTGGATTGCTGAACAAGGGGAACTTGCAAATGACAGGGTGGGTATGGATCTTTCCCACGGTTCGGCTGTCCCGGAATCTCTCCATGGCGAAAATTCATTTGATCGGGCTTATAGGCTCACATATGGAAAACCGATGTCGTATGACGACTTTATTAATGACGCCGAATTAATTTTGCAGACAGATCAAGAAAGAGCGGGCATAAGATACCCAAAGGTAAGCGAATTTCTAACTTGGGGGCGAATAAGAGCAAAGGAAATACGCGAGCAAGATCAAAGAAGAGATACAACGCGACCTTCTTAAGCAGGTTTGACTAGGCCTAAGGGAATCTTTTCCTCAAAAACATCAACTATATTTTGCGCTGCAATCCTACTCATTTCGCTACGTGTTTCAAAAGTTGCTGACGCGGTATGCGGAGAAAAAATTAAGTTTTTCATCTTAAGAAGCTCGGGAGAAATATCAGGCTCATGCTCATAAACATCAAGCCCTGCCCCCGCAATCTCTTTTTCTTTGATGGCCCAGATTAACGCTTCTTCATCAACTATCGGCCCTCTTGCGGTGTTAATCAAAATTGCTGAATCCTTCATTAATTTAAACTCTTCCCTCCCAATCAGATGTCTTGTTCTATCTGTCAGCGGTACATGTAGAGTTACTATATCTGACTTTTTTAGTATTTCGTGAACACTTTCAAATTTTGCATCTGTTAAAAGCTCAAAATCTTCACTTCTCCTAACATCAAAATAAAGAATTTTCATCCTTAAACCACCACCGGCTATTTGTCCGACAAAAGTACCAATTCTACCTAGTCCGATTATTCCAATAGTTTGTCCCCAAAGCTGATGTGAAAGAAAAATGTTTGGGTCCCACTTTTTATATTTTCCATCCCTCACAAATTGGTCTTGTTCGGTGATCATCTTATTTAATGCCAAAATCATCGCAAATGTATGTTCTGCTACGGATTCGCTGGCAACTCCTGGTGTATTACAAACAGTAATTTCTCTTTGCGCTGCTGCACGAACATCTATGTTGTCATACCCTACTGCAAAATTAGCAATAACTTTTAGATTTTTGGAAGCAGAACTGATAACACTTGCATCAATCTTGTTTGTTAAAAATGATAAAACTGCATCATAGTCGCCCAAAACTTTTTTTAGCCCCTCAACACTTAAATCCCTACCGGATTTATTAATTTCGACTTTGCAGCCTTTTCTTAAAAGTAGATCGACTCCAATTTCTGGAATTGGGTTTGTAATGTAAACGCTGGGCATTAAAGATATTTTATGCTTTTTAAAACGTCTTGGCTACCATTTCAGGTACTGTTTTTCGGTATCGAAGTAAATCTTCCTTTTTCATCTGCCCAGCTTGAGGACCCATATGTTGCAAAACGTGCGAAGCATTGATAGTGCCCCAAACCATAGCCTCATCTATTGTTTCACCATAAAAAAGTGCGGCTATAAATGCAGCGCAATAAGCATCCCCAACACCCGTTTTTTCGACAATAATACTAGGAAATATACCGGCTTTTAAAACTTTACCACCGTCCGAAACATAAGAACCTTCTTCTCCATCTGTTATCAAAATAATTTTTGGGCCCAGCAAGTGAAGCTTTGAAAGTAAGTCGTGGACATTAACTCGCTGGGCAATATCAATTTCCAGGATTTTTTTAGCCTCTTCAACGTTACACGCTAAAAGCTCGCAGCGTTCTAGTGTTTTCGGGTACCTTTTTATGTTTGCTTTAATCTGAAATGTTCCAGGTGAAAAGGCAAGTTTAGCGCCGGAACTGTCTATGTAGTGAGCAACCTCATCAACTATATTAGAATTAATAAAAGAATCTGATATTGAGGTGAAATAAACCCATGATGATTTTGCTAAATTCGGCAAATGGTAATACCAAGGTTGGTGATAAACAAGAGCGGTTCTTTCGCCCTGAAAACCAATTATTACCGAACTGTTAGAGCTCATCTTTGGGTCAACAACGATATATTCATTGGAGACCCCTGTTTCTTCAAGCGTTTTTTTTATCAGTTCCCCTTCTGAGTCAGCACCCAAATTTGTATAGATGGCAGTTTTTAATCCGAGCTTAGAAGAAGCAGTTGCTACATTTGCTGCGTTTCCAGCAACACCTCTTGCTAATGAATCAACAGGAATTTTATCTCCGTAACGCAAACAGATTTTACACTCTTCATGGTTTATGTCGCACTCTACGTTTGCATCGTGAATCTTAATAAAAGTATCTATTGTAGAGTCTCCTATGGTTATTAGGTCAAAATTATCTTCCATGTTATATTTCAAAACCCGGAATTTTATGTAAATGTGAAGCTTTTGGAATATTTAGTTTAAAGTCATCTATTGCAGCAATTACTTGTTCTGGTCTATTAACTATTTTAAAAACTTGCCTTTCTTCCGCTCTAATATACATACCTTTGGTAAATGCAAAAATTATTTCTTGCCAAAAATCACCATATAAAATGAGAGGCTTATGGTGCCCAAAGTGTAGTCTTGCAAGGCCCCAGGCCATACCGAATTCCGAAATCGTACCCGTGCCGCCGTTAAAAATGATAAATATTTGTCCAACTTCAAGAAGCTTTAAAGTACGATCTAAATAATTTTTTTCAACGAGTAGGCTATCCACATCATTAGTCTTGTCTCTCCCTTCAAAAAAAGGGCTGTCATCAGGGTAAAAAGTAATACCGATTGCCTTCCCTCCAGCGCTATGTGCGCCTAATGTTGAGGCTTTCATTATGCCGGGTCCGGCGCCGTTGACAACCGTATAGCCGTTTTTAGCACATAGAGCAGCTACTTCAAAGGCCGCTTTGTAGGGGTCGTCTGCTTCTTTTGCGTCTGCATAACCCAAAAAAGTAACATTTTCAATTAATGGAACTTTAAAAGGCTGTGCGTTTTGGGCAGTTGTCATAAAAAATATTATCCGTCAGTTTTAGCAAGCTTCGCAAGCTTTTCATACGCCAACCCAAAATCCGGTTCGTTAAAAAGCGCAGAAGAGGCAACTAGATAATCCGCGCCAGCCATGGCCAGCTTATGTGCGTTTTCAGAGTTTACCCCTATATCAATTTCTATTGGCAATAAGGCATTGTGCATTCGAACTAGTTTTATCCTTTCATATGTGTTTTCTCCAAGCTTTTGTCCGGAAAAACCAGGTTTTCCGGTCATTAGCAGTAACAAATCAATTTCGCTAAAAAAAGGTTGGGCTTTATCTATATCCGTGTCTGGATTTAAAGAAAGACCTACTTGTTTTTTTGATAACTTAATTTCTCTTATTATGTTATCAATCGGACTATCAATTTCCAAAGGGAAAATTATTCTTGTTATAAAATCAATTTGCGCAAGATCCGCAATGTAAGCTAAAGGATCAGTTACCATCAGTTGAACCTCCAATTGATTTTGAGGAACATGGTTTTTGATAACCTTGACCCCAACGGTTGTGTTATTGGCAAACTTTCCGTCAACAACATCTATTTGCGTAATATCACATACACGACCGGCTAATTCGAGTCTCCTTGTGTAGTCATCTTCATCATTAGTTAATATTCCTGGGATAATTGTTGCCATTTTTAACTTGATAGCTTACAAATCATACCCTTCTCCAATTTGAGGTATTTCTACCTTCACTTTTAATTTGCTTTCTAGCTCCTTGCTCAGAATCAAAGCTTGCTCGGTTTCACCATGCACCAAAAAAACTTGCTTTAAACCGTTAACCTTAGAGATCCAGTCAACCAATTGGGGCATGTCCGCATGTGCAGAATACGAACCGATAGACTTTATTTGGGCATTAACGCGTACACTTTTGCCAAAAATCTTAACTTCAGTCTCACCCTCAAATAGTCTTCTTCCAAGCGTGCCCTGTGCCTGATAGCCTACAAATAGTAATGAGCAATTAGAGTCTTCTAAATAGCGTAGGGCATGGTGAAGAATCCTACCGCCATTCATCATTCCAGAGCCTGCAATAATAATTTTTGGATTTTTACTCTTCTCAATTTCTTTAGACTCTGCAGCAGAAAGTGTCTGGTGAATTCGGTCGAGTCCAAACAAATCACCACTTTTGTATTCTTTGGTTATGTCTGCCCTTAAGTAGCCAGGATATTTTTCAAATACTCCGGTAACTTTTAAAGCCAAAGGGCTGTCTAAGTAAAAAGTTGGTTTCTCGCAACCTGAGGTTACGCAAAAAGCATCGATGTCATTTAACAGCTCCTGTGTTCTTTCAATTGCGAAAGATGGAATCAACAAAACTCCATTTTCAGTTATGGTTTTATTAATGACTGCAGCCAGTTTTTCTCTTCTTTTATTAATATCTTCATGAATTCTTCCACCATAGGTACTTTCACAAATTACATAATCTGCATTTGCAACAAACTCCGGGGGTTCCAAAAGTATCGAGGGTTTATTGCCAAGGTCGCTTGTATAGGCAAGTGTTTTTCCGTCTCCGCGCAGCACTGCAATAGCAGAGCCCAAAATATGCCCTGCATTTTTTAAAGTAAAAAACACTCCTGGAAAAAGTTCTATTTCTTGTTCATACTCAATGCAATCAAAAAGGCTCATCACTCCAACAACATGGTCAATGGTATAAAGAGGCAAATGGTCATTCCTTTCGGATTCTTCACGCATCAGTTTTTCCGTATCTTCCAAAACCAGGTTTGCAAGCTCCCTTGTAGGCCCTGTTGAATAAATTCTTCCCCTGAACCCATCTTTATATAACTTAGGAAGTCGTCCTACGTGGTCCAAATGCGCATGACAAACAACACAGGCATCTATCTCCTTTGGGTCGTACGCAAAATCGGCATAATTTCTCTCTTCTGCAAGCTTAAAACCTTGGAACATTCCACAATCAAAAAGAATTCTCTTCCCTCCAACTTCAACTAAAATATTAGAGCCGGTCACTTCTCTTGCTGCGCCAAAAAAATGAACTTTCATTATGTTTGTATATATCTTAAGTATCCTGTATCGACAAGACCAGCGTCAAGGTAAAATATAACAATGAAACTGTTTGTCTGGGATTTTCATGGCGTTTTGGAAAAAGACAATGAACATGCTGTAATAAACATATCCAATAAAGTGCTCAAAAAACTAGGCTACAGACGTCACATAACCGAGGAGGAGAATTTGTTACTCTATGGACGAAAATGGTTTGAATATTTTGAGTATCTGCTTCCAGATGAATCCCACGAAAAACACCTGGAAATTCAAAAGGCTTGTTTAGACTACGAAAAAGCTCACCCAAACATTATCGGAAACAATATAAAGCCAAACAACCACGCCCTCGATGTGTTGGAAGCAATCAGTAAAAGCCATCATGACCAGATTCTTATTTCCAATATGTCGGACGTTGCTCTGGAGATGTTTATGAATTCAATCGGGATTACAAAATACTTTCCAGCAAAAGCTTTTGCTTGTAACACTAGAAGTGGCAATAAGGTATATACAAAACAAGCAAGGCTAAAGGAATATCTAAGCGACAAAACCTTTGACAGCATCATAATAATAGGGGACACACCAAACGATATAGATTTAAAAAAAGTTGCAGGTGGAATTACGTATTTATACGCTCACCCATACCTAAAATTTAAAGATTGCAATCCCGACTACAAGATTAATGATTTAAGGGAAATTTTAAAAGAAGTTTAATACTCAGCAAAAATATTCTTTTATTCGGATATCCCCAGTGCAGCATTAATTCTGGTTTTATCAAAACCTAAAATATTTTCACTTTCCCCATTATCTTTATGGATAACGGTAAACGGCACACCCATTTGTCCGGAAATTTCGATCATTTTTTGAGCCTCATCTGGGTTTTCGTCAACCAATATTTCAGAGTAAGCAATGTTCTTCGAGTTTAGATAAACTTTTTCCATTTTACAGAACGGACAAGTTTGAGTTGTATACATTACCACTTTGGACATAAATTTATGATATCACAACAAAGGCTAACAATCTCCTGGGACAATAAAGAAATGCACCTATACCATCCCAAAACTTGCTGTAAGGTTTATAATTAATTTAATGCAAGGTTTCATAGAAGATGTAGCTAAAAAAGCTAAAGAGAACACTTATTTCCGCCAGGTTTTAGAAACAGGGATGCATACGCAAATTGTCATTATGAGTATCCCGGTGGGTGGTGAAATTGGTGAGGAAGTACATGATGACACCGACCAAGTGCTTTATATTGTTGAAGGCGAAGGTCGAGTTGTTTTAAATGGAGAAGAAAAAGCTTTTAAGGCCCAAGATATAATTTTGGTTAAAAGTGGAGTAGTGCATAATTTCATCAACACTGACAGACAAGATCTAAAAATAATTACTATGTATTCACCACCTCATCATCCTGCAGGCATTATTCACAAGACCAAGGAAGAGGCAGCTCTCGCAACCTACTAATGCTAAAAAACTCATATATTATTTTTGCCCTGCTCTCTGCAATCTCTGCAAGTCTTGTTGCAATATTTGGTAAAATCGGGCTTGGAAAAGTTGATACAACTCTTGCAACTACTATACGTGCAATTGTTATGGCCCTTTTGCTTTTGATAGCCACACTAATTTTAAAGAAGTGGGATTTATCACAAATTGACAATAAGGCGATGCTTTATATTTTTTTAGCTGGTCTTGCAGGTGCTACTTCTTGGTTATTTTACTTTTTGGCGCTTAAATTCGGTCCAGCCACATCGGTTGCAGCGCTTGATAGGCTAAGTGTTGTTTTTGTTCTTATCTTTGCTGCGATATTTTTAGGCGAGTCCTTGACTGTCAAGTCAGTTTTAGGCGGTTTGCTAATTATTAGCGGAGCTTTTTTGCTAATAAAATAACCATTTCAGACAAATTATAAACACTAAATAAAATTTATCTTTGAGCTCCTTGTTGGTTTAGCCTGAACATTGGATTTAATTGAATGTTTTGGGCACTTAAACTTCCGTCGGAATTTTCAGTCCCAAAAACTCCTACTTTAGTGCCTGTTTTTAGATCATCTTTTGATCCGTCTGATGTTTTGCTAATCGTGACACTCGAACCCAATAAAATAATTTTACTACCCCCATCCGCCAACTTTATGGTAATTGAATTTGTATCTGTTGAAATAATATCTCCAATTATCGGTCGCCCGGCTCCTTGCCTGCCTTGTCCGCTCGCCCCTCCAAATCTGTTTTGAGCGTTTACATTTTGGCGATTAATGCCCATTGATGGTGCTTTAGCTTGTTGGTATTTCATACCTCCAAAAAAAGCGCCTGCTCCAACAGCTACTGCAATTATTAATGTAATTATCGTTTGTTGTGCTTTCATTTTTTTTATAATATCACCTCCAATCAAACAATTTGTATTAATTATTCATATCTAAGAGCTTCTATCGGTTGTAGGCGTGCTGCTTTTTGGGCAGGATAAAGGCCAAAGATAATTCCGATGCCAGCAGAGACCGCAATTGCCAGTAAAATTGAAAATAGAGAAATAACAAAAGGGGAGCCTGTTAAGCTCAAAATTATGTACGATGCTATTATCCCCGCAGCCATACCTATTATTCCGCCCGTAAAAGTTAAAATTACCGCTTCAGTCAAAAATTGGGAAATGATAACCTTTCTTTTTGCCCCCAACGCTTTTCGTAGCCCTATTTCCCGCGTTCTTTCGGTGACTGTAACCAACATTATGTTCATAATGCCGATACCTCCTACCAAAAGCGAAATGGCTGCAATTCCACCAAGTAATGTTGTGAAAGTTGCAGTAGTCGATGCGGCTGTATTTAAGATGTCCTGCTGAGAAAAAATGGAAAAATCTGCCTGAGCTGGATTGTTAAATTTATGGCGGGCAAGTAGCAGGTATCCTACTTGATTTTGTGCATCTACCATTACATCCTGACTTTTCGCCTCAAGTGCAATTGAAGTAAGGTAATTGATACCAAAAATTTCTTTTTGGGCGGTTGTAAGTGGAATCCAAACAATATCATCCTGATTTCCGAATCCGCTCCCACCCTTGGAAGCTGTTTCGCCAATTATGTTAAAAGTTTGCCCGCTAATTCTTATTTGTTGACCCACGGCGTTCACCCCCACACCGAACAGATCGTTAGCAACCTGAGGTCCAATAACTGCCACTTTTGCCGCCCTATCCACATCTCGCTGAGCAATAAAAACACCATCATTAATTGTAATTTTATGGACTGCAAGATAAGGAGGAGTTACACCAATTACTTGTGTATTGGTGTTCGTTTTCCCCGTCGAGATTTGGGATCTTTTGGAAACTTCTGGAGAAACATTTGCAACGGTATTTACCTGACCTTGTGGGTTTGCAATAGCACTCGCGTCATCCAGCGTAAGCGTGGTAGATGAACCTGCAGCACTTCTTACAGCTCCTGTATTCTGGGATCCTGGAATAACCGTCAAAAGGTTTGCTCCTAGTGATTGGATCCTGTCCTGAATTGATTGCTGAGTTGCCTGCCCCAAAGAAACAAGTGCAATTACGCTACCGATTCCAATGACAATACCTAAAATTGCAAGTCCTGTGCGTAACTTATTAATAAATAATGTCCCGAAAGCTTCTGTTATTATTTCAGAATAAAGCATCCTACTTAGTACCTCTCACTTTTCTTTGAAAACCATTGTTTTTATCTGAAAGAATTCTTCCATCTTTAATCTGTATAATTCTTTTTGCGTGCCTGGCAATATCGGCTTCGTGGGTAATCATTACAATTGTATGACCCTCATCATTTAATTTTTGAAAAATTGCCATAATTTCATCTGCCTGATTTGAAGCAATATTGCCGGTCGGCTCATCTGCCAAAATGATGCTGGGGTTTAAAACGAGGGCCCTTGCAATTGCTACTCTCTGCTGTTGACCTCCCGAAAGCTGATTAGAAGTATGCCCAAGCCGGTCTCTCAATCCAACCATCTCGAGATATTTTTTTGCCCGCTCTAGCCTTTCTTTCTTTGGAATTTCTGCATAAACCATTGGAATCATCACGTTTTGCATTGCGGTTCTTCTTGGAAGTAGATTAAAAGCTTGAAAAACAAAGCCTATTTTGCGATTCCTTATGTCTGCTAATTCGTCGTCTGAAAGATCTTCCACATTTTCTCCATCCAAAATATATTTGCCTTTACTTGGCGCGTCTAGTGCTCCAATCATATGCATTAAGGTTGATTTACCAGACCCAGAAGGTCCCATTATTGCAACAAACTCACCCTTTTCAACTTCAAATGAAACATCGTTCAAAGCAATTGTTTCTACATCGCCTGTTATATAAATTTTAGAGAGGTGGGATACTTGAATCATAATAATTTTTCATTAGTTACCTCTTCCACCACCGCCTCCGATAGCCCTAAACGCCCCTGCACCACCTGCTGCGCCAAATGGTGAGGTAATACCTGTGGAAGTTGTCCTTGCGGGATTTATTGTACTTGTTACGACATTATCCCCTTCGTTGAGTCCTGAAATTATTTCTGTCTGCGTATCGTTAGTGTCACCAACTTCGACAGGCGTAGAAATCGGGTTGCTATTTTTAAAAATCCTGACTGATGTTTGTCCGCCGCCAGTTTGCACTGCAGTCGATGGGACCAATAGAACATTATCTTTAACATTTGTAATTATTTTTGCACTTGCTGCCATGTTTGGAAGAACGCCAGGAGCGTCAGTGTCAAATGCAATTAAAACCGTATAATTCGTGACCCCGCTCGAAACAGTTCCAATATTATCAACTGTTGCAACCTTGCCGGTAAAGGTTTTATTTTGTATAGAGTCTATAGTTATAGTTGCTTTTTGCCCGACTTTTACGCTTTGTATATCGACAGCCGAGACATTAAAAGTAGCGATTGGTAAGCTTTCATTTTGAATAACTGCGACCCTTTGAGTGTTCTGATTACTTTGCACAGATCCGGCTGTTCCTACGGAAACAGATGAACCTTGAGTTCCAAGCGCCATGCCGAAAATTATTCCAATATTTGTGATGGCTCCTGAAATAGGTGCAACAATAGTTGGGGAGGCTTGCTGATACAAAACAGATTTGTTGCTTAAATCAGCTTGTGCAGCTGCAATTGCGCCCTGTTGATTTTTGAAATTAGCCTCAGCTGCAAGCCAATCATCCTGTACAGTTGTAAATGCCGGTAATGTTCTATTCGAAACATTAGGACCACCATCCGAGTTTTGATACGTTGAATTTGTTGCCAAGTCTGTATATATTTTCCACTTGCTGTACAAAATAGATTGCAGGCTAAAAAGTGCAGCGTTTGCTGCATCCAAATTATGTTTTGACAAAAGATAAGCAGCGGAAGCTTGCGTAAATTGTTGCTGACCGGCAGAATCTAAAGTTATCTGGGCAATTTTTTGGCCTACAACCACTCTTTCTCCATCTTTCACATAAACATCAGAAACAACACCGCTTGACGATGTCGAAATATTTATTATGTTTGTGGAAAGAATTTGACCTGATGCTGTTATGCTTTGTACAAGAGATCCTTTTTCCGCTTGTGCAGTTTGATAAGTGATTTTTTGTGATTTTGTAAAAAGCTGTTTATACGCAAAAAAACCCAAAATCATCAAAACGACAATTACGAATATTGCCATTTTTCTATTAAAAAAAGGTTTTTTAAAAACACCAGAAGAAAAAACTCCGGATTTGTTTTTTTCAGCTTTTACTTCTTTTTTAGATGCCATATACGTACCTTATCTATATTTAACTGAGAATATGCTTATTTTTATAAGTCATCGATGTTTCTTAGAGAGAACTACTGTAAAAACAGACCCACTTTTTTCACTTTCTACCTTTATGAGGCCATTGTGTTTGTCGACGATTTGTTTTGCTATAGATAGCCCTAAGCCATAACCTGTTGCGTTTATTTTTGTCCTGGATTTGTCACCACGGTAAAAACGGTCAAATAAGTGCGGGATTTCCCGCTTAGCTATACCGTAACCCTGGTCTTTAATACTTACTGCAACCGATGTTTCTTCAGGTTTGGAGTTTATAGAAATCTTTGTGTTTTGCGGGCTGTACTTTATAGCATTATCCAAAAGAATTACAAACAATTCACCGATACTTTGTTTATCGGCTTCAATCTTTATGTCTTTGACAAGGTTAACAATTTTGATTTTTTTAGCGCTGGCAAGAGGCATCACTTTTTTAACACTTTCTGTCAAAACAGAAATAAGTGACACCCTTTCAAAATTTAGGCCATTGATTGTTTTCTGGTATTGTGTGAGCCTGATGAGACTATCGGAGAGGTTTTGCAACGAATTTACTTCTTCCAAATTGCTTTTAAGCAACCTCCGGGCGTTTCCGATATTCAGATTTTTATCCCTTAAATTCACCTCAATTTCTGATTTAAGCGAGGTTAATGGCGTTCGTAATTCGTGTGAGGCATCGGTTACAAACCTGTTTTGCTCGTCTACCATTTCGGCAATTGGTTGGAGTGTACGGCCAGCTAAAAAATATCCCGCAGCGCCCGCAACCGTAAGAATCCCTAAATTAATAAGTAGAAGGTTTAACTTTAACCTATTTCTAGCCTCAGCAATAAGTTGAGGGTCAAATGACCCTGATGCCGGAATAGGAATACCAAGCTCCTGTTCCAATCTTTCGTGACGAATTCCTTGAAATCGCTCAAATCTTCCAAGTTCCGAATTTATACCTTGATAAATAGCGATACTAAACAAGCAACTAACCACCATAATAATCACCAAATACCAAGCTGTTAATTTAAGTCTGGTTGAATGAAACATGTTATTTACCTAAGCGATATCCAAAACCTCGCAAAGTATTGATGATAGGGGTGCCACTAAAAGGTTTTTCAATTTTGTTTCTGAGGTAACCGATGTAGACTTCTACAGTGTTGGGAAGCACTTCAGAGTCGTAATTCCACACGTGATCTATAATCTGTTCTTTTGGAATTACCTTGCCTTTGTTCCTAAGTAAATATTCAAGTAATGAAAATTCACGGCTTGAAAGCTGGATAGGTTTGCCCTTTCTTTTTACCTCGTAAGTTATAGTGTCCAAAGTTAAGTCTCCAAAAGATAAAATTGTGCTGATAGTATGTTTGGGGCGCCTGGTTAATGCTTTTATTCTAGCTAAAAGTTCTTCAAAGGCAAAAGGCTTTGTTAAATAATCATCGGCACCTGCATTTAGGCCTTTTACCTTATCTGCAATTTGGCCTTTAGCGGTTAGCATTAAAATAGGGGTATGGTTTTTAGCCTGCCTCAATTGTGTGCAAATTTCAATTCCGTCCATGCCTGGCAGTGCAATATCTAAGATTATCAAATCATAATCTTCAGTCGACGCAAGATCATAACCGTCTTCTCCAGTATACGCAACATCGACAGCATATTTTTCCTGTTCCAGGCCCTTCTTTATAGAATTTGCTATCTTGTGTTCATCCTCAACAACTAAAACTCTCACGGCGGAATTATAATACTTTTCGCTGAGAAATAACTGAATTCAGCTAACAAGTTGAATTAGCTTAAAGTATAATTAACAACTATGGCAAAGAAGTCTTTTATAATTTGTGTAGTTTTAATTGCTATTTTGTCACTTATATTTTTACTGCTTAAATTTAAAAACAAGCCAACACAAACTAATATCGATCCTCAAAAAACAACAACACAAAACGAAAACAGCACTGCTCATCCCCTGGCCCTCTCCGTTATGCGTTCAAAAAATTATCCGGGTAGCGATTTAAAAACTGAACAAACCTTGTATGGCTCTGCCAACTACAAGAGGTATATTGTTTCGTACTTGTCTGAAGGCTTGAAAATTTATGCACTCATGGATGTGCCCATGGGCCAGAAACCAACAGGTGGTTGGCCTGTAATCGTTTTTAATCACGGATACATACCCCCTGACCAATATAGGACCACCGAGCGCTATCTTGCCTACACCGATGCTTTCGCCCGATCTGGATACATAGTTATTAAGTCTGATTACCGTGGCAACGGCAGTTCTGAAGGCGAACCTGAAGGTGCTTATTATTCACCGGCCTACGCAACAGATGTTCTAAACGAAATTTCCTCGATTAAAAAATACCCCGACGCAAACTCTGCAAAAATTGGAATGTGGGGTCATTCAATGGGGGGCAATATTACATTGAGAGATTTAGAAATATCAAATGACATCAAAGCCGCAGTCATATGGGGCGGGGTAGTAGGCTCATATAGCGATCTTATGAATAATTGGCAAAGAAAAGTTACATATAGACCGTCGACCAGGGAATTGGCACTTAGAAACAGAAATAGACAAGACCTAGTCAAACTTTATGGCACGCCGGATTCAAATCCAACTTTTTGGAATACAATAGACCCTTTTTATAACGTAAACTTGATCAATGCACCAATTCAATTGCATCAGGGGTTAAATGACGAAGAGGTACCTCCATTATTTTCAGACAACTTAGAAAAACAACTAAAAGCCAACGACAAAACAGTCGAATATTTCACATATCCGGGTGCAGATCACAATATTTCTTCACCTTCATTTGAAATAGCAATTGAGCGATCCATATCCTTTTTTAATAAATATCTTAAATAAAATGCTTGGTTGAAAAAATGCTAATTAAATTGGAACTTGCAATTCACAAGATCCAGAAGCTGGTTAGGGTTTTTTATAAGATCAACTTCTATCCAAGATTCAAATTTTTTATGCCTGTTTAAAGTCTTTTTTTCTGTATCAAAAAGGTCATCATCCAACCAAAAAAAATTAGAGTTAAAATCGATCGCTTCAGTTTTATCCAAGATAAAATTTGTTGGCTTCACTTTTTTCAAAAGCAAAAGTGTTTCAGCCTGCAAAAATTTGGAAAGGTAATTGATTGTATATTTCGCATCGCCATTGCATCTTGAGGTAAGCCACATAACCGTAAAGTTACTTAAGGCATACTTTAAAAATTCATCCAAGTGAAGTGCCGGCATGCCACCTCGCGTTAAAATTACTCCGTCAATATCTATATATAAATTTTTTGCCATTTAAGTTTTTGGGTATAGTAAAACAGTTAGCCTAGTATACCACCTCAATTGGTTGAACACGCCTAAACGCTAAAATGGTAAAATACTTAACTAGCCATCTGCTTCCTCATGAAATACTTAATTACCTTTTTAGTCTTCGCATTTTTTCTGACAAACAATGTATTTGCAATAAGTGACCCTCGGCTTTACCCTAACAACAAATTCGGAATAAATAGCCTTTCGCCGGAATCGGAAATAAATGGTGTTGCTGATCTGGTAAACAACAATGGGGATTGGGGATGGGTAGTGATTGTTATAAGAAAAAATGAACGCGACCTTGCAAGATGGCAGTCAGTTTTTGACTCCCTAACACAAAGTCACCTCACACCAATAGTTCGGATTGCAACTTCTGTAGACTCGCAAGGCAACTGGCAGCAACCAACAAGCGAAGACGCTCGCGCTTGGGCACAATTTTTATCAGCACTCAGTTGGCCAACCAAAAATCATTATGTACAAGTTTACAACGAGGTAAACCACAAGACAGAATGGGGTGGTAAGGTTGACGCTGCAAACTACGCAGTGGAACTGAATAAAACCATAAATGCTCTAAAGGCAAAAAACCAGGATTTCTTCGTTCTAAACGCTCCTATGGATCTTGCTGCAGGTACTTCACAGGATTCACTCGACGCCTCAGTGTTTTTTAAAACAATGGAGGTAACTGTGCCGGGCATCTTTGGAAAGCTAGATGGTTGGGCATCACATTCATACCCAAATCCGAATTTTTCAGCACCTCCACTAAAATCCGGGAGGACAGGGATTGATGGTTACAAATGGGAACTTGCACAAATAAACGCATTTGCTAAAAAAAATTTACCGGTTTTTATTACGGAAACGGGCTGGCGTAATTCGGGCTCAGAAGCAGTAGGGTTAACAGAGGTAGATATTGCAAATTATTATAAAACTGCTTTTGAAAAGGTCTGGAACGATAGTCAGGTTGTTGTTGTTGCACCATTTGTTTTCAATTATCCGGATTCATTGTTCAAAGCTTTTTCCTTCAAGGAAGGTGAAAATTGTGCGCTTTACTGCCAAGCCCTAAAAGATATTTTTAAAGTACAGGGGGCACCAGAAAGGGAAGACACAGGGCAAATACTGGCCTTTTCCCATTCACCAGAAGTAATAAATAATTCAAACACCAAAATAACCCTTGAGATTAAAAATAATGGCAATTATATTTGGGATACTAATAAAAGCTTAAAGCTTAATATAGATGCTACCGGCCTAGAAGTAGTTAAAATTACCTGGGAAAAGAAAACTATTTATCCAGGCCAAATTGCTAAGGCATTTATTGATATAAAAGCGCAAAAAGAGGGGATCATGCCATTTACTTTAAATGTTACAAACGATGACAATATCATTGCCCAAAAAGAGTCGTCTCTTCAAAGTGTCACCTATTTTGCTTACATAATAAATACAATCAGAACAATTTTCGGACCATCTAGCAGTTAATTTGTAATGTTTACGGCAATAATAACCAAAACTATATACGTCCTCATAATATTTTTCTTATCCTTCTTGTTTGGTGTTTTATATAGGCGAACTTTAAAATTGTTTAAAAATAAAAGCTTGTCAAAACGCGCAAATCACAACATAAGCACTGCCGACAGGTTAACGAGGTTATTCATCGCTATAATGTTATTGCTTTGGGGTCTGTATTCCTGGAGTCCTGTAATTTTATTCTTTTCGGGCTTTTGTTTCTACGAAGCATTTTCCAAATGGTGCGGTTTCTACGCAGCACTTGGCAAAAACACTTGCGATATTAACTAACTAATAAAAAATTAGAATTCACCGAGAAAGCCCCAACCGCGTCTGAGTATTATATCCTCCCGCTTTCCGTCAGAAGTAGTAGCTATAATAGTTACCCTTTCGTTTTCTGTATTTAACAGCTGATATGTGGGATTATCAAGGTGTATCAATGGGTCTAATTGTGGAAAATAACTATCTAAATCATTATTGTCTACCCAAGCTGCAAGAGATCTTTCTAGTGAATAATTAACAGCATGTTCACATTGTGGCAATGTGGCTGTTGTAGAAAAATCAAATACTGCTATTCTTGCATTGAACAAATTTTTTCCATCTACAATCATTACTTTTGGCTTACCTGTTTCTGGGTCTGTATATCTTTTCCAGCTCCTAGTGCCAGAATGAACCACGATAGTTCTTCTTCTTTCATCGTAATATCTGGCCATATACGCCAGATCTCTTTCAGCAGAGGTAGAGACGCCTCTTTCTCCACCCTGAAATCTTCTTATAAATCTTCCTACTTTACTTTCCACGCTCATAACGGGGTATTTTAACAGAATAAATTAAATCGTGTCAACTATAGGTCTTAGTATCTCAAAGGTAAGAAATTTTTGTTATAATCCTCACTTATGTCTAGAGAAAGAAACTGGTATATAGGAGGAAGATCGTATATCCGCGCTATATCTCCTGAACAAAAAGCGTCAATAATTAATTGGATTGAAGAAGTTAAAGGGGGAAAGCCATCACAGTCAGAACATGGCTTGATGGCCCAAAAAGGTTTTGTTAGGGAGCGTTGGGTAATAAATGACAGAAATTTTTTTATTCACACTGATCCCGATAGGTCGGGAACTCAATCTTGCCGAATACAGCTAATCTGTGGCACACATCATGCGAGAGAATTAAAAAAAGCAGGGATTCTAAAAGTATAAAATTGCAAAATTATGCAGATGTTGGCACGACTTTAATATTAAAGGCACCTTCAAGGGAAACCACTTCTACTCCTTTTGTGGTTGCTTGCCTGGATCGGGCCTCCCCGAACCCTATCCCAATTCCTCTAGTGGATCTCATTGACTTTAGCCCTAACGTGTCGGATTCCCTTCCCAAAGTATCTTGTCTTCTATATGCGTAAAAGTGTTCATATTGCTGCCTTACACCGTAAAATAAAATTTGAAATTCATCTTTTCTCACATCATCTTTTGAATAATGAGCAAGCATAGCATCTCGAATCTCATCCGGGGCAACAACTAAAGGACGTGCTTGCCACATATTGGAATAAGGCGAGGGGTTATGGTCTTTATTAAAAATTCCTCTTGACATTGACGGGTCAAAACCAAGTTTTGCAAATAAACCTATTTGATCTGCCCATGTTGCTTCATCAGTTTCGGATGCGTTAAGCCCCTTGATGCCATGCATAATCTCTTTCGTTTGTTTATCGTTTACGGACTGTGTAGTTAAGGGAACACCTGGATACAAACCCATCCTAAGAACCCCAGCAACATCTTGAGGTGTTTTATGTCCGACAAAAAAGCCGATTCTGGATGGCTTGTCGTCCGCAAGCTCAAAAAGCAAAATACCGCCTTCATTTACTACTAGAGGAACTTGTGTCGCATTCTTTTCGTCATCTATCCTTACAGCTGCAAGCAGTGTTTCTTGTTGCGAAGACGCATTTACCGCGTGGGCAACGCCATTTTCATCAACCGTGACTGTGCTCAAAAACTTTTCTCTTCTCTCAGCCTCTGCCGGAACACTTATTAAACGGTAATCAACCAAAGGGAGTGCAAACGGTTCAGCGCTGGGCAATTTGTCACCGGCGGGCGCTACATCATGACCAATGCTGCCTAAATCACCACCGGTTGTTGTTCTTGCGTCTTCAGGACTAGCCATAAGTTAGCAATTATAAACTAATTGGATAGACGTATCAAATCAAGGTTGATCAGGGCTGATTTTGGAGTGAAACATTCTTATTATAAATCCTGACTACTTATAGAATCTTTTGAATCAAGACTAATTTGCCTTCTCGATTTCTCACGACCACGTTTTGCCTGAACCGCAGCATAGGCAAGTATCAATAAACCGCAGGCTTTAGACAGTTCCCCTTTACCCCTCAACATATTCGCGGCAATCACTCCACCAGCAATTGACGTCGTTGTATTAATTCTTAGGCAGGCACGATTACTTTCACGGAAATTTTTTAATGTCACTCCGCTAAAAACAACACCCTCTTTAAGTTCGCTCAAACAGTCATCCAAATTATGAAGCGGGAAAAAAATACTATTAGCAAGGCCTATCGCAATGGGGTCAGGGGGAATGTGAGGTTTCGATTCATAATTTTCAACCATCTACACATTATACAAAAATACTTATTGTCTATCTTGTGGCTCCACGGGGAATCGAACCCCGCTTTGAACCGTGAAAGGGTTCCGTCCTAACCGATAGACGATGGAGCCTTTATAAGCCCGATAATTTTATCATAAATAAGTTCGCAAGGAGAAGCTAACTGGATTTACGATAAACCCATAGTATACAAACACGCTTAAAAATGCTAAAATGCAAAGGATATAAATATGGGTGGTAGTAGACTAGAAAGAAGAGAGGTCATAGACAGGGATTCTCCCTTAGCCGGGCATTCTCTTAACCAAAGAAAACTCAAGTCATCCAGGCAGGGTGAAGAGCGAATGACTACCCCCACACTAGATCCAACACAAACACAATCAGAAGGTTTAGTTACACCTCCTGAAGACCCTTTATTTACAAAACTTCTTGCAGTTGCAAAAAAACACGACCGAGCAGGTTCGACTATTCCCATAAGGCTTGGTGAAATTTCTCTTTCTATAACCGCTAATATTAATAAGTTATTAAAAGAAGATCCGGTAGTTTTTGCCCAGAAATACAAAGACTTAGAATATGCTGACCAGCCATGGGGATCACCGTATAAAAGTTTAATACCGCAAACTCACATGACCACTAATCTTATTAGAAAAAATAGAGGGTTTCGAGCAGATATTAAAGTATTGCGTGGCTTTGCGATTGCCGCAGAAACATTTGCAACCAGTTTAGGTCAAATAAAATTTGATGAAAGTGCTCAGTCAACAGCTACTTCTGCGCAAGTTGCACACGATAATATCTGCATTTTACTGGCAAAAACGCTTGACGCCACACCAGATGATGAAAAAACTATAAGAACTTTAGTAGTAACTTTCGGTGAAACTATCGGTCACGAACTTTCAAAACCAGCAAAATATCCTGCCAAACCCAAAAAAAACATAACCCACTAACGAACCTAAATTCGCAGCTTTATCAAACAGCCAACATTCCTACTGCTTAAACTTTTCCGAAATCTTCTCTAGCAAACTCTTTGCTGTACCTTGTCCGCCTAAACCAAATGCTAAACCACCTGCAATTGTAAACATTGCAACTATTCCGGTAAACAATATTCTTAATAATTCTTGAGCTACACCAAGTTGGTGCAAAACCAAAAAAGTTACAAATACCATGATCGACCATTGTGCGACTAAGCCGACAGTATGGGCAAGGTGTTTTCCCATGTTTTGGCTCGCTCCGTAGGCCAGACGGTAACCTAGTTTTGCAAAGACCATCCCAACCATCGCAAGAATTACGGCAACGATAACGTTTGGAATGTAAAGAATTACCCTGTTTAAGACTATGTTAACAGCATCAAGCTTCCAGGCTTGTAGCGTAGGAACCAGGAAAATTATTATCAAGCACCATCTTACAAGTTCGGCAATTATTTCACTCCATTCAACGCTAAAACCTTCAAGTTTTACTAAGCCGTACCTTGCCAAAAACTTTTCCAACTGAAACATTTTCAAAATTCCAAAAACTACACGGTATGCAACTGCCGCCACAACCAAACCAACAATTAAAATAACTAAACCTCCCACAAGAGAAGGAATGTAATTAATAAAGGCTGCCAGAGAATTTAAAAGTATTGTTGATACTGCTGTTGCTAAATCATCTACTATCAAATTAATTCACCTCCCTTCACATATCTTATTAATAAAGTAGGTATCCTATTCCATTTAAGGCAAAATAAATAAATAAATCAAATCTCATTGAACAAATAAGGCAAATTTTATATAATTCAGTATCCTAGACAATAAATTTAACGTTTAAGTTTAGAATCTAATTTAAGGGTCTGTAGCTCAATGGTAGAGCAGTTGCCTTTTAAGCAATTGGTTGAGGGTTCGAATCCCTCCGGACCCACCATCATAGAAAAGCCTATAGTTGCAAACTCCAAGCAATTTTGTTAAAATTCCACTTTATGGAAAGACTTCCGTGTGAAGAAGCTTCACCAAAACCAAAACTTGTTGTAGAATTTCATGGTTTTAATCATTCCCCTGCTAACGTTGAGGGAGTTAGAGCAATCGGTGGCGCGCTACGCACTCACCTTATTTCTTATCCGGGGAGAAATGTTTTATATTTTGAAGATGCATCCGGAACAATCACAAGCTCCAAAAATCAAAGAGAGACCATAAAAAAATTTGGGTTTCTTGGGTGGTTTGCCAGCAATACCCTATCGGATGAGGATGGACTAATTACCGAACAGACAATTTGGGATAGATTAAAAGCTATACAAGCAGGAAGTGAAGAAGATGTATTTAATTCGAATCTTTTCTCGATAAATCGTATACAAGATTATTTTTTAGCTCTCACGCTGGATGAAATAAGGGCTGAGCATGACTTTGAAGTTGATTTTGAAAAGCACGACCCAAAAACTCATGACAGACTTCGTAAAGAAGGTGATTATTTAGATTCAGACGAGAAAGACTTAAGCAAGATTTGGGGTAAGGGAGACTTCAAGCTAGTTGCAGAAAATGTATTAGAAGTTGGACATTCATTAAGGGTATTTAGTACCGCAAGGGATGACGATACAGTTCAAAACCTGAAATCAATTTGTAAAGCGCGTTTAAAGCAGGCCGGTAATTCTTCTATTTTCATATTATATGGAGCAGCACATTACGAATTAGTGGATAGTCTATCAAGAAAATTGGGAAATAATTCAAATGTCAGTACTAAGACAAACGTGCCGAAAAATTCCGAGGAACTGCAATTTCTGCCGCTGCGAGCCTTTTTAGAGGACGGCCAAGTTAGCTCGCTACTAGTTGCAAGATATGCTCTTACGGATGTCTTAATCACTAAATTGGCAGTTGAGATAGATCTTGCTGACTTTTCTTATAATTATTTAACAATATGCAAAGAGGTTGATAAAATTGTCCACAGATTAACTGAGCAAGAAATCAGAAAATTATGCGAAGAAAAAGTAGACCTGGCGCAATTTTTCCGTGAGCAACCGGAAGCTCATACTTTAACTGGCGCATTCCAGCATGTATAAGGGCCATTCTTTTTCAAAGTTTAAATATAATCTATAATCAAATCTATGAATTGGGTTGATCTATTGATTATTCTATTAATCGCCGTTTTTGCTCTGGATGGCCTAAGACGTGGCTTGTTGCTCCAGCTATTTAATATAATTGGTTTTTTCACAGCTCTATTGATGGCGCTAACATTCTATTCCCGCATCGCTGCTTTGATCAATAACATTTTGAACATACCCAAAATAGTCGCAAACCCCGTGGGTTTCTTTACAGCATGGGTTTTAACTGAAATTGTGTTTTTCAAAGTATTTAACCCCCTATACGACAAGTTTATTGGCAGGTATCACCATATAAAAATTAATAAATATTTGGGGATCATTCCAGCAGCTGGAAACGCGATCCTTTTTCTCGCTTTTATTCTTTTGTTTTTAGTTTCCTTACCGATCAAACCAAGTATCAAACAAGATATATTTGATTCAAAAATTGGTGCTCCACTTGTAGGTAGCGCTATGCAGCTGGAAAAACCCTTCAACGATATTTTTGGTCCGATCACCAAAGAGACATTAACATTTTTAACCGTTAAACCTGAAGACAAGGGGACAATAGACCTTAAATTCACACAAAAAAACACAACTGTAGACCAAGCAAGCGAAAAACAAATGCTTGATCTTGTGAATGCGGAAAGAGCCAAAGCAGGAGCAAAATCTCTTATCTGGAAAGATAATTTGGCGCAAGTTGCCAGACAATACTCTGCTGATATGTTTGCACGCGGTTACTTTTCACATTTTTCGCCAGAAGGCAAGGATGTCGGAGACAGATTGCAAGAGGCTGGCATACCTTATACCTATGCAGGCGAAAATTTAGCGCTCGCCCCGACGCTTGCACGGGCGCATGCAGGCCTTATGAATAGTGAAGGCCACAGGAGAAATATTTTGGATCCAGCTTTTGGGAAAATAGGGATTGGTGTTGTTGAAGGAGGCATTTACGGAAAAATGTTTACTCAAATTTTTACTGAATAATTGAGGGATTTAAGCAGCGATAACTACTGGACGCTCCTGCCCGTGGTTTAAAACAAGAGGAAGATTATCGGAAACTATCTTTATATTTATCGCCATGTACCTTCGTAAGCCTTCTTTTGCAACATTGAGTTCTCTTTGGCTCACAGTCAAAGACGTTTCAATTCTGCGGATTTGGGAATGTATAATTTGAAAAACCGGTTTTGCCTTTGTTGGCAAATTACAATCTTCAAGCGGGAAAGAATAATCGGGATTGTCCAGATCAACAAATATTTTATTCAACTGTGAAATGACTTCTTCTATATAAGGGTGTTTTCTCTCGGCCCTAAAATTAATTTGGCCAAATTCTGCTTTAGCTACTTGCGAACCGTTGCAACCTCCTCTTTCAAGCGCTTCAACAACCATTCAGCCTCCAACTAAAGGTTACAATTATAGCACTTTTCAGCTGTAGATTCAAATATTATAGGTCTACAACTCTAATTTAATGAATTAGTTTGTTAACCTCAATTGATTATTTGATCAAATTTACAAGAATGTCAAACAGGGGAGAGTTGCTGCTTAAAATTTATCCATTTTCGTAATTTGATATTTCTTGTCTCCAAAAAAACCGGTAACTTCCGGCATTACAATTGGCATGCCTAAAAGTTGCGCCGGGAAAACGGTGTAGTCACCAAAACGCTGGTTTGCAAGATCAACACTGCGAAGCAGTTTCTCTTTTTTTCGATCGGCAGGGAACAGGGAAAGAGGCAGACTCTTTTTGGGTACAAGCATTGCTAGCGTTACACCACAAAAAATGACGTTTTTAATGGGCCAATTAGCAGATATCTTCTTGCATAAGTCGAAAAAAATTCGACCTGAATCTATATATTGTTGCAAAGTTAAGTGTCCCCAATAATTTTCCCCGCCATGACCTTCACGCAGACAGACAGCAACGTAGCGTCCCGCAAGACCCATTTGCCGGGCTTTTCCGGCTGCTTCTTCACAAAGGTTGCGGATAACTTTTTCTATATCCTGGCGTTTAGTTAAAAGTTGGTGTGTTGTGTAGGTACGCCCGACACTTTTGGCGTCTGCAATTTGCCTAATTGGCATAATTGACGAGCTATCAATTCCCCGACTGATATTGTAAAGATGTACTGACCAATGTGGTCCAAAATGTTTATACAAAAATTCTAAAGAACAAGACCTGAGTTTCGGAAATGAATTAATCCCCAGTTTTTCCAAGTGCCTGAACAATCCAAAACCAAGCCCGCACACACCCATAAGCTCCGACCGGTCTAATACTTCCAGCGCGTTGTCCTCGGTTATCCAAAAAAGACCGTCTGGTTTTATTTGGTTTGAGGCAAGTTTGGCTAAAAATTTGTTATGGGAAATACCAACAGAACAAGTTAGGTAATCACCAACTTCCCGTAATCTTTTTTTTAGGTCAAAAGTAATATTAAAAACATTGCCCCACAAGTGTTCTGTTTCGGTTACATCAATAAAACATTCATCCAGCGAAAAAACTTCACAATGCGGAGAGTAAGAAGAGCAAATTTTTATAAACTGATGGCTTATATACTCATATTTACTAAAATCTGCAGGGACTAGAATAATATCAGGACAAAGTTTTTTGGCGTCATATGTACGGCTTCCTGTACCCACACCATATTTTTTGGCCTCCACGGAAGCGGCAATAATACAGCTCCTACCTTCTGCCTTCACAATACCCACAGGCTTGCCCCGAAGGGCGGGATTTGCTTGCTGTTCTGCAGTTGCAAAAAAACTATTTAAATCGGCGTGAACAATAATACGTTGATTGTTCATGGTTAGTGGTTCATAGCCCCGGCAAAAAAACGCAAAAGCCTATTTTTATCCACAAACCACCAACTATCAACTAATCCAAACTCATCACTTTTTTGACTCTCCATGAATAGTTGCTGCTGTCGTATTCCAGTTTAAAATTGGCAGTCTGTGAAGAACAAATTAAATCTACAAACCGAATATTACCTACTATCCGGGAAGTTTTTAAAATTACTTTTTCAAATTTTACAAAACGTCTTTGCCAATTCATAGCAATCGGAAAAATATCACCGTCAAAAAAAGCCCAAACACTAACTTTTTCGTCAATTTCGGTCTCCATAACTAAATAATACCCAAAGAAAACCCGAAATGCAACAGTCTATTTGGCAAAAAGCACAAAATCTGCTTACAATAGAGTTAAGTCTGCCAATGTATGTCACCTCGTACAGGGATTATTTAGAATATATAGAAAAACACGGCAAAAGTAATATATCTATTGCCAAAATATCAGTTGTTCTCATCCTGGCACTTTTTCTGACTCTTTCACTGGCAACGACTTACTCGTCTTATCAGAATAAAAAAATAGAACCGCAAACTGCCCAGGTCAAATATTTCAACACCGCTAATGACGCTTTTTACAAAAGTAGTCAAGCATTGGATGACCTGGAATCCTCATTCCAGGTAGCAGGTGTTAAAACAGAAAAAATAGATTCTCTTAAAGAAAGTTCACAATCAGCTACAACTCCCGGATTTTTTATTACGCTGGGTGATATTCAAAAATCAATCGCTCAAATAAAAACCACCAAAGATAGCATTATTTATGAAAGAGATCAGCTAAAAAAAACAAGTGCACCTGACATTTACAACACACTCAACAACCAAATGATTGACTACCTTAATCAGTCGGAGGCATTTTTAATGGAAAATGAAAAAACGCAGGAACAATTAAAAGATTTGGTTTTAGCATCTGGACCAAATTTTTATCTGCCTATCCTTTCTGATGAACAAATGTGGCAGGGACAAGACGTAGATAAGATAAAAAGTTATTATGAAAATAAAAAGAAAGACGCACAAGGTGCTGCAAAGCTGTTTAAAAAGATTGAAGTAAAGCCTGAGCTAAATGATTACAAGAATACACAGCTTTCTTTTTTTCAACTCGTCGTAAATGTTTCCGATAACATTTTAAATGTTTTAAACAGAAAAGTTACTCCCGAGACGAACAATCCAGATAGCGCTTCAGTCCAAGAAGAAGCTTATCAAGTGTTGGTGGGAGCTAAAAGAGACAACGAAATTATTGCCCAACAGCTACTAAACGAACGCCAAAAACTCACATCGACGGAGGTGTATAAAAATGCGCTTGCTTCTTTAAGAAACAGGGAAAGAATCATTGAAAGCGGCTTATCCCAAGGCAATAAAGTACAAATCAATTCGACAAGTGATACTCAAACAAAAAACATTTTTATCTCATTTTTAAATTTTAGTGGGTTTACAAAACAATAAACTCTTTTGTTAAAATATAATAAAAGGAGGATAAAACATGGATCCAAATCAAAATGATCAAGCAAATCAAACGCCACAAATGCCAGCGGACGATGGAAGCACAGGACAAAACCCTATGGCTACACCGCAACCGGAACCGGCAACTGAACCTACACCTGAACCGATAAGCATGCCAGAACCAACAGCAACACCTGAGCCAACACCGTCGCCTGCTCCAGCAAGTGACGTTCCCCAAGGGCAAGTGGAAGAGATTACCCCGCCACCACCCATGGTGGAAGAACATCCACAAGACGAACAGCCGGCAGGCACAAATCAGGGAAGCGCAGGGGACACAAACCCCTTAGCTTAAAAATCAAGGGCAGTTCTTTCAATAAAGGGACTAATTTGACGCTTACAAAACTAAAAAACAACTTTAAAGCCGCAATTTTTATTGCAATATTTTGTGCATATTCTCTCGGCTTATTTTTTCTTGGCCAAAAATTTCAACCGCTAAATACAGATAGTGATTTAAATAGTCAGCCAAAGGAAGTTGTAGAAAAAATTCAAAAACCGTTACCAAAAGACGAAGCCCAAACAGCACAGGTGCTCTCTTCCTATGTCAAACTTTGCTCAAACACTACTAATTCATTCCAGGTTTCTTATCCAAAAGATTGGTTTACGACCTATAATCAAAAAGAAGAGGAGTGCACATATTTTGCACCTTACTCATTCGTTCTACCTCAAAATCCGGATGCAGATTTTACGCCGATAACCATAAAGATTATAGATAAGGACTCATGGGATCAAGCCGTAAAAGATCTGCAAAATCCCAACGAGTTATATAACATAATTAACTCCAAAAATTTGGAAGTGAACGGAAAATCCGTGAAGTATATAGAAGCTCAATCTACTGGAAACTTAAAGCCAAAAGGATTTACAAAAATAACCTATTTAATTTTTGATAGCAACAAACCTGTTGAAATTACCTATAATCAGTTAGATGAAAAAGAAGACATTGCAAACATTAAAGATGTTCTTAAAAATATCGTAGATTCGTTTAAGTTTTTCTAAACAAAAGAAAAGGCTTCTCTTTCAAGAAGCCCTTTCGAGTTACCTATCTTGCGATAAGCCCAGTATTTATACTGCGGGAAAAACATTCTGTCAATACACCAAAACAAGGCTATTTTTGGGGAAATGGTATACTTTTTTAAAAGTGAAAATCCAAGACGGTAAAAAAATATATTCAGTATCCGAAGTAAACTACTTTGCTAAAGAGACACTCGAGCAAATGGTCGTTTGGGTTGAAGGTGAAGTGTCGTCATTTAAAAAAAATCCCAATTGGAGTTTTTATTATTTAGACTTAAAGGACGATAAGGCAGTTATTCCCTGCATTGCAAGTGGCTCAGTTATCGACCATCTGGGGGATGATATCCTAAATCAAACAGTGATTGCCTTTGGCAATCTTACGCTTTACGAAGCAGCCGGAAAATATCAATTAAGAATCCAGCACATAGAACTAGCTGGTGGTGGCCAGCTTTACAAAAAATTAGAGGAATTGATAAAAAGGTTGAGAGAAGAAGGACTTTTTGACACCCGACACAAAAAAGATGTTCCTCTTTATCCTAGAAAAGTTTGCATCGTTTCGTCTGTCGGATCGGATGGTTGGAATGATTTTAAGACGCACACGGTCGACAAATTTCCAATTATAGAGTTGTATAGTGCTGATATTCGCGTCCAGGGCCCAAAATCGATTACAGATCTTTTAGAAATATTACCTCGCATCGACAATCAAGGTTTTGATACAATTGTTATAACTCGAGGCGGAGGTTCAATTGAAGATTTGGCAGCTTTTAATGATGAAAGTGTGGCCAAAGCAATCTTTAATATGAAAACTCCCACAGTTGTTGCTATAGGCCATGAGGCGAACGAATCATTAGCAGAATGGACTGCTGACGTGCGGGCTTCAACACCAACTGATGCTGCCAATATAATTACGCGGGGTTGGCAAAGCGTCTTAGATAAGCTCGACACAATTAATCAAAAACTAACGGCAAAGTACACTCGAATAAATGAAACAAACCTCCAAAAGCTTGATAGTTTATATTTCAGATTAACTCAGGAAAAAGTTCGTATACGTGAGTATCCGCATCGCCTGTCAAGCTTGTGGGAATCATTAAGACGCCATGAAAAATCAATCATCTTTGACAAACTAAATGAGCAGAGTATTTTTGGACAACAACTTAAAAAAAGTGCTTATGTCCTAATAAAAAATAAAGAAGCAAAACTTTCCGAGATCCGGCATTCTCTGGTGTTACTTTCTCCAGAAAATACTCTAAAACGCGGATATTCTATAACAACTGACCAAAATGGAAATGTTATTAAATCAGCTTTCGATGTTGTTATCGGACAAACATTAGATGTAAAATTATCAAGCGGAAAATTGACCGCACAGGTTAAATCAAAAAATCAATGACAACAAAACACCCTCCGCAAGAAGTCAATTTTTCCAAATCAGTAGCACGGCTTGAGGAAATAGTTGCAAAGCTGGAAGAGCCGGATTTGGATTTGGAAGAAGGATTAAAGCTTCTTGAAGAGGGGGTTAGGCTTCACAAAGAATGTAAGCAAAAACTTACAGCAGCAAGTGCCAAAATTACTACAATCCTCAAAGAAGAAACGGCTGAATAAAATTAAAGAAGGTAAGGTAACATGATACACATACTTCACGGTGACGATATAGATGCCTCATACCAGGAGCTTACTAAACTGCAAAAGCAACATAAAGATTTCGAAAAGACATATCTTAGCCCGTCTGACGAAGAATCTATATATCAAATTTTGCTCTCAAAAGGCCTTTTTGAATCAAAAAAATTTATAATCTGTGAAAATTTACTAGGCGGGAAAAAAGTTCAAAAAGTTAAACCGGAAATTTTTAAAGATCTGGCTCCAGATAAAGTTGTAGTAATCTGGGAAAAGCAAGAAATCTCGCCTGCTCTATTAAATAAATATAGCAATTTTGCCCAAATAAAAAAATTCAAATTACCGACAGAGATATTCAATTTTTTGGATTCGATTTCCCAAGACGTCAAAAAAACAATTTATCTCTTAAAAAAATTAGAGCACGAAAAAGTAACCTCAATTAGCTGGCAATTAGAAAATCGTTTGTTATTGCTTATTTTATCAAAGCTCAACTTCACCCAAAATGAAATATCGCGTATAACCGGTAGAGCACTAATGTCTTGGCAATTGGAAAAACTAAGACAACAAGCACAAAGCCTTAGTATTGAAACTCTTAAAAAAATGTTTACTGCAACTCTCAGAATCGAAACGCTGATAAAAAGTGGCAAAACACAAGTTACCGAAAGCACTCTGTTGTCCATGATGCTTCTTAAATATTTAAGTCACCAATAACACTAGGTGTTTTCACTAGAGATATTTTGTTACAATAAATATATATTGACTGCCCGGTATCCATCTAAAATTTTTTTAGGGCGTCTTAAGTTTACTAATGCAAGATATTGTTTGGTTTAAAGACATAGATAAAAACGATGTCGCAGACGTTGGCGGGAAAGGCGCAAATCTTGGTGAACTTCACAAAATTGGTGCTCCAATACCAGATGGTTTTGTTGTAACAGCTGGTGCTTATTTCAACAACATTAGGGCATCAGGGGCACTCGACCGCTTACGTGGAATCCTCTATAACGTCGACGTTGACAACCCTACAAGTCTTGAAACAAAAGCTCTTGCTTGTCAGGAAGAAATTAAAAAAATCAAACTTGACGAAAAACTCGAAAAAACACTTTATGAGTATTATGAAAAGTTGTCAGGTAAACATGAGGCTTTTGTTGCCGTTCGTTCATCGGCAACTGCAGAAGATCTTCCTGAAGCTTCGTTTGCAGGCCAGCAGTCAACTTTTCTAAATGTTAGAGGTAAAAAAGAGCTTAAAGAAGCTTTACTTGCAGCGTGGGCTTCACTTTTTGAAGCGAGGGCAATTTTTTACCGCGTTCAAAAAAACTTTGATCATTTTAAAGTAGGAATCGCAATACCGGTTCAAAAAATGGTGCAATCCGAAACTTCAGGGATTATGTTCACAATGGATCCTGTTACTAATAATAAAGACATCATTATTATAGAAGCAATTTTCGGGCTTGGTGAGTTAATAGTTGGCGGTATCGAAACACCCGACCACTACGAAGTCACTAAAAAAGATTTCAAAATTACAGCTAAAAAAATTGTCGCCCAGCATAAACAAATGATAAGAAGCGACAAAGGCAACAAGACATTACCTGTTGCACCGGCTTACAAGAGCGAACAAAAGTTAAAGGACGAATTTATAATAGAACTGGCAAAAATAGGAAGCAAAATCGAAAAACACTATTTCTTCCCGCAAGATATGGAATGGGCATTTGAAGATAATAAACTTTATCTTGTCCAGACCCGTCCGATAACCACAATAAAAAGCACAGACAAAATAAAAGATACTCAAAAAGTTCAGACTTTTGAACAAAAAGACGTTTTAGTCCAAGGCGCACCAGCTTCACCGGTTATTGGAACTGGAAAAGTAGTCATTATAAAAAACATCTCAGAACTCGGAAAAATAGAAAAAGGTGATGTCTTAGTTACAGAAATGACAAATCCGGATTTTGTACCTGCAATGAAAAAGGCGATCGCCATTGTTACTGATCGTGGTGGCAGGACTTCACATGCAGCAATTGTTTCCAGGGAATTAGGTATTGCATGTGTCGTTGGCACCGAAGTGGCGACACATGTATTAAAGGACGGAATGGTTGTCACGGTTGACGGCTCAAAAGGAGTAGTTTATAAAGGGCAATTTATTGGATCAAAAAAAGACATTGCGCGGGAAGCAAGGGAGCAAAGTGAAAAACATTACAAAACTGCAACTCATGTTTACACAAACCTAGCAGAACCTGACCTCGCCTCTAAAATTGCAGCAAAAAATGTTGATGGAGTGGGACTTTTGCGGGCCGAGTTTTTATTGGCTGAAATTGGCAAACATCCAAAAGAATTTATTTTCGAAGGTAAACAGCACGAATATATTGATAAACTCGTTGACGGGTTGAGTAAATTTACAAAATCCTTTAATCCAAGACCAGTTATCTATAGAGCGACAGACTTTAAGTCTAACGAATACAAAGACCTCAAAGGAGGAGATAAATATGAACCACAGGAATCAAACCCGATGCTTGGGTATAGAGGGGCTTTTAGGTATATAAAAGATCCTGATGTTTTTAAGTTAGAACTGGAGGCCATTAAAAAAGTACGCGAAAAATATCCGAACCTCCATTTAATGATCCCGTTTGTCCGAACTGTTCGCGAATTGGAAATAGTCAGGGAGATTACAAAAGAAACAGGTCTTTTCGAAGATCCAAAATTTAAGTTCTATATGATGGTGGAAATCCCATCGAATGTAATTCTTCTTGAAGAATTTATTAAAGTTGGCATTGACGGCGTCTCTATCGGTTCAAACGATTTAACAATGCTTGTTTTGGGTACTGACAGGGATAATTCGGAAGTTGCAGGCGAATTTTTCGAAATGAACCCTGCTGTACTTTGGGCCCTAAAAAGAATCATTGAAATATCAAATAAATATAAGATTACCTCATCAATTTGTGGGCAGGCGCCTTCTGTTTACCCGGAGCTGACACAAATGCTTGTCAAATGGGGAATAACTTCAATATCTGTTAATCCGGACGTTATAGATTCTACACGCGAAATAGTTTATCAGGCTGAACACAACTTGATTTCAAAGGCTACTTAGTTATAAAAATAATTATATGGCAAAAATTAAAAAGATAATCGGAAGGGAAGTACTGGACAGTCGTGGGTACCCGACTGTTGAAGCAATCGTACAATTGGAGGATGGTTCTGTTGGCAGCTTTGCGGCCCCAACGGGCGCATCAATAGGTAGGCACGAAGCTGTAGAACTTCGTGATGGGGACCCTAAACGTTTTAAAGGAAAAGGTGTTCTCAAATGTCTTCAAAATATTCTCACAGTTTTGGCGCCACGCATTATAGGCAAAGATGCAGCTGATCAGCAAGGAATCGACAAAGAAATGATCACCGCTGATGGTTCCAATGATAAATCAAGACTAGGTGCAAATACCATCATAGCCATTTCTGTAGCTGTCACAAAGGCTCAAGCAGCTTCAGAGCATATGACCGTCTATAAATACGTCTCTAAATTGTTAACAGGCACAGATACACAAAAATTTCAAATTCCAACGCCTATGTTTAATATCCTAAATGGCGGAAAGCACGGAGGTGGGAATACCGATTTTCAGGAGTTTATGATAGTTCCCCCGCAAGCAACTTCTTATTCCTCCAATTTAAGAGTAGGTACCGAAATTTATTACGCCTTAAAAGACGTTATTGCCAATCATAGCGGAATAACACTGATCGGTGACGAAGGTGGCTATGCTCCGGTTCTTTACTCAAATACAGATGCTCTAAAAATAATTGAGGAAGCTGTCCAGAAAGCGGGATATCAATTAGGCACGGATATTTTCTTTAGTCTCGATATCGCAGCTTCATACTTTATGGAAAACGGAGAATATAAAATCAAAGATAGGCCCGTTGCGCTTTCCACAAGTAAATTCATCGAATATTTTTCAGCTCTGTACGATCAGTATCACGTTTTGTCACTGGAGGACCCACTTTCCGAAGATGATTGGGATGGCTGGGCTCAAATTACTCAAAAATTAGGCGACAAAGCTTTGATTGTTGGTGACGACTTGGTTACAACAAACCTGGAAAGACTAAATAAAGCCATTGAAAAAAAATCTTGCAACGCAATTATAGTTAAGCCAAACCAAGTTGGAACTATTTCCGAAACACTCGAAGTTGTTAAAAAAGCTAAAGCTGCGAATATAAAAATTGTCGTTTCTCATAGGTCTGGAGAGACCAACGAAGATTTTATAGCAGATTTTGCGGTTGGAATTAATTCTGAATATGCAAAGTTCGGCGCTCCTGCAAGAGGTGAACGCGTAGCCAAATACAATCGTCTTCTTGAAATAGAATACGAACTTTCATAAATGCTTCGCATAACTGGTAAGCCAAAGCCGATAGTGCTTCTAATTTTAGACGGTTGGGGTTTTGCAGACCCCGGGCCAGGTAATGCCATAACTCTTGCTAGCCCAAAAAACTTTAACGAATTGTGGTTTTCTTATCCTCACGCGCTTCTGGCAGCTTCCGGACAGGCAGTTGGACTTCCGGACGGAATTTTCGGAAACAGTGAAGTAGGCCATATAAATCTTGGTGCGGGCAGGGTTGTTTTTCAGGACCTTCTCAGGCTCAACAATGCAATAGCTGACGGCTCATTTTTTCAAAATGAAGCATTTCTCGGTGCGCTGGAACATATTAATAAAAACTCCTCAAGCATACATTTAATGGGCTTAATAGGCCTTGGTGCAGTCCATAGCGAAATCAGCCACCTTTATTCATTGTTGACATTCTTGCAAAGAAATAAAGTTGCGCCTTCGCGTATTAAAATTCATGTTTTTACAGACGGGCGGGATAGTCCACCCAGCTCAGCCAAAACAGTAGTCGCAGCCCTTGAAGAAAAATTAAAAAAGGAGAATTTGGGGCAAATAGTGTCTATAAGTGGACGTTATTTCGCCATGGACCGTGATAATAGATGGGATAGGACTGCTAAGGCCTACTTTTCGATGGTAGGCAAAGGAGAGAATAAGGCAACCAATGTACTTGAAGTGATCGACAAATCTTATGCTCAAAATATTACGGATGAATTTATCATACCTACAACAATTACGGGTGCGGAAGGCAAGCCAATTGGTCCTATCGAGCAAAATGACGCCGTCATATTCTTCAATTACCGACCCGACAGGGCAAGGCAAATTACAAAAGCTTTTGTTTTGGACAACCTGTCGCAACTAAAAACTTCATCGGGAGAAAATGTACAGGGATTCGAACGTGGCCCTAAGTTAAAAAACCTTTATTTCGTTTCGCTCACAAGATATGAAAGAGATTTGCCTGTAACGAAAGTAGCCTTCAGCCCCGAAGAAGTAACTATGCCCATAGCTCGAGTTTTTTCTGAAAGGAGTATGCAGCAAATTCATATTGCTGAGACAGAAAAATATGCCCACGTTACATATTTTTTTAACGGAGGCTTAGAACAACCTTTTTCTGCGGAAGACCGCTTACTTATCAACTCTCCAAAAGTAGCCTCTTATGCCCAAGCACCACAAATGGCAACTAACGAGATAACCACTCGAGTAGTAGAAAAAATAAACTCAAAAAATTATGACTTCATTATTGTTAATTTTGCAAATGCTGACATGGTTGGGCATACAGGTGATATAGCAGCAACCGTAAAAGGCGTGCAATGTATAGATGCAAATCTTGGAATAATCACAAAAGCAGTTTTGGCAATAGGCGGTGGCTTGATTGTCACTGCAGATCATGGAAATGCTGAAATCATGCTAAACCCGGGCACCGGTGAACCAGATACAGAACATAATATTAGCCCTGTTCCCGCCCTTTTTGTATTCGAAGAACTACATGGTCAAAACACACAGCTACCACAAGGCTTGCTTGCTGATATTGCGCCAACAATCCTCGGCATTTTGCAGATCCCTAAACCTACGCAAATGACCGGCCGCAGTTTACTCTAAAATAAAATTACAAATTCACCCTTTGGTTTAACTTTCGGTATGACGTCCGAAATCTTTCCTCTTAAAACTTCCTCATGAAGCTTAGTCAGCTCCCTACAAACAGCAATATCAATATCCCCAAAAACTTTTTTAATTTGTTCTAGCAATTTTATAACCCTAAAAGGGGATTCATAAATAATAACTGTTGCCTTCACGTTAGAAACCGCTTGTTTTGCGTCACTTAATAACTTTTCGCGTTTGCCGTCTTTTTTAGGCAAAAATCCTAAAAATAAAAATTTGTCCGTCGGCAAACCAGAAAGCGTAAGTGCAGTAATTGATGCCGTTGCTCCGGGTATCACTTCAACTTTAATACCTCTTGAGGTAACATCTCTGATCAGCTTGAATCCCGGATCGGAGACCAGTGGCATGCCGGCATCGGAAACGAGAGCTATATTCATATTTTTTTCCAGGTCCCCCGTTATAGAACTTATCGAATGCTCTTCGTTGAAATCATTAAATATCACCATTTTTTTCTGGATATCATAAGTATTAAGCAGTTTTCCTGTGATTCTAGTGTCTTCGCAAAGGACATAATCAACAACCTTCAGGGTTTCGATTGCCCGCAGCGTTATATCTTTTAGATTACCAATCGGTGTAGCAACGACAAATAAGATCCCCATAACTGCATATTGTCTAACTATAATGATTCATCGTCAAATTGTGCAAAATGTTTTGTAGTTATTAATTATTATTAACTCTCATATTAATACAAAGTTATTGGGAAATCTGATAGTATTAATGTAGAAACACAATGGTTAAATTGCCTGATGAATCCATAACAGAGGCAGAACAACTGGAGACTTCAACTCGTCCCACTCTAAAACAAAAAAAAATTGGCAGGTTCTTGCGCATTCTCGGGCCAGGAATCGTGACAGGTGCAGCCGATGACGATCCGTCCGGTATAGCAACGTATTCACAGGCAGGCGCACAATTTGGCTTCCATTTACCATGGACCATGCTTTTTACCTACCCTCTCATGACAGCAGTACAGGAGGCCTGTGCCCGTGTTGGAGCTGTAACAGGTAAGGGGCTCGCAGCAGCAGTTCGCGACCATTATTCCAAAAAGGTATTGTACCCTGTCGTTGCTCTTGTAGTGACAGCCAATACATTTAATATCGGCTCTGATATTGGTGCTATGGCAGCCAGTACCCGCTTGCTCTTGCCAAATGTACCATTTGGTTTATTAGCGCTTAGTTTTGCTGTTATCATCCTGCTTCTAGAAGTCTTTGTAACCTATAAAACATATATACGCATCCTAAAATGGCTGGCAATGGCTCTCTTTGCATACTTTATTACGGCACTTTTGATTAAAGTGCCTTGGGTTGAAGTTTTGAAGGCTACCTTAGTGCCTCATGTCGAGTGGAATAAAGATTTTCTCTTCATCATAGTTGGTATCTTTGGAACAACCATTTCACCGTACCTGTTTTTTTGGGAAACCAGCAACATTGTGGAAGATGAAATTGCAGAACATAGGTTAGCAGAAAGCGGAGGCATACCCAAGTTAACTAAACCTTACCTAAAGAGACTCCGGATTGATAATGCCGTAGGAATGCTATTCTCTAACGTATCCGCCTGGTTCATCATAGTGGTGGGTGCGGTGGTTTTAAACCAATCTGGTGTGACAAATATTGCCAGCGCTGCAGATGCTGCAAGAGCACTTGAACCACTGGTACATAGTTTTCCGAATGCAGGGTATCTGGCCAAGGTAATTTTTGCAATTGGCGTTATCGGAATTGGACTTCAGAGCATACCTGTTTTGGCAGGTTCCTCGTCTTATGCGATTACAGAAACCTTTAATTGGCGCGAGGGCCTTTTTCGTAAGTTCAAGCAGGCACGAGAATTCTATTTTGTAATCATAATAGGAACATTGGTTGGCTTGATGTTTAACTTTATCGGCTTTGATCCTATTAAAGCCTTAGTTTTGACAGCCGTTTTTAATGGTATTGCCGCGGTTCCACTAATATACCTTATCGCCCGTATCTCAAGCCGGGAAGATGTAATGGGTGAACACAAAAGCGGTATATGGTCTAAACTGGGACTTTGGATTGCATTTGCCGTCATGGGTATTTTTGCCATAGCATTACTAACCTCTTTTCTTTGAACAGTTCTCAATTTAAAACTGAAATAAGGATAATTTCTACCAAAAGTTAACTGCCAATAGTATTTGAAGATGTTTCTTTCTCAAACCTTTAATCGCTATAATGCACCATTATGACTTTGAAAGAATATGAAATTAGGGGTATGTGCACACCCCTTGATATAAGAAGTGAATTACCCAAAATCAGATATGCAACTGCACTGCATGATTTAGCAGACTTCGATGAATTAACGCAACATAATGCAGCTTATATCATGTGTGCAATTTTGACTGACGGTGCTGAACCAAAAACATACTTCGCAGAGGGTTTTAGACATGAAACCTTAAAAGCAATTTTAGAAGACATTGAAGGAGCAAAATTAGAAGATGATGCATGGCATCCGGGCCAGTTAGGAATTGATAGTGAAGATAAGATTAGGATTATAGATTTTAAATTCGACTTCGGTACTTCCAAAACAAATGTAAAAACAATTTTAAAATTTTTCTTGCAACAGATAAATCCGGATTTGTTTAGTCGACCATTTGTAAGTATAAGGTTAAGTGGTGTCAATTTTTACAAATATCATCCATACTTAAAAAGACTTACACCACAAGAAGCTGCTAAAACCTATCTTAAGTAATTAAATTGAGTCTAAATTAGTTCTGGTATCTTCTAATCACCCCGACACACTTGCCTTGAATAGACACTCTTTTTGCGTAAATCGGCTGCATTGTTGAATTTGCAGGCATTAATTTTACCCTGTCAGTTTCTTTGTAGAATCTTTTTAGAGTAACCACACCATTTTCCATCATTGCAACAACGATGTCGCCATTCCTGGCTTCTGTAGTTTCCTCGATTACCACGAAGTCGCCATCTAATATTCCATCATCAATCATGCTTTCACCTTTAACCTGTAGTACATAAGATTTTTTATTTGCAGAAACCATATTTTCAGCAATTGCAAAGGTGGCAGTTGGATCAGTGTAAGGTTCAATTGGTGCTCCAGCAGCTATAAAACCCGCAAGAGGCAATTCGACCCCCCTAACAATATTGCCAATTTTCTTGTCGATTAACTCAATGCTCCTTGTCAGTCCACTTGATTTTTTAATAAGCCCCTTTTTCTCAAGAGTTTGCAAGTGCTCGTGGACAGTAGCTAAAGATTTAACGTTCAGATGTTTAGCAATCTCACCTAGAGTAGGTGCATTACCATATTTCTCAATGTAATCATTTAAAAAATCTAAAATCTGTCTTTGACGTTTGTATAGTACCAATGTCATAATATCAAAAGTATACGAAGAAAACCCGAAGTTGTCAATATACTAACTTTTATACAATAATTAATCACTTCTCATCATTAGCAACACTAACTGAGTTATAATGTAGGTTCTATGAAATTTAAGTTAAAGTCGGCTTACAAACCCACAGGAGATCAGCCCCAAGCAATCGATAAATTAGTCAGTGGCCTGAAAAATGGTTACAAAAACCAAACTCTTTTGGGCGTTACCGGTTCCGGAAAAACATTCACTATAGCAAATGTTATAAACCATGTTCAAAAACCGACCCTTATCATTAGCCATAATAAAACATTAGCAGCTCAACTTTATCAGGAATTTCGGGAATCATTTCCCCAAAACGCTGTTTGTTACTTCGTTTCTTACTACGACTATTACCAGCCGGAAGCATACATGCCAACAACAGATACGTATATAGAAAAAGAAACAGAGGTAAATGAAGAAATAGATAGGCTTCGCCTTGCCTCAACAACAGCACTTTCGACAAGGAACGATGTAATTGTTATTGCCTCAGTTTCTGCAATTTACAATTTGGGCTCGCCGCAAGAGTACAAAAATTCACGGTTTGACCTTATCGTTGGACAAAAATACGGCAGAATGAAAGTTCTTGAAGCTTTTTCCAGACTTCAATATACGAGAAATGAAACAGACTTTGCTCGAGGTACTTACAGGGTTAGAGGGGAAAATATCGAGATACTCCCAGCTTACGAAAATAACGGATTGAGGCTCACTTTTTTTGCAGACAAATTATCTGGTATAGAAATCATTCATCCAATAACAGGTGATGTAGTAAAAAAGCTTGATCTAATCGCAATATATCCTGCAAAACATTACGTGGTAGTTTCGGATGGTTTAGAAAAGGCCATGGAATCAATAAGGGCCGAACTAAAAGAAAGACTCAGGGTATTGCGCGAACATAAAAAAGATTTAGAGGCCCACCGCCTTGAACAACGTACAAATTATGACCTGGAAATGATTAAAAACTTTGGCTATTGTAAGGGTATCGAAAACTACTCCCGTCATTTTGACGGCAGAAAACCTGGCGATCCGCCATTTTCTCTTCTTGAGCATTTTCCAAAAGATTATTTAATGGTTATTGACGAATCACATATGACTGTACCCCAAATCAATGGTATGTATAACGGTGACCGCGCTCGCAAGCAAATGCTTGTCGACTTTGGTTTCCGCCTTCCATCAGCTTTTGATAACCGCCCGTTAAAATTTGAGGAGTTTTCTAGAAGAATCAATCAGGTAATATATACATCTGCTACTCCGGCGCAGTACGAACTCAATCTGTCTGACCAGGTTGTCGAGCAGTTAATCAGGCCTACTGGTCTTATCGACCCGGAAATTTCTGTTCGCCCTTCAAAAGGTCAAATCGATGACCTTATGTCAGAAATAGAAAAAAGGGTAAAAAAACACCAAAGGGTTTTGGTCACGACTTTGACGAAAAGGATGTCCGAAGAGCTTACAAAATATCTGGAAGAAAAAGGCGTTAAAGTGCAGTATCTTCATAGCGAGGTGGAAACTTTAGACAGGGGAGATATTTTAGACGACTTAAGGCTTGGTAATTACGACGTATTGGTGGGAATCAATTTACTTCGTGAAGGCTTGGACATTCCGGAAGTTACCCTGGTTGCCATATTAGACGCTGATAAGGAAGGTTTTTTAAGGTCCGAAACTGCTCTCGTGCAAACCATGGGCCGGGCAGCCCGCCACGTCGAAGGGTCAGTAATTTTATATGCCGACAATATTACTGGTTCCATGCAAAGAGCAATTAAAGAGGTAGAAAGAAGACGCAAAATTCAACGGGATTACAATAAAAAACATAGCATAACTCCAATATCCATCTCAAAACCCATCAGGGATAAGTTAGTCGAAAGGGAAAAAGAAGTAGAAAAAAATCAAGCTTATAAAGATATAGTTATTGCCAAAGCCATGGAACGGGCAAAAGAAGGTTCAATTTTGCCTGAAGACAAAACCAAAATGATCAAATTATTAAATAGGGAAATGAAAGATGCCGCCAGAAGCCTGGATTTTGAAAAAGCTGCCTATTTCCGAGACCAAATAATCCTCTTAAAATCCTGACAATACGTTTATTAATCGTGGATGCAGTAATTTGCACTGCCCGGGGGTGTTGGCGACCTGTCAGGGTCTTCCCATGCCCAATATGACCAACCTTTTGTTTCCGTAACCGGGAAAGGTGGGGTAACTGTCCAATAATCATTCCAATACATTGCATTACTTGGGTCACCGTTACCGTTCCATAAGAATTGACTGGCCGGAGCTGCCGTATCCCAATAAGGCGGGTCTCCACCTATCGCCCCATATCTGATTGCCACTTTGCATATTGGGTCCGCAAGTGTCTTTTGAATATCCGGGTCATTTTGGTTCTCCAAAGTTGTCCAAAGCGTAAAATGTTGACACCTTTTTACAAGCTGAGTATGACCTACAACACTGTCGGCTTGACACCAACCTGCAGGCGCAGTTCCGTAACTCGGGGAATACTTCCATTCATAGATTTTATAGTAATAGCCTGTGTTATTAGGGTCATTGGGAATTTTTGCCAAATATGTCTTTGATCCGCAAGTGAACGCGTCACCCCAATTAATCTTATCTGCTAGCGTTGTCTGTCTGTCTGTAACGCATGTTAAAAAGATATTCTGGGTGTTCCAGGCATCGTTTTGGTTTGGATATTCACTCGGATATGCTCCGTTATCAGCATAAAACTGCCCCAATGCTTGTGAGATTTGTGCCAAATTTGCTTTACGTTTTGCGTCTCTGCCCTTCATCTGTACACTAGAGTACGACACTGTTCCAACAGCAATTAATATGGAAATTATCGATATAACTATAAGCAGTTCTATTAAGGTAAACCCTCTAGGGAGTTTTTTGATTACAGCAGTTTTTATAAGGGCAGGAAAAAACATCTACCTTATTTATACATTGATTTAAAATTTACAGCAAGCATACCATTTTATAACCCCTGATCACTTGCTCCAACATTGCCAAAGGTGGTAAAATTTTTATTCTTATATACATGACGTTTCGGTAAATATTCGGTTTTATCAGAACAATAAATGTTTATATATGGACAAACTAATAATAAAAGGCGCAAGGGAAAATAATCTTAAAGACATCAGCGTCGAAATTCCAAAAAATAAACTTGTAGTTTTTACAGGCCTTTCCGGTTCAGGAAAATCATCCCTGGCTTTTGACACAATATATGCAGAAGGCCAGCGCAGATATGTTGAATCCTTAGCGTCATACGCACGTCAATTTTTGGGTGTTATGGATAAACCGGACGTTGATTCGATCGAAGGTTTGTCCCCTGCTATTTCCATAGACCAGAAATCCTCATCCCACAATCCTCGCTCGACAGTAGGTACGGTAACCGAAATTTACGATTATATGCGCCTTTTGTTTGCCAGGATCGGCCATCCACATTGCCCGGTGTGTGAACGGGAAATTTCCCACCAGTCTCCTCAGCAAATAGTTGATGAAATTCAAAAAATTAAAGTCCAGGACAAAAAACCGATGAGAGTTTTGCTTCTCTCACCTGTAGTCAGGGACAGAAAAGGGGAATTCCGTGATCTTTTTACCGACCTTATTAAAAAGGGTTACAGACAAGCAAGGATTGATGGAATCATAAAAGATTTGGATCAAGATTTTGTACTCATAAAAACTAACAAACACACAATAGATGTTGTAATTGATAGGCTCATAATCCCTGCAGACAAATCACGGCTCTCCCAGTCCGTTGAACAAGCTTTGAAGCTCTCAGAAGGTTCGGTAATTGTGTCAGAAATCCTGGATAAATCGTTTGACATCCCAATTTACCCCAAGGAGCTTCAAGACCACTTATATAGTGAAAAGTTTACTTGCCCTTTTGATAACATTTCATTACCGGAAATTGAGCCCAGAACTTTCTCTTTTAATTCTCCTCATGGAGCTTGCCCAAAATGTATGGGACTTGGAACTCTTCGTAAGGTAGACTCCACTATAGTTATTAACACAAACCTATCTATCGCCGAGGGAGCGATTTTACCTTGGGCTCGTATGGTAGGGACAGATTCGTGGTCCTGGCGCGTACTGGAAACGGTTTGCAAAGAGGAAGGCATATCCTTAAATGACGACTACGAAAAACTGCCAGAAGACAAACAAAAATTGATTTTATATGGAGGGGGAAAGCTATACAAAATAAAAGGGCCCAACCGTTTTGGCAAAATAGTAACTTGGGAAACCCAATTTGAAGGGGTCATACCTTCAATTGAAAAAAAATTTAATTCTACGGAGTCTGATTTTGTAAGGAAAGAAGTTGAAAAATTCATGCTTATTGATATCTGTGACGCCTGTTTAGGCTCACGCCTTAAACCGGAAACCATGTCGGTTACAATTGAAGGAAAAGCCATATCCCAGGTATCTGATCTTAGTATAGAAAAACTCAAAGATTGGCTTACAGCATTAAACCAGGAGAACACAAATCCGCTCTCCGAGCGAGAAAAAATAATAGCCAAACCTATTTTTAAGGAATTAGTTGCTCGCGTCCAATTTCTTCTCGATGTCGGTTTGGAATATCTCACGATATCAAGGAGCGCGACTACACTTGCCGGAGGTGAAGCACAGCGAATTAGGCTTGCTTCTCAAATAGGGTCGGGCCTTTCAGGTGTTTTATACGTCTTAGATGAACCTTCGATTGGTCTTCATGCACGTGACAACAGCAGATTGATAAATACACTTATTAAACTCAAAAATCTTCAAAATACAGTTATCGTTGTAGAGCATGATTCGGAAATGATGCTTGCATCAGACGAACTACTAGATTTTGGGCCGGGAGCAGGGGAACATGGCGGAAAAATTGTTGCGCAAGGTACCCCCAAACAAGTAATGATGAATCCGCAATCTTTAACTGGTAAATATTTATCTGGCAAAAAGAAAATAAAAGTCAAAATACCGATTCAATACGGCAATGTTGAATTTAATCAAGAGCAGGCTTCAATCGTAACTGATTTAACAGTATACGGCGCGCATGAACATAACCTGAAAAACATAGATGTAACGTTCCCCTTGAAAAAATTCATTTGCATTACAGGCGTTTCAGGATCAGGCAAATCAACACTTGTTCATGACATTCTCTACAAGGCTCTTTCTCATGAAATATATGATTCTAAAGGTAAACCAGGTGCGCACACCAGAATAGGGGGCACCGAAAATATTGACAAGGTAATACTAATCGATCAGTCACCCATAGGCAGGACGCCCAGGTCCAACCCCGCAACTTATACCGGGGCCTTCACCCATATACGTGAGCTATTTTCAAAGACACTGGACGCAAGAGTTAGGGGTTATTCTCCCGGCAGGTTTTCATTTAATGTCAAAGGAGGAAGATGCGAAGCCTGCGAAGGAGACGGTCAGGTCAAAATTGAAATGCAATTTTTGCCTGACGTTTATGTGGATTGCGAAGTTTGTGGAGGTAAACGTTACAACGAGGAGGCACTTGAGGTGCACTACAAGGGTAAAAACATTGCTGATGTCTTAGATATGACAGTGGAATATGCTACCAAATTCTTCGAGAACATCCCGCAGATTAAGGTAAAGTTTGAAACAATAAATGACGTTGGTCTAGGATACATTAAATTAGGGCAACCGGCACCAACTCTTTCTGGTGGGGAAGCGCAACGCGTAAAACTCGCCACAGAACTAAGCAAAAGGTCAACCGGGAAAACTGTTTACATTTTAGATGAACCGACTACCGGGCTTCATTTTGCCGACATAGAAAGACTCTTATTAATTTTAAAACGCCTGGTGGCAAGCGGCAACACAGTCATAATTATTGAGCACAACCTGGATGTAATTGGAAATGGTGATTGGATTATCGATTTAGGCCCCGAAGGAGGAGATGGAGGAGGGGAAGTTATAGCGCAAGGCACTCCAGATCAAGTCATGCAAAACCCAAAATCATACACAGGTAAATTTCTCAAAAAATATCTCAAAAAAACTTTACACTAATAAGGTAGTACTTTTCGACACAGAGAAAATATGCCATCATATTGTTAATGCGTATTCTTGCCCGCCTATTTACACTGTTGCTTCTTATTTCTGGTTTCTTATTTCTGGTTTCTGGCCCTGCACACGCAGAAGGGGAATTTAAAACAGATTACAAAGTTCGCTACCAAATAGACAAAAACGGATTTACCCAAGCTAGCCAGAATATTACCCTGACTAACAAAACGCCTAACTACTATGCTGACAAATTCGAACTTAAAATAGGTTCAACCAAAGTAACAGACGTAAAAGCCCGCGACGAGACCGGCGACTTGGATACAAATGTCCAGTTTGAAAATAACGTAACAACTATCACTATCAAATTTAATCAAAGGGTCATAGGTGCTGATAAGAAACTTAGCTGGACACTTACATACAACACAAATGAAATTGCAACAAAATCTGGTCAAATCTGGGAAATATCCATTCCAAAACTTGCCCAGTCCGCAGATATTGACAGCTATGAGGCTGTTGTCTCGGTGCCAAAAATCTTCGGCCCGTCCGCCTTTGAAATACCTAACCCGGTTTCCCAAAGTCAAACAGCATTATCTCAAGAATTTACTTTTAACAAAGACCAATTGCTATCGTCGGGAATCTCCATGTCTTTTGGGGAAAAACAAGTTTTTTCTTTTAATCTGAAATACCAGCTCGAGAATACAAATCTCACAAGCCAAACTTATGATCTTGCCCTTCCACCTGACAACAATTACCAGAAAGTGGTGCTTGAAAAAATAGACCCAAAACCATTGGACGTTATCGTCGATGACGACGGCAATTTCATAGCAAAATATAAACTCAGGCCAAAAGAAAAAATTTCTGTTGCCGTAACCGGAGAAGTAGAGGTTTTTTCAAAACCTTTTCGGCAAATAAATACATCTTTGTCCAGTGCGCAAAGAAATATTTATACGCAACCGCAACGCTATTGGGAGACTGATAATGCCTTTATTAAGGACAAAGCCCAGGAACTCAAAACTCCGCAAAAAATCTACGATTTTGTGGAAAATTATCTAAGTTACAACAATGATAGGTTAAATGAGCCTAAAGTTGAAAGAAAAGGCGCTGCATCGGCATATGCTTCTCCAAAAGATTCTGTATGCATGGAATTTACCGACCTTTTCATCTCAATCGCCCGGGCAGCTAAAATTCCGACACGGGAGGTCGAAGGTTATGCTTACACCCAAAACGAACGGTTGCGGCCTTTGTCGCTTAACCTCTACCAGGGAGATGTCTTGCATGCTTGGCCGGAATATTGGGATAACGATAAAGGGTGGGTACAAGTAGATCCGACATGGGGCTCAACTTCTGGCGGTTTGGATTATTTTAGCAAGCTGGATTTCAATCACATAACATTCGTGCAAAGAGGTGTATCTTCAGTACAACCGTCTCCTGCTGGAGCTTACCGTTTTGCCAATCAGGGAAACGAAAAAACAGTTTTTGTCGAATTTTCCCAAAACCTGCCCGAACCTATAAACACAGCTCGAATTGATATCAATGCACCCACAAAAGCATTCGCTTCTTTTCCGTTTAAGGTAAATGCAACAATTGTAAATACTGGTACGACTTCAATACTGGGCAAACAGTTAACCATAACGACAAATGACCTTGAAACTTCTCAAGATAATACCTATGACATTCCATTGTTGCCCCCATACGCTCAGAAAAAATTTTCGTTTGATTTTAGAAATATGGGAATTTATAGAAAAGTTGACGCTTCTGTAATATTTGGCTTTGCTGGGGTTCAAGTCTCAAAAACAATCTCCGTCGAACCCCTTTATAAAATATTTTTTGACAAAATGTTTTTATTAAGCTTGGGAACAACCATTTTTATCATTGTAAGTGGCCTTCTTCTCTATAAAAGAACCCACAAAAAACATAAATTCATGTTTTGACTGCTTTAAACTCCTTGATATTGTAAAATTCTCTGTGTGACTAGCTTAAAAAGAAAACTAGCGAAGTTACCGCAAAACCCGGGAATATATAAATTCTTTGATGCAGGCGGAAATCTTCTGTATGTCGGAAAATCAATTTCGATTAAAAAAAGAGTTAGTTCCTATTTCGCAAACAAGAACTTGGGGCCAAAGACTGACCAAATGGTTTCAAAAATTGCAGATATAGGTTATATAAAAGTTTTTTCAGAGTTTGAAGCATTACTTCTTGAAGCTGACCTTATCCGCAATAACAAGCCTTTTTACAATATCATAGCAAAAGATGACAAAAGCCCTATATATATTCGAATATCCAAAACAGAAGTTCCAATTGTTGAAATTACCAGAAAACCAGAAAGTTTTAAAAAAGATTTTATAAAAGGGCCGTTTCCTTCTGCTCGTACAACAAAAGAAGTCCTAAAATATATAAGAAGGATATTCCCCTACTGCCAACACAAAAACCCCAAAAAACCCTGCTTGTTTGTGCACCTTGGCCTGTGCCCATATCCATATAGTTCTGAATTAGAAAAGCAAAAATACGTAAAGAATATTGAAAACATAAAAAAACTGTTGGCCGGCAAGAGTAAACTTCTGGTCAAAATTCTAACAGCCGAAATGAATGAATATTCCAAAATACTAATGTATGAAGAAGCACAAAAGATAAAGGAGCAACTCCAAAAATTGGAGTACATAACAACTACTTATCATGCTCCAAAGGATTTTCTGGAAAGACCAACCTTAGTTGATGACCTTACAACTGAACGACTCAAAGACCTAGCAAAGAAACTAAAACTTCAAAAAAAACCACGTCGCATAGAGTGCTACGATATTTCGAATATAAGCGGCAAGCACGCTACTGGTTCTATGGTCGTATTTGAAAATGGGAAACCCCAGAAAACACAATATAGGCGATTTAGGATAAAGGTTTTGGAAACGCCAAATGATTATGAAATGATTTGGCAAGTTTTGACGCGAAGATTTAAAAATAATTGGCCACTTCCTGACCTGATAGTTATTGATGGTGGGAAGGGACAGCTCAGTGCTGCCTCACAAGTGATTGCAATGTTCAATAAAGACATACCGGTCATTTCACTTGCCAAACGGCTTGAAGAAATATTTTTACTAAATAATTCTGAGCCACTATCACTCCCTAAAGAAAGTCCGGCAAGGCAGCTTACGCAGGCATTAAGAGACGAGGCGCATCGCTTTGCAATTACTTATCACCGAAAGCTTCGTTCAAAAGCCTTCACAACTTAGTGATAAGCTGTATTGAAACTATCAAGTATTAACGATAAACTATCAAATAGACCAAAACTGCCATGCGACACTATCTGAAATCGGTTCTTATCACAGTTGCCACCTTCTATGTTTCCATAAGTCTCATAAATACAATAAATTTTTCGCATGACCCTAAAAACATATTGTTATTTCTAGGAGGCCTATGGATCATCTCACAGATTGTCAACCCAATATTTTCGCTTGTCCTCTTACCTGTTAACCTTTTGACATTTGGTTTGATCTCCTTTTTATTAAACGTAGCTTTTGTGTTTGCTCTACTGAACTTCTTGCCGGGATTTTCAGTTTCTCCTTACTATTTCCCTGGAGCAATAATTCAAGGTGTTATATTTCCGCCGGTTCCTCTAAATCAAATAGAAACGGTTCTTTTGTTTTCTGCAACTATCACTATTCTGCATAAGGTACTGCATATTGTGTTTGAATAAAAAACTCGACACAACTGCTGCTATTAAGTTAATATACACAAGATAAAAGATGCTTAAGACCTTTTTTCGGCATTACTTTGAGTTACCGCAAGAACAAAACGAAATTGTCTGTCTGGGCGGAGGCGTAGGGACATCCCAAGTCCTCTCCGGCCTCAGAAAGTATGATAACAATTTAACCTCGATTGTTTCTATGGCCGACGATGGTGGTTCAGCTGGACGGTTGAGGCGGGCATTTCAGGTTCCGCCACCAGGTGATTTGATAAACTGTCTGGCGGCCCTTTCGGATGAAGAATCCATCATAAAAAAACTTTTTCTCTACAGGTTTGCCGGTTCCCGCCAAGGAAAAGACACCGACCTTGGTGGCCAAAAACTGGGCAATTTAATTTTTGTTGCTCTGACTGATATCTATAAAGGCGATACAAACAAAGCACTTGAGGAACTTTCTAAAATTATTTCCTCAAAGGGAAAGGTGCTGCCCGCAACCTTGGGGGACGTAAATATCTGGGGTAAAACAACAGCAGGCAAAAAAATTACAGGTGAAAAGAATATTGACTTGGGCAAATATACAGGTTCATTAGAAGAAGTTTTTCTAAACCCTCCCGACGTGGCCGCATATAAACCATCGCTGGAGGCACTTGATAAAGCAAATTTAATACTCGTCGGCCCGGGTGACCTTTTCTCTACAGTTTTGCCGGTACTTATAGTTAAACAAATCAAAAATGCCCTTATTAGCTCAAAAGCTAAGAAAATCTTTATAGTAAATATTGCCAATAAACCCTTCGAAACTGCTGGTTTCAAGGTTTCGGATTACCTAAAAAAAATAGAATTACACATTGGTAAGAATATTTTTGATACAATACTTGTTAATACTAATCAAAATCCGAAAATACCTTCGAATTTAAACTATAGATATGTAGAGTTTGATAAAGAAAACCTTGTAAAATACAAGCGTCAAATTATAGGAGGGGATTTTATTAACACGAAATACCCGCTGTATCATGACAGTAAAAAAATAGCTTTAAAAATAGAAAAACTAAGTTAAATGAAAACAGCAATTTTAATTTTACAAATAATCATCTCAACAAGTCTTGTTGTTGTTATCCTCATGCAATCTAAGGGAACAGGGCTTGGAACTACCTTCGGTGGTTCCGCACAGGTTTACAGGTCTAAGCGCGGTATCGAAAAACTTTTCTCTTACCTTACCATTGCTTTAGTAATTCTGTTTTTTATCATTTCGATACTGCAGGTTTTTATCAAGAATTAATTAATGCCACAAAGATCAGCAAAAATAAGACGCCTCAAATTTTGGTGGCATTTATTACACGCATACATAAAACGTTATCAAATAAGAATTTTTGCAACAATAGTAATCTTATTTTTAGTTATTTTTGCAGCATATAAGACGATACCCAATGTTATAAGAAGTAACATAATAACAATCGGATATGTGGGTTCTTACAATTTACAAACACTCCCTTCGGAAGTTTTGTCACTTGCAACGCAACCGCTTATCAGTAAGGATGCAAATGGTCGGGGAGTACCTGCATTAGCCTCTCACTGGACTGTTTCGGAAGATGGAAAAACATACATAGTTTTCTTAAAAGACAATTTACAATGGCATGACGGGTCTGTAGTTGAGGCAAAAGACATATCGCTTGCAATAAAAAATGTAGATATTGCAGCATTAAACAACAAAACAATACAGTTCAAACTTCCCAACCCAATCGCTTCGTTCCCTCTTGCGCTAGACATACCGGTTTTTAAAGCTAGTACCTTTTACGGGACTGGGGAGTTTCGGATTGTTGATTTGAATCAAATCGGTGATGTAATTAAAAAAATAACACTGCATCCAAAAGACAGTAGCCTTCCAAGAGTTGAAATAAAATTCTACCCCACTGAACAACAGGCTGTTTACGCATTAAAAATTGGAGAGATTAAAGTGCTTGCAGTTTCAAACGTAAAGGAACTAGAAAAATGGCCAAATCTCAACGTAAAAAAGGAAGTAGACGCGCAAAAACTAGTTTCTGTTTTTTATAATACCTCAGATAGCCTTTTATCATCCAGAGATTTGCGTCAAGCGTTAAGCTATGCAATTACTAAAGACACGTTTGACGGACAGGATGCAATAACTCCTATAGCATTTACCAGTTGGGCATATAATCCAAATGTTAAAAAATACGAGTTTAATCAGGCAAAAGCAAAAGAATTATTCGCAAAAGCCGAAGCAAAAAATAAAACAATTACTCTCTCATATATGCCGGGTTTAAAAACGATTGCCCAAGGCATCAAAGACGATTGGTCATATTTGGGCCTAAATATAATTCTTAAGGAAGAAAAAGGCATCCCAAAAGATTTCCAAGCCCTTCTTGCGGTTGATCAAATTCCAACAGATCCGGACCAATACACACTGTGGCATTCAACCCAAAAAACAACAAACATCACAAATTATGCAAATGTAAAAATAGATAAACTTCTTGAGGATGCAAGAGTGGCGCAAAAAGAAGACGAAAGAAAAGCCCTATACCAGGACTTTCAACGTTTTTTGGTAGACGATGCCCCTGCAACGTTTCTGTATTACCCTTACAAATACATGGTTAATTACAAAAATGTAGAAAACCTTCTTGCCAAACTCCCAAAATCATAAAAGCCTTACTAATAATATATGCCTACCGATACATCTCTCTAAATTATTAAGACTTTATAAGCAAAAAAAGGACAAACCTGGGGCAGTAGAGATAAATACTAATCTTTTTTTAATTAACTTATATATCTCGAAAACTATTATCAGTGGTTTGAATAATAATAGTTTTTAGCTGCCTCAACTCGGCCTAGTGAGAAATATATACTTAACTCAAAACAATTTCAGTAGTATAGAAATCAATAATTTGGTAATACAACTAACATTTTTGTTGTGAGTTAAGCTAATTCAGTATTCGAGCGGACAGTGAGATTGTACATTTAGAGTGATCTGGGTCACAGCAAAATCCAGAGGAACCTGATTGTATAGCAATGAGGAGGTGAGGTATATGGGAATAATAGAAATAATAATTATAATTTTAGTTATTAGCTGGTTAGGTGGATTTGTTTTTGGTATCGGGGGTGCACTAATACACTTATTGCTCGTTATAGCAGTAATCGTCTTTATTGCTCGTCTACTTGGTGTAGATTTTTAAACAAGTTAAAATTAATGAATTGAAAAATAAGTATAAATTTTGATATTAATCTAACTTAACCTCAAAATAAGGCTGGGTGGGAAACACTTTAATAAACAATTGATATAAGTCCCAACGTACTAGTCTTGCTTAGTCTTTTCAACAACTTCCTTAGCACTCATTAGAGTTTTTGCCTTTTCTCTGGCTTCATCATCACTCAGATTAATTCCATACTCTTTTTTATACATGGCCTTAAATCTTTCTAGCGCTTCTTGGGATATTAACATTTGGGTAATTATACATCCTTTTAAGCTCACACTTGTTTTAAAACTAAAGTGTGTGGCTGCGACGCACAATTGAACCGCTTCTATTACATTTAGGAAGACTTACGGTACCAATCACCCATATAGCCTGATATGTTATTCTTAAAGTATGAGAAGGATTTTAGTTATTCTTACAACCACAATAGGCGGCACATTGTTAGGAATTGTCCTAGGGATCTTTGCTGGGGATTCATATTTAAATTTCTATAGCACTCAATGTTCATTTAATCATAATTGCCCAACTGGATCAGAAGAAGGAATTGGAGCATTTCTCTTTGTAATGCTAATTTTTCCAATCATATATGGTTTTCTGTTTACAATAGCCGCTATCTTGCTTCGAAATGCAAAGTTCAAGATGATTGGCGTACTAATCTTTGCTCTGGGATTGATTATTGCATTATGGTTTTTTATTTTCGGAACTTTAATAAAACGACAAGACCCCAACACTAGCATTCAAAACAACACAGCAAATTTAACTTTAGCGCAGAGTTTGTGGTACCCAGATAATAAAGGTCCTTATCAAAAAGTTGGAAACGGTTACGATTTAATCCATACTCCAAATAAAAACTACTGTACAGGTATAATTCTGCACTTTGCTTCAAGCCAAAGAAAAATCGATATCGAGGAAATTGATAGTCAGCAAATTGGAGCTGGTTGTACAGATTACAGTGGTTTCCAACCAAAAGATTTCGAAAAAATATCCAATTCAAATGTAGAGACTAGAGAGATAGATGACTTGGAGACTGGTACGGTTAAACCTATAAAACTAAAGGTGTATTTTGTTAAAGATGCAAAAGATGCAAAAGGTGCAATTAGTGCTATTTATACTAAGAAACAAATGACCTTACTAAAAATAACTGTACCAAACAATTCCTGCGATAAAAGTTGCTCTGATGACATAACGAATATGATTTCTCATATGTATTCATACCACTAGGTAATAAATTTATATTTGTTTCCACATATTTTATTATGCAAAAACGACCTCAAAATAAGGCTGGGTGGCTGACTATGAGTACCTAGAACCAATTATCCAACACGCAAGCTTTCTATATAACAATTTTGCTGTATCTTTTTAACTACATTTAACGATTGTTATATCTTTTGGATCTGAGCCATTACCACATTTTATTAAACGAAGAATGTCACCCGTTGTAGAATCTATTTTATAAATTGACATAGACCCACAACAACCATCACCACCACCACATTGTGTATATAACTTGCCATCAATTGTAATCTGTAAAAAACCAGAACATCCGAAATAGGCTGCTCCATCGTTAGGAATATTTGCAAACTTGGTAACAGTATTATCAGAGTTCACTTTTCCAAAGTAGGCAACATTTAAACCTCCTCCGCCACCACCCCACACCTCATATTCTAAATAGGCTTGATTATTACTGGTTAAGCAATAGTTAAATGAAGGGATATCTGAATATCCATTACCAGGAATTGAAACTGTAGTCAATGCACTTGTAATCATTTGAGACAGTTTAGTATTTGAAAATTTATATTGTTGATTATTATCAGAATAAGTGAAGTTGCCATCTTCTGTCGATCCGTATTTCGGAGAGCATTTTATATCTTGAAGATTATTGTCACTTACCATAAGTAACTCATTTGGATAATTCTGATTGCCTGCAATCTTGTCAGTTTGTTTATATAGTCTCTTACCACTCTTAATAAAAGTAATATCCAATGGGGGTACAGGAGATGGGCTAGTAATAGGTTTGACAATTACAGGACTTTTCATGGCTTGTAACGGGGTAGGGATAAATGTTGGTTGAGTGATCTGATTACTACTGGTTGTCTTGTTGTTATTTAATTTAAAGAAATAAAAACCTGTTCCAGCTATTACAAATAACGAAACAAATATTACTATTAATATAGGCAAAGCAAAACCTTTTGTGAGCACAAATTTAATATAGCAACTCTTGAATAATTAAACAAATTTGAAGCTTAAAATATATCTGGGTGGCTGACGGGACTTGAACCCGCGACATCCGGCTCCACAAGCCAGCGCTCTGCCAACTGAGCTACAGCCACCACGTAGTAGTTTGAAAATTATACCAAAATTTCATTGATCAATTGTTAACATATGCATGTTGGAAACATTTATTTGATTTACAGCAAAAATAACGTTACCATTCAATCAAAATAGACATAAGGTATTTCCCGAAAAATATGCTCAAGATAACAAATTACATTGCCAGAAAAAACCTAAGGGTACTCGTCATTCTTTCGTTGGCTGTGGGCTGCTTTATGTCTCTGCATAGCATCTTAAACGGTTATTCTGCATTTTGGTATGACCCCGCAAGGGACTTTATGCTTGCACTTGATAACCTCAAAAACATGACATTACTCGGCTCTCCCACGGGAATACCCGGCATTTTTTATGGTCCATATTGGATTTGGCTGATAAGCTTCGGGTTAATTTTTTCAAAAGATCCTGCAATAATAATTATTTTGCTGATGTTAATTCCATATTTTGTTATTTTTCCCTTAATACTTTTTAAGTTTAGCAAAATATTTTCAACAAAAACTTGCCTTGCCTTATGGTGGTTATTCTTTTTCTCATCGGGAAAGTATTTCAACCAGTTATGGAATGTAAATTACGCACCTCTTGTTTTTTTATCGGTAATTTATCTCATTACAACATTATTTAGCCAAACGCAAAGCAGGTTGAGAATGGTAAAATTATTCGCACTCTCTGCTCTTTGCGCTTTTCTTGTTAATTTTCATTTTTCTTTCGGGTTTTCAATATCACTTGCAACAACCATTTTTGTGACGTTCGCTGAGCTATTTTACCTAATTTCAATTAATCAGGCGCTTTTAAAAAAAACTTTTAAATTTGCTGGAGATATGGCAGTACTCTTTCTTGGTTTTTTAGCTGTAGAAACACCATTTTTAATTTTTGAAACCCGCCATCAATTCATTCAGATTAAAGCTATTTTAAATACCGTAATTCAGTCAGTACTTTACAGCACTGCGGTAGTTGGTCAAACAGGACTTAAAAAGCCGGAGATAATAAAAAATTTAACTTTGGTTATACCATCGCAAATTTTGGAAATAAGTATCATGTATTTAGGTATAATATACATACTCATAATCCTCACATTAATCTACTACCTTATCGCTAAAAAAATTGCATTTAGCAAAGTTGAAAAATCGTTGATTATTTTTTTATTCCTGTCGCAATTTACAACTCTTGGCGTTTATTTATCATCAAGAAACCCCATTTATGATTACCATTTCTACGGTTTAGAAATGTCTGTTCTACTGTTAATTGCATTAGCGGTTGAGAAAATAGGATATCTAAAAAGCGTGTTATATTTTTGGGTCTTTTTGTTTGTGGTTACAAATATGATCACTTATTATTCCAACTATACAAAAATTCAATATGAAGGCACACCTTTGTGGCTAAAAAAAACTATTACAAAAACTGTTTACGATGACGCAAAAAATAATCCGTTTAGTGTGTCTGTGTATTCTCCCGCAATATATACTTACGACTACGATTATCTTTTTCTCTGGCTCGGGAAGCAGTATAAAAATCTACCCAAAAAAAATACTTCTAGTACTAACGTCGTATATTTAATTATTCCCCAAACATCAAGGCCTGTTTACTATGACTTTATAAATTACAAAACTCCCAATTCACTTTATAAAACACAAAACATTTGGGTAACAATAGACGGAACAACCATTCTTAAAAGACAGACTAAAACAGATTAACATTTTGTTGTGAAAAAAAATTTTAGAAATAGAGTACTCGCACTAAATTTCTACACAAAAGTGCTTATTTTAATATTTATATTAGGCTTCTTTTTAAGAATAATAGGAGGGGTAGGGTCACTATTGTTCACATACGATCAGGCAAGAGATGCTATCTATTCCATGGGTATTTTTTCTGGACAACTAAAAATTGTAGGCCCTGCAAGTGATGTCCCGGGCTTATTCCATGGACCATTATTTTATTACCTAATAGCGCCTGCCTATTATCTTGCGGGTGGTTACCCAAATTTTGTCTATCTTGAGATGATTTTTATTAATTTATTGTCTGTAGTTCCACTATTTATACTTGTAAAAAAATTGTTTAATAACGCTCAAATAGCTTTATTAAGTGCCTTACTGTTCTCCATATCTTTCGAGACAGTAAGTTATGCAAGATGGATATCTAATCCCGCACTTGCTATTCCGGCATTTGCCATATTTTACCTCGGACTTTGGATGGCTATTAACAGGGAAAAATACGGATTCATTTTTCTTTCTATTGGCTGTGGACTAGCCGTCCAATCCGAAGTGTTTCTAGTATACCTTATTCCATTTTTGATTCTCTGTCTGCTTTTGTATAAAGCAAAAGTTACAGATCGTCGATTAATAGTATTGTCAGCTATAATATTTCTACTATTTATTTTCTCTTACATTTTGGCAGAGCTGAAGTTCCATTTTCAGGGCCTTATGGGTTTGAAATCATTTTTACTGTCATCACTAACAAACAATAGTTTTAAGACTGACAATTTCAAAAACTATTATGTCAGCCTTTCAAACCTTTTTTCGTCAAATCTTTTTTACGGTTCAAAAATTGCATCCGGCATCGTATCGCTCGCAATATTTGCACTTACAGCGTTTTCTGTCGTAAAAGATAAAGATAGACGGTCTTTACTCTTTCTTTTATTGATATTCTTCTCTAGCCTGTCTGTTTTTCTCATAGCAACATTTAAAGCTCAATTCGTAACAGTTGGTGCAACCATTCCGTTCATAATATTAACAAGTTATGCCACCTGGTTTGTTATTGCGAAAAATAAAATATTGGGTTTCCTGTTGATATTTATGTTAGTAATAGGAAACGTATCGGCAATATTAAGATTCAACAAAACCGGAAATAAATTATTTCAAATTCAGGACGGAATGATATTTAAAGACGAAATTAATCTTGTTAAAAAAACTTATCAAACAAGTAAAAACGAACAATTCAGTATTAACGCTGTCACAAACCCATTATTTACACCGACAACTTGGGCATATTTATATCAAATTTACTCAAATCGCTATCATTTAAACAAGCCCTATTACCATGGAGATTCTGATCCTATGTCAACAGGTTACAGCATTTTACCCAGATCCGGGGAAATAACAAAAACAGAATTTACTATTATAGAACCCAATCTACCTCCTTACTGGGTACAAAAAACAATTGAATTTGATGAAGCTAGGAAGTCAACAGGTCATACAGTCAACGTAGGGCTTTTTACACTAATCACAAGAGAAAACTAATCAACCTTTATAAAGTAGTACCCGCGGAGGGATTCGAACCCCCAACCAATCGCTTAGAACGCGACTGCTCTATCCGTTGAGCTACGCGGGCAATCGTGAGCGGGTGAAGGGAGTCGAACCCTCGTATCCAGTTTGGAAAACTGGTGTTCTGCCGTTTAACTACACCCGCAAGCGTTTAAACATTTTACCAGAACATATTTACTTAATCTATTTGAATTATATATCCATAACTGTTAATGTTTCTTCTTAATGGCTGTTGAAAGTCCTTTTATTGGTTTATATAACCCAGACAGATTAGCAGGTAAACCAAAAAAACAATTATTTCAGGAAGTAATAGATGCCCAGCGCGATGGTATACAGCTGAATATAATTGAATACCTGGACGCTTTTCTGAGATCTGAGGGTTACACACTTAAAATAGAAACCGGGGAAATTCCGGATCCTGACAAACCTTTAGTCCTTGCAGTTAATCATCATTCACGTCAAAGGTTTTTTACAACAGAAGAGTCACTTCGCACTGTTGGTATTGCTTCTGTCAGTGCTAGACAAGCCGGGGTGACTGATAAAAGTATAGCCTGGATGGTCCGGCAACTTCGTATTCCTCCGGTAGGTATCGGAAAAATGGCACGGCAAGTACAAAACGCAACCGGTCCTGTTTTTGATTCTATACCCGCAAGAACTATTAAAAGACTGTCTCGAAAAGGTAAGGCACTCAAGTATAGGGAAACAATGACTGATGAAGATACACAGTCTCTACTAGAAAGGGTCGCCCACAGAGTACAAAATGGTTTCGCATTAGGTGTTTTTCCCGAGCAGGAACCTAGTTTTAGCCTTAGGCCATATCATAGAAATTTTGCAAGAACCCTGGGAAATCTCAAATTTTTATCACCAGACTATCAGGTACTCACACTTGCCTGTTTCTACGAAGGCAAAGTGGCAAGGGCAGTTTATGGGCCGGTAATAGATATTAAAAAAGAAACAAACGTACAAGAAGCAGCAACAGCAGTCATGCATGGTATAGCGCAAGGTATGCCAATCAAGCTCCAGGGAGCTTATCCTACACCTCAACCTCTGCAATAACGGGCAAATGGTCGGAAACTGTAATTTTTGGAACCGACAGTTTTTTTAATTTCACATCTTTTGAGGAGAAGATAAAATCAATCAGGTAACCTCGCGGTTTAATCTTGTGCACCTTTGGATTCGTCGTTTCCAAAACTCCGGAGTTGAAAAGCAAATTATTTGCAACTTTATCTATAATCCCTATTGTTTTACCTTGAATAACAGCATTAAAATCTCCGCCCAGCAAAAACGTACCTTTAACCTTCTTAAGATGGTCTGCAATTATCCTTGCCTGGCGTAAAGTCTCTTCAGTATCTTCAGGCGGAGCAGTCCAGGCACCATGAACAGACATTGCATGCAAAGAAGTACCATCGACATCAAATGTGCAATCAAGCAGATGACGCGGACCGTGCGGCCAAAAATTATCGTCATTGGAAGTCACAAAATCTAATTTTTGGTATGGCGAAAGTATTACAACCTGCTTATCGATTAATTTATATTTTGAAAATACGGCATTGCCCATAAAACCGGCCCTATCGGTCAAATCATAATCACGGTTTGTTGTACCTTTAAGTCCGGTTGCTTCACATATTTTAGAAAACAGATCATCCCTATGACTGCCTAAATTAGCATCTCCTCCTGTTACTTCCTCCATTGAAACAAAGTCAGGCTTTTCATTTTGCAAAAACTTGATAAGTTCGTCAAAATACTTTCCTTTATAAATATTTACTTGAATAAATTTTAATGTCATCATTTAATTAAACTAGATACCCAAAAAGTTTGCTACAATGAAAGTATGAAGAGAGGTTTTATAGGAACTATAATTTTTTTGCTAATTTTAGCAATTCTTGGTGCTATTGGCTTCTTTATTTATCAAAATTATTCAAGTGCCCCCAATGCAAATACAAAAAAAACAGCACAATCAATCTATAAATACCCAAATGCGACAACATGGCAAGAAGAAGATTCTAAAAATGTTTGCTTTCTAGACCCTAAGTGCTCACAGCCTGTCAAAATATACTTTGAAACTCCCAATGATTGGGGAACGCTTTATAGTTATTACATACCTACAATGGCTCAATTCGGCTGGAAAACAAATAGCAACGTTGTTACATCTATCCCTACATCAGTTGTCTTCACAAAGGGAACAGATGGCTGCAAAGCCACTTTGGAAAATTACAGCGATATAAAGTACTCCTTTACCGTGGTTTGCCCAAACCCCACTTAAAAATATTTAAAAAGTACAGTCCTGACAATCCAAAATAGAAAATATATGTTATAAGTGTTAAAATTTTGCCGCTTATGACAGAGAGAGGCTTAATAATACCTGAACAGACAAGGATTGGCATATTTAGCGCCTATGAAATGGAAGAGTCAAAAGGTGGGGTTAGAGAAAAAATTGTTAACACAGCCGAACAATTGCGAAAACTCGGTTATCCTGTTGCTATAATTGCACCTAGAGATCCCAATACTGAGCCTTCTGGACAATATATTCACTTGGGTAAAGCAAGCGCCCACAAAACTAACGGGACAGTAGCTTTAACAGATACAAGCCTGGAATCGCCATGGACAATATGGCAGCTGCATAAAACACTTAACCTTGACATAGCCCACTACCATGAACCGGAAATATCCGGACCAAGCATGGAATCACTTCTTTTATCAAATGCCATAAATTTTACAGAATTCCATTCATATAACCCAAAAGAATTCAAACTAAAGTTTTTCTTAATTTCCCGCCTGCAATATCTTCTCGCGCATAAAATTAGTGAAAAAATATTGGTATCCGAATCACAGCGGCCTTACGCTGAATATTATTTCCCCGGAAAGCCCTTTAGAGTCATCCCAAATGGCATAGATACGCAAAAGTTTAATCCTGATGTGCCAAAGATCGAAGAATTAATGGACGGCCATATTAACCTGCTTTATGTGGGAAGGCTAGAAGAAAGGAAGGGCCTTAGGTATCTTCTTGCAGCATTCAAGGAAGCAAAGGCAACATGCCCCGACCTTAAACTTATTATCGCCGGCAGTGGACCTCAAAGGGCAGAACTGGAACGTATTGTAGCCTCAGAAGAAATTGGAGACGTTAGGTTTGAGGGTCAAATACCAGATCATGACAAACCGGCTTATTTTGCTACTGCTGATATTTTTTGTTCTCCTGCACTATACGGCGAAAGTTTTGGGATAGTACTCTTAGAAGCAATGGCAAGCGGTGTACCGGTAATAGCGGGAGACAACCCAGGTTATAGGAGTGTAATAAAAGGAGAAGAGGGAATACTTGTGAACCCACAGGACATACATCAGTTTGCAGGATATATAGTCCAACTTGCTTCATCCAAGGAGGAAAGACAAATAAGAGGGGGAGCAGGAAACAAAAAGGCACAGGATTTTGCATGGCCAAGGGTTGTAGGCGGACTTGAAGATCTCTACATAGAAAACCTTTTAGAAAAGCGGGCAGAACAAAGAAGGTGCTAATTGGCGCTTGCCTTAAAAAAAGGCTCAAGGTAAAATTATAAAATGCAAGACGATGACGATATTTCAACTGTAAGTGATGACGACTCATCAGGAAACCACCAAATTCCTGACGTACCTGAAGTAAAGGAATCAGGGGAAGACGAGGACCAATTTTCAGATCCTTTGGCCTCACCTTCTGTAACGGGAGAGGAAAATGTCTTTTCGGGTGATGCTAATGAGGGCGAACCGGCAGACATTGACGATGAACTAGCAAAACTTGGTTTAGAGAACGATGCGGACGGCGTTAAGCCTCTTTCCTCCGACGATTTAGACGAATAAAAACCTCAATAGTACTTTTTCTATGATAAAATCATATGGCTATAAGTCATGCGCCTGTAGCTCAATGGATAGAGCACTGGTCTTCGGAACCAGGGGTTGGGGGTTCGACTCCCTTCAGGCGCACCTCACATTCGTTCGGTGTAAACACTTCGATAGAAAAATCTTAGTGTTTAAAAATAATGTGGTATGTCTATATTTTAAAATGTTCGGACGATAGCTTATATACAGGCATAACGACTGATATTATAAGAAGGCTAAAGGAACATAACGATGGAAAAGGGGCAAAATCTGTTTTAGGCAAAAGGCCTGTTGAAGTTGTATACAGCGAAAAAGCAGATAATCAAGTAAACGCAGCAAAACGAGAAAGAGAAATAAAGAGCTGGAACAGGAAGAAAAAACTTTTACTTGCACAAAAAGGCCTTTAGGCCGAGGAACAAAGTGACGAGGCCCAGTAGCTCAGCGGTAGAGCAGTTGCCTCTTAAGCAATTGGTCGTGAGTTCGAATCTCACCTGGGTCACAAAAGCTTTTAGCCTGGGATATTTGTAATAACACCAGATGTTGTTATACTGAAATTATGAGAAAAGGTTTTGCCCTACCTTTAATTTTAGCAATTCTTCTCGTTAGCGTAATTGCTGTAGGTATCGGTTACTTTCGATTTAAATCCAAACCAGTTCCTCAACCTCAGCTGACCACTTCTTCTCAATCTATATCAACGCCTGCGCCATTGATTAAATCAACTCCAGCCACCGACGAAACCCTAAATTGGAAAACTTACACAGACCCTACTTTAGCCGCAACTTTTAAATATCCACCAGAATGGGAGCTTATTCCTGGAAAGTATGGGCTTACTGCATCTCAAAAAGACGACTGGTATGTCTATATTAATGATCCTAATTACGGAGATCCAAGCTGTAGAGGAGATTGTCGTGTGTTTGGTGTAAGAATCTCTGTTTACAACAATGCACAAAATCTTGATTTAATGAGTTTTATCAAACAGAATTTTAATTCTTTAACAGGAGGTGCTGGCGATTTTTCTAAAATTAAATTAGAAAACGCAGCCCTAACAGATGGACAATCTTATACAAAGGTGACTGGATTCCCTGGCAGTAATTACTATGATCTGTATATCTTGCACAACAAACGAGTTTATAAAATTGGTGTAGGTGCAGGGGTAAATGATATGAGAGACGATATAAATGATACCAAGGTGAAGCAGAATTTAGCAAAATTCGACCAAATACTCTCCACCTTCAAATTCTTATAATAGAAATTTGTTAAAGTCATGCGTATACAACTCTCGAAGTTGAGATATAATGTTTGAGAGTTCTTGGTAAGTCTCACCTGGGTCACTATCATTTTTTTGTCTGGTGTATGTTGTATTAAATACTAAAATTGATAATTAAAACTACTGTTATTCATCGACATTTACAAATTTATTAAATTCACTTTTAAATTGTTCAAAATTCTCAAACAAAATTACTTTCATCCCTAATTTCTTAGCAGCATTTGTATTTTCTAATTTATCGTCAATAAAAAGCGTTTCTGAAGGTTTACTTTTTGACCTTTCTAATGCAATTTTAAAAATTCTTTCGTCGGGTTTACGGATGTTTACGTGATACGAATTAACAAAAATATGAAACTGTTCTTTTAACTTATTCTCTTCGATTACTTTTTCAAGCCAAGTTTCAACCTGATTTGATATCATCACAATCTTATATCGGTTTTTAATTTTGTCAATAATTTCAAGAACCCTTTTTTCAAGTGGAAATGTCTCAATTACTAAATTTCTTAAGACCTCTGGGTTTATTTCTAAATCTTTACTTAACTTGCTCCAGTAGGTTAACTCAGACGCTTTGCTTACTGTCGCATCTTTCCAATTCAAATAAAATCTAGTCATTAACTCATCTTCTGTTAATCCAAAGCGCTTGTGATGTTTTTTGGCAAAATTAGAGTGATTTTTGGTTGGGGTAAGTACTCCTGCATAATCAAAAATTATGGTTTTTATCATAGCTAATTATAACGCTACAAACATAAAATGTGGTCTCGTAATAACGTATTAAAATCTTTCAAATAAAGCTCCTTTAGTGCGATATAATAACATCAACTCTAACAAAGACTCATTAGAATCACATTTAAATAGGCTATAATTCTGAAACTCATGAAAGATGTAATCATTCTCACAAGAAACAATATTTTCCGCCTTTTTTATAAGTATTTTCTTAAGACCTTATTTTTCAGGCTCCAGCCCGAAACCATTCACGATCTGATGGTTGGCACTGGTTCTATTTTGGGAACTAACACGATTACCAAGACCCTGACATCATTAATGTTTTCATATTCAAACAAAAATTTGGGACAAAACATTTTAAATATAAAGTTTAAAAATCCAATAGGACTTGCGGGCGGTTTTGATAAAAATGGAGATTTAACACAAATCCTTCCCTCCGTTGGCTTTGGGTTTATGGAAATCGGATCAATTACAGGTGAGCCTTGTGAGGGCAATCCAAAACCAAGGTTGTGGCGTCTCAAAAAGTCCAAAGGCCTGTTGGTTTGGTACGGTTTAAAAAACGACGGCTCAAAAGTACTTTCAAAAAAGCTAAAAAATAAACATTTTTCAATTCCTTTAGGAACAAACATTGCAAAGACAAATTCAAAAAAAACGGTCAGTACAAAAAACGGTGTTAATGACTACGCAGAAGCTTTTGAAAAATTTAGAAACATTGGTTCCTATTTTACGGTTAATATCAGCTGTCCAAACGCCTATGGCGGACAACCGTTTACTGATGCAAAAAGCTTGGACATGTTGCTGACCAAATTAGACAAGATACCTACAAAAAAGCCGGTATTTGTGAAATTTTCACCGGATTTAAACAAAAGAACAATCGATGACTTGATAAGGGTTTGCCAACACCACAGGGTACATGGCTTTATTTGTACAAACCTTACTAAAAACAGGAAAAACGAAAAGATTTTAGAGAGTATTCAATCAGCAAATGGGGGAATGAGCGGAAAAGTAGTTGAAGATTTGTCAAACCAGATGATTTCTTATCTTTACAAAAAAACTAAGGGGAAATTCATCATTATTGGTCTAGGTGGTGTCTTTAACGCTGAGGATGCTTATAAGAAGATTAAAATGGGTGCTTCTTTGGTGCAACTTATAACCGGAATGATTTTTGAAGGGCCACAGATTATCAGCGAAATAAATCAGGGTCTTGTAAAACTACTCAAAAAAGATGGTTACACTAATATTAGCGAAGCTATAGGAGCATCAAATAAGTTATAATATCTTTCACGGGGAGTAGCTCAGCTGGCTAGAGCGCTGCTTTTGGGAAGCAGAGGTCGGAGGTCCGAGTCCTCTCTCCCCGACTAGATGACTTTTGACGTTGTTCTATAAGGGTGGCAAATGGTTCTTTAAGCTGATAGGACAACACTTTCGACTCATCAATACATAAGTTCAAGAATATTAGACGGCAAATTTCGTCTTTTATCAAAGCATTTGCTGATTTTACTATTACAGCAGCGTTTTTCGACAAGTTCAAGAAGTCTTTCAAGCTTAGCCTATCTTCTTCAGGATTAGTAATCTGTGATTTTGTATTATTTATTTCAGTTTCAACTGCCGCTTTTTGCGATCCCAGTTCGTTTATTCTGTTTTCGTTTATTTTCCATGGTTCTGAGTTTTTATTAAGCTTTATTATTCCTAGAGAGCGTGCTTTGATTTCTCCGTCAACCTTCTTCAAGATTGCTTGCTTACTGTGCATTTCTATTGCAAGTTTCGTTCTTCGCGAGTCGCTCAGCTTTACTGTATTTTTGTAATAGTTATCGTAATCGGTTTTAGTAAAATTTAGTCCACTTTCAAGAAAGTCGTAAATAAAGCCAAAAATAACCTTCATTCTGATAGACTTTTTTTTTCTATTACAAGGTTTGTTATCACATCGAGCATAAAGATATGGCTTGAAACCACCCGTAGAGGGGGCAACATACATATTGCCTCCGCAAAAAGAGCACCTTAGCAGCATTCTGAGAGGGTAGAAAGCTGTTTTGTGAGGCTTAGTGGGCTTGATACGTCTGTATGAAAGACTTTGCACTTTGTCGTAGATTTCTTCCGTAATTGCAGGTTGGAAATTATAAATGTCTCTTAAATCAACTTTTTGACCAGTTTTCTGCATTACCAGAATTCCATAGTAAAAAGGGTCTTTGAACACATCAGTAAGAATTTGTTTTGCCATGAGTATTGTCTTTCCAGTTTTTGTTTTCCTGCTATAGCCGTTTTTGTTAAGAAATTCAGATATTTCTTCGAGTGAAGTCCCTTCCGTCCTGAGTTCCCACGCTTTAACCATTAGTTCAAATTTGTGCCCATCGGGTCGATATAAACCGTTTTCGTCTTTCGTATAACCATGTTTTGGGGTGGGCGTTTTTCCTTCTGCAAAACTTCTTCTAACTCCTCTGGTTACTTTTTGTGATAAATCGTCAGAATATTGCTTTGAAAGCACAAAAGCCATACCTAGCAACATTTTGCCATTAGCGTCTTTAGAGAAAGTGTGGGTGACAAATTTAAGGTCTTTAATCTGGTCTTCGTCTACCATGTCGATAATCTCGCCGCCTTCTCGCATATTTCTCGAAAGCCTATCTGGATTCCATGCAAGTATTCCGTCATAGACACCTTTTTTAAGGTCGATTAGCATCTGTCGGAATATCGGTCTTTGGTCAGGTTTTTTTGCTGATTTAGTCTCTACTAGGGGTTTATTTTTATTAACGACATTCAAGCCAAGCCTGCTAGCAAGTTCCATACATTCAAAAACTTGGTCGTCTATCGAACGGATTTGTCTCTGGGGGTCGTCTGTTGACTTTCTTACATAAAGCACATACTTGAGTTTTGAAATGTCTAATTCCTCGTCCATATTTACATTTTTTGTTTAGCCTCTAATCTTAAATTAGTTTTAGCTTTGTTTGTTTTAATAAATTCAATCACATACTCAATGTATGTTTCCAAGTCCAATTTGAGCTCATCAAGAAATTTAGTTTCCAAGTCTTCACGTAGTTCTTGTTGTTCTTCTTCTGAAGGGTAAATCTTGGTAATCGACATTCTTGTTTTGCCACCTGCAAAGACCGTTGCCTTGATTACTCTGGGGCTCTTTTGATGCGATATTTTGTAATCTCTGTAGTCTGAAATGTCTTTTTTGAGCTTTTTGATTAATTCGTCGAGTTTTAGTATTTTTTTTAATTTTTTCTCCCCAGTGTAAGCATCAAAGTTCTTTGCCATATCATCGTGAGAGTCCAATGGTTTTTTTCTAACTTGACCAAAGTATAATTCAATAGCGTTTGCAATTTTGTCGAGCAAAATCTTCGCAAATTGGTAAAAACTTTCAATTTCAAGGTGTAAATACAAAGTTATTTCCGCACTTTTATTTAACAGTTCCATTTGCTCTTTACTGATTACACCACTTCCTTCTTTGAAAGATTGTTTTTGTGTTTCAATAATCTCCATAAAATTTTTGTTTGCTTTTTGGTATTTGTCAAAAGTTATCAGAGTAAACTGATAGTAGCGAACAATTTGTCCTACCGAAAAAGCGAAGATATTATTGTGTTCGGTTTCGTATCTGCCCCTCTCCTCGTTAATAAAAGTTGATAGTGTTTCAAGAAGTTTTTGTGACATGTTTTTTGTTGGAAAAAGTTAGTCTAAATTTTGGCTTACTTGATTTGAAGCCCGTTCTTCATCTTCGTGCATTTGGCCATAGATTTTTTGTAGAAGTTCTGCTGTTTGATTCATTGTCCTCCGACTTTCATCACTAGGGTTGTTATACTCGTTTATATTATCTTTATTAATTCCAAGCATTTTAAGTTTAGTTTCCCACATATGCCAGTCGTTTTTTCCTGCCAATTCCATTTGGTTTAAGGCATTACGCAACCCGTTGCGGCGAGCTTCTTGTGCCTTAGGGTGCTTTTTCCATTCTGTGATGGTGTCTTTATCTACTCCTATCGCTTCAGCTATTTCCTTCCAGTGTGCTACTGAACTGCCTTCTAGTGCTTCTATGAAGGCTTCAAACTCCTCTTTTTTACGGATTGTCGGAATATCTTCCATAAAGTTATTTTAACATCAGAGGTTTGAAAACATTTATAATGTAGCTTATCATTAGGACAAAAGCATGAAAACGAAATATATTAAGAGTAGAAAGATACTTTTATTAGGATTGGGATTTATAATCCTACTTCTTTTAGGCATTCCGCAAAATCTATTTAAGAAAAATATACAAAATTATATTTCAAATGACGCTGCAAAAAGAAACAACCTAGAGGAGACTTATAAAGTCTTAATGGACTTGGACAAGAAAAATGATGTGGCTGGCTTTTATGAATATCTTACTCCTTCAGAAAAAACTTCAATTAGCAAAGTAGAATTTGTTCAACAAAAAAAGCCAGCGAAGTTTCCTATATCGCTGAGCTTTGTCGTCCACAGTATAGAAGTAAGCGGGGATCGTGGGGTTATCGATAGGACAAGAATTGCGTGCTACACTACCGAATGTACTGGCAAGGATAGGGTAGAAAACAGGGTAAAGAAGGAATATTTCTACATAAACGGGAAGTGGTATCAGCCATTAGACAATAATGTACTTTGCGATAGAACGGAAGAATATGTATACCCCGAAGAGTTTAAGAGAGCTGTGAGCTTAATTATTCAAAGGAGAGAACAAAGCAGTCAGAATGAGAGTGTAGGAATAGGAAAAAACTATAAAAAAATAAGAAATTGTTTAGATATTCAGTACATTTCGGACACTAAAGATTTGGCTGGAGCTGAAGGTTTTTTTAGTTTTGATCGTAACAGTACCACAGATAGGTTAAAAATATTTATTTCAACAAAATATCAGGTGAAAGACGATTTATTAACAGCTCTTCTTTTAGCACATGAGATTCAGCATGCGTACCAGTATGCAAGTGGTTCAAACACTCTATTGAATTGCTATGAACTCGAAGCGGAGGCCTTTGCAAACGAAATAGGCATCTTTGATTTCGATTTTAATAAAGAAGAACAAAACTCATTAATAAACAGATATGGAACATCGCCTGAAGTTAAAGACTTCTTTGACTTGAGGGCTGCAGAAATAAGAAATGTGCATGATCCTAAATCTGAAACAATTTATCAAGCTATTTTACCAATTGTGAAGAATAGCCCCTTTTATCAAAAAGAGTGCGCAAACAATTAAATATTAGATTTACTACAATTTATGGCACAAGTTATTAAAATAAACAATTCGCAATTACTTGCTAAATTAAGCTCTCTTTCAAGTTTGCCGACATTAACTTGGGTAGGAAACAAATTCGAAATAAATGCGCGAGATTTTAAAAAAAATCCAAAGACATTAGCTACAATTCTAAGCACGTATGGCATAGGACTTGACTATGAATTTAACGAATCATTAATTAAACATGACAGGTTTAGTTTTATAAGAAATTCTCGCGGAGAACTTTATATGAAAGCGGATGAAAAAGCCAAAATTATCGATCATCACATTCTAGGTAAGACGAATGTTCAAAACAGAAAGAGGTCAATTATAGATTTGCTCGACCCAGAATGACGACAACGCGAATGAAATAGTTTCGTTCTTGGGTAGTTATATCTGCCGCAATGTGTTGCGAAAACTATAGTCCTTACTTCTGTTTTGTACTTTCCTCACCAAATTCTAGTTCAATTCTGCCGCCCTTACCGTCGCTTATACTGTGCTCATTATCTTCAGCTTCGGTGGAACGGGGGTCAACTGAAGTCAAAAGGTTAGTCATTTTATTTACGGGTTCATCATCAGAGCCACCGACAAAAAAGAAGTCCGAAGAAGATAGTTTTTTCCTTCTGAATTTTTGGTGAATCTTGGCCAAACTATTGATAACAGTTTTTTTATTTACACTCATTGAAATATTATACTAAAGTAGTTACTTCGACGAGGAGCGAGTATTAGTTGTTTTCTGGTTTAGAGTAGTTTCCAGTAAACTCTACATAGCCAAATGTGTTTTCTGATAAACTCGTGAATTCTGAATTTTTTACCATATTCGGTGAAGCCACTTCATAGCCGAAATAAAATAAATGATTGCCCTGTACTTTAGGAATTTTTATCTTTAATGGTTCATCTGAGATTCTAAAAGGTGTTCCTTCAAAAATTGGCAAATTTGCTGGTATTCCCCAGTTTTTTGTTATCATTGATAATTCAACAATAGTGCCATTAACCACTATACTGACTGTTGATTCTGCCAATTTACAACCAGCGCTTGCAATGATTTTGATATTTTTGTCTATGTATAATCTGATAACGACGTACTCAGCTGGCTTGGGAGACTCGTTAGATATAAGGGGTATAATATTTAATTCCTCTGATAAGGATTCTTCGTCTGGAAACTCAACTTTGTTTTTGTCGAGAAGAAATCTGATACGCAGTTTAGGTGCAGATTGTCTACGCATAACATCTCGTATTTCGTAATCCTCCATCATAATGGTTTCTAAATTAGTTCTTTTGAAATATCTGTGGTCTGGAAGCGCTTGGTGAGCAGTATTGCTTTGAGGTATCGATATAAAGATGGCGAATCGATTTGGGCTTTGTTTTTTAAGTTCGATACCCCTTACTTTTAGTCCACTTATTCTGGGTTTTATAGTTGAATTTATGATTTGGTCAACCCAGTATTGTTTTTCAGCTTCTGAACCTTCATCTATTGAGGCTGCTGAATGGTTTTCTTCTTTGATACCATAAATTATTGTTCCGCCTTCTGAGTTTGCAAAAGAAGAAACGTCTTTACTAATTTCCTTTTTATGGTGGTCGGTATTTTTAAGAGCAGAACTTTCCTTGAATTCTAGGTTTAGTGATTCACTGACTTTATTTTTAACAATGGTCAGTAAATCATCTTCTTCCCATTCGAGTGTATCTTCCATAATGTTTGTCGAGTATAACAAAATTCTCCATTAAGAATAAAATAATTCAAGAGTAATCCTCCTGTTAATAATTATATCTGAAGCCAGCCTCGCTATAGCCTTGTAGGTCGTTTTCTTTTGCCAGCATTACGTCCTGTAGGTCGATTTGAGGCTTCTTCCAGCTCCGTAGTATACTTTCTACGAGCAGTTCAAGATACATCGCTTGCTCGCGACACAACCTATAGTTTGACAATTTAGATAAAACGTAGTAAAATTTTCCAAATGACAAGGGAGATAAGGGCAGAAATCACGGGTTCTGCAGAGACCCCCGAAGAACTGCTAAGATCGTGTTCAGTAAGGTATAGAGATCTTTGTCTGGATGCACATGCAGCATTTTCTGCAGGAAAAGCAGCAGAATATGTTGCAAAATTGAGGCAAAGTGCAAGGTTAATTGCAAAACTTCCTGATAAAATCAGACAAGCCATGTCGCAAGGTCAAGTTTTCCCTGAAGCTGAATTACGCGAGGTAATGCAATTCTCTGGCGCAGCGCAAAAGGCATTAGCAGACAATAACACTTTTGCGATGGGAGTTTTATTAATAGACAAAGGCTCTACTCTGGAAGACCCAAACAATCTCGACAAGCTTATAGCCAAAATTTATCCGGAGCAAACACATTCTACTACGACTATTTAGAATAAAAATTCTACATTTTCTTCATCGCAGTTCAATCCAAAAATTTCTGGAAATTATGTTAAAATAAATATGCTATGGAATCTCACGAAGCTCAAACCCCACAAACAAGCACAACTGAAGCGTCCCAAGGTTTTCTGGGCAAATGGTTTAGGCATGGATGGGTTCCTGTTCTCTCAAACGAAAAAGCGACAGCTTTTCTTGCACTTTACTTTGGTTCAATGTCAGCGGGTACCGCAACCGAAGGCGGAATTGCAAATGCTGCTATTTCTGCAGGATTGGGATTAGTCGCCGCTGAAGCTACAATAGCCACACTTGTAACTCACGCTCGAAACAAGAAAAAAAATCAAAATCCACAAACACTCCCCGAGAATTAAATGGACCCCAAGGAAAACATCACAAGAATACTAGAAATAATAGATTTTAAAGACGACAAAGAAAAATTTGTTAATGATTTTTTAGCACTTTGCCAGAAAAAAGCTTTTGAAAACTTAATATTAACCCTTTCCAAAGAAAAGCAGGAAGCTTTAACTCAGGATCTTGAAAAAGAAGATAATTATCAAGCTCAACTTCAGGAATATTTTACCCCTGACCAAAAACTTCAAGCAATCCAGGCAGCCTCAAAATATATGATGGAACAATATTTAGAAGAAATTATACCTACCTTAACTGAGGAGCAATTAAAAAACTTGGAGGATTTTCTTTCTTCTACTGCTACTGCCCAAAATCCTGCATAAATAACTATAAATTTAAACCACTTTTTGCTAGAATTACTTGACCAAGAGCCGGGGTGGTGGAATGGCAGACACGCAAGACTTAAAATCTTGTGATAGCAATATCGTGAGGGTTCGAGTCCCTCCCTCGGCACATTTTGAATTAATTGAACCAACAACTCGCCATTAAACACTTGACCACAAATCACATTTTTGATATCATCGTCGTCTAGTCAAAAAAATGAGTGAAAGATTAAGAGGAAGCGATACACACGACCTTCACAGGGAAATAATAAGAAAACCAGGCCCAGATGGAGCAAAGCAGGAAATAAAGCGGGAATCCCGATACCCCCTGAGTATAAGGAGAAGATCGATTAGAATTCCAAGACCTACTCTCCCAAAGCCGGATGGTCAACCTTAATTCCGTATTTTTTGTAAGCGTAGTCTAAAAGCTCAACCATTTCCATTTTTCTATTATTACTGCCAAGAATAACTGCAATCAGCCTCACTCCATTATTTTCAGCATAGGTCACCAGGCAAAGACCCGCTTCAGGGGTGTATCCAGGCTTAATGCCTCTAACTCCGGGATATGTAGTCAAGAGATTTGTTGCATTGTAAAGGTCAAAGGCCTTATGTGTACCAGTCGCATCCAGATAAACATTATAAGTTGATGCGATGCGCCTAAAGTCTTTATGCTTGTTCCAAGTGTATCTTGCCAAAGTTACAAGATCATATGCCGTTGTATATTGGTTTTCCGAATCTTCATCAAGGCCGGATGCATTTATGAATTTTGTATCATTAAGACCTAATTGTTTAGCTTTATCATTCATAGACTTTGTGAAGGCATCCTCTGAACCCATAACACCTTCCGCAATTGTAACTGCTGCGTCATTACCAGAAGGCAATAAAAGGCCGTATAAAAGGTCGTCAAGGCTTAATCGTTCACCCTCAGAAAGGCCCATACTGTCTTCACCAACTTCTGCAGCCTTTTTGGATACAGTGAATTTATCTGATAACTTGTTATTATCAAGAGCAAGAAGAGCCGTCATAATCTTGATAGTAGAAGCTGCGGGCAACCTTTCACTGCTATTTAGTGAAAATAAGACCTTGCGCGTATCATAATTCACAACAATTGCAGCTTTAGCAGTCAGATTCAAATTAACATCAGAAGTATCCCGGGAGGAGGCAGGAAACCAATCATTTATAATCTTGATCTTGTCAGACGCTCCATAAACCTTGGGTACTGGGCTGGCAAAAAAAAGTTTGTCGGCGCGATATAAAAAGAAAAGACCAATAAATCCTAAAAATGCCAGAAGAAACAAGAATTTGCGCACATATCTATTTTACGAAATTTTAGAGAGAAATTGCTATATCAGTTTTTTGGCAAGCAGACTTTTATGCAAAGCAAATAATGTAGAAACGTATGCTCCAATTCCTACAAAAAAAGTAATAAGACTAAAAACTCCCCCTATAATTGGGATTGCCGAAATTAAAGTGATAATAATAAGCCCTCCTGCAAATTTTAGGTAATTTGAGTTGTTGAGTTTAAACTTACCTTCCAAAAAGTTACCTATTGCAAGAGCGATAAATATTTTTGAAGTACAAAAAATCAAAATAGAAAATAGCAAAAATATAAATGCAAACGGTATACCAACTATGGTCAAAAGTAATATTACGAATAACAGTGGAACAACAAAAAGCATTAAAATGCCAATTAAAAAACTCTTGACAGCCTTTTTATTTATAAAATCTGACACTTGGTAAGAAAAAACAGGTAAGAGTTTTATGACCAGCAAACCTAATAAAAGATAAAATACAAAGCCAAATACCTTAAGCGCAAATACTGTCCCTGCAAGCGTTTTTTCTAAGTTTTTATTTACCTTATCAGTGTTTTTTATTTCGTGTTTAACAATTTGTCCCTTGATATCTGATCCTAAGTTTACTGTCAAGTTATTGCTAGCCCAGTAGATCACATCACCAGCAACTCTTGCACCCGGATCAAGTGTAAGGTCGGTAGCAGCAACCTTAATTGTGCCACCAACATTATTGTTTACAGTAATCTTATTGGCCCACGCAGACAGGTCTTTACCGATATAACCTTGCAAAGACACATCTTTCGTGCCTAAGATAAGATTATTTCCGATCCTACCGTTCCTATCAAAAGTAAATTCACCTGTCCCGGCAGTCACGTTCCCGTCTACAGTACCGCTTAAAGAAATTTTCGACGCTGCAAGTCTGGCGTCGTGGTCTACTTTTCCAGGAATTAAAATTTCACCTCCGGCTGCAATCAGATCCCCGTTTACTTCTCCGTCAATTATAATTTTTTGGGCAAAAACAAATGCATCACCGTCTACTTTTCCACTGATTTTTACCTCATCACCGCTGGCAAAATAATCATGACTTACAACCTCATCTTTTTTAACCTCTACTACTTTTTGCGAGTCTATAGCTTGAGCAAAAACAACTCCAGTACCAACAACCAATGTAAGTAAAAATGCTGCAACAACAATCAGTACTTTTTTCATTTATCTAAATTATACTAAATCTTAACTTCTAATATCTTAAACGATATTTTTCCATCTGGAACGTCAATTTCAACCGTCTCTCCAACCCTCCTGTTTAAAAGTGCCATACCAATAGGGGATTTATCTGACATTTTCCCCACTTTTGGGTCAGCTTCCATTGCAGATACAATTGTAAAAGCTTGCTCACCGTCGGGACCTGCTATTACAACAGTGTTGCCAAAAGTCACAGTTTTTGAATCTTCACCTTTTACCACATCTGCAAACCTTATCATTAGCTTTAGAGACCTCAGCCTCGAATCAATGTATCCTAACTTTTCTTTTGCTGCATGATAACCTGCATTTTCGGATAAATCTCCCTGCTCACGAGCCTCAACCATACTTTTCAAAACACCCGGCCTGCTTTCGGTAAGCGCTTTTTGCTCATCTAGAAGATTTTGGTATCCCTCCGGAGTTAATTTCAGATTTATAGGTTTTTTCATAAAATTCAAATAAATTACTTAACGCCTTTTATATCCTTGGCAAGTTCTGCCTTTAACGATTCAGCAGCCTTTAAAATTTTTCCCTCAATGTCTTCAACCTTTTCATTAAGATGCTTCCATGTTTTGTCATCTACTTCATATTCCAAATTTGCCAAAAAAACTTTTTTATCACGAAGTGGCAATTCAGATAATATTGCATCAAGAATAGCCTGATGGAGCTGCTCGTGCGCAAGCTCTTCCAATTCTTTTCTCTCATCACTGCTCAAACTGAGCTTACCAAGCTCCTCTAAGACAACATCTAACTTAACCAAGTCTGAATAAAAATACTTTTTCATTTAACTTCTCCCGGCTTAATTGGCCCAAGTGGAATTTTATCACCCGCATCGTCAATAAAAAAATACAAAACAGCACCTTTTCTTGGCCCCTCACTAAGTCCTAGTGCAATCATCACCTCAGGCGAACCGCCCAAGTGCTTCCCAGTCCATTGCGCTGGGCCAGCATCACCTATGTCTACAACAACACTTTTACCGGTTTTTGGGTTGATAATAAGCATTTTTCTGTATTTAAACCATTCGTAATGGCTTCTAACGTTATCGTAAAAACCAGGAGCCAAAAAAGTTGGCACAGCCACATACCACTTTTCGCGCTCAACATCGAGCTTTGTCATTTCTACTTTGGATTTCGCAAAATAACCCCAAGCACCTCTGCCTGGAGCCATACCGGAAGAAAAAACAACACGATTGCCTGCAACCTCAGGTTCCAAATGAGAATACATCAGATCACCAGGATAACGCATCAAGTGTTGCTCCGCACCGATATACCCAAAACTTCTGTTTAATCTTTTACCATCGAGTTCTGCTGCAACAGTAAAACCAAAGTCAGACGAAAGGGCTTGTGAAAGCATTGTTTCCTCATCTTTAGATAATGGCCTCATCTCTGATGGCAACAAAGCACCCAAATGCTGTCTCAAAAGAGTCGCGCGGTCAATATTCTCGACATGTTCATCAACCTTTGGTCTGTCCTCTGGGGTGATAGCAGAAGTAACAGCAGGAAGAGTATTAGAAAGCATCATTGCACCAACAGCTGCTCCTGCAACGTTCTCTTTAGAGGGTATCTTTCCGTTTAGCCAATCAATTGCCTCACCGTGTTTTTCAAGTACACGTTTTTTTGCAAGCTTATGTTTTTTCTGCCAAACTTTTTTTAATTGTGAATAATGTGAACGTAAATTTATATCTTTACTTACTTTTTTGGGCATCACAAAAATTATATCCCATAAACTCAATCACCCGATACATCGTAAAATGCACATCAACCTATAATATTTACACATTTATCCGCTTAATGTAAAATAACCAAATGGTTGAGCAATTACGCGATATCGAGTGCATTGACCCTGTGCGTATCGAAAAATCCAAGGGCAAGGCTGTATGCAGCGCCAGGGCACAAACTTACTGGAGAAAAAAGGGGTGTCAGGGTTGTCCCCAAACCAGTGTCGATTTTAATACCTTTCAAGGCAGAGAGCCTAAGGATATAGTTGTCAAGCCTATAAGATATAAGCGCATTATTTAACTTCTAATTATCTATTTTTTTTGCTAAAATTCATTGTTACTCATTGCGGGATCGTCTCTTTTGCATTTTATGCAAAACTAGCGGAACAAAGTGACGCGCTTAAGGCAGGAAATTCTGCGAAGCAGAATTAAGTACTGTCGAGTTTGCAATACAAAATAAGTAAGAACATAGTTACGATGCGGGATCGTCTAATGGTAGGACAGCAGCCTTTGGAGCTGCTTATCTAGGTCCGAATCCTAGTCCCGCAGCAATATAAATATCAAGTTGACATCAAATCTTCTTTCGCAGTATATTTCTTCCTATGTCTATGCTAGAAAGAACTGACGGCGCACAATTTAGTCCCTGGAGTTCAAGTAACGCTCGAGCAATTGTTTACATGACTGAAACCAGGATCGAGAGTGGTCATACAATCGAAGGTGAAGAATTACGAACATATAAAGTAAGCAATAAATGGTTACAAGAAGCGCATGCTGCTGCTGCAAAAACAGAGCTTATTGCAGGTTTGGGTCTCAATGTTGCTGCAAGACTTATCGGAAATAGGGGAATCCGCAGGCTAACACACTTTGCTGGTGCGGTACTTCTTGCCGATTCAACTAGAAATTTTCTTGAAAGCGAAACTCGAAAAGCTGTTGCAGAAACAGTAAACGGTATGAATAAAATTGATATTGTCCAGTTACAGGCTCAAGTTCCGTCTTTTTCTTAAGCGAACTCCACCTAGTCAAAACACAAGACAAAATCTAGCTGTAAATCAAAATAATAATTCAATTCTAAGGATTTAAGTTTAAAAACGTATTCTGTGGTTCTATAGCAGCAAGGGAGGTATTGTCAGGGTTTTTTAGAATAATCTGATTTTGTGTTTCCTCAATAGACGATTTTACAATTCTATCCGCCAAATTCTGCTTTTTTTCGACGGAAAGTGCTTTATATACTTCATTTGCGGTAAGTAAATCCGTAACAACGTTTCTTTTAAAATCTACAAGATTAACAAGCAGCAAAGAACAATATTGCATGCATGTTTCAGGCCCTATTAAAATAATGTAATTTTCATCCTTTGTGACATAAACCTTGCTTTTTGTTTGGTCATAACTGTGTACGTCTTTCAGACCATTATAAAATTTTGGAAAGTCGGTCTTTCCCAGCGTATAAACACCCTTATCGGACAATAAATAATATTTACCATTTATCTGTTGGCTTATCGAAAAAAACTCCGGCAAAGGAAGGTTAAAGTCAGAAAGTCTTTTATTCATACTGCCACCAATCTCATAAACATCATATTTGTCTTTTTTCCACAAATCATTTGATGGGTCATAAACATAAGTTGCATCTCCCATGTCACAAGGGCTTTTTAAGATATTTTCCTTTATGTAGATGTGGCCCGACCTGCAAGCAACGCTTGGATACATTTTTATTGCTCCGGTAACAGGGTCTAAAACAAAAATTCCGTCCCAAGAAGATGCCCAAATTTTGTTGCCATAATTTACCAAAGTAAGGTTAGCAAACCTTCTGCTGTCATTATCTAAATATTTTTTAACTATTTCTCCTGAAGCTAAATCAATCTTTACAACAATTCTTTTCCCAGGCCAATCATCAAGTGAACTAATTACCTCTGAAGATACGTAGAGAAATTTATCAAGTACAATTCCTGACCTAACGTTAACAATTTTCTTTGGGTCACTGATTCTGACGTATTGCCCAGTCGCGGGATTCCACTCCACTATCCTGTCTATCCCGATTACGATCTGGTGATTATTATAATTAAATATTCCTCTTACGTCTGTAAAGTTCGGTAAATCAGATATTTTTAAACTGTCAAAATTTGGAATAGATCTTAAAAATACAGAATTTTTGGATTCTGTAGCAGTAGACGGCGTTTGATTATTTACTTGTTTTTGTTCGGGTGCATTCACTTGCCCAACTTCACCCTTTTTCAAAATTAAGTACAGACCAACACTCAGCACAGTTAACAACACAATTGGAACAAGAATTAGTAAAATGTTCCCTTTTTTATTCATACATTAACTATAACAAACTTTTTAAATTAATTTACAAATCAGCCATTGAATACTTTCAAATCAGAGTCCACTATCACATATAATTATGCGCGAATAAATTTGTTATCATAAATCGATGACCGCTGATGACAAGCTATTAATTTGCAAAAAAACGAGAAAGATTGCAACAGATGCCCTTTTAAAAACGTTAAGGAAAGCCTTAAAGAGAAGCCGAATTTCCGAAAAACAGTTTCGTGATCTCTGGCTTGAAGAACTCAGGAACAATCCAAGCCTATTTCCAAATGGCTGGTATGTCCCTCCTCCTCATGGGCTTATTGTCCTGTTCGCAACTGTTAAAAATCCGACAAGAGTTTTATATCCAAGCATGCGTCCTAAAGTAACATGGCCCAGAAGTGATATTTATCTGGATAAAACGGATGGGGTGCTTGCTTTCTACGCATCACCGGTTGACAGGAAGTCGGGGGTCATTGGAGACATGGAAGTAATGGTTTATCTGGGAAACGATAAAGAAATCATAAATTCTTTAAAAACTTGTGTCAAAATAAATAAGGATGTTTTCGAATTCCTTAAAGCCGGTCAAAAAATTTCCGATATAGCAAAATTTGCAAATAAACTTATAAATAGTAAAGGTTTTGTAAACAACATTCTAAGCACAAACGACCCTCAAATCATTAATATCGGCCACACAATCCCAATAACCTACCAGAATTGGACAAACAGGGAAGAATCTATAACCGATAGTGACACAAAAAACTGGCAAAACGTTTGCAATCTTATCAGTAAAAAACGTATTTTTATCAATGAAGCAGAAAATTTTGAAATAAGATTTCCTTTGGCCCTGTCAATAGAACCAAGGCTAAGGCTCAAAAACCGTACAGATCTGCCCAGTGCTTGGTCACACTCAATAATCTTTTTTGATACAAGGGGCAACAAAGAACAACTATTTGGTTTTGACCAAATTTACAAAATATGCGGTATGAAATATTTAATTTAAGAAACTATTCTTAAATTCTCCAAATATAAATTGGCAAGATGATAATTTGCCCGCGCTAAAGCAGCTTCCGGTTCTCTTAAGCCTTCATTGTCAGCTGGTGTTTCAAGATTTGTATCCTGTCCACTCAACCTATGCCCTTTAATTAACAAACGTATTTCTCTCGGATTCAGTATGCCGGGGATAGTTCTATATTTGATATTAGTTTCCGTTCTGTTTATACGATAGGGAGCACTTATCGGCCTTTGTGAAAACTTTAAATGTTCTACAAAACTTTTATCAAAAAGACCAATTACAGCACACGCCATGTCATCAACAGTAATATGCCTTTCGACTCCACGTATCTTTGCTGTCCTTACAACATCCTGGCGAAGCAATGCAAAACCTTTTAAGCATACAGAATTTTTAATATCAAAGGCATTTTTTACTTCATCAATTTTGCCTTTCAGTTCAGCTAGCTCCCTATCCCATTCAGGATCGCGTTTTACTTCTTCTTCCTTGATAACTGTATATTGCGGGAATTGCCTCATAGCTGCATCAAAACCTTGCACATCTTCCGGCTTCATTCTCACCCTACGCTCAACAAACTCGCCAGTCATAGTCAGAAATTCTATACTCACAGGAAAACAAAGTCAAAAGTAAACATATATATTCTGTTATCAAACATAAGCTTTTAATAAGGTTTTAAAAAATGTAATATTAAAAAAGTGTATATTAACAAGATTGCAATCGGTTTTTTATTCGGTTTAATCCTTCTAGCTTTTTTCGCTTTTGCACTTTGGGTTTATGCACTAATTGATATTTTAATAAACCAGAAACTTAAAGACCCCACCTCAAGAATCCTGTGGTTTATATTTGTTTTTATTTTTCATTTTATCGGTGCAATAATATATCTTATTTTGGGAAAACCTAAATCTTAGTAGCTTGCATTGATCACTTTGCTAGATAGTGTTATATTCAAATTGTATGAAAGACGGTAAGTGGAAAGGCGCCAGAGGGCAAGCAGGTTCCGGAGCTGTATACGGGTTGGGTTTTGTCGGTGCTCTAGTATATTTTCTCCAACACTCAAACAATCTCACTGAAGTACTGCTTGCAATCCTAAAATCTATTGTATGGCCGGCACTTCTAATTTACAGAGTCCTAGAAACTCTTAAATTTTAATCTTCGCTCAATTAATGACCCAATCTCCAAAGCATATAGCAAACATTAGAGGAAAAGTGAGAAAAGGTAAGCAAAGGGGCGCATCACTTGGGTTCCCAACTGCCAATATCAAACTTCACAAAAATATAGAGGAGGGGATTTATATATCTCAAGCTACACACAACAAACAATCATTACCGGCATTAACATTTATAGGAAATGCTAAAACATTTGGGGAAACAGAGATTCTTGCCGAAACTCACTTTTTGACAATTTCCGATGATTTATACGGGAGATGGATAAGTATCCATTTGATAAAAAAAATTCGGGAAAACCGGAAATTTGCTTCTACCTCTCAGCTGATTAAACAAATGCAAAAAGATAGAAAGATCGCCCGATTACACTTTAACTTATAAACAATCTAGAATCTCTGTTTGACATCATTTTAACGGGTATAGCATACTTAATATATACTGCCCATGAAAAAGAGTACAAGAAAAAAATCAAACAAGAAAAATCCACTTCTGTTTTTAATTTTAATTTTAATTGTTATCACCGGAATAATAGTTTATTTAGTAGTAAGCAACAGTCCCGGTAAAACCCCAAGGGCAGCTGTCTCAACAGCCCCAAACAGCATTGATCAGGTCATTGCAACCAGGCCAGACCACGCTAATCCACACGCTGTCCATCTACCGTTGCCAATGTACGGTTGGAGCTGGGGACAACACGGCACTGAAGACAACAAGAGCCACGGTTCTGGATCAATCAACTTATGGTTGGCTATGCTTTATGATGAAAGCAATATAAACCATATCCCAAACGTAAAACTAAACATTCGCCGCATGTATGGCTACGCCTACAGCAACGGCACATGGACTAGCATTTACGACGGCCTTCCAACTTGGTATGTAACCACACCCGACACAGGCGGGGGTTATGTTGATATCGCTCCGACAAAAGAAGCCGATGGTAGCTATTCTTTTGTTGTACCTAAAAATCTTATGATGCACATGTCCACTCCGGCACCGGGATTGCTCATTTCAGGCGCTCAAGGGGTCTTATCAGTTGTTGAAGCTCGCTTATTAGGTACCCCAACTGATATTGCTGCTTCAAAATTAGCACTTAGTGCTGGCGCGGATTATAGGGATGCAGCAGGTTCCGGAGGATCTATTACCCAATCAGGTTTTGGGCAGGGTGGTCTATTAACAGGTGACTGGCAATCGTATGATATGGTATCAACGACGCTCACAGATACACAGCTGAAATCTAATCCTCCACCGGGCCTTTCCAGCGCTACATCAACTTCGACCCCGGATACTACATCACCCACGGTTATAGTAACTTCACCCGCAAGTGGAGCAGTATTAACAGCCAACAGTATTCCAATGACCGCAACGGCAACAGACCCTGATGACGCAGTTTCTAAAGTGGAATTTTATGTGAACAATTCCTTAGTCGGCACAAGTACATCCGCACCCTTCGCTTTTACTTGGAGTCCTTCCAGTCTCCCGAATGGAACATATAGCATTTTTGCAAAGGGATACGACAGCGCAACTCCTGCCAACATTGGACAATCAACAACCATCACAGTAACCCAAAACTTAACATCAACATCTACATCCTCTGCATCCGCTCCAGTTATTTCCAACATTACGGCTGCAGCGTCTACTAACTCCGCAAATATAACCTGGACCACTGATCTAAGCTGCGATTCAAGCGTCATTTACGATACAAATACCAACCTTAGCCTGTCTACTCTTATAGATTCAAACCTGACAACTTCTCACAGTGTTAATCTGTCCGGCCTACAACCTAACACGCTCTACTATTACAAAGTTAAATCCATCAATAGCGCAGGCCTCGTCGCAACGTCCTCTATGCTCACGTTTACAACCCAACCACTAACATTATCTGGAAACGTTTTTACCGGACAATACTATGACAATATGGACCTTACTAATCTTAAATTAACCAGACAAGACCCAGTAATAAATTTCAATTGGGGAACAGGGTCTCCGGACCCGACCGTCGGTGCGGATACATTTTCGGCGCGATGGACAGGCACTTTTGATTTTCCACAGGGAGCATATAATTTTACAGCGACATCAGATGACGGCATAAGAATCTGGATCGATAACGTGCAGGTATTAAATAAGTGGCTTGACCAAGGTGCTACAACTTACAAGTTTAGCCAAATATTCCCGTCGTCTGGAAAACACACAATAGTAATAGAATATTATGAAAATGGATATGATGCTGTAGCAAAGTTTAACTGGGTTAAGACAACTAATTTTGTAGAGGCAGAAAGTATGAAACTTTCAAAAACATGGATTGCCAAAGGTGGCAACGTCTTTTCTGACCCAACAGCAAGCGGTGGAAAGGGGTTGGAAATTTATAGTAAAGGAACAGCTAGTGGACAGATAACTTCCTTTGCCAATTCAATAACAGTTAGGGCAGAAGGTGACCAGTGCAACGGTGCTCCGCATATGGTTATTAAGGTAGATGGAAAGACAACATTTGAAACAGATGTTTCCTCAACAACATGGAACGACTATTCCTCTCCTATAAACCTACCTTTAGGTACTCACACAATTACCGTGACATTCACTAACGATTACAACTCACTAAGCTGCGACCGGAACTTACTTCTGGATAAAATAACTTTTAACTGATTTTATAGATTCTATCTCTAAATTTGTTGTGCTAATATGACAAAACTGTATGAGAAAACTAATCGTGTTTGTCTTTTTTGTAATATTAGGAATAATAATATCCCTGATTTTGCTTAAATTATTCTCAAATCAAAAAGAAAAAAACCAAGTTACAGCAAATACAAACATCAAAAAGTTTTTGCCGCAAAATGCTCCACCCCAATCAATAAAGGGAAATGTCACTGATATGTCAGGCAGTGTCAGTTGGCAATCAAGAATTGCGACAGAATCTGCAAAACTAACCACTCTGCGCCAAATACAGCAAGGCGAGAAGTTAGAAACCGGCGATGACGGGAACATAAGCGTAGATTTTCCAAACTACGCAAACATTAAACTGCTTCCGGAATCCAAAATAGATTTTATTCAAACCCTTTCTGCAAATTTTGTCATAAATCAGGAGAAGGGGTCAGTAGCTTATACAAGTTTAGGCAGAACCCATTTATCAATCAGATATCTTCATTTGCTAACAGACATGCAATCTGGTCAAATCTCGGTAAATATCGATAAAAATAAACCTACTGTAAGGGTTTTAATCATCAAAGGCCAGATTACGGCAGCCTACAACGATTCAGAAAATGTAAGTCAGGAAAAAACATTCAGCCAGGGCCAGCAATTTACTTTTGATGATAAGAAAAGAGAATTAATCTTTTAACCTATTTATATTTTAAAAGAGGATTAAGTATATCCTCACCTTCATAACCTAATGCCCACAAGGCAATTCCGGCTAAATTATTAGCCCTTGAAAAATCAATTTTTTCATTAGTTGCCTCTGTGTCAGGGTAAAATACTTGATGGTATGTTCCTGTTTGCCCGTCCTTATAAATAAGGAAGCTCTCACGGGCTTCGGTATCAATCCTGGGTTCACACCCCGAACATTCCTTCAGAAGTTGTTCTGCTCGGTTGTTGCTAATCGTTTGTCCGCTTGCAGGAATAACCGCCGCTCTTGGAAAGTCACCGATCGTTTCCCATTCATAGCCATAAAGGGGAACACCCAGAATAATTTTATCAGATGGAATGATTTTTAGAGCTTCATTCAAGGCAACCTGGATATCAAACTCAGCTACGGTATCAGTACCCGCCAGGGGAGCAACGGGTCCCGAAACATACGAATTCGCAAAATGATAATCATAAGCCATCACTATAAAATGATCGACGATTCTTGCCACACCAACAGGATCTATTAAATATTTTTTTAAAAAAGCGCTTGGTGAAATATCAACTGTAAGCGTGCCTAACTTTCGACTTTCCAACTCTTTCTTTACCTCTGTAGCAAACTTTGTAAAATTAGCCCTTTGCTCATCCGAAGCTTCATCAACTTTTTCAATATCAATGTTCAAATCGGAAAATCCATAATCCTTCATGATTGGTTCAACATCCAAAACTAAATTATTCGCATTTTCAATAGGATTTTCCATCAGCTTATCGATCAAGTCTTTATCTCCCAAAAAAACCAGAAGTGAAAGAGACACTTTCTTCTCACGGGCTTTTAAAAAAAATGAACCCACCTTTCCGGTTTTTAGGGCAAGCCATCCGGGTTCAGTCTCTTGCTCATTTACCAGTTTTAAAATTTTCCCATCAGCATCAAGAGTCAATCCGAAATAAGTGAGAGTATTAATATATTTTGAATAGTCATCTTTTGCCTTATCCAAGAGCCAATACGGTAAAAAACCCACAATTTGTCTTTTTTGAAAAAAAGCTGCCTCTCTTTTTGGAAATTCTACTAATCTAGTAAAATCATGAATCAAAAAACCCATCAATAAACCAACAATTACACCCAAAATGACAAATAAAACCGTTTTAAACACTTTCCATTTATTTTACAACAATAAAAACAATTTTCTTCATGAAATAATTGTACCCTGTGCATCTATCTTTATACTGTTTTTTACCCAAATACGTGTACCTGTACATTGGGCATAATCTCTTGCCTGCTTATTTATAAGTTGCACATTTTTATCAAAAGCGATAAGGTCACAAAAATTCGCATTAGAAATCACGTTTCCGCCAAAATCCAAAAGCCCGTCAACGTCTGTTGACTTCACTAAACCGCTCCCTATACATGATGCAATATAAACACCTACATAATCCGAACCACCTCTATTAAGAGTCATTACTTTGTTATCCATTAAGCTTGATCCGTAGAAACCCGAAAAAACTAAAACTCCTGAAGAATTGTCAAACTTTCTGTTGACCAAATCAGCAGAGCTTTCGTGGATCATCCGATCACCATTACTGTCTTCAACTACCTTTAAAACTTCTGCGCTGTCTACAAAGGTTGCCCCCATCTTAGCAGCAAAAATCTGAGCCATCGACCACTCACCCCAAGCCAAAACACTATCTCGTTCGTTGCTTATCAGGCGATTGCTAAGATCAGCTATGCAATTGTCTATAAGGTTTGGCTCCGGCAAACCTAGCTCTTCCTGGAGTGCGTGGTAAATATCTAGAACCTTACTGTCATCCTTTAAAGGTAGATGTCTATCTAACATTTCCTCCAGTAAATTTGTAGTTTTACCAGGCGCTGAAACCACAACAGCCTGAAAAACACCGCACCTGACAGTTTCTATACATCTATTAACCATTTGCGAATTACCAAGTGAAGTACCCCCGAACTTAATGACATCAAAAGTACACAAATGTTCTGCTTCCCCATTACTGTATATTTTTCTTTCCATTTTTTCCTTTTTTAACCAAAAAAAATCTCCCTAGTGGGAGAGTTGTCTTTATAAAAATTTTAAAAAATTCTACGCAAAGACCTCCCACGAAAGAGGGCTGATCTTTTTTGTTTTACCAAACATCAAACTAAAACATATCATTTTTGTAAAATACATTATACATAAATCCAAAAAATATTTCAAAAAGATAATGATATCATCTGATATAATTCCCTATGTATAATTTTTGGCAAAATCTACCCAAACCATTTTTCATCCTAGCACCGATGGAAAATGTAACTGATTTTGTCTTCCGCGAGATTATCGCTCAAGAAGCTAAACCGGATGTAATTTTCACTGAATTTACAAGTGCCGACGGATTATTCTCAAAAGGTCGCAACCAAACAATTCACAAACTAAAATATAGTCCTATTCAACGACCGATAGTCGCTCAAATTTGGGGCAACAATCCACAAAAAATGTATAGCGCCGCCAAACTTGTGCAGGATTTAAAATTTGACGGAATTGATATTAACATGGGCTGCCCCGATAGGGGAATAATAAGAAAAGGGGCAGGAGCCGGTCTTATTGGAAATTACAAGTTAACAAAGGAAATAATTGAAGCTGTAAAAAAAGGGGCTCCAAATTTACCATTGAGTATAAAAACTAGGATAGGTTTGGATACCGTAATTACAGAGGAGTGGATTGGATATTTGCTCAGGCAGAAGATTCATGCACTAACAGTCCACGGACGAACGGCAAAACAAATGTCAAAAGGAAAAGCTAATTGGAAAGAAGTGCATAGGACAACATGGATAAAAGATAAAATATCTCCTAATACTGTTTTAATAGGGAACGGCGACATCACATCTTACGAACAAGCCACTAAAATTTACGACACTTATTCCGTCGATGGGATTATGATCGGACGCGGCATTTTTGCCAATCCTTGGATATTTGCCCCGCATGACAACTCCAAAGCCAGAAGTCGGCAACAATATGTTGAATTATTATTACGTCACCTAAAACTTCAAGAAGAAACGTGGGGTAGTACAAAACATTTTGATGTAATGAAGAAATTTTTTAAAATGTACATAAATAACTTTAAAGGTGCTAATTTACTTAGGCAAAAACTTATGGAAACAACAAATAGCACCCAAGTGGAAAAAATACTTCTTACAAATCTGGATTTATCATGAGAAAGCTTAATTATAAACTTCACACAAATGCTCCTGTTAAAATCGTTTGGAGCATAATTTCAGATGTAGATAACTACCATCAGTATATTAAATATTGCATGAGTTCAAAACTACAGGGAAAGTTCGAAGAAGGTTCCAGCTGGTATGATTGGTCAACCGTTGCTTTTCTTCCCCTTAAAATTAATCACAAAATAATAAAAATTGTTCCTAACCAAAAAGTTTTATATAAAATTGAAATGCCCTTTGGTAACATTTGGCAAACATTACAAATTTCCAAAACGAAACCTACCAGCGTGAGCCTTGCAGTAACTATCGACATCCCAAATCAATTTCTGGAAAAAACGCTCGGAACAATCATTTACATTCGAAACAAAAAAATGCTCGCTTCAACAATGAATAATTTTAAAAACAATTTCTCTCAATACTTAGCCAAATCAAACAGCGCCGGTAAAAAACAGGCGCTGTTTTAAAATGCTTATAAAAGTTAGTGCCAACAAGATACTTAGCTTGTGAAATTGTGAAGGCACCACACTCTTTGACTTAATCTATTTGGACATCCATCTACCGCCTCTTAGACCAAATCCACCAAATAAGTATTTTATGTCAATACCATTTTGTTTAGCCCAATTTAACAAATTCTGTCTTTGAGAAAGCCTTGCTGCTTTGCGCTGATCGGCATTCATATTTTTAAACAAATCCCGATTCGTTTGACGTTGTGCCAAAAGCTCCCTGCGCTTTTGCAAGATCAGTTGTTTTTGTGCTTCGGTTATCTTACCTTCTCTGACATCTTGAGTTAACCGGTTATCAAATTGTATCTGCATCTGCGAAAGCCGATTATTGCGGTTTTGGTCAAAAACGGATTGCACATCAGCGGGGTTTAAGTTAAATCTTTGTGCTAATTGCTGTACGATTGATGAGTAACCGTTACCAGTGCTTTGCGCATAGGCATAAGTTGCACCAAATAAACCTGTTACAAAAACCGCCATAGCAACCGAAGTTATTATTATCTTGTTTCTAATTCTCGTTCACCTCCTTTCAAACTAATTTACCAAAGAAAACTGAAAGGACGCTTAACGTATAATTTATATTCAGACGCGCATTTGCAGCACACTTCAATTACAATATAAATATGATCAGAAAAGTGCCATTTTCAGCGATGCTCGCAATAACCATCCTAACAACGTCACTTATAACGGGAAGCTATTACCGGGAAATAAACCAGCATCTCATAAACAACTTTGCTTTCGATAGCCAATCATTCTCGCTCGAGAAATTTTATACAGTTATAAGTATGGTCCCTTTTACGCTAAATCCGTTAAGTCTGCTGGGCATGATAGTAATTTCGCTAGGTTGCTTCACCTACGAACACAAATTTGGGACACTTAAAACGATATTTATGTTTTTGTCTACTCATGTATCAGCAATTTTAGTGATTTTGTCGCTTGCAATGCTCAATCTCCAAATCGCAAAAAATACCGACATCGGAGCCTCTATTGGATTGTGGGGAGTTACCGGAGCTGTGCTTGGTTATGTCAAGTTTAAAAAGGTAATATTTATTATTCTGGTCTTATTTTGCATTTTCTATCTACTTTTTCAACCCACTAATTTAGCCACAATCGAACATCCTGTAGCTTTTTTCCTTGGTATGCTTTATCAAAAATTTATAAATATCTATGAGAAGCATAAAAAATAGTGTCGTTACGATCATTGCCATAACAGTCTTTTTCTCCGGCATATTGAATATAACGTCAACTTTTTTTTTGTATGCACCATATAGGTTAAGATTACTCCGGGAATATTTTCCTCTTGAACTATCAAATCTCTCCAGGACAGCAACTATCATTGCAGGATTTTTTCTAATATTCGTTTCAAAGGGGCTTCTGGAGCGGAAAAAAAGAGCCTGGTTATTTAGCGTCATTTTAATTTCCATCTCATCATTTTTGCATGTCATCAAAGGCTTGGATATTGAAGAAGCATTCATCCTCCTTGTGATTTTGACAGCGCTAATATACACAAGACAAGAATTTTACGTAAAAAGCAGTACACAAAACTTTTTTAAAAACTTAAAAACTTCACTTTTGATTTTACTGCTTCTTTTTATCTACTCTTTTGCAGGAATGTTCCTCTTAAACAAACAATTCGATAAGCCCGTCACCTTTAACAGAATCTTAAAAGACTATCAGTTTACAATCTTTGGTGTAGGCCAAGACACTCTAATACCCAAAACAAGAAGGGCACGTTGGTTTAACGATTCACTCTCAACTGTGGGTTTCAGCGTCCTCGTTTTGTTTTTTGCAAATCTTTTCTTTCCGGTAACCATATCTAAGCTAAGAAGCGAAGAAGAGCACAAAAGAGCTAGAGACCTTATTATTACAATTTCCAAAAACCCCGCCTCTTATATGTGTCTTATGAAAGATAAACATTTTTTCTTTTCCCAAACTAAAAATTCATTTATAGCTTACAAAGTTTCCGGAACTATTGCTGTTTGCTTGGGAGACCCTATCGCAAACCAAACTGAGCAGGAAAGCATAATCAAAAATTTTGAACATATGTTAAAACTACAAGGATTAACACCTGTTTTTCTTTCAGTAACAGAAGATTATAAAAACATTCTCAGTGATCTTGGCTATAAATCATTAAAGATAGGTGAAGATGCAATTATAAAAACAAGCTCTTTCACCCTTGAAGGTAAACGGGTGGAGGATATACGTCATGGTGTTTCTCGTATGCAAAGAGAGGGGGTATATTACAAGTGGTTTAAACTAGACCAAATACCCCAAAAAGTGTCACTCGACTTAAAAATAATGCACGCAAGCTGGATAAAAAGTAAGAAAATCTCCGGCCTTACTTTTTCTGTAGACTTTTTTCCCCTTCCCAAAGAACCTTATGCATATTTGCTTACAACCTACACAAAAGACAATAAGATGCAAGCTGCATTTAGTTTTTTCCCTTTTGATAATAAGCAAGGTTATGCTCTAGATTTAATGTTAAGAGGCCAAACATCAATAAACGGTATTATGGAGGCCTCGATTGCGGAGGCGGTAAGATTTTTTAAAGAGCTTCATGTTGTCAATCTAAGCCTTGGCGTCGCACCCCTTGCAGATGCTAACCCCCAAGAAGAAAGGGGCTTACTCAACAAAACTACAACTTTTTTATTTAACAACTTTAATCAGTTTTATAATTACCAATCACTTTTCAAATTCAAAGACAAATTTGCCCCAAATTGGGAAAGTAGGTACCTATCATACAAAAGTGGCATGAAGCTAATTCCAATTTCTCTATCAATCGTGAAAGTTCATACAAAAAGCTCACTAATAGGAACGGTTCTTAAAAAAAGTGGTTAATATTTTAAAAATACCCGACCGATCAATTTATCTAAGGTGAAAGGTTCAACCTTGGAACTTAATTTTTTATTGTCCCCTGACACGTAAATCTTGCCTTTGTCAATCTTTACAACTCGTTTTATAAATATCTTTTCTTTATTTTTAAAAACAACAACACTTCCTTTTTGAAGAGACCCCCAATTATACGTTAAAACTCTTTCAAGCGGCCTAAAAGCCGGCATCATACTTTTGTCATATACTTCAAATCTGGAAAATGGAAATCTGAAATTCAATTTATTTGCTTGAAGCCTTTACTTTATTAAAAATATCTGCAATTTCATCAACTATTTTTATCAAGTCTTGAGCTGATTGTCTACTGACTTCCTGCTTATTTTTGGAGCATAACTTTGCTGCTTCCCAAAAAGTTTCGTGCAACTTCGGGAACAAATCTAAGTGTTCAGGTTTGAAAAAATCCGTCCATAATATTAATAACTCTTCTTTGCATTTTCTTGCATGCTCTTCTTTTGTCAAAACTGCGCGGACAAAAAGGTTTCTGTCCCCAACAGCAGGGTCAGTTTTCGGCAAACCCTCGATCTTATCCACCATTTTGGCAACAGTTGCCGCAGCAATCTGGGCCGGTTTTGGATCATATATTCCACACGGCACATCACAGTGCGCAAAGGCAATTTTCGGGGGAAAAACTTTGTCAATTAATCTTAAAACATTCATGAATAGTCATTATAACAAATTTAAAAGAACTATTTTACAAAACCTAAGAAGTACTTTTTATCTAAATTAAAGCCTGAGAAAATAAATTTTTTACTCTTGTTCTTATTAGACAGGAAGACAATTGCATTATTCATCAATATGTAAGAGGCACAAATTCCAAGAGTCATGATTCCTCTTTCAAAAGCTATAACCGGAATAAGCCCTTGCCAGAAAATAGCAGGGAAGTGAAATACCCAAATCCAAATTGCTCCGCCTACACTATGAGCAACAAAAGTAGAAGACATACTCCTGGCAACTAACGATTTTTTTGCAAACGGGTAAACCAAAAACGGTATGGTCCAGTACAAAGAGTAATACCAAACACTCCTACCGACAGGATTTAAGTTAAAACTGACAATCGCTGCAAACGGAACCAAAAGAAGCCAAGCAGAATTCTTTTTAACAACTCCGCTAAAAAACAAAGCGCCAAACAAAATAGGGAAGAGTCTTATCACAACACCCTTATCCATATTGGCAAAACCGTGAAATGCCAAATTGACAATTTGCATTAATAAAACTGAAACCAAACCAAGCGGAGTACCCAAAAAAGAGCCTGATATTGGAGCAAATACGTCAAAGAGTGTAAATTTGGCACCCGACCCTGCGAGGTTATTTATTGGCAGTTGCAGCGCAATGAAACCAAGTATTGCAAAAATCAACAACGCAACTACTTTGTCGCTTTTGATACCTCCTATACTTTTTACGCTTTTTTTAATCATTCTTTACATCCCCGGCACAAAGGCGCCGGCAACCTCAATGTTGGCTCCATTTATATAATATGCAGCGTCACTCGTCAAGAATGAAAGTGCCTTAATCACATCATCATACTGACCTTCCCGTCCCATTGGAAAATCGCCAGCTTCAAAAATATCTGTTTTCAACGAACCAGGGGAAATCATATTAATATGAATACCATTTTTAGCTTCATCCCAAGCCATTGTTTTAGTCAGAATATAAACTCCAGTTTTACCCAAAAAGTAAGGTGTGGAATTTTTACGAATTATAATTCTTTCTGCACCTACAGCCCCAATATTAATAATGTGTCCGTTTTTCTGTTTTCGCATTAATTTTAGTGCTTCACGGGAACAATAAAGCGTTGCAAAGATATTCGTTTCCAACATGTCTTTAAACTCAAGGTTAGAAGTTTGCGAAAAAGGTTTAAATAAAAAGTTTCCCACGTTATTTACCAGTAAATCCAATGAGTTGTATTTTGACGCAACAGTATTAAACATTTTCTTGACTTCCTCTTCTTTTGTTAAATCAGCGCTATATATCGAAGAAAAAGGAGATTCTTTGTTAATTTGACTCAAAAGTTCCTCTGCATCTTTCCGGCTCTTATTAAAATGAACAATGACAGAATATCCTTCACCTGCAAGGTACCTGCTTATTGCCTCACCTAGACCTTTGGCTCCACCCGTTACCAACGCAACTTTTTTCATAGGGTAATTATAAAACAATATCGGAAAAATTTAATTAACAATGTCCTTTACAGCACTCATCCAAGAATTATCACCAAGCTTTTCCCTATAAATCCAAAAATTAGCGCCCCAAAAACCCACATTGCTAATACGACTGTTTTTCAAAAAATTGTCAGCATTTACAATATCATTAGCACTGAAGGTAAATTGATTTCTGCCTGCATCATCTAAGGTTCTTATATACGGCTCTGCCTGCATTTCCATTACCCAAAAATCTACTCCGCGTTTTTTTGCATAATGGTCTATACCGTCAAAATTAGGCGATAACAAATACCAAGACTGCACAGGCCAATAAAAACCTTTAGGCCAGCTAATATTGAATTTCGAAAAAGAGGCCAAATAGGTACCCTGTGTTTTAAAATATGCATTTGTTCCAAACGCATCACCCCTATTAAGAAGAGGGAACAAATCTTTCCATCTGGAGTTAAAAACGGTCGGCCCGTCACTCGTTAAAATCACTGGCCTTTTTTTGGGGTCATAATCGCGAACTATTTTAATTTCCCGTGCAATTAAACTTTTATCTATCCTGTATTTGTTTACATTTGGCAAAAATGGCTCGTTTTCAATTTGCCAATAAAAAACATTATCATACTTGGAAAAATGGGATACAACCTTGCCGTCTATGGTCAACAAATCAAAGGAAATTGCGGAATCAACATTAATATTATCCCCGAAATGCAACTTCGAGGATTCACTGGAAGGTAAATGGAATTCCGGATAGAAAGGGACTTTTGCACCAAGCGCGATAATTACTTTAACATTTCGCTTTTTAGCTTCAGACACAGCAAAATCCAAATCATCAACTTTTAAATTTCCCTCCTCATCACTCATTTCATTCCAAAAAAATGGTAATCTTACCCAGTCAAACTTTGCCTCATCCAAAAGCTTTGTAAAGGCAGCCCTCCCATCATAACCATACCAACGAGCCTGCTCAAAGCTGTAAGAAAAACCGTATTGGGGCCTAAACCCCAAAGGAACAATTTTCTTAGGATAAGGGTTCAAGAATGCATTTAAAACGTAGCAGAAAAAAATTAGTACTAACAGCAAAACTGCGCGCTTAAGCATTACAAAATTATAACTCTTGACAAATTTTATGTATAATTTAATTGTGGAGCACACAGTAAGCTGGAGGTCTATCTTTAGAGTGATCATTGCAGGTCTAACTGTATACCTACTTTGGAGATTAACGGAAGTTGCCTTGATAATACTCACGGCAATGATGCTGGCAGCTGCATTTCACCCTGTTGTAGCTAAGTTAAAAACAAAAATACCTACGACACTCGCCGCAATCTTAGTAATACTGCTACTACTTTCACCGATAGTTGTTATCGCATTTAATATAATTCCTAACCTGGTAGATCAATTCCCTGCAATTTTAGCAACAGTCAGCTCGATCCTTAACAAAACTAGTATTCTTCCACCTTCAATCCGTAACATTGATCTCAGTCAGTACACAAAAGATATAGGGACTTATCTGGTTCACTCAACTTCTATTATCACTAACTTTGTCACCACTTTCATTACTGTTATATTCTTAACCCTATATTTTTTAGTAGATTCGGAAAGACTTCTACATCTCATCTACGATATAGTACCTCAGGATTACGAACAAAAGGCAAAGAACCTGATTTCCGAATTAGGACGTGTTAATGGGCAATATATAAGGGGAAACCTAATAATTTCGGTTATCTGTGGGATAATAATTTTTACAGGTCTTACCATACTGCATATACCGTTTGCGGGCTCTTTGGCTCTCTTTGCAGCCATTACAGACCTATTACCGCTCATTGGCGCATTCCTTGGGGCAGCTCCTGCCGTCATCATCGCTTTTTCTATTTCCCCCACAATCGGCCTCTTAACCCTGGCTCTTTTTGTTGTCTATCAGCAACTCGAGAACAATTTATTCGCTCCCAATGTATATACCAGAGCGCTTGATCTTTCACCGGCTCTTAGCTTTATCTCTGTCATTATAGGTGCCGCATTGTTTGGAATCTTCGGAGCTTTTATCGCACTACCTATCGCAGCAAGCATTCCGACAATAATTACTTTTGTCAGAACAAACAACCTCAAAGCATAATTGGAAGTTTTTAAAGAGATAACTCTGCTTCACTGAATCTTTTTACGTTTATAATCTTTAATATTACTTTTAAATTTACAAAGAAAGCAAAAATTACAAATGAAATTAATACCTGTCCTGTAATAGCTCCGATTGCTAACACTAACATTCTGATATCTCTTTTAAAGGGAAAGTCCAGTGAATCTTTTATCTTTTTCCCTGTAAGTGCAAAAAACTTCGCAGACATATAATCCTGCAAAACATCAGCAAAAATTACCATAACTGCCATAAATAATACTAAATCATTTCCCGTAGCCTTCCAATAACCATAAGCCATACCTGCAATCAAAAACATATCGACATATCTGTCTAAGATAGGATCAAGCCAGGCACCAAAAACAGATTTTTGAAATTTTAACCTGGAAATCTCCCCATCACATCCGTCGATAATAGACAAAAATTGAATCAAAAGTCCGCCAATTATAAATGATAACTGAGTACCTACGGAAAGGATAAAAAAGGATAAAATAGCCAGAATGGGTATAAAAAAAGAAATCATGTTTGGAGTGACGGGAGTTTTTACAAGAAAACTGGTAATAAAACCTGAAACTTTTCTGTTTAACTTTTTAGACACAATACCGTCTGCCGGTTTTGATAAATTTCTGATAAGTTTGCTTTCCGCGAACTTTATGTCTTTCCATGTATCACAATCAGACCAAAATTTGCCATGAATATCAAAAGCTCTTAGTTGTCCTCGCTTAACTAAAAAATTCATTCCGTTTGTCAAAGACATTTTTTCGCGCTTAACTACTGCTTCCAAAGCCTTAAAAATAAATGGTGTACAGTAAAACATGCCGGTGTCATATGCATTGTACTTTTCCAAATGTTTTCCCATGTTGGTAACCCTGTCACCCACAACAACCGTCTTTGTAGTATCTGAAACGTCCAATACAGATTCAAGATTTTTATCAACCGCCAAAATACATTCATCTTTTTTTATTTTTAACCTGATTAGTTTTTTAAGAGTACTTGCATCAAACACATGATCACTCATTAAAAGAACAAAATTATCTTTTAAATATTTTTTTGCGCAGAGCACAGAAAGTCCGTTAGGTTTCTCCCATTTATCATTTTGCACATACTGAATCTTGACCCCGTATCTTAAACCGTCACCAACAGTCTGTTGATATATGTCACCCTTGTAACCTGTAACTATTACAAACTCTTTTATTCCTGCTTCCTTGGCTCCCAAAATTACACGTTCTATAATTTTTAAGCCAAGAAGTGGCATCAAAGACTTATGGCGTCCCCGTGTTACCGGTTGCATTCTGGTACCGTTTCCGGCTGCGATGATTAAAGCTTTCATTTTTAAATAACTATCAAACTTATTAACACAGTTTAAAAAAACATTTTTATTACAAAACTTTGTATGCAAAACTCTAATTATTTTTTAAAAAGAAGATCTGTCTGCATAAAGTAAATGTTTCATTCTTAATGCAAGTAATTTATGCAAAACTATGAGCGAGAATTGTATCAGAGTTTATCATACTATTTCAACTATAGGGTCTAATGCTGTTGTGACAATGTTTGTCGATGATTTGAAAATACCAATGTGATAAAATTTCCAAACCACTCTATCCAAAGCGACTTCTTTACTTAGCCGCTAAGTCAGGCAGACGTGGCGGAATGGCATACGCGTACGGTTCAGAACCGTATCCCGAAAGGGTTGGAGGTTCAAGTCCTCTCGTCTGCACTAGCGCCGAGGTGGTGAAATGGTATACACGCAGCCTTGAGGTGGCTGTGCCCGCAAGGGCGTGCAGGTTCGACTCCTGTTCTCGGCACAAAGTTTAGGATTTTCTTTTTATCTCAAATCCGTTAGGATTTGAAAAGGAGTAATGACGAAATGTTAAATTCTGTTCCGTGCAGAATGATAAATGCAGTCCATTGCAACGTGGGCGCTTAGCTCAGCTGGCTAGAGCGGCTCGTTTACACCGAGTAGGTCAGGGGTTCGAATCCCTTAGCGCCCACATTAAATTGTTTTGAGGTTCTTCAAACAATTTAATGTTGTGCAAGTCGAAGCATAGTTCGGTTTTTCTAAGCACTATTGAAAAACATATTTCAATAGTAGCGTAGAAAAATGCGGATTTGCTTGCAAATCGCAAATTCTTTACAAATAAAATGAAAAAAATTAACCAAAGCCAAAGAATATGGGAACCGGCGACACACGAAGATCCAGACGATCCCGGGGTTTTAAAAAAAGTTATTGTCCAAAAAGAGGAAGTAGATAAAAACTCCAAATTGATGATGGTCAACTTATGTAAAGTTCCTGTAGGTAAAACTCACAAAGCACACTCACACAAAACCATGGAAGAAATATTTTATTTCACCAAAGGCGGAGGAGAAATTAGAATTGAAGAAGAAATAGAGCCGGTTGGCCCGGGTGACAGGGTCATTGTTCCAGCAACGCATGTGCACCAAATTAAAAATACGGGAAACGAAGAGCTTGAATATATCGGTTTAGGGGTAGCATTGGACTAAAATAGATTAATCTCAAAATTTCTTGGAAATTTTGAAATGGGGAAACAAACTTGCGTTTAGATTTTAATTATAGCTAAAATCTGTAAGTGAAGTTTAGTTTCGACGTGCCGGGATGGCAGAGTTGGTCAACGCACGCGTCTGAAAAACGCGCAATGTCGGTTCGATTCCGACTCCCGGCACAAATCATAAATCCAGTACCGTTTTTCACCTACATAATTTAAATCTATTGCTATAATCAAATCATGAATAATTTTTATGATAAGGTAGCAAAAAAATTCGGAGGTTATGCTTTTAGCAAAAACAAACCAAAATATTTTTCCGAATATCCAAATGGAGATCCCGAAAAAATCTTTAAAATCAAACTGGTCAAACTTGCAAAAAAAGATTTAGTCGCTCTTGATGTTGGTTGCGGCGACGGAAAATTTGCTTTTTCAATTTCTAAAAACTTTTTCAAAATAATAGGTCTTGATTCCTCACAAGAGCTTCTAAAAATTGCTGCTCAGAAACAAAAAGAACTTAAAGCAGAAAATGTTTTTTTTGTATTTAGCAACGCCAAAAAAACACCTTTAAAAAACGACTCATTCGATATAATCTTTAACCGCCGAGGCCCAAGTTTTTATAAAGAATATTACAGATTACTAAAAGAGACAGGCCACTACTTAGAAATCGGTATCGGCGAAAAAGATTGCGTGGATCTAAAAAAAACATTCAGAAGGGGACAGGGGTACCGAAAATGGAATAAATCTCGCTTAGAACAAGATAAGAATGAATTTACACAAATTGGTTTCAAGATAATCTACGCAAAAGCCATCAGCTATAACGAATATTACAAATCAAAAGAATCGTTCGATAGATTTCTACAAGGAGTTCCAATATTCGAAGATTTCGACTCAGTCAAAGACAAACTTCCCCTTGCAACCTATTGTAATAAATTCGATACACCAAAAGGTATTCTCTTACATAGGCAAAGAGTCGTTTATGTTATGCAAAAAAACTCCTGAGACCAAGAACAAAAAACGACCCTGATATACTTAATGTAGTGAAACAATACACTTCCTGCTTCATCGGTGTCCCGCTGCCCGAAAAATACCAAGAAGATTTTGAGAAATTATTGACCGGCATCGAAAAATTGCATCCTGATTGGGAAATCGCTTACTCTAAAACCCCGCATATAACTGTTTATTATCTGGATAAACAGTCTCAACACACAATTCCGGCAATCGTAAGCACTATAAGAACAAAATTGAGTTTTATAGAAAATCTTAACTTAAAAATAGAAGGGTTCGACTACTTCACAAAAACAGACCCGCGAGGGGGCATTTTATTCTTAAATGTTCTATATCCCCCAAACTTTGTGAAATTTAATCAAACATTAAAAAACAAACTGGACCAATATTATTCCGCAGACAACAACTTGCCATTCCACCCGCATATGACAATAGCCAGAATAAAAGGTTTAACAAAGGGGTCAAATTTTAAAACACATATTTCACAAATCTCGCAAAAAATAAATAAAATATACTGGAAATTTCCTGTAACAGAAATTGTCCTTTATGGTGTAGATTCAACAAAACAACCACAACATCAGGAAAAATTAGTTAGCATCTTTGCAAAATAGTTCAAATTATCACAATTAAGTCGGTAAAATTGCGGTAAAATAAATTAATATATTTTTATAGTCACAAAACATCAATTTATGCCAAAGAAAGATTTAATATTTATACTAATTTCAATAACCATAATACTTTCTATTATTACAGCAGTATTTATTCAGTTTAGGATAAACGCTTGCCAAAAAGTAAAAGGGGATTATATAAAACAAAACCTGCCAACTTTTGAGGGCCCAGAAATGAAACTGGAAGAACGCCAAGCTCAAACCAGGCTGATTAACGATAAATACAATTCTTGTTTCTTTCCCTGGAAATAATTTAATTGTTTTAGGGAAACATTTACCTTATCAAAACTAAAGGTTTATTATGTAAACATGCAAGAAGAACTTAAAGACGACCCTAGCTATGTTGACGTCATTAATTCATTCCGCTTAGAAAAACCCGGTGGTGAGTGGACAGTACACATTGGCCCTTTAGCGGTTGTTGACACATTGTCTGTAACCTTAATGCAACCCGGTTCAACGAGAACAAATTTTCTACTTGATTGGCATGGAATATTTAGTAATCCCAAACTAGGACGTTTACATATGTATCCCGGTGAGGATCCACAAAGTCCTTATGAAATAAAGTTGGAACGCATGCAAAAATGGGTAAACGCTATAGAGATCTATGACGATTTAATGGTCGACCAGATACACGATAAACTTACCAAAGATGCTGTCAGGGAAATTATACGCTCAAATAGAATCCCCAGACCTGAAACTGTTGTTTTGGCAACAGGAAGAGAGGGGTTAAAAAAACTCTTTGCTACTTTAGGTTTTGGTCCTGGTTATGGAGTATCGCTAGTTGGCGATTGGAAAAAAATCGCCGAATTGGCAAAATCAGGAAAATTCCTTGAAACTTGGAAAAGACAAAAAGATCACCCTTCACAAAGCTAATGCTTTAAGTTCAACAAATCCTTAAAATGAGCGGGAGACGGGTATCGAACCCGCGACCTTCTACTTGGCAAGCAGACGCTCTACCGCTGAGCTACTCCCGCAAGTTTATTTCAAAAACTGCGTCGGACGCAATTATATCAATAATAGCGGGTGCTGACCATATTCACCTCACTCAACTTGAAATAAGACCCATAGTGTGTTATACTACGCATCTTAAATTGTCATAGCCCAACGGGCTTCATGTTGACAAAAATTCCAAACTTTACCTATCTGATATAATGAAAAACACTTTTTGCCCAAGCATCAAGCTGCCCGCACTTATGCGGAGAAATCTCAAAAAAAACAAGGCTTTAAAGCTCAAATTTTTTAATTTGACAAATAAAGTAGCAAGTGCAATAGTGTTCTTGTATAACCACATGATAAGAAAAATTGCCCTCATATCTCTGTGGTTCGCCCTCACTCCAACACTCATAATTTTGCTTGGTATATCATTAACTCTCCAAAAAGCTAGTCTTAAACCTTTAAAAACGCAAGCGTCTTTTAATGTCACTCAGGCAGAGCCGGAAGTAAACAACATTCAGGCGGAAATTGTACCCGTGAAAGTAAGCGATTCTCGCCCTTTTATCGTAGAGAAATTTCTGAAAGGTAAACCTTTAGCCCCTTATTCCAGTTATATCATTGAGGTTTCAGATAAATACGGAATTGATTACAGGTTAATACCGGCAATTGCCATGAAGGAATCAAACGCAGGGGCAGCTGTTTCCGAAAAATCTCACAATGCCTGGGGATTCGAAAATGGTAAGACTTACTTTGGTTCTTGGGAAGAAGCAATTGACACAGTCGGAAAAACCTTGAAAAACCGCTATGTCGCAAAAGGTCTTGTAACACCGGAACAAATTATGGCAGTTTACGCCCCGCCGCAACTGGAAACTGGCGGCAAATGGGCAAAAGACATTAACATGTTCTACGCCCAAATGGGCACGCTCTAAACTTTTCAATTGTTAATTTTCGATAGCGGGTTGTAAAATCTATGTGTGGATTTGCAACTGACAGCAGCGATACTTACCGGAAAACTTTTTTCCATCATTTTAAAACTCAAGGGCAGCGGGGCAACAGCAGCACCAGGCCTATACGCTTTAAAAATTGATAAAAATCTCGTTAAAAAAATCTCTTCAAAAAACACGCTCAAGTCTATCGTAATCTCAGGTACAAATGGCAAGACAACAACTTCAAGAATTGTCTTTGATATTATTTCCAAAAAATACAAAGTTATCCATAACCGTCAAGGCTCGAATTTGCTGCGTGGCATAGCCTCAACTATGGTCGCCAACTCATCTCCTTTTGGACACCTGGACTACGAATTTGCTATCTGGGAATCCGACGAAGCAGCTCTTTTACCAATATCCCAAAGCATAAATATAGACACGCTTGTCTTATTAAATTTATTTCGGGACCAGCTTGATAGGTACGGAGAAATAGATACAACCAGAAAAAAATGGCAAGAAGTGGTCAAAAATTTAAAACCTCAAGCTTCGCTTATCCTAAATTCAGATGATCCCTCTGTAAACTATCTTGCTAAATTTGCAAAATGCAATAAAACATTTTTCGGTGTTGAAACAACAAAAATAGATTTGCCAAGTATTGAAAACGTCGCTGACGTTAAATTCTGCCCAAACTGCGATAGCAAACTTATTTACCAAAACCTTTATTCTGCCCATCTTGGCACATACAAATGTTCTAAATGTTCTTTTATAAGAAAAAGGCCACACATATCAATCAACACCATCACCTTTAATAACGACTACTCAAGCAACATAAAAGTCTCCGTTGATAACACGACAACTTCCATTAACTATCAATTACCTGGACTTTTTAACGCCTACAATGTACTAGCAGCTTTAACTACGGCTGTTTCAATAGGCATAAATCCAAAATCCGCAAGTGCCGATATAAGTAAATTTTCGGCTGCTTTCGGAAGATATCAAAACATTAAATTGGATGATAAAAATGTGTTACTGTTCTTAATAAAAAATCCGGCGGGCGCAAACGAAGTGATAAGGACAATAGCAATAAACCAAAAAATTAATTTGCTTGTTATTTTAAACGACAACATTGCAGACGGTCGTGATGTTTCCTGGATTTGGGATACAAATTGGGAAGCACTAAGGAGCAAAACATTAAACATCACCATTGCTGGCACAAGGGCTTGGGATATGGCCTTGAGATTAAAATATGCAGGATTCAAAATAGACACAAACAATGTCAACGACGATCTAAACTCATCTATTGATAATGCTCTCATTAAGCTTTCGAGAGACGACACTCTATTTGTCTTGCCAACATATACGGCACTTCTAGGGCTTCAAGCATATTTTAAAAGCAGGGGGGAGGGCACGTGGCAAAACCAATGACCTTAAATATTTGCCACCTATATCCTGATTTAATGGATACATACGGTGACCGCGGAAATATCCTAACTATTCAATATCGCTGCAAGCAAAGAGATATCAAAACCGTTTATACTCCATTAACCGTTGGCGATAAACTATTAAGCGATTACGACCTATTTTTTTTCGGCGGCGGCCAGGACAAAGCCCAAGAAATAGTGGGGAAGGATCTAGCTTCAAAATCCATACGATTAATAGAATCTGTAGAAAACGGAGCAGCCTTGCTTTCTATTTGCGGAGGTTATCAACTCCTCCAAAAATATTTTAAAACCTCAGACAATTTAAAAATTCCCGGGATTGGTTTATTCAACGCCTACACAAAAGCGTCAGAAACGCGCATGATGAATAATTTACTTATCGAAATTAATCCAAAACTTTTACCGGACATCAAAAATTCTTATCAATCAACTACGAACTATGAACCATCAACTCATAAACTCATCGGCTTCGAAAACCACTCTGGCAAAACTTATCTGGAAGAAGGAACTATACCGCTGGGAACTGTCATTTCCGGAGGAGGCAATAACGGGGAAGATAAACTTGAAGGTGCCGTTTACAAAAACGCTTTTGGTTGTTACCTGCACGGTTCATTACTACCCAAGAACCCCCACTTTGCAGACTTTTTAATCACAAAGGCACTTGAAAAAAAATACGGAAAAGTTGAACTTCAACCACTTGACGATAGCATAGAATGGCGTGCCCACAACTCATCAATCAAAATAATTCGTTCACAAGGATAAAATCTGCTAAAATTCTCGTATTAACCCGCCGAGGTGGCGAAATGGTATACGCGTACGTTTTAGGAACGTATGGGGCAACCCGTGGAGGTTCGAGTCCTCTCCTCGGCACTTTTATCCTATAGGTTGAATATTTGTATCTGGAGGGAATATAATTACCTCAATGAAATTGCCAGGCGAGCAAAACATTTTATCTTTTTTAAAAAAACTTATAAATAAAAAGGTAATAATTGCTTTAATCATTTTGCTTATTGCCTGGACAGTCGGAAACCGCAATGCCCAAAACAAGTCACTAATAAAAACATACAGAGTATCCCAGAACACACTAAAATCCACAGTCAGCGCATCGGGAAAAATAGACTCAAATCAATCCACAAACCTTCACTTCCAAACGGGAGGGCAACTTGCCTGGATCAACGCCAAACAGGGTGATTACGTCAAAAAAGGTCAAACAATCGCATCTCTCAATACTCAAGTTTTGCAAAAACAACTAAAAGAGGATTTAAACACCTACTTCAAAACACGGTTAACCTTTGAAGACACAAAAGATTCGCAACAAAATCAGATAATAACCGACACCCTAAAACGAATTGCCCAAAGGTCACAAGCAGACCTGGAAAATTCCGTAACCGATGTAGAAATTAGAGATCTTGCGGTTAGATTTTCAACAATTTCCTCACCCATCGACGGCTATATCATTTCAAATCCCACAGTCTACCCCGGGAGTAATGTTTTAGTAACCGATACAATCGTAACTGTTGCAAACACCCAGGATCTCCAGTTTTTAGCGGAGGTTGACGAAACAGATATAGGCAAAGTTTTGACTGGGCAAGAGGCTTCGATAACTCTTGATGCTTACCCCGAAGATACATTTATCTCAAAAATATCCTTAATTGGTCAAAAAGCAATAACTACTTCAACCGGAGCAACGGCATTTAACACAACTTTTAACATGGATACCCAAAAACAGTTTTTGATTGGTATGAATGGAACAGCTCAAATTGAGGTTGGCAGGGCAGAAAATGTTAATTCTGTACCCTTGGAGGCAATTACAGACGACAAATACGTGTACGTTAAATCCGGAAAAAAATTTAGCAAAAAAGAGATCGAAAAAGGCATTGAATCTGACACTGATGTCGAAATAAAAAGTGGCCTCAAAGAAGGAGACGTGATTTTAACCTCAGGCTTCGACGAACTCAAAAAAGGCAGTATTTTTCAAAAAATAACTGGAAGTGTTCTGTGACGCCACTAATAAGCACCAAAAATCTTTGTAAATATTACGGCGAAGAGGACAATCTCACTAAGGCAGTAGACAATATCACTCTAAAAATTGAAAAGGGTGAATTCGTCAGCATTATTGGTCCATCAGGGTCTGGAAAATCTACATTGATGCATATCGTCGGCTGTCTGGACAAGCCTACATCCGGACAATATTTTTTAAACAGTAAACAGCTTATGCAATTTTCAGAAAATGAACTTGCAAAAATCAGGAATGAACAAATAGGTTTTGTTTTTCAATCTTTTAATCTGCTCCCGAGAACTTCAGCCCAAAAAAATGTTGAACTACCTCTTGTTTATGCCAAAGTAGCAGCTGCCGATCGGGAAAAAAGAGCACAAACACTTTTAAAAAAATTGGGGCTCGGGGAAAAATTTTCGTCTACACCCGCAAAACTTTCAGGAGGTCAACAGCAAAGGGTTGCAATCGCAAGAGCGCTAGTCAACAATCCGCTGATACTTCTTGCAGACGAACCAACCGGAAATCTGGACACAAAGGCCTCTTATGAAATTATGGATATTTTGAGAAATCTAAACAGGGAGGGTATTACGGTTATTATGATTACCCACGAAGCCGATATTGCCCGGCAGGCAAAAAGGATTATTTCTATGAGGGACGGAAAAATCGTTAGCGACAAAAAAGTATCAAAAAACAAAAAAAATGCAGATTACGGAAATATTTAAGCTTGCGCTTGAAGCTATTCGTGTAAATAAACTACGTTCCGTGCTTACATCTTTGGGTATCATAATCGGTGTAGCAGCAATCATCCTTTTGGTCTCAATTGGCTCTGGTCTTCAAAATTATGTTACTAATGAATTCAAAAAACTTGGAGCCAATTCAATTTTTATTTTACCTGGCAAAGTTGAGATCTCGGCAGGCGGCACCTCTGCACAAGCAGTAAATAAACTTACATTTGCCTTAATGAATAAACTCGAACAAGCCAAGGGTCCTAATATAGAAAAAGTCCTTCCGTTTATCGAAATTTTTGTCACCGCCTCAAACAAAAACAATTCCAAAGTCACCAGGCTTGCCGCATCTTATAACGATTATTTTGCAATTTCAGGTATAAAAACTGCAGAAGGGAGAATCTATACAGATAGTGAAGAAAAAAGCAGCAAGAAAGTTGCAGTAATCGGAAAATCTTTAGCAAAAGCTCTCTATAAAAACCAATCGCCAATTGGCAAACAAATATCTCTTTCTAAAAAACCATTTACAGTAATAGGAGTATTCGAACCACAAGGGAGTGTGGCCGGTGTTGACATCGATAACGCAGTCATCATACCTCTTTCTGCAGGCAGGAATCTGACTGGATCTGATCTTGTAAACCAGGTACTCGTAAGAACCACTTCCACAGAAAACATTCAGGCAGCCAAAAAAGATATCGAAAAAATACTATTAAGAACACTTTCCGAAGATGATTTTACAATAATGACCCAGGAACAGCTTCTTTCCTCAATTTTGCAAATCTTAGGAGTGCTAACATTTGCCCTTGGAGGAATTGCAGCGATTTCACTTGTAGTTGGAGGCGTCGGAATCTCAAATATTATGCTGGTTTCCGTTACCGAAAGAACTCGTGAGATTGGCCTTAGAAAAGCGGTTGGAGCCAGACCGTCGGACATTTTAACCCAATTCCTAATAGAAGCTGTAATACTTTCAATGGTCGGCGGCGCAATCGGCCTTTTAATCGGAGCAACAGGATCAGTTTTGATTTCTGCTTATATCAAATCATCCGTTCCTCTTTGGGCAATTTTTTTAGGCGTAGGATTTTCCAGTCTTGTAGGTATCATATTTGGCGTTGCACCTGCAATTCGCGCCTCGCGTCTTGACCCAATTGTTGCTCTAAGGTACGAATAAGTTCTAAAATCATATCAATGCCCACTCAAATAAACATTATTAATTTGAGTATCAAAAAAAAGTTAATTTATACAGGAATTCTTTTTCTTTTTGTTCTCGCTATCCAATTAATCTTAACGGGGTCCCTGCATGCATCAACAAGCACCCCAATTGTTCAAGCTCAAGAGTCATATGCATATCAGGTAACCAAGTACATAGAACTGAAAGATAAATATCAAACTGCCAAATCCACTTTCCTCACCTTTAAAACAGCAACAGCCAAAAACGATGCCTTCCAAAAAACCAAGGACTATTTAAAACAAATCGACAATGTGTATAAAGCTTACTTGTTACTTGTAGAAGAACGCACCAACACCATTAGTTGGGATTATGCATCCACACCCAGAGAAGGTCTACTCCAAAAGATAAAAGACGAAATTACGTACTTTGACAACAACCAGAAAGACATCGACGCCTCACAAGCTTTAGAAGATCTACCTCAGCTCGCCAAAAACATCCAATCTCACGTAGAGACAACAACGTTAAAAATTGCCTTTGACACACTTGCAGCAACAGACCTAGCCCAGATTGAAGAGGCCAATGCGCTTTTTCATTCAGATTATAAACTTGTGGATGATTTCGCCTCTCCAAAAACAAAAAGTCGCGAGCTTTACAATAATTGGAAAACTGAACTCGACAAAATGCAAGCTAATCTAGACGGGGAAATGGAGATTATTAAAACTAAGCCTAACAAATCAGCAACATATAACGCCCAAAACCCAAAATTTGCATTTGATACTCAAAAGCCCATAGACATTTTGTCTTCAACTAAAACAATATTAAGGGAAATCTTAAAATCTATATGAACTCAATCGAAACACCAACAATGGAAGAGCAAATTCAACTGGAAGAGCCCGTGCCTCAAAAAGAAACAATTGCTCCGGTAAAAGAAAAACCACCTATTAAAATCAATTTTTCAAACCTAAAAGAAAAAAGCGCCCACTTTATTAAAATACCAAAATTAACAACTGTATTTGTTCTATTTTTTGTCTTTATATTGATTTTGATTGGCCTTATAGTGGTTTCTTCAAGAAAAAACGCTGCCACCGACACATTACCAGGAGTAGTAATTGCCACCCCAGAGCCCCAAACAAAAACAGAAGACCCCCAAACAAAAGCTATCGAGGACAAGCTAGATGAATATGATAATAAGGTAGACGCCCTCGGAAACAACCTAAATAGTTATCAGGCACCTCAAATGGACTTAAATATCAATTTTTAGTATAATAAGCCCTTATGAATACGGCAAAAACAGCTAAAAATGCAGCAAAATTTGCCCTTGACCCGTTCGAAGCACTAACTTCCCAGGCGGCACCTATTGCCAAATCTTTTTTAGATGAAGCAGGAGAACAAGCGTTTGGGCTTTTCAAAGGAGCACGCTTTGGCCCAAAACCAAAAGAAATAGCGGGAGAAGAGTTAAAACGCGCCAGAAACCAACAAAGAATCGAGGAAATGCAAGCTGCAGACAGGCAAGCTTCCGAAGAAAACAGAAAGGCTATAAGGGACCTTTATAAGGAGTCACGACAAGAGGCAAGCAGAGACCAAAATGAACTTAAACAACAACTTTCCGACTTAACACAAGAAGTCGTATCTTTGGCAAAAGCATCCAGCCAGGAAACTAAAATCCACTTACAAAATACTCCTAAAGTTGGCAAAGTTGATATAACTTTTATTACGTTTGTTGTTAGGTTGCTTCGCATCAAAGCAGAAGAATCAAAAAGCGCCAAAGACCTCGTCTCCCAGCGAGCTAGTGCCAAACCGGGAACAGGAATGATGGCTTGGGTAACAGGCAAGCAAATGCAAATTCACGAACAAGGCACACTCCAGCTTCAGGGGTAAATCAATATCTCCGGTGGGCCCAAGAGGACTCGAACCTCTGACCTCCACAATGTCAATGTGACGCTCTAACCAACTGAGCTATGAGCCCGAAAGTATTATTGATTCTACTAAATCCCGCCACATCTATCAAATTTGTAAGATCAAACCCAAACGGATAGAATAGAATTATGAGATCAAGTGAAATATCCGATTTAAAGCAAGAAAGACAAATCCAAACAGTTTTAGGAACACTTAGCATCCTCACAAAAGAAAATGGCCTACAAAGACACGAAAACGTCTTGCTTATAGAAAATAACCGCAAAGGTGCTAAATATCCATTTAGGGCAATTCGCCCTCTCACCAAAGAAGAAGTACCACTAAATGCAGCAAGCATCTATGACGCCTACATCGCTCTTGATCGTCCGCTACCCGAAAAATTAAAATAACAATTAAAATCACTTACAAAATATTCCCTTTCAATGTAAAATATATGATATGAGTGAAACAGGACCCGAAATAAGCCCGCGTAAGGCCAGAATAGAAAGATTAAAAAAACAGATGGCCGAAGGTAATCTAATTCTTGATCCTTACGAAGACCCCCAAACACAGGAAGAAATTAGGCAGGCGAATTTAAGCCAGACGGAAACCACCCAAGAAGATCCGGATAATCCTTGGGAGCCTTTACCTGTCTCAATGGATCAGGATCCCGAAATATCAACAGAACACCTTCCGCGTACATATAACGGAGGACGAAGAAATCAGCCGGTAGTTGCTCAAGGTTCTTTTGATGGCCCACCGCGAAAAAGGGTCATGAGTACAGGCTCCGGCACAAGGCAGGAGAAAGCCCCTCAACCCTACGAAAGGGGAAGAGTCGGTCTTAATTCCGCTAAAGATAAAAAAAGGGCAAACCAACAACGGTTCAAAATAGCAGAAGAGATGAGATCAAGAGGTGAAGATGTCTGACCAAAAAACAAAAGTAATCGAAAAATATTACATAGAAGTCGCCACTTCAAATAAAAAAAAGTTTATCAACGGCCTTTTTACCGGTCTGGGCTATGGCGTAGGACTAACACTTGGCACATCACTTTTCTTTTTGATTCTGGGTATCTTTATTTCCAAAATAGATCTTGAACCCATTCTTGGAAAATTCTTGGCAGATGTGGTCAAAGCGGCGCAACCCAATCTAAAAGTTAAATGAGTGATTTAAAAGACCATAAACAAATCGGCCAGGAACAGGAACTTTTCTTTACAAACGATATCGCCCCCGGCGCGCCATTTTGGCTTCCAAAAGGAATGGTAATTTTCAAAGAACTCGAAAAATTTATCAGGGAATTAACGCTTGGTGCCGGCTATCAGGAAACTTCAACACCAATTATGGTCAAAAGCGAAATATTCAAGCAGTCCGGCCATTGGACAAAGTTTGGAGAGCACAATATGTACAACCTCATTCTTTCCGATGAAGAAAACGACAAAAAACCTGTTTCTTACACCCTAAAACCCATGAATTGTCCGGAGTCGACTATCCTTTTCCGTTTCCGACCAAGAAGCTATAGGGAGTTACCCCTTAGGTTTTCCGAAATCGGACGTCTTCACCGCCGGGAAAAATCGGGCGAAGTCAACGGACTTTTACGAGTCCGCCAAATCACAATGGACGATGCCCATATTTTTACAATGGAAAATAAAATCGAAGAAGAAGTCGCAAATATCCTAGATACTATGGTTAAATTTTATGACATCTTCGGCTTTGATTACGAATTTAAACTGGCAACACGCCCCGAAGAAAGAGCAGGCAAAGATTCTGATTGGGACAAAGCAGAAAAATCCTTGGAGGATGTTCTAAAAAAGAAAAAACTAAAATATTCCCAAAAAGACAGAGACGGTGCTTTTTACGGCCCCAAAATCGATCTGCATATTAAAGACTCGCAGGGCCGCGAATGGCAGCTTGCAACGGTACAGATTGATTTTCACCAACCCGAAGCTTTCGACCTTAAATACGTCGACGAAAAAGGGCAACATCAACGGCCCGTTATGGTCCACCGTGCAATATTCGGATCATTCGAAAGGTTCATTGCTATTTTAACCGAACAGTACCAGGGATCTTTTCCCGTTTGGCTTTCCCCGATTCAGGCAATTGTGCTACCAATTTCCGACAAAAACTCAAGCTATGCCCAAAAAGTTGCTCAAGAACTCCAGGAAAATGATATAAGGGTAGAAGTGGATACCAGAAACGAAACCCTACAAGCCAAAGTCCGCGATGCAACACTGGCCAAAATTCCGTATCTTTTGGTTGTCGGTGGCAAAGAAGAAGAATCACAAAGTGTTGCCGTCAGAACCAGGGATGACAAAAATGCAGGTGCAATCCCACTTGCTCAATTTAGGCAAAATATTGCAAAAGATATTGCAAATAAGGTTTGATGATTTCATATTCTTGAAACTAAATGACAAAACTGTTAACATTTAACGTTACAATTAAGTCGGAGGACAACAAATAAAGAAGTTTTATAGGCTAAACCATCAAATAAACGCCACCCAGCTTCGGGTTATAGACGCCGAAGGCAAACAAATAGGCGTACTGTCCAAAGAAGAAGCGTTAAAAAAAGCACAAGCGGACGAATTGGATTTAGTAGAAATTGCACCGGAAGCAAAACCTCCGGTAGCAAAAATAATAGATTACAAAAAGTTCCAGTATTTGGAAGAGCGCAAACTAAAAGAGGCCAGGAAAAACACCAGGGAAACGGAATTAAAAGAAGTTCGCTTTACACCATTTATCGGTGAGCATGATTTGGAAGTGGGCTTAAAAAAAGTCAGAAAGTTTTTAGGGCAGGGGGATTTAGTTAAGGTAAGCATTATTTTCAGAGGAAGACAAATGATCCATACGGAATTTGGACCAAAACTTCTCGAAAGAATAAAGACATTACTAGCAGGTGAAGCTGAGCAGGAAAGGGAATCGCGTTTTGAAGGCAAAAGATTTGTTTCTATTTTAAAACCTACAAAAGCGATAATTCAAAAAACTCAGCAGGAAAAGGCAAAAAATATAGCGGGAGCAGATAAGCAAACAAACGAAGAAGATATACAAGAAAACAATAATGAAACAGAAAACTAAAAAAGCAGCAGCAAAAAGGTTCAAAATTACCGGGACGGGTAAAATTATGCGTGGTCGTCAAATGCAAAATCACCTGAAGTCCGCAAAATCTAAAACGGCTCTAGGCAGGTACAAAAGAACGGCCCAAGTTTCGGCAATAGAAAAAAAGAATATCGAAAGGATGATGCCGTATGAGAGTTAAAAGAGGTGTAGCTACACACAAGAAACATAAAAAGATATTAAAGCTCGCAAAAGGCTATCGTGGAGGCCGTTCTAAGCTTATTAAAGAAGCCAAAACAGCCGTTATGCATGCAGGTGCAGATGCGTACAGGGGAAGAAAACAAAAGAAACGGGACGCGAGGTCTCTTTGGATAGTCAGAATTAACGCAGCCCTTTCCGGCCAAAATGTTTCTTACAATAAATTCATAGACACATTAAAGAAAAAGAATATCGAACTGGACAGAAAAGTCCTCTCACAAATTGCCCTCGAAGACCCTAAAGCTTTCGAAGAGCTTGTCAAAAAAGTCGCCTAAATTTGACTTTCAAAAATACCTTATATAAAATAACCAACCAATGACTGAAGCGGGAACACAAACACCTGAAATAACAACGCCAGTATATTTACAAGACTACTCAAAAATTGCTGACGAAATACAAGCATTTATAGAAAACCCAGATCCATTGCCAGCCAGGCGAAGTGACTTTCAAGAATTTGTAAGGAAAGTGCAACACGACTGGGAAATTATAGTAAAGCTCAGGGAAGAACTAGAAGAAAAAGGTCTTACTTTCGCTAGAGTCAACGGTTATAGTCAAATTAGCTTCCTAGAGCACGACACGCTACTACCTCATACTATTGAAACGACAACCTTTCATCATCCGCTCCCCCTCACACAGTTTGATGTTCAAATTGACTTTGAGAGCTACGGCCATGCAAATTCCACTAACCTGAGAAGTGTAAGAATATCTGCACCGATGCCAGCACCAAATAGCGAAACAAACAAAACAATAGAAAGAGTGGCATCTTTTATGATATCAGCTGATGGTACACAAGCTAGGCTGTCATGCTCACTAACAGAATCCCAAGAACGTCTTGTACAAGGATTACCCTTCAACACAGCAACAGATCAATAATTTCTGTACAATTCTGTTAAACTTAAATTATGAAGCGAGGCGCTGCCGGTTTAATTCTTCTTGTTTTAGTAACACTTATTATTTTAATTGTCATATTCGTGTCCACAAAATTTATTTTGCCAAATCCTCAAACCGTCCAGGAAGATAAACAAATTCAAAAAGATGCCCAAGATGCTGTAAACAAATACCAGCAAATAAACATAAAAGACCAAACCCCGGCAGGACTTTAATTTAAAATATAAAACAACCTTTCTCTAACTTTTTTTAAACCTCTTGTCAATACGTTGACATTAAATTTGTGCCTTGGTATTCTTCCTTTCGCCTCTCGTTTTTAGAATTAATTCTTCTTACGAGAGGCATTTTTTGTGCTCTTTGAGGAGTGCAAAGAATCTTAGAATCGAAGTAGGCCCATTGGGGCAATTATCAATAAGCAAGCCCCAAACACAAGAAATGGGACTGCCAATACAAGCAAGAGCCCAATAATAAGAAATTTTCTGCCAAGCCCAAAAAAGATAGCCAAGACAATCAGGTAAATCATTATTGATATTAAAAATCCACTTGTTTTAAATACAGTAAATGGTAGAAGACATATTAGTATCCCAATTACTAAGCCTGCAAAAAAATCTAAAGCTTTTTCACCGCCGTTATTATATATGTACATATTTTTTTACTGTCTCTTTAATATTATCGCGTAAAAGATATACTAATACTAAAATTGCAGTAAATTGATAAATTGTCAAATCCAAAAATTTGGCAGGCTCAAATTTTATAAATTCCAGAAAAAACCTAAAAATAAAATAGGCAATTAAAAAGACTTTTAATAATTCACCTGGTTTCGGGCTTTTCTTCCTTAAATAATCTAAATAAAAAAACATCCCTAGCGCAAACAAAGACTCATAAACCTGCGTTGGATGACGAAAAATACCATCCCCAAAATCAACACCCCACGGAAGAGTTGTAGGAATTCCGTAACAAGAACCCCTTAAAAAACAGCCGATTCTTCCTACCGCCAAACCCAAAGCAATGGCGGGCGCAAAGAGATTGCCCATTTTATTATTTATTTTTAGATATTTTTTTGTCAAAAAAACGGCAATCATTCCACCGATGAATCCGCCCACAATTGTCCTGCCCGATGCGAAAAATACAGTTAAACCCGATGATGAGGATAATTCTGGCAAATAAAGTAACCAAACAAAAACCTTGGAGCCAAAAGCGCCTCCCAATAGTGCGGCAACAGCTATAAAAAAGGTATTCTCATTAACGGACACCTGCTTTCTTGATTCCATAAAAAAAACTAGTGCGCCCACTAACAGTGCAAGAACTACAAAAAAAGTATAACTGGAAATTGTTAAATTAAAGATTTTTAAATAGGGAAAAACTCCCCAATTGTCACTAAGAGAATCTAGCATTTAAAAGTTCTTAATCTGCGACAACACGAACCCCCCGAAAGCATGCACGAATAGAGCTTGGTAGCAGGACAATATCCCAAGGCAGAAATTGTCTTTAAAACTGCCAGGAAAAAAAGGAATATCCAACCGGCTTGTTCGTTTATAAAATAAAGTAATGTTATAGAAATAAGAGTGAATATAGCGCCCAAAGAATGGACTAAACGCATGGCGTTTTCATCTAAAAGTACCGGTTCACTTTTTATAAAATTATTCAAAGTATAAGTGTAAAGTAGTATCAAAGGGGCTTTGCCAACTTTAAAAAAAGCAGATAGGAAAAAAATCACAAAAGCAACAACTACTACAAACTTAAATTGCAAAAAAAATGCCGTCCATAACAAAATAGCCAAAGTATAACGGCAAAATATAAAAGCCCCGTTAGATATGCTAACCGGCCTCACCTGGACCATAAATTTAGTATAACAAACTTTGGAAAAAACATTCCCGTCTTCTTGCGGTATTTAGAATACTCCGAAAACTCTTTGCCCAGTACTTTTTCTTCTTGTGTTGACCTGTAATACATAAAGGGAATAAAAATCAGCAAATTGGCAAGAAACGCTAAAATATTTAAAAAATAGATACTTGCACCAAAATATATCCAAATTAATGAAGCGTAAAGGGGATGGCGGACTATTTTGAAAGGTCCTTTTGTTACCAATGTTTGGTTTTTGTAAATTTTTATCTGGTTAGCCCAATTACTGCCCAAATATATACGTCCCCAAATATTAAAAACGGTACCAAGCATGGCAAGAAGTAAGCCGGAGACCATAAATAAAGGTTTATATAATGACGCAATTTCTAAGCCTGCTACCCGATATTTTATTAAAATAAAAAAAAATAGAAAAAATAAAAACATTGTTCCGGTTTCCACCGGACTTTTTTTCTCTCTTTTTGAGCTGCCGGCCTCCTGTACTAATATAAAATTCGCAATTACGGAAAATATTATTGCAATGGCACACAATGACCAAATAATTAAACCGTAAAATTCCCAGGATCCGGAATAATCAGGTTTTATAGTTAAAAAATAATTAGGCGGTGGCATATTTTTGCCTATGAATTAGGTTAAATGTAGAAAAAGGTATTTTTTTCAAATCCGGAGTTATTATGTGTACACATTCCTTTTTCATCGACTTCATATCAAAATTATAAGCATCTACAAACGAAACAACACTTACCCTGAAAGTTTTATTATTAATAAATTCCTGCTTTTTTTCTTCACTCTTCAATAAATAACCGAAAGGAATAAGCGGACGAAGATCTTTCAAAAGAGAAAGACAATCACAGGCATCTCCAAAACTTTTTAACATTTTTTGGGTAAAATCCTCGGGTTTAAAGGTAAATGTATTCCTAATAAAATCAATATATTTTCTATCGGTAAGTTTGCGGGTAATTGGAATAAATCCATTTTTAGTTTTGTATAAATAAGAGAATGCAACCCTCTCCGGGTGGCAGGGAAGTGGTATAAAATCAGACTTTTTTATAATTCCGTTAGTTTGCTCCTCTAAAGAATTAATAATGCCTGTTCTGGTAATCCGGTCCTTATTATTAACATTTCTCAACCGGCCAAAAAAAGCTACGGGCTGGAAGTTTACACCCCTTATATAAGGACTGTTTAAGGCAAATTCAAAAATTTTACCAATTTCATGGTCATTAACACCTTTTTCAATAGTTGAGGCGAAAGTTATTGGTATTTTATATTTAATAAGATTATTAATTGCAATTTCTTTAACTTTAGAAATGTCTCTCCCTCGGTGGTAAAGATATGTGGCTGGTTCTAATCCGTCAAATTGCAAATATATTTCAAAACCTTTTTTAAATTTTCCCAACTTTTCAACAAACTTTAAATCTCCTGCGATTCTTAAACCGTTTGTGTTTAACATAATATATCTAAATTTCTTTTCTTGGGCCATTTGCAGTATTTCAAGAATTTGCGGATGCGTAGTAGGTTCACCACCACTAATTTGAAGAAGCTCGGCATTATTAAATTCGGAGTCTTGATAAAAATCCATCATCTTCTCGATTTTTTTGAGTGATAAGAATTTCCCGTCTCCGGAATTCGCATAGCATGTAGGGCACTTTAAATTGCAAAAATTTGTAACTTCTATGAGCCCGATACATGTATGTTGCTCATGGTCCGGACATAAACCGCAATCGTATGGACACCCTTTCAATGTTTTTGTTTGAACTTTACTCTTTGTGCCCGGCTTGGCATAAAGAGATTGGTTTAAATAGAACGAAGCATCGTCTTCAAGCAGTTCTGTAAAGATTCCATGATCTTTACAAGTTTTTCTTATATATACCTTATCTTCTTTGAGAATTATCTTGGCAGGAGCCGGAAGAAGGCAAATATGACATAAGCTTAAAGTATATTCATGAAATAGATAATCTCTGTCGCCCGCAGTGATAAGTGGCATTTTCATTCTTAAACTTTATCAAATCTTGACACAATTAATTTTGCCAGTCAATCTGCCCTCCGGCAAATGGGCCCAGTTGTGACATCAAAAAATAGAAAAACTTGAATGCCGTGAGCTATAATTAAGCACAATGGAAGAAAAAATAAAAAAAATAATCACCCAGGCACAGGAAAAGTTGTCACAAGCCAAAGACCAAAAAAGCTTCAGCGATCTTTACATAGAATTCTTTGGAAAAAGCTCGCCTCTTAACAACCTTACAAAAGAGATTTCAAAACTTGCACAGGAAAAACGCCCTAAAGCAGGTCAAGCAATAAATAAAGCTAAACAACAACTGGAAAAACTATACGAAGAAAAAAAACAATCAATCAAAAAAAATCTAAACTCTGCAAAAATTATTGACGTCACGGCTTCCGGCACAAAACGTCAACTGGGTCATCTCCACCTGGTTTCTCAAGCAATTGACCAAATCACGGAAATTTTTGCAAAACTTGGATTTTCGCTTCAAAGTTACCCTGAAGTTGATTTTGACTATTACGCATTTGAATCCTTAAATATGCCCGCGGAGCATCCTGCGCGGGACGATTGGGAAACCTTTTTTATAAATGCAGAAATCGATCCAAAATTTGGAAAACAAGTCTTAACTCCACATACTTCAAACGGACAAGTCCGCGAAATGGAAATCGTCAAAAAGCCTCCTATCAGGATGATTAACATTTCCCGTTGCTACCGGAGGCAAATAGACGTCTCTCACACACCTATGTTTCATCAGTTTGAAGGATTATTGGTAGACGAAAATGTTTCTATAGACCAGCTCAAAGGAACGTTTGATTTTTTTACCACCAATTTTTTTGGACCCAAAAGGGTGACCCGTCTAAGACCTCATCATTTTCGTTTTACGGAACCATCTTTTGAGGTTGACGTTCTCTGCGATATCTGTGAAGGCAAGGGTTGTCGTATCTGTAAAGGTGGCTGGCTGGAGTTGGGCGGAGCAGGAATGGTTCATCCAAACGTATTAAAGTCGGGCCATATAGATCCCGATAAGTATGCCGGTTTTGCCTTCGGTTGGGGAATTGAACGAACAATTTCCATGAAAACAAAATTACCAGACATCCGCATGTTTTACCAAAACGATCTAAGGTTTTTGGAGCAATTCTAATCTGACCGTGAACAGTAAACTATTAACTATGAACTATCAACAATGAACATAAAAATACCTGTTTCCTGGCTTCGTGATTATTTAAAAACAGACCTGGCTGCAAAAACCATTGCTAATTATTTAACTGCTTCCGGGCCATCCGTTGAACGAATGGAGAAAAAAGGTGAAGACTTTATATTTGATATCGAAGTTACAACTAACCGTCCAGACGCATTTTCTGTTCTCGGAATTGCCCGCGAAGCCCACGCAATCCTCTCTTCAAACGGCCAAAAATCGGAACTCACAGCACCTAAAGGTATGGATTTGCAACTCGATCCGGACACGACCTCGAAAGTCACACTGGACGCCCAAATTACGGATTCAAAACTATGCCCAAGATTTACTGCAATCGTTCTGGAAGTAAAAATACAAGAAAGCCCCGCACTTATCAAAAACCGCCTTATTGCCTGCGACATACGCCCTATAAATAACATTGTCGACATTACCAACTACATAATGCTGGAAACCGGCCAACCGATGCACGCTTTTGACTTTGACAAAATCGAGGGCGCAAAAATGGTTCTCAGGCAATCACGCCAGTACGAAAAAATAACCACACTCGATTCGCAAAAACGAATATTGCCAAAAGGGGCAATAGTTATTCAGGACTCCAAAAAACTGGTCGACCTTTGTGGCATTATGGGAGGCGAAAATTCCCAAATCTCCAAAAGAACAAAAAGGGCAATCTTTTTTGTCCAGGCGTACGATCCGTTCATTATAAGAAGAACAACCCAAGCCCTTGCTTTCAGGACAGATGCTGCAACCCGTTTTGAAAAAGGAGTGGATCTGGAAAACATCCTGCCTACACTTTCTCGTTCGGTTTATTTAGCCAAAAAAATTGCCGGTGCCAAAATCATTTCGGAACTTATAGACATTTACCCAAAAAAACAGGAATCCAAAACCACAACCTTAAGATTTTCTAAACTGAACAAATATCTGGGAATCGAAATTAACCCAACAAAAACAATTCAAATCCTCACATCCCTTGGCTTTAAAACCCATTTAGAAATTTCACAAATAAAAGCAGTTGCCCCATCCTGGCGCACAAACGATATTGATACCGACGTTGATCTCATAGAAGAAATAGCTCGCATATATGGTTACCACAACCTACCATCAACGCTTCCTGTCGGCCAGGTGCCAAACAGGCAAGATAGTGACCTTAAAAAGGTGATCGCACTTAAAAACGCTCTCAAGTACCTTGGACAAACAGAAGTCATCACCTATTCGATCATCTCGAAAGAAATGTTGGGCACAACCGGTGTTTCCGAAAAAAAGGCCGTTGAATTAACAAATCCCTTAACAGAAGAATGGCAATTTATGCGCCCGACTTTAATTTCGTCACTTACAGAAGTTGTTGCCAAAAACTCCCATCTAAAATCGGCTATTTCTATTTTTGAAATCGCCAAAACCTACCTAAAACAAAAGTCCGGTTTACCTGTCCAAGACCTCTTCTTAACAATCGTCCAAAGTAACGGCGATTTTTACAAAATCAAAGGCATCACCGAAAATGTTTTCGAAGCTTTAGGCCAAAAAGCTACATATTCCAAAATCAAAGATGAAGATAAACTTTTCCAAGCAAACCAATCGGCAACTGTAAAAATAGGGGACACGCAAGTTGGTAAATTAGGTCTTCTAAATTCAGCTATAACCGATCACTTTGAACTGCAAAATCAAATATCCGCAGTCGAGCTTAATTTATCCAGAATATACAATCTGTCAACACTATCAAAATCTTTCCATGCAATTTCTAAATTCTCACCGGTGATAGAAGATATTTCGGCGATTTTCTCCATCTACACACCGCTTGGCGACATCACTCTGGAAATTAAAAAAATCTCAACTCTTGTAAAAAATATAGAGGTTATCGATATCTTCGAAGATCCAAAGCTTGGTGATCTTAAAAAATCCGTAACCCTGCGTTTAACCTACCAAAAGCAAAATTCTACTCCAACTCAACAAGAGGTAAACGGAGAAAGGACAAAAATCATCAAATCCCTGGAAACCAATCTCCGCGCAAAGGTGAGAAAGTAGTTTAGAGGTTAGAGGTTAGAGTTTATGGTTTATGCTTAGAGCTCGGTTTTGAATTAAAAAACTGTACATTAAGCAATCTTCCGCTTTCTCCAAATTATTTTCCATACTGAGAGTTTTTTCTACTTTATCGAGCATTTTTTTGAGGTTCTCATCATCGGTAATGACTTGGCCAAGCCAACCTTTAGCTTCACTATTAAATTTAGAAACGGCAGAAGAATTTCTCTGAATCGCTGTACAAATCCTTTTTAAATCCAAAGAAAGCGAAAGCAGAACAACCCGGGGTGTCATACCTTATATATCGCCGAAAAGAAGTGTTTTGTCAAATCCTCAAATTTTTTGCGCAACTCTGAGTCTAGAATTTCGTTGCTGAGATTATTATCATTAGGGCGCAAATTAACCATCGAATCAAATGCTATAGTTTTTGTCTGAGTATCAAATCCACCGCCCCACAAATCACTTTGCCTAGATCCCGAATCCATAAGCACCTTCTCCTCCTCGTAATGCATTCTTGCACCTGCAGAACAAACCTCGAGCTCAAGATCAATTACCGTTTTTATATATGGGTCCAACTCTTCAAGAAGTTTTATTATTTCTTCTTTTGTATATGGATCTTTTTTCGTAATAATCACCTAAGTATTAAATCACACGCGGGCAAAAAGTGAAAAAAACACTTTTTGCTAAGGGTTGGCAAATAGCGCGTAGCTTCTTGCATTTAGCCATAAACCTGCTAAAATCCCCACATGGTCGAAAAACATGAACCCTCAAAAAGAGCCGAGGCCGTAGAAAGCTTAACTGCAGACGTAAAAACAGAAGTGGAAACTTTTTTAAAGCACCCGGATACCTTTCAAGCACCTGGATATAAACTCCGTATGGTAAATCTTGACCCAAAAGCGCTAGCAGCCTTTTACAGTTTGCCTATTAATGGAGCACAAATTACAGATGCAAAAATGGTTGTGGTAATAACAGAGCAGGAAGAAACATCCCTAAAAGTAGAGCGCGAAGGCAAAACAACCGACACATTTACCATCACAAAACCAAAAACTACGTCGGTTTATCTTAATTTTAGGGACAGCAAAAAACCTCATATAACTTTTCTGTACACATTGGATTTAAAAGACGGTCAAACACCAAGAGGTGCCTACATAAAACCAATAAATTCCGATGTAGATGTCCTGGACGCGGGAAAACCGTCAGTGAGAGCAAATATTGCCTCGGAGTTAAATTCCGTTAAACAATTGTTAAGATCTCAAAATAATAATCGGCCAAGCATATCGCAATTGCCCAAGTAGGAACGTGATATAATACAAACACATGGCAACACAAAAATCCACAGAGGAAACTTTTGAAATTAAAGGCGAAAAACTTGTTGAAACTGTAAAAAAGCTTATAGCAGAAGGAAACGTCAGAAAAATTACCATCAAAGACAAAAAGGGTAAAACCATCGCTGCATTCCCACTTACCTTAGGAGTAGTCGGCGCGCTCATTGCTCCGGCTTTGGCAGCAATCGGCGCAATTGCGGCCCTTGTTACCGAATGCACACTAACTGTAGAAAGAAAATAATAAATATCTTCAAATAAATAAATCTCATAACACAAAACAATAGTAATTAATGTAAAATACATATAGAGGGAGGTGATTTAATTATGTCAGACGACGATCAAACAAAAAAAGACGAAGAAGAAAACGACACAGCAGCAACAGACGAAGCCGTAGAACCTACAGCAGATGCTGAGCCTGAAACAGAAGCTCCGGAAGAAAAACCGGCAGCGGAAGAAGCAGCAGAAGAACCAGCCGCCGAAGAACCCAAAGCAGATGAGCAAGCAGCCGATGCTCCGGCAGCTCCGGCAGGGACAGATCAACAAGGACGTACACTTTACAGCGTAAAGTGCACCAATTGTGGCAAAGACACTCAAGTTCCATTTCAACCTGCAGCAGGCAGACCGGTATATTGCCGGGATTGCTACATGCAAAAGAAAAACTCATAAGGTTTTGTCAGGTACAATAAGGATAGACAAAAAGGGTTTCAGCAACTCTTTGTGTGAATTTAGTGAAAAAATATAAGGTCACCGGTAAAATCCAAATTTTTCAAATGGACTCGCCTTGGCATTTTCTTCCTATCCCAAATAGCAAAGTGCCAAGCGTCAGACCTGGAGGGTGGGGAAGTATCCCGGTCGTTGTCACAATCGGCAACACAACCTGGAAAACATCCCTTTTCCCTGCAAAAGGTGTTAAATATTTTCTCCCCATCAAAAAACAGGTATTAAAACAGGAAAATTTAAAAGCAGGCGACACGGTCCAAGCCAGCTATATTTTGCAATAAAATCGGATAAATTTAAAAAATTTGTGTATAATACCGACCATGGGCAAGCAGATAGAAACAGCACTGCAGCAAATTCCTCATCACGCAGTAGAAATTGCTAACGCATCAGACACCGAGTTAGATACTAATTTAACAGACGCCGAGAACCTAAAGCTTTTCGCAACGGGCATAATTATCGTAGGTTTAGCTATGCTAGGAAGTGCTGTAGGCATTCATGAGGCGGAAAAAAACGAAGTAGTCAAACAAGCTGCACTGGCTCCATATGCCCTCGGATCTAGCATAACAACATTAGGAGCCGTGATGTTTATAAAGGCAAGAAGCATCAGCCAAGCAGTTATAGATCAAGCCCAACAAAGAGGTCTAAGCATCCACCCCGGCCTCAACCGTTCTCTCGAGCTCCCTCAAGATTAAATCTTTAAAAGAATAAATTTTTAGGGTAAAATCACAAACATGTTTACAGAATCCCAAAGATCACCCGAAGAAGCACGGGCAAGACTCGCTTCTTCGTGCGTTCAAAATCTAATAACACTAAAAAAAGTTGGCACACATGGGGAGTTTTCGTTCGAAGACTTTTGGGGCTTTACGGACAAAGACCCATCAACAGCCATAAAACTGCCGATTTTAAACCAACTATCCAGAATCATGGCGCATTCTCCTGTAGAAACATGGGTCACATATACATACGACAACGGCACGCTTAACGCCGAATTATTTCAACGGATAGGTCAAGAAGCAAAATCTATACAAGTTAACGAAGATATTAATCCTGAGGAAATTCCGTTTAACCAATTTCTAGATAAAGATTTAGAGAATGCAGCCCGTAGGATAAAAAGCCACATGAACGTATTCCATCGCCCAAGACAAACGGCAACCCTGGCACATCCTTAAGCACAAAAACTCGACTAAATTTTAGAAAAAGTACTCGCGCTGTTCACCCAACGTGCCCTGAAGCAAAGAACCAAAACCAAAATTTTCTCAATTAGCACCCAGAAAATAACCATAACGAACTCTTGATCCGATTGATACACCTTGTCGTCTCAATTTATTAACTAAATATTGAACACCATCGTGTGAAATACCAAGCCGAAAAGCAAGTTCCGGCCCGCTGTAGTATTTTTTTCTTCCTTGTTTGAAGATTTTAATCAAATCATCTTCAGTGCCCTGCGCAAGCGATGTCTCCTGGTCAACATTATGAAAAGCACGCAATCTTGCAATCGCTTTATGCTGTAAAACCTTAACATTTCCTCTACTCTTCTCAAGAATAGATGCAGTACGACCTACGGATGCACCTTCAACAAAACGCATTCGCATCACTTGCCTCTGTGCTTCCGGTAATTCATCAATTTCAGTCAATAATTCCGTAAATTCTATTCCTCTTACAATTCCTTCCTCCGGCCCCATCGTCGAACCTTTAAATGCACTACTGTTCCCTTCTGGCAAGCCTTCAAATGACCTCACAACATTATTTATCATGGCTTGCCTCCTAAAATGGGTCGCAATATGATTGTGTGCTATTCTAAAAACCCAGCTGGAAAACGGAACATCATCTAGCTTTCTATAATTTCCGATATTACTAACTACCTTTGACATCGTATCCGAAGCCAAATCCGCTGCCAGAGTAACATTTCCTACTCTAGGAATAGCATAATCGACGACCCGATCATGAAAATATGCATAAACCCATTCAGCCGCAAGGACACCCCCTTCTTGCGCCAATTTTACAATCTCTTGATGACTTTTTCCTTCAAAAGGTCTGAAACGCTCTACAGCCTCATCACGGGAAATAACACTACCAAGAAAACCCGGCTTTAGCCAAAATAATTCACCCTTGTAAACTTCACTAAAATATGGAGCAGCTTGCTCCTTTCTTTCTACAACCATTTGAAAATTATATCAAAACTATAAAAGTACATGGTTCATTGAAGAGGTTTACTCTGATCTTAGTTAAGTGTAAAATTCGCAAAATGACAGTAGAAACTTGTTGCAGGACAGACGAAAGTTCCGAACCTAAACCCAAACCTTGGGTGCTTTCTAAAAAAGCCAAAAGGGCAATTCACAATTTCTCAAGAAGAGTTTTAAAAGTTGCAGAAGAAATAAGGGCAGAACGCGGATATCCCGACGACCCAAAAACTCACTTTTACCCTAATTGTCTAAAAAAGTATGGCTATTTTACAAGAGAAGCAGGCAGTGACTACGTAAACGAGAGGCAAGAAGCTGGCCTTATCCATTTTGATGGGAATCTGAGGTATCAGGCAATAGGTGCAATCGGCTTTCATACATTTACACACGGAGACAAAACATTAATACGTGCATCGATAAAAGACCAAAAAGCGTTAGTAATGTCATTTCTGGAAAAACTCGGCTTTAGACCGCAAGAGCAAACGCGCTGGCAAAAACAAGAAGATCGATCTGACAACGAATACTATGACTATTCTACGATACAACACCCAACCAGGCCTATAACTGCAGAATTCGGGGAACAAAAATCCAATGGGGACTTTGCACACGTATGGTTCAGATATCACGAACTATACGAACACCAGCTCCCCCTGGAAATTTAGACTTTAAAATTACAACCTATGGAAAAGTATAAACACGTCCCGTTAAAAGAAAAAATAAACAGGGGACTTCTGGCAACTGTAGTATTTATTGCCTGCCCCGGAGACGATATTCTTGCCCTATCTCAACCAATCATACACACACAAATCCCGCTGCAAATTACGGCAGAGCGGACACTGGAGCTTATGTTTGTACACAAACGCCAGGAAGACGAGCACGAATTTTTCCCCTGGAAAAACCAAAAAACTCCAAAGCCAAAAGCAAAGCGCTACAAAAGAATCGCCTAAATTTTACCGATATTTTTCTCCCTACCTTGGCAAAATTTGCTCATTATAAATAAAGTTGGCAATTTCATGCCCAATAAAATCAACACCCGCAAACGAAGGATGAATATAATCATCGGGGTTAATGTATTTCAGCTCTCCATCACCCTGCGCATTAATCGATTTATCATAAATATTTACAACAGGTATGTTATGCGCCTTGGCATAATTAATGTGGTTTGTTAAATAGGCAATTCGCTCCTCTGCCTGTAAAATTCTATCCGCAGTGCTCAGTGTCAAAAGAACTTTTTTAGCATAATTCTCCTTGTTTGGTGCAATAGTTGCCACAAACACAATTGCAGAATTAGGATGAGTTGTAATTAAAGTTTTCATCAGCTCATCAAGCGCCTGATTTTGTCTTATAACGCCTTTTTCCAGTCCAAGCTCAGACAAGGGATTGTAAGCAAAGGATTCAACCAAAATTAGATCAAAATCCCTACTTAGTAGTGGCTCAAAAGTCGCATCCCAATAAGTTGTTTTTTTCGTTAACTGGTCGTTTACCGTTAATATATTAGTAGATGCTTTTGCGTAATTATCTATCAAAACGTATATACCGTCTTTCTTATACAAGTCATTAATATAGGTGTTAAAAGTTCCACCGTGAGGTCCAAGTGCCACCGTCATCGAATCACCAACCATAAAAATAGTATAGGTATTTTTCTTTTCTATTTTGGGTGCTGTATAGCTACGGAATACAAATGGTGTTGGGCTAGGTTTTATTAACACCTTTGGCAAATTAAATGGGACGGGAATCGGGGTTTTAGGATTTAAAAAAAAATATGTTATATAAACTGCAACCAAAAGAACCGTTGCCACAACCAGCGCGCCTATAACTTTTTTAAAGCTATTTACCCTGAAATCTGAAGGGAAAATATTTGAAAATCTCATAACTAAAGCATAGCAATACACACCAAATTAAACAAAATAGTATTTCCATCTCTTTCGCCATTGCGAGTAAGCGTAGCCCATCCCGAGCAAGCAGCGTAGGGAAGCTGGTACTGACCATCATGCCTGAGGTAAATACCAGAGGGTTCCCGGCTGCGAATGAGGTTCAGATGGGCAGATTACGAAGCCTGGCGTGGCTTTTTCTAGTTCTTCTTTTGGCCACGCAAAAGAAGAATAAATATGTATGCAAAAGAAGAAAGAAAACTTTATTAAAATTAATGCAAGCCTAAAATGTTAGAATAAGCAACTTATGACAACCGAGAACCCAACATTTGTCGACCCACGCGAATTTTTAAGCCTTGCGGGTGGAAAACTAGAATCAGCTTCACTGGCCAAAGAACCGACCGTAGACCTTATCCGCTGGGCCACAACTCTAAAATTTGAAACCGGTTTTGTCTATAGAGACCCCTATTTCTTTGTCGTCAGAGGATACGAAGGCGGGGTTTCTGGTTCCCTAATGCCTCATCTGGCCGATATCCTCCTACATACGCATCCAAACGAAGATGTCACGCAACCGGACTTTTATCCCAGTCTTCTTGATTTTCTAAATTCCTCCACAACAGCCGTAAATTTGGTAGCATCCAAAGAAGGAGTAACCCAACATTGGGCGCCTAACGACGAAGAATTGGTTGAGCTAAAAAAATACTGGTACAGCAACGAATACAAAAATCGAACCGACTCAAGTTACCACCAAATGCTCAAATCCCTAAAAGTAAAATTCCAACTTCACCCGTGGGAAGAAATAGCAGATAGGTATCTCTCAACTATTTTTCTAAATGCTCCTTTATCCTGAGTTAATCGAAGGACAAACATCGACTAAATTTTAAAAAACCTACTGCAACATATGGCAACATTAGGCAACATATGGCAACATTTGGTAACATATTGGTATGAAAATCCCTCCATCATATACCATCACTCCACAAATGCTCTCCCTCATTTCCAAAATAGAATCAGAAAGACTGCATATTGTCTCCCTCAATCTCCCAAAGCCTCTAAAAGAAAAAATCCAAAGAGTCAGTCTTTTAAAAAGCTCTCTGTATTCCGCCCGTATAGAAGGAAACCCGCTAGCGCTTTCAGACGTTGACTTCACGGACAAAAAGTCTCAAAAAAAACTTGAGGTCACAAATATTGAAAAAGCAATAAAGTATATAGATGGAAACGTAAGAAGAGGAAGTCTTAACAAAGATATTCTTCCCAAAATCCATCAGTTAGTTCTCAAAAATCTAAATCCCGAAGCAGGCCACTTTAGACAAGAAGCTAGTGCAATCTTTAACCAAGCCGGTGTTGCTGTTTACATGCCACCGCCACCTCGCAACATTTTAAAATTGTTAGACAATCTATTGTCTTACGTTAACTCACACAATGAAAATTTTGCACTTGTAGCCGCCTTTATTGCACATCTGGTTTTTGAAAAAATCCACCCTTTCCTAGACGGAAACGGCAGGGTAGGCAGACTTTTAATTGCTGCAATATTAAAATCACGCGGTTGGAATTTTACCTTTACCGTACCATTCGAAGAATATCTGGATAACCACAAAGAAGATTACTATTATCATCTGGACAAAGGCCAGGAAAATACTAACGACTATCTGCTTTTTATGCTTGAGGCCTTTTGGCAACAAACCCAAACAATTAAAACTCAAATACAAGAAGAAGTAGCAAAAGACAACAAAATGTTTTTACCTCCAAGGCAGGAAGAGATTTATAATATTATTGCAGATCACAAAATTGTTTCTTTCGATACGATTAGACGAAGGTTTACCAAAGTACCCGAAAGAACATTGCGCTACGATCTAAAAAAACTACTGGATCATAAACTTATAGAAAAAAGCGGCCAAACAAGAGGAACATATTACAGGGTAAAACCAAAAACCACATAAATTTTACAGATATCCCCATTACGAGCGAGCGTTAAATCCATCCTTAACAAAAATCATTGGGAAGCTGGTACTGACACTACAAAGTAGCAGAATACCAGAGGGTTCCCGGATTTTTGTGAGGACAGATGGATAGCGAGCGAAGTCTGGGGTGCCCTTTCTTGATTCCGTTCTTTGGGCACGCAAAGAATGGAAGTAAAAACATACGAGCAAAGAATGAAAATAAAGTTTAAATACACAAAAGAATGAAAAAAAACTTAATTAAAGTCTTTACAATTCTAAAATGTTTATCCTGATTGGCAGCAATTGTCAGAATGGATTAAAATAACCCCGCTATTTATGGATATTAAACATTTACAAAAAAGAGTTATAGATTTCCGCAATAAACGAAACTGGAAACAATTCCATAATCCCAAAGATCTGGCTATCTCATTAAACCTGGAAGCAGCAGAGGTTTTAGAACATTTTCAGTGGAAGACAGAAACAGAAATTGCAGAATACCTAAAAAAAGCCGCCAACAAAAAAGCACTTGCAGAAGAACTTTGCGATGTGCTGTTTTGGATTTTAACAATGGCTCACGATCTGGAAATCGATATGCCAAAAGCATTCGAGCAAAAAATGAAGAAAAACGAAAAGAAATATCCAGTCAATAAATCCAAAGGCAAACACACCAAATACACAAAGCTCTAGTTAAAATAGAGTGTTCACTTCATCGATTTCATTTTTAAGAGTACCTTCTCTTGTTGTTTTAACTGATGCTCCCAAATTCTTAACACTTTATATCCCTTTTGCCTTAGTATTCTAAATTTTTTTTTATCCCTCTTAATATTAGATTCTATCTTTTTTACCCAGTATTTTGGGGGAAGTCTGTTTTTCCACTTATTAAACCTCCAACCATGCCAAAAATCGCTATCCAAAAAAATAAGCAAATTATCAATTTGAAAATCTGGTAATCCATAAATTTTTGGGTGTTTTAGAAAGGTGATATTTTGGTTTTCTAGAAACTGAACGAATTGTTGTTCAAGTTTAGTATCCCTGCTTTTAATTCGTGACATATTAAAGCTGCGTTGTGCTTTAGTGAGATTGTCCATAAACTAACCATAACTATGATACAGCTTTCTTTACTTTATCTAGTAATGCAATTAAATCTTCAGGTTTTTGATTCAGCTGGGTAGGAATCAAAATGTAATTTTCCCTGCTGAAATCGTTATCCATTTTAAATGGGGGTGGAAGATTGACCCCTTTAAACCCTTTATTCTCACTTGTGAAATCTTTTTTTGATACAAAACCTCTAATTTCAAACCAACCTAAATTTTTTTCAAAATCCAATTCCATTAACCCTAACCCCGCCTTAACAGCATCGTAAAGAAACTTGGCTTCTATATGAAGTTTCGCTAATACAAACCACTCACCTTCCCAAGTAGTTTCAACCTCTGGAACCGCAAGAAGATTACCGGAAGTAGATTTAACAGATATCTTTAATTCGTCGGGAATATCTTTGTCTTTGCCATCAACTAAACACTTTACAAAGTCACCCTCATCTCTTTTACGAGTAGTAACTGTTATAAGTGCAAAATCTATAACAAATTGAATGCCAATCTTTTCGAATGCATATTTTGCTAAACCCCATTCAACTAACTTTCCTTTAATTTCATCCTCTATTTTCCCTGTGAAATTTCTGTTTTGACGCATCGCTGCCCTTGCAGGTTTCAACATTACTTGGTCGTAGTTTTCTACTACGCTTTTTACATCTTTGTAAGTAATATATACTGATAGCTTCCTAAGTCTTTCAATATATTGCGCTGCTTCTGATTTTTTAATAACTAATCTTGATCCTAATCCTTTCACCTTAGCAAATGAAAGTTCGGCAGGTGCTTTATGTCCATTTATTACACCACTTTTCCTTCTGAAATCGATTTGTTTCTTCGGGAGAGGAAGGCCCTGTTCTTCTAGCTCAGTAAGAAGTTCTTCGATTGTTAAATATTCGCTTTTATTTGTAGCTAAAGGGGCAACTGTAAATTTGTCACTGTTCATAAGTTAATAATTTATTAAGTTCAATTGACGATTTTGAAATTCTTCAAAATCTATATATCTTAGGACATCACCAGATAAAGGCCTTAAATTTTTCGAAGCCTCTTTTTCATATGTATCATTAAACAGATTCAAAAGCTCACGAGCAACTGCCCGAACACCTTGCGGAGGTACAGCATTTCCGATTTGTTTTCTGACTTGACTAATATTCCCTTCAAAAATAAAGTTATCGGGGAAACAAAATAGCCTAGCCCTCTCTCTATTTGTTAAAGGTCTATGTTCTTTATGATGATAACCCCAAGTTCCTCCTCCTCCGCCTGCAATAATTGTTTTTGAAGGTTTATTAGGATGAATCCTTCTATAGACGTGACTAATCATGCCTTTTACATAATAGGGACTATCTTTAGGAATACTCGTAAAATTTTCCCCAGCAGGAATCAAGCTAATTATTTTTTTTGTTCTCTCGTGAATTTGCATGTGTTCGTTATTAAAAAGCACATTCTCAACACCCTTCAACGCTTCACCTGCAGTAACATAGTTACTTTCATCATTTGAAGGTTTTGGTTTCTTAAATTCGAATGGAATATCACTTCTTATACCTACGATCAAAACTCTTTCCCTAAGCTGCGGAACTCCATATTCTGCAAAATTAAATAGATTTATATAAATTCTATAACCGACATGGTCAACTTTTTGGAAATCTTTAACGATTTGTTTAATAGCCATGCCCTTATTCGCTGTTAGTATGCCTTTTACATTTTCAGCTATAAATGCTTTAGGAAGTTTAGTCGCAACCGCTTTTACGAAATGTTTGTAAAGATTGCCTCTATTTGTTGTGATTCCACCTCGTTTCCAAATCATTGAAAAATCTTGGCAAGGAAAACCTCCAAGGATGATGTCACAATCAGGAACTTTTACAAAATCAATATCAGCAATATCCCCTTCGACCATATGATTACCAATATTTTTTTTATATGTTTCACAAGCCTCATGGAAGTTGTCATTTGCCCAAACAATATCATAACCCTCTTGCAAGAAACCTAAATCCATCCCTCCACAACCAGAAAATAAAGACAAAACTTTTGGTTTTTTATTCTTAAGATTGGACATGTAACTAATATAACATAATGAATGTACCCGAATAAAACCCGAATGTCAAGATCTTAATTTTAGAAGCCTGACACGTGTGCTGATTTCTAGTATAATAGAGTCACTGCCCTAGACATTTGTCTTGGGCTTTTTTAGAGGTGGTAATAAAAATGGCTATAACAAGTAAAAGAGTGGCAAAAATTGCATCAAAATCTTTAAAAAAAGATTTGCCAAGAAAGCAGGAGAAATCTGTTGCCGGAAGTGCTTTAAGGCAAGCGAAGAGAAAAAGGAAATAAAATGCCAAATTGGATAAAAATAGCAACAACGGGCGCTTTAGTTTGCGGGTTGTGCGCAAGTACAGCCATTAAAACTTGGGAAGGTTATTTCTGTTCTAATGAAAAGTGTCCACATCATTATGACGAACCTGTACGCCAGAATAATTTAGGTGCATATTGGACAGATATAAGAGCTTCTTTAGGCACTGCAACTGCATCAGGTACAAGTACAAGTACAGCATCACCTAGCGCACCTCCAGATGAGTTTAGTTAATTTGGCCGCAATGCTTTAATCGGCAAATTTAAAACCAACATTGACTTTCTTCTTAATTCAAGCCTAAAATTTATTTTTTGTACTATAATTCGCCTATGATTTCCCAAAGCGATTTTGATGATTTAGAACAGTATGACTACTCTGGGGGAGAGTATTTAGAACACGTAGTAAAAAAATATAGTCCACTAATTGGTGAATTTTTAGTTAATTTTAGTATTTTAGAACAAGAATTAAACGTAGCTATTGCTGATTTCATTAGTGATAGGGCACATGAACCAGGTTATGTAATTATTGAAAAATTAACAACGAACAATAAAATTGATTTATTTTATAAATTATATGTCAGGCTCGAATTATTCAAGGACAAAAAACACAAAACCCTATTAGACAAAGTTCGAAAACAATTAGAGTTATTAAATTTATTCAGAAATAGTATCGTACATGCTAATTGGCAATCATTAACAAAAAATGGATTTGTAAGAACAAAAATTGTTGTGGACAACCAAGACGGTAACGTGCGATTTAAGAAAGTGGAAATTACCCCAAAAATCATCCGGAGAAAGATTGAGGAGATTGATAACCTGATCGAACAAATTGGAGAATATGTTGAGACCGCATTTCAATGAGCGCAAGTAAATTGACACATATCGCCTGATTTATTTACACACCTATCCATTTATCCTTAAAATCCCAATGCGCCCTGTAAGCCAATTTATAATCTGCGTCGCGGATTTGCACATCCCAACCGCTATCCAATTCATTCATGTCTGCCAAGCTTTTCCATTTATAGTTTTTAACAACAAACAAAGCATTAGCAAGTGCTTTGGCCACGCCAAAATCCTGCAATTCGTCAAATAGGAACATTCTTGGTTCACCGTATAAATCATCATAGATGTCTGCATAGTAATAAGCGTCTATTGCGTCCATCAAAATAACTTTAAAGGGAGCCTTAAACTCTTTTTGTTTTTCACTAGACATATTTTTCACCTCCAATCTATTAAATTTTTAAACTTATGAATTTGGCTGCAATGGACCTTGTATGAAGTACAAGCGCTAAAGCCATATATAGTATAACCCAAAAAGTACTATAATTCCATCAAAATGTCCGAAGACTTCGACAATCCTTTTAAAAATCCGCTTTCCAATAAAATTTGGCAAAGGGTAAGCCAAATTATTTACACACAAACAGGCGAGACTAACCCAGATTTCTTATCCCCACCAGAATTGGTTAATCCATGCTCAAAAATTGCTCTTCTTTACACATTGGAATCGTATAAACCAAAACTAAAAAGTGATACGGATTTTACAGAAAATGCGGTTTCCGGAATTTATCTCTTTTTACTTATGGCATCCGTCCAAGTTTATTTGCAAGAAAGGGCAATAAAAACAGGGGATAAACCTTATTTTGTAAAGGAAAATACGGAAGAAGTTATAGAAGCAGGCAAAAAGGCAATTTTAAAAATTAAAGAAGACTGTTTACCCGAAGCACCCAAAGAAGTGCTTATAAAAATCTTTGATAACATTAACAAGCAAAAATCCAACCTTATCTTTGAAATAAAAGGCCACAAATTAAAGAAAAAGCATTTTAGGGACATGAAAGAAATCCTGGCGGAAATGGGCTACTATTTTGCAAAAGAAATGATAATTGAACAAAACATAAATTGACACATTCCTTGCAAAATTCTAAAATTAGCCCATAGCATGGTATCAACCAATCAAAACCCCTTAAAACTTAGCCCTTCGGATTTTGCATATTTATACGAAGAATGCAAACACTGTTACTACCTTAAAATTAAAGAGGGGATATACCAACCCAGCATGCCTATGCCGGGTGTATTTTCGGCAATTAATTCCAGAATCCAGGGAACCTTAATAGACAAAAACCTTCAGGATCTTTCGCCCGACATACCGCAGGGAATTGTAGAAACGCAGGAAGGCTGGGTGGAATCTGTGGTCATTCCCGGAACAAATGTATTTATAAAAGGAAAGTACGACCTTTTGGTTTATCAGCCCGACAATACTTATATGCTTGTCGATTTAAAAATAAGCCAGCCTTCGGAAGATAAAGCCGAAAAATACAAAACTCAGCTTGCAGCCTACCACTATGCGCTGTCACATCCGGCAAAAGGAAGTGCGCTAAACGTCACAAAAATCGGCTTACTTATTTTTTACCCCGAAGGAGTTACATTTCGCGACGGCAAAGCATCTTTGGAATTCCCGCCTAAATGGCTGGAAGTACCGATTGACGAAGAAGGATTTTTGTCTTTTATTGCAGGCGTCGACAGGCTTTTGGCTAGCCCCATTCCCAAAGAAAGCGATAGTTGCAAGTGGTGTGAATACAGACATCTTAAAAACGAGCCGACGCAGGCCGAGCTGCAAATCGAAGAAGAACTGCCGTTTTAAAAATATGGCCAAAGCTGCCGATTTTAAACCTTATCTTAAAAACCCCCTAAAAATAATCGGTTGGCTTTGGCATAAATACAGCGAATTTTTCGACAAAGGCAGTTGGGGAATCTGGGGACTTTCTCCAATTTTAAAATATACGTTGCTTTATTTTTTTGTTTTTTTTACTCCCGCTCTATTCGGTTGGGCTAGATTCGAAGAAGGCTCGACATTTTCCAACTATGCTACTATTTTTATTTTTGGTGCTCTAATAATTGGCCTTATTTGGTTTATTTATCTTCCAATTCTTTTTTTGATTTTATTTTTTAGGTCATTTAAGAAAACAGCACGCTCTGCAGCTCAGTTAAAATCTTATCTGGCAGATGAACCTTGGGATATAACACCGATAAAACTTTACACGCAGCCTCAAAGGCCAATTGTTGTTTATCTAATCATGTTTAAATATTATCTTATAGACGCCTTAGATTGGACAACACAGTTTTATCCTATATCTTTACTTTCCACTTCGCCCATTCCTTATCCAATTAGTATGAAGATAAGGCACATCGCAAGGTCTTTTGAAATGAGAATTGCAGGTTTAAAAATTCCCTTTAAATATGTTGATTTTGAAATTAACCAGAACTTTACACTTTTAAGGTTTGAACCTTACCAGAATATAAATGATCTTGAAAAGGTTTTTAACAAACTGGATAAAAAACTTAAGCACGAAATTAGCTTTTTTATTCGTCAGGAGAATGGACGAATAAATATTATTGTCCCGCACGCGCAATAACATTTCAAATGCCCCACTCCCGCTCGAAATTTATTTATAAACCCTAAACACTTTCATAAGAAATAATTTTATATATTCACTTATTGTCATCCTAATTCCACCTTTATATTTCCACCAAGTATAATATTGCCATCTCCCAAAAATAGAAGGCGCATTTTGTAAGATTACAGGACGGTTTCCAAAAACTTTTTTAAATGTTTCGTAAACTCTTCTTTGATGATAGGGGGATGTCACCAGAATGATATTTTTAAAATGTTTTTTTACGACAATTCGCCTGACAAATAAAGCGTTTTCATAAGTGTTTGTGGCCTTTTCATCTAAAATTATATTTCTTGCCGGAACACCAACTTTTATTGCCACTCGCTTCATTTCCAAAGCGTCGGAAATCGGGCCGGCATCCGTTGCACCGGAAAGAATAATCCGCTTGGCATAATCGCGTCTGTAAAGATCAATAGCATAAGGAATCCTGTTTTGGGCACCGGAAACCACAACAATTGCGTCGGCAGGAGTTAATCGGTTTCTTTTTGCAAGATATTTACCAATTAACGACGGAAATTTCATCAGAAGAAGTATATCAAAGCCAGGATGTATAAATCCCTAAATGACACAAATATAGTATCATTAACTTATGGCGGATCTTGTAAAATTTACAACCCAAGGCATTCTGTTCCCAAAAAGATTTATAGAAGGTAGATTAAAAAAATCCGGTAAAACAATAGATTCTTTAAAAGACGGGGAGGGTGCAGTTCTAACTTTGGAAGGCAAAAAAGTCGCCGTTTATAAATCGGCAGGCAAAATCGATAAACTTTCCCCAGTTTGCAAACATTTAGGCTGCATAGTAGATTTTAACTCAAAAGAAAAAACCTGGGATTGTCCCTGCCACGGTTCGAGGTACAAAGCAGACGGAACGGTTTTCAAAGGACCAGCCACAAAAAACCTCGACAAAATATAAATAACACACTTGTTTTTGCCGGAGTTATAATCAACTCATGATTGAAATAGATCAACAACTTTCCAAGTTGCAAATTCAGGTATCGGAAGCGCGAAGAGAACACATAAGCGTAATAATGATGGCGACTGCTTCTTCAACAGTGGTGTTAGCATCACTTCCCATTGCAATATTTACAGACGATCCCGCCTGGTTAAATGTTACATTTGCGTTAAGCGGCTTATTTGGCAGTACCTTTGCAATCCGCAGGACAGAAGCAACTCAAGAAAAGATAAAAAGTGCCCAAATTAAATTAGAAGACTACCAGGCGCAAAAAGACCTGTCCCGCCTACGGCCTTAGTTCAAAACTCCGGAGGTTGTATCAAAAGCCCTCATAAATTTTGCTTTTTCTTTTGCCGGCAATAATTTTAATAAAGTATCCCGGAATTTTAAGGTATTTTCTATATCTATAAGATAATCAAAATCAAATTGTGGATTTGTGGCATTTTTAATACAATCATCAATAAAAGTTCCCAAAAAGAACCATTTATATTTCCCTTGAGTTTTCTTTACATTGTCTACAATAATTTGCACCGCATCTTCAAAATCAGCAATCTGTGGGTTAACGATACTAACAAGATCAAGGCAGTATCCTATACATGCTGCTCCGGCAATTCTTTTTTGGTCTTTTACAAGGCAGCGGGAAAATACTTGAGATACTACATGCTCAACAACCTGGTTATATGTTAAAACACAGCCCTCATCGTAAATCGACTTAAGTTCGTTGCGCGAGACAGCAAGGCCACGACCCGTTCTGTATTCACCTGCAGCACCCTTTACTCTTTCTACTTCATCTTCACAGGCGCCAAGAGTGGGAAACACCGAATTGTTTTCCTCGAAAATTTTGTCTATGTTTGCATCAAGAACAATACTAGCCCTGGCGCATAAAACATCCACCGCGTCGTCAAAACCTAAAACAACATCTCGAAAGGGTAATTCCCTAAGAGCTTCCGGGCCAATAGGTCTTTCCATGGCCCGAAATTATAATACGAATAGGAGGCTAAAGTCAAAACTATAGGGCAATTAATCAATTGACACATTTCCCGCTTGTCATTATAATTTCCAACCATGGCAACAGGACGGGAAATCGAACCAAGAACAAATTTGCAAGTTCAGCAGGAATACGAAAGGTTAAATACGCAGTTTAAAACTGCAAATACAGTGCGGGTACTTGCAAAGCTTGCAAAAAGGGCTTTTTGTGAGGCCGAAATAGCCCAAGAAACACCAGTTCAGGCAGCAGGTTGGAAAACATTTGAAACCCGCATTTTAATCCGTTCTGCACAACTAAGAAAAAGCAATGGATTACCAATATTGATAGGGCCCCCAACAGAAAATGAACCTGGCGCAGATATCAATGAACTGCTTTTTGTTTTTATAACAGAAGACGATAGCCCCTATGTAGCAAGAACAAGCTTAAGAGACCTTCAAAAAGAGTTGGGAAAAGAAATGCCCGGTAGGAGAATAGAAACCCTCATAGTTCCCTGCGACGATATTTCCGCCTTTATGGCAAAATATGGCCCCGGACAAGAGCTAAAAGACCAACTTACTCCAAAAGATGAACTGGAAACAGCCTTAAGAATAAGCGAAGGGCGCCGGCAACGATCGATGGCACTAATGGAAAAGTTAAAAACATCGCTTAGTGCCTCTCCCGAATTTAAAGCTGCAGCCGATCCCAATTTTTTCGCAGAAGACAGGGGAAGAAGTTACTGTGTATACCAGAAAGACGGGAGAATATTCTCGGTCTATTTGAGAAAGCGCAGTTCTGGAGGAATAAAGCTAAAAATAGATCGACACAAAACTGGCGATAACAACACCCAACAAAGATTTGTACTTAAAATTGGGAAAAAAGCGTCGATAATATATATCGCAAATGTTGCCGACGAATCGCCTATTCCATCTATAAATACGCCTTTTGCTATAGAAAGATTTGAAGAACTAGCAGGGCTTCTTTAATAATTGCCAAAAATGAATGTTAAGTAGTTATTGGGGTTTATCAGGAATCTTCTCACACAACCCAAGTGCTTGTAAAACATTCTCATAACCGAGTTCAAGCCCTCTTTTCTGCGCTTCTAAATGCTCCAGAGCCTGATCTTTTCTCAAAATTTTACCCATGGATTGTACTTGAACTTGCCAGGTTTTAACCTTTTCAATTTCTCCATTAAGCCTTTTTGATTCCACATCATAATAATCGTCAATAAGTTCCACTGCTTTGGCAATTCGAGCCGCGACAATTACTTCAATATTAAGTGGAATTCCTCCGAATTCACCTTCCGGTCCACTCATAGTTAGAAGAAAGATTCTAACAGATTAGCACAAAAATTTCATTTAAATTACTTTGTGAAGCTATGCTAATATTAATCTACTATAGTGAATAACACCTACAACTGGTATCAAGCTCTACAAAAACCCACCTGGGCGCCTCCTGCTTTCCTATTTGGACCTGTCTGGACTGTGCTTTACGGAATAATTGCCATCTCTTTTGGCAAAGTATTCTATATGGCTTACAGAAAGCAAATTAAACCTGTGGTTGCGTTGCCCTTTGCCTTAAACCTTATCTTTAACTTTGCTTTTACACCAGTCCAGTTCGGCCTCAAAAACAACTCCTTGGCAACAGTAGATATTCTTTTGGTTCTTTTTACCCTTATCTGGTCAATGATCGTAATTTTTAAAAAGGCTAAATGGATAACTTACGCTCAAATTCCATATCTTGTTTGGGTCACTTTTGCAACAGTCCTTCAACTAACAATTACCTATTTAAACAGGTAGCCAAATCGGTGGTATAATCTACCTTCGCTAAGGAAGTGTATGCCCATCAAATTTATACTTTTTGAAAAGATCCGAAAAATCTTCTCACGTTTTACTTTTTTCTTAAAAAAACACGACAAGACTTTTATCTATGTGGCAATCGGGGATTCATCGGTAGAAGGAGTCGGCGCCAGCCATCACGCTAAATCGTATCCATCTTTAGTATTTGAGAAAATTAAATTATCTTATCCTAAAAGCAGCTATTATAACTTGGGCAGAAAAGGAGACAGGATAAAACATGTAATCGAAAACCAGCTACCCCGGGTTTTAACCCTTAAGCCCAATTTAGTCACAATCAGTATAGGCATAAACGATATTCGGGGTCGTGTAAAGCTTTCCCATTTTGAAAAGGATTTATCTTATTTAGTGGAAACCTTGCAAAGAGAAACCGATACCAAAATTATAATTAATAACATTCCCGATTTTTCCTTGCTTCCAACATTGCCGATATATCTTAGAATTGCCTCCAAAATTTTAATCCACCGTTTTAACAGGTCAATAGAGAAAATATCAGGTAATTTCAACTTAACCTTAGTTGATATTTTCAAAATCAGCAGAAAATTTTGCAAACAATGGAAAGACTTTATCTCAACCGACGGATACCACCCTTCGGATGCCGGCTACGCTCTTTGGGCAGAAGCCATCATTAACAATCTAGATACCCCATAGTTGTCAAATAACTCAACTTCTGCTAAAATACACTGCTATCATGAACGAACGTCAAGGCCTAAGACCCGAAACTATTGAGCGGGACTTGCCACCTTTTGTACAACCATATATCTGGGATGCAACTGTGCGTTTTACAGAAGCACTTATTCCCACAGCAACTTTAGACACGCTAGTCGACTATATAAGGGCGGTTAATTTAAGGGCAGCAAATGCAATTGAGTTTAATCAACCTGAATGGAGAGATCGTTTGTACAAAGTTAAATACAAGCTGCTTATTAGAGCTGCCGAAATGCGAAAGGAAGGACAAAATATTCAAATAGAAAGTAACATAATTGAAGATAGATGGGGCTACAAACTTCAAAAGCTAACTTTTACAATTGGTACCAAACCAAAACCATTCAAAACAGACTCATATTTCTCGAATTTACGCAGGGTTCTAAAAGAAGATGACTTAGTAGAACTTCTCGAACCATTCGATCTTCCAAAAGAGGTGACAAAAAACCCAAACGAAACCCAAGGACTCGCCGCTGCCTAAATACCTCAATTGTTCAATTCTCGAAGCCCTTTAAATCACTCAAAAGTTTTTTTAGAGAGACTGATGCAACACAAACATACTGGTCCGCTCCTCCGTAATAAACATATATTTCGTCCTCATTAACCACTGCTCCACAGGCAAAAACCGTTCCGGGTCTAAAACCGCTGTTTTCATATTTTGAGATTGGTTCCAGTATTGGATAAGGTAAGCGCGAAATAACTTTCTTGTCGGCACCAAAATCCAAAAGCGCAGCACCTAACCTGTATTGTTTATCAAATTTGGAAATTGCGTGATATATAAGAAGCCACTTTTCGCCAACCTTAATGGGAGGTGGGCCAATTCCAATCTTTTCACTGTCCCACATATTGCGCCTGGGTTCCATTAAAATTTCTCCAGAAAGCCACTCATCTTTCTTTTCAAACTTTAAATCACTTGCAAAATCTAGCCAAATATTCGGTGTGATGCGGTGAAGAACCGGGTATTTTCCATTTACTTTCTCCGGCACAACACACGAATTTTTATCATCAACCCCAGGCGGAGAAATCAATACGGGTGTTTCCCAATTCCATTTTCTCGCTAAAAAATCAGTTACGGCAATCGAAGTCAGGGCTACACGTGTCGGGTTTACTCCGTCATAAGCCGTGTAAGTCATCACAAATCGATCATCAACCTTTACAAGCCTTGCATCTTCACAACCCGAAAACCTGTTTTTAAGCCCAATTTCAAAAGGCTCTCTTGGAACGTAGATAGGATCTGATAACCGTTCTGTTATATGCACACCGTCTTCTGAGACAGCAAGCCCCATGACAGAGGTGTTTTCTTCTCCCATCGCCCGGTAAATAATAAACGTTTTGCCGTCCTCACTAACTGCCGCAGGGTTTAGTGTGTATCGAGATTCCCATTCGTGCTCGGGAATAGGGGAGATAATCGGATTATCCGAATACCGTTTGAAAAGAGCCGACCCGTGAGCAGGAGCGGTCTCAACATACTCAAGATGTCTTAATGATGATAGTGCCTCGTCTAACCTGAAGGTGGCAAGACAACATATAGTGTCACAAGCGCCGTAATATAGGCCCACATTATCGTTATTTACCAACGCTCCTGACGGGAAAATAATGTTTGGCACGTTTCCGTTAAGCTCATAATCCTTTTCCGGAACCAGTATCGGTTCTTCCAAACGCCCAATTATTTTTAGGGGATTTTCAAGGTCTAAAAGAACAGCATCTATTGTAAATATTTTTTCGGACGTGACATAATTTTTTATGTAGCTGTAAATCAAAAGCCAACCTTCGGTGGTTTCTATCGGAACAGCCCCAACTTCTACCTGATCATTAGAAGATTTAAGAAGCGGCACGACATAATGATCCAGCTTCCTATACCAATTGCGCCAATATTCTTCTTCCCACATTTGCTCCTCTTTTTGGAAAAAAGCTACGCCTATTTTAGATGGGGGATCATCCGTATCCACTGTTAAAATTGCCACATAAGAACCATTTATCTTTCTTGGAAAGAGCGTCATAGCCTTGGCATTAAAAGGGGTGACTAAATGCTTTTCGTCAATCTTTACCAAATCTTTGGTAACAGCAACAGCAACTTTAATACTATTAACATCCGGCGGATAAGCAGAAAGCGCAGTGTAAAAGATAAAAAATTTATCGCCGACCCTTGTTACTCTTGGGTCTTCACATCCGTACTTCTCAAACTCAAATTCATTTTTAATAAACTGGCGCTTATTTTCAAAATTAATTTTGTCACTACTTTCACAAATACCAATCGTTGAGAGCGTAATCGCTTTATCTTCTACCTTTTGCCCGTCTGCCTCAGCCCGATAAAGCATAAAGGTTTTTTCCCCGTGTTCTATAGGACTTGGATTAAAGGCAGCCTTTGCATCCCACCCATCTTTATCAGGCTTTAAGATCGGATTTCCAATAAATCTTTTGACCTTTATCATTTTTTTTAAGAAATCAACATTGGTGAAAGTTCCAGAGGTTTGTGTTTTTTTAAGTTAGCAACAAATTGGTCTGTTTTGGTACCGGCAACGCAAACCACAGTATCAGCCCCTCCATAATAGACATATAAATTATTATGCATATTAACAGCCCCACAGGGGTAAGCGACCCCCGATTTATGACCCTCATTTTCAAACCACATGTCGGGTGACAATATCGGATGATGTGATCTGGCAATCACACGGGTCGGGTCGTCATGGTCAAGAAGCATGGCACCCATATGGTATCTTGCGGAATCTCTTTCCCCAACAGCCTGATAAATCAAAAGCCAACCCTCATCAGTCTTAATAGGAGGCGCACCTACACCTATTTTTCTGCTATCCCAATGGCTCTCGCGCGGCGATATTTTGTATTTTCCTTCCAAAAATCTTGTCCCATCGAAATTAAGGTCATCTACAAAATCAACTAAAATATCCGGAAATATCCTGTGGAATATCACATATTTCCCGTTTATTTTCTCAGGCAGTAAGCATGCATTTTTATCTACAACCCCCGGTTTGGATATTAGTACCGGCTTCTCCCAATCCCAACGGTGATCCAAAAAGTCGCCAAAATCAATAGACGTTAAGGCAACTCTTGGAGGGTTCCACCCGTCATAGGCTACATATGTCATATAAAGTCTGTCATCAATCTTGGTTACTCTTGGATCCTCACATCCGCCAAAACATCCGCCTCCAGAGGTAAATTGCCCGGGAGCATGCCCCCGATATGGCCCACTGGACTCAAAAGGTTCCGTAGGAACAAAAATCGGCGAGGCCAACCTTTCGTCAATATGCAAACCGTCTAAACTCGATGCATAACCCAGAACCGAAACATCATCCTGACCGATCGCTCTATAAATTATATGAACTTTTCCCTCCTCAAAAATTGCGGCCGGATTAAATGTGGCCTTAGATTCCCAAAGGCTCTCAACAATCGGCCTGATGATTGGATTGTGCCTTAATTTGTGTAAAAGTACATGCGGAAAATGCTTCTTTTTTTCGTCAAAAAGATAGATCGGGTGACGAGTACAATAAAGACCTTTTTCTCCCTTCCAGTAAGAAACAAAATTCTCCTGAAACTTTACTATCCCTAGTGGCTTAACTTTTTCGCCAAACCACTCATCTGGGGATTCCCAAATATGGTTTTCTATATGCCGTAATACCCGTGTTGGGTTATTTTTATCAACAACGACAGCTTTAACCTCAAAATGGTTGATATTGTTCTTGCTCTTAACAACAAAGTAGATTAGCAATAAACCTTCATCTACAACAAAAACGTTACCGACTTTCAGCGGGTTTTCACCAAAAAAATCTTTATACGATTTAACAACAGGTTCCTCATGTCTCTGCCATTCAGAAAAATCTGTAGAAAAAGCCGCCTTTATTGTTGCTCCACCAAAAAAAAGTACATATTTACCGTCGTGCTTATAATTGGGAGCTAAAATGCCACCTTCTTTTATTCCGCTAATCTCAGAGAGAGTACTAAATCCGTCAAAATTTTTTCCTTTTGCACAATATAATTTGCTTTGACCTTTTTTGCGTGTCTCAAACGCAACGAAATAATTGTCAAAAATTTTACTGACATTAAAATGAGATATCTCTGAAGCTATTATTTTTTGTTTCTTTTCGTCTCTTAGCTTTATGTTGCTTTTAAACGCTGTGAAGTTTTCACCATCCGAGCTGGCCTCAACAGAAAGTAAATTAGAAGAGGCGCCTTTATAGAAAAGGTATATTATCCCTCCGTCTCCATATACGCCGACTACATTTTCCTTATTGTTCTCAATTTTAGAAGAATTTGGCATTTTACAACCTTAAGTTACATGCCAGCTACTTATGCGTACCACAAAAATAACCAAGCAGCTTGGCCTTAAATATATCTTACTACAACCAGCAAATTACTGCTTACAATTTGAGCTTCTGGAAAATAAAAAGGGGTTAATATCCGCCGGATTGGACTGCGCTCATACAGGCAGCCTTAGCGGACGGATCGCTTATTTGTGCACAAGTACTATTTGTATTTGTTTGCGTTTGCGTTTGCGTTTGCGACTGCGTTTGCTTCATGAAACTACTACCATCTATAAACTTAACATCCTCAGGTACAGTAAATTTTGAATTATCAACAGACCAACTGGAACAATTCATGTCTACTTGTTTGTCTAAATCTGCACCTTGTTGTGTTGTTCCGCTTGTAGTAGTAGGTGATGCCTGAACTGTCGTGTCAATCTTCATCTTGAATCCTTGAGTACCCATCCAGGAATAAGTAAATTCACCATCTTGCATCATGTGGCTTTCTATCGGCTTACCATTTGCATCTTTTGTTGAAAAGTCTCCCCGCATTTTCTTATCCGCAATATACATCGTGCCACTTCCACCGTTATCCGGATAAGTAACCGTGCAAAAGACGTTCTTACCTGCTGACAACAAACTTCTTATAGACCCTTTGGTTGATGCCGAACCGGTGTCTTGCGCTTTTCCTTGGCCAACAGTTGATTCGGAAACACTCTTTTTAGAAGTCTTCGACATAATCAAATAACCTGCGCCGATTAAAAGAAGAATTGCAACAGCTCCGGCGATTAATAAATTTTTCTTTGGCATTTTTAAAAATTATACACTCAACTTATTACAGAATCAACTAAGATTCTTGAGGGGGCTCTGGTGGCAAAAATTCTTCTCCGCCACTATCAGCCTTTTTGGAATAATCCCCAGGTTTCAACCACTCTACATAGGTACAACCTGTAGCGACCCGATTTACACTATCCCAACCGGAGGTGGAGCACTTTTTCATCTTCTTACCTGCTGCTGTAGTGTAGAGCACTAACTTCTTACCGCATTGCGGACAGTCTTCATCCAGCTCCTCAGAGGTACCGGAAATCCACTCAACAAAATCACAGCCTTCAGCTTTCTTGGTTTCTTTATTCCAAGTGTTTGTGGAACACTTTTTCATCTTCTTACCGAAACGAGTTACAACCAGAACAACAGGCGCACCACACTTGGGACATTTCTCGTCAAGCTCTTTAGGTTCTGCAACAATCCATTTAACATAGTCACAACCCTCACTCTTGTGCGTTTCCTTATTCCACGAGCCGCCAGAGCAACGTTGCACTTGACGACCAGTTGGGGTTTCAGTTATTTCGCCAAGAGGCGCACCGCATTTGGGACACAAATCTTGCATAAAATGTAATATACCAGACTTCTCAAAGATTTACACAGGGAAAAATCAACATTACCCCATAACCTGCATACTGAGCTTTAAAAATAAATAAATATATATCCTGTAGGCTATCTTTTAATGCCATAAACTGTTATAGTCAGAAACGGAAGGAGGACAGATAATGATTGATGATACAAAGACGGAAGACAAAAAAGAGAGTTCTGAAAACACTGCAGCAGCAGAAGTTAAAACAGAAGAAGCTGCAAAGTAATTGAAATAGGGCGGGTTTTAAATGTAATGTTCACTATCCGCCGCAATTTTCTCTCCACAACAAACCCCTAAGTTAAAACATTCCGAATTCGACAGAAACAGTTTCCGATTTATCCCTTTCAATTCTCGCTCTTGTCCGCGCTGCCGCTCTTGGCGAATACTTTGCAAAGTCGGTTAATTCCGGAATAATTACAGTTTTTTTGGCAAAACCTGCATTTCTATTTAAATTTTCGGCACCATCCGGTACACACAAACCAAAAGTTTCTCCGTACGCAAATGTTTCTGCATCTTTGCCAAAATCATATCCTCTTCCTTTAATTATTGATAAAACTTTTTGAAATGCCTCAGGAGAATCAAATACATCGAATTGATTTGTTACTAAAACCATTCTATTCCCCAAAACTTTCTTCATATCTCTCAAAGTTTGCCCAAGTTTATCTCCATTCTGAAAACTTTTTCTCAATTCTTTGAAATTTTTATGACAAAACACAAGCATTAATTCATCGCTTCCAAGCTTCTTTGATTGTTCTAGATATTTATCCAAAAGCAGCTCGTCATCTGGAGTTACATCATCTTTAATGTCTCGATCGCTATCATATCCGGGGTGAATTAAAAAATGAAACTTGTTTACTTTGACAGGCTCGTTCTCTTTTACCTCAATAGATCCGCCATCCATAAACAAAGTATATCATTCACAAAATCTAAACCTACAAGACCCATAAGGCGTTTTATATATGACTAAATATTTAAGAAAATTTAAAGAAGCTTTTTGAGGGTATCGATTACTGAATTCAACTTTTCAATTAAGTTCTGTAAAAGAGTCGTTTGATCTCCAGTTGTAGCTTGAGGGCTTGGAGATACGCTGGGTGTCGGTGAAACGTCCGGTGTTGGGCTAACAGCTGGTGTCGGTGAAACATCCGGGGTGGGCGATACGAGCGGGCTTGGGCTTACTGTAGGAGATGGAGAAACCCCTGGCGTCGGTGGAATAACGATACCTCCATCGTCATCGTCTTCATCTTCATCAAAATCCTCATCATGATCTTTTTTACCTATACTGCTTCTTGCAGCTTCAGAAACTTCTTCTCCATCCTCGTGCTCATGTGCAACGGAAGATACAAATTGACCGTGGTTTTTGAAATCTCCATCCTGGTCACTTCCTAAAGTCGAGCTTCCTGTTTTTGCAAATATTGGTGTTACTGTTAAAAGTAGAAATAAAACTGTCAGTAGCGGTAAGAGTTTTTTCATGTTCAAAGGTTATAACGCAACGGTTTAAAAAATGTTACATTTTGTCTTGTTTTACGTTTAAGTCTATAGATAGTAGAATGTGCCTTTATGGATGATTTAGAAATACTGCTTAAAAAGGCACAGGAAAACGACAAAGATGCTTTCGGAAAAATTTATAGTTTGTTCTATGAAAGGATCTATAGATACTGCAAATTTAACTGCCAGAACCAGGAAACAGCAATTGATATCTGCCAGGATACGTTTCTGAGAGCTTGGAAAGCACTTCCTGGCTTTGACACAACAAAGGGTACTTTTCAGGCATTTCTTTATAGAATTGCCAAAAATTTAATAATCGACAACTCAAGAAAAAAGAAAGAGGAGCGTCTTGACTATTACGAACATTTGGAAACAAAAGAAGATTTTATATCTGACATTGATAAAGATGAAAGTATCAAAAAATTAAAAGGGGCAATAGAACAATTAAATCAAAAAGACAAACAAATTATAGTTTTGCATTATTTTGAAGAACTACCAGGTTCGGATATAGCCAAAATAATTGGCATGCATGAAGGGGCATTAAGAGTAAGAACACACAGAATTGTAAAAAAATTAAAGGAAATTTTAGAAAAACAAATATGAATATAGAAGATCAATTACAAAATTTAAAAAACGAATACCAGGGCACAAAAGCACCAAACTACCTTATATATAACGGGTGGCTTGAGCTCAAGTTGAAGCTCACAGATAGAAAAAATAATTTCCTCTCGGCTTATCTAAAAAAAGCCTTAATATTTGCAGCATTAGTATTGTTTGTCTTGGCAACTACCGCAAAAGTATCTCAAGCAGCCAAACCAGGGGATAAACTTTATCCTTTGAAGCTGGCAACAGAAAATATAACAAGCTTTGTAACCGGAGACCAAACAAATAAAATAGAAAATAGGGCGCAGGAAATAATTAACCTCACAAAAGAAAATGATCAAAATCTAGACGCTGCCATCAAACGTTATGAAGATACTGTTGATGCAAGCAAAGACAACACAAGCGAAAAAAACCGGCAGGAACTTAGAAACACGCTCCACAGTCAAGAAGAGAAATTAAAAGAAGCTGAGACTACGAGCCCCGAAGACCAAAAGCTTATTGAAAGAGCCCTAGAGAAAACCCGCGAGGTTCAAGGAGAGATAAAGGGAGCAAGGGATTCTAACAAAAACGAGCAAGAAGGCGAAAACAAAAACCAAAATTCAAGCCACTCTTTGGAAGGTGATTGATATAATTAAGTTAACTTGCAACTTAAAAACCTTAGCAAAAAAACAATTCTGTGCCTAGATCTAAAAGAAGCAAAATCGGCAGCCGACAAATTTTTTGGCCTGCTGATAAAAACCAACCCGCGCGCTCTAATTTTTAAAACACGTTTTGGTATTCACACATTTTTTTTAAAGAAACCGATAGATGTTCTGGTTCTCAACGCTGCAAATGAGGTCGTAAAAGCCCAAACCGTCAAACCGAACTGGATTTTTGTATATGATCCAAAATACCTAACCGTTATCGAATTACCTCAAGGCACCATCAAAGACACCAAAACAAAAGTAGGGGATAGACTTCAGATAAAAACTAATCAGTCCAGGGCTGACCGACAGAAACGGTAATTTCCTGTTCGGCATCTTTACCTGCTTCGTTATAAGCCTTCACTTTAATTTTATGCTTACCCTTGTTGGCATCAGAAAAAGTATAGCTAAATTTCGCACTTGTACTATTATCGTTTTTAGTGTCTTTAATAGATCCGTCTATATAAAACTCAATTTTATTTACTTTTCTCCCGGTATCTATATTTGTTTGCACATCAAAACTTAAATCAACCTGCGAATGGTCAGAGGGGCTGCTGATGTTCACATGAATATCGTCAGGGTTTTTATTAGGTTCATTCTTGAGTTCATTAGGAACCTTATATTTAGAATCTTGGCCTTTCGCCCAAGCGTCAATACCTTCTTGCCACCTGTTCCTTCCATCAGCAGAAACCGGGTCAAACTCCAAAAATACGTAATAATCTTTGCCGTCTAGTGTCTTTTCGACAGCACAATCCCTTACGGGTTCTGTTCCCTTAATAAAATACTCACTTCTTTTAGGCAAATCTCTACAGGGCAAGCCGCCGCCGAGTGCGTCTATCTCCAATGCATTTACATTGTCGGGCTTATTAAATGTTTCCGATCCCTTACCGGAAAGCGCAGCACTAATTATCTTATTCCAAATTGGCGTCGCTCCAGTAATACCGGATGCAATTTTTGGATTCATTGGTGAATTATCGTTATTACCAACCCAAACACCCACAGCAACACTTGGCGTATACCCGACTGCCCAATTATCCCGTTTATCATCTGTGGTTCCAGTCTTAACCGCAACAGTTTTACCGGGAATAACTAAAAGCGATGAAGTACCAAAAGTGTCCACCCGTGCATTGTTATCCGATAGGATATGTGAAATTAAAAATGCAACGTCTTCGCCAATTACAGGTTTTGCCTGCCTGTCACGCACTTCATCCACTATCTTTCCACTGCTGTCCTGCACCTTTAAAATGGCAACAGGCTCATTGTATTTGCCACCATTTGCCAAAGTTGCATAACCGTTCGTTAACTCCAAAAGTTTTACCTCACCGCCACCTAAAGTAATCGACAACCCAAACCTTTTTAAATTATCATCTGTTGGCTCTAAAGACTTTACGCCAGCATCATACGCCGTTCGGAGCATATTCTTAATGCCTACAAGTGCTGTCATTTTTACTGCTGGAATATTCAAAGAATTACCCAGTGCAAAACGAACTTGTTCCGGTCCGCGGTATTTGCCGTCATAATTAACAGGTTTATAAGGGGGCTGTCCGGCTCCTCCGGGAAATTCCGTGGGAACATCCATTAGTACTGTCGCCGGTGTGTAACCCGCTTTAAAACCTGTTGCATAAGTAAATGGTTTCAATGCCGATCCTGGCTGCCTTAAGCTCATTGCCACATTTACTTGACCGTCATAATCCTTTGCAAAATAATCTTTAGACCCAACCATCGCCAAAATGTCACCGTTTCTGGAATCCATAATAACTGCCGCGCCATTACCCACTTTATAGTCGGAAAGCTTTCCAACTTCATCCGTTACAATTTGCTGCGCTTTATCCTGCAAATCCAGGTCCAGAGAGGTGGTAACCTTTAACCCTCCCTGCTCCACAAACTTTTCACCGTATTTTGCAACCAGCAAATCTTTTACATAAAAAACAAAATGTGGAGCTTTAATACCTTGATCATTTTGTAAAAATTTAACGTTAGGAATTTCCTGCTTTAACCTCTCCTCCTCCTGTGCAGTTATATTCCCGTCCTCCCGCATCCTTCTGGTAACATCATAAGCACGGGCAACATAGGCTTTAGAATTTGTCCCATATGGCGAGTAATAACTCGGTCTTTGAGGAAGACCCGCCAAGATTACAGCTTGGGAAAGCGACAAGTCTTTAGCCTCAATTCCAAAATAAGTCTGCGCCGCCGCTTCGATACCCCAAGTAGTTCCGCCATAAGGCACCTCATTAAGATAAATCTGCAAAATTTCGTCCTTTGTGTACTTTCGCTCAACTTGAATGGCCAGAATAAATTCCTTAAATTTCCTGGTTAGAGTTTGCTCTGGGGTAAGAAGTGTATTTTTAACAACTTGCTGGGTAATTGTTGAACCGCCCTGGACATTTCTAAAAAGCAAAATACTTATAACTGACCTTCCAATTCCGGTTAATGAAAACCCTTGATGTTTATAAAAATCTTTGTCTTCTATCGAGATAGTTGCCTGTTTTACATATGCAGGCAATTCATTCCACTTAACCAAAGCCCTGTTCTTATCACCATAAATGTCATAAAGCAATTTCCCGTTTCTGTCATAAATTTTTGTAGAAAGCGATGTATCTCTTGCCGTCAGCTTGTTTGGGGAAGGCAAGTCTTTTGCAAAAAGTACAAAAGCCGAAATGGTTAAAACGATAAGGCCGATTATCGAAAAAAAGACCAAAGTCGAAACAAGACCGAAAAATCTAATCCAAAATTTTCGCTTGTCAAAACCGGAATGTTGCAAAAAAGGGTGATCGTACTGGTTAGAAACTTTAGAAACTCTTGATGTAAATCTGCGCTTTGCCAGTCGAGAAGTGAACTTCACAATATGAGATATTTTAGCGCAAGCCATGTCTGGGAGTAAAGGACATAACAACCTACACCTAATTGCACCACGCTCTAAAAACATTTATGATTCTTAATATGACAACAGACGAAGTATTATCAAAAAGGGTTGTAGAAGTCTTGCCCGACAAGGACGGTTTAAAAAAACTAATTGATTCAAAGAAAATTCGGGTTTACTTTGGCGCCGATCCTACAGGCCCAAAACTTCATCTCGGACATACTATTCCACTTCGTAAACTTCAGGAACTTGCCGACCTTGGCCACGAAACTATATTGATATTTGGAACCGGTACAGTTCTGGCAGGTGGTGACCCGTCACAAAGAACAGAAACTAGAAAACCAATCACCATCGAGGAAATAGAAAAAAATATAAAAGACTGGAAGAGACAAGCATCAAAAATATTAGATTTTGATAGGGTAAAGATTAAACAAAATGGAGACTGGCTCTTAAAGCTCACATTCCAACAAATAATTAAAATCGCAAGCAATATTAGTGCCACGCAACTTTTCAAACGCGATATGTTTCAAGAACGTCTAAAAAAAGGGGGTACAGTCTGGACGCACGAACTCTTATATCCTCTCCTGCAGGGATACGATTCCGTATTTATGGATGTTGATTTGGAAATAGGCGGAACAGATCAAACCTTTAACATGCTCATTGGCCGTGAATTGCAAAGCAAGATGAGTAGTCGCAATAAGTATGTTTTGACTACTCCAATGATTACGGGAACAGACGGAAACAAAATGAGCAAAAGCTCGCCAAACTGCATCTGGCTGGATGATTCACCTGACGTAATGTACGGCAAAATCATGTCCGCAGCCGATAGCCAAATCGAACCCTACTGGACACTCTTAACAAATTTGGACAACGCAAAATTAAAAGACTTAAAACCACTTGATGCTAAAAAAGAACTCGCACATGAGATTGTCCGGATGTACCACAGCACAAAGGAAGCGATTAAAGCTCAACAAAATTTCGAAAACACCGTTCAGAAAGGCCAAATACCAACTGACCTCGAAGAAACACAAGTAAAATCGGGTACAACCCTGGGAGAGTTAGTATCAAGCCAAGTGGGCAGTAATTCAGAAGCAAAACGGCTCCTTGCCCAAAACGCTGTAGAGGTAGATACACATGTAACAACTGATCAAAAAACCGTACTCGAATCAGGCCAAGTCATCAAAATCGGCAAGCGAAAATTCGTCCGCATCAAATAACTTTTGCCCCCTTTGATACCCCCGATACTTTTGATACATTTGATACATCAACTATGAAACTCTGGAAACGTTCATACCTTAAAAAGATCTGGCTGGGAATAATTATTTTTGCGACATTAAGTTTTCTGGCAGGACAATTTGCCCTATACTTGTTCTACGGCCTGAGGTAAAGCAACTTTACACACAAACATTTTGGCTATACACTTTGCTTACCCAGTAAGGGCTTTCTATGGACCCCAACTTATCCGTTCAACATCTTCCCGGCATAGGCAAACAGCACGCCACAAGACTAGAAAAGCTTGGAATAAAAACTCTTTCCGATTTGATTTACCATTTCCCCTTCCGTTATGATGATTTTTCTAAAATTCATAAAATAGACGAGGCTTCCCAAGGCGAAGTAATTACAATCCAGGGCGTCGTCTGGCAAATAAAAAATGTACGCACAAGAACAGGAAAATTTTTGACAAATGCCCAAATTTCGGATGAGTCTGGCCTTTTGGATGTCATTTGGTTTAATCAACCCTATTTAACAAAAAACATAAGACCGGGCACTCCTATTTCGCTGTCCGGAAAAATTGACAAAGAGGGACCCAGGCCAAAACTAATCTCTCCAACTTATGAAATTTTAAAAAGTAATACAGTCCAAACTAATCCCGAAACAATACACACTGGGAGGCTTGTTTCTATCTATCCCGAAACAGAAGGGTTAACTTCAAAATGGTTAAGAAGCATCATCAAAAACTTTTTACCAATACTTAAAAATACATTGGAGGACTACCTGCCCCCAAATATCACCGAAAACCAAACGCTCATTCCTGTCGGAGACGCCCTTCAAAAAATACATTTCCCTCAAAATTTCAAAGATGTACAAGAAGCACGCAAAAGGCTTGCATTTGACGAACTTTTTTTAACCCAACTGCTCTCGCAAATCAGACGAATTGAGTGGCATGAACAAAAAACTGCACCTTGTATAAAAACGGACAACGATATGCTCACAAAATTCAAAAATACGCTTCCGTTTAAGCTCACAGACGCCCAGAACAAGGCGATATCACAGCTCCTTCAAGACATATCAAGCCCAGTACCTACAAACAGGCTACTTGAAGGTGACGTCGGTTCTGGTAAAACTGTCGTTGCGGCAACGGGATGCCTAATGGCATTTGCAAACGGTTTTGACTCACTATTTGCTGCCCCAACAGAAATACTTACCTTTCAACACTACAAAACACTCACCCAACTACTAAGGCCGTTTGGTGCCAAAGTCGGCATCTGGACATCCTCAAAAAAGGAGCAAGGTAATGTTGTTTGCGGAACGCATGCTTTACTTTCCTCCTTCAGGGCAAAAAGGGAGGTAGGCTTCGTTGTCGTAGACGAACAACACCGTTTTGGGGTTGCCCAACGTGCCCAATTATTTATGACCCACTCAAAAAGCTTAACCCCGCATTTATTAACAATGACGGCAACACCTATCCCCAGAACTCTCGCCCTGACACTCTATGGTGACTTGGATTTATCTGTTTTGGACGAAATGCCCCTAGGCCGTCAAAAAATCGCAACCTTTGTTGTCCCAAACACCAAAAGAGGGGATTGCTATAAATTTACGGAGCAACAAGTCGCCAAAAAAAACCAAGCTTTCATTGTTACACCATTTGTCGAACCATCTGAATCAATGCAAACCGTAAAATCGGCAACGGAAGAATTTGAAAAACTTACAAAAATTTTTTCCAAAAATGTTAAATTAGGACTGCTTCACGGAAAACTAAAATCCAAAGAAAAGGAAAAAATAATCAACAATTTCAAATCTGGGAAAATTGATATATTGGTGGCAACACCGGTCGTAGAAGTCGGCATTGATGTTGCCGGCACTACTATAATTATCATAGAATCCGCAGAACGCTTCGGCCTTGCCCAACTTCACCAGTTGAGGGGTAGGGTAGGCAGAAATGACCAAAAATCTTATTGCTTTTTGTTTACCGACTCCAATGACGAGCAGGCGCAAAAACGTTTAAAAAGTATGGAAAAAGTTCATGTTGGGTTCGAGCTTGCCGAGATTGACCTTAAAATGCGGGGCAGCGGCCAGCTTTTTGGCCTTAAACAATCAGGCTTTGAAAGCTTCAAAATCGCCGACCTTTCGGATCTCACGCTGGTCTCTGCAGCCCAAAAAGAAGCCCGCGAACTGATAACAAAAGATAGAGACTTAAAAGACCATCCGAAAATTTTACTAAAGGTCAACGCACTCCGAGATCAACTTTCCCAACCAAATTAGGCATTGACAACTCAAAAAAATTAGAACTAAAATATTATCAAAAAGCTGCACCGCGCAGTTTTTTTCATTTAAAATGCCAGGACCAGAAAGATCATTTGCACAACAAAAAACTTGCCCTAATCCGGACAAAGGTTCTCGCTTAGCAGCTCCTCCTCAAGAACGTACATTAACGGTTCCAATAACATATGGGTCCCTTGCAACTAGACATCCTTTACCTGTCAGCGTGGAAGGTAGCAAAAATCCTCATTTGATTCATAAAGTTACGCCTCACGAACAAGTACTTATCCCAACCACAAAAAAGGTAGTAACCAGACGCAGCTTACACGAAGGCAGATCTTCAAAACCCTGCCGGCCGGCCAACTTAATCAAAGCCAGACAGCGCAGGGAAGAAAGAGGATACCTCCAGAAGGTAAAGGGTCACAGGTAAAAGTTTGACTTAAAACTTTCATTTGATATAATCCACAAGATCTATAAAAGAGTGAGTTGAGTCTTAGATCAAAGAACCCAGACTGCCACCCGGATTCCTTGACCTCTTGAATCAAGTGCTCCATTTGTAGTTTGATGTTAGAAAGGGTCAAAAAACTCTCAAAAAAATATGACACCATTACCTAAAAAAAGGCATGCAAAGGCAAGGACACGAACCAGAAAAGCCGCAATCAAGCTAAAGCTGCCTACCCTGGTAAAATGTCCCAACTGCGATAGCTTAAAACTACCTCATCGCGCTTGTTCAAAATGCGGAACATACAACAACAATAAAGAAAAAGTTACTAAAAATGAAAACAAAGGACGATCCAAGGCATAGACAAAGGGTAAAAATTATGCAAGCTTTATTTCAAAATTCTTTTAACAAAGCTATTGGTACGGATGTTGACGAAATTGTAGCAGAAATCCAATCTAAAAAATCACAAATCGATAAATTGATTTCCAAAAATGCACCAGCATGGCCGATTGAGCAAATCGGACAAGTTGATTTGGCCACATTAAGGCTCGCCATCTGGGAATTACTTTACAAAAAAGGCAAAGAGCCTTATAAAGCAATTATCGACGAAGCTGTAGAAATTGCCAAAGAATACGGCACCGATGCTTCAGGCACTTTTGTGAACGGCGTTCTAGGTTCAGTAATCAAATCAAAGATAACCATAAACCATTAACTAACTTATGACTGACACCGAAATTTTAGAAGACATTAAAAAAATAATTGAAAAGGAATTTCAGATCGAAAGTGACAATATTGAGGAAGACATGTCACTTGATGAAGATTTGAACATTACGGATCTTGAGATCGAGGATTTAATAAGGGCACTGGAAGATAAATACGACATAAAGATCCCTGAGAGCAAAATTCCTTCTTTTGTAAAAGTATCCGATTTAGTCACATACCTCTATGAAAATATCGATTCGGCCCGTTAATACCACGGACACAAAAGACCAGCCCAAAATAAAATTTCTGGAACTTCAAAAAAAGATCGGCATCAACTTCAATAACCCAGATTTATTAAAAAACGCCTTCATCCACCGCTCATACCTAAACGAACACAAAAACTTCAAAGGCCTTTCCAATGAAAGACTGGAATTTCTAGGAGATAGTGTGCTATCAATTGTGGTCTCAAAACATCTCTATCAAGAATTACCCACAAGCCCGGAAGGAGAGTTAACCCAATTCAGAGCAGCACTTGTCAGAACAGAAACGCTTGCAAATTTAGGCAAAGAGCTTGAACTTGGAAAATACTTATTTTTATCCAAGGGTGAAGAAGATACGGGTGGCAGGACAAACACTTCGATTCTTGCCAACACTTTCGAATCTTTAGTTGGGTCAATCTACTTAGACCAGGAAATTGAAATTGCTGAAAAATTTATCAATAAGACAATTTTGTCCAACTGGAAAAAACTTTTGAAAAACGCCGTTTACGACAGTAAATCTAAACTTCAGGAAGTTCTGCAGCGACTTTACCACCAATCTCCAAATTACAGTTTGATATCAACTTGGGGCCCTGACCATGCAAAAAGTTTTGAAATGGGCGTTTATTTAGGTTCAAAATTGCTAGGTTCTGGTAAAGGTAAAAACAAACAAGAAGCAGCCCAAAATGCCGCCAGCGACGCATTAAAAAAAGTTAAGTCCACCAAAATTACTACTTAAAGCTTGAACTTTGACCTTACTTTTGTAATAATTACGCGATTGGCTCCGAAAAGCCAACTATAAAAATGAGTGTAAAAATTAGACTCGCATTAACCGGAAAAAAACACCAGATTTCCTATCGTCTTGTGGCACAGGATACAAGAAGCAAAAGGGACGGAAAATTCTTGGAAATACTTGGTCATTTTAACCCGGGCGAAAAAGATAAAAATCGTAAATCGATAGACAAAGAAAAAGTAAAATTTTGGCTTGCAAAGGGCGCCACCTTCACAAAAAGCGCCAAATACCTTTTTGAAAAAGGAGAGCTTCCTCCAAAGCCTAAGAAAAAAGTAGAACCTAAAAAAGAGTCAGCACCAAAACAGGAATCGTCACAAGAAGAAACCGCACAAGCTAAAACAGAAGCAGTACCGCAAGAAGCACCAGCCGAGCAACCAACAGGTCAAGAAATGTCGGCAACCGAAGCTGCAGATGCCAGCCCAGAAACAGCTACAATTGCACCAGAGGTAACAGCACAAGAAGCAAATCAAAAAACGGAAGAATAAAATGGAAGAGCTTTTAAAAACATTGATCGAACCACTAGTTTCCGATATAAAAAAAGTCAAAATAGAAAAAAAGCAGGATGGTGATAATTATCATTTTTTAATCTCCGTTCCCAAAGAGGATATAGCCAAAGTTATCGGCAAAAACGGAAAAATGATCAAAGCGATAAAAAACCTTCTAAAAATCAGAGCGATTAAAGAAAATGTTTTCGCAAGTGTCGAAGTGCAAGAGTTGTGAAGATAACTATACTTACTCTTTTCCCCGAAGTTTTTGAAAGCACATTCACAAAAAGCATAATCAAGCGCGCTTTAGAAAAAAAATTACTGTCTATCGAATTTATCAATATACGTCACTTTGGTCTACAAAAACGCAAAATTGTCGACGATAAACCTTATGGCGGCGGAGAAGGCATGGTAATGATGGTCGAACCCATTGCAAAAGCACTCGCCACAATAAAACCCAAGCCGTATACAGTCCTGCTTTCTGCAAGCGGTAAAAAATATTCACAAAAAACAGCGCGGAAACTTGCAAAGAAGAAGAATTTAGCACTAATCTGCGGTCACTATGAAGGCATAGACGCCCGCACTGAAGAATTAGCAGATATGGTAATCTCAATAGGGGATTTCATCTTAACAGGAGGTGAATTACCCGCAATGGTAATTGTTGATTCCGTCACAAGATTTATACCCGGATCCATAAATCCAAAATCTCCAGTCGATGAATCATTTGAAAAAGGTTTACTTGAATATCCTCAATATACCAGACCCGAAGTTTTTAAAAACAAAAAAGTTCCGCAAGTCCTCCTATCTGGGAATCACGCCAAGATCTCGGCCTGGCGCAAAGAACAATCTATAAAAAGGACTCAAAGAAACAGACCAGACCTTCTAAAAACTAACTAAAACTTTGTAAAGATATCCGGCCTTCCCTTTGGCACGTCTGGAACAGGCGCCGGAGCACTAATGGGGCCCTCATTTTCTATTTTTGAAAGTAAGTCCGTGTCTGCTTTCGTAAGTGATGGCAACGGTGCTTCTATAGACGGTAAGTCAGAAGGCAAAGGCTGCCAAAGAGAGCTGATTACCAGCGAGGTTGTAATTTGCCCGTCTGCTGTCGGTGAAAAACTTAAATCCTTAACTATGGTCACCCTTGCCATCGCATATAAATTATTCAAAAACTGCAAGATCGACCTATAATCAGAAGTTACGCTTACCTTCATTTCCACTACACTTGCACTAACACTTCCTGCAATATCGCTATCAGCACCTGCAGCTGGAGGAACAGGTGCGGGTGCTGAAGGCGCACCTGCGTCTGGCTTTGCTTTGCCGCTATTGAACTGCCCTACAGTACCAACACTCAAACTTGTAATCACCACACCAGACCTGTTTCTAATATCTTCTATTTGTCTAATGAAAGGGAAAATATTTTTCTCGGAGGGCAACAAAAGCTCTGCAGATGTTAATTGCGTTTTTAATTTAGATTGGTCAAGAACCGAAAGCGCCTTCACTTTATCACTCAACTTAACAGATGTAGCCTCAAGTGTTTTGTTGGACTCTTTGAGCTTTACTACTTCGTTGAATTTTGGCCAAACAACAAAAAAAGCAATTGAAATTGAGGCAACAATTGCCAGAATAGAAGGAGCAAATATTAAAAACTTACCAATTTCAGCTATCGGACTATCTGCTTTTGTTCCTGCACCAACCGTTAAAGAGGGTAAATTCATTTTGTAACCGCCCCCTGACCGGAAACCCCAGACTGCGCATCATTTATTTGCATGCTCACCGAAAAAGCATAATTACCGTCGGCATCAGTTGCCAAGGAATCAATGCTAATGCTGGAAAAAAGCTTTTTCCCTTCATCGCTAGTCACAAAGGAAGAAACCAAATTAGCCACATCTGCAGATGTTTTAGCTTTTGCCGATGTGCTTAATTTTGACCCGTTTATCTTCAGATCATTAAAATAAACATCTTTAGGCATTAACTCAGCAGTTTTAGTTATTATATCTGTATAAATCATCCTGGCAGCAATAGCTTTATTAGCACTGCTTGCCTTTTTGGAAACAACTGTTAAAAGCTCTTCTGTTGATTTCTTCGCAGCTACTTGACTCGCCGATTTTTCAATATCGGCTTTCAGCTGAGATTCACGCCCTTTTTCCGTAGTAAACAAAATTAGAGTAACAACGGTAAAAAGCGCCACAACAGCAAGCACCAAAACAGAAACTATCGTTAATTTTTTCTGCAGCGAATTTAGGCTATCAGAAGCTTTTTCTTCACTCGGTAATAAGTTTATATCAGCCATAGGCAGTTTCGGTTGTTATTTTTATACTAACTTAAGCGTAACAAAATACAAGCTGCCAAACAAGTGATCTTAAACTCGAACGGCAAGACCTGTTGCTGTCGTATAAAACCCTCCTTGTCCGGGTAACTTCAAGATCAAACCTTCTTTTGTAAAACTGTCCCAAGGGTCTGCAAGAGAAACCTCAAGACTGGTTTTTCGCGTAATAAACTCGGATATTCCGGGCAAATACGCACCGCCCCCACAAATCGCAATCCTAGCAAGCTGGTTTGCTTGCATATGGGTTTTTGAGAATTCTATAGCGCGGGTCAATTCACCTATTATCACCTCTAAAACAGGCTTTAGGACATTTGCCACTTTTCCCCCAAGTTGGTTTTCAACAAGCCCATATGCATGCTTGTATTGTTCTGCCTGCTCATGTTGCAAATTGAACTCAGCCATAATTGCTCTTGTTAAGGCCTCACCCCCTGTGGCAATCGATCTGGTAAAAATAACATTACCCTCCCTGACGGCAACAACTTCGGTTGATACGGACCCAAATGAAACAAGTACCAAACCGGCCTCAACACCTCGAGACAATGCACGCGCAAGGGCAGCAGATTCTGTCTCTATCGCTGCCAATTTTAAACCGGCGTCTTTCACAACCTGTAAATACTTTTCTACAACTCTTTTTGGTGCGGCGACCAATAATACGTCCATTTTGCCCCCCTTATCTTCACCAGCAGGGTACCTCTTCGCTACTTTATACTGCAAATTCACGTCTTTTAACGGTAAGGGGATATACTTATCAGCCTCCCAATTTATTGCCGACGAAAGCTCCTTGTCGGTCAAATTAGGCATCTCAACAAGCCTGGTAACAGCTTGCGACTCAATAATCGAAACATTGCAACTATTTCCTTCTGCCTTTGCCAACTTTACGCATTCACGTACCGCCTCGGAAACCTTTTTAAGCTCAATTGGAGAATCAGACTGCATCCCTCCTGATGGGGTAGGAACACTACCCACAGCTGTTAAAAGCTTTTTATCACCGGCAATCTTTGCTTGGACTACCTTAATAAAAGACCTTCCTATATCAAGGCCAAAGCTTTGGGCAGCCATATTATCAGTGTACCCCCGAAGGTGTGCTTTGAAGATTAGGCGAAGGTGTTGTCTTTACAATAGGTGAGGGTGTAGGCACAGGCGATACCGGAAGAGGTGACGGTGTGGAAGGCGCAACCTGCACCGGAGGTTGAACCTCATTTTGGATAGCACTCTTATCAATTTGCCTCGTGCCTGTTGGCAAGTTGCTTTGAGTGGCACTACCTTTATTACTGGAAAAAACCACAAGCAGTATTGCTGGGATTATAATTGCCCCAAGTCCAAGCGCCGTTAAAATAATTTTTGTCTTATTATTCATAAATTTACCTCATAGTTTGTAGTCAATGTCTAATTTTTACTTTTTATTATTACTGAAAACCTAATTCTTTCCACTTACTACTAACCACCAACTACTAACTACTTGATTATGTCTCCACCGGAATAAAGAACATAGTCAAAAACTGCAGGCAACTGTGGCAAAGCGTCTCTCGTAACCTGTACTTTTCTTGAAACACCTGTGTCCGTCGTCGCCACAGAAGTTATTGCATATGTCTGAACCGGGAAATTAGCGGCTTGGGCACCTGTTGGGGTAACTTTTATTGCAGTCCTGTTCCAAAATGGCTTCATTCTCAATATCTTCGCATTTCCAACACCCGAACCCGCAGAAAAATCAAAGGATGTTTTACAAAAATATCCAGAAGCCACAGTATCCAGTGTACACTGCGTAAACCCCGTCTGGCCGGAAATTGCGGTATTATTCGTGTAAGCAACCCTATATTGCCCATACTGGTTAGTAAGCTTTTGATTTGCAGAAACGCAAGTTGTGGAAGGATTATTTGAACAAATAAAGGTAAATTCCAAAGAAACATCTGTTGGATCCCCATTCCTGCTGACCCACTCAACATCAAACGTTCCATTGTAATAATTACCCGGGGTCATTTCGAGATTAATCTGTGCTACATCACCCACATCTACCGTTTTTGTATATGAATTCGAAGCAACTACATTAACTGTACCTGAAACACCGTTTGTACTAGTTGCATTTTGCAGCGTACAATTTGCCTGTACTGAGCTCACATTTTGACAATTTCCTACAGTCGTCCCTGCACTTTGAGTCATAACATTGGCCACAGTGTTAAGTTTAGACAGTACATCCTCAACTCCGCCCTCAGCAGCTGTAAAGGCCCTTTGCGACTGTTCCGCCTGGGTTGAAGTCTTTAAGTTCGTAATGTTTCTAGAAGCAACGGAAAGACCAACAGCCAGAGCAACCACAACAACCAACAAAACCAAAATTAAAATCTGTCCCGATTTTCCTTTACTTCTAAATTTCATATAGTACAATCTACACTCTATTTCAAGTGTACCCAGTCTAGTTTGCAGCTGTCAACAACAATTACGACTCGTTAATACGTCCTTAAGCCAATAGTTGTTTGAAATTGTGCGTTTGCCAAAAAATCAGCTCTGGAAGGGGCTTGTTTACCCTGATTTGCCACAAAATTGATAATCACTAAATTTTTATTGGTATTTACTTGGAATGAACTTGCTGTACAAACAATATCGACCCCGGAAACAGGATCAGTATTTGTGACCACTTGATAATTGCTGGGAGTAGGATCAGGCAAAGTATCAGTTGTCGGCCGCTTGGAAACCGTTATGTAGCCATTACTACTTCCCGCTGCGTTAACACACACAATATTTAATTTTTCCCCGGTCGATAAGGTCAAAAACAACCCGCTTATTGCATTGGAAGAAACAGAGCTCAACTGTCCCGAAGAAAAAACGTCTGCCTTTGAGGAAGACCTGACCTGCGTTTGCAAATTATCTAAAACACCTTGCCCATTCTGTTTTACTTCGGAAGTCACATTTGCCTGGTTGGCACCCTTTAAAGTTGTCGTTAAGAACAAAAGCACAGACCCGACAGACAGAGCGAGAATCGAAATTACTATTAAAAACTCAATTAAAGTATAACCTGCTAATCTTCGAATTTCGGATTTCGAATTTCGGATTTTTATTAATGTGGGCATTAACTTAAATATACTACATTCTAAGGACAAGTCGAAGTCGAAAAACCTGTAATAGTACCATTGCACCATTGTGATAATGTTGTTTCCTCGGAAACACTACGAGCATTTATACCTTCCGACCAGGAAACAGTAACTAATACCTTTTTTGAAACGTTAGCCGTAATGTCCGTGATTGTTAACTTTCTGTAAAAATTTGTGTTGTTCAGGGTGACAGCTTCACCGTCAGTACTCGTACATGCAGCAGATGAAGATAAGGTCCAGGAAGCAGGGTCTGTGCTTGAATTGTTATTTATTGTATAACAATTGGTTGAACTAGATGTTAGAGTAGAAAAACCGTTCGTATCACGCATAAGCCTGATTTTCTCCAAGTATTCTAAGGCTAACTTTGTTGCTTGGCTTTTATTGCGCGCAGAAATCGAAGACTTTTGTGTTGCAAGCCCCGCACTAACCAAAGCAATCCCGATTACAACTGAAACAACAAACGCGATCAGTACTTCAATCAGCGACTGCCCAGAAGCAGTTGATACCTGATACCTAAATTTTCTTCTCATTTATTTCTCCTGCCTGATTAATATGAACCTCAAAATCTCCGTCACTGGAATGTACAGTAATTACCGCTTCACCGTTACCCGTAAAACAACCGACATTTAGTACCCCTGTCGTATTATCGTAGAAATTATTAGAATTTTGGAAGAAACTGACATTATTGCTAAGAGGCCTAAAAAGTACGTTTAAAGAATCGGTTGCACCTAAAGTTGTTAACGAACCACCTGTCGGACCGCATGTTATCGACGAAATGGTCACCCCGTTTGGAAAATTTGCATAATCGGTTCCAAAAATAGTCTCTGCATAGGTGGCTGTATTCAAACAAACACCATTAATCGTATACGACGTACCCCCATTAGTAATAGACAAATACCATCCGCCTAAAGAATAGGAGCTTACGGTTTTAGTAGAAACATCATAAGATGCACAACCGGCACCGCTGGAATTGTCATTGCTCACTTTGTCTCCGATCTGCGCCGAATTTTGTGCTTGCCTCAAATCAGATTTCAGCTGCAGGGCAGCACTTTTGACAATCTCTCGGCCCTGAAAGGAAATGTATGATGTTGTCACCGCAATAGTCGTTATCGCAAAAAGAACAATAACGACCATCAACTCAATTAACGAGAAGCCACTATGAGGCTGAAAGCTAATAGTTGACTTCGATTTAATCCGAGTTAATAGTTGACAATTGATAGTCTTTTCAAGTCCATGAACAACGGACCACAAACCATGAACTCTTTGGGCAGCCATACTTCTAATATAACACTTTAAAATAATAATTCAGAATTACCCTTGACCAAAAAAGTGAAGCGATAAATCCAAGTACCAAAAAAGGTCCAAAGGGTATGGTATTGCCAAACCTCTTTTTACCTAAAATAATCAGAAATATAGAAATTACGGCTCCGGAAAAAAATGCTAAAAATATCGCCAAAAAAGTAGCTTTCACTCCCAAAACCATACCTATCAAAAAGGCCAGCACAATATCTCCTTGACCCATACCGCGCCCAAAAGTAACAAGAACAATTAACAGAAAAAATAAGGCTGCCCCAAAAGCAGCCAACACATTATCGACAAAAATAGGGGAGGGGGAAGCAAAATAGACATAAAACAGGGAAAGCAATGATGCTGCATAAACAAAACTCGTCGGTATCAAAGAAAATTTTAAATCCACGACAAAAACTACGATCATTACAGAAAGGACTACAAGCCAAAAGGCAAGCTTAAAGAAATCGATAGCCCCGCTTGAAACAATTACCCAAAAGGAAAGCGTAAACAAAACTGCAGAAAAACTTTCGACAAGCGGATACTGCCAAGATAGCTTCCTGTGACAATAACGGCATTTGGCTCCAAGCCCCACAAAACTAACAATCGGAACCAAATCCAAAGTAGATAGCGTCGCACGGCAATATTCACAGTGGGACCTTCCCAAAATACTTTCGCCCCGCATGGTTCGGTCAATAACAACATTCAAAAAACTTCCGACAGCAGACCCCAGGACAAAAAACAAAAGCAGATAAAGAATCATCTATATTAGATTACTTTTTAGAAGCACAGATAGCAACTTCCAATCCGAAATGCGAAAATTTTCTCTCTTTTATCCTAAAACCATTTTTTCTAAGTAGGGAAATAAGCTCATGGGGTTTCATACAAGAAATGTGCGACCCCTCCCAAACCTTCCCTTTCCATTTTGTCCAAAAAAACCATATAAAATTAAAAATTGCACTATCCGTGTCTTGAAGAACAATAAACCTTCCGTTGTCCTTAAGGCATCTTTTAATCTCTTTTACTGCTTCAGCGTTATTCGGAATATGTTCAAGCGCCTCGACGCAAACAATTGTGTCAAATTGCTTGTTTTTAAACGGTAGTTTTCTGGCATCGGCAACCAAAAATTCAATTGCCGGATTATTTTTTCTGGCAAATTCAATCGATTTTTTGTACAGATCAACACCGGTTACTTTTGTGCGAGGCAAATGTAAATTGATCTTAGAAGTTAAATTTCCGTCAGCACAACCAACATCCAAAAGTTTACCATTCGTATCTTTCAGCACCGATTTAAGCGTCTGCCACTTCCGTCCATGCCACAACCACTGAAAAAGATTCGTCCTCGTCCCTTTTTCATAATAGTCTTCTGGTACCTGGTTTAATATTTTTTTATAACTCACGAAACTTTGGTTATCAAAAAAAGAATTTACTACACATGTTAGCGCCAAAGCAACACTATTGCTCTTTTACATAACGATGCACTTTGCTAAACTAATCTGATGTTTACAATTAAATGTCCCAAATACTCAAACTCACCAATGGTATGATACCAACTCTAAAAGTTAACAAATATTTCACTTTTATTACAAATAGGCGCAAATTGGTTTCCATACTAATCATCACCCTCCTCTCCATCGCTCTATATTCCAACACTTTGTCCAATGAATTCGTATTCGACGATTACTCATCCATTATCACAAACAAAAATATAACCAACCTTACCAACGTCCGAACAATCTGGCAAAGCAACCCAACTAGATTTATCAGCTATTTAAGCTTAGCGATAAACTACAAAATTGGAAAATTGAATGTAACTTCTTACCACATCACCAACATACTAATTCACACCCTGGCTGGAATTAGTGTATTCTTCCTTTTGGAACTACTTCTGGAAACCCCAGCATTAAAAAAGGAGCAAAGACTTTACAGTAAATTACCTTTTATAGCAGCTTTAATATTCGTTACCCATCCGATCCAGACCCAAGCTGTCACATATGTAACACAAAGAATGGCATCAATGACAGCTTTATTTTATTTACTTTCGTTAATATTTTTCTTAAAAGTGATTCTTTTGGTAAGAAATGCAAGTAGGACAAAAAATAAGGCTTACTATTTTAAGTTATTAGCATTTCAATTTAATTCTGTTTGTTTTGCTGTACTTGCATTTCTTACCAAAGAAAACGCATTTACGCTCCCACTAGCAATTTTGTTAATTTATTATTTATTCTTTACTAATTCAATCAAGCTTATTTTTAAAAAATTTTATATTTTTCTTCCCATCGCATCAATAATGCTTTTCGTTGCACTTCTTTGGCAAATGCAGCCGGGATATCTTTCAATGTTGAAATTTAAGGAAGCAATTTTATCACTGAGGTTTGCAGATATACTATTTATTACCCACAAATTCGACTACATATACCTAATCACAGAATTCAAGGTGATTATTTACTATATTTATATCTTTATCTTCCCCTTGAGACAAAACGTCGATTATGATTTTCCGATGTCAAATTCATTTTTCGAACCTCTCACACTCGCTTCTTTTTTATTAATAGTAGCAATCATTGTATTTGCACTTATCAAGCGTAGTAAAAACAAGTTACTTTCGTTTGGTATCCTATTTTTCTTTCTTACCCTAAGTATTGAGTCGACAATAATAGGGCAACTCGACGTAATTTACGAACACCGCCTTTATTTACCATCAGTTGGCTTAGTAATTGTAGCCGGTGTAATATTCTGCAAAATTCAAAATTTTATTTTCACAAAATGGAAAAACGACGAAGCAAAAACGGCATCAGCTAAAAGAATTTTTACCATGATACTTTTTGGTACTATTTTATTGCTTTCAATTACAACAATATCCAGAAATAAAATATGGCATACTCAAATTTCGCTCTGGACCGACACAATTTCAAAATCTCCAAACAAATCTCGCCCATATAACAATCTGGGGGTAGCACTTTTGGCAAAGAGACAATATATTGATGCAGCTGAAGCCTATCAAAAAGCCTTAGATAGGCGAGTGTCTTATGCAGATTATGTTAATCTGGGCAACGCTCTTAGGCTTGCAGGTGACTATCAAAACGCAATTACTAGCTATAAGAAGGCCATAATTTTTGAAAGCGCCACAGAACTAAATCCACAGTACAGCGAAGCCTACAACGCACTAGGAAACATTTACTTAAATTTGAATAAGCTAGACCAAGCCCAAAAAGCCTATGAAAAATCGATCGAAAACAAGAATAACAACCCTATAGCCTATAATGGTTTAAGTATCGTCTACACTTTAAAAGGGGATTTTGAAAAAGCAAAAGAAACCAAGAGTAAAATTAATAATCAAATTAACAAAGCCCCTTAAATTAAAAATTTAACCAATAATCAATTTAATTTTATCCACAAAAAAGAGCACAAACAAACTTGTACTCTTTTTTAATATCTAACTAATTACAAGCTGCAGCATTTGCTACCTCTTGTGCTTTTCCAGTTGTGGTCTGATAACACCACACCGAACCAGCAGTCACAGGCTCTGCAAGTGTTGCAAACACGTAAGCTTCGGTTCCACCAGTATCTGCATTTCCATCAGTAGCACACGTACCAGCGTTCGTAAAATTGTAAGTGTACTGAGCATTAGTTGTTGGATCCAAAGGCATTTGCTTCAAATAGCTGTTTGTAACAAGCACTTGTAAGCTAGTCGGGTAACAACCAGCGCCCGGAGTCGTGTAATAACCTTGTATTTCCGTTGCCAAAGCTCCAATATCGTTCTTTCTCTTAGAGTCTTGTGCTTGTCTGGTCCTCTTGCCAGGATTAATAGCAACCAATACGGCTGCAGCTAAGATACCAAGGATTGCAATAACAACAAGAAGTTCTATAAGGGTGAAACCCTTTAATTTTTTTGGGACAGATTTAATCATAATTTTTGGTTTCACCTCCCTTCGTTTATACAAATATTCGTACATATTCAGTATCAACGCCACCATCTTTTTTGTCAATACTCATTTGTTCTAGAATTGAGCTGTAAGATTATATATAGGCATGATAATGGAAAGAACTAATATGCCTACGCCGGCTCCAAGAACCACCAAAATAATTGGCTCCAATGCCGTAGTCAAATTTCTAACCGAATTTTCACTTTCTTCTTCAAAATATCCTGCCAGTCTTTCCAAAACTTCATCCATTTTCCCCGTTTCTTCGCCAACCCTAACCATCTGGGCAATAATTGGCGGAAAATTGGGGTTTGCAGAAAGAGGCACATGCAAAGGCGTGCCACGTTCAACCCTATTCATGGCCTGGTCGATACCTTCTCTGTAAACCGGACTGCCTAAAATATCCCTGACCACCTTTAAAGCAGTAATAATCGGTATTCCGGTTCCGATTAACAAACCCAATGTCCTGGTAAATTCCGATAAAATCAGCGTTTTTCTGATCTTTCCCCAAATTGGTAACCAAAGCACAAACCTCGAAACCAGTGCGGAGCCCTTATCGGTATCGGAAAACCTTCTAAAGGCAATTACAAACCCGATTACCATAATCAGCAATAACCACCAGAACTTAACCATAAAATCGGAAATCCCAATCAAAATCCTTGTAATCAACGGCAGCTGAGTTCCCATTTCGGTATATAAACTGGTCAACTTTGGTATTACAAATATCATCATCAAGCTGATAACAACTATCATGACCAAAACAACTATAGCCGGATATACAAAAGCACCCTTTGTTTTAGATTTAAATTCCCTTTCTTTCTCTAAAGATAGTGCAAGCTTCGAAAGAACCTTATCCAAAACACCACCTGTTTCACCTGCTTCTATTAATTTTGTGTAAACCACGCTGAATACTTTTTTATGGACACTCATCGCAACAGATAATGAAAGTCCACCTTCAACATCACTAACAACTTGCGCCAGTACTTTAGCAAATACGCTGCTTTTAGTCTGTTTTTGCATTATAACTAGAGAGTCTGTAAGAGGCAGGCCGGCAGAAACCATAGTAGAAAGCTGCCTCGTAAAACCTACAAGCTCCGCATAGGGCACTCCTCGGCTAAAATTAAACCCAGAAAAACCAGCCTTGCCACCCTTTGTCTTAATGCTTATGGGTACCAATCCTTCTTGTTGGAGTATTTTTACAAGGGAGGCTTCATCAACAGATTCAATTTCACCAACAACAGGCTTACTCTGTGCATCTTTAGCTATATATTTGTAGAGTGCCATATATAAACGTTATTTCCACACTTTTTTACAAAAAACTTATGTTTGGTTTCTTGAAACAATTAGGCGTTCCAGCTCTTTTGGCCTCAGACTATATGCTTTTGCCGTTTCTATAGAAATTTTACCCGCCCTTACAAGATAAGCCAAAGACGCATCGAAAAGAATCATTCCCGATTCTCCCGAAGTTTGGATGATATTATCTATTTGATGTGTCTTGCCATCACGAATAGCAGTCTGAACCGCGTTGGAAGATAAAAGTATCTCGGCAGCAGGCATTCTGCCCCCACCAATAACCGGCAAAAGCCTTATTGAGACTATTCCGGCAATTGTGGCAGCCAACTGCATTCTTACCTGTGCTTGTTGGCTTTCCGGGAATACATCTATAATCCTGTCGATTGATTGCGCTGCCGAATTGGTATGCAGCGTTGCAAAAACCAAATGGCCGGTCTCAGCAACAGTAATAGCAGAGGCTATTGTCTCAAAGTCCCGCATCTCACCGACCAAAACAACGTCTGGATCCTCACGAAGCGCAGATCTCAACGCGACATCCCAAGAATGTGTATCCAAATGCATTTCCCTCTGGGACACCAGCGCTTTACCCTGAGGATAAACATATTCTATTGGATCTTCGACTGTAAGAATATGCAAAGCAGTGCTTTGATTTATCTCGTTAATAATTGATGCGATTGCAGTAGATTTTCCATGACCGGTCGGACCCGTAACCAAAACAAAACCTTGTCTCATTTTTGCAAAATTATGCAGAATCCTCGGTAAATTTAACTCCTCAATTGTTTTAATTCTATTTGGGATCAATCGAAGCGCCGCAGAAATATAGCCTTTCTGGTAATATGCGTTTACCCTAAAACGGGCTATCTCTCCAAGCGCAAAAGAGAAATCTATCTCTTTATTCACAGTAAACATTTCCTTTTGTTCCGTAGACAAAAGTTCAAAAACTAAACTTTCCGCATCCTCCGGGGATAGGGGGGAGGAAGTCAAAGGTATTAAAAGGCCATCAATCCTAATAACAGGCGGGTGTCCTGTTACCAGGTGCAAATCCGATGCTTCTTTTTTTACAACAACTTCTAAAAAATCCTGTATATTCATACTATATCTACTCCTGCGCAACTCTGAGCACCTCTTCTATTGTTGTCGTCCCTTCAATTACTTTCAAGTACCCATCCTGTTTCATAGTAATCATTCCATCGGAAATCGATTGGTTTTCAATAGTCTGGGCAGTCTCATGAACCAAAATTAAACGGGCAATTTTATCGGTCACCAAAAGTACCTCATAAATACCAACCCGTCCCTGATAACCTGTACTATTACACTCAGGGCAACCCTTTCCATAAAAAAGTGTAGTCTTTTTACTAGCATCATAAAGCTTTCCTAAGACTTTTTTGAATTCCTCAGTAGTTTCAACCGTTAACGGCTTTTGCGTTTTGCAAGCAGGGCAAATTTTCCTTACAACCCTTTGTCCTACTATGCAGTTTACTGTTGATGCTATTAAATAAGGCTCCGCATGCATGTCCAAAAGCCTAGGCAATGCTCCCGCTGCACTATTCGTATGAAGTGTTGAAAATACCAAATGTCCGGTTAAAGACGCTTGAACTGCCAAATCTGCAGTCTCTGCATCCCTAATCTCTCCAACCATGATTATATTCGGATCCTGCCGCAAAAAGGACCTTAGTCCTGATGCAAAGGTCAATCCTGCCTGAACGTTTACCTGCACCTGGTTTACACCCGCAATTTGATACTCAATAGGGTCTTCCAAAGTCACAATATTCACCGCAGTAGAATTTAGCTTGGACAAAATGGAGTAGAGAGTAGTCGTCTTACCAGAACCTGTCGGTCCAGTTATAAGGATAATACCGTGAGGCCTGGCAATGGAATCTTGAAGGTTTTGTAAAGCTTTTCCCCGAAGTCCTAATTCGGCCAAAGTTGGAACCCCTCCTGTTTTTTTAAGAAGCCTCATTACTACTTTTTCACCAAAAGATGTCGGCAAAGTAGATAAACGTAAATCAAAATCTTCCGCTCCGATTTTAAAATTAAATCTTGCATCCTGCGGAATTCTCTTCTCGTCAATTTTCATATTACCAAGAATTTTAATTCTGGAAACTATAGCATCATGAATTTTTTTGGGAAGGACCAATTTTTCCTGCAAAATACCATCAATTCGATACCTTACCCGACTTTCGTTCTCAAGTGGCTCTATGTGGATATCCGACGCTTTTATTTTAATTCCATATTCAAGTATCGTAGAAACGATTCGGGCAACTGGAGCCTCACCAAGAACCGTCGTCGCCTCAATTTGCTGCATCGGAGTCTTAGACATGCCTCCGGATGCTTCCTTTAAAGCTTCTGTTACTTCGGTAGAAAGGCCTCTATTGTACTGGTCATTAACAGCCCGCGTGATTGAATCTACAGAAGCCAGATATGGCCTGACCGAAAATCCCGATTTCTTCTCTATAAACTCTATCGTTTGCAAATCCAACGGATCAACCATTGCAACAGACAGGGTGTCGGCTTCTTTACTGATAGGAATAACAGTAAATCTTTTTGCCACATCTTCGGGAACATAGTTCAAAACTTCAGGGGATAACGGCAAAGCGTCAGGGCGACAATAGGGAACACCCATAACAGAAGCCCTTGCTTCAGTCAATTGCTCCTCCGTCACCCAATTCATTTGTGCGATTATTTTCTCAGACGGCTCTTGTCTTCTTTTAACCTCACTTTTAACAAAAGTAACCTGCTCTGGAGTTAAGTGGCCGGAGGCTGCCAAAACATCTTCAATAAAAGCAGCTTTTACGCCTGCTGGGGTAGTATGGGCAATTTGGGCAGTGTTATTCATCTACTAAAACATAAACCTTTTAAAAAAAGGCCTACTTCCAATAATAACAAATTAATTGTATAAATTGTAAGAAGTCATAACAAATGCCATCCAAAATTTTCCAAAGCTACATAATAGTCGGTGATAAAAAACAGACTCAGGCTAAAGTTGACGGTTTGCTTGCTTCTCTCGGTATTGAAGTGCAAGCAAGTCCGGACATAACAATTACCGTTCCCGAAAAATCAATTTCTATTGAAAAGATACGAGAGTTAAAAACCTCAATTTATCAAAAACCTTTCTCCCAAAAATTTAAGGTGCATATAATAAAGGAAGCCGATAAATTAACTACCGAAGCCCAAAATGCTCTTCTTAAGATTTTTGAAGAGCCCCCGGTACACGCAATAATTATTTTGGAAACCCCAAACCTTAAAAATTTACTGGCAACTTTAACTTCAAGGGCGATCGTTGTAAATACAGTTCCGGAAAATAAAATAACCAGGCAAGATGACCCAACAAACCTAAGGGATGCCCTTCTTGCCATTCAAAATCTAAATGACCCGCCGGATTGGATCGACCAACAAATTAAAAATAATTATCAGATTCTCAAAAAACAAATCAAAAACAACCAAAATTTCACCAAAACCATCAGTTCAATCGAGGATTATAAAGAAGCCAAACTAATGACAAATGCTAACGTAAACTCAAAACTCGTATTGGCAAACGCAATTTTAAACTCATACTAATTCAGCCTCATTGCAGCTTGCACCTCAAACCAATCATTTGATAGAATTAAACGAATGGTTTTGATCCGCATTCTATACTTTCACAATGTCAGATAATTCATACAGTGCTAAGGATATTCAGGTTCTGGAAGGTCTCGAGCCGGTTAGAAAACGACCTGGAATGTACATCGGCTCAACCGATATTACGGGCCTTCACGAACTCGTAAAAGAAATTATTGACAATTCTGTCGACGAAGCCCTTGCCGGTTATGCAAAAAACGTCTGGATTGTCATAGGCGAAGATGAAAAAATTACCGTTGCTGATGATGGTCGGGGAATCCCGGTAGACATCCATCCCAAGGTTAAAAAATCCTCACTGGAGGTCACCATGACCATACTTCATGCTGGGGGTAAATTTGGAGAAGGCGCTTATAAAATTTCCGGAGGCCTGCACGGTGTCGGAGCCTCTGTGGTCAACGCTTTATCGGATTGGATGAGAGTTGAAGTAAGGCGAGACAACAAGCTTTATGCCCAAGAATACAAAAGGGGTAAGCCCACGACGAAAGTTGAACCAACCAGTCAAACCCTTGCTCCAAAAATTCTATCGTTGCCAAAAACAGGAACAACCTCAATCTTTTTACCAGATCACACCATTTTCCCTAACATAACAGCAGAATTTAAAGTTCTTTCCAAAAAAATTAAGGAGCGTGCTTATCTTGTCGCCGGTTTATTTTTCCATATGTACGACCAGAGGACGGGCGAAGAAGTCCATTATTACTTCGATGGAGGAATCGAATCTTTGGTGCGTCACTTAAACAAAGATCGGCAGGTAGTAAACGACATCCCCATTTACGCTACTAAAACCCTGGACGGAATTATTGTCGAAGCAGCTATCCAATACAACGAAGCTTACGCGGAAACGGTCGAATCATTTGCCAACGTCATAGCAACTCACGAAGGCGGAACCCACTTAACAGGTTTCAGGATGGCCTTAACACGGGCTGTAAACGATTATGCACGCAAAAACGGTTACCTTAAAGAAAAAGATGAAAACTTAACCGGCGACGACATGCGCGAAGGTTTAACTGCAGTAATTGCCATTAAAATGAACTCCGAGCATTTGCAATTTGAAGGCCAGACAAAAGGAAAACTCGGCAACGCTGAAGTACAGCCTATAGTAATGTCAGTTGTTAAAGAAGGTATAGATACTTACCTTGAAGAAAACCCCGCGCAAGCCAGAAAAATAATGGAAAAAGTTATTTTGGCAGCCAAAGCAAGGCTAGCGGCAAGAGCAGCCAAAGAGGCAGTCTTGCGAAAAGGCGCACTGGAAGGTATGACCTTACCTGGTAAATTAACCGATTGTCAGGAAAAAGATCCCGCACTTTCCGAACTATATTTGGTAGAGGGAGATTCCGCGGGTGGAAGCGCCAAGCAGGGGAGAGACCGAAAATATCAGGCAATCCTCCCGCTTCGGGGGAAAATTTTAAACACTGAAAGGGCAAGGCTCGATAAAATTCTGGAATTTGAAGAAATTAAAACACTGGTTATTGCTTTGGGTACCGGAATAGGGGACACAATCAATATCGACAAAATCAGGTACCATCGAATTGTCGTTATGACCGACGCGGACGTTGACGGTGAGCATATAATGACGCTTCTTCTCACCTTTTTTTACAGATACCTGCCGCAAATTATTGAAAAAGGCTACCTATATATAGCTATGCCTCCTCTTTTTAAATTAACAAACGGCAAAGAATTAAATTATGCATACAACGAAGAAGAAAAGGACATCCTTCTCAAGGGTAAAATGCTCGGAAAAAATGTAAGCATCCAAAGATACAAAGGTCTTGGAGAGATGAACCCCGAACAGCTTTGGGAAACAACAATGAACCCGGCAACCCGCGTCATGAAACAGGTCATGGTTGAAGATGCAGCAGATGCCGACCACGTATTTTCAATGTTAATGGGTGATGAAGTTCCACCCCGAAAACGCTTTATCCAAACTCATGCAAAAAATGCAACACTTGATATTTAAAAAATGACAGACACACCTAGAGTAGATAATCCAACCGGAATCGCAGAAGCAGACCGCGCAAAAACCTTGCTCATCGGACAGGAATTTACCTTCTTCAGAAGATCTGTTTCCCCCAAAAAAAGCGAATTAGTAGAAACTGCGGACATAACAAACGCAACAAGTGACGAACCGTTCGGTGCATTAATAGGCACTGCAAGAACCCTAGATGGAAGAGATATTACTAGAGATGACCAACAATTGAGGATCACTTTTGAAATTGTCTCAAAAACCGAAACAGCTATTCCGTCCCCAAACACAATAATCGAACAGGCTATATTTACCGAAGGCTCACCATTTTTCAAACCTTTCATGGTTATGGAAACCCCTCAAGGTACTTTTGTCAGTATTGGTCAACCTAAGGAGGAAGGTCAGGAAAAAACATTCAGCTTTACTAATTGGATAAAGGTGCCAAAAGACGAATCAATCAGGAAAGAAACTATAGCGCAGCTTACCAGAAAATATGCAGCCCAACCAAGATCTCTTAAACTCAGCGAATTATATTCATCAAAATTCAAAATCCTTTAAATGGCAGATATAGGCAAAATATTACAAGTCGAAATAACGTCAGAGATGCAAAAGTCCTATCTGGACTACGCAATGTCGGTAATCGTTGCCCGCGCCCTTCCGGATGTCCGTGATGGACTTAAACCCGTGCACCGTAGAATTATCTACGCTATGCAAAGATTAGGCCTAACCCATAGTGCCCACTACCGAAAAAGCGCCACTATAGTTGGAGAAGTTCTAGGTAAATACCATCCCCACGGAGACGTTGCGGTTTACGACGCAATGGTCAGAATGGCTCAGGATTTTGCGATGCGTTATCCGCTTGTAGACGGCCAGGGTAATTTCGGCTCGGTCGACGGAGATTCTCCGGCTGCAATGCGTTACACAGAAGCCCGTCTAGAATCTATTTCCGACGCGCTACTTTGGGATCTGGACAAAAATACTGTTGATTTTGTAGACAATTACGACGGAAGCCATAAAGAACCCGTTTTTTTACCTGCAGTCCTGCCAAACTTGTTAATTAACGGCGCCTCAGGAATCGCCGTAGGAATGGCAACAAATATTCCGCCACATAATCTAAACGAGATAGTAGATGCAACTACTCACCTGATGAATAACCCCGAAGCTTCAGTGGAAGATCTTATGGAGTTCGTCAAGGGCCCGGATTTCCCAACTGGTGCACAAATTTTCGACGTAACAGAAATCATTTCGGCATACGCAACCGGCAGGGGTAAGATTATGATGCGGGCAAAAGCCGAAATCGAAGAAACAAAATCCGGCCGTTTCCAAATTATCGTCACCGAAATCCCATACCAGGTGAATAAGGCAACACTAGTCACCAGAATCGCAGAGCTTGTCAAAGACAAAAAATTAGACGGTATTTCAGATCTGCGTGATGAATCCGACCGAAAGGGCATGCGTATTGTCATCGAACTTAAAAAGGACTCCAGGCCAAAATCTATTTTAAATAATCTTTACAAATACACGTCCCTTCAACAGTCTTTCCCTGTAAATATGGTCGCCCTCATAGAGGGAACACCACAAACTTGTACGCTCAAACTGATTCTCTCGGAATTTATAAAACACAGAAAAAATGTCATAACCAGAAGAAGCCAATTCGAACTAGATGAAGCAAGAAAACGGGAGCATATTTTAGAGGGACTAAAAATAGCCGTTGATAATATCGATGCCATCATCGAAACAATCAAAAAGAGCAAAGACCAACAGGACGCCAAAGTAAACTTGATGGCAAAATTCAAACTTTCAGAAATCCAGACACTTGCGATTTTGGATATGCAGCTAAAAAGACTGGCAGCTTTGGAAAGACAAAAGATCGAAGAAGAGCTTGCGATGGTTCGCGAAGAAATTGCTTACCTTGTCGATCTTCTGGCTCATCCGGAAAAAATTCTTGAAGTTGCCAAAAGCGAGCTGGAGAAACTAAAAGAAAAGTATGGCGACCCAAGACGCACAAAAGTATTCAAACAAAAAATCGGTGAATTTTCCGAAGAAGATCTAATTCCAAACGAAACAACAATCGTTACTTTTACAGAAGGCGGCTACGTCAAACGACAGGATCCCGGCTCATTCAGAACCCAAAGAAGAGGCGGTAAAGGCATTTCCGGAATAACGACCAAATCTGAAGATATTGTCAGCCAACTCTTTGTCGCCCAAACACACGACAACCTTCTGTTCTTTACGGATAAAGGCAGGGTTTTCCAGCTTAAAGTTTACGAAGTTCCGGAATCATCCCGCGTAGCAAAAGGAGGAGCAGTTGTGAATCTTATCGATCTGCAACAAGGTGAAAAAGTCTTGTCGGTTCTGCCTATAAAAAAACAAAGTTCAAAAGATGCAAAAGACCAGTTCGTCATTATGGCCACAAAACACGGCGTCATCAAAAAAACTGCAATCACAGCCTATGAATCAATTCGACGCTCGGGAATAATAGCAATCAAACTTACGCCAGGAGATCAATTAAGTTGGGCAAGGTTAACAACCGGCGACGACATGGTCTTTTTAATCTCGAAAAAAGGTATGTCAATTAAGTTTAAGGAAACTGACGTAAGACCAATGGCCAGGGACACAATGGGAGTCAGGGGAATAAAGCTCAAAACCGGTGATGAATTAATAGGCATGGACGCCATCGACAAAACAAGTCTAAAAGCGGAACTACTTGTAGTAACAGAAAAAGGGATCGGTAAAAAAACGGAAATTTCAGCCTGGCCTCTCCAGTTAAGAGGCGGAGTAGGCGTTAAAGCCGCTAACTTAGCCGAAAAGACCGGATCCATAGTAACCGCCCAGATTCTCACGAAAGACGACGAAGGAATAATTATTACGTCCCAAAAAGGGCAGGTCATGAGGACTACACTCAGGTCGGTTCCAAAATTAACCCGGGACACGCAGGGAGTAATCATTATAAGGCTCAAACCGGACGACAAAGTCGCTGCTACAACAATTGTCAAAAAAAAGAAAGATGAAGAGGTCGAAGAGGACGAAAAAAAGGTAGCCAAGGATAAAAATGACAAAACTAAACCCGGAGGCAAAAAAGTTGATAAGAAAAAATAAGAAAAGGAAGCGGGTAAAATAAAAACGTTAAGAAGCCCTAGGGCTTCTTTTTTCAAACAAGAGAAACTAAATAAAATGCAAGCAAAATTAGTTTTACAAGACGGTACAACTTTTGAGGGTGAAGGTTTCGGTGACTTAAAATCATCAAGCGGGGAAGTCGTTTTCACAACAGGAATGGTTGGATACGACATGAGTCTTACAGACCCGTCATATAAAGGCCAGATTTTAACTTTCACCTACCCGCTAATTGGAAATTGGGGAATCCCTCAAAAAAAACTCTGGGAATCTGAAAAGGTTCATGTTGCAGGAGTCGTTATAAGTGATCTTACAAACAAACCTAATCACCATCAGTCCAAACAAGATCTAAATAGCTGGCTTGTACAAAATAATGTTCCCGCAATTGTTGGGATAGACACGAGAGCGCTCACACAAAAACTTAGGGAAAAAGGGGTAATGCTCGGGAAAATTTTAATGGGCAACAAGAACATAGATTTTATAGATCCCAATAAAAAAAACCTTGTAGCTGAAGTATCTATTAATACACTTAAAATTCACAAAGCGGAAATTTCAAACCAGAAATCGGAAATGCCAATCGGACTTCTCAATTGTGGCGCCAAAGAAAATATAAAAAGATGTTTAATAGCACGCGGCGCTACTGTTTACGAAATGCCATGGAACTACGATCCTTTTTCAAATAATTTACCAATCAAAGGACTCGTAATCTCAAACGGACCAGGCAATCCAAAAATGGCACAAAAATCAATTGATATTATAAAAAAATCTTTAAACAAAAAACTTCCGACTTTTGGAATCTGCCTCGGTAACCAACTCCTTGCTTTAGCAGCTGGCGGGGGTACATATAAATTAAAATTTGGACATCGCGCCCAAAATCAACCGACACTTCAACTTGGAACAAAAAGGTGTTTTATAACCACTCAAAACCACGGCTACTCGGTAAATAAATTGCCTCCGCACTTCAAGCCATGGTTTATAAACGCAAACGATAACACCAACGAGGGCATTATTCACGAAACGTTACCGTTTTTTTCAGTTCAATTCCATCCGGAAGCAACCCCAGGCCCAACCGACACAGAATTTTTATTCGATTATTTTTTAGAAAAAGTGAAAAAAAACATATGAAAATACTACTTCTTGGTTCCGGAGCTCTTAAAATAGGCCAAGCCGGTGAATTTGATTACTCAGGCTCTCAAGCTATAAAAGCTCTTAAAGAAGAAGGGCATACAGTTATTTTAATTAATCCTAATATCGCAACCATCCAGACATCTCAAGATTTTGCCGACAAAGTCTTTTTTGTTCCAGTTGAACCTTATTTTGTAAAGCAGATAATAAAAAACGAAAAACCGGACGGGATCCTTCTTTCATTCGGTGGACAAACCGCTCTAAATTGCGGCCTGACTTTAGAAAAGGATGGAATTCTATCAAAACATAAGGTTAAAGTTTTAGGGACACCCGTAAAAGTAATCGAAAAAACAGAGGACAGAGATCTTTTTAAAAAATCCTTAAACAAAATAAAGGCGCAAACGCCTCAAAGCTTTGCTGCAAAAACCCAAAAGGAAGCTCTTTTGAAAGCCTTACAAATCGGATATCCAGTCATGATAAGGAGCGCTTTTTCGCTTGGAGGCCAGGACTCCGGTATAGCAAATAACTCAAAGGAGCTTTTGGAAATATCTTCCAGGGCACTATCTAAAGTAAAACAAATATTAATCGAAGAATACCTTCACGGCTGGAAAGAAATAGAGTACGAGATAGTCCGGGATAAATTCGATAATTGCATAGCCGTCTGCAACATGGAAAACATCGACCCGATGGGTATTCACACGGGCGAATCAATTGTTGTTGCTCCTTCTCAAACATTAAACAATTTTGAATACCATGGCCTGCGCGAAATTGCTCTAAAGGTCATAAGACATCTTGGCATCGTTGGGGAATGCAACATCCAATTTGCCCTTAACCCAAATCCAAAAACACAAGAATTAGATTACCGCATCATCGAGGTCAATGCCCGTCTTTCACGCTCATCAGCATTGGCATCAAAAGCAACCGGCTATCCATTAGCATATGTTGCAACTAAAATCGCACTGGGACAAGGCCTCACGGAAATAAAAAATTCTGTTACAAAAAAAACCATAGCCTGTTTCGAGCCGGCACTGGATTATTTAATTGTCAAATTTCCAAGATGGGATTTAACCAAATTTGTAAAGAGCACAAATACGATAGGCACGTCAATGCAATCAGTTGGAGAAGTGATGGCAATCGGCAGAAAATTCGAAGAAGCCATTCAAAAAGCATCACGGATGCTGGACATTGATTACGAAGGCATTATTGATGAAAAAACTACAGCAGACAATTACAAAGCACCCACCCCTTGGCGCCTTTTCGCAATTGCAAAAGCTCTAAAGGACGGCAAAAACGCAAAAGACATTTCAAAAGAAACTAAAATTGATGAATTCTTTTTAAATAAAATAAAAAACATTGCAGACTTTGAAAAAACCTTGGAAACCACCAAATCTTTAAAAAAAGAGACCTTACAAAAAGCAAAACAATTAGGGTTTTCGGACAAAAGGATTGCAAAACTTACTAAGGTTTCGCAAAAAAATGTCACTTCCTTGAGGGAAAAATATAATATCAAACCTGCGGTAAAACAAATAGATACATTGGCAGCCGAGTATCCCGCCCAAACAAACTACCTTTACCTTACATACAACGGAACTAAAGATGATCTAGAATTCAAACCTCAAACCACAAATAGTAAACCTAAGGTTTTGATCCTGGGTTCGGGTCCTTACCGGATCGGATCCTCAGTCGAATTCGATTGGTGCTCTGTAACATGCGCAAAATCCGCATCCCAAGAAGGCTTTGATCCAATAATAATAAACTGCAATCCGGAAACTGTATCAACAGACTACGACATGGCCAAAAGGCTTTATTTTGAAGAACTTTCAGAAGAGACAGTAATGGAAATCTACAAAAAGGAAAACCCGCTTGGGGTTATTGTCTCCATGGGCGGACAAAAACCCAACAATTTAACCCCATTTCTTGCAGAAAACAAAGTAAATATTCTTGGCACTACACCTAAATCTATAGATATGGCCGAAGACCGAAACAAATTTTCTGCCCTTTGCGATAAGCTTAGTATCGAGCAACCCCCATGGGCAGCCCTCAAAACTGTAGGAGACGCGCTAAAATTTGCAGAGAATATGAGGTATCCAGTTCTCGTCCGCCCCTCATATGTCCTTTCCGGCGCAGCAATGAATGTCGCCTTCAACAGTCATGATCTAAAAGAATATTTAACGCTCGCCGCAAACATTTCCGACAAATATCCCGTCGTTATTTCAAAATTTATGGAAAACGCCAAAGAATTGGAAATCGACGCGGTAGCATCAAAAGGCAAAATCATTTGCCAGGCTATCTCCGAGCATATTGAAAACGCCGGAGTTCATTCCGGTGATTCCACTTTAGTATTACCTGCCCAAAAACTTTATGTACAAACTGTAAAAAAAGTAAAGGAAACAGCAGCCAAAATTGCCAAAAGCCTTAACATTTCCGGTCCATTTAACATTCAATTTTTGGCAATCGAAAACGAAATTATGGTTATAGAATGCAACCTCAGGGCATCCCGCAGCCTACCGTTTGTTTCGAAAGTCTTAGGAACCAACTACGCCCAATTAGCAACCGAGGCAATTTTAAACCTCAATCCAAAACCAATTAATAAACACCTACCAACAAACTATGTAGCGGTCAAGGCCCCACAATTTTCATTTTCCAGAATCAAAGGCGCGGACCCAGTTCTTAGGGTAGAAATGTCTTCAACTGGAGAAGTAGCCTGCTTTGGGGAAGATGTTCATGAAGCATTTCTCAAATCGCTTATTGCAACAGGAACAACTTTACCCAAAAAAGCTGTATTTATTTCTTTGGCTGGAGACGAAAACAAGGCTAAATTTTTAGACAGCGCCAAAATCTTAGACTCCATGGGGCTAAAAATTTTCGCAACAGCCGGAACCGCTGCCTTTTTCAAGAAAAACGGAGTTGAGGCTACTATGCTTTATAAAATTTATGAGAAGAAAAAACCAAATGTCCTAAACGCTCTACATTCTAAAAAAGTAGACCTTGTTATTAACATCTTTGATCCATATTTTAAGAAGGAATTTGATGACGATTACGAAATTCGTAGGCATACAATCGATTTCGCCATTCCACTACTAACAAACCTGCAAACAGCCGAACTTTTTGTAAAAAGTATTTTTGAAAAGAAACCCGAAGACCTTCTGCCAAAATCCTGGGACACCTACGTCAAATTTTTAAATTAGTTAATCGGCTAGTGGGGAATATTTCATTCTTTGACCGACTTGAGGGATTACCCCTTCCGCCCTGAGTGCCTCCACAAAATTATGAATTTCTTGCACCTCACTAACCGGTATTCGATTACCTGAGTCAAGCTTAATTATGAATCCTCTTGCTAACGCCTCTCTGGCCAAAGTGCTAGGTGCCACATTATTCATCCTGCAAAGAGCTGTGTACCCGAAACTATCTTTACCCTTCCTTTTTGTCCACCTGCGCTCAACCATTCGCAAATTATAATAATTTCAGAAAATACAGTCAACCTATAGTAGATATTTATTTATTCCCAGAGTGAAAAGATTTGTGAACATCTCTTAATTGGGAATTTGTGACGTGGGTATAAATTTGGGTAGTAGCCACATTTTTATGCCCCAAAAGCTCTTGAACAGACCTTAGGTCCGCACCGTTTATTAAAAGATCCGTTGCAAACGAATGGCGCAAAACATGCGGAGTTGCCTTCACCGGCAATCGCGCATCGCGCACATACTTTTCCACCGCTCTCTGAACTGACCTTGTCGTTAATCGCATTGCAGCATCTGCTTGGATTGCATCCTGACTTCCGGAATATCTAATGAAAAGCGGATTGTACGAATCCGTTCTTGCTTGCAAATATTTTTGGAGCCAAAGCGCAGCTCTGTCCGAAATAAAAACAACTCTTGGTTTTTGCCCTTTACCGATTATTCCAAATTCACGCCTTTCAAAATTGATCTGGTCTCGGTTAAGGCGGCAAAGTTCACTTACCCTTAAACCCGTTGAAAACAAAAGTTCCATTAAAGCTTTGTCACGAAGCCCTCTGTCCTTGGAGATATCCGGCTGCGCCAAAAGCCTTTCCAGCTGCTCCCGGTCCAGAAACAACAAAGACCTACTATCAACTTTAGGAAGTTCAATCTTATCCGGAGTAACAACTTTTAAGTCTTTCTTAACCATAAAGCGCAAAAAGGACCTTAGCGCAATCACATAATAATTCTGTGTAACTTTTTTAAGGGGTAAATTACCGTTTGAACTTAAAAAGTGCGCTAAATAAACCCGAAACTTACGAACAACCTCAACAGTCAAATCCTGCGGTTTTGTAAGGGGCGAATTTTCTTTTTGCCAATTGTCAAAAAACTCCAAATAATGGCGGTAGTCACGAATGGTAAGAGGGGAGAGGTTGCGTTCAATTTCGCAATATTCTAAAAAATCCGTAATTTGGGCAGTTAAATCAAACATATTCTAAAACCTAAAATGTTTAATTTAATCTTAGTCGCAAAAGGGCAGGGAAGTCAACATTCTGCGACGTTAACTTTTCCCTCTAAATTCATCAGGTAATAATTCAGGAAAGTGTTCCTGCAATGTAGAAATTTGAAAAGCAATGCTAAGCCACTCTATTGCTATACGATTTGAAACAAAAGAAGAGTAAGTTCTTTGTACTTGTCTTTTATCTATTCCAGACTCACCCAAACCATCAATTTTCCCCAAAACAACCTCATTGCTCAAACGTCCATGATAATTTTCGTTTGCAAGATACATACCCAAATAGAATGACCTTAAATCTTCCCCTTTTTCCTTGCCACGACCAGTCCTTTCTCTAGTTACTAACTTTCTTATTACCCTAGCTCCCCTTGATATTGGATTTTCAGTATAAGACCTTGGCACACCTCCAAGCGGTAGAGCTTCGATTGTCATACTCAAATTATATATGCGTCGACATATTAAAGCAAAAACTGTTAAAATACACTTTATGACCGCAAATAAATACAAACGCGTTCTTCTAAAACTCTCCGGAGAAACATTTCAGGGTAGTCGAGAATTCGGAATAGATCCACAATTTTGCCAATGGGTTTCAAAAGAAATAATAAAAGCAAAAGAAGAAGGTACTCAAATCGCAGTTGTCGTTGGTGGTGGAAATATTTTTAGGGGAACTTCAGCAGAAGAAAATGGCCTCGAGAGAACTGTTGGTGATTATATTGGAATGCTTGCCACCATCATGAATTCTCTTGCCCTCCAGGCAGCTTTGGAAAAAGAAGGGCAGCCGGCACGAGTACTTTCTGCAATTGACATTAAAGATGTTTGCGAACCATATATAAGAAGACGGGCAATTCGTCATCTGGAAAAGGGTCGGGTTGTCATTTTTGCAGGCGGTACGGGAAATCCTTACTTTACAACAGACACTACATCTGCACTCCGTGCATTGGAAACAAAGTGCGATATCATCCTAAAAGCTACAAAAGTCGACGGCGTCTATGACAAAGATCCCCATAAAAATGAAGATGCTATAAGATATGAAAAAATAGGTTTTAAGGAAGCTTTAACAAGTAAAGAAATCGAAGTCCTGGATAATTCGGCTCTATCACTTTGCATGGATCACAAAATTCCTATCCTGGTTTTCGACCTTAGCGTAAAAGATAATATTTCAAAAGCAGTAGCCGGTGAACTAGTCGGCACTCTCATCTCCTAACCATTCAAAAACCTATAGTATTAAGCACTTATTTATGATAATATATTAATATAAATGCCAAAATTTGAAATCTTTGAGGTAGATCCGGAAAAACTGAAACGTACCACAATAGTTCAAACATTCGAAAAAGGCAGAGCCATAGAACGGGCTCAAGAATTAGGTGCAGTAGATGTAACAATTAATACATCCAAGGCTGGCATCTGCAACGTAAGCCTGATAGTTGATAATAAAGGTCGCAGCCTTCATCTGGTAAATGCCGTGGCTGCATCCAGAATCCCTCTACAAGATGCTGCAAAAACAACCGAATATCCGGATATCATAATCACCGACAAACAATTCAATCTTGAAACCATTCTTCAAAAATTGTCGGAGTATTTATCAGTAAAGTTTCAATTACGAGAAATTAAAGTTAATGCTTACAGGAACTCAAGATCTTTCAAAGACAAAAAGCCTGCTGCTATATTTGATCCACTATTGGGTACAATCCAAATTACCGCCTAAAAATGTTGTTTTTTTAATGTTTTTAGCCTCAGCTAGCCCCTGATAGCCCCTATAAAGCCCTTTCTCTACAGAAGACAGTTCATTGGCCGAATTATCAAGGTATTTTCGCAACAAAAGTAGACAAAAAGGACTTTTTTATAATTAAAAGGGGACAACTAAGTCAAACTATAAAAAAATTTAAATTTATCAATTATCGACAAAAACACGAAAGAGTCCTATTTTTAAAAAATATAAAACTGCTAGTGCGCAAGAACCCGAAACCGACATATATCGCACTATCCCTCGCTCAGCCTCGCTCCACGTCGCAAAAGTATCATTGTGCGACGCATTAGGAATAGGAGATTTTAATTACCTTCTCCAAAAGGGAGTGTGTGCAAAACAAAAGACAATCAAATATAAAAGTAAAATAAATACCACCTTTTTATGGTCAATTTGACCCCTTTCCCGAAAACCCTCAAAAACACTGCCCCAGACACATTTGGCACTCAAGTCCTTAAGCTGCAAGTATGTGTTTCCCGTTGTCCTATCGGGTAGAGGTAACACAATCCTCTAGTAGACATTCAAGTGCTTATAATAGATCATTAAGTGATATTCAAAAAAATATTTAACCTATAACAGAATTTTTCACGGTTCTGTTCTAACCGTTTTCACAAACTATAACTATATCACACTATATCACCTATTCCTCTACTCCCACTCCTCCATTCTCTTTTTTAAATATAAATTTTAACAAAAATTAGGTTCAAACTTGCACATTTTTAAGAAAAAAAAGAAGAAATCGAAACATTACAGCAGAATACTATAGGTTAGTTTATCCATTCCAATGCGTAGCAATTAGCACTACTATAAAAACCACAAAAGCCACACTTACATGCTCCCAAACTACCCTGCTTTTTATCTTTTCATAGAATACAAACTGTCCTAAACCAAGAAGCACATACATAACGGTTACAACAACTAACGCACCATTTATAGGCGTAACTGGCCAAAAAGAGATTACAGCTGCTACCTCCACTGTTGTTAAGGTAAAGATCAGTGCATGCGAAAACACTTTTTTGGAAATAAAATCCTCTAACTCGTAAGACCATAGACCAACTAAATATAACGGAAAACTAATAAACACTACCGCCGGTACAATAAAGTACACTGGAAAATGCAAAGAAAAAAGTACATTGGTCAAAAAAAACGTAGCCACAAGGGAAAACAAAAGTCCCACAGCATGTGCGGCCCGAAGAAGTGCAATCGTACGTATTGCAGCAATGTTATAAATATTGGAAGTCAGCATTAAAAGATAAACGGAAACCCCAAAAACAAATGCAAATGGCAACCGGGTTAACCACCTAACAGGTAAAAGAAAATAGAATAATGATGCCCCCATCACGAAATAAACTGGCAAGAGAAGAAGTAGCAAGTACTTTACTCCCGATAACTCGCCCCAAAGAGAAAACACAGCCAAAAGTGCTGTTGCAAGACCCAAAAAACCCATCACTTGATACCTAAGGTTAATAGGCACCGTCTGAGTAGCTACCAAGACCACAGTTAAAAAAAAGGCCATCAGAACCAGCTTTTGCCTTTTCGTGATCTTATAAGATGTAAATTTCTTAAATAATTTCACAATTTGTTACTTTTTTAAAAGGGGTTTTCTCTTGTCTGCCTGAGTTGCACTCGCTTTTGATATCCTTTCGTCCATAGGACGATCAGCTTTTGGCTGAGATACTTTTACTACTTTCGATTTCTTTGATACACCTAATTTTTTAGCCCTTTCTTTCATCACGCTAGGTGTCATCCTTTCCATATTAGTAATTTTCAAATAGTGGCAAATAGCAACAGCAAGCGCATCCGCTGCATCATCAATATATCCGCTTTTAGGCTTTTTCAGCTTTCTTTTCCCTAAGTATCTCATCACATGTTTTTGGATCTCCTTCTTATCCGCCTTGCCAGATCCTGTTATTGTCGCCTTCACATGTAATCCTTGATATTCAAATATAGGTATCCTATAGCCAGCAGCAGCCGACAGGACAACTCCCCTAGCCTGTCCAACTGTCATCGCAGTCCTGGAATTTATTCCAAAGAACAATTGTTCGATAGAAACACAATCTGGTTTATAATATCCCAACAACCTCTCAATATCCTTTTGGATACTATTAAGCCTCATAGGCATATCCATATCTTTTGATGTTACAATACAATCGTAATCAATAAGTTCTATCAATTTTTTAGAATCTTTTTCGAGGATTTTTATTATCCCATAGCCTGTAGTTGCAGTTCCTGGATCTATACCAAAAATAATCATAAATACAAAAATTCCTTAAATCAAATAAATACAGCTTATTCCCGCGGTCTCGGTCCGTCGTATTCTACTTCCGATTCTTCCAAACGCCTTACTGGTTTTTCGCGCAGGGCTTCTTCAACAACATGTGCAACAATTCCTGGAGTCCTGGCAATTATAAAAATACCCTTCCCTACTTTTGGATTAAATCCCATCTCCAAAAGCAGTGCCCCAAAAATTCCGTCAATGTTAAGCGGCAGTTTCTTTGCGCCTTTAGAAACCTCCGCTTCTACCTCCAATGCAAACTTTACATATTTTCCGTAAAACCCGAGTCTTTTGGCAATCTCCAAAAGCTTTTGCGTTCTTGGGTCGACCGTATAAAGCCTGTGGCCAAAACCAGAAACCCGCTCTCCCCGTTTGGCAAAATCACTAACCATTTCCCCTGCTCCAACATTCTGCCACTTTTTAAAATTTTCCATTGTCTGCTCTATCGCCCCGCCATGGAATTCACCAAACGCCAAGACTCCTGCAGCAACTGCTGCTTGTACCGGAGACCCGGCCGAATAAACGTTTCTGGCAGCAACAACGGAAGAAGGCTCAACTCCATGGTCTATTGCAATTGTAAAAATCGCGTCCAGCATCCGCTCTGCATTTTTGTCCGGCATTTTACCCATTAAAATTAAATAGATGGTTCTTGTAAAAGATGGCGATTCAGCCAGCTTTGTAAGGTCATATCCGTAAACATACGGCTTGCCGTTGTGGTGGGTCGAAATCGATGTTTTATACGCTTTTGGCATTTGTTAAGTTTAATTATAACCGATCGCCGGAATCATCAACTACTTTAACACGTTCTTAATTAATTTCGGAATGTCTTCAAAATTTTCGGCAACCCAGGCCCCGGAATTCTTTAGGATTTTTAGCTTTTCCTCCATTGTAGACTCCAGCCCCACTATTGCCCCAGCATGCCCTAAAGCCGTATCCTTCGGCAATTTTTCCGCAAAACTTCCGGCCAGAAAAACAATAAATGGTTTTGTGAATTTTTTATCAAGAAGCAACTTTGCCGCTTCCAATTCCGCATTTCCTCCAACTTCTCCGAAAGCAACAACTACCTTTGTCTGGTCATCTTCCTGAAATAACATCAGGGCGTCTGCAAAAGTCGTACCGACCAAAAGGTCGCCACCGATTCCAACAACTGTCGACTGACCCAACCCTGCACCGGTTATCATCGCCCCAAGCTCCGAGCACATTCCTCCGGATTTGGAAATCACACCAACCGGCCCTTTGGAAAAAGTAACCTTGGCATTTGGCCCGCCGATTGAACCTATTTTCCCTTCTCCCGGAGAAATTGCCCCAACGGAATTTGGCCCCAAAACCCGTACCCCTTTTTCTTTTGCGCGGTACAAAATTCGGCAGGTATCAAGAACCGGGACCCGTTCTGCAAAAATATGAAGTAGTGGAATTCCCGCATCGATTGCTTCCATTGCTGCGTCCATTGTCAGCATCGGTGGAACGTTAACCATTGCACAATCAACCGGCCCAAGTACCGCAACCAATTCTTTAACCGAATTAAAAACCGGCAGCCCCATTGCAACTTGTCCGCCTTTACCCGGCGTTACGCCACCGACAACTTTCATTCCGTAATCCAAAAGGTCAGCGCAAGCTGATAAACCGGATTTCCCGGTTATCCCCTGAATTAAAACTTTTGTTTCGGTGTTAACTAATATCGCCATGGTCTTCTTTAAACTTTTTAGATAACTCCACCATCTTCTGGCATGCCACCGAAATCGGTGTCTCCGGCCCAAACAAATGGATATCATAACCCTCTTTTTTGGCCAGTGTCTCCAGCATCTCGTATGCTTCTTTTTGCCTTGGCCCTCCACGCCTTATCACAATCGGATAATTTGGTTTAGGATTCACTTGCGCCAAACCATCTGCAAAACCCGCCAACGTTTCATAAATATCCGTAAAATTGGCAACTGCACCGCAAACCAAACACCCTGCCAAACCATCCTTACCCAAAGTTATTTTTGTAAGCCTTTCGACTTTTTCCCGCGGCGGGTTTCCAGAATATTCCGTGTAATTGGAAGGCTTTGCGCCGTTTGCAACCAAAGCATCCATAACCAAAAGCGACGCGCCTCCACCGGATGCAAGAACCGCAATATCCCCATCAAACTCTATAAAGGTTGAGCCGGCACTGCCGCGGTAGTCTTCTTCATCGATTTTTTTGGCAGTCAACTCCCTTTCTGTTGGTACTGCCCCCGCCGCACCTTTTGGCAAAACATCTATATCCCTGTGCCGCGAAAGCGCAGCATCATCCAAAATTACCTTGGCATCTACCGCCAAATAACTTTCTCCAACTTTTGCAATCGGATTAACTTCCACCAGCCGGCAATCATAGCGGACAAACACATCCCAAAGCCGCATTATAAAATCAATTAGGTTTTCATCTTTTCCTGCAATTTTTGCCAAATCTTTTTTGGCAGGACCCAAAAACGGATTAATATCTACCCTAACAATTTCCTCCGGATCCTTCACCTTTACTTCTTCTATATCCATTCCCCCACTTTTGGAAAAAAGTAAAAACGGAATTTTCAAAACCGTGTCGTAAGTAATCGAAGCGTAGAATTCACTTTCTATTTCCATCTTTTCCGCAAGTGAAATAAACCGTACCTCTTCCCCACTAAATGTTGATCCGAACATCTCCTTACAAAAATCAATTAGCGCCTTATCGGAAGTTGCAATTTTAATTCCCCCACCTTTTCCGCGCTTACCGGAAAGAACCTGTATCTTGGCAACAATCGGGAATTTTAATCGCTTTCTGGCTTCCTCAACCTCTTCCAGGTTTGAACACGCAACAAAAAAAGGGCTCTCGATCCCTACTTTAGAAAAAAGGTTGTGACCCTCAAACTCGTAAAGTTTCATAAACTAATGTAAAATTTTAGCATGGATATTTCAAAAGCGACAGAAGCGGACGTCGACGCAATTTTAAAACTGCAAACCCAAATTTACCGCACCGAAAAAATCGCCGCCGGAGCCAAAGAAGCATTGATAAAACAACTCGCAGATGACACATGTGATGTATTAGTTGCCAAAATAAACGGTCAGACAATAGCAACTGCGGTACTTTATTATATTGCCGTTGCAGTCCGCAACAAGCGTTATGCTCTACTTGAAGGTCTTGTTGTTGATGAGTCACAAAGAGGCCAGGGTGTCGGAACAGAATTTTTCAAAAAATGTGTAGAAACCGCAAAAGAAAAAAGCTGCTATAAAATAATATTTACTTCGGGCTCAGACCGCGAAAGCGCCCACAAATTCTACCAAAAACACGGCTTTAAAAAATGGGGTTTGGAATTTAGGATGGATTTGTAGCCACAATCACTTTATCTAGTGATTCTTTAAGAAATGGCATTCTTCTAATTTTGTCCTTCGCTTTCGCCAAAAGCGTCTCCGATAAATATCTGGCCTCTACAGTTGCCCCGTAATCTAGCAAGTCTTTTGAAAGGTCAACGAGTCTAATTACTCTCTCATCAGAATCCATACTACGCTTGGCAATAAAACCTATGGCAAGCGCCAATAAAACACGTCCATCGTCAGGAACTGCCCTTGCGACACATTTCGCAACAGAGGTTGAAAAAGTCTCATGTAACCAATGTCTGTTACCATTTAACGGCATGCACTCATCATAGAAATAATCATATAGGTCAACATAACTTGTCGGATTTTTATCAGCTTCCCAAACTTCTTCTGCGCCAGATCTTAAAAATTCTATTGCCATCACATCATCAGTCTTTTCCTCTGAAGCAAGTCTAGACAAATACATAGCCCCGACTTTCACAGCTTCTGCGCCACTTCTAGAAAACCCTCTTGCCAGCGTATTCAGTTTTAATTGCAATGAGATTCTTCGACGAAAGTCATCCTGATCGTGAGTTGCCAAGAGTGAATCAATACTTTCTTTAACCATTTTGTAAGTGCAAAATATATACCTTTTGCCCTAGAAGAGTCAAATAATAAAACCTATCCTAACAAGTTATCCGGAATATCGAAGTTGCTATATACTTTTTGTACATCATCCAAATCCTCTATTTTTTCAATCAAGGTAAGGACTTTTTTTGCGGTTTCCGCATCTTTAATTTCCACTAGTGTTGTCGGCTTTTTAAAAATCTCAAAACTTACAACCATTAAACCTTTTTCAATAAGAGCATTCTTAACTTTCTCAACGTCCGCAGGTTTTGTATAAACCTCAACCAGATCACCCACATCTTCTATATCCTCAGCACCTGCATCCGCAGCCAGTTCAAAAAGCTCATCGAGTGATTTTGCACCCTTCGCAACAGTTATCAAACCCATATCGGCAAATGCCCAATCCACAGCACCCGGCGTTGCAAAGGTACCCCCACTCTTTTCAATTGTGGATCTCACCTCAGGCGTAGTCCTATTTTTATTATCTGTTGTTGCAACTACTATGAGCGCAACTTTAGCTGGCCCATAACCCTCGTAAACGACAGTTTCAATTGCTGCTACCCCACCTTTGCCTAAGCCTCGATCAATCGCCCTTTGCACATTTTCTTTTGGCATATTAATAGCCCTTGCCTGTTCCATGGCAAGTCTTAGCTTAAAGTTAGAAGCAGGATCTCCGCCTCCTCCTTCACGGGCAGCAATAGCAATAGCCATTCCCATTTTTGTAAAACTGGCTCCCCGCTTGGCATCATTCAAACCTTTTTGCCTCTTAATTGTTGACCACTTACTGTGTCCTGACATACAAAATGATTATAAACTACTCCATTTTACATGTCACTATATCACACTATAGGGTTGGCATTTTGAGGCTAAATACAGTCGAATGTTTCCATATTTGAACAATAATTTTACCCTTACACCCCTCAAATCGTCTCATATTTTTCACCTATTGACGCCTATTTCACTTTAATCTAAGTTAAGTCCTATGATTTCAACCACCAAGACCTGGCAAGGAGAAACCGACATAGACCATTTAAGTCAGCTTGCAATAGACGCAGCCCTCTCATCAGACTGGCAAGAGGCAACCAAGATAAATCAAAAGATTTTAACTCTGGCAACAGACAATGTGGAGGCTCTAAACCGGCTAGCTAAAGCATTTATGTGTGCAGGAGAAATCGAAAAAGCTCAAAAAACCTACAAAAAGGTCCTCGAAATAGACCCCTATAACATCATAGCCATTAAAAATTATGACAAAATCAGCAAACTTACCAATGGGGCCACAAACAAAACAAATGGCGCAACAATAAAAAATATGAACTCGAACGGCCACGTTAACCTCTCAACGGTCTTTTTGTTTGAACCTGGCAAAACCAAAACCATTAACCTCTTGAATCTGGCGTCTCCGGCAGTTCTAGCTGCCTTAAATTGCGGAGACATGCTTGAAATTCTCACAAAAAAACATGCTATTTCAATAACAACCAGGGAAGGGATTTATCTTGGAGCCCTTCCAGACGACATCTCAGTTAAAATGATCGGCTACATACAGGGAGGCAACAGATATGAAGTGTTCGTAAAATACGCAACCACCAAGTCTTTAACAATTTTTATAAGGGAAGTAGAAAGGTCCGCCCGCTTTGCAAACCAACCTTCGTTCCAAGAAAGCAGAATTTTAGAAGATAAAGAAACCTTCTTTGCTTAATCTTTTTTCTTAATTTCCCGCAGTGAAAATTCACCGGCAAGCGTTGAGGCTGCAAGCCCTCCCTGCGTAGGTTTTTCAGGATTTTCTACAATCAACCCTTCGTCGCTAGCCTCATCCTCCTCAACCACCTTAGTTTTTGTCGACATCAGCTTTGCGAGTTCTTCCCTGATTTTTTCAATTGACTTCTCGTCCTCATTTTTTTCTTCCAGACTTTCCGTATCATTTTCCAGTCGTTCCCACCACACACGAGGCTTCTCTGCTACTGAGTCTTTTTGAGGTGCTACATCTTCTAAACCAGGATGGACTTGATGCATGGAAGCAGCAGCAACAACGTCCATATGAACCCTCGATGTGTCTAAAGACTCCCGATGGGGGCTCAGCTCCTCCGCTTTATGTGTAAGTAATGGGTCGACGTGCGCTTGTTTGCTGCTTGTTGGCCCATCCTCACCTTTGTCCTTATCCTCCTCGTCGCCTGCAGCAATAGAATCCATTTTACTCTGTTCCCTTATAAGGGTAACAAGTGCAATTACAAATGAAATTACTAAAACTAATATTCCTACAATAGCAAAGATCATTAAAAGTAACGCGCAGGAAAATCTTGACCCAGATAGATTGTCGCACTGGGTTTATCGTCCGTTTGCGGCGCGTCATTTATATCACATATAAAAACCTTTGCCAAATAACCCACAGTGTAACTCGACCTGGCATTGGTGACTAAACTACATTTTCTACGTATTTGAGTGTCCCCTGTTATGGAAACAACACTCCCTCCAACAGCAGTAATGAAATTTTCAGCAAGATAGGCGCTCCTGTCATCATCGCTTGAATTTACAATTTTCAAATCAATATCTTCCTGTATTATTTTCGTATTTTCCAAATATTTTGAAATTTCGCGGTTTAAAAAATCACTTGTAATACCCAATACTCTATCATCCGTTTTGCCCTTGTTCGGGTTTTTAAAAGTGGTTAAATTAACAAATTGAAGGTCTTTTGATCGAATATCTTTTAATTGCCACCATAATCTAAGTGCATCAATTCGAGACACATTTGTATTCATACTGCCAGTTGTCCAACCAGTTGTTAAAATCCTTATAGGTGTTGTTACACTAATGAAGTTATCAAACTTTTTCTTAATCTCCGCATCACTCAAATTTCCTAGGTTAACAAAATTCTTTACATCTGCCCCAAAAACAACTGAGGCAGTTTTGGCAAAAACGTCACCACTCAAATCGTTACCCAAAAAACCTGTCTTAACAAAAACGGCTCTTTTGGGATCTTTTTGAAAAATAAACAGGGAGTTTTGATTGTCTCTTAGCCCAAGAACAAATGAAGAAACGCTATCCCACTTACTAACCTTTATATCTTTCTTAGCAATGGTAGACTTTAATAAACCACCCAATACAGCTATCACCAAAAAAGAAACAATAAAAAAGGCAAACATCCCTTGCCATTTACCTTTACCGCTTCTTTTAGATCTTGTATTATTTTTTCCTGAAATTTGATAATCCGTCATTTATTGAGCGGAAAATCAACATACTGCCCTTTAACCTTTAAGGCTATTTCTTTTTATCCTTACCCCTACCAATAATTTCCACACGAGGAGCAACCACAACACGTGCCATATGTTCGGCCTTTTTCTCCATAACCTCTTTCTTAATTTTTCTTTTCTCCCCTTTATAAAACCCCCCGAATGAACCCATGATTATATTCCTTCCTCTAAGATAAGAATTTTGTTAGTGATTTGATAACTTAATTTTATATCAGAGCAGCGCCATTTGCATGACTGAAAGGTGCCAAGGCGACCTGCTGATATAGTATACCCCCCGAATGAACCCATATATTTATATTATCAACTTACAAAAACTATAACAAGCACAAAAAATCCCGTATCAAAAAATCTTATGGCTAACCAATTCTTCAAATCTCTTACTCTTATCCTTTTTAATTTTACCTAAATCGTCCCAATTATCGGCAAGCACTCTAGCTATGTGCTTACCTCCTACAGTTTCGGGAACAACTACGTAATCAACACCCATCTCGTAAAGCTTAATAGCATCATGAATCCAATAACTGGCAGAAATAATCGGCCCCTTATAATTCTTCTTGCGCGCTAGAGAAATAATTTGTGCACTGTCACCAACATCAGGATCAGTTATTATAAGCAGCTTTGCCTTACCCAAAGCAAGCTCTTCCAAAACTTCCGGGTCGCTTATGTCACCAAAAACAGCATTATAACCTGCACCCCTAAGCTGATTAAAAATGTCAGGATTAAAATCTATAACCACAATCTGATTCTTATCGCTAATTTTCCCGGATAAAAAAGTTAATATATCTGAACCCATTTGCTCACCACCAACCAAAATTACATGATCTTTCAAACTATCGCTATGGGTAACATACGGGTCATTCCCTTTCTCGGGAAACAATCTGTTAAGAGGTTTTTGCAATACTTTATAAATTGTTGCCCCATGCAAGATCAAGTAAGAAGAAAACGTAATCGTAACAACTCCTACAGCAGCAACCATCGAAACTTCCGGAGAGTTCACGTGCCCAAGACCAAGTCCAACAGTCATAAGTATCAAGGAAAACTCGCTTACTTGTGCAACTGTTGTAGCAGTTAAAAAAGAAGTCCTATTGCGAAACTTTAATGTAAGCATTATTGCAAGAACAATCAGGGGTTTACCTATTAAAATAAAGAGTGACAAAATTATTATCTTTGGCAAGGAAAATCCAATTGCCCCAAAAGAAAACGAAGCCCCCAACAAAATAAAAAATATAATGATAAAAAAATCTCTTAAAGGTTTTACGCGAGCTGAAATTTGAGTTCTGTAGGGAGACGAGGCAATTGCAATTCCTGCTAAAAAAGCGCCAATCGTGATGGAAAATCCTGCTTGTTCTGCCAGTGCGGAAAGCAAAAACGCCCATGCTAACGCCGAAACAAACAATAGTTCTACGGAAGAGGAAGCAAACTTAAATATAGGCTTTAGGGCAAACTTTGTCACTAAGTATGTGAATAATACAAGTAGCCCGCCTTTTACAAAAATCATCCCAACTGTCGCAGCAGATGGTGCATGTGAACTACCAAATCCAGACAGCGTCATAAGAGCCAAAATCGCCACAAAATCCTGAACAAGAAGATAACCTATCGCTATCTTTCCATATAAAGACTGTAGATCGTTTTTCTCTGCAAGCAATTTGACAATGATAACCGTGGAAGAAAAAGTGATAGCAATTGACATATAAACAGCCGGCACGACACTAAAACCAAGAGCGCTTATCAGAACAAAACCGACAATAGCAGTAAACACAATTTGCCCAAGACCCATGTAAATTGCAGCTTTGCCAACGTATTTAAGGTCATCAATCTTCAAGTCTATACCCACTAGAAACAACAAAAAAGCAATCCCAAGGTTTGATAGAAGTTCTAAAGTAGATTTATCTATCGCGCTGAAAAGACCAAAAACAGAAATTACAATACCCGTAAAAATATAAGCAACTATCAGAGGCTGCTTTAAAATTCTAGCTATAATCCCAAAAAGCGTGGCAAGAACTAATATTGAAGATAATTGTAAAAACAAATGTGGCATTGGCAGTTTCTCAATCAATTGTCAGCTGCAAATGACCAAAAGTCAACACCAGCTCAACTGATTAAATAACCCAATGCATTTTTTAATTCTTTTGGCAGTTGTACATTGAATTTTAAAATCCTCTTTGACAAGGGATTTTTAAATTCAATGTCTTCAGCATGCAAAAACAACCTGGGACACCATAAAATATCAAACTTTAAAAGTTTATTAGGTCCATAAATTAAATCCGAAACCACAGGATTCCCCAAACTTTTTAGGTGCACCCTTATTTGATGTGTGCGTCCTGTTTTGGGGAAAAGTTTTACCAAGGTATAATTTTTCGCCTGTTTCTTTAAATAGCTTTTTCTAACCTTAGTCAACTTAAAATCTTCATTGGAAATTAGTTTTTCAAATTGGTCCTCAATAAATATAAGCCTCTTCTCTACCTCGTAACGCGTTTCTGATTCCCGACCCCCTTTTAACACCCCAAACTTCCCAAACTTCCCAATTCTGGCAATAGGTAAATCAATAACACCTTCATCAAGTTTAATTTCGCCATGACAAAGCGCAACATATGTTTTTTTAACTTCTCTACTTTCAAACTGTTCTTGCAAATTTACGAACGCCTTTTGGGTCTTTGCAACTAATATTAAACCTGATGTTTCCCTGTCCAACCTGTGAACAATACCTGCCCTATCACCAACACCCAAGTCTTCGGATTCTAATTTCAAATATTTTGATAACCAATCTTGCAGCGTCTCTTCTTTTGTTGTAGCAGAATTGTTAACCACTAAACCAAAAGGCTTGTTAAGAACCAATAGTGAATCATCTTCGAAAACAATATCTATCATTTTTTATTCTTTACCAAACTAAAGATTGCCAAAACTACACCGAAAGTAATAAATACATCAGCAAGATTAAAAATGGGAAAATTTAAAATTTTGATAAAATCTCTTACACAACCAATAAGCAGTCGATCAATAATGTTGGAAAGTCCTCCGGCAAATATAAAAGCAAGACCCATCAGGGCAAGTTTTCTTCTTTCTACGAAAATTGCATAAGCCACAACTAACAAAACCCCCAAATAAACAGGGAAGCCTCCTGTTACCAAACCAAAAACCCCAAAATTATTGCAAACAGAAAAATAATATTTGCCTGCTAGCGTTTTGCTAATCTGGTCGAAGAAAATCAAAGGGAAAATAAAATATGACAAGAAAAATAATTTTTGGTAATTTACAAACAAGTGATCGTTATTTCTTTTTTTCAACATCACTTTCACATTTCAAACAAAAAACTGCTTGGGGTTTGACTTCTAACCGCTTGATGTCAATCGCTTTTCCGCACTTATCGCAAACCCCATAAGTCCCTTTTTTAATTTTCAAAAGCGCAGACTCTATCTCTTTTAAATCACTCTTAAGCCTATCCTCCAAAATTACTGTCCTCTCATGGCCTACTAGCATTGTGGCATCAGTACCCGGCTCAACTATTAAAGCCCTGTCTTCGGTCACGAAAGGGTCTTCACTCCTAAGTCTACCCAACTTGGAAAGTACGACCTTTCTTTGTCTCTCTATTTTTTCCGTTATTGTTTTTATATTAATCATTTTTTAAATCTGAATGAACGCCCAAGATCAAATATACTTGCCATAAATTCCCGGCCAAGGTATTTTACAAGAAAGTATACCAACTTTACCAGATAAAGGGGTGAAAGAATTATCGCTTTTGCAACATTGTCCGCCTCGCGAATATTAGTAATTACCCTCTTTACCTTCAAAACAGACAGCAGAATCCCTCCAAAAGCACTTTTTATATCACGACTAATCTTCCTTTTTGCCAAAACATACCAATTAACAGAAGCCAACAATATCAAAATAAACGAGAAAATCAAATGATAGTATGCAACTTCAACAGTTAATTTTTTAAAAAAAATGATATTAACTAGCACATTTAGAACTGCGCTTGAAACTAAAAAGAAATTGGCAAAAAATCCATCATGCTTCTTTTTACGCTCAAACCGTTTAAGAGCCCAAAAAATTATTAAAAACCCGATAAAATAATATAAGTATTCAAACCGGGTAGCATTTTTTGAAATTACAAAAGTTAAATATTTAAAAAACAAATATAAAAAAGCTCCAAATGCTACAGCTGAAGCCCCCAAATCAAAAGTAAACCAAAATTTGTCTTTTTTACTTCTCAGGTAAAACCAAACAAGCAATACACCGCCAATAAAAGCCCCATGCATATCAAAACCCCAAAAAACATTAAAAAATACTAACCTTCTTATAGATAAATGATAATAATCAAAGCGTACCAAAAAATCGGCGAGTCTTCCGAAAATCAAAGCTCCAGCTATAAAAACAGCCACAACGTCAAGCAATGTTTGCGAATCAACAAGCTCCCGTCTCCCAGCCCGCCAAAATAAGAATATTGCTAAGAACACAGCCAGAGAAAAACCGGATGTCGATAAAATAATGTTGATATAGTGAACGAAAATAGAAGCTATTATACTCATAAATTATAAAACGCAGTAAAGTTTCCTTTACCGCACCAACGTCCTATGATATTATGAAAGCAGTATGTCAGCAAGTCTGGCATTATTTATGCCAAAAATCCGCCCAATCTTTAGGTTCAAATATACATGACAGCCACAGCACACGCCTTAATAGGGGCAAGCATTGCCACTAAAATTGTCAATCCTATAATCGGAATCCCCTTAGCAATCGCCTCCCACTTTGTTGCAGATCTAATCCCTCATTGGGATGCAGGCACAAATCACCGCAAAAAAACCAAATTACGCCTTAAGACGGAAGCAGTCCTGGACGTTCTATTGGGCTTCGCGCTTGTTTTGATACTCTTCAAAACACAAACGATTCAAAATCCCATCTATATGTTTTCTATGGTAATTGCTGCCCAACTTCCAGATTGGCTAGCAGCACCCGACTTTATGTTTAGCTTCAAAGTCCCCCCATTTTCTTGGATGCAAAAAATTGGACACGAAACAAATACTCGCATGCAGCTTCCTTGGGGTTTGGTAACACAGGTTGTTACAGTAGGGCTTATGGTCTATTTTGCGATTGGCACCCCATACATAAACACCCTCGCCGCAAATTTTTAACTTATAATTTCTACTTTCTCCGTGCTAACTACCTTGCTCTCTCTACGTAGCTGCCGCTTCTGGTGTCAACCCGAACCACTTCACCGTTTTTAATAAACAAAGGTACTTTTACAACCAAACCGTTTTCCATAACCGCATCTTTAAAAGATGAACCAACAGTATTACCCCTAGCAGACCCACCTGTTTGTTCAACTTTATAATCCACAATTTTGGCAATCTCCACATAAAGCGGTTTGTCCTCGACAGAAAAAAGTGTTATCTCCATCCCCTCTTGCAAAAACTTGGAGATATCTGCAACTAACTTCAAATCCAGGGCAAATTGTTCATACGTTTGCATATCCATTACATGTACTTGGTTGTCGGAATACAAATACTGGACTTTTTTGCGGTCTACAGAAACATCCTGAACCCGACCGCCTGTAGGAAATGATTTTTCGACATTTGCGCCGGTTTGCAAATTGCGCACTTTAACCTTTATGGTTCCACTTCCTCGAGCTACCTTAATGTGTTCGTAAGAAAGCACCAAAAGATACTGCCCATTTTCTTCAAAAACAACGCCGGATTTTAAATCGGTAACAGAAATCATAAAATTATTTTTTAGAAGTTTTAAAACGTTTAATTCGAATTAAACCCGAAGCCGGAATCACCTCTACGCCCTTTTTCTCCAACTCATCCAAGAACAAATTGGCACCAATGGAATCCGCTGCCATATGGCCAACATCAATAGCGTTAATATGGGCCTTTCTAAGCTCCTGGACAGATTCTTCGGGTATATGCATCTCAATCAGTGTTCCAACACCGCATTTTGCAAGTTCCATATAAAGCTCTTTGGAAGGATTTGTTCCGCCTGTAAACGAAACGACAATTTTCCCTGTCCTGGATTTTTCACTTCCGGAAACGATGCTTGGGCCGGATTTATCCACCATAGCCACATCAAATTCAGGAATTTCACGAATAGCATCAACAATATCCCCAACATTTTCAAATTCCCTACCTTTCAAAAACCTACGCATAAAAGCATCGCCGATGTTGTCCCAAACAGTGTGAAGTGTCATTAAAGGAATTTCCAAAAACCTAGCAGCATCCAGAGTTTGTGCGTTATTCCTGGGCCCAATTCTTCTTTTTATAAACCCCATCGTCTCTTCCAAAAGCGCATATGCAACATTTTCGGGAACACCGCTTTGCGCAAAAGTATCAACCTGAATATCCATAACTTCATGAAGTGATGCCAGAGCATGGCTTGTTGGATGATGACCGACAAGTAGATCTATTCCTGCACCCTTTTGGTTCAACCTATCAACCAAAAGCACTTCCGTTCCGTCGGCATCAACACCTGCCATTAATTTTTTAACCTGTTTTTTAGCCTCACCAAAAAGGACTCTTGTATCAGAGTATGGGTTTTCCAAAGTTTCCAAATCAAAATACTTTTTTTTCTTTTCGGATAAACTTTTGTAATCTTTTTTTCTGAGCTCCAAAAGACGTGAAACCTTAGCTTTTCCCCTCGGATCCGCATCAGTCCCCATTTTTATAGCTAGTTGGTAAATCTCGTCGATAGTCATTAAGTACAAATGATATAATATTTAGCACGTTCCATCAACCTTCAAGCCAAGCCGCGGTGCTGGAAAGAACGTTTTGGCTTAGCCAAAAGTGATAGACAGTTGCGTATCCCTTTTAGCGCATGCTAAAACATGAGCACCAGTGCGAAATAAAACGCATGTTGCCGTAAGGCAATGCCGAAGTGGCGGAACTGGCAGACGCGTAAGTCTCAAAAACTTATGAGAGCAATCTCATGTGGGTTCGATTCCCACCTTCGGCACAATTAGGCAATCCCGTGAGAGTTCGATTCTCTCTCGCGGCACATAAAAAAACATTTTATATTCCGCAAATTTCTGCTACAATTTTTTTGTGTCAACTCCCTACAATTTAAATCTTGCAAAGCTGGGTATACCAGTCAATAAAGACGTTTCAAAAAACGAACCGCTTAGTCTTTTTAGGCTCCATAAAGCCGGAAGTACCCAAGGTACAGGTATTCACGCAGCCAGAAATATTTATAAAGACGAAGAAATCATAAAAGCTGCCGGTCCTGTAGTTGGAGAACAAGTTGCCGACACGTTATATTATTCGTACGGTATAGATGTTTTATTGCAGATTGACTTGCAAAAATGGATCCTGCCCAATGATGCTGTCCGTTTCATAAATCACTCATGCGAACCAAATATGGGGTTCTCAGCACCAGGGGTTTTCGTTGCAATGAGACATATAGCAAAAGGTGAAGAGCTCACCTTTGATTACGCAATTTGCGAAATTAACGACGAAAAATACAACTGGATAATAGACTGTCTATGCAAAAGTCCAAACTGCAGAAAAAAAATTTCGAACAAGGATATTTTTAAAAAAAGCTTAAATTTGGTCGAAAAATATAAAGGCTATATTCCGGAATTTGTTTTAAAAGAAGTAAAAAGAAGAGGTCTGTCCTAATCTTCCTAAGGAACCATTTCAAAAACTACTGCTTTTCCGTCTCTCACAACTTTTTTAGCAACTTTATCTGCTTGTTCTGTGTCTCGTATTCTTTGCAAGGAAAATAATCTAATTGCCAAACCTAAACTTCTCTCGGTAACTGCACTACCAACCACTTTAATCGGCACCCCATTTGTAATAACTTCAATTGGTCCACCGCGATTATTTGCAGTCAACACAACCCTTCCGTGCTCGAGCATATGATCGATTATTCTACTAGTAACCAGCATATATGGATTAAACGTCCTAAGGTAAGGATAACTGCCAAAATTTCTGGCATCAGTATCAACAACTTCTCTCTCAACACCTACAACCATACAAACTCCGCTATGCCGACCAATTTCAAGTTGCTCTCGCATTACTCAATTAATGCAGGCATAGCCACCTGTTCTTCTTTCTTAGAAATCTTTTCTTTGGGCATCCTTTGTTTTTCCATGCCATAAAACTTTACTCGTTCTGCCTTAAATGTGAGATCTATTTCGCCAGTCGGCCCGTTCCTGTGTTTTTGAATATCCAATTTTACCTGTTCACCATTTTCCGCATCCGGTCGCCAAATAAACATGACAACGTCTGCATCCTGCTCAATGGCACCAGATTCCCTAAGGTCTGCAAGCTGCGGTCTTCTCGTCCCCCTTTGTTCAACAGCTCGGGAAAGCTGCGAGCACGCCAAAACAGGTATCTTAAGCTCCCTTGCCAAATTCTTTAAACTTTGGGAAATTTCGGAAACCTCCTGGACTCGGTTCTCCAAATTTCTCCCATGAACCAACTGTAAATAATCAACAATTAAAAGTGATAGCCCGTGTTCTGCCTGAAGCCTTCTCGCCTTGGTTCTCATTTCCATGATATTAATAGCCGGCGTATCGTCTATAAAAAGAGGCGCATCAGCCAAAATTCCCATCGCTTCCTGCAGCCTGTCAAAATCATTATCATCCAATTTACCCGTCTTTAACTTCCAGGCATCCACGTCGCTTTGGCAAACCAATAACCTGTCAACAAGCTCTTCTTTGCTCATTTCTAAAGAAAACATTCCGACAGGTAAACCCTCTTTAACGGCAACATGGGCGGCAATATTTAAAGTTAAGCTTGTCTTACCCTGACCCGGACGAGAGGCCAAAATTATCAAGTTAGAATCCTGCATCCCCGCAAGTTTCCCATCCAAATCCCAAAAGCCGGTTGGTACTCCACGCAACCCCCCAGCTTTCTTATGAAGCTCATCCAGTCTGTCAAAGCTTTCAGCCAACGCATCTTTTAAAGACGTAAAATTCTGCTTCAATTGTTGTTGAGATAACGAAAAGACAGATTGTTCAATTTCATCCAAAAGGGATCTTATGTCTCCAGTTTCTTCAAAAGCAGTTTGCGAAATTTTAATTCCCGTACCGATAAGTTGCCTTTTGATGTAATGGTCGCGGACAATTTGGGCATACTGTGTAATGTGTGACGCAGTTGGAACACCTGAAGCTAGTTCGGAAATATAAGTAGTGCCGCCAACAGCATCCAGCTTCCCCTTTTTCTTCAGCTGCGCGGTTAAAGTAATTAAATCAATAGGGTCTCGTTTCTCATATAGATCCAAAATCGCAGCCATAATGTGGGAATGGGCTTCTTTATAAAAATGTTCCGGTTTCAAAAACTGAGCAACAGCAACAACACTTTCACTTTCTAAAAGAATTGAACCGATAATCGACTTTTCTGCACCTATATCTTGGGGTGGGACTTTTCCGGAGGTGGTTGAATTATCTTTTGGCATATGATTAAAAATAAAATTTATCTTACACAGATTTACTGTACAGACAGAAGGGCAACTTCTAATTCTTCAGGCATCTTATCAGCAGAAACCGAAAGCTTAGGTGCAGGCTCTACGTTTTCTTTTCCTATCACTTTCATGAAATCAGAGAGAGGTGCCAACTCAAATTTTAATCCACTTATCTTATAGTGCATTGGGACAACGATTTTGGCCTCGAGGGAGGCAATTATATCCGGAGCATCCTTTGCTTCTATTGTATAAACACCTCCAACAGGTACCATCAAAACATCACAGCCCGAAAGCGCCTCAACTTGTGTTTGCGATAATTTTTTTTGTCCCAAATCGCCAAGATGGACTATGCTAACTCCGTCAATTAAGATTTGGTAAATGGTATTTTTTCCTCTCTCTTCCCCACCTTTATCATCGTGGAAACTGCTAATACCAACTATATTCACACCGGAAATTTCATATTCACCAGGGCCATTAATCACAAACGGTTTATCCTGGGATACGCTAGTAATATCTGAGTCTTTGTTCTCCGTATTCCTTATAACGCCTAAAAAATTGTGGTCTTCGTGTCCATGAGTTACACACACAATATCAGCCTCAATTTTTGGAGGTTTTAAGCCGACAAAATCTGGGTTATATGGATCGACTGCAACCGTTGCATTTTTGCCTTTTATCTTAAAACAGGACTGGCCGTACCAATAAATGTCTACCATGGCCTATTGATATTATCACAAGACATCAAATTTCGCCAAAGGCATAATTTGACACCTTGGGAGCTACCACCCTAAAATAATCCCTAAAGATGAAAGCCCTTAACTTTCTTCTAATATTAGTTTTTACAAGCATAATTTGCGGCTTAATTTTTTGGCTTTGGCAAAGACAGCCAAAAGGAACGAGCCAGGATAAACCACAAGCAACTTCTATAGCTGCCGAAAACAAACAAAAGGAACCTGACTCAGCAATTTTATTAATAAGTCCAAAAAACAGCGACATTTTAGATACAAATTCGGTCAAGTTCTCCGGAAAAGCAAACAAGGATAACAAAATCATTTTGATTTCAAATTCTATAAGTGATATTGCCAGCGTAAAAAATGATGGCACTTTTGAAATTACAGAAAATCTTAACAATGGTTTAAATTTAATAAATATAATTTCAACCGATCAAAATTTCAAAGAAACAAAAAGGCAGTCATTAACATTATATGTATTAACTTCCAACAGCAAAGACAAGAACGTTACTGCTGGAACCGTATCAAAGATATTTCAAAATACTCTAACCGTCACAACTCTAAGCGGTGACGAGACCGTGGAAAAAGCAGCCAACACATCAACCACCATATCTGGATCAGCCCCACCTACAAAAAACAAGGACTCAGACATTCGCATAGGCGACTATATAGTCGCTCTGGGGACAAAAACTAAAGACACTAACCTCACACCTTCCTCGATACAAATAATTCGTGATAACAAACCGCAAATAACCAAAACCTATACCGCAGTTAAACTAGCCAGCGCCACCAAATTAAAAATATTCTCGGGGTACAACCTTTTAGATAATAAACTGATTGAGTTTAAGCTAGATAAAATAAATGTCTTCAATAACGACAAGGCATCAGACGAAAAAGCAATAACAAAAGATAAACGCGCCGTTGTTTTTTACACTCCAACCAGCTCCGATAATATTGTTTCCCTGGTTTATATCCTCCCCTAATAATTATCCCGCTTGACTTTAGTTAAATAAAGTAATATACTTTAGCTTAATAAAGTATGAAATACTTACCGACACAAGCAGAAAAAACCTTGTTTAAGGCAATTCTATCTTTACAAGATCTTGATGAATGTCAGAATTTCCTAAGGGATCTTTTGACAGAAGCAGAATTAAAAGAATTTGCAAACCGTTGGAAAGTTGCCCAACTCCTTGCAAAAAAAACAGATTATAAAAAAATAGAAAAAGAAACTGGTATGAGCTCAACTACAATTGCAAGAATAAGTAAGTGGCTCACAAACGGAATGGGCGGATACCAGTTGGCAATAAAAAAATTAAATAAATAACATGCAAAGTAAAAGACAGAACAAAGTTAACCATCACAACTCCCCTCTTATTGGCGGAGTGATTTAATCTGTAAAAAATAAATTTTACATCACCCGCCAACAGGCGGGTTTTTTTGTGGAGAAAAAGGAGGTGAAATATAGTATGAAAGAAAAAGTAAGTTTTTATAACATTAAACCTGAAGAGATAACTGGATTATATCCAGAAATAACTCGTACTTATCAGCAAGCATTCGCTGGCGAACCCTGGTTCGAAGTTTCAAAATGCGCAGACTCAGATAAGCCAAAAAGGTGCACGGGTGGTTTTTCGCCACTATGTATTGGTGATTTTTGTCAGGTCTGTCAAAGTCTAATTAATATACCAGCGTATGAAAAAGAAGAATTGATTCGAAAATTTGAATACCTAGCAGCAACAAGACCTACAAGATGGTATGTTGAAAAAAATGATAAGGAAGAGATCACTCTTGCAGCAGTGGCATGGACTACAACTAAATCTAAACTATTTAAAGAAAGGTATGCAGACGTACCCAAAATGAGGGAATGGTTAAATGATAGATTAATGTACGAAGAACAATTTGTTTGGTTAGACGATATCTTTGCTGATAAAGTCAAAAGTCCTAGTGGTAACCTTGCAAATTTTTACGACATGTGTCGAGATTTTACACAAGAGCTGAATCAGGACATCATTGCTTTTAGAACTATTAACCCAAGAATAATTTCTGCAGTAAAAAGAGATTTTCCTCCTAGCCAATATTATTCGGAGATTTTTGAAGCGAATGATTCAGATCTCAATAGAAGGGATTTTGTTCCTGACAGAAGGAACTTTATAATAATTAAAAGGTTTTCAAAAAAAGGAGGAGGTTGTGGTAGATGAAAGTATTAGTAATCGGCGGCATGCACGGAAACGAGCCTTTAGGCTTGGAAGTAATAAAGCTTTTTGAAAAAAAGCCGGTAGATGACGTTGAGACTGTATATGCGAACGAGGAAGCAATAAGAAATAATTCTCGTTTTATAAAAACAGACCTCAACCGATCTTTTCCGGGAAACTTAAAAGGCAAAGATTACGAAACAAAGCGTGCCGCCAGTCTTTTGAAGCTATGCAAACGTTATGATATTGTGCTGGATTTCCACAATACCTATTGTCCAAATAACGATTGTGCTTTTGTGGGGAACACGGCAAAAAATATCGCTTATCAGACAGCAGCTTTTCTAAAACTTAAAAAAGTTATTGTTGCCGATTATGACTGCATAAACAAATTTGCACAAAATTGTATATCTGTAGAAATTAGTTTAAATAGCAAGCGGAGAAATCCCAAAATTTGGTATAAACAAATCATAAATCTCAGCCAAAGAAAATCTCTAAAAGCTGCAGTTAAACTCCAAACATATAAATTTGTTTACAGGATAACTTTAGAAGACAGAGACAGATTTAATTTAAAAAGTGAAAATTTACGCGCCTTTAAACCGATAACCAAAAAACTCGCAAGATCATTTAAAATAAAAAATCCCGCCTATCCAATCTTCATCGGTGACGGTTATACACCATACAATTTTGGAGGGTTATTAAATAAATTGAATTGAAAGAAACTAATCGACCAAATGACCCCGATATAGTATCATAACTTTATATGCAAAAAGCACCGCCAACACCAAAAGGATTTCGGGACATCCAACCGGAATACGCCAAAAAACGCAGGGAGATAATCAATATTATTGCACCTGTTTTGGAAGAAAACGGCTTTGTTCCCTTGGAGACACCAACTATAGAATTTGCATCAACCTTAACCGGTAAATATGGCGATGAAGAAAAATTAATATATAAATTTACAGATCGGGGCGACCGGGAGCTGGCACTCCGCTATGATCTAACTGTTCCCCTGGCCCGCTTTATTGCAAACAATCAAAACCTTCTTAAACCAACTTTTTCCAGATATCAGATTGGCCAAGTTTTCCGTGGAGAAAACCCTCAACACGGCAGATACCGCGAATTCACACAGTTTGATTTTGACACTGTCGGACCAAGCGGTACCAAAGAAGATGCAAAGGTTATCGCAACTGCAATCAAATCTATCAAAAATGTCGGCTTAAACTCTGCCGTGATGCTGCTTAACGACCGCCAAAATTTTCAAAGCTCCCCTCAAGAGGTCGTAAGAGCAATAGATAAGATTCACAAAATCGGCGAAGAAGGCATCAAAAAAGAACTACTTGAAAAAGGGCTCGCACAGGATGACATAGAGAATCATCTTTATAAAATAAAAAATTCAAAACCCACTCAAAATCTTTCAGAGCTAATAGAAATTTTGAAAAAAGAATATAGTCTCGAGGAAAATAAGGATTTTATTTTTGACCCGACACTGGCGAGAGGTTTAGATTACTACACAGGAGCAATCTTTGAGCTTAAACCGACAAACAATCCTGCCGATTTAACAATAGGCTCTGGGGGCCGTTACGACAACTTAATTGGATTATTCGCCGGTAAAGATATTCCAGCCGTTGGCTTCTCTTTTGGCCTTGACCGAATCGTTGACTTACTCCTCAATGACCAAAATTAATCCTGCCTTTCTGTATCTTATAATGGCCGCAATCATTTGGGGTGCTGTTGTACCGATAATGAAAATCACACTGCAGGAGATTCCTATTTTTACTTTAATAGTTTTAAGGATGGGCCTTGGGTCTTTACTTCTCTTGCCATTCATTTACAAAAAATTAAAAATTGGAGGACCAGACTGGAAGAATATTTTTTTGGCTGCTTTTCTAGGTACAAATGTACACTTGTTCTTTTTCTTTTTTGGGTTAGAACACACCCCAGCTATAAACGCGTCGGTTCTTCTGGCAACAGCCCCCGTATTTACACTCGCATTTGCGCATTATGTTCTTAAGGAAAAATTCTCGCAAAAGTTAATTATTGGGTCAATTCTTTCCCTTTTTGGAACAATAGTTATAGTCGGCATACCCGCTTTTCAACTAAATTTAATTTCAACTCTTGGGAACCTTTCGCTTGTTGCCTGCTCTCTTGCCTGGGTTGGCCAGGAAATTTTCGCCAAGAAATCGTTGAAAACTAATAATCCCCTTGTTGTTGCCTTTTACATTATGGCAATCGGCGCAATTATCTTTTTACCTATTGCTGCCTCAGAACTCTGGACTCATCCCAACTGGTACAGCAACATTAGTATCAATGGCTTTTTGGGGCTCTTATACGGAATAATAGTTGCTTCATTTATCGCAAACAGCCTCTGGGAAAAAGGCTTATCTGCCATGTCCGCAGGAGAAGCCTCACTTATATTTTATCTTTTGCCTCTTTTTGGAATAATATTCTCCATAATCCTTCTGCACGAAAAATTCAATCCGATACTTGTAGTCGGCTCAATAATAATTCTCTCAGGTATAATTTTGGCCGAATACCATCGCAAAATGCACCCACTGCCGGATAATCACCACAAGTTGTAATAAAACGGCATTTTTGTTAAAATTCCCCTAATGAAAAAAGGTATTCATCCTCAATATTTCGACGATTGCAAAGTTACATGCGTTTGTGGCAACACGTTTACAACCGGTGCAACTGTTGAGGAAATTCGCGTTGACATCTGCGCAAAATGCCATCCTTTCTACACTGGAGAAATGAAATACGTAGACACACTCGGTAATGTAGAAAAATTCCAGCAAAAACAAAAGGCTGCAAAAATACGCTCAGAACAGATTGTAAAAAGAGTCATAGAAAAAGAAGAAAAAAAACGTCCGGACTCCTTAAAAGAAATGTTCGACCTTGTCAAAAAACAAGCATCTTCTTAGATCCCTCAATTTCATATCTTAACTAATAAGTCTAAAATAGTAATATGTCGGATTATTTAAAACAACAAATCGCAAATCTTGAAAGTAAAATAGATGAGGCTAAAAAATTAGCGTCAATAGACCCTTCTATGGAGGAACTCGCACAGGAAGAAATCGCCAAACTCGAAAAAGAAAAATCTTCTCTTGAAAAAGCGCTTACGGGCGGTACCCAACAACAAGCCGACATCTCGGGTAACTCTATAATTTTGGAAATAAGGGCAGCAGCAGGTGGAGACGAAGCCGGCCTTTTTGCATCAGACCTTTACAGAATGTATACCAAATATGCAACAAATCAGGGTTGGAAAATTGAAGAATTGGACAAAAACGAGGGTGGCATCGGCAATATTAAAGAAGTCATAGTAAAATTTTCCGGAAAACATATATACGAAACACTCAAGTGGGAATCAGGCGTCCATAGGGTACAAAGGGTTCCTCAGACAGAATCATCTGGCAGGATTCATACATCTACAGCAACTGTAGCAGTACTACCAGAAGTTACGCCAACTCAGGTCGAAATTAATCCCCAGGATATTGATTTCGAAGCCTTTCGGTCAGGTGGCCACGGCGGGCAAAACGTTAATAAAGTCTCTACTGCTGTACGTATCAAACATATTCCAACAGGCATAATTGTAAAAGCTCAAACAGAACGATCTCAAGCCCAAAATCGCGAAATCGCCATGGAAATCCTCAGAGCCCGTATTTATCAGCTGGAGGAAGAAAAAAACATACAAGAGTTAAGCAGCGAAAGGTCTACACAACTTGGAACCGGTGACAGAAGCGAAAAAATCCGTACTTATAATTATCCACAAAACCGCATTACCGATCACCGCATCAATAAATCGTGGCATAATTTGGAAGAAATTGTAGAGGGCAAACTTGACCCCATTTTTGATGCTATCGGCGAGGCATCAAAACACCAACAGTAATATAATCTTTTTATGCTTGAATTTTTTCAAACATACTCTTACCTTGGACTTTTTATCATTCTGTTTTTAGAAGAGGGAGGAATACCCTTCCCCGTTCCTGGTGATTTATTTATAGCTGCAGTTGCCTTTATGCCAAATTCTAATTATTTTCTAATCCTTTTAAGCGTAATTTTTGCAACTCTTTTTGGGTCCACTTTTTTATTTTCAATTTCCAGAAAATTTGGCATGCCAATTCTACTGAAAGTCTCCGGATTCCTCAGGATTAAAAAAGAAAGAATAGAAAAAGTGGAAAAAATATTTAAAAAACACGAAAAAATTGCAATCATTTTAGGCAGACTAACCCCGGGATTTCGCACAATTACCCCAATGGTTGCAGGCACATTTAAAGTCTCTTACAAAATGTTTTGGTTAAATACCGTTATCGCAGCCTTCATCTGGGCAAATATGTACTATCTAATCGGAAAATTTTTTGGAAGCTTAATTCTACCGGTTTTGTATCACTAACCCCAATCTTATTGATTCGGTGCCTCACCTAAAGTAACCGTCATATCCAACGTTTTTCCATCGCGAAACACCCTGACTTTAACCTGGTCACCAACTTTTTTAGATTTTATAATCGAAGTCAGTGCATTATCACTTGTTAATTTTTGCCCGTCAAACTCACTTATAATATCCGACGTCTTAATACCTGCTTTATCTGCGCCGCTACCGGTAACAACTTCTCTTACCAATTCACCCTGTACAACATTGTTCAAAAGTGCAACGTCTTGAGAGATATGAGTGTAACGGACACCGAAAAATGGTCTGGAAATTTTGCCGCCGGAGGTTTTAAAATCAGCAAGTAATTGTTTTGCAACATTTATCTTTAGTGCAAACCCGATATTATTTGCCGAAGCAACAGCAGTATTAATCCCGATAACCTGCCCCGAACTGTTAACAAGCGGCCCACCGGAATTCCCCGGATTAATAGCTGCATCCGTTTGGATTAAATCCTCTAACTTTTCAGCAGCTCCTGTCAAAGGATCGACAGGGCTAACACCCCTCGAAAGTCCCGAAACAACACCGGTGGTCACAGTATTCTCAAACTCCCCAAGAGCATTTCCAATAGCAATTACCCTCTGCCCTACCTTAATATGGTCCGAATCTCCAAGCTCTATCGGCGTTAAATCAGATGCATCTACTTTGACAATTGCCAAATCATTAAAAGAGTCACGGTTGATCTGAGTAATGGGATATTTTTTCTCTGTTCCGTCATTGGCCTTAATTATTGCAATATACTTTTCCCCCTGCTGCGATACTACATGTTTATTGGTCATAATAAGACCATCACTTGAGACAACAAACCCGGATCCAATACCGGATTCTTTTGAATTAGGCCCTTGTGAATTACCAAAAAAATCTATTGTTGGTGTATTTTCAACTGCTATAGAAACTACCGATGGAGAAACCTTCTGGACTACATCAATAACTACAGATTCTTCATCCACCACTCTTTGATTTTCAAATGTTTTATTGGTTTGTGTAACTACTTGAGGCAACTTGCCAAAAAATTTAATTGTTACAAAAAGGCTTATAACCCATAAAACAGCCGCAACAAAGACAACAGTTGCTATGACAAATTTCATACTGAGCGTTCGCTTGGGGATATTTATATTTTCCATAATGCTCCTAATTAAAATACTTTAACCTTAGAATTTGCTGATAATTAACCTTTATATATTTATATCATACAAAACTCAAAATGAGCAGAATTGTCGCAAAACATTGGGATTAAAAAATTTCAAGTGCTTTCTCCAACTGCGGATCACGACCCGCATTAACATCATCAGCAGTTCTCCCGACAGTGATATCGGGTGTTATGCCAACATGATGGATTGAATTACCTTTTGGAGTCAACCACTTGGCAATCGTGATATGAAGCCCTGAACCACCTGGAAAGTCCAACACGTCTTGAACTGTACCCTTTCCAAATGTCTTTTCCCCAACTAATTTCGCCCTTTTATTGTCTTGCATAGCACCTGAAAATATTTCCGCTGCCGAAGCAGAACCGCCGTTGACCAAAACCACCAAAGGTATCTTTAAAAGTTTACCTTCATGATCTGCCGCCAAATCTGTTTGCCTGCCATCCGAAAATTCCTGCTTGACTACAGTTCCGCGAATAAACTCCCCAGCGAGATGCAAAGATGACGAAAGTAATCCCCCAGGATTATTTCTCATATCTACAATTACACCGTCAACATTTTTTGCAAGTACTTCGGCAACTGTCGCATCCCACTCACTGTCTGTCTTCTCTCCAAACTGGGAAACAGAAATTACAGCAATCGTTTTGCCCGCTGATTGCTTATTCGCAGAAAGGTTCTGCTTGTATTCTACAGTTACTGATTTAACATCTATTTTCTCTCTGACTAACGTTTTTTCAAATGGCTTCCCGTCTCCCTCGTCTCTAACAAAAGTTAATTTCACTTTTGTTCCGGATGCACCCCTTATTAAATCTACTGCTTCCGGTAAAGTCATATCAGATGTGTCTTTATCATCAATTTTTACAATTAAATCTTTTGCCCTAACACCTTCTCTGTCTGCCGGCGTCCCCTTAAGAGGTGCTATCACTGCAAGCCTTTTATCCTTATCGAAACCAAGCTGAATTCCAACACCCTCAAACGACCCGGAAAGCACACTTTTCATAGATTCGTTTTGTTTGGGGTCTAAAAATACCGTATAAGGGTCATCCAATGATCTGACCAAACCGGAAATCGCACCATACATCATCTTCTGCCCGTCAATAGAGCTCTTGTCCAAATATTTGGCAGGCAATGTATTAAAAACATCCCAAAATAATGAAAAGTCCACCTTTTGGTTTGCACTTGAATTCTGGTTAGAAACCGTAATTATTGGAATCGCCGATTTGTTATCCAGTACAAACTTTTTCTGACCGAAAACAAACCCGATGAAAAAGAAAAGGATCGCGACAACCAAAAATTGGGTTAAAAAATTAAAAAGTGAATGGTTTTTAGAAATTGTAGATGCTTCTGGTTCGGTTTCCGAAGCAACTGGAACTTTCAGTTCCTTTGACAAAGCAGGTTTATGTTTAGGCATTATTCTTAGTTTGCAACAAACGAAAGCAATGCAACGTATCTTGCTCTTTTAATGCTTCGTGTTAATTGCCTTTGGTGTGTTGCACAAACTCCCGTCCTTGCTCTCCCTAAAATTTTTCCTCTTTCCGAAATATGTTTTTTAAGAATCGGTACATCCTTATAGTCCACCACGATACCTTCTGCACACAAAGGACATCTTTTTGCTCTAGTTAATCTTTTTACGAATTTCGGCATATTTGCAAATTAAATTCCTTAAAAAGGAAGATCCTCCAAATCTACATCTTCACTATCTGCTTTTACTTTTTCTTCCTTTTTTGTCTTTTTTACCTCTTCATCCTTTTTCCCTTTATTGCTTGCATCACTTCCCGGATTGTCCCCAATAGCACTAGCAGCAACTGGCGGCTCTTCGTGTATTAAAGCATCCTCATCACTTGCACCCTCCCAATCACGTTTCGAATCTAAAATTCTCATGTCATCAATAACAACTTCTGTGGTTTGTTTAGAAACACCATCCGGAGTCTCCCAACTCCTGGTTTGCAATCTTCCTTCTACATAAACTTTTCTCCCTTTGACTAAAAGCTGTGAACATAGCTCTGCAAGCTTATTCCAGGAAACTATTTTGATAAATTCGGTTTCTTCTTTTTTCTGTCCGTCCGATGCCACATAATAACGGTTTGTGGCAATACCAAAAGTGCATACTGCTGCCCCGCTTGGCGTATAGCGCATTTCCGGATCACGCGTTAAATTTCCAATCAACATAACTTTGTTTAAACTCGCCCGACTACCCATAATTTTCTATATCTTTTTCTTTCCTTTCACATTAGTAGTACTTGTTTTCTTTACCACCTTCGATGTCTGAGTTGTTTTCTTCACTTTTGTAGTGACTACTGTAACTTTTGGCTTGGCTTTTTCTTCTTTTATTACAACCTCTTCCTTTTTTAAAGCCTGCTTTTTCTGCTTTATTTTCTTATTTTTTCGAACAGTTAAAAGATACCTCAATAGATTTTCCTGCTCAAGCCTCAAAATATCCGTTAAATCAGAAATTGCCGCACCGTCAACATTAAAATTCATAACAATAAATTCTGCTTCGGTCTGCTTTTTAATTGTGTAAGCCAGAGGTTTTTTGCCAAGCTTGTCCACAACTAAATCAACAGCGCTGGCATTTTTTAAATTTTTCTCAACTAGCGACAAAAGCTCTTCGCCTTTGCCAATTTTTGAAACTAACATTAACTCGTACATAAATTTCCTGTTTGCAAATGATATCAAACACTAAACTTAAACTCAACTACCATGCCTTCTGCTACAACCTCCGCTTTGCCAATGGTCCTGACTTTTCCCTTTTCCCGTGCACCTTTCCAGCCACCAAGCTGGACAAAATCAGCAAAACTAACAACATCCGCTGCAATAAAACCGCGCTCAAAATCAGTATGGATTACTCCTGCAGCCACTGGAGCCAGACTTCCTTTTTTAATAGTCCAAGCCCTTACCTCTTTAGGGCCCGCAGTCAGGTACGTCTCCAAATCTAAAACATCATAAGCCTTTTTTATCAAAACATTAAGGCCGGGTTCTTTTATTCCCAGTTCCCCCAAATACTCCTCTTGCTCGTCAGGCTCTAACCCTCCCAATTCTTCTTCAAGTTTGGCACAAATCCTGATAGCTCCTCCAATCGGCGGCTCTTCATTCAAATTACCTTCATCACTATTCACAACAACTAACGTTTTTTTAGAAGACAAAAGTTGTAAATCACCGGTTTTCTCAAGTTCCTCATCTGTAAACTCATCCCCAACCCACTCTCCTTGTTCGATAAGTGTCTTCATACGTTTAACTAAATCCAAAAGTCCATGCTTTGGATCACCCGGAGAAAGAGGCTTCAATTCCCTCTCTAGCATATCAACCCTTTTTTCTACAGTTTCCAAATCTTTTAAAAGCAATTCCGATTTTAAAATTTCTAAATCACTTTTTGGATCTTCTCCGGTATCTATAATTTCTTTATTCTTAAAGTCCCTGACTACAAAAACAATTGCGTCTACTTCGCGGATATGGGACAAAAACTTGTTACCCAAACCCTCACCCTTATTGGCACCTTTTACAATTCCAGCTATATCTACAAATTCCACAACAGCAGGTACAATTTTAAAACTTGGAGAGAGTCCCTCGCTTTTTTCTACAACTTCTTTTAATTTTTCCAACCGCTCATCTGGAACTTCCACGATACCAACGTTTGGTTCAATCGTCGTAAATGGATAATTGGCAGCTGTGGCCACCTGCTTTTTTAAAAGCGCATTAAATAAAGTGGACTTCCCCACATTTGGAAGCCCAACAATCCCAACTTTCAAAGACATAATGGATAGTTTAACAAAAAGAAGAGGGCAAGAATATTATTAATGTAATAAAAATTACAAATCACCACGTTTTGATATAATTGTTAAACATTGCCACCTAAAGAAAAAGACCTTGACTTAAAATTTTTTAGCAAAGTCGGGAAAAACATAATCTTCAAAAAAGGAGAGATTCTCTTAAGACCCGATGAAAATCCAACCGGCGTTTATTACATCAAAAAGGGTCTTGTAAGACTCTATTCGATATCCGCATCCGGGCAGGAAGTAACTTTCAATATATTCAAGCCGAATACATATCTTTTCATGATGTGGGCACTTTCCGAAATCGATAATAATTATTTCTTCGAAGCACTCACCGAAGTTGAAACCATAAAGGCTTCTAGAGAAGAAGTAATTGAATTCATAAAGGGTCAACCTGATTTGCTTTATACGTTAAACAAACGCACAATGATTGCTTTAGAATCAATAATCGACACAACCCAGACACTTTTATTCGGCAAAGCCAACGCAAAGGTTGCAGCAACCTTTGTAATGCTAGCAAAACGCTTTGGTAAAAATGGGAAAAACAACCGAATAACAATACAGGCACCCCTAACGCATCGTCTTATTGCTACCCTTGCCGGTTTAACCCGGGAGACAACGAGTTTGGAAATAATTAAACTGGAAAAAGAAAAATTAATCTCTAAAAAACAACGCTTTTATATAATAAACGATATAAAAACCCTGGAATCCATGCTAGAAGTAGACGCTATTAAACCCTCTAACTGGCTATGACCTAACGGCCCCTCCCTGCTTCATCCATTCGTGAGCAAAAACCTCCGCTTTTCCGCTTTTTATGGCGTCCAAAATTTTCTCGGCAATATATTGCGCGCTGTCTGCCGGTGGAATCTCGCGTTCACCATCACGACTTGGCCATTTCATTTCTCCCTCTTTTATAGTGTTTTTCTCAAAATCTGTATCCGTTATAAATGGATAAACAATACTGACTGTTATCTTGTCATCTTTTAATTCTTCCCGGGCAGCCAAACTCAAACCAACAACAGCTCGTTTTAAGGAAGAATATCCTGCCATGTTAGGCAAGTGCATAAGAGCTGTACCAGAACTGATATTTACAATTGCACCTCCACCTTGTTTTCTCATTATTGGAATTACCTGATGCATCGCAACCACATACCCCACTACATCCAAATCAAAAATTTTATGAAATGTCTCGATGTTTATATTTTCAACCTGCGCATCATAGCCTCGACCTGCGTTGTTAACCAAAATATCCACACGACCAAAATGCTTGATGATTTTTCCAAACGTCTCTCTCACCTGCGAAGGTTTTGACATATCGCAAACAAATGCTTTTGAGTTAGGAAGTTCCTTCTCGAGTTTTTCAAGCTTTTTTTTGCGTCTGGCAATAAGTGCCACCTTTACACCCTTTTTAGCCAATAACCGTGCTGTCGCCTCACCTATTCCACCGGAAGCCCCTGTCACAATCACAACCCTACCCTTAATTTTCATCCCCTAATTATAAACCTTAAAGGTAACCTAAATAATTAACATGTAATATAATCGTCCTATGCCAAAGTCTCCCGATGAATATGATTCTTTACAAGAACAACCCGAAAGTAGCGAAAGAAAACCAACAAGAGAGATATTCAAAGAAATTGCAAAAACTCAACTGGACTGCCTAGGTTATTCAGATTGCGTAAGACAACTTATTGAATTCTTCAAAGGTCAGGGCACAATTGCTGATCTTGGTAAAAAACTGCCTCAAGTTTTTGGTGATGATAACGATTATCTAAATCACATAATCGGCACCATGCGAAGAGTTCCAAATCCCGATGAGGCAAGAAAACTTTTATCAACAGCAATTTTTGGCGAACCTGCCCAAAGAAATGCAGACGGAACAGTTATTGTAACTTCCTTTACGCTTGCAGAACCAAGCTCAACTATCACGCAAAGTAAATTTTTGATGTTTGGGAACAAACGAGAAGACAAACGTTTTGTCCCAAACGATAAAGGCACAGACCAACTCTTGCGCAAATTTATTTCTGTCACAGGTTTTCAGGATGAAAGAGAAACAGCAGAAACTATCTTCTTTCTAAAAAAAGGCAGAAGAACAACCCTGCCCCACCCCCGAAATAAATCTTTAATTTTGAATATAGATGGTCCTATAAATTCTAAAGAGCCTGACTCACCAACAGCATATTCTTACAAAATCCAAACAAATGTGCCTTCATGAGATTCTCAATCATCCCTAGCGCACATACAAACCCAAAAATCACATACACATCTGCAAAAATTGTTTTCTGATAAAATAAATCCGTGCTTAAAAAAGAAATCCTTTTACCTCTTTTAATTCTGTTTATCTTCTTCGCTTTGCAATACAACAATTTTCAAAAATATACCCAATCATTTCACTTTGGAGATGAGTCGGAGCACTTAACACCCGCCTGGATGATGGTTTACTACAACAGTAAATTATATAAAGACATAACCACCAACCATCAACCCCTCCCTATTCTCACTTCCGTTTTATTTCTCAAAGTTAATAAATACCAAAACCCATTTATGTTTGTAGAAAGACTGCGACAATTTATGTTTTTAATTTCTTTCTTGGGTGCCTTAATCTTAGTTCTAAAATTTCGTCTGGTTGGCTTGGCAACAGTAATTCTTATAGAAACAAATAAGTTTTATTTATTGGGATATCACCTGCTTGCAGAAAGTATTGTGCTTTATCCTGTAATGCTAATTGTGGGAATCACCATAACCCACCTTTTAAATAATCAGCAAAAAAATTCAAATATTAATCAAAATTTCGAGGTTCTCCTCTTTGGCTTAAGCACTTTTTGGATCGCATTCAATCTGCTACCTGCATGGCCATTTCTAGTAATTGCTAATCTCATTTATCTTCATTATTTAAAAAAGAACAAACAACTACTTTTGATCTTTTTCATTATTCTTCCAACCTTGTTGTTATTTGCAATATTAAACTTTAAAGATTGGTATCACTTTGCAATTTTAGACAACATAAAATACTTTATTCCGTCAGACACTCAAGCTAATAGCTGGCAATCATACCTGTCAATTCTTCTATATCCTGTAAAAAACATCATCAACCCTAATTTCTTAATTAGTAAACTTTTGCTCGTGATAATTTTTGCATTGATAATTACTAAAGCTTTATCCTACATTTCAAAGGTCAAGAATAAATCCACATTATTTTTCAAATTTCTACTCTTATATCTTCTGTTGGTTTTACTAAACCTGAGAGTTTCCAAAATTGATGTTGGATTTTATACGGCATTCCATACACTACCTCTACGAGGCGCCCTGACAATAACAATGGTGATTTTATTTGCAAATTCAATACGGTTATTTAAAGCGTCATTTATCAAAAAATTAGTATTTTTATCCTTGAGTACTTTATTATTTTTTACTGTTCTATTTTTTAATACAATTTGGTGGAGAGAAAACGTAAATAAAACGAATGAGCATTTCCTGCAGTATGGAAATATAGAATCTCTAGGGACAGCTCTAAATGTGCTAAAACAAAAAGATGACAAATTATTAACCGGAGAACTAGAAGGTTTCTTGAATATTTTTGCAGGAATACCCACAGCAGGCAGACAGAATGCTTATTTGGATTGGTCGTTTCAATCCAAAGAGTCCCGGGACTATTTAATAAATCTAATGGCTAGCAATCCTCCGACATTTATATATTTTCCTCCAGAAGGCCCATATTTTAATCTGCTCACACCATATTTAAAAAACAGCTATACACAACTTCAAAAAGATAATGGTAGTAAGATAAATGCATACATCCTTACGTCACAAATCAACAATAGGACAACTCAACAATGGAAAGATTATGAAAATCTAGATTACAAAATTCCGGACCAAGCCTTTTATAACAACAATTAGATCATTATGAAAATCGCTGTAATCGCCCATCCGAATGCAAAACGGCCAAGGATAGAAGAAGACTTACTGGGTGTGTTGCATGTTTATGTAAATGCCCCTCCATTGGAAGGCAAAGCAAACAGGGCTATCGAAGAATCTCTCGCCAATCATTTTAAAGTTAAAAAATCCCAGGTAGAACTTATTTCCGGTGCAAAATCAAAAAACAAGCTCTTCGATATTTATATTTAAACTTAAGTAAAAGGACTAACTTTCTTTTTCCACCAAATATAGGTTTATGTCGTTTTTAATATGCCACTTTTTTAAAAGCCTTACAGGCTTGATTACACTAATTTCCCATAAATCACCATCAAGTATTTGTCTAATTGGCAGTCTTGTATATATAAAAAGCTTGCGCGAGTTGGGATACTCATATACTTTCATTGGTTCTTCCCCGCTTATTGTCAAAAGTGCCCGCAAATACATCGCTCTGGTATCTCCGCTTAAAACATCGACCAAATTATATTGGTCAGGATGTTCGGCCTTAATAATATCTCTGATCTTTTCAATTGTGGGATAATTCCAATCTTTTCCAGACAAAAAACCGCTTGTTGGAACCGGCAAAAGCACCGTCAGACTGTATACAATAAACACTGTAGCTAAAAATGTTGCAGCTAATCTGTTTAAATCAAACAAGCGTTTAAATAAATACGCAAGCGCAAACAATATAAAAGGCACAAGCGACAATAAGTAATATTCCGGGAAATAACCCGCCGGCGGAGTCAAAGATTTTTTTTCAATCTGCGACTGCACAAATAGAAAAATAGTATTTAAATTGTAAAATCCGTGTCTTAATTCAAAAATAATAAGCGGAGAAAAACCGACGATAAATCCAATACAAATGGTAAGTAGTCTAAAAAACGTTAATTTCTTTTTTACAACAAGGACCAAAAAAGTAACAGCTATCGCCAAAACGTATGCATAGTGAAACTGCAAACCAAAACCGAACAACAGGCCTATACACAAAAACCAGATTGGATTTTGTGAGGCAAGAAGAATGATCAATAAAACTGCCAGCAAGAAACATGATGTGGGAAGCATAAGGTTAGGATTCCATAAAAACCTCGAATAATTTACAACTATCGGTGCTAGCGTTCCAAGAAAAAGATAATAAAATGCAATTTTTTTGTTAACCAATTTATAAATCACATAAAAACTAACCAGAAATCCAAGAAGTTGGATAAAAATTAAAAAGTAAGAGACTACCAAAGGATTCCAGCTAGAAAGGGCAAAAACCGGCAATGCAAAATAATAGGTTAAAGGACCAAAAAAGAATTGCCGCCCACCAGCGGCGAAAGACGACGCCGGCCCTAAAAGAGTAAAGCTTCGCAATTTGAAAATTTGATACATTTCCAAAAGGTGCATCCCCTGGTCTGTTCCTACTGTCAGTCGCTGTTCCAAATGGTCAACCCTTACTAAAACAAAAAGTATCGATGTCAGAAAAATGGTAATCAACAAAATATTTTTATTCCTGCTCTTCATGGGTCTAAATAACAATTGTATAATTTTCGTTCAGTATACTAAATATTTTATCTTTCAAAGTAAACCTCTCACAAAAAAGCTATAGGTTTGCATTAATCTCCCGTCTATGCTACACTACCTATAGTTGATTTTGAAATTCTGAGCTATTCAAGATTTCTATCCTCATTTTGGTTAGACAATAATATCTTTTACATAGCTCCCTAAGATATTTTTATTTAACTTATCTTTTTAAGTTTTCTTTTTCAATAATATATGTTTATAAAAACAAAAGGATTTAATTCCTCCCGTCACCGTGGAGGCCAAAGATTTGGTACAAGTAACTTTAGAAGTGGCGGTTTTTCGCACCCAAGAACAAGGTACGACCACCAAAACTTTAACGACATAACCAAATTCGTTAATAAGGCCTCAGGGTCATCTATGGAAGAAAATTACGTACCGACAAACAGTTTTTCCGATTTTGACATTAACCAGCCCCTGAAAGATAACATCAAAAACAGGGGTTACATTAAACCAACGCCAATCCAGGACCAGGCAATCCAGCATATTCTAGATGGCCGTGATTTAATTGGACTTGCTGCAACAGGTACAGGTAAAACAGCAGCCTTTTTAATTCCATTAATAGACAAACTTTACAAAATCCGAGACGAGCGGGCAATCATTATCGCCCCGACTCGCGAACTTGCCCTACAAATCCAAGACGAATTTAGGGGTCTTACCCAAAACATGAAGTTATATTCAACATCAGTAATTGGAGGCGCCAATATGAACAGGCAGATCTCCGAAATCCGAAGACGACCGCACGTTATCATTGCCACACCGGGCAGGCTTAAAGATTTAATCCAACGCCACGTTTTATATTTGGAAGATTACTCAACCTTTATTCTGGACGAGGTAGATTTAATGGTAGACATTGGTTTTATCCAAGACATCAAATATTTTATAAGCCTGCTTCCAGAACAAAGACAATCCCTTTTCTTCTCCGCAACAATCGGCAGAAAAGTAGAAGAGATTCTCTATGCTTTCGTTAAAGATCCAATAACAATTTCTGTTAAAAAACAGGATACTTCCGAAAACGTAGACCAGGACATAGTCAGGGTTTCCGACAGGTCCAAAAAAGTAGACCACTTACACGATCTTTTAATTCAAGACGGCTTCGACAAAGTTTTAATCTTTGGCCGTACAAAATTTGGAATAGAAAAATTAAACAACGAACTAATAAGTCGTGGTTTCAAAACAGGGTCAATTCATGGGAATAAAAGCCAAGGTCAAAGACAAAGAGTCTTAGATAGCTTTAAAAGGAACCAAATTCAGGTTCTTCTGGCAACAGACCTGGCTTCCCGTGGTTTAGACATCGACAATGTTACGCACGTTATCAACTACGACCTACCGCAAACTTACGACGACTACATCCACCGCATTGGCCGCACAGGCCGCGCCGACAAAAAAGGCGTCGCCCTGACCTTTGTGGAATAAACCACATACCCTAAAACAAGACAATCAAATAACACTCTGCTAAAATTCAAAAAATGGCAGATTCTGCAAGTGGAAGAGCATTACATGCAAAAGCAGAAGTTGCTCGCGAAAGTGGAAAGTTTCTTGACGCTTTAAAATATACAGACGAAGCATCACTCGCATACCAAAAAGATGGCGATTACTTAGGCCTTGCCGAAGTACAATCCTCCAGACAAAGCACTTTTAAACACTTATACAGAAAAACAGGCGACAAATATTATCTTATTTTAGAAAAACACAGCGCCCAAGCATCTGTAGAAGTTGCCGAAAAATCCAAAATAAAAGAAGCACTGGCCATCCCCTACCACAACCTGGGAAAATATTATCAGGAAGCAAAAGAATACGAAAAAGCTGCCGAATATTTTAAAAAAGCCGTTAAACATTTCACTTCATATCCGCCAAAAAGGCACAACAGGCCTGCGGTTATTGCAGATATCTGTGGCCACCTGTCAGCAGCCGAATATTTGGGAGGCGACAAAACAGCACTCGCCCGCGCACTCAAAGCCTTGGAAGATTTAAAAATATCAAAAGAAGATAGTTACAACAAAAATGTTTGGCTTTCCGGTGCGCACCTAAGAATCGCCGAAATGTTGATGATAGACAGCCCAAAACTTGCCAAACTCCACTTAATAGAAGCAGAAAAAATCATCAAGTCAGACAAAAGGCTTGTCCTGCGCAAAAACCAACTTGCAGAACTTAGAAAGAAGCTGTTAAGAGACTTTATGTCTTAGGAAACATCCTGCCTTTTGCCCTATACCCCAAAAACTCTCGCAACTCTTTTCTGCGCATAACTTCAGAAGCTTTAAAGGCGCTCCACATCAAGAGAGCTAAGTTATGGTCAGTTTTCATTGTCTCATGAAAGGATTGAACAATTGCACGTCTCGCGTATTCGTCCGCAGACACTAGCACATTACCTCCTTTAATAACTGCAGCAGCAATAAGTTTCTTCCTGGCATCCCGCCCCATAGATTCCCGGGCAGTATCAAGCAAATGTTCCATTATAATAAAATTATTCAAGGCCTTAGGTCTTCTTTCAACAAAATGTCTATGTTCCGTCTCCATAATTCACCGAACTGAAATTATACAATAACTGGATTAAATTTCAAAAACCCCCAGTAGAAAAATTATTTTGGGTTAAAGCTAAAATTCTAAATCCACCTCTAAAGTAAAGTCGGCAAGCCTTTGCTGAATCCAATCCGCCCCTACTCTTTTCGCATTTTCTTCTCGGTCTTCATGTCGCCAAAAATACCAAAAATCACCTAACCTTGTTCTGCCATTCACAGTATAAGCGCAATTCTGTATGTAGTCGTTATCCACTGAACCTTCTACAAATAAACGTTTCACTTCGAGCGGACTTGCTCCGCCAGCTCTCACCCTTTGCAAACCACCCTCGGAAAAATCCTCCGTAACAATACCTGCAGCTAAACCCTGTCTATCAACCAACAAACCATAAAATAGCGGTAATTTTTCTGTTAAATCAGGAAAGTTGTGCGAGATTGCCGAAATGATTGCCAACTCATTTACAAAGCGTATTCTTGTTAAATCATCTCTAAGACGAGGTCTTTCAGAGGTGCTTCTCTTGATTCCAACATAAATCGGTTTTCCAAAAACAGTAGAATCAACTACTCCAGCTGAATAAAACAAATACCTATCACTTCGACCAACTATACTACCGCACACAAGGGGAACCTTTTTGTCCCGAAATTCGGCTATTGCTAACCTGTTTCGCACTAAGTAAGCATTATCTTCAATAATCGGCTCATGTTCTGTAACCATAGGCGCAAATTATACAGAATTAGGTGAGAATTCCAAAACCCCGCGGGAGAAAAATTAAGTCAAACAAAAACACTCAAAATGGATCAACTCTAGATGTACCATGCTCTCCTCCATTCACTTCATCTGAAAGAGCCTTAAATTCTGCATTTTCATCTTTATCTCTTAAAGCCCATATTAAATGTGTAATTGCTTGTTGTATTGTTTGATTTCCATCAACAATACCCTCTCTTGCAGCAATAATTTCACCATCCACAATTTTACCGGCAAGACCCAAACCCTCAACCAGTGCCCTAACTTCTCTAGGTGTAAGAAGATTTGGAGTTCTGTTATAAATAAAGGTTGCTCGTCTTTTCCCTCCAATATGGCCCGGTCTTTCTTCTTGCTTGCTATATACAGCTACCGACTTGGCAATCAACTCTACCACCCTACTTCTAAACCTCAGCTCTCCCCTAGAATAAAGAGCTCGTCCCGTGGAGCCAAGTTTAGTTACCCTTTCATATAATTTATTAAATCCGTAAAGTGCGACAGCGTTTTCAGCTTCAACAGCTTCGTTAACCGTTCTGACTATATTTTGTAACCCGGCAAGCTCTTCATGCCACGTAACTGTACGAGTTATAGGTTCAACATTTGTAGCTATCCGGTCCTTTCTGCCAGTTACTTTTGAGGATGCTTTGTTCGGCTTTTTGGAAAGCAAAATTGCATCAGGCGACGTCCGGGAATTGCTTAAAACAAAAGCGTCCACTTGATCCGCCGGAACAAGATAAACTAATTGCTCAAAATCTTTAGGCATAGCGTGGAATTATATAACATTATAGGCCAAAATTCAAACCCCGCGGGAGAAAAATTAGTCCGTATCAACTCGATAGTATTTCCCTTTTGCTTTTCTTGTTCCTGTAGCTTCCCTAAACTTCTCACCGTTTTTCTCCAAATACGTCATTATTATTTGGTCTGCAATAACCAGTGTGTCCCCGATTGACGTGCCAATTTCATAATTGTGCTGTTTTGGAACTTTAAGGCCGGTTCTTGCAAATGTTGCCAAATCAAAATCCGGGTCAAATTCACCATAAAGATCCCGTATCAAAAGCACGTCCATTTTTGTATTTGCCAGTTCAAAATCGTCTTTTACCTCTTTTGGCAAATCTTCTTTCCAACCTGGTAATACATAGTCGAAAAACCATGTTTTAAAAATCGCCGTGTTCATAAAAAGCCACCAATAGTAATCGAATGAATTATCCTTAGCAAGTGAAGCTGCCATTGTCACCGCATTAGAAAAATCTACATCCGTAAGTGTCTTAGCCTGCAACGCATCTGGATTAGGAAACTGGAAAATGCTTTGGCCGAAAATATATGTGGCAATCTGCTGCCAATCTCTGTTGTTTTTGTTCAACTCGTCGAATTCAACTTTATAATCCCCGATTACTTCTTTGAATTTTTCACCGTTGTCCCCACAGACAACTTCATTAACTGCTTCATGCAAACCATCCCATTTATCAAAATAATTAACAATTCTACTTTCCAGTGTATCCTGACCCCTGTATTCATCCATTAAACCTTCTACACTTCCAAGCCATAATGGTTTTGGTATTGTGCCTTCCAATTGTCTTATTGCTTCCTTCTCCTCTTTTTGCATTCTTCTTCGCTCTGTACGGTTAGCAGTTCTTTTTTTTGGAGAGGGTATGTCACCGGTAACAATTTCTACATCGTCATGATGTTGCCCCATGTAAACCAACTTCGGCTGATCCAATTCAACTCCTGCTTCCATCAGCGCTTGCCCAATGTAAAAAGAAAAGAAGGGAACTTTCATAGAATGAGCAGCGACAGTTGGCCTGTGTGTCATTTCGGCGATAGAACCAAACCTGGGAATATTTTCAAGAGCTTTGTCGCGGGCAAGCACCTCCGGGGAAAACCAATCCATATGAATATAATCTGGATGCCTTAAACGACCCAACAGATGAATTGGATCTACCTCTAACCTAGCCATAGTGCGGACATTTTACACCAAGTCAAAATTTAAAAGAAGAAAATTAAAACCCCGCGGGAGAAAAATTATTTTAAATAAAATTTAAAATCAGCAAAAACACACACTAATAAATTAACGTCCAATTCGCCAATCTTTATCATCCGAAAAGTCATTAACCAACCTAGAATCTAACTCTTGCTCAGTTTCAAGTTCTTCGGGATAATATTTCTCCTTTTGCCCATTCTCCATTCTAATCTCAACTAGTCCATCATCAGTTTTGCCTAGCACAACACCTTTTCCCATAACTTTATGAAACACTACTAAACCTCTCACAAATTTATCCACTTTAATCATCCCCCTTTCGGCGATAAAAAATCTTTCAATTTGGAATGCGCTAACTGAATGTCTGTGTGTCCAATTCTAAAAGCAGCCAGTAGCCTATTTGTAGCTTCTGCAAACGCATTACCTTCTGGCCTTGTATTAGAATACATTCTCGTAAACGTGTTTACCTGGCCAACCCTTGAATAAGCATCCATAATTGCCTTACGTAAATCGTCTGTTAACAAAAACATCGAGCCCTGCTCAACTGCACGAGTATACTCTTTGTCATGTAAGGGGCTGCCTATGTTCCCCTGCCAAGAAGAACTGCCGTCAGTCATTCGACTTGTAACTGAATTATTAAAGTCGAGCTCTTGTAACATGCCTTCCAGCGGACCTATATCAGAATTTCGAGGAGCCGATATCAATGCCTCAGGATGTTCTTTACATATGGCAAGCCATTGCTTCCTGTGTTCAGTCAACTCCTCATCGGTGAATTTCCTTCCCTTTGGGTGTTTCGGATTATAATGGTTTACTTCGGCATGACATTCAAAGCATAAAGGTATTGCATTGTCTAAATCATCACTGCCACCTGTTGATTTCCAATGCACATGGTGAATTTCCATTTTTGTTCCACAAAATTTGTGGCAAACACAGCATCTTCTATGACATTTGGCCAAAAGCAGCGAAAAATCAGGTCCGCGAAACCCCATATAAACAAGCAAATCTTACGCTCTAAATGCGCAAAAATCAATTCGCGGAGTTACGTGTGATTATTGAGTAGTATTTGAAACCAGTTGTCTTCTATTATCTGTTCTACGTGTAGGCGCAATAACACTCATTATAGAACCTATGGCTCCAAAAATAGCTGCATATGCACCTCCAAAACTCACAGCAAAAGCTTTGTCGCTTCTAAAATCCAAACCTTTTTTATGTCGTGCCATTGAAAGCTGTTGTGCGTTTATATCGTCTTGTTTAATTACAGCCTGCGACGCTTTTTGTGCATCTTCTTCGCTTGTTACCAATTGCCAATATTTATCATAGTCATGATCGTATAGCGCTGTATTCGTATCCTTTCTGAATTGCGCAATTTGATCAAGGGAAATCTTTAATGTGTCTTGCGAAGGTTTTGGATACTCTATATCCACTTGTCTTCGTAACTCACTTTCTTGCGGCCTTACATTGTGATATATATCGTACATGCCGATACCGGCAGCCACCGCACCGCCAACTCCTAGAGTAGTACTTGCTACTCTAAAAACTAACCGGCTTTTAGAAATTCTTGGTTTGTCTCCGGCACCAATTCCTAATTCTGGATTTGCCATAACTAAAAACAAATCTTACGCCCGCTTGAGGCAAAAATCAATTCGCGGGGATTTATTCCTGGCCAGGTTCAGCAGATAACCAAAGTGGATGTTTCTCTTTCCATTCATCATCAACTATTTGCATCTTAACAACGCCATTTCCATGCGGAAGTAAAACCTCCGGATCTTCAAAACCGTCTCTGTTCATTAAAAACTGATCTAGACGAACAATTCCATCCCAATAAATTGCTGCATTCGCTTGAGAAATTTGTCTATATTTCTTTAGCCTTGCCTCAAGGTACCTTAAACTTCGGTCAAACAATCTCCTATCTGCTACATAACATAAATCCGGTTTTACACTTAGCGCAAGGTTCACACCGGGAAAACGTACAGGACGCCTTTTTAAATCTGCAAACACACATTCAGTTCTTAAAAAACCAACCCCTTTTCTTCTTGCCACTTCGTTAAATATCTTATTCAAATCCCTAACCGGCCCACCGTCTTGTGACATTCCCCTTGAATATTCCGAGTCACCGCCGAAATCGGGAATTAAGCCCGATCCTATAATGCTACTAAGTTGATCTTCCTCTGTACGATGATAAACAACAACTATACCTGAATCAGGGATTTCTCTAGCTTCGGCAGGAATCGGCACACCCTCGTTCATAAGCGCGAATCTTACGCTCAAATGAGGCAAAAATCAATTCGAAAATTATTTCTCAATTCATTAAAAATTGATTTCTCCAACAAATAATCTTAAAATCACCAACTATGGTCCAAGAACGCAGAGAAAGCTGTCCACCATCAGTTACAATCAATATATTAAAACCTGCTGTACCTGCATCCGAAATTATAGCTTCCGCTCAACATATTTTGAGAGAAGGCACAGTAGCACCCGCAGAAACAATTGCCGTATTAGCTTATACACTTACCTACCTATATCCACACGAAATAACTAAACAAAGAAGAACAAGTGGCGTTGATGACAACAAATGGGCCGATTACGCATACATGGTTGAAAGTGATGAGACCTTATTAAATCAACATTATCTACTCTTAAAACAACTTAAACAAAAGGGTGCAGTCACCCCTGAAACAATCGTGTTAGAGGCAACAGGTGCAAATGACTTTGACGCGGTTAGACAACCAGCAAGACAATCTACGCTATCTCAACGATTCTCATACCTGACTCTTTTCCCAACCCGTTGCAAGCACGGCATCGCTAGTATGAGGCTTAGAAGCTTTCTGGAAGAACACGCAGTCAGATTCCCAGACTTTTCTCCTAATGAAACACAACTTGCAGCGCTAATTAACAGGGTTGCCAAACAAAGGGTTCATCAACTATTAGCAGAATGGAAAGAAACAGGTAGACTTCCAAAGGGAATAATTCTCCCAAACGACCCGGAAGCCAGAATAATCACATAGCCCATCTCTTTTAAAGGGACTTAATCTCAACAATAACCGAACTTTCTATCCCCTCAAACAAGGCAAAAATCAATTCATCGGAAAAAGTTTAATTTTTAAAAACCTATGGCGTGGAAGACGGACTTGAAGTAGTACCAAATGATCCCTTTAGGGTTGCAACTGCAGTTTTAGCAGTTGTTTCAAAAGTAGAAATTGCATTTTGAATTGCTGTTTTCCTCGCCGTTGCAAGTGCCTGCAATTGTCCTTGTGTATTTGTGGCATTTTGGATATCGGTCTTAAGTTGTGTTCTTGCTGCCTTTAAACTTGCCTGCAAATTGGTTCGCACCGTCTTCGGATCTACACCGGATGAACAATCGGATTGCGCTTTGGTAAATGCTGCAGCAACCGACGACTTAAAATTACCAAAGGCCGTATTTATTGCAGATTGCTTCGTGGAAATCAGGCTATCTACACCACTGCGGTATGTTGTAACTGCCGCATCAACTGCTGCTTCCCTTGTTGCAATGGCATTTTTAATTGTTGCTTCAAATGTACTAACTGCCGCTTTTTGGGCATCCGTTTTTGATTTGGCTTCCAGTTTTGCAAATTGCTCCTGCCTTTCCTCAGCCCATTTTGTCCGTCGGGCAGCCAGTTGCTTATCCAGATCGCCTCTCTTGGCAGTTAAATTGCTTTGCCTTGTACTTCGGCCGGAATCCGATTTGGATATTCTTTCTGCAATAGAATTGTCTGATTTTGTTTGCAAATCCCCCAAACGTGTACAAATCCCTTTATTGCCTCCTGCAGTACTTGAAGGTGATTGTGCATAAACACCTGAAGGCACTAAAAGAACTGTCAATATCAAAGTGGTAATTATAGATGTTCTAATATTAGAAAGAATTTTCATCAATTGAATCTCCTACGGCACCAACCGCAGAATTATTTTGATCCACAATTGTCGATTCGTCAGCTGAAGTAACGGCACTGCCTTCGTCTTGTGCTGCTTGATTAATTGTGGCATTAATATCATCCGGATTACCACTTACAGGAATTTGCTTGGAAATAGCATTGTCTGTAACAGGTTGTGCTGCCGACTGTAAAGCAGGCTTATTGTTTAAACCTGGACCGAACTTCCATAATGCTAAGGCTCCGAAAGCCACCAAAACAACCATCAGTATTGGTAAAAGGAACTTCATGGCCAACATTCATTATATGATCAACCTCATATTAATTGTCAACAAAAGAAATTAATTCTTAATGAAAATTCTTACAAATACGTAGCAAGAAACCTTTGAGCTTTAGGTGATCTCAGTTTTTTTAAAGCCTTGGCCTCTATTTGTCTGATTCGCTCCCTTGTAACTTCAAAAACCTTTCCAACTTCATCCAAAGTCTTGGGTTGTCCGTCTTCTCCCATACCGAATCTATGCTCCAATACTTCCCTTTCCCTCTTTGTTAAAAACGCAAACATTGCCTCCCTTAATTTTTCTCCACGAATTTTATCAACCACCTCAAGATGCGTATCCGAACCAGCTTCCACAGCAATTACATTGACAAGTTCAGTGCTATTACCGTCTTCACCGACAACAAGTTTGCTTAAATAATCAACCCTTTGGGCATCCCTTATGGATAAGTAAGTTTCCACACTCACACCCAACTCACCGGCAATTTCAGAAACCGTTGGTATCCTATCCAGTCTTTGCTCCAAACTCTCCATAGCACGGCTCATTGCCGAAAGCCGGTCATGAATATAAACGGGAAGGCGTATTGGCCTAGAATGATCAGTAATTGCTCTCCTGACAAACTGTTCAATCCAGGTTGAGGCATAAGTAGAAAAAGCATAACCCATCCTGTAGTTGTATTTGACAGCAGCCTTGTTCAAACCTTCGTTTGCATACCCTAAAAGATCCAGGTGCGCAAGACCCCTCCCAAGAAATTTTTGGGCAATTTGGGCAGCCAACCGAAGGTTATCAACAACTAGTGCATCCTGGGCAACAATCCCCTCTTGAGCTATTTTAATTTCATCTTCGACGATTTTTTCCAACTTATCATCATTTCTTTCAATTTTTCGGCTTATCCATTTCTTGTGCTTACCGGCAGCTGCTGCTGTATTAATAAGGCCTTCACCTTTGATTCTTTTTTGCACCGTAACGGTCTTAACCGTCTGCTCAACAATTTTTAATAAAAATCTCGCTTTTGGCTTGTCTAATAAATTTTTTACCTTATCTTTAATCTCTTGGGGAACAGAATCCGATTTTAATACAACATCAAGTTTATAAACTGCCATTTCAGCATAAAAAACCTTTCTGGCATTCTGCTTATTTCGCTCTGAATCGTATTGAGTCTCCCGAATATCATTAAAATAAAATTGGATACTTTGTCCTTCCTCCTCTTCATTTCCATCTCTTTCCACATCATCATCAGGCTTCACTTTACCTTTTGCCCTTACAAGATAAGTTTCCCTTTCCCCATATTCCTCACCAGCGGGCAAGCGCACATCAGCACGCACACCATTACCATTAAGAGGTGTTTTTACCTCACTAAAAGGGATATCCCTAGCTAACGTTTCTCTTGCCATTTATTATTTTTATAAAGTGGAGGAATTCTACCCTTGAGTATAGCAAAAAACAACCGGCAAGCTGCCTTGTAATTTGTCTGCGTCCGGGAAAATAGATGAAGAGCTCACAAAAAGACGGCTCTCAAAAGCCGGAGAATGTTTTTATGCTATAAATATAGGCTGCTAAGACTAAGTCTTGCAATTATTTTTTATCTCCAAACCTTTGAGAGCAAAGCCAATGTAATTTATTTTTAATAACTTATCAGTAACGGTAATCACAACTCGTAAGTGATATTCATCACAGAACACCCACAACTTCCCTGTTAGCATGATTCAAATTATGATCAAATTAGTTGAATCAAGTAGCTACAAGCTTGTAGAAACAAAAGATAACCTTAAAGCCCTAATCCTCGACACTGTGCCGGTTTATTCCTGGAAAAATTTTGGCTGCAATGGAACATTAGAATATATCAAATTCGATTCCAGTAAAATCTGCTGTATTCTGTCAGCAAACAATTACAGGCTTTATGATGTTATCAACGAACAAAACTTAAAAAAGGGTCTCCATTTGGAGCTTTACGTAGGAAATAGAAAATGGCAGGCTTATTTGCTTACCAAAGGTTTACCCACTTCAAAATACAAAATAAGGCCAATTACCAAAATAGACGAAGTGATCACAAAAGTCAGAAGAAAATAATTATAAGATTCCCTCGCCGGCAGGATATAACAAAAGTTCTTTTTTAAGTTTTACCAAATCATTAATCACAATGAGATGTTTTTTGTAAGCAATTAATTTCCTGCTTATCAACCTCTCCAAGTCCCGGCTTGCAGTTTCTCTCGTCATATTTAAAGAACTGGCAATGTCTTTATGGGTAAGCGGAACATCTATTAAAATTTTCTTACCAGTTTTCTTTCCAAAATGCTTTGCAAATGTCAAAAGAGACGAAACGAGTCTTGGATACGATTTTGTATACTCCAACTCGTCAATTCTATCAATATAAACATCCATAGTTGTCAGTAGCTTGGATATAAGCTCCGATGTCGCGCGTGAATCATTTTTAATAAAATTTACAAAGGAATCGCGCGTTTCTTTTTTAATTACCACTTCATCAAGTGCCTCGTAATATACGTCCCTGCTAATATCTTTAAAAATCCAAAGTAGTGGGAAAATTGCGGCGGGTTTAAAAATTACATGTACCTTTTCATAGCCCTCTTCTGTAATGGAGTAAACCTTAATATGGCCTTTTTCTACAAAATTAACTCCAGGGTTTAAGTTATCTGGCCTCAGAACTATTTCGCCTTTTTTATATTTTTGAGGCTTAGTTTCGGCGAAGAAACGGGCGATCAGTTTTTTTTCGTCACCAAGGATAAACAACGTGGCGATTCTAACACAAAAAGTGATAAAAATCACCGTAATTATGTAACCAGAATCACTGCAATTATATTTTTTTGTTTATATACTGCCCACAGAATGAAATTGGATTTGGTTAGTCAGAAGAAAATCAACCATGACAAATATATCTATTACATTTACCCAAGACCACCCTAATAACATACAAGCCGTCAGCCAGATTGCCCAAAGTACCTCATTTTCAATTCCAATAAAAATCAATTTTGTAAATTTGTTAAGAAAAATTCCTGCAGCATTTAACAAAGGCTTAATTGCAGATATTTATTTACTCCTGACTTCTCCAACAGCTAACGTTTCAAAAACAAGCCAGGACAGGAAGTCTATATGAGGTTATCTGTAACAGCAAAGAATTATCAAATGACCAGTTCACTTTGGGAAATGATTGGAAGATATGCAGAAAATATTCAAAAACGCTTCCCTCACATCAATCCACGCTTGGGCTTACTTAAGCTGACTGTAAATAGGAATAAAAGAAGAAATTATTTCGACAGCTCTGTCTACTTCGTTCTGCCAAAAAAACATCTGTACTCTCATTTTAGGGGAATCACGCCACAGGAAACAATTAAACATAGCTTTGACCGCCTGCTAAAAGAATCAGCAAAATACAAAGGTAAGCACTTCACAAATGACAGCCAATATTTTCGGCATGATTCAATTAGAAAAAATTCTGAATATTTAAACTGACAAAAATTTCTTTCTATTTAAATAGACCATCATTCCTGCAACCAAAATTATCGCAGCTCCAAGCCTTATTGCAAAACTAGTCCCCAAGTGTTCAGAAACCAAACCGACTTCAAAACTACCAATAGGGAAAAACCCTACAAACGTTACAGTATATATGCTAAGTACCCTTCCCCTGTATTTATCCTCTACCAAATGCTGGATTGTGCTGTTTATTATTGGAAACGTTGTGAGCAAACCAAAACCTGCAAAAAATAAAAATACCAGTGCCACAAAGAAATTCGCGGTCAGGGTAAAGAGGAAGAGCGATACAGCAAATAAAGTATTACCTCCCAGAATAAAAACCAGCGGGTTATATTTTCTTCCAGCAGCACTTACCATTATTGTTGCCAGGAATGCCCCAAGTCCGGTTGCAGAATACAATTGTCCCAAACCTACAGCCCCAACATGAAAAGTATTTTGGGCTATAACAGGCATTACCGTTGAAAAAGACCAGCCAAATATAGAGACAACACCCGAAAATATTAATAGCGCCCTAATACTTGGATGTGAAAAAGAATATGAGAGACCGTCTTTTATTGCCCTAATCGGGTGAATCTGGGCATCGGAAATTTTTACAGATACTAATCTCATGAGAATCATAGCAATAATGACTGCAATGTAAGAAATACCATTAAGAACAAACGCACCTCCAACTCCAACAACGGCTATCAACACTCCAGCAATACCAGGACCGATTACCCGCGCGCCGTTCCAAGTTCCCGCAGTCAAGGCAATTGCCGATGCCAAATATTCACGTCCAACCATTTCCCCTACAAATGCTTGCCTTGCTGGCGCATCTAGGGCATTGACTACTCCAAGCAAAAAAGCCAGCACAAAAATTTCAGTAATATTTATAAAATTAAAAATTACCAAAAAACCGTATATTAATGCCAAACACATTGATGCTGCCTGAGTAAATAAAAGGATGTTTCTCTTTGGCAGCCTGTCAACAATAACACCACCAAAAAGAGAAAAGGCAAGCGTCGGTATGGTAGCCAATGCTGCCACTAAACCGACCATAAACGCAGAATGTGTCATCTGGAAAACAAGCCAACCTTCTGCAACAATTTGAAGCCATGTACCAATCAAAGAAACAAGCTGGCCAAAAAAATATAGACGGAAATTACGGTTCGAAAAAGCCGGAAATATTATAAAAAAACGGCTTGTCCATCCCTCAACTTCCTCAGAAGACAGCTCAGGACTTTCGGCAATAATGTATTTCTCCTCTTTACTAAATTTATTATTCATACTTTTACAAAAGGTTAAGCAAGTCCTGGGAAAAAATCTGTTTTGATATTTTTGTTGGAAACCCCCATGCTCTTGAGGGTTCTCCGGATAGCATTTACACTATTGTGAGAACCGGAAATATAAAATAGTCTTTCCAAAAAATCCGGTACCTGTTCTCTAATCATAACATCATTAATATAACCGGTTTCCCCATACCAATCCGGTGACACGCTGGTCGTATCCGTTATTGTATAAATTGTCTTGATACCAAGCTCCTTCTCTGCCCTGTCGAAAACGTCTTTATATACAACCTCGGATGCAAAAGTATTCCCATAAAAAAGCGTAATTGGCCTAACTTCACGCTTATCAATAAGGGATTCAATCATACTTCGAAACGGAGTTATTCCGATTCCGCTTGCAATAAATACACATTTTTCATTTGGATTCTTTGGCAAAACAAACTCTCCTGCCAATTGACCAGCGATAATTTTGTCACCTACGTTCATGTTTGCCAAGGACTTTTTAAAACTACTTGGTTTATCGTAAAAACGCACACCGAGCCGAAGACCGGTCTCCATTGGCGAAGAGGCAATCGTAAAGTAACGCCTGTTACCCCTACTATCAGAACCGCTATGTGCCAAAGTCCATTCTAAATATTGACCTGGAACAAACAAAAATTTTTTATCTGGCAAAAACACAAAATCGTAAATACCAGTCGCCAGCTGCTTCTTCTCTCTTAATTTTAAAACTAATTTTTCCTTTGGGCTGACAAAATAAGAAAAGACATTACCTGCAACAAGAGCAATTTCCGGTGTCGTATAAAAAGCCCCTAAATGTACCTGAGGCGCAAATAAAAACCCGACAATTGCACCATAAATAATTTGCATATCTTTTTTCGGAGGAGTTGTCAAAGGTTCGGTAAACATCACAGAGGCAAAAAATAGAATTGGGGAATCAAACAATATCTTATGAAACAACCCTGTTACGTCTGCATTTTTTAAAATACTTGCTTCTATAATAACCAAAATAGCAACTCCCAAGAAACATAAAACCATCGCAAACCTTCTGGTTTTTTTAACAATCAAAATTCCACCTGCAAGAACAAACGGGAACATCACAAAAGTGCCTATCCACCAACTTGCAGATTGTCCAAGAAACATGGACGTTAGCACTACTGATATGGCTACTGGATTAAAAACGTGTTTTTTCCCTATCGCTAAAATATATTTACTGGCAACAGAAAGTAATGCAGCAAAACACAAAAAAGGGACGTCACTAATCGAAGACATCGGAGTTATAATAAGCGCTAAAATTAAAGCTGTTATATAAACAGATTCAACATTACAAACAGCCTCAAATGTCTTGGCAAAAATAAAATTGGCAACCCAGCTCACTGCAACCAAAAAAAGGGACGTGGCAATTAAAGAGACGGGGCTAAAAGGTAATAATTTAAAAAAACTTAAAACCACGGCAATTACGATAAGCGCAATTACCACATAAAGTACCAATCGGTACATCGTTGTTTTATTCAAAAAATCATCAATTATAGGAATCATTAATTTAAAAAGTATTTGGAAATACCCCGCGTCAAAGTTGCCACACCCCTATTATTTATCATGTAGCCCTCCAAGCCTTTCATCTGTTCTATAAACACTATCCCCTTTTCCCTCATGGCAAAAGCGGCAGTTGCAAACCGGTCTGCTTCCAAAACATTCGGTCCTACAACAGTCATACTTACAATATCGGAGTCTTCTTCATTTACCCGCTTAGGATTATAAATATGGTTTCCCCGAATATAAGTACCCGAAGTTGCCACCCCCTCATTATTTTCCAAAGATAAAACTTTTACTATTTCGCCATGCTTAAACGGGCTTTGAATCCCAACCCTCCAAGATTTGCCTTCTTTATTTTTACCATTCGCCTGAATATCTCCACCTGCATCTATATAAAAATTTTTATACCCTTCCTCTTCCAGGATTTTAGACGCTCTAAATATCGCCCACCCCTTCACTATTCCCAAAGGATCATACTTGCCATTTTTGCTAATATCGAAATAACCGTTTGTTTCCCTTTTTGTCTTTTCGCTAAGCAAAAATATTTTTCTCATATCCTCGCTGTACATTTTAGAACCGATTTCTCCTCTGTTTATTTTCTCAATTTCGCTATTCTTTTTATAAGTACTGAACTTTTTGTCTACATAATCAAAAAAGATAAAAACCTTTTCTATGGATTCTGACCGGGCTCTTTTATCAGTTAACTCAACAGTAATCGGCATGTCCATCATTACTCTCGTTTTTTTCATTAATTTCACTTTGCCTTATTAAGGGCTGATTGCAAAGATACCCTAAAACCACCACTTGTTGCCGTTGCACCGGAAATAATATCAACATTTGCACTTTGGGCACTTATCGCTTCTGAAATTAAATATGGCATAGCCTGACTATTTATACGTTTGGATGTGTTTCGATCCTGCGGATAATCCAAAAACTGCACACCCGTGATTTTTCCATTCGTTATAGTTACCTTAACCTGTACGTTTCCGTAATATGCATCAACGCTGTCTCCCGTGTACGTACCGTCTTTATATTGCCCTCTTGGAATTGGACTTGAAACCGGTTTTGTTGTCGGACTTGCAACAGGCACAGCACTACTAATTGCTGTTTCTTTGTTACTGCTATCTTTTAAACCTGTTGGTGCAGGCGAAACCAAACCTATAGGAGGCACAACGCTACCCTCTTCTTCAAAACCATGAAATTTCTGTAAAAACGAGTAGCCGACAAATGTAATTATCACAAAAAAAGAAAGCAGGAACTTTTTAAAAGTTTGCATATATATCTATTATATTGTAAATAACTTGAGAATTACCTGAATGAAATTCATTTAAAGACATCACAATTTCTATATGCTAGAATCTCAGATAAGAAATAAATGTTGGAAATTTTAGCCCACTATATTATTACGTTTATCCACTCAACAAGTTACTTCGGAATCTTTGTACTAATGACTCTGGAATCTGCCCTAATCCCTATTCCATCGGAGGTAACCATGCCCTTTTCCGGGTTTTTGGCCTCAACCGGCGTACTTTCTGTTTGGCCAATCATCATCGTCGGCACAATAGCAAATTTAGTTGGATCCCTCATCGCCTATTATATTGGGTACTTGCTCGAAGAAACAGTTCTTTTGAAGATAATCAAAAAATATGGCAAATTTATATTGATCTCTGAACATGAATACCAAAGGGCAGACAAATGGTTCAAAAAGTACGGAGATAAGATTATCTTTATCTCCCGCCTTCTTCCGGGTATCAGAACTATTATCTCCCTTCCTGCAGGAATGTTTGAGATGGATATAAAAAAATTCGTAATCTACACTACGGCAGGTTGCTTAATCTGGTCTACGATTCTTACATATGCCGGTTTTTATCTGGGAGAAAATTGGCAATCATTAGAAGGTATTTATAGAAAATTCGAAATCATAATCGTGGTCCTCGTCGCAGTTGCAGTTATCTATTATTTGGAAAAACACCTCAAGATTTCAAAACTATTCAGAAAAAAATAACCTTCAAAAATTTTAAGCCAAATTAAGGCAAAAAAAATGAAAAAAATAACTAAACATTTTAACAGTCTTAAAAAGACTCACAGAGACTGGCTAATTCTTACTGCAATATTCACATTCGCAACCATAGTTCTTTATTCATTCATTTGGTTTTTTATGCCGGGAAAACTTGAAGTTGTTTACCAAAACTGGGACGGTCCGGTTTATGCTGTTATTGCAAAAACAGCCTACAACCCACAACAAATCACAAACCTTGGATGGTCAAATTTCAAAGAACCATTTGATTATGCCTCATCATTCCCCCTATACCCTTTATTTATAAGAATCTTCAGCTTCATCGGGTTATTCAGAGCAATGATATTGGTTAGCGTTTTATCATCTCTGGGGTGCATAATCGCTTTTTATGAACTTGTTAAAAAATATCAATTTAGTGCCAATCCCCTTCTTCTTTCAACAATTTTTATTTTTTTACCACCACGCTGGTTTATTTCAAGCCATATTGGCAGTTCCGAACCGCTTTTTATTTTATTTATAATTCTTTCGCTAAATTACTTTCTTGGTAAAAAATATTTCTTATCCGCAATGTTTCTGTTTTTTGCGCAGCTTACAAGAAGCCAGGGAATTCTTTTCTTCGCAGGATTTGGGTTCGCCCTACTCGTACCAATTATCAAAAATCATAAATTGGATATTTATTCCAAATTTAAAGAATTTATAAGTAAATTTATATATTATCTTCTTGGCCCAATCGCCCTACTTATAGTTTTCTCACTCTTTTACATTCAATATGGTAATTTCTTTGCTTTCTTTACAGCAATGAGTAAGTGGCACCAGATGGCCAACTACCCCTTCGAAGTTTTCGCTTCTTACCCAAGGCAAATTGTTCCTACATTTTGGTTGGAAGACCATTATTGGACATATTTTTTTGATGTCGCGACAATACTATTGCTATTTAGAAAAAAACTGGACTCACTCGCCTACATTGCAATCCTCTACTTTATTCCCCTAACCTTTGTCATACATATAGACATTTCCAGATACAACCTTCCTCTCGTTCCACTCAGCCTTATTGCTATTGATTCAAAGGCAAGCACAAAACTAATCCTGATTGCGACGCTTATACTACTGCCGGCTCTTCTTCTATACAGTGCAAACTTTATGCTCTGGAACCGTTAAAGTACAACAAATTATAGATTCTTTTTAAGAAATTCTATATTCCTGTCAACCACTGTTTGCCAACTGCCTTTAGTAAAATTATGGTCATCTCCAGGATATGTAAAATAAGAAACATCCTTACCCTTATTCTTCAAAGTTTTAACCAAAGTGTCACTCCAGGCAATCGGAACTGCCTCGTCCGCACTTCCTTGATGCAATTGAATTGGCGCATTTACTTTATCCAAATAATTTGTCAGTGAATAAAGTTCACTGTCATAATCTTTTTCAAAATCCGCAACAACCTTACGTAGCGCCTTCCCGTGATCATCAATATCATCCGTATAATAAAGAATAGAATAAGGAAAAGGCTTGGAAACAGGCGCCCATAAAACAGTGGGGTAACTTACACCTGTAATCTCCAGAGTTGTTAAGGCTACTTGTCCACCATTACTGTGTGCCCAAATGCCTATTTTACTTGAATCCACTCGCATGCTTAAACCAGCTTTATCAAGCGCAGAATTCAAATTGCCAACAGATTTAAGGACTGTTACCGCTGTGGTATAAGTTTCAAACCTTTCCTCCATAGCATTCCCACTTGGCATATCACTTTGCCCATAACCCAAAAAATCCGGTGCAACAGTAATAAAGCCTTTTTGGGCAAACACCTCTCCGGCTCTCCTTGTCCCATCTCCCGTTTGATATGTTGCCTGGTCAATATAGCCTCGATACATAACAATTATTGGATATATGCCATCCTTCTTTGGCAGATTTAACAAGCCACTTACCTTTTTACCGTTATCGTAAAAATAAAATATTCTGGAGGTAAAATCCTTTTCGTTTTTTAACTCCTGGCCGACTTCAATAGAACTTGAGGCAAATTTTCGTCCCGATAAAGCATCTATCGTATATTTATCCAAGGGTTTTTCCGTTTTTATATTTGGGAAAAGCTGACTGTTTGGGGTCCTCACATTGTTCTTATCACTCCACACAAAAAAAGCGATAATCGAGGCAACAACTACAACTAAAACAAAAATGGCAACTTTCACACTCACCTCATTATATCAAGCAAATTATTGTAATTTAATAAAAACTTATTGTAGTATTAGAAACTGAAAGACAAAAATGCCAAAATATAAAGAATATTTTAAAAGAATGATTGATGAAAACCAGAAGCTTTTCGAGGATTTTGGCCAGCTTCACCTCAAATACATGCGCGATACTAAAACCTACCAAAAGGAATTTAACGAAAAAGGTGCAGAAATACTCGATGTTATTCACAAATACGAAAACATGCTTTGTGCGCAAAGCGAAGGTGGCGGCTATGGAAAATACTCCGCTAATCTGGCAGATAAGTTCCACCAGATTATAAAAATCAATTTCCCCCGTATTGATTCCATAGGGCTGATAACAGAATAGACTGCTCTACCACTCAAACTTTGAAGAATTAAATCGCCAAGGAGCATCGATTACCACCACAAAACACTGCATCGATAAAAAAACGATGCTTCACAATATGTTCCAAGCCAAAAACTCTCTATTTATACTTAGATTTAAGCTGGAAAAGTATATAGAACCCGATTGCTGCCCCAATAACGCTAGTTATAGATATTCCAATTATTGCGGTAACAACACTTACCACCTGACTCCAAAAAAGTAAATTCCAACCTCCAATCTTTCCTGCCTTCAGGCCAGGATAAGCCATAAGCATCATAACGCTGGAAATTAACCAACCAACTGTCGCAATAATACCAAGACCATAGTGCGGAGCTGCTCCGCCTATTACTGCCAAAGGCGCAAGAAATGAAAGCACCCCCAATCCTCCGATAGAAAGTAATACTCCTAAAATACCAAAAACTAAAGCTATTACGGGTGTAATTTTGAAAATAGTATCAACCGCATTTGCAGGTAAAGGTGGCAATTTTTTAAACCACTCTTCCAGCATCGATTCCAATTGATTTGCCGAATTTTTTTTGTCCATTTATATCACCTCCTTTTTACAAACTGAGATAACAATAAACTAAAATTTAGGAATAATCAACGGTTACCAACAAACGATTAAAGAATACTAAAGCGCTGGTGCAACCAAAAAAGTGGCAGTTATCGTTAAAATATTGACAGCAGCCAGGATCATTATCAAGTTTTGATGCATTTCACGCTCGTGGTTTGTGTGTGGCTCAAACAAGCTTTCGCTTATCTCATCCAGAAGGGGTTCTTTAGCACTACTCATATTTATATCCAATTTAATTAAGACACAAAAACTTTTATCTTGTCAAATCAGCACGCACAAAATTCACCTTTGAACTATTTTCTAAAAAGAGTTAATATGAATTAAATGAAAAATCAAAAAGAAGTTGGTACCTTTGCCCTGTTTTTAATTGGCCTCGGAATTTTCACCTTTATAGTCTTTCACCTGACAGTCGGCTGGTTCACAATAGTCATGTCCTTATTCGTAGCAATCATTTTTGTACTAATCCTTCTCTACCCTGACGAGGAAAAACCAAAAAATAAATCCTAAATAACCGTTGTCACAAAATAAATAAAGAGAACACCTATGAGTGTCATCGAAATTGTATAAACACTTGAATGTTTTGAGTGTGCCTCAGGTAGTATTTCCGAAGCACCTATATATAGAAGGAAGCCAGCGAAAAACCCTAAATATAAAACAAGCACGTTTGCAGGTAGCCTAAAATAAAAAGTCGATACAACCCCCAAAACAGGCGTTAGGGCATCTACTAGCAACAGGCCGATTGCCTTTTTCTCACTGTTTTTGTGATTCAATACAAGAGATACAGTGTTCAAGCCATCCGAAAAATCGTGTGAAATAATCGCAATGGCAACCAATACACCAACGGCTGGAGAAACCTGAAAACCCAAACCTATACCCATACCGTCTAAAAATGAATGGCCCGCAAGAGCCAGTGCGGAAAAAACACCAACGGTCGGATGTTTGTGCAAACCGTACTCCTCTTCCTGTGAATGATGAATAAGAAGCAGTTTTTCAAAGATATGGAAAGCCAAAAATCCGACAACTAAGGCAATTAAAGGTCCTCTTGTGGATATATTTAATTCATTTATAAGGTTAAAAATCTCAGGCAGAATATCAAAAACCACAACAGCCAATAAAACACCAGCTGTAAAACCCAAAATAAGGTGCAGTTTGTCTTTATATTTTAATGCAACCAAGCCCCCAACAAATGTCGATAAAAAAGTGGCAATTGTAAACAAATAAATCATAACGTTCATTCTACAATGTTTTTATTCTCAATAGTAAATCTCCAAAGCTTGCGGGACCACTCACCTGCGTAATTTACTCCAATTCTCCTATAACGTTCTGTCTTGATCTTGCTCCCTCTATCTTCAAACCACAATCCGGATTTTATTTCAGCTTGCTTGCCGCTTAAAGATTTGTCTATTTTAAAATTTTTTGTCAATTTACCTGGCCCAGTGATACCGGCAACACCTCTTATCAATACCGCAGACGGGACACCCCTCTTTTGACAAACTACATTTAGCATAAAATACATCCCGTAAATAAAATAAATATAAAAAACTCCAGCTTTCCCAAACATAACTTCGTTTCTTTTTGTTTTGCCAAACCTTGCGTGGGATGCCAAATCCTCCGCCCCCGCATAAGCTTCCACTTCTGTGATCATTAAAGCTTGCCTGCTTTCTCCCATTTCCCTCACTAAATATTTACCGATAAGATCTCTTGCTACAACCTCCGGCTTACGTTCAAAAAATTTCAAAGGCAAAGATTTATTGTTCACTACTTTAAGTGGTGATCACTTTTTCGGATACAACAGATTTTACATAATCTTGGGCATCAAAGCCGGTTTTTGCAAACTCGTCTTTATGCTTGATAAGAAGCCAGGTGTCACGGGAACTTCCGGGCGGGAAACCTCTTGTTTTAACCAATGCAAATGACCCTTTCAACCTTTTCCCTCTCAAAAAAAATTTAACCTCTCCCTTTTCTATACCCTCAAACATAACCTTTTCCCCTTCTTTTTTATCAACAATCTGAACTCTGACTTTTTCGTCTTCCCTCTCAGGTATATATTCTCCCTCATCCCAAATGATAACTTGCCCGCCACCATATTGTCCTTTGGGAATTTCACCTTCAAAGTGCCGGTAATCTAAAGGATGGTCTTCTGTTTTCATTGCCAGCCGGCGGATACTGGAATCCAAACTCGGACCCTTTGGAATAGCCCAGCTTGGCATTACCCCATCAACCTCCAAACGAAAGTCATAATGAAGCGCCGTTGCTGCGTGTTTCTGTACCACGAAAAAAAGTTTATTTGGATGGGGTTTACCTTGGATAGACTTGCCTCCGAAGGGTTCCGGTGTTTCGCCCTTCAACCGCATCGACTTGTATTTTGCCAACTTATCCATGTTTACCCGTTGCATCTAATCCTAATAATTATAACTTATAACCGCCTGCTATAATAAAACCATGGAGACCGAAAATACGACACCAATCAAAGCGCCTACAAACAAACCAAAAGACAAACTAATAGGTTATTTATTGCTTATAATCGGCCTAATCGTAATAATTTCAACAGTCATCTGGGCAGTTTATGTATTTACAGGTAAAACAAAACCACCCTCCGTTTTTAACGTTGAGGCTCCTTCAATACCAATCCCCGGTTCAAATATATCTCTGGATACCTCAAGCCTGCCACCGGAAATTGCCAAATCTTTAAGCCAAAGCCCTCAAAAGTCTGCATCTTTTAAGATCCTTCCAGACAACGTTTTCTCTAATATATTAAACTTGGGAATTTTCTACCTCTTGGCAATGTTTGTTACCTCAACAGGCGCAAAAATAGCGTCTTTAGGTGTTCAGTTAATACGGGAAATCAAAGTGGATTTCAAAACTTAATGCGTTAAGATATAGTTAAATATATGGAAAGCAAATACCTGTTTTACGCCCAAATCATCCTGCTTCTACTACTCTTTTACTTTGGTGATTTCACACTGGTATTCGCAAGCATGCTTCTGGTTGTACCATTTACAATCGGTATTATTCTTGCGCTTTGGGCATATTACAACATGGGTTCAAAGGTATACTCTCCGTTCCCTGAGCCAAGAAAAAGTTCAAAAATAATCGAAGGTGGCCCCTACAAATATATCAGGCATCCGATGTATACAGGCCTATTACTAATATCGATAGTATTATTTCTCTCTAGAGCCAATTTCTTAAGCTTTTTTATCCTTGTCCTCTTCTTTTATGTCCTCAATGAAAAAGCCCAACTGGAAGAAAAATTTTTAACAAAACTGCACAGCCAGTACGCCGAATATGTCTCCAAGACAAAAATGTTCGTCCCGTTTTTGTACTAATAAACACAAACCTCACCCCCATCAAAACATCTAATTGTTTGATATAATACTTAGTTCTTATGGGAAACATTTGGAAAATAATCAAAATATCTAAACCCCTCCACAAAATCGCGGCTGTCATCGGGGTTTTGATCTTAATTACGGCATCACTTGAACTTGTCCCGCCAATTCTTTCCAAATTCATCGTAGACGAAATCGTAAACCAAATTCAGCATAACGGAGGAAGCCTAAGCCGATTAATAACCCTGCTCACAGTGAGTTTTCTTCTAAGTTTCCTTGGCGTTATTTTAACTACAGCCTCGGATAGAATCGGAGACCATTTCGCAGGCGAACTCAGAAAGTTTTTAACAGAAAAATTCTACGATAAAGTCCTGACCCTGCCACAATCATACTTTGACGGGGAAATTTCCGGCAAAATCGTCAACCAGCTAAACCGGGCTATCCAGACAATCCAAAATTTTATCAACGGGTCGACCAACTTTATGCTACCCACCCTACTGCAGAGTATTTTCACAATTGTAATTTTGGCCTACTACAACGTACCTATCGCAATTCTCGTTGCCGCACTTTTTCCTATTTACTTGTGGCTTTCCTTCTATTCAACCAAACGCTGGGGTCAACGTGAGGTGGAAAAGAATCAGTATGAAGACTTAAATCGGGGCCGTATTACCGAAGTTGTCACCAACATTAAGCTTGTTAAAAGCTTCAACAGCCAGCTTTCAGAATTTAAATTCATAGCCGAAAACCTTTCTACAATAAACAAAATTTATGCCCGTCAAAGCTGGACATTCCATATGTTCGATTTTGCGCGCAACTTTAGTTTAATCCTTATTATTCTTGGGATTTCCGTTGTCGCCTTTTACAATGCATTTACAGGGGCAATCACAATCGGTACATTAGTCTTAATTCTCCAACTTGTAAATCAGGCCCGTCGCCCTCTTTTTGCCATGAGTTTTATCCTCACGAACATTCAGCAGGCAGAAGCCGGCAGCAAAGAATATTTTGAAATATTGGAACTTCCTTCTGCCGAAAATTACAAAAAAAAGGAAACTTCAAAACCAATCACAAATCCACGAATAGAATTCAAAAACGTCGCGTTCAAATACGAAAAGTCCGAGATGGTTTTGACAGACGTTTCATTTAAGATCAATCCAAAAGAAAAAGTTGCATTGGTTGGGCATTCCGGTGGGGGCAAAACAACACTTATTAATTTAATCTGTAAATTTTACAATCCAACTTCCGGTGATATTTTGCTTTCCGGCAAAAACTATAAAACACTGTCTCACCAATTTGTCCGCAACAATATAGCACTCGTTTTTCAGGAAAGTGAACTTTTTTCAACTTCTATTGCCCAAAATGTTGCCTATGGCAAAACCGATGTCAAAAAAACAGAAATTCAAAAAGCCTTAAAACAGGCAAATGCCTGGGATTTCGTTCAAAAACTACCAAACGGAATGGAGAGTGAAGTTGGAGAACGGGGCGTTCGGCTTTCCGGTGGCCAAAAGCAGCGCATTCAAATCGCCCGCGCTATTTTAAAAAATTCACCGATTTTAATCTTGGACGAAGCAACATCATCACTCGATAGCAAAAGCGAGCACGAGGTCCAGATTGCTCTTGATAACTTGATGCGTGATAAACTAGTTATCATAATCGCCCACCGCTTCTCCACAATTCAAAATGTTAACAAGGTAATTGTTATCGACGAAGGCAGAGTCGTCGATTCGGGCAATCCGCAGGAGCTTTCAACCCACAAAGGCATCTACTCGGAACTCCTACACTACCAAATCGAAGGCAACAAAAAACTGCTGGAAAAGTTCGAGATATATTAAACTGTTGAAGCTAGAGTCTCTTCAGGTTTAGACAAACGCAAAGCTCTTTCGATTGATTCAATCACAAATTGCTCTTTGCCTAAACCAATAGCAAGTGTTGCCGCCACAGTTGCATCAAATTCCCTTTGAAATTCATTTACGCGTCTTGCATTTCCAGATCTTACGACCTCTTGGATAAGTACATCCCGCTCTAGGCAAGGCTTATCTGCTTGATGTGCATCTCCAAACTTGTCCTTGTGGCGTCGGTCTATATCTTTTATTTTTTTGATTGTATCAAATGCTTGTTGATACTCAGGAAAACCTTCTACCCAAGCTGCAAGTTCCCAAACCTTCCACCGCCAATCTTTTTTTAATACACCCATTAAATCTACAACATCCCCAGAATAGCTTTCCGATAAAGCTGCAAAAGCACTTTCAACTTCTTCAAAAGCCTGCCTAAAGTTTGGTCTTTGACTTGACTTCTCTTCAACGCTCAATCTAACTATATCTTGAACAGATGAAGTATCCACATTTGGAAGTAAATCCTGTCCCGGCTGAAGAAGAAAATCGCTCCAAACGTCAGTACAGGCACTAAAATGATCTCTGGAAGATGTGGCAAGTTGAATAAAGCTGGCGCCTGATTCTTTATTTAAAGCTGGTCTCTCTGCAGACATAATAGAAAAAAAGTATATTCATAAAATATTTCAAAGTCAAATTCATTCATCCCTAAAAATCGGATACGACTCCACAGGATCCGCCTCGAGTAGTACACCTTGACCTTTATTAAACCTACCCGTTCCAAACTCACCAAATGTTTCTCCAACCAAAAATCTTCTAAAATCCTCCTCTACCAGATATTGCGCTATTCTAGATGCATTACCTGCGATTCTTTGCACCTCATGAACCGCAATATCAAAATCACAAAATGCAAGATTATAAACATGCCCATACATGTTACCGTATTCATATTGAAAAGTTCTTTCTACATCTCTACGAAATCCATAATTTCGGTCAAGGATTTCTAAATATCTTGCAGCCTCCGGAAACGATGCAACAAGATCAATCTTTAATCTATCTCCAGCCATACTAACAGGCTGGCCAAAAACAAATAATTCTCCACCCGCATAGTGATCCGACCTGTCCTCCATTCTGTGTATCAATGCTTTAATTTCTTCTACTGCAACTGGATGCGCCACACCAAACTTTTTATAGTAATCACCGGCTTTTAGTCTAAGCTTTTCAGCCCAGGATTCACGACCATTTTGCAAATCTTCTTCCAGAAGCCCCAAGACATCTGTTGTAAATGCTGGCCAAGTCCAATCAAAAGTTCCGTCACCATTTTCATTTCTGTATTCCGAATCTACAAATCTATTTGCCCCATCAAACCTTAAATTTAAATGCGAATCAGGCTTTCCGTCCGTCCTTAAAACATCCAAGCCTATCAATGTTTCATCAGTTCTTTTAATGCAACACACTTCAATAAGACCAGAGCCTGAACCAAGAAGTGCAATATCCAAATTTCGACACACACCATCCCCCCTTTGAGACCTGCTTATTATGGTTTCTGCAAGCGTATTGGTGCCATAGTCAAAACGCTCGCTGCGCCTGTCATCTTTAGAAGCCAACTCAGAAATCGCATCAAGTGCCTGAAAGCGCTTTCCTCTTTCTTCACGCTCGTATTTTGGTACACCTAATTCAATCGGCATGGAAGGCAATATATTCCACAGAAGCTAAATTGTCAATAAAAAATTACTTCGCGAACAAAAAAACCGCATATTTATCATTAACTCCACCACAACCATCAGTCCAATCACCCAACATATTAGCCTTATGCCCTGGCGATTTGTCCCAACTCCATTCCACAAAATGGACCCCAGATAAGGGTCCGGAGGCAATATTTTCTCCATAAGATGTTTTTCCAAGTCCGCTTCCCTCAACAGCACTTTCAAAGCCACTATGACTAAAATTTTTGGTTACTTCAACTGCCCTCTTTGCAGCAATTTCACAAATCTTGGAATTAATATTAAGCGTGCTAAGTCCATGTTCCTTACGGTAGTTGTTCTGCGCGGTATTAAGATCGTCAACTGTGGTCATTTTTTCAGACACAGTGTTACAAATAACGTAAACGCCTTCATGGGCAGGGTCTGGTATCATTTTCCAGGGTTCGGTTATTCCTTTGCATAATTCACTTCTGGTGGCATCCGAAGGTGCACTCACTAAAACTTTCGGTGAAGGTGAGGGGCTACTTGCTAAAACTACAACTTTTTTTACCTTATTTGCATCAGCCTTTATGGTATTTTGCACACCCAAAGTTGCCGCTAAATCGGTTTTGATAACTACTGCTTCTCCCAAAACCCTAGGCATAACTTTAAAAGTTCTGTAGTTTTTCGAGTAACTAGCACCAATCATAAAAAAAGAGATTAAAAGGAGTACTAATAAGTGTAGTACAAATGGGGCTTTTAGAATCTTTTTGAAGTCAAACTTACTTACAATCTTCAACATAATCCATTATATATATGGATATGAAAATGGAAAGAGGCCATTTTGCTATCTTGTGCCACACAAACCTGGTTTGATATAATTATTACATACTTCTTTTTTCCACTTTTCCCAAAAAGTAATCAGCTCAACAATATTAGCTATATTTCGACATAAATTTGCTCAAAATCACCAAAAAAGCACCACATTAGCCTAATAATTTTGCAAAAATGGGCTGTTTTAGGATTTAAACTAATTTTTTTAAATAGAAACCACCGTATAATTGATACTTGAGGCACAAAAAAACCTAAAACTTTAGACTTTCAGGTATAACTCTACCGTCAGTTTTTAAGCTTACACCACTTGGTTTTGAAATAATAATGTCCCTGTTTTGCCCACATTGCTCTCCTCCCCTAATTTCTACAACCCCAGCATCACCTATCTCAACTTGATAAAAGTTTCTTTTACCCCTCAACCTCATAAGCCCTGCTATTACTACCACTCCGTCATGTGCTTCCTTACCATACACTTTCGGTCCAACAGTCTTGCGAACAATTACGTTATTGCTCTCATCACCAACAAGAACAAATTGTTGCGGAGCTAAATTCACAGTTATTCCGCGAGCCCTCCTAATTTCGCTAGCCTCACGTTGTGCCTCCAAAGAAGGCATAATGTCAGTCCTGCGAACATCTTGTTCTAACATTGTCATAATTTTTCACCTCCCTCCAAAAAGTCACCAAAAAAACCGCCGGTGGTTTCTCGCCTCGTGCGGTTTTATTTGAATGTACTAATTTATTTTAAACTAAAGTGAAGCTAAAATGTAACCCCTTAAACACTATCGGCAGCATGACTCAATATTAAATATGCCCACATCCAATTTTCTACATGCTGACTTCCAACAACTTCGTCTTTAACTACACCATCCAAAAATTCCTGTACATACAATCCGTACCTTTTCTTGGCAAAATCCGCAGCTCCTTGCATTGTCATATTTTGTACCAAGGTAGCATTGGCTCTATCTCCTGTTGAACTAAAATTAGCAGAAAGGCTATCCACAAAATTATCAAATCTTTCATTTACAACTGCAAATATATCCACTCCCGAATCACTGTTTTCGTTACCGATACTCAAAAAAGACATTGTGGTAATAAAGCCGTCATAGAATACCTCCTCAATATTTTTAAAGGCATAATCAGGGTCTACAGGAGAATATAACTCATCGACCCGCACATCTGGAACACCTGCAAGTTCGCGATGTCTTTTTAGTACTCGCAACTCCAAGTCAAACAAATCTCCTCTCAGCTCTTGTCGAGCCTGACTATAAATATCACTCTCTCTCATATTCCCAACAAAAAACGGCCTTACGGTCGTTTAAGTTCCAGAAATTATAGCAAACTAGATCTCAATAAGCAAACTACTATGCTAAGCTGTAATACCTTGAGACCTTTTTCGCCTGGCCTCAACTTCGTCCAAAACAATTTTCCTTATTCTGATATTTTTAGGGGTGACTTCAACCAGTTCTGTTTCGTCTATATATTCAAGCGCATCCTCAAGGCCCATAATCTTTGGTGTATCAAAATGGTCAGTTGTCCCATCACCTTTGCTGCGCATATTCGAAAGCTGCTTTTCCCGGCACACATTAACATGGATATCTTCGCTTCTGGAGTTTTGTCCAACAACCTGTCCTTTATAAACAGGAACGCCCGGACCAATAAACATTATTCCTCTTTCCTGGCTATTAACCAAGCCGTAAGTGCTTGTTGTACCTGTTTCATGGGCTACGAGTGACCCGCGGTCTCGCCCGTGCAAGAACCCGTTATCCTTCCTAAATTCCAAAAAGTTAGTGTTTATAATTCCCATCCCTTTAGAATCGGTCATCAGTTCGCTTCTGTATCCGAAAAGTTCCCTCGTAGAAATAATAAATTCCATAAACGCCGTACCATTTTCCACTTTCATATCTGCAACTTCCGCATGCCTCTCCCCCATTTTTGACATCACAGAACCACTGTATTGTTCTGGAACCTCAATAAAAACCCGCTCAAATGGGATCATCTTAACTCCATCAACCGTCTTTGTAATTACTTGTGGCCGAGAAACAGAGAATTCATAACCTTCCCGCCTCAACCTTTCTATCAAAATAGCCAAATGCAGCTCTCCGCGGCCGGAAACTATCCAGTCTCCTTTTGGACCATCCTCCACTCTTAGTGCAACATCTGTCTCCAGTTCCCGGAAGAGCCTGTCTCTTACCTGTCTTGATGTTTTAAACTCCCCTTCGCGCCCTGCAAATGGAGATGAATTAACCATAAAGTGCATCCTAATTGTTGGTTCCTCAATACCTATAATTGGTAGCGCCTGCGGATTTACCGAATCTGCAATCGTATCTCCGATGGTGACATCAGAAATTCCGGAAAGAGCAGCAATATCTCCCGCCTCTACCTCACTTACCTCTTGTTTGGAAAGCCCAACAAATGTAAACAGAGAGGTGATTTTAGCCTTCTTCTTCTCTCCGGATCTGTTTATATGCATAACATCACCACCACTTACCAACTTACCGGCAGTTACCCTTCCGATTGCAATTCTTCCCCTATGGACATCACCGGTAATATTTGAAACCAGCATTTGAAGTGGTTTTTCTAAATCAGCTTGTGGGGCAGGAATATATTCCAAAATCGCATCAAAAATTGGGGTAATATCTGTCATTTTCGAGATATCCGCTTCAAAACCCGCCTTTCCTTCTTTTGCACTTGCATAAACTGTCGGGAAAATTGCAGTATCTTCGTCTGCCCCAAGTTCTATAAATAAATCAAAAACCTCGTTTATAACTTCTCCGAGCCTCGCGTCTTGCCTGTCTATCTTGTTTACAACAACAATTATTTTATGTTTCATCTTTAAAGCTTGACGAAGCACAAACCTTGTTTGCGGCATTGGACCCTCTTTGGCATCTACCAAAAGCAAGCAGCCATCTGCCATCGATAAAACCCTCTCTACTTCTCCACCAAAATCGGCATGGCCAGGTGTATCAATAATATTAATTTTGGTATCGTTAAAAATTACACTGGCATTTTTAGAAAAAATAGTAATTCCCCGTTCTCGCTCTAACTCATTACTGTCCATAATAAGGATGCCAGTATCATCTTTTCTTAACTGTGTTTTGCTTTGCGTGAGAAGTGCGTCCACTAGAGTAGTTTTACCGTGGTCTACGTGAGCAATAATGGCAACGTTCCTTATGTTTGTCATGAGTATGAAAAAGCCGCACCTTGTCTGCGGCTATAGGCCTATTATAGCAGAATCAATCGGAAAAAGTCAGTAAGTAGATCTTTATGGTTCAAGCAGCATTAGGATATCTTCGTCTTATATAATCATCCAACTGAATTATAGCTTCCCTCCCAGAAAAAACGTCTTTCTGAATCGGCTGAAAATCCAAACGTTGAAAAGCAGCCTGCGTAACAGCCGGCCAGGCTACAGTTGCATCGACTAAAACCTCACTCGTAGTAGCATCCTTAACAAATTTTCTCCATGATTTTCCTTCCTGATACGTACAACCGGAAAGTCCCCCCAATCCAACTGGCTCAGGTGTAATTCTCATACCGTATGTATACATTGGTGCTTTAATCGGCACATAGTTAGGATCAGCTTGCTTCAAATGTATCTCCCTACTCTCAATGTACGGCCCCACCTGCTGAGCCCAATTTCGCGGCACACCTCCACCAATTGTAAAAATACCTAATTTTTTACCTCGAAGCGCCTGCGTCACAATCAATTCCGAAAAATATGTAAGATCGTAAAAATCATTGTAATTTATTTCTTTTTGACCCAAATGATAACGAATGTCGTTGCCTATCTGAAAGTTTAATCCAAGTTCAGAATCGCTATTTGCTGGAACAAACACAGGCACATTATGTTCAAAACAACTTTTCAAAATTCCAGGGTCAGGAGTATTCTCGTGCAGATATCTGCCAATTTCTCGATTTATTACCCTACTACAAAGCGTCTTCGTGGGATCCATTTTATCGATAACTCTATCGAAAATTTCCTCTACTTTATCGAAGTTAATTTCAGGTTCAAGTGCTGTATATATTCTGTTCAGCTGCAAATCCTGAAGCTGTTCATCGGTTAAATCATCCCGCGCTTCGTAATGCTTCATGCCGGCTGAAACAACCAATCCATGTGCCATAAGTGCACCTGTAGAAACTATCGCTTGCACCATATTTAAATCCACCATTTCGCACATAATCAAACTCATCTTTGCAGCAGTCATCGCACCCGAAACAGTCATAACTACAAAAGTGTCTTTATCTGTGACCATTTCCATAAAAGTCTCCACAGATTTACCCATATTCCCACCTTCAAAAGAAGACTTTGCCAACTCTCTCATGAAATCATCTACCGTATGTACGTTTCTTGGATTGTATTCTTCGAGCGCGCGAAGACCCATCTCTTCCGGAGTTAATCTAGGAGTTTGTGGAACCTGTTCTTGTGGCACGACAGAATTTATAGACTTTTATACATAAATAGTCAAGAAGAAATTTTGATTTACCTGGGTTTTTTTACCAACTTTGCGACGTAAACAATTTGCAAAAGCTCCCCGTCATCGCCTTCAATTTCCGTGATTCCGGAAAGCCTATTGTATTCCCCAAGATAATCGGACAATGCCTCTTTTAATTCTTTAAGTTCAGAAGTCAAAACCTTAACGTTTGTAGCAATTTGCGCAACTTGCGGTTGTTTTAAAATCTGTGCCTTTGTTGCAGCTTTAACTTTATTTGCCTCTTTTGCTGCGTCTGCATGCTCGCGGTAAGTGGTGTCATTTTCAAAAGCATCTTTGAGCATTTCTCTAGCTTCCGTAAGGTCTGCAGAAATTTTAGCAATTTGGGAATTATTATTTTTGATCATTCCCTCAAGCTTCATAACCATGTCAGCATCTGTCGTACCTCCATCACCAACAGATTCCACTTGCTCTACAACTTCTCCCTCAACAACTTCGGGTTCAACCTGTGTAGATACTTTTGTTTCGTCGTCCACCATCCTGTAAATCATAATGAATATCAATAACAAAAAACAAGGCCTTGACTTCTAAACCAAGGTCTAAGCAAGTTTGTATCTTCCCTCAGAATTATCTTTCCCCGAAGCCACTCTCGCTGCAATTTTTATCAACTTCAGGTCTTTTAATTTTCCCCGATTTGCACGGGCGATAATAGGATTAGGTTCTCTTTCCATTTCTCTAATTTGACCGCCTAAAATTACAAAAACGGCATCTGCCGATATGCGCTCCATCAAAGCAGCATCTTCCCTATTTCCTATTGATCTAAAATTAGTAACATTATCTCTTCTAAAAGCATTCAATCTTCCCGGAAAATCACCTGCTGCTAAATCATTAGGCTTTCTGTCTCCAGAAAGCAATTCATCTACAAATTGCATTATATAAGGCTTCAGCGCTTCCAATTCTCGTTGCAACTCAACTTCCGACTTCCTGCTTACAGGTATCGAATCCAGTGTCGTCTCCAGCTCATCTTCCATTTGCCAATTATACAAAACCTGCTGAATAATTTATAATGTAAATGTGAAACCGTTTTCTATCCTTACAAACTGGATACTTTCGGCATTAACAATTCTTCTGATATCCCAGTACGTTAAGGGTTTCTATGTCGACTCACTCCAAACAGCTTTTATAGTCGCTCTGTTTCTTGGTATTTTCAACGCCTTTGTCAAACCGGTCTTGGTTATCCTTACATTGCCAATAAATATCCTCACACTTGGTCTATTTACCTTTGTTATCAACGCAATACTAATCATGGCAACAGATTATTTTGTTAAAGGTTTCACCGTTACCAGTTTTACCCCGGCACTTGTAGCAGCCGTTATTTTGTGGCTGATAAACATAATAATCTCCAAACTCGCTTTCCCCGTAAAAATGGGCAAAGATATTTAAATACTTGCATCCTTGATTTCTAGTGGTAGAATACTACCTGCTGCCCGCATAAATAAATGCGAAGCCTCAAAATCATTATCCCTGCCATTCTTGTTTTCCTGCTTATAGTCGGTGGAATTTATACTATTTATCAATCACAGATAGCCCCAAAAATAGATTTAGGCATCACAACCGTACCTTCACCCCCAAAAAATAATTTTCCGGAGTCCTCTGCAAGTGCGAAACCACAAACCAAAAACAACACAAGCGTTACTAATCAGCCATCAACAGGACCGGACGACGAACTTGCAATTCAAAATATTGGCATTCATGTAAATAACCTCAACCAAGATCAAAAAATTACTTCGCCCCTAATAGTCAAAGGTGTCGCCAACGTTACATCCCAAACTATCACCATAAAAGTATATGACAAAACCGGAAATACTTTAGGTCAGGGTAAAGCATCAGCTTGCGTAAGCCTCACCGGCTGTAATTTTGAAGCTTCAGTTGTCTTTCAAAAATCCCCAATGCAAACGGGCTATATAGAAATTTATTCCCCTTCCACACTAGACGGCAAACAACTATACCTGCAAACTTTCTCTGTCAATTTCTAGAAAATAATTCTTGCAACCAAAAGACAATCGCGTTAGACTTTAAAAACAGTGCCCTTAAAAAACGACTACAATATAAAGGATAATCCCACCATTTTTGTTATTTTCGGTGCAACCGGAGACCTCTCCCGAAAAAAAATTTTTCCTTCGTTATACGAACTGTCAAAAAACAGCCTACTTCCGGATAAAATTAAGATAATAGCCGCAGCCAGAAGTGATTTCACGAATGAAGGTTTCCGCAAAAGTCTTGAAGAAAATATTCCAAAATTACAATCCGACGCCTGGAAAAAATTTTCCCAATACATTGAATACTTCAAGTGCGATATCGAAAAAAATATTGATCTTGATAAATTTTCAACATTTCTAAACTCGGCAGAAAAAGAAATCGGCACCTGCACCCAAAGAATCTATTATCTTTCCATCTCACCATATATTTATGCCGAAGCATTCGAAAACCTCGGCCAAACAAACCTTAATAAAGGTTGTCAAAGCCATACTAAGCCGGCGAGGATAGTAATTGAAAAACCCTTCGGATACAGCCTTAAAAGCGCACAACTACTAAACGAAAAATTAGAGCATTATTTTTCCCAGGAACAAATTTACAGGATCGACCACGTTCTTGGCAAAGAAACGGTTCAAAACATTTTTGCGTTTCGTTTCGGTAACGAAATTTTTGAACCGATTTGGAACAAAGATTACATCGACAACGTTCAAATAACCTACGCAGAATATGTCGGCGTGGAAAAACGTGGTGACTACTATGATAAATCCGGTGCACTCAGGGACATCACACAAAACCATCTATTGCAGCTTCTCACGCTTGTCACCATGGAAGAGCCTACACATTTTGAACAAATGGCGATAAGGGATAAAAAATTGGAAATATTAAGAGCAATCAGAAAAATGACCCCCGCGGAGGTATTAAGAAACACTGTCCGGGGTCAGTACGAAGGATACAAAAAAGAAGAAAAAATTGCACCGAACTCCCAAACAGAAACATACGCCCTCACCAAGCTTTTTATTGATAACAAAAGATGGCAAGGAGTCCCGTTTTATCTCAGAACGGGGAAAAGACTAACCGGAAAAGTAACCTCAATCATTATTTCTTTTAAGGATAGTGGCCATGAACTCTTTCAAAATTATTGGGATAAACCGCTTCCAAACCATATTACAATCCAAATAGAACCTAACGAAGGCATAGGCATCAGGCTTGTTGCCAAAAAACCAGGCCTCACAACCCAACTTGAACCTGTTGACATGGAATTTTGCTACAAAACTTCGTTTAACCAACCGCGGCCGGATGCTTACGAGAGACTTCTGATGGACATTATTGTTGGAGACCAAACTTTATTTATTGGACAGGTCGGTCAAAGTTGGAAAATAATTGACCCCATTCGCGAAGTTTGGGACAGCAACAAGCCAAATTTGGCAATATACAAACCGGGAACCTGGGGACCCCAAGAAGCAGAAGACCTAATCAAGGAAGATGGTCGCGAGTGGCTAGCTCCGCTTCTTACAATTTGCAAGATCTAGGGAATTGGCTGTCGAAAAGAATCACAGGTTTTCTGTGCCTTGTTTCTGTTTCCCACCGAATTTGGTCTTCAACGTTTCTGCCTTCGATCCGATTAATTACAATATCAATCCTACGCGTATCTTCTGTCTCATTAGGCTCAATTGTAAATCTTATATCATTGTGCCTGTCTAACTCGTCCTCAATCCTAACAAAATCATGGCAATCAGGATCAAATGAAACCCTGCCCATATGCCAATTGTTGCCTGTTCTTTGCATAAACTTTAAACTGCTTCCTCTCAAATGGCCGTCAACTGCCTGCTCCATTCTCCCAACAGAAACTTCCTGTATATGACTTCCTGTGGGCGCGTCTATTACCAAACGCAAATCAATATGCCTGGGTAAGTCGGTTAAATGATCAAACGAATCCGCAAAATCTCCAGCCAAAAACATTACCCAATGTACTCCGCGAAGCCCGTCATACTTCCCCCCATCCAACGCAAAGATTAAATCATGAATTACGGATAATTCACTCGGTGTAACCAAGCGCATAAATAGCTCTTGTCTTCCGATATATTTTTCTTCTTCCCTTTCTCTCATATATTTTTAAAATTTAAGCATTCAAACCAACAAAAAACTGCTCTTTTATAAGCAGCTTATTTTCTAAATTGTACTAAATTAAGGCAAAAGAGTCAAAAATTTAAACTATTAAACTAATTACAATTAGATCCACCCCTTTGATATAAGGACATCTCAAGTTGTGCTGTTGCAGCACTAATTACGCCACGAGGCGGACCTGTGCGCCAGAACTGTGTAGAGTCAGCACTTGGTGTCCTGTCATAAAACATTCCGTCTGTAAAATTAGGATCACTCGTTAACCCCATTTGATATCCATAATGGGTGTCATAAGAAAATCCCGCCGCATTAGCAGGACCTCCTTTTTTGGTCCCAGAGTAAGCAAACACCGCTTGTGCATCGGAACCAGTAATTACGCGGTCCATTTTTGGTCTGCCGGGATCACTAGCAGGCAAATTCCAATTTGTCGCACTGATTGCCGGAACAGGCACATCCCAAAAATCCCATCTATTATTAAGGTCTCTTTGCCCCCCTAATTTCCAATCATTCCCGGCTTCCTTAACATCAGAACAACCATCTAAGTCAGAATCTACAACAGGTTTTGGCGATGTAATCCCTGAAGGAACATTAAATTTAACAGTGTTGGATACTGCAGAAGTTGCAAAAACCAGTTTTGCCGTATAATCACCACTTTTTGCAGAAGGCCATACAACGAATCCCCTTCCACTTGGAATAGGGCCACTATCATAAACAGTCGTCCTTAATACAGTGCTGGCACTTTCTACAATAAGAGAAATATTTCCATTTGATACTGGGTTAAAGGTAAAATTCACACCATTGGCTGTACTAATAGTTGGCTGGTTAAGGGTCCATGAATTACTTGTAGGCACGTCAGCCGTCTTTGCTGTAGTGTTTTGAATAATCATTCCGCCTGTACAAACAGGTGAACACACAATCATCCTGTAAATTGTCGAAGGGAGTAAATTGGTTGCAACAAACATATTATTGTTAACTAAGCCTTTTACACATTTAACACCAGCGTTAGCACATGAACCAGAGGAGTCAGGAAAAACATTCACTTCATATTTCCAGCTCCAATTGGCAACTGCCCTTCCATCGGGGGTTGCAATTGTTGTACCGCTTTGCAAAACAGGGCCATTTGCAGAACTTACCTTTACCGTAAACCTGACTGTAGAACCTGGCCAATAAATATTCGCAGCTGTTGAACATGTTGAATTTGCTGAAAAACAAACTGCACTTTTATTGTTAACATCCGCAAAAATAGCATAACCTATAGGCATTCCCCAACTAACAGAAAGCGATGGAGCTGGTGTCGGGGTCGGCGCTTGCGGAGTTAGCGCAAAGGGAGTTTTACCCGGATTGTTAGCAATTACTGCCCAAACTGCAATACCAACAAGGACTATAATCAAAAGTGCAAAAAGTAAAAGCGAATTCTTAGGTTTTAACCTAGATTTTTGGGAACGCACAACCTTTCTTTTGGCAGCTTTTTTCACAGGTACAACTCAAGTATTTATCAGCAATTAGTCTACTGTCAAGCCCTAAACACAAAAGAGAAGCTATTGGGAGCAAAACTTAGGATCAACAGAAGAAACAGATGCGGGAACTGTCAAGGCAACGAGAAACAAATACAAAACACCAGCTGTCCTACTCTAACCTTATTTTTAAAAATATTTCAATATTCATCGACATCTAAATATATACCAATTTACAAACCAGACGGCCAATTGCTTTTTATTGCATCGGCATTAATTGTATGGGAATATTCTCCAGAAACCGGTTTCACATAACTTTCTTTTGTCAAAACCATACTAAAGTTCCTCCAATTACCAGTTAAGTATTTAAATTTCCCAAGGCCGATCTGGGCATTATTCGGATATGGCGCAGTCGCACTTTGCCACCAATCCCCTCCCACATCCATCAATAGTTTTGCCTTACCTGTATCATCTGGTAAATTCGCTTTATCAACAATTAGTCTGGCTTCCCCCGTAACAAAAGCGCCTAGAACATCAGAATTATCATATGTTGCCCTTTCTCCTGCCGCATAAAAATGGGCAAGCATATTGGGCTTCGGCTTTATCGACTGACCAGTGGATTCATTTCGAACATTAAAAGAACAATCCGTATCTTTCCAATCCCCCGAATAGTAACAACCTGCTATATTCCCTTGTGACTGGATCAGTTTCCATTTTCCTGTACTTTTTAAAAGCACGTAGGCCTTTATATTGGCAACCTGCACCCTTGTATTTGTAGCTGGATTTCCAGCGCAATCGGCATAAATCGTTCCCCAATATGTTATAGCATTATATCCGTTTGGAGGAATTGGATTGTCTGCTTCCGGCTGTCTGTTCCAGGAAAAAGCTTTCGGTTGCCCCTCAAGACAACCCTCGTGATAACCGGTCATATCACCGACAATCACGTCGATAGTATTTACGTTTACGGATTTCGTAGGAACGCTAGAGGGTTCAGGCTTTGAATAATCAGTTACATCGGGAGATATCAAAATACTGTTTATTGCCCTTGAATCGTTCGTCACAGAAATGTTTGGGGAATTATCTCGAAAATAAAAAATTGCAGCGATAATAATAATCGCCGGAACTAAAATAAATAACAGAAACAGTGCAGATTTAATCACTTTTTCTTTACATCATGTCCGCCAAAAGCAATTCGCAGCGACCCTATCAATCTGGCAGCAAAAGACTTCTGGATTTTTTCATCTGTTTCGGATTCCCGCCTTATCTCAAGTGACCTTTGTATCACTTCAATAGGCAAATCGTGTTCTCTTGCATAATCAACAGTCCAAACGGTTTCACCGGAAGCGCTTCCAATAACACCTGCAACTTTTTCCATTTTTGGGTCATTTCCCAAAGCTTCGATAGTCCTCTCCATCATAAAACCAGAAATAAGTGTGCCTTTCTGGTAAAGTCTGCTGACCTTTTCAAGATCCAATGTGTAAGGTGATTTCTCAAGCACCCCAAAACCTTCTCCGATTGCCTGCATATAACCGTATTCAATCGCATTATGAACCATCTTTACAAAATGTCCCGCACCGCCTTCTCCAAAATATTCATGTCCGCCACCGGGTTTTGCCAAAGAATCCAAAATCGGCTTAATTTCCTCATAAGCACTTTTATCTCCTCCAGCCATCATAGGATAACCGGCAGTTCTGGCAATCACACCGCCCGAAACCCCTATTCCTAAAAATTTTACGTTTCTCTCTTTAAACTTTTTATATTCAACTTCTGTATCCGAAAATCTTGAATTTCCTCCGTCTATAACAATATCGCCTTCTTCGGCATATTTTCCAACTTCTGCCAAAACCTCTTTCGTTGCATCTCCAGCCGGCACCATAGACCAGACAACTCTAGGTTTCTCTAGCTTTTCTACAAGATTTTTTATTGAATCGGCAGATATTATTTGAGATTTGTATGTCTCATTCTCTGATATCAGATCATCTATCTTCTCTTTAGTCCTGTTCCAAACCACAACCTCATGACCTTCACTAAGAAGCTTGGAAACCATCCTATTTCCCATTTTTCCGAGGCCTATAAATCCTAGTCGCATCACGACTCCTCCCTAACCCGAGGAAAAATATGAGATGAGCATCCATATGCGAATGCTAATATCTTTCCAAGACCGATGAATCCAATTTTCATAAATTAATTAAAGCACAATGTCAGTAACTACAAAAGTTTTAACAGAAAACAATCTGTAGAATATAGCCGGATACTTTTCTAAATCGCTTTCCTTATCATTAAGCATAATCTGCAACGATTCTTTTTTCTCCTGTCCGAACATTAAAACAACAAAATTTGTAAATTTTTCGAGAGCTTTTATCGTAATCGTTATCCTATTTGGAAATTTATCATAAACAATATCACTGACAACATAATCATTAGCCTTCACGGCCTTACTGTTTGGAAATATCCCAGCAGTATGCACATTTACTCCTAATCCCATAACACCAACCCTTTTTGGGAACTTTTCAAACAATTGGGCAATCACATCACCATAAAGTTTTGCCGTTTCCTCAAAACTTTTTCCACACAACACTTTCAGGCTTTCGATGCAATGTTTGTCCGCAAACTCCTTAATACCTGCATCCATAAGCAACTTTTCGTTGCTATCTTCGTGGAAAGGCTCACCATACCGTTCATCCACAACACAAATTGCACCGGGTATAATATCATCCGGTCTGACTAACATCGTTTGATAATCCATAGATGTCCCACCGGAAAGAGCTAAAAGAGTTTTGTTGTCGACTATTTTTTTAAGAATTTCGTGGGCTTTAATCTGTCCCTCTGCTTTGTCTTTTACTTTGACAACCTCAATCATTTAAGACTTGTTTTCCACTTAGTTCCATCAGGAGTATCCTCAAGCTCAATTCCCATCTTTTCGAGCTTCGAGCGTATCTTGTCAGCATTCTCATAATCCCCAGCCAAACGAAACTGTAATCTTTTTTCTATAAGTTCATGCACTTCCTCTGAAACTTCTGATTTCTTAATTTTATCCAGCCCCAATCCCAACACCTCATCCATCACTAAAATAGACCGGTGTTTTGCAGAAGAAGGACAATCATCACGAACCAAATTCCACATAATAGCTACCGCTTTTGGCATATCAAGATCCTCAGAAATCGCCTTTTTAAAATTAATCTCATAATCCGCACATCCAATTTTAGGGTCGTCCCATCCGGCAACTTCAGCCCTTAAGTTGTTCAAAGCATTTTGTGCTGACTGCAAACTCTCCCATGTAAAATTCAACTTAGATCTGTAATGTGCCGTTAAAAATAAATACCGAAGTGCCAGCGGGTCAAATCCTTTTTTAATAACATCTCCAAGCGTAAAAATATTCTTGTCCCTCTTTGCCATCTTTGCGCCATCAACCAACAAGTGTTCCCCCTCCATCCAAACATTCACAAATTTCTTGCCCGTTGCCGCTTCACTTTGGGCAATCTCGTTTTCGTGATGAGGAAAGAGGAGATCGATTGCTCCTGCATGGATATCAAAAGTTTCTCCTAGTTCATTCATACTCATTGCCGAACACTCTATATGCCAACCCGGCCTGCCTTCTCCAAACGGAGCAGACCAACCTGGTTCACCCTCCCTTTTAAACTTCCAAAGTGCAAAATCCGTCCAACTTTCCTTGTCGTATTCATCACTGGAAACACGCGCTCCTTTTTTTAAATCCCGTTTCTCAAGCTGGGATAATTTGCCATAATTTTTAAATTTTTCAACCGAAAAATAAACCCCATCCTCACCTTTATATGCAAAACCTTTATCAAGAAGCTTTTCAATGAGCTTAATCATCGAATCAATCGAAGCTGTGGCTCTAGGATAAAGATCTGCCCGTAAAATATTTAGTTTTTCCAGATCTTCGAAAAAAGCGTAAGAATATTTGTTGGTTAAATCGTTAATGGGAATTTTCAACTCTTGCGCCTTTTTAATTACCTTATCGTCTATATCTGTTAGATTCATTATGTGCTTAACACCAAAGCCGCCAAACACCAAAACCCGCTTTAGGATGTCTTCAAAAACAAACGTTCGCCAATTACCGATATGCACATAGTCATAAACCGTCGGGCCACAGGTATACAAACCCACAATATCGCCTATGGGTTTAAAATCCTCGGTTTGTCTTGTCAAATAATTAAAAAGTTTAAGAGGCATTTTAGGCATTCAAATTGAAGCTAATTGTAACATAACTACTCTGCACCATAATTTCGCCCCGTCTCGGCACTTCCCTTGCCCATTGCAATAGCAACATCCTGCTGTGTTGCCCGTTTTGTATTTAACTCCTGGATTTTTTTGGTCTCTTCCTGTGCAACTTCTTGTTGTTTGGCTTGTTCTTCCCTTTGCCTTTTTGCCCGATGCTCATCATAAATCGCTTGCACTCTTGCCCTAGTTTCCAAATAAGCCTGGTTGTCTAATTCTTTAGAAGCTTCCTGTTTTTGGGCAAGCTGATCATCAGTCATACTAGCAGATGCATTATTCCCGCCAAAAATTTGCCTTAAGACATCAGAGCCAAAACCCTTAGCACCGCTGATAGCCTGCGATTTTGCTTGTCGGACATGTACTCCTGCCTCAGTGGCAAGATCGGCAGCAATATCCATAATTTAATTGTACAAGATTTAAGCCACAAAGGTATCAAATACACCCTCAAACAACCTTTGATGTTTTTATTTAGAAGTCTTTTCGCCCTTCAAGCGCCCGCCTCAAAGTCACTTCATCAGCATATTCCAGTTCCGCCCCAATCGGGATGCCTCTGGCAATCCTGGTAGTTTTAATCCCAAGCGGTTTTATAAGCCTTTGGATATACATAGCTGTCGCTTCACCCTCCATGGAAGGATTAGTAGCCATAATTACCTCTTTAACCGTACCGTCTTTAAGGCGTGGCAATAACTGGCCAATTCTCAGTTCTTCCGGTCCAATATTTTCAAGTGGTGCGATAACTCCATGTAAAACATGGTAAACACCATTGAAGCTCCCGCTTTTATCCACCGCAAAAACATCCAGAGGATCCTCAACGATACATATTATGGATTTATCCCTGTCATCGTCAGAACAGATATCACAGGGGCTAATTTCGGTTACATTCTGGCAGATTGTGCAGATCTTTGTTTTCTTTTTCAGGTCCAACGCTGCAAGGCCGATACTTTCAGCCAAACCGTCAGGAGCATGCAAAAGATAATATGTTAAACGCGCTGCCGTCTTCGGCCCAATCCCCGGCAAAGATTCAAACGCCTCTATCATCGCGGAAACACTTTTAGGAACTTTCATTTAAAGAAGTATATCAATTAGGGAGAATCAAAGTGAACCTTTAGCTTCCGCCAAGCATTCCTTTGAGGCTATCAAAACCACCCATTTGCTGCATCTTTTTTGCAGCCTCTTTTTGGCTTTCTTTTATCGCTTCATTCATCGCTTCAACAACATCCGAGTCACTTTTGCCGTTAACATCAATAGAAACAACTCTTTGCGCCAGAGTGATCTTAACCTTAACACCTCTTTTGTCCACTTCTACAGTTTCTGCATCCAAAGTTCTCTGCATTGCCATTGCGTCATCACGCATTTTCTTTAGTTCTTTTAACTGCTGAAGCTTGTCAAACATACCCATAAATACTAACTTCGATCAGGTAAAAAGTCAATTTCTTGAATAAAAAATATTTTAAGAATAAAATAATCGTAGTGAAAGTAACGATTACCGCAATTCACTTAACTAACCCCCAAAAAGCAAAGGACTACGCCAAAATTAAAGTTGAAAAACTTCCAAAATATAATTCCCAAATTAATAACTTGGAAGTACGGCTAATAGGGTCACAAAGCCACAGAAATAAAAACACAGATTATAGTTGCGAAATTAAAATAACTCTTCCGGGTCACGATTTAGAAGTAAAAGACAATGCTAGCTCAATCGAAGCTGCAATCGACAAAGCGGAAGAACGCGCAAAAAGGTTGCTTGTAAAAAATAAAGAGAAGCACATTTCTAAGGAGCACAAGAAGGGCATACTAAATAAATTAGTAAGCAAATTTAGGCCTTAGTCTTATTAAACTCGGCGGATTTCTTTTTTAATATTGTTGATTTTGCCCTTGTAGGCTCATAAGGGTCGAGGCGATATATTTCCGTTTTTAAAAGGCCCACACTGTCAAGCCCTTTCCTGACATTTTCTTCCTGTGCCCATTGGTCATAACCCAGGCAAATTATGTCTGGTAAATTATCCTTTATATGCAAAAAATAATCAGTCTCGGCTCCCAATATAGCTTTATCAACAATTCTTAGTTGGCTAATTAAATCAAGCCTGTCTTTTTCGCTAAGTAAAGGTTTTCTGCCTTTTATTTTTTCTACATTTTTGTCCGTCCCAACAGAAACAACAAGGGAATCACCATGTTTCTTTGCTTGCCTGAAAAAATCCAAGTGCCCCGAGTGTAAACCGTCAAATGCACCAAAAACCATTACGACTTTCATATTAAAATTGGAGTAACCAGAAGAGCGCTCTTGGCATCACGCCAAATGCTGTTCCAAAGCGACCTGCTGATATAACCTTTTTCATTCGTTAAAAACGTCCCTCTAGGATGTGTCTTTCCGGCTTACCGTCCTCTGTTGTAATTTCTTTCGTTATCCAAATTTCAGACAAAGTTGAATAATTATCTTTGTCCCTAAATGTCAAACTCCAATCGGTTTTAGTACTATCCCCGTCCATAAAACCGGCATTCAGGGTTTTACCTCCACCAACAAGCCAAACCTGATATTTACTCCCCTTTGGATCAGGCAAAGTTGCGGATACCGTTAACGTATAAAGTCCATTTCCAAAAACGCGTGTCGCTGTAGCACTAGCACTATCATCACTTACATTAGTAAATGTCGCGCTGCCGCTGGAAAGTTCTACTCCACCGCCCGTGTCAACACCAACAGGAGTCCTGTCAACTGCAACAGGCGTTAGGTTTTTAGGCGCATCCTTAAGCACAACCCCAGCACTGCTGCCACCAATTCCCCCAACATTTATCTTAGATGCAATAATATACAAAACCGCAACCACTATCACCACTATAATGCCAATCAACAAAATTTTAGGGGATGAATTAATTTTCTTTTTTGATGTTTTTACCTGGGCTAAATCACGCATTTTACTCTTTAAAGCTTAACATATTCAAACCTTCAACTCAAAGCACTTTTATGCAGAAAATCTCCAATCAAACTTCTTTTATATGTTGTTTTCTTAGCACCTCTTTTCTTGAATTTCCTTATTCGGCTATTCTCCAAAATTATTCCATAAACAACCGGGATCAAAAGAACGAGCGGAAATAAAAACCAGTTTCTAATGTCGGAAAAATAATAAGCGAAATCAAAATAGTAAAATCCAACAACTTCCAATAAGCTAAATAAAACTATTGTGAAAAACCAGGCAATAGCAACAGAAAGTCCAAACCCGACGATGTTGCCAACTATTTCTTTAGTGTCAAAATAGTACACAGTTAAAAGCAAGATCAATAAAGGTAGTACAACGTAAAACCAGGGTAATATAATAAAACTACTTACCAAAAAAGCTGTTACCCAAATAAGTGCAGAGTACCAAATAACCCGCCAGCTTAGCATAATACTAATTTTCTTCATAACTCCCGAAAATACCTAAATTAATGTTAACCAAAGAAGTTTGTGCAATTTATAAAAACTTGCGATTCCCCGTCAAAATTACGCTTTTTAAAAAGCTAAGTCAAGGTTCAAAATGAAGGATATTATTTGCTAAAACCTACAGTGCGTCTGATTCTGTTTTAACACCAAGAACCTCTTGATCCATAGTGTTTATATCTGTGTCTTTTAAATCTTTATCAATCGAGTCAACGTCATCTTCTGGGGTAACTTTTTCTATGTTTGCGGTTACAGGATCAGCTGTTTGGGCAGTTTTACTTGGAATATTAACATAATTGGCTTGTTGGGCAGGAGCAATATAGCCAAGCTTAAAAAGCACTACCCCCAATATCGATAAAGCAATTACAAATAGCAATGCAAAGACAACTACGGAACCCCTCCTGTTCATTTATCTACCTCCACGGCACTACCGGAACCTTCTTTTTGTCCATTCGCTACCTTCAACTCACGAAGCGCATCTACTAAACCCTTATGGTATGCAAAAAGTGCTTTTTGAGCTGACTTTATAGAAGCCATTGCAACTTGCACCGACGCTTTATCTTTAGCACTGGCAATATCAGCATTTGCGGTACTTACAGCAGATCGAGCTAAACCGCCAAGAACCAATGCATCGCCAAGTTTGGATTCAGCTTTTTTTGTATCAACACCCCTTGCTTTCAATTTTTTTATTCTGGAATCAATTTTCGATGCAATCTTATCAAGCCTTTCAAGGTAGGCACTTAAATGTTTACTTACATTTGTAAGTCTCTTTGTTAAATTTGCTTCAAATTTTGCCTTAACTTCTGCAACCCTCGAAGCTTCTTTTTCTTTCAACTCTTGCCTCTTTTCCAGAAGATCAGCCCTGTTATCTTTTAATTCCACACCCACTGGATTTAAACGGCTGGAATCATTGTCCTCTTTTGCCAAAATCAAAGATGACGAAACAGAAACAGCAAAAACAGCAACAATCAAAAAGATAAGGATTTTCCTCACAACTCCCATGTTATCAACGATAAACATTCACAGTCAAGTTAACGCGGGGCCACTGAAATCGTAATAGCGGTCTTCTTGCCATCGGATGCGGTGTTAACAATCACCACTCCCTGAAACTGACTGTTTTTTATTTCAAAAACAAAGTTTGTTTCGCTATTTTGCGAAAGTTTCGGCTCCCATCCTAACTGGGGAAGGCTTTGCTTATAAAAATCCAACACTTTTGAAAGACCGTCATTGGTAATTGCCGAAGCACCATAATTGGAATTTGCACCATAACTTTCCAGCAGTTTAGCTTTCGGATACAAAGGCAAAGCCGGAAAACCCTTTACGGCCTTACCTTTTATATATGTCCCCGCACCTCCTACCGCACCGGAGTTGGAACTTCCTATAAAAGCCGAGGGTAAACACCCTGATAGGACAAGAGACATACTGATAATTAAAATTATTCTTTTTATCATTTAGAAAATATTTCTTGGGCAATTTTTTCAAGCTCTTCGCCCTTTACGTCAATGACATTGCTCCTGTTAACTGTAAGTGGCCTTAAGCTTTCTTTCTTTGCAAGCATAAAACGCAACCTTACTTTTTTCCCTATCGTCTCTTCCATAATAGTATCCAACATTTTCAAAATTTTTGGCTCTTCCAGTTTATCTTTATGAAACCTGTAAAACACCTCCAATGTCAAATTTTCACCATCATATTCCGACGGCCTTGTAGCGCGCAAAAGCGCTACAACGTGTGCATTAACAGGCCTTACTCTATTTAAGAATTCACCCCAATTTTTTTCAACCTCCGAAAGGCTTTCCCCTACACCTGGCTTCACTTTTGTATTATTTGTCTTTTGTGATTTTTTTGATTTTGAATCATCCTCTTTTTCCTCTACCTTATCTTCAACTCCCACCGCTTCAGTATTTTCTTTTTGCACTTTCAAGCCTTTTGCTTGTTCAGAATTTAAACCGTTTAATGTTCCCACCTCTTCGGGTACAACTTCCCCAATATACTTACAAATTGCCAAAACTAGAGGTATGTGCGGCAAAGGATAAATTCTAATTTCACTTTCACTAATTAGCAAAAGCCGGATTAACAACTGTAGCCTTTCAAAAGAAAAGGCGCCTGCTAGTTGTCTTATCGTCTCCAAATTCTCCTCAGGTTCATCCTTTAAATTCTGAATTGCAAGTTTAAAAAGCAGAATCTTTTCCAGAAGCAGGATATTTTGCTTAATAAATAGGGATACGTCACCACCCCCACTGACAATCTCCTCAACTAGCATCACGGATTCGTTCAATTTCCCTTCTGCCACCAAACCAATAAATTTAGACAAAACACCAAACCCTGATATTCTGGATAATTCAATTACATCCTTTTCGGAAATCTCCGAAGAATTAGAACTTAATTGATCCAAGCAGGACACCGCATCACGGTAAGAACCATCGGCAACATCAACAATTGCCTCAATACCACCCTTGTCAATTTTAATTCCCTCCTCTTTTGCAATTTTTGAAACCGCCTTGGCAATACCTTCGCGACCGGCCCTGCTAAAATTGAATTTTTGCAGTCTCGATACTATAGTCGGTGGCAACTTGTTAAATTCTGTCGTAGCTAAAATGAAAACCACATGGGAAGGAGGTTCTTCCAGAGTTTTTAAAAGTGCATTAAAAGCCTCATTTGTAAGCATATGCACTTCGTCAATAATATAGACTTTAAATGGACAGGAAACAGGTGAAAGTTTTACTTTTTCCCTTAAGTCCCGCATTTCGTCTATACCGCGATTAGAAGCAGCGTCAATCTCAATAAGGTCAAGGCACGATCCGTCGGTTATAGATACACAATTTATACATCTGTTACACGGCTCCCCGTAAACTGTTATTTGCTTCTTATCTCTTGTTTCAGGTTTGTTGTATTTCTCACAATTTATTGCTTTTGCAAGTATTCTCGCAGTAGAAGTCTTTCCAGTCCCTCGCGGACCATAAAATAAATACCCATGACCGATTTTTCCACTCTCAAGTTGCGAAAGTAAATTTTTAGAAATTTCTTCCTGGCCAACTAAATCAGCTAATTTTTGAGGTCTGTATTTTCTGTAAAAAACCATATTACTCGTGGTGCTTACCTAAAAGATGCTCGGTAGCGTGGGCTGTCAGAGTATACACCTCGTCATCAACCAAAACATCGTCCCGACTCGCACAATTCAAAACTTCTGGCCAGCATAAAACTATGTCACCAAGTCGCAAAATCCCATCAGGAGAATTTATAAAACCAGTTTTTGTTTCTTGTGTAAGTTCTTCCAGAGGAAACGCAAAAACTTCGTGGCTTTTCCCGTCCTTCATGTACTCATCTGTTAAATAACTCATTTTGCGCTTACCAACAACAGCCACAGAAACTTCCAACTCCCCACTAAGCATTTTATTGAAATTCAAAGTGTCTGTTATGGCTTTTCTTATAGTTTTTCTGTTGATTGGATATCTTGTATCGGTAACAATATTAACTCTTAACATCTCAAGTGGTAGCCAGTTTCTGACGGACTATCGCAGAAACCAAATTGCCATCTGCACGACCTGCAACTTTAGCCATTACTGCACCAATAACCCGACCTATATCTGCCTGAGAAACATTGCCAAGTTCTGCTAAAACTTCCGCTACAATTTTAGACACATCTTCTTCACTCATCTGTTCCGGCAAATATTGCGACAATATCGCAAGCTCTGCTTTTTCGCGGTCTGCCAAATCAGCACGATTTGCTTTTTCAAAAGCATCTATGGATTCGCGCCTTTGCTTGGCGCTTTTAGCAATTACTGCCTGCGCCTCCTCTTCGGTGAGTTGATGCCCAATTTCTATTTCCCTATTTTTAAAGGAAGCCTTAAGGAGCCGCAATGTGGAAACTTTAACTTCATCCTTTTCCTTTTGGGCGACAACAAGTGCTTTATCAATTTCGTCGGCAATTTTACTCATTAAAACTTGCTTTTTATATATTTCTTCCGGGCCATTTGAATCTTTTGCTGCTTTCTAAGTGAAGGCTTTAAATAATGTTCACGTTTTTTAATTTCTGTCAGAATCCCCTCAGACTGTACCTTCTTGTTAAATTTCCGAATAAGTGCATCAACAGATTCCCCAGGCTGTGCAGTAACTTTAGTTCCCATTTATAAAAACACCTCCTTTTAAATTTTTCATAATTTCTTCCAATCTACTTTTCCACCATCTGTCAAATGCATATGTAAATGCGGTACGTGCTGCAACTTACCGCCATTAAAAACCAATCTAAATCCGCTAAGTTTCCTCTCCTCCACCAATTGCGCTGCAGCATTATACATTTCTACCAATTCTTTTCCGTCATCTTCTTTTATCGTTAAAACCGAAGCTATGTGCCTTTTGGGAATAATCAAAATATGAACATCGGCAATAGGATTTACATCGGCAATTGCAAGTACCATATCACTTTCCCAAAGCAGTTTGGTTTTAACTTCTCCAGCTACTATTTTGCAAAAGATACAATCCTTATCCATTATATACCTTGCCCTCAGCACCGCTTCCTTTGCCAAAAATTTTACTTTTTTTATCATAAATCATAATTAATGCTCAAAATTCTAAGCTTTTTCCAAAATTGCAACAACTTCTTCAATTGTCATTTTTGTCGGTTTCATAGTTGGGTTTCTGGTCGACCCATTTCGAAGCAAAACACCTGATGCATGCAAAAACCAATGACCGACCTTATCTACTTTAGTTATCATTTTATATGCTTTTGTAAAATCCACCTCGTGCGCATTTGAACCCGTAACCCTAACATATCCCTCGTCAGGGTCTTTCCTCACTACAAGTGCATAACCTTCTTTAATCCCAGCATCCATCACTCCATCATTTTTAGTAACTACTGCCACACCCTTACCCCATCTTGTTTTAAACACTAAACCCTTTTCAACTTCTTTTTGCGCTTTTACCTTAGATTGCATAATCAAATACACTCCATCAAGTGAATCGGACACCCACTGAATATATTTTTCATTGTTTCTGGGAAATGCCATTTTTAAACCTGACAAAACGTTATGCAAAGAAAATTCCCATCTGTCAGAAGCAGGTTCCGGCCACTTATAACCATCCCAACCATGGTCAAGCTCCGTGATAACAGTGACAATACGCCTCAGTGCCTCATCATCTTCCGCAATATAACCTTCACGGATTAAGTGTTCAAAAACTAATTTCGTACCACACGTAAATTCATTAGTTTTGTGATGGTCAAACTTACCACCACCAACATCAACATGCAAAACATCGGGGTCGGAATCCACAGGCTGGTTGCCAAGAGTATTATCTCCGGCAGGAACAAGCTCTACTCGGGCATTTTTAAATTCAGGATGGAATTTTCTCAGTAACCAAATGGCGGGTATACCGTCAAAATCCGGAGAAATATGGGTAACAATTATCTTTTGCGACATCAATATTCGGCATTTTTAAAATTTGATTCTTAATACCTAAAAACACTTCCTTTCTATATGAAGTTTGATCTTACATTCTAACTTTTTAAACTAATTTTGGCAAGGAATTCAATTACTTTGAAGCAGATACCGTTTTCTTAACTAGATCCAATGTTTTAGCCTGAAAAATAGAAACGGCCAGGTACCTCTCCATGTCTACTTTTTGCTCCGGTGTTAAATCTGTCTGGTTCACACCTTTTCCGGCATTCTCAATTTCTTCACGGCTAACTTCAATCTTTGCGTTTGTCCCAATTTCATCCAAAATTAAGGTCGCCTTAACATTCTTCTCCGCCTGTACTCTCCATTTTGCCCTCAAAGCATCCACAGTCGTATTTTCATCCCTCAAAAAATCCTCCAGTTTTTTACCGCTGCCCTCCACCTGTTGGTTCAACCGCACCATGATCCTGTTTATTTCGTCATCAACCATAATATCGGGAACATCCACCTCACCGATTTTGGAAAGCTCATCAAAAATCTCCTCTTCAAATTTAGCTTCAACCTGCTCTGCAACCATAGTTTCCAGATCTTTTCTTACCAGTTCCTGCAGATGTAATAAATCTCTTGCCCCAATCGCTTTTGCAAACTCGTCATCTATTTTCCCTTCTGATTTCTTATTTTTAACCTCATCTTCCTTCAAGAAAATTTTATTCCCCTGAGCATCATATATAAATTTCTTACCCGCATCCTCTTCACTGTTCGTACCCTTAGCTTCACTTGAAGCCTTTGCCACCTGTTGTTTTTTCCATGCTTCAAAAATATTTTTAATAGATTCGTTAACATCGGCTTCCGTAACCTCTTTGGCTTTAACTTTTTTAACTTTTATTGCTTTCCAGTCTCCAAGTTTTACTTTAGATCTTTCCGTTAATGTTGCCACAAAGGAAAACGGCGAACCTTTTGCCAGCGCATTTACAGCAACTTTCGGTTTTGTTATCGGGATAATGTTTTCTTTATCAAAAATATCGGAAAGATGTTTGGATACTAAAAAATTTGCAGCTTCGTTAAGAGTTTTTGTCGCCCCAAGCTTATCCTCAACTACAGCTACAGGCACATTACCCGGACGAAAACCATCTACTTTGACATCACGGCCAAGCTCACCAAGCGCATGTTCGTATGCCTTATCGAAATCCGCCTTGGAAACATCGACTTTTATTTCGACTTTTCCTTTTTCGCCTCTGGTAACAGTATGCTGCATATCAAACGGAAATTTTACACTAAATCACGCATATTTTCTATAAATTATGAAGAAAGCTTTTTCAAAGCTGCATCAAAGTCCATAATCTCGCTTTTATCGCTATCCCTCAACTTAAATTCTACATTCCCTTTCCCCGCTTTTTCGGAAACCACTAGGCGCACAGGTATCCCAATTAAATCCGCATCTGCGAATTTTTCCCCAGCAGAAACATCTGTTCGGTCATCCCATAAAATATCTTCCTTGCCCAATCCATTTTTCTCACAAACTTCAAAAAAATCTTTAACCATGCTTTCATCCTCACCAATTTGCACCAAGTGTGCCTTAAATGGTGCCACTGATTTCGGCCAAACAATCCCTTTCTCATCATGGAACATTTCCACCAAAATTCCGACCAGTCGCGTCACCCCAATACCATAACTGCCAAGATAAGCAAATTGTCGTTTTCCTGCCTTGTCCGTAAATGAAACATTCATTTTTTCGCTGTAAACTGTCCCAAAGCGGAAAATGTTGCCAACCTCTATCGATTTATCCTCACTTATCTTGCCTTTCTTGCATTTAGGGCAACTGTCACCAGCCATAACCTTGGCTATCTCTTTATTCTCGGCAAAGTCACAAGCATTGCACCAATAAATAGTATCTTCACCGGCTTCCGAAAAAACCTGAAATTCATGAGTGTTTTCTTTTGTAAAAACCCCGCCTGCAGCCTCAACTATTTTTGCTTCCAAACCTAACCTTTTAAAAACCTTAAAATAACTGTCTGCAACTTCAAAGTAATATTTATTCAGGTCTTCCTCCGAAGTATGGACACTGTACAAATCTTTCATCAAAAATTCCCGTCCGCGCAGTAGGCCAGACTTTGCCCTCAACTCGTTTCTGAATTTCGTAGAAAAATGGTAAAGCTTAATAGGAAAATCCCTGTACGTGCTTACATGTTTACGCACCAGATCTAATAAAATTTCTTCGTGGGTAAATGAAAGAGCATATTCACGATCGTCTTTCTTGAACTGATACATTATCTCTTTAGCACTTTCCCACCTGCCTGTCTCATTCCAAACGCTTTTAGGGTGCATCAGCGGCATCAGTATTTCCTGCGCCCCGGTTGCATCCATTTCCTCACGAATAATTTGTTCTATTTTGGAAACTACACGAAAGCCAAGGGGTGCAAGCGTATAAGATCCCGCCATTAATTTATCAACAAAACCGCCCTGCAAAAGCAATCTTGCGTTTACAGAAGTTTCGTCTTTAGGTGCCTGCTTTGTTGTTTTAGAAAATAACTCGGAAACTCTCACAAAAAAAGTATATCAGAACCTACCTCCCTATTGCGAGAGCATTAAACAACCCCCATTACGAGCAAGCGTTAAATCCATCCTGAACAAAAATCGTTGGGAAACTGGTACTGACATCCCGCTGCGCGGGACGAATACCAGAGGGTTCCCGGATTTTTGTGAAGATAGATGGATAGCGAGCGAAGTCTGGGGTGCCCTTTCTTGGTTCCGTTCTTTGGGCACACAAAGAATGGAACAAAAAAATAGCTGACGAAAATTCAATCAACAAATTTAGTGAGAAATAGTTTCCTAAAACTGCTTATGAATAAGCTTTAAAATATCATTATAAGTGACCAAAAGTATTAACCCAATCAACACAACAAACCCCACGGTATGTACCCATTTTTCAAAAGTTGCATGTACTTTCCGGCGGGTTACAGCCTCAACCAGAATAAAGAAAAAGCGGCCACCGTCCAAAGCCGGAATAGGCAAAATATTTAAAAACGCCAAATTTAAAGATAAAAGCCCAACAAGCTGCAATACCGAAATTGGCCCTAAAGCAACAGCCTGAGAAGTTATTTTTGCTATGCCAATTGGTCCGGAAACACCTTCGGAAACAGCCGCAACGTTATGCTCTTTAATGGAAAAACCAATGAGCTCTTTCAAAACACTCAGCGAGTAATCAATCGTATTATAACTATGAATAAATCCCGAAAATAATTTTTGCGGAAATGTAACATAATTAAGTACATAAAGTTCTCCCAGTCCAACTCCCAAAGCAGGAGCTTTCAATTGTTCGCTATAAGTTGGTGTCGCTTTAACTTGTTTCTCCTGGTTATTTACAGGATTTTCCAGCGTCAAAGTAAGTTCCTTACCTTCCGATTGTCTGACAATTCCCTGCAGTTGCGAAATAGATTCAATTTTTTGCGAATCTATAGCAACAATTGAATCACCAGATTTTATACCCGATTTACTCGCCGCAGAATCTGCACTAATGTCTCCAACTAAAACTTGCTTACTTTGGTTTACAAATTTAAAGTTATGGTCAACCAAAAGTGGCATGTTAACTTTAAATCCAAGAGCAACAACAACGATATAAAAAATGACAACAGCCAGAACCAGGTTCATAAAAACACCGGCAACCACAACAAGCGATCTTTGTCCGATCGATTTATTAGAAAAACTGTCTTTCCGGTTTCTATTTTCATCTGTTGAATCTTCTCCAACCAAACGTACAAAACCACCAAAAGGCAACCAGTTAATAGAGTAAATTGTTCCTTTGTATTTTTTACCCCAAATCCTTGGAGGCAAACCAAAACCAAATTCTTCAACTCCAATACCAGCTCTTTTGGCCATAATAAAATGGCCAAACTCGTGGATCATGACCAAAACTGTCAATATGATTATAAAAACTACAACAGCAAACATAATTTAAATTTCTCGAAGCTGCGCTTCCTTGTTCTTTCCGGCAACTTCAACCGCCTCGATAAACTCGTCATGAAGTCTTTGAAGTTCGTTTTCTAACCTCTTTTCTTCATCTTCGGAAATATCTCCCGCTTCTCTTTGGCTTTTTAGGGATTCTCTTGTCTCATGTCTAATTTGCCTGATTTGTACTTTGAACTTCTCCAGAGTTCCATGCATTTGCTTGATGAATTCTTCGCGTCTTTCAGCAGTCAGTGGCGGAATAACAATTCGGATAATATCTCCATCAACTACGGCATTTAACCCAACACTGGATTTGGCAATACCTCCGACTATATTAGTAATAACAGCCTTATCCCAAGGGGAAATGATGATTACATTTGGCTCCGGAGTAGTTATCTGCCCCAACTCCTTAACCATCATCTTTGAGTCATACGCATCAACCATAATGTCCGACACCAAGGAAGAATTTGCTCGCCCTGTTCTGATCTGCGCAAGATCACCCTTTAAGTGGGTAATCACATCCTGCATTTTTAATTGGACATCAGATAACGGCATTGGAGACTTATTATACTATAACAGAACTAAATTAACTTCCCAATTCAAACCTAATAAAACGTTTAATTACAATATTTTCTCCAACTTTTGCAATTGTTTCTTTAACAAGTTGCTCAATAGTCTTTCCGGATTCCCTTATGTATGGTTGTTTCAAAAGCTCGTCCACGTCTTTAGGGTCCATCGCCGAAACTTGCATTGCAACTTCGTGGGATAAATTTTTAAATTCATCTGTTTTGGCGACAAAATCCGTTTCGCAATTAATTTCTACAATTACACCAACACGGCCATTTCCGTGAATATACGTGTCAACCAACCCTGCTTTAACTTCACGGTCGGACTTGGAAGCTGCCTTTTCTATTCCCCAACTTTTAACCAACTCTTCCGCCTTTTTAAAATCACCTTTTGCCTCCTCCAAAGCTTTTCTGGAATCCGCAATTCCTGCTCCAGTTGCTTCTCTTAACTTTTTAATATCTTCTACGTTAACTTTCATAAATACTTATGCTGCTTTTTTCGCTTCTTCTTTTACCAGTTCAGATGCTTTTTCTCCGGCTAGCGCTATTTTTTGCTTATCACTTTTCTTTGTAAAAAGAGCTTTTCCTTCCCCATATGCCTCAGCAACAGCATTCGTAATAATTTCTATGGATTTAATTGCATCATCGTTTCCGGGAATCGGATAATTCACCAATGCAAGGTCCGCATTAGTATCGCAAATTGCAACAACCGGAACCCCACGCTTCAAAGCCTCTCGGCAGGCATTTTCTTCCCGCTTAACATCAATAACAAAAAGTGCATCGGGCATTTTGTCCATTGCCTCAACCCCGCCATAATACCTTGTGAGTTTTGCAATATCCCTATCTATCAGAAGAAGTTCTTTTTTTGTCCTCTCCGAAAATTCTCCGTTTTCCTTTTTGGTTTTTAAATCCTTAAGTTTTTTAATATTTCGGCTGGTCTGTTCAAAATTTGTCAAAAGTCCGCCAATCCATCTTTCCGAAATAAACATTGCTCCGCTTTTTTTGGCAGCATCAATAACGATACTTCTTGCCTGTTTTTTGGAACCCAAAAAAACCATCGTTCCATTAGCTTCCCCTATTTTTTTGACAAATTCACATGCTGTTTCCAATCTTTCAACAGTAAATGCAAGGTCTATTACATGGACACCTTCACGGGCACCAAAAATAAACCCTTTCATCTTCGGGTTCCAACGTCTGACCTGATGCCCAAAATGGACACCGGCTTCCAATAATTCCTGCATTGTCGGTACTTTACTCATTTTAAAAATTGGGATTAGCTTTAGACGTTAGACTTTAGTCTTTTGTCAGTTTTCTAATCTCCTTTAATCCTCCGCCAAAGATATGTGGTCAAGGAGACTTCGCCTTGGCGTGTGTAATCTGCAAAGTTTATCAAAAACTTAGGACAAAAAGCAACCTATCCTCTTTCTGTCCCCATCGACCGTCTAATAACTTCCCTGTCCAATCTTAACTTCACAGCTTCATCCGCCATTCTGCCGGCATTGGGCGTTAAACCTTCGCGTGGCGGATCAAAGTCAGGAAAAGGACGTTGGACTTGATCTTCTGGTTTTGCCGGAACCTCTACAGGAGGCCTGTGTCTTCTTGTTAATCCACCTAATTTTTTCATTCCAAAAAAAACGGAAGGCACAACTTTCGTGCCAACCTTTCAAATTATACACAAAATTACAAAAAACTAAAAGGTGATTCGCTCTTTACCACCCTCAGGACTACCTGCAGCTTTTGCTTTTCTTTCTAACCTCTCATTTCTATACCATTCACCAAGTCTGTCAACATATTCTGGTGTCAGGTCTCCTCTTTCTGTTAATTCTCGTTTTACATCTACATAGACAGCCAAAGGATCAGCAAAATGTGGTTCCAAAAACGCCTTATCGGCATCAGTTGGCTCGAAAGCAGGAACACCTCCATCTCGTCCACCTCCTAAGTGTAATCTTCCAAATCCAAATTTCAATTTATTTTCACCTCCTCTTACCTCAAAAATTGGCATACAAGCCAACTTATAATGCGGATTATAGTACTAACCCTTCAATTGTCAATTATTTACTGATACCCAATTTTTTATCAATTCGCTTTTCACTTTCGCGCCTTGCCAAATCATAAGATTTAAAATCAACAAACTTCAAAACAGAAATCAAATTCGGATGTACTTTTTTGACCTCTTCCACTTTCAAATGTTCCACACGCCTATAATCGGGATGTCCTTGAGGCCCAGTCCTCAGCTCCGATTCCCAAGCAAGTTCCCGCAGATTTTCCCATTGGTACCAACGGATCTTATTACCCATCATCACTACATATTGCGCTTGGTTAGGAAATTTTTTTGCAATTTTTCTGTAGAACTTATTGATTTTTGTGGCAGCTTCAACATATTTTTTATCCAATTTTGCTGCAACCAAATCTGGCGGCACATCAAACCCCAACTCCGTCGTGAGCCTCTGCCTTTCCTGGGTTAACATCCGGTGCCGGTGTAAATCCCGGTAAGCCCCAAAATTGGCAATAATATCAAATTTGTAATAAGTATTTTCAAAAGCCCTCACCAACCTGTGCTGTCTAACCCCGCGTCCACTCACAGCTTTTTTAATAATTATCGATTTTTGAGCAGATGATAATTTTCTAACTTCTTCTTTTATTTGCGAGTGGGATAATCTTGAGTATTTATAAAGCAAACTGGCAACAATCCTGTTTTCGGCATCCTCATCCCACTCCACCAATTCCACTTCTTTAGGCTCCTCAGCCTTTACTTTTCCCAAATATTTTTCCGACATTTGCTCCAATGCCTTTTCCGTTTTAAAAACGTACTTTTGATAAATTTTTCCTCTTGGTGTGGTTGGCCTATCTACCATAGATGGAATAACCTGCATCAATTCCTTTTGTGCAGCGTGTCCAAGTTCCCTGATTTCCCATAGTGGCGACGCCAAACATTTTGTAATTACATATTCAAACGCCTGACCTACTCCAAAAAAACCGACATTTGTCAAAGTACCCGCCGGCAAATAGGCGCGCAGTACATCATAGGCCTTGGCGTTGATTGTTTCGCGGTATGCACGGTCACTTTGGTCTTTATCCTGGACAAACTTTTTCCGCAGGATTTTACAAAGAGGCTCCAGGGAATCCGAATAACAGGAAAAAAGTAAATTCACAAGACGCTTATATTCTGCTCCATAAGAAGACTTGGCAAGATCCGGATCTATAAAACACTGCCAGTTGCCACCTATTTTCGTATTAAAAGCAACGTACCGGGTCGATTTCTCCAAAGGTGCGAAGCCAATTCTAAAATCTTCTAAAGTTTTAGTAGCAATCTGCGAAACATTTTCTAAAAATAAATGAGCACCCGCCATTTGGGCAATAGAATCATCTCCATACGCTGCCAACCATCTTGCAAAAAAATTCCGTGCCCTACGGCTGTTAACAACTGCTTCCCAACCGCCATGTTCATGTAAAAAATCTACAAACGCTATCAGTTCTCTTTTCATTACTTCTGATTCCCGAATGGATTTTGAATCAGCACCTTCTAAATTCGGCTCAAGAATTGGCTTAATATACTCATCGTAAAACAATCTGCGTACACCTTTTGTAGACCTGGAATATCTCGAAGCAAGCGCCCCTAAAATTTCACTCGGCAAATATTTTGCTGCAAAAACATGCTTGTCTAAATTTGTAAAAAACGGCGAAATAAAATACGCCTCTTCTTTTGTAAACTTCTCAACAGGTGTGTTTATTCCAGATTTTCCAGCCATGCCAAAACCTCCAATTCGTTTCCCTGAACATTCCAGTCGTCATCTTCGCGACCAAATATTTTCCTAAGTTCGCTAGTTTCAAACCAGGCGACCTCCTCAACTTCTTCTTCCTCAAGTTTTAAATCTTTTGTATTGCCTTCCCATAACAATCCATAAATTCCCTGGAACTCAGTCCAGCTTTCAGATTTGAAAATCCCAAAATTCCTAAAATCAGCTTTATCAGCTTTTATTCCCAGTTCTTCTTCCAGCTCCATTTTGGCACTGTCAAGATAATCTCCACCCGCTGAAACATGGCCCCCGAAGAAACCCTCCCACATTCCAGGTGCAAAATCCTTCATAATAGATCTCCGTTGACAAAGAACTAGTTTTTTGGGATTTCTCACCCATACATGTGAAGTCCTGTGCCAAAGTTTTTTTGCATGGACCTCTTTTCTTGATTTTGGCTCAAGCGGGTTATTATTTTCATCAACAACAAACAATAATTCGTCGCTATTTATCATATTTAGATAAATTTCTTCTTCCTTAAAATTTCCAAAACTTCTTTTGCAATTTCATCTTTTGACTTTATTCCATCCAAAACATAAAAAGAGTATTCTTTAGCTTGTTTCAAATAGTTCTTACGGACTTTTTCCAAGAAATTTTGTTTTTCAAAAAGGTCTTTCGTACTTCTTGAACTCTCGATCCGTTTCATCGCAATAGTAACCGGGGTATCAATTAAAAATGTTGCAGAGGGAATTGGAAAATTTTTACTGACCATCCGTAGCCACTTACCATCCAAATTCAATTCACCGTAAGCCAAAGTAGAAAAAAAATACCGATCCGAAATAACAATTTTTCCGGAATCAACAGAAGGCAAAACCAATTTATCCAAATGGTCTGCCCTGTCCGCGCTGTACATAAGTTGTAACGTTTCCCAGGAAAATTTTAATTCGTGCGCCAAAGCGCGTCTTATCAGTTTACCGATTGGACCATCCGTCGGTTCACAAGTCTTTACAATTTGATGATTTTTAGATTTTAAATATTTAAAAAGAAAATCTGTCTGAGTAGTCGATCCGGCACCATCTATTCCTTCAAAAACAATAAACGGAGCTTTTCTGAAAATAGACTTACCTTTTTTTCTCATGGTCCGCCTTGTAAGCTATCGCATCTTTCGACCCGTGATACCTACCTGTTTCGATATAAAGTTTACGAACAGGAAATGCCAGTTTTTCGAAAGTAAAAGCACAAATCGCCATACCGCAATAAAGGATTGCCGGCTTCGGTCCAAGGTTTCCAAGCTCCAAAACCGGAGCGCCATCCCAACCCGGATCAAAACGCGCAGCGGTGGAATGCACTAAAATTCCAAGTCTTGCCAAAGAACTTTTTCCTTCCAGTCTTCCGATAATATTGTTTGGCAGCTTTAAAACTTCGGCGGTAGATGCAATTGCAAAAGCTCCGGGCTCCAGGATAAAAGGATCGCCATCTCTCAAATCAACAATTTCCATTGCATCATCGGGAAGTCCCCGCTTTGTATCGACAAACCTGTAAGTACCGGCACGGAAAAGCTTAACTCTTTTGCCCAAATGAAAATCCATCGAAACCTGTGCAATACATTGCTTCCAGTCGCGCGAAAGCGGAGAGATTTTAATTATTTCTTTTTGGATATGTTCTTCAATCAACCAATCCGGCAAAATACCGCTAACACTTCCTCTATCTTTTTTAACTGAAACTTTACGGGAAGAAGTTATCCGGGAAGAAAGATTCACTCTGCCCGCTTTTTTCTTTTTTCCCTCTTTTTTCTTTACAACCTTTACTTGTTTTTTATTTTTTTTCATTTTTTCCCCGTTGAGCCAAACCCCCCACGGTTTCGGTTACCCAATTTTTCAACTATCTTCAGTTTGGTCTTTATATACTGAACAATCACAAATTGCCCAATCCTTTCCCCTTTTTTTATGGAAACTGCCTTATTGGTAAAGTTTAAAAGCGACATATGGTATTCATCCTCGTCGCCACAAAAATCTTCATCACCAATCCCGATACCGTTTGCAAGCATTACACCGTGTTTATACATTGAACTTCTTGCAGCCAGAATTGCAAAACAGCCCTTCGGTAATTGAAAAGCCACATTAACCGGTGCCAGCACAACCGTATGGGGTTTAATAACAACGGTTTTTCTAAGATAAACGTCAAAAGCTACCGCCCCTTTACTTTTATATTCGGGAACAGGCAAACTTTTATCAAAAAGTTTTATCTTGAGAATCTTTTGTTTTGGCATCAGAATTTATGGGGCAGAATTTAACTATTCGAGTATATACAAGAAGCTCCTATTTGTCACTAACCTCTTGCTCTTTTGTTTCCGGTTTTGTCCAACTTGCATAAGTACACTTGGGGTAATTTGCACATCCCCAAAATGTCCTGCCCTTTTTTGTTCTTTTTGCAACCACCGCTCCACCGTCCAAAGGACAAACAAGACCAGTGTCTTCTATTAGTGCTTTAGTATTCTTACAATCCGGAAAACCCGAACAGGCCAAAAATTTCCCATACCTGCCATATCTAACAACCATCGGTTTGCCACATAAATCACAAACCTCATCAGTTTCCTCAACCTCAACTTTCATCTTCTCCGCTTCTTCTGTTACTTTTTCAACCTGTTTTTCAAACGGTCCCCAAAACTTTTTCATCATGGGCGGCATTTCCTGCTTTCCGAGTGCAATATTGTCCAAGTCGTCTTCCATTTCGGCAGTAAAGGAATAATCAATAATGTTGGCAAAATATTTTTCCAAAAACTCAATCGTGGTTTTACCGATCGGCGTCGGTCCGATTTTTTTACCTTCTAACCTTTCTATGTATAACCTGTCATACAAAGTAGAAATTGTCGGCGCGTAAGTAGAAGGCCTCCCAATTCCGTGCTTTTCCAAATCACGAATCAAAGTCGCTTCCCCATACCTTGCCGGCGGTTCCGTAAATTTTTGCTGCGAATTGACATTCACAAACTTTAAATCTTCGTCTTTTTCCAGAATGGGTAAAATTTGCTCTTTAATAGGAAGTTTTTCATAAACCTTATACCAACCTTGGAATTTAACCTGTTGGCCGGATGCCCTAAGCTGATAACCTTGTTTTCCTTTTGCCTCAATATCAACAGTCGTCTCGGCAACAATTGCCTCCGCCATCTGACATACAACCATCCTTTTCCAAATTAAATCGTAAAGCCTTGCTTCATCGGGCGTTGCTCCCACAAGTGATGTTTTAGAAACGTCTGTCGGCCTAATCGCTTCATGGGCCTCTTGAGCCAGTTTCGATTTAACCTTGTACGCGCGCGGTTTTTCCGGTAAGTATTCATGTCCATAGGTTTTTTCAATAAATTTTCGCGTTGTCGCAACAACGGCGGGCGCCAAATTTACCGAATCCGTTCTCATGTAAGTGATGAGTCCCTTTTCGTACAGACTTTGCGCAACACTCATCGTTCGCTTTGGAACAAAACCCAAAAGGTTTGCAGCCCTTTGTTGCAAAGTGGATGTGGTAAATGGAGGATTCGGATATTTCTTGGCATCTTTTGTCTCAACCCCTGTAATTTTATAAGTGGCGGTTTTTAAATCTGCAACAATTTCACTAGCCTGCTTTTGGTTTTTTACATCCGCTTTTCTTGTCCCAACTTTGAGTAAATTTGCAACAAAAACATTTCCCTTGGAATCGAGGTCAACATCAATTAGCCAATACTCAGAACTTTTAAATGCTTCTATTTCTCTTTCCCTCTCAACAACCAACCGCAAAGCAACCGACTGCACCCGACCTGCAGAAAGTTTACTTTTGACTTTTTTCCAGAGTAGCGGTGAAAGCTTATAACCAACCAATCTATCCAATACCCTTCTTGCTTGTTGGGCTTCCACCAAATCGTAATCAACTTTTCTTGGGTGGGCAAAAGCACTAAGCACCGCATCTTTTGTAATTTCATGGAAAACTACCCGCTGCACATTTCTTCTGGCTTGAGGCATTTTAGATTTTTGATTAATAACTTCAAGCAGATTCCAAGCGATCGCTTCACCTTCACGGTCAGGGTCGGTTGCCAAATAAAGGTTTTGTGCTTTATCTGTTGATTTAACCAACTGATTGACCATCTTAATTTTGGTCTTTGGGATTACATATTTCGGTTTAAAATCGTGCACCACGTCCACTCCAAACTCACCTTTTGGTAAATCCCTAACGTGTCCCATCGAAGCCACGATTTCATAGTCCTTACCCAAAAACTGGGTTAACGTTCGCGCTTTTGTTGGTGATTCTACAATTACAAAATTTTTCGCCATTTTTTAAAAATAACCTTTTTCTTTGCCTTTTACTGTCCTATCTTTGTACCATCCCTGTCAAGAGCAAACTTGTTAAATAAACCCAAAAAATGCTATAAATCTGCAATGGCAACAATAGACGATTTTCAAAAACTGGCAATAAAAATCGGCACGATCCGCTCTGCAGAAAAAGTTGAAGGTTCCAGCAAACTTTTAAAATTGGACATCGACCTTGGACACGAAAAACGGCAAATACTGGCAGGTATTGGTGAAAAATACGATCCAAAGGATCTCAAAGGCAAACAAATCCCCGTTTTGGCAAATTTGGATCCCAGAATGATGATGGGCCTGGAATCGAATGGTATGATTCTGGCAGCCGATATCAATGGCGATCCTGTTCTTCTTCATCCGGACAAGGAAGTTGCTAACGGTTCTCAAATTAGGTAATGCAAAACCTAAACCAAATCCTTAAATTTATCCAAAAAGCAGAGGAACTAAAATCCTTAATGCGCCATTCTTGGCTTTCTACAGGACGTCGCGAAAGTGTTGCCGAACACTCCTGGAGAGTCGCACTTCTTGCAATTGTTCTGGCACCGGAGATGGATTACAAAATTAATATTGGCAAGGTTGTCATGATGCTGACAATCCACGATATTGCAGAAATAGAAGCAGGTGACCACCACGCCTGGCGCCCAAAATTGCAAAATAAAACCAAACTCGAACGCACAGGTCTTAAAAAACTAGTCAAAAGCTTACCAAAAAAACAGCAAGAAGAAATTCTTTCCCTATGGGAAGAATACGAAGCTAAAAAAACTCCGGAAGCAAAGTTTGCAAAAGCAGTAGATAAACTGGAAACAATTGACCAACATAATTTGGCAGACATCAAAACTTGGAACAAACGGGAAAAAACCTATAACCTTATTCACGGCACCGAAGAAGTAAAATATTCCAAGACCTTACAGAGTTTAAAAGACTTAATCGACAACCAATCCCGCGCAAAAATTGCCAAAAAGTGATATCTTTTACACATGCACTGGCAGGATTTAGTATTTACTTTTGGCCAAATAATTTTTGTTTTCGCCCTCATCCCGACAATTCGGGGGAAAAGTAAACCTGCACTCTCCTCAAGCATCATAACAGGGGCAATTTTGCTCACATTCGCCTTGACTTACCTTACCCTTGGCCTATGGTTCAGCGCACTATCCTCTATTGCAACATCCGCCAGCTGGTGGATTTTAGCCTTCCAAAAATACCAGCAGATCAAGAAGAAATGATCAAACTTGTCGCCTTTGATTGGAACGGGACACTTATTGCGGACGGTCAAACAGTTGTAGATTGTTGTAATATCGAGCTAAAAAAGGCATATGGGGTCAAACAAAATATCGATCTTAAAACCTACCGCGAGATATTCGATGTTCCCGTTAATCAATTCTTTTTAGATCTCGGCTTAGATTCCAAATTAGTCGGGCAAAATTCCAAAAAAGCTGCCGAAATTTTTCACCAAGCATATGAAAAAAAGGTCAATAAATGCAGAACAAGAAAAAACGTGAAGAAAATTTTAATTTGGCTTCAAAAAAACCAAATTCAATCAGTAATCGTTAGCAACCATGCAGCAAAAAGGATAAAAGAACAACTTTACCGATTAAAAATCGACAATTACATAAATTATATTTTCGGCAATGACCATTTTTCCATCGTCTATAGCACTACTGGAAAAGAAAAGATGCTCATTAAACATCTTGCTAAAAACAAAATTAGACCACATGAAGTATTATTAATTGGGGACGCTGTAGAGGATATAAAAATAGGAAAAGAAATGGGAACCATTACAGCAGCTCTCACCAATGGCCACTGTTCTACCACCCGCCTACGTGCAACAAAACCAGATTACTTAATCAACAACTTATCAGAAATAGAAAAAATCTTAAAACTTAACGCCTAATTTTTTTAATTCTTTTTCGAACTGTTTGGGGTTTTGGAAATGGATTCCTTGCATCCTTAAACTTTTTGCCGTTTCCACATAATCTTTTTGGTCATCCACATAAATTACCTCTGCATTATCGTCACCCGTTTCGTCCAAAACCAATCTAAACATCCTTGGCCCGTCCAGTTTTGTCAAACCTGCTTCGTGGGAAAAAATTCCTCCCCTAAAATGATCTTTAAAATTATATTTTTCCTGCAAATATTCAACCCTTTCGCGGGTACTGTCCGAAAGGTAATAAAGCTTTATTCCCTTTGATTTTAAAGCCTTTACAATCGCAACTGTTTTTTCGATTGGCTCATAAGATTCTATCCAAATCGCATTCAGTTCTTCTGTTGGTGCATCTATAAGCAACATTTTTTTAGCAGCCTCCCAAAACTCTTCATAAGTTATTTCTCCTCTTCGGTATTTTTTGCCCACAACAGAACTGGTTGTCATCAGTTCGGCAACATTTTTAGCATCCAAATGGTATTTCTCGGCAATTTTTTTTGAAGCTATTTCACGCCCATCTGTAAAGTAAACCCCGCCCAAATCCAAGATCACTGCTTTTATCATCTGTTAATTATACCCTATAACCAGATTCAAAGCTTAATTTAAGCTGCTATTTCGTCTTCTCGAGGCTTTTCTTCGCCTTCCGTCAAAATTACTGCTCCGTTTCTGGAACGAAGAACAAAATAATAACCGCTGTTATTCCCGGTTTGGTCATATTCATTTCTGGCTCTTGTGAGTGACGCAATTACTTCTTCGTCCGCACCATATTCACTACCTTTTTCTTTCTTATAACCCATCAAAAAATTATGGGAAGCCTCATGGCGAATGCGCACCCCTGGCAAAAAAGGTTGCAAAATGTATGAATCACGTGCTTTGTCTATATCACTTCTTCTCATAAGATCATTCGGGTCTGGATAAGCCTGCAAATCATCAACAGCAATATCGCTTCCTTCTGCCCTGTTTACAAAATTATCTACAACCGTTTGTCCTTTTTTATCAAAATAAATCCTTAAGTAATCCCTGCTTTTAGGTGGTTCTCCCATTGCAATAAATATAACCGCCGGGCTCGTCATATTTCCTTTATCATCGTAAGTATCTTGATGGTACAGTCCTAGAACCGTCTGGTGGTCTTTGCTTTGAAGTTGAGCAGACCTAATACTAATGTCAAGTAATTCTTTTGCGCTCATCAAGTGTTGGGTATGATATATGAATGTTTTTAAATCTAAAATAGAAAGGTAGTATCCTTCACCGCCAAAGTCTTTTATAGATTGACGGTTTATGTCAATTTCAGAATTATATCCTTTAACCATTCTCTCCTTAAGTCCTTGAACATCTACGTCCTCGTATGGAGCTGCAAGTTCTCTTATGGAATTAAATTTGGGATCCTTTAGGTAGTGTCTAGAAACAACCTCCTCGTCAATCATCACAAATATCAGCTTGCGCTTACCGTCGGGAGTATAACCGGATAACAATTCGCCCTCCCTAAATGCTCCTTGGCGTATATGTAATTCCGTGTAATCCGATTGGATAATTTCTATTCCGCGCTTTTTAAGTTCTGCAGAGGTTAAAGTATCTTTTGGCAAATAAGCTTCTACAGGATGTTTTTCGGAATAACCGGACGGTAAAACGGTTGTGTTTATATGATCAACTTTTACCCTAAACATCTTAAAAACTTCTTCTTCGCCCGTTATCCTTGCCTGCTCACGGGCTTTTCGCGCTTCTTCAATATCTAAATCTACCCGCACCCCATCCTGTCCAACGTAAGCCTCCGGTAAATTTTCGGAATTCAAATAAACCTGCGCACCGTCTAAATCGATAACCCTTGTTTTTTCCGGGGTTAAATCAACAGGCGTTGGCAATTCAGAAGGTAAAGTCGCGCTTGGAACAGCTTTGCTTCCATCTCCAACGAGTCCGCAGGCAGAACCCGCAGCAGCAACTGCGCCAAGTCCCAACAATTTAAGTGCGGCTCTTCTGGATACTGTTGTTCTTAAAAAATCAGAACCGACTTGCGGTTCGTTTTCGTGTGGCATATTAAGGGTAAATTATATCTAATTAAAGACCTATAGTCAAGTATTCGAATTCCCCGCGTCAGGTAATTTTTACACAAATATAGTAAAATTCTCTCCTGTTATGAATGAACGGATAAAAACACACTTAAGACAGGCTGTATTCTTAACAATTCCTGTTCTAGCAATAGCATGCCATGCCGACCCAAAAAAAAGTCCGGTTCAACCCCCTGTGGTACAAACCGAACCTCAATCTCTAATTCCTAAGGCGTCTTCACAGCTTTCTCCCGAAAGACAACAATTCTTAAAAGAAGCCAGAAATAACAATTCCGGAGCTATTTTTTTTGATATCACAGATTATGACCCTAAAAAAGATTTATATGTGAACGTCCGCGAAATTGACCCAACAACAAAAAAGGCAATTAGCCAACACACTTCGCTTTTAGTCGATTCTAAAGCAAATAATCATGACCAAACGGTTATTGCAGCGGCTATGGTTCCAAACTGTAAAGGAACTTTTTTTGTTGGCATTGGCTTTTCAAACCAGGACTTCTATGCACTAGGTTTTCCGGATGCAGAAGGAAACGTAACAACTACTTTTACTCTTGATCAAAATGAATGTTTCAAACTAATAACGATACCCGTAAAAAGCCTTCTCAATCTACCTTCCCCAAATCCCACCCCCGTAATTCCTAACAAATCCTGAAAGCTCCATTAAAGATAATGCTGCTGTTACTTGTTCAACAGGCATTTTAAGTTCTCGGGAGATCACATCAACTTGTTTTATCTGCCCATCTAGAACTTTAATAATCGCCGCCTGGGTTTTATCAAGTTTTGAATTTTTCAATTTATCCCCTTTTGCTTCCAGTTGACGTACTTTCCGTTCTACATCCAAAACAGTCAAAATATCGTCAACATTGGTAACAGGTGTTACTCCGTCTTTTACCAAATTATTAACTCCTTCGGCGGTCTTGGCAGTAATTGGCCCCGGCACCGCAAAAACCTCTCGCCCTTGTTCGGCAGCACAACCTGCGGTAATCATCGACCCGGAATCTACAGCTGCCTCCGTTACCAAAACCCCAAGAGAAAGTCCTGAAATAATCCTGTTTCTGGCTGCAAAATTTGATTGGACGGGCGGAAACCCTAGCGGAAATTCGGAAACAACTGCCCCATTTTTGGCAATTTCCTCCGCCAGTTTCTTATTTTCGGGTGGATAAACTAAATCAACACCACACCCCAAAACTGCAATCGTTCTACCGCCCGAATCCAAAGCTGCTCTGTGCGCAACGCTGTCTATACCACGCGCCAAACCACTGATAATCGTCAATCCATTTTTTACAAGGTCAAAAACCAATTTTTCCGTGACCTGCCTGCCGTACGGCGTTGCGTTTCTACTTCCCACAACGGCAACCGTCAAATCATCACCCGGCAAAAGATTTCCTTTGTAATACAAAACCGGCGGACAACCGGTAATTTGCCGCAAGTTTGCCGGATATTCTCGATCAACCATCGAAACAACTTTTATGCCTGCTGCATAAACTTTAGAAAGATAAACCTGCGGATCTACTTTTTTGCGGAAATCCACTATCGATACTTTTGTTTTGGAGTCAATCTTTAATTTATTAATCTCAGATTCATCCGCTTCCCAAAATTTGTTAAGCGTCTTAAAACTCTTTCGAAGATAACCAAAAGTCACCGTCCCAACACCCGGTATCGCAGAAGTCGCCACCCAATACGCCAAATCCTTATTCATAATTTAATAATAAACCAAATATATTATTCGGGATCACCGATAAGTCTGCTTGAAGGTAATAACCTAAAGTAGTGTGCGGTAACTACAGTTGCATAATGTGGATACAAACCTGAATCTTGGATTATCGACGTAAAGGCTTGATATTCATCGACAGGCCTACCTGTTTCTTGAGAAATTTTATCCATGCGGGCATTTATTGCTTCCGGCAATTCCTCAAGTGGAATAAAGTCGTCTTCAAGGCCTAATCTTCTCCACGCCCTTTCAAAATCCGCAGACATAGCTGCTCGTGGTTCCGCTTCTGACATGGCCAAAATATACCCCCGATTTTAAACTTTGTCAAACATTCGAATTTTTATTGGGAAATTTTAGGAATTGGGCCAGGAGCTTCGCCAGAAGCCTCAAGTTTAGTTAGATCATCGTATGCCGATTGCGCAAAACGGCGCATCATTTCCCAAGCTTGACCACCACCATGTTGCTTTACTGCACGAGTCACAATTCTCATAAACGCTGCTCTCTTAATATCTCCTTCTCGTTCAAAGTCAAAACCCCATCTCTTTAAAGCTCCCTGCTGACCAGCCATGCGCCTTTTGAACACTACAGAAGAATACCCTTCGGTAAAACAGAGTGTGGTCAAAACTGAATCGATCCGTTTTGTGTAAGCACTTCTGTACCAATCGTATGCCTTCTCGCCATTTTCAGGTGCCTTTATCTCTGTAGCCTCGATCTCAATCATAAGTTCGGAAAATTTTAATCTATTCAGGAGATTTTTTCAAACAATATTAGGACTCAGAAGCTTCTATCATCAACTCCCTAAGCTTTTGAACAGCTTTCATTCTGTATTCAGTACCGGTAAACAGTGGAAAAATGACGTGATCAATATCCACCATCTCCGCTTGACTGTATTGGAACACTGATCTGTTTCCTTGTTGGTCTTTTCCAATGTTACGCACCGTCGCAACCAAATCGAAAGCTCCAGTATCATCGCAAACAAAAAGTACACGCCTTTCACCTTTAATTGAACCAAGATCGAACCCCTTGCGCGCAACAACGCTCGGATTTTCATCATTCAAAAATCTACTGGTAACAATCTGTACCTGAGGCAAGATATCTGTTTCGAGAGCCTCTTTTACCATTTCATCCAAAAGCCCGCCTATTCTTTCGTTTTGCTTTATAAAACCCTTCCAAATCGCAATTTCTCTGCGGTTGAATTGCTTTACCCGCTTTGCAAAATCTTCTCTTTCAGCCATAAGTTGGAATTATATGGTCTTATTCAAATTTTTTCAAACATTTCCGCTCGAGCCTACAAAAATTTGACTTATAACTCTTATAGTCTTAAAATTCAGCCTTATGTCAGAGAGATTTGAACCTGGAAAAACACCTCAGCTAAAAATTGGTGAACGTGGGTACACTACACTTAGAGGCTTGGTAGTTAAAAGTGCAGCTCTAATTGCTTTGGGCGGAGCAATTATTAGCGTTTATGGAATCAACAGAGTCAGGATTGAAGAAAACAGCGCAAATCAAGAAAAGACAAGAATTACAAGAGAATTTTACCAAGCAAACCCAAATCCCAACCCTGGACAATTATTTGAGTTAAAAACCGAAGTTGATGATGTCAATAAATTCAGCAAATCCTTAATTATTACAACCACTGCAGGCGCGACAGCCATGAGTTTAGGCATATTCGCAACTGGTCTTGCCTATTCTACTATGGCAGAAGAAAGCCGCCCAACCGATAAGAAAAAGAGGGGAAATCAACCCTTGACGGGCACTCTATAAATTTTCAAACATTTCTGCTTCCAGTTTGGTCCGTTTTGCAATAAACTCGGCAGCTTTTTTTGCCTGCCTTTTTCTAAATTCCAACGAAGTCATGACCGCATTTTTATTAAGTTCCAAGACCAATTCTTCGATACTCTGCTCGTCGTAAGCAAGGGCAACACTTTGGTAATTTTTAACAGCAGATCTTATTAGTGTTTGCCCACCAATATCCATGCTTTCGGGAAAAATTGATTCGTCGGGTGCATATAAATCGACAATCACCAGATCAAAAGGCTCAAGTCCCTCTTTTTTTAACTCCTGCAAATGATCAGGATTATTTTTATCGGCCAGAATCCGTACAAAATTGGCCCGATCCAAACTTTTTACCCGCCCGCTAAAATCAAAACCTTTTACAACAGATTCACCTTCAAAACCTTTTTCCCGGACATATTTTATAGTGCCCTCCGTCCCCCAAAACTTAGTCCTGTGTTTGTCCAACATCTCCAAAACGCCATCAAGAACGCTCTTTTCAAAAACCGCTGCAAATATGTTTATTACTTCAATGTTGTTCATGATTGTAAATCAATGTAAAATCTCATATATGTCTAGAATTATCAACTCCAACAAATTTTGGCTTACATTAATACTAATTCTTATATGCCTATTCGTTGCTCTTTTCTTAATGATATTCGCATTCAACAATTGCCTCAACAATGGCTATCCCATATGCCAAGATTCCTTATTTCAACTTCCACACAGGTTTAGGTAGTTTTAGTGCTTAAAATGTCTTACGCCGGTAAATACCATTGTAATTCCATTCTTTTTCGCCTCCGCAATAACTTGATCATCATTAATAGAGCCACCTGGTTGGATTATTGTTGTTATTCCAGCTTTAGCTGCTAAAACTACGTTATCCGGAAACGGGAAAAAAGCGTCGGACGCCATCACCGCCCCGACCGTATTTTTGTGCTTTGTTATCGCCCACTTCTGTTCGTCCGGCAACCCGCCTTGCGCCTGCCTTAGAGCAAGCATTGTAGAATTTACCCTATTGGGTTGACCCGTTCCCATCCCAAGCATATTTTCATCTTTTGCGATAACAATCGCATTGCTTTTAACATGCTTGACCACCTTCCAGACAAATTCAAGATCATTCCAAATTTTAGCAGAGTCTATTTTCCCGCACATAACTTTCCATTTAGACCTTGATTCATCAACTTTGTCCGAGGTCTGTACCAAATACCCGCCAAATGCGCGCGTAAACTCCATAAGTTTAGCCGGCTTATCCGCTTTGACAACCCGCATTTTGGCGCTTCGTTTTTTTAATCTTTCCAAAATTTTTTTAGAATATTTTGGCGCAACCATCAGTTCAAAGAACTTACCGCGCATTGCCTCGATCATATCTAAAGTCGGCTCGCGGTTTAAGGCAACAATCCCGCCAAATGCACTTATACTATCTGCAGCATATGCAAGCCCAAAAGCCTCGGTTAAATTATCCCGGGATGTAATCCCACTTGGGTTTGCATGCTTAATAATAGCAACAGTTGGTTTTGCAAAATCACAAACCAATTTCCACGCATGGTTTGCGTCTCCAATATTGTTGTGTGATAGCTCTATACCCCAGAATTGCGAAAAACCCGGCTTACCGCCACCATCTACATAAAAAGCACTTTGCTGATGGGGATTTTCCCCGTAACGCATGTCTTTGAGTTTTTTTAAATTTATTTTTAAATCTTTGTCTAAAACCATCTTAAGTATTAAAAAACCATGAACAATAAACCACGAACTACTTACGGTTTGCAAACCACCAATCCAAAATATCTTTGGCAACTGGCGCCGAAACAGCCGACCCCTGGCCTCCACGCTCTACAACAACCGTCAATGCTATTTGCGCCTTATCAGCAGGGGCAAATACCGTAAACCAGGCGTGCGCTTCTCCCCCTGATTCTTCAGCAGTTCCAGTTTTACAGGCAACTTTATAGTTCGTATTAAAAAATGGCGCACCTGTACCGCCAGCCTGACAAGCATCTCTCATCCCAGCACGAACCAGTTGTAAATTATCACTCTTTACCAAATCTGTTCCTAAAACTTTACTGTCAAATTTAATCTCGCCGGAAGATTGGCCTGCATCAATTTTGGAAACTAAATAAGGTTTTGTCAACTTTCCCGATGCAACAAACGATGTAACATCATTTACCTGCAAGGGTGTTGTCAGCATAAATCCCTGCCCAATCGCAAGATGCAACGTGTCTCCAAGATACCAGGGATCACCTATTGTAGATTTTTTCCAAACCTCGTCGGGAACCAATCCAAATGCCTCTTCAGGTAAATCAATTCCCGCCTTTTGCCCATATCCAAGTTTAACAGCCATCTTTTTAATTTCACTCACACCGGTTTCTTCTCCCGCTTTATAAAAAAACAAATCATTAGACCGAGCAATTGCCTTTTGAATTTTTATTAGTCCATCTGTCCTTCCGTATTCTGTGTAAAGCCAATTAGAAAAAGTTTGTCCGCCGACTTCTATTTTCCCCACGTCGTCGACCTCAGTATCAGGTGTAATTTTTCCAGATTCCAAGCCGGCAAGCGCAGTAATTATTTTAAAAACAGACCCCGGTGGGTATGTGCCCTGAACGGCTCTGTTAAAAAAGGGCAGCCCTTTATCATCGATAGATGACGCAACATCATTAGGGTTAAAAGTGGGCGAAGATGCAAGAGCCAGAATTTCCCCGGTATTTGGATTTTGGACAACAACAGCCCCCTTATTGCTACCTGTAAGTTGCGTATACTTTTTTAGTGATTCAACTACAACTTTTTGCAAATCACCATCTATTGTTGACTGGACATTTCTGCCTTTTACCGGTGCAACTTCGCCTAAAATCGAAACATTCGAACCAGCCGCATCAACCTCTATGAGCCGCCTACCAACGGCTCCCTGCAAAAAAGAATCATAAGTAGATTCGATGCCAAGCCTCCCCCGTGCATTTGTAATATCCATAGTCTTGTCATTTTTTTTCTCTTCTGCCTGCACCAAACTTGTATAACCTAAAACGTGCGATGTAGCATCACCAAGCGGATAAATTCTCCTAACCTCGCGCACAGTCCTGCCCTTTGTCCCTTCAAAATATTCACCCGCCCCACCTTCTTTTTCGAGTTTTTGCGCTTCTTCTTTAGAAATTTCGGTTTTCTGTCCACTTTTTTGCAAAAAATAATGGGTAGCAGAAGTAGCAATAACTTTTCCGAACCTGTCAATAATATCTCCCCTTTCCGCCTCAAACTCCACAAGCTTTACCCTGTTATTGTCAGAAAGCTCCCTGTTTTTTGAACCGTCCACAACCGTCAAAACAAAAAGCCGACCCAGAAAAATCAATAAGACTAAAAAAGCTGCTAAATAAAATAAATTGATCCGCATGTGCGATAAGCCCCAGGAAACATATCCGTCATCTTCCAAATCACCGGTGCGCCATCTTCTGGAACTATCCGACCAGAGAGAGCTTTCAATCCCTTCCAAACGTATTTTTCTTTTTGATGTTTTTCTTCTGAAGCCCGGCATTAATTTATGGACGCAAACTTACCTTTTTTAAAAGCAAATTATTACCAAGTGCTTTTGCGCAGCCCACAACAACACAGTAAAGAGGATCTGTAGCAACCACAACCGGCATTTTGGTTTCCTGCGAAATTAGTTTCGGCAAACCATAAATAAGCGACCCTCCGCCACAAATCATTATTCCTTTTTGCGCAACATCACCGGCCAAATCCGGAGGTGCATCTTCTATTGTATCTTTAATAGCATCGACAATTGTTTTAACTGTCGGAGCCAGTGCTTCCCTTATTTGTGTTGAGGTTAACTTTACAGATTTCGGCAAACCTTTTTCCAAATCCCTTCCCCTAACAACCATTTGTTTTTCTACCTGCATCGGAAATGCACTGCCCAAAAGGATTTTAACTTCTTCGGCTGTTTTTTCTCCAAGTGCTAAACCATAACGCGACCTCACATAATTCACAATGTCCCTATCCATCGCATCCCCGCCAACTTTTAAAGATTTACCAGTCACAATTCCGCCCATGGAAATAACAGCCATATCGGACGTTCCTCCTCCAATATCCACAATCATCGAACCTTCGGCTTCCTCGACCGGTAAACCGGCACCTACAGCAGCTGCCATGGGTTCCTCAATCAAATACGCTTCTCTTGCTCCGGATGCGTAAGCAACATCAAATAGCGCCCTTCTTTCCACCTCAGAAACCTGCGATGGAATTCCCAAAACAATCCTTGGCCTTGGAACGGAAATATTAAATCCGGGTTTTTTATGGACTTTTTTTACAAAATAAGAAAGCATCGCCAAAGTTGTGTCGTAATCCGAAATCACCCCGTCCCGAAGAGGCCTTACTGTTGTAATATTAAGAGGGGTCCTTCCAATCATTTTTCTGGCCTCAACGCCAATGGCAATTACCCGTCTGGATTTTTTATGAAGCGCTACAATCGAAGGCTCGCGGATTACTATTCCCTTTCCGGCAACATGAATTAGCGTATTTGCAGTTCCCAAGTCAACTCCCAAATCAGAAGAAAAATAGCCAAGGATATTATCAATAACTGGAATCATAGAAGCGCCACAAAGTATAACGCATCAGCAAAAAGTTTAGAAGGTTTGGGGTTGGCCTATTTTAATTTCAAACTGTTGGAGACTGCCAGGAAGTCTCTTCTGTTATCTTCGAAGCTTTTAAATTGCGGTTTTTCGTTTGGAGGTGTCGCCATAGTCATAAAAAGATCTTTTGAGGTTTCATTCGTCCACAATCTGACCATTGTCCCTTCCCAGGCAATCTTATCAAGTGAAGCTTTTTTACCCAACCAAGTCGCTGGTTCAGTATTTACAAGGCCAAGTTTTGGCGGGTTTAATCCTTGACCACGACCTATATATAAATGTACCTGGAAACCTTTTAGTATAGTTGGGAAACCGCCATCATCGCTGTAATCCACGCTTTTAAAAGAGATATCGAACTGTTCTGGAAACGAATGATCCAATACCCAATTGGGTGGATATGAGATAGAGAATTTATCAGTCTCATACGTTTTCCAATTTACCGTTTCGTCGGAAGTGAATTTAAAGGTAGCAAGGATCTTATCGAACGTTTGGTCAACAAGTGTAGTATTATTTGCCGGCAAGATCGCCGAGAGGCATATTTGGTCGCCTTTTGGAGAACCAATCGCTTTTATTTTAATTGACGTTTCACTTTCATAATATTTGTCAGTTGTAATACCAGCAATTGTTAATTTTGTTTGCTTATTCGCACTGACACCTATTCCACAACTATTTCCTACAATTTTTAATGTTCCACCTTGGTAATTAATTGTTGCAGCCTGCTCCTTCCCCGATATACCTTTGGTTGTTAATTCTTCCCCAATGTTCGCATCTTGTGGGTAATTCAATGAATAACCGTAAAAATTACTGGTATACGTTTTCCAATTTGCCGTTTCGTCGGGCGCGTTTTTGGTTTGCTGAATTTGACTCTTGAGAAGTATAGGTGTGCTTTCTTTTAGCTTTACAGTTCCAAAAAAAGATACAAAATATATGTTTTTCGTACTTTTTCCGTCACAAATTACATAGAGTGTGGTTTCTTTACCAAAAGGCGGCACTAAACCTAATTGCTCGGGTATGGAAGGCTGTTTCCAGTAGGGATTAATTACAGGTGGTTGGTATTCATTCTGTGTTAATTGGCGACAGGATGAGTTAAGCGATTTAGCTGCTCTTTGATAAGCTAACTTATCAGTCACCCATGGCGCCCAAACTGCTAAATAAAGTAGTGCAAATGAAAAAATAATAAGAATAATAACTACCGGTGCAAAACCTTTTTTCATAGGAATTTGAAGGTTGAGAGGATTTGGTAAAAAATATCATCATATTTGCTATCAAGGTCTTTACTAAAGGTAAATTCAATAACATAATTACCTCGTGTTATTTCGGCTAAATAACGTTCTGTTGTAAGATTTTCGGCTTGTAATATTTTTACGGTTTCGTTTTCTATTTTTACTTCCCGAATGGTTTTATATTTTATATAGACAGGCAATACCGCTGCCCTGCTATCTCTCACGGAGATATAAATACTTTTTGGGATTTTGTCTTTAATATAGCTTTCTCCTGGAGGAAGAAAAAACGTTGTTAATCCATTTTCTTTAAATGTCCAATCCTGAGGGTATTTCAGGCTGTACTTATATTTGATGTCAGGTCGCGAAGTTGAAAGTGCCTTTTCAACTATATATGTTTTCCAATTCGCGGTCGGATCGTGCTTGGTAGGAATTGTAGGGGTTTGATCACCAATTTTTTCTTTGCTTTGAATATATTTTTGGAGAAAATGAATTGAAGCAACACCAAGAGCGAATGCAATCAGCGCAACAATAACAATTTGTATAAACCCTCGGGCAGGTTTCATCTAATTTAATCGTAGTCGATTGGTAACTGCCTGTAAATAGTTTGCTCCCGGACACTTAACTTGCTAGTATCTACCTTGTGGAAAAACTAAAGGCCTATCTTGACCAAACAATCTACATTACTTTTCTTGCCCTTGCCATAATAACCCCTCTTCTTTTTTCAACCCAAACTGCAGAAATTTATGAAGTCCCAAAAATGTATTTTGTTTATTTTGCATCAACAATTTTGTTAACGCTTACAATCACCAAATTTATCATTGATAAAAAAATTAAAATCCCAATCGGCTCGGTAGTTATTACTTTCAGCCTTTTTATCGTTGTTCAGATACTTTCCACACTTTTCTCACAAGACAAATACACATCAATTTTTGGCTATCCCACCAGGCTAAACGGCGGGCTAATTTCACAGTTTGCATACTTTGTAATTTTCTTAACTGGCCTAATTTCCATCAACACTCAAAAATTAAAAAATCTACTTTTTGCAGTTGTTTTTGCAGGGGTTGCTGTTTCCCTTTGGGGCATTCCAAGTCATTTTAACGCTGACCCGACTTGTCTTGTTCTAACAGGCAAACTTACATCTGCCTGTTGGCAAAAAGAATTTGATCCGACTCTGAGAATTTTTTCTACTCTCGGCCAACCCAATTGGCTCGCCTCTTATCTAGTGTTGATCTTACCTATTTCCTTAGCTTTTACATTTTTTTATAAAGAAAATAAAGTTAAACTAATTTTTACTGTCTCATCTTCACTAATCTTCTTTACCATTATCCTTACAAATTCCAGAGCAGGACTACTTGGACTTCTTGTATCCTTTGTCATTTTCGCTTTGTTTATGGGCACAAAAGCAATAAAGGGCAATATCAAATTGATTTCTGCCCTCTGTACAGTCTTTGTGATAATCACTCTCCTTTTTAGCCCCAACTTAACCTCTCGCATAACAGATTTTGTAACAAGTCAAAAACAACCAATCAGCCAATCAACCCAAGACGTTAAACCTACTCAGTCATCACTCACTTCCGGTGGAACAGATTCCGGTCAAATACGTTTGATTGTTTGGCAAGGCGCTTTAGACGTTATCAAGTCTTCACCGATTTTAGGGACCGGCCCGGAAACTTTTGTCAGCTCGTATTACAAATTCAGACCCCAAGCTCACAACCAAACCACAGAATGGCAATTCTTCTATAACAAAGCCCACAACGAATTTTTAAATTACGCAGCCAATACAGGTCTTCTTGGGCTTTTTTCTTACATGACTTTTCTAGCCCTGACAATCCTTACAATTTTCAAATTAAAAAATACAACGATCGTACAAAAATCAATAGTTGCAGGAATTATCGGCTACTTAATAACAATCTTCTTTGGCTTTTCGACTGTTTCAACCCAAATAATCTTTTTCCTTGTTATCATAGCCGCGCTTTCCGACAAAACGAATTTTAAAACATCTCCAATTTATTTCTTAAAAAATCCGTTAATTCAACAAGCTTTAATCCTAATAACACTGCTTGCTGGCCTTTATACAACTACCCTTTTTATAAGATTATATTTTGCAGAAACACTCATAAGAAGGGCCCAAAACACATCCGGCACCAGAGAGCTAGTCGCCTATAGAAACGCTATCACCGCTTCACCGTTTACAAACCCGTATCTAGCAACCGACTTTGCTTATGCTATTGCCTCTTATGTAAACGAAGTAACAAACACTCAAAGTAAATCAAAACTGATTGATGAGGCGAATAATTTGGAAAAAGATACTGCTGCGCTTACATTAAATAATTATTTATTAAACCAGAGAATCGCCAAAACATATCTGTTAATCGCACAGGAAAATCCCATTTATCTAAAAGAAGCCAAGCTTTATGCGCAAAAGCTGACTCAAATGGCTCCAACAAACCCCGAAAGTTATTTAATCCTGGCAAAAGTCCAAATTACCGCAAGTCAAAATGACGAAGCTATTTTATCGGCAAAAAAAGCATTAGAATTAAAACCGGACTTTATAGAAGCACAACAACTACTTGAAGAGATAGTCAAGAATCCGATACAATAGAAAGTGAACTTTCCTGTCCACGAAAGTTAATGGCAAATTTAAATACTTTTGACCCCCAAATAGCCAAGCTTATCAAGCTGGAAGATAAACGTCAGCAAGAAGACATTGTCTTAATCCCTTCCGAAAATTACGCCTCCGCAGCCGTCCGTGAGGCGCTTGGAAGCAGATTATCCAACAAATACTCCGAAGGTTATTCGCACAAACGCTACTATTCCGGCAACCAGGTAATCGATTCTATAGAAGATATCGCCAAGGAGCGGGCAACCAAACTTTTTAAATGTAAATTTGCAAACGTACAAGCCTACTCCGGTTCACCAGCAAACCAAGCAATATATTTGGCACTCTTAGAACCGGGTGACACGGTTATGGGGCTTTCCTTACCCCACGGCGGCCACCTAACCCACGGTTGGCCGGTAAACTTTTCCGGAAAATTCTACAAATCTGTCCAATACGAAGTTGATCCAAAGACAGAAAGGCTAGACCTTAAAAAAATCGCCAAAATTGCCAAAAAGGCAAAACCCAAAATGATTTTTACCGGAGCAACTGCATACCCCAGGGTTTGGGACTGGCGGGAGTTCGCCAAAATTGCCAAAAGTGTAAAAGCATATCTCATTGCTGACATTTCCCACATAGCCGGACTTGTAGTTGCAGGAGTGCACCCTTCACCATTCCCATACGCAGATGTAGTTATGACAACCACCCATAAAACCCTACGCGGCCCCAGAGGAGCTTTAATTTTGTCCAATAGCGAAGAAATCGCCCAAAAAATAGATAAGGCAGTTTTTCCCGGTCTTCAAGGCGGACCGCATGATAACCAAACAGCAGCCATTGCAGTTGCCCTAAAAGAAGCTCAGGGCAAGCCCTTCAGAACCTACGGAGCGCAAATTGTCAAAAATGCCAAAGAGCTTGCAAAAACGCTAAGTGCCCATCGTGTCCGTCTAGTCTCTGGCGGAACGGATAACCACTTAATGCTTATTGATTTAGGCGCCAAAGGCCCAAGCGGAAAAGACATTCAAAATGCCCTTTACGAAGCAGGAATATCTACCAATAAAAACACTGTACCCAAAGAAACCCGCAACCCGTTTGTCACTTCCGGCATCAGGATTGGAACACCTGCTATTACAACCCGCGGAATGAAAGAACCGCAAATGCGCCTAATCGGCAGTTTCATTTCCCAAATCATCAAAGACCCCGAAAACGAATCTCTAAGAAAAGAAATTAAAAAAGAAGTCCTTCAACTAACAAAACGCTTCCCAATCCCGTAAAATCCACCCATGACTGAACGACACATTCCAAGAAGAGTAAGAATTTTGGGAGAAATAACAATGGTCGTTGCCGGAATCGCAACAGCCGCAACCGGAGGTTATATTATTCATCAAGAAGCAGAAAATGACAATAAAGTGGTAGCCGGAAGCATTGTCATGCTTGCTGGAGGTACAATCACAATGCTTGCCGGTGGAATGCTCACAAGAGAAGAGCCAGATCCAACCTTGGATAATAAAAACTAAATACTGGTAACTAACCCCTGGAAACTATAAACTATCCTCATGGCACAAATTTTAGACGGCAAAATTGTCCGCGATTCCATATTAAACAATCTCAAATCTCAAATCTCAAACCTAAAATCTAAACCAAAACTGGTAATTATCCAAGTCGGCGACAATCCGGAAAGCAATACTTATATTGGCCAGAAAATAAAATTTGGTGAAAAAATCGGCGCAATTGCCGAACTTAAAAAATTCCCGGCCGATATTTCCCAAGAATCTCTAACCTCTAACCTCTTAACTCTAAACTCTGACCCCGCTGTCCACGGAATAATTATCCAAATCCCAATTCCAAAGCATTTAGACCAAGATAAGTTAATTGATTTAATAAATTGGCGAAAAGATATCGACGGACTTTCTGCTATAAGTCTAAAACTCCTTTCGGAAGGTAATCCTGCAGGTTATATCCCGGCAACAACCAAAGGTGTATTAACGCTACTCGACCATTACAAAATTCCAATCACCGGTAAAAAAGTCGTCATTATTGGCAGGTCTTTTCTGGTAGGCAAACCAACCGCCCTTGCAATGCTAAACCGTGATGCCACAGTCACCATTTGTCATAGCAAAACAGAGAATTTAGGAAAGGAAACAAAAAATGCAGATATTTTAATTGTCGCAATCGGCAAACCCAATTTTATCGGCCGTGAACACGTTTCCAAAAACCAGGTTGTCATTGATGTTGGCATAAATGTCATAGAAAAAGGTCAGGCCTTAAGTCAAGCCGAAACAAAAGAAAAAGACCTGACCTTAATCAAGCCTCGCACTCTCGTCGGCGACGTAAACTTCGATGAAGTATCAAAAATCGTCTCTGCCATTACGCCCGTTCCCGGTGGAGTCGGCCCCATGACCGTCGCATCACTTTTTGAGAACCTCCTCGAAGCGCACAAAAACCAAAATGCTTGACGAAAAATTTGTAATTCTCGCTGCAACTATAAATTTCTTTGGGGCAATCGGTTATTTAATAAGCACAATAAAGGGTAAAACAAAACCGAACCGTGTAACTTGGTTGCTTTGGTCAATTGCTCCAATGCTTGCTTTTAGCGCTCAAATTAAACAACACGTGGGGCTAATTTCCTTAACAACTTTCATAGCCGGATTTAACCCTATGATGATTTTACTTGCCTCATTTATTAATAAAAAGTCCGAGTGGAAAATTGGTAGACTGGATATCATTTGCGGTACTTTGTCCATCATCGGTCTGATCTTGTGGCAAGTTACAAAAATACCCAACCTTGCAATAATTTTTGCGATTATGGCAGACGGGCTTGCAGCCACCCCCACAATAGTAAAATCCTACACAAATCCTGAAACAGAAAATGCTATCGCCTATTTTACAGCCGGTATCAGCAGCATAATCGCAATCCTGACTATAAAAACCTGGCGCTTCGAAAATTTCGGTTTTCCTTTTTATCTTTTTTCTGTAACCATTATTTTGTACGTTTTAATACAGTTCCAAATTGGAAAGAGATTTAAAAAGATTTCCTTGACCACTGCCCACTAACGGTTAAAAAATTCGAAGCATACAATAAGCAATCTAGCAATTAATTTCCTCTGCAGGTATAATTGCCACCTAAAATGATAGACCGTCTTGAATTAATGACAAGCCTAACTAATATAAGGCTAGATTGCGCCGCTAAAAAACTGGTAATTACACCGAAAGACATTGAAGCTGTAACAGCAGCCAATAATGTAAGGTTGGATTTATCGGAACCTGCAGAATACGAAGGAACACTCAGGGCTCTTCGTCAAACACGAGATGAACTTCGCGCTGGCTTAGGAATCAACCCTCTTGCATCGGAAATAACCGCAACTCTTTTGAAAAAAGTCGCTCACCAAAAATTGTTTCTTGCACAACAAGCTCTCGCAAATGAGGACTTAGTAATGTTCATTGCAAGTTATGACCACACTGTCGGCTTCGGCACTGTAATGGACTCTGTAGTTATGGCAGCTCATGAAATTCGTGGAATTGCTGAGCAAAATACTACTGAAACTCTTGGTGAACTAGGACCAGGAATCAGTGATCTAAACTCAATCGGAACACAAACCTCCATATACTTAGCTGCAAGGCGAGAAGCAATAATTTATGCAGCCCTATTAAAAAATGATCCTAGTGCATTCACGTTAATTGACGAATGGATCAAAAAAGCTGAATCTGAAAAAGTCGACATTACAAAAGAAATTATGCTCGCAGGAGCCAAAAACGCAGGAGAACTTTACAAAGCTGCTTACCCACTTGCCGAATCTCTTTAGATTTTCTTGACCACAAACCATTAACGTAATACGATTAACGCGCCATGTACGCCGAAATAGTAGTCCTAACCTATCAATCTCCCGAAATAGATTCTTATACTTACGAAGTTTCAAAAGAATTGGAAAGAGAAATCAAAACCGGTCAACTTGTTGAAGTACCGTTTGGAAAAAGAAATCCGCAGGGAATTGTTATAGAAATTCACAACAAAAAACCGCAAGTTGCCACCAAACCAATTTCTAAAATCTTACTCAAAAACCCTTTACTTCTTCCCTACCAAATTGAACTTTCCAAGTGGATGTCCGGTTATTACCTGGCGCCAATGGTTAATTGCCTGGAAACTATGCTTCCCGAAATTCCAAAACGGGCACTGGGTGTAGAAAAGGCCATGCCTTGGAAAACTGAAAGGCCTGGCCTTGATCAGCTCGTGCAACAATCCCTAATCCTTGTTCCCTCAATCCACAAAATCGCAGAAACTTTGGCCAAATTCCCTAAAACCAAAAATTATGTCGTTTTCCATAACGAACTTAAAGCTTCGGAAAAATTCAGCACATGGCAAAAGATTCAAAGCGGAGAGGTCGATTACATCTTCGGCTCCAGGTCTGCAATTTTTACACCTAGTCCAAATTTAAAAGAAATAATAATTTACGACGAACACGACGGCGCATATAAAGACGAAAGGTCACCGTATTTTGATACTTTAACAGTTGCCCAAAAAATCTCAGGCTTTACAAACTCAAAATTATGGATCGTTGATCCCTCACCAAAAGTCACAACTTATTTCGAGCTGTCAAAAAACATAAAAATCCAAAGTTTTCCCCAAAAAACAAAAATTGTTTCCATGACCAATGAAAAGCTCTCAGGCAATAACTCCCCAATTTCCGAAGAGGTCTTTAGCTACCTCCAACAAACAAAAAACGCTTTGCTATTTTTGAATAAGAAAAAAGAGGCCGGCCATTTGTTTTGTAAAAGCTGCAAAGAAAGCCAATATCTGGAAAAACAACCAACTGTTTGTCCCAACTGCCAATCTCCGGATTTTTTCTGGAATGTTTTAAATATCCAATCGCTAGCGCTGGAAATTAAAAAAGCACTTCCCCGTTTTGCCATAAACTTAATCTCCGACAAAAATAAGATTCCCTCCAATGGCACCAAACAAACGACAATAGATATAGCAACCGCTCAAGTTTTTTATTCTCCTCTTTTGAAGAAATATGATTTAATTGCCCACATCCAAACAGATTCCATAATCGGTCAAATGGACTTCACGTCTTCCCAAAACCTTTATACCCAAATAACTATGCTCAAAAGGTTATTGACCACAAGCGGCAGACTTTTTTTGCAAACTTATAACCAGGATACTCCGACAATCAATTATGCAGCCATCGGTGATTATGTCTCTTTTTACAAGGAAGAATTAGTTCAAAGAAAACTTCTCTCTTATCCTCCGTATTCACTCCTTGTTAAGTTATCCTTAAAAGGAAAAAACCGAGATAAGATCCGTATAGAAGCAGAGTCACTGGCCAATCAACTACTAACTACCAACTACAAACAACCAACAACCGTGCTTGGCCCTTATGAATCCATTTTTTGGCAAAAGAACCCAACGTATCATATAATTCTTAAAACAAGCTTGGAATCCTACACACTCGAAGTTAGGCAAAAAGCTGTTACGAATTTAAAAGAAATACTCAAAAATTTACCAAGAACCTGGCAAATAGAAATCGACCCAGATTCAATACAATGATTAAAGAAATACTTACAATTCCTAAGGATAATGAAGCATTAAGGCAAAAGTCACAAAGTGTAACTACATTTGACCAATCTGTTTCACAAGTTGTAACCGACCTGACAGACACGATGGAAGCCCAAACAGATCCGGTTGGCCTAGGACTTTCCGCACCTCAAATTGGCATTTTCAAAAGAATTTTTGTTGCCCGAATCAGGAATAAAATCAAATCATTCGTTAACCCGGTTATCCTGAAATTTTCAAAAAATGAAGCAAACATTATGGAAGGCTGCTTTTCTGTTCCGGATCTTTATGGCCACGTTATCAGACCTGCCGAAATCGATGTCAAATCCCAAAACATTCACGGAAAAACCCAACAAACACATTATAAAGGCATGGCCTCAAGAATCATTCAACACGAACTGGACCATTTAGACGGCATTCTGTTTATTGACCACATCCACGATCAAAACGGCAAAGTTTTTAAAGTAAAAAAGGACAAGAAGGGCAAGGAGACTTTTATCGAAGCAACTTTGCCATGAAAATTGTCTTTTTTGGGACTCCAAAAATCGCAGCAGACATACTCGAATCTCTTGCCAAAACCAAATTTAATCCACAGTTAGTTATAACTGGCGAAGATAGTGCGGCTGGTCGTGGAAGAAAAATAACCGAAACACCAGTAAAAATTGTCGCTAAAAAACACGCAGTCAAAACACTCGAACCCCAAAATCTTGACAATAAAGGTTTCGTCAAAGAATTGAAGGATTTTGCTCCGGATGTTGCAATTTTGGTAGCTTACGGAAAAATCATTCCCGATGAAATTTTGCAAATTCCCAAATTCGGATTTGTTAACATTCATCCATCTCTTCTTCCCAAATACCGCGGCCCGTCACCAATCATATCTGCAATATTAAATGGAGACAAAATAACCGGATCAACAGTAATCGTACTTGATTCAGAGCTGGATCATGGCCCGATTATAGCCCAAGCACAGTTATCAATTTCAGACACAGACACCCATGATTCGCTCGCAAACAAGCTGGCAAATCTTGGTTCAAAATTGATTATTAAAACACTGCCCGCTTATTTAGACCAAAATATCACTCCACAAGCGCAAGACCATAACCTGGCAACATACACCGAAAAAGTCACAAAACAGAATGGGGAAATAGATTTGGAAAATTCTCCTGATCCCCAAACACTAGACCGAATGATCCGGGCATATTACCCCTGGCCAACAGTCTGGTTTGAACTTACCGGCAAAAAAATTAAATTATTGCCCGAAAATAAAATCCAACCGGAAGGGAAAAAACCAATGACCATAAAAGAATTTTCTAATGGATATCCAATGGTAAGAAGCGTTTTGGAAAAACTTTTTCCTACCCATTAACTACTGCAAGTATTTGTGCTCTCTGCTTTTCATTTGCACTCTTTTTTATATCCTCAACCAAATAACCGATAACCTCATCCGTAACCTCATTTATCCTGGCTGAAAATTCAGGGCTTGCTAATAGTTCAGCCCATAAAGTTTTAAATTGTTCGGGGTTACTTTCTAAATTATCAACTGCAGATGCAAGTTTCTGTGCATAGCTGGGATCTATTCCGGCAAACTCATCGACCAGGCGTGCATAATAATATTGATAAAAAATTTCTATAAACTTCTTTTTCTTTTCTTCAGAAAACTTTGCAATATCCAAAAGCTTTATTAAAAAATTCTGGAAGTTCATAAGCTACGCTGCTTTTCCTAGCTCTCTTCTTAATTGTTCTTGGGCTCTTGACCACATGTTGCCATCAACTTCCGGAATTCGGCTTATTTTCTCAGCTTGCTCCTCAATTGCACTTTGGGTATACAAATTCTCGTTGCTTGCATGCTTACTCTTAAATATCCCGCCCAATTTATCTGTTAAAAAAGACATGACCTTAGAAAACAAAGTGTCTTTTTTGCGTGCTTCTATACTTTCTTGCGCTGCAGCAAGCGATGCTGCAAAAGCATCTTGGTGACCAGGAACATCAGCATCAGGTAAATTAGAAGTGGAGGAATTATTGGTTGAATCGTCTTTTTCGTGTGCGTCTTCCATCTACACGCTATTATCTTTGATATTGGGAAAAATGTCTATATGTTTGAAATACCTGAAACCCTCTTGACTTAACACATCTTAAACATGTAAATATCCGCAAACCCTGTAGTATTGAAACTATAAGCAATTTATGATAGAATTCGCATCTAATTTATCCCTATAGTAAAACATAAACGGAGAACTTTTAATGTCAATAGAGAGCAGAACATCAATTGTAACACCAGATAACCCGGCAGCAATTTCACCCCGGGATTTCGTTTTATCTTGCTTGCAAGAGGCCAACCCATCTGTCTGGATGGAAAAACTTACTAAGCGTCAACAGGATGTTTTAAAATATAGATTCTTTGACCTTCTTAGCCCCACCCAAATTAAATCAATAATTGGAGTCAAAAGCAGGCAAGCAGTTAGCTATCACGAGCAAAGAGCAATAGACATAATAGCAAACCATCTTCCAGAAGAAAAAGTTGAAGCTTTTTATGCAAATTATTTCCGGGTAGTCGGCACAAAACCCGAAGAAGCAAAACGTAATCTTTCACAGATCAATCGCGGTAAAAAACGAAGTGCTCAAACAAAAGAAAGAATCTCCACATCAATGCGAGCCAGAAAAATATCAGAAGGCCAGCTCATGGAAATGAGAAGAGTTAGGGAATTATCTAGGCAACAGCGGATTGCACAACTGGCTGGGTCAATTGCCCAGTAGAACTTTTTAATTTAATATTCTTTCCCATTTCAACCTTTACCCTTCTTAAACACTTCGTACAAAGCCTCATAGTGCACCTGACACCTTTATAAGTTACTTTGGCGCTGTGAAGGTTAACATCCCAAACTTTTCGTTTTTTAGTCGCCCTCATAGCCCAGCCACCACCATATTGGTGGGCGCCAGATTTCTGAATTACTGCTCCTTTTTTACAAACATCACAAATACGCATTTTAATCTGATAGAATATACCATACAACAAATTCAAGATCAAATATCATGAATCCACTTTTAATCATTCTTTTTGCGTTCCTGCTGCTAAATATCTTAGGTGGAGGCAGCCCGCCCTTTTTAATTAGTGCCTTTTTACATAATCCCATACTTGGCATGTTTATGCTCATTGGTATTTTGATAGGCATCACGATACACGAATTCTCTCATGCTCTCGTTGCTTATAGGCTTGGAGACCCAACTGCAAAACTGGCTGGCAGGCTCACGTTGAGTCCCGCATCACACCTGGACCCTTTAGGCACACTCGCCTTAATTTTTATCGGATTTGGGTGGGGAAAACCAACCCCCTTTGACCCTTACAATTTAAGAAACGTCAAAAGAGATTCCGCGCTAATTTCGGTAGCGGGGGCGGCCTCAAACTTCTTTTTGGCAATTGCACTTGCCCTACCTTATTTATTTTTCTACTACACACATGGCTTAACCCAAAGCATTAATGCCATTTATGTATACGTTTATCCTGTTATTTTCTTTAACGTTATTCTTGGTGTTTTTAACCTCATACCGGTTGCGCCACTGGATGGATTCAAAGTCCTAGCAGGTTTACTGCCAAAAAATTGGTACCACGACTTCATGCAGATGGAACCATATGGAATTTATATATTAATATTGCTGCTCATAACTGGCACCATCGGAAGGGTACTTTTGCCCATTGTATCAATCATTTTAGAGACCCTCATACCGGGCTTTTTGGCTCCGTTTTAGCCTCAAATAAAGCTTTTTTTTGTTTGACTTTCGTGGTATTATACTAAGTAGATCACAGGAAAACCCTACAAAGGTTGCACCTTAAAAAGATTTAGTCATCTCTTTGCTTACAAGATAGACTTAAGAGGAAATTCATATATTCACAGTCTTATGGCTGCGGATGAGAATATCCACCTGGTTTCTACCAAAGACTGTACTAAACCATGCGCCTACTGTAGGGTGAAATCATCAAGCCACGATAAGTCGTGGCTCTTTTTTTGCATCAAAAAACCAAGCATTTTGCTTGGCTTATCACTCTAATTAAAAAAGCTTATTTTGTTCCAACAATTACTACCAAATCTGCAGAGCTTGATGACTCAAGGCTTTTTGTACTTGCGCTTGCACTATATTTGGAAGAAAGGTCGTTAATCATCAAATCTTTATATTTGGCCGAATCACTCTTAAACTCTACTTGGGTCGTTGCATAATCACTATTATCCGCATTCCCTATAGATGAAACCTTCCAACCAAGTCCCTCTAAAAAATCTTTAACAGTCGCAGCTTTTCCCGTAACTCCCGATCCATTCAAAACCTTAACCGTGACATCTCCACGTTTTAAACTCGAAGTATCTGGTGAGGGCGATGTTTCTAAAATTGGACTCGACTCTACAAACGGACTGGATGCCGGTGTCGGTGAAGCCTGTTTTGTAAAGGGAGAAATCGCAGCAAATGGACCAATACCTCTAAAAAACGCAAATACTAATGCTCCGATAATTATCAAAATAATAAGAAGCCAAAGCCATTTAGCATTTTTTTCCTGTGATTCCTGGTAGATCGGCGATCCGCTTACAGGAGAAGGTTGGTTTTGATTTTGGTCGTCCATAATTTACTCGTGCAAATTGTATCAGATTATGTCAAGTGCGTAAACACTACAGTCATTTTTGAGCCAAGACGGCGATCTGACTTCTCGAGTTCCTCACTCCGTTAGTAAAAACGAACATGACCTACTGTTTCTTTTTAAAATTGCCTGATGAGCCGCCTGTCGGATTCGGACCGACGACCTACTGTTTACAAAACAGTTGCTCTACCACTGAGCTAAGGCGGCAATTTTAAAACGTGTAACTCAAAACAGTTGCCTACTTTACCCGACTATAGGAGCAAACTGAGCTATCTCGGCAAATTACCCGAATTTTACATTATCCGCAAACACACTACAACAAAAAGGCTGTTCAGGTTGATTTACGGATAACAATTAATGTACGCTAAAACTAATGCCACCAAATCAGGACGACCTAAACGGTAATCCTAGCCTGCCAACGCTACCTGAAAATCCACAACAACCTGTAGGGGCAATGCCACCCGAACAAATTGTTCCAGCTTCACCACCTACTGAACCTCCCCCACCAACCGCAACCCAAAGCCCCCAAGAACCAACGGCTATAAACCAAGCCAAACCACCGGCAACAGCAAACATGGAACAACCGACTACAAACCAAAATAACCCTCCACCAACCACGCAAACCACATCTTCACATTTGTTCCGCAACTTATTTTTATTTTTCTTCTTTTTTATAATCGCTGCCTCAGTATTAGGTCTTGGGCTTGCATATAACAATTACCCGTTTTTTAAACCACCCATGGCAATTAGGAAAACTCTGGACAATGTCATTGCTTTGGCACCTGTTCCAAAACCCACTAGAATTATCTTAGAAACAACAATCGCAAAATCAGCAAAATTAAAGAGTGCGGACCAAAAAACAGAATTTACATTTTCCACAAATGCTCAAAATTTCCCAGTTTCCAGCGTTAAATTTAGTATTTCCGGCCCTATCGAATTCACAGTACAAGAAAAGCAGACAGCAGAAGCCGAAATCAATCTTGAAGTCAAATTCGAAGGCGCCACTTTTAATGGCTCTGCCTCATTAAAAAAGATTGACAACACAGTCTACTTTAAGGCAAACGAAATTCCTTTCGGGCAATTTTATCAACAACTTTTGGATTACAAAAACAAATGGTATTACTACAAAATCCCGGACGAATTCCTTCCAAAAAAGGATGATGCCGACACATACGCAAAAGTCTCAAAAGTATTTATGGATTTTGTCGACAAATCCCCAGCTTGGACAAAAGTTACATCCCAAGACGGAAACGTATATACGTTGGAAGTTACTCCACCCAAAAAGGAGTTAGACAATTTAATGTTCGATTTAGTTGCAGCAGTAGAGCCAAAAGATCAAAAACAAATTTTAACCGATCTTGAAAAAGAAAACTTTGCCAAGCAAACCGAAAAAGTTAAAAACCTCAAAATTACGGCAAAAGTTAATAAAGACAATTATTACTTAAAAAGCGCCAATGTTTCTTTTGATATAAGCGCCGATAATCTATCCCTACCCAACGCAGCAAAAACAACTTTACCGGTAACCGGACCCACAACATTCAACATTAATATCGGCACCGAGCTTTCCAACTACAATAAGCAAGTTGTTATCATCCCACCGGAAGGGGCGATAGATTTCAAAAAGATAATGGATGAATACTCAAAACAATATATGGAAAAATCGGGAATCGATCCTACCAAACTGGATAATCAAACAAAGGACGCAAAAATCAAAAATGATATTGGTACTATAGCCACAGAACTACAAGGATATTACACAACCCCCGGCCTTGGTAGTTACCCTAAAGAATTATCAGATCTTGCAACTCAAGGTTCATTAAAAACACTCCCTACCCCGCCCCCAGAAACTGGCATAGAAACCTACCAATATCTTAAAGAACCTCCAACTTGTGACGCTACAAAAACAAATCCTTGCAAGGAAGTTACGGTGTATTCACCACTCTTAGCACCCACAACTCAGGGAAATGTCTGGTGCTGGCAATCAAGCTGGAGCATGGGAAAAGAAGTAACAAAAGAAGAATGCGTTGCCAAAAATTCAGAGCAAACTTCAACTCAAACAGGCATCCGTAGTTTGATAACACCAAATCAAACCGTTTTAGGCCAAAAAACAAATTGGGAGCTGGAAACACTCGAACTATTCAAACAACTTTTTAAATAACAGGAGCCGGCGATGGGAATCGGACCCATGACCTTCTCCTTACCAAGGAGATGCTCTACCACTGAGCCACGCCGGCGCACGTTTTTTCAGTAGAAACGCTTACCAAGGTAAAAGTGTTCACACTGAACCCCGCATTGCGGGGCGAAGTGCTGGGAATAGGATTTGAACCTATGTAGCCCTTTCGGGCGACGGTTTTACAGACCGTTGCAATTGTCCACTCTGCCATCCCAGCATCTTTAATAATCAACCAATTTTACAAAATACCACCCCAATTTACCACCTCTATTGAAGATAAGCTCATTCTTGCTAGAATATAACCAATGCCCAATTCCAAAATTTCAAGAAAAAACAAACAGGGTCTCGTGTTAATAGAAGTCCTCATGGCTCTCCTTTTTTCTGCAACTTTGGCAATACTTTTATTAATCACTGCAAGCACTCTCACCCAAACTTACAAGTCTAATGTACAATCGGTAGCAGCCAGAATAGCCACCAAAGAAATTGAAACTTTGAGAAAAACAGATTATGCCTCTCTGCCGTCAAGTGGCCCATTTACCGATCCTGATCTTTCCAAACTCACCTCTAGTTCTGCTAACCTCACAATAAACAGTTATCAATCAAGTCCAGATGTTAAACAAGCCACAGTAACAATCAACTGGATTCAAAATGGCTCCCCAAGGCAGGTAATCTTAGACACCTTAATTTACAAAAATGGCTTATAAAAACAAATTGGCTGCAAAAAGTGCCTTTTCTTTAGTTGAATTGTTGGTCGCTATTTCCCTACTCTCCATAATTACCCTAATTATCGGTTATGTTTTTATTTCGCACTTTAAACTTTTTAATAACGTCAAATCACTTGTTGAGGTATCCAGTTCAAACAAGCTTGTACTCGATGAATTAATTACCCAAATCAGGGAAGGTGAAGCCATCGTTAATACTTGCACGGGCTGCGGTACGTATCTTACCGGCTCTGGAACGTTAATATTGCAGCTCTGGCCACTCGACTCAAATAACGTTCCTTTTGAGCCATCAAGCAATAATTACGACTATGTAATTTATTCGCAAGACCCTTCTAAAACAACTAATTTATTAAAGATAACGGTTCCCGACACCACCAGCAACAGGACTGCCTCAACCAAAATCATGGCAAGCGATATCTCTAACCTTAATTTCACTTATAATAATGGTAACCCAACCCTGGCAAACGAAGTAACGGTTAGTGTTCAAAACAGTATACAAATTACAGGTAGGGTTCAAACAACCAGCCAGCAAGTCAAAGCTGTCTTAAGAAATAGATGAAAAAAGTAAATAGTTCACAGTTTGTATTTAATCGTTCACAGAAGCAAAGAAACAACACCGTAAAGACCACAAACTATCAACTATCAACAAAAAACTGTTCTGGGCAAATAATCATTGTCGGAATAATCTTTTTATCGGTAGTGCTGGTTTTGGCAAGTAGTCTTTTCAATAGGGTTTCTAACTTCATGAATTTTAGCTCTTCTTCCATTATTAATGAACAGGCAAATAATCTGGCAGAAGCGGGTATCGAAAAAGCCATTTGGCAACTTAATCAAACTGCCGGAAGCTACACGGGCGAAGCAGATACAACACTTGGCGCAACCGGTACTTTTACTGTAACAATAACCAATAAAAACTCAAGCTTAAAAACAATCACCGCAACGGGTTTTGTTCCCAGCTCAACCAAACCAAGAGCAAAAAGGACAATTAAGGTGGATGCAACTGTTGATAGTACCCAAATTTCTTTCCATTACGCTGTCCAGGTTGGTACAGGTGGTATCAATATGCAAAATAGCTCTATTATCAATGGCAGCGTTTATACCCTGGGCAACATCACAGGCTCAGGCTCTTCTATAATCAACGGCGACGCATACGCAGTTGGCACAATTTCTTCACCCGATCCCACAATTCTTAAACCACCACCTCATCCTAATCAAACAAATCCTCCCGATATGCCAACCATCGACTATCAATTCTGGAAGGATGAGGCAACAGCAGGCGGAGTTACAAACTGTGGCGGCACATGCACATTCTCAAGCGGTACACCAAATCTTGGTCCGCAAAAATACATAGGCAACTTAACTCTACAAAACACCGCAGCAGCCGTAATGAATGGTCCTATATATGTTACCGGTAACATTACTGTTCAAAATTCGGCAAGCCTTAAGCTGAACAACTCCTTCGGTTCAAATGGGTCCGTACTAATTACTGACGGCAAAGTATCAACCCAAAACAGTGGCAGTTTTTTACCAACTTGTACAAACCCCCCGACATGTTCTACCCCTAATCCCAAAGGCTATATCTTGGTCGTAACAACTTCAACTGCAATTGATGCTATAAAAGTTCAAAACAGTGGAGTAAATGCAATTTTTTATGCACTCGCTGGCGGTGCTGACCTTGTAAATACGGCCCAGGTAACCGCACTTATTGCAAACAGGCTTGAAATGGAAAACACAGCCACACTAAACTATGACCAGGGTCTGGCAAACGCTAACTTTACAAGCGGCCCGGGCGCGTCCTGGATAATGAAAAAAGGCACTTATAAAAATTTCCTGTAGTGCTTGCCAAATCTTGCTTTTAAAGTTAAACTACTTTACTTAATATGGCAAAATCAAAAAGAGTTCTCTTAAATTTGCAGTGTTCCGTTTGCAAATCGCAAAATTACACGACCGAAAAAAACGCAGATAACATGACCATCAAAAACAAGGGTCAGAATGTCAAAGTAATCTTAAACAAATACTGCAAACGTTGCAGGAAATCCACCGAACATAAAGAAGTCAAAATTTAAATTCTTTAGGCGCAAACGTCAATTAATTTTCCTTGATTTAAAAGCTAAAACATATTAATCTAAAAGTAATGCCCAAGTTAGTTCATGGTTTATGGTTCATAGTTAATAGCTTCAGAAAAAAATCTGACATACCACAAACCAAGCGCGGTTTCACCTTAATAGAAATCCTCGTCGTTCTTTCCATCATGGCAGTTCTTGCCGGCATGTTGCTATTCTCAACCGAAAATGCTCGCCAAAAAGGCAAGGACAGTAGGCGTAAACAAGACCTCGGCACCATTAATAGTGCCTTAATTTCCTACTATGCCGACCATAGACAGTTTCCGCCAACAAACCCTACAACAAACTTCCAAAGAGATTACTCTTCAAGCTCAAGTTCAAACTGGCTTCCGGAACTTTCAACATATCTCAATAAAACCCCAAAGGATCCCCTTCAGTCATATGTCCCAAAATCAAACTTTATCGCCAAAAATGTTGGCAATATTATGGGTAAAGTGGCAAACTACTTTACTGTCTCTGCATCAAGTACAGGATATTTGGGAAACAATAATCCAACCCCTGCCAGCACAACAGACGGATTCTCATGCATCGTAGGCAGCAAATTTACAATGCCTGCTGACGCAGGTAATGCTTCAGGAACAACCATATCGGCCTATATCGGTGGCACCATTTACACAACTGGTCCCAACAACCAGTTTAATTTGGCAATCTACAACGATAGTGGAGGTAGGCCAAGCACACAAGTTGCCAATGTAACAGGTACGGTCATAACAGCCGGTGCAGGATGGCGAAGTGTTACCTTAAACCCAGCAGTAAGTTTAAGCAATGGTACGACGTATTGGCTCACATACATTAATAATTCTGGTAATGGAAGTAGAAATCAAGTAGGTGTCGATAATAGCGCCAGTGCATATGGTATTTATGACTGTGGCACTACTATGACCAATCTACCAACTGGACCCGGGGCTTGGGGCGCACCTGACCCGAACCTCAAATACGCAATTTATGTAACATATACATACTCACCAATTACAGTTCCGGTAGCAACAGACATCGGTGGTCCCAATCCTACTGGCTACAGTGTTTATCGCGGTGATTGTGACACCAACACAAATGCGTACTGTCTGCGGGTTTCGAACAATCTAAAGGCATTTGTGCTCTGGACAACTCTGGAAAATAACAATGACCCCGAACTGTATACAAACTCGAGTGCAAAATGCAACTTGTCAGACACAACATGGGCCGATTCAACGTCACCTTATAATAAATTAAACAAGAAATCAGACGGCACCGATCTCAATTTCAATTACTGCATCAAATCCCCGCAATAGTTCCCAACCAATTCCAACTTGATATATAATTACGGAATAAATTAGGCCTGTCGTTCAGTGGTAGGACTTCGGTCTCCAAAACCGATAACGAGGGTTCGATTCCTTCCAGGCCTGCAGATTTTTATATACTTAAGAGTGTAAAAATGTGCAGATTTGTATTGATCAACCTTTCGGTTCGCCTATAGTGCAACTGAAAGGCACTATTCCGCACGAAGTGCAAATTCCTTCCAAGCCTGCAGATTTTTATGCTCCTTGAGTAACAACATTTGAGGCAATTCATCCGTAAACTTTAAACTTTTAAGAAGAAACTTACTTTAGGAAAGGGTCAGAACCAAGCTCACCATTAAACTCATCCGTCTTTGCATCAATCAATTTACCACTCTCAAAATAATAATAAGATGCAGTCGAATCACCAGCTGCAGTATAAACCCAAATTTCTCTCTTGGTGGTTAGATTTTCCTTCTTAAAATTAGGAGCTCCAAGTTTCATTCCCACTTCAACTGTAGTTTTACCTTTCAATTCTTTTAGGTCGGCATTTTCAACGACAAAAAATTTAAAACTGTCAACAACCTGACGTGCTTCTTTTTCATAACTTAAATCCAGAAGGTCAATCCTGACTTTTTCTGTTGGGAAATTTATGACCCAAGACATTGTTTTTTTCCCTGCATCCCCCCAAGGCCCCTCTTCTGTCCACAAAAAATTATATTCATCAACTGCTTGGCCGGAAACATTCATTTGTTTCTTTGTAATCTTTCGACTAGAACTTTCGTAAATTTCCGTATTATTCGATCCGTCCTCAATAAAAACTTGGATAGTCATATCAGGTCCTCCTCCATAATTACCTAACTCATTTTTCTGTCGATATTTTTCAACAACTTGCTTTGGCGCAACAAGCAAAGAATGAGACATTTCCAAAACACCCCAATCCGAAGGATATTGAAAACTATAACCAAGCTTCGACTGGACAAAAGTACTTAAACCTTCTTGTTTTACATCTTGGGTTTCTGGCCTTGTGGTAACTTTACTGTCAAGTTTTTTCTCCCCTTTAAACAAAAAATAACCGCCCAGCCCCAAACCCAAAAAAGCTACTGCCAACAGGATAATCAAAACCACGCTACCTTTTTTCATCTACTTCCAGTTAATAAGTTTCTGCTTACCATTGTCAATATTGACTTTTAAACACTCTCGCTGCAGTATAAATAGTAGTGGCCCATAAATCATTTAAGCTAACTTTCATTTTCGCCTCAGTTTTCTTATTGTTTTTATGTTTTTCGAGCCCCTCATTCGCAATCGTTGCCGTTGAACTACAAACTGCTAAACTTTCGGCAACAGCGGATGCTACAATTTTGGAAATTAACCCAAGCTCAAATTTTGGGCCTGCCGATCCTTTGCAATTAGGTACTTATGTAAGCCCCACCGGTAATAAACGGTATAGGGTGCTCATAAAGTTTGACCTTACTTCCCAAGTTCCTCGAGGTTCTACCATCCAATCAGCAAACCTGTATCTTTACAATACATACATTCAAGGGCCACAACTTAACGATCTGAAAGTCTATCGTGTCGCCCCTCGGCTCGATTGGAGTGAATCAACAGTTAAATGGGATAACCGGCCGGACTGGATTGACCCAGGATACGCGTTTGGCACCTCATCCAACGGCTGGTTCCGTTCTGGGGTGACTGACATCGTAAGACTCTGGAGCGCAGGTACAGAACCAAATTACGGTTTTTACATCCTGGCGCCATTGTTGCCGTCCGGGACGGCAACTGGCACTTTTGCTCAAATGACTTTTGCTAGCCGCGATAATTTTACAAACAGCCACAGGCCATATCTAGATGTAGTTTACACACCTCCAGCACCACTTACTGTACCCAACATTACCAATAACCAACTTGATCTGTCCAATGATGTAATAACAAAAAAAGTCTTACCTGGATCAGGATCTGACCAAACCCCTCCACAAATATCCGGCGTCAGAGTCAGTGTTACTCAAAATACTGCCGAAATCGTCTGGACAACCGACGAACCATCAACCAGCCAAGTTTTTTACGGGACAAGTGGTTTTTTCAATAAAAATTCTCCTACAGATTCGGAGCTGGTCACAAACCACAAAGTTTCACTAACAGGATTACTTCCTTCCCAAGCTTACAGCTTCGAAGTTTTTTCAGAAGATGCTTCTGGAAACTCCGAGCACTCAATGGCCGATGTTTTTACCACACTTGAGGCAACATCATCCACAGGCGGCCAATCAGACGGTCAAAGCAAACAAAGCTCCAACCCACTCGAACAAGCAAATAAAACCCTGACTCAAAAGCTTAGTGATGCAGTAGTTGAAGCAGAAATAAACAAAGAAGGCACTAAAAGCAGCACACAAAACCCTGTCATTGTACTTTCACAAAAATTGGGGGTTAATAAAGTGGTAGGAATAATCTTTATAGTTACTGCTTTAGTTGCTTTAATAACAGCCATAGTTATTTTTAAACTCTCACACAAGACTTATCACCATGTTAAAAAACACCTCGGGAAAAAAACCGAACCGAAACCGGAAGCAAAAGTAGAAACAGAAGAAGAACCCGAAACGAAAGAAGAATCATAAAGAGCTGCTGTTCCAAACAAAGTCTCCACCCAAACTTGCAGATTTAAAATCCGTTTTAGGCAGCCTTTTTTGCCCCACCAGGTTGTATTTCATCAACCTTTGTACCGGGTAACTCTACAACTTTAGGGTGCTTTGGCTTTTCTTCCTCGTATTTGGCTTGAGCTGCCACTATAAAAGCTAGGTAATCACCGGTGCCATTCCATGATTTGGCAATAATTACCCCGCCATTATCTTTGTCCTTGAAAACCAAAAATGGAGAAGTATTGTCTTCTATTGTATGGGAAAGCAAATCATCCATTCGTTTTTTCGCCTCTTCGTTATCAATATCGGGATCAAGAGGATTATCAAGATTTATGCCCTTGTTTTTAAAGTATGTCAGTTTCATCTCAATATACTGTGGTTCTCCCATATGCCACATCTGAAAAGCGCCAGCCCAAGTACCCTCCTTTTCAAAATAGTATTTAATCTCCTGAGCAGCTACTCTAATGGCGGTTTCCTCGTCAAACCTATCATCTTTCAAAAAATTAGGGTCATCCTCACCACCCGACATCTCCAGGTTATATTTATCCCCAATAACTTTTGTAATCTGTGTTATACCTTTTGCTTCGGTTTCGGCATTGAAAGCTTTTGGGTTTGCTTTACTTTCGGCAATTATCAAACCCATCATCAAACTTTTGGGTACTCCATATTGTGTGCAGTACTTGTCAACCAAACCTTCATATTTGTAAACCTCCTCGCTAACTTCCTTCGGATGATGCAAATTAAGATCGTTCCTGGCATCTATGACCTTAATAAAAGCAGCCTCTCTATCTTGCCCTAAAACATGAGGAAAGGCCAAGTCAAAGGTCGAAGGCAGCTGCTCAACCTCTACTCCACCTTTTATTTCGCTTTTTGAATGTGAATTTAATGCGTGTCCCGCTTGGGAAACTGCCGCATCAGCAGAATTAAGCAACACGTGTCCTAACTCCGTAGTTGCGGATCCCGCAGCTCCTTTTGGGTCATGAAATGCATCAACGCTGCCAGAAATAACATTTTTTGGAAGATCTACTGCCTGGCTAGGAGCCATCGCCGCACCCATCGTTGCAGCACCACTTAAAGCCCCTGCCACAAAACCTTTGTGCTTCCGGCCAAGTCTTAAGATATCTAATAATCTTCGACCTCCAAACTTCCCGAACCCTACGGCTCCACTTCCAACTATTTTTACCCCTTCAAGCGCCACTTTATTTGGCAAGGCCATTCCTGGAACGGGCCTTTTATCAACCTCACCACTGTCTTCTTGCTCTCCCTGCGGAATCTCACCCGACCTTACTGCCATAACTCAAGTTTATCCTGTTTGCAGCTTATTTGCCAAGCCTCGCAGTATTTACTGTATAATCCGCTAATAATGCAGGACAAAATACAAAAGCTGCTCGATTTGGGCAAAATCGATACGCTCTTAATAACAAACCCGACAAATATTTTTTACATCACAGGTTTTAAAGGTGTTATGCCAACAGAACGCGAAGCACTTCTTGTCATTTCTAAAAACAAAAAAATATTAATAACGGCAAGACTTTATCAAGACGAAGCCTCAAAATTATCATCAGATAATTTAATAGTCAAAATCGCAGCCGAAAGAAATGAATATGAAGGCTTCATTAAAGATACCTTCAACCCTTCAAAAATGCTGGGGTTTGAAGCATCAAACTTAACATTTGCCGAGCATAAAAAGTACAAAAAATTTACTAACGGAAAATTTTTACCAACACAAAATTTAATCGAAAAACTCAGGGTCATTAAAACTGACGAAGAAATTGCAAAAATCAAAAGAGCCCAACTTATAACCCAAGCTGCTTTTGAGCAGATTTTAAGAACAATCAGGGTCGGCCAAACTGAAATAGAAATCTCAGACAAATTAACAGTCATTCTAAAATCACTCGGAGCCGATTCTCTTGCCTTTGAATCGATTATTGCTTCCGGCCCAAACTCCGCGCTTCCACACCATAAAACCGGCAAACGTAAAATACAAAAAGGCGACACACTTTTATTTGATTTTGGAGCTAAACTTGATAATTACTGCGCAGATTTTTCCCGGACAGTTTTTATAGGAAAAGCAAACGACATTCAAAAGAATACATACGAACTAGTCGAAAAAGCCCAAGCAGCAGCCATATCTAAAATAAAAAATAGTGTTCCAGCCAAAAAAGTTTTCGAGATTTCCCAACAGGTTTTCAAAAAAGAAGGCGTTGAGGAATATTATCTGCATAGCCTTGGGCACGGAATCGGCTTGGAAGTTCACGAATCCCCTTCTCTATCTTCAAAAAGTAAAGATATTTTACAAAACGGCATGGTTTTTTCAGTAGAACCAGGTCTTTACTACCCTTGGGGCGGCGTCAGAATTGAAGATTTAATTGTAATTGAAAACGGCAAACCCACTCGGATCGGTAAAAAATCCACTTTGATAGAGTTGACCCAAAAAACTTAAAATTTTAGCTCACTCACCCTGTCAATAAGCCAAAGGATAAAAACCCCCAGCACTATAGAAATTATAGGATTCGAAATCCCTGGCGATGAATCCGCCAACAACCAAACGCCCCTCCAGATCAAAACAACCGAAATGATTGAAGTTAAACCGTATATCAACCTGTGTTTATTAAAACGCTTAATAAACCCTGACTTGATAAATTTAACATGATAATTAGTATCCCTTCCAAACAAAAAATTGAAACCCCCTACCATTTTTAAAACTCTGCTATGACTTTTAAGTATTCTGTCTTCTTTACTCTCTATCTTCTTCTCCAAATTTTTAATTTCATCCTCCTCAGAAATAATTCTCTCTTCTAGCTTCTCTATTTGCTCACTTTTATCTGCCATAACTAAATCATACACACCATTGGAAATCTTTTCAAAATATGCCATTATAAAGTCATAGAATAATTTTATGCCCAAAAAGTTTTTATATTACTCGGCAATCGCTGTAGGATTTTTAATTTTCGTCAGCTTCATATACCTTTCAGCTGTTCCTAAATCCGTCATTGCGCCCTCCAAAAACAGCGAGAGCACAAACACGGCAAAATCCCAACCCCCAAATTTTAAAGGAAATGAGGACGCTTTCAAAAACGCCCTTAATTTGTATATTCAGAAAAAGCAGGAGGGTGTTGATATGACAAACGGACCTTGTCTTGGAAAAGTCGCCGAAGATTGGGTACTGGACATTGCCCACAAACCAAGAGAGGCCGTTGACAACAAACCCGAAAATCAATGCCCTGATTACCTGAGCGGTAAAGTAAAACATTTCATTGAATTTGACCCTTCCGGTAAATTAATAGACTCCAATTAAACCTAAAATATGACCTCAAAACTAAAAAAAGGCACAATCATAATACCTCTTATCATAATATTAATGTTTTCGTTTGGAATCCTGTATCTTGCAAGATTTATCACAAATTCACAAGCTGAAGTAGCGTCTGCAATTGATAGCAGATACGATTACTCCACATCACTTTCCTCTAAGCTCGACCCTATAAATAATTGGGTTAACTATTCAAACCCTTCACTTAAATATAAAGTCTACTATCCCAAACAATGGGTCGGAAACAAAATGTTCGAAAACGGCACGGACTATTTACAAACATACGAGAGATTCCTGTCTACAAAAATTAATCTAAAAATTACTGTGACAAAAACTTTCGATGTACCAACGAATTCCCAAAGGGCAAAATTTGGCAATAATATTTTCAATTTTTATGTCGATGAGGATGATACAAAAGCAGCAGTTACCCAAATGAACAATATTTATTACAATGTCGAGCTAAAACAGGATAGTTACTTTGCGTCTCCACTTGAATTCAAAAGCTTCTTCTTCCAAGTGCTCAAAAAGTTTGAGTTTACTAACTAAAGTTATCTTTTTCTAATTTGAATTATTCTCTTGTTTTTGCTTTGCCTCAGAAATGAAAATCTTTCGCCCATTTACCTCAGTCGTATTCAGATCATCCATAGCTTTTTTTGCTAAGACTTCATCTTTCATTTCCACAAAACCGAAGCCACGGGACCTGTTCGTGTTTTTATCCATTACCACATTAGCACTTATAACATCTCCAATTTTGGCAAATACGGCCTTCAAATCGTCAGAAGTCATTGAATAAGGCAAGTTTCCGACAAACAACTTATTTGTCAAATTACATCACACTCCTTTCTTCATTTAATCTTTAGCAAAAAACATGCGGAATATTTAAAAAGAGGTATAAGCAAATTCTACTTTCTAAAATAATTCTAATAAAAATTAAAACTCAAAGTCAAATGACCCTTTTTTTTGGGGCTTGTAAAAATAAAAAAAATAGTATTAAATCGAACCAAGCTTTGCGTGGATAATGTAAAAAACTTTACACCATTATTATCTTCAAAAAATGTGCTCTCAATAGGGACAAATTCCACTTTTAAAAAAATAATAAAAAAAATCAATCACAACAAAAAGGCAGACGTCGTCTGGCTGAAAAAACCGAATTCCGTTCAAATGTCGGCGGTTCTAATTGCCAGGCTTTCCGGCAAAAAGTTTTTATGGATTCAAAGTTTCTCCAACCCACCCGTTCCGGGATTATTTACTAAACTATTGTTAAACCAATCTGATACCATATTAGTTTCGTCCAAAAAAATGGCCGCAAAACTTAGGGGGTTTGGCGTAAGCAAACCAAAAATCCGAATCCAAAAGTAACACACCAATCTCACCCCAAAACAACCCAGGGCCTTAAATCTTTTTTCTTAAAAACAGGAGCAACAATAAACTTAGTAGCGCTTTTTATAAACATCAAAGTAACAAAGTTCACCTTTTCATGCTCCTGCCAAAACCCCAAGGGCACTTCCAATTCTTTCCCGTAAGTTTTCTTTATTTGCTCTATTTCAAAATCCCTTGGATGGTCATAGTAAAATACCCTATCAACCACAAACTGTCCTACAATTTTTTCTCCCGGGATTTTCATAAGGACTACATCACCGGCAGCAACCTTACCGAAAGGGTCAATCTTGATTTTAGAAAATCTCCCTTCTATTTTTTTGCGCCCGTTAAAAATGGCCTCAACCGCTTCCCTCTTTAAAATCGCCAGATGCTTTGTCATATACGTAAGGATTATATCTGAAGACCCGAATATTGCAAAAATTATTACAGTTCCAGTTTCTTGAGGTAATCTGAAAACTCTGCTTTTACATCATCGTGTTTTAATCCATAATCAACAACCGTTTTTAAATACCCTACTTTAGAACCGCAATCATAATATTTGCCATTTTTAACTTCTATTGCATGAACTTTTTTGCCATCCTTCATCATATTATTCACCCCGTCAACATAATAAAGCTCTTTTCCTTTATCAATAGTGTCTGGAATTGCGCTCTCTAGAGCTTCAAAAATATCAGGCGTAAACAAAAAACCGGAAACTACTGCCAAATCACTTGGAGCATTTTCCGGACCCGGTTTTTCTATAAACTTATCAACTTCAATAACGCCGCTTTCAACTTCCCGTCCCCCGACATATCCATATTTTTTCGTATCATCGGGATTAGTTGTACGGATGCCTGACAAAATTGATGTGCCAAATTTTTCATAAGCAGCAATCATTTGCTTAGTTCTCGATGGTTCAGCAGCCACAAAATCATCTCCCCAAAGCATGACAACCGGTTCGTCACCGACAATTTCCTTGGCAACCAGAAGTGCATGGCCATTGCCAAGAGCTTCTTTTTGCCTTACATAAACAAAGTTTGCAAGTTCCGAAATTCTTTTAACCTCTTCCAATAATTCCAGCTTTCCATCTTTTTCCAAACGAGCCTCTAACTCAAAGTGTTTGTCAAAATGGTCCTCTATCGCCCTTTTATGCCAACCTGTCACCAAAATTATCTGTTCTATTCCTGCCTCAATTGCCTCTTCCACAACATATTGGATAATAGGTTTATCAACAATCGGCAGCATCTCCTTGGGCATAGCTTTTGTTGCCGGCAAAAACCTTGTCCCAAAACCCGCTGCGGGAATAACTGCTTTTCTTACCTTCTTCATGTAACAAAAATTATTATCCCTCACATCATAAACTTAATCAATCCTAGTCGGGTACTTGATACTTGACACTAAATACTGGTATCATAACCGCTAACCTTGACACTTGAAGGAGATTTTGTTGTGGCAATTAATCCGTTAAATTACATAAAAGAATCAAAAGCTGAACTGGATAAAGTTGTGTGGCCCACTCGCCAGGAAACGATTAGGTTGACAATAGTTGTATTTATTGTCTCTTTTATAATTGGCGCATATATATCCGGTCTTGATACTTTTTTTACTTTACTAGTTGAAAGGTTCTTAAGAGTAAAATGACAGACGATAATCAAACTAAAGACGAAACAAAAACCGAAGAAGAAACTCCGGTGGCAGTTGACGAGGCAACATCAGAACTCCCAGCTGCTGACGATACCGCCCTAGCAAACCAACAGGACAAAGCAGCAACGGACGCTACACCTGAACCTGCTGTTATTAACGAATCTGAAAAAATGGAACAGGTAGAAGAAACCGCAGCAGATAGTCAGAGTGCGCAAGATACAGTAATAGATGATCAGAAGTCACCAAGCCGCCCCTCGGATAGAGTTACAGACAAGACCAACACAAAGCCGCACTGGTATGTTGTCCACACTTATTCCGGTCATGAAGCAAAAGTTGCCGCAACCTTAAAACAAAGAATAGAATCCCAAAAACTTCAAGATAAAGTTTTGGATATTCTTGTACCTACGCAAGACAAAATCGAAATTAAAGAAGGCAAAAAAAACACCGTTAAAGAAAAGATCTTTCCGGGATACTTACTGATTTATATGATTCTGGACGATTACACGTGGCTGGCTGTACGAACTACCCCCGGAGTTACCGGTTTTATCGGGACTGCAAATAAACCAACCCCATTACCTGAAGATGAAGTGGCAACAATCAAACGTTTCATGAGCTTAGAGGCTCCTAAGTTCAAAACCGCCTACTCTCAGGGTGAGGCAGTTAAAATCACAGATGGCCCATTTTCGGAATTTTTGGGAACAATTTCTGAAATAGACGAAGAAAAGGGCAAATTAAAGGTTCTTGTTTCTATCTTCGGCCGAGAAACCCCCGTAGAGCTTGATTTTTTACAAGTTGCCAAATTATAAGCCCCCAACTTCACCCCCCAAAATATCCCTTAAATAAGTTGTTTGCCCAAAGCTTCTAAAAAAGCGAAACTTCAAAATTAAAGTTTGCAATAACCACCCTAAAATTGCTACATTTGAAAAAGTGAAATTAAACCCATTATTATCTATCGTCAAATTTATTTTTAAACCCCATATCCTTGTAATCTTAATTCTTGCACCGTTTACCCTTTGGGTTTATTTAGACGACATTTTTTCTCAAAGCCCACAAAGCCCTCTTTCATACACAACACCCAGAAAAAAACCAATTTTTATCAATAAAAAATCAGAGTCTCAAAAACAAGCATCTTTAACAAAATTAATTAACACAGAACTCTCCAAGCTGGATGGTGACTATGGAATCATAATTAAAGATTTAACCTCCGACATTATCTACTCAAAAAACGAAAACGCAGCCTTTACATCAGCAAGCATTTATAAACTTGCAGTTATGTATAAAATTTATGACCTAATAGATAGTAATAAATTGAGCTTAGCGCAAGAAGTCGCACCTGGCTTTACAGTCAAAGAAGCGCTAGAGGCAATGGTCACCGTATCAGATAACGATTCTGCATTAATCCTGGCTCAACTAGCCGGTTGGGATAATATCCAATCAACCCTCGAAAGGGATTCTATTCGAGGGTTTTCTCTAAATCAGGAAACTCCACAGGTCACTGCCTCTGCAGTTGATCAACTTCTAGAAAAGATTTACTTCAATAAAGCAATTTCTCCAGAGGCCTCCCTGGAAATGAAAAATCTTCTTCTTGCCCAAGCCATAGATGACCGGATACCCAAATATTTGCCGTCAGATGTTTTAGTTGCACATAAAACGGGAGAGTTGGATTTTGTTCGTCATGATGCGGGTATAATTTTTGGTAAAAAAAGTGATTATATTTTCGTTTTTTTATCCGAAACACCTGCTCCGGGTGATACGGTAGAAAATATCGCCAAGCTTTCAAAAACCATTTACGACGCTTTGGAAAATTAACACGCTTGAAATAATATAGGTTTATAAGATATACTTGCAAATCAGTGTTTGGTAAATAATCAAAACATTTTTTTATGGCAAAAAAGGTTAAGGCGATTGTTAAGTTAAATGTCACAGGCGGTTCGGCAACCGCAGCTCCTCCTGTTGGGCCGGCGCTATCACAGCATGGATTACCGATTATGGATTTTGTAAAGGCATTCAACGACAAAACACAAGACCAAAAAGGCACAACATTACCGGTAGTTGTCACAGTCTTTGAGGACAGGACATTTTCTTTTATAATTAAAAAGCCCCCCGTTGCCATATTAATTAAAAAAGCCCTTAACTTGGAAAAGGGCGCGCAAACAACTGGCAAACAAACAGTTGGAAAACTTACAAAAGAACAGGCAAAAAAAATAGCCGAAGAAAAACTTGAAGACCTCAATACGCAAGATATTGAAGCAGCAATTAGAATTGTCCAGGGCACTGCAAGAAGTATGGGAGTCGAAACAACCGAATAAATAATTTAAAACTTAAAAATATCAAAAAATAATGGGCACAACAAGAGTAAAAGTTATAGATCTTTCGTCCGCAGAGAAAGAAAAAAAAGTCGTCAAAAAACACGTCGATAAGCCGGCACAAACAGGGCAAGAAAACACTTCGCCAACAATCACCAATATACAAACAGAACAAAAACCACAAACAGAAAATTTGGCAACAGAAATCATTCCTGAACAAGAACAAAAAACAGAATCCGTAAATCAACAAAAAGTTAAAACAAAAAAGAGCAAATCAACTACAAAAATATCACAAAGAAAAGGTGCCAAATACCAATCGGCAAAAAAAGTCGTAGAAGATAAAAAGTATTCCCTTTCCGATGCGCTAGCACTCTTACCTCAAACTTCGTATACCAAATTTGATCCAACAGTAGAAATTCATTTAAACGTCACCGAAAAAAACATTAAAAGTTCTGTCAATATGCCCTACCTTAAGGCAGAAAAGAAAGAAGTTAAATATCTTATTTTTGCACCCCAAAATGCAAACGTTAAAAACCAATCGATTATTTGGGCAGACGAAAAAACAATCGACCAAATAGAAAAGGGCATAATCAAAGCCGGTAAAGATTTCGATTTGGTAATTGCCAATCCAAAGTTTATGCCAATGCTTGCAAAAATCGCCAAAGTATTGGGACCAAAAGGCTTAATGCCAAATCCTAAAAACGGCACTATCACGGAAAATATTGAGAAGTTTTTAGAAAATACTCAAGGTGCCACAGGTGTTGCCATCAAAAGTGATCCAACCGCACCAATTATCCATACCAAAATAGGAAAACTTTCTCAAAAAGCACCAGAGCTCGAAGCAAACCTCAAAGCCCTCGTGTTTGCAGTCGGTTTATCCAAAATACAAAAAGCAACCATAACAACCACAATGGGTCCGGCAATAAATTTGGACACCGCCACTTTAAAATAATTCAAAAATTTCTATAGAAAACAAAGCCTTGTCAAGCTTGACAAAATATAGTCTATTTTGATAACTTTCCCCTACTAAATTCGCCAATTGATAAAAACACATTTTTGAAAAAACCGCGAATTATCAAAGGAGGTGATACTAAATGACAGAAGACACAACAATCATGGACGATGACGAAGAAGATGATGAGGACGAAGAAGAAGAAAAGGATGAGGACGAAGAAGAATCCATGTAAAACAAGCTAAAGCCTCAAAAAATTAAACCTGCAAACCACAAGCATATTTTGAGGCTTTTTCCTTTTCTCGCAATAAAGTAGTTGACACCGACCAAGTAAAACTGATATATTTCAACAATCCAAAGACCGTAGCCCTTCACTTATCTGGAGAGAAAATCCAAGAAGATGAGGTTAATAGCAATAGACTACGCAGGAGATAAAACAGCGATTGTTAGTCAGTAATAAGGCTAAATCATATGTAAGATCTCCACCGGAGATCTTTTTTTTTGGATATTTATATGGATAAAAAAGCAAAAACCGCAAGAGAAACAAAAGAAGACAAAGTTCAAACCCTAATAGATAAATTCCAAAGGGCAAAAACTTTAACGTTTGCCGACTATCGCGGTCTGACCGCGAACCAAATTGCCAGTCTTAGATCAAAAATTAAAGCAAGCGGAGGCGAGATGTTGGTGGAGAAAAACACTTTAATTAACCTCACCCTCAAAGCCACAAACCACAAAATCGAAAAGGGACAGGAATCACTACTTACCGGTCCAACTGCAACAATAATTGCCTACGATGACGAAATTGCCCCCATAAAAGAAGTGGCACTAAACGCAAAAATATTGGGCCTCCCCATTTTTAAATTTGGTTTTTTCAATTCAGATTTTCTGGACGCATCAAGCGTTGATAAACTTTCAAAAATTCCGGGGCGGGACGTTTTAAATGCTAAAGTTGTTGGCTCTCTAAATGCCCCTATCTTTGGAATAGTTTCAGTTCTTTCGGGCAATTTGAAAAATCTTGTTTATACACTAAACGCAATCGCAAAACAGAAAGGTAACGCACAGTAAAATTTAAGGAGGTGATAGAACATGGCAGACGATGACAAAAAAGTAGAAGAAGTACAAGAAGCAGCTACAGACGCTAAAGAGGCAGCCCAAGAAGCTAAGGAAGCTGTAGAAGAGGTAAAGACGGTTGCCGCAGAGGTAAAAGAAGAGGTAAAAGAAGTTAAGGATGCAAAACCAAAAACTGTAGCAGTTTCGGCAAATCTTGAAAAGATCATCAAAACAATTGAAGAACTTTCAGTCCTTGAGCTTTCCGAATTGGTAAAAGCTCTAGAAGAAAAATTTGGTGTCTCAGCAGCAGCCCCAGTAGCCGTTGCAGCAGGCGCACAAGCAGCTGAAGCTCCAGGAGAAGAACAAACAACCTTTAACGTAATACTTGCAGAAGGCGGAGCAAACAAAATTTCTGTTATTAAAGCAGTCAGGGAGCTTGTTCCGACACTTGGCCTCAAAGAAGCTAAAGATTTAGTTGACACAGCACCAAAACCTGTACTCGAAGGAGTTAATAAAGAAACAGCAAACGAAGCAAAAACAAAACTGGAAGCAGCAGGTGCTAAAGTAGAACTAAAATAAAATTAGTTCTTCACTTTTAAAAAAACGATTAACCAAATTTAAATTGTTAGTCGTTTTTTTATGTCTATTTGACCAAAATTATATTTTGAAATTTTTCTTCCTGTGCCACAACATTTGCCTCTGCAGGTTTAAATCCCTCTTTTTCCACTTTTAACTTATATGTCCCATTCAAATTCCCGAAAGTGAAATTACCGCCAGAATCGGTATAACCGTAATTATTCTTTCCATCTCTAGAGATCATAATTTTTGCTCCACTAATACCCGTGTCCCCAAAGACAACTTTCCCACTAACACTAAATCCGACATTCTCGACGCCAGCTGCTTTCGGCCTCAGATGCCCACCTGTTTTTAAAACGTATAGGCAAAATACAACGATAATAAACCACAACATCAAACTACCGATTACAAAAAACTTTCTTGCCATTGTCTGTCCCCTTTTTTTCATTTGACTTCCACGACCCCAGTAAGCCCGAAGTTTTTATCATAATAATTAAAACTTCCGGGTGTTTCAAATTTAAAAGTTAAAGTTTCGCCCGAGTTCAAGACCTGATCCACATTAGACAAATTCTCCAAAGTAGCATTTAACCCAAATGTAATCCTGTGCCCATCACTACCTTTATTAATCCACTCAACAGTAGTGCCAATAGCAATCTTCGCTACCTGGGGCTTAAAAGCTTTATCATCAATAACCACAATCACATTTCCGTTTGAATTTTTCTGAACCGTACTTGCTTCCGTTTTATCGTAACTGGTCGAAAAATATGCGTACAAAAGGGTAAAAAGCGTAAATATGCCAACTATAAAAACTGAACCCCAAAATTTGTTAGATGAAATCATCTTACCTCCTAATTATATGAATATTGCAATACAAAAGGTCAAATCCTTGTTTACCCACTTTTGAGGGATTGACTTGAATTTTTTTTGTTGATATATTCAAGTCCATAAATGATTTGTTCAATATCTACAATGACCTACTCTGATTTAATTATTAAAACTACACATCTAACAAAATTATGGCACTAGGAGACGACTGGCCAGATTTATTAACCGTCAAAGAAGTAGCAAAAATACTTCGTGTTGCACCACTCACAGTCAAGCGCTGGGGCAAACGGGGAAAACTTCCAGCAATCAGAATTAACTCTCGTGGGGATAGACGCTACAAGAAGGAAGCGGTACTCTGGCTTCTTGGTGCAATAAAATCCGGAGACAATTCTTTAAATCAATAATCCAAAAAACTCTCGCATATCTTATATTCTTACTTGAACTTTCAAAACAAGATGCTATCATTTTAAGATGAAAGCAATTCTTTCGAGCCTACATCAAAAAAAATATTACATTGTATTCGTTTTAGCTTTTTTTCTTTCTGCCCACATATATTCACAATACTTCTCAAACCTTAGTTATCCCGACGAATTCGATAATTTCGCAAATTCTTGGCTAATGGCAAGAGGCATGGTTCCCTATAGAGATTTTTTTTCTCATCATCTTCCGACTTTAATCTATCTAGGGGCTCCTTTAGAATTGTTTTTTCATTCAAAAATTGCATTCAGGCTTGAAATATTTTCCCTTTATTTCCTCTTTTTCCTGATAACTTTCAAATACCTCAAAGGATATTTTAAATTTTCAATAATACCATTTATGATTTTTTCCTCTTATGCAATTGCCCTCTTCGGCGGTCAACAATTTGCCGACGGAGTAATTTGGGCAATTACCCTATTGTCTGCATTTTTTATAGTTGCAAAAAATCTAGGCAATACTCTCACAAAAAAAGAGACGGTAATATTTTCACTCTTAATGCTCGCTACGGTTCTATCATCACCAGCGCATATACTCGGGTTTGCAATGCTAATTACACTCCACTTGATTTCACAAAAAAAACAAAAGGGGTCAATTCATAAAAATCTAAATAACCTTAAAATTATGCTGCTCTCAATAAGCATACCCTCAGCAATATTGCTTCTATATTTAATAGGAACAAAATCTTTAGTTGTCTTTTATCAGTCAACAATCCAATTTAATAACGAAATTTATTACTATCATTTATACCCAACCACTTTTGTACCAGTAAAATTCATAGATTATTACCTTCACACTTGCTGGGATTTTTACAATCATCTTTATCAAATATCCAAAATTCAGGGACCTTATCTTATTAGTTTTCTGAGTTCTTTAAAGTCAATTATTTTTCACCCATCACTGATTACAAACAGTGGTTACTTAAAAATAATTTTCTCTATGTTTTATGAAAATTTTCTGACATTTGAAGTTTTAATTTTAATTTTTTATCTTTTCGGATTTATAACACTCCTCAAAAAAAACCGTCTACTGGCTTGCTTCTCATTGCTTTTTATATTGGCCTTAAGAGTCAGGATAAACGAAAGGATCCACATGGCCCCATATTACTTATTTTCATACTGGATGTTGGCAATTGCCATAACCATAACCCTTGAACAAATACAAAAAAAGAAAATGGTTATTTTAAATTTAATGTTTCTAGCAGTAATTGTTTTAACAGTCCTAATTTTTATCGGAAAGAACGATTATGATTTTAATCAAATTGCCTACAACAGATTTTCCTATGGTTACGAAAAAACCACCGCAATACTCATGAACATAGATAAAAACCAAAATATAATTGCCATAACCCCCTATATGGCAGCCTATTATTGGGAAAGTAAACACCTACCTTACGGCTATTTCATCAACTACTACCCTTGGTACACACAAGCCCCAAAACTGAAAGCAACTTGGCAAAACGATCTGGAAAATTATCAGGGCAATTATTTGATAGTTGGCAAAGATTTTTGGACAAATTATCTAAATAAAAAAACAGATTGGCTCGACTCAACCCTGGAATACATTAATAACAATTTTGAAGTTCAAAATTATCCCAACACAAACGATTTCATTTTTAAAAGAAAACACTCCGAAGTACAAACCCAGTAAAAACATTTACCTACAACAGAAACTTTAATAATTTTCAAAGCTACAAGCCTATTATCTAGCGCCTAAAGCTCCAAAAAGACACTAAACGATACTTTGTATTATCAATAATCCAAAATTATAAAAAAAGTTTTTCACAAAATTACCAATAATATTCAAAAAAGGCAAAAATGTTTTAGAGACGAACAAATATTAATATGCAAAAATATATTGCTATAATAAAAAGGCGCCTAACGCAGCATGAGTAATATAATTCCCCTATTTTTCAATTATTGAAAAATTCTCGTGATAAAACTATACTCAACCGACAACAATGATAGATACTGCAATCAGGGCCGCAAGAGAAGGCGGCCAAATAGCCCTGGACTACTTTAAACATGTTCCAAAAGTCATATACAAACCAGACAGCACACCGGTCACCAAAGCCGATATCGAAGCTGAAAAGATCATCAGAAAAATAATTTCCAGTAAATTTCCCAGCCATGGATTTATAGGGGAAGAACTCGGCAATACAAACCCAAATGCCAAATATCAATGGACTGCAGACCCTATCGATGGCACAAAATCTTTCGTAAGAGGCATCAAAGATTGGGGCACATTGCTCGCACTTTTAGAAGATGGTAAGCCTATAATTGGTATATACAATTCTCCTGCCACCAACGAATTTTTTCATTGCCAAAAAGGAAAAGGCGCATTTCTAAATGGAAAAAGAGTTCACGTTTCAAAAATTAAAGACTTAAAAAAAAGCTTTATCGTCCACAGTTCAATCAATCATTTTATTTCCGCAAATAAAGTGGATAACATTGTTAAAATAGCAAAAATAGCTCAAGGTAAACGCGGTGCAAGCGATTGCAATGGGATAAACATGGTATTAAAAGGTCAGGCAGACGTAAATATTTCCGGACGCGGTTCCATTTGGGATTATGCGGCACCTGCAATTTTGGTCGAAGAAGCCGGAGGCAAGTTTACAAACTTCAAAGGAAATTACTCACTTACAACAGACACCGGAATATTTTCAAATGGTCTAATTCACAAACAGGTATTAAATATCCTCAATAAATAGGATTTAATATCCTGTAGTCAAAATTTGTGCCTAAAAAGGCATTTTAAGCAAAAATACTCACCACAGTCCCCACCCGCTCCTGTTCATTAGGCATAAATAATATGCTAGAATATTTCGTACATGAAGATAACTAATCTGACCAATATCAAGGACAAGGAATTGATCGTCTTCGACCTGGATGGCACCTTGGCACCAACCAAATCCACTATCGACAAAGAAATGGGTCAACTCATAAAGCACTTATTGACACAAAAACGAGTTGCCGTCATAGGTGGCGGTAAGCTGGAACTCTTTCAGCATCAGTTTTTAAACGAACTCAAAATCCCCAAAAACCTATTAAAAAACCTGTACCTATTTCCCGTAACAGCCACAACGTTCTACCGCTACGATAATGGCTGGCATAAAGTATACGAACACGATCTATCAAAAGAGGAAATCGCAAGAATCATGTCGGCTTTTGATAAAGTATTCAAGGAAATTAATTATCAAAAACCACAAAAAACATATGGCACAATAATAGAAAATCGCGGAACTCAGGTAACATGGTCAGCCCTGGGTCAAGACGTGGTAAAAGTTCTTGGCGATAAAGGCGTTGAGTTAAAAACCAAATGGAAGGAAGAAAATACCCCCCTAAAGCTAAAAATTGCAAGTGCTTTAGAAAAATATCTACCAGACTTAGCAGTTCATTCAGCAGGCTACACGTCTATCGACATAACAAAAAAGGGCATCGACAAGGCATATGGGCTATCCCAAATGGAAAAGTTTCTAAAGGTAGAAATTAAGGATATGCTTTTTGTGGGAGACGCAATTTTCCCTGGAGGAAATGATTATGCCGTTACAAAAACCCCAATTGACTATTGCCAAATAGAAGGCCCCGAGGAAACTAAGAAAATAATCCGTCAAATATTGAGTTAGCGCAAAAAACCCGGTTACTTGGGAATTTCCTGCTTTAACGTTTCGGCAGCGTCAGCAGGATCCACAATGTTCACCTGAATACCGGTTCCAAGTTCAAATCCCGCCCTATGTACCAATCTTGGAATAATCCTGATATACCAATCTTTTCCGTGATGTATATAAAAGTTGTAAGCCGGACCGCCCTTAAAGGGAATGATAGGCATACCTGGATGGTAATGTTGACTATCCTCTAAATGGTGCAACAGCTTTTTTATCGTTCCTTGGAGCACGGGAGCCAAGTCGGCAACTTCGCCATCAGTTATTTCTCCGAAGAACTTTCCTTTCGTTTTAGGAGCAATCCATACCTCAAACGGCCACTGAGAAAAATCGGGACAAAAAACCGTGAAGCTCTTATTTTCCGATACCACGTTGACAACAGGTTCCAGGGCAAGTGTATCTATCGTAATTTGTTTTGGAACAACCACCAATTGGGAATGAGGATGTTTTATGGACGCTCCGGCAGCCTCACCAACGTTGTTAAATATAATCACGTGTCCGTTACCAACGTTTGCAACAAACCTTGCCCTGTAAGCCCTTATAATCGCCTCAACATGCTTAATCGGCAAGCTATCAATATCCAATTCATCAGAAGGAGAATGAATGATGACTTCATGGAAATCCGTAATCGGGTATTTATTTTTGATAACCCTTACCTGCCATCCACGCTCGTATGGCTGTCCCTGACCAATCCTAAAGAGTTCTTCGCCTGGAATACGCTCAAATCCTTCACAAAAAACACAAATCTTATTGACATTAGGGGCAACTGGCTTATTATCATTTGGCCTTTTTGTTCTACCTTCAGCCACAATTACCCATCTGTCAGTCGTTATGTCAGGAACGTATTTAGCCACAATTTAAGTCTAACACTAATAAAGTAAAACCTTCAATCGGAAAAATTGCCATATTTTACTATCAGTCTTCCACACTTTTATCAGTTTAAACCAGTCAAAAAACAATATTGAACAACTTTATTACCATAGGTAAACGTACCAATAATAAACCTATATACATCATTTATGGGAATAGATCATTTCAGTTTTCAAAATTACTAAAGGCCTAAAAAATACAACCTATATTATATAGTTACAAGTTATAAAATAATTTTTTAAAAAATTTCCTAAAATTTTTGGTTTTTCAAAAAGTTTTTCGGAAAAAAATATTTTTAAAAATTTTTGTCAAAATCATCAAGAAAAATATCGGGATAATTCTTTGTCGCCAAATTCTCGTCGGTTCCATCATAAGTCGCCATAACCATTCAAATCCCCAGTTTTGCAAAAACTCGGGTGCCCTCTTTTTTCTTCCTGCCAAATAGTCAAAAGCCCCACCAACACCAATAAATACGCCTACATCCAAACTTTTTCGCATTCTATCAATCCAAACCTCTTGCTTACCCATACCATAAGCAACAAATAACACATCTACCCTACCAACCTCCGAAAAACGCTGTTTTAGCCTCAAATCAGCCTCTTTTGCTGGATCCCCCGGCTCTGCTATCACCACTTTGAGGCTAGGTAGCCTCAATTTTTGGCGCTTACTAACATCATTTGCTACACTATCAAAACCACCCAAAAAGCCTACCCTAACAGTCTTATCGGCTGACTCTTCACATACCATTTCTATCAAATCAACCCCCGTTATGCGATCTTGTTCCTTACCACCGCAAATTAGCCTCGAAAAACCTATCCACCATCCATCCGCCAAAGCTAAATCGGCATTTTCCAGTATTTGGGCAAATTTTGCATCACGTCTGGCTTTCATCACAAATTCGCTGTTGACTGTAACTACATACTTCCCCCTATTTTTAGGCTTCGCCAAATCCAATACCTTAAAAACTGCATTTTTGCGTGAAATATCAAGAATATCCACTCCAAAAACGTTTATTTTCTTTGCGGTACCGTTATCAACTTTATTTTTTTTATGCCTTTTTAACGTCATTTATCGCCTCCAAAATTTTAAGCCTGTATTAGGGCTTTGCATACTTAGATTTTATCCTATTCGGCTTATAAAATGTAAACTTAAAGTTAATTTTAGCCTCAAAACCCACCTCAAGGACACCAAAATGTATCCCTAATATACCTGTATAGTCTACTAGTATATAGATTGTTATAATAACTAGGCAAAATCAATGGTCTCAAACGCTTTTACCGAAACGCTAGCCTTGTCAAAAACGTTTATACTTAAAATAGACCCCAAAAAAATAAGGGCGGGTTCGCGAGCCTTTAGTTGCCCCTAAACGCAAAAAGGTTGATATACAAGTCGTTATTTTGAAAATTAATAGAGAAAGAATATAAAGCTAATTTATTTTTTTAGAATTAAAAAACTACCAACTTAGCCTCAGAAACAAAGAGGGTTCTTAAGTAAACTGCCCTTAAAAAATCACAAATTTGTCAGTGAACCTTATATATTGGACAAAAAAAGGTTCATTAGCGGTTTTTGAACATGCAAAATCCTCTTAAAATCCGCCTGTTGAATTGCTTGTTTTTAAAAGATATATTTGTACTTTTACAACAACCTAAACGTTATAAACACCCACCCTGGCAACCACCCTTATTCACTGCTACCGCTCAATACAGGTTCAGTTTAAAAAAGTACGTCCCGAAACAACTTAGTTTTCAAAATTTTTGAAGATTTTCTTAATCTAATTAAACAATTTTAAAGAAATTAAAAAATTTAAATTTAAAATTGTAAATTTTTTCTCATCATCTACTTAAATAGACACAAAGTGGATCAGAATAGTTCAATATTAGCAGTCAATTGGTAACAGAAAAGAATATTTTCAAATACCCAAACTATCAACTATAAACCACTAACAATCTACCTCTTTTGCACAATTCTTCGCCAGTTATCTATATTTTCCAAAGCAATACCTGTCCCGTAAACAACGCACTGCATCGGATCTTCTGCAACGTGGGCACTTACACCTATTTGCGAACTTACATACCTGTCCAAACCTTTCAAGTAACTCGAGCCCCCGCAAAGCACAATCCCACGGTCTATTATGTCTGATGACAACTCAGGAGGAGTTTGCTCCAAAACCGACTTTATACAAGCTATTATGACCCCAAGAACAGGACTCAGAGCTTCTGTTACCTCTAAAGAATCAATACTTACAGTCTTTGGCATTCCGGAAATAGAATCTCTACCTTTTATTTCCATTTCCGCTTTTTGGGAAGTCGACGGCGCTGCACCAATTTTAACCTTAACCTCCTCAGCCATCCGTTCTCCTATTACAATATTATGAACACGCCTGGCATAGGTAATGATAGCCTCGTTCATTTTGTCTCCACCCGCCCTGGCACTACCTGCGGCCACAATACCGCCTAAAGAAACTACTGCAGCACCTATCTGGCCACCCCCAATATCTACAATCATCGAGCCGTAAGGAGCATCTATAGGCAATTTAGCACCAATTGAGGCAGCCAAAGGCGCTTCGATCAAATAAGCAGTTTTTGCGCCTGCCGAAAGTGTTGCTTCCAAAACTGCCCTCCTTTCTACCTGTGTAATCCCATAAGGCACGCAAACCATCACTTCCGGCTTTGAAAACCTGGAATACCTCAAAACTCTGTCCAAAAAATACTTAAGCATTGCTTCACAAACCAAATAATCAGCCACAACACCCTCCTTAAGGGGTTTCTGGGCAATAAGGTCACCACCTGTTTTTCCAAGCATTTCGTGTGCAGCCTCACCCACAGCCATTACCTTGCCGGTGACCGAATCAATAGCAACAACGGAAGGTTCAGAAATAACTACACCCTCACCCGAAGACCAAACCAAGCAATTAGATGTACCAAGATCAATTCCTAATCTTTTTGAAGAAAAAACGGGCATCGAGAGCATGGCGCATTTTTATCACTTGGAGCAGATTTCATCAAGAGGCGCTTTAAGATTTTTAGACCTAAATAGATATTAAGTAGATCAAGTAAACTCAAATAACAACAATGCTACGGCGATGTTTCTTTCCAGCCGACATCTGCACTGGAAAGAATCGTATTCAAAACAATCAAATATTTCGGGTCATAATTTATAACATCGTTAGGTTTAGTATAGTTGGCTGACACTCCGCCAAAATACCTTCCCAAGGCAATACCATTCTTTTTTAAAACACTACTTTCCTCTCCATCAGCATAAATAGCACCAGTTACTGTAAGCTTAAAAAGCGCAGTTTGATTTACACAATAACCAACATCTTCACAATCATAAAACCCTTTTCGGGCAATATAAATACCATTAATATCATTTATTAAATTTTTAATTTTTATATCTCCCTTAACAATAAATACAACAGCGTTCCCACCCGAAGCAACAATGTTAGAACGAATCGTTAAATTTCCATCTATGAAAAATACCGGTGTGCCTGTTATTGTAGTAGTTGACGTTGGATCTGAAATAATTACATCTGTGTTGCAATAATATAGTTCGCTTGCCGAATTAAAAGTACCTGTTCCGTTCTGTATAGCGCAACCAGCGTTTGCTCCGTTATCAATCTGCATTGCCTTTGCCCTGAATCTATTTGCAAAATAGTTATAAACTCCGCCTGTAATTACCTGATTCTTACTGTAATTATTAATTTTATACGCACCAGTACTTTCTGGACAAAATATCGCAGCCGGGTTTGTATAATTCGAACCGCCATTACTAATTGTAACGGAGTTCTGAATCACTCCCCCGCTTACTGTAGCAGATGCTACAGCACCGCTTCCTGGACCAAGGACATCATATATAAGGACCTTTACGGTATTTGGATATCCACTTCCTCCACTGGTCACGTTAATACCAGTTATTGAGCCACCAGAGGCCGTCACTGTAGCTGTCGCTAGAGTTATGCCCGAAATTCTACCCTTAACATTTGAGCCTATGCTTCCTGCAGAAAGCATATAGTCTGATTGAAAATAGTTTTGGCAGGAACCATCAGCACCAGTAGATATTGCACCTACTGTCGCCACATCACCACCGGTTGCCTGAAAAAAGCTTGGCATACCAACGCTATAAGCAAATGCCGTAGGCGTTACATTATTGGACCAATTAGAATCGGTACCGTTATTTGGGTCTCCTGTAAAAGTACAGGAAGGTACAACATACGCATAAGCAGCATAAGACTTAGGTTGAGTACCTGCATTAAAAGACATCGTAATTGTTTGAGAACCTCCTGGAGATAGTTGGCCCAGTGTCGCAGAAACAACACCAGAGGCAGGACTTGTTTGCGCCGTGCCAGGGCAATTCGCCACAGCATATGTATTATTTGGATAAAGATACACTAAGGTTCCAGCTGGCACAGCATCGCTACCTGCAAGGTTAGTCACTATTACATCGACAGTTGCTATTGTTCCCGCAATAAAAGATTGGGTTTTCTCATTAGAACTGTTCTTTGAACTTCCAGGCACAAAAGCTGCCGTCAAATCATAATGGTTGCGGCATTTAGGAGTCGTAAAAGAAAGCCCGGTTGGATATAAAGTACCCGAATATGTACCAGTCGTACCGTCGTTATATTTATAACTGCTGGCAAGTGACAAACCAGCAGCAGCTTTCACTCGCCAATAATAAGTAACCCCGTCTAGCGGAACTAGATTATACCCACCTGCCGAAACCTGTGGATTGGCATTGCCAGCAAGGGGATCAGAAATTGTAACTGTTGGGGGCGTTGCGGAAGAATAACCAGATCCAGCATTAGTTATTATAAAATTTGAAATTGCTCCACCCGTAACTACAGCCGTCGCCGTCGCCGTTGTACCGCTCGCTGGAGCAGAAATTGTAACTGTTGGGGTCGTTAAAACAGAATATCCAGACCCGCTTGAGGTTATCGTAAATCCGGTTACTTTACCGTTTGTATCAACTACAGCCGTCGCCGTCGCCGTTGCCCCGCCAAGCCTACCAGACAAGGACGTCGTATTAGAAGTAGTCGTAGGGTTAGTATTTGCACTATCTTGCCAGGCAAAATTTATAGTCCTAAACCCCGCCTGAACCTCAGTTGTCTGATTAATACTTGGAATAATCTTGACGCCCCAAGTGTTTGTCGGGTTGGATGTTGTATCGCTTGTAAACGGCTCAGTTGAAACTTCTAGTCTGTGTTCTAGCTCATTAGACGCGGTATCCCTAAATTGAAATGTCACCAAGGCATTATGCGTAGTATTGTCACAGGTTAATGTTGCTGAAGGAATGTTTAGGTTATCCGGTGCTGTCGGTGGAAAACAATATATTGAATTGATAACAACATCCGTAAATTTAGTTGTATCATGCGTCCTTTCTATTCGATAAGTAATCGTTGAACCAGTTGCCAAAGACCCGACAGTGCCATCTGTCCAATAATTATTAATAGTTGGTGAAATAATCATTGTTTGTAAGGAGGTGTCCGAAGGCAATTGCCTCCTTACATTCCAAGTTAAATCCCCACCCGAATCTTCCCACCACAAATCGTACATCGAAGCATTTCCACTGCACCAGGCAATGCTATGAACTGTGATAGTATTTCCAGTCTGTCCAAGCGTACCTCCGCATGTCGTTTTGCCGGTTAATGATGCTGTAGTTGATGTGTACCAAACTCCATCCATTTGTGTGTTAATTCGCCAATAATAAGTTGTGTTAGGAGAAAACGTATACGAACGCAAAACATAAGGCGGCGCAGTATAACCGGAACCCCCCGCATTAGTCAGCTGAATTCCAGCAACTTGTCCGTTATTAATCCAAACAGTTCCAGTTGCATTGGTAGTTGCGCCTCCGCCGGAAATTGTTACGGTTGGTGGGCTGCCGGAAGAATATCCGCTTCCACCGTTTGAAACGTAAATTCCACCTATCGAATTGTTGCGCATAAACTGGACAGCAGCTGTCGCCCCGGAACCAGCCCCACCGGAAATTGTTACGGTAGGCAAAGTAGAAACAGTGTATTCGGTAACAGTACCTGTCCCAAAACTTGCATCTGTAGAAATTTGCAGCTTTGTTGAGGTTGTCGTTCCGCCTGTTGCCGGTGCCCAATAAAACTGAACCGAATTCGGGTTTGCATCGGAAAGCACCGCGTGTGCTGTGCCTGGACTACTAACCTGAGGACCAGCTTCCTGCTCAATCGTTACCGTTGGCGCAGAAGTATAACCAGAACCTGGATTATCAATCACAATGGAGGACACCGTCCCATTCACTGGATTTGAAGGTGTAGCGGTTGGAGTAACTACGGCATGTGCAGTTGCGCCTGTCCCCCCGCCTCCGCTTATATAAACACTTGGAAGTGCATAGGACGAATAATACTGGCCAACATAAGTAACATTAATGCCAGTTACTCTCCTTTGTCCGCTCGCTTCAACAGTAGCAGTTGCAGTAGCAGTTGTATAAATCGTGTTATTGTTCATATCTGCTTGGCGAGCACCCCCAACCAAGATTACGGTGGGCACAGAAGTATAACCAGAGCCTCCAGCTATTCCAATAAACCCCGTAACCCCACCGTATAGTTGCGTCTGGGCAAGAGCAAAAGCACCACTGCCTCCTCCACCGTAAAAACCAACTCTAGGAGGCCTAAAATAACCGCTACCCGGAGTATCAACTACCACGTTATAAACCGTATTGGCAACACCAGAATTGCCAAGCGAATCAATACAATATTGGTTGCTCAAAGCCAGGGCCGGACTTTTCGAATTACAATTGGCCGGAGTAGCAAACGTATTGCTGGTTGATGTATAGGTAGTACCAGAAAGTACTGCTCTAACCTGCCAATAATATGTCTGGCTAAAAACAAGAGAGGTAGTATCGGATCTAATGTACACTCCATTACTTGTAGCCGGTGTTGGCACAACAGCGGCAGTTACTGTACTAAAATCGGAAGCTGTGGAAATAAAAACCGTATTGTTAAAAGTTCCCGGATTGGCAGCACTCCATGTAAAATCTACTCTGATATATGACGAATTACACGAAACCGTTGACGTTAAATTTGAAGGAGGATTAATACTTGCGCCACAATAAAATTGTCCGGTTACACTATAAGCATTATTGCTATTAGGGCTGTTTGGAATTGCCTTAAGCTTAATATTGTATGATCCAGTTGGAAGATTATATAAATTAGGGTTTGATGTAGAAGAACCAGTCGCCGTATAAGTATAAATACCGGCAGAATAAGGAACTGTTGTAGGACTCGCATCTGTATCGGGATTGCCACCTAAAGACTTATAAATTACAAAAGTTGAAATATTTGGCTCGTCCAATCCGACACCAATAACATCCCAACTTAATGAACCATTATTTACCCCTGTAGTAGTTGGACAAGAGGTGCCACTCAGCCTAATAGTACTATTGATATTTGTACAGTGTACGTCCTGGTCTGCAAATACATAACTTCCTCCACTTAAAGTTGTTCCACCTGATCCTAAATTACAAGATGTCTGCCAAGTCATCGAGTAAGGAGCACTGCCTGCAGTATCATTAATAGATGTGACAAACTGCCTGCCACCAACTGAGCCGGCGGCCAAATAAAAAGTCTGTAAATTAAATTGGCCATTCGAATTCAAAAAGTTAACAGTTACTGTTACCGGATAAGTTCCCAGTCTGTTATCCAAATAACCAGAAACAGTTGCTGCATTTACAGACGAAGCAGAGACACTTTTATAAACAAAAAATACCGAAAAGAAAAAAATAAAAAATAATACTTTTTTCATTTGATCTTCAAATCATCCCTGATCTTGATATCGGAATAATTTTTGGAGATATAATCATATAGTTTTAACCAGACATCCTTAATTCCAACATCATTCGTCCTTTGATATTCCGCATATAGGCTATAAAGCACATTCGCATAAATAGTCCCCTGGTAATTTTTATCCTTGGATGCAGCAGCTAAATCAACATTTCGCAAAGCACCATCCCTTACAGAAGGAATTATGGCTTTATTGTCTGTTAAACTTTTTTTAATGTCTTCAATTTCTGCCGGAAGGGAAATATTGCCCGCACAAACCTTATCCAAACACGGAAAATCGTATAACCCCTTATTTTGAGAATATTTATCCGGATAATTTTTCTGGATATATTCTTTGTACTTATCAAGAGCAGCGTGCAAATCATAACTTTGGGTTTGGGCATATGAATTTAAAAGCAGCTTAAAATTTGCTTCCAAAAATGGGTACCTGTTTTCGCTAGCCGTCTCGTTTTTAGCCTTTTGAAAATTTGCCAAAAACTGTTGCTTTAAAAAATCACTTGGGAATTTAAGGTCAGCAACATTTAAAGGGTAGACAAAATCCATCGCCTGCTGAGAAACAGCCTGATTTGCTGCCTTGGGATTAGTGGAAACTTTAACAGTTACAATTAAAGTTGAAGCGAGGATAACAAGACCAAACACAATAAACGCTGTTCTCTTGAAATTGGGCTTGCCCTTCGTACCGAATATAGGTTTTTGCAAATTAACTACGACATCAGCCGTCGTATATTTGGCAAGTGTATATATTTCGTTTGGTTTGGTCTCAGGCAGTTTAGGCATGTTTTATTATTTTAATTTGGCTTATAGCCTGCTACGGCGTGGTTTCCCTCCAGCCCACACTGGAATTAGAAAGAAGGTTCGAAAGTAACACCAAATACTTTGGGTCAAATACAAACTTGTCGGAAGGAAGAAGGCCATTATTAGCTACGTGCCAATCGGATCTTTGCAAATTTAACTTTCCCCCGTCTTCCCCGTCCAAGTATACCGCTCCAGTTACAATTAATGGGCTCGTAACAATTGTGAATACCTGACAATTATTAATTGTCGATATACAATCACCAAAGGATTTCCGCCCTATAAACACCCCTTGCAAATTAACCACCCTTGTTCCAATGTTAATATCACCTTTCACTATATAAACGGCACTACCCGTTGTGTATAAATTAAAATCAACGGTGGAAACATTGGTATTTATATTTAAATTACCGTCGATAAAGAAAACTGCATTTCCTCCAATTGTTATATTGCTTGTACTTGAAATTGTCATATCGCCGGAACAGTAATACAAACCGTCGGGAAAATTTTGACCGTTTGTTAAGTTACATTGCCCGGGATTTGCTGCCATCGCTTTTGCTCTAAATCTGTTTGCAAAATAATTATATATTCCTCCCGATATTACCTGCCCCTTGTTGTAACTGCTAATGGTATAACCTCCCGGTGCTGCTGCGGCAGGCGAATTAACACTTCCCGCTGCAAGTAGATACTGTGACTGGTATGTAGGCGTATTTGGAGCAACCAGGGCTGATGAATTCACCCCAACTGAAATTGTGCCGCCGGCACCCACATCTCCACCTGTCGACTGAAAAAACTTGTTGATTCCGATCGTGTAAGAAAAGCCAGGTGGCGTTACATTGTTAGAAAAATCAGGATCAGTTCCATTTGGATCCGAAAGAAAAGAACAAGTAGGCACAACATACGCTAGTGCAGATGTGGTGCCTGTTCCTGTTCCCACATTAAAGCTAATGGAAATTGAAACCTTCTGGCCTGCATGTAAAACGCCTACATCATAAGATTTGGCAACACCTGTGGGTTGTGTACCATCCAAAGGAACAGGCGGACTTAACGTACCGGAAGTTGGACTACAGGCTGGCATTGTTCCACCCCGATAATAAAAATAAAGCTGTGTCGCCGGAGAGTCGCCGGCATTCGTAGGGCTGGCTACATTTTCAACCTCAACATTTACCGTTGCAGTATCGTTTGCAATAAAATTTTGCTTATTCCAGGAACCTGGAACAAAAGTTGCTTTCAAATCGTATCGGTTTTTACAGATGGCTGTAGTTATAAAAGCCCCTGGGTACCCCAACGTACCCGCAGTTGAACCATCATTATACTTAAAAGCCCCCACACCATTGGCATTCGAAGCAGCAACCCGCCAAAAATAATTGACTCCTTCCTTTGGCACAAGTTCTGCACCGCCAATGGCATAAGTCATAGGAGAAGCAGTAGACCACTGGAAATTATAAGGTCTAGAAGGATCATTAGCCGTAGCTGAAGTAGTACTTGGTATTACCTTTACCGCCCATTTATTATTCGAATTTGTAGAATAATCACCTGTAAAAGGCTCTGAAGAAACTTCGAGCAAAAATTGTGTTTCTGCAAAAGACTGATCCCAAAAAGAAAAATTAATAACGGGGTTATTGCTAGCGTCGCAACCCGCCTTTGGAGCTGAGGGCGGCGTTATGCTGGCAGTCAAGTGGTCTGGCGGCCATAAGGGAAAAGTGTTGCTAAAACTGGTACAATCTACAGAAATAGTTAAAAATGAAGACGAATAAGACGTATTTGCATTATCCCTTCCCCATATAATTCCCTCAAAAACATTAGGAGAAAAAGAAAATGTAGTATCATCATAATAATTTGTAGTCGAAGTTCCGATCAGATAGTAACTTCCCGTAGGGTTAGTGATAGGATTAAAAGTCCAACCATCAATCTCAAAAGAGTTGTCAGTGTCGTTTGCGATGCTATTCCAATAAAATCTTATATGTGCAGCAGAACCTACACAATACGTAGTATAAGTTACATTTAAGATTGTGGAATTTGTCGTACAACTTGCCGGGATAAACGCCTTCGTCGTGGCAGATGCATACCAATTACCGTCGCTCATCTTGTCCCTAACCCTAAAGTTATAATAAGTATCGTTTGCAAATGTTGCATAACTCACTACCAACGGTGAACTGCCGCTTGCCTGCATAGTGGTATCAGTAAACGTACCGTCAGCACTCCATTCTACAATTTCTTGCGTGACACTAAGCCCGGTTGCAGAAGCACTTGTCCAAGTAGCTCTTGCTTTTGTCCTGTCGGGTGTTGTTGCCCTGTTCCAACAAGTATCAATTTTGGTTATCACGGGCAGTGTGACAGCTGTAGCGCTACACATAATCGGTGTCGCAAAGCTATAAGAGCCGGTAGAATAATAATATGTTGCCGGTGTTGTCTGCGGTGAAGGACTTGCCTTAACTCTCCAAAAATATGTTTTTCCGTTCGTAAAAGTTCCCGTATTAGTAATATACGTATTTGTCGCAGGATTTGGCGTGAGCGGTGGCCCTGTCCAGGAAGCATCACTGGTACCTGCACCCGGATCTGTATTTAAATTTGTCTGTACTTGATAAGTAAAAGTCCCGGGTGCTGCCGCGCTCCAATTAAAAGTTAAATTAACACTAGTCGAAACGCAAGAAGCATAAGCATTTAAATTGGTAGGTACAGCATAACCGGTCCCGCAGGTAAAAGAACTATTTGCGACAGAAACCCCGACATTGCCGTTTACTGGGTTCGGATAAGCCTTTATTCTTACATTCCACGCACCATCTGCTGCCCCAGTCCAGCTCAAAGTCCCAGCGTTAACATAATTTATAGAAAATGGATTAGTATCGGTATCTGGATCTGCCGGCGACAAAGCTTTAAAAAGCTTAATAGTGCTTATGTTGGGAGCGGCACTGCTTACTTGAAATGATACGGAAGGCGCATTAGCGCCATTAGTAAACGGGCAGGATGTCGTTGTTATAGTTATGGTGCTGTTTGTAGTCGTACAGTGCACATCCTGGCTGTTAACAAACGTATAAGACCCACCTGTCCCCGTAGTCGAAGCCGATCCAAGGTTGCACGAAGTAAACCATGTCAAACTTGGAAAATCGCCTGTAGTTAGTGTTACGGAAAGCGGATAAACCGCATTCGCAGCACTTCCGTGTCCAACCGTCACAGAACCAGTAACGGGATTGCTGCCGTTTTGATCCTTTATCGTATAATTGACCGTTATATCAATTCCCCCTAACCTATTGTCGAAATTGCCGGAAACAGTAGCCGCAAAACTTTCGGATGCAAATACGCTTTTTAAAGCAAAAAACGCCACAAAGAAAATTATTGTAATAAAAATCTTTTTCATTAACCTGTTATCTTCACACTTTCCGGAACTTTATAATCTGAATAGTTCTTTATTACATAATCATTTAACTTTAGATACATAGCCTTCACAGCTTCATCTTTAGTCGTTTTGTATTCCAATGCCAAAGATGTCAAAACCGAAATATATGCGTTACCCTGGTTATTTCTGTCTTTCGAAAGAACCGCTGTGTCTAGATTTTGTTTTATCGAATCTCTAATACCCGAGCTGATGCTTTTATTGTCCAAGAGTGCTTTTTGTACTTCTTCGACCTCAGGCGGATATTTGTTTTGCAAATCACAAAGCTTGTCGACACAAGCAAAATCATAAAGTGTTTTGTTTGCCTCAAACTTATTCGGGTAATTTTTTTGCATATAATCACTGAATTTTTGAAGTTGCACCCTGTAATCGTAAGAATGTGTAGAATTGTAAAAACCAAGAAGGAAGGTGAAATTTTCTTCCAGGTATTTGTACCTTGTATTGGTATCCTTTTCCAAAGAAGCTTTTTGGAAATTTTCTAAAAACTTTTGTTGCAGGAAATCACTTGGATAGTGCATATCGTTCAGGTTAAAAGGGTATTCGAATGGTTTTACAGCAACTGCAGCATCAGCCTTCTTCTTTACAAAACTTGGATACAAATAAGTAGCACCAACATAAATAACTACTAAAATAACTACTAGTGAAGTTAAACCTAAAACCAGCTTTTTGGGAAATTTTGGATAGTATCTTCGAATAACCGGTTTAGAGCCACCCAAAGTTCCCCTATTCAGACTGGTTTTATCCAGAAGCTCAAAGTCTCTTTCTTTTTGGTATTCGGGCAGTTTAGGCATAAAATTACGGCGCTACCTCCGCCCACTTAATGGACTTAACACCAATCTGGTCACGGATAACACTTTTTGCCAAATACTTAGGTTCAAACAAAAACTTAACTGCGGGCAACAAAGTATTATTTCCATCAGTAAAAAATCTGTTGAAGCTCAGTACTCCCCCATTGGCATCAATATAAACAGCCCCTTTTACATTCAGTGCACCCGCAGCTGTCACACCCGAACTGGCCGCAGATACATCCGAATCGGCAAAGCCTTGTTTGGAAATAAATATACCGTCAATTTCTTTTACCCCCAAAGATACTGTGATGTTTCCGCCCACTATAAAAACAAGGGTGGTATCTGCAGGCAAGATCAAATCTTTCTGTATTCTCAAGTCGTCATCTACAAAAATAACGCTATCCCAAGTTGGGGCCGTTTTTGTTGCGTCAAAAGTAAAATCGTTGTTACAGTAGGAAACCGGCTTGGAACTTACAAAATCGCAAGTTGATACTGCAGGAACAGGTTGTGGAAATTTTGTCTTAAAGTAGTCATAAATTCCGCCTGTCGGCACCTGCTTGGCACCGTAGGTGTTTAATTCCCAGTTATTCTTTGAATTGACCTTAGGGTCAATAGTCCCAGCAGCAATCAGATAATCAGATTGATATTTCGAAATAGTCGAAGAATCATAAGCCATTCGAATAGCTTTTCCTGCAGCAGCACCTACATCCCCACCTTGCGTTTCAATAAATCCTACCGAACTGACAGTATAAGACTGCGAGTCAACGTTGTTCGGCCAGTATGAGTCACTAAGTTCACACTTTGGTACAACATAAGCTGTTGCTGTGTTGCTGGTTGTACCAATTTTAAACGTCACAGTAATTGGTGCCGAACCCAGCGGATTAAGTGACGGGACAAGATAACCTTGATTTGCGGACGCTGCAGCGTCACCTGGAACTGTTGTCGCAGCATGTCCTGGCGGAGAAGGTAGCGAGGGACAGATTGGAGCATCAGGATTACCTGCTTGATAATAAAGGTATAAATCCGTTCCAGGAGAAGCAGTACCCGTGGTGTTTAAATTTGTTACGTTAACAATAACACTTACCGTATCCCCCGGTTGAAAATTGTAAGTTGAAGGATTAGGGACTGATACTCCATTGGCTTTCCAGGTTGTATCATCAAACTGAGCCTTCATATCAAAAGTGCAGGTAGGAGTAGTAAATGACGTTCCAGGCACTACAGTTGCACTCGGAGGATAGATATGGTTACTGTCAGGATTTGTACTATTGTGTGCCATAACACGCCAATAGTAGGTTGTATTGTTAGCAGGGACAAGCGGACTTCCGCTATCCATCGGACCGGAGGTATTGGTGACTGCCGTGTTTTTCCAAATAAAAGTAACAACCCTATTGGTCGCAAGTTTTTGGGTTGCGTCGCTTGTAATTGTCTTAACCCCCCAAGGTGATGGCCCAGAATCCCCTGTCCAAGGCGCAGTGTTAACATCCAGATAATAGAGATCCTCGCTGTCCGAATTGTCCTTAAACCTCATCTGTACTTGAGGTGCATTACCCAGGCAACCTGTCAATATGGTCATGGTCGAGGGATCAACCAGAGGTGCCGGGTTAACTGTTACCGTCACTGTTGCCGATCCCGGCCCTCCTGCATTAGTGCATGTCAAAGTATATGTTGTGTTTACAATCAGAGGACCCGTAGATGCAGAACCGTTTGTCATCGTAGACCAGCTTCCTGCCGGCATGTTAAGAGTGTTTGTACAACTTGTTGGAGAACCTGATATTGTCCAAGTTAATGTAGATGCAGTGTTATAAGCAACCGGGTTGGGGCTTGCAGTTAAAGTTACGGTAGGTGGTGCCGGATTAACAGTAACTGTAGTCGGACACTGCCCGGTAGCACGCCAGGCAATCGATTCCTCAACAAGTCCGATACTTAAATTTTTCGTGCCTGCGGAAGCCATTGTGATGGTTCCGGTAACTGTTACACTCGCAGCGGAAGCAAGCGTAGCCGTAGACGGTGGCCCAAAACCCCACCGCCAAGGATAGCTGCCGCCGCCAGCATCAACTCCCACCCTAAATTTGCCACTTACCGGTGCAAACCCTTGAGTAGCGTAAGTCTGAGTTTCCGTATATCCATATCCCGAATCTGGCAGTTGCGTAGAGATGGCGGTTGCCAAATTATTCCTGATAGTCGCAGAAATTGTCACATTTTGTCCTACACTAACTGTAGCTGGACTGATCGAGCAGGAGGTAATGGATGGTTGTGGCGGCGAATTAACAGTAACAGTAACCGAAGCAGATGTTGACCCACCGGCATTTGTGCAGGTTAAAGTATATGTTTTGTTTGCTGTCAAATTACCGGTAGATGCAAATCCGTTACCCAGAGTTAACCAGTTACCAGTCGGCATGTTGAGAGTATTTGTACATGATGTCGCATTCGAAATTGTCCACGTTAATGTCGATGCGGTATTGTAAGCAACAGGGTTAGGACTCGCAGCCAGTGTAACGGTAGGCGGTGGACAAGCAGCAACCGGCCCGAACGGGGTAATTCGACTGGTCACCACAGCACTACCAGCATTGGAATTATATGCTCTAACTCTCCAGTAATACGCTGACCCAACTGCAAACGGTGTTCCAGTAGTCGTGTAAGTTTTTGCCCCACCACCACTTGATGCAAATGTTTGGGTTACGACACCCGTTGCATAAGTAGAATCCGTCGACCATTCAACGTCATAGTTAGTCGCAAGTGCCCTACCAGTAAAATTAAAGGTCATATTATAGTTAGAATTTGAACAGGCAGGCGTTGCACCTGTAGACATGGTCGCACCATCAATAGCCTTTGGCCCAAAGGTAAAGGTCATAGTCTTAGACATACTCACCCCTCCAGCAGTCCCCGATGACCTAATCGCACTTGTACTAATAACAGACGCAGTACCGCTTATCGTAGTGGTATCAAGAGTATCAGGGACCACGACAGTAAAATCCCAGGAGCTTGTTCCACTGCCCATGGTGATCCCTCCAAGTTTTATAGTAGACCCAGGCGTACCAAAAAAAGTACAAAAAGCGCTTCCGCTACTGAGATTGCCAACAAACCTGACACTATCCCCAGGTCTTATAAGATCATTTTGAACTGCTGCTGTTGCGGAGCCATTTATATAGATAAAAAAGTTTTTTATATAAAAATAACCCGACGGAGGGCTACAGGTGTTAACGGAAGGAACAGCAGTCCAACTTGTACCCGAAGTTACCGATGCAAATGCATTTTTTTGAAGTATAAAAAGGAAAGCAAATCCGAACAGTAAGAAAGCTGCAACTTTAATTGTATTTTTCTTATTTTTTACAAATATTAAAACCGCAAAAAGTATTACTAAAACCAGTATGCCACCTATCCACAAATACATGCTATCAGCACCTTTAGACTCGTTATTTACATTATTCTGCGTATTTTTTACCGGACTAACCTTGCTAACAGTCTTATAATCCAAAATGCTTTTACCGTCCTTATTCACAACTACTCTGGCAATTGGGCTATTAATGTCCGCATTTACAAGCACCGGCACAAGAACTACTGCACTCTGCGAAAAATCCAAATCCTTTTCTGCACTATCCTCACCAACCCAAACTTTGACCTTTACCGCCCCTAAATTCTCCCTGGCAGCAGCAGGCAGAAAAGCAACCTCAACATCAATGCTCTCGCCCTTTTTAACGTTTAATTTGTCAACAGAAATGTAATTTATACCCGGCAAACCTCCCCAAACCCCAATACCGAATCGCATTATCGGTGAAACGTGCATTCCGCTACCATCTTCCAACCAATAAGCCATGTTGTAATTACCACCGGTTTCCGGACTTTTAAAGCTAAAATCATACTTATTTTCGCCGGCTTTGATTGTTCTTATATCGCCTTCTTTAGTTACGCCAAGGGAAAAATTTTCATCAGGATAAATAACATACATTTGTCTTACGCTTAACTCCTTTGTTGAATTAACCGTAATATGGGCATTGACGGTGTCCTGGGGATTAATTGCTATTTCCCTTCCCTCCGAACCTTGCTGGCCACCGGAGGAAATAGACGAAGCTCCAAAAGTCACAAAACCAACACCGGAACCGCTTACATTTACTTTCTGCTCAACCTGTCCTAAATCAGCTCCCGAAGGAGAAATCGCTGCAACCCTTAAAGAATATCCCCCTGCGGGAAAACCTTTGGGCAAATCAAATGTCGATTCTACATTTCGCTTTTCAAACGGCGCAAAGGCGTAAAGTTTGGAAAAATCCTTTTGGAGGTAAATATCCCCTCGCGCATCAACGAGATAAACCCTGTAACCAATATCAAAAAAACCACGGTTTTCGGTGTTATCAAGGGTAAAAACCAAAGGTACAGAAGAACCACCCGTAAGGGTCGTCCCAACTTTTAAACTCTCTGCCACAACCATAGGCAAATTGATTCCACCTGTCTGATTGTCACTAGCAGCTTTTGCGGTGTTTAAAGGGATAATTAGGGAAAAAAATCCGGCTATCGTAAAAACTATAGCCTTTGTTAAAAACTTATTTTGGGCAAGCAATTCCACAAGATTCTTCCTCTAATACAACTGTATAAGACTTGAAGCTATGGTGTCAAGGAAAATTTAAGCTTGGTTGAAAAGAACGTGAGGCCCTATACCCCCGACTGTATTTACAACAAACAAAATCATCAAAAGCAAAGCAACCATCGCAGCCAGAATTATCTGCCCATTCTCTGCGTAAAAGTTTCGTTTGGTCAAACCCGGAGCAATATAATACGGCGTAAAAGTCGCCATTTTCCTGTCAAATTGTGCAAGCGTAGAAAGCGGCGGAACTCCGGAAGTTGGTGCAACAGGCATAATTTAAGATTAAATCAACCCGAAAAAAAGTGCAACACCCTAATATATTGTTATAGGTTCTTTAACTTTTTTATTATAGGGTTATTGACCGCTATTTAGCTGGTAAGTCGTCTTAGCTAGTGGCCCTCCAATAGCCGTACACAGCTTGGGTTGTGTGATTAACATTTGGCCATCAACATCTTCAAATCCAACTACCATCCCATCATTAACCGGCCCATACTCCTTAAAACCAATCCTTGCCTCTCTAGCACTATTCCAATCATTTAATAAAAACGTTACCCCAAAAGAATAGACGTCGCGGGGCATAAGCCCGCGCTCTTGGTTCAACTTATCTGCGTCTGTTTGTACCTTATTAGGGTCTGGCATAAATCTTCTATTTAACCTAATATTTTGCATCTCACCTCTTATCATTTCGTCACTACAAATTCTCAAGGTTTCTAAATTTGCCAGAGAGTAAGTATTCAGCCTGTTTTTTTGACCCTCAGGCAGTTGCATATCAAAAGCCTCCTGTATATTCTCCTCTCCCCCTGCTCTAAGTAAATCTATAAATCGTTGAGTCAACCGCTCTGCTTCTTCCATTTTAGCCTCAATTTCTTGCTGTTTCGAATTTATTTCTACAGTCGGGGTTGCCAATTTAACCGTCGGGATCACCGGTATCTCGATAGTAGGTACAAACGCCATCGTAGGAACTTGTGCCACCGTCGGCACCGTTTCTGCTTTATCCGGGTCAATCGGGCAATTAATCCAAAGGGTTTGAGGTCCACAAAAAACACCGTCATCAAAATTCGGGCTTGGGTAGCCTGTCCTCGTTTTATAAAGGTCATATGGATCAATAACTTTGCCTTTAGGGTCTTTTAATTCAAAATGCAAATGAGTCCAACGTTTTACCGTACCATAGTCACTCGCTTCGGAAAGCTTATCCCCCTGTCTGACAGAAAGCCACTTAGTTTTAGGCGTGGTATTACAATCGGGCAAGGGGTGTAATCTCTCAGCTACACTTTCTGGATTATTATGAAGATAAAAAGATGTATAACCATTAGAGTGGGAAACTTGAATTTGGTTCCCCGCCGGATGATTTGCCGTAGCAGCATATTCGCTTTTACAAGCCACACCGTCTGCAGCAACAAGTACGGGGAATTCCTTCCACGTTGTTGAATCATTTAAATCTGTACCGATAATATAATCCGTTGCGTGGTGGTTTAACGTTCCATTAATTGGAGTTGTATATGTCCAACCCTGTACAACCTTCGCATCCGGGTCTCTTGGCATAGGTAGTCGTAAAAAAGCGCTAGGATTAAATTTCTCAATCTCTTGTCCGTCAGAAACACTTACCGGTGTTGAGGTTGGGCCAATTTTGCTTTTGTCTCCACCACAAGTCGCAGCTATACCAGAAACACCTAAAAGTGCAGCAGCAGCATAAACAGGCCTTCTCAATCTTCTTGGGATTTTATTAACCAAGGGAGATAAATTTACTTCCCTGGCACCACCTATAGGAGAAATCCCATGCTCTTTCATTTGTAACTTTTATATAATCCGTGTAATTATTTTTGTCAATAAACTGCACATCTAAATATGTCACAAAGTGACATTGCTATATCAAATAGTACCTTCCTTGCTGATCATACCAACCTCTGCTAAAATTCAACCTTAGATCTGCAAAAATAAAATGCCAAGGCTTGCAAAACATCGCGTTCCTTACACCATTGGACTTGCCATACTTATTCTGGCTATCACAATAGGCGCCATTTTTTACGGCCGTGGATTCAAGCCAAATTTTAAAAAAGGGTCGATCGATAGGACAGGCCTGATCGTCGCCAAATCACAACCAACCGGCGCCAACGTATACATCGATGGTCGCCTAAACAATGCAACCGACACCAACATCAACTATCTGGAACCTAAAACATATAAAATCAGAATCGAAAAAGACGGCTACACGCCCTGGGAAAAGAATGTCGAGATTAAAGCGGACCTGGCAACAGAAATAAATGCCCTTCTCTTCCCTCTAGCCCCCGAAATAAAGCCGTTGACCATAACCGGTGCATACAACCCCACCTTGTCTCCTGACGGCAGCAAAATCGCTTACGGAGTTGCTGGCGAAAGGGGCGGTTTATACATTATCCCTATGGATAGTAACCCTCTCCCCTTTAGGCAAAACAATAAGCTTCTCGCCAAAAATACTCTAAGTGTAGATTATTCAAAAAGCAGGTTTATCTGGAACCCGGATTCAAGGGAATTAATCGCCCGTTTTGAAGATGAAAACGGCAACGCCACTGCCAATTTACTTATAGACTCGGAAAAATCCAGTCAGGCAGCAAACGACATTACGGCATCTTTAACGGCAACGCTTGCAGACTGGCAACAAACAATCAACGAAAGGTCACAAACCGCAGGAATCGCTGCACCCGACCAGGTTAAAGAGGCAACCAAAACCGCAACACTTGCCTCACCTTCACCATCGCCTTCGCAAAAACCGTCACTACAAACTAAAAAAGCCACAACCGAAAAAACCCAACCAGTAAACCTAAACTATAATCCCACAGGTTTAATATTTTCCCCCGATGAGGACAAAATACTCTACAAAACGGGAAACCAATACAAAATCTATGACTTAAAACTTAAGAAAGAATTTACTCTGCCGGATTTTCCGGACCTCAAAAGTATTTCGTGGTTTCCGGATTCAAAACATTTGGTAGTTGCTCAACAAGACCTGATTTCTATAATCGAAACAGATGGTTACAACAAGTTAACAGTTTATTCGGGTAAGTTTGAAGACGGGTTTGTCTTCGCCCATCCTACAGCAACCCGTTTGGTAATCCTGACAAAACTCGCCCAACCGGAAAACAACGCACCAAACCTTTACTCGATAAACCTCAAATAGTTCGTAGTTGCTAGTTGCTAAGAAGACTTTCCATCGCCAGAAATTCTTGATAACGCCCTTGGGCATATACCGGCGCGCAATATGCATAAAGCGCTGCTTTATAATCTTTTTCCGGTCCTGCTTTCTCCTTTAGAAAAAGAGTGGCCCAAATAATCTCTGCTGCGTCACCAAGGTAAGTTCCGTCAGCCGGATGCCTGACCGGCAATAACTGCAGATATTCAAGCCCATCGTTTGCATTTTTGACATCATCATCAGTGTGGTACTTTCCAGCCCTTCCTATCGCCCCGCAATTTACACAATCTGAGGTGTATGCATTAGGATCCCTAGACACCGTACTCTCCTGTTGATGCGTAATCCACAGCAATTCCCACGGCACCCCATATCTGTCTTGTCCTGCCCTGTAAATCGGGTAATACATGGTCAGGTCCTCTACTTGCTGTGGGTCAGCATTAAGTTTTATAAGAATACTTGGAAGTTCTGCTTTGTATTTTTCAATAAGCTGTGATTGTTCAGCCGTCATTTGGGCAGCAGACATCATCTCCATTCTTTGGGGTTTTAGCTCCTGTGTTTGTGGTATTTGTGTGGGGCTAGGGACCAAAGTAGAAGTCGCCGTTGGTTCTATTTTAGATGTTGCAGCCATAAGAGCATCATAATTTCGAAGGTTTGCAATTTCTGCTTCGGTTAAAACCTGTCCACGTGCTGGAATAGTTTCACTTGTTGGATAATTTGTTTTTTTCTGGTCCACAGAGCAGGCAGACGCAGCAAGCGTTCCTACCAGCAATATTCGGCCTATGTTACTTAAATTTTCTTTTGACGCCATAAAATCTCCTTCTCGAGGGCGCCAAAAAACTCACTGCATTTATCGGAAAACTGTCCTGCTCCTAGCTTTAATTTTTGGAAGATTAATCCTCCAAAGCCACGAGCCATGGAGGGACATTAAAAAACCCCACACCGAATCGGTGAGGGGGTACGAAGAAAATGCTTCCTTGGCACCCGTCGACTTGTCCCGCTCAAGCGGGAACGATTTCGGGTTGTCGGATGCTTTATGCTTTCTCCATCGCTGTTTGTTTACAGCTGCGGATTTCCGATATGGCCTGAAGATTCAGATCTTTACGGAATTCGGTAGTCCTCTTTAACTACAGAAAATGCATTTGCCCAGGAATGTGGGCGCTTACCCCGATTAAATCGGGGCAGTTCTAGCATCACTCTTTTCTATTTAGTTGTTAAATTAACTAAGAATTGTTTAAATTCTTTTTTAGTTGTTAACATATGCATTATAAGCTATTTTAGTAGCACTTGTAAACCCCTATTGCTAATATAAATGCTGAAATTATTTGTTATCTTCAGAGGATTTTTCCCGACGATTAAATACTACTACTCCTGCAGCTCCCGTAGCCGCAACAACTGACAATGCAATCTCACCAGCTAAAGCAAAATTATTGCCCGAACCCTCACTGCCTGTAGAAGTTTTGGCTAAAGCGTTTTGGTCTGGCATTTCCGCAATTCCCCCAACCGATTTTGGTGTTAGTGCTATAGCTGTTTGTGTTTGCCTGGCTATTGCAGTTTGCGTAGGTGGAAGTGGTGTTTCCGTTGCAGTTGCAGTAACTGTCGCCGTATTCGTCGGAGTTTTAGTTGCTGTCTCCGTTGCAGTCGACGTCACAGTCGGCGTATTTGTAGCAGGCGCACTAGGATCAAAATCATAAGTTGTATCAGAATGGCTAATGCCCATCGTAAAAGCATCCACATAGGTATCATAGGCTCCACCTGAGGGACCTGCTTGAAATTTAATATCTGTAATTGTTACAGTTCCTCCATAAATACCTGTAACGAAACTGTCATATTGCTGTAACGTACCAGGATTGGGATCCTGATTAGAAGTCCAAACAGCATTAGAAGCACTTCCGTCTTCAAGTTCCCATGTATTTAACTGCGTACCGCCTGGCTGGTTATTGGGAACAAAAACCAAAGTGTCTGGACCTTGAGATGTGTTAACACTCACATACACCCAATCATGATTATTTACTCCTCCAGTTTGTGTTTTCGCCAATGACCAGTATTGAAAATTGGTTAAAGTAGATAAATCAATATTTAAATTAGGCAAACTTAATGAAGACTCTGAAGTACCACCAATGGTAGTAAAATTCGCACTACCATTACCTATTTCGGCTGTTCCGCTTACAAAGTTTATGGCACCACCATTTGCAGAATTTTCTACCCAACCATTATTAGGAAGCGGCGGAGAAACATTAACAACAGGTGTTTGCGCTTCTGCTTTGTCTACATTAGACAACTTATTTACAATCTGGTCATATCTCTTGCCAGCATCTTGTGCTACACGATGTGCCGTTACGTCTACAGTGGCAGTGGGATCAAAACCTGCTTGAACAGCAACGCGATCCGCAGCAACAGTTGTTGCGACAGCTGCTGCTCCATACCTTACAAACCTATTGTTTACAATTTTGCCAAGATTTGGTCTTTCCATATATGAACTAATAATACCATCTATGTAAACTGGTATTTTAGAGTGTGGATTATATACTATAAGCCATTATTTGTCAAAGAGGACTGGATACTGCCGATACAGGTTTAGCAATTACAAGCAGCCTTTTCCAGCTAGTCCCCGGTGGATAGCAAGTCTGCATTACCAAAATTTGTTCCGATGTTTTTAACGTAAAGTAGCTAACATCCGTTGGCTCCGTAATTTTTTTCTCGGTAACGGCATAGTCAAAACGTTTGTTATTAAAAAATATGACAACCCTATCCCCCGGCACTAAATCATTTAAAAGATAAAAAATAGCATTGAACCTTGGAACATTAAAAATAGTGTCTGTTGAATGGGCAAATAAATAAGTTACTCCCGGCTCACCCGGGAAAGATGTGCCCAGAGCATGAGCAACACCCCGTTTTAAAGCTGCCAAGTAGGCATCTTTGTTAGATGCATCTACATTAGGAACAATCGGCGCATCCGCCCCAATCTTTTCTACAATAATAGAAAAATTTGGGTCTTTCGGAACCAAAACCTTTACGTTTGGGTCTTCCTTTCCTAACAGCGATCCGAAGGTTTGCCCGCCCGCAGAAGTTGTAGCAGAGGCTTCAAACTTCTTACCGCTAAAATTATCAAAAGCGTGCGTAACAAACGCACTGCCAATCGGCCAGAATGTAAAACCAATGGAAACAATCGTTCCAATGATCAAAAAATTACCAATGGTCCTTATCAGCAAAATCTTTTTATCTATGTATGTCTTCATAGAGGATATTTAATCCTAAATGAATTATACCCAATTTCAAATTTTGATATAATCACAACCAAGCCCCAGTAGCTCAATGGATAGAGCAGTCCCGTCCTAAGGGAAAGGTTGTGAGTTCGACTCTCGCCTGGGGCACCGAGACCCTAATTACAATTAGAAGTAGTTGTAAATTCGCTGGAGAGCGAAAGCCCGGCAGAAGAAGCATAGATTATTTTCTGGTTACACAAGGATTCCGTAGACAATGCGTTTTTAAGCGCTAGCTGCGCAGCGTTCTTATTTTCCACAAACGAATTTAGGGTTTTACCTTCGACCACAGTATAATAAAGGCCGGAGGCTTTTTCGTAAGTTATTCTGTAAGAATCAGTTTGTATCGGAAAACTGTCTGTCGTGGCAACAACCTTAGGTGCAAAGGGAGTAAATGTTAAAGCAAAACTTCGTTCCTTAACAATTTTTGGATAATAAACAAAAGTAAACCAAATAAGGCAAACCGCAAAAATAAGAATCAGCAACTGGAGTACTATAGTAGATGGCCTGACAATTCTTTCTTCCATTAAAACCCCCTTGAAGCAACAAATTCGCGCAAAGATAAAATCAAGGTTACAAAAGCAAAAATTAAAAAAGTGGCCGCAACCCAAGGTTGAGAAATAAAATCCGCAAATGAATTCTTTGACTTTGGTTTAGGTTTGGCAGTATTAGCAGACTTGTTCATGGCAGACTACATATATAGCTTATTACCAAAACCGCTCTCCTGTCAAACTGGTTCGTGGTCAATCGTTCATAGTTTATAGTTCTGATATAATCTTGCAAGAACATCGGGGTGTAGTGTATCGGTAACACGCTTCGTTCGGGACGGAGAGACACTGGGTCCAATTCCCAGCACCCCGACAATATAATTTAAATGTTCTAATGTTAAAAAATTAAAGAATTGAAATTTGACTAAAAATTAAAAATTTCGAAGATTTTATTTTTTAGCAGCGCTTGCCAAATTGACTGGCAACATCCAATAAATCTTGGACATTTACTACTCCATTGTGGTCAACATCCCCAGGTAAATTTGGGCCTGTTTCACCAAAATCTAGAAGCACATTAACTACGTCTCTCCAATTTACAACTCCATCACCGTTAGTGTCATAACAAGGCCTAGGACGAGGAGTTCGGGTAGCAGTAGGTGTCCTCCTCGGAGTTCTAGTTGCAGTTGACGGCAAAGAAGTTCTTGTAGGCGTTGGTGTTGAAGTCTTTGTTGGAACCGGTGTTTCTGTTTTCGTTGGTGTTGACGTAGCAGTATCTGTAGGCGTTGGAGTCTCAGTTGGCGTACTTGTTGCAGTTGCTGTATCCGTTGGCACAAATGTAGCTGTTTCGGTAAAAGTAGCCGTTGCGGTAACGGTATCAGTCGCTGTTGGCACTGGAGTAGATGTCTCAGTAGGAGTAGACGTCGCTGTATCCGTTGGTGTTGGGGTTTCTGTTGGTGTTGCCGTATCCGTTGGTAAAGGCTTTGCTGTCTCAGTCGCAGTTGGTGTGCTTGTAGCTGTATCTGTTGCAGTTGGCACAGCCGTCGGCGTCTCCGTCGGAGTTGGAGTCGACGTTACAGTATTGGTTGGCGTTGGAGTCTCGGTTACAGTATTCGTTGCAGTAGCTGTAGCCGTGTCTGTAGAAGTTGGTACTGGTGTCGGCGTCTCTGTTTCTGTTGACGTAGGCATTGGTGTTACCGTCGCAGTTACCGTATCTGTTGGTGTGGGAGTATCAGTTGAAGTCACCGTTGGCACAACTGTATCCGGATCAAAATCATAAGTTGTATCAGATTGGCTAATGCCCATCGTAAAAGCATCCACATAGGTATCATAGGCTCCACCTGAGGGACCTGCTTGAAATTTAATATCTGTAATTGTTACAGTTCCTCCATAAATACCTGTAACGAAACTGTCATATTGCTGTAACGTACCAGGATTGGGATCCTGATTAGAAGTCCAAACAGCATTAGAAGCACTTCCGTCTTCAAGTTCCCATGTATTTAACTGCGTACCGCCTGGCTGGTTATTGGGAACAAAAACCAAAGTGTCTGGACCTTGAGATGTGTTAACACTCACATACACCCAATCATGATTATTTACTCCTCCAGTTTGTGTTTTCGCCAATGACCAGTATTGAAAATTGGTTAAAGTAGATAAATCAATATTTAAATTAGGCAAACTTAATGAAGACTCTGAAGTACCACCAATGGTAGTAAAATTCGCACTACCATTACCTATTTCGGCTGTTCCGCTTACAAAGTTTATGGCACCACCATTTGCAGAATTTTCTACCCAACCTTGCAAGTTAGAAGGAGAAACAACAATCGAACCTGCAGCTTCTGCCTCTTCTGCCTTGGTCAGTTTGTCTACTGCCTGGTCGTATGCTTTATCTGGGGATGTTTTTAAAACTAGATGGCTTGCAGAATCTGCAGCATCGGCAAGTGGGTTATGGCCTTTTTCAACTGCAACTGCACCAGCTGTAGTTGTTAAAACAACAGCTGCTGTCACCCTTGCAACCCTACCTCTTACAAATCTTTCTAATCGGCCTGTTGGACGCTCCATTAAACTTCGCAAATATACACCCGAATTAGCAGAAAGTCAATTTGGCGCCATTGACAATTAACAATTTACATTTAACAATTAACTTATGTCTCTGCCCAAGATAGTTCATACTTCACAGTTCGTAGTTCGTAGATTTAAAAAAAGAACCATCAACCGCAATTCAACAGGGTTCACCCTGATTGAATTGCTTGTTGTCATTTCCATTATCGCCATATTAATTGCAGTCGCCACTGTCTCTTATACTAACGCCCAACAAAAAGGCAGGGATAATAAACGTAAAAGCGATCTTAAGGCAGTCCAGCAGGCTTTAGAAATATATTTCCAACAAAACGCAAAATATCCTACTGGAACAGGAGGAGCGATTGTTTGCAATAATGGTGATACTTCAACGCATGCCTGGGGTAGTGCATTCACATGTAATCTTGTTACTTATATGAATCCCCTACCCAAAGACCCAATAACAACTACCAGCACAAACTATAATTACGTCAGTAACTCACCTTTTTCAACATATCAGCTTTTTGCTAAAATCGAAAATGGAAAAGACCAAGATCTTATTAACACAACTCAATCTAACTGTAATGGTTTAAGTAACACAGCCTATCAAACTGCTCCATCTAACAATTACTATTGCGTCATCAATCCTTAAAATCCTAACTGATAAACACAATATATCCTGCACCTAGAGCAATCAGAGCAATCATCACATATTCCAAAAACAACTTCTTTTTAAAGTCATTCTTTAAATGGTGGTATGCAAAACCCCAAACCAAGTAATAAACCGCGATAAACATTAAAATCGTATAAACTTCACCCGAATTAAACCGCGACAGGTACATGGCAAACGCCCCCACAAAAAGCGCTGTATAAAGACAAACGTGCGCAATAATGTCAACTCTTTTAGTCATCTTGATTTCTTCATGGTTCATGGAGAATTTTCCTCCACAAACAATCAACCATTAACTACTAACTACTCATAATATTGCCCCCGATACCGCGTACCAAATTGCAAACAATACCAAAGCCAGTATACCCAAATGGGCAATAATTCCGCTTCTCAAGTGCAAGTTTTTCTTTTTAACAACCAAAATAACTTCCAGGGTAAATAACCCAAATACAAAAGAAACCAGGCCAAAGGAAATAGCCTTGGCAATCGAAAATTGACGGCTCCCCAAAACAATCGCCTGGCTATTTTCTGCAGCAGGTGATCCTTGAATGATAATTGGGCTGTTTTGCGCAAGTGGAACTGCTGGCGACTCAACAGGCAATGGTGTCGGACTCGGTGAAACAACAGGCGAAGCAACTGCCCTCGGCGCTACAGAAGCATTGGCAACGGGTTTTGGGCTAATTGCTGGCGAAGGTGTAGCAACTGCCACTGTAGGCGCAGCAGGGACGCCTGAAACTGGTGTTCCAAACATTTGCACAACCAATATTCCATCAACGCCTGTCAACTTACCGTCGGCAACAGCAACACCAATCTCCTTAAAGTTCTTATCCAGCAAATTACTTCTATGCGAAGGCGAATTCATCCAGGCATTGACCACCGATTGCGCATCGTTAAAATCCCGGGCTAAATTTTCCCCAGCATAAACATATTTATATCCAGCACCCGCAATAAACATCCAAGGTGTCTTACCGCTTGGAGAAAAATGCGCCCAATAGTTTTCGGCAAACATATTGGAAGCTTTGCCGGCAGCAGCTTGTGCAAGTTGGCCGTTGAAAGCCAAGGCAGGCAATCCGTTTTCCGCCCGTTTTTGGTTCGTCAAAGAAATTATCTGGTCGGCACTAAAAGTTACAGCTCCCAATATTGCCGGCGCATGAGTTTTGATGATATAAAAACCGACTCCGGAAATTACAAAAACCTGAAGATAAAGAAAAAGTGCCAGAAGTGAAAGCCCGTGCGCGTGATGCTCTTTTCCATCCTCGTGGATGTGCGGCAAAATCTGGTGATGAAAGTGCCGTACGTGGTGAATAATCTTATGATGGATCACAATTTAATATTACATTGTTACATCATAACAATGCTAGATTGATACTCTTGGCAAAAATTTTTAACCAGTAATCCTCAACCACAAACATATCAAAGTATATTAAAAGGTGCGTTTATAGTAACAATTTATGCAATTAGTTTAAAAAATCAGATGCCTTAAAACCATCGCCTTGGAAGAAATTACAGATGCACTGTTGGTAACCAACTCCCCCAGCCTTTTTTCTCTCTTGTAAACCATCACAACCCTAAAAGGTTTAGCAAGTAGTTTGTAGACAATGTAGAACACACCCAAAATTCCCAAAGCCGTATAAATCTGCCATAAGAAGCCTGAGGCGGAATTTCCTTCAACAGCGTTGATGCTGCCACCACCATTTACGTCGGAAGCTGCCTGGACGTCTCCGTTGCCTACAGACGAAAGAACGCTGCCAAGAGTGCTTGCACCTACCTGAAAAGTTGTATTTGCCTGGGCGCTAACATCGCTATTGTCCGGTCCAACCTTACCGGTTGCTAACTCCCTTGCCTCATAAATTCCGGCTGGCGCTTTTTTGGACAAAGTCAGGCTAAAACTGATAAGCGATTTTTGCCCCGGATTAAGCTTGCCGATATTAAAGTTTTGCAAAGCTCCAAGATTGCCGTTTGCATCAATCAGGTTAAACGTTACTTTGCCGTCGTAAACTGGCCCTGTGCCGGTATTTTTAACTGTTATAAAGAAAAACATTGTGTCTCCCCCATTTACATGAGTGCCTACGTTCGTCTTCATCGAAGTTACAAGTTGTCCTCCGCTTGCCCTAATTTCAGCTGTATTTGAATCAACAGACGCACTTGAGGTATCAGATTCCGGCTGCACAAATTTGCTCTCCCCGCCAATATTACCGTTTAGGGTTCCCATAATGTTAATAATTCCAAAGTAGCCGACATTGTTTATAAGGTTGGTATTTATAAAGTTGATAAGGTTAAGGGCGGTAAAGGCATTGCCTGTTTGGATGCTTCCATTTCCGCTTAGCGTATTTTGCCCTGTGTTGGCAGAAGCCAAAATCAAATTATTAACCGTCGCCTGGTTGCTTTGGGTAGCATCAACAAACGAACCGGGCACACTCCCGGAGGTTACATTTGACCCGAAAGTAATTTGACCGCCTAAAACTGAGGCTGAATCAATATTACCCCAACCCAAAAAGCTTCCGTTCCAAATGCCCGGGGTGTTTATAAACAAATGGTAAAAAACTCCTCCAAGCAAGTTAAAGTTTAAAAAGTTTTGTAAATTGACAACTGTTGTGGCATTACCTGTTTGGATATTACCGCCAGCCTGATTCCCTCCTGTATTGGATAATGCGTTAATCGTGTTTTGAAGATTAATATTATTTTGTTGCGTTATATTTCCGGCAACACTGGAACTGGCTCCCGCAAATTCCGGCAAAATAATGTTGCCGTCAACTTCTCCAAAAATATTGATAATTATAAACTGCAATGAAGAATTGATTAAATTGCTGTTTGCCAAATTAACAACATTTACAGCTGTGTAAGCATCACCGGTTGTAATCTGCCCATCTACACCGTTTATTGTATTAATACCGCTGTTAGACGTGGCGTTAACAGTATTGGTAATGTCTGCGGTGTTTGATTGGTTGGCAATAACAGGTACTGGCGGTGTTGTGCTGGTAGAGCTGGAAACAGCCACAATGTTGCCCTTAGAATCCACATAAAGATTCTCTATAACATAGGTAATTGTTGAGTTTACAAGGTTTGTGTTAGCAGTGTTTTGTACATTAACTGTTGTTTGGGCAGTCCCTGTTGTAATGGAACTCGGAGTCGAAGAAGATGACGAGGATGAACTGCCCGATTCTGTTCCGCTTTGTGGCGATGAAGAATCCGGTTGCGCAGTAGGGCTGGCTTCCTGCGTAGCTTCGGAAGTTACCGTACTGTCCGGTGTCGGTGATGGCGACGGATTAACGGTGTTATTTCCTGTATCCGAAGATGCAGTTGCTTCGTTATTGATGGTTGTATTATTTGTCTGGTCAACTGTCGCAGGGTCAGTACCATTTGGACAACCGCTAGTACAAGGACTTGGTGTTGGCGAAGGGTCTGCAACAGCAGAAGCAACTGACGGATCTGGTGTTGGTGTCGGAGTCGGAGTCGGAGTCGGGTCATTGCTAGGTGCAGGTGTTGGTGTCGGGTCAACCGTTTGGGTCGTCGGACTTGGACTGGCCGAAGGATCAGGCGATGGAGTTGTATCCGCCCACACTACACCCCTGCCGGGCAAGTACCCCACTGTTATAAGGATTATTAAAAATGTAACTATTATTCTTTTTATTCGTTTCATTTATATATGGCAGTTTGAAATATTTATTCTTTTATTTCGCAATTCAAAACTTAAAATTTTAAATTCAAAATTGCCAAATTCCCATCCCGGGAGAGGAATGCATATGCAATTCCCCTCCACCCGGATGAGTAAAACGCGTTAGTTAGATCCACCAACAGAAGCAATGTTTGTGCTTCCTACAGCACTAACTGCTGCACCTGCAAAAGCATTACCTGTTGTTACAGAGCCTCCTCTGTTAAAACCAGTGTTTGCATTGACGCTAACATCGTTGTTTACACTGCCATCGTTGCTTTGGTTAATTGTTGTTCTACCATTGCATCCACAGCTCGTGCTTGCACTGTTAAGGCCTCCTTCGGCACCAACTAATGCAGCTGCTGCAGCATCTCCTGTGTTAACTGCACCAGAACCACCACCATTAGATGAAACCTCAGAATCACCGTGGTGATGATGACGACTTGATGTAGCTGCGTTAAAACCGGTGTTTGCATTGACGCTAACATCGTTGTTTACACTGCCATCGTTGCTTTGGTTAATTGTTGTGCTGTTGCTATTTCGGCCACCATGATGATGTTCGCTGGCGAATGCTGGAACAGCGCTTGCGGCCAAAAGACCTGCGGTTGCTACAACAACTCCTACTTTTTTGATTGAAATCATAATATTTTTTCACCCCCCTTCATTTTTAAAGAATGCGTGTTAATTTTTGGGTTTTTTAGTATGACAATGCATTTTCAAAGCATGCTTTTTAAAAATGTCTGAGCTTAACCCTCTTTCGCTCCTTCAACCTTGTCAAAGGACCGAAAGAATACCCAAGGGTCGTCCCAAAAAACCAAACACTAACAATTTAATGTGCGCAGTCTTCTAATTTCCGCTTTCCTTACTCAACCCAAATATGGGTCTACCAAAAAAAACGGAGGCCCGTCGCCAAAATACAACTTGGTAACGAACCTCCGTTTGCGGTCGGTTGTTTACTTAATTAATAATGTTTAGGCAGTTATTGTTTGAAAGGTTTTCTGTTGTTAAAAACCAATCGGGGCAGACTGAATTTCAATCAAGAATAACAACTTTTTAATTGAAATGTCAATAGCTTATTTTTACCAAGTTTTGTCATATTTTACTCACAATAATTTTTTTTACAGTGATAATAATCACTAAAACCAACCCTTAAAAAAGCCTGTTATAGCAGACCAAACTGTCTCGAAAAAATTCTTTTTGGGAGGTTCTGCTATTGCCACTGGTGTTGCCGTCGGCTCAGGGCTTGGTGTAACCACGGCCTCTCCCAAAACCTGGTTATTAGAATTGGCATTTGTATTAACATTAACTTTTACATTTGCAGAACCATTTCCCCCTGATCCCCCAACCGTAATTGTCTGTACTAAATTAACAACCGAACTGCCGGATTTAATATTGGCATCAAGTGAATATGTTCCGCTATTTGAAGGCGCACTAAAACTCACCGTAAATTGGTTGCCGGAAATTGCAAGTTGATACGAAGTAATCAAGTTATAATTTGAATCGCGCAAATTCAAAACGTGGCTTTCGCTGCCGGAATTGTCTGCCGTTGCCCGCACATAAATTGTCTGAGACGGACTAAAATTTGTTGTCTTATTGGAAAATGCACTGTCCGAAGCAATCTCCAAACCCCCTTTTGGCAAACTTTCCATCGCCGTTTTAAAGGCAGAATTATTAAATATGTTTAAAAATAAAATAGGTACTGCTACCAATAGTGTCATTTAAAATCCATCATTACTCTGGGAATAACCAGAACCGATACTATCTTTATTTGCCTTAGAAAATTTCCTCGTCCTTTGTGTGTAATTCTTTAGTTTCGTGATTGTACGTTGGGTTATTTGGGTAACTGTATAATTTTCAACAAAAATTTCAACGGATCCATAAGCCTTGTTGCGCAAAGTTTCAACAATATGAGAAATCAATTGAGGGGTTATCTTCTGGGTTGAATAGTCTTCGTCTACCTGATTCATCTTTCACCTGGCAGAGTAACCTTTCTTTCCTTCTAAGAGGAAATGTGAATATATCCTTCTGGTAAAACTTTGTCAAGTTATAATTTTTTATGAAAGTTACCCAAAGCTAAAAGCTATTATATAGGATATATTTCTATCACTAAACAACTAAATCTGCTAAAACTGGAAACTTCAACTCATCCAAAAAACTAAAGCCGGATTATTGAACAAATTAATTAACCAAAAGAGACTTTGTAGTTACAGAACCGGCAGCGTCATACGTATAACCGGATTTTGATAATTTTGTTAAATTTGACGTAAATGTTCCAAGTTGAATTGAGCGCAGCCTAAAAGTAACTGTGCCGTTTGACGATGTGTATCCTGAAGTGGAAACCTTGCCACCCGCAGGGAAAGTTACAGTCAGATTAACTTTTGCAGACCGGACAGGGTTATTGCTTTGGTCCAAAACTGTGACTTTTGTATACACATATCGGTAAGAACCGCTTACGGTGTAATACATAGACATATCCGAAGCGTGAAGTGCCTTAGCCGGGCTTGGTGAAGGACTTGGTGCAGGTGTAGGCGTTGGTGATGGTGATGGTGATGGACTCGGAGTTGGGCTTGGCGTTGGGCTTGGACTTATACCACCTACCGCCCGGTATGCATTAATTCGGCCGTAAGTCCAGTAAGTACCTGTGCCACTAATCGGATCTGCATTATTTTCTATTTGGGCCCTAACACAAGTATTTGTCGAACAAATTCCCGATGCCCAAACTAAAGCAGCCAACCCCGCAACATGAGGTGTAGCCATAGATGTTCCCGAAAGCAATCCATAATTCAAACCGCCTATTGTGCTTGTGTGGGTTGGAAACGTTGAATAAATATCTACACCTGGTGCTGCAACATCAACCCAGGATCCGTAGCTGGACCAGCTTGGACGTCCATCATTACTGTCAGTTGCAGCAACAGCAATGGCTCCGCTGTAATATGCAGGATAACTTGGGGCAGAATTACCATTATTGCCCGCAGCTGCTACCACAACCACACCGTTGGCAACAGCATAGTTAACAGCGTCCTGTAAAGTTTGCGAACCCGAAGATCCACCCAAACTCATACTGATGACCTTTGCCCCGTTATCGGTTGCCCAAGTTATACCGCTTGCGATCCAGGAATAGTATCCGCTGCCTGTATCATCTAAGACTTTAACATTCATAAGCGACGAATTGTAACCAACCCCCGCCACACCATTATTATTGTTGGTTATAGCAGCAGCGATACCGGCAGTGTGGGTACCATGTCCATAAAAATCGTCTACTGTTGAACTTGTGGTGAAATTCTGGTTGGCAATTATTTTAGCAGAAAGGTCTCCGTGTGCTTGGTCAATACCTGTATCTAAAATGGCAATTTTTACTCCTGGATCACCGCTTGTTACGTCCCATGCACTTGCCCCACTTGCATTGGCAGCCTGAATCTTAAACATTCCCCATTGCTGCGAAAGTGAAGGGTCATTAGTTGTCGTAAATGCACGGGCAACAAAATCTGGTTCGGCATATTGAACATCGGGGTCTTTGGTAAGTGCTGCAATTGTATTGTCTTCCTCGCCCCGAGCAACATCGACCTTTAATACTTTAAGCTTATCAAGCCGTGAAGAAAATCTGGCACCATGTTTACCGAGGTTTGAATCGACAACAGACTGGGGTGTGCCTTCTTTAAACTTAACCAAAATTCGGCCTGAAGCCTTATTGTCCCTGCCGTCAGGGCTCATTAATGCTAAAGCCGGCGATGTAGAAATAACCAAAAGCAGCGAGAAGAAAATTGGAAGTAATTTCTTTGTCATTTAGTCTGCAATAACATATTACTATAACTAATTGTCAACCTTCTTTGCAATAACTACAAATCTTGCGCTATCCAAAAAACCAGTACATGTATAAATAGTCAACCTGGAGTCGGTTGTATTGTTTAAAATCTCTACCTGATTTGGCGTAACCTGTTTTGTCTCAACAACCTTATATTCAACAAAATTACCGCTTCCCAAAACGACATAAATGACATCGTCTTTCCCAAGTTCAACAAGCCTGCCCAAAATATCCAGTTTATTGTGGCCATATAAAACACTATTGCCCACACTACCCGGAGCCGGAGTTATCGAAAGGTAAGAAACACCCGTGTCGGAAATTACCCACTTTTTGTCGACAACTTCACCCGCAGAAATTCCAAGGGTCTTGTTTATTTTTGGGATAAAAATGGTCTTGGGCATATTTTGGTTTGTTTGAGATGATCCGGCGTGAGCCAAAGTTTTGATGGGTGAAAGAAAAACCGGCCCACTAATAAACATCGTGCTTCCCCAAAAAATGAACCCAGCCCCCACTAAAATTAGCGCGAAGGGAAAGCCAGCTGAAATTCTTTCTTCCAGCTTAACTTTTAAATTTAAAATATAAGGGATTATTTGTTTTTTGCTCCGCTTTTTGCGAAACGTTTTTGTGTTTGCCATAACCCAGCAAAGATGCTAGTTAAACCCAAGGCAAATATGATCATCGATTGAGAGAAACCTGTAGCACCAAGTGTGTTTATTCCAAGTACCTGACCGCCTCCAACTCCCCCAACTTCAAATGTATCGGAACTTGGACCGCCACATTCCTTACTTGATTTTGCAATTACCTTGACAAACAAACTTCCACCCGGAAGGTCTTTTAAAGTAACTTCGGAAACATTACCAACTTCAACACCCCAAGGCATATCGTCAGCTTTTGGTCCATATGCAACCTGGTATCCCCAGGCATCACCTTTGTTTGCCCAATGGACAGTTACCTGATTTGCGCTTACATCGGAAAACCAAACTTTATCAACTTTTTGAGGTCGGTCATTAGGACACGAAATTGTGCTTCCACCGCCTCCACCATTACTTCCACCATCGCTGCCACCTACCGGTGGAGTCGTCGGGCTCGGTGATGGAGTAGGAGTTGGCGTAGCTGTTGGTGAAGGACTCGGTGTAGGTTTTGGCGAATGATGGTCACAATCATCATCCTCATCCTCATCATGATGTTCATCATGGTGGTCTTCGTCACACTCATCATGATGGTCACAATCGTGATGGTCGTCACAGTCATCGTGAGGTGTTGGCGATGGACTTAATGTCGGTGTCGGACTTGGTGTGACTCTAGGCGTCGGTGTCGGCGTTACATAATTACAATCATTGTTATAAATTGCCTGACCCTGTGTGGTCCAATTCAAACCGTTGTGGTAGGGAGAAATAGGCGGAATAATGTCACCCCATTCGGTATGGGAATCTTTAAGGGCCTGTGCAACTGCCTGGCTAGAAGCAAGCGGTCCCTGGTGTTCTCCGTAATGGTCAGGTTGATTGCTGTTAGTATTGCCTGCAACGCCGTCAGCAGCTTTTTTATCAACCGTTATTGTATTGTAAGGATTTGTAACGGAAGTCGTTCTGTGGCAGATCGTAACATTATTGTTATTGGAAGAATTTGCCAAAACTTTAGTATTAAAATTTAAAACCGCAAAAAGAGTAAGCAGGAATCCTGCTATAAGAGGCAGTGAGATTTTTAAAAACCCACTTTTCATTTTCGTTCTATTATTAAGGAGGACAGTACTGGGGCAGCAATAATTTGATATAGCAAAGCTATCTTAAATTACAGTTTGCGCATTTTATAGTATGTATTATAAGTTGTCAAGATAGGAATAAAAAACATTAAACAACTAACTTAACAGCCAAAAACTATTCGCTCAGGGTGTATTTTGTGTAAGAGGGTTTATGGGAAACTAATTCCTCATCCTTAAACCAGACTTTAATCTCTACTTCTGCCTCTTGGGGGCTTGCAGATGCGTGAATCAAATTAAAAATTCCGATATCTTTTGCATTTGCGTATTCAAAGGTAACATGGGCAAAATCTCCGCGGATAGTACCCGGAGCAGCCTTTTTAGGCTCGGTCTCACCTACCATTTTCCTAACCGTTTCAACTGCATCCACACCTTCCAAAGCAATTGCAATTATCGGACCGGAAGTAATAAGGTCAATCATAATCTCCCTCACTTTTTCTCCGCGTCTCTTTGCCAAATCCTCGGTGTAATGCTTTGCTGCGGTGTCTTTATCGGAAACCAGCATCTTCATACCGATAAACTTTAACCCTACCCTCTCAAAACGATGGATTATCTCTCCTGTAACCCCACGCTGCAGGGCATCCGGTTTTAAAAGTACTAATGTTCTTTGCATAAGTTAATTGTTAATTATTAATTGGCAATTGTCAAAGCTTTAAAAGTTTTGCAAATCTTGCCTCATCTTTAAACGGCCCAATCACTGCCAAATTCAACATTTTTTGCGTGAACAAAAAGCGCGAAAGCCTTTGCACTTCTTCTGTAGTCACCAAATCAATCTTCTCTATGTAATCTGCCAGAGACCTAACCTGCCCTTCCAATAATTCGTCTCCGCCGTAAGAAACGGCAACTGTTCTGGAATCTTCCCACGAAAGGATCAATTTGCCTTTAATATATTCTTTTGCTTTGGTCAATTCTTTTTGCGTGATTGGATTTTTGGCAATTTGGGCAAATTCGGCCAAAATCACTTTTATCGCCTCGTCAATTCGTTTAAGGTCGACTCCTGCCGACGCTGCCAAAGTTCCCGTATCCAAATAAGATTCGTGTTCTGCACGCACATAGTAGCAAAGACCTCTTTTTTCCCGGACATTTACAAATAACCGAGAAGACATCCCTCCGCCCAAAACCGTTGCCAAAATTGCAGCTGCATACCTGTCCGGATGCCCCATCTTAAGTCCCCTTACTCCCACAACCAAATGCGCCTGATCTGTTTTTTTATAGTGAACCAAAAGTGCCGGTTTATTTTGGGTTTCAACAACAGGAACATAACCGGAAACATCATCGAAAGGTTTGTGGCCAAAATTCTTTTCTATTAGTTTTAATGTTTCATCCCTTCTGAAATTCCCGGAAATTGCAACAACGATATTATTAGGTGCATATCGGGCTTTTATATAGTCCACGAAGTCCTGTTTGGTAATTTTGCGGATAATATCCTTGTTTCCCCCGATATCCCATCCAAGAGGCTGATCACCCCACAGCAAATTTTCGTAAAGTTCTGCCACTTTGCGCATCGGCGTATCTTCGTACATATTTAATTCTTCTATAATTACCCCTCTTTCCTTTTCTATTTCCGCCTCGTCGAATTTGCTGTTCCAAAGCATGTCCGAAAGCATGTCGATAGCAAGCGGTAAGTGCTTGGAAGCAGCCTTTATGTGGTATGCCGTTTCTTCTTTACCTGTAAAAGCGTTGTAATCTGCACCTATTGCGTCCAGTGCGTGAGAAATGTCGGAAGCGGTTGGCCTTTTTTTTGTACCTTTAAAGTACATATGCTCCAAAAAGTGGGAAATTCCGTTTGTTTGTTTTGTTTCGTAGCGCGAACCTGCCCCGCACAAAACAATAGCTGTAGCAGACATCACAGACCCGAGAGGTGCCAATATCACCCTAAGTCCGTTTTCTAATGTAATTTTTTCAAAATCTTTTGTCATGTAAATTGTATATCTACTTTATTTCCAAATCATCAGTTTCCCAACTGTAATCACTATAAACTTTTACAATTTCAAACCTGGGCCCCTGGAAATTGCGATCAGAATCAATTGCGCCAACGGTTGTGATTTTAACAGCTTGGTTGGGAGATTTAAACTCGGCAAAAAAATGTAGATCCCCGCTAAAAAACCCATCAACTTTCTTATTTTCTAATAAGTTCAGATATTCCTGTGCCTGTTTACTAACATCAGCATTCTCACTACCCATAATGTGCGAACTTTGCGGATGGTATGGTGTCTTATGCGAAAAAACAAATTTAAGTTTTGCGGTGTTATTCAAAGTTGAATTTAACAAATCCCAGTCAGAACCGGAAATCCCTTTATAAATATCGCTGTTATCAATTATCAAAAACTCAACTCCCTCTTTTTCAAAAACCTTGCTGGGTTTTCCAAAAACCTGCACGTAATTTGTTAAAGCCTCATCTCCGTGGTTTCTGGAATCCCACAAATCATGATCACCCGGCGTTACATAATAAGAAAGTCCCGATTTATCAAAAACCGCTTTGGAATTTAACAAATCCCCAATCTCGCCAAGTTTTGTCAAATCTCCAAGCATCACTACAAAACTAGCACCGGCACTTTTGGCTTGCGATAACGCTTTTGCCAGGTCGTCATTATCGTTTTCGCTGTCCGCAACCAACGCAAACCTTAATATCTCCTTCTTCTGGATTTTAACCGCCTGTGCCCGTTCTTCTTTTTGGTTGGACAGCTCCGTTACCTTAAACCACAAAAAACCAATGGAAATAAGAACAACCAAACTGAAAAATAACTTCTTCATCTAAAACCTAAATTTAAACCTTCTCCGGCGCGGATATCCCAAGAAGCCAAAGACCTTTAGAAAGTACACTGGCTGTAGCCTCTGTTAAAAACAGCCTTCTGCCTTGCTCTTTTTCCTTAGCTTTCAAAATCGGCAAATTGTTATAAAAAGCGTTAAATTTTTGGGAAACATCAAACAAAAATCCTGCCAACAAATTTGGGGCGTAAAAAGAAGCAGCATCCACCACAATTTCTTCAAATTGGGAAAGCACAGAAAGCAATTTTAGTTCATCCGCTACCGCACCTTCAAAACTGACTTCACTTTTAGTATTTTTCGACTTGGCAAGCACCGATTTACACCTGGCATGCGTATACTGGATATACGGGCCGGAATTACCCTCTATGCTTATCGCCTCCTCAAAAGTAAAGTTTAAGTCCTGACCAACGTTGCCCTTTAAAAATGCGTACTTAATTGCCCCAACACCGATAATTTCTGCCAAATCGCCAGATACTTTAAATTGATCAGCAACACGTTTTCTAGCCTCGTCCAAAAGCCATTCTCCCAAAAGAACATTTCCAAGACGTGAGGACATTTTTCCTCCCGGCATCCTCACCATACCGTGCGAAATATGGCGGGTTTTTGATGCTAGTTCCGGTGCAACCTTAGAAAGTGCCGCCAAGAGAACCTTGAAATAATCGTTAATCTCGTTTCCGGTTATAATCACCGATTCGTCATAGGCAAAATCTTTATATTTTGTCGGCGCAAGTCCCAACTCTTTAGCCTCATACGTTGGTAAACCCAAGGAATTTATAAATACACGGCTATGCAGACCATATTTTTCCCCCGGAAAAACAACTGCACCTTGGCTTTTGACAAAAATTCCTTTTTTTAAGAAATCCCGGACAATTTCTGCCCCCACTTCCCCCACTTCGCTTTCCAGGTAATATAAATCAAATTTGGTTCCTAGTCGCTTATAAATTTCTTCAAAATAATCGAGGCTCCATTTACGGCCTACCTGATATATCTTTCTTACGCTCTCATCATTTTCAAATATTTTTTTGTTTAAAGCAGCGACCTCGCTTTTTATTTCTTCACTAGCCTCAAATTCTTTGGATCCTAACGAATACGCCTGGCCCAGAAAAAAAACCCGGGCACTCAAAGGCTTTTTCTCCTGCTGCTCAAATGTCTCGCCAGTTTGCTCAAGTATTTTTGGAATGCCCCAGATTGTTTTGGCAACATGCATACCCACATCACCCTGATAACAAGCACGCTTAACGTCAGCCCCCATTGCTTCCCACAGTCTGGATATAGATTCACCCACGATATTACTGTAAAGGTGTCCTATATGGAATTCTTTGAACGGGTTTGGATCCGTAAATTCCACAATCAATTTTTTATTAGTGGTCTTTAATTCCAACTTCTTCTGTTTGAGTACTTTTTCCACTTCAACTTTCCAAAAGTCGCTTTTAATAAAGAAATTGATAAAACCCGGTTCCTTAACCTCTAATTTTTCAATATGGGGCTTAGAATCAATACTATCAGTTATTTTTTTAGCAATCTGCATTGGCGATTGCTTACCTTCATGGCTAAGTTTTAAAGCGATATTAGAAGTATATTCCCCATTCTTTGGATCAGAAGTTCTGGAAACATCTGCTTCCACCCCATCGATCTTTAGCTTTTTCAGGGCAAGCTCCAAATCCTTTTTTACCAGTTCACGAATCATGAGTTAATTGTCCCGTCTAAGCCAGTTATTGTCAAATGAAAATTTATTGGATTGGAAAATTATTTCGGGCTAATTACAAATCCGCTAATTAAATGTTTCTCATCCCCCATGTTATGAACCAAAAACTCTGCTTTATATGGAAGTGTCGGATGGTCAAACTCTAGAATCACATTACCATTTACACCTAACATTTGCTCCAAAATCATATCCTTTCCAGATATAAAGCCAAGACGCCTTAAGAGCTCAGTAGAGAATCTGTCTCTTCCCAAAAACCTGTTCGCAGCTGATATCTTAGCAATCTTTGAAACATCAACAACCAAAAAATCACCTGATGTAAAGGCATCATATCCCTCTATATCAAGTTGTACGCGCACTGCTGGAAACCTTATTACTTCAGGATTTAACGCAGCATTCATACGGTCAGCTACCCGCTTTGCTTCACGTTCCAATTTTGTTCCAATACCCACCATTAAGCTCAGTCGACCCACACTTAAACTCTGCTCTGCTTCCTGTGACATAGGCGCAAAATATAGCAGAAACAAAGCTAGATATCAAACTATCGGATAAAAATTTAGCAGAAACAATTTCTCATTGAAAAAAAATCTAACACTTCTTACCGTTATAATTTTTCCAAACAAAATAATCTTTAATATCAATTTTACCGTCAACGTTTAAATCAAACCTAACAGAATATTTTGTCTGTCCAAGGGAAGACCCACTATGCTGGGAAAGCATCTGATAATCAGCACCGTTTACTTTACCGTCATTATTAAAATCCGGAGGCCAAGCATTCACTCCGCAAGCTAAATAAGGATTTGTGCCAATATACTGCTCAATCGCATCCGAAAATCCGTCATTATCAGAATCCAAATTTCCACCACCATTTGTTACACATGTCCCATTTGCTCCACAACCAATCGGCGTTGGAGATGGCGTTGCATATACAACCGGGGCATTTGACGGTAGCACTGAAGGAGAACCACTGGCCATCATCGGACTCAATGTCATTTTCATCCAATAAGTACTGTACGGATTAAAACCCGGGCAGAACCGAGACAATCGGAAGTATACGGTCTGACCCATGTTTTCTTCATACCCCTCTTTCATATAAGGGGCATAAATACAAGCATAACTATCTCCGGTGGTGACTGTCTGCGGACTACTCCATGGACCCCAAATGCTTGATGCAGAACGAAGCTCAATTGTGAAAGGCGCAACGTCTTTTAAATACATCATTATGTACTGCTTCAGATAATCATTCCAACGCACGCTTAACTCGCCCACAGGAGCCGAAACAACTGTAATTGCTAAGCTTTCAGCATTAACTGTCCATATTGGTCCGCCGGACGCATCGTACCCTGTCAAATATTCATACGCCGCCTTGTTCTCGATTGATCCCTCCAAAACCCGCATCATTTTGGCTCCCCCTGCCCTACCGCATGGAATTCCAAAAAAATAAATATAGCTACTACCTGCAGGCCTGTAAATTGCCACCTGGTTAAAATTTCCCGGAGCCCACTTTAAACCTGTCAGCCTTGTCCAGTTCTGACCTCCGTCAGTAGACTTGGCAACAGACGAATAACTGCAAGTCCAAGTTGGAGAAATTTGACCTTCAAAATAAAAAAGATAGCCTGTTGTGCCGATACTTATTCCGTAGGTAGGAATTGCTGTCTCGGTTGACGAAACAGGATCGTTGGGAATAAGTTCCTTAGCTTTACCATCTGCTCCGGTTATCCAGTTACTAAAAGTAATACCGTCGCTTGGATTAGTATCACTGCTTACTGCCAATGTATTACTGCGCCAATTGGGTTGATAAGGATTTAAAGGACACCCGAATGTATCGCCAAAAACGTTATATACTTTTCCATTCCAGTCAAACATGCTTCCAAGGTCTGCCCCACAGACATCAACATTCTGTGTCGCATTATTTCCATCCGTATCAATTTCCTTTGCAATTGGAAAAACTCCGGTAATAGTAAAAGGTGGCGGAGCAAAGGCAGCTTTAGATTGGGTTCCAACCCTTCCCAATGTACCGACAACTACGATTACGGAAAGTGGAATCGTTAAGAATAAAATACAAATACCTGTTATGGCGATAAATCGATGGGGCTGTTGGGCAATTTTACTCACAATCGCAGGCACGCTTAAAGTTTAACCTAACTCCAGTATGAAGCTTTCAAAAAGTGCTTGTCAAATACAAAAAGATTAATTAATTACAAGAATTGGAGTACAAATGACTCCATTGTCTCCGAAAGGCCCTGAAAAAATTCTAACAGTGTACATACCAGGACCAGCTGTTGGCGGAAGAATGTATGTACCCGTATTACCATTAAACGGTCCCAGATTATAAAATTGTGTAGTCGTCATACCCAACAGTTGGGCGGTGTAAGTTAAACCTCCAAAACCTTTACCCGCAACCGTTATGCTCCCACCCGCATCAACCGAACTTGGAGAAACATAACAAGCTGTAGTTATTGATGGAGGCGTTGGCGATGATAATAAGGTTGGTGATGGTTTTGGCGTGGGTGACGGTGTTGGTATCGGACTTGGTTTTACCTCTTGTATTGCTAAATCGCCTCCCGCGGCAGTTTTACATACCCTGTCATTTACTCTAACCATATAAAGCCCACCCTGTACACTTGGGATAACAACAGCAACAGAGCCTCTTTTGGGCAAAGCGCCAATCGTTACCGAATTAGTCAAATAAACCCCTTGTATCGTAATCTTCCCATATGTATTTCCATTGTTTGCCCAAACTTGGATAGGTTTCCCAACATCCACTGAAGCCGGAGAGAAGGAACAAACCGAAATAGCCGAGCCAAAAGCAGCACTTGCCTGCAAATTACCAACTTGTGAAATCAAAAACATACCTGTGAGTTGCACCGTTGCAAACAGGCAACATAAGATAACCCACAAAAAAGCATAAGAATTGGTCGGGTATTCTTTCAGTTTTCCAAAATTAATGAATTTCTTCATCTGATTTTATTGTTAATCAGTTTTTGGGTAATGTCAAACTTTTTGATAATCAGTTAACTAAATAGAATCCGTTTTTGTCATATTGAAACTCAATATTCCCCATTTCATCATTTCTCAAGATTTTTACATTATGTGAGTTCAGTACATCTAACACCTCTTTATTTGGATGGCCAAAACGGTTATTTCTACCAACCTGTATGACTGCAATTTTGGCTCCGGACCTATCCAAAACAAAAGAATCCGTTCCGGTATTTGAACCATGATGGGCAACCTTTAAAAGTTCGCAATGCCTGTCCATTACAAACGGTAAAATCGTCTTTGGGACATCACCTGTCAAATAAGCACAAAAATCGCCTTTAATAAACCTCGCAACATAAGCAGTTTCATTCATATCCTTTTTGTTGTTAGCACTCCACGCATCGAGCTCTTCTTTGCTTGGCCACAAAAATTCAAAAGTTAAGTCATCCAAAATAACCTTATCCCCTCTTTTTAAATTAAACGATTGGGCTTTTTCGTCTACTAAATCTTTATGCCACTGGTCAAAAAATGCCGCTTCATTATCAACGCCCGTCCAAATTACTCTATCCACCTTATATTTTGAAAAAATATCTATCTGCCCGTTTATGTGATCCTGCTGGGGATGGGTTGCCACCATCACATCTATTCGTCTGTTCCAAATGGGTAAATATTTATCCAGACAATCTACAATTTTGCTGCCAGGACCTCCGTCAAACACGATCACATGCCCCCTTGAACTCGTAACAAAAAACCCATCACCCTGCCCGATATCGCAAAAAACCATTTTTACATGGCCAATCTTAAAACTTTCCAGTGCCAGAAAAACACCGGCCCCAAAAAGCACGAGCACAAACGTCAAAATAATTTTCACCCCGTTTTGCATCAACTTATCCGTTTACCTCTCCAAACCCCAAGAAGCAAAAAAATTAAAAAATATAAAAAAATAGTTAAATTTAAATTCTGGCCGAAATATTCAAAATAGCCAAAATTGACCTTGGCAAAAAATGCAACCACAAGCGAAAAATAATGGGCAGGGGCATAGGCAAGAAGCGCAATTATACTAGCCAGAGGGTTAAAAACTAAGCTTGTAATTGATAAGAAAAAACCCAAAACCATTATCGGAAAAACAGCTTCCGCAACCAAAATGTTAGCAAGCGGTGCCAAAAGCGAAATCCTCCCAAAATAATACAAGATAATAGGTCCGGTAAAAATAAACGATGCTAGAGAAATTGCAGCATTTTCCCCAAGAAATGGCAAAATACTAAATTTCTTCTGCAAAATTTGTCCCAAAGTCACAATTCCCAAAGTTGCCGCAAAAGTTAACTGGAAAGAAACTGTATAAAGTGATGCCGGTGAAAATATGACAATGAGAACTGCTGCCAAAAACAACGCCAGCAGTGTCGAAGTTTGCCTTCCCAAAAAAAGCCCCACAGTTGCCGTTAACACCATAATCATTGCCCGAACTGCAGGAGCCTGAAACCCTGCAATAAGCGCATAGAGAAAAATCGCTACAAACGACAAAACCAAGCTTCTTCGCCTGCCAATATATCGGGATAGCGCCATAAAGACACCGGCCACAATCATCAGGTTCTGCCCAGAAACAACAACTACATGTATTGTCCCTGTTTTTGTAAGTTCCGCTTTAAAATCGGCAGGAATATTATTTACCCCCAAAACTTCTCCGGCAACTAAGGTCGCCTCCCTCTCCGGTAGTAAGGTTCGGATTTTGGATAAAACCGCAAGCCTCAATTCAGTCGCCCAAACAAGCAAATTTGAACTCCTGCCAACAATTTCGGTGTCTCCTTTAAATAGCTTACCCTCGGAGTCAACGTAACCGGATACAACTATCTTATCTCCAACTTTATACCCGGGATATCTAGGCGTAAAAACCGTTATGTTTTTAAATGTCAAAACTTGTCCCGTACCCGTACTTTTAACATCCCAAACAACAGCCTCAAACTTCAAATTTACGTTCGTGGGTAACTTGTCCTCTTTGTAAAAAGCAAGACGAAAAATTAAAATCACAAGAAGCAATAAATATATTATTAAAAAATAAAAACGGGAGGCATCAAAACCCTTATTTTTCATCCTCAACGGTTACCAAATCTCTTATCTTTGCAAAAACAGATTTGTTCACCACTTTACTTGCAGAAAGATCATCAATTGAAGCATAAGGTCTGCCTCCAATAATTTTGTCGGCTGTCACTTCACCAATACCCGGTAAGCCGATAAGATCGTCTCTGGAGGCAGAATTAATGTTAATTAACCTAACCGCTACTCCCGCAATTTTACCTGCTTTAATGTCTGTTAAACTGATATCGTCCGGAGTGTTTGCAGAAATTATCCTAATATCGCTTTTACCTGTGTTTGCCAGATAAAACATTCCCCCGCCAACCGCCAACACAAATATACCAACAAGCAATAATGCCATAGCAATAAACCTAAATCTTTGGTTATTTATGCTCTGCTCTTCGTCCATTTTTTTGTAACAATTTGATTATACAAAAAGATTACCCACAAAATGCTAAAATATAGCAAATGGCCGAAATGAGAGAAGCAGCCCCGCGAACAGTCAAGCTAACAGAAATGCCACCTCAAACACCAAAAGAGTTCACCTTTGGAAGTAGAGTCCGTAATTTAAAAAATACAGGCAGAATTGCAGTCCTATCAACATTTTTGGGAGCTGCGGTTGTTGCATGCGGCGGTGGTAATCAACGTGTAAATGTTCCGCCAACCCACGAAGCAGGTACGCCAGGAGTTGATGTTGTCCGAATGACTCCAACCGGAATCCCTTCCGAAACCGCAACCGTAACAGATTTTCTAACTGCCACCGCAAAAGCACAAGAAACAAAAACATCCCAAGAAACAGCAACTGCCGAATCCACAAAAACACCAACTAGCCAAGAAATAAACCAACCTGGACCATATAAAATCACCTACGATTCCGAACTAACCAGTCAAACTTTGCCATCAGGCGAAACAATCGAACAATACCGAAACGCACTCCAACAAGCCATAGACCAAATTCCAAAAATTGGTAATCCTACAATTAAAATATTTATGCCAAAACCTGGAGAAAATCAGGATTCTGAGTACTTCTACACAGAAAAATCAGGTGCAGTTTTTTTAATCAGCGCAAATTATCCAGATATCGAAACAGCCAAATCCGCACTTTACCATGAATTCGGACATTACTTTGATCCGGAACTAAACGGGCTGTACCTTGAAAAGATAATGACCAAAGAAGACCTCACAACTTTAGAAGACTTGCGGCAACAAGCAATCAACGATCCGGTTTTTGGAATTCCCGAGGACCATATAACAATCAACCTACTTGACAATCCTCAAATGGCACATTCCTTTTCCCTGCCACCAAAAGACGCCGACCGTGACTGGCTTATTGAATATAATAAAAAATACCCAATCGGACTTTTTCTATCAGGCCGCACAAGCCCTCACGATGCAACACAAAATCCGATTATTATTATGAACGAAAATGCCATAAATGACGCCCGAGAAATAGCCAAAAGACCCGGCTACGACCAAAGAGCCGGATTTACCTCCGAAACAGATTTCTTCAATAATCCTCTCATTCAACAAGCAATAGACGAACTCTCTCAAAAATACCCGAATCTTAAATTAAGTTTCGATGAATTCAAGGCTAACAAATACTTTTCAACATCGGATACCATTGCCCTACCTGGACTTACCCCGTCAAACTTTTCTCTAGCCGGAGAAACAATTGGAGATTGGCTAATTGCCAACGCCACATGGGAACCTGTAATGGAGGCAGAAACCAATCCAAACTTTTTAGATACCGTACCCATTCAAGATCAAGCTAACATAAAACAATTTGTAGAAACTTCAAGACGCAGAGGACAAAATGAACTTCTTGCTAATCAAGCCATACTATACTTTGGTAATTATCCTGGACTTGAGGGCACGCAAAACCCTATTGCTCCAATAATTTCTCTGGCTGCTAAATACAATAACCGCTAATTAATAGATGACGCTTGTGGGGTTGCTTCGCTCGTATCCGGTACGGGACACCTGTCAAAAACTAAATCTGCATTAGTTAAGTTAGCACCAATTTCCCGAACAGGAATAAATGTAATTTTGAGAGTACAAAGATCAAAACCGGCAAAACCTTGTGCTACAAACCAGTCTTGCGCCTTAACTTTCGAAGTTGAATACGGGGCTTCTTTAACATTTACCAAAAAATTATCTTTTACAATGTCATACTCCACTGAAAATTCAGGTTGATCCGCCAAATTGATCGTTCCAGTATACCTATCGGTTTTCGTCAACTTAGCCTTCAAATCTTTTGCTTCCTGACTCATCGGTTTGGCAACATATGGCAGAGGCGAGGGTGCAGCTACCGAAACAACCTTTTTATTAACAAATTGATGTTGTGCCATCAAAATAACAGCCGCAACCAGCAAAATAATCAAAAGCAGTTGTAAATGTGTTTCCTTGGTTACTTTTTTCATTTGTCTTTTTAGAATACAACCCTTTTACCTGTTCCTGCAATGTTGTCATAAATACGCGGCATATTAGTTATAAAATTTGGGTTGTTATAACAAAAATTAGAGTTAGTCGTTCCACACATAAAATTCATCCAGGCAACGTATGAATTATATGGATCGGCAGGGTTATACGGATGTTGACTTCCAACCAAATTCGAAGGGGAGATTAAAGGGTTTGCACCCGAAAAATTAAGAAAACAATTAATACTGCTTACAGTATCGTGCGCAGAACATGCATAAACCATTCCAAATTGGTCAGACGAGCTAACTCCACCGTACGCACCCTCCTCCTCCCATACTGTAAGCATAAAAGCAGGGCTTATACCATGGGCAACACTTTGCGAAATAGCATAATCGAGACACGTTTGATTATTAATGCAAATGTTGTCAATAACACTTGCCGGCCAGGTTGATTTAATCCTTGTTTTAAGCGCTGCCAAATCTGCAGCTCCAATTGAGGCATCGCCATACCTTATGTAGTAGTTAATAGGACCGGACGGTGCTGCACATGAAGGTAGTGAGAAGCTGTTTCCCGCAAACCAACTGTATCCGTTGTAAATTCTCCAATAGTATGTTTTTGCAGGATTAAAACTAATAACCGGATTAAAGTTAGAGCCATTTGTCAAAAGGGTCGTATTTCCGTCTATGTTTCTAGTCGAAAAAGCTCCCGGGGCAAATCCGGAATCTGTCGAGACGTCCAAATACCAACCTGTCCCCCCATTCGGATTGGTCCATGTAAACGCAACACTATAAGGATTAGTCGCACACATAGAACCATCCGGCGCTTTATCCGGACTGGTAGCGGTCGCAGTCAGTCCTCCCGGCACTGGCACACACGAAGGTGTTGTAAATGTAGTAGATTTCGAAGATGCCCACGTGCCATCCGGCATTTGTGTATTTATTCTCCAGAAGTAAGTAGTTCCACGCTGCAAGCCAGAGATAACACCAGAGGTAGCCACGCCCGAACTAAAGCTTCTCGCGTTCGAAACAGGCCACCCTCCCCCTAATCCATGATCAACAGTATCATAATCCAACCATTGTATTGGGTAACTTGTTTCACCATTTGCAGGATTCCAATTAAATGTCGCATTAGCCGTCACCAATACATTACCGGCAGCAAAAGTACTGCAAACCGCATTCACAGCACCATTATTGGCAACGCACCTCTTAGCGTAATACCCAGAATTGCGAAGCGTATTTAAGTCATTAATATCTACAACACCATCATTATTAAGATCATATTTTGCGTCATAGGGAACCACTGCTGTGTAATGGGAAAAAATCAACTGCAAATCTGTATTACCCACAGATCCATCCATAGTAACGTCATAACGGACACAACTTGCTCCGGCAAAAGAAGGCCCTCCAATGTAATTTACAACAGCCCAAACCTGGGTAACATGTACATCCGCTCCGGCATAAGATTTTCTAACACCAATCTGGGCAGCATCGACGCCACTAATCGTCCAGGGAAGACCGGTAGCCGGATCGGCTGTCCAAGTTCCCATATAATTTGCATAGCTTGAGGTGATTGTTTTATCTGCCCAAACCTGTTTGCCGCCAGAAACCAAAGCAGGCGCCACAATGTTATTGGAACCGGCAGCAGCATATTTTGCTCTTACATAAACGCTAACGCTTTGAATCAAAGTACCCGTCGTTAAACCTGAAGGATTATGGGTATATGTGTCCCAAAGACCATCGGCGGTTGCACTAATGTAACTTGCATCTTCATCGGAAGTAGCCTCGTCAACATTCTGGAAATGTGCGGAACTTGACGGAACATTATTCGTCCACTGGGTATAACTCCCATTACCGTTAGGCCTAAAAGTGGGTGAAGACCCGCCTGCACTCGAACCACAACTCGCTACAAAAGAAGCAGTGGTGGACGGAACCCACTGGGCAGGATTTGAACCGGCAACATGGTAATTCACCCTCCAGTAAAAAGTTACACCGGCCGGGAAACCGGAACCCCCATAAGTGGTAGAAGTTGCAGAAAGTGAAGCATTTTTGTATGCGGACACGAAATTATCGTTATACACAGAATAATCCAAATAAGCATAGTCATAAGATCCTCCGGTAATACCGGCAGCTTTCCAGCTGAAATTTACATAAACCGGAGCTGCTCCTGAACAATTCATCGCCGGCGGGTTTACAAGAACTGCTGGAGTCGTTGTTATTTTTGCTGGTATCGCACAAGCTGGAACGGTAAAAGGAGCACTAAAAGATGTGTCCCACATAGTCGTACCTAAAATCCTGCTGTTTACCCGCCAATAGTACGTGGTATTTGGGAATAAGTCTGTTACAGAAAGTTTGTTAGGGTCGGCAGTAAAAACAGCCTGTTTACCAACAGCCGGCCAACTACTAACATTAGTCGTGTAATCCACATATTGGACATCGTAACTTCGTCCGGTTGCCCTGTTCCAACTAAAATCAGCATTAACCAGTCCGTATGCATTACATGTTGGACTAAAGTTCCCAATAACTAGGTTGCTAGCAGGTATTCCGGTTACTTCCGTATAGTTTTTATAAGTAGCTCTTCCCGCCTGAATATAGTAAAGACAGGAAGTTATACAAACAATAACCCTGTAATTTGTATTTGCAGTTAAATCCGAAAAAGGTAAATTTACTGTACTATCATTACTTGTAATTGTAGATTTTCTACACGACAAGACCGCTGCATCACACCCACCAAGATTATTAGGATAAACTTGATACTCATACTTGTATGTCCACGAAATAGTGGCATATGCCAACCCTCCGGAAAGGTAAGTTGACTTGGAACCGCTCTGTATTGGAAAGGTTGTAGTGGAATCATGGACTACATAATTGATTGTTGTGGGATTTCCCCAAAACGGTCCAAGCGTACAGGACAGCGAACTGCTGGCACATTGCACCTTTGTATTAGACCCGTTTGTGTATGTAGAAGTCACGTACGCCAAGTTTGGCCGGCTCCAGGATGCTGTAAGACTAGCTGTTCCGGGCGCACTGGCCCTTGCAACTTTCGGTGTCAAAACAGAAATAAAAATAACAAGACAAACAATTACCTCAATTAAAATTGCTTCAAAACTGGAAAGCTTTGAAACAAGCTTATCAAGGCCATCAGAAGCAAAAGGAGCGGCAGACTCTTTTTTCATACAGGCTACTATCAGCGTAGATCAGATAAAGTATCAATGTCAAGGAAAGTTTTTACCCAATTGTTAAAACTTTACGCGGGTCTCCATAATTGCCCTTCTATACTCTTTAAGCCAGCTTTTAAAAATCGGTATTAACTCTTGTGCGCCTCTTTCTGTTAACTCGCGATTGATTATTCCTCCATGATGAGGGTGTTTAAAAAGCCTTTTGTTTGTACTGGAAAATCCGTGGGCATAGTGGCAAAGTTCGTGTGCAATCGTATAATAAACCACCCCAACAGGCACATTTTCATCCTTGAACATGGATGTTATCGTAATAATGCTTTTTTCGGGTTCTTTTTTTGAAAGGTTTAAAAAACCTTTTTTGGGGGTAATTAGGCGGATTGATCCAAACCGATACTTGGCCTCCCTCCCCCAACGGATTTCAATTGGGTTTGTTAAAGAAACATTTGCAAAATACTTGGAGAGAAGAAGATCCAGTTGTTCTTGAAGCCATTTATTATCACGCATATATTAAATAATATCAGAGGAGCGCCGCACCGCAAGATTCTGCTGATATTATCACGCACCACTTCTTAATTTTAGACGATCAATACCCTATCTTCAACGCTCAAAAAAAGATGCCCGGCATTGCCGCCCGCTGATTGGCTCCTGCCATAATCCGTGAAGTTTTAAATATGCAACCCTTGCAGCCGTATGGTAATTGTTTTTAGTTCCAAGTTTTGAATAAACATTGCCTAAATGCGCCTCTATAGTCTTAAGAGAAGAAGACCAAGCATCGGCAATTTCCTGATAACTCCAACCACTTAGAAGGCCAGATAGCACCCTATCTTCACTTCTTGTTAACCTTCTTATCGAATTGTTGGGCAATCCGTGTTTAATATATCCATAAGAAACACCGTCTTGTATAAGTCCTAAGATCGTCATTTGCGCCTGGCGGGGATAATTATTAGTTAACATATAACCATGGTAGTTCTCAGGATCTCCAATAGCACCGATTTTGTGCCTATGCTCTCCTACAGTTATTTTTGATATCCGAAGTCTCTGACCTATCTCATCCACAGTTAAACCTTCTGATGTCAATTGCAATACCTGCCTCTCGCGCTTAGTCAACATATAAAAAGGCACGCACGCAGATGGTGTTCGCTCATCAATTATTGGACGTCTTTGTAAGTGTTCTTTCATAATTCCGCGAATTGTAAAATTTACCGTAGATAATTACAACTTATCTAAGAAGACTTTGACACACGAAGGCGATTCGCAATTTTTAATATCTGTAAATGTTGCTCCTCAGTTAGGGAAAAATTGCCGACATGGCTAAAAACTATATCTGTCGGTCCAGGAACCTTACTTTTATCGCGAGCGGGGTTCAAAATTGCTATCCAAGGATCCGTACGGCCTTTGTCATTTTGCGCGAAAGGATCGTTTCCCAAAACAACAAAACCGTCACCCGCGTCGACTCTTTTGTCCACTCGAGCTACAACTTCACCCACCGGCTTTCCGTATTCTCTTTCTGTATATGGCTTGTCTCTCAATTTAGAAGGCAAACCGGGCTCTCCAACAAGTACAAGGTCCGGTATAACATCCAATCTCTCTACGACCAAATGGCCATAAGCTTCTTTTTGCTCGTTAGTCGGCTCTTTATCTTCTTTTGAAAAAAGATCCAATACTTGTTCACCCTTGCCGGTTAATAGCAATATTGCGCCTGCGGAAGCGGTTACCCCACCGATAGCAATAAACATTCTCCTTGTAACTCGTGCACTTCTCACTCGTGCCTCTTGAGCCTCTTGCTCTAATGTAGATCTATAAGGTAATGGACTCGTTTCCTGTTTTGCCATTTCATTATTATAAGGTATTTTGTTAGCAAAAAGCAAGTTTGATTGCTAATATTCTACGAAGACTTTTATCAGATTTTCCGAAACATCAACCACTGCCTTTTGTACGTTAAATTCCACTCGTTTATCTGCCTCGTCAACAATAACAATCGTACCCAAAGCCACCGTTGCCAGGTTCTCGTGGGTAGGTAAAATATCAAATGGACCTTTTTCGTTCACAGAGCTTAAACTCTTTATATAGCCCGAAAATTCCAACTCCTTTTTGTAATTTGGAGAATATATCGACAAATACAATGCGTTTGGTTTTAATGGCGCATCCATAGCTATTTCCCCGCTTCAGCAATAGTAGAAATGTAAAGCATCTTATCCGGATCCCATTCGTCCAGCTTCCCACCAATAATGTCTATAACATCGGAAACTGTCTGCTCCCGTTTTACATAAGAGCCGATTCTGCTGGTTTGGTTGGTAACCATAAATGCATTTTGGGTCATATAACTCAAAAGCAGCTTGGACCTTCTGTATATCAACCTGTCCTCCGCCGATAACTCAACCTCTCCGGCTATTGAAACAATCTTGTCCAAAAAGCTGTACTTTGAAATCATTTTTACAGCCTCCAAATAAGCTTCATAGTGACTTTTTCCAATCACAGAAGGATTAATCAAACCCGATGATGAAGCCAAAATATCAACAGCCGGTCTTCTTCCTTCCTCTGCAACGCTTCTGGATAAAATTATTTGCGAATCAAAATAAGGAGTCAAAGCTTGAACTCCCGAGTCGGTAAAATCATCTGCAGGTACATAAACAGCCTCGACAGTGGTAATCGACCCATTACCTGAAGAAATCAACCTCTCCTGAAAAATACCTATATCCGAAGTAAGTGTTGCCTGATAACCGTCTTCGGATGGAATTGTATTTAAAAGTATCGAGAGCTCATTTCCCGCCTGAATGAACCTGTACGCGTTATCCACAAAAAACAAAACGTCCCGATCTTCCTCGTCGCGAAAATGCTCGGCAAGAGTTGCAGCCGCATACCCAGTCCTAAATCTTACTGCTGGTCTCTCATTCATTTGACCCAAAATCAAAGCTACATTAGGCAAAACATTATTTTCCGTCAGATTTTCAACCATCTCCTGTGCCTCACGAATACGTTCTCCAATACCTGCAAAAATATTTACCCCCTTATGGAAAATGGAAATATTGTGCATAAGCTCGGTCAAGATAATCGTCTTACCAACACCCGCACCTCCGAAAATACCAATCTTTCCACCCTTTAAAAACGGGGTAAAAAAATCAATAACCTTTATGCCCGTTTCCAAAATCTCCCGGCTTACCCTCATAGACTGGAAATTAGGTCCGCCCCCATAAATTGATTTTGTTTTTGTAGTCTTTATCGGTCCCAACCCATCCTTTGGGTCACCAAAAACATCTATAACCCGTCCTAAAAGTTCCGAACCAACCGGAATATGGATAGTTTCATAAAGCCTGACTACTTTTGCACCTCTATAAAGCTTCGTAGGGTCGGTAAAAGACAAACAATACACAGTGTCGGAAGCGGAAGACCCATAAACCTCAAGTTTCACGGTACTGTCCTCGCTAAGCGTCAACAATTCATGTCTGGATGGTTTCCCCATAGAAAAAGATACCTCGACTAGGTCTCCAATTATTCCTGTAATTGTTCCTGTGCTTTCGTCTGCCATCTCAACCTCACCCAGGTTTGGCGAATAGACCCCCTTTCTCCCAAAGATCCCGCGACCCGAAAAGTTGCGTTTGTTTACGGTTGTTAACATCCTTTGATAGCTTTAACTTGTACTTGGCAATTTGCACAAGAGAAACGTTAATCCTCTCTGCAATAAAACCTATTTCCAAAACTTTTACGGCTACGGCATTTTTAGTAAGTCCGGTCTCGTACAATTTTTGTAAAAAACTACTTGATATAATTTGCTTCTCAAGCATACCCAAAGCTTCCAGTGCTGAAGGTTCAAAATCATATTTCTTGGCGTTGGGCACGCTTTTTACAATTATCGCCTGCGAAATATCCTCTCTTTTTAATTCTTGAGTCAGGATGCTTTTATATTGGCCATAGAAAATCACAATCTGTCCATAATCTGTCAACTGTTCATTTACTTTTGAAACAACATTCCAATCAGGCTTATCGTCATTGAAATCAAAATATATTACATTGGGTGCGCTAAATCCCTGTTTGGCAAGCAAATTTTTTCCAACTTCCCCTATCACAATTGCATCTGATCCTCCCTGGGAAAACTCCAAAATAAACTGCTTAACCATGGCATCAACAAGATTACCAACGTACTTACTTTCGGAAGTGACCAAAATCAAAACCTTTTTTTTCTTAATGCTTCGCCAGGATGATGCCAGCAATGCGTCCCTGTTCTTTTTATTCCCTGCCTGAGCAATCTTCACGTAAGAATACGAATTGACGGCTTCATTCAAATGGTTTACCAGTTTACCAATTTCATCCCGATTAACATCCATTTTGCGGGCAGCGGAATGTTCAAATACCCGCGTAATCGCCCTTATATTGTCTAGCGATTCCTCCATTTTTCTGATAATTAATTTTGAATTCACTTCTCGGCCACCTTTTTACTATCTTTAGATTCATCCAAGTTTTCTTGATCGTCTTGTGCTTCTCCGCTCTCATTCTGAACCTTCACCCCAACCTCAGTTTTTGTGATGGGATTCTGTTTTTGGGAAGGTTCATTTTTAATTCCCAAAACTGTATTAAAATAAGTCATACTATTTCGCAACAAATCAACCAGCTGCTTTAAATTTTGACAAGAACCTATACTCAACACAATTTTATTCAGCTTGCCAAGTTCAAATAAACCAAACAATTTGTTAATTTCGAGTGTAATCTCATGCCCATCCTTTTGAACCCAAAATTCTGCAAAAAACAAACCTAGGAGTAAAATTTGAAAAACTGCGGGGTATATCTGGTCAATTTCCTGGTTAAAAATCAGATCCAAATGAGCACTGTTTTTTATGCTAAGCATCGTCTCTGGCGTAAGCTCAACGCCAAACCGACCCAACTCCTCTGCTTTTCGCGCCAATGTTATTCTTTGTATAATCGCAAAATTAATTTCCCGTTCCAAATGCGTTTTTGTTTGATTTCCTACCCTGGAGACGGAAAGAGTAAACGAAACGGCCGGATGTCTACCCTTTTTTTGTTCAGTCAGGTCGAAAAATATGTGTCCGTCAGTCATAGCCATCAAATTTGTTTGGATATAACCGGAAAGGTCCGAATCCTGAGTCTCGGCAATCGGAAGCAGTGTGATACTTGCTTCACGTCCGTTTTTCAAGCGTATATTTCCGGCTCTTTCTACAAGTCTGGCATGCATATGAAAGATGTCTCCGGGATACGACTGCCTTCCTGGCGGTCTCCGCGACAAGAGTGATATTTCCCTGTAAAACTTCGCATGGGTTGTCAGATCATCCAAAACAACCAATACATCACGGCCCATATCCCTAAAATGCTCAGCTATCGAAAGCGCCGAAAACGGAGCCAGATAAACCATCGGCGCCGGATCGGAACTCGAAGCTGCAATCAAAATCACCTTATCAAACACATTCATGCTTTTTAAATACTCCTCAACAAACTTTGTATCTGACTTCTTCTTGCCTACCGATACAAAAATACAAACATTTCCTGCCTTCACCTGATCAACTACAGCCTGAAGTGCAAAAGTGGTCTTACCGGTTTTGGGGTCTCCCAATATAAGCTGCCTCTGCCCATGCCCAATCGGGAAAAGCATGTCAACAGCCATAACTCCTGTTCCCAATGACCGTTTCACCCTAACCCTCTCCGTTATCCCCGGTGCGGCCGGGTCAACAGGCCTGTAGGCAAACAACTTTTCATCAAGAAGCCCTAAATGGTCTTGGGAAACACCAAACGGATCTATAATCCGCCCTAAAAAGGTATCTGAAACCGGAATCTGGAAATATTCGTTCGTCCTGACTACCTTCATGTCATGAATAACATCCCTCCCCTCAAAAATCATTACCTCTACAAGATCGGGCAAAACTGCTTTAATAATTCCAACCATACCGTTTTCGGTAACCACCAACTCGTTTATTCGCGCATTTGGCAAGCCATTTACGTAAAAGATAGATGATATAACCGATTGCACATAACCGATTTCACCCGTTTCTTTGAAATATGCATTAAAATCTTTCACAATTAGTTCATGGTTGGTGGTTTATGGTTAATGGTTCACTCATTGATGCTTATTTATTACTCACAATTCATAAATCTAATACCTATTCCATAAAACATTTTTCCGTCTATTGTCCACTTACTACCAACTACTGACTACCAACTACCGACCTTGCCAGTACTCCTTCCAATTCCTCATCCAGTGTGTGCTTGCTAATTTTGCCTTTAAATTCAAAAATTGCCCCTCCCACGATAAACTCATCTACTACCACATCAAGAAGCGTTTTGGTGCCGACAATTGTACTTACTTGGTTACCCAACCTTTCCAAAAACGTATTGGTAGGTGAAAACGCCAGAGTAATCTTCAAAATCGGCAAGGTTTTCAGGTAGACTATCAAATCCTGAAGGAATTTCTTTTGCTTTTGGTCGGTCGGCGGCTCAAGCCCTGCTTTTTCGATATCCTCAAACAAATTTATGATGCTGCTCGTCGTAAAATCCCTTGCCTTAAAAGAAATCGTTCCCTCTTTTCCTCTGAAAAGAGACCTTTCAATTAATTCCAAATCGTCATTCATTCGCAAATAGCCACGAAGGTCATATATGGAATTTTCAAATGGCTTAAAAGCAATTTCAGGGTTTGCAGTAACACTTGATACTTGTGATGCTTTTGATACTCTCGATACCTTTTCCTGAATCATGTAAATATCTGGTCTTTCTTGGCTTTTTCCAAAGCTTTATTAACCAAATCTTCATGTTCAGAAAGACTAATTGCCCTGCCAATTACTTCCCTCGCTGCTGAAATAACAATTTCTCGAATCTGGGTATCAACTTTGCCAAGTTTATTCTTTTTATATTCTTCCACTTCTTTTTCCGCTTTTGAAAGCATATTCGCCACAAAAAACTGGCTTTCCTTTACCTGCTCCTGCTCTGACTTTTGGACAAATGCAGCAATTTCCCGACCTTTTGCAGAAGATAAATCAGACAACTCCCTGATAAACTTCTCAACTTCCTTTTCCACCCGGTCCGAAGAGTCACTGGTTATCTCAGAAATAGTGGAAACCGCAAGCTCTTCAATTTTTTTGGAAAGATGCTCCCTGAAATGATTATCGGCAGCAAGGAATTTTTCCTCATTGGAGTAATTCTTAGAATTTTTATAGAGAAGCGCCAAAACTAATACAAACGTTAACAAACTAACCCCTAGTGAGATCACATTTACTAAATTTTGATTTAAGTTAGGCAGATCCATGTTGCTAAATTTTTAATTTACAATTTTTAATTTTAAATTAATTTCAAATGTCTTAATGTTTAAAAATTTAATCATTTATATTTGACTTAAAATTTATAATTCATTCCTCACTTCCCCAAAAACACTATTGCGCTTGCAACACCCAACCCGCTTGCCATAATTAAAACCACAACCGTTCCGGAAACAAACATTCCCCGGATTATTGTTACCCTGGCTTGTGGATTTCTCCCAATAGCCAAAACCCCATTATTAACAACCCTTGTGAACGCCACGACTCCCGCAACTAAAACAAATATTCCAACTAACGCCGCTAAACTTGCTCTTAATCTCGAAACATCAGACACAAAGGACTGCAAAAATCCTGTTGGGCTACTACCTTTTACCGCTCCAATCTGCGCATAACCCCGTTCAATAGAAACCAAAATTAAATTTTCCGATCCTCCATCATACTTTTCCAAAGCTTTACCTAAAACATAACCGGATTCCGTTGCTTTTTGCCCGACACCTGCAGTCTTACTGCTTGTAATAAAGTCTCCCACGGCAATGTTCCCGTTTGCACTTGAAACTTTCACCTTAGCGTTTCCCTGAGTAACCACTGCTTTCGTCTTATCCGTCTTGGGAGCAAAAGAAATTACAGGTGCCTCCTCAATAACTCCATACATCTGGTCGTCATACGCCTTCGTCGACCTTACCAACCCATTACTACCTACTGTCAAAATATCTCCTGCTAAACTCTGTGCATCGGCCACTTCCGTATTTTGTGCTAAACCGGAAAGTGGCGACGTAGTTTGGGCAAGCACATTTGCTCCACTACCCAACAATACCAAAGCAGCAAGCAAACTAGCAAAAACAAAATGTTTCACGCCTTTACTTTATATTAAACACTATTGCAAATATATTCAATTTTAGCCGAGGAAAAAAACTACCCAATAATATCAATCTAAAAACTAGTGCATCAAATGCAGTCAGGAGGAAGTAACGAGGTTAACTATTTTCTCTGGTACATAAATAATCTTTATTTCAGACCCTACCGCGATATACTTTGATACATTTTTCGATTCCTTTGCCAGCTTAATTGCTTCGTCCTTAGTAATTCCCCTGCTAGCCTTAATTTTGTCCCTCACCCTACCATTTACCTGAACAATCAGCATTATTTCATCACTTTGGGTTAACTTCTCGCTAAACTCCGGCCACTTTTCAAGATGAATCGACTTGAAATTTGAATCTCCAACAATAACCATTTGCCATAACTCTTCAGTCATATGAGGTGCGAATGGAGCAAGCAAAAGAAGAAGTGCTTTTATCTCTTTAAGATTTAAGGCCGAAATCTTTTCTTCCAAAAAGTTCATCCACTCCATAAGAGCTGCAATTGCCGTATTGTAAGACAAATTCTCAATATCCCCGGTAACCTTTTTAATCGTTTTGTGCATCATAAACAAAGAGTTTGGTTCAAGTGCGGGTGACGGACGAGGGGTCCCCGCGCGAGCGCCCGCAGCGCTATCACCAATCGAATTATTATCCACAACTCGAACCTTAAGCGAGGACGTCGGCGCGGGGTCAAGTCCGGCAGGTCCCGCCAAAACCACCAACTTCCAAACCCGTTTTAAAAATCGGTGCATACCTTCTATTCCCTCATCCCTAAAGTCACCACCCTCACTATACCGGCCGCAAAACATTAAATAAGCTCTCAGCGTATCCGCCCCAAATTTGGCGATATAATCGTCCGGATTTACAACATTTCCTTTGGACTTACTCATCTTGGCACCATCCTTAATCAACAACCCGTGCGCCCTAAATTTGGCAAAAGGCTCATCAAAAGTAACCAATCCCAAATCATAAAAAACTTTAGTCACAAATCTCGAGTACAGCAAGTGCAAAACTGAATGCTCTGCACCACCAATGTACATATCAACAGGCAACCAACGCTTGGTAATCTCCTCGTCCCAAGGCAAATTGCCAAGGGTGACAGGACCCGTTTTCTGAATGCTCGGATATCTCAAAAAATACCAAGAAGAATCCAAAAATGTATCCGAGACATCGGTCTCCCTTTTTGCATCGGCCCCACAACCCGGACACTTTGTGTTTATGAATTTTTTGTCTTGAGCAAGCGGCGAAACCCCACTTCCCGTTGGCTTAAACTTTTCAACATAGGGCAATTCAACCGGTAATTCTTCTTCCTCAACCGGATACCAACCAAAATGATTCCAATCAGTTGTCCCTAAACCTCCACCTGAGTTCAGAGTAAACCAAGATTTCTTTTGACTGGCGCATTTCTCGCAATAAATCATAGGAATCGGCGGACCCCAATATCTCTGCCGGGATATTATCCAATCCCTTAAATGCCAATTAACCTGACTCTTCCCTAATTGTCTTTTTTCAAGTTCATCAACTATTTTCTTTATCGCCTCTTCAGAAGTAAGGCCGTTAAAATTTTCGCTTTTTACGAGTTTTCCATATTGCGTAAAAGCTTCTTGCAGATTTTTTTTACCACCCTCATCCGAGCTTTCCACCACTTTTGTTATTTCGATATTATGTTTCTTGGCAAACTCCCAGTCACGTTGGTCGTGCGCAGGAACACCCATCACTGCACCCGTCCCGTAACCTGTTACTACATAGCTTGCAATATAGACAGGAATTTCTTTCCCGGTCAGAGGATGCCTGGAGTGAAAACCCGTAAATATGCCCTCTCTGGAATCCTCGCCTCTAGCTTTGGGGCTTGAGGCTCCAGCCTTGTTACTATAGTCCAAAAATTTCGAAATAGCCTGCCGCAACTGTCCATTCGATTGCTTCAAAATTGTTGTCACTAAAGGATGATCTACTGCTAAAGCTAAAAAAGTTACTCCATATAAAGTATCCGGTCTGGTTGTAAAAATAGGTACTGAATATATCTTATCTATATCAATAGAGAACAAAATTTCCGCCCCTTGGGACCTGCCAATCCAATTACGTTGAGCCAGGCTCACTTTTTCACTCCAATCAATCTTATCTAAACCGTCCAAAAGCTGCTGTGCATAATGCGTAATCCTAAAATACCATTGAGTCAATTTCTTCTTGATGACTTCAGTCCCGCATCGCTCACAAACATTAACTCCTTCTTGATTTCCTATAACCTGCTCATCAGCAAGCACAGTCAGGCAAGAAGGACACCAATTGACTTCTCCATCACCCCTATATGCAAGTCCAGCCTTAAAAAGCTGAACGAAAATCCATTGCGTCCATTTGTAGTAAAGCGGATCATATGTTTCCAAAGCTTTTGACCAGGCGAAACCATTTCCAATCAAACCTAGCTGCCTGTAGAAATTTTTCTGGGTGGTTTTAGATAAGTCTGCAGGGTGTTTCCCTATTTTCATGGCATAGTTTTCACTATGGATTCCGAAGCCGTCCAAACCTATCGGCTCAAATACCTCAAACCCTCGCATCCTTTTAAACCTACCATAAATATCCGAACCTACAAATGCATACATGTTACCGACATGCAATCCTTCTGCAGAGGGATAAGGAAACATCATCAAATTATAAAAGAATTCTTTACCCTGAGAATTGTCGAAGGGACCCTTTATCAATGGTTCATAAATCCCAAAATCTAACCAACTATCCCGCCATTTAGCTTCAATTTTAGCGTGGTCATATTTGGCTAATTGGCTATCCACGGTACTTGCTTTCAATTTTTTATTCATTGTTCCCAGTTAATTGTTAATTGTTAACAGGCAATTGTCAAATTCTCCTATAAATGATCTAATATAGTATGAATTTGATATACACTGATTGTATGTTATACATTCATTTGAATACTCTTTAAAACAAAGCTAAAAAATGTATAATTTCGCCTCAATTTATTCAGTAAGTACCTATTTTTAAAAGCCCATAAGAATATTTGCACAGAGAATATTAGCTTCGCAAAAAATTAATGGACCGTCAAAAATTGTTAAAAAACTATATACCCTAATAAGCTGTTTTAAATATTACAATAGACCAAAATATCCTCAATTTTCTTTAGCAGAAAAATAGCAGTCTTGCCAACAAATTGTAAATGATATTAAGTGATGCACTTAGAATAAAATATTTCCACGAAACAATTCCAGACCGATATAATTCTCCCCTTTTTACCCCAACACTTCCAAACAAATTAAAAAATCTTTTTTTAAAAATTAAGAATTTAAAATTTAAAATTCTAATTAATATCAAAATTGTGGACTCACCGAGAATCGAACTCGAGACTCAGCAATGCGAATGCTGCGGTATACCACTTACCTATGAGCCCTTCGTTAACATTCAGTGTAAACCCTTACGAAGCCCTAAAAGTGTTTACACTGAATCCCGCATTGCGGGACGGGAAGTGGACCGGAGGAGATTCGAACTCCCAACCCCCTCCATGCCATGGAGGTACGCTACCGTTGCGCCACCGGCCCAACTTTACTGGTAATTTTCTCTTTTATCAACATCACTGTCAATTAGCCTGAACAATTAGGCACATTTAATTTCTGAAAATTAATTGTTCAACTCAAAACGAAACAACTCAAAGCAAAACCGAGGTCAAACTGATACTGTTTTATGCTGTTTAGATTGTTCTCGAGGCCTAATAATGTATTTACAAATTATTAGCACTATTTATCTGTAACTGCTATTTTAAGGCTAGAGATGTTTTCAAAATTTAAAAGATCAAAAATTTTCATTCACCCAAATTATACCTAAAGATATCATATTATACAGTTGACAACAACCGTATTATATATATTAATAGAAGTATAGCCATTTTCCCGTTACGGGAGCTACCGGGAAAATATTTAAAAACAAATCAGCCCAGCCAAGAGACAGAAACTTGCATGCCCATATTTAAAAAAAATATTCAAGGAAAGTCTACAAAAAAACTTCCATCGACTTCATTTCCAAATGACTCCCTTCTACCCACTGAAGAAATAATAAAACTTGCCACAGATGCAGGTGTTGATTTTGGAGCCGGCTCTGCAACTGAACGAATCCGATATTTTATTAAACTTGGAATCCTTCCACACGCAATCCGAAAAAGCTCTGCTCCCACCTCCCCCATCTCCTCTAGTGTCAATTTATCCTTAGCAAAAGCATCAGCACCCGCAGGGCATCTCCCGTACTGGACGGTTGAAAGATTAATCAAAATAAACGAGCTTAACAAGAAAGGGCTTTCGTTTCCACAAATTGCCACAAAATTTAAACAAGAAAAAAACATATCATTTTTCAGTCCAACTCCGGTTGAAACCAACAATCCCATAGCAAACAATCCCCAAACCATAAACTCTCACACTGGGGGGGATACTCAACTTATTGTCAAGGTTGTGCCTGCACCAGGCATAAGTAGCCAGGAAATAAACAAAAGGCTCTTGGATCAACAAAAAAAGCTTGAGTCTCTAATTAATAATAAGTTCAACCAACAAACACAGACACCAATTATTCCAAACCTCACATCAACAGATTCAAATATCACGTCCAAGCTAGCTAAAAACGCAATACTAGTAGTCATCATTTTTTCACTTGCATCAGGCACAATTTTCATAGGATTCAAGGGCTATCAGAGATTTTCAAGCGCAAATTCCCAGGCTTCAAAACAAATTGCCCAGGATTTTCAATCCTCAGGCCAGGTCTTGGCAGCAAGTTCAGCCAACAACAAATTATATATAGACGCAGATTCGGAATTTACAGGCACAACTCTCTTTAAGGACAACATTACTGCCCCAAATGTTGTCTACGGCGTAACAAGTGGAACCGGTATTACCATTTCGGCCGGACAAAACCCAACAGTAAGCCTCAACACTGCAGCCATTGTTCCCAGCATTAACAGTGCAACTGGACCAATAACATTAAAAGGTTCGGGGTCCACTTCTATCACGAATTCCGGTGGAACCATCACAATCTCCTCCTCCACATCCGGTATAACTTCGGAGGCAGACACACTTTCCTCAGTCACGGGCCGGGGTGCTACAACATCAACTGCCGTCACCTTTTCCGGTGGTGCTACTGTAGGGACCAGCTTAACTCTTTCCGCTTTCTCCTCAAATGGCGGAGTTCTCTATACAGACGCATCAGGTGTCACAAAACAAGTAACAGCAGGCACAGCCAGTCAATGTCTTTTGGGAGGTACAACGCCAAGTTTTGGCTCTTGTTCTGCTGGAAGTGGCATGGCTTCATTTACCCTTGCAGGCGATTCTGGAACAAGTCAAACAATTACAGACGCCAACACCTTAACGGTTGCAGGAGGTGCAGGGCTCACATCAACCGCTTCTGCTACGGACACCGTAACTTTAGCAGTAGGCGCCGGTACTGGAATAACAGTAAATGCAAACGACGTTGCAATAGATACTTCGGTAGTTGCCACTTTAACAGGCATTCAAACTTTAACCAATAAGACAATAGATGCAGCTTCAAACACCATCTCCAACATCGCAAACAGCAATATCTCATCATCCGCTGCAATTGCCCTTTCCAAGCTAGCCTCCGGAACCTCTGCTCAAATAATTGTCGCAAACGTCTCCGGAGTGCCAACCTATGTAACTGCATCAGGAGATGTTACCAACGATAATGCAGGTGTCTTTTCAATCGGCACCGGCAAAGTAACTTCTACTATGATCCTCGATGGGACAATAGCAAACGCAGATATTTCAGGAACAGCAGCAATTGCCTACAGCAAACTTAATCTTTCTGGATCAATTGTAAATACAGACATATCAGCTTCCGCTGCAATTGCCCTTTCCAAGCTAGCCTCCGGAACCTCTGCTCAAATAATTGTTGCCAATGTATCGGGAGTGCCAACTTATGTTACTGCCTCCGGTGATATCACAAACGACAATGCGGGGGTTTTCTCAATCGGTACCGGCAAGGTAACTTCTACGCATATTTTAGACGGCACAATTGTTAATGCAGATATCAATGCCTCTGCAGCCATTTCTTACTCAAAACTTGCCTTGACAGGCTCAATAGTTGGCGGAGATTTAACCAGCAATATCACCATCTCTACAACCGGTAACATTTCTACTACAGGCACCGGCACAATCACATCAGGCAGTACCCTAGCCTTTGCTACTAACGGCACGGCAGATACATCAACAGTTCTTTGCAAAAACTCATCAAATCAACTGGCAACCTGCACTTCCGGTTCAACCGTTTCCGGCTCCGGCGTTGCAAATCAAGTTACTTACTGGTCCGGCACCAATGCAATAACCGGTTCGACAAGCTACACTTTCTCGCCTTCGGCAACAACAGGAAGCAGCCTTTCATTATCAGACACAACCATAACAACCGGAAATATTTTTTCCCTTTCTTCAACCTCTACTGCAGGAGGAGCCTCCGGCAATTCTTACTTGTTAAACCTCTCAAGATCCGGTACTAATTCAAACACGGCACACAACGCATACGGTGTTTATTCAAATGTATTAAATACCAACGTTACATCTGGTAGAGATATAGCCGGCTACTTTACAGCTTCCGGAGCAACTACGGCCAACTATGCAGTTTACGGAGTATCAACCAATGCCGGCACAACAGGTCTTTACCCTTCTAACTTCTTTCAGTCAACCGCTTCCCCATCAAGCGCATCAACAGCCACTTTTTACTCAACAATAAATCAAGTTACTTCATCATCAACCAATGTTAGTGGCGCCTCATTCATCGGTAGCGCTGCAGATATAATTTACAGCGCAGCCAGCACAAATACTCTTGGAACAGCTTATGGATTTTACAGTGTAATTCAAAGCACTATCTCGGGAAACACAATCAGCAATGCTTATGGTTATTTCGCTGCAACCCCAACAACAACCGGTGCAATTACTAATAGCTATGGTACCTACATTGCTAACCAAGGAACAGCAAATGTGACCAATGCTTACGGTGTCTATATTGAAAGCCAGACAGGAGCTGCAACCACCAATTATGCGCTTTACACCGGAGCAGGCAATGTTTTCAGCGCACTTGCCGCAGGCGAAAGGGTTTACATTGATGCCTCAACCGCCAATAGCGGCAACCATACAGATACGACCGGCGCCCTACACTTGGAAGTTTCCTCATCAACCTCCCAAGTCAGTGGCCTAAACATTAACTACACATCAACACAGGCCTCCGACTTCACGCAATACGGTAACTACACCAAAATTGCCAATGCACAAAACCTTACCGGGAGTGCAGCTCCGTATCTTTACGGGAATTACGTCCTGGCCCAAAAAACGGGAGCGGACAATGCAGTAGGCACCACAACTATGAGAACATTCGGTACATTTTCCAGTGCCACAAATACATCAACTAATAATAACAACAACAGGCTGACATATGGGGGTTACTTTAGCGCCAACGGCTCAAGCGCAGGTACTACTAATGCTGGCTATGGCATATTCGCAACATCCACAAACGCCAACAACAACTATGCACTTTATTCAACTGTCACTTCGGCAACAAGCAACTTTGCCCTTTACACTTCATATGGCAACATATTTAACCTATTGGGTGCTGGCGATAATGTCACAATTGACGCCTCAACAACACCCAATACCACCTCAAACGGCGTTTTGGAAGTAAATACTACAAACACTCAAAACGGCGGCGGAACACAATACGGTATCTACAACAATTGGGCATCATCAACTGCAGTTACAACAGGCAGCACCCAAACAATTTATGGAAATTACACAAATGTCGCCAAAACAGGGGCAGATCAAACAAACGTAACTAACAACCTTATGTCCGTCTATGGCCTTGCCTCAAATACAGGCGCAACAAACAGCGGCACAAAAAATACATTCGCCGGTTTTTTTAAGTCAACGGGTGATGCCAACGGCACCTCAAGAGCCTATGGGATTTACGGGAGCGCAAGTGGTGCAAACACAAACTACGGCCTCTTTCTAGCAGCCATCTCAACCGCCGGCACAACAAATTTTGGTATAAACATCGGAAACCTTTCTGCAGCAACTACTGCTGTATACGGTATAAACATCGGCACGCTTGGTGGCGGTACCGGCTCCAGTGTTTATGGTCTATCAACAGGCACCCTCACTGCCGTTGCCTCCGGTACAAATGCTCAGATTAACTTAGGTATAATTACCAACGCTTCATCATCTACAACATACGGTATTAACATCGGCCAAATCCAAGGTGCTGCTACAACGGCTAATTCCTATTCAATCTCAACTGGAGGATTTGATTCTGCCACAACCGGCACAACAACGTATGGAATTAACCTCGGAGCTAATGCTTCAACCGCCACATCAAACTATGGTATTAATATCGGTGCCATTTCCGGAGCAGGCACCAACAATTACGGTCTATATGTTGGAAATGTTTCAGGTGCCGGAACTGGCAATTACTCCGCATATTTTGGCGCAGGCTCTATCGTTTTCTCCCAAAAAACAAATACAAACGGAGTATTTTATGGCGACAGCACTGGCACCTTGCAACAAACCGCAACCGGAACCGCAGGAACTCTTTGTCTAACATCGGCAAGCGGAGCTGCCCCAAATTGGGGTTCTTGTGCAGGATCCGGAGCCATAGGGGGCGCGGGCACAGGCGGCCAAATCGCCTTTTTCTCTGGAGCCGGCGCTTCAACCACTATTGCATCCGAATCCGCCGGCTTTGGTTGGGATTCAACAAACAAAGCGCTTACGATCACTGCCCTTTCAACCCAATCCACAGGAACGACAGCTTCAATAACAGGAACATCTAATTCTTTTTCAACAGGGAAACTTTTGAACCTTGATCTTACCCAGTCTGCAGCAACCGGAACTTCGGTTTCCGGGAACATAGGCTCTATTAGCTTTAACCCCACTTACTCCACAGCTATAACAACGCCAGCAATATCCGGAAATCTTCTTAATATTGCCCGCGCATCAACGACTAATGGTACCTTCGCATCAACACTCACTGTTTCCGGAGCTGTCGCTTCAATTTCCGATACCTGTACCCAAACTACAGGTACCTGTACAAACAGCGCCAATGTACTTTCACTATCACAATCATATGCTTCTGCATCAGGCGCAGTCCTAAATATTACCAACTCCGGATCCGGCGCATTCATAAACGCAGGTAATATGACTTCCACCGCAACCGGGACAAACACCTATCTCAATTTAGGCAATATTTCTTCCGTTGCCTCTGCAACTAGCTACGGAATCAACCTCGGCACCACATCAGGGGCAGGAACAGCTACTTATGGAATCAATATCGGCGCTAACACCTCAACCGCAACCACTAATGTTGGTATAAACATTGGCGCAATTTCAGGTGCAGGCACCACAAATTACGGAGAATATATTGGTGCTATTTCAGGTGCAACTAATAATTATGCACTATACAGCGCAGGCGGTAACATTTACGGTGCAATCAACATTCCAACCGCAACAGGTTCACGCGGCGTTGAATATCAATTCACTTCTACAATTGGTGGCTCAACAAACGCTAACAATTATGGTATCTATAGTCAATTTTCCAATACCACTGCAACATCATCTGCAAACAATGTATTTAATTATGTCGGCATTTATGGATCCATTACCCATAATGCAAATGATGTTTTCACTAACGGAATAGCAAACACAAATAAGACTTACGGACTTCTTATTAGCTCAACCAAATCCGGAGCAGATGATTCCACAAACGGCACAGGAAGTATTTGGGATTTCGGTATTTATGGTCAGTCTACAAACAACGCAACAGATGTTTCCAACCATGCGACCCATTACGCCGTAGGTGGAATGTTCTCCGCATCCGGCGGGACAACACCACCTGCCACTTTGTATGGTCTATATGGACAAGCTATAAGCCCCGGAGCAGTTACCCTAACAAGCCCAATCCATAACTATATTGGCTCGTATGCTTTTTCTCAAAAAAATGGAGCCGACAATATAACAACCAGCGGTTCATTCAATACATATGGCACTTTATCAACTGCATCAAACACTTCAACTGACGTCGGGACTTTTACCACAAGTACCCGCAATACGTATGGCGGCTACTTCACGGCAACCGGAGCAACTGCAGGTACGACTGCAGCTTACGGTATCTATACCACAGCATCAGACGCTACCAACAATTACGGCATCTTCGCAACCACAACGGCAGCCACAGGTGTCACCAACTACCCACTTTTCTTAACGACAGTTTCTCCATCTTCAGCTGCATCAGGAATAGCAGCAGATAGCCTAATTGGCATAACTGCTGCAGCAGGTGGTACAGCAACAGGTGTAACATCAACAGGTGGCGTTGGTTCAGGTCTTTCCTGGACACTTGGAACAGGCGGTACGTCTTCAGGAGCTACTGCTCCAACTGGTGGTGCCGGTGGAGCCTATGTAATAACTACAGGTGCAGGTGGTGCTCCTTCGGTTAATGGAGCAACTAATGTCGGTGGTGCAGGTGGTGCAATTACCCTAACAACTGGTGCAGGCGGTGCAGCTTCAGGTGGAACAACAGCAACTAACACTGGTGGAGCCGGTGGCACATTAACTCTTCTTGCAGGCAATGGTGGAAATGGTTCGGGAGGTTCTGGTACACAAACAGGTGGAGTTGGCGGAAATATTTCGATAACAGCAGGTAATGCCGGCACTGGTGGAAATGTTGCGGGAGGAACTTTAACCTTAAACTCCGGCGCAGTCACTGGCACAGGTACTTCTACCATCAACCTGGGTAGTGCCAACACAACTAATTTAAATATAGGCACCGCTGCAGTTTCCAACACCATTACCATCGGCAACACTACAGCAAACACAAATATCACCTTAACTGCCGGCGGTACTGGTTCCCAAACATTTAATTCTGCAGTTACAACAGGCAGTGGCTCAACCAGCGCTTTTGTCTTTAACGCCAACTCCCTGACTACAGGTTACGGAATATATGGAAACTCCAGCACCTTACAATCAGGCTCTCTCGCCTACTTGGCATCAACATCAACTGCAGGTACTGCTTCCGGATCTTCTTACTTACTGAACCTTTCAAGATCCGGCGCAAACAGCAACACAGCACATAATGCATACGGTGTTTACTCAAGTGTTACAAACACCAACGTTACATCCGGCACAAACATAGCCGGATATTTCACAGCGTCCGGAGCAACAACCGCCAATTATGCCCTCTACACCGCAGCCGGCAGCATAAACCATACCCTCACAACCTCTACAGCAGAACAATTTGTCATTTCGTCTACCACCAACACAAAATCCGGCGCAGGTATTTTTGATATCACAGGTACAACAGCTACAAGTGCAGTTACCGACGGCCGTGGAATTAGCTTGAATTACACAGCCCAGTCCACAGCAACAAGTGCCATGGCCTATGGAATTTATGCCAACATTACCCACTCAAACAGTGCGTTAACTACTGCAAATACTGCCTATGGACAGTATTTGGCACTCAGCGACACAACCACGCTAAATAACACAGATGTCGGCCTGGCCAATTTCGTTACCACTTCCGGATCTTCAAACAGTTTGAAGAATATTTATGGCGTTTATAACGACGTGTCAAATACCTCAAACGGCACAATCCAAGCAGATAAAATTTTTGGCATTTACAACAATGCTTCAACCACCTCTGGTGGGAGCGGTGCAGTCTCAGTTGTATACGGTTCCTATGAAACTGCAACAGGGTCATCAAACACTGGTGGATCAGCAATGGCTTACGGTACCTATGTTTCAGCATCCAATGCAGCGGTGAACAACTACGGCATTTACTCTGTCGCATCTGGCGGATCAGGCAACAACTACGCTGCATACCTTTCCAGTACAGCTACCGGAACTGCTTACGCCTTATATGTCGGAGCCGGCTATGTAAATTTGACTGGAGCGACAGGTGTTAGTGCTTCCCAAATAGCCCTCTTTGATAGTAACAGAAATCTAATCAGCGGCACCGCAACAGCTGCCAACACATGCTCTGATTGTCTAATTCAAAATCCGCTAACAACTGGCAGAAATACAATTACCCCAACCACAAATACAGTCATTCCTTTGTCAATAAATGCCACCTCTCCAACCAACCAAAATAGAGGGATCGATTTAAGCTATACATCAACAGCAAGTCCTACCGCTGCAAGCACAACCCAATATGGAATATATGAAACACTCTCATCGTCGCAAGCGGTTTCAAACACTGGAGGTTTTACTCCAAATTATTACGGCAACTACGTAAGTGTTACAAAAACAGGCGCAGACAATATAACTGGCGGCACACTTCCCGCAATAAACACTTATGGAACTTATTCGGCAGCCTCTAATACGGGTGCCGGCGTCGATAGCGCTAGCAGATACACCCTTGGCGGATATTTCTCGGCAGCAGCCGACGCTAACACCAACTCCACGACTTACGGTATATTTGCCAGAGCAAGTGCCGGCACGAATAACTACGCCCTTTATACGAATGCAGGCAACATATCTACCACTCTTTCTGCTGCTGAATCATTTTCAATTTCCTCAACCGCGCCATCAACACTCACCTCGGGTGTACTAGCAATAACCGACACCTCAACAGCAAACCTCAACAGCGCCATTAGCGTAAATTACACGTCATCTGCATCAACAAGTGTTGGCCAATACGGAATATACAACCAATTTACCAATAACAGCACAAATACAGGAAACTACTATGGCCAATATCTCTACATGTCAGATACTTCTGGCTTAAATAGGACAAACTTTGGATATGGCTCCAATATAAATATGACAATTAGCGGTACCCCAACTGCCATTCCCCAAGCTTTCAATATCTATGGCAATACAACTATTTCCGCAGCTTGGACCCAAAGTGTTTCAAAAACAGTCAATTACTACGGTATGTATCAAAATGTTGCTAAAACCGGAGCAGATAACCTAACCAACGGATCTAGCGCTGATATAGTAAACCTGTATGGAAGTTACAATGCCACATCAAATACAGGAGCTACAGCTGATTTGGGTGTGCGCAACACTTTTGGGGTTTATTCTTCAGCAGTGGGCGACAGCGCTGGTGTTACCAAAACCTACGGCGCATACATAGCAGCCAGCGGAGCGCTGAACAATTATGGCATCTTTGTTGCACCAATTTCCACAGCAAACACAGCAAATTATGGTATGTTTGTAGGCGATTTGTCTGGCGCAACAACTAGCAAAGGTATCCAAATCGGCGCACTTTCTTCAGCCACTTCAACAGGTATTGATATCGGTGCCTTTACTGGCGCAACCACAAATACTGGCATCAACATAACCTCATTCGCAACTGGAACTACATCAAAAGGTATCGTTATCGGAACAAATTCTTCTGCAACTGCCTACGGATTAGACATCGGCGCCCTTTCCGGTACAACAACCGACGTTGGAATAAAAATCGGCGCCATCTCCGGAACAGGAGCAGCTGGAACCGGTATTAACATCGGCGCCATCTCATCAACCGGCGCCACAAACTATGGCATAAATATCGGTGCCGTCACAGCAGCAACTACCAATTACGCTCTCTTCTCTGCCGGCGGCGGTATCAATACTACCCTCACAACCTCTACAGCAGAACAGTTTATTCTCTCCTCTACAACCAACACAAAATCAGGCGCAGGTATTTTTGATATCACAGCTGGAACAGCTACAAGCGCAGTTACCGACGGCCGTGGAATTAGCTTGAATTACACAGCCCAGTCCACAGCAACAAGTGCCATGGCCTATGGAATTTATGCCAACGTTACCCACTCAAACAGTGCGTTAACTACTGCAAATACTGCCTATGGACAGTATCTCAATGTTGGCGACACAGCAGCTTTTGGAAACACGGATTTTGGCTCGGCAACTGTCGTTTCCAGCTCGGGTACGGGCGTTTTTTCCACAACTGTCTACGGCACATACGTATCTGCCACAAACAACGGTGGAGGTAACGCCACAAACCCGGCTTATGGAGGTTATTTCTATGGTGCCAATACCGCCGCTGTCACAGGTACCAGGCAAGCCTTTGGTGTTTATGGTCAAGCAGTATCCAGTTCGTCTGCTGGTAGCAATACAGCTTATGGCCTTTACGGTATCGCTAGCGGAGGAACTGGTACGGCAACTAACTTTGATATCTTTGGCGGTGCCATATCAACAGCAGGAGTTGGATCCAATTACGGTCTATATCTAGGCAATATTTCAGGAGCAAATAATAACTATGGTATTTATGCCAGCGTAACAACAGCTGCCAACAACTACGCACTCTATACCGCAAGCGGCAATATAAACCACACTTTGGGAGCAAGCGATAACGTCTACATTTCCGCTCCAGCCAATACAACATCAAACGGTGTCTTAGAAATCTCTACTACCAACACCGCAGCCGGCGGTGCCAACCCTCAGTACGGCATCTACAATAATTGGGCGTCAACTGTCGGAGTTACCGCTTTCACTAACCAAGCCGTTTTCGGCAGCTACACTAACGTTACTAAATCAGGTGGAGATAGTTACGGCTTTGCAACTGGTAATGTCTATGGCACTTATAGCCAAGCATCTTACACGGGCGCAATTGGTGGCACCAGAAATGTATTCGGTGTCTATTCTAATGCAATTGGTGACTCTACCATTGGCGCCTATAGATCCTACGGCTTATATACAGCAGCCAGCGGAGCAATAGCTAACTATGGTCTTTTTGTTGCACCTATCTCAACTGCCCAAACCAGCAATTACGGTATCAATATCGGCGCCATTTCCGCTGCCACCACCAACTATGCCCTTTACTCAGCAGGTGGAAATGTCTTTAGTACGCTTGCTGCCAGCGAACAATTTCATATAACTACAGGCGCAAACATTGCAAACGCAGGGCCTGCTATCGTCAAAATCGACAACACTTCCAACTTTTCTTTTAACAGTACCCTTTTGAGTGTCAACGCCGCCAGTACGGACGCGGGTAACGGTGTAAGCCAATACGGAATATATAATACATTTTCTAACCCGACAGCTTTAGTTAATGCAGGGCTTAGCGGAAACTACTACGGTATGTACGGCAGCACATCTAAAACCGGCGCAGATGGCGCCAGCTTTGTAAATACCGTCAATACATACGGCATTATGCAACTTGCCAACAATACCGGCGCCAACGACAGTGCTTCCACCAGAAACACCTTTGCCGGCTACTTTTCAACTACGGCCGATACAGCAGGCACATCAACAGCCTACGGTATTTACGCCTCAGCATCCGGTGGCGATAGCAATTACCCAATCTATACAGGTGCGTTAACTGCCGGAGCCTCCAATACCAGCTATCAAATAAACCTTGGTACAACAGCAGGCGCATCCAGTGCCACCTTCGGGGGCATAAATATTGGTGGTGTTTCCGGTGCCGGTACGGCTTCCTACGGAATTAATACAGGAGCCAATTCTTCAACCGCTACCACCAATTATGGAATAAACATTGCTACACTCACTTCAGTTGGCACAAATTCATATGGACTGGCAATTGGAGGCCTGTCCGGTGCTTCAACCACAGTTAAATATGGAACATATGTCGGTGCCATTTCCGGTGTCAGCGTCAGCAATTACGGTATGGCTCTTGGCAGCTTAACCGGCGGCAGCACAAATAACATCCAGATCCAAACTGGCGGGATAACAAACACCGGTACTTTGAACATTGGTCTAGACTTAGGCTTTTTATTGGGAAACACTACTAGCGGGAATAATTATGGAATCAGAGTAGGGTACATAAATAGTGGTGGGACAACAGCCAATAACTATGGTATATACATTGATAGTGTAAGTAACGGAACCACTGGCAACTATGAAATCTCAACAAACAGCATAAACTCTTCTGCAACTTCCACCAATGCCCAGTTAAACCTTGGTGGTATAGCAACCGTAAGTGGCGCCACAAGTTATGGAATAAATATAGCAGCACTAACCGGAGCCGGTACAACCAACTATGGCATTAACATTGCCACACTCACAACTACGGGTACAAACTCATATGGACTTAACCTTGGCGGCCTAACTGGTGCCTCATCTGCTCTTAAATACGGAATCAATGTCGGTGCCATTTCCGGAACCACCACTAGCAATTATGGCCTTGCGCTTAGTACTCTCACTGGTGGCTCAACAAATAACATCCAGATCCAGACAGGCGCAATAAACGATACTGGTACTTTAAATATAGGTGTAGATATTGGAGGACTTTCAGGCACAGTTAATTCTTCAAATAATTACGGGTTAAGGATCGGAGCAATCTCATCAGCCGGCACAACTACCAACAACTATGGTATTAATCTTGGTGCTTTAACTGGTGGAACTTCCGGCAATTATCAAATTTCAACAGGCACACTTACCGCAATCGCCTCTGCTACCAACACCCAGCTAAATATAGGCACAATCATTGGCGCAGCTTCTTCAACCACTTACGGCATCAACATCGGCCAAATTTCAGGCGCTGCTGCATCGCAAAATGCCTACTCGATCTCAACAGGGGGCTTCGCCTCATCTGCTTCCGGTACAACAACATACGGTTTAAACCTTGGAGCCAACGCCTCAACGGCAACAACAAATTACGGACTAAATATCGGAGCAATCTCAGGCGCAGGTACTACCAACTACGGAATATTTACAGGTCTAATCTCCGGCGCAACTAACAACTATGGTGCATACATACAATCTAGTGGCACCACAACCACCGGTACCGGTGCCTTTATTGCAGCCAATTCACTGACAACAGGTTCTGCCTTGCAGGTCAATTCCACCTCCGCAAACTTTACATCGGGAAAATTAATCGCGGCTGACAACACCTTCACAACCTCATCTACAACCGGAATTACAGGTAATATCCTCAACCTCAACCGCAACCTTACCTTAACCAGTGGAACAAATAATTCACAGGTAGCTTTTGATGCAACATCATCCGATACCGCTTCTGTTTCCCCAAAAACTGTTTCACACACGCTTGGTAGCGGTTCTAATAGACTTTTGGTTGTAGCCATAGAAATGCTCACCGCCGGCGTACCCTCCTCAGTCACTTATGGTGGTACAGCCATGACCGCTATCTCCGGTTGTGCTAACAATGACGGTACCACCGGAGTTGTTATGTACTACATGCCCGAAACAACCCTGGCTTCAATTGGAGGTGCGGGAGCACATAATATAGTTGTCACCTTTGGAACAAGCCCAATCGCAGTCATCGGAGCCATAAGCTATTCAAATGTTAACCAGACAACACCCTTTGGCACATGCGCAACAGCCAGTGCAACCAGCGCCACCCCAAGTGTCAGTGTGGCAAGTAATGCCGGCGACATTGTTATGGACTCCGTCCAGATAGGTTTTAACGCAGTCTCACCTACTGCTACCGTTAACGCCAGCCAAACCCAAAGGTGGAATTTATGTATTAATTGTGGCAGCTTAGGCACTATAGGAACCGGAAGCACAGAAGCTGCCACAGGCAGCTCCACATCAATGGACTGGTCCATTAGTACATCTTTGGCCTGGAGAACTGTGGGAGTTGCCATCCATCCAACTAACACCCTTCAGCTTTCTGGAGCATTGGCATCCTTAACTTCCACCTGTTCCGGATGTACAGACGCTTCAAGTGTGCTAAGTGTTTCATCTACAACATATGGAACAAACGCATATGGAATCTCTTCTACTATGACAAATACAGGTGTTGCTTCAACGACTTCAACTGCATATGCCGCTTATTTTACAGCAATTGGAGACACAACTGGCACTAACACAGTCTACGGAACATATACGGCTGCAACCGGAGCAGACAGCATTTACGGTCTCTACGCCACCTCGACCAACACCGCCAGTATGGGTGGAACAGGTTATGGCGCCTATATAACCGGTACACAACCAGCATCACAAAGTTCCGGAAACGGATTAAGCGCCGGTTACACTCTTGCAGCCGCAGGCGCAACAGGCGGAAACTGTAGCACAGGCCCTTGTACTGGTGGAGCAGGTTCAAACTTAAGCCTTATTGCCGGAAACGGTGGTGCGTTTACAGGAACTCTTAACTCAGGACAAGCTAATGCTGGTGGCGCCGCAGGCACTCTCACCTTAACCGGCGGCAATGCTGATATTGGCAATGTTGCTACAAACGCAGTTGGAGGCGGAGGTATTACTTTAACAGGGGGAGTAGGCGGATCCTCTTATGTAAATGGGCCAGCTGCAACAACCGGAGGCGTGGTAAGCATAATCGGAGGCGCAGGTGCTGCGGGGCTTACTACAGTATTCGGAGCAAACGGTTCTGGTGGTATTGGTGGCGGACTAACGCTTACCGGCGGTGCTGGAGGATCACCTATTTCAACTAATCAAACCGCAGGCGCAGGAGGAGCTTTAGCCATCACCGGAGGCGCAGGTGGCACTGCTACAGGCACAGCTGCAAATGCAAATGGAGGCGCCATAACCATCAATGGAGGCGCTGCCGGAACAGGTGGAAGTGGCACAGCAGGTTCAACGGGGACTGTCTTTCTTCAAAGCACAGGCGGGACTACAAGCCTTGGCGGAGACATTATCTCAAACAATACTTCCCAGGCAACCAAAACTACTGCCGATGCAGCCAGCGCCAGCACTTGTGCCGGAATCAACACTAACACCACAACCAGAATCGTTTACAACGCAACAACTCCAGCCGAAACATACACACCACTTACTACTGATATTGCTTACAACAGCTCACGAAGTCCAACAAGGCATTCAAGAATAACCTCAACTCAAACTTGTGTAGACGGTTCCGGATCTACCTTTAGGGTAATAGTCCTTACGGATGCAATAACAGGCCAAGTTGCCGGTGATTCAATTACTATTTACACACCTAAGGCAAATCTGGGAACATCTACAGCCGGCTTTTTCAACAACGCTTACATAATAAAGGGAAGGTTTGTTAACTCCGATTCTGTCTCTACCTCAACAGCCGGTTTCGACTTAGCCGAGCAATATTATGTAGACGACTCGTCAATCGAAGCAGGCGATGTTGTATCTCTACATCCACAAAAAGAGACATATGTTACCAAATCTACCGGCACTTATGATTCTAAGCTGCTTGGTGTCATTGCCACAGCCCCAGGTGTCATTTTGGGAGATGCGGAAGGCGATAACATCCGCAGGGTTTCCCTTGCCGGCCGTGTACCTGTCAAAGTCTCTGCAGAAAACGGTCCGATTGCAGCAGGCGACTTGTTAACAAGCTCCTCTACTCCGGGTATTGCCATGAAGGCGGATGCAACTCATGGCACAACCATCGGTACTGCCCTATCTGCTTTTGCCGGACCCGGAACAGGAACGGTTACAATCTTTGTCCAGAACAATGCCCGATACAACCTGGCTTCTGCCCTACAAGATACGGATCTTACCGCAAATTCGTTCTCGACCACCACAGGCAACACAACCATTGATGCTCTGGGGAACATCACAACAGCCGGCAACGTTATAGCTGGCGGAACATTATCTGCAGCAGGCGGCAAGTTTACAGTTGACGCTCTTGGCAATATCCAAACCACAGGCTCAATTACAGCAGCATCATTAAACATCACAGGCGACGCTAATATCGCCGGAAAATTAACAACAACAACCTTACAAACCGCCAACTTGCAAGCCCCAACGGGACAGGATCTTTCTATATCATTAGGTGATTCTGCCGGATCAAACAAGCTCAGAATTCTTGACTCTATGAACAACGAACTACTTGCCATTAACTCGAAAGGGGCATTGTCACTTTCAGCAACCAATGCATCCCTACAGGTCCCCAACGGCTATATTTGCGTAAATAATAGTGGTACCTGCAACATTGCAAATCCGGTCAACGGCACAATTTATGCCGATAACTTCTCAACTGCTGCAACCGCCGACCTTGCCGAACACTTACCGTCACTGGACAACACAATAGAGGCCGGCGATATAGTTGCAGCAGACCCAAACAATTCTCAAAACGTCATCAAGAGTAGCCAGGCGTATCAAAACACTTTGCTCGGAATAATCTCCACCGCTCCGGGAATGACCTTGAATACCAACCAGGTCAACGGTAAACCATTGGCACTTGCCGGCAGGGTTCCTGTTAAAGTTAATTTGGAAAATGGTGTAATCAAAACCGGTGACCCTATCACATCATCATCCATAGCCGGGGTCGGTATGAAAGCCACCCAGGCTGGCCGTGTTATTGGTATTGCTTTGGAAGATTACAGTGCAAGTTCACAAGGTTCAATCACGGTTTTCGTTAACCCAAGCTGGTACACCGGTACCGCCCTTGCAGCCGATGGATCAATTAACGAAGGTCAGGCCTTGTCTCAAAATAGCCAGCAGAAAGACCTGACCTTAGGGCAAATAACAAATACCGACGGCACCCTTGCCACCGCACCAACAAACCAAACTAAACAGTTAACCGAAGCCGACATTAAACAAATTGTGGATAGCCAAGTTGATGCGAAGATTGATTCCCTAATTGCCAGCGGTAAGTTACAACCAACCAGCTATCACTCATCAACTACAACTAATCAGTTAAACGCGCCCGTACCACCAACCGCAGTTTTAGGTGAGTCAACAGCCTCAGCATCTATCAACAATGAACCATCAACCACGAACCAATCTGAAGCATCAACTGCAGCTGCTATTGTGCAGGGTGCTCAAATTGCCTCCGAAACAGACACGGCCCTAGCAAAACTTACAAATCTGATGACAACCAAAGACCTAACCTTAAACACACTAACTCTGACAGGATCTTCTAACCTTGCCCAGACACAGATTGCCGGCACCTTCTCCCAGGACGGCACCTTTGTCATCGATTACGGCCGCCAGCTTAATGTTTTGGGAAATACGCTCTTTCTGCAAAACGATGTCTTTGCCGGAAACAACCAGGGCATTCTGGTTGATATCGGCCAAGGAGCAATAACAATAGATAAAAACGGTAATTTGCAAACAAAGGGTACAATAACTGCCCAAAATATAGAGACCAAAGAAATAACCATCGATGCTTCAGACGTCAATGCCAAGACTGTCGGAAGCGCCATAATTGGCAGCGGCCAACAATCAATAACCATATTTACAACCGCCATCAAGCCAAACGCCAAAGTACTTCTTACCCCAACCGGCCCAACAGGAGGCAAGGCCCTTTATGTTGCTACCAAGAGTGATTTCGAAGGCTTTACGGTTTCTGTAGACGGTAGCATCGCAATCTCCAGCATCCAATTCGATTGGTTGATTGTCAATACAAAGCAAATAAGTCAGGCTAACTAAGACACCTTCAACGTTTGCCATTTAAAATTAGCTGCCATACAATGGATTTATAGATGAAAAAACGTAGGTCAAAAAACGGCCCTCTTCTTATTCTTCTGGCAATAACCTGTTTGTTTTTTCTTGCAGTATTCTTTTTAGTAAGACAAAATGCTCTCAAATTATTTAACGTTAAAGCAGCAGGCAGTATCACAATTGCAGCGCTAGGTGACTCAATCACCGTCACTGGCGCAAGCAACTCAAATGGCTGGTTAAACCAGTACAAAACCGATATAAATAATAATCTCCAGACATCTGCACAAATTATCGACCTGGGAACCGTCGGCATCACCAGCCAACAACTCTTAGATTCGGTCACAAACAATCAGGTTTATCGCCAGCAAATTGCCAACGCTCAAATAATTACGCTTGAAATCGGCTATAACGACTTCTTTCAAAACAGAGGGCTATACCAATTCGGTACATGTGGAGGAAGTGACAACCAAGATTGTCTAAGAAGTATGGTGACAAATTTTGACAATAATTGGAACAGTATTGTTTCACAAATCAAATCGTTAACAGCAAACAACTCTCAAAATGTCGCATTTCGAGTCTTTGATATATATTATTCTGTAACTGTTGCAGACCAATTGCCATCCGCTCCATATAACGGGCAATTTTATGTTCTCAACCCCTACCTAAACCAAATGAACAGTCATATTGCGCAAAGTGCAAGCCAAAATAGCTTTCTCCTTGGGACAGTCCACCAGGCATACAACGGAACTTCCGGAGCCGAAGACCCTGTTGCAAAAGGGTATATCTTACCGGATGCTATCCACCCAACAGATTTAGGACATACCATTATTGCCGACCGTATGTTGGCACTCCAATATGAACCAATTACGGCAACGGACACCGATTTAGACGGATGCTCAGATGTTAAAGAACTTGGCAATGATTGGAAATTGGGCGGCCAACGCGATCCAAATAGCAGATGGGATTTCTATGACGTACCTGTTCCTGCAATTAGTGCCACAAACTGGAACTTGCCCCTTGGAGATCCAGGAAGACCAAAATTAGACCGGGTAATAGGAGCCACCGACGCCCAAGCAGTTTTCGCCTACATCGGGACAAAAGCTGGTGGACCTGCCAATTCTAAAGGCCTATCCTACGATACTCATTACGGCTATATGATGGGTCTGACCAATGACCCAAATTTCACCGACGGAATGTTCTATGACAGAACACTTGCTTCCGACCCAAATCAATTTTGGCGCACAAACCAACCTGCAGGTACAATAACAACCACAACTGCCCAACTTGAATTCTCCCTCTATTCCAGAGGCGGTTCAAACTGTAATTAGAGATTTTCCCACAAACTCTTGACACTTGGTAATTATTAACTGTTAACTGTTGTTACCAGCATGTCTCGCAACGCCCAGTCTAATTTCATCCAAGGAGGTTATTACCATATCTTTAACCGCGGCAACCGCAAGCAAAAGATTTTCTTACAAACGAAAGACTACAAACGTTACCTTGAAAAGTTAAAAGAGTACAAAAAAAAGCACAACGTGTCCATTCTTGCATATTGTTTGATGCCCAATCACGTTCACTTTCTAATCCGTCAAAACGGGCCGGAACCGCTGAGTAGTTTTTTTCAGCGCCTACATACCGCCTACACAATGTACTTTAACAAAAAGTACCAAACAAACGGCCATCTTTTCGAGAGCCGTTTCAAAACAAAAATGGTAACCAAAGATGAATATATTACCCACCTGTCGCGATATATTCATCTGAATCCAAAAAAATTAGTAACAAAACTCCCTTCTTATAAATGGAGCAGCTACCCTTCTTATATTTCTAATATTAACGATGAACTTACCGAATCTAAGTTTATTCTTTCAATGTTCAAAGGCAAACATCAAACCGAAGAAGATGCCCGTTCTTCGTATAAAGAATTTGTTCGATCGCAAGAATTTGACCAAAAAAACATCGACCACTTAACCTTCGGGGATTAATCTTCAAAAACCCGTTTCAAGGCCTGGCCTTGATAGCTAAAAACAGCGAGTTAGAAATTAGTGTATTGACAAAGTTTATTGACTGTTCTTACATGGTTTTAAGACGTAAATGAAAGAAAACTTTGTAAAACTGACTCAAAATTTAGTCCTGACACTTGCAATAGCAGCTGCCATTGTCTCTCCTCTTCTGTTCCTTCCAGCTACCAGTGAATTTTTCGAATTTAACAAATATAACGCCTACATCTTAATTACCATAGTTGGTTTTGTAATCTGGGCAATAAAGATGGTCATAGAAAAAAGAACGGTGTTCACCCGCACACCTTTGGACATACCAATAATTATTCTTGCAGGAGTTTTATTATTTTCAGCATTATCATCAATTGACCAATTCATTTCCCTAAACGGGGGAAACGGCAAAGTCTGGCCTGCCTTCATTCCATTTTTAGTTCTCACCCTGTTTTATTTCCTAATCTCTTCCAATTTAAAAAACCGCAAACAGATTAATCTGATTGTCTGGGCACTTGTCGGTGCCACATCTATCGCTTCCCTATTTGCTATATCCAGTTATTTTGGTGCATTCCTTCCATTTGATTTTGCACAAATAAGGTCGTTTAATACTGTTGGCGTTATCAATAAACTCGCCCTTCTTCAAGTAATAATCCTGCCTATCGCCATCTCTTGGGCAATTTACGAAAAGGACCAGGCCACCAGAATTATTGCAACTGTTTGCACCCTAATAATGGCCCTCTCTTTTATCCTTATAAATTTCTTGCCAGCCTACCTTGGTCTGGCAATAGCAATAATCTTTCTGACTGTAGGCACGTTAAAAGTCAGGCTTACAAAAACCCAGCAAGGTCATGCAGCCATTTTGGCAGTAGTTTTTGTCCTGTTTCTGGTAATCCGTTTTATCCCGCAAGTTGCCAAAGGAACTCTTTACCAATGGATAATCAAAAAAGATTCAGGCGTTACAGAAACCCAGCAGATAGACACCCCTAAAGAAAGGGCAATCCCCAGCCAATATGCCTGGGATATTTCCGCCCAGTCTATCGGTAAAAGACCAATTTTTGGAACCGGTATAGGTACGTATTCTTTCGTCTACACTCAGCTTAAACCCAGAGAAATCAACTCAACAGACGATTGGTCCTTAAGGTTTGTTAACTCTTCGTCGGAATTCACGGAAATCGTCGCAACCACCGGTATCCTTGGCACTCTCGCCTTTCTCCTTTTGATTGTTGCCGTGCTTCGATTAGTTTGGACATTAGTTTTCAAAAGTCAAAACACCATCGTTTATTTACCGCTTGCCTCATCTGCACTGGGTTTTATAGTTCTAACCTTTATTGCCACAAGCTCCTTTGCTGTCACGTCAGTTTTCTTCCTGGTTCTTGCTTGTCTTGCTATCCTTGCCAAGGCATATAACGAAGACCATGTTTTTGATGTCACGGTAGAGCTGGCAACACTCAAAAACCGCTTCTCTTGGCTACAAATAGGCACTCCCGGTTCCGACCCATTAATAAAAACAGAAGCAACCGCCAAAGGCGCTAAATCCCAATTACTCCCTGCTGTTTTCGCGCTTGTCGTAGTTGCACTTTCGCTGCTTATTGCAAATTATCAAGTCAATGCCTACAGGGCTGAATACTTTTACAGACAATCACTACTTGCATCCCGAACAAACAACGGCAACCGTGTCGTGCAATTTGAACAAAAAGCCCTGCAAATTAACCCTGCAATCGACACTTATCACAGAACTCTCTCACAAACTGCATTAAATGCAGCAATAAACCTAAGCCAACAAAAGAATCTTACGGACGACCAAAAGCAATTATTGGGTCAACTTGCGCAAGTTGCCATCGATCAAGGTAAAGCTGCTTCCGGATACCAAATATTGCCTCTAAGATTGCCCGGTATCTCAGCACCAAACGTTGCCAACTGGGAAGTCCTTTCCAGCGTCTACCAGGCTTTAATCGGATCAGTCCAGGGAGCCGACACTCATGCTATAAATACTTTTACTCAAGCAGTTGCGCTTGACCCCCAAAACCCGATCTTGCACACAAGACTCGGAAGTCTCTACGAGAGGCTTGGCAACACTGATCTTGCCCAAAGAAGTTATCAAGATGCAATTATTGTCAAAGGTGATTACGGTCCCGCCTATTACAGCCTTGCCAATATATTAATTGCCAAAAAGGGAGACGTTGTACAGATAGTTCAAAACTTGACGCTTGCCAAAAGGTTCCTGCCGGCAAATGATCCGGCATCAGAAGATATAAGTAAAAAACTTGACGACTACAACAAGCAACTTAACGACTTACAACAAAAACAAGCTCAGGAGCAAAAAGATGCTCAAGCATCACCAAAACCAGGTAACTCTCCATCTCCTTCCCCCTCACCATCACCTAGCCCAAGCCCTTCGCCAAAAGGCAGCCCTTCTCCTTCACCAACTCTTTAAAGTAATTAAGATACGCCTACAATTTTTTGAGGATTTCCTTCTTTAAAATTTCTAAACCTTCGCCACTTACTGCCGAAATGGCAAGAACTTTTTTCTTCTTGTTGGAAAAAATAGAAACATATTCCCTAATCTTTGACTCATCAATCAAATCGATCTTGTTGAAAACCACGATTTCCTTCTTTTTCAAAAGCTCTTTTGAATAAGCCTTGAGCTCATTTCGGATAATCATATATGTTTCCCAAACATCATCAACTTCACTTGCATCTATAAGATGGACTAATATTTTTGTCCTCTCAATGTGCCTTAAAAAAATGTCTCCAAGCCCTTTACCTTCACTCGCCCCTTCTATAAGCCCCGGAATATCCGCCAAAACCACCCTTTGACCTTTTTGCGTTATCATCACGCCCAAATTTGGTTCCAAAGTTGTAAACGGGTAGTTGGCAATCCTTGGCCTTGCAGATGTTAATGCGGTAATTAGTGTAGACTTTCCGGCATTTGGCAAACCTACCAAACCAACATCGGCAATTACTTTGAGTTCCAAAGTAAGATCAACCACTTCGCCCGGCTGCCCTTTTTCCCCAGCCTTAGGTCTTCTTCCAAACTCATCTCGCAAATGAACATTTCCGCGTCCACCTTCCCCACCGCGTGCCAATAATATTTTTTGCCCATCTTCAGAAAGGTCATATTGCTCTTTTGTTGAATCAACGTGGATTATGGTACCAATTGGCACCTTTACCTCTAAATCGTCACCAATAGCCCCTCTGCGCAGATTAGAAAGTCCATTTACACCATTTCCAGCCTTGTACTCCTTTACAAACCTAAACCGTTCCAGCGTGTTCAAGTCGCGTGTAGCTACAAAATAAATATTTCCTCCCCGCGCACCATCACCGCCATCTGCCCTACCTAATCTTTTTGCCCGCGACGTACCCGTAAAAGAACCGGCCCCGTTACCACCAGCCCCTGCTTTAATAGTTATCTTGGCGTAATCGATCATATATTCGTCGATGGTCTATAGTCGATAGACATTAGAACGTATTCTAGCTTCATTTAACCTTTATTACCATCTTTTCAGATTCTCCACTGTCTACGAACCGTTAACTATTGACCGCTAACTGTTTGAAGACTTTCCAGGCCCCGCTTTGCCATTTCCAAGTTAGGATCCAGCTCCAATGCTTTTTTATAGTAACTTTCTGCCTTATCCCTTTGGCCTAAATTTGCATAAGAACTGGCAGCATTATTAAAGTATTGTGGGTTTGTCGTTGTTATTTTAATAGCCTCCTCAAACACACTGGCTGCATCTTTATAGTCACCCAAAGAAAAATAGCCATTTCCTAAGTCAAAAAGCTTGGAACCATTTTTATCAGCTATTAACTTGTCTTTTTGAGCCAAACCCACCTGAACCCTAGCAACCAAATCAACCTCATCGCGAACACTTTTAACGCTATCGTCAATACCCAAACTTTTTTCAAACATTCTTCGTGCACCATCTAAATCTCCAATACTTGCAAGCAGTACTCCTGCCGATTTATAACTTACGGCATAGGTAGCCGTTTCCAGCATCTGCTGACGCTGAAAAAGATCCGATTTTCTAGTTCCAGCATTTCTTAAATTATCAAAAGCCGAGATTACTTTTTGCATCTCAACAACCGAATTTTTATCTGTTCTTACCTTCCAGAATAAACCATACGGCTCAATATAAGGCTTTAAATACAGGAAAAAATTCTCCTCAAACGAACCCTGCAAAATGTAAATTGGCCTGTCCAAATTCTTAGAAATAGCAGATAAAACATATTCTTCCGCTGCCCCCAAAACCTTACCCTCTTCAACCTTTTTTATAAATGTTGCATCCTCCATTCTGTTAAAAACCTCAGGATGATAATTCTCGCTATCCCTGTTTTTTTCGTTAGGAAAATAAAGCAAAGTTAAATCCTGGAATTTTCCGTTTATTTTTTGCTCGTACAGGCTACCGAAATAAAACGGGTGGTCAACTGTCACGACAAGACTATTTTTGGGTAACATAGATAGTCCATCCAAAACCAAATTCTCAGTAAACCAGTCCTTGGAATAGTTGTGCGTTTTAAAATTGGAAAGCAGATAGAGCACAAGTATTAAAAATAACAAGAGTAAGGAGTAAAATTTCTCTTTCTCAAAAAAATGCTCCGAAAGCTTATTTACACTCATCCCAATCAATATAATTACAGGCACAAATGTGGCCAAATAAAATTTTGAAATCGCAAACGGGTTGTCATCACCTGTTGGATCAATCGTTCCCAGCAGAAACAATTGCACAAACACTAAAAGTGCAAACAGTAAAATCAAAAATATTACTTCTTTGCGCTTAAAAAACCCAAAGAAAAAGCCGGCAATTAATATAAAAATAGGCAAAACTACCCCAAAACTGGAAAAAAGTTCAATAAAATACAACTGATAATGTTTAAAAACTTTAATCGGATTAAACGTCAAAACCGGATTTGCAATCAGAAATATCGAACCAAACTCCTGCCTTCTTATGTAATACCAAAATCCAAAAATACCTTTTGCGTGTCCCCAATTGATTTGCGGATTTTCCTGCATCCGCAAAAACATAATTGCCTGCGGAAAAAATCCCAAGGCAAATATACATGCATAAATAAAAATATCGCGAATTTTCAATGACCTTGATCGCACCCAAAATAAATACCAGTAAAAAACCGGCCACAAAATTGCCGTAATATAAAAATGCGAAGCCGAAAGGCCAAGCAAGAAAAAAGCCAGAACTTTTCGCTTCGAAATCGCAAAATATATTGCCAGAGCTAACAAAAAAGTTTCAAAGGTAAAAACATCGGCAGCCAGCGAATACTCCCAAAACGTTGACGACACGGCAAAAATAAAAACAACGAATAGTGCAATAAACTTATCTGCTTTTAACTTTAAAAGTGACAAATAAACAACAAGTATGCTCAAAGCACCAAATAACGCAGAAAGGAAGTTAACCCGCCAGGCAACAGTTCCAAACGAAACAAGATTTGTAAACAAGTTCCCAAGCATTATGTACAACGGAAATCCGGGCGGATGACATACTCCCCAAAAATGCACACATAAGGTAAACTCTGCAGCATCAATAGGAATATAAGTCGGTGAAAGGGTTTTTAAGTACAAAGCAAATGGTAAAACAAAAGCCAAAATGCCCAAGGCGAAAGGCAAGGATTTTCTCATCTCAAAAAGTATATCGGTACTGGATACTGGATGCTAGATGCTAGATTACTTACCTAGATAGCTAAGGGGGTTCATATTCCCGTGCCCTGTTCTTATTTCAAAATGTAAGTGGGTCCCTGTTGATCTGCCTGTCGAACCCATCATCCCCAAGACCTCACCTTTGGCAAGCCTTTGCCCGATAGAAACATATATTGCCGACAAATGTCCGTACAATGTGGTGTAACCATTACCATGATCAATCAGAACTTTATTCCCGTAACCGGAACCGTCCCATCCCGCTGCTACAACAGTCCCCGCATCTGATGACCTGACTGGGCCACCAGCCAAATTGGCAATGTCCACTCCGGGGTGGTACCAGGAAAAGTATTGTGTAATCAACCCTGCAGCAGGCCACCCGAATTGCGAACTGCCAAGGTCGGCAATGCCGAAATTATCCTTCTGGCCCTTTGCCAAATACTGTGTGGGTGCAGGCTTTGCTTTTTCCGGCGGAGCACCATCTGGAATAATCAAAGTTGATCCCGTCTTTAGGGCAAAATCATCTCCGATGTCATTAAATGGAAAGTCAATTATCGCCTGGGAATTTGCTTGGTAAGTTTTGGCAACAGAATATATTGTATCTCCGCTTTTAACTTTATAAGCGACACCGGGAACCGGTAAAATTCGCAAAGTTTCTCCGGCCTTTAATTTGCTGCTGGAAGTCAAATTATTTTCCCATAATATGGTATCTTGCGTTATTGCAAAATCGGAAGCAATAGAAGAAATTGTATCTCCATCCTTAACCGTATATTCGATAATTTTATCTCGCGGCTTGTCCGAAATTAAAGTGACTGGAGTAATCTGGGAAGATATAACTCCCAAATCCTGGGGCGTTGATGACTGGGCAACCAGCGGATTTGCAGCCACACCAGGATATGAACCCGAAACAACAGATGTTGATGACAAAACCCCTCCTCCAACCAAAACCACAAGTGCCAAGCCGATTACAGAACCGTGAACAAACATCGATGTATTTGCTCCGCGTCTTACCATCAAAATGTCTACTATAAAATTCTTGTATTTCTCAAAATTTAAACCAGTTTTGTGAAGTCGGTGAGTTAAATAAAAGAAGAAAGCGCGGATAAAATCTATAAATTCTTTATATATCGGATCGTAATCCATCTAGCAAATTACTTGATGTCCTTTGCAAGGCCTTCAAGGAATTCTTTTAGTAAAGCTTTGCTTTCGCAAAGAATTTTTATCATTTTATGTCCTTCGCCAATCCTTCTAAAAATTCTTTATTGGAAGCTGTCTTAGACAACCTGTCTATCAATATCTCTGTTCGCTCATCCGGATTTAGTACCGAAATCATCCTTCTCATTGTTACAATCTTTTTATAATCTTCCTCTGAAAATAACAATTGCTCCTGACGCGTTGAAGACCTTTCAACGTCTATTGATGGGAAAACTCTTCTTTCGGCAAGTCTCCTGTCCAAGTGAAGCTCCATATTTCCTGTTCCCTTAAATTCCTCATAAATAAGGTCGTCCATTCTGGATCCGGTATCAATAAGCGCGGTACCAATGATTGTTAAAGAACCGCCTTCTTCACAGTTTCTTGCAGCCCCGAAAAATCTTTTTGGTGGGTAAAGTGCTGCAGGATCAAAACCTCCGGTTAATGTTCGACCGCTTGGAGGAACCGAAAGGTTATATGCCCTAGCAAGTCGCGTTATCGAATCTAGAAGAATTACAACATCCACACCTTTTTCAACCAGTCGTTTTGCTCGCTCAAGCGCAATTTCTGCAACTCTTGTTTGGTATTCGGCAGGCTCATCAAAGTTGGAAGCAATTACTTCTCCCTTAACGGATCGGGATATATCTGTTACTTCTTCCGGCCTCTCACCAATTAATGCTGCCATCAAATGGATTTTGGGAAAATTTTCGGAAATTCCGCGGGCGATATCTTTCAAAACTGTCGTTTTACCAGCTTTTGGCGGAGAAACAATAAGGCCTCTTTGTCCTTTACCGATTGGAGAAATAATGTCTATTATGCGGGTTGAAAGAGGTGTTTTGGCAGTTTCTAAAACTATTTTCTCATTCGGATAAATTGGAGTAAGCTGGTCAAACCTTACCCTCTTATCCTGTTTCTCAGCGTCAACTCCGTTAACACTTACGACTTTCAAAAGCCCAAAGTATCTCTCACTTTCCTTAGGCGGGCGACCAAGTCCAACAACATCATCGCCAGGTCTCAACATAAATTTGCGGATTTGTGAAGCGCTTATATAGACATCATCATCAGAAGGCCTAAACTTTGGCCTTAAAAAACCATGACCATCTCCGGCAATATCCAAAATACCTTTAACCTCCTGTGTCGGCACATCCCGACCGCCCTGGTACTCGTCACGATCACTATACCGGTCATCATATCGCGAGGTATTGCGCCCTCCGTTGCTATACTCCTCACGACCATTACGGTCATCATCCCTTCTTCCTTCGCCGGAGGATCCGGATCTTAAGTCCACCACAGAGCTAACAACAGGCTGTGTTGAAAGTTCTGCAGAATCAGCTGCATTCTCACTTACATCTGTTTTACTTTTCACTTTTATGGATACTTTTGCGTCTGCCATATTTTTATCTAAAATCTAAAAAATTTATCTTTGGGTCAGTCGTTCCTGTCATACACTTTGCAAAATTGGAAAATACTTTAAGAAGCCAAGGTAGATTCTATCTTAGCACTTTCTATTTGTCAAACACTCACAATGTTTGCAAACACTCGCTTTGCCAAACCAGATGTTCTGACCTTTAAAGGGAACATATTCCTGCCCAAAATATGTCCCCTCTAAAAGGACCGTAAGCCTGCCCAACTTACGGTCCAAAATGTGATACGCTCATTTCTGGGCGTATCTCTCATACTTAAGCTTTTTGCTTAGATCTATTTTTAGATAAACCGTTTGCAACTTCGCCTAAGGATTCTTCTTCACGCTTTCGAGCTATAGTCTTACCTCTTCCAAATTTTGAAAGAAATAACCCTACAGGACCAGCTCCAAACATTGAAGTCAAACCAAGTACAGAAACACCGGTTTCCGGTGTTTTCAAAGGAACACCAACAGTTCCGGTTGTAGCACCGGCAACAGAGACATTTACAGTCTGGTTGTTGTTTTGCTCCTGGTGTTGCTCGTTATTGTTGTCGTTATTGTTGTCGTTATGGTTGTTATTAACTACAACAGGTGTCGGACTTGGTGAAACAACAGGTGTCGGACTTGGTGTAGGACTTACACTTGGACTTGGGCTCGGGCTCGGGCTTGGTGTTGGTGACGGAGTCGGACTTGGAGTCGGTTTAGGACTCGGTGTCGGACTAGGTTTTGGACTTGGGCTCGGACTTGGTGAAGGTTTTGGACCCTCAACAACGTTTGCCTTCCAACTAATTTGGATTATATAGTTGTTGCAACCGTTTTGGTTACCAACTATTAACCCATTACCAACAATTCCATCTGGCATAACAGTATCTTTGTATTCAAAGTTACCGTCTCCATTTGTATCCCAGGTCATTTTTGTTGAACCAGGAACATACTGCATTTGCCCTCCGCCATTTATGTGTAAAGACACATTTTGGCTTGCAGTGTTTGCATTATCCGCAGAAACTGTAGCTGTACTTACACCATCAGTAAAAGTTCCATTTGGCAAAGTTGCCTTTATGTGAACATTCAAAGCGGTAGAAGGTACGTTGGTATTGTGAATTTCTGCGTAGAATTTCACCTGTCCATCATGATCTACAGTTACGCTGTCACCCCAGCTGTGTCCAGGTGAATTATTAATTCCCTGATATCTCAGCATCATATTAGGATTACCAGCCGAAGCAGATTTAAGGTTTAAAAATAAACCTCCAAGTACCATGGTCAAAACGACCAAAGATACCATTCCTGTTCTCCAAATCTTTTCTATTAATTTTATTGGATTATTCATATTGTCTATTGTTTCACCTCCCTTCATGAATTAAATTTTATGCTTCCGCAATTCTGCTTTGATTTTCTTCTTCGCCTTCGTCATTTGTTCTTCTTCTATTTGTAATGTAACCCCATGCTGCCAGCATTGATGCACCGGTTGCAGCTGCTCCAACTCCTGCTACTATCGGCAACCAAGGAGTTCCACCATTTTCCCCAGATCCTGTATTTGGCAATATAGGGCCGGATTTTGGCGAGGTTGCAGTAGCTGTTGCTGTATTTGTTGCAGTTGCAGTAGCAGTTTCCGTAGGCGTACTTGATACAGTAGGTGTAGCAGATCTTACTCTCCTTGGAGTTGTAGCTGTTGCAGTCGGTGTATTTGTCGCTGTCTCGGTCGGTGTGCTGGTTGGGGTCTCAGTAGGCGTAGCCGTTTCGGTCGGTGTTGATGTCGCTGTTTCTGTCGGTGTATTGGTTGGTGTTTCGGTACTCGTTGGCGTAAAAGTCGGCGTTGATGTTTCGGTAGCTGTTGGTGTTGCAGTGTTAGTCGGTGTTTCCGTTGGTGTGCTGGTTGCAGTCGGTGTATCTGTCGGCACTTCGGTCGGTGTGTGTGGAACAGTTGTTGGTGTGTCAGCCTCAAACTCCGTCGGAGTTGCGGTTGGGGTAAATGTTCTGGTCGCAGTTGCGGTTGCGGTCTTCGTTGGTGTCCTGGTTGGAGTACTTGTTTTCGTCTCGGTAGCTGTTGCAGTAAATGTTGCGGTAGCAGTCTTGGTCGGTGTTTTTGTTGGAGTATTAGTTGGTGTTTCTGTTACACAAGGCACCGGCGTAGATGTCTCGGTAGCTGTTGCAGTAAATGTTGCGGTAGCAGTCTTGGTCGGTGTTTTTGTCGGCGTCTTGGTCGGGGTCTTCGTTGGCGTTTTAGTAGGTGTTTTAGTCGGAGTAGATGTTTCCGTAGCTGTGCTGGTTGCAGTCGGTGTATCTGTCGGCACTTCGGTCGGTGTGTGTGGAACAGTTGTTGGTGTGTCAGCCTCAAAAGTCGCGGTAGAGGTCGGTACTTCGGTACTTGTCGGCGTTGGGGATGGTGTCTCAGTTGGAGTCGAAGATGGCACAAACGGTGTAAACGACGGGTTTACAGTCGGGGTTGGCGAGTCCTCAGGCACAGGTGTTGCGGTATGAGGTACAGTTGTTGGCGTGTCAGCCTCAAAAGTAGGTGTTGGGCTTGGCGTTTCGGTCGGCACTTCAGTACTGGTTGGTATCGGAGACGGTGTCTCAGTTGGTGTTGGTGTCGATGATGGCACAAAAGGTGTAAAAGATGCATCTATTGTCGGTGTAGGTGAATCAGCAGGTACGGGTGTTGCCGTGTGTGGTTCTGGTGTTGGTGTAGGAGCGTCATACGCAGCATCAGTTGCCATCGATCCGCTTGCATGATTAATGGTTACAAACAAATTTGACGGAACCTCATCAGGTTGTAAAGTTCGAACACCTTCAGAAACACCGTTCCCTCTTCCTGCATCACTAATTTCAAATTCGGCCATCCCCGTCTCTCCGGGATATGCCAAATCATTTGCACTGTCCAGTATAGGAGAAGCTTTACCATTTTTTATTAATGTTACTTTTTGGGAAAAATCCTTTATTTCTTGAGGCGTTTTTAAGACTATTCCATCTTTTGCGGCTGCTTTGGCCAAAGCTGATGTCCAGGAACCGCCTTCTTCAACAGTCAATGGAAGAGCCTTACTGGCCATACCTATTTCAGCATCCCTATTTTCTGCAGCCTGTACAGCTATAAATCCGGCTCCGGAAAACCTGTCTTGTGAAAGCCTTGCAACCTGCTCATCCGTAAGAGTCCTGACAGTTGCGCTTGTTGACGCAACCCCACACGTAACATAAGAATTTTCAGTCCCACTAGATCCGGCTGAGCCAACAAAACCCAAACCAGTAATACTTGCTCCAAATACCGTAAGTCCACCTAAAAGTGTTGCCGGTCTTGAAAGCCTTTGTAGCCTTCTGCCGGAAGGTTGCCCCTGGGAATCATCAACTTCAACTGCTGCTTGGTCTATTCTTGCCTTTCTCCATAAAGGTAACCTTGACGCAACATTGTCAGTCTGAGAAAGAATTCGGGATATTAAATTTGTATGAGAATCCCCGCCAGCTGCCATCTCCACTTGTGGCAGAGGCATTTGAGGATAACGTGATGTGCTTTCTATCGTATTAGCCATGTAATTTATCGGCAGTCTGTATCACTACAGGCTTCTAATAAGGTGCGAACTATAACACAAATTTTGTCCATTGTCAACTATTATGGGTTATTACTAAAGTAACCGATACGACAAATGGTAATAATCGCACAATTGGGCAGTAAATCTTGGGGCAGACTATAGATCTAATTACTACTTAAATGTAGCAGCCAAAACGTTCTATAGGTCGGGCAGACTATACAACTTTATTTTTTCTTTGTCAAATCAGCCCAATACCCCGTCAATTTAAGTTGCCAAAAAACAGCAAAAATAAATAAATACTTAATATAATTCAGAATATATTTGGAAAAAAATTATCAAAAAAAATGGATATCAAAACCTCTAGAGTACCTATACAAAAAAACAACTATATTAACAGACTCTATAACCATCTTTAGCGCTTAACCAAGTAAAACAATTTAGAGAACAATATTTACCCAAATAAAAGCTCTTTTTTACTCTAATTTTGGAAATTCGAGGCTATTTTTTGCAAAAAAAAACTACCCCTTGACAAGGGTTAAGTAGATGATCTAATCTAAAAAAGGAAAGCAACTTAGCTGCCCTAAGTCGCTTCCCTTACACCTCAAAAGAGCATTGCTATTCGAGTTTCAGTCTGCGGTAGTGATGCTCTTTTCTTGACCTAATTTTCAGTAAACATATTTCAACTTTCGCTAAATTATGTTTCCTTTATCCAAATCTTTCCTTGTAAGAAAAAACGTGGACCTTTGTTAAAAAATCCTCTTTTACTTAAGATTCATTAACTTTTGCACCTTTTAAAAAAGATGCAAGTTTCAGCCTGCTTAGAGAATTTAACACCCTCTATAATTATTGTCAAGTGATCATTACATCCGATAGTAAAAAGGTAAGCATAAAAAGGGAAGCCTGTAGTTATTATCACCGACATTTATTCACCTTTTAGCCTATTGTTACAACATAAACATAAAAATAAAACTTTAAGAAATTAACTAAATAAAGCATTAGCCGTAAATTGCTTTTTCCAGGGAATTCAGTAAACAAACGAAGCTAAATGATGCGTAAAGTTATATTTACGTCGAGGAAAATCGCTTTCATTAAATAGCCAACACACACTTTCTAAAGCAAAAACTTATTTCCCTTAAACTCATGTAAACTTCTCAGTTTGAGCTTATGAATGTTTATAGATAAGTAGAAGAAAAATCGTTTTCTAGATAATAAAGCACCTCATACGGCAACCCTTTGTACTGCTGCTTCCCCCGTGTATTGTTCTTCATCACCACGCCTGAGGCGGCTATCAACCCTTCTTCTCAAATCAATAATGTCGCGAAATTCCAGATACATGACGAAACAGGCAGCCAACCGTGCCTTATGCGTCTCAATAGTCCTTTTAAGATTGTAAGCCATGAGCTCTCTCTCCAAATCTTCACTGTTAATCTCCCGCCTTTTCATCTCTGCCCTTATAAAATCCTCCAACCCATCCCAGCATCCAAAACCATTCCAGTTTCCAGGCTGCTTTATTACGCTTATAGCCTTCTTTTGACTCAAACCTAGCGCATTTAGCCTGTCAATTACCCATATCGCCGCATCAAACTTTTTTGGGTCCAAATCTTCATACGCAGGGCTATCTACTAAATCTTTTACTAATAGATCGTGGCTTTGTGTGCCCCTCTCGTCCATAGATGTCCTGTGAGCCTGCGCCTCAAAAAGCTCAGGCACGGCTTCACCCCTAAAAACGTTATATTGCAACGCATGTAGTTTCTCATGACCATAAGTTTGTAAGGGCCAGGGAAGCACTCCTGCCACACAGAGAGTACTGACTACAGCACTGACCCTGGGGAGCGGAGCGTAAATATCTATCCTTGGTGCTTCCAAAAAATACCTTCCTCTAACCTCAGGCATTCCGTAAATATCAGAAGCATTCCAAGTTACAGGGACAAGATTATTAATGGATCCTACAGGATTACCATTTACACTGGTTAAATATACTTCTCCTAAAGCTTCTACCTCATCAAGTGTATCAAGAGCCCTACTTTCAGACCGAACCGCATCTAGAATCCTGGATTTTAAATCATCCACAAGCCCCTCTCGCTCTGCGCTTCTTATACACGTACGTATCTCGGCAGTAGACAAGACATTCATGTGGCTAAAACTTAATTCTTGGAGCTTTAAGGCTTCTAGTTCTCTATCGTAAACCTCTCCGGGTAACGAGGTGCAAAAAAGATCATCATTAACAAGTGGCCTCATGCGTGGCTCATAATGAACCCGTTCCTGCCTATATTGTTGGGCAAATTCCAGTCTTTCCGAAAGCGAAGCCATTGGGGAATTTTACAAAGCTGTTCTTGCCCAGTCAACCCTTCATCACTTTCGCAAATATCATCTTGCCTGCATTTGTCTGTATTACTTTCTTAACCAAAACGTCAACCGACATCCCTTTGGACGAATAACCATCTTCAACTACAACCATCGTACCGTCCCCTAAGTAGCCCACACCTTGCTGGTCCTCCTTGCCTCTCGCGCTGATAAGTACTCTTAGGCGTTCGTTCGGTAAAACTGACGTTTTAAGGGCATTAGCAAGCTCGTTAATATTCAACACTTCAATACCCCGCACCTTGCTCACTTTATTTAAATTAAAGTCAACGGTCATGAGCTTGGCATTGTATTTTTTGGCCATTTCTATAAGTTTGGTATCTACAGCAGCCACTCCCGGTTCATTTTTTAAAACTTCTACCTTGACAGTTTTTAGCTTCTGGATTGCCCTCAAAACATCCAAGCCTCTTCTGCCCTTTGTTCTTTTCATATCATCTACATTGTCAGCCAATCGCTGTAACTCCAAAAGAACTGAAGGTATCACAAGCAGCTTACCGACCAAAAAACCGCTTCTAATAATTTCAAGTAACCTTCCATCTATCAGTACCGACGTATCAACTACAATTAAATTGTCCTGTTTGGGCACCTTAGTCCTTCTTCTAAACTTGATCCTGGAAACATTTCTTGGATCCGGAATCCTGTCTGCAATCTGGCGCGCAAGTACCGAAAGTCCCGCTTTGCCCGCAAGCTCCAGAATATCCGGAAGCATAAACCCAAATGTCGCAAAGGTTAAAAAAGCAATCAAAAGAAAATATTCACCTGTAACGGCAAATATCTGCGGGGGTGTTGCTGATCTTGCCATAAAAACCCCCACAAATCCAAAAACAATAGCAATCGACGGACGGAATAAAAACTTAAACTTCATATAAACCCCCCTCTATTTATTAATTGCATAACGTATTGCCTCATCTAACGTTTTATATTTTTCTGCCGATACAAAATTTGTAAATCCCATGCGCTTTGCCTCACTCATCCTCGTTTTCGCATTTCCAACAGGCCTGAGCTCTCCTAGTAAACCTACCTCAGCAAAGGCACAAATGCCAGCCTTAACTGGAGTATCATAAACAGCAGAGGCAATAGCCAGAGCAACGCCAAGGTCAGAAGCCGGCTCACTTATCTTCAAGCCTCCGGCAACACTCACATATACGTCTAAATTTCCAAGAGCAACTTTAGCAACTTTGGAAAGAGAAGCCATTACAACCTGGACCCTGGAAAAATCCAATCCAGTCACACGTCTTGTTGGAACAGGAAAAATTGTCGGTGTTACCAGTGACTGAATTTCCGCAAGAATCGGCCTACCGCCGGCAATCGTAGAAACAACCACGCTTCCCGCCCTCGAACCAATTCGATGCGAAAGAAAGACTCCGGATGGATTATCAACCTGTACCATTCCTGAGTCTTGCATCTCAAAAACACCAACCTCAAACGTAGAACCAAACCTGTTTTTATTTGACCTCAAAAGCCTAAAAGTATACATATCGTCGCCTTCAAGTGACAAAACCGTATCCACCAAATGTTCCAAAACCTTCGGCCCCGCCAAAACCCCTTCTTTGGTAACATGACCTACTATAAAAATAGGTGTATGCGAAGTCTTTGCGAAATGCTGCAATAATTGTGAACATTCCCTAAGCTGGCCGACGCTTCCCGCAGAACCTGAAAGCCTGTTCGTTGTTAAAGTTTGAATTGAATCTATAATCAGAAGCTTCGGATTAACCTTCTGGGCAACCGCAATCACAGTTTCCACATCAGTCTCCGGTAGGATAAATAAATTATCCGGAATTCTGGAAATCCTGTCCGCCCTAATCTTTACCTGCTGAGGCGATTCCTCCCCGGAAACATAAAGAACAGCTTGAGGGGTGGCAGTCCTGGAAAGGCTTCCATCAGCGCGCAGTTCGACATTTTCTTCTTGTTTGCCATTTGATTTCTGTTTCGAACGAGCACTGGTGGAAAGGAAAGAACTGACAGGACCCCGAACCGCCCCCGCTATCTTCATTGCCGCCTGCAGCAAAAGCGTGCTTTTGCCAATCCCCGGATCACCGGATATCAAAACTATTGAACCGGGAACAATTCCTCCACCCAAAACCCTGTCAAACTCCGAAAATCCTGTCGAAATCCTGCCAAAAGTAAAGCCCTTAACACCCGATAATTTATAAACCTTCTCATCAAGATTTATGTTTAATAACTCCTGCTTAGTGCTTTCTGTTGAAATTATGGTCTCGACAAGGCTATTCCACTCACCACATTCCGGGCACTTCCCCATGAAAGATGGTGACCGGTAATTACATTGTTGACAAATAAACTCTGATTTATTTCTCATAACTGTTTACCCTGAGAGAACTCGAAAGGCTGACAAACAAATTGAGACCATTGCTTCATCCGAAGATATTATAAACTTCCATTGGGAAAAAAGGCATCGAATTGAATTTAGGAGCTATCTGTAGAGTATTGGTTTTGCCTTGGCAACAGGAATCAAAGAAATCCTTCGCGATTTAACATCCACAGAATCCACGCTGCAGGAAACTTCACTGCCGACTTCCAAATTCAACTCCGGAGGAATTTTCGAAATATGGATAAGCCCCTCAAGCCCGCCTTCAAGTGCAACCACTGCTCCGTAAGGCGTCATTCTAACAACGCTGCCTTTTACATTTTCATCTTTTGATAATTTGCTCGTTTCTTCTTCGAATGGGTCCTTAAGTAGTTGTTTAATACTCAAATTAAGCCTGCCTGTAGTTTCGTCTTTGGCAATAACTACAACCTCAACATCATCTCCAACATTAAATTCGCGGGAAGGATCATCAATTTTATCCCAGGAAAGCTCAGAGATGTGCACCAAACCTTCCAACTTTACTGTTTTTTCTTCCTTGCCCAACTTTTCTTCAATTCTTAAATCTTCCGATGTTACCTCTACGAATACGCCAAATGGCAAAACTGCAGTAATCACACCGGAAAGTTTCTCGCCAATTTTGACCTTCGAAAGAAGTGCCAAAATTCTTGTTAAATCTTTCTTGTCAGGTGTTTTTTGGGATAAAATCAACCTGTTTCCTACTTTGTCTACCTCAATAACCCTAGCTCGTAAATTTTTACCGATTAGATCCGACAATTTGGATGGCGTAGTGCCAAGCTGCGAAGCGGGTAAAAACCCGCGGATTCCCAGATAATCGCAAATGACTCCCCCACGGTTTACCTCAAGCGCGGTAACATCTATGTCCTCTTCGTTGTCTTTTTTCTCCTCCAACTCCGTCCATCTTTTTTCTCCAGATAATTTTCTAAGCGATAATACAACCTGCCCCGCATCATTTTCCGGAAAAATAACAGTTGCATCAACTTTGTCCCCAACAGAAATTCCCGCCACCAAATCGGAAACGGCGTGAAGCTCCCTTCCGGTTACAATTCCTTCCGATTTTGCCCCGACATCAATTAATATTTCCGTCGAGGATATTGCAACTACTGTTCCGGTTACTTCTTGGTTGCGCCTTAGGGCCCTTACCTTATTCTGGGATGCTGCAAAAAGATCAGCAAAAGATTGGCTGCCTTTTGAAAGAGGTTTAGTTGTATTTTGTGTTGATTTTACCAAACATAATCACTTCCTTAAATTAAATTTCCGATATATAAATTCTAAAATCCATATTAAAAAATCTAGAATCTAACACCTGATGTTCTGCATTGTAACAGATTTTTTTCTATTTTAAAAGTAAAACTAAAATGACAAAAACATAGCAAATTAAACCTAAAAAAAATTAAGATATTGACATTTTTTTCTAAATGTTTCAAAGTAATAATTACACCAATTTCCCCGAACCTAAATAGGTTCGGCTTTTATGAATGAGCAAATTAGAAAACCGAAGGTACCATATTATAGTTGACGCGTATAATTGCGATCCGCAAATATTAGACGATAGACAAAACCTCGAAACTGTACTTCGCGACATAGTAGATTTGTGCCAAATGAAAATTCTCTACGGACCGGTTATTCTGGAAGGTGTCCCAGAAAATCCCGGTATTACAGGATTTGCGATTTTAGACTTCTCCCATATTTCCATCCACACCTTCACTGCCGAAAAAGAAATCTGCATCGATGTCTTCTCCTGTAAAAAATACGACTACGACGAAGTTAAAAAATACGTTATGGATAAATTCAACCTAGACGAAAAATACGTCAAATACATCGAAGTCAAATACCCGGAAAAAAATTAACTATACGCTTTGCAAAACTTTTAATGCCTCTTGTGCTTCAGTTAGTTTAGACTGATATTCTTCGCTAATCTTTCTTTCTGCAAAAAGCTTAGCACCTCTTGCAGCACCTTCCCATCTCTGCTTCGACCCTGAAACTTTCTTGTCAGCCTCTTCTAATGTACTTACGGTATAAGGTAACCCTTTCTCTTTAACAGCATCCTCTGTTGCTTGCAAATCACCATGTTGATCAACAACCTCTGTCGCAAACATTGGATGAATAGCAACTGGTCCAAGATTCGAATCAACCCCGTACCTTGTTGAACTGTTCGGAATATTAGCAAAAATTGCAAGCGTCCTCTGACCGTCTGGAGTTCTTCCTATATCAGCAAAAAATCCCCCAAGATCTGCGTTTTTCGCGTTTATCGCAAAAATCATGTCAGAATAAACCGCTCTTGTTTGCTCCTGAACTTGCTCGGCACTAAAAGGTTTATCCGAATCGGTTCTTGGAACACCAGTTCGAGCTACTTCTGCGCCTATACCACCAGGACCTTCCATAATTCATTGTATGCATAACCTAAACTACAATGTCAAACCACTAAAAAACTCAACCATGAAGTTGAGTTGCCTAGAGTGACGATGACCATTAAATTTTGTGAAGCAAAATCGCAAGTCATATTCCATCGAGCTTAGGCGCGCAGCGAAGCGAGCACCGCAGCGAGATTTACGGTACAAAAAAACTCACCTAAAGTGAGTTTGTTTGTACTGGCATCGAGCATTAGAACAAAGTTCGCAGCTCGATTTCCATTAAAAAACCTCACCGCATGGTGAGGTAAATTATACTGGCATCGAGCTATTTTCGCGTCCAGTTGCCCAGAGACTATCGTCACCGCTAACCCGTTTCACTATCCAGTTCGGAATGGGATGGAGTGGTTCCAGGTCGCTCGAGACACCAGTTTGCAAATGATACAAAAAAATTTAGAAAATTTCAACTCCAAAGACCAAAAATCACTTATCCAGTTTCCCTCTGCTCTCTCGGGTGTGACTCCCAGGCCCTCTTTGTTTACCAGACTTGGAAGGATTAAATACTGCTCTTGCTTTACTTATTGTTTTAAGAAGTCCTTGATGATGTAAAGCCTCCCCTAATTTCTTATGCGCATCAACCCTGACTTTTTCTGCAACTTCAATCACTGTCACAGGACTAGACGCTGTTTGATCAGCATTAAGTTTATCAGCTATTTCCTGGTCATGATTTTGCGCCATCCAGTTAACCACAGTATCCCGAATAGCTTCGTCCCTTGGACTCATGGGTTTATCTTCCAGATGACCAAAGTCTTGGGCAATTGTATTGATTGCCAATTGCAATGTATCTGCTCCAAACCGGTCTTTTATTTTGCCACTCAATTCTTCTAAAGATTCCGTAGTGTCGAATATTGCATTGAGGTCATGCCTCTCCAGAGAATCATGAAACCTTGGGTTTCTTAGAACAACCATCGCAATAAAATCGGCAGCATCAGCCTCTGTCCTTTGTTCCGGAGTTAAATCGCTGTCGGTTCTTAATATTCCAATACCTATTCGAGTTTCGTTTTCTAACATTTTGTCCCCCACTTATTCATATAATCACATATCTTCCTTAGATTGAATATCTAAATATAGAATACTTAAGGCTGAGCACTTTTATGCGAAGCCAAAAAAATAATCCCTTTTCGGGATTGCCAGACCAAAGTTAATCTTACTTAAGATTTTATCCTTTTCTAATTCTCGGTCTAGGCCCGGCATTTCTACCTGCAAGATCCCGATCTCTAACTTTAACCTGATCATATAAATCTGCCATTGTTAAACTTCCAGATAACCTTGTCTTGGCATCTGAGTTCTCTCTCGCTGGCAAAACGGGCTCACCGGACCCACCAGCAATTGGTGCTATTCTTAACTGAGGCTCAACAATATCCACACCTCCATTAGGCTTTACTATAATATCAATCGGTTGACATGTTTCTAATCTAGTCATCTTGTTATTCTAGGTATAAAAACTCCGGGATTATCTGCCTGTCTTGCTGCTTTTTCCATTTTTGCTTGTGTTTGCAACCTTCTTCGCATCGAACGGCTTCCAGGGCCTCTGTCCGGAATTGTCCCCAATTCCCTCGCGCGCCTTGCAATCCCCTCGCTAACACCAGCCGCAGTCCAGTGTGCATATTGTGCCTCTACTTTAGGATCTAAATTTGGTTGTCCGTCTGGTCTTGTCATTATTTGCTTCCAACTAAAAAAACACTCTTGGCAGACAAGAAGTGTTCTTTTAAGTTACGTTATTTTTACACCCACAAATAATAATGTGTCAAGAGAACAAAACAGGTAAAGTAAGAGTCTAACGTTAATAAAACCAAGTGGAAAATAGCATTTGATCTTAGAGAACGAAGCACTATTGAAACTTTTGATTTCAATAGTAGCGAAGTTCTCGCAGATCATTTGCGAATGTTAATGAGCAAATGATCTATTAGTACACCTTAGCTGAAAAATTAGTTAAATAATCGGTAGTAAGATATTGCTATCCGTCTACCAACTATCGAACCAACTTAACCCTACATATAATGTAGACAACCATTACTGGCTTTACACTTGGTGCCTATCAACCTGGTAGTCTTCCAGGGATCTAAGATACTTAGTCTTGAGGCCTGTTTGGCGCTTAGATGCTTTCAGCGCTTCTCAGTTACAAACGTAGCTACCCAGCACTGCCACTGATGTGACAACTGGCACACTAGAGGTTTGCTCATTTCGGTCCTCTCGTACTAGAAATGACCCCTCTCAAGTATCAACGCTTACACCGGATAGAGGCCGAACTGTCTCACGACGTTCTGAACCCAGCTCGCGTACCGTTTTAATGGGCGAACAGCCCAACCCTTCCCGACTACTTCATCAGGAGGATACGATGAGCCGACATCGAGGTGCCAAACCTTCCCGTCGATATGGACTCTTGGGGAAGATAAGCCTGTTATCCCCGGGGTAGCTTTTATCCGTTAAGCTCACACGCTCCCATCAGCAATGTGAGGATCACTATGACCTGCTTTCGCACCTGCTTGTGATGTACCACTCGCAGTCAAGCCGACTTATGCCATTGCACTCTAAAAGTCCGTTTCTGTAGGACTTGAGTCGACCTTTGTACGCCTCCGTTACTCTTTTGGAGGCGACCGCCCCAGTCAAACTGCCCACCAGACACTGTTCCGCATCCCGTTTTTTATTAGGACATACGGTAATTTAAAATCATCAGAAAGAGTGGTATTACACTGTCGGCCGAGGCCTCCCACCTATACTATACAATTCCAAAAACTTTAAAAATGCCAAGCTGCAGTAAAGCTCCACGGGGTCTTTTTGTCCTGGTGTAAGTTGGCCGCATCTTCACGGCCATTGCAATTTCGCCGAGTCTTTCCTCAAGACAGTCGCCAGATCGTTCAACCTTTCGTGCGGGTCGGAACTTACCCGACAAGGAATTTCGCTCAAATATGTTATTCCTAGACCTTGCTATCTAGATTCTCTGCGTCGCCGCAAAGTTCGGACTATATCTTCCCAGCTGTTTTCTAAAAACGGCTGGGTCCGACGTGTAGTCTCTGAGGATTCTTAAGTTGTCGAATTCTTTCTAGGCCTTCCAAAGTTAAATGCTGACGATTATAAATCATCTCAATTGCTCTACAGAAAGCTTCAAAATCTCTCTTTTTATAAGTTAATAGTTCATTTGTTTTGAAAAAAGGTATTATCTTTTCGTTCAGATCCTTAAAATTCCGGACACAATATCTGTAGATATTTTCTTTATGGTTATCGTATCTGCGATTTACATAAATTGCCCCGCATCCAAAAAAATCCTTGATAATTTTTAAACTATCTAAACTTTTCTGGCCTTGGGTCACAACAAATTCAGGCATGGCCTGATACCCACATTTACTCGTCTTGTTTTTAAAAATTGAAACAGAAAAGCAACCTTCTCCATCAACAAACCCAACTACCCAACCTGATAACTTAAGCCTTTCCTGCTGATTGTCTGCACTGGGTGCATTTTTACTTGCCATATCTATGTACAGATATATCCATAGTAGCACCAGATACTCAGATTTTCCAGCATATGGTCGGATTTCAAAAACACTCCACTTCTAGGGCGAAAATTCACCTTAGAACAGTTATAGTTACTGCTGCCGTTTACCCGGGCTTACATCCGAAGCTCACCCCGATAAATCGGGGATCACCTCAAACGGTTAACCTACGAGCACTGGGCAGGTGTCAGCCCCTATACTTCATCTTTCGATTTCGCAGAGACCTGTGTTTTTGATAAACAGTCGCCTGGCGTCATTAACTGCGCCCCCGATTGAATCGGGGGAGGACATCTACCAAAGGTACGTCCAGTTGTATTGCCGAGTTCCTTAAGGAAAGTTTTCTCGCTCGCCTTGGTATACTCTACCAGTCCACCTGTGTCGGTTTAGGTACGGTTTATAATAAATCTCCTAACGAGATAATTTCTTGGAAGATGAAATAGTTTCAATTGCCAGCTTGCGCCGACTATCTATAAAAGCTCGAATAAACGTAAAAAGAGATTTACTACTTTTTACTTCCTAACTTTTTAGAGGCCGTATCATTTCGACCTAGAAATACTCCTTCTCCGTCTTCCCTTTAGTGATAACGATTTACTACAAGTTGCAGAATATTAACTGCATATCCATCGACTACGCCTTCTGGCCTCGCCTTAGGACCGACTAACCCTGAGTCGACGAACGTTGCTCAGGAAACCTTGGACATTCGGCGCCCCGAATTCTCATCGGGGTTTCGCTACTCATACCGGCATTCTCACTTCACATCGCTCCACTCACGCTTCCGCGCAAACTTCACTGCAATGCAAACGCTCCCCTACCACTCGTGCCTTGCGGCACAAATTCCAAGCTTCGGTGGTATCTTTAGCCCCGTTGAATTATCGGCGCATCTATGCCAAATCGACAAGTGAGCTGTTACGCTTTCTTTAAAAGATGGCTGCCTCTGAGCCAACTTCCTTGCTGTCTAAGCACAAATACTACCTTTTACACTTAAGATACACTTTGGGACCTTAACTATGGATCTGGGATGTTTCCCTTTCGCCCAGGCCCGCTTATCCGGGTCGGACTGACTCCATGCATATTCACTCTAGTATTCGAAGTTTGGTTGAATGCTACAGATTGCTCCGCAACGATCCATCCAGTGCTCTACCCCTAGAGGTTAAATGCACGGGCTATACCTAAATATATTTCGGGGAGAACCAGCTATCTCCGTGTTCGATAGGTATATCACCCCTAACCACAACTCATCCAAGCCACTTGCAACTGACACTGGTTCGGACCTCCATCCCGCGTTAGCGGGACTTCATCCTGGTCATGGTTAGCTCACACGGTTTCGGGTCTTTACCATTCTGTTATAAATCGCGCACTTCACGCTCGCTTTCACTATGCCTGCCCCCGCTCAGCGGGGTTAGACAACAGAATGGGAAAACTCACCGGTTCATTCTTCAATAGGCACGCTATCACCCAAGCGAAGCTTTCAGCTTCGCAGTTTGTTAGTTATTAGTTTGTTAGAGCTTAGTTTTTTACTAAACTCTAACACCTAACCTCTAAGTTACTGCGAGGCTCAATGCCTCGCTCGAGCTCTAACTGCTTGTTAGCGTTTAATTTCAGGTACTTTTCATTCCCCTTCCGGGGTACTCTTTCACCTTTCCCTCACGGTACTAGTTCACTATCGGTCGCAACATATATTTAGCCTTAGCACATGGTCGTGCCAGATTCCTACAGGATTTCTCGTGTCCCGTAGTACTTGGGATACTCATAGAGCTATTTGAAATTTCGCATACGAGTCTTTCACTCTCTATGGTTTGCCATTCCAGACAATTCTGCTACTTCAAATAAGATCTCATATTTGAGTCCCGCAACCCCTAAACGAAGCTTTCAGCTTCTCAGAATTTTAGATTATGGATTCTAGATTTTAGTTTAATTCTAATATCTATCATCTAAAACCTATCATCTGCGAGGCTCAATGCCTCGCTCAGGTTTGGGCTTTTCCCCTTTCGCTCGCCACTACTTGGGGAATCATTAATTATTTTATTTTCCTCACCCTACTTAGATGTTTCAGTTCGGGTGGTGCCCTTCTCAAAGCTTATGTATTCGCCAAGAGATATCCTGCAATGCAGGATGGGTTTCCCCATTCGGAAATTACCGGGTCAAAGCTTGACGGCAGCTAACCGGTACTTATCGCAGCCCTCCACGTCCTTCTTAGGTATGTTGCACCTAGGCATCCATTAAACGCATAAAATTGCTCTTACATTCCACTCAGTTTAAAAAGCATTAGCTTAATAAACCTGTGTTTCTTTACACATCACGTTCTTCGTATGAACGTGACAATACTTGTTTTATTCGCTTGTTAAGGTGCAAATTTAGCAAATTAGTAAATTAGCTACTAGAGCTTAGATCCAACTACCAACCTCTGATAGCTAACAAACTAATCAACTACTGTGGACCCGAGCGGACTCGAACCGCTTACCTCCCCAGTGCAAGTGGGGTGTTCTACCAGGTGAACTACGGGCCCGCGTCGAAACAACTCTTAAGAGTTTTCGTCGAGTCAAGCCCGACTTCAAACTTAATCGTATTTCTCCTTTTTCAAAATGCGTTGCATTTTGAGATTAAAGAATATAGCGCTCGATTCCGATCTAACTTTTAATGTTAATTGTGGGTAATAATTAGAGCGTCAAAAACGCCTAAAAATCTTTTTAAATTGAATATTTTTCAACATTAAACTTGTATTCCCCACAAAATCCTCAACCATTAAGGTCATAGGAAAAATCACTGCAGGAAAGTATATCAACAGCACCACAACCTGTCAACAACTCGAACACCCGACACTCAAACCCATAGATTATTCGCTTGCATGAATCGCCCGCGGGATATAATCAAAAATGTCAGAAGCCGCCAAACCTTCACCAAAATGTTGCGCCGCCATCTCTCCTGCCCTACCGCTAATATATGCACCTACATGCGCCGCTTCAAATAGACCGACTCCCCGTGCCAAAAGTGTCGCCACAATTCCAGTTAAAACATCACCAAAACCGCCCTTGGTCATATAAGGTGTTCCAGTGCTGTTGGTAATCGTGTTCGTGCCATCAGTCACAATATCAACATTGCCCTTCAAAAGCACCGTCGCACCGTATTTTTTGGAAGCCTCTTTGGCATTAAAAAGCCGCAGGTCAAAATTTTCATCTATTTTTTGAAGCCTCAAAAGTATTGCCAATTCTCCGATATGAGGCGTCAAAACTAGATGTTTGTGTTCTGTGACTTTTGGGTTTTGGGAAATCGCAAAAAGTGCATCGGCATCCAAAACCATCGGCAAATTTATTTTGGAAATTAACTTGTTTATCGCAACAATAGTCATCCTGTGCCTCCCCATCCCCGGCCCTATAACTACAGCATTAATTTTGCGTACTAAAAGAAGGTCAAGGATATCAGCGATATGCTTGCCAGTTAAAAAATCCCCTTTTAGAGGATATGTAATAAGATCACAAAAAGTGTGCGCGGCAACATCGGCAGCGCGCTCCGGCGCGGCAACCGTTACCAAATCCGCACCGCTCCTTACTGCGCCAATTGCCGACAAAGTAGCCGAACCGCTGTAAAGCTTGGAACCGCCAACAACCAAAACACTGCCAAAGTTCCCTTTGTGGGCAGTCGTCGGCCTGGCAGAATAAATTTTAGATAAATCCATTTAAGCAGTGTCCGAGCAAAAATTACTAATCGACCTAATATCAGCAGGTCAACTTGAAACTTCGTTTCAATGTTGCTCCTCTGATATATCAGGATCTGCAAAACAGATGGCTGATATTGCTCTAATTGATCTAAATAATTTTAGAAATTCTTAAATTTATTAATTTTTTAGAAATTAGAAATCAGAAATTAGAAATTCTTAGTGCTTTCAGCACTGAGTTAATATATATCAGAAAACACGCAACCTATCAACAGAAACTAACTCCTTGACACAAAACCCAAAAAAGTTTTTTATTATTGTAAACCTGTGATCACATGCATTTAGATCGTGATATTGGACAACCTGGTTCGGATGAATACCTCACCGATAGTGACATCGGTCTCAAACCTTCACAATCACTAGGGAGTCGATTGGTACAAGTCGATAGTACAACTCTTGGGTCAGCACTAAATAGAACAAACCAACCTCTAACGCGAGAATCATTAGTCGAACGGCACGATCTGGACCCTAAGGATCCAGAAACTGCTGCACTTCTCGACAGAATCCTAGACTTAAGAGATGTTGCAAAAATTAAAAGTTTTCTCCATGCCATTGCCGATCGGAATATTGCTGCCTTTAAAAAAGCAAGACAAAGCGGAAACGGAACAAGTCCACAACAAGAGCTACAAAATCCCTAAACTCAATAAAATCAACGAGGGGAAAATAAATCTAGGAGTGGTTGCCGACTTGGATCACCTGTTCAATTAATCGATTACTGTAACCGTATTCGTTATCATACCAGGCAAAGACTTTAACCATGTCACCATCGACAACTTGAGTCAGTGATAAATCTACAATCGACGATTCCGACCTGCCAATAATGTCTGTCGACACTAATTGCTCTGTAGAAACTGCCAAAATTTCCGGCATTTTTTTAGATGCCTCCGAAAGCGCCGCATTTACTTCTTCAACAGTCGTTGGCTTTGCAAGCAAAAATGTAAAATCACTAATCGATCCAACCGCAACCGGAACCCGCAAACCTATCCCATCAAATTTACCTTTTAACTCCGGAATCGCTTCTGTTGTGGCAATGGCAGCACCCGTTGTTGTTGGAATAATGTTAATGTAGGCCGCCCTGGCTCTTCTCAGATCGGTAGACTTACCACCCGGCGGTGGCCCATCAACCAAATTTTGTTCGGCTGTGACAGCGTGAATTGTCGTCATCATCGCTTTTTTGATTCCAAAAACTTCGTTCATCACTTTGGCAACCGGCGCAACGCAATTGGTTGTACACGAAGCATTATTCAAAACTGCCTCACCAGCATATTTTTCCTCATTTACTCCCAATAAAAATGTTGGCGTTTCTTTCCCGGGTGCAGATATTACGACCTTTTTTGCACCGGCCGTGATATGCTTTGAGGCATCTTCTTTTTTGGTAAACCTGCCTGTGGATTCAATAACTACATCGATTTCCAAATCTTTCCAAGGCAGTGCCGAGGGTTCTTTTGTTGCGTAAGTGGTAATTTCGACCCCGTCCACAGAAATTTTGCCAACCGCTTCGCCGTCCTTAGCTGTTTTGATATCTTCAATTAATTTTTTGGCGGCAACATTACGGTTCCAGGTTCCATAAACCGAATCGTATTTTAAAAGGTGCGCAAGCACTGTGGCATCCGTCAAATCATTTACGGCAACCACTATCATTTCATCCCGGTGTTTATCAAACCACACCTTAAACGCCTGCCGACCAATCCTCCCAAAACCGTTAATTGCGACGCGAATCATATTTCCAGCTTAGCAAAAAAACATATCCCTGTCGACAAATTTTTTTAAACTAACCGCCATTGCGAACTTGTGTAAAGTCCATCCCGAACAAAAATTATCGGGAAGCTGGTACTGACACCCCGCTGAGCGGGGAAGAATACCAGAGGGTTCCCGAATTTTTGTGAGGACAGATGGATAACAAGTGAAGCCTGGCGTGGCTTTTTCTAGTTCTTCTTTTGGCCACGCAAAAGAAGAAAAAAATTAAAGACAAAAATACATTTACCTTCTAATTTTTCTTAGCAACTTAACAAATAACAAAGCAATAGTGACACAAAAAGAGATTAAAAATAAAAAGACAAAGAACAACGCTGCATCGTTAGCAGTTTGTGGTGCATGATCATTGCCAATAAATCTAGAGAATAACAAACCTAAAATAATGGCCGAAACAGCAAACGTACCAACACACATCCTAAGGACATTGTTTAGTGTCAAATTCATGTTTTCAGCTTATCATATTTATTCCGGTACGCGAATCACAGCATTAACTGAATTCAAGACCCGGACTTGAACGGAGCTACTCTTTGACTCATCACTTTGACTAATAATTTCCTTCCCTCCTCCACCCAAATAACCAAAGTAGATGCCGCAAACGCCAAAATCCAATCGCCAAACCTAAGATTCTGAGTATGCAAAAGTTTATTGCCTAGTGCTGTTTCAACTACCAACAACTGCAAAACAAAAACACATACAAAAGATGCAATCAGCCAACGGCTCGGCGGCACTCTAAAAACCGATTTACTTCTGCTTCTGACATTAAATGCGTTAAGCCACTGCGAAACGGAAAGGATTACCAAAACAACAGTTCTGGTATAACCCAAACTTTCTCCGCGAAAATAAATATGTAAAGCGACAAGAGAACTTACCATCATAGCCAAACCCATCAAAACAGTTCTTCTCGTCATCAAACCATCTACCAAAGCACCATGATCCCCATTCTTAGTTTCCAAAAGTTTTTTCTCGCTTGGATTGTCCTGGGCCAATGCGACCACAAAAAATCCGTCTGTTACAAAATTAAGCCAAATTATCTGGACTGCAACCAAAGGCAGGGGCAATCCCACCAAAACCGCCCCAACCAAAACCAAAACTTCTCCAAAACTTGTACTAAACAGGTAAAGAATTACTTTCTTCAAAGAGACGTATATTGCACGGCCTTCGAAAATTGCATCAACAATTGTTTCAAAATTATTATTAACCAAAACAATATCGCTGGAATCTTTGGCAACTTGGGTACCGCTTCCCAGCCCTATCCCTAAGTTTGCAGCCTGCAAAGCAGGAGCATCATTTACCCCATCACCCGTCATGGCACAAATCCTGCCTATTTTTTGAAACGCTTTAACAATTTTTAATTTATGATCCGGAGTAATTCTGGCAAAAACAGAAACACGATTTATTTTATCTGCAAGTTCTGTCTCTGATAATTTTTCAACATCAACACCGGTTAACACACCATCTCCTTCTTCAAAAATTCCCACCTTTCTGGCAATTTCGCGGGCAGTTTCCGGATAATCTCCCGTAAGCATCACGACCCCAAAACCTGCATTTTTCGCCTCTTCTATGGAATCGCGGACCGATGGCCTAATTTCCTCATCTATTGCCAAAAGCGCCCAGTTTTTTACTTTCGTGCCATCAAAAACCGCCACACCAACAACCCGCATACCCTCCTTTGCCAACTCATGGTACTGCCCCAAAAACCCGTGATCGACTTTTAAATGTTTGGAAAGAAAATCGGGTGCACCAACAAAAACATGGTGTTTTTTACTACCTTCCTTGCCTGCCGGCCAGCTTCGCCCGCGAAGCGAGGCGGGCAGGCGGGTTTCAAAAGACGCTTCTATATATCTTTTTTGTTGGTCAAACGGTTTTGCAAAAACAGTTCTGTATTCTTTTTCCAGTTTCTCACGGTCAAGTCCTGCTTTGCGGCACAAAACAGCAATTGCCACCTCCGTAGTATCCCCGCTTGGCTTCCATCCACCATTTTCGTCATGCACAACATCTGCAGTAAGCGACAAATAGGCCAGTTCCAAAACACTCCGCAGCTCATCAAGATCCTTTGATACCTTTGACCCCGATTTAATCGGGGTTGATACTTGTGATACCTTCCCTTTCGGCTCATAACCCTCGCCCGTTATTTCATACACCCTGTCGCCAAACAGTACTCTTCTGATAACCATCTTCCCAGTCGTAATTGTTCCTGTTTTATCGACAAGCAAAGTATCGGCATTACCCATAGCCTCAACAGCCGCCATTTGCCGCACAATTGCTTTTGCCTTGGCCATTCGAAAGACGCCGTGGGCAAGCACAATAGTTACCGCAACAGGCAGGCCCTCAGGTATCAAAGACACAACAATCCCAACGGTTGCACCAAATATTTCCGAAAACGGAATTCCGCGTAAAACTCCAACTGCAAAAACCAAACCGGCAATAGCAAACACACAAATACCAATAAAACGCGTCATCGCTTCTATTTTTTTCGCAAGTGGTAGCGGTACATTGGCAGTTTCTTTTATTTCCTTAGAAATTTTGCCAAGCTCCGAAGCAAACCCAGTTGCAACTACAACGGCTTCACAATAACCGGCAACCGCACTTGTTCCGGCAAAAACCATATTTTTCTGATCACCAACAACTAAATCATTTTTCGAAATTATCTCTGAAGTTTTATCAACTGCATAAGCCTCACCTGTTAACGTCGCCTCATCTACCTTAAAACTTTCCTCTTTAATAACTCTTGCATCCGCACTAATCCTGTCTCCGGATTTGATTATCAAAATATCACCGGGAACAATTTCCTCAGCAGAAACTAAAAGTTCTTCCCCGTCCCGTCTCACAAGAGCCTTGTGACGGGTGAGACTTCTCAACTTCTCAAGAGAGTTTATTGCCCTACCTTCTTGAATTGTCCCTATGGTCGAATTGATCGCAATAACCGCAATAATTACCACGCCATCCAAAATATCTCCCAAAAAAAATACCAGCAAGGATGCTATCAAAAGTATATAAATCAGAGGGCTTTTGAATTGTTTGATAAAAAGACTTGTGTAGGTCAATTTATGTTCTTGCGCCAAAACATTTAAACCATATTCACCAAGTCTCTTTTTTGCCTCCTCACTGCTCAATCCTTTTTCCGGCAAAACATCGAGTTCGTCAAAAATTTCAGAAGAAGTTTTTTGATACCAGTTCATAGAGCAGTAATTTAATCTTAACCTAAAAAATATTGGTCGTTACCTATGTTTTACTTTATCATCTATACCTGCTAAAAATAATATAGAGGCAAAAATGGCAAAAACAAAAACAGCAAAGACATCCAAACCTGCAAAAAAAACATTTCATAAAAAACCTGCTGCGGAAACAACAACTCCCATCGTTTCAGAAACCACCCCGCAAGCCACCGCGCCAACAGATCAAGTCGAAACTCCTCAGCAAGTCGAAACCGAAATCCAACCAAACCCAGAACCCGAACCAAAACCAGAACAAGCAAGTACCCAACCTCAAACAGCAACCGAAGACATCACTCCAATAGCTTCCACGATTAATCCTCCGCAGGACGACGAAGAATCATCCGCAATTGCTGACGATTCCACAAAAACTGCAAATACCCAAAGCCAAACTACCGACACCACCGACTCAACGCCTGCCCCGCTACAAGAGGAAGACTCACAAAACCAAACTCATCCTGCAGAATCCCTAATGGCAGACGAAAACGGAGGCGGCATTAAAAAACTGTTAATTTTTGCATTAATAATCGTTATACTGGCAACCGCATCTGTTTCTTTCTACTACTTCTATGTAAAGAAGTTAAAAACCGCGAGCGACAAACCACAGCCAACTCCGGCCGCCCAAACATCGGAGTCTCAATCACAAACTTCATCACAAACCCTAAATAAAGCCGACTGGACACTCGAAATTTTAAATGGATCCGGTAAAACAGGCGCCGCCGCCGCACTTGCAGAAAAACTTACCGCTAAAGGTTACCAAGTAATAAAAACCGGAAATGCTCCAGAAGATACTGCAACCTCTCAAGTTTTCTTTGCAGATTCCACAGCAGGCCAAGCTGATCTATTTTTAGAGGACATCAAAGAAGAACTCCCAAACCCAACTAACTCCGGCAGTCTTAATGATTCCACCGCCTCCGCCCGCATCGTAATCGGCGCAGAATAAAAAATTTAAAAGAAAAACATTCATTCAAGTGCTTTAATCCCCGGCAATTTTTTACCAGCCAAAAATTCCAGCATCGCCCCGCCGCCAGCCGAAACAAATGAAAATCGCGAGAGTAAATCATGCTTTTCCAAAAACTGTGTTGTATCCCCACCGCCGACAACACTATATGCACCGCAAGCAATAATTGCATCCGCAACAATTTTAGACCCGGCTTCGAACCCTTCTTCAAAAAGCCCCAACGGACCGTTCCAAACAACTGTTTTGGCACCCGAAATTATTCGGGCAAATTGGTGTGCCGATTCCAAACTTATGTCTTTATTGTCCTCTGTAAGCGCCGCAACCATTACATTTTCTGCAAAACTCTGCCCATTCTTTTTAATTTCCACCGGCAATTCCCCGCCAACCAAAACATTGTGCGAAATTTTAGAAAGGTTGTCGATAACCGGTAGTTTGGTTTCAATCTTTGCACCGCCGACAATAGATACAAAAGGCCGCACCGGATTGTTAAGCAAATTTGACATCACTTCAACTTCTTTTTCCAGATGAAGTCCTGCCGCCCTTCTAAAATAGGCCTCATCATGATCTTCAACGTCCGGAAAAAGTGAAGGCAGGGCAACCATGCTGGCATGTTCACGGTGTGAATCTCCAAATGCATCATTTACATAAACGTCTGCAAATTGGGCCAGTTTTTTTGCAAACTCCAAATCGTTTTTCTCCTCGCCTTCCCAAAAACGCAGGTTCTCCAAAAGGACAACTTGGCCGCTTACACCTCCGTATAAATCGCCTTTGAATGTGATATTTTTTGCCAAAATATTCGAAAGCGCGCCGAGTAAATGTTTTGTAGATTTTGTCGGATCCGGGCCCTGGGGCCTATCGATATGCCCCGCAATTACGATTTGTTTAGCACCTTCTCGAATCAAATAATCAACAGTAGATTTTAGGTTTCCAAGCCTAGTCGCTGTTTCTGTTTCTAGTTTATTGTGTATTGTTTCAGGTTCTATCGGCACATCCAAATCCGCCCGCAAAAAAACGCGTTTGTCTTTAACATCCAAATCTTTCAAAAGTTTCATTAATTTATTATCTAAAATTCCGGGAGTTTCCACAACGTCCTAGCTTCTCCAACCAAATAAAGAGAGCCTGTGACAATGATTAGCTGGTTAGGTGTTAGTTTATTAGAGCTTAGTGCTTCGAATACCGCTTCTTGAGAGTTTTTAATCACTTCGACTTCTAATCTCTGACCTCTAACCTCTACATACTTTTTAATCTCCCCCGCATCCACCGCCGATCCTTTCCCCGTATCTGTCGTAGCAAAATATTCAGTCGCGATAACTTTTTTAATAGACAAACTTTTCAAAAGCAAATCGATCATCTCTTTCCAATTCTTCCCTTTTTTAAAAGCTATTACCAATACAATTTTCCGTGAACCACGAACTATGAACCATGAACTTTTTATAAAATCAATCAATGCCCTTATTTTGTCAGGATTGTGCGCCCCATCTAAAATTACGCTGCTTGTCCCTCGAAGCCCTTTGGGCGAAGTGGGATCCGCTTCCTCAAAACGGCCGGGAAAGCCAGTAGAAAAGGCTTTTTTAACACTATCTGCATCCTGCTTTATCCCGAGGCTAAGCACAGTTAAAAGTGCCAGGTTTTTATTTCGGGATACGAAAGAAACATCTGGGGATCTAAGTGAGTAATAATATCTAGTAATATATCGTTCTATATCAGTTTTAGCCGTTTTATTTGTAGGTAGAGTACCAAAGTTGATCAATAACGCATTTTTCTCTTTTGCCCGCTTTTTTATAATTTCCAGCGCTTTTCCACTCGCCCCCGTCACAACCGGAACACCCTTCGATACTTTTGACCCCGATTTAATCGGGGTTGACCCGTTTGATACTTTTGATACTTTCTTTATAATCCCCGCTTTTTCCCTTGCGATTTTTTCGATAGTGTTTCCCAGAATTTCCGTATGGTCCAAACCAACATTCGTGATAACAGAAATTTCACTTTCCAAAATATTTGTCGCGTCAAGCCGTCCGCCAAGTCCAACTTCCACAACTGCAAAGTCCACTTTCTCTTTTGCAAAGTATAAAAACGAAAGGGCAACCAAAATTTCAAAATAAGAAGGTAATAATTCTGGCTGGGAAACGCCAATAGCGTCTACAACGGGTTTTATTTCATTTACCAAGGCAACCAACCGCTTAACTGGAATGGCATTATCCTCTTTTTGTTTCCTGTTTCCTGTTTCCTGTTTCCTGTTATCTAATATCTGCATCCTTTCACCGATATAAATTAAATGAGGTGAAACATGAAGACCAATCTTAAATTCGGAAAACTCAGAATACTCAGATTTTCTGACCTTCAGATTTTCAGAATTATCAGACACTCTGGCTTTCTGGTTTATCCGAGTTTTCTGATTTTCTGGTTTATCCGAGTTTTCTGAAAATTGCAGCAACCTCGCGATATAGTATGCCGTCGACCCCTTACCACTCGTTCCCCCAACCAAAATAGATCTAAATTTTTTCTGCGGATTGCCGAGTTTATTAAGAAGATTTTCAATTCGCGCCAGTCCCAACTCCTCTTTTCCGTATACCAAAGGAATAAAAGATTCGAGCCATTCCCTCGCCGTAATATAAGTAGAAAACATGCCGCCTATTATACTCTTTCAAATTGAATCTAAGCCACGCTTCTGCTAAATTTAAGGTTGATGGAAACAAATCTGCCCGAAAATTTTCTAAGCTATCATCTTGGAGTCGCTTTCCCAAACTTCGTAAAAACACGACCCGCACATCTTGTCAGCGTTTTACAGAATTTTAATATCGGCGGACTCCTGGCAAACCTTATTTCTCCCTACAAAAGGCTCACCTTAACCGGCAAAGTATCGCTAACAGACAAAATCTCTTTTAACTTAATTTCGCGTTTGGTTGGTTTTATGGTGAGAATTGGCCTGATAATCGCCGGACTTTTGGTAACTTTGTTTTTCGCAGCTTTCGACCTGGTTGCAATACCAGCCTACTTAATCTTTCCAATCGCATCCTTTTTGGAATTTTCAAAACTTGAAGCGGAACATATAACAAGAGCAGACGTCAAAAGTCCAAAAAACCTAATTGCCAAACTTTCAAAAACCACATTCAGCAATCACCTGTGTTCTTTTTTCGACCAAGAATTTAAAAACCTTTTTATAAATCTTCCCGATGCACAAAGTATGGGCCTTGTAGCCGGACAAAAAAGCCACGAGCCTTTTTTAAAACTTTTAGAAACTTGGCCAATCCTAAAAAATTATCTTGCAAAACAAAGCATCAAGGAACAAGATTTTAAAATCCTGGTCGACTATTTAAGCGATTACCTCTCATCGCCCAAAAGGGCCAAACCAAAACCTCTTGGCCAAATGCTAATCTACGGATATACCAATACTCTTGAGCGCTTTGGGACTGAACTCACCGCCCAATTCCATGCTCCAACTTACGGCAGGAAAGAAATCCTAACCAAAATCGAAAAGGTTTTAACCCGCACGCAAAACAATAACGTCATTCTGGTTGGCGATCCGGGTGTAGGCAAACACTCTGTTTTGGAAACTTTGTCATCTGCAATAAATAGGTTGGAAATACCTACGCTTTCCGACAAACGCTTGATTGTTTTAGACGTTATTTCTCTATTGGCATCTGGAAGTGACAAAAATAACACCGGCAACAACATGGGGGAAATCCTGGGTAATTTCCAATCACTTTTAGAAGAAGCCAAAAGTGCGGGCAACATTATCCTGGCAATCGACCAAATTGACAGGATCTCCACAAACACCGACGGCCGCACCGATTTAACAGAAGCCTTAACCACAATTTTAACCGACAATTCCCTACCTATAATTGGCCTAACAAGCATTGACGACTTCAACGCGTACATCCGCCCAAATGCCAACATGACTTCACTTTTCGAAAGGGTCGATGTTACAGAGCCAACCAGTGAAGAACTTTTACCAATTTTAATCGGTAAATCACTTGGCTTATCACAAAAAACCGGCACCACGGTAAGCCTTGCCTCACTACTGGAGATAATCGATAAATCTCAGAGCCTAATGCCCGACAAGCGTCAGCCGGAAAAATCCATTCTTATTTTGGAAGACGCACTGACTCAAGCGGCAAGACAGAAATCAAAACAAGTAACAACTGCAATCGTAGACACGCTTCTTTCCGAACAAACCAAAACTCCAGTTGGCAAAATTACCGAAACCGAGGCCCAAAAACTTACAAACTTAGAAGAAATTTTGCACAAAAGGATAGTAGGCCAAGCAGAAGCGATCGAACTAATTTCAAAAGCTATGCGTCGGGCCCGCGCCGAACTGGAAAAAACGGCACGCCCAATGGGATCGTTTTTATTTTTAGGACCAACCGGAGTTGGTAAAACCGAAACAGCCAAAGCACTCGCCCAAGCCTATTTTGGCAATGAAAACCGCATGGTCCGCTTTGACATGACCGAATTTCAAGGCGTAGACGCACTTTCTCGTCTAACCGGAAATCCTAATAATAAAACTCCAGGCCAACTAGCAACCCAAATCCGAGAGAACCCTTTCGGCATTCTTTTGGTAGACGAGTTTGAAAAAGCCAGCCGAGATGTCCAAAACCTTTTCCTGCAAATTTTGGATGAGGGTAATTTAACCGATTCTTTCGGTAAAAAAGTGAGCTTCAAAAATATAATCGTCATTGCCACATCAAACGCCGCCGCCGAATATATTAGGGAAGAAGTGGCCCGCCTCGCGTCGACAAGCGACAGCGAGTCGAGTCAGGATAAATCAGCAGGTGTCGATCTCACAAAAAAACTCATCAACTACGTTTTGGAAAAAGGTTTATTTTCTCCGGAACTTATAAACCGTTTCGATGCAACCGTAGTCTACAAACCGCTGAAGGAGGAAGAAATCATCCAAGTTTCCTACCTAATGTTGCAAAACCTGGCTCAAGATTTAAAAGAAAACAAAAACGTCACAATAGAAGTTACCCCAGATCTTGCGCAACTGGTCGCCAAGCAAGGCTATGTGGTTGCCTTTGGTGCCAGACCAATCAGAAGACTGATCCAGGACAAAATCGAAGACGAAATTGCCAAACTTTTAATCAGCGGAAAAATCAAAAACGGCGATACAATAAACTCGCAAGACCTTCTCAAGTTTCTTTCTTAGGAATTTTTCAAACATCTTGATGCAAACGGCCCCCCCAGGTTAAACTTTATGTATATGTCGCTTCAAGAAATTTCGTTAGTCAGCCTTTCCGGCATTTTCACCCTTGCGGCTCCACAATTTCTTCGTTTTAGGGAACGGATGTCAAAAGACTCAAAACCCGAAACTTATTCCAAAAAAAGTGTCATAAGGTTTACTGCCTTCAACTTATTTTTAAACTCACTCGCTTATTTTGGTTTTATGCTTATCTTTCTAAGTATAATCACCAAACCCGGTATTACTTTTGATATTCCCCTATTTTTGGCTGCTGCTTTTTTTCTCTTGTCATCCGGCGTTACTTTTTACGGCTGCGGAATCTATATGACAGCAGTCATAATAGACACCTTAACACCAAAACATGTCCGCAATGCACCGCATCTTAGAAAACAACTTTTGGCAACCAACCTGTTCCACGGGCCTGTCAGCCATATAATAATCTTCTCCGGTTTTATTGTTTCAGGCGCCCTGCTGGCAATCTTGGACCTATCGACAGTGCCAACCCCAGATTCTCTTCCAAAACTTGTCCTTTTTAGCGGCGCAATCCTTGGGCTTTCCATGGGTTATGCGCAAATCACAAACGGCACAGCACCCTACCAAACCGTCACAGGCATCGTCTGTATTATTGCCTTGTTTCTACTGGACAAATTCGGAAATTGGAAATTTACTTCAAGCCCGATGGGGATTTATATGATTGGTTTTTTTGTTACTTTTCTGCTCTTAAATCTTTACTACTTCAACTTTCACTGGAAATGGAAAAACCTCTGGAACCGCAGCGGTTACCGGGAATATAAGTGAAACAAATTAGAACACCATAACTTGCGTCCCAACATCCGCCCAGTTAAAAAGCCACCCAGAAGCCGCAACAGGCACATTAACGCAGCCATGTGTAACCTTTAGTCCAAATTTATTATGCCAATATGCACCATGGATTGCATAGGCCTGGTAAAAATACATCACATTCGGCACATTTTTTAAGTCATAAGGAGGATATGGCGGATAATTCCCTTTCATATTCTGCAAAGGAATTTTTCTTTGGATCTGAAACGTTCCCGTCACCGTTGGTGTATATCGCATTCCAGTCGAAGCTTTCGTGGAATAAATCATTTTCCCGCCTTCCCAGGCATAAACCATTTGCTTTCCTATATCCACAGTTATCAATTTTTTATCGGTAATAATACCCTGCGCATGCGCTTGGCGAACTGGAAACAATAAACTGGAAACAATAAACAAGAAGACAAAAAAGACTCCGATGAACAATTTACGATGAACGATATGCGTGGAATTGGCAGCAAAAAATTCCTTCACTCTAATTTAAGGGTAACATCAAAAATCCGGATCAGCAATAGAAATGTATCAAAAATTTAGGTATATCAGCCTTCACGCTAGTGAATCTGATATATCAGAGGAGCGACATCAACTACTTTGCAGTTGAGTCGACCTGCTGATATAATTTGAAAACTTCGGGCGCGTAGCTCAGTTGGTTAGAGCGCGACACTGATAATGTCGAGGTCCCAGGTTCGAATCCTGGCGCGCCCACTTCACACCCCACACTTATCATCACTTTTCACTTTCTTGAGGTGCGGATGGGAATCGAACCCACGAATAACGGTTTTGCAGACCGTTGCCTTACCACTTGGCTACCGCACCATTTATTTCTTGTTAGGATTTCCAAAAGCCCACGTCCAACCGGCACCACCAACTGCAGCGCTTGCTCCTAATTCCACTAACAATCCGATTCCCAACCCTGCACCCATCAAGGTTGCAACCGCACCTGCCTTAAAAAGGCGTGATTTCATCACAGATTTTTCTTTTTGCCCGCCATAATCCCGCTCTGACATGCAGCACAAATTATATCAAAATGAAAATTGAAATGTATTTTAACTTAATGCAAAATTAAGAAGAACAAATTAAATTCCAAAAAGTGGCACCCAATACTTGCGGTAAACCGCAAGCCCCTCAAAAGAGTCCTGATATTAAAGGAAACAGAAAACCTACCGATTTTTACGATATCGGCAAATCGCACTTCCGAACGTGAGGTCCGGAAACATTTGAGCCAACCGGTTCTAGCAAGCTAGTAACCAATTAACTGATTCGTCTCCTTAGAAAGGAGGTGATCCATCCGCTCCTTCCAGAACGGATACCTTGTTACGACTTAGTCCCCATCGCCGGTATTGCCTTAGGACCCAAAAAGGATACTTCGGGCACTCCCGACTT